>WLWD01000048.1_pt1 | contig 1070467 bp, 927 predicted proteins | sample 6712731 | NCBI WGS metagenome assembly WLWD01 (sample SAMN12718690, study PRJNA576275) | sponge metagenome | isolation source: marine sponge | host: Mycale hentscheli | place: New Zealand: South Island, Marlborough, Capsize Point | collected 2014-11-01 | reverse complement strand
TCGCGGATCTGGAAGAAACCGGCGACGCTGAAGCCAGCGGGAAGCTGGTACATGCCGGAGAACTTCAGGAACCAGCTCGCGGACGTCAGGGCAGCACCAGGCTGTCCGTTGAACTCTGCGATGTTGGTCGGGTCCGTGAACGAGCTGCGCGCGTCGTAGTTAACCGTCGGGTTGGCGTACGTGAAGGACGCGTTACCCATCCAGTTGTTTGCGAAGCGCTTCTCGAGGTACGCGGTGATACCCGTGTACTTCGTGTTGAAGCCGTCGCGTTCCTGGTAGCTCTGCGACGTCTCACGCGTGTTCACCGGCTGGTAGACGGTGATGTTCGCTACGGAACCATCGGCGAGAGTACGGCTCTGCTGAACCGCTTCCCAGTAGCTTTCCTGGTCCTCGCCAACACGGATCGTCCAGTTCTCGCGGTCGTTCTTGCGGTACGTGAAGTCCGCACCGATCGCGAGTTCGCGGTTGAGTTCGTGCTCGAGGCCGATGATCAGCTCATCGGTGGTCGGCGGACGCGTCTCGTTGATGGTGATGTCAACAGGAGCGTTCGGGTTCGCCGGATCGAAGCCAGCGCTGAGCGACCAGGGCTCACCGTCGGTCTCGCCCGGATCGAACACGTTGTTGCCGTTGGCATCAGCCCAGTCGAACAGAGCGGTCGGACCAAACGTGATGTTCTCGAGGTGGAACTCACCGTTGAACTGCTGCGCGTAGTAACGAGCGGCGTTCGCACGGAGGATGGTCCGGTCCGAGAGCATGTACGTGAGGCCGATGCGCGGCGAGATACCGGTCCAGGCGAAGTCGTACGAGGCACCGTTGAACGACTGCGCCGGGAAGAACTCCGGCGCGAACGGCGACGCGTTGACGGCCGAAGGCAGCGACTCGGACGACTGGCGATCGTAGCGGAGCCCCGCGTTGATCGTCAGGCGGTTGGCGCTGATCGTGTCGCCAACGTAGGCGCTGACGCGGTCGTTGCGGTAGTTGTCCACCGCGTCGTGCGTCAGGCGTGCCGCATACGGCGTGCCGGGGTTGCCATCGTCGATGAAGTAGGCAGCCGAACCGGAAGCCAGACCCCAGAGCGAGGAGGTCTCGGCGTCACGCCAGCTGAAGCCGTACTTCAGCTCGTGGTCCACGTCGGAGCCAGCGATGTAGGTGTTGGCATCGGCGCGCAGGTTCTTCAGCGGACGCTTGGTGTCGTAGAAGAAGTAGCTGCCGCCCCACAAGCCGGTGTCGAGGTTACGCGTAACCTGCGTGTCACGGCCGCCCTGCGGCTCCAACGAGAAGCCGAGGTTCGTGGCGTTGTAGGAGACCCCAACGTAGTTGTTGTCGTTGACGGTCCACTGACCCTTCACCGTGTGGATGCAGCACACGCCGAGCTGGTCGAAGGTGGTCGGCGCCGGCCGCGTGGCCGAAGCACCACGACCCTGCTTGGTCTTCGCTGCGTCGAGGAACGTGTAGTTCACGACGAAGGAATCGCCAAGGTGCAGGTTCGCCTTTGCGTGGATGTTCGTCAGCTGGGTGTTGTCCGGCGCGGTGCCAACGTTCTGCTTGATGTCCTGCTTGCCGTAGGCACCCCAGACGAACAGACGATCACGGAGGATCGGACCACCGAGCTCACCGCCCATGTCCTTGATGTTGTTGATCGAGTTACCGATGTAACCCGGGAACAACTCGTCCGCCGTGTAGTTGCCAACCAGCTCGCCCGTGTCGGGGTCGCCAACGTTACGCGTCTGGAGATCACCAGGCGTCAGGTAGAAGCGGCCCGAACCGCGCCACTGGTTGCCACCACGCTTCGTCACGAAGTTGATCTTGATACCACCAGTGGCGACCGAAGGATCGTTACCACCCGTGGAGATCGAGATCTCCTCGAAAGCGTCGAAGTCGTAGTACATCGGCGATGCACCGAGAGCCGACATGTCGGTGATCTCAGCACCATCGTAGGACCACATGGTGTCGCCACCACGGTTGCCCGTTCCGGAGAAACCAGCCTGCTGGCCGGACTCGGAACCACCGATGTTCTCGTTGTTTACCTGCATGCCGGCCGTCTGCTGCATCATGACCCACGGGTCACGTGCGGACGGAATCGACTGCATGTACTCCTCGGAGATGTTCGAACCCGTACCGGTGTTCTTCACATCAACGATGGGAGTGGTACCCGTGACGGTCACGGTCTCTTCAACCGTCGACAGCGTCATGGTGACGTTCACCTGGGCGTTGGCGCCAAGACGCACATCCAGACCTTCCTGGATGATCGTATGGAAGCCTTCGAGGCCGAACGTCAGGTTGTAGGCGTTCGAACCAGGCGGCAAAGCCGGGAAGCGATATACGCCGTTAGCCTGGGTATAGATCGTCGACTCCGGAACCTGAACCGAGTTCAGGGTGACGGCTACGCCCGGAAGCGGAGCGCCATCGGGGTCGGTGACCACACCCGAAATCGAACCAGTTTCCTGTGCCCATACCGGGGCGGCCAGGAACATGGCCAATACGAGGCTCGCGGTCAACGAGCGCTTGAGAAGGTTATGCATTTGCCCTCCTAGGCAGTTGCATCGGCGCCGGGGACGCCTTCTGGTGGGCCGGTAACCGCTCTAGCGGCGCCGGCATTTCGCACCCTTCTCGTTTTGCAACGCCCATGCCAGTCGCTCTGCAAGCGATCACTGTGTCGTCTATGTGGTTGAAAACAAAGCGCTTGACTGCAATCGGGGGGAGGCGTGGCCTGCGCGAGTGCGCTGGGCCCGCCAAATCATTGGAAGCCGCGGTTCAAGCTGGCCCGTGCGCTCGAAAGGACTGGTTCGTGCGCCGGATCTGGCTGGTTTCAGAAGCCGACCGAGGCCGAGGAGCCGCGCCTCCACCGCTTGTCGCCTGCCGCGTGCCTGCATTAGAGTAACAGTGTCGAGCTAATTGGCGGCCGGCCGCCCGCCTCAGACCACCAGAGTCATGACCCGTACCTCCCTAGGCGAGTTGGAAGAACAGATCCTCCTGGCCCTGCTGCACCTGAACGGTGAGAGCTATGCGGTACCGATTGTGGCCAAGCTCCGCGAGCTCACCGGGCGCGATGTGTCGGCAACGGGTGCCTACGTCGTACTCCGTCGGCTCGAGGCGAGAAGTCTTCTGGAGTCACGCATGATGGCGGGCCCGGAGGCGCGGGGCGGACGGAGTCGACGCGTCTTTGCCGTGCGCGACGAGGCGTTGCCGTTGTTGCGTCAATCGCAGGAAGCCCTCACGACTCTTTGGCGCGGGCTAGGACCGGTTCTCAAGAAGAGCTAGTCGCGGGAGCGTCAGAGCCTTCCGATTCGTCCTTGGCGAGGGTATCTGAATAGATATACACTGTTTATCTATACGGTGTTGATCAATTACCTTCCCCCAGGTTGAGTGTCGATGCCTCAGATGCCGCAGCTCAGGATGAACGCCGGATCAAACGATCGACCGCGACAGACACGAGGGTTGGTGTCCGGCGGCGCCGACGACGGTCGCCGCCGGTATCGGTATGGCTTTGTGGCGCGATATCTCAAACCGCTCGTGTTCGATCTGATGATGGTCCGCGACATACGGCAGTACGAGGTCGCCCGATGGCTGGGGATTCCCGATCACGCGCTCTCCGAGTATCTCACCGCACGATCGCATCCTTCGGCAGAGCGGCAACAAGACCTCGAGCGGATCGGCGCAGAACTACGCCGACTCAAGCGCGCGATGCTCGCCGACAAGATCCAATACTGGATCGACAACATGGCCTTCGAGATCGAGGATGTCTACGGCGCGTTGCGTCGCATCGAAACCGAGACAGCTCGTGCCGATGGCAGTGAAGCGAGTGAAGACGGGCCGGTGCGCTAGTCCGCTGTTGCCGAGTCCTTGAGTCGGTTGGTTCCGGTTTATTAGCATAACAATGTCTATTTAATCGAACCCACCCTGACGGGGGCATCGCCCGGTGATCCACGGGAAGCGAGGAGGCCTGCACAGTGGGCCCGCCCGACTCGCACGGCTTTTTCTGCCCGCGGCCGACGCCGACACCATTCTTGGCGATTGGCTAGAGGTCGAGGCGAGCCGTGACGAGGCCGCTTCGCCTCTGCAGGGCGTGCGCGTCTGGCTGCGCGCAGCCCTCGTGCCCCTGCTCTTCTGGGGTTTCGAGATCCGATTCCGGCTCAACAGCCTCGCGTGGGCGAGACCGCGCCTTGAAGGGCTGGCCCGTGACGTGCGATTCGCGGTGCGATCGCTGGTGCGGTCGCCACTCTACGTCGCAGTGGTCGTGCCTACTGTGGCAATCACGATCGGCGTGAATGTTCTCGTCTTCACGATGGTGAACGTGGCGCAGCTCCGCCCACTCCCGGCGGCCGCACCCGAGGAACTCGTGGAGATCTACTCCTATCGGGCTCAGGGAATCGCCGCTTGGACTTCGTATCCGGACTATCTCGACATCGCGGCGAACACTGCGACGCTCACCGACGTTGCGGGGCATTCGATCTTCTCGGCGACAGCGAGCCTGGACGAGCAGTTCACCGTCGTTTTCGGAGAGTTCGTCACCGGCAACCTGTTCGGCCTCCTCGGCGTCGAGCCGTACACCGGTCGCTGGATCGAGCCCGGCGACGACCGGCACCCATCGGGCCGCTCCGTCGTCGTGCTCGGCTACGGCTTCTGGATGGACCGCTTCGACGGCGACCCCGAGGCGATCGGGCGATCGCTCGTCCTGAACGGCCAGTCGTATGAGGTGGTCGGCGTTGCCCCACCGGGGTTCAACGGACTGATGCATGTGTTCGAGGCTCAGGTGTGGCTGCCGAGCAAAGCGGCGATCGCCATCCCGCCCCGCGGCATGCTCAGCTACCAGATCTCGCCCGGTGAAACACGACTGGATCGTCGCGCCGATCGCTGGCTGGCTCTCAAGGGGCGGTTGGCCGCCGGCGTCAGCGTCGAGCAAGCACAGGCCGAACTGGATGAGGTCTTCGCAGCTCTGGAGGCTCAATATCCCGGTAGCAACGGAGGCTGGCTCGGCCGGGCGCTAGCGGCATCTTCGGTGCGGCTGCACCCGGAGTTCGACCCGCTACTGAGACGGGTGTCGTGGCTGGCGCTGGCAATGGCAGGGCTGGTCTGGCTCAGTGCATGCACACACCTCGTCTCGATCAGCCTGGCGCGCGCGATGGCGCGACGACGTGAGTTGGCGATTCGACTCGCGCTTGGCGCGGGGGGTGGACGATTGATCCGCCAGGCGTTGACGGAGAGTCTGCTGCTCGCCGCCCTGGGTGCTGCCGCCGGAGGTGCTCTCACCTTCGGGCTGCGGCGGGCGCTCATGCACGCTGAGCTCGGAACCAGCCTGGGGGTAGTTTGGAATCTGCCGATCGACGCGCGGGTCCTGGCCTTCTTCATCGGGCTCACAGCAATCACTGCGGTTGCGGTCGGACTCACGCCGGCTTTGCGCAATACCCGGGTGCGCCTTATCGCGACACTTTGTAGCGGCGCTCCGTACTCAGGCGACGGGAGAGGGCGCCGGCTCGGGTTTCGTGGCGTCCTCGTGATCTCCCAGGTAGCGGCGTGCGTAGTGCTGCTGGTTGGCGCCACGATGGTGCTGCGCAGTGCCCATGCGGTGTCGCGCGCCGATCTAGGTTTCGACCCCGAGGGACTCGTGGTCGTCCGGGTTGGCGCTGAGAGCGGCTACCGCAGTGCGGTGGATGCTGACGCTGGCTATCGTTCGGCGGTGGAGCGGGTCGCCGAGGTGCCCGGAGTTACACGGGTCGGACTGGCGAGTCGCACACCGATGAGCCTCGACGTCGGCCTCGCCAGCGTGTTCATCGACGGCCGAGGCCAGAACGAGCCCGATCAGGGCCTGCGAATCGACGCGGCGACGGTGGACGCGGGCTACTTCGAAGTGTTGGGCCTACGTCCTCTCACTGGACGGCTATTCGGGCCTGAGGATCAACCGGGGTCGGCCGCCGTGATGGTCGTTTCCGCGGCGTTCGAGCGTGCCTATTTCCCGGATGGCGCGGTGGGCCAACATCTTCACTTCGGGCATCCGGCGGGTCCCGAGTACGGGATCATCGGAGTTGTGCCGGACACCAAGGTGCAGACCGTTGGCGAGAGGCCGCGCCCATATCTGTACGAGGCACGGGAACAGGTCGGGGCGGCGTCACTGGACTTCGTTGTGCGCGTTGCCGACGACACCCCCGAAGTACGCACGGCGGTGCATCAGGCTCTACGTGAGGGCGCGCCCCTGCTATCGGTTCGGCCTGCTTCAGCGATACCGACCGACATCGACCGCGCAGCCCTTCCGGTTCAGTTTGGCGGAGCGCTGCTCGGGTCGGCCGGTGCTCTGGCACTCGCGTTGGTCGCGATTGGCCTCTACGGCGTCATCGCGTACACCGCGAGTCAGAGTGCCCACGAGATCAGCGTGCGGCAGGCCGTGGGTGCCGCCAGTGCCGACGTTCAACTCCTGGTGCTACGTCGCGGCGCGGCTCTTGGAGCTGCGGGCGCGGCGCTCGGCTGCACCGCGGCGCTCGCACTGAGCTGGCTTCTCAGCGACATGCTCTACAACGTCGGGGCCTTCGACCCGCTCACCTTCTGCTTCGTGCTGGGCATCATCATGCTCGTCGCGGGGCTTGCCAGCTGGCTGCCCGCGAGACAGGCCGCCCGCCTGGATCCGGTCACCGCGCTGAAGGCCGAGTAGCCAGCCCTTACCAGGTCGGGGACCAATCGCGTCCTTCGTGCGACGTGAGTCGACGTTCCTGTCCGGAACTCGGGTCGCGTAGATAGAGGTTCATGTTCCCGTCGCGATCGGACGCCAAAACCAACGACCGTCCATCCGACGACCACGCCGAGCCCCAGTCCTGCGCCGGGCTGGCGGCGAGTTCCTCGACAGCACCGGTTGCAAGGTCGAGCCGTACGAGATCCCAGCTTTCGTTTCCCCACACGCGCATCGCTACACTGCCGCCGTCGGGCGAAAACACCGGGAACGTCGCGCGGTTGGGAAGCTGCCCTGAAATCGTGCGGGCCGCGCTACCGTCCAATGGGTATTCGCGCAGCACCGGACCGTCGGTGCCATCTTCGACGGCGATGAGTGCCATTCCGTTGCGACTCCAGGTCGGCGTTAGTTCTTCCAGACCGGGGGTGTCGGTGATGAGTCGGAATGCCCCACTTTCGACGTAGATGACGCCGAGATCGTGGGTCCGGTCGTCGGGGCGCTGCCGGTTCCACGCCAGCTGCGTGCCGTCAGGACTCCAGGAGAAGCCGAAGTCGGCTTCGGGCATGTCGGCTAGCTTGTGAGTCCTGCCGTCGGTCAGCTCGTGGATCCAGACGGCTGTCGTGCCGTCGCGATCGCTCAGGAAGGCGAGCCGAGAGCCGTCGGCGGAAACCGCGGGTGCCTGGTCGCGACCGGGGTGAGGCGCGATCGGGCGCAGGCCGGAGCCGTCCGGCTGGATCGCGTAGATCTCGCGATTGCCGTCGCGATCGGAAACGAAGTAGATGGCGCGATCGGCCGACACTTGCGGCGTCGCGGATGCGGCAGAAGTTGCCGCGGTAAGCGCGAGGCTCAAGATCAAGATCAAGATGGAGCGCACGGCGGTCCCTGAGGGGAGAGTGCGGGAGCGGCACCGCCGCAGTGTAACTGCTCAGGGGGTTGCTAGACGCTGATCACGAGACTGGCGTCCACAAGGAAGTGCGTGATCACCGCCGCACGCAGGTTGCCCCGCCAAAGCACCAGCGCACAGAACGCCAGTCCCACGGCTGCCCGGAATGCCAGCAGCACAGGGGCCTGAGCCAGGCCGTGGATCATGGTGAACGAGATGGCCGAGACGATCACTGCCACGACCATCGGCATGCCGCGGCGTCGGAGTTGAATGAGCGCATAGCCGCGGAAGAGCGTCTCCTCGCAGATCGCGGCCGTGAGCGAAACGACCAGCATCCAGAGTTTCTCGATCATCGTGCGGGGTATCACCCAGGGGCCATTCACGACTCGGTCCATGCTGCTGTCCCCCACGAAGAGCACGAAGCCGGCCAGGGCAACGAGCGTGGTCCCGACGAAGATCTTGTCGCCGCGGGTGGGAGCGAGAAGACCCAGATCGGCGAGGTGTTCGCCCCCGGCACGCTGCGTTGTCCGCACCAGCGCAAAGAGGAGCCACTGCAGCCCCACCATGGCTCCCATGAACCCGAGCCAACCGCGCCCTCCTGCCGCCTGAAGGGCTCCGATGAGCTCGCCGCCGAACAAACTGACGGTAAGCGGAAAACCCACCAACACGGCCAAGAGCGTGAAGGTGTGGGCGCCGCGCGCGCGCGGCGGATTCGGTAGAGCAGAGGCGTCGAGCATCTTGAGAGGTCCAGGCCGAGTGGGGAATCGTCGGACCGTGAGACGCGGCTCACCGGCGCCAGGTTGCACGAATGTTCGCGCCGCACCGATCGCGTTCGCGGCGACCCTCACACTCAGCGCCGCGTAGCCGTAGCGAGATCTATCTCTACAATGTAGATTATTGATCTCTACAAAATAGAGAAGATCTCCCCAAGATTCGTACGGATATCGCCATGAAGCTCACTCGCATCGTGCTCGCCTCACTCTCGCTTGTCGCTCTGACCCTTCCCGCGGCCCTCACCAGCGCGCTGGCGGGGCAGGAGCCGGAGCAGGAGTTCGAGAACAACCAGGTTCTGCACGGCGATGTGCTCATCGACGAGATGCTCGAGGCTCTCCGTGGTCTCGGGTTGCCGCGGCGCGCCGGCCGCGGGTGCCTGCACTGCCATGTGGGGGATATGGAGCAGCCGCGCGACACGTGGGACTACGCCTCCGACGCCAAGGAGAACAAGCAGAAGGCCCGCACCATGTTCGCGATGGTCAAGGAGATCAACGAGCGGTACCTGCCCGAGGTGGCCGGGGATGGAGCTGACCACCAGCCCGTCACCTGTTACACGTGTCATGCTGGCCGTCCCAACCCCACGCCTTTGCCGCAGGTGCTGCAATCGGAGTTCGAGCTGGGTGGAGTGGAACGCCTCGCGGAGACGTACCGCGAGGCCAGGCGACGCTACTTCGCCGCCGACGCGTATGACTTCCGCGTCGATACGCTGATCGATGTGGCCAACGGTCTCACCGCCCGAGGCGACTTCGCCTCGGCGGCAGCCATCCACGAACTCAACCTCGAGTACAACAACGATGAGCCCGAGGCGCATCGCGGGCTGATCCGTGCGCGGATGTTCGAAGCCCTGATGACCGGTGGAATGGACGCGATGGCTGCTCGGTACGAACAGAGCAAGAGCGAGCATCCCGCCGAGGCCTTCGCCCCATCGTTGCTCGACACGATCGGCTGGGTTTTGGTGCGCGGTGGCAACGAGGCGGTCGGGGTAGCACTGTTCGAGCTCAACTTGGCCGAACACCCCGACTCGTTCTTCCCGCACGAGAGTCTCGCCTGGGGCTACCTGCAAATCGGCGAAGCCGAGCGAGGCATCGAGCTCGCCGAGCGCTGGCTCGAGGCCAACCCGGCTCACGAACTCGGCGAAACCCTGCTGAACGATCTGCGCGAGAGTCGTTAGCGAGCGCGGCGCTATCAGCCCGGATGCAACCCCTTGCGGTCGTTGCGGCACACATCAACATCGCGTCACCGCGCCTGCTGCGCCGACGCTACGTGTCATCCGCAGGAGATCCGATGCCAACCTCGAGAAGCTTGTCGATTCGCACGCTCTTCAGTGCCGTCGCGACGCTGGCGGCAACTTGCCTCGTCCCGGTTCCGGGAGTCGCCCAATCGGAAGGGACCGTCGAGCTGACTCGACAGGAGGAGGCCACGCTTGCGCGCGAAGCGGGCCCGGCAAACCTCGCGGCCGACGCAACGGTCTACGTGACGGGCCCGGACGGATACGAAGTGGAGAGCCAGGGCACCAACGGTGCCTCTTGCCTCGTCTCGCGCGCGCCCAACGGCACTCTCGAACCGATCTGCTTCGACGCCGAAGGGACGCGAACAATCCTGCCGGTCCAGATGGAGCGCGGCAGAATGCGAGCGGCAGGCCAGGACGAGGCAGAGATCACAGCCCGCATCGACTCAGGGCTCGAGTCCGGCGAGTTCTCGGCTCCATCGAAGGCCGGGATCGCGTACATGCTCTCGGACCGCAACCTGGTGTTCAACGGCAATCGCGTCGTCAGCTACCCGCCCCACGTGATGGTCTACGCGCCCTTCGTCACCAACGAGGACATCGGTTTCGACGGCTCCGACGGGTCGATGCCATGGGTGCTCCAGGAAGGTACTGCGCACGCCTACATCATGGTGATCCCGAGGGGGTCTTCGTAGGAGAGGGCTTTCCGTGAGCGAGGACGCGCTAGCGGTTCATTGGCAGCCCGAACATCGTGGTTACGGTGGCGAATGCCGACACGGGTTCACCGTCAACGATCGTTGGCGCCCAACGCCATTGACGGATCGCCTCTGTCGCCGCTTCGTTGAGTTCGACGTGTTCGCCTCTCAGGACGGTCAAAGCCTGCGGCCGGCCCTCGGGGCCAATCAGCACACGGATGATGACAGCCCCTTGCAGCCGCGCCTGTTGCGCGGAGGCCGGATACACCGGGCTCACACGTTGCAGCACGGTTGGTTTCTCCGGGTGTTCGCCTCGACCGAGCCCTTGGATCCAGCCAGGTGTCACCACCCCGTCGTCGTCGACCATGTAGATCCGTGTCGAGGCCGGGCGGACCACCAGGCGGTCGTTCGCCGTAACCTCGTAGGTGAGCACGTCGTTTACACGGAGGCTGTGGAGCAGGCTGCCAACGGTCGCGTTGGTCGCCGTGAACCTCACGGACGGGTTGTCGAGGCGCTCGTCACTCAGTCCGACGAAGACGACCTCGAATCCGGCCACCTCCGCCAACATTGAGAAGACCTCACGGAGGCTTCGGTCGCGGAATTCGACGGATGTGGGAATGCCCACGCCGCGTAGGTTCAAGAGCACATCACCACGATTGCTCTCGGTGGCGCGGACGGGCTCCTGAGTACCCGCGGGCGAGCCCACGACTGGAGGTGCCGCGGCAAAGGCGACGACCACTGTTGCCAGGGCCAGCGTTGTTGCGATGGAGCTGCGAACGATCATCTTTCGAGCCTCGGGGGGATGTTGAATGCGGTGTAGGCGCGCCTGGAGCGGTGACGTTGTGATTCCGAGCAGGGAGTGCGGCACGATTCTCGGTCGCGACATGCCCAACCGGATCGCAGCCTCGATTGCCCGGAGATACGTGGCCGCGTCGTATCCCGCCCGCGCAACGGCCTCATCGCAATCGAACTCTGCCGCTCGGTTCTGCTGTCGCAGAACCAGCCATGCCGGCGGGTAGTACCAGAACACGACGAGCGCCAGATTCTGGATCCATCGCCAAACCGGATCGCGCCTCTGCAGATGGGTGCTCTCGTGAACCAGAACCGCGCCCAGTTCGCGTTCGCGGAGCGTTCGCACCAGCGCTAGCGGCAGAACAATGGTGGGTTGGGCCACGCCGCCCGCGTGGGGAAGCACCGCTTCCCGGACCACCCGAACGACGGCGGGGTCGATGCCCGCTGACCGCGCTGCGACTGCAGCCGCGCGCCGAACCACGCTGTCGTTCACGCCCTCCAGGGCTCCGAGGGTTCGCCAGCGTTGGACCAATCCGAGGGCGAGCAGAGCGGCGCCACCAATCCACACCACTGTGACGATCATCCACGGTCGGGGCGCCGCCGCCTGCGGCACCGCCGAGACGAACGAGTCGACCCGCAGAAGCGACTCCCAGCCGGAGTCAGCCATCACTTGCGTGGTCGACATCGTTGACGAACTCCACCAAGGCGGTACGACGGAGCGTCCGAGATCTGCAACGAAAGCGGCGGGCACACAGGTTGTGACCAGCGCCAGGGTCCAGAGCCGACCCTGGTAACGCGCCGGAGCCTTTGCCAAGAAGGCTCGATCGATGACGAACAGGGTCCCGATGACCAATCCGACCAGCCACAGGTGGTTCGCGGTTGTCAGCCAGAATGCGCGTAGGTCGAACACGCTCATCGTGACGGCTCCTCGGCCGGGGCGTCGTCTGTCGATTCTTCCAGCGCTTTCTCGAGAGCCCGTAGGTCGGCCAGGTCGAGTTCACGCATGTCGGCCAAGTGGCTCACAAGCGGGGCGGCCGCGCCGTCGAATAGCGTGTTGAGGAACTGCGCGACCTCCTTCCGGATCATCGCTCCCTTGGGCACGCGCGCACGGTAGACCACCGCCCGCCCGTCCTTCCCGATGCGCTCGACCGCGCCCTTGTCCTCGAGTCGCTGGAAGATCGTCCGCACGGTGGAGTAGGAGGGCGCATCTTCGAGCGACTCGTGAATCTCCTTCGCGGACGCGTCGCCGCGATCCCAGAGCATCCGCAGGCACTGCAGTTCGAATCGACTCAGGTCGGGCAGGGCGTCTGGCATCGGTAAGCGCTCCGGAACTGTGACGTTTGTCGCAGTTATATTGCGACAAACGTCGCACTTGGCGCAAGTAGCAAGACTCACGACGCCCGCCGGAAAGAGTCAGCGGCAGAGTCTCCGAAGCTCCGCGTACGAGGCCGGAACGCGCCGGGCGCCGCCTGCGTGGATTAGATTTTGGGTCGCCGTCAGGATCAAAGCAGCGGTCGCATCCGCTCCGTGCCGGCGGAAGAGTACGGCGTCACGCGCAGAGGCGAGTACGGCCCGGACGGCCTCCCGCGTGCTCGCGTGCGCATCGGCCCGAGCCGGTGGGCAGAGCAGGTTGGACGCTCCGTCGACGATCACATCATCCAGTTGCTGGAGCCGGGCGAGCAGTCCTCGCTCAGGGTGTTCCAGCGAGAGTAGAAGGAAGGCCCGGAGCCGCTTTCGATCAGCGATCATTGCCTGTGATGGGGATTCGAAAACTAGAATATCTATTCTAATCTCTGATAATAGGAGATTTCCACCCAAGAGCCGCGAACAAGAAAAAGCCGGGGCGCTTGAGCACCCCGGCCTTTCGATTCCTTGGCTGCCCGAGGCAGCCGGAACTCAACCTACATACCGTCGCCTTCGCTGATCACGACCGCCGGCAGGTTCTTGCTGGCCACCAGGTCGTTGAACGCCTGGAGGTCTTCCGCGAGGATCGCGTCGACCTGGTCGATCAGGGACTGCACGTCGGGGCGCAGGTCCTCGAGGCGGGTGTAGGCCGCGTCGGTCGGACGGTCATCACCGCCACCGAAGCCGCCCAGCACGTAGCCGTAGAGGGTCACCACCTGGTTGTCGATCTGCGGCGGGAAGTTGATCGGGTCCTGACCCGACTTGCTCTTCACCTGAGTGATCTGTTCCTCGACCTCGGTGAGGCGCGCGTTCATCGCGTTGGCCGCCTCCTCCACATCGGTCGCGTCCACGCCGGCAGCCTTCATCGATGCCACAACGGCCATCGACTGCTGCTTCGCCTTCCGCAGATCGGCCAGGCTGCCGTAGAGCTCGTTGATAATCTCGCCGACCTCACCGAGCAGGTCGTACTGCTCCTGGGCACCTTCGACGGTCTGCGAGATCTTCGGGTTGAGGGCCACGGTGAGCGTGGTTTCCTCGCTCCAATCACCGGTCGACAGGCGCACCGTGTAGTCGCCCGGGGGGACCACGCGGCCGGGCGCGAAGCCCCACAGCGTGACGTCGGACGGCACATTCGGTGCCTTCTCGCGCAGACCCCAGGTGAACAGGTTGTGGCCCTGCTTCACGTTGAGGTTGGCGCCGGCACCACCGAACAGCGCGGCGAAGAAACCGCCCGGGCCGCCGCTTGGCGGGGCCTGGCCGACCTTGCCCTTGTACTCACTGATCGTATCGCCAGCCGGGTTCATGATGCTCAGCGTCACCTCGTCTTCGGGAGCTTCGTCGAAGTAGAAGTGGATGCGAGCGGGGCCGAGGCCACCACGGTAGGCCGTGCGCGGTGTGTACAGCTTGTTCTGGACATCCGCGGCAACCTCACGCAGCGGCGCGTAGTCGTCCATGATCCAGAAGCTGCGACCCTGCGTGGCCACCACGATGTCGCCGCGTTTCAGTTGCAAGTCGGTGATCGGCACAACAGGCAGGTTCTTCTGGAAGTCCTGCCAGTGGGCGCCGTCGTCGAACGACACGTACATGCCGAACTCGGTGCCGGCAAACAGCAGGCCGCGACGCACCGGATCCTCGCGCACGGCGCGCGTGAAGTTGGTGGCCGGAATGCCGTTGGTGCCGTCGGTGAGCAGCGTCCAGTTCGAGCCGTAGTCGTTCGTCTGGAAGATGTACGGCATGAAGTCGTTCTCGCGGTAGCGATACACCGCGATGTGAGCACGACCCGCGTCGTGCGCCGACAGATCGATCACGTTCACCGTGCCGCCGGGCGGCATGTCGGCGGGCGTGATGTCGGTCCAGTTGGCGCCGCCGTCACGCGACAGGTGCATGCGACCGTCGTCCGACCCGGTCCACATGAGGCCCTGCTGATGCGGGCTCTCTTCGAACGCGAAGATCGTGTTGTAGACCTCAACGCCCGTGGAGTCGTGGCTGATCGGGCCGCCGGCGTAGTCCTGCGTTTCCTGGTTGTCGGTCGTCAGGTCGGGGCTGATGACCGTCCAGGTCTGGCCGCCGTTCTCCGTGCGGTGGATCACCTGCGACGTGTGGTAAACGACGTCCGGGTTGTGCGGCGAGATGCGGATCGGCGCGTTCCACTGGAAGCGGTACTTCAGATCGCGCGGCGCCGCGCCGAGTTGCAGCTGCGGGTAGGCGAGGATCTCGCGCGAGGTGCCGAGGTTGCGGTCTACCCGGGTAATCGAGCCGCCGTAGCAGCCGGCGTAGACGATCGAGTTGTCACGCGGATCGATGGCGATGTGGCCAGACTCGCAGCCACCCACCGAGTACCAGTCGGGCGGGAAGCCGAAGCCGAAACCACCGCCGCCGCCGTTGCTCGGCACGGAGATCGTGGAGTTGTCCTGCTGCGATCCGTGCACGCGGTACGGCCAGTCATCGTCCACGAACACGCGGTACATCTGCGCCGTGGGCTGGTTCATCTGCCACGACCACGACTGCCCGCCGTTGAACGAGACGTTCGCGCCGCCGTCGTTCGAGTTGATCATGTTCTCCGGGTTGTCCGGATTGATCCACAGATCGTGGTTGTCGCCGTGCGGCACCGAGATCTGCTGCGGGAAGGTGACACCGCCGTCGATCGAGCGGTAGAACCCGGTGTTGAGCACGTAGACCACGTTCTCGTTCTGCGGGTCGGCGTGCAGGTGGATGTAGTACCAGGGGCGCTGCCGCAGGTTGGCGTCGCCGTTGACGCGGCGCCAGGAGGAGCCGGCGTTGTCGGAGCGGTACAGACCGCCGCGCTCGCCTTCGGCCTCGATGAGCGCCCATACGCGGTTGGAGTTGGCGGGCGACGCCGCGACGTCGATCTTGCCGAGCATGCCCGTGGGCAGGCCGCCGCCGAGCTGGGTCCAGTTGTCACCGCCGTCGGTGCTCTTCCAGATGCCGCCGCTCTCGTTGCCGGAGAGCAGCGTCCACGGCTTGCGTTCCACGCGCCAGCCGCTGGCGTAGAGGATGCGCGGGTTGTTGGCGTCCATCTCGATCTTGTAGGCGCCGGTTTCCTCGTTGATATAGAGGACCTTCTCCCAGGTCTCACCGCCGTCCATCGTGCGGAAGACGCCGCGATCTTCGTTCTGGCCGAAGATATGGCCGAGCGCCGCCGCATAGACGACGTCGGGGTTGGTCGGATGAATCGCGATGTGCGGAATCTGACCGGCGTTGCGCAGACCGGCATGCGTCCACGTCTTGCCAGCATCGGTGGAGCGATAGATCCCGTCGCCCACCGAGACGTTGCCGCGCGGGTTGCCCTCGCCCGTACCCACGTAGATCACGTTCGGGTCGGACTGGGCCACCCGGATCGAACCGATCGAACCCACGCCGATCTGGCCGTCCGTGATCGGCACCCAGTTGTTGCCGGCATCGGTGGTCTTGAACACACCGCCGCCGGTACCGCCGAAGTAGTAGGTGAGCGGATCACCGTGCACGCCGGCCACCGCTACGGAGCGGCCCCCGCGCGAGAACCCGATGCTCCGGTAGTTCAGGCCCGAGAAGTGCTTCGGGTCGACAGAAACGTTGGCCTCGTCCTCTTGCAGGTCCCGCCGTGAGCCCTGGGCTTCAGCGACATGGGGGACGGCGAGGACAAAAGCGAGCAGAGCAACAACAAGAAGATGGCGCCAAGGCCGATGCGAGGGCATCGAGGACTCCTCCGTTCAACAGATGCACGGGAGCCCACACGGGAGCATCGTGGGGCAGACTCAATCTCCGCCGACAGCCTTTCGCCAAAGGTCCGGGTTCAGCGGAAGGGCCAAGTCTCCTTTTCTATTCGGATGCCGTCAAGGTGCTCCGCGCTCGTCTCACGGCCGGGTTTGCCCCACGGCTGCATACTTCCCGTGGAGGTCCTTGTGGCTTAGAATGGCTCTCAATGTGAATCATGAGGACGCAAACGAGGACATATCTATGGATCCGGAGATTCAAGCGCTCAGCAAGGTCATGGACGCAGTGGCAGACTTGGACCAATCGGCCGTTCAAAGAATAATTCGATGGCTCGAAGGGCGTTATGGGGACTTGCCGAGGTCTTCAGAGCCACCCAAATTGGCCGAAGAACCGATCGTAGACACGGCAGAGCAAGACTAATCTACTGACGACGGGCGTATAAACGACCTGGGCGAACTATTCATGGCTGCTGCTCCGAAGACTCAACCGGAGAAGGTGCTCGTCGTCGGCTACTGGTTCCAGGTCTACGGCGCTCAAGACGACATTGATTCCTATTCGGTGAATAGAGAGCTCAAGCATCTCGGCCACGGGATACCAAAGATCACTCGCGCGTTCAACGGCCTGATCGAGCAGCGCCCACAGTTGGCGATTCAGGTGCGCAAGAGTGGCAAGTCTCGCCAGGCACGCAAGAAGTATCGGATTACCGCGGCCGGCGTGGCCCGAGTCGAGGACATGCTGCGTGTAATCGGAGACTAAGAGACGCATCGCGCGTGCGTTTAGAGAAGTACTTGAGCCTTGAACCGAACAAGATGGACCTCTGATAAACTCTTGCTGTCTTTATGCTCTTCAATATAGGACTCGTTTGGGGTCTGTATCCGCGCATATGACTTCAATATGTCTGATCATAAGAACTATCAACTGCCATGAAGGTGTCTGGAAGCAAGAGTTTAAGGTCCAGTCGCAGCATGTAGGTTGTTGAACGTCCATTTCATGAGTCTAATATGCATTGGAATCGTCCAGATGCGGTCGATTTACAGTAGATTATGGAATAAATAATCTTATGTAAGATCGCTTCGGACAAACAAGGTGCTTGAACCAATATTGAACATTCTAGGCGTGGCCGCCGACGGGCTGGCCGAGGGCTTTGTGGTACTTCGGTTCGGCGCGGCGAGTCCGGTCGACCTGATGTTCGATAGATCCCCGTTGCAGCCTGAAGTGTCGACGAATTGTGCGTGGCTCGTTGAGCTTGGAGTGTCGAGTGTTGGGCGTTTGCGCAGTGAGCTTAGGTTGTGTTGCGGCGTTTCATGGAGTATAAGACTCCATAGACGGGTTTAAGAGTGATGTCGTGGAGTTTAGCAAGGTGGATCTAAAATCGGTTGATGGGCGTTTCGTCCGTGTTATGTCTCCGGTTCTTCCAGGCGTGGTTGCGGGCGGGCTGGCCGAGGAGTTCGTGTCACTTCGGTTCGACGCTGCGACGGGGGCGACCAACAGCTCGGCAGGTGGTCGCCTCGTGGAACGGTTCGTCCAGGCGCTTCAGCACTTGGAAGAGGAACGATTCGAGGAGCGGCCAGACGTAGATCGCTACCTTCGGACGCTAGAGTCGCGAACAGCTCGGCTGACGGATGATCTACGGATCTGCGGAGCACGGGTCGCGCGGGCCCTGTACGCCGTGCGGAACAAGCGGGACGTGGTGCACGTCGGGCCCGTAGATTCCAGCAAGAGTGATCTGCGTTACTGCCTCGCGGCGGCAACCTGGCTGATGGCTGAACTGGTGCGGCAGTGCGCAGGAGGATCAATGGATGAAGCCGCCGCGGTCGTTGCGGAAATCGAACGTCCAGTTACAGGCGTGATCGAACAGCGTGGCGAGAAGAAGCTTGTCCTCGCTGGGTTACCGGTTGCAAAGGAGATACTGGTTCTCCTGAACAGCCACTATCCGGATCCGGTGCCGAGGCGGCAGCTGCACGAGTGGATGGGGCGTACGAGTCCGGCAAGCGTAGGCAAGAGGCTTGGCGAGTTGTACAACCGGCGTCTTGTCGAAGAGTGGGGTGAGGACGACTCTACGCTCACCGAGATCGGCCTGGCGGAGGCGCAACGGGTCTTGAGGGACATCGCCGCGTAGAACAAAAGCTAGGTCCTAGCAACGCGGCAGAGCGAACCAGGAACCTGCGCGGGCACGGACCCTTCAGGACATGGCCGGAGCCCGCACGGCGACTCGCGCGGCATCGCCCCCGCGGGCCGCAGTCGATGGGGCGGCGAACTGTTCGTCGTAGCGGTCGACCTCGTCGCGCTCCTGGTCGGGGTCCCAGATGAAGGCGGGGAGGGGGCGGTGCCGTGTTGGCCGCTTTTGGACAGGGTGGTGTGGTCGGCGCCCCTGATGTGCATGACCGTGAGATCGTTGCGCTGCATAGATCTGTGCGCTGCCGCGAAACCCAGTCTTGTCGGTCTCTTCTTCGTATCGCTTACTGTACTCTTAGCTTAAATCCAATTGAAGACATTGTATTTAGCCTAAGAATCTATGCCCTCATCGGCCGAACCCAGCTCGTTTCTGCCGCTTCCACACCTTGCCTAGCAGGTGCTGCTGTCGTTGGCGGGTGGGGAGACGCATGGGTATGCGATTGCGCGTGAGGTGGCGCGGCGGCGTGCGCCGGAGCTGCGGCCGAGTACGGGGTCTTTGTATCTGGCGATCGGTCGGCTCGATGCGAATGGCTTGATCGAGGAAGTGGGCGTTGAGGGGCGGCGCACGATTTATAGCCTCAGCGATCTGGGGCGGCGCGTGGCGGAGGCCGAGACCGAACGGCTGCGTGCTCTGATCGACGTGGCGGCTGATCGCAATCTGGTGCGGGATCCCGGCGCGGATCGATAACGATGCCGAACGCGACCTCGGCGCTGGCAACGCGACGGCATCGTCTCGGCGCGCTCTCGTTTCGGCTCGCTTGCGGGCTGCTTCCAGCCTGGATGTCTCGGAGATCGTCGCGGCTGCTGCACGAGGTGTTCGAGGACCGCCAATCCGAGGCTCTCGAGATCTCCACTCTGCGCTGGGCGCTGGTTTGTCTCGCCGAAGTCTCATCGGTGGCCGCCCTCGCGGTTCGTGCGCGATGGCATGGCCCCAAGCTGCTCAGGCTCGGGCCCGCGTCGCCGGACGCCGAGCCCGACAGTCGTACGTTCGTTCGTAGTTCTTTTCCCGCTCCACGTCAGGTCGGACTCATGGAAACCATCTTGCAGGACCTTCGCTACTCCGTCCGCGCGCTGCGCAACAGCCCGATGTTCACGATCGTGGCGCTGGCAACTCTGGGCGTGGGTATCGGCGTGAACACCGCGTTGTTCGGCATCGTGAACACGGTTCTGCTGCGGCCGCTGCCGGTGGCCAATCCGGAACGCGTGCTCGAGATCATGACGACCGATGATGATCCGCCGGGTCCGCAGAGCCGCACGGCGATGTCGTTGCCTGATCTGCGTGACTACAACGCCCAGACGCAGGCGCTCTCCGGGATTGCCGGACACTCGCTGTTCTTCGCGGCCCTGTCGGACGGCTCGTCCTCGAAGATGGTGCTGGGCGAGATCGTCACCGGGAACTACTTCTCGGTGCTCGGAGCCCGAGTTGCGGTTGGTCGGCCTCTGACCCCGGAGGGCGACCTCGTGCGCGACGGGCACGCGGTGATGGTGATCAGCCACAACCTCTGGCGCTCCCGATTCAACAGCGACCCGGCGGCGGTCGGCCAGACACTCGCGCTCAACGGCACGACCTACGAGATCGTGGGCGTCGCCGCGCCTGAATTCACGGGGGCCTTCGCGAGCGTGGCAACGCCGCTCTGGATTCCGACGATGATGGCCGAGCAGGTGGAGCCGGCAGGTACGAACGACGTGTCGCCGTCGCCAGGGGACACGCGGCTGGAACGTCGCGGGCATCGGTGGCTGTCGGTGAAGGCGAGGCTGCGCGACGAGATATCCGTAGAGCGCGCCACCGCGGAGATGGAGGCGATCGGTTTGGCGCTCGCCGAGGCCCATCCGGACGTGAACCAGGGGCGTCGGCCGGTGCTGCTCGAACCGGGGTCGCTGCGCATCCATCCGGGGCTCGATGCGGCTTTCTCGTCGGTCGTCGGCTTCCTGTTCGGCATCGTCGGCCTGCTCCTGCTGGTTACCTGCGCCAACGTGGCGAACATGCTCCTGGCGAGGGCTACCACCCGCGGAAGAGAGGTGGCCATTCGTGCCGCGCTCGGCGCGGACCGACGTCGACTCGTGCGTCAGATGATTACCGAGAGCCTGCTGCTCGGCCTCGGCGGCGGAGCCGTCGGGATGGCGATCGGGGTCTGGCTTACCGGGCTCCTGGCGCGAACGACCCTACCGGTGCCGGTGGAGCTCCCGATCGAGTTCGCGTTCGACTGGCGCGTCTTCGCCTTCGCAGCGGGCGTTTCCGTTGTGACTGGGCTGATCTTCGGCGTCGCCCCAGCCATGCGCGCGACGCGGGCGGACCTCGTTTCCGCCCTCCGCGGCACAGGTGCGGTAGCCGCGGGCGGATCCCGGATCCAGTCCGGGCTGCTGGTGGCGCAGATCGCCATCTCGTTCGTACTGCTTGTCAGCGCGGCCTTCTTCGTCTCCACTGCAAGGGCGGCTCACGACGTGGATCTCGGCGTGGACGCGGATCGCGTGGTCGTGCTCGGGTTCGCGCTCGAGATGAACGGCTACACCGACGAGGAGGCCGTCGACTTCTTCCCACGCGCGCTCCTGCGATTCGCTGAGATGCCGGGTGTCGAGTCGGCTACCTATTCGACGGGGCTCCCGCTCAACACCAACATTCACTACACCGCGGTCGTACCGGAAGGCGTTGAGCCGAGGCCGGGCAGTCGCGGCTACTCGATTGCCCGGTCGCTCGTGGGCCCGGACTACTTCCGTACCGTCGGGCTGGAGCAGGTTCGGGGCCGGCTGTTTGATGAACGGGACAACCGCGACGGTCGTCTCACGACGATCGTCAACGAAGCCTTCGTGGCGCGGTTCTGGCCCGGCGAAGATGCCGTCGGCAAGACCGTGAGCAGCGCCGCCGGCCGCGAGTGGGTGGTGGTGGGCGTCGTGCGCGACCACAAGGTGTCGAGCGTCGCCGGCCCGTCTGAGCCCTACATCTACTACTCATGGGCGCAGAGTCCATCGCCGTTCGCCAACGTGCTCGTGCGCACGTCGGGGCCAGCGGCCGATCGCGTGGCGGACGTACAGCAGCAGATGCTCGCCATCGAACCCGAGTTGGTTTTCATGCAGGCGGAAACATTCGTAGATATGGCGCGCGTGTTGCTCCTGCCGCTCCGTCTCGCGGCCGCGTTGCTCATTGCGTTTGCCTCGGTAGGCGGTCTGTTGGCGACGATCGGGCTCTACGGTGCGGTCGCACAGGCGGTTGGGCGACGAACTCGCGAACTCGGTATCCGCAAGGCGCTCGGCGCGGGGCGTGCACGGGTCATCCAACAGGTAGCCAGCGGCAGCGTCACGATCGTTGCGGTCGCGTTGACCCTCGGGTTGGCAGCGGCCTACGCGGGGGCTCGAACGTTCTCCAGGTTCCTGTTCGGCGTGACTCCAGAGAGTCCGGCGCCGTACATCGCTGGCCTGCTGGCGTTGCTCGCGGTCCTCGCCATCTCGCACTGGTTCCCGGCCCGGCGCGCGGCACGTATCGATCCGATGACCGCGCTCCGGCAGGACTGATCGTCAGGAGCCAATGACTTCCCGCATGAGCTGCAGTCGATCCAGGTGAGCGTCGATTGCCGCCCTTACCTCGGGTGGAACCTCTGCTCCACCACCACGCCAATTCTCGTGAAACCGGGCCACCGTCTCACGCACGGTGCGCGTCACGCTGCGCTCGGCGGCGCGCGCACGCGCTGCGAGTCGGGCGAACCCGTCCAGCGTGAAGTGGCTCCACGCTTTGGTACCCGCTTTGTACAGGTTCAGGGCCATGCCATCTTCGCTCAGGTAGGGCACCGTTGAGACGAAGTCGTAGGCAGGAGCTAGTTTCACGTGGCGGCCATCGGGATATACCAGCGACCAGTTCTTCAGGTGCATGTCCGCGTTGCCGATAAGAACGCTGAAGATGAGTCGTCGAATGAACTCTTCGGTAGAGGCCTGCCCAGCTTCCGCCTGGATTACTTGGGCAAGATTGCCGTAGTTGGCTCGGCCATACTTCTCCTGTGGGTAGACGCCGAAGACCTGCGCAAAGTCTTCGATGTGCACCGGTGCGCCGTGTGGCAGACGGTCGAATCGGCGGATAGCGAGAGCCTTGCCAGGTAGTCGGCTGGCTTCCGCCGGCAATCCGGCAACCTTGTCGACATCTACGAGGCGGGTCTTTGGCACGTCGATGCCGATTGATCGCGCGAGTTCGAGCATCGCGAACTCGTTCTCAGGCACCGCTGCGTAGGTTGGTGACGGGAGCTTCACGATCCACGATCCGTCTACTCCATCGGTCGGCACCGTGAGTCCTCCATCCGCCGCCAGAAGCGCGGAGAACTTCAGTTGGACGCCCGCAAGTGAAAAACGAAGGACAGAATGCTCCGGAGCTTCGCCATGGGCGTCGAGAATGGCCGAAGACCCAGGAGGCGCCGTAGCGGCCTTGTGATTGATGACTGTGACCGCGCCTGGGAGATCTCGGCCGAGCGCCGATAGTAGAAAGAACTCTCGGTCTGGGTGCACCCCTGCCTGCTTGGCCAGATACGAACGCAACGGGCCTTCCGGAAGCAAGTTCGCGAAGAACGGCGGGATACGCGTGCGTGTCGGTTTGATCCGAGTAAGGAGTCCGCTCGTGCCCTTGAAAGAGAGGCTCAGGGTCGGCCTAGCGGTGTCCTCGATGTACTCGTCGTTGAACGCGAAGGCGGTCTGGGTCCCGCCCAACAGCGTCATCGTGCCGATGGGCCTGCCGTAAAGGGCTACATCCAAGACGGTCTCAGCCATCGGTGTCGTCGAGCTGATAGAGAGGCGTGTCCTCGTCGGTATCCTCGTTTGCATCTCGTGCCAATGCCGTCACGAATTCAACGGTACGACGAGGTACGAGAACGACTTCGAGGTCGAGACTCCGAGCTAGCTCCTGCAGGGTTGACGTACGGAGATCTACGGCGCCGTTCTCGATAAGAGATATCCGTGCCTGCGAGATGCCGGTTAGTTCACTCAGGTCGCGTTGGCTCTTGTCTAGCTGGAGGCGACTGGTCCGTAGAGCGTCCCCGATCTCCGCGAGAGAGTAACTCAATTCGATTACCTTTTAAATATCATAGTTAGTTATTGATACTTTAAAAGATATTGCGATTATTCGCAATGAAGAATTGCTATGTGCTTCTGATTCTCTAAAAGATGTCACGGCGGGGATCGGAGACCGGTCCGGACAAGAAACCTAATTCACTTCGAATAGCTTGCCCAACAGGTTCTGGAGCGGGAAGCGGCCCAGGGCGCCGTTGGCCGCGGACTGTTCGTCGTAGCGGTCGACCTCGTCGCGTTCCTGATCCGGGTCCCAGATGAGGACGGGGAGGGGGTCGGCGCCGTGCTGGCCGCTTTCGGAGAGGGTTGCGTGATCGGAGGCGACGGCTACGCGCATGGGCGCCTTGGCGCTCGCGAGGAATTCGTCCAGGGCGGTGTCGAGGCGTTCGAGGAACTCGGCCTTGAGGTCGGGGCGGCGGTCGTGGGCCGCGATGTCGGCGCCCTTGATGTGCATGACCGTAAGGTCGTTGTGGCGCATCGACTCGCGCGCCGCGGCGAACTTGAGATCGAGATCGGTGTCGAGGTTCGATGTCATGCCGGGCTGGGAGACGATGTCGGCGCCGAGCCAGCGGGCGAGGCCGAGCACGGTGCGGTCGCCGCCGATGCAGCACAGCCGCAGCGGCCAGCCCGCGTCTTCGAGGTTCACGAGGCGGTGAATGCGACCGGCGCCGCGGGTGAGGAGGATGTTCGCCAGGGGCTCGCCGCGTTCGGCGCGCGCGCGATTCGCGGGATGCTCGGCCAGCACTTCCTGGGCCGCCTTCTCGAATGCTGCGAGGGCCTCCGCGGTGAATGCGGCCATCTCGTCGCCGGGATCCTGTGCCTTGGGCTCCAGCGGAGCTCCGGGAATCGCGGCGTCGCCCGGGTCGCTGCCCTCGATGCCGGAGGACAGACCCTGGCCGCGGAGTAGCACAGCCAGGCGGTGTTCCGTCCCGGCCTTCACTCGCACGCTCACGCGCTTGCCCAGTTCACCGGGCAGCTCGATACGGTCGAGAGCGCGCGCGAGTTCCTGTGCCTCGTCCCGAACGCGGCCGGCGCGGCGATCAACGACGGTGCCGTTCTCGTCGAGCGTCGCCAGGTTCGCGCGTAGGGCGATGTCGTCCGGCGACATGCGAATGCCCGCACCGAGCGCTTCCACCGGCCCGCGTTTCAGTGCCGCCGGCGACTGGCCGAACAGCGCCAACGTTCCGGCGGCCGTATCGGGAACGATGCCGGGGCCCACGGGGTCGGCGATGCCCAGGCGGCCCTCGTTGGCGAGGCGATCGAGTGTCGGCGTGGTGGCGGCCTGCAGGGGTGTGCGTCCGCCGAGCGCGCGGACCGGTCGGTCGGCCAGCCCGTCGATGATCAGAAGAAGGGCCGGCGAGCGGGTGCCGGCGAGTCGCTCCCGTCCGGTGAGTCCCGGGGCGCGTCGTGTGAGGGCTCCCACCAGCAGTTGCACGGCTCGGGCCTCAGGTTCCTCGTCACGGAACGTATCGAGCATCGGGATGTCGTTCGCTTCAGCAAGATCGAGCAGGTGGTCATTGACGGTGCGGATGGCGCTGAACGCTGCCACGTAACGCTCGGCGCGACGCTGCTCTCCGTGCGACCGACCCAGCAGGCGGCGCCGGTGCGCCTCCTGGTCGAGGCTGCCGAGCACGATCGGCACCTGGTAGCAGGATCCTTCGAGGTCGGGGAACGGGACGCTGCCGGGGCGAAGGTGGACGCCCTCAACGATGATGCTCATGCGCTCCGCGATGGCGCGTTCAACAACCGCACGAACACCCACGAGGACGCGCGCGGTTTGTTCTTCGTAGCTGGCGATCACGCGGTCGGCGTCATCGCCATCGGCACCGGAAAGGCCGGCCTCGGGTTCGCCATCGGGCGGCGAGGCGAGTTCGAAACTTGATCGGTGCAGCGCCGGCAGGATGCCCGGCGTGAAGACCATCCGCATCACCTGGCGGATCGTGTCAGTGGCGCTCACTCGATAGATACGGAGCAGAGGAGCCAGCTCCAATGCCAGGCTCGACTTCCCGGTGCCGCTCGCGCCAGCGATGTAGACCACCACGGGCAGCGGGAGACGATGGATATTGCGGAGCACGCGGTAGCGGCGGGCCGTCGCCGCACCTAGGTGCCGCGTGAGCAGGTCGTCGATGCGGCGGGCCACCTCGCCGCTCGAGAGCAGCGTCACGTTTTCATCGTGAAGTTGAGCTTCGAGCTCCGCGACGATGCGGTAGGCATGGCCGAGCTCAACCCCGGCTCCTTCCAGCGTCTCGGCAAGTAGCCCCTTGCTGAAAGGCTGATCTTGGCCGCGCGCGGTCACCCTGACCTCGCTCGTTGGGTGCCACTCCGGAGTCTGAACCAGAGCCTCTTCGCCGATCGAGCCCAGTTCGACCGCGATGGCCTCGCGGATCTCCTGCGTCGTGACCTCAGCGCGCCCGTCGAACGCATCGCGGGTCGTCTGCGCGATCGAGTACGCGACGTCGAAGTCGAGACCGCGTTTGACGAGGTCGTGGGTGATCATTCCGCGCAGGAATCGCGAGCGTGACCCGGCCGAGCAGATGACGGTCGTGCCCTTCTTACGCCTGCCGCGGGAGCCCTGTGGTTGGTCGTCGTTCAACGCGGGGCTCCTTCAAGTCCAGGTTGACTGTTTGGCGAATGCGCGGATCTTACCTCGCGTCCGGCCGAAGCTCGCCTGTCGCGTGGTGCCGGGTGATCAGCCGTAGCGGCCTTCGATGTAGTCGGCCGTGCGCGTGTCCCCCGGAGTGACGAAGAGCTCGTCGGTGGGGGAGTGCTCGATGACTTTGCCCAGCAGCATGAAGATGCATTCCTCACTGGCCCGTCGAGCCTGCGCCATGTTGTGGGTCACGATGAGGATCGTGTAGTCGCCGCGCAGCTCCCAGATCATCTCCTCGACCGCTTCGGTGCCGGCGGGATCGAGTGCCGAGCAGGGCTCGTCCATGAGCAGCACCTGTGGCTTCACGGGCAGGAGACGCGCGATGCAGAGCTTCTGCTGTTCCTCGAGCGAGAGCCCGATCGCCGGCTGGTTCAGACGGTCTTTGACCTTGTCCCACAGCAGCACTTTCTGCAGCGCGGTCTCGACGATCTCGTCGGCCTGGCTGCTGCTGAGCTTGGGCGCGGGCTCGCCGTGCAGCCTGGCGCCGAAGAGGATGTTGTCGCGCACCGAGAGCGGCAGCGGGTTCGGCCGCTGGAAGACCATGCCGACCTGTTTGCGCACCTGGATGATCTCGACCTCGGGCGCGTAGACGTCGCGGCCGTGCACGCGGATGCTCCCGGTCGTCCGCACGTAGCCGAGCCGCTCGTTGATCCGGTTGACCGATCGCAGGAACGTCGACTTGCCGCAGCCGGAAGGGCCGATCATCGACGTGATGATTCCCGGCTTGATCTCCAGGTCGACGTCGAAGAGTGCTTGGAACGTTCCGTACCAGAGGTTGAGCTTCTGCGTCTCGATGGCCGCGCGACTGCTCTCGGTGCTAGCCAAAACGCCCCTCCACGTAGTCGCTCGTCCTTTGGTCGCTGACGGCCCCGGTGAAGAGATCTTCGGTCTCGGCCACCTCGACGCATTCGCCGGTGAGGAAGAACGCGGTGCGGTCGGCGAGCCGTCGTGCCTGTTGCACGAGGTTGGTCACGAGGATGATCGTCATCTCTTCGCGCAGCTCTTTGAGCACGTCTTCGATGCGCATCGTCGTCACGGGGTCGACGGCGATCGAGAACTCGTCGAGCAGCAGCAGATCCGGCTGCTGCGACAGGGCTCGCGCGATCGTAAGACGCTGCTGCTGGCCACCAGAAAGCAGGCTTCCCAGGGAGTTGAGTCGATCCTTCACCTCGTCCCAGAGCGCGGCCCGAGTCAGGCAGCGCTCGACGATGACGTCGAGATCGGCCTTCTTGCGGGTCCCTGCGAGCCTGGGTGAGAGGGCCACGTTGTCGTAGATGCTCAGCGGCAGGCCCACCGGGAGCGGGAACACCACGCCGACGCGGCGACGCAGCGCGTAGACGTTGCGCCAGTTCCGCACCTCGGTGCCGTCGAGCAGGATCTCGCCATCGATTCGCATGTTGTCGTCGAACATGTCCATGCGGTTGATGGCGCGCAGGAACGACGTCTTGCCGCTGTTGGCGGGGCCGATGATGCCGAAGATCTCGTTCTTGCGGATCTGGAAAGACGTGTCGCGGAGCGCGCACGTGTCGCCGTAGTGGATGGCGAGGTTCTTGACGTCCAGCTTGACGTCCGCGGCGGCCGGCGTACCTACCATTTCTTCTTCCCGCGCAGGTACGTGCGGACGCCGATCGACACGGCGTTCATGCTCAGCACCAGCCCGATGAGTACCAATGCGGTGCCGTATTGGACTTCCTCAGGCACGTTGGGCACCTGGGTCGACACCGTGAACAGGTGCAGCGACAGCGCCATCGTCTGGTCGAAGACGGTCTCGGGCAGGAAGGGCAGGAACAGCGTGGCGCCAGTGAACATGATCGGCGCGGTCTCGCCCGCTGTGCGCGACACCTCGAGGATGACCCCGGTCAGGATGCCGCTCACCGAGTTGGGCAGCACCACGTGCCGGATCGTCTGCCAGCGGGTGGCGCCCATGCTCCAGCATGCTTCGCGGAACGCCTGCGGCACGGCCTGCAGCGACTCGCGTGTGGCCACGATCACCACCGGCAGCGTCATGATGGCCAGGGTCAGGCTGGCGGCGAGGATGCTGGTACCGAAGTTGAAGAAGAGCACGAAGGCGCCAACGCCAAACAGCGCGTGCACGATGGAGGGCACGCCGGCGAGATTGATGATCGCCAGGTTGATTGCGCGGGTGAGCCAGTTCTTGGGGGCGTATTCGCTGAGGTAGATCGCGGCGGCCACGCCGATCGGTACTGAGGCCACGAGCGCCACGCTCACCAGCCAGATTGTGCCCACGAGTGCCGGGAAGATGCCGCCCTCGGTCATGCCGTTGATCGGCTCCGAGAACAGGAACTCGAAGCTGATGGCGGGCCCACCTCGAACCACGAGTACGGTGAGGATCGTGATCACCGGCAGGATCAGAAGCACGGCCATCAGACCGAAGAGGATCCGGTAGAGCTTCTCGGTTCGTGCGTGCTGTGCGTTGAGTTCGGTTGCTTCGAACATCGCTATTTGTCCTTGATCCCACGCACAAACAGGTCGGCGGTGAGGTTGATCACGAACGTGACGGCGAACAGCAGGATGCCGAGCGCGAACAGCGCCTGGTAGTGCTCCGAACCCTCGGCCGTTTCACCCAGCTCGGTGGCGATGGTGGCCGTGAGTGCTCGCACCGGGTCGAAGATGCTCGATGGGATATTGATCGAGTGTCCGGTGGCCATGAGCACGGCCATCGTCTCGCCGAAGCCACGGCCGACACCCAGGAGCACGGCGGCCACCAGACCGTTCTTGGCGGCGGGCAGCACCACCTGGCGGATAACTTGCCAGCGCGTGGCGCCCAGCGCCTCGGCAGCCTCGCGGTACCCGTCGGGCACGGCCTTGAGCGCGTCCTCGGCGATCGTTGTCATGATCGGCGCCGCCATCAGCCCCAGGATGATGCCCGCGTTGAGCACGTTGAGACCGAGCGGCACGTTGAACACCGAGATGATCAGCGGGTTCATCAAGCTGAGCCCGATGAACCCCCAGACGACCGAGGGAATGGCGGCCAGCATTTCGATGAGCACCTTCAATGTCTCGCGTCGCTTCCCGGTGGCGAACTCGGCGATGTAGATGGCGGCGCCGAGCGAGAACGGCACGGAGACCAGCATCGCGAACCCGGTGACACTGGCTGTGCCGACGATCAGGGCCAGGGCTCCGTAGGTCGCGTTGGTCAGCGACGTCGGAGTCCAGCGCGGCGAGAAGAAGAACTCCGCGAAGTCGAACCGGCCCAGGATGAAGCCGAAGCCTTCCTTGCCGATGAATACGAAGATGCCAACGATGAAGATGATCGCCGAGATCCCGCCGATGAAGACCAGCCACTCGACCGCCTTGTCGACGTACCAGGCCGTGTCGCGGCGATCGAGCGCGCCAGCGTTGTGCGCCATTACTCGGCCTCATCTCCGTGCAGCACGGTCATCAGGTCCTCGATCCGCGCGGCGAGGTCACGGGCGCGCTGGTCGAGAACCGCGTCTTCGCGATCACGATCGAGTCCTTCGGGCACACTCTCTACGTCCCAGATCTGGACGGCCGTGTGGTACGGGATCTCATCCAGATGTGTCCGCGGGTCTCCCGCCAGGCTCACGAGCACATGGGCGTCGGCCAGGAAAGAACTGCGGTCTCGCAGGCTTGCCGGTTCCGCGTTGTCGATCGACAGGCCGCGACCGTTCATGAACGCCTCGAACCCGGCGTCCACCGAAGCGCCGGGGTTCCAGCCGGCCGATGCGAACGTGCCGCTCTGCGGATAGGCCTTCGCCGCGATCGCCTCGGCCATGAGGCTGAGGGTGTTGTTGCCCTCGTCGAGGAACAGCACCCGGTAGACCTTGGGGTCCTTGGTCTGGCCGGTGGCTGCGAACACCGTGTCTTCACAGATGTTCTTGGCCTGATCGCTGATGCGCTCGATCCGGTTGAACACCGCAAACAGAGCGAACAGATCCCGCAGGGGTTGCTGGTTCTCTTCTCCGGCATCAAGCAGGTCGTGGAAGGCCGTGTCCCACGTTGAGTCGATCTGGTGCGCCATGCCGATGGTTCCGCGCGCCAGCTCCGAGTTCGCCTCCTCGAACGCCTGGGTGGCCTGCGCCAGCATTTGCAGCGCCTGCTGCGCCAGGGCGCGGGCGTCGCGGCGGATTTCCTCGGACGGTGGCGCGGACAGTTGCGTGACTTCGCGCGCGATCGTTACGGCGTAGTCGCCAATGCGCTCGACCGCGATGTTGATCTGGAGGATCGCCGAGACCGTCCGCAGATGGCCGGCGCTCGGCAGGTGTCGCGCGATGAACGCGTGGCACATGCGGTCGAGTGCGCGGATCTCGCGGTTCAGCGCCAGATCGCCCAGGACCGTGTCGTGTGCAAGCTGGTGGTCGTCCTGCAGCAGGGAGTTGACGGCGTTGTCTACGGCCGTGTGCGCGTAGCGCATCGTGTCCACCACGCGCGCTCGGACCCTGTCGAGATCACCCTGTAAGCGCTCTTCGTAACGACTCATCGTGTCTCTCCACAAGCCTCGCGCAGCGGACGCGCCGCGCTCAAGCGGCGCCTAGCTGCAGCTGACCGACGTGACCGGGGCATATCCCTTGTCGAGGATGATGCACTGTCCGACGTCGCCAAGGATCCACTCAAGGTAGGTACCCACGGCACCGGTCGGCTGTCCAGCCGTGTACATCATCAGCGGGCGTGCAATCGGGTAGCTGCCATCGATGGCCGTATCGACCGAGGGAGCCACGGCCGGCGCATCTTCGGCGCTCATCACGGACACCAGCTTCACGTGATCGGTTGCGTAGGCGAGCCCGCTGTAGCCAATGGCGCACGGCGTGTTCTCCACCAGGTCGACGACGTCCTTGGAACCGTGCATGTCGAGCGAACCGAGTTTGAAGTCGCGCTCCACGCCCAGCACCGCTTCCTGGAAGTAGACGTAGGTTCCCGAGTTGTTCTGCCGGCTGACTCGGACAATCTCGTCGCTATCGCATCCGGGCACGGTCACACCCAGCTGTGACCATGTCTCGGTTTCGCCACCCTCGCCGTAGATTTCGGCGAGCTGGCTCAGGCTCATCACGTCGATCGGGTTGTCGGGGTGCAGGTACACCGCCAGCGCATCGAACCCGACAACATGCTCGATCGGCTCGACGCCGTTGCCGCGTGCGGCCTCGAGCTCGGATTCCTTCATCTTGCGGCTGGCGTTCGCGATGTCGACGGTGCCGTTGATCATCGACGAGATGCCGGTGCCGGAGCCACCGCCGGTTACCGCGACGGCCACGTTGGCGTCGACTTCCTTGTACGCCTCGGCCCACGCCTGAGCGACCGAGACCAGGGTGTCGGAACCCTTGTTCTGAATCAGCGTGCGCGACGAGCCGCTACCGCCACCGCAAGCGGCGGTTGCGAACAGTGCCAGGGCCACGATTGCCAGTCTCTTCATCTTGAGCCTCCCGAGGAACGTTCGATTGCCCGATTCATGAAACTCGGGCTCTTTAAAGCTGGTGTTAAGAAGACTTGAAAATCAGGAGAAGTCGGCACGGAGCCGACCTCTTCGCAGATTGAGTCGAACTAGCCCCAGGACCAGTAGAAAGTGCCGCGGAGCATGAGGTCATCGTCGGGGTCGGCACCGCCGTCCACAGCCTCGTAGCTGATCCACTCGAAGTTCGGCATCAGGTGGATGCCGAAGCCGAGGTCAATGTCGACACCTGCTAGGACGAGCAGCGACTTCGCATTGCTGGCGAACGGCAGATACGCAATGACCTCGCCCGCCGGGTTGGGGTCGAACATCCGGTCGGCGCGAACCACGAGCGTGAGCTTCTCGTTGAGCGGCTGGACGACGAACGCCGACAGCAGGTTCATGTCGAAATCTTCGCCGTCGACTTCGCTGAGGTCCACTTCCTGGCGCGCGTACTGGAGCCCGATGCGGGTGCCGCCCGACTGGTATGCGGCGAAGCCTTGATAGGTGACGTGCTTGGAGCCGCGGTCGCGATTCTTGTAGTCGATGTAGCCCTCGACCGAGAGGTTCTCGCTGAAGTCGTAGCGCAACGAGCCGTACACGGCCTTGCCCTTGCCGATCTCGGATTTGCTGCCCGAGCCGTTGCCGGCCATCACGTGGTAGTTGAGCTTCTTGCCCGAATCGAGCGAGCCCCGCACCGCGACACCGAAGTCACGCGAACTCCCGAATCTCTGCAGGTCGAGCGGTGTCTTCTCGAGCCACCGGTAACCCCAGAAGTCTTCGACGTAGTTCCAGGTGGGCGGGCTCGAGATGCCCAGGTAGATGCTCGTGCTGTCGCCGCGCCAACGCAGGTAGGCGTCCTTCACGAAGGGGTCGATCGTGTCGGCGACGGTGAACCTGCCGGGGCTATTGCCCTCGAGCCGGAATCGAGTGTCCCAGTTGTCGCTGAGTTTGTGCTCGTAGGTGAAGTAGATGCGGCGGAACCAGAAACCGCTCTGACCGTTGAGCTCTTCGCGCCGGTGCGTGCTGATGTAGTAGTAGTCGCCAAACATCAGGCCGCTGAACTTCCCCGCGGGCGGCGCTTCCTGCGCGCCCTCTTCGGCGGACGGCGCTTCGCCAGCGTCTTCGCTAACGCTGGGCGCTTCAATCGTGGCAGCGACCGTTTCCTGGGTGTCTTGCTCAGACTGCTGCTTCGAACCGGTTCCGTCTTGAGCGACCGCAACCGAAGCCGTGGCGGGTGAGGCAAGTAGCAGAATGGAAGCGAACAACACGGCGCCGAAACTCAAGCGCCCGACGAGACTCTGTCGAAACACCGAGGCCCTCCCTGCGCCGCGCTCGAGACTTCTGCTCAACCCGCGAGGCGCTGATCGAAAAGCGGAATAACTTGTTCGAGCATAGGAAATCTTCACTTCTTGAAGAACCCGTTAAGGCCGAATCAAGATCGTGAGAATCTTGTTAGGGGCGCTCCATAGACCTACGCGTCTGGAGCGGGGCCGAGCAGATCCCAGCGGTTACCTTCGAGATCCTGGAACACCGCGAGACGTCCATACGGTTCGTCCCGTGGTTCGGTGACAAATCGAACTTCTGCGTCGCGCATCCGCTGGTACGTGGCCTCGAAGTCGTCCACTCGCAGGAAGAGCCCGACGCGGCCGGCGAATTGGTCGCCGACGACCTTCGATTGACGTTCACCGTCGGCACGAGCGAGCAGAATTCCGGTCTGGCTTCCGGGCGGCCGCACCACGACCCAGCGCTTGGGGCGCCCGTCGTTGGTAAGAGACGGCGAGTCCTCGGCGAGGTCGAAGCCCAGGACGTTCACGAAGAAGTCGATTGCCGGGTCGTAGTCGGTGACGACGAGCGCTACCAGATCAAGATGCGCCATGCGTCACTCCTCCTCGCCCTTGTCCCAGCCACGAATCCCTTCGGTCATCCAGCTCGGGGCGGGCTCGCCTTTGAGGTGGTGGTCGAAGAAGTCGGCCATGCGGATGGTCCAGTCTTCCTGGTTCACCCGGCGCCGTAGGCCGTGGGCTTCGCCGTTGTAGTTGAACATGTAGGCCTCCCTGCCCAGGCGGCGGAGTGCCATGATCAGCTCGATGCCCTGATACCACGGCACGGCGCCGTCCTCGTCGTTGTGCATGTACAACAACGGGGTGTTGATGTCGTCGGCCCAGAACACGGGCGAGTTCTCGATGTAGCGCAGTGGCACCTCCCAGAGGGAGCCGCCAAGGCGCGACTGGGTGCGTTCGTACTGGAACTGACGCACGAGGCCCGAGCCCCAGCGGATGCCGCCGTAAGCCGAGGTCATGTTCGACACCGGGGCGCCGGCTTCAGCGGCCGCGAAGATGTCGGTTTGAGTGATCATGTAGGAGATCTGGTAGCCGCCCCAGGAGTGGCCCTGGATGCCAATCGCCTCGGGGTCGGCGACGCCCTCGTTGACCAGCATCTGAATTCCCGGAAGCACGGCCTTCATCGCATCGCGTCCGGGGTAACCCGGTGTGACGTACTCGATGTCGGGCATCCAGATGACGTAGCCGTTGGACGAGTAGTACGACGGGTTGATCGACGAGCCCGGTCCCGGATTACGGAAGAAGTGGAACTGCGTGTGCAGCGTCTCGTAGATGTAGACCATCAATGGGTACTGCTTGTCCGGGTCGTAGTTGTCGGGCTTGATCAGGATGCCCTTCAGCGGCAGCCCGTCGGCGCTGCGGAAGTCGCGCAGCTCGGAGTTGCCCCAGATGTAGGGGTCGGTCTGGGCGCCGAGGTCGGTGACCTTGGTGACGTTCGACAGCGCGGCGGCGGACTCGTCCTCGCGTCCGAGCGCCAGGTCCGCCACCCAGAGGTCAGGGAAGTCGCTGAAGGTGCGGCGGTTGAAGAGCACGCGGTGCGAGCGCTCGCCCCAGTCATTGAAGACGAGCATCGCTTCGGCGCTGTGTAGTTCGCGCGGCGCCACGTCACCCGTTACGCGGTCCACCCAGTAGCCCGTCGCCATCGTCTCGTCGTTGGTCGCGCTGAGCAGGATGGGCCGGTCGACCGGCACGCCGTCGCGCTCCGGATCGATGCGTTGCCAGCGTAGCGAGATCCCCGAGTCGCGACCATGACCGTCGGTCATCAGGCGGGGAGCGTCACCGTTGGTCGGTGCCGCCCAGATGTCGTAGCGGTCGTAGAAGAGGAAGTCGCTGCCGTCCTCGGTGAAGCCGGCGGCGAAGTAGGACGCCGGCAGGTTGGGCGTGTCCCACGAGTGACTCTCGAACTCGACATCGAGATCGGCCGTGAGGTTCGTGGTGCTGGTGGCCGCGACGTCGTACAAGAACCAATCCTGCCCGTCGGACCAACCGCCGCCGCCGTTGACGTCGTAGCCGATCCACTCGCCATTGCCGCCAAACCAGGCCACGTGGCTGCCGGTGGGCGACAACGTGGCGCCCCACGAGACGCGTTCGGCGATAACCGTGTGGATGCCGGTGCGTGTGTCGACCACGTGGACATCGTTGAAGAAGCCCTCGTAGGAGTGGTTCTTCGCCCAGCGCTTGTCGGTGGTGCCCATGGCCAGCGTGCCGCTGGCCGACAAGCTCACGTCCACGAGATCTTCGTTGGCCAACTGCACGAACTCGCCCTCATCGATCCACCAGACCGATTCGAACGCTTCGTTATTGACGTTGTTGGCGGTGAGCAGTTGTTGCGGCTGCGGGTAGGGGTCGTTCCAGTGCCACAGGTCGAACTCGGCCTTCGGTTCGTCTTCTTCCGCGTCCTCGTCGCCCTCGTCCTCCTCGGGCTCCGGGATGGCACGGATGCCGAACATCACCACGGCGCCGTTGTCGGAGAACGTCAGGCCTTCCTTATCGGTCACTGCCATTTCGGCAGGGAAGCCGTCCGTCGAGGTGTGCGAGACCCAGAGGGCGGCGGCGTCGCCGCCCAAATTGCCGCCGTAGAGCTCGAACACCGGCTCGTCTGCCGCGTAGTCGGTGGTGTCGGTAACGAATGCGAATTGGACGTTGTCCTCGTCGAGCGTGAGGTGCTTGTAGTTGCCTTCGCCGGTCATCATCGCCGCCGCGGCGCCGGTGCCGGTGTCGAGCGAGTAGACGCCGTCAGACTCGGGGGCGTCCTCCGATGACACCGTGTAGAGGACCCACTCGCTGTCGTCGGAAACTTCATAGGCCATCACGGAGTCGGCGGAAGATTCGCTGCCGTCGGCGAGCGTCCGCACCCGCAGTTCGGTGCCGTAGGTCTTGTCCTTCTTCTTCTCGTCTTCCTGGGCCTCGTCTTCCTCCGTCTCTTCCGCCGCGGGTTCCTCCGCTGCCGGCTCCTCGGGAGCCTCCGGCTCGGCCATTTCCGCCTCTTCCTCGCCGTCCTCGCCTTCCTCGTCTTCTTCCTTCGGAAGCGCCTTTTCGAGCAGGTAGGCCACATGCGTGCCGGTGTCATCCGGCAGGGCGAAACTCTTCACGCGCTCGACCGTGGTCACCGAGCCGTCGGACAGGGCCATGATTCCGAGGGTTTTCTTCGGAGCCTTGTCGCCGGTGAGCTTGTCCTTCTTGGCCTGCGCGAGCGTGGCCTTGTCGGGGCTGGCGAGGAACACGACGTGCGTGGGTTCACCTGCAGTGAACTCGGCCTGTGGCCGGGCGAACGACGAGGTTTCCGTGGTGAGTTTGCCGAGACCTGTGCGGAACTCGGTGTCGCTGGTCAGGCTCTGCACCACGAGTTCGGCATCGCCATCCTGCGGCACCTCGGCGTACAGCAGCCAGTTCCCGTCGTCGGACAACGTCTGCCCGGAGATCGACTTCCACGAGTCGTAGACGTCATGAGTCAGCGGCACCTTGCCCATAGACTCCTGCGCCGCGGAAGGCGCTGGCACGGCGAGCATTGCGGGAACGAGCAGAAGCAGGAGCGAGGCGAGACCAGCGCGACGGATCATGGCGATTCCCGAGTCGTGTGTGAAGGACGGGCGCCATTCTAGCCAGAAACTGGCCCGGGTTCGGAGAGACTGGATCGCAGGGAGTCTCTGGCGTGACGATGTCGATCGTCAGCAGAGAGCCTAGCCCGCCGCGGATCGGGGCCCGGTTTTGTCAGAGTACCGGCTCTCCGGCTGGCCGAGTTCGTGTGGCCAGGGGCACTTCGAAGGATAGCTCTTGGCCTTCGCGGAGCACTTCGACTCGGATGAACTCTCCCTGCGCCCTCCCGGCCAGGATCAAAGCAGCGTCGATGCCGCGCTGGATCGGCACGCCACCGATCGAGAGGAGCTTGTCGCCGGGTCGAAGGTCGACGCGTGTGGCCGCCCCAGAGACCTCTGCTATCACCGGCGATGTTTCCCACAAGGCATTCAGCCGAATGCCGATTTCGACGGTCGTCGGCCTCAGCACTGATCGGCGTTGGACGCTCGTTTCGTCCGGGACCACGCCGGCGGGCGCCCAGGGAGCGCTCGCAAAGCCGCGGCGCCGGGCGTCGAGTTCTAGGTGAGTCGCCGTAATCCGTTTGGGTTCGGGGATCTCTTGGCCGTACTCGCGTACCCACTCATGTGATGCGGTTGTTGCGATTGGTGCGCCATCGCCGCGAATGTAGTGGTAACGGTTCCGGTGTGTCTGAGCCTTGACGTCGAGCGTCCCATCGCGGTTCTGATCCTCCAAGGTGAGTTGCTTGACGCCGCCGTGTTCGCCCTCCAGGGAAGGGAAAAAGTAGTACCACTTCGGGAGTCGGACGGGGATTGACTCGAAGCGAGGCGGCCACGACTGACTCTCTCCGACAAGCCACTCGGGATCGATCGCGAGTAGCACCCACGTTGGCTCGTGCCTGCCCGTTAGAAAGTTCCACATACCATTGTTGGCACCGGGAACCACGATCTCGTCGCGGAGGTCACCATCTACATCTCCGGCCACTGACATCGCGTAGCCGATTTTCCCGGAGTGCCAGTACGTGCCGAGCAAGTCGCCCGTCTCGAGATCGACCGCCGTGATCCGCGAGACGAAGAACTCCGGGCTCTGGGCGATGGCTACGACCACGGGCATCCGCTCGGGTGTGACGACGAAGATGTCGACCACCTGAAGGTGCGTCGAGTGCTCACCGAAGTTGTCGCGGGCCTCCGTCATCACCGCGTTGTCGTACAGGTCGACACTCCACAACTGGTCCCCATGCACGTCGAAGGCGGCTAGGTGGCCACGATGCGACGTGGCCCCCGTACCAAACCCCAGGATCACAGTCGACGTCGGTGCGAATACGGTCGCCGCGGTCACGATGGCAGGCATCGACAGCTGTCCGACCGGTTCGTCGCCACGTGCTACGTGCACGAGGTTCCCATTGCCGATTCGATCTTCTCGGGTGCTGATGAGAGCGCGCAAATCACCGTCGAGAGTGGCCGATGGTGACCGGGTGGAATAGCTCACGGCCGCCACGGCGAGGAGGCCAACGAGTGTCACCGCTACCGCCAGCCGCTTGACGCGCACGGGAAGCGAAGGCGGCCGCCATAACGGCGCCGCGGACGTGGCAAGTGTTGGTTCCGACAACCTAGCCGGGTCGGCCTCTGCTTGAAGCCATTCGTCGAGGTCAGATGCCAGGGCGTAGACCGCGGGCCTGCCGTCGACCTTCGGTTGCCGCCTCACCGGCAAGCCGCGCTCCTTTTCCCATCGCTGGGCGCACCGGACACTCCGGTGCACGTAGTTGGCGATCTCCGGCCAGCCATGGAGTATCCGTCCGGTCAAGTCCCCTCCTCACGGGTGCAGTCCGATGTCCCGATATTGCCGCGTAATAGCCCCGTGGCACTAGTGGGCAGTCTCACCGGGCGGATTTGGTCGCTACCTGACGCTAGTTGTCCGTAGACGTGTCGTCGATCGTCGCGCGACAGTTTCCGTTCCTTGGGACGAGACAGCATGACCGACATGTCCACGTACGAGAGCGAATGCCGGCCGCGACCACTGGCTCGGTCAGGAGTGTGTTCCGGGGCCGTGATCGCGCTCGTCAGCCTGGCAGCTTGCTTCGAGGGGCCGGACTACACCGAAGACTACGAACGCGCTCGTCAAGAGGGCCTGCGGGCCGGCCAAGCGTCCACGTATCAAGACTCTCGGCAGGAGGTCTTCGACGGCGCCTTCCGGAACGCGCGCAACCGATCCTACAAGGAGAAGCTCGACGCGCTGGCTGGGTCCGGAACGTACAACCAAGATCCTGTCTGGCTGGCGGTACTGGTCGGCATAGGAACCATAGCCGGTTTCGTTTGCCAGTACTTACTGGTACGTGCAGCCCGCGTGGCTGGCTACCTAACCGATCTGGACAAGGCATTCATGCGACGGATGGAACTCGTCGTTCAAGCACGCAGATCGGAGACGGAGTCCGAGTCCGATGCCGTTCCCAACGATGCGTAGGCTGCGCGTGGTGGGCGGATTCATGTTGCTCCTGGCGGCTGCTTTCGCGGCGGGGTGCAAGGACGGAGCCAGTGATGGTTGGGCAGCCGGCTATGAGTCAGGACAAGCATCTGGCGCCGCGCAGGGACGGCGCGACGGAATTCGCGAGGGGACCCAGCAGGGCGAGCGGGCAGGGATTGAGGCGGCCATTCGAACTGCCGAATCGGGTTCCAAACTGAGCTTCTACTATCAACCGGTCGTTCGCGCGGCAATGGCGGGCGCGGTCGTTGGTCTACTAGTTCAGATCCTGTTCGTTCTCCATCTGCGATCTGGAAGAGGCGCACCGGGCGCCCTTGCCGTAGCGCTCTTGCCGGGCCTCCGAGAATCCCCAGGTTACGCAGCGGACCGTGATTTTCGGCGCCGGCTTGCAGAGCTGAGGTCGCGAGCGCATCTCCGGGAGCAGGAGATCGGCGACGCGCGCCGGGCTGCGAGAGTTCGCCTGCACGCTCGGCGCGAACTCGAGGTTCGACGCATCGAGTGCGCGTCGGAGCTGTCGGAACTGCACGGCGGGCGATTTGCCGAGCTGGCTGACCAAGAGTTCGCCCGAGTAATTGCCGGCGCCGCGGGCGGAGCATCCGCTGTCGAGGGTTCGCAACCGGACAAGGCACCCCATGACACCTCAAAATTCGACATCAAGGAGCCAACATGACGGACTCACAGCAATCCGATTGGGATGAACTAGACGCCATCATGAGTGATGACGGGGACGGATCAAGAGGCGATAGCCGAACGGTTGTCGACCTGATGCCCAATCCCGCACAGGCGGCCGAGCCCGTGCTGGGTACGACGGTCCCAGATGCGCCCAATGCCGAGAAACATGTTGACGGGATTGTGGCGCGGTTCAAGTCGCGCAGGATCACCAGTGATGCCGCTCAGAAGGAGCTGCGATTGCACTTCAAGGAGCGATACCGGTCCGTCGAGCACGAGTTGGGCGTTGCAGTCGATCTGCGGAACCGAGCCCTCGACGTGCGTGCCGAGGAGCTGCTCGCCGGGATCGAGTCGCGCCATATTCAGGCGCTGGACCAAATCGGCGTGAGCAACGTCGACGCCCGCCACAGCGCTCTCATCAAGCTTCACGACAATGCGATTACTCGCGTGAGAGAAGTTCAGCAGAAGGACTGGCCAGGATTCCTGATCAAGAAGACGATTCGGCAGATTATGGACCTGACCGAGCGGCTCTCCGATCAAATGATGACTCAGATGCGCCTGAGTGACGACGGTGGGCGCTAGTCTCGGCCTCCGTTCTTGCTGGGTCGGCTTCCTGTGTCTCTCGGCGCTTGCATGCGAGAGCCCCGCTGAGAATGTGCCGTGCTTGCCGATCTATACCGACTTCAGTGCTCGAGAGGTACAGGTCGCCTCGGATCTGGAGTTGACTGCTCGTGTGAACGAGTTCTCGGCAAGCGGTCCAGGTCGGCTATTGGCGACCTACCACGAGGAATGGCGAGATCGGCTCACGATCAACAATCTCCGAGTCGCGGCGGTAGAGGTGGGGCCAACCCAACTCCCCGACCTTGCCGCTCTCGTCGCCGGTATCGCTAACGTCGTAGGCGTGGATCCGCCCGATACTTTTGTTGTCCAGGATCCGATACCGAACGCGTACGTGACCAACGTCGAACGGCCTGTGCTGGTCCTTCACTCGAGGTTGATCGAATTGCTGTCGCAGCAGGAACTGGCATTCGTGATCGGGCACGAGTTGCCCTCGGTCATGTACTAGCGGGCGAACTCGTTGGAGTCGCGCTCTATCTAGTCGATGCCCTCCCGCTGGGATTCCTAACCAAGCCGTTGGGTCTTGTGGGGCTTCACGGTTTGTTGTACTGGTCGCGACAGGCAGAACAATCGGCCGACCGGGTTGGTGTCTTGGCGATCGGCAACTCGGACGCCGGCCGCTCCGCCCTGGTTCGTCTGGTGCTCGGGATCTCGTACTACGCACAGCCGGAGTTGGACGTGTCTGCTTTCGTTGATCAGAAGGCGGCGATCGAGGCCGATGCTTTCCTGCTGCGGCGGCTCCCGGTTCTCGTCCGCGAGGCGACGTCTACCCACCCCTTCCCCGCTACCAGGGCGGCTGCTCTCGCCGAGTTCCGAGACTCGGCGTTATACGCCCAGATCAGGGCACGGCGCCAGAAGACTCAGAGCTGCTCTTCGACGTAGATCGGATACGATCTGACGGTATAGTCTCTTGACGAGCTAGTCGATCGACTAGTATCATCTTTTCTCATCTTACTCCCGAGATCGAGGAAAGCCATGAGCGAGGCCGAACGACAACTGCTGGAGACGCTGCTGCCGCTGCAGCCACGTGACTACCTGATCCTCTTCGCCCTTGCCGGGGGGCCGCTGCATGGTCACGGCATTCTCAAGGCGGTGGAGGAGGAGTCCGGCGGCGTCACGCTTGATCCGGCAAACCTGTACCGCTCGCTCAAGAGACTGGAGCGCGACACGCTCATCGCCAGGAGTGGCGGCCAAGGCGGCGGCCGTCGCCAGAATTTCGAACTGACAGACGTCGGCGGCGAAGCCCTCAAGGCCGAGGCACAACGCCTCGTACTCCTGGCCGACGCCGCGCGCGCTCGTAGTCTTGTAGATCCGAAGGTGCCGGCTTGAATCCTCCGCGGTTCCTTCCCCACGTCGCGAGCATCACGTACCGGGTTTTGCTTCTCGCGTACCCGGCGGAGTTCCGTCGCGAGTTCGCGGAACTGCCGGGCGTGTTTGCCGCTGCCTGCCAAGAGAGCTACCGGTTGGGCGGCCTGGGCGCTGTAGTGCGTCGATTCATCCGTGCGCTAGTTGATGTGCCGCGGCACGGACTGCGTGATCGCTTCGCCCCGCCGCAGGGACGGCGCCCCGACGACTCGCCGCCCACCTGGGCAGAGTGGTTCTCAGGCCTGGCCGCCGACTTCCGGTACGCGTACCGCTCGCTGATCAGCCGGCCTGGGCTGACCGTTGCTGTTGCCGCCACGCTGGCGCTCGGGATCGGAGCGAACACCGCCATCTTCAGCGTCGTCGATGCGACGCTCCTCGCCCGTTCGCCGTGGCCCGACGCGGAACGGATGGTCGACCTCACGGTGAAGCTGGAAGCTACGGGCGGCGGCGGTTTCGCTCCGACCGTCGAAGAGTTGATTCGCTGGCGTGATGAGCTCGATGTGTTCGAACGGCTTGAGGCACGTGCCGGCGCCCCCAGCGTGCTCATTCACGTCGACGGGTCCCGACGGGTGCCGCTCGAGTTGGTGACGCCCGGTTACCTTGGCGCGCTTGGAGTGCGACCGATCATGGGGCGGCTGCTGAGCCCTGAGGACGGCGAGAGCGATGCCGCAGCGGTCGTAATCCTGCCGGAGTCGCTCTGGCGTCAGCTGTATCGAGCCGATCCCGCGATCCTCGGTCGCGAGGTCGAGCTTGCCGGGAAGCCGTACATCGTCGTGGGCGTCGTTCCGGCAGTGCGCGGCATGGAGCAGAAGCTATTTGCCGTGCTGCCGAGTGCGGGGCCCGAGACGCTCACGCGCCGGGCCGCCGGCGTGGGCTGGCTGCGTCCCGGGGTTTCACTCGAGGCAGCTCGTGCTCAGGTCGAGGTGATGGCGCAGGGAGAAGACGAACGTCTGGGCCCCTACGTGGGCAGTCTCGCGCCCCGGCGCAACGTGTTCTGGCAGCAGGACGACTTCCGCACCGGCCTGCTCTCGATCCTGGTGGCGGTGTTTCTTGTGCTCACCATCGCCTGTGTAAACGTAGCCAACCTCATGCTCACCAATCTCGGCCGGCGTCGCGGTGAGTTCGCGGTGCGCGCCGCGATAGGGGCCAGTCGTGGTCGGCTCGTGCGCTTCGTGCTGGCCGAGAGCGCCATCTTGGCAATTCTCGGCGGCGGGTTCGGTCTGCTCGTGGCTCGCGGCGCCATTGCGGCCATGCAGTTGATCCGGCCGGGCGGAAACCTGGCCACCGGTCTCGACGCAGTGAGGCTGGACGCTCGCGTGATGGCCTACGCCATCGCGGTAAGCGCGCTCACGGCCGTGCTGTTCGGACTGGTGCCTGCTTTGCGGCGCTCGGGGCAACCATCAGAGGCCTTGCAGGCCGCCGCATTCGGTCGCGGAACGGTGAGCACTCGCCTCGGCGGGGCGTTGGTTGCGGCGGAGACCTCGCTCGCGGTGATTCTTCTGATCGGCGCCGCCCTGATGTTCCAGAACTTCCTCGGACTGCGTTTCACCGATCCGGGTTTCGATGCCGATCGAGTGCTATCGATCGGGGTCGGATTGCCGAGCACGAAGTATCCGGATCGCGAAACGCAGATGGCCATGCTCGACACGCTGGCGCTCGAGATCACACGGGTCCCAGGGGTTGAGGCAGCGCAGTACGGCCAGGGCGCCGTGCCGCCGCAGAACATGGCGATGGCGGGCGAGATGGTCGTCGGCGAAGCCGAGCCGCGGAGCTTCCCCGAGACCGTGACTCTGCTCAGCCACGTGCAAGCGGGGTACTTCGAGTTCATGGGGATCGCGTTGGTCGCCGGGCGCGATTTTGTTGAAGCCGACTACGCGGCCGGCGACGACGCCCCCGAGCGTGCGGCCGTGATCACCGTCGCGATGGCGGAGAAGTTCTGGCCCGGCGGCGACGCGCTCGGCGCCATGTTCCGTTTCGAGCGCGACTACGATCAGCGCTGGAACCGAGTGGTCGGTATCGCGGCGCCGACGGCGCACGTCAGCTTTGAGGCCCGAGGCGGGGAGCTCGATCTGCCGCACCTCTACTTGCCGCTGGTTTCTGACCCGCGCTACATGGATCTGATGATCCGGCTCCGAGACGGAGTCGCACCGCCGACCCCGGAGATCCGCGCTGCGTTCGCGCGACTCGACCCGGGTCTGCCCACGGAGGACATCGATTCGTCTGCCGCTCGCCTCGTGGCCGCCCTGCACGGGCCTCGATTCCGCGCGGCGTTGTTCGGCGCCTTTGGGATCGTCGCGATCACGCTCGCTGCGGTCGGTATCTTCGGCGTCGTTGCGCACGGCGCCGCCCAGCGGCAGCGCGAGATGGCGATTCGCATGGCACTCGGCGCGCGGCCTCGGGGAGTACTCCGTCTCGTCGTGCGCCAGGGGCTCACGCCCGTGCTGATCGGCCTCATGCTTGGAACCGGTGCATCGCTCGCGCTCGGCCGGCTGATCGCGAGCTTGCTGCACCAGATGAGTCCCACGGAGCCGGCGGTCTACCTGGCCACGCTGGCGGGATTCTTCGTAGTTGCCGTGCTCGCGACGTGGATACCGGCACGCCGAGCGATCAGGCTCGATGTGATGGAAAACCTACGATCCGACTAGTTCCTCATCCGGGCGGTTCGAAGTTCATCCGATAGCGACGCACTTGCGGAAAGGGTTCTGGCGCCACGGTGTAGAGCAAGACCTGGTCGTCGACACCGACCACGGCGTGGATCGGCATGCCGAGAGAAATCGGGTAGGCGGTGATCGCCCGATCAACGTAGCCAAACTCGTGTGGACCACCCGGCTCGATCGATTGCAAGAAGCGGCCGTCCGTATTGAAGACGTCGAACGTGACCCGCCAATCGTTCGCGTCGCGCTCGGCAGCTTCGTGAAGTTCGAGGGCGAGCGCGTCGGGGTCCGTGACGTTCGGTCGCCAGGCTGTGTGCACGAGCCAGTAGCCACCGGGTAGCGCAATAGGCGCGCGAACGTGGCCGAAGTCGTGGCGGCCGATGATGGTGCCGAGGTCGAACGTTCCTGGACGGACGGGGTAGGGCACCTGACGACGCCAACGCTCGATCTCGGCCCCGTTCGAATCGTGGAGTCGGATCTCGTATCGAATGCCGCTGCCCACCGCGGCGCCGTCGCGGTGCGTCGCCACGTCGACGGACGACGGAGGACGGACCTGGAAACCATCGCCCACATCGACCGACCAGGAAAACGAGCTGTTGGGTGCATCTACGTCGATCCGTACAACCTGCACGCCTAGTTCCAGTCCGAGGAACCGGCTCAGCCTGATGTAGTCCTGATCCGCACTCATGATCCGCGTCGGGCGCAGTTCCTCGTCAGGCACGGGCATGCTGCGGAGGTAGTCGCCGGTGCTCGACCAGAAGTCGATCGACAGACCCGATCGATTCAATACGAGGACTTCGTTGTCGTGCTGGTTGAATCCCACATCATTGACGCCGTTGAACTCACCGGGACCTTCGCCCGGCCTTTCCGCGGCCCAGCGCAGGGTCCCATCAGCGGCGAACGCGACGAGCTTGTTGCCGCGGCGATCGAGTACGAACACCTCGCCGGTCGTGGTGCCCCGTACGCGCAGCTGACTCGGGTTGCCGAGAATGGCCTCAGTCGGAAACTCGTCTGCGCCGTAGACCTGCTCCAGGTCGAACTCGACGACGGGCGGCAACTCGGCCCATGCCCCATCGCCAATGGTCTCGACAACCCTGACGCCATTCTCTTCGAACTCGCGGAAATCGCTGGGCGTCGGCGCGCAGGCGGCCATCAAGGTGAGAGCGCCAACGGCAGTCATCGAGGAGACCCGACGTCTATTCGAGAAGTTCAGTGCTCTGCCTCGCAAGTCGATCTCCGGGAAGCTGCGGCACCCACCCACTGCACCAGACTAACCTTCGCGGGCCGACGTTTGCGGAATCTGCGGATTGCGTCGGGGCAATCCGCCACACGTTCACATTGCCCGCGATCGCAGTTGCGCGAAGTTCTGGCTGGACCCGGTTCGGCTGCAGGCGACCGGTGGGTTCGCCTTGCCGGAGGTCTGGCGTATCGCGAAACTCGTGGGCGATAATAGGGAGGTTCTGCACCTTGCCTGGATCGAGTTCTTCGAAGATGCCGACAACGGAATCAACGGCGCGTGATGTTCGGGTGACGACTGATGCCCTGAGCGTCGATCTGCGGGACGGCCGGACGATCACCGTGCCGGTAGGCTGGTATCCGCGCCTGGAGCACGGTGCGCCCAAGGAACGATCCAATTGGAAGTTCATCGGCCGGGGCGAGGGGATCCACTGGCCCGACCTGGATGAGGACGTTGCGGTCTCCGATCTGGTGGCCGGGCGCGGGTCGGGCGAGTCCCACGACTCGCTTCGGCGCTGGCTAGCTGCCCGGGCTGCAAGCTGAGCCGCGCCCTGAGCGGGTCTAGTCGTCGCGCAGAATCACTGCTGGGTCGACTCGTGCAGCACGTAGTGCCGGTAGCCACGAGGCCATGAGCGCAACCGCACCCAGGGCGGCCATCGTGCCGATGTAGGACGCAGGGTCGTTGGGACTCACGCCATGGAGCATGCCAGCGAGCAGTCGACTGAGACCGAAACCCAGGCCGAGTCCAATCGCGAGGCCGATTCCCACGAGGCGAGCGCCGGTGCCGACGGCGGCGCCGAGGACTTCGCGGACGCTAGCGCCCAACGCCATGCGTACCCCGAGCTCTCGGCGGCGGAGTTCAACCGAATAGGCCAATACGCCGTACAGCCCGACGGCAGCGAGGCCCAGGGTGAGGGCACCGAAGACACTGAGCAACACTGCTGCCATGCGAGCTGGAAGCATCGCCACGCCCACCTGCTCGACCAGGCTTTTCAGACCGAAGATCGGCACCGAGGCATCGAGGGCGCCCACGTGTCGACGCAGCACCGCCTCCAGGTCGACTCCGGGTCGCGGTCGCGCGAACACGGTGACCTCTGCCTCGAATCGCTGCGCGAGCGGGACGTAGAAGTAGGGAAGGACGTCACCGGAAAGCGTGCGGAACTTCGTGTCGCCTGCGATTCCGACCACCTCCCAGTCGCGCCCGGAGATCTGCAGGCGCCGGCCGATCGCCGGTCGATCCGGCCAGAAGTTTCGAGCGAGTTGCTCGCTCACGATCACCACGCGCTGGGTGTCGGCGCCATCGGCCGTGCTGAACTCCCGCCCGGCCACGATCTCGGTCCCCGTGACCTCGAAGAACCCCGGAGATACGCCGTTGAATTCCACAGTTGGCAGGGCGCCGTCAGGTCCCGGAACGAAGTCGTCGGGCGCGACTCGTAGCGGTGCTGGGTCGAGATTGAAGGGCTGGCGAGCGCCTAGCGCCGCGGTGATCACGTCCGGATCGTTTTCGAGTCGCTCGAGCAACTGCCTGAAGAACTCGCGACCATCCGCCACCGAGTAAGCACGTGGCGCCAGGTCCAGCGAGCCCAGTTGAATCCCGGCAGGTTCGAAACCAAGATCGACGTCGCTGACGTTGCCGAGGCTGCGGAGAAAGAGGCTCGCTCCGATCAGGAGGGCCATCGAAAGCGCCACCTGACCAGCCACGACAACACTCCGCATACGTGATCCGCCGGGGTCGTCGCCGGTGCGAGTGCGCAGCGCGTCCACCAACTCCGCCCGGGTGGCGCGTAGCGCCGGGAGAATCCCAAACAGAAGCGCCGTCGCCACGGAAACCAACGTGGTGAACGCAAGAACGCGAGCGTTGATTTCGAACCCGAAGGTGAGCGGGATGTCGGTGGGCGGCTGGAAGGCGCTCACGAGCCTTACCAGTAATGCGGCGATGCCGACACCGATCGCCCCAGCCGCGAGGGCGAGCACGAGGTTCTCGGTAAATAGCTGCCGTCTGACTCGCCAGCTACCGGCGCCCACCGCGCGCCGAATCGCAACCTCGCGAGCGCGGGTCGTTCCTCGGGCGATGAGGAGCCCAGCGGTGTTCGAGCAGGCCACTAGCAAAACGATGCCGACCACGATCGTCAGTACCCCCAAAAACTGCGCGAACGGCGCGCGGTAGAACGGATGGAATCCACCTTCGATTTCGGGAAGGACGTTGAACTCCGCGAGCGACTCGTGCTCATCCGGGTAGCGTGACTTCAGACTCTGCACCCGCGCGCTGAGAGCAGCACGCATCGACTCGACCGACACCCCCGGAGCGCGCCGACCGATAAGCCAAAGGGTGCTTGCGGCTCGCGACTCCATCCAGTCAGGCCCGGGGGCAACCTGGGGTTGCATCGTGACGGCGACCCAGACCTCCGGCGTGATGCCGGTTTGCGTTCCGAGGAACGAACGTGGTGCCACTCCGATCACGGTCAGAGGAAATCCGTTGACTTCCAGACGCGATCCGACCACGTCCGGGTCGGAGCCCAAGTGGCGCTGCCAGAACCTCTCGCTCACCACCACCCAAGGAGCCTGGCCCTTGATGGCCGATTCGGCAGCCGAGAAGAACCGCCCTTGAGCCGGCCGCACGGAAAGGAAGTCGAAGTAGTCCGGCGTCACGACCGCGCCCCAGATGCGGTGAGCGGATCCGTCGAGCTCCAGGCCCATCGGCTGATACGACTCGCCGATGACGCCGGCGAAAGTCTCGTCCATCTCCAGGAACTCTTCGTAAACCGGGTAGGAAGTCGATCCCCACTGGAACCCGTGCGTGTAGCCCGTGTAGACGCGGACGAGTTCGTCGGGTTGCTGGGCTGGCAACTCGCGCCAGAGGATGTCGTTGGCGAACGTGAATACCGCCGTGCTGGCGGCAATCCCCGTCGCGAGGACAGCGATCACAGCCAACGTGAATCCGGGGGACTTCAGCAGCGCGCGGATCGCGAAGCGCAGATCTCTGTGGAAACCGAACATGGCGGGACCTCGGGGGAGTTCGTGAGGTGGACGGATGCTCTCGAGCCGTCGCAGCGCACGCGCGTCAGCAAGGGCGGCGAACGCGAACGTCACGGGGCGTGCTCGCGAGCCGCGGTCGAGTACGTGGTTTTCAAGCTCGGCGCGCCACTCACGGAGCCAACCTGCGCGCGCTCGCGCAGGAGTGAGCCGCGACGCGATCCGCACGACCGCCAACGCGAGGCGCAATTTCAAGCCGAGCCTCCTTGCGCCGGTTCAGGAGTCATGCGCGCCAGAGCGACGAACCTCGATCGCGCTTCTGCCAGCGCAGTGTCGCCAGCGGCGGTGAGCGAATAGAAACGGCGCGTCGGCCGTCGGCGCGCCTGAGCCGCCTCGGCGTCTTCCCAGTCTCCTGCTACGAGGCCCGCCGCCTCCAGTCGCCTCAAGGCCGGGTACACCGTGCCTCCCGGCAGCCCGGTTGCCTCCACGATGTCGAAGCCGTGGCGCTGGTTCGAGTCAAGTGCAGCCAGAACCGCGGCCGTGGCATATGTGATGCGTGTTGTCATGGGGTGCTCGATGCTATGTAGAGAACTAACTAATAAGAATAGTAACGTCCGAGACTCATGAAGAGTTTCATCGCGGGCCACAAAAAATCGGTTCTTTTCGGTGGTTTGATCTTCTTATATAAATAGATTATATAAATAGAAGATCATTTCAAACGTGGAGCGTGACTCGCGGGCGCGGACAGTATTTACGGAACCTTGAACCTGCTGATCCTGCGCCCGCTCGACGGTGGGCCGACGCATGGGTTGGGTATCAAGGACGCGATCGCCGATCTCACCGGTGGCGCGATTCAGGTGGAGGTGGGAGCGCTCTACCCGGCGCTGCATCGGATGCACCGGGATGCGTTGGTCGACGCAGAGTGGGGACAATCCGACAAGGGGCGGCGCGCCAAGATCTACACGCTGACTGAGAAGGGGCGTGTGAACCTCGAGGCCGAAATGCGCGCCTGGCGCCGACATGTCGAGGCCGTGTCAGCGGTCGTAGGGAACTGAGCGTGTCATCCAGACGAGATCCTCGCCGGCGACCCCGCCGCGGGGCCCTGCGCGATGACATTCAACGTGAACTCGAGTTCCACGTCCGCGGCGAGATCGATCGCCTGGTGGAGCAGGGCTGGGAGCGCGCCGAGGCCGCCGAAGAGGTCGCGAAGCACGCCGGATCACTCGCAGACGTCGAGCGGAAGTGCGTCGAGCTGCAACAGCAACGGATTGTTCGAGACAGGAGAAGGAACATGCTGAGCGCCATGCTGCAGGATCTCCGCTATGGCGCGCGAGCGCTCCGACATCGCCCCGGGTTTGCGCTTGCCGCGGTCGTCACGATCGCTCTTGGGCTGGGTCCGGCGACGGCGATGTACAGCGTGGTCGACAAAGTACTGCTCAGTCCGCTCCCGTATCCGGAGCCCGGAGAACTCGTCCGGATCGGTTCGACTTTCCCAGGCGGGCAGATTGGGCCTATTCCGGGGCCCCTATTGCAGGACTGGCAGCGAGTGGGAATCGCACCGTTCGGACCGGTTGCCGGGTTGATGAACGAGGAGGTTGAAGTTCCGGCCGAGGGCGGTGCGCCCGAACGCCTGCATGCGGCCATGGTGTCGGCATCGCTCGGATCGTTGATGGGTCTCGACCTGGAGCACGGCCGATGGTTCAGCGAATCTGAAGATCGCAAAGGCGTGCAGCGCGTTGCGGTGCTGACGCACTCGGTGTGGCAGCAGCGTTTCGGCGCCGATGCTGATGTTGTGGGACGCGAGATTACGCTCGACGGCGCGCCGGTGGTCGTCATCGGCGTGGCGAGCCAGAGCTTTCACCCGCCGACGGCGCTGGGAGCACGCCGGGTCGATCTCTGGATGCCGCTGATGCAGGCCAAGCAGGATCTCGACGTTCACGACAACTGGTTTCTGCGAGTCGTCGCCCGTCTCCCGGAGAGTGCCGAGCCCGATGCGGCGCTTCGGGATCTGCAGGCTCGCTCCGACCAACTGATTGAGAGCTACCCGGCCGAGGCCTGGGCGGATACGGACTTCATCCTGCAGGTGGCGAGTCTGCACGATCTCACCGTGGGTTCGGCCCGCGAGACGCTGACCCCGCTCGGTCTGGCCGTCGTGATGCTCCTGCTCACCGCCTGCGTGAATCTCGCCCATCTGAATCTCGCCCGGGGGCGCGACCGCGTCGCTGAACTTGCCTTGCGGGGCGCGCTGGGCGCGAGCCGCGGCAGACTGGTAAGCCAGTTGCTGATGGAGAACGTGTTGATCGGCGTGGCCGGCGCCGCGGCAGCTATCGGCCTGGCCGCCCTGGGTTTGAGGCTCTTCCTTACCTACGGTCCCGGGAACCTTCCGCGACTTGGCGAAGTTGCACTTGATCTGCGCGTCATGGCCACCGCGGCCGCGATGCTGTTCGTGGCGGGGTTGGGATTCGCGCTGCTGCCCGCATGGTCAGCCGTTCGCGGGGCCGGTGGTGGAGTTGCCGGAGGCGCGGGCAGGAGCGGCCCGGTGACTCGACGCGGGCGGAGCGTGCTTGTTTCGGTGGAGCTCGCCCTGGCGCTCGTACTGCTGGCTGGTGCCGGTCTTCTAGGCAGCACATATTGGAGCTTGATCAACGTCGATCCGGGGTTTCGGACCGACGACGTGCTCGCCGTGAATGTCACGGTCCGGGATCGCTATTCGAGTCCAGAGGAACGCATGGCCGCATTCGAGTCGATTCGCGGCGCCATCGCGACGGCTCCCGGCGTTGCGGACGTCGGACTGGCGATGGGAATGCCCTTTGGCGATATCGGCGTTGCCGGCTCAGTAGTTGTCGAGGGCCGCGAGATTGATCCCGACGCGGGCCCCGACTTCATCGGGTGGGGTACTGCCGACGCCGGGTATTTCCGTGTCCTGGGTCTGCAGGTCGGCGAAGGCGGGCGGATCCCGTCGGAGGAGGAATACGACAGTGGCGCTTTTCTGGCCCTCGTGAATCAGACGTACGTCGACCGGTTTCTGGATGGCCGCAGTCCGCTGGGAACTCGATTCCAGGTCGGCCGCACCGGTGCCGACGCGCCATGGTGGGAGGTGGCGGGCGTGCTTCCGAGCCACAAGCAGAGTCGGCTCGATCGCGACCCGTTCCCACAGGTCTATGTGCCTTATCGCGCGGCGCACTCGACCTTCCCGACGATCGAGTTTCTCGTGCGTCCGAGCTCGCCGGGCAGCGTCACGGCAGCACAACTCCGGGAGGCGGTCTGGGGCTTCGACCCGAACCAGCCAATCGGCTGGGTGTCGACTCTGGATGCGCGGATCGCGGACTCGGTTGTTGCCCCTCGCTGCCACGCGGGACTCCTTGCCCTGCTGGCCGGCACGGGGCTGGCGTTGGCGGCCGCGGGAGTGTTCGGCACCGTCGCGTATGCCGTGCGTCAACGTCGTCGCGAGATGGCCATTCGTCGCGCTCTCGGTGCTACAGCGGGTGCGGTCCGACGACAGGTGGTGGGCGAGAACCTCATTTGGGTGGTCCTTGGACTCGGTATCGGGATCGTCGGCGCCTATCCACTATCGAAGACTCTCGAGAGTCTGCTGTTCGGCGTCGAGCCCACGAGCCTTTGGATCCTGTTGCCCGCCTCGTTGGTGCTGGCGTTCGTTGCGATCCTGGCGGCGTATCTTCCCGCCCGCGACGCCGGGAACGTGGACCCCGCAGTTTCGCTGCGTCACTAGCTGTCGCGTCCGCCCCAGTGGCTGCGACGCAGCGCAGCGTCCACACGGGCCATGAAGAGCGCCGGCGGGATGGGTTTGCGCATGTAGTCGTCAGCGCCTGCGGACAGCAACCGAGCTTCGTCTTCCGGATCGGATGAGCCCGTGAAGACCATCACGGTGAGTTCATTGCCGGCCGGTGTAGCCCGCACCAGGTCGAGGAGCGCGCGCCCGCTGAGTTCCGGCATGTCGAGGTCAGTGATGACAAGGTCGAAGTACTCTCCGGAGTTGAGTCGCTGGATAGCTTCGAGCCCCTCTGCGACATCGACGATTTCGTAGCCGCGTTTTCGCAGGGTCTTGCTGATCATCAGCCTGCCGACGGTGTCATCGTCGACGACGAGGATGCGTGGAACCGATCCCGGTCGTCCGGCCTCCGCCGGAGAGCCTTGCGTGTCGGGCGACTCGGAAGGCGGCGCCTCCGCCGCAGGCGTCGACGACACGGAGCTTGCATCGTCTGCCTCCGGCAGCATGCTGGCTTGACCCGAGTCGCGGTCGGCGACGGGCAAGCGGGCGAGCCCGCCGTCGTCCGAGGTTTCCAGCACCTGATCTGGAATCCCCATCCCGTCGTCCGTGCCGAACACGCGCTCTAGCTCGTCTGCCGAGGTGATGCCATCGTCCACCAGGCGCTGCCCCGCGGCGCGCAGCGAGCGGGCCCCGGCCTGGGAGGCAGCGCCATAAAGCTCGCGTGGAGGAGCGCTCTGCACTACGAGTTCCTCCAGCGCCGGCGTGATCGCGACGACCTCGTTCACGGGCGCACGTCCGGCGTACCCGGTGCCACCACACCGTTCGCAGACAGGCGCTTCATCTTCGTCGCCGGGGATGGGCGCCGGACACTCCTTGCAGAGGCGACGCACGAGCCGCTGCGCAACGATGCCCTTCAGGCTCTCGGCGATCGACGGCCGGTCAAGGCCGAGCTCCGCGAGGCGCCGGATCGAGCCGATCGCGTCGTTGGTGTGTAGCGTCGCAAGCACAAGGTGGCCGGTGAGTCCGGCCTGAACGGCGATCTCCGCCGTTTCAAGGTCGCGGATTTCACCCACGAGCACGATGTCCGGATCCTGGCGCAGCACCGCGCGGAGCGCCGACGCGAAGGTGACTCCCTGGCGCGGATTGACCTGGATTTGAGTGAGACCGGCGAGTTCATACTCGACCGGATCTTCGACCGTCATGATGTTGACGTCATCAGTGGCCAGGTGGCCGAGGGCGGCATACAGCGTGGTCGTCTTGCCCGACCCCGTTGGTCCGGTGACGATCACGATGCCCTCGCGATTTCGTAGGAGCTCGCGGAACGCCGCGTCGTCGTGGTGGCGCATCCCGATTCCTTCGAGACTTGGAGCGGACGCCGGGTCCAGGATTCGTAGGACGGCCTTTTCGGTGCCTCGCGTAGGCACCGTAGATATCCGCAAGTCGTACGTCCGATCGGCGACCTGCACGCGGCATCTGCCGTCCTGCGGCCTCAGCCGATCTCCCACGTCCAGACCGCCGATCACCTTGATTCGGGAGATCGCGCGGAGCATGACCGCGCCGGGGATCTCCATAACCGGGCGGAGGATGCCGTCCACGCGGTACCTCACGATCCCCTGGTCGTTCGCGAAGCCCATGTGAACGTCGCTCGCCCGAACCTGGATCGCGTCGGCAAGGATCTTGTTGCAGAGCTTCACCACGGGGCCGCCCTCAATATCCGCTGCACCGACGTCGTATGAGCGCTCGGTCCGATCGAGCTGCTTCACCTGGGCGCTGACGTCGAGCTGCTCGGCTATATCCTCGGTAGCGTCGTCGGGTCGGTAGTGGGCTGCGATCTCCTTGTCCAGCACCATGGGCGGCGCGATCACGAACTCAGGCTCGAGGCCGGTCATGAAACGGATCTCTTGCTCAGTGTTGAGATCCGTGGGGTCGGCTACCGCCAGCCGGATCGTGCGCTCGTCCAGTTCCACGGGAAGGACGCGTCGATTGGAGGCCCAGCGACCGCCGACCGACTCGAGTGCCTTCGCTTCTGGAGCACGACGATCCCAGACGTCAAGGCCATGTGCTGCGGCCACGCTCTTTGCCACCTGCGCCCGGGTGAGCCCGGTCGCCTCCGCCGCGCGCTGCCAGATGGACTCCAGCCCCTCGTCGGGCGCAGGCTCGAGCCCGCGCGCGTCTCCGCCCACTGCGTCGAGTAGCCAGTGGAGGCTGCCCGAGCCGTCAGTCGTCGACGGTTTGCCGCGCGACGTGTCGGACTTCTGCCTCGACTGCGTCGATGATGTGGCCACTTGCTATCCCCCCGTCGCGTGCCTGCTCCTCGATTCCTGAAAGGATCTCGGCGAGGCGTGGTGCACAGAGCAAGGCCGCCGGCGATTTGAGAGCGTGAGCCGCGGACGCGAGACACTGAGCATCGCGCGCGGCGGCCGCTTTTTGGACCGCACGTATCTGGCCAGGAGCTTCCGCGAGGAAGACATCCAGCAGTTCGGCGATGTCGGCGTCGTCGAGTCCCGAGTCGTGCATGAATGCTCGCAGGGCCGTTCGATCGATTCCGATGATTTGCTCTGTACCCATGTCTGGATCAGTCCATTGCTGTTCAGATGTGATGGATTCTGTTCATCATTATGGTTTAACGAGATTTAACAAAGAATAAAAACGGATGATGTGCATTTTTGTCTTTCAAGAGGCAATTGCCGGAGACGATTATGAGCACTGTTCGCACACTAGATTACATACATGTGCAAGCAAACATACAAGAATTCTGAACAACTTGAGTCGATAGTCCTCTGGCCGTCGGTTCGCGTTCACGAGGGGGGATAGGGAAGTGCCAGTTTCGAGAGAGAACAATCCCAATCGGCTGGTGGCTGAAGCGGAAAAGGAGATCCTGGACGAACTGGCGGCCGTCGCGGCTGCCGTCAGATCGGACGCCGATCCCGAGGAGAGCGATCGCCGTATCGCCGGTTTGGCGATCTTGTTGATGGCGATCTGTGTCGTCCTCACGGGGTTCAACGTCGGGATCGGCGCCCAGCCATCGATCGACGCCGCAAGGGACGAGGTGGACGCGCTCGAGGCTCTCGAGCTGTTTGCGGGCGATATCGAGGCCTACCGCAACGCAAGCGGTTCCTATCCGCAGACATTCGAGAATCCGTTCGACGATCCCACCTGGACCTATGAACGACTCGCGGACGACCACTTTCGTCTGTCGATCGCACGTGACGACGGGCGGCTCGGCTACGACTCCAAGGAAGGGCAAGCACGTCGCGAGCTCGTCGTCGAAGGAGCGCTGAAATGAGGCCGCCAACCGAGTCTCGAGGCAGCGCCGGGTTCACCTTGCTCGAGTTGATGCTGGTGGTTTCCGTCATCGGGATCCTCGCCAATATTGCGATTCCCTCGCTGCTCGCAGCTCTCACGAACGCCGATGCCGCGGCGATTCTCGGTGATGCCGACGCCATCTTCAAAGCTGCCAATAGGCACAGAATCGACAACGGCGACTATCCGAGTTCGGCGACGTGGAGGACGGTGCCGGCGTCGCTCGAGGGTCTTCTTGAGAACGTACCGTTCGAGCGCGGCGACGTCTGGTATCGGTGGTACGCCTCGCCGTCGTGGCATGGCCTGTTGATAGTTGCCCGACGCGACCCGGCGCCTCTGGCGGCGGTCGACGCGCAGTGGAGCGGCACTTCTATCCGTGCCGGCAATCTCGTTCTTCTCTATGAGGTGCACCATGCGCGCGGCTGAGGCGAGCCGGAGGAGCGTGGTAGTTGCGGAGCATGACCCGGACGCCGGGTTTTCGCTGGTCGAGTTGATGATCGCGCTGGCGATCATCGGTATTCTCGCCAACATCGCCGTTCCCGTGCTCACTAGCGGAATCACCAAAGCGCAAGTGGCGCGAGCTCTGGGAGACGCTGACGCGATCTTCGAGGCGGCGGATCAGTACCGTCTCGATTCCGGCGAATATCCACGCACCCGTCGCTGGCGCCGCCGCCCTCCCGAGCTCAACGAACTATTGGCGGGTGTCGACTTCGAGCGCAGCGATGTCGAGTACCGGTGGCGTCGCCAGCGACTGCGCCACGGACTAATGATCCGAGCCGACGACAACCCCGAGATCCTGGACGCCATCCGCGACCAGTGGAGTGGCGGCGTTGTCCGGAATCGGCGGACTCTCTATCTCTACATGAACCATTGACGACAAGGATCGCAACAAATGTTCGACTCTGTATTGATCCATGGAATGGGCTTCGCCGCGCTTCCGGTGGCGGTGGGTATCTACGTGTTCGGCGCCGGCAGTATTGCGCGGCGTCAGAGCCGGCGCGACACGAGCGCAGCAATCGCGATGTTCCTCGCGCCATGGTGCGCCCTGTTGCTGCAGAGCCTCGGCTACATCGATTGGTCGGCAAGTCAGCATGCCTTCGTGATGGCCTTGACGGCGGTGGTGATCATGGCCCTGCTGGGCGAACAGCAGAGACGCGTCGATCGCTATGGCCTGCGCTCGCGCATCGTGGCGGCGCTTGGAGCGCCCGTCTTTCTTGCAGACGGTCGGGATCGAATCCTCGACATGAATCCCGCCGCAGAACGGCTGATCGGCTCCCGACTCGCGGCGGCGCGGGGCACGACGCTCCGTTCGCTGCTCGATCACAGCGCCACGAGCTATGACGCAGACAGCGGGCGGCTCGAGGCGACCGTCGAGGGGGAGGCGAGACACTATCGCCAGGAGGTCGCACCGATCCTCGTGCGTGAATCCCCCGAGCCTGGGGAGATCACGGTGTTCCACGACATTTCCGCTGTTGTTGCCGCCGAGCGCGAGCGAGCTGCGGCTCAGCGCCAGTTCAACGAACTGCTGCGGAATCTCCCGGTGGGGGTCTACCGGACTAGCGCCAAGGACGGGGGACGTATGGTGCTCGCCAACGGCGCAGCGCTCCGTCTCTTCGGGTACGACAGCATCGAGGAGATGGGCGAAGTGGCGATCTCTCAACTGTACGCGGACCCGGATGGCCGACGCGAACTCGTGGAGGCGCTCGCCGAGAAGGACGATGTGGCACACCGTACGCGCTTACGCGCACGCGATGGCCGGGAATTCTGGGCCCAGATCAGCGCGCACTGCGTGCGCGATGCCGCCGGCAATCTCGAGTACATGGATGGGATCGTCGAAGACATTACGGATGCCTACGAAGCACACCGCGCGGTCGAGATGGCGCGCGAGGTGGCCGAGCAGGCAAATCAGGCCAAGAGCGATTTCCTTGCCAATATGAGTCACGAAATCCGCACTCCGATGAACGGCATCATCGGAATGTCAGATGTGCTCATCGAAACGGTCGAGGATTCGGAGCAACGACGCTGCGTCCAGACGATTGCCAGCTGCGCTGACCTCCTGCTCGGCGTGATCAATGACATCCTCGATTTTTCGAAGATCGAAGCAGGCAAGCTCGACCTGGAAGAGGCACCGTTCGATCTGCCCGAAGCGGTGGAACAGGTGGCCGCAATGTTCGCCAGCCAGGCCCATGACAAGGGTCTGGAGATGATCGTCGATATCCGCGAGAACGTGCCGGGGCGCGTCATGGGCGACTCGGTGCGCCTCCGTCAGGTCCTGGCCAACTTGCTAAGCAACGCGATCAAGTTCACCGAACAGGGTGAAGTGGCCGTGCGACTCGTGGCCGAGGCCGACCGGGTCAGTTTCTGCGTCCGCGATACCGGAATGGGATTCGACGCGGCCACGCGAGAACGAATCTTCGAGTCCTTCGCGCAGGCTGACTCATCGACTACGCGCCGCTTTGGTGGCACCGGGCTAGGCCTGGCGATCAGCCGCCAGCTCGTGGGAATGATGGGAGGAGAGCTCGATGCCACGAGTCGCCCGGCGCTCGGCTCCGAGTTCTACTTCTCGCTGTCGCTCGCAGTCTGCGAGTCCGACAACGATGTGCGTGTACTCCCGCAGCGTGGTCTTCGCGTCCTTGCCGTGGACGACAACGACGCGAATCGGCAGATCCTGGCGACGCAGTTGGCGCGTGCACGGTGTGAGGTCACTCTGGCCTCCGGCGCAGCCGAGGGCCTGGAGTTGTTGCAGAAGGGGACATTCGACGTGGTTCTCACTGACATCCAGATGCCTGACGTCGACGGGTTCGAATTCACACGCGAAGTTCGTGCACGTCATCCGGAGCTACCGGTTGTCGCGCTGAGTTCCGTCGGCCCTGACGCCATGGGCAAGCCTGAGCGCGGGCTATTCGTTGCTCATGTTCCGAAACCAGTCCGGACGGCGGAGCTCTATCGCGCGCTTGCGATGGTCAGCGACGAGACACGGCCGCGGGTCGAGGAGGTACCGGCGAGACAGTCGGACTCGGTGACCGCACGAGTTCTCGTGGTGGAGGACAACGCCGTCAACCAGATGGTCGCGAAGCGACTTCTGGGGCAGATGGGGTGCGAGGTCGAGGTCGCCGACAACGGGCGAGTCGGAATCGAGTGCATGCAGGCCGGCCACTTCGACCTGGTGCTGATGGACGTTCACATGCCGGTCATGGATGGGCTCGAGGCCGTTCGTCGGATTCGAGCTGGTGAGACTCTCGACGCGGACACGCCCGTACTCGCGCTCACGGCCCGAGCTCGCGCGGAGGACCGTGTGGAGTGTCTGGAAGCCGGCATGACAGCGTTCCTGACCAAGCCGGTGCGTCGGCCCGAACTCGAGGCCGCGGTACGTCGCTTCGTCGGTTCCGACGCAGAGTTGTTCGATCAGGCCGTGTGACCGGGCGATCGCCCGTGACGGTCGTTCTTGCTTGCATGTTCGTGCATGCATACCGATAATTTGGATCGAAGCTCTTACTCAGATACTTTTTCGGCAGCCAGGGCAAGCACGGTACGAAGGTGGCCGAGCGCGCTACGGAGGGCAGCTTGGCAGAGCACGAGATTCTTGCGGACCTGGGTCGCGCGGTCGCCGCGCGACGCCGCGAAGTGGGCATGGATCAGGCCCGACTGGCGGAGCGTATCGGGAAGAGCGCCTCGTACCTCTCGAGGATCGAAGCGGGGCTGGTGATTCCCTCTTTGGAGACGACGGGCGATATCGCCGATGCGCTTCAGACAGATCGCGCGCTGTGGCAACGGCTGGCACTGGGCGCACAGGTCGTGAAGCTCGCCGGGAGTCACCTCGACCTTGAGGGACTGAGGACTGCGCTGCGCTACCTATCCGACGACGGCTCCCCGCTCGAATCTGCCTTCCGGCGGTAGTCGGCGAGCGCCATGTTCTCGATGGCCGCCTCGACGCCGCGCCTGGCTCCGTAGCGAAAGCCGGCCCGCAACGCCCACGGCAGCACGGCCATTGCGGCTACAGCCCCTGACGCGACCATGATTGGTATCGCCGTGCGGTAGAAACCGGCGGTGATCACGAGCCCCACGAGTGAAACGGTAGTTGCCGCTGCGTGGATTCTTGTTTCCCGGTCGCTGCCCATCGCACGCTCCCCGTCGGGCCGCGTCCCTCCGCTCACGGCGCGCGAGTTGGTTGGACTCTCTGCGGAAATGAACCGCGAAGCTGCCAGATTTCCGAGATCGAACGATCGATACGTCACCGTGCTGGCTCCTCTGCCTCCTGATCTTCGCCAAGCTCGAGTAGTGACTCGAACTCCATCGCGGAGGCCCAACCTCCGCCACCGCGCCCCTGTCTGAGAACTCTGGCCCACGCGGATCGTGGGCGAAGTCGGATGCCGCCAGCTCCGCAGTGCGGGCACGTCGGCCCGGTGAGGAGAGTGGCGTCCCCGCGAGGGAGGAAGACGATCAGGTGCCGGCGGTCCGGATTGAGTTCGTCAGCCGTTCGCACCAGACAGCCGCCTCTCGAGATGTTCACGGCGAGCCCGCGAATCGTCTCCGATGACCCTTCTGCCTGCATGGCGACCTGCCACTGGACGTCATAGCGTGGGTAGGATCGGCGTACCTCCGGATGCCACTGCACGGATGGCGTGGGGTCGCCGCGTGGGTGTTCCTTATCATCGTGCGGCTTGAGCGCTGGGAATCCCATCGTGACCTCCTGGTGGGCTAGTAGTCGGCCTAGTAGTAGTTCCCGTGCGCGGCGGGCACCCGCGCCGCTTCTTCCGGGTCGAGCGCGCAGGCCTCGAGGCGCTGCAGCGCGCCAAGGCTCAGTTCGACAGCATGTGGGCCGGCGTAACGATCGATGTCGAGGCGCCTTAGTGGCTAACTACTTGTTGAGCGCGCTCGCGCGCCTGAGGGGGCGGGTTCTCGGAACGCGTCGTTGTCGGAGTCATGCATCGCGACTTCCGACCGCTCCTCGGTGCCGGGCGGGATTCTTGGATTCCGCTGCCACAGGGGCAGGACGGCGCCTTCCTGCGCATGGTGGGGACGCTTCGTGACGGATGGGATGTCGATGCCTCGACGGCGGAACTGAAGATCGCGGCGCAGGGCCTCGTCACAGATGACCTCGTGCGGTATTCGGTGGATGGTGCTCGTGTCGTGACGCTCGCTGATGCTGTCTCAGGGTCGGCTGGACGACTCCTTTCCCTGCTTTGGACCGCGGCGGCGGGCGTGCTCCTGTTGTCGTGCGTCAACGTCGTGAATTTGCTCTACGCCCGCTGGGGCCGTCGCCGTTCTGAATTCGAGGTGCGACAGGCGGTGGGGGCGTCGCGAACCGGGGTTCACCGACAGTTGCTGCTGGAGAGCACGTTGCTGTCGCTCACTGGCTTCGCCATCGCGTTGCCGGGGGTGATCTACATCGCGCCCTGGCTCGGCGCTCAGCTCGATGTCCCTGGTGACGCTCCCGAACTCCGGGCGGCGACGCTGGCGTTCGCGCTGATCCTTGCCCTTGCGGTCGGTCTTGTTTGTGGAGTGCTGCCGGCCCGTCGGGTCCTACGTCGAGCGCGTGGCGGCTCGTCGCGCTCGCGCGATCTGTTGATCGGCTCGCAGGTCGCGACGGCACTGGTGGTCTTGATCGGAGCGGGGCTGGCCGTGAGGAGCGCCGAGCGCGTCGCTGCGATCGATCCCGGCTTCGACTCGAGCGCGGTGGTGCTGATGCAGCTGAGCCCGCTCGAGAGCCGCTACGACGAGCCCGAGTCCCGTGTCGCCTACTACGACGATGTACTCAGCCGGATCGACGCCCTGCCGGGTGTCGTCGCGGCCGGTGCAAGTCAGATCCGACCAATGACCCTGGAGAACTGGTCGCTCCCTTACCACGTCGATGGGATGGAGCCACCGGCCGATGGCGGTGCTACGTTCGTCGGCTTTCGTATCGTCTCGACCGGGTACCACGATGCCGTCGGCGAGTCTCTTGTGGCCGGGCGATCGTTTGATTCGACTGACGGCCGAGGTGTTGCGGTGATCAACGCCGCCCTCGCCCGCAAACATTGGGACGATACCGGCGCAGCGGTCGGATCAACCATCCGCCTGTACGAGGCGGATGGACCTGAATTGCAGGTTCTCGGGGTGGTATCTGACGTGCGCCAACACCAACTGGAGGCAGAGCCGGAACCCGCTCTCTACATTCCGTTCGCAGCCTCGCCGCAAGTGGGGATGCACCTGGCCGTGCGACTCTCTCGGGACCCGATCATTGCGCTCGCGGAGATCAAACAGGCTGTGTGGCAAGTGGACACGGCCGTCCCGATCCTCGGAGCCCAGACGTTCGACCAGGCCGTGGACGACTCCCTCGGGGAGCGCCGCGCCTTGAGTTCGATGCTGGGTGTCCTTGCCGCGCTGTCGCTGGTGCTCGCGGCGGCGGGTGTCTACTCGGTGATGAGCCTTGTGGTGCTTCGGCAACGACGTGAAATCGCCATCCGACTGGCGGTGGGGGCGGCGCCGGACCGTGTCGTGCGCACGATGACGGTTCGGATTGCCCGGGTCGTAGCGGTTGGTCTCGGGGTCGGCCTCGGCTTGGCCCTGGCGGCGTGGAGCACCTTCGAGAGCCTGCTGTATGAGACGACTGCGGCCGATCCGCTCACGATCGGGGTCGCCCTGGTTCTGATCTGCGCAGTCGCCGTCGGTGCGAGTCTCGCGCCGCTCTTGCGAGCAGCCCGTATCAACCCAGCGGCGTTGTTGGTGGCCGACTAGGCCCCACCACCTGACAGTCCGGCTATTCGGAGCGTAGGGCTTCGACGGGGGTCACGCGGGTGGCGCGGCGCGATGGGATCCACGACGCGAATACGGCGACGCCGGCGAGTGCGATGGGCAAGGCAACGAACGTCGCGGGATCGCGCGGGCTGACCTGGTAGAGCAGATCCGTGAGCGCTTCCGTGACCACGAAGGCGGCCGCGAGCCCGATACCGAGGCCGACAAAGGCCGGAGCGGCTCCTTCGCGCACCATCATCCAGAGCACGCGGGTGCGTCCAGCACCCAGGGCCTGGCGGATGCCGATCTCGCGGGTTCGTCGGGCTACGGAGTGCGACACAATGCCGTACACGCCGACCAGCGCGAGCAGCAGCGCGATTCCGGCGAAGCCGCCAAGTAACCCTGTGATGAGGCGTGGGCCGGCAAGTGACCGAGCCACGAGGTCCTCAGCGGTACGGATGTTCTCGAGCGGCAAATTCGGGTCGATGGCGGCGACGGCGGCGCGCGCGCCGGGGACCAATTGAGTGGGATCGCCGGGAGTCCGGATCACGAACGACCCGATCCGGCTCGTGGCCTGCCAGAACCCCTGTTCTTGCTCGAACGGCAGATAGAGCTGCGGCTGGATCTCGCGATCAAGGCCCTCGGTCCGGACGTCCTCGATCACGCCGACAACCTCGATCCACGGGGCGTCTGCGGCAGCGATCTGGACGAAATCTCCGACCGGATTTTCCCCGGGCCAGTACGTGTCCACAGCAGTCTGGTTGAAGATCGCCACGGGTGGCGCGTTGACCGTGTCGGTGGCCTCGAACGCTCGACCTGCGAGCACGTCGATACCCATGGTGTTCATGTAGCCCGGAGTCGCAACGATGGTTTGCGCGCTGCTCCGCCGTTCGCCCGGAGCCGGCTCAGGTCGACCTTGGACGTAGAAGTCCGGATAGGCCGTGGGGCCACTGATGGGGAGAGCTGAGGTAAACGCCACACCTGTTACCCCCGGCGTGGCGCGCAATTCGTCAACCAGTCGCGTGACCCCGATGCGCACTTCCTCGTTCGTCGGATACGTCGGCTCGGGGAGGTACATGCCAAAGGTGATTCGGCCCTCCGAGTTGAAACCCGCGTCGAGCTGCGACAGGTGCGTGAAGCTGCGCACGACGAGCCCTGCGCTGAGCACAACAACGACGCTGATCGCCACCTCAGTGGACACGAGCAGGCTACGCAACCGCTTGCGCGCCGCACCGTCTGCGGAGGTCCGTTCGGACATCGAGGCGCGACTCGCCTGTACGGCGGGCGCCAGGCCGAAGACCAGGGCCGTGCCCGCGCAGGCGAGCAGAGAGAATCCGAGGACGGTGGTATCGATCGCGATGCCGTCCATCCGCGGGAGTGCACGCGGATTCACAGCAAGCACGGCGTCGAGGCCGAGTCCCGCCAAACCCACTCCGAGCACAGTTGCTGAGACGGCCAGCACCGTGCTTTCGGTGAGCATCTGGCGGATCAATCGCGCCCGGCCGGCACCGAGCGCCATTCGCAAGCGGATCTCGCTGGCCCTGGTTTCTCCGCGCGCCAGCAAGAGACTGGCCACGTTCACGGCTCCGATGGTGAGCACCAGGAGCACGGCGGCCATCAACATCCATAGAGCTTCGCGCGCGTCTCCGATCAGGGAGCCGTGCAGCTCTTCCAGGTAAAGGAAGTGGCCCTCCTGCGGGTGTCCGAATTCCTCGCGCCAGCGGGCATTGAGTGCAGCGAGCTCTTCCCTGGCTTGTTCTATCGTCACGCCGTCGGCGAGGCGACCGATGGCGCTGATGCCGTGCCATCCCCAGTCGCCCGGGTCGACGCGATCCACGGGATACGGAACGTAGATATCGGTGTCCGGCGACGGGAAGCTGAACCCGGCGGGCATCACACCGATGATCTCGGTGATGCTCCCATCGAGAGTCATTGTCTGGCCGACGATCGCGGGGTCAGAACCGTATTGGTCGACCCATAGACGATGGCTGAGCAGCGCCACCGGCGCGAGCACCGTGGTGAAGGTCGCTTTGCCCAGCATGTCCTCGGCGCCGAAGCGGCGGCCGATTTCCGCATGTACGCCGAGGACGTTCATCATGCGGTCGTCCAGCCCGACCGCCGACAGCCTCGTAGGATCCAGACCTTCGGCGGTGAACGTGAGAGAGAAACCGTCGAACAGGCCGACGTCCACGAGCGCTTCGGTGGCGTCGCTGTACGCAACGATCTCCCGCGGCGAGGGTGTGAACTGTTCGAAGTCATAGCCCGACTCGGGCAAGAAGCGCGTGAAGACGCGATAGAGGCTGTCGGGTTCGGGGTAGGGCAGCGGGCGAAGGACCACCCCGTTCACGGCGCTGAACACCGCCGTGCTGGCGCCGATCGCGACAGCCAGGATGAAGATCGCCGTGATCGAGAAGCCGGGATCCGCCTTGATCTGGCGGAGGGCGAACCCGATGTCCTGGAAGACGGTTTCGGCCCGCCATTTCTCGCGCCCGGCGATCGCCCGCTCGCGAGCAGCCGTGGCCGCGAGATCGCGCAGGGTCAAACGCCAGAAGCTGAGCGTCCCCACGACGCCGGCATAGCGATCGCGCACGCGGTCGCGGCAGAAGAACGAAACGAGTTCTTCCTCATACCGGTCGCGGAACCCAGCGCCATAGATCCGAATCAAGAGCCGGAAGAATCGAAGCTCCAGACCGAGTCGGCCACGCAACGGAGAGGGTGCGGAGACGCTCATGCCGGCGACTCCGAGCCAGCCGCGGCGAACGCGACGGTGCGCTGCATCAGCTCGAGCTCGCGTTCGAGTACATCGCGGCCGAGCGGCTCGAGTTCGTACACGCGCCCGCGACGTCCGCCTGGCTCCTGGGCGACCGAAGACTGAACGAGCCCCTGCTTCTCGAGACGCTGCATCGCCTGGTAGAGCGTTCCGGAGCCGAGAGTCATGGCACCGTCGGTGCGTTCTTCGATGTCCAGCTTGATGCCATACCCGTGCATGGGCCCGCGACCGAGGCTCACCAGAATCTGCACAGTTACCAGAGTCAGTGAACTGGGTGTGGGGCCAAGGCCGTCAGCCTGGGGTCGAGGTGTCATGGCTACGCGCTCCGCGTCGGCTTGGTGATCGGTCTCGGCACTGTACGTCATGAATTGATATGTCACAAGTTGACATGTCACGTAATGATGTTCGATCGAAATCACGAGGCGCGCCGAGAGCTTGACGTCAATGGTTAGGATTCATATGCTAAACCGATGAGTTTAGTATTTGAGCGCCCAAACAACGGGTCCGAGGCCGCCCTCGATCGGACCTTCGCCGCCCTCGCGCACCCGATTCGTCGGTCGATTCTGAGTCGACTCGCACAGACCGGCACGGCGTCGGTCACAGAGTTGGCAGAGCCGTTTGACGTGTCGCTGATGGCGATCTCGAAGCACTTGAAAGTGCTTACCGGCGCCAAGCTGGTGCGGCGTGAAAAGGACGGTCGCGTGCAGCGCTGTTCGTTCTCGCCCGAGTCGATGCTGGAGGCGAGCGACTGGATCGAACGGCACCGCGAGTTCTGGAACCAGCAATTCGATCAGCTGGTCGACTACCTCGAGAAGTCAGATAGCACTGCCCACCCCACCGAAGGAGATTCATCATGACCGTCGCCACCGATACAACTCTGCGGATTGCCCGCACCATCAAAGCCGACCGCCAACGCGTTTGGGACGCGTGGACTCAGCCGGAGCACATGAAGAAGTGGTGCTGCCCGCAGCCCGGCGGGGTCCACGACGTCAGCGCCGACTTCGAAGTAGGCGGTGCCTACGAGATCGTGATGAAGGTTGACGGCGACACCCACACCGCGTTCGGCACCTATCGTGAAATCGACGCGCCGAGCCGGCTCGTCTACACGTGGGATTGGCGGGAAGAAGACAACCAGATGGGGGACACCACGGTGACCGTCGAGTTCAATGAGGTCGACGGTGGCACCGAAGTGATCATCGTCCAGGATGGATTCCCGGCCGCCGAAGCGACGGCCGCCCATGAAGAGGGTTGGGGCGCGTGCATCAGTCACTTCGAAGGACTCTTTAGCTAGTGGGCGACCGTCTCCGCTGGGTGCCCGGGTCTACTCGTCTCGCAGTATCGAGACGGGATCCACCCGGGTAGCCCGCCGGGCGGGGATCCAGCTGGCGAGCGCGACCAGCCCCAATAGTGTGGCGGTCACCGCGACGTAGGTGATCGGGTCCGTCGGCGAGGTGGCGAAGAGCAGACTCTCGACCCAGCGCGACAGTCCTAGTGCCAGGCCGACGCCAAGCAGGGCGCCGATCGCGCTAGGGACAAGGCCGTTACGCAGCGCCAAGCGAAGCACTTCGGATGGCTCAGCGCCGAGGGCCATGCGCACGCCGTATTCCCGCGAACGTCGAGCCACGGTGTACGACACCACGCCGCCGACGCCGATTCCCGCAAGCAAAAGCGCCAGCGCGGCGAACGATTGCATCACCATCATTCGCACGCGGGGATCGGATACGGAGTTGTGCACCAGTTGCTCGAGCGGTGCGATGCCGTCGAGCGCCAGTTCATCGTCGAGCTGCCACACGGCGGCCTTGAATGCATCGCTGGTGGACTCGGGAGAACGATCCGTGCGCATCAGAATCGTCATTCCGCGCACCGGAGACTGGTCGAAGGGGACGTAGATCTCTGGCCGCGCGGCTTCGTCGAGGCCGTGGTGGTGGATATCGCCCGCGACCCCGACGACCCGCATCCAGTCTCCGAACCCGTTGTTGAATTGCAGGCGTGCGCGCTGCCCGATTGGGTCCGACTGCGCGAGCATCGCGACGGCGGCCTCGTTGAGGATCGCCACGGGTTCGCCCGCGGCGCTCGAGTCGTCGACGTCGAAGTCCCGGCCTGACCCGATCGGTATGCCAAGAGTTGAAAAGTAGTTTGGCGTTACGACCCGGCGATCCAGTGTGGCGATCTCGTCGCCTGTCTTTGTCCCGCTCTCGAACTCCACGACGACGAACACATTTCCGCCGCCTAGCGGCACGCGGTTGACGCTCGCGACAGACCGAATGCCAGGGATTTCCGTCAGGTTGAGTTGCAACTGTTGATGGAACGATCGGCGATCGTCCGACGTCGGCCAGCGTTCGTTGCCCAATGTGAGAGGAGCGGCAACAACGTCTGCCGCGGTGAAGCCGGGGTCGACGCTGCTCAGTCGCGCGAAGCTTCGGGTGAGGAGGCCCGCCCCGACGAGGAGTATCACGGCGAGCGCGACCTCGGCCATCACCAGGCTGCCCCGCAATCGGGTTGCCCGAGCGTCGGTCGCTCGAGTACCGCTACTCGGCGCGATCGTATTGCCGCGGCCCGCGAGCTGCAGCGCGGGCACGAGGCCGAAAACGAGCGCCGTGCCCATCGACAGCATGACCGCGAATCCGACGACGCGAATATCGAACTGCACGACGGCGCTCTCGGGCAGGTTGAGGAATCCAAGCGCGGGGACGGCGCGCAGAAGCCAGACGGAAATGGCCAGGCCGAGGCCGCACCCGAGCCCAGCCAGGACCATGCTCTCCGTAAGTAGCTGCTCGACGAGGCGCAGGCGCGTCGCGCCGAGAGAGGCACGAATGGACATCTCTGCCGCCCGGGCACTTGCTCTGGCGAGGAGAAGATTCGCCACGTTCGCGCACGCGATGCAAAGCAGGAGAGCGGAAGCGCCGAGTAGCAGGCTCAGTATTGGTAGCGATGCCGCCGAGACACGATCGGCCAGCGATGCCACGGCGTTGTCAGCCGCGAGCCCCGCGTCCGGGTGCTCCTCGGCGAGCCTGGCCGAGATAGCGGCGAGTTCGTTCTCGGCGGCCGAGACGGTGACTCCGTCGGCTAGCCGTCCCACCACTCGCATGATCGGCCTGCCGCGCGACCCGAGGAAAGAGTTCTGACTCACGGGAATCCACACGCCAACGGACTCTGCGCCGGCGGAGACGGCCGACGTGGTGAAGGGCATGCGGAGGTCGTCTACAACACCGATGATCTCGTAGCTCGTGCCGTCCAGCAGTAGGGTTTGCCCACCCAGCGTCTCCGCCTCACCGAAGTGTCGCGACCAGAAGCTGGCGCTGACGACGGCCACCGCCGGACCACCCTCGAGGTATTCGTCGCTCGAGAAGGCGCGACCGGTGATCAGCTGGGCACCAAACAGTTCCAGCAATCCGCTGGTGACGAATGCCGCCGGAATGGCCCGGGGCTCCCCGGGGTCGGTCATCGTCAATGTCCATGCGGGTGAGTAGCCGACGAGCTCGTCGTAGCTACGCGCCTGTTCGCGGATCTCGGGCACGAACGGGGCAGCCCAGCCGTAGCGACCGAACCGCTCGCTGAACTGACTGAGCGTGACCAGCCGCTCTGGTTCCGGGTAGGGGAGCGGACGAACCAGGGCTGCGTCCGCGATACCGAAGAACGCGATTGTGCCGCCGGAACCGAGTGCGAGCGTGCCGATGATGAGCGCGGCTACAGCGGGCTCATGCGCCAGCGAGCGGAACGCTTGTCGTAAGTTCCAGGCGAGGCGGTGCAACATCGGGACACGGTCCTGCTGCCGAGGCAGCTGCGGGGATTTGCGCGGACTGTTGATTCGGGAGAAGCGAGTCATCAGAGCCGTTGAAAGCGTGTCGAACAGAGCGCGCGTGAGGCTCGCGACAACGCCGAAGGTGCCGCGCCGGTGGCTGGCCTGCTGGAGTCGATGCGCCATTGCCTCGACCATGTCGTCGCTCCACATCTGGCGGAAGCGCCGCGGGTAGGCGACCAAGGCGAGTCGGTAGACGGCTAGCGCGGACTTCACCGGGTGCTCCCGGAGGCACCGAGCGAGCGCGCAGCGTCGATCTGGGCCGCCAGCCTGTCCGATTCTGCAGCCAGGACGGCACGGCCCAGTTCAGAGATCGAAAGGCGCCGCCGCGGCTTGGTGCCACCGCCCGCGGTCGGCGTGACTTCGATAAGTCCATCGCCCACAAGCCGATCGATGGCGCGGTACAGCGTGCCGGGATTCGGATTCAGCCGTCCAGCCGTGCGGGCTTCGATCGCCAGCATCACCTCGTAGCCCGTCGTCTCGCGCTCGCCCACGGCAAGCAGGATCTCGAACGCAACGGTGGTCAGCGGCAGGTGATCATCAACATCGAGCATCGCGTGAGCGTTCTCCGTATTTGCTTTAAGCATATTTGCTTTGAGAAAATATAGAGATAAGACCCATATGAGCGCAAGTCAGTTGGCGGCCGAGTCGCGTCAGATGGCGACGGCGGCGAAGCGCTCGAGGATTGTTTCCTCGGGTGGCGGGGTCACGAGAGCGAACAATTCCGGCGCCGGGAATCCGGTTTCCTGGATCGCCTGTTCGGCAGCAGCGTAGTCGTAGGGCGTGCGTCGCAATTCGAGCGCTTCGCTCGCTCCGTCGACTAGAAGCCAGAACGCTCCACATTCGCCGAAGGGCATGCCGACGCTGCCGGCATTGATCAAGCGCGTTTTCGCGACGGTCCGGTCGAACTGCATGTGCGTGTGTCCGCAAACGACGACGTCGGCGGACACGCCGGAGAGCACGGGGGCCACGCGTTCCTCGGGTGTGTGCGCGGTGAACACTTCCACTTCGTTGCGCGGCGTGGCGTGGCAGAAAATGACCCTTCCAAGACCCGCTACGTCAATGTCGAGCGTCAAGGGCCAGGCGGCGTATCGCTCGGCGTGTTCGGGCGGCAGTCTGTCGCCCACCCACGCGACCGCGTCGTGTGCGGCAGCAGGTATAGCGTCGAGCGTCTCGCCTGCCAGGTAGGCGAGAGTTCCGGTTTCGCCATTCCCGTAGATGAACTCGACGGGGACAGGGCTGCTGAGCAGTCGCTCCAGGCATTCCACGGCAAACGCGCCCGGAACCACGTCGCCGCCCACAACCAGCCGGTCCACACCAAGTTCGGCTACCTCGTCCAGGACGGCCTCGAGGGCCGGCAGGTTTCCATGGATGTCGTAGAGCGCTGCGATGCGCATCAGCTAGTCCTACGCGAGCCCGTGCCCGCCAACGGGGGTGGTGACGTGACGTTCGGTGAAGCCTGCAATGAGCGGCCGGCCCTTGGAGATGGCCTCTTGCACCGACGGGAGCGTGAGCGAGGCGGCGTGCAGCTCGGAACTCTCCCAGACCTCCGTGACCCAGAGTGCGTCGGACCGCTCGTTGTCGACGGAGACAACGTAGCTAAGACACCCCGGCATTCCCGACACTCCGTCGATGAGGATCTCTGCCAGAGCGTCACGTTGACCCGGGGTCGCCTCGATGCGGCCGATCAATCCGTACATGGTTGAGCTCCCGCCGGGAGCAGGGCGGAACCCGAGAACCGCTGCCGCCACTCCGGCTGTGATGAAGTCTCTGCGGCTGGGCAAAGAGGTGCTTCCTAGTCGGCCTCGTCGACACGAACGCGTTGGTGAATGTGTTGCTTGCAGTTTACGTCCCAGGCCTCCACCGAGAAGCAAATGGCTCGCTCGACGCGTGCTCTGTACGACGGATCGGCCAGCTTCGCGAGTAGCTCCGGGTCGTCTTCAACGACTCGCGCCGTGCCCCACACTTTGATTCGTCGACGATTCGCGTAGTCCATCAAGAACAGAAACGCCTTTGGATTCTCGGACAGGTTGCCGATGGAGATGTACTGGCGATTGCCGCCGAAATCGGCAAACCCGAGAGTGGCGTCGTCGAGCACTCGGAGAAACCCAGTAGGGCCGCCGCGGTATTGGATGTACGGCTGCCCGTCCGTATTCGCGGTGCCCATGTAGAACATGTCGAGGCCAGCCACGAACTCCTCGAGTTCCGGGGTAATTCGCGTGTGCCACCCCCCAGCCTCTTCCATCCGCGCGTAATGCTCGCGGGATCCCTTCTCGGTCTGGATGGCTTTGATCGGCGGAGTGAAGGCGATATCGCTCGAAATCTTCTTCATCAGCAGCCCCGGATCTTGCGCACGGCTTCGCCGGCGGAGTCGGTAACGCGATTGAACTGAGTTAGGCTTCGCTCATGCAGGACAATACGCCGCCGAGCGCAGACTGGCGCGCCCAGCTGCACGAGATCATCTTCGAGGCCGAGACGCCGGGCGGTAAGGCGTTCGACGTCGCGCTGCTGATCCTGATCGTGTTGAGCGTGCTCAACGTCTCGCTCGAGAGCGTGGCGAGCATACGTGCTGAGTGGGGCTCGCAGCTCTATGCGATCGATTGGGCCGTCACGATTCTGTTCACGATCGAATACGTGATGCGCCTCGCGTGCGTGGGCAAACCGCTCCGCTACGCGCGCAGCTTCTTCGGCCTTGTCGACTTGCTCTCCATCCTGCCGATGTACCTGAGCCTGTTCCTCGTCGATTCGCAATCGCTGCTCGTGATCCGGGCATTCCGCTTGCTGCGGATCTTCCGTGTGCTCAAGCTCGGCCATTTCGTCGGTGAAGAGCGGGCCTTGAACGCCGCCCTGCGTGCCAGCTCACGAAAGATCACAGTCTTCGTCGGCGTCATGCTCACGATAACTCTGATCGCCGGTGCGCTGATGTACCTGATCGAGGGTCCGGCCAATGGTTTCACGAGCATCCCGGAGTCGGTGTACTGGGCCATCGTGACGATGACCACGGTGGGCTACGGCGACATCGCCCCGCAGACATTCCTCGGCAAGTTTCTGGCCTCGGCGATGATGATCATGGGCTACGGCATCATCGCGGTCCCCACCGGGATCGTCACCGTCGAAGTGAGCAGTGCGCTGCGCAATTCCACGCGGACCGACGCTTGTCGTGAGTGCAGCGCCGAAGGTCACGCCGCTGATGCGGTGCACTGCAAGTACTGCGGCGCCAAGCTCGACTGAGCGCGCGCCAGCCTGCGTTTCAGTCGGTGCGGAGTACCTCGATCGGGTCCAAGCGTGATGCGCGGCGGGCTGGTGGTAGAACCGCCAGCACGGCGACGCCCAGGAACACGCCGACGGCCAACGCGTAACTCGACGGATCCGTTGGTGACGTTCCGTGCAGGAGCGCACCCATCGAGCGTGTGGCGGCCGTCGCACCCAGGAGCCCCACGAGGGCTCCGGCGAGAACGGGCGCGAGCCCGCTGCTCACGACGAGCCTGGCGATCGTGCGGTCGTCAGCCCCGAGTGCCTTGCGAATGCCGAACTCCGGCAGTCGGGCGCTCACGGTATACGACACCGTGCCGTACACCCCGGCGGCGGCCAGAAGCAGCGCGATCAGGCCGAAGGCCCCGAGGAGGCTCGAATAGAAGCGCTCGCTCGACAGGGATTCTTCCACGAGGTACTGCCAGCGAGCGAATTTCCCGAGAGGCTGGGCTGGATCGAGATCTCGGGCGATTCCGCGGATGGTCGCCGTGAGCGCGGCCGGCTCGCCCTGAGCTCGTACGATGAAGTGCATCCAGACCTTGTCGCGGCCGTCGACGAAGATCCGCGGCTGCGGTTTCTCGCCAAGGGAACTCTGAGCGTAGTTGCCGATCACGCCTACGATCCGGAATCGCGTCACCGAGATTCCCTCGCTACGCGAAACCGTGCCGACGCTGGTTCCCAGCGCAGGCTGTCCATCGAGGTGCTGTTCGACGAAGGCCGCGTTGACGATCGCGTTGGTAGTGGGCTCGTCGCTCCACTTCAGCGTTTCGCCCTGCAATACATCGATCCCGGCGGCCGCGACATAGCCCGGCAGAATCCAGTGCACTTGCATGCGCTCACCGCGAGTATCGGGATCCGGCTCAGCATCGCCGATGATGATCTCGGGTGCCCCGGCGCCCCACTCTGAGAAGGGCAGATGCGTTGTGCCACCGGCGGCGACCACCCCCGGAATGGTCTGGATGGTGCGAAGGAGTTCCGGGTAGAAGTCCAGGTTGGGCGGTTCACCGGGCACGGTCGTGAGCGAGGACTGGAAAGTCAGCACGGACTCGGCGTCGAAGCCTGGCTCCTGACTGTGCAGGTCGACGAAGGTCCGGAGCATCAGGGTGGCGGCGATGAGCAGCGTCACTGATATGGCTACCTCGGCCGCTACCAGGATCGAACGCGTACGATTGCCGCCGACGTCTTCAGTTCGACCGGCTCGAGTCAGCTGGGTCGGGATCGAATCCGCCACTGTTCGGAAAGCAGGAACAAGGCCGCCCGCCAGAGCCCCGAGGGCGGCAACAAGGACACCGAAAGCTGCGACCCGGGCATCGAGGTGAATCGAGTGGGCCAGCGGAAGGGCGCGCGGTGCGATGCGAACGACTGTGTCGAGCACCACGGCCGCCAACAACAGGCCACCGAAGCTACCGGCTAGAGCGATCAAGAGGTTCTCGGCGAGCGCTAGTCGCAGAAGCCGAGCGCGCCCGGCTCCCAGGGCGGCACGGACAGCCATTTCTACCCGTCGGCCGTCGGCGCGTGTGAGGGACAAGCTGCCGAGGTTGGCGGCCACGATCGCAAGCACCAGGAGCCCGGCCGCAAACAGAGCGGTCAACTGCGCGCGAACTGGCTCTCGGAGTTCATCAGCGAGGCTCTTGACCTCAACACCGATTGTCTCGGTATCCCCGATGGGGCCCAGGCCACGGGCAACAGCTTCCGCCGCATCGCGGGCCGCGGCCGTCGAGAGGCCCGGAGCTCGTCGCGCTAACACGCGGAGCGACGGATAGTCCGCGATCCACCCTTCCCACGAGCGTCTATGCAACGGCAGCCAAAGGTGGACATCCGCAGTACTTCGATCTCCCGAGGATCGAAAGAACATGTAGGGGTCGAAGAACCAGAAGTCTTCCGGCATGACGCCGACCACAGCTGTCGAGGTGCCGTCCAGATCGATGGCCCTGCCGATGATCGCCGGGTCCGCGTTCAGTTCGTTGTGCCAGAGATCGAAACTGATGATCGCCACCGGCGGGGCGCCGGGCGTGTCGTCGGCGGTGGTGAAGCTCCGGCCGCGGATCGGCTCGACGCCGAGCACATCGTTCCAGCTTGCTGAGATGTTGAGACCGTTAATGGGAGCCGTGCGCGCGGGCGTCCGGAGCGTAGTGACCGCCGACTCGTAGGCCGCGAGCGAGGGGAACTCTTGTGATCGTTCGGCCCACGCCATCGCATGTCGGTAGGTGGGCGTGCTCATGAGCTCGCCGCGATTCGCTTCCGTCACCCGTGGCCACAACATCACGACATCTTCGGCATTGGGATAGGGGAGCGACCGCAGAAGAACGGCGTCGACGAAGCTGAAAACTACTGCGTTGGCGGCCACGCCGACCGTGAAAATACACAGTGCCGGTAGCGCGAATCCGGGCTGCTTGGTCAATCCCCGCGCCGCAAAACGGATATCACTGCCAGAGGCTCGGGCGATCCTCATCACCGCTCGTGCCGGCCTTGCGGCCCATTGCTCAGCAGGCATCCGCAGGAGAGTGCTCAACGTCTGTCGCCAGTACCAGCGGCGCGCCGCCGCCGCTCCGGCGCTCTGAACGATCTGGCTGTGCGCTTCCTCCAGGTCGCCAACGAGTCCGGTCCGTTGGGCTCTCGGCGTCAAGATCTCGATCAGCCGCCGCGCGAGGCGGGGGGACCTGCTGTGTGGGCTCATTGGGAGTCGGCCTCAATGGCGTCCCGTGAGAGTCCTTCCCACATCGCGAACAGGGACGCCGCAGATGCGTCTAGTTTGGCGCGCCCGGCCGAGGTCAGCTCGAAGTAGCGGCGCGGGCGGCCGCCACGATCGGCGGTCTGCTCGCCATCGCGTGCGCTGATCAGCTCTTTTCGCTCGAGCCGCTGCAGGGCGATGTAGGCGCCGGCGCGCGACAATTCCTGGCCGGTCCGTCGTTCGATCTCTCCGATGATCGCGGCGCCGTATGCGTCATCTCCACGGCGCAAGATGGCCACCAGGAGGAGGTGTTCGAGTTCACCCAATACCTTACGTCCCATCGCCGAGGCTCCCCGCTCGTGAATCGCGATTGTCGCTCCGACTCATCATTGATGACTTCTGTTCTTGACAGTACAAGTCATCATTGATGAATTGCAAGTCGCAGGCCGGACGATGGGGTGGGATCGGCATGCGACAATCGGGTCCATGCATTTCACCTACGTGGACACTCCGATCGGACCGCTGTTCGTTGCAGGCGATCATGATGCGCTGCACGAGGTCAGCTTCTCGACCGGTCATCAGATACGGGAGCCCCGGGAAGGGTGGACCGAAGATGCCGGGTCGCTGCGCTTCGCAACGGTGCAGATCGACGAGTACTTTGCGGGAACCCGGCGTGACTTCGACCTGCCGCTCGCGATGCAGGGCACGGATTTTCAGAAACGCGTTTGGAACGAGTTGATGGAGATCCCGTTCGGCGAGTCTCGGACCTACGGTGAGATGGCTGAAACCCTCGGTTCCCCGGGGGCCGCGCGCGCGGTGGGGCGGGCGAACGCAACCAATCACATCCCGCTGATCGTGCCCTGCCACAGGGTCGTCGGCGCGGACGGTTCGCTCACGGGCTTCGGGGGTGGCATGCCCACCAAACAGTGGCTGCTGCGCTTTGAGGGCGTGCTCGCGCCGGGTGCCGACAACACTCAGAAGGTGTTGTTCTAGAGAGCGTCGAGAAAATAGACAGTTGTCGACTTGATAAATAGACAATTGTCGATATATGGTGCTCGACACACAGACATCGATCCCCTCGAAGCTGTTCATTTGAGCGATTCAAGAATTCCCGAGGCAGAGCTCGAAGTGCTCGCGAGCCTCGATCGACTCGGCGGCTCCACCGCGCGCCAACTGCGCGAATCGATGAGCGCATCGCGTCCCATGGCGCACGGCTCGATCATGACGCTGCTCAAGCGTCTCGAGACGCGCGGCCTCGTTGCCCATCGCAAGGGCGACTCCGGCAAAGCGTTCATCTTCAGTCCTACGGACAAGGCCCGCGCGACGTACTCCGGTGTTCTCCAGCGTCTGCGTGAGCGGATCTTTGGGGATGACCCGGTGGCGATGATGGCTTCGTTGTTCGAGACATCGCCACCAGATGCTGCTCAGCTGTCCGAGTTGCAGGAGTTGCTCGACAGTCTGCGTGACGAGGATGACGGCCGATGACCGGCGTGGAGCGCATCGCGGACTTTGCGCTAGCGGCATACACGTCGCTCGCGACCCTGGCCCTCGAGGCAGCGGTGGTCGGCATCGTGTTGTGGCTGGTCGTGCGCACCGGTCGCGGTGGGGCGAGTAGCTTGCGCTACGGCCTGATCGTCCTCGCGCTCGCCAAGTTCGTGGTGCCGCCGCTGCCGGCGCCATGGGCAGTGAACGTGGGGGTCTTGGCGCCGCCAATTGAACGGGCGACATCGCCTCTGACTCTTGCGCCCGAGACCGCGGCGCTCGACACGGCAGATGAAGGGACAGTGCCAAAAGACCCCGTCGACGCGGCGGCACCGGCATTGTTCGCCAGTGCTGCAGCCGCCGAGACGCCGGAATCGAGCCTCGTCGAACCGGCTAGCTTGCCACTCCGATCAGAACGGCCAGCCGGGGATGCGGATGCGGTCGCGAATACCGTGTCCACGACATGGTCTCTGGGCTCAGCCCTAGCAGGGCTTGTCGACAACGTCAGCCTCGGAGCGCTGCTGGTGGCGATGCTGCTGGTTCATCTGACCGGCAGCCTGCTGCTTCTGCTGCGGCGGGCGGGGCACTGCCTCGCCATGCGCCGGTTGATTGCAGAATCCGAGCCGGTCACCGACCGGCACGTTGTCGATCTGACACGAACCATTGCGCGACGTCAGGGCATACGACGCCGGATTCGCGTTGTTGCTTCGGGCCGTGGTGTTGGACCGGCAGCGGTTGGTGTGTTCCGCCGCACTATCGTGATGCCGAAGCGCCTTCTCGACACCGCCACCGGAGCGGAACTCCGAGCAGTTATTGCCCACGAGGTAGCCCACCACCGTCGCGGCGACTTGCTGATCGATTGGATCGTCTTCTTCGGTGGCCTCGTGTGGTGGCCGCACCCGGTCTACATGGTGTTGCGCCGCGACATGCTGCGTCTACGCGAGGACTGCTGCGACGATGCGGCGGTGATCGAGGTGGGCGGCGCACAGAACTACTGCCAATCACTTCTCGATGCGGCCACGGCGGTCGGGCGTCCTCGCCCGGCGTTGCCAGCTGTGGCGCACGGTAGCTTCTCCCATCCCCTTGGTCGGAGGATCCGACGTCTCATGAATCCCAAACTCAAGCCCACTCCGCGACTCTCCACTTCCGGCCTGATCATGCTTGCCGCTGCCGCGACATTGATTGTCCCGGCCGCGACGACATTCGGGACGACCCCGCAGGAGTTCCCGGAGCCGATCGCGCTCACCGAGACGGCGTCCACGACGCAAACCGAGCAGGCGTCACCGGCCACCGCGACGTCGCCGGTTTTTCCGGTTGCGTCCTCTACGGCCACCCTTTCTGCGGCGATGACCTTCACGTCTGAGCCGACGCAGGAGTCGGAACGCGTCAGCTACCGGCGCAATGGAACCATCTGGTGGGGCGTGGACGACGACGTCATCACGATGTCGCCCGGGGCCATCGATGAGTTTGTCGATAAGGGGCTCGATCGCGACTTCGTTGCCGGCCTCAACGGGAGCATGAACCGCGACGTCACGATCGATGAGTTCGCGGGCTGGACCCGCCACGGATTCGACGCCGACCTGCCTGGCGCCCTCCGCGCGGTGGGTGTGCGACGCCTCAGTGTGATGCAAGCGATGCGCCTGGTCTGGGCGGACGCGGACGGGGCTTATGTCCAAAGCCTGGCGGATTCCGGCCTGGAGTCCCTCGACATCGAGGGTGTGGTGCGACTGGCGCGCTACGAGGTTACGGGCGACTACATCGCTGACTTTCGCGATGAGGGCTATGCCGCCCTCGATGTCGACGACTTCGTGCGGTTGCGGCGCTATGAGGTGGAGGCGGGCTATGCCGGCACATACCGCGATGCCGGCTACGAACTGTCGGTCGATGACCTCGTGCGCCTGCATCGCTACGAAGTTGACGAAGACGCCGTGGCGAGGCTTTCCGCTGCCGGACTCGCGCTAAAGAACGTGGACGACCTGGTCACGCTGAGTCGGTACGAAGTGTCGGATGACTACATCGTGGCCATGACGGAAGGTGGCTCCGTGGAGCTGACGACCGACGACCTTGTTCGCCTCAAGCGCTACGAGGTCACGCCGCTGCTCGCGACCGAGCTTCGTGAGCTCGGTCAGGCGGCGACCACGGACGATCTCGTTCGACTCAGTCGCTACAACGTGAGCCTCGATTACGTCCGAGGTTTGCAGCAGCTTGGCTACGCCGAACCGAGTGTCGACGATCTCGTGACGTTGCAGCGCTATGAGGTCGACCTCGATCGAATCCGGGCACTGGCAGACTCCGGCTACGACTCGTTGCCCGTCTCGGACATCGTCCGCCTGCAGCGATACGCGGTCGGGGCGGACTACATTCGGGCTCTTGCGGGAGTCGCCGGGCGACATTTCTCGGTCGACCAGCTGGTCACCCTCAAGCGGTACGAAGTGAGCGCCGACTACGTGCACGAGATGTTGAGCGTTGGCCTCGAAGGGCTCGACGTAGACGATCTCGTTCGACTCAAGCGCTATGAAGTTACGCCCGCGTTCGTCCAGCGCCTGATCGACGGCGGATTCGAGGACCTCACGGTCGACAGAGTCATCCGCCTGAAGCGCGCCGACGGCTAGCTTCTGAAGCCGGCGGGGTTACTCGACACGGAGTGACTCCGCCGCTTCCACGCGCCGAAGGCCGCGTACCGGAATCAGCGTGGCGATGATCACGCTGGCGAGCACGATGCAGCTCACCGCGGCGGCGGGCACGATCGCGTAGGGCGTTACGCCAACGAGCAGCGACCGCGCCAGGCTGCCGGCCAGTGCCGCCAGTCCGAGTCCGCCGGTGATGCCGGCGACGCCGAGAGCAACCGCGTCGCGCAGCACTCGCGCTGCGAGCCGTTGGTGCGTCGCGCCGAGCGCAAGTCTGATGCCGAGTTCCCGGCGGCGAGCCCGGAGGGCGAAGGCGGTCACGCCAAAGGCTCCCAGCGACGCGAGCGGAACGGCGATCCCCGCCAGTGCAAGGAGCACGGCGAGCGTGAACCGATGCAAGCCCACCGCCGCATCTACGACCTGAGTGAGAGTCAGCACCCGGTCGATCGGTTGCGACGAGTCCACCGACCAGATTGCCTCGCGCACGCTGTCGAGTAACGCTTCGGGAGGGCCTTCGGTAGCGACAAAAACCGCCATGTTGCCGCGGGATCCCAGATGGAACGGCGCGTAGAGCACCGGCGGGGCCGCGACCAGAATCCCGCGACGCCGGACATCGGCGACCACGCCCACGATGGTCGCGTCGCCAATACCGCCGTTCCAGATCGTCAACGTTTCGCCCACCGGATCAGCTCCGGGGTAGTGCTTGCTAGCGAACGCTCGATTGATCACCGCCACGGGGCGTCCACCGGTGTAGTCAGCAGGCTCGAACCCGCGCCCATCCAGGACGGCCACGCCGGCGGTCGCGAAGTAGTCGGAGCTCACTCGGCGCCATTCTTCACGCAGTCCGGATCCAGGCGGTGGCGGGGGGCGATCGTGAAGCAATAGGCCCGCGAAGTCGTCTTCGGACTGCAAGGGGACGTAGTCGTTCACACCGACAGAGCGAACCCCAGGCACTTGCTGCACAGCTCCGAGGATGTCGGTGAAGTATCTGGCGCGGGTGGCCGCGTCGCCGCTGACGTTCCCGGCGTACATCGTGAGGACGTTCTCTGGTGCCAGGCCGACGTCGATATCGAGGATGTTCTTCATCGTGGACCCGGCGAGTGCAGCTCCCATCAGAAGCGCCGACGCGAACGCGAGCTGAAGGAGGACAAAGGAATCGCGCACGCGACCCATGCGCGCCGTAGCGGTCGTGCGCGTGCTTGTGTCCAGTCGAGCGCCGCGAGCCTGAACGAGCGCCGGGACTCGAGAGAGTCCGATTATCGCGAGCGCGGTCAGCGCCATCCACAGAAGCGTCGCCCAGCCAAAGCTGGCGTGGAACGAAGTGACCTGCGCCGCGGAGCCCGGCACTGGGATGGTGGCGGGTGCGTGGTGCCTGAGCAGCCGGAGCCCGCCGGTTGCGACGGGGAAACTCAACAGGCACCCGACACCGGCGAGAAGAGCGGTTTCGCTCACCATCAGGCGCACAAGGTGTCCGCGCCCTCCTCCGAGTGCCCTCCGCACTGCCCATTCGGGCGTTCGGGTCGTGCCGCGAACAAGTTCAAGGCCCGCGAGATTGAAGGTTGCCACTAGCGCGAGGAGACCGACCGCCGCAGACAGGGCGAGCATGGGCGCTCGTACCGGCACCTTGCCGATGGTGTCCAGGGGCTCCAGGAGTACGGACCAGTTACGCAGTCGCGGGTCCGTCTCCGCGATCACATCCATTGTGGCGTCGAGCTCCCCCGAAGCTCGTTCGATCGTTGCGGTCTCAGCGAGGCGTCCGATCATCCAGTAGTTGTACGAGGTGCGATCCTGCGCGGCGATGACGTCGCGGTAGAGCGGCAAGTACGCCTGCACTGGGAACAGGGTGCCGAACTCTGCTCCCATCACTCCGATTACGGTGGCGAACTCCAGGTCGACGCGTATCCGTGTGCCGACGACGTCAGGGCTGCTCTCGAACCGTTCGATCCAGAGTTGGTGGGAGAGCACGATCACCGGCTCGGACCCGCTGAAGGTCTCGGTCGTATCGATCGTTCGGCCGAGCGTCGCGGGGACGTCGAGAGCTTCGAAGAACTCGGGTGTCACGCGGAGAGCCGGCACCACCACCGGCCGGCCCTCTTCCTCAAGGACCGCGCCATCGCCCTTGATGGCGCCGAGCGCGACAAAGCTGGTCGACCCGTCGGACATGTCGACGTAGTTGGCACCGGAAACCACGTCGCGTAGTTGGCCGTTCGAAACGTTGCTGCCCCAGCCGACCACGAGCCGTTCTGCGTCGGGGTATGGAGACGGTGCGAGCAACGTGGCGTAGACGATCGCGAAGAGGAGCGTCGAGGTTCCGACAGCGGTGCTGAGGATCGCGAGCGAGACGAGGCTGTGCCCCGGCGACCGCATCAGGTTGCGCGCCACCACCCGGAGTTCCTGCGACCAGCCTGCGAGGACCCGGCTCCGGAACTCAGTCTGCGCGCGAGCAGCGAGTCCCTGCCCAACAGCACCGCCGCAGCGGAGCAGTGTGAGCCCGAGCGCTGCGGAAGTAGAAGTCGCGACACGACCACGCAGTTCGTCTTCGAAGCCCGAAAGTAGCTCGCGGCCGAAGCGCGTGCGGAACGCCATCGGGTAGCAGAGCAGAGCGGCCCTGTAGAGCGCTGTCGAGACGCGGACAATCACTGGCGCCCAACCTCCGGAGCCGCTTGAAGCTGGCCAAGCAACAGTTGCTGCCGCTCGACTTCCGCGTCCACGACCCGGCGTCCGACTTCCGTCAGGCGGTAGTAGCGACGCCGTCGGTCTGTGCTATCGCCCGGGGGCGGGCACTCCTTGATCAGTCCTTGCGTGCCCAGACGGACGAGCGTTCGGTAGACAAGTCCGGGATCCATCCGCGCCGTTCCACCTGAACGCTCCTCGATGGCGTGCATCAGTCGGTACCCGTGCGCAGGACTATCACGCAAGGTGAGTAACATCAGGGACACCCGCGGCTTCAGGGGGAGGAACTTTTCGATCTGTGCATTTTGCATATATGCAAAATGCATCAAGTCATCGACACCGTCAAGTGCGGAGTAGGGAGCGGACGGCTAGGCGTCGCTTTGCTGCTGACGTCCATAGCCGAGAAACACGGCGGCGCAGAGAATCGCCAGGAGCAGCCACGAGTGCAGATTGGCGAGGCCGATCTGCAGGGCGGTAAGGCGCGGCATGGCGCCGTCGGTGACGGTGAGATTCGAAGCGAGAATCGTCGGGATGAACCACGGCAGCAGGAACGGGTAGGTACAGACCGCCGTGTCCAGGATGTTGGCGCGACGCGTGGCTGGGATCCCTACGCGTTCACCGATGCGTCGCGCGGCGTTGCCGACTGCCAGGATCGCGACCGACGAGTGTGTCGTCAGCAGGCAGGACACGGTGATGGCGCCAAAAATCTGGCGTTCACCGCTTGGGACAGTGGCGGCGGTCTCGCCGCTGCTGAACCGGTCGACCACCTGGCTCGCCTCGACCACGGCGACGATACCCATCAAGAGGATCGTGAAGATTGATACGCCGACTCCGCGTTCGAGACCGTCCACGAGCAGCCCGCGCGCGCCGTAGGCCGCAGGGTCGATGTAGACGACTTGGCTCCAACTCAGAAGGCCTGTCGCGAGCGCCAGGACGAGGGCAGCGCCGATGCCGGCAGCCAGCGCGACAACGAGGTGTGTCCGACGCAGGAGTAAGCCGAGGACGAACGCGGGTGCCGCGAGCATGAGCAGGGGTGCCATCTCTCCGGCGGTCGCCTGGGCCGCGGCAACGGGGGCACCGCCGCCGAGGGCGACAAAACCAACGAGCGCCACGGCGGCGGCCGGCAGCGCGTAGCGGAGTCGGGATGCGACGACATCTCCCAGTCCGACGGCCTGGGTGGTCGCTGACGCGATCGTCGTATCGGAGACCGGGGAGATGTTGTCGCCGAAAGTTGATCCAGCGATGATGGCGCCCGCCAGCCAGAAAGGACTGGCGCCTGAGCCGGCGCCCGCCGGGTAAAGGAGAGGGAAGCACAGGATCATGGTGCCGAGGCTCGTCCCGGTTGCCGTCGAGAAGAGACATGCCACGAGGAAGGCCGCGGCGCAGAAGAGTCCGCCCTGGAGGCCAACGGCCTGTGCTGAGGCTGCGAGCGCCTGGACGAGCCCGGAGGCCGAAAGGAGCGCGCCGAACACGCCGGCGAACAGCCACGCCAGGATCATGAGCAGCACCAACGGTTGGCTCATGCCTGCCACCATCGCTTCGGCACAGCGCTCGCGATTGCGGCAGAGCAGAAGCGCTAACCCCAGGGCGAGCAACAGCACGGTCCACAGCCCGCGCTCGTCGGGCGCCCCGGCGAACCCGAGATAGGTCGCTCCGACGACGAAAGCCAGAAGCGGGGCCAGGGCACCGACGCCGCCGCCATAGAATTCCAGTCGATCGGCGGACCCGGCTGTGTGCTGGTGATTTTCTTGCATCGTCGCGTTCCCTCGGCGAGCCTGTGGCGGCACGACACTACCTTACGCGGCGGAGGAATCAGAATGGCTGAGCACAACGACGAGTTCACGCTGTATGACCTGAAGGTCGAGGTTGTCGAAGGAGATCGACCGATGATCTGCAACCACCAGGTGGGCGAGTACTTCGAACTCTCGGGCGAGAACCTCACATTGCCGCCCGGCCAGTCCTTCGCGATCTATCCGCTCGCTGCGCTCCTCCCGTTGCTGCCGGCCAAGCAGCGTACGACCGAGCCCAACGATTGGATGACAACGGATATGGAAGTCGCGTGTCCGGACCCGCTTTGTGGAGGACGCTTCCGCATCACGCGCACGGGAACATCGACCTTCAGGCACAGCGACGTCACCGCCGTACCCCTGGACGGATGAGTTGACTGTTCCGCGCATCGATCTTGTCGATGACTATTCGGTGCCGCGCCACATCGTCGGCCTGTGGCAGTTGTCCGGCGGCCACCAGACGTCGGCGACGTCGGCAGAGGCGGCATTGCGGGCGATGGAGGCGTACTTCGAGGCTGGGTATGACACATTCGATTGCGCGGATATCTACACGGGCGTGGAGGATCTTCTCGGCCAGTTCCGCGACCGCCTCGGCAGTCGTGCGGCGCGGCTCCAGGTCCACACCAAGTACGTCCCCGATCGAGGCGCATTGGCCCAACTCGATCGCTCCGCGGTGGAGGCGGCGATCGATCGATCGCTGCGACGGCTGCAGTGTGAACGCCTGGATCTCGTGCAGTTCGCCTGGTGGGACTATGAGACGCCTGGCTACGTCGATGTCGTCGGATGGCTGGGCGAGATTAGGGAAACCGGAAAGATCCGGCATATCGGAACCACAAACTTCGACGTCGAGCGCCTCGATCAGATGGCGACTATCGCGGTCCCGATGGTGGCTCACCAGGTGCAGTACTCGATCCTGGACCGTCGACCGACCCATGGGTTGACCGCCTTCCTGGACGAGACCGAGAGCGCGATGGTCTGCTACGGCAGTCTCGCCGGTGGTCTTCTCAGTGATCGGTGGCTCGACGTGCCGGAGCCTGACGGACCGCTCGCCAATCGGTCGCTCACGAAGTATCGATTGATTGTCGAGGAGATCGGGGGATGGCACGCGCTGCAGAACCTGCTGCGAGTACTGCGCGAAATCGCCGATGGCCACCACAGCGAAGTCGCGCACATCGCGTCGGCCTGGGTGCTCGATCAGCCCCGGGTGGCGGCAGCGATCATCGGCATGCGAAACGCGAAGCACCTGACTGGAGCTCGACAGGCGTTTTCGGTTGCCTTGACCAAGGGCGATAAGCGTAGAATTCTCGACTGGCAGGAGTCGCATCCAGGGCCCGCAGGCGATACCTTCGGCCTGGAACGCGACCCTGAGGGTCCGCACTCCGCGATTATGTGGACGGATCTGAACAGCGAGCCCTCGAAACCCGCACAGTGACCCACCCCCGATGACCGAACCGATTCGAGCCATCACCTTCGATGCCCGCGGCACACTGCTACACGTGCGTTTCCCGGTGGGGGAGTGCTACGCGGCCGTTGCTCGGCGGCATGGCGCAGAACTTTCGCCCGATGCCATCGAGAAGGCGTTCTTTGATGTCTTTCCGGGAATGCCGCCGCTGGCGTTCCCCCCGATGCCCGACGGCCAGTTGCACGACCGCGAGGGGCGTTGGTGGCGCGAGCTCGTGGAACGCGTTGTCGAGGCGGCCGACCAAAAGGTCGACGACTTCGACGCGTTCTTCAGTGAGCTGTACACGATCTACCGGGGCGCCGAAGCCTGGAAGCCTTATCGCGAGGCCGCCTCAGTGCTGTGTCTGCTGCGGTCGGCCGGCTACAAGCTCGGGCTCGTTTCAAACTTCGACTCACGGATCGAACAGGTGCTCGTGGCTCTCAACCTCAGCATCTGGTTTGACTCGGTGGTGTACTCGTCGCGCGCAGGCGTGGCCAAGCCGCACCTCGGTATCTACGAGCGCGCGCTGGCCGAACTCGACGTCAAGCCCGACCAGGCGCTGCACGTCGGCGACAACCTCGAGAAAGACTGGGAAGCGGCCCGACTGCTCGGCATGGACGCTGTGCTCATCGATCGCGCCGGCCGGTATGAAGGCAAGACTCCGGCTGAGTGTGAGGTCATCGATTCACTCGAATCGCTGCTGAAGCGTCTCGGGGTGACGGGCTTCTCGCTGCTCGCTCGAGCGCACGCCAGCTGAACTCGCGCTGGCCCACTATCGCGATGCGATCCCCGTCGGGGTGCACTGCCACACGCGTGATTCCCGCGACTCCAGCGGCGGCCAGATCGCCGATCTCGCGCCAGCTCCCATCCACCGTTCGGATTGCCACGCGCGACTCGCTGCCCATGATGATCCGGCCGTCGGGAGTCCAAGCCATGTCCTGCGAAGCCTCGAACGGTGTCCCGAGCTCGCCGATTTCGCCGCTGGTTGGCTCGAACGAACGGATCCGCCAGTTGCCATCCATGCGGTGCAGGAAGCTGAATCCACCGCTCTCGTCGGGAAGCGCGTGCAGGGAACGACCGATGTCGGTTGCCACGACTGTCGCAGCATCAGATTCCAGATCTGCGAGCTGTAGCGTCGCTGGCTCGCCGAGGACGAACATCACGAGGGCCTCGTTCGCGTTCCAGGCCTGATAGCCAACGGGCGCCACGTTCTCGAGCACCAGTTGTGGCGACGACCCGTCGCGCCGGAAGCTCCACAACCGCTGGGTGCCATCGCTCTCAACGCGGATCACGCTGAACTCGAGACCACTCGGCACCACAGTGGCCGAGTACTCCGACTCGTCTGTTTCGGTCAGCTGCGTCGACACGAATGTCGTGAGGTCGAGCTTGTAGATGTCGGTCTGTTCGCCGTGCTGCGAGGTGTAAAGCAGCGACTTCCCTTCCGGCGCAAAGAACGGCTGGTTGTCGTAACCCTGGCGATCCGTGACGTTGCGTGGTTCGCCCAGAGCGGGCGGTGAGGTCGTCAGATCTAGCGGCACGATCCAGATGTCCGTCGTGGGCGCCTGAGCGCGCGCGCCCGGTGCGACGCTAGCAGCCAGGGCGAGCGCGAGAATCGTGCAAGCGAAGCGCGGAAGTTCGATGTTCTTCATCGGCGTTGCCCTTATGCTCTCTCTGGACTTCGACACTCACCGTGCGCCTCGCGAGGCGCCGCGAATCAGGCGAGCGATATATGCAGGATCTTATCGGAGGACTTCTCGGCGCGATGGGCGGCGACGAAGTCAAGAAACTCAGCAGCGTTCTCGGGGCCGACAGTCAGACGACCGAAAAGGCCATGAGCGCTGCCATGCCGGCGCTGCTTGGCGCCCTCTCGCGCAACGCCGCCAGCTCCGGCGGGGCGAGTGCTCTTGCGGGTGCGCTCGACCGCGACCACGACGGAAGCATTCTGGACGACATCGGCGGTTTACTCGCCGGTGGCGACACTGGAGCTGGCGCGTCGATTCTCGGCCATGTGCTCGGCGATCGTGAGCCCGCTGTCGCGGCCAACGTCGCACGCAACAGCGGCATGGATCTGAGCTCCGTGCAGAAGCTGCTTCCGATGCTCGCGCCTCTCGTGCTCGGAGCCCTGGGCAAGCAGAAGCGTCAGTCGGGACTCGACGCGTCGGGCCTGGCCTCGCAGCTGTTCGGAGCGCAGGAACAAGTTGAACGTGAGGCCCCCGGCATGCTCGGGGCGTTGCTCGACGCCGACGGCGATGGCGATTCGACCGACGACATCCTCAAGCTCGGTGCCGGCCTCCTCGGCGGGATGTTCGGGAAGCGCTAGGCGGGGCCGTCCTTGGCGTCGGCACCGATGCATGGTGGCGACGCTACGCGACCGGCCTGCTCGGCGGCGAACTGCTCCGGGGTGAAAGTCTGAATGCCGAGTGCGTGGACGCCCTCGGCCCGCTCCTGTTCGAGCGTCTGGTAGATGAGCTGGTGTTGCGCGACGCGTGTCTTGCCGTCGAAGGCAGCGGACACCACGACCACTCGGAAGTGCGTTTCGGCCCCGGGACCGGCGTGTCCGTGGCTCTCGTTGGCGACCTCGAGATGCTCCGGTTGCAGGGCTTCGCGGAGCTTGCGTTCGATGGACTGCTGGACCTGCACGGCGGGCACCCTCTCTCCTGATGAATCGACGAGATCGATTGTACGGGACAAACCATCGACATCGCCGCTGAAACCCGGGAGACGGTCCCTTCGCCCCGGGCAGAATCTCGGTTGACGAGGTCTCTGCCGGGCCCTACCTTGTCCGCAATGGCCCCGAACCCACGGGCCCAAGCGCCGGCGATTGCCTTCTCGAGCCGGCGGCACTCGCGGCCGATGGCGCCGCCCGAATTTCAATCGGCGCTCAGGCGCCCGTCCGGTGTCAGGACTCAGGCGAAATGACAAACGTTCCGTTCTTCGCGCAGGTGAACTCTCACTTCGACCGCGCCGCCAAGTTCACCGACCATCGCCCCGGCCTGCTGCGGCAGATCAAGACCTGTAATCAGGTCTTCCATACGACCTTCCCGCTGCAGCGCGACGACGGCTCCATCGAGAGCGTCGAGGGCTGGCGCGCGGTGCATAGCAGCCACAAGCTGCCGAGCAAGGGCGGCATCCGCTTCACGACCAAGGCCTCCGAGGACGAGGTCATGGCACTGGCCGCGTTGATGACCTACAAGTGCGCCATCGTGAACGTGCCGTTCGGCGGCGCGAAGGGCGCCGTCAAGATCGATCCCCATAACTACAGCGAACCCGAACTGGAACGACTCACTCGTCGCTACACGTTCGAGCTGACGCAAAAGCGCTTCATCGGCCCGGGAATCGACGTTCCCGCTCCCGACTACGGCACCGGGCCTCGCGAGATGGCCTGGATCGCCGATACGTACGAGGCCGTCGCGCACGAGCTCGATGCGATCGGTTGCGTAACCGGGAAGCCGCTAGCTCAGGGCGGCATCCGGGGTCGCGTCGAGGCGACCGGCCGCGGCGTCTTCTTCGGGATTCGCGAGGCGTGCGACTGCGCGGAGGACATGAAGAAGCTCGGCCTGTCGCCCGGCCTCGAAGGGAAGACGGTCGTCGTTCAGGGTCTCGGCAACGTGGGCTACCACGCGGCCAAGTTTCTCCAGGATGGCGGCGCGGTCATTGTCGGCGTCACCGAATACGAGGGCGCCGTCTACAACCCGAAGGGGTTCGACATCGAGGCGCTGGTGGCGCACCGCGAAGACAGCGGCTCGCTCCTCGGATTCGCCGGCGCGCAGGATCTTGCCGCGCGCGAGGAGGGTCTCGAACTCGAATGCGACATCCTCGTGCCAGCGGCGCTCGAGAACCAGATTACCGTTGAGAACGCACCGAGGGTGAAGGCGAAGATCATCGGTGAGGCGGCCAACGGCCCGGTGACTTCCGACGCCGACAAGGTTCTCAATGAGCGCGGGGTGATGATTATCCCGGACGCATTCCTCAACGCGGGTGGCGTGACGGTTTCGTATTTCGAATGGGTGAAGAACCTTTCGCACCTGCGCTTCGGCCGACTCGGTCGCCGTTTTGACATGCGAATGCGCACCACACTGCTCCAGACGGTTGAGGAGCATGTCGGTGTGGAGTTCCCGCCAGGTACTATCGAAGATGTCGCCCAGGGTGCCCAGGAGGAAGACCTGGTGAACTCCGGGCTCGAAGACACGATCATCGAGGCCTTCAACGAGGTTCGCGACATCAAGATGCGCCACGACGGGCAAATGGACATGCGCACCGCCGCATTCGTCTGCGCGATCGAGAAGGTCGCACTGACGTATCGCGAGCGGGGAATCTTCCCCTGATTCCGGCCTCGTCGCGTCGGAGCTTGTGCCTGGTGCTGTCGGCCCTGGCAATGTCCGGCTGCGGCGAAGTTGCAGATGGGACAGCGCACCCCGACATCGTGGGTGCGACTCATCGATACGCGCAGGTTGGCGAGACGCGTTGGCACTACCTGGAAGGCGGCGAAGGCGACGCCGTGGTGTTTCTCCACGGCCTACCTGAAACGTCGTTTGCCTGGCGTCGAGCGTTCAACTGGTTGACGGTTGGCAATCGTGTGGTCGCGGTGGATCTCGAAGGCTTCGGGCTCTCACGCACCACGAGCACCGACTTCAGCGTCGCTGCAATGGCGGACCGATTGCTCGCTTTCCTGGAGGCCATCGAAGTCGATCGCTTCCATCTCGTGGGCCACGACTTCGGCGCCATCATCGGCGCGCGCACGGCGTCACAGGCCGGCGACCGTCTGTTGTCCTATGCTCATGTTTCCGGCCCGCTCCTGCGCTATGACCTCACGCGGAACCCGGACTTTCGGGACTTCCGTAACGATCCCGACAGCGTGCCCGACTTGCTCCGCAACCCCGAGATTTTCGTGCGTCGCACGTATGAGATGGGAGTCGTCGGAGGGCCGGCTGCTCTCGACCAACCCATGATCGATCGGTACACCGCTGACCTCGAGAACTGGGATGCCCTGACGTCGATCGCGCAATACTTCTCGCAACTCGATGTCAGCTCCGACTGGACCCTCGGCCCGGACGCCGCCGCAAACTGGGGCGCAATCCAAGCTCCAGTGCTGTTTGTCCTGGGTGGTCGCGATCTCATGCTGCCGCTGGAGGAGTTCCATGACATCGAGACGATCGTGCCGCCGCTCGACCGGCTAGCCGTACTCGAAGGGGCAGGGCACTACCCGCACGAAGAAGACCCGATCGCTTTCGGCGACGCCCTCTACGATTTCCTGCAGGGACACTGAGCATGCTCGATGCCGTCACACAGCTTCTCGAGGGCTTCCAGTGGCCCCTAGCTGCCGAGGCCGTCGAGGCTCTGGCGCAGGCGGGAGTGGTGCTGGTGCTCGCCGTTCTGGCCGCCATCGTGTTCTTCATCGCCAAGCGCGTTCTGTTGCGCGTCGTGTCGGCTGCCGTGCTCAAGACGACCACCGACTGGGACGACCGTCTGCTGAGCCACCGAGTCTTCTTCTGGCTTGCCCACCTCGCCCCGGGCTTCCTGCTCTACGTGCTCGCTCCGGGTGCTCTGGCCGGTGCCGACGCCCTCGCGGTTGCAATCCGCGGCGGTGCGCAGATCTACCTGCTCGCGGTGGGTGTGCTGGCGGTCGATGGTTTGATCAACGCGGCGCTGGAGATTTACGACACCTACCCGGTCTCGCGACAAACGCCGCTCAAGGGCGTTGCCCAGGTTGCCAAGATCCTGCTCTACGCCGCGGCCGCGATCGTGATGATCTCGACCCTGCTCGGTCGATCGCCACTCGTCCTCTTCAGCAGTCTAGGTATCCTCGCGTCGGTTCTCATGCTGGTGTTCAAGGACGCCATCCTGGGGTTCGTCGCCGGAATCCAGTTGGCCACTAACCAGATGTTGTCCAAAGGCGATTGGCTCGAGATGCCCGCCTATGGCGCGGACGGCGATGTCATCGACATCGCCCTGACAACCGTGAAGGTCCAGAACTGGGACAAGACCATCACGACGATTCCGACCTACGCGCTGATCACCGAGTCGTTCAAGAACTGGCGCGGAATGTCCGAGGCGGGTGGTCGCCGTATCAAGCGCGCGGTTTACATCGACATGGCGTCGATTCGACTCTGCACTCCGGAAATGATCGAGCGGTATTCGCAGATCCGCCACATTGCCGAATATGTCGAGCGGAAGCAGGGCGAGCTCGCGGAGTGGAATGACCAGCACGGGATCGACGACACAAGCATCGTGAATGGCCGCCGGATGACCAACGTCGGGACCTTTCGTGCCTATCTGGTTGCGTACCTCCGTAGCCATCCGTCTGTTCACCAGGAGATGACTCTCCTGGTGCGACAACTGCACCCGACGCCGCTGGGACTGCCGATCGAGATCTACTGCTTCGCCAGCGACATCGAGTGGGCGAAGTACGAGGCGATTCAGGCGGACATCTTCGACCATGTTCTCGCCGTCGCCCCGGAGTTCGATTTGAGGATCTTCCAGAGCCCGGGCGGAGCGGACCTCGATCGCCTGCGCCGACAGGAGCCAGATAGCCGATGAACGACACTTTCCCGAGCGTCCGCGTGGCGTCGGTGCAGGCAGCACCGGTGCTGTTCGACCGAGAAGCCACGATCGCCAAGCTGGCCGACCTCACCTCGGACGCAGCGGGCAAGGGCGCGCGTATTGTCGTGTTCCCCGAGGCATTTGTGCCGGCGTACCCGCGCGGCTTCTCGTTCGGCGCGATTGTAGGCAGCCGCTCGGAGACGGGTCGCGACCTGTTTGCTCGATATTCTGCCGGTTGCGTCGAGGTGCCGAGCGCGGCAACCGAAGCGATGGGAGCCGTCGCGCGCGACCACGGCGTCTACCTCGTTGTCGGTGTTGTGGAGCGCGACAGCGATCACGGGGGCGGCACGCTCTACTGCACGTTGCTCTATTTCGGGCCGGACGGAACGCTTCTCGGGAAACACCGCAAACTCAAGCCGACCGGGTCGGAGCGATTGATCTGGGGCGAGGGCGACGGCAGCACACTCTTCGCGTTCGACACCGAGTGGGGCCGTGCGGGTGGACTGATCTGTTGGGAGAACTACATGCCGCTGGCGCGCGCCGCCATGTACGCGAAGGGGGTGCAGATCTACTTCGCGCCAACCGCGGATTGTCGCGACGCCTGGCAATCCACACTGCAGCACATTGCGGTGGAAGGTCGCTGCTTCGTGATCGGGTGCAACCAGTACGTGCACCGTTCGATGGTGCCCACCGACCTGCCAGACGCGCACGAAATCGAAGCGATGCCTGAAGAGGTATGCCGCGGTGGCAGCGCCATCTACGGCCCTCTTGGCCAGACCCTAGCCGAGCCGCTCTACGGCGGAGAAGGCATCGTGCTCGCCGATCTCGATATGGCCGAGATTGCACGGAGCCGATACGACTTCGACCCTAGCGGGCACTACGCACGGCCGGACGTGTTCCAGTTGCATGTCGACGAGCGCCCGAAGAATCTGGCCGTCGCCGCGGAGGAAGACTAGTCGTGTCGGCCTCATTGCCTGTCGAGTATCAGGACGTTGTCCGCGCCGCGATCCGCCTTGATGGCGTTGCGCATCGCACGCCCGTGCTCACGTCACGCACACTCGACGATCAAGTCGCGGCCCGGGTCTTCTTCAAGTGCGAGAACTTGCAACGCATGGGAGCGTTCAAGTTTCGTGGCGCGTACAACGCACTCTCGCAGCTGGCGGCGCGTGGTTCAGCTTCCGGGGCGATCGCGTACTCGTCTGGCAACCATGCCCAGGCGGTAGCGCTTGCCGGCAGGCTGACGGGTTTATCGGCCACCATCGTGATGCCGGAGAACGCGCCAGCTGTGAAGCTTGCCGCGACGCGAGACTACGGCGCGGAGGTGATCACATACGACCCTGAAGTGATCGTGCGCGAGGAACTCGCCGCGCAACTGGCAGCCGAGCGTGATCTGCACCTGATTCCGCCCTTCGACCACCCTCACATTATTGCCGGGCAAGGCACTGCGGTGCGCGAGCTGTTGCAGGAGGCCGGTCCGCTGGACCTGCTCCTCGTGCCGTGCGGAGGAGGTGGACTCCTTTCCGGCTCGGTGCTCTCCGCCAGGGCGCTGAGCCCGGGCTGTAGGGTGGTCGGGGTTGAACCTGAATTGGGCGACGACGCGACCCGTTCGTTCCGCACCGGCAAACTCTGCACGGTGAAGAACCCGGCAACCATCGCTGATGGTGCGCGCACGAGCGCCCTTGGCGAACTCACTTTCCCGATGGTTACGCAGTTGGTAGATGACATGGTGACTGTGACCGACGATGCGCTCGTTGCGGCGATGCGCTGGACGATGGAACGTATGAAGATCGTCGTCGAACCGACTGCTGTGCTCGGTCTGGCTGCGCTCATGGAGCGTGCGGTGAATGCTGAAGGAATGCGTGTGGGCATCGTACTGAGCGGCGGCAACGTTGATCTCAAGCAGTTCGCCGCATGGTTCGGAAAGTAGAGACTCGTTCCGCCCCTCACGCGGTGGCCGTGCTTGTGGGCTCGGCGCTCTACGGCGGCATCACCGTCGGTGGCAGGTACTTCGATCAGCTCGGCTTCTCGCTACTCGAGATCTCGATCATGGGCGGCCTGTTCGGCACGCTCACGTTGTTGCCCGCGCTGTGGCGTCGGCCAGAGTGGCGCATCCAGTGGAGCGAGAAGTGGCTGTTCGTCGCGTATGGGCTGATGGGCACCACGCTTCAGCTCACCCAGTTCGCGGCCGTCGTGCTCGGCGTGCCCATCGCGATCGTGGCCTTGCTGCTCTATACCCAGCCCGTGTGGACCGTGTTGCTCGGCCGACTCTGGCTGGCCGAACCGATCACCCGCCGAAAGCTGGCGGCCCTGGCCCTCGCGGCGATAGGCATCGTGCTGCTTGTGGGGCCTACCGACGGTCAGGGCGAGCATTCGACGATCGGCATGGCGGCGGCGGCGGTTGCCGGCGTGATGCTCTCGTTGTGGGTGATTCTCGCGCGGCTGTCTGCACTGCGCGGTAATCACCCCGTCACCACAACCTTCGGCTACCAGAGTTCGACGACGCTGGGACTGTTCGTGATCTGGGCTGCAATGAGCCTGTCAGGTCAGCAGCCGGAGATGTGGCGGCTCGACCCCGGCGTCTTCGCGGTGCACTGGCTGCCCGTCCTGATCTACACGGCGGCGGTGAATCTTGGCCCCAATCTGCTCGTGATGTGGGGCATGCGGGGGCAAGAAGCCTCGATCGCCGGCGTGCTGCTTCTCACGGAGCCGGTCGCCGCCGCAATTCTGGCCTGGCTCATGTTCGGCGAGACCGTGACGGGGCACGTCTGGCTTGGCGGAGCTTTCATTCTGGGGGCTAACGCGGCGCTGGTAGCGCGCGTGCCCGGACGACGAGCTAGCTCTGGCCCGGAGCCTGCGTGAAGGTCCCGTTCTGCACCACCAGATCGCATTCGAATGGTTCGCCGTCCCATGCCGCCGGCGGAGCTGGACCTGCGGCTCCATCCGATCCGCGTGACGACAGTGTGTAGCGCGAATCGGACTGACTGTATTCCCAGGCGAATCCCCAACGGTCGACGGGCGGCAGCGTGCCGAGGTGGTACGGCGCCAGATCCGGCAGCGTGTCGGCGTAGTCGCCGTGGTCCACCGAATACGTGCCGTTGGCTGAGGCCAGCGTGCGCAGATCGCCTAGCGTGCTGCGCTGCCGACTGCGGTCGTATGCGGTGATGAACTGGGAGACGCCGATCATGCCGATGATCATGATCACGGCGAGCACGACGAGAAGTTCAACTAGCGAAAAGCCGGCTTCGCGGGAAGCGCGCACCTCGCTGTTTGTTACGGAGTGTCGGGTTCGCAGCGCGCCGCTCAGTTTGTTGAGCGAGTCGACAACGTCCTGCATCTCGTCCTTGGAGCGCGTCTTCAGTTCTGCACCGTAGTCGCCGTCGGCGAGGCGATCGACGTGCCGCTTGATCGGTACCGCCGGCCCGATGAATCGGTGCAGCATCTTCGATGTGAAAGCGAGGGCGGCGACGCACACAACCGGTAGCATCCAGGCCGAGCGCAGCAACTCGGTTCGGACGGCCATGTCGATCACCGGGGCCAGCACCGCGGTCTGCGGGCCGGCTTCGGTGAGCACGCGCTCGACGACCCTGGAGACCAGGAAGTAGGAGACAACCTGAATCGCACCGATGGACAGTGCCGAGAACACGAAGAACTTGAACGCGTACCGGAACTGCAGTCGTGGCTGCAGGAGGATGTTCTTGAGTTTGCGTCGGTCGGCCATGGCACTTGGTCTGGTGGTGGAGCCGGTATGGCAAGATTCTCCAAATAGTTTGAGTTATCAACCGGCTCCTACAAAGAACAAAACGCATTGAAAGTCACCATAAGGCAGTTCGGAGTTCGCCCATTGAGAGTTGCGTCGGCTCTCGCGATCGCGCTGGCGGCGGGACTCCTGCTGAGTTCTGACGGCCGCGCTCAGGCGGTTCGTGGCGCGCTTCTCGATCCGGATGGCGCGGCATGGGAGGAGCGAGCGCCGGAGTTGTTTCGCGTGGCGTTCGAGACCAGCGAAGGGGACTTCACCGTTGAAGTGTTCCGTCGTTGGTCGCCGCGCGGCGTGGATCGGCTCTACAACCTCGTGCGCTTGGGCTACTACGACGACACGCGTGTATATCGAGTGCGTTCGGGGGTGTTTGCTCAGTTCGGCCTGTCGGGAGACCCCGACGTGAACCGGGTCTGGTACGACCGCACGATTCCTGACGATCCGCAGCGTCACTCGAGCCTCCGCGGCGTCGTGTCGTTCGCCATGCTCAATGAGCCCGACACGCGCACTACCCAGATCTACGTGAACTTGCGCGACAACCCCGACTACGACGAGCAGGGCTTCATGCCGTTCGGTCGTGTGGTGAGCGGGATGGATGTTGTCGACGCGTTCTACCCCGGCTACGGCGAGAACGCGGGCGGGGGAATGCGGGGCGGCAACCAGGGCCAGATTCTGACGGAAGGCAACGCGCATCTCGACGACGACTTCCCGCGCCTCTCGAAGATCGTGAGCGCGCGCATTCTTCCGGGGCGCGTGATGCGCTACCCGTACGTTGGGGCGAACCGCATCCGCGCCGAGGTGCACATGCTCCCGGCGGTGTCGACGGGCCCGCTTGACCCCGACTGGAGTCCTGACTCGTCCGAGCTGGTCTTTGCCATGCGCGGCGACCTCTGGCGGATCCCGGCCGACGGCGGCGCCGCGATTGCTCTCACCCGCGGGCCGGCCTATTACTCGGAGCCGAGCTGGAGCCCCGATGGCGAGTGGGTCGCGTTCTCACGTGATCTCGACGGCAATCTCGATGTGGGAATCGTGCCGGCGGGCGGTGGTGAGCCCGTGATGCTCAGCACGGATCCTCAGGTGGACGTGCAACCAACGTGGTCGGACGACAGCAGCGCGGTGTACTTCTCCAGCGCGCGTGACGGCAGCTTCGACATCTATCGCGCCACCGTGCCGGCGAACGAGACGGAGCCCTTGCCGCCCGAGGTTGTCGTGGCCGGCCGAGGACACCAGATCCAGTCTTCCTGGTCGCCGGGCGGCGGCGCGCTGGCGTTCGTGTCACCCGTGCCAGGACGTCTGGGGACTGGCGGCATCTGGACCATCCCGGCCTCGGCGATCGGCGACGCAGCTACCGCGCTCGAGCGCGCGACATTGGTGCACTACGAGGAAACCGCGTTCCGCGCCAAGCCGCGCTGGAGCGCCGACAGCAACAACATCCTGTACGTGTCGGATGAGTCGGGAAGTAACGACCTGGCGGCAGTGCCAGCCGTGGGCGGCTCGCGTGCTCGGCTCACGGCGGATCCCGACCACGAGCTCGACGGCGTATGGAGCCCCGACGGTGCGCGTGTGGCCTTCGTGAGCAATCGCGGCGGTCCGACACGGCTCTACACGGCACCGGCGGGTGGGGCACGTCGCGCCGGATGGAGTCCGGTGATCATCGACGAACTCGTACCCGCAGTGCCCAGCGGGACTCTGCGCATCGTCGTGGCCGACGGTGAGCGTGAGGCCCCGGTCGTGTCGCGGCTGCATGTCCAGGCGTCGGACCTGCGTGGATATGCGCCGGAAGGCGAGTTCCACCGCGTGATCTCGAGCACCGACATGCACTACTTCCATACCGACGGTGTGGCCGAGTTGGCCGTGCCCGCTGGAACGGTCGAGATCGAAGCGCGCCGCGGGCCAGAGTTCGCTCCCGCCTACCTGCGTGTCGAGGTGCCCGCGGACGCCGTGACCGCGGTGACACTGAGCCCAGAACGCATCGCCGATATCCCGGCCAGCGGCTGGGTGTCCGGCGACACGCACTCGCACGACCTACACCAGGGACGGTACGGCCTGTCGCACGAGGACTACTTCGAGCAACTGGTCGCGGAAGATCTGCACATCACCAACGCGTTGATCCACATGGATGGCACGCGGATCATGGGTCGCTGGAATGACCTCACCGGTGAGCCGTCACCGCTGTCGACCATGCGGCACGTGCTCCAGTATGCGCAGGAGTTTCGCGGCTCCTTCGGCCATGTCGGCCTCCTCGGGATCAGTGAGTTCGTGACTCCTTTGAGCGGTGGCACCGGCGCAACGTTCTTCACCGGCGACGCGCTCAACGCCGATTGGCTCGACGCCGCACACGAACAGGGCGGAATCGGCGGCTACATGCACCCCTACAGTCGCAACGGCAACGTGGCCGGCTCGGAGATCGCGCTCGACGTGGCCCTGGGCAAGGGCGACTTCTACGACGTCGCCAACTACCCCTACGACGACCTGTTCAACGCAGAGTTGTACTGGCACTTCCTCAACGCCGGCTTCCGGCTGCCCGCCACGGGCGGCTCGGACAACTTCGCCGACGTCTGGCGCGATGCCCCACCTGGGTCGGCGCGCACGTACGCGTTCACCGACGGCAACGTCGATGTGCCGAGTTGGCTGCGAGCCGTGGCCGCGGGACGCACCGTGGCGACGAACGGCCCGTTTGTCGACCTGAAGGTGACTCCCCCGCGTGCCGAGGAGGGTTCCGGCTTCGGGCCCGGTGAGGAAATTCCACTCCTTGCCGACGACACGACCCAGCTCGAAGTTCGCGTCAATGTGACGAGCGTGGCCCCACTGGCGCGGCTGGAGATCCTGGTGAACGGCGAAGCGGCGCACACAATCGATGTGCGGGGCCGCGACCGCGAGTTCGAGATCCGCCGGTTCGTGGACGTGCCGGACAATGCCTGGATCGCCGTGATGGTGGTGGGGCCGGCATCACGAGCGATCACCGACGGTTACGCGTTCGCGCACACGACGCCTGTGTACGTCACCCGCGAGGGGCGCGGCTATACCGATGCCGAGTCGGCCGCCTATCTGGCTCAGGTGGTGCGCGACCAGTGGGAACGAGTGCAGCAGCGCGACCGTTTCACCGACGAGGCGGCGCGCGCTAGATACCGGCAGGCCGCGGAGGCGGCGATCGCGGTGTACGAGCGGATCGCCGCCAACGCCCCGCAACGTTGATGGTGTCGGTCTAGTTCGGGGTCGGAGTCGCGAGCCAGATTTCCGGGACTTCCTCACGCACGCCGGCGTACAGCCACAGGCCGTCCGGAGAAACGTCGAACCGTGGGTCGACTGCGTATGGAAAGGCGCGTGCCTCGGTCACCCCGTCGATTCGCGGATCCACGTAGAGGAATCGTCGTTCGACGACGCAGAGCATGCGAGTGCCGTCGGGCATCCACTGCACCGAGGTGCAGCCGGTATGGAGGCGAAGGTAGCGCTTCGTTTCGAAATCGAGCACGGCACCACCAAGCCGTTCGCCATCAAGGCTGCGGAGAACGCCGGCGAGATAGCGCCCGTCGGGCGACCAGCTGGTGGCACGGAATCCGGGTGTCGGTGGGTCCAGCACCGGCACCGCGTTGTTGCCGTCCGGGGTCGACGTGTAGGGACGAAACCCACGGGTGAACCATGCGAGCCGCCCCGCGCCGGGTGACCACACGGGAGAATGCGCGCCCATCGGGGCATAGACGGCAGGGCGTAGGTTCGACCCATCCGGATCGATGCGCCAGATCTGGTATTGGCCCGAGCGGTTGGTACCGAAGGCGATCGACGTGCCGTCCGGAGACCACACCGAGCCGCGGTCGCGGTAGTTGCCCACGGTGAGGTAGCGGAAGTCGCTGCCGTCCGACCGCATCATGACGAGATTGTTCCGGGGGGATTCCTCGAAGGCCACGAGGTGCTCGCCATCCGGTGACACCGACGGATGGAGAATGCGCCGCGTCCGTGCCGTCAGGCGCTCCGGCGGGAGACTCGCATCGCTCAAAGACGCACGCCAGATCTCGGCCGAAGGCGCCTGCGCAGAGAAGCTCATCGCGCCCGTATGGGCGAAGCTGAGGTAGGCGACATAGTTCGCCGGCAGGGCGATGGCCTGGGGCTCCGTGGTCAAGTGGCCCATGTCGTCGATGCGACCGCGCCAGGCGTTCATGGTGCCGCCGCGATCGGAGGCCCAGTACAGCCATCCGTCGGGCGCCCACGCGGGGCTCCAGGCGAACTCTTCCAGCGCGGTTACGCGTTCTGGTGCGCCGCCGGTGGCAGCGACGGTCCATACCGACCGAGTCGCGTCCGCAGCGATTGCCCAGTAGGCGATGCGGTTCCCATCGGGGGACCACGCGGGCTGAATGGCGTCCTTCTGGAAGCCGACGTCCGTCAACGGGCGGACGCTGCCGCTCGCAACCTCCACCACGCTGAGAAAGCTGTCGGTGGTCGGTCGCTCCTCCGCTCGCTCGAATCCCTCGCTCGAGTACACGATGCTCCGGCCGTCGGGCGACCACGACGGGAAGTATCCGTCCGACGTGAGCCGGCGCGATTCGCGATTCGCCACGTCGAGGAGGAATATTCCGCCACCCGCCGCGTCACTTCGATAGGCGAGTTGGGCCCCGCTGGGCGACCAGGCGGCGTGGCGCCCGGCGACTCCGAGGTCCACGGGTGACATGGAGTCAACGTTCTGGATGAACAGCCGGTGGCCGCCGTCCATGGGCGCCGAGAACGCGATCGTAGATCCGTCCGGTGACAGGCTCGGGAAGCGGCGCCACTCTTCCGCTCCTGCGATAGCCCGGGTATTGAAGGAAGGCGGCATGTCCGGCATCCAGCTGGCCAGGAAGCCTGCCCCGATCGCGATCGTGAGCGCCGCGGCGACCAGCGCTGCGTACGCCGGACGGCGAGTGCGGCGTTCGAGCCTCTCGATCTCGACCAGCACGGTTTGCATCGACGCCGGCCGATCGTCCGGGTCGTTATCCGTGCATCGCTCGATGAGTGTGCGCCAGCCCGCCGGCGTCGCCTCCAGGTCGCCAAACATCGCGCGCAGCAGGGCGCCGAACGAGTAGATGTCCGCGCGGGAGTCCATCGCATCGCCGGCCAGTTGTTCCGGGGCTGCGTAGCCTGCCGTACCGGCGGGGCGGGCCGTACCGCTCGCGGCCCTTCGTGCAGGCCGGGCGATGCCGAAGTCGAGCACTTTCAGGAGCCCATCCGGGCGCTCGATGATGTTTCCGGGCTTGAGGTCACGGTGCAGGATGCCGGCGTCGTGGGCTGCCGCCAGCGCGGAGGCGATCTGGCGGGCACAGCGTGCGACGCGCGACCTAGGGAAGGGGCCCGTCTTGATCCTGTCTTCGACGGTCTGGCCTTCGACGAATTCCATGACGATCGCGGGAGCGTCGCGGTATTCGAGTACATCGTGAATGGTCACGATGTTGGGATGATTCAGGGCCGAAGCCGCGCGGGCTTCCGCGAGCATGTCGTTCTCGCGGCCGCCGAAGGTGAGGAGCTTCACGGCCACCGGGCGCTGGAGGCGTGTGTCCTGTGCGCGGTAGACCACCCCCATGCCTCCTACCCCCACGAGTTCGTCGATCACGTAAGGTCCGACCTCAGTACCCGGCTCGATCGGAGCGTCCGCGCGGAAAACCGGGGCGTCGAGCAGGGTGTCGTCGTCCGCCGATGCGGCGATGAGTGCGTCCACTTCTCCGCGCAGCTCAGCAGGGCAGTGATCGTCCAGCCAATCAGTGCGGAGCGGCTGCTCGATCTCGAGTGCAGGCTCGAGTACCTCGCGGATTCGTTGCCACTGTTCCGGTTTCATCCCGTGGCGCGTCGGGCTGGGGCGGGGCTCGGTCCGCCAAGCTCGCGCAGCAGCCAGGCCCTGGCCGAACTCCATGACCGTTTCACCGTGGCCGGCGAGAGGTCGAGTACATCGGCGGCTTCGTCGATGGTCAGCCCGGTGAAGAATCGCAGTTCGACGATCCGTGCCTGCGTCGCGTCCAGTACCGCGAGCGCGTCGAGAGCGTCCTCGAGCCGATCGATCTGGATCGAGCGTTCGATCGGCCAGTCCACGCCGGCGTCGATCAGCACGAGATGGCGCGTCCCGCCCCCACGCTTCTGCCGCAATCGTCCCCTGGCGTGATCCACCAACACCCGCCGGATCACCTGGCTTGCCACCGCGTAGAACTGGGCGCGGCCCTTCCAGTTGCCGGTGGGCCGATCGGTGAGACGCATGTACGCCTCGTGCACCAGGCCCGTGGGCTGGAGCGTGTGGCCGCCGCGCTCATTGCGCAGGTGGGCGGCCGCGAGTTTGCGCAACTCGTCGTACACCAACGGGATGAGTGTTTCGAAGGCGTCGGAGTCTCCGTCGCCCCACTGCTGCAGCAGTCTCGTTACGTCGCCGGACATGGCCGCCAATTGTGCACCAACGGACTTTGTTTGAGCCAATCGGCCGCTCGACGTCGCCGGGGTTTGTGTAGGCCGTTCCTTCGCGCTCTGACCGAGCGTGATTCCGGCAAAGGAGCACTACATTGACGATTGAAGCGGGCACACAACTCGGCCCGTACCGAATTCAAGAGCCGCTCGGCGCGGGCGGCATGGGCGAGGTTTACCTCGGGGAAGATACTCGCCTGGGTCGCCGGGTTGCGGTGAAGGTCTTGCCGGAGACTTTCGCCGCGGACGACTCGCGGCTAGCGCGATTCGCGCAAGAGGCCCGCGCCGCAGCGGCTCTAAATCACCCGCACATCGCCGCGGTATTCGACGTTGGAGAAGAGCAGGGAACGCACTACATGGTGCAGGAACTGCTCGAGGGCGAGACCCTTCGCGACGCGGTAGACCCTGCACTGCCGCTGTCGCGAGCCCTCACCCTCGGCTCGGAAATCGCGGAAGGTCTGGCCGCTGCGCACCGCGCCGGGATCGTGCACCGCGATCTGAAGCCCGAGAACATTTTCGTGACCACGGACGGCCACGCCAAGGTGCTCGATTTTGGCCTGGCCAAACTCACCGAGCCCGGGGCGCTTGGCGAAGGTGACGCCAGCATGTCTCCCACCATGCTCGGTACTGCCGCCGGCGAGGTGATGGGCACTGCCGGCTACATGGCTCCGGAGCAGGCGCAAGGCGGCGAGATCGATCACCGCGCCGACATGTTCGCGTTCGGGTGCGTCCTCTACGAAATGTGCACCGGGCAACGACCCTTCGCTGGCAAGAACGTCTACGACACGATCTCGAAGATCGTCTCCGACGAACCGGAACCGATCGACGGCCCGCGCCCCGGCGCGCCCCCCGAGCTGCAGCGAATTATTCGGAAGTGCCTGAGCAAAGAAAAGGAACTGCGGTACCAGAATGCCTCTGATGCCGCCATAGACCTGCGGCTTCTGCTGCGCGACATCGAGGCTGGCACCGCAGCTCCTATTTCTTCTTTCGGCCCAGATCGGGCTCCGGATGCACCCCTGTCACAGGGAATCCCGTTTCCCCGCGGCGCCGCCCTGCTGGTCATCGGCGTGGCGTTTGCCGCCATGGCGACCTGGCTCCTGAAGCCGATCGCGGCGCTGCGACCCGAGGCCCCACTCAGGACCTTCGCAATCGAGATGCCGGACGAGTATCCGATCGTGCATCGCTACGGCAACTCCAGCATGGCCGTCTCGGCCGACAACGCGACGTTGGTCTTCATCGGCGAGGCCGGGAACGGCGCTACTGCGCTCTTCCGACGAAACTTCGAGGACGGCGTCACGGAACGGGTCGGCGAGATTGAAGCGCAGATTCCGTCGATCTCGCCGGACGGCCAATGGGTGGTCTATCGCGACCGGATCAGTAATCGGTTCGCGAAGATCCAGATCGATGGAGGTGTGCCGTTCTTCGTGGGGGGGGCAGGGACTCGCCGCGCCAACCTGGGCAGACGACGGGTTTATCTACCTGAGCGGGCCGTCGTACACGATCCCGGCTCGCGTGCCGGATACCGGCGGTGAGCCGGAATTGATCGAGATCACCGGGCTGCCGGATGCTGCCTCGACGTCGCGGATGGCTGTCGTACCTGGCTCCAGCATCGGCTTTCTAGACCTGGCGATGGGCACGGAGGATCGAGGGATCGCCGCCTTCGACCTCAGCACCGGCGTCGCCTTGGTGGTGATGGACGAGGGCCAGAATCCGCGCTGGGCCGCGAGTGGGCATCTGCTCTGGACCCGTGGCGGCATCGTATTCGCCGCGCCCTTCGACCTGGCCACCCGATCCCTGACTGGCCGGAGCGTACCCGTGCTTCAGGGCGTTGCTGGAGGTTTCACCGGTGAGGCGCAGTACACCGTGTCCTCCGACGGCACTCTGCTGTGGGTCCCTGGCGCACAGTCTCTTGATCGCGGAGGATTCGAGCTCGCCTGGGTGGAAAACGACACGCTCAACCGGGTCGACACGGCGCCGTCGGCCTTCAACAACCCGAGGCTGTCGCCCGACGGAGAGCGAGTCGCCGTCGAGATCAGTGAGTCGACCCCGTCAGGCCCGGTGAACGATCTTTGGATCATCGACCTGGCCGTGGGGACGCGGACGCGGTTCACTGACGGCGGTGGGCAGGACGCCGTCTGGTCACCCAATGGGGAGTGGGTCTACTACGAGGGGCGCCCCCGAGGCGATCGCGACATCTGGCGCCGCCGCGCGGACTTCAGCACCGCAGCGGAGCCTGTACTCGAGGCGGATGGCGAACAGACACCGACGGGGATCTCGCCCGACGGCCAGCGGCTGTTCTATGACCAGTGGGTCCGCCGGCCCGACGGCACGCGGTACAGGATCTGGAGCATCGACCTGGATACGCGGGACACCAGTCCGATGTTGGATTCCTCGTCCGAGGAACGCTGGGCCAGCGTCTCGCCCGACGGTCGTCTGGTGGCCTACGCGTCGGCCGAGAGTGGCGCGTTCCAGACGTATCGTACGCGGAATCGACGGCGGTCGGCGCTGGACCGTTTCGCGCGGGACAGCGTTCCGTCCGTTCTGGAGTCGTGACGGGAGCCGGCTTTACTTCCCGGGCGACGACTTCGATCTATATGTCGTGGAGATGGAGTACGCCGGGGAGAGTCTGAGTCTGGTGCCACCACGTCTGGCGCATTCCAGCACGCTCAGGATCCGCGGCCAGGTCCCCGAGGACGTTGACGCCGAGGGTCGTCTGCTCGTCCTCGTTCGAGACGAGAACGCCGAGGGGCGTGCACGCGACCGGATCATGGTGCGCCTGAACTGGTTCCAGGAGCTCGCACGCCTCGCTCCACATCCCGAATGACGGGAACCGAGCAGCGCGTGTCGATTCCGGTAGTCCGGTCGTCCCCTACGAGAACGAGGACGAACGCCGCAGTGACGTTCGGGCTAGCCTGCGACGAGCGCCGAGAGTGGCTGGTTCGCCGCGCGCAGTACCGCGAGAAACGCGAGGCCCGCGAACGTGAGGCCGACGGCCTGGACCAGCAGCTCCTGCCGGGTGCAGTAGCCAGGTGCCTTGAGGTCGCGCTTGCCGCGCCAGAGTTGATAGTGCGAGGCGACTACGATGGGGTGCACGATCAGCAGGATCAGCGCTGCGACGAACACGGCGCGACCCATCACGGTTACCGAGTAGAGCCGGATCCCGACGGTGGTGAGGGGCGCGATCACGCAGAAGTAGACCACGGAGATCATCGCGAGGATGTTGACGTTGTCCGGAACGGGTACGAACGCGAATGGACGCGGCTCGTTGCCGGCAACTTCGCGGTGCACACGCCAAGCGAGCGCGGACAGCTGAAGGATCAGCAGCATCATCACACTGCCTAGTTCGAGTTGCATCGGATTCCCCGGGTTTGGCCAGACCCGGGGATGGTATTCCGCCGATAGACTGTGGCCGAAGCTGAAACGTACGGAGGACCCATGAGCGACGCTGGATACGTTCTGACCGAGATCTGGAAGCCGCGAGCTGCCTGGCTCGCGCTCTCCAAGGAAGAGCGCGCCGCAATCTTCGAACAGAAGGTCGTGCCCCTCTTGATGGACACGTTCGAGAAGGGCGGCGAGGTGATGACGGTGGCGATCAACGACAACGACGGCGCGGAGCGGATTGACTATCGTTACATGGCCATTTGGAAGTTCCCGAACAAGGCGATGAGCGATGAGCTCGAGGCGTCCGCGAAGGCGGCCGGATTCCTCGACTACTTCGAGCAGGTCAACTTCAGCGGCACCATGATGGATCCGCAGGCCCTCAACGCCGACATGATCGCTTTCAACGGCTAGGCACGCCGCGGACGGAGAACCGATGAAGGAAGGCCAGCGACTGGGCCCCTACGAGGTCCAGACCAAGCTCGGTGCAGGTGGGATGGGCGAGGTCTATCTCGCCGATGACACCCGCCTCGGCCGCAAGGTCGCGATCAAGGTGTTGCCGGCGCAGTTCGCCAGCGACTCGGAGCGCCTGGCGCGGTTCGAGCAGGAGTCGCGCGCTGCCGCAGCCCTCAATCACCCGGGCATCGCCGCGATCTACGACGTGGGCGTGGAAGGCGAAGGCGCCGATCGCACCCACTACATGGTGCAGGAGTTCCTCGAGGGCGAGACGCTGCAGGATTTCCTGGAGCGCGGCCCAGTGGCGCGCAAGAAAGCCCTGACGCTCGCTGCCGAGATCGCCGCAGCACTCGCCGTCGCTCACGAAGCGGGAATTATTCACCGCGACCTCAAGCCTGCGAACATTTTCGTGACACCCAGTGGCAATGCCAAGGTGCTCGACTTCGGCCTGGCCAAGCTCACCGAGATGTCAGCCGTCTCGGCCAGCGGTGACAACTCGATGTCGCCCACTGTCGTCGGCACGATGGCTGGCACGATCATGGGCACGGCGGGCTACATGGCTCCGGAGCAGGTGCACGGCGAACAGGTCGACCAACGCGCCGATATCTTCGCGCTTGGTTGTGTTCTCTACGAGTTGCTCGGCGGGCAGCGTGCCTTCACCGGCAAGAGCCTCCCGGACACGCTGGCAAGAATTCTCCACGAGGACCCTGAGCCGCTCGTTGGACTCGGGCCTGCCCTCGATCGTTCGATGGAGAAGTGCTTGGGCAAGGACCCGGCGGAACGCTACCAGCATGCTGCCGATCTCGCAGTGGACCTCCGGTACCTGGCGACTACAGACACTCCGGCGGCCGCAAGCGACGAATCCGCGGCCAGCGAGGCATCGGGCGTGGGCTGGGTGATGGTTGCTGGCATCGCTGCGGTGGCGCTTCTTGTCGGCGGGCTCGGCCGCGGACTGCTCGACGGCACCGCTACGACCGATTCGAATGGGCCCGTGAGCGCAGCACCGGTTCAGCTTACCGAGTTCTCGACCAGCGTCGAGAGTCCGGCGGTGTCGCCGAACGGTCAGATGCTCGCGTTCATCGGCACCGACCCGGTAGAAGGCTGGGGGCAGGTCTACGTGAAGACCCTTCCGGATGGCCCGCCGCTGCGGTTGACGAACACACCGGATCACAAGAACGGTCCAGAGTTCTCGCCCGACGGCTCGCGCGTCGCGTACACCGTGGTTGGTGAAGATTGGAAGTGGGACACCTGGAGCGTGTCGATCAGCGGAGATGAGCCGCGGCTCATGTTACGCAACGGCAACGCGCTGAGCTGGACCAGCGACGGTGGGCTGATTTTTGCGCAGTACAAGGAGGGCGCTCACCTAGGCATCACCCGCTCCGACGCCAGTGGGGCGAACCAGGAGGAGATCTGGTTTCCGCCGCGACCGTGGCAGATGGCCCACAAAGCCGAGCTGACGAGCGACGGATCCCGCGTGGCGATCCTCTACATGGGAGCGTCGAACGGTAGCTTCTGGCGGTGCTTCCTCAGCGACATGCCTGTTGCCGAGGGAGAACCCACGGAGGACGAGAGTTTTCCTTGTGGCGGCACGCTGCGCCTGGGGCCGGATGAGGAATGGGTGTACTACGAGACTCGCGAGGACATCCGTCGCACGGCGCTCGACGGCAGCGTCACCGAGAGCATCGTTACGATGCCCGCAGGCATGGACTCCATTACGGGATTCGACATCGGCCACGACGGCCAGAGTCTGATCTTCGCCGCGGGCACGAACCGCCGCAACGTATGGTGGCGGCGCGCCGACGGTACAGAACGGCAGCTTACGTTCGAAGATGATGCCGACGACCCACGGATTGCGGCCGATGGCCGGACCGGGATCTATCGGCAGGCAGGCCGCGGTTCCGGTGGCGGCCTGTGGCGCTATCGCCTGGCCGACGGTAATCGGGAACAGATTTGCTCAGGCCTCGAAGCGAGCTCGATGGTGCTTGCCGGCGATGGCAATCAGGTTCTGGTTGAGACGGCCGGCGGCCGCGGGGCTCTCGTGCTTTGCCATATCGATGGCTCAGAACCTCCTCGGACGCTCGTTTCCGGCTATCCGAACGGCATTGGGGATCCGGTGTTCTCTCCGAACAGACAGACCGTCTACTACATGTCCCGGGCCACGCCCGAGGAGAGCGTGGTCACCGCTATCGATGTGGCGACTGGCGAATCCCGCGAACTGGTGACGCTCGACGGGTACGTCGTTCTCACAGCCGCTTCGCCGGATGGCGAGTGGCTGTCGATCGTGCGCGGCAACGGCGTCTCCAACGGCTGGCTTGTCCCCGTCGACGGCAGCGAGGGGCCACGGCGCGTGATCAACGGTTGGGACTTCGAGTGGGCTCCCGACGGTTCCTCTTTCTTGTTCGTCAACGACGGCATGGTCTCGAGTGCCTGGGAACTCGCGAACCCCGATGGTTTGCTGGTGCCGAACATTGGCGAAGATGCGGATGCTGCCGCGCTGGCCGAAGCCGGTGCAGTGCGGCTCATGAGCGCGATGGGTTTCTCGCGGGCAGCACCCTCGCCGCGCCTCTACGAGACCGTCTACGCGCGCACAGAACTTCGCGGCAACCTGTTCTCGATCACGCTTCCCCAATAGGGAAGAGTTTGAGCGGCAAGATCTCGGCGTAGCGTTCGAAATCACGGTCTGTTGTGAGCAGCTGTGCCTGACGGCGAAAGGCCGCCGCGCAGATGAGTAGATCAATCGCGCTCGTCGCCGTGCCGGCCGCCCGGCACTCGTTGCCCATCGCGGCAGCGGTTTCGTAATCGGCGGTCTCAAGCGGCGCATCCGGGAATGACCGTAATCCTTCTGATAGACGGTCGAACTGTGCGGCAGACCGGATACCCGAGAGGAGTTCCTGGCGGATCGGGCCAATCATCAAGACGCGATCCTCGTCGATCAACGTTCGCAGCTGTTTGGTCAGTTTGCCTTCGCGCGGGCTGATCACCTCATGCTGACGCCTGAGCGCGAGCGACCACACCGAAGTGTCGATCAGCACCTTCAACGTCCGGTGCGCTCGGCCTTGTAGTCGTAGTCGGGGACGTACTCGATCTTCCCGAAATCTGCGACGAAGGCCCTCTGCTTCCGTCGCCGGACGTATTCCTCCAGGGCCTCGGTCACAGCCGCCTTCTTGGTCGAGTGTTTGCCCAGGTCACGGGCTTCCTGAATGAGACGGTCGTCTAGGTCGAGATTCGTAGCCATCCGTTGATATTCACACAGTTCAATGTGTGAGGCAATGAGCCTCGAATCGTGGAGCCCCCAATCGACCGGCCGGCACCGATCACCTAGAGTTGAGCACGATTCGCGGCACGGCGACCCGATGACGACGAGCAGGACCGGTACCGCGAACTCGTGGAGGAGTAGCAGGCAATGAACGCATCTAGCTCGGCCTTGCGCTTCGTAAACGGCGGGGCTCTGCTATGCCTCCTGCCTGGGTGTGTGAGTGCGAACAGCACGCGTGTGGAGGCTCCGCCGGCTCGGGCCGCGGTCTGCTCACCGCCGCTCGAACCCTACGTACGCGTGACGCTCTACATGGGGCGCGGCACGCGCGACGCCGCCGAGTGGCAAAAGTTCGTGGATGGCGTGCTCGTCGAGCACTTTCCCGACGGCGGCTCGGCGATCGAGGTCTCGGGCTGGTGGGAAGGTCGGGTAGGGGACGCGACCGAGAAGAACAGCCGCATGCTCGTGATGCTGCATCCGGTGTCGCAGCGCGAGATCCTCGCACGGGGCGTCGAAGCGGTCATCGCTGACATCAAGGAACGATTCGGTCACCGCGCCGTGCTCTGGGAAGAGACCGTTACCTGCGCGCTGCTCTCCGAGTAGTCCCTAGGCTGGAATCTGCTCTGGTTCCGGCGCTGCGCCCGAACGGCGTCCCGCCAGGAGGCCGATGACGCCCGGCACGAGCGCGAGGCTGATGGCGATCAATCCCGACACGATGTAGGTCGGGTTCGAACTTGTCACCAGGGGCATGCCTAGCGCGACGGCGTCGACCACGTAGTGGGCCACGATCACCGTTACCAGGCCGAAGCGAAGGAACGCCCAGCCGAAGAGCAGTCCACCGATGGTGAGCTCGATGCCGCGCACGTATACCGGGAAGACCGGGTAGTTGGAGTGTCCGAACGCCCAGATCACCGCGGGAATCAGCAACGCCATCCAGGTCGATCCCGTGAGTTTCTTGAACAGCGAGATGCCGAACAAGCGGTAGATCGTCTCTTCCGAGATCGCAGCCACGAGCGAGATCGTGAGCGGCGTCAGGAAGGGGAAGACGTTGTTGAAGATCGACGAGTACGGCCCTTCCGCGGGCATCCATGCGCCCAGGCTGCCCTGCGCGAAGTAGTAGAACGCGGTCAGGTAGCCGAGGAACAGCGCGGCGAACGCGTAGCCTCGCAAGGCGGCAGCACCGAACTGCGGCGTGAACACGCGGCCGGCGAACATGTCGGAGAAACCGTCGAGCGCTCGCGGGAAGAACTGTTTCGTCATGCTCGCACCCGCCGCCGTCGGGAAAGTCACGAACACGATGTAGAAGACGGACAGGAGCACGAGGCCGAGGAGCGCCGAGCCGATGAACACCGTCCATGAGATCTGCGTCTGGTAGCCAAACTGTGCCTGTGGCCAGTTGGTGGCGATCGAGACGGCAAACATGCTGCCCACGATCACGCCGCACACGATCGCGGTGCGCCAGTCGATGTCGCCAGCCTTGTAGCGCGCGATGGCAATGATCGCCGCGGCCAGCGTGAGCAGTACGGTGATCACGATGCTGCCAACGGCGAGCAAGGTGCCCACGCTGAGTGTGTTCTCGAGTTCGCGGGAGAATTCCTCGGGCACGTGCAGCCAGCGGGCCATGCCGCCGATCTGATCGCCCACGATACGCACGGACACGCGCGACTCGCCGACGCCATCGCCTTCCCAGGCGATCGTGTCTGCGCTGCTACGCCAGATGAAGAGATGATCGGTGCGGTTGGCCTTGGCATCGGTGACGGCCGAGACCTCTTCGAGATTCGCGAAGCCGTGGCTCGCCGCCAGGTAGTCGACAGCGATCTGTCGCGCGGCTGTCTGGTCGAGACTCGCGCCGGACGCCGTCTCTTCGACGATGTGTCGAAACGCCACGACATTGCCGTCCACGCCCACATCGACCAGCCACTCCTCGGTCTCGAGCGGCTTGAACCAGCGCACGGCCCAGGTCCAGATCGGCGTCTTCTTGCCCGCCCACTCGGAGGCCTGCGCGGCATCGAGGTTCTTCTGCAGGAAGATCAGGGCTTCCGTCTCGCCCGTGAAGAGCTGTGCCCGGCGGAAGTCGGTCACGTCGCCGCCAAGAGCCTCGACCTGCTGCGTGGCATACGAGACGGCCTCGTCGCCAGTGATCTCGAGATCAACGATGCTCAGCGGGAACGCCGACTTGTAGAGGCCTACAACGGCCAGCACGCCAAGCACGCCCAGGGCGGCAAGAGTCAGGTCGGAACGGCTCAGCTTCGGCATCGGTTCAGGCTCCGTCGGCGCACAGATAAAGCTCGGGCGGGAGAAATCTCATTCGAGAATAGCGGGCCGTAGGGCGCCTACCGAAGCCGAATCGACAGCACGGAGGACAGATACGGTCGCTGGTTTGCGGTGCCGGCGGGCTAGCTACCGGGGCGCGTGACCATCTCGAACGCTGGCGCCAGGAACGCCGCCGCGAGGAACAGCGCCAGGAGCACGGCGACGGTTGTGAGCACCGCTCGCTTGTCCAGCGGCTGGGTTGTCTCCCAGCGGAAGAGTCGGCTATTGAGCCACGCGCCGATCACCAGGGTGAGTAGCAGCACCGTGATCGGGCCGATCAGTTCCATCACGCCCTGGCCGCGGATCATCACACCCTGCAGGGCTTCGACGAGGTAGCTCGACGGGATGATCCGCATCACCGATTGGATCCAGCCCGGCAGTAGGAAGGCAGGGAAGGCCGCGCCGGAGCCGAACACGAGCGGGAAGAAGAGCAGATTGCTGATCGCCGGGGCGCTACGCATGTCCTCAGCCACCGACCCGACAAACATGCCGAGGGGCACGAATGCCGCGCCGCCGAGCAACATGATCGCGGCGGTTAGCAGTAGCGAGCCGTTCACCTCGTAGCGGAACACCAGCCACCCAACGGTCGCCTGGGCGGTCACCGAGATCGTAAGCGTCACGAGAGCGCGGATTGCGTTGGCCAACACGACGGTTGTCGCGGACACTGGAGTCACGCGATAACGCCGCAGGATGCCTGCCTCGCGTTCCGACACCATCAAGTACGAGACGCCGAAGAAGGATCCGGAGATCAGCGTAATGGTGAGCAGCCCGGGCATCATCAGCGTGGGCTGACCCCGGTAGAAAATGAACCCGAACAGGAACAGCCACACCATCGGGAACACGAGGTTCCAGAAGATGGCCGTGCGCGACCGGAATGACTGCAGAAGGTAGGCCCGTGTCAGAGGGCCCAGGCCGCGCAGTGGCGTGCTCATGAGCCCGCTCCGTCGTCGATGGCCTGGTCATCATCCGCGGGCACATCGCCCATGAGTTCGAGGTAGACGTCCTCGAGCGTCGGTCGTTTGAGTCGCAGATCCACAAGGCTCAGGCCCTGCGATCGGAGCATGTCACCGAGCGCCAGAATCGTGGCGGTCGGGTCGGTCGTGGCGAACTTGTGATGATCGCCTTGTTGCCCGAGAGGTTCGACGCCCGCCGCGATCATGGGCGCGGGATCCATATCACCGTCCACGTGAATCCAGATCGTCGACGACTCGCTCGACTGACCTACGAGGTCGAACGGCGTGCCGTCGGCGACGATTTCGCCGCTGCGCATCATGATGACGCGGTCGCAGAGCAGCTCGGCTTCCTCGATGTAGTGGGTCGTCAGAATCGTCGTACGGCCCTGTTCGCGAAGTTCGCGGATGACACCATGCAGGTCGCGCCGCGCTTTCGGGTCGAGACCGGTGGTGGGCTCATCCAGTATCACGATTTCGGGATCGTGGATCAGCGCGATGCCCACGACCAGTCGTTGCTGCTGGCCACCCGAGAGAGTGTCGGCCTTCTGGTCGGCCTGGCTCAGAAGATTGATCTTCTGAAGGATCGAGTCGGTGGGTAGCGCCGACGTATAGAACGCCGCGAACAGGTCTAGCATTTCCCGGACCGTGAGTTCGGTCGGCAAAGCCGTCTTCTGAAGCTGCACACCGAGACGCTCGCGGAGCTCAGGGCCTTGGCTCGCCGGATCCATGCCGAGAACGGATACCGACCCGGATGTGGCGTCGCGTAGCCCTTCAACGATCTCGACGAAGGTTGTTTTCCCCGCGCCGTTGGGTCCCAGAATGCCGACCACGCCGCCCGCCTCGATCTCCAGGTCGAGCGCCTGCAGAGCGACATTGTCGCCGTATTGCTTGCGGAGACCGCGTACCTGAATGATCAAGGGGCTAGATGCTCTGGGTTGTGCTGGGTCGCTGGGGACGAAAAGCGAGGAACAGGCCACCGAATCCGAGGAAGAGCGCCGTCAGCCAGATCAGGAACCCGACGTAGGGAATCTCGGTGGCGACCAGGAATACAACGAGTCCGCCGGCCAGAGCCAGGAACTCGGAAGGTTGCTCCTGCCCCGCGCGGCGCAGAATCCAGTCTCCGAGGTACTGCGCCGTCACCAATCTGGCCAGGAAAACAGCCACGGTGTAGATCATCATCACGATGAAGCCGAGTGGCAGCGTGACCAGCAAGAGCAGCGCGATCAGGCACGCAACAGGCACTACGACGGCAACCACAAAACCGAATCCGAGACCCACTGCTGCTTGATCGCGGAGGCGCTCTACGGGTGCGCGAGCGAGTCGGCCGCCGAACACCAGGAACGCGACGCCAACGACGAGGTTGGCGAGGTACCACCAGACTTCGCTGAGAACATCCCAGACGCCGATGCCTCCGCTGGCCGGTTCGACCTCTTCTTCCTCGTCATCGTCGTCGTCGACGGGGTTCCAGCGGATTTGACCGCCGATCTCGGCGCCGTCGGCGATGTCGGCTTCGTCGTTCCCTTCATAGTCAAAGTCACCGTGCACCACGGCATCGGGCATCAGCGTGATCGTGCCAACTTCGAGTTTCAGGGCGCCGACCTCGCCACTCAAGATCGTCTGCCCGCCGCTGCCCTGAACGGTGCCCCGCACGGTGCCGTTGATCGTCAGCGAGCCGCAGAAGCACAGCACGTGGCCGTGGATCAGCGCGCCTTCCTGGATAAACGCCTGGGCAGTGGCGATGTAGAGGTTCCCCTGGACCTCGCCGGTGACGTTCACGGTGCTGCCGCCCACGAAGGCGTTGTTGCCGACGTAGCCGTCGAGGGACACCGAGCTACCGCCGGCGAACACGTCGCTGAGCATGCTGCCGGCCAGATTCACGGACTGACCCCACCAGAAGAGGTCGCCATTCACGTCATCGACGTTGCCGACGATCTCGCTGACGAAGCGCGGTAGATCCGCGACCGGCGGAAGTTCGGGCTCAGCGTTCTGCTGGGCGGTCGTGATGGCCGAGCTGCTGGCCGTCTCCGCCGCCGACTCTGGTTGCTCCTCGATAGACGGAGCTTCTTCCTGTTGCCCGAGGGCGGGCAGCAAGAAGGTGAAGGCTGCCACGGCGGTGAGCCCTCGCAATATCAAACACGACGTCTTCATGAATCCGGTCTCAATAGATGGGGTCTTTGGATCCCGGTAAGAAAGGAAGTATGTCAACGCTTATGGGGCGATTCGACCGGTTCCGGCGGGACCGGCCGTTCACTGGTGTCACTGGTCGATAGGTGCCGGTGAGTGGCATGCGCTTACCAGCCCAATAGTTCACGCAGCCGACGCGCTCGGCGCCGCGACACGTGAACTTCGATGCCGATGGCCCCACGCAGCGAGGCTGTGTAGGTGCCCGAGAACATCGGGGAGAGGTGATCGATCCACTCGAGATTCACGATCGTCGACCGCGATACTCGTACGAACGGTGGTGACGACAGTCGCTCCTCGATCTCGTGCAGGGCCGACTTGAGTCGGTACTTGCCCTGCGGCGTGTGGGCCCAGGTGATGGTGTCTTCAACCGCGATGCAGCCCACGTCCTCGAGGGCGAGATTCACGATCTTTCCTGCCCGGTGCCCAGCGAGATGCTGCGTGGCCTTCTTGGCTGGTGGCTGCGGCGATGACGCCTCGCCGGCATCAGATTCATCGGCGCTGCGTTCGCGCTCGCCGCGGTTCCACAGCGCTTCGCGGGCACGCCGCAGCGCTCGCGTGAGCTGGTCCTTGTCGATCGGCTTGATGAGGTAGTCGGTGCCTTCGAGCGCGAAGGCCTCCACGGCGTGTTCTTCGTAGGCGGTAGTGAACACGACGAGCGGCCGGATCGAATCGGGCAGGTGCTCGTGCAACTGCTCTAGCGCCTCGATGCCGGTGGCGTTGGGCATGCGCACATCGAGGAACACCAGATCAGGCCGGATCTCGAGCACGGTCTTCACCGCCTCGTCGCCGTCGCCCGCTTCACCCACAACCTCGACGTCGGGGTGAGCGCCGAGCAGGCGCTTCAGTCGGCGGCGAGCCAGATGTTCGTCGTCGACCACCAGAGCACGGATCGTCATTGCGGAATCCTCACTTCGATACGGGTACCGGGATCGAGTTCTGTCGTTTCGAGGGTTGCTGCGCCTCGGTAGCGGAGCATCAGTCTCTGGCGAACGTTTACCAGGCCGCCTCCGGCGCCGCCGGTGCCACCTCGACTCTTGCTATCGCCCTCGATGGCTTCTTCGTAGCCCACGGCGAGCGCAGCCTTTGTCTGGTCGGGCAGGCCGGGACCGTCGTCTTCCACGCGCAGGCGGAGATGGTCGTCGAAGGCCGCTACCGAGATGCTCACTGTGCCGCCGCCACTCCGTGGCGCGACGCCGTGCAGCACGGCGTTCTCCACGAGGGGCTGGATTACGAGACCAGGGAGCTGGCGATTGATCGCGTCAGGATCGATGTCTTCGACGATCTTCAGTCGATCGCCCAGCCGTGCCTGCTCCACCCGCAGGTAGCGCCGGATCACTTCGAGCTCCTTCGACACCGGAACGATGCCTTCGGCCGATGAGCGCAGGGTGTATCGCAGGATGTGCGCCAGATCGCCAACCATCTGTTCGGCGACTTCCGGTTCGGCGTGGGTGAGTTCGGCCAGAGCGTTAAACGCGTTGAACAGGAAGTGCGGATTGATCTGCGCCTGGAGTGCTCGAAGACGAGCGCGCAGGGCGGACTCGCGCAGCGCTGCCTCTCGGGCGCGGGCCTCTTCGATTTCGCGGCGCATGCGGGCGTGCGAGTAGACGACGCCGACGAGGCCGAGGCCGAGCACAGCAGCCAGGACAGGCAGCGTCACCGCTTCGCGCCAGCGCAACAACCAGACGGAGGTGGGTTCGCGGGCGAGCGTGGCCCAGGAGGTCGTGATGGCGCCGAAGAGCACGACCCCGGTATCGATCGGGCGTCGCAGATAGGTCGGGAAGCTCCAGTATGTGGGCCGCGCCATACGCCGCAGAATCACACCGCTAATGAGACCGCATCCCACCGCGCGGAGGGGCTGCCAGGCCCCATGGAGATACCAGAGGAGCAGGAGCGCAGCGAGGGTGCCACCGACCACCGCGATCAGGTCGAAGACCAAACGCATGCGTGGGCTTGCTCGCACCACCGGCTCGTCTTCGGTCTCGGCCGCGACATCCGTGGTGATCGTGAGTTCGCTCACGCCGGCACCGTGCGGGGCCTGAGCACGAGCAAGGTGATGTCGTCGTGCTGATCTTGAACGCCGCCGCTATGGCTGCGGATACCTTCGAGGACCGCGGCAGCGATGTCGGTCGCTGTGCCGCCAGAGTGCGACGAGACCAGTTTCTCTAGCCGGTCCTCGCCGAACTCCTCATCGGCCAGGTTCACCGCTTCCGTTACGCCATCCGTGTAGACGATGAGCAGGTGTTCCGGGTTCAGTTCGAGCTCCTGCACGGTGTACTCGCTGTCGCCGAATAGCCCGAGAGGCCGCCCGCCGCCGAACAGCGTTTCCGGGGCCCGGCCGTCGAGCAGCATCGGCGGATTGTGTCCGCAGTTCACATAGGTGAGGTGCCCGTCGGGGGAGAGTTGACCCACGAAGAAGGTCGCGTAGCGCTCTGGCGTAGTCTTCTCGAAAAGGAATTGGTTGACCACGGTGCACACGCGGTCGAGTCGCGGGTCGATCGCGTAGGCTGCCAGGAACGCCGACTGCAGTGACGACATGAGCAGGGCCGCTGGGACGCCCTTGCCCGAGACGTCGCCCACTGCGAAACAGATGCCGGTCTCGCCGGAATCGATGATCTCGTAGTAGTCGCCGCCGACCTCTCGAGAGGCCAGGTTCACGGCGTGGGTCTCCACCCAGCGGCGTTCGGGCACCCGGGTTTGTAGGAGGCTCTGTTGAATCCGACTGGCGACCTTGAGGTCGTCTTCAAGGCGCTGTTTCGCCTCGATTTCGCGCTCCAGACGCCTGTGGGTGTAAATCACGGAGGCGAGACCGAGTCCAAGAATGCCGCCGACGATTGGTAGCGTGACAGCCTCGCGCCAGCGGAACAGCCACACGGAAGCCGGCTCGCGCGCCAGCGTGGCCCAGGTGGCAAACACCGTGCCCAAAGTGATCACGCCGATGCTCACGGGGCGACGGATGTATTGCGGGAACGTCGCGTAGCTGGGGCGCACCCACCGGCGCGTGATCACGCCGCCCACGAGTCCGCACACCAGGGCCCAGTTGGGCTGCCAGTTGCCGTGGATGTACCACAGCAGAATGAAGGCGAGCACCGAGCCGAGCACGAAAGCTGCGAGATCCTCGATCAGGCGCACGCGTACGTCGGCGCCGACCTCGTGGTCCTCGAGCTCACTGCTCATTCGGTCTCCCGACAGGGCGCGCTCAGGCGCGGGTCAGGTACTCGCCGCTCGACGTATCCACACGAACCCGGTCGCCGGGATTGACGAACGGCGGAACCTGAATGACCAGGCCGGTCTCCAGCTTGGCCGGTTTCGTCTGCGCGGCGGCCGTCGCGCCCTTCACCGCAGGCTCGGCCTCGAGTACTTCCATCTCGACGACGCCGGGCAGTTCCACGCTGAGCGCCTGCTCGTTCACGTAGACCACAGTGACCTCCATGCTCTCCATGAGGTACTGCAGCGAACCTTCGAGCTTCTCCGCGGGCAGGCCGATCTGGTCGTAGGTTTCCATGTCCATGAAGGTGTACATGTCGCCATCTTTGTAGAGGTACTGCATGTCGCGGCTATCGCGATGCGCCACCTCCACGGACTCCGACGAACGGAAGCGACGCTCTGCAAGGACGCCCGTGTGGAGATTGCGAAGGCGCGTCTGCATGACGGCCTGGCCCTTGCCCGGCGTGACATGGGTGAAGTCGTGAACCTGGAACAGGCCACCGTCCACCTCGAGGATCATGCCCTTACGAATCTGCGTAGCGGGGACGCCCAACGTAACTCTCCTCGATCGCGGGAAATCAGCCGCGCCAGCGGCGCGCGGGAAAGGCCAAGCCTAACGCGCACAGGAGCCGATTTCACGCGGCTCGGTTGCTCCGGAACCCGCTCCCCAACCTGTCGACCCGACGCTCGCATTCTGATCTCGGGCATCTCGCAAACCCCCGAGCCTCGGGGTTGGGTCTTCTAAAGCACATAGGCTTGTCGGTGAACGGAGAGGAGATGGCATGACGAAGACAATTCCAGGGAGGCTCCATCAGCGCTCAGCGCGCTCGTCGCGTCGCATGCTCGTTCTCGGCGCATCGGCGATTCTGAGCGTTCTGCCGACTCCATCGTCAGCCGGTCAATCCGCCGTGATGCATCCCCACGATGACTACCGCGTACGGCCTGCCGGCGTGCCTGTGATCGAGGTGGCTGCGCGACCGACCGAGCTTCCGGCAACGGCGCAGGCGATCGTTGACGAGCTTCGTGACGCGAGCCTCATCGCGACGATCGGCGTGGAAGAGGGGTCCGATTGGCAGATCTTCGGCAGGATTGATGATGTGGCGGTGGACGAAGACGAGCGCATCTACGTTGTGGATCGGACGTCGAGCAACGTCCGCGTGTTCCGCACAGATGGCAGCCTGCTGGCGGAGGTGGGCCGCGCAGGCGAGGGCCAGGCGAATTCAACCGGCCTCGGGGGCTCTTCTGGGATGCGGCACGCGGCCGACTTGTCGTCGCCGACATGAGTCGTCATTTGCAGGAATTCAGGTGGTCGGCCGACTCCGACGAGCCGCGATTCGACTACATGGCGCGCATACCGATCGGCATGTCTCCGGAAGATCTGTGCCGGGTCGGCGAAGGGCAATACGTGGCGCAGGCGATTCGGTTCGCAACACGAGAAGCGGCAATGAACCCTGGTCGGTTCCCGCCGCATGCGCTGCATTTCGTGACTCTTGATGGTGCGGAGACGTCCTCTTTCGGAGCTGTATACGCGGCCGACGTGACGGGCATTAATCTCGCAATGACGTTCGGCGAGCTGCGTTGTGCGCCTCGGGCCGCGACGATCGCCTATACGCTGGAAACCGGGCTTGGCGAGACCCATCTGTTTGCTGCTGAAGGGCACCGCCGCGCGATCGTGCGCTATGTGGACATCATGCCCATGGAGGTACAGCAGGTTTCCGAAGGCCGCACCACTCATCGCGTTCCCGATGCCGAGTACCACGTGCTTGAGAGCTCAACCATGGTGCCTGAAGGCTGGCTCCTCCTTCACTTCGTGCACAAGGTGCGAAGTGAATTTGGGTTAGAGAGCCAGGGCACGTTGACGTACGTGGTCGACGTCGCTGCGCCGGCCGCCTACTACATCGATGAGGGGTTGCCAGCGGTCATCGCACAACGGGGCACGCTGGCCGTTTCCGTACAGCGCGAACCGTTCCCGCAGCTCCAGGTTTGGCGCACTGCCCGCTAGCCGAAGAGGTGGCGCAGGAAGAATCCGATGTTGGCCGGGCGCTCGGCGAGGCGGCGCATGAACCACGGATACCAGCTCGGGCCGTAGCTCACGTAGACGCGGACACGGTAGCCGTCGCGGGCAAGTTCCTGCTGCAGGTTTGCGCCGATGCCGTAGAGCATCTGGAACTCCCAGCTCACAAGGTCGTTGTCGTCGATGAGTCTCCGGCCGGCCGCGACCATTGCGGGATCGTGCGTGGCGACCGCGACGGCAGAGCCCGCGGCGAGAGCGTCCGATTCGGCGAGGCGCTCCAGAAGACGGACGTATTCGGCGTCGACGTCGTTCTTGTCGGGGAAGGCGACGTCTTCGGGTTCCGCGTAGGCGCCCTTCACGATTCGCAAGGGCGCCCCTTCTGCCGCGAGCGTGTCGACGTCGGCAGCGCTGCGGCGGAGGTAGCTCTGGATCACAGTGCCAACCGCTGGATACTCACGCCGGGCCTGACGCCAGAGATCGATGGTGCGGCCGACGTACTCGGACGCCTCCATGTCGATGCGTACGAAGTTGTTGTACATCGCGGCGGTCTGGAGGACGTGGCTGAGGTTGCGGGCGGCGACGTCCTCGCCGAGATCGAGCCCCATTACGGTGAGCTTCACCGAGATGTTGCAGTCAAGGTGGTCGGCTTCGATGCGCTCGAGAATCTCGCAGTAGGCCTCCGTCGCAGTCTCGGCCTCGGCCTCGGTCGAGACGTTCTCGCCTAGCGGATTCAAAGTGGCCTTCAGGCCGCGCGCGTTGAGAGCCCGCACGGCTTCGAGCGCCTCGTCGAGCGTTTCACCCGGAACGAAGCGGGCGACAACACGGTGGGTGGCGCCCCATCCGGTGAGGAGCTTCTTCCAGGTGGGCGAGCCAGCCATGGCCAGGAGTGCGGCGCGGATCGGATTCATTGCCGGCGATCTTACATTCCCGTGCAGAGACAGGCCTGGACTTGTTAGGATGGCACCGTCCCGACGAGATCCCCGTTCCGTCAGAGCCGTGCGAAGAATTATTGCTGTCGCGCTCGTGCTCGCCGCGCCACTGGCCGGCTGTGCGCGCGAGGAAATTGTTCCCGAGACCTACCTTCCCAGCAGCGCCTGGGATGAGTATCGCCGTAGCCTGCAAGATGCCGGATTGGCGGGCACCGCGCTTGGTGGTGACTGGCGCCGGGTAGCCGATGCGGCGATCGCCGTGCCAGTCGACATCGACTTGCCCTACGTCGAGCGCGGCACCTTTGATTCCCGCGAGGCCCATGCCTTCGGCTACCGGTTCCCCGTCGCGCGCGGTCAGCGAGTGCAGATCGAGTTGCGACTCGACGGTCCTGTGCCCGAGGTGTTCCTGGACGTGTACCGCGAGCGCGAAGAGGAAGCGCCTCTGCACATCGCGAGTGCCGACGCCGCCTCACGTCAGCTGATCTTCGAGCCACGGGCCGACGCCGACTACCTGTTGCGACTCCAGCCCGAGTTACTGCGTGGCGGAGACTTTGAACTGACGGTGCAGGTAGACGCCGCGCTGACGTTCCCCGTGGCCGACCACGGGATGCCTGACGTTTGGAGCGAATTCGGGGCACCGCGCGACGGTGGCCGGCGTTCGCATCACGGGGTCGACATCTTCGCGGCACGCGGCACGGCGGCAGTCGCCGTCACGCGCGCCTACGTGCGGCGCGTGCGCGAACAGAACCTCGGCGGCTTGACCGTTTGGCTGCACGATCGCAAGCGCAACTTGCATCTGTACTACGCGCACTTGGATGAGCAGCTCGTCGAGCCCGGACAGTGGGTCAACGCCGGCGACATCGTTGGCCGGGTGGGAAATACCGGGAATGCCCGGACCACGCCGCCCCACCTGCACTTTGCGATCTACTCCAACGGCCCGATCAATCCGGACGTATTCTTGCGCCCGACGCGCGGCACGCCGCGCGCACCCCGCGCAGATCTCACGATGCTGGGCGAGTTCGCCGCTACGGACGCCAGCACCACGCTGCGCGCGGGACTGGGGCGTAGCGCGCCGAACCTCGCTGATCTGATGCGCGGAACGCCGCTGCGGGTATGGGCGGCGGCGGGGGATTCGTATCGGGTCAGTCTCCCGGACGGGAGCGTCGGATTCGTTGCGGCCAACTCCGTGGGGCTCGCCTCGGACTCCGCCAACAACGACTGACGCCCCACGACCCGGCGTGAGGCCGAGCCGCGAGGCGTCGAAGTTCGATCGTGGTTGTGCCTAGCGCATTGCCGCCGGGCGATCCTTCCACTGGTTCCACAGGCGCGTGTGCTTGGACTCCACGCCGGTGCTGTTGCCATCGATCCAGACGTCCAGGACGTTCGTACGGATCTCGAGCATGTCGCCGTCGGCGAGCACAAACGTGGCGCTCTTGCCCACATCGATCGAGCCGAGACTGTCGCCGAGGCCGAGGATCTGCGCCGGGTAGAGAGTCACCGAACGGAGCGCCTCCTCCTTGTCCAGACCGAACGCCGCGGCGGTGCCGGCCTGATAGGGGAGACGACGGTCGTCGCCGCCGTTCGTGCCGGAGCCATCTGCGATGGCAAACCGAACGCCGGCCGCAGCCAGCTTGCCGGCGTTGGCGTACATCGCATCGTACGGATCATCCGCGTTGCGCGGAATGGTGAGAACGTCAGAGACGATCACTGGCACGTTGGCCTCGACGAGCGCGTCAGCTGCTCGCCAGGTGTCGCCGCCGTCCACGATCACGATCTGCATTTCGTGCCCCGAGGCCCACTCGATCGCCGCGCGGATGTCGCGTGCGCCGCTCGTATGGATGTAGATGGGCATCTCGCCCTCCACCACGGGGATCATCCCTTCGAGCTTCACGTCGGTGTCGTGGAGTTCGCCGCCGCCTGCCTGTGACGATTTCGCGCGGGCGTAGGCCTTGGTGTCGGCGATCAGATCGTCGACACGTCCCAGAGCCTCGTTACGCTGCCGGGTCAGCTCGTCATCGCTCGGCTGTGGGCCGAAGAATGCCGCGAAGCCGGTCGGGCCGCTCGGGAAGTTCATGTGCATGGCGGCGCCGGAGAGCGCCGTCATCTCTTCCCAGGACCAGCCGTCGAGTCGCATGAGCGAGCTCGCTCCCGTGATCGTTCCACCCTGCGGCGCGGTGAGCGTGTGGGTGATGCCGTTTGCACGGTTGATCCCGATGTGTGCGCTGGACTGGTTGACTGCCACTTCAGCCTTGATGTCCGAGTTGACGTCGTCGATCTCGGCAGTGTCGACGGTACCCGGTACCGAATCGACCTCCGTGAGACCCACTGTGCTGTCCATCGAGATCATGCCGGGGAACAGATGCTGCCCCGTAGCGTCAATCCGGTTCGCGCCGGCCGGGATCGCCGTGTCGGGTCCGCCGACCGCGGTGATCACACCGTTCTCGAACACCACCACACCGTTGTCTATCGTGGCGCCGCTCACCGTATGGATCATGGCGCCGACGATGGCCGTCACGCCCTGCTGGGCGTGGGGCGAGGCGTCGTAGACACGCGACGAGGCATCCGCGAACCGGTGTGGTTCGGAAGCGGCGTCGGCTGCTTCCTCCTCGTCACCGCGAATCGCCTTTACAAGCCGCGCCTTCTCCGCAGCGCGAGCCTCGCGCATGGCGGCGTCGGCTTCACGGTCGAATACCCGACGGCCATCAACGAACGTCGTGTCGACGCTCGCATAGACCGACAGCGGGTGAGCGTTCCAGATCACCACGTCGGCATCCTTGCCCTCGCTCAGCGAACCCATGCGATCAAACAGCATGAGCTGCCTGGCGGGGTTGGACGTGACGAAGGCGAGCGCGGACTGCTCGTCGAGGCCGCCCCACTTCACCGCCTTGGCGGCTTCGTGGTTCATGTGGCGGGCGAGTTCCCCTGAATCCGAGTTGAACGACACCACCACGCCATCGTCATGCATGATCGCGCCGTTGTACGGAGTCGCTTCCCAGACCTCGGCCTTGTAGTCGTACCAGTCCGAGAATGTCGACGCGGTTGCGCCGTGTTCGGCGATCTCGAGCGACGCCTTGTAGCCCTCCAGTACGTGCTGGAACGTGCGGACGGTGAAGCCCATCTCCTCGGCTACACGGATCAACATGATGATCTCGTCCTGCCGGTATGAGTGGGAGTGCACCATGCGCTCGCTGTTGAGGATCTCCACCAGGGCGTCGAGCTGCAGGTCGCGCCGGGGCGGCACTGCTGTGGCGCGCTCGGCATCGGTCATGCCCTCGTAGGCCTGCCACTCCGCCTCGTAGTCGCGGGCGCGCAGGAACGCGCGGCGAATCGAGTTGGCAACGCCCATCCGGGTACCTGGGTAGCGCCGCGGCAGCCCGGGGAGGGGCAGCGAGAACGCCGACCGCTTCGGGTTCTCGCCCAGCGCGAACTTGATGGTCGGCATGGCGCCGTCGATCAACATGTCGCGGGAGTCCGAGACGCGGTAGCGCCATTTCACGATGCCCGACTGGCCGCCAATGGCGTTGGCCGAGCCGTGCAGGATTTGCGCCGCGGTCGTTCCACCCGCCAACTGCTGGTAGATGTTCCGGTCCTCGGGGTTCAGCACATCCTCGGTCCGTACCTGAGCTGTGACGTTCTCACTGGCTTCGTTGGTACCGAAGGAGCCCGAGTGGCTGTGGGCGTCGATGATGCCCGGAGTCACGTGGCGCCCACTGGCGTCGATCACGACCGCACCGGAGGGCGCATCGAGTCCGGTGCCAATGGCGGCGATCCTGCCGTCCTGGATCAGAAGGTCGGCGCCCTCGAGAATGCCGGCGTCATCCTGTGTCCAGATGGTGGCGTTGCGGATCAGAACTGTTGTTGCCGCTGCGTTCTCGTAGGTGATCTGAAGTTGCGAGTCCTCTTGCGCGAACGCGAGCGGAGCAACCAGAGCAAATGCGAGAAGAAGGGTGAGTTGCCGCTTCATCGTGCACCTCCTTCGGGGCCGGACGTTCGCTCGCCCTTGAAGCTGATCGAGAACGTCTGACCGGCCGCGTCGATCGAGGCGCTGCCCTCGAATTCGTCGCCTTCGATCACAACCGTGGCCTCGAGGGCGCCCATCGGGCCCTGCAGCACTACGGTCATGGCGTTGCCTTCGAGAGTGACGCTTTCGAAGTCTGTGTCGCCCTGGTCGCTGCTCGAGCTACCGCTGTAGTTGTCCGTCGAACCCTCGATGGTCCAGGTGGAGTTCTGCGCGTTGCCCATGACCGTGGCGGCCACTGCCCATTCGCCGCGAGGGTCGACCACGGCGTCCGGGTCGCCTACAGCTTCCTCGGCTTCCATCTCGTGATGGTCACCGTCAACGAAGATGTGTCGAATCTCCGTTTCTTCACCGAACGGTGCGCCGGTTGCGACCACGACGTTGGCGATCTTGCCGGCCTCAACTGTGCCGAGAAGGTCAGCCACGCCGTACATCTCGGCGGGGATCGTCGTCACAGCTGCGAGCGCGGTGTCTTCGGAGAGACCTGCCTCGATGGCCTTGCGGACGTTCTCAGGGAATTTCGAGGCGTTGCCGAGCCCGTACGCGGTGAGCGCGAAACGGATACCGGCCGCTTCCAGCCTGGCGGCGTTGCCAGCGGCTGCTTCCCAGCGGCGCAAGGAATCGAGGCTCACACTCGGGAGGCGCTCATCGCTGTCGACGTCGGGCTCATCCGGATAGTTGACGGGGACGATCAACTCGACGTCGGTGCCGGCGAGGCGATCGAGCATCTCGTGCTCGGTGCCCGTGCCCACAACGATCGGCTTAGCGCCGAACTCGTCGGTCACCCGGATCGAAGTCTCGATCTGGCGCAGCGAGTTGGCGTGAAAGACCGGGCGGATCGGATCAGCATGTGCCGCGACCAGTGCGTCGTGAGCGTCGCTCACAACCGGGCGCGGCATGCTCGGATTGGCCTCCCAGCGGGCCTTCCATTCGGCGTAGCGTTGCACGTCGTACATCACCTGTCGCATCGTGGTGACCGTGCCCAGGATATCCGCGGGATATCCACCGAAGAACTGGCCCTGGTCGAAGCCGACGTGGGTGGTGACGTTGCCCTGGATGACGTAGTCGCGTGGATGTGAGTCGCGCATTGCGATGAGCGCGCTGGAGCCGCGGAAGATGCCGTTGCGCGGTGCGGTGAGAGCGGCACCGAAGCCAATCTCACGCTGGTTCTCGAAGTCGCCAGCCGTGAGTTCGGCGGTGACTCGATGCTGCGGATGCACCAGCTCGATCGGGTGCCCAATGCCGGGGTCTTCCTGGCCGCCGCCGCCACTGAACAACGCGGCGATGCTGAAACCGCCGCCGCCGCCGCCTTCCGCGGGCGCCATGCCGTGGTGCGAGTAGGCATCGATGAATGCCGGCCAGACCGTCATGCCACTGCCGTCGATAACCTCGGCGTCTGCCGGTACGGCCGCGTCGGCCCCGACGGCCTCGATCAGCCCGTCACGGATGACCACGGTGGTGTTGGAAAGGCTGTTGCCGGGGCCGACGATGACGGTCGCCCCGGTGATTGCGTAAACCCGAGGGCGTTGCGCCTGCGCTGGGGCAGTAAGCCCAACGAAGAGCAGCGCGATGAGCGTGACGAGGGCAGCTCGATGGCGAGCGGCCGCGCCGCGCCAGAGTAGACCTGGCATGTAGTGCGCTCCTGTCGGCCGGCGCGTTCGCCCTGGCACGGCCGAGGAAATTGAGATGGCAGCGGGGAGGCCGCAACTCAAACCCAGCGCGCGAGAGCCGTCAACTCCAGCGCCGCGAGATGTCGCGTGAGGAGGGCTAGAAGGACTCGCTGCGCGGAAGCGCCGTGAAGCGTACGGTCAGCCAGGCCAGCACCAGGCTGCCGAGAACCGCTGCCGCAGCGATTACCGGCGTCTCCTGCAACAGGGCCGAATCAAATACGGGCGCTGCCGGTTGCGTTTCGGCGGGAAGGCTTGCGGGGTCGAAATTGGCAATCACCATCACGACGAAGATCAGGATGGCTGCCGCAGCGGTGATGACCCCGGGGAGGAAGCGTCGCCACGGGAAATCAATCGGCGCTGGCGCGGCTGCTTCAGTACGCACCTGTGCCATCACGTTCTTGGCGAAGTCCGGTGACGGTTCGATGACGGGGTCGCTCACGAGGATGCGCTCCAGGTCTTTCATCGAGATGCCTCCAGGGCGTCGTTGCCCAATAGTCCGGCGAGCTTGGTCTCGAGTATTTTCCGCGCCCGGTGCAAGCGCGCCTTAACCGTACCCTGCGCCAGCTTGGCGATACGGCTTGTCTCACTCAGATCTTTGTCTTGGAAGTAGTACAGCACCATGATGTCGCGATACTTGGGGGGCAGACTGGTGACCGCGCGCCGAACTGCTTCGTCGCGCGAGGCTTCGTCCGCTTCTACGGAAAGATCGCCGGTCGGCATGAGCTGTTCGACTTTCTCGAAGTCTGCCCACACCGGTCGCTTCCGTCGCATGGCGCTGCGGTAGTGATTCGACGCTACGGCGTACAACCAGGTGGAAAAGCGAGAGTCCTGGCGCCATTTGGCGAGGCCGCGATAGATCTTGAGGAAGGCCTCCTGGGCCATCTCCTCCGCTTCGCCGCGGTTGCGGCAGTAGCGGTACGCCAGGTTCACCAGCGGGCCCTGCCAGCGGGCCACGATGCCGTCGAAGGCTTCGGCGTCGCCCGCGAGTACGCGGTTTACGGCGACGGCGTCGTCTTCGTAGCGATCCTTGGCGGTCACAGCCAGTTCGCTCCTGGTGGCGGTTGCGGCGGTCATCGTCGTAGCTCCGACGGTGGTTCGCGGTCGTGACTATTGGTCGCGGGGCGGGCCGAAAGAGGCCGGCGGAGTCGGCACGCTGCGAGGCGCGATGGCTATGGCGTAGACCGTCAAGGCAACGCCGATAGACAACGGGATGAGTCCAACCGAAGCGATTCCTTCCTCGATCCACCGAAGTCCGAAGAGCATGCCGATCCCAGTGCCCATGAGCACGAAGCCGCCCACGACCGACCCCTGTCGTGATCGATACAGGTTGGCTTCCTGCTCGTACTGCATCAGGTCGCGCACGTCGTTGGCGTCCATCTTGCCGGCGTCAACGAGCTGCTTGCGGAACTCGTAGCGGTAGTAGGACTCGCGTTCTTTGCGGCGCGCGTCGGCCCAGGTGGCCACTGCCAGAAAACTGAACAACGACACGGTGCCGACCACCGGAATCAGGAAAATGACAGCGTCGGATACCCAGTTCATTGCGATCTCTCGAGTTGGAACGGTTTAGCGATGGGCCTGTTGAGCCCGTTCTGCTTCGTTCGACGCCGGGTTCAGGTGCTCGGTTGCACTTTCTGCCCACCTTTCTTGCTAGGCTGGGCGCCCCGTCCACGCCACCTTAGGCGGCGGATTGGCTCGTTACCAGGGGACGCATCATGAGTGCAGACAGCAACGACGGCGGCCTGGCGCGAGTTCTTGGCCGCTGGGACCTCACTGCGGTGGGCGTGAATCAGGTTATCGGGAGCGGAATTTTCGTGCTCCCGGCAGCCGTAGCGACGCTGGTCGGGGTCGTCAACAGCCTTTGGCCAGTGGTGTACGCGGGAATTGCCAACGCACTGATCGTGCTGTGCTTCGCCGAGGTGGCCACGAGGTTCCGTCGTGCAGGTGGCCCCTACGTGTACGCCCGCGAAGCCTTCGGCCCGTTCGTGGGGTTCGAGGTCGCCTGGATGCTGTGGCTCACGAGATTGGCGTCGCTGGCGGCACTCGCCAACGCCCTGGCTCGATATCTGGGATTCTTCCTGCCTGGCGCGGGCGCCGGGCCGGGCCGCGTGGTCATCGTCACGGCCGTGATCGGGGTGCTCGCGACGATCAACCTGCTCGGCGTGCGCTACGGCTCGTGGACCATCAACTTCTTCACGGTGGCCAAGCTCGTACCCCTGTTGGCGTTCGTTCTGCTCGGGCTCTTCGCTGTCGATCCGACGGTTTTCACAGGGTCGCGTCCTGTAATTGATGCTGCCGCGGGAGAGGCCGTGCTCCTGCTGATGTTCGCTTTCGGCGGTTTCGAGCTCGTTACGCTGCCTGCGGGGGAGGCGCGCTCGCCACGTCGTGACGTGCCGATCGCGCTTCTGTCGACCATCGGAATCGTGTGTCTGGTGTTCGTCGCCGTGCAGTACGTCACGGCAGGCACCCTCCCCGGGGTGGCTGGGTCGGAAACGCCAGTGGCCGACGCCGCCGGTGTCTTCCTCGGCCCGCTCGGCGGCACCCTAGTTGCGCTCGGCGGGCTGATTTCGATCGCCGGGGCGTGTTCCGGGACGATGCTGGCGGGGCCGCGGGTGACCTATGCGCTCGCTGTGGGCGGCCAGGCGCCGCGCTGGTTTGCACACGTGAGCGAGCGCTTCCGCACGCCCGATGTGTCGATCCTGATCTACGCTGCGATCGCGCTCGCGTTGGCCGTCTCAGGATCGTTCGAGCAAATGGCCAAGGTGAGCGCCGTGGCCCGGCTCATCTTCTATCTGGCCACATGTGCGGCTGTGCCGGTGTTGCGCAAGCGGCCGTCCGAGATGGAGGGCTTCCAGACGCCGGGTGGCCTGCTGGTGCCGGTGCTCGCGGTTCTCGTGGGCGGCGCGATCATTCTCGGGGCGGACGCCGTGTCGCTAGCTGCCGGAGCGATCGCGCTGGTCGTGGGCGGCGTTCTGTACGCGATGACGGGGCGTGCAGAGAGCTAGGCGCCTCTCCGCAGGAGCTGGCCGGCATCCCGACGAAGTAGCTGACCGCGGTCGACGACGTGCGTGCCATTGATGAAGACGTGCTCGATGCCGCCAGGACGCCGGTCCGGTCGTGAATATGTGCCGCGTTCGTCAACGGTGTCGGGGTCGAACAACACGATGTCGGCGGCGGTGCCCGCCCCGAGGCGCCCGCGTGGCACACCGATCCGGGCCGCCGGCATCGACGTGATCTTGCGAATAGCCTTTCCGAGGTCGAGCCATCCGGCTTCACGCGCGTAGTGGCCCAGAACTCTCGGCATGGCGCCGAAGCCACCGGGGTGCGCGACGCCCTCACCCTTGAGGATCACGTCCACTCCGATGCTGTGATGCTCGTGCACCAGTAGCTCGCGCAACGTCCCCTCGTCGCCAGGGGCTCCGCTGATTCCGTGGTACCGGGCCATGACGTCGCCCTCGGAGGCGGCGATCAGTTCGACGGCGCACGCCAGTGGCGACTTGCTCTCGGCCGCGGCGGTGTCGGTAAGACTCCGCCCCAGCCAGCCGCCATGGCTCTCGCTGCGGGCATGCAGTGGCACGATGTTGTCCCAGCCGCCGGCGCGCACCAGGTTGTGGGCCCAGCCGTCATGCCAGGGTGGCCACGTGGGGACGCGGTTGTGGATCTCGTCGTCGATGCGGGCGAGCTGGGCCGGGTCCGCGAGTCGGTTGCACAACTCGCCAACACCTCCCGCCAGACTCCATGGCGGGAATACGGCCAGAAGCGTGGTGTTGACCGCGTGGTACGGCACCACGTCTGAGGCAATGTCGATGCCCTGCGCCCGGGCCTCGTCTTCCATCCGGAGGGTTTCGTGCGCCAGGTGCCAGTACCCGGGGCCGAATGCCTCGTGGTGAGAATGTTGCAGGCGCACGCCCGTGCGAGTTCCGATCTCCAGCAGCTCGCGTTCGGCATCGAGAGCAAGTTCGCTTGAGCCGCGGACGTGACAGCCGAACACGCCGTCGACAGCCGCAACCTCGTCGCACAGTACAACCAGCTCATCGGTGTCGGCCCACATCCCGGGTGGGTAGATGAGGCCCGCCGACAGTCCAAACGCTCCGGCCGCGAGCGCAGCGCGCAACTCCTGCGCCATCGCGTCGAGGTTCGCCTCTTTCGCGGGACCAGGTTCGGTGCCGGATACTGCGCAGCGGAGACTCCCGTGCGGGGCCAGCGCGGCCACATTCAGAGGCAGCGGGTTCCGCTCGAGCGTCTCCATGTACTCATCGAATGTCTCCCAGATGAAGTCCATACCCGGCGGAATGATGAGCGCCATGAACGCCGCGAGGTCGGCGCGACGGTGGCGTGGCGCCGGCGCGACGCCGAGTCCGCAATTACCGATGATCTGGGTAGTGATGCCTTGCAGGAGAAACGGTTCGAGCAGCTCTGCCGCGGCCGGATGGGCCAGCGCGCCGTCGGAGTGCGAATGGATGTCCACGAAGCCTGGGGCCGCGCACAGGCCGTCGGCGTCGAGCGTCGCGTCCGTCGCCACGGGCGACCCTGCCGGGAGCACGGCGGCAACCCTGCTGCCGGAGACAACGAGGTCTGCGGACACAGGTTGAACGCCGTCGCCGTCGTAGAGGCGCGCGTTGCGGATCTGAAGAGTCTTCGTTGTTGGCATCGCGCAGACCATGGTATAAGCGGGCCACGTTTCAAAACGGGAAGCGGGTGTGAATCCCGCGCTGCCCCGCAACTGTGAACGGGGACGAACACCGTCCGAGGGCCGCGAGGCCCGGAACGCCACCGGGGGTGACCTGGGAAGGCGACGGCTAGTAGGACGATCCGTAAGCCAGGAGACCGTCACCGGCCCTTCGGGGTCGGCCCTCGAGGGTTAGGGACATGGTGTTGCGCTGCGGCCGTCGGGTCTCCGATGCGGGCTGAGTCGTCGCTGAACGTCAGCGATGCGTCGTTCGCCTACGTTGAGCCTGTGGTGCGCCAGGTTGCTCTCAACGTCTCACCCGGATCATGTGTGGGGCTCCTCGGTGCCAACGGCGCCGGCAAGACCACCCTGCTGAAGCTCCTCGCGGGTTTGTTGTCGCCCGATTCGGGAACGGTTCGCTATGGCGATCAGAATGTCGCCGACCTCGCTGCCGGAGATAGGGCTCGGTTGATCGGCTACTTGCCGCAGCGGATTCCACGCGCGACCGGCTTCGCGGTGCACGAGATCGTCTTGATGGGGCTGTATTCGCTCCTGCCCGCGCGTCATTGGGAAGGGCGCAGCGAATGGCTTGCCGTGGCGAGAGCTCTACGGCGCATCGACTCGCTACACCTGCTCAGACGTTCGTTCGCCGAGCTGTCGGGTGGCGAGCAACGTCGAGTGCTGTTGGCGCGGGCGCTGGTTGGCGATCCCTCCCTCTTGTTGCTCGATGAACCCTTGGCCGCGCTTGATCCGGGCTTCGTACTCGATTTCACCGCGACTCTCGGGGAACTCCGCGACCAGGGCGTCTCGCTGGTCATCAGCAGTCATCGACTGTCGTTCGTGCGGGCGCTTGCGGACTCTGTGGTCGTGTTGCGGCGGGGCGAATTCATCGCCCAGGGCGACCCCGGCCAGATTCTCGACGACGAACTCCTGAACGCTGCGTACGGCACCGAACGATTCGGCGCCGCGGCGCCGACGCGGGAGTCCGCCCGATGAACGCGCTGGCGACCGCACGACAGCGCCGCGCCCGGGTTCTCGCAGCCGCTGGTGCATTGCTCGGTGTGGGCTTCGTGCTGGGTCCCACGATCGGCGCCACGGATCTCGATCTCGCCGCCGTCTGGGCCGCGCCATTCGCGTGGGACGAAAACCCGGCCGCGGCGATCTTCTTCATGGCGCGGTTGCCGCGGGTGTTGCTCGCCGCCATCGTCGGAGCATCGTTGGCGCTCGCTGGCGCCACCTATCAGTCGCTGTTGCGTAACCCGCTGGCCAGTCCCTACACACTCGGGATCACCGCGGGCGCGAGTCTCATGACCTTCCTGGTGATCCGTTTCGTACCCGCCGGTGGGCTCGCTGAGTTCACGGTGCCGGCGGCGGCGCTCGTCGGGGCGCTTCTGACGACGCTGCTGGTGATGGCTCTGGCGACACGCAGAGGCGGAACGCCGCCGGCCGTGCTGCTTCTCGCGGGCGTAACGCTCAACTTCACGATCGGGGCTGCGGTGCTGCTGGTGCAGTACTTCGCCGACTACACCGCGACGGCCCGCATGGTGCGCTGGATGATGGGCGACCTCGAAGGCGCCACGTATCGATTACTCGCGATCCAACTTGTCGCCAGTGCGCCAGCGTGGATGGTACTGCTGCGTCGCGGACGGATGTTCAATCTCATGAGCCTCGGACTCGACGAGGCCCAGGCACATGGCGTTGATGCTGCTCGCGAGACACGAACCGGACTGCTATGGGCATCGTGGCTGACCGGTGTTGCGGTGGCCGTCGCTGGTCCTGTGGGCTTCGTGGGGATCCTGGTGCCTCACGCGGTGCGGCTGCTCGGCGGCGTTGACTACCGTGTCGTCTTGCCCGGGGCGTTGGTCGGCGGCGCGGGTTTTCTCGTCCTTTGCGATCTCCTGTCGCGCTGGTTGCTGCGACCGGTCGAGCTACCGGTTGGCATTCTCACGGCTTGTCTGGGTGGGCCGTTCTTCTTGATTCTCTTGCTCAGGCGCGAGGTGGGACGTGGGTAGAACTCTGATGCGGCCACTCGGACTCGTGCTGGTCGTATTCGCCGTTGCATGGGCGCCGTTGCGAGCGCAGGAATCCAACTCGCGCCGCGTGGCCTCATTGGTGCCGGCGGCGACCGAGGCGCTGTTCGCGATCGGAGCCGGCGATCTTGTGGTCGGCGTAGGCGACTACGACGACTTCCCGGAAGCGGTGCACGAGTTGCCCCGCATTGGCGGTCTGATCGATCCGAATCTCGAAGCGATTCTCGCTCTGCGCCCCGACCTGGTGATCATCGACCCCTCGCAGCGCACTCTGGCAACTCAGCTGGATGCTGCCGGTATCAGCACCTATTCGTTCAAGACGGGCTCGATTGGCGAACTCCTGCACGATGTGCGCACGCTCGGCAACGTGCTCGGCGTTCCGGGTGCCGAGGCTGTGGCGGCGGAGGTCGAGCAAGTCGTCAACGAGGTGCGCGCCGCAGTTGCGGGCCAGCCGACAGTCACGGCCTTGGCGGTGTTCGGACGACGGCCGGGTGCTTTTGCAGAATTGTGGGTGAGCGGAGGAGTTGGGTTCCTGCACGACGTCGTGGACATCTCGGGCGGCGAGAATGTCTTCAGCGAGATCGGCCAGCAGTCGTTCAAGAGCGGACTCGAGGCTGTGCTCGCCCGCCGCCCTCAGGTTGTGATTGAGGCCACGTCGCCGGACGCCAATCCGGACGCCGTAACGGCAGAGTGGCGGGCGCTGCCGGGTTTCTCAGAGGTTCGGGTAGTTGTTCTGGACGCGAGCTGGTCGCTGCGCCCGTCTCCGCGGGTGGTGCGGCTTCTGTGGCAGGTCGCCGAGGGACTTCACCCGAGCCTGGAGCGCTAGCTACTGGGACTCTTCTCGGCCGCGATGGCCGTGGCGGCCGCGGTCGTCGTGATATCGCGCTCGACCGAACGTGCGAGGACTTCAGTGGTGGTCGTCCCGAGCGCCTCGATCAGGTTCTCGGCCTGGGCGCTCCCGCGGATTTCGCAGATCCCGGCAATCAGAGCGCCAGCGGAGGCCAGGAAATCGGGAACGAACATGATGTCTCGCGACCGGAGTCGCGCCGCTCCAGTCTGATCCGCCAGTACGTTGTTGGCCGCGCCACAGACAGCCCAGGCGCGCATTGCGTCGATGGCTTCGTCCGTCAGCGCGCCGCCAATGGCGCATGGGGCCACGATGTCGGCGTCGGCAGCGAGGATGTCTTCAGGCGCCACCACCTGCGCGCCGGTCTCCGCGGCCACTGCACTGGCGGCTTCCGCGTTCACGTTTGCCACCAGGAGTTCGGTTCCTGCCTCTGCCATCGCCCGTGCAACACCGACGCCCATGGCACCGCAGCCCTGGATGGCGACTCGAAGTCCGGCGAGCCCTTCGTGTCCGCGAGCCCGGGCGCATGCTGCAGCGCAGGCGCGAACGCCACGGCCTACCGCGTCCCCGAGTTCGGGCTCCCTGGTGGTCACGAACTCTGTCGTCTCGGCCATCGCGAGCAGATCGTCCACCGTCGTGCCCAGGTCGCCGGCAGTGTAGAAGGTGCCGGCCATCGACTGTACGTGTCGGCCGAGCGCGCGGAATGCAGCCTCGCGATCGAGTCCGTCATGGTCCATCACCACCATCTTCGCGCCTGCGGTTCCGACGCCGGCGATCGCTGCCTTGAGCGACATCGCGCGAGCCAGTTCTCCGGCATCGGTTACGGCCGCCTCCAGGCTCGGGTAGGTCCGGGTGCGTGTGCCGCCCGCTGCGATTCGATCGCTCATGCCATCGATGATCAGGACGGCGCGCAGGCCGGCACCGGAATCTGCGAATGTGTAGATTCGACGGCCTGGCAACGGAGTGGACTCAGTGCTGGCTGGCATGCGATTCCTCGCTCTGGGGGCCGGAGACGACGTATGGTACCGTCCGGCCGCTGCGCCGGTACCGGAGCGAAGTGCCGGCAACATCCTTCGCCGCGAATCGAGGAGACCGATGAAGATTCGAGCCGCTTTGTTGGAAGAGTTCGGCAAGCCCATGGCTATCCGCGAGCTGGATCTGGCCCCGCCGAAGCCGGGCGAGGTGCTTGTCAAGATTCACGCCTGCGGCGTTTGCCACACCGATCTCTACACCTGGAGCGGCGTCGACCCGAGCGGCTACGCACCGACCGTGCTCGGCCACGAGGGCGCGGGCGTGGTTGAAGAAGTCGGCGAGGGCGTCACTTCGCTGCGCCCCGGCGATCATGTGATCACGCTGTTCTCTCCCGAGTGCGGTGCTTGCGATCATTGCTCCAGTGGCAAGACCAACATTTGCACCGCGATTCGTGAGCAGCAGGGGCAGGGGTTTCTCCCGGACGGAACCCCGCGACTCTCGATAGACGGTGAACCCGTGCGCCACTTCATGGGTACGAGTACGTTCGCCGAGTACACGGTAATGCCCGAGATTGCCCTCGCGAAGGTCGACTCGACTGCTCCGCTCGACAAGATCTGCACACTCGCCTGCGGGGCCACCACGGGCCTGGCCGCCGCCATTCACAGAGCCTCGGTCGAGCCGGGTTCGAGCGTCGCCGTCTTCGGATGCGGCCTCGTGGGGCTCGGGGCCGTGGCGGGGAGCCAGATCGCAGGAGCCGAAACCATTATTGCCGTCGACAACTCGCCCGAGCGCCTCGCGATCGCGGAGAGCTATGGCGCCACACATCTGTTCCCGGGTGGGTCGGACGCTGTCGAAAGGATCCTCGAGATGACAGGCGGCAATGGCGTGGACTACACCTTCGAAGCAACGGGTATCACGGCGGTGATGCAACAGGCCGTCGAAGCTGCCCGTTTCGGCTGGGGCGTGTGCACGGTGCTTGGCGTAGCGGGCAAGGGCGAGACCCTCGACATCGTTCCGCGACTCCTCATCACGGGTCGCACCGTGCAGGGCGGAAGCTTCGGTGGGGCGAAGGGGCGCACACACGTTCCGCAATTCGTGGATATGTATATGGACGGGAAACTCGATCTCGACGGGTTCGTTTCGCACCATCTGAGCCTCGACGAAGTGATGAAGGGCTTTGACTTGATGGAAGCGCAGGACGGCATCCGTTCGGTCATCACGTTCTGAGCAAGGGAAACTGCAGGATGATCATTCAGCGCAGCATGAGCGACGGATACCTGTCGAACTCCTACGTGGTCGCCGACCGGCCGGGTGGACACGGCGTCCTGATTGACTCCGGCGGCCCGCTCGAGCCGATCCTGGAAGCGATCGAGACCAACGACATCACGATCACGCACCTTCTGCTCACGCATCACCACGTTGATCACGTGATCCACAACGCTGACTACGTCGAGCGGTTCGGCTGTGAGATTTGGGGACATCCCGCGGAGCGCCCGTACTGCGATGACATTCAGCACGACCTCAACGACGGCGACGAGGTTGTGTCCGGTGATCTGACGATTCGCGCACTCCACACCCCCGGTCACTCGGTCGGCATGCTCGCTCTCGTGGTCAACGACGAGATCGTTTTCACGGGGGACACTCTCTTTCAGGGCACGGTAGGCGGCACCTTGGCCCCTGGGCACGCCACCTACGCGGATCTTCGACGTTCGATCATGGACGTTCTGATGCAACTGCCATCCGAGACCGTCGTGTATCCGGGACACACCGATTCAACGACGATCGAGGCGGAATGGGAGAACAACGCTTTCATCCGCATCTGGCGCGGTTTGGATCCCGAGGGCACGACACCGTGCAAGGCGTTCGGGCGCGACGCCACGCTGGTAGTGAGGGCTCTCGACTACGACGGCGGCACGAAGTGCTGGGTCCGATTCACGGACGATGGCACGGACGAGGTTGCTCCAGGCTCCCAGGTCACCGGCGACTAGCTCTCCCCGAAACCACTACGCCATGACAACCGCTGCCGAGATCAAGCAGGCGCTAACGCTCTATCCAGCCGACGCGCAGCGACTCGTATTCGCGTCTTCACAGTTGCTCGCGAGCGAGGAGGGTCGCGATCAGCTCGCCCGCGACGTTGTTGGCCTCGCGAACCGGGATGGCGGGCGATTGGTTCTGGGCGTGGACGCCGCGGGTCGGTATGAGGAGTCCCTGGCCCTCGACGATGCCGCTGCGCACACGGCCCTCGACACCATGCTCGATGAGTGCACTGCGCCGCGAGTGAACGCTCAGCTCGAGCACCTGGTTGGCGAAGACGGCGAACTCCTGGTGGTTGCGGTGCCACGGCGCAGCGGCGCACCGCATGCGTTCGCACGTACCAACGCGAAGGGCAGCGTCGGAGCTCGTCTGTATTGCGTCCGGCATCGGGATCGAACAGTTCCGGTCAGCGATGCGCAGCTGCGGTGGCTGTTCGCGGCGCAGGACATGGCCGGCACGCGCCCGATCGAGTTCACACTGCACGCCGCGAGCGATCGTGGTGGGTTGCGCACCGACGTGATCCAGCCCCGCGTGACGGACTCAATCGAGGCCATGCTCGCGGCGCTCGACACCGAGCACTCCGAACGCCTCTACGCCGACCCGGAGATGTTGCAACAGGCCGCGATCGAGCTCACAAGCTGGGTCTTTCTCGAAGAGCTGGCGGATCTCCTGGTTGACGGTGAACTTGGACTGTCGACGGCGGAACAGAAACTCGAGGACCTGCCGGTGCCGGGCGGCGGTAGCGTGTTCGCCGAGCTGCCTGGCGGTCTCCGTGGTCTTCTGGGTGGCGGTACGCCGGGCGGCGTCATGAGTCGACTCCTGCGCCGCCGGACCGACCGTAATTTTCTGCTGCCCGCCGGCGCCGAGATCCAGATCGACTACCTGGCGCGCCTGGGCAAGGCGCGCGTGGGGATTCACGGGCCGGATCTCCGCATTGGCCTGAGTGCAACGCGGGGCGAGCGCGGCACGGGTATCCGCTGGCCGGGCCTCGAAGTACCGGACTCCGCTGGCAACTGGGTAAGCGTCGCCTGCGAACTCCAGGTGGAACTCCCATTCCCGGCGAACGCGTCGACCGAGGCCGCCGGGGCAAGCGACGTTGCGACCGCGCTGTGGAGCCGCCTCTCATCGCGATGGGACGACGCCACGTTGCACGCTGCCGTGAGCCCGGCGACCGTCGAGAGACTCGTCACGGGCGAGTGAGCCCAGGGTCGCACCACGACCTTATTTCGGTAGCAGCGCTCGGACCTGGGCGATGCCCTTCTTTCGCGAACGCCGCGCGATGTCGGCCGGAGACTCTCCGCGGCTGTTGCTGGTCGTAAGATCCGCACCGCGCTCGAGGAGTTCGCGGGTAGGTCCTGCCTGTCCGCCTCTGATTGCGGCGAACAGAGGCGTTTCGCCGCGCGAATCCCGGGCTTCGAGGTTCGCGCCCTGGTCGAGTAGCAGGGATACCAGCGGCGTCCGACCGTGGAACGCCGCGTCGAACAGCGGCGTCTGCTGATTGTCGGACAGGGCCTCCGGGTCCGCTCCGTGGTCCAGAAGCAGCAGCGTGATCTGGCGGAACCCTGCTTGCGAGGCGCGATGCAGCGCGGTTCTGCCCTGGTAATCGCGGATGTCCGGGTCAGATCCAGCAAGCAGTGGAAGAACCCGACTGACGTCGTCCTTGGCGTTGTGGTTGCCGCGACATGCGTCTACCAGCGACGGCCATTTCTCTGGCGCGAAGTCGTCTTCGCGAACATCGTGACCGTGAGCTTGCGCAATGCGTTTGAACTTGCCGGTTGTGAGCCATCCGCGATGGCCTGTTGCGATCGGATCGGCGCCCGCTGCCACGAGACGTTCGGCGATGTCAGCCCGATCGGTGTCGATTGCATCGAACAGAATGGCGGGGGCCGCGTTCGCGTCGGCGTCGGCGCTCAGAAGAAGTTCAACGATCGGCATGTGGCCGCCAACGATGGCGTACTGCAGGGGCCAGGCGCGGTACGGGTTGAAGCGATGCTCCCTGAAATACGGCGTATTGGCAGCAGCAGGGTCCGTCTCCAGCTGCGCAGCCACGAACTGCTCGTCGCCGAGCAAGCAAGCCGAGAGGAAGTCGAGACCGGCACCGTGACCGGTGAGGTACTTCGCGGTTGCAGCGTGGCCGTTGAGGGTTGCGACGCACCACGGCGAGACTTCCAGGCGGGTCTCGCGGTAGTAGCAACCAAGCGCATGAAGGTCAGCGTTCTGGGCCCGGTGGAGGAACTCCACAACCGCACGCTGGCCTTTGCGAGCCGCTTCCCAGACCATCGTTCGACCATGGGCGCCCGTCCATTCCACAAAGCGGCGCGGATCGTCCGCGTAACTGCGTACCGCCTTGAGCCGTCCGGCGGCGCACGCAGGCAGCACGATGCGCAGAAAGTCATTGGATTGTCCGGTCAGTTCTTGCATCCTTCGACGCTGCGGCCCCCGCCCTTGACTGTCAAGACAGGAATGTCGGCGTTTCCGTCATGGCGGCCCGTTCTGCGGCACATCGGCCGCGCCTGTCCGGTTGCGTCCACTAGGTGGGTGCCGCTCCTGTCCGCTCCTGTCCGGCGCCTTCGTTCCCCGACGTTGTAGTGTTGCGGGCCGCTTCCTAGACTGCCGAAACCACGAGGAAGCGCCTGGCGGCGCGTCCGTTGCGATTGTTGAGCCTGGGGCCAACGAGGCAACGAAATAATGAGGCACTTCCGGCGCACGATTCTGGCGACCGCCGCGGCCCTGGCTATTGTGCTCGTGGCTCCGGCGACCGCCCCCGCTCAGTCCGCGACCCCGGCCCAGGGCACGTCCCAGCAGATGGACCTCGAGATGGAGAGCCTGGCCGCTGTCGAGGGCGAGCTCACGATCCGCCCTGGCGACCGCTTCCGGTCGCTACGATTCGCTCATCCGTCTGCGCAAGCGCGGCAAGTCCGACTACAAGTACAAGCTCACCAAGATCCCGATGGGCACACGCATGAAGCCCAAGGGCGTGACCCACAACTCGTACTGTGAGCGTGTGGCGGTGGCCAACAGCATCAACGTCGTGGTCTACGACACCTGGAACCACACGGTCGAGGTTGTTGAGCACCCGCAGTTCGGTCTGATTGCCGATGTCGAGTACGATATGCTGTGCAACCTGATCATCGCCGATATGGGTGGCGACGCGAGCGGTCGCTGGCCGAAAGACGGCAAGCTTTGGCTCTTGACCCCCGAGGGTGACCTGAAGCGCATCGCGACGCAGCGCAACTGGGTGAACCCCGCATTTCTCGACATGGACGAATGGGGCACGATCTACGTTGTAGACAAGGCGGCCGGCCCGCGCATGCCGGGCACCAACGGGCAGTGGCACTTCGACGCGATCTACAAGGTTGGCGCACCGAACTACACCAAGCCGAAAGAGCTGTACGCCCGATCCGGGCTCAATGTCACTTCGTATGCGGTTCAGCCGGACGGCACACAGCTAGTTGGCAATGGTGACGTCTTGCTCCTGCTCGAGAAGACGCGCGCGTACGCGATCTGCGGCGGCAGCGATTTCAGACGGATCAACGGCGTCGACATCAACAGCTCGCGACAGGTCTTCATCGTGGACGGGTACGACCTGTTCGATGACACCTTCATCTACAAGTTGCGCGACGACCGGACGTGCTCGTTGGATGTGATCGGTAGAGGCAAGATGGTGCAGGGAGCTCAGGGGCTCGCTGCAGGGCTGCCGCGCCGCTAGAGATCGGATCGGCCAGCGGCGATCGTGGCCCGGCATGTACCATCGGATGCATGCGAACGATCGCCGTTGTCACGACCTCCCGAGCCGACTACAGCCACCTGTACTGGGTGCTGCGCGAGCTCGATGCCAGCGAGTCAATCGAACTTCGGCTGATCGTCGCCGGCGCGCATCTGTCGCCGGCGTTTGGCCTGACGGCGCGTCAGATCGAGGCCGACGGTTTCAGCATCGACGCCCGTATCGAGTGCTTGCTGAGCTCCGACACTGACGTTGGCATGGCCAAGACGATCGGCGCTGCGACCCTCAGCCTCGCTGACACTCTCGGCGCGACGCGGCCGGACCTGCTGCTGCTGATCGCGGACCGCTACGAGATGCTCGCGCCAGCCGCCGTGGCGCTCGCGCTCAGGATTCCCGTCGCGCACATCGAGGGCGGGGAAGTGAGTGAGGGTGCGATCGACCACGCCGTGCGCAACGCGCTCACGTCGATGGCCCATGTACATCTGGCGCCAACCGCGGGGGCGGCTGCGCGCCTTGCCTCGATGGGGGAGGAACCGTGGCGGATCCATCAAGTCGGGGCACCATCACTCGACCACCTGCGACGGAGCGCACTGCCGGATCGAGAAACGCTGGAACGCGAACTCGGCATGCCCCTCGATCCGGCGCCCATCGTTGTTGCGACGCATCCGGTGACGATCGCGCGGGACACGACCCGCGAGGCAGCGGCGTTGTTCGGTGCGCTCGAGGAGGTCGATCGGCCTGTGATCTTCTGCTTCCCCAACAGCGATGCGGGCAGCCACGAACTCATGCAACTGGCGACTCGATACTGCGAAGGTCGGGACCGTGCGCGTCTCTTCGTGAATCTCGACCCGGTGATCTACTGGGGGCTGCTACAGAACGCCGGAGCGATGCTGGGGAATTCCTCCAGCGGCATCATGGAGGCGCCGTCTTTGGGCTTGCCCGTGGTGAACGTCGGCATGCGGCAGCAAGGTCGTGAGCGTGCGGCGAACATCATCGACGTGGAGCCGACTCGTGCCGCGATTCTCACGCGTCTGGACGAGGCCCTGTCGGACGAATTCCGCGCGGGGCTGAGCGACGTGTCCAACCCCTACGGCGACGGCGACTCCGGCGCCCGGATCACACGCATCCTCGAAGGCGTTCCCCTGGGAGAAGAACTCTTCGTGAAGCGCGCGATGCCGGTCGAGATGACGCCCGCGGCCCCGGCTCAGTCCTAGCGCTGCCAGTTCGGGTCGGTGTAGACCGCCTCAGGCAGGCTGTCGTGAACCGCAATGTCCCATTCGGCGCCGAAACCATGATCGGTTGCGATCATGATGTCGCCGAAGCGCTCCCAGTCGGCCCAGGGGCGAGTGAAGCCGGGCTCCGCCTGGTCGCGACTGGCGAACCAGCTCCACTGCTCGACGAGACCGCTGTCGCGGGCCACATAGACGAGATAGCGGTTGTCGGGAGTGACGCCCACTGACTCGAAGGTGAGCTGCAGGACATCGGCCTCGCGATCGTCTTCCATGATGTCTTCGCCCACATAGGTGAGGTTCACGCCGGGATCGAGAAGCTTGTAGGGCATGAACATCCAGTAAGCGTCGTTCACCCATGCACGCCAGCCTCCATCGAGCCGCTCGTCGAGTTGCTCACCGAAGACTTCCTCGCCATCCACCCACGCGCGCCCTTCGCGCGTATTGATATTCATGAGAGTCAACGTCGTCGGCGTGGGCTCGCCCTGCCGGTTTTGGCCTGCAGCGGTCTCGATGCGCACATTGCCGGTCCACTTGTCCCAGTGGTGGAGGCGGCCGCGACCCATGAAGTTCCACGAAAGATGCCGTGTGTTGTCCCAGGCGTCCTGACCGCCCATAGCGTCCATGACGGACTCGGCGATTTCGCGCGCGTCGGCATCGGCTTGAGCCAGGGCCGGGGACGAGACGAGGCAAGCGGTGGCAACAATCAGAGCTGCGAAGAATCGAGTGCGCGTAGGCGTCACGGCAGTTTCCAGTTAGCTGTCGGGGAGTGACCGGTAGCCACAAGATCGGCGCACCGGGTGGCAAGTACGTTGTCAGGAGATTACGACCGACTCGGTCCGCAGGGCAACCGCCAGTCAGATCGAGTGTGGCACGGGCGACCCCCACACCCGGCCCACAGTTGGCCGCGCATGCCTATTGTCAGGTCGGCTACACTGGTACGTCTGTTCACGAGATCCCTGGGACTGCCGTTTGACCACCGCCGTACGTCGCGAGCCCACGCTGCTGCAGATGTCGGCGCCGCTCGTGATCTCATTCGTCATGCGCGCGGCGTTTACTTTCGTCGATACCGCCTACGCGGCGACGATCGGTGACGCCGCGGTCGCCGCGATCGGTCTGACGGTTCCGTTCGAGTTCCTGATGATCGCCATCTGGGTCGGCCTGTCCACCGGTCTCACCGCGGCGTTGTCTCGCACGATGTCGGCTGGCGAGGGCGAGAAGATCGAGCAGCACCTCGGCGTTGCCTGGAAACTCGTCTGGTTCGTGTCGCCGATCTTCCTGGCCGTAGGCGCGATCATCTGGTTCCTGGCGCCGCAGGGCGGTCTGAGCGACATCGTATTCCAGGACTTCCGTGTTTACGCCTCGGTCCTCATCGCTGGATCGGCGTTCACGTCTTTCTGGTCGGTGATTCCGGACTCGATCGTGAAGGCGCACCAGGATACGCGGTCCACCATGTGGGCTGGGATCTGGTCGAACGTCATCAACATCACCCTGAACACTCTCTTCCTGTTCGTCTTCAACTGGGGTGTTTTCGGCATCGCGCTGTCGACCGTTCTCGGTCGTATCGGCGGTCTGGTCTACGCGATCGTGGCGGCGCGCCGTCATGAGAACGCCCGGCGCGCTGGAGGCGAGCACGACGTGCCCGGGCTCGACCCGCATCCGTATCGCACTCAGTTGTCGCTGGCCGTTCCGGCGGGCCTGACGTTCGGCCTGTCGTCCGTCGAGATGGCCATCGTGAACACGATGCTCGCAGGGTTGACCAACGCGACCGCAGCGATCGCCGCCTATTCGATTTACCACCGAGTCGCGCTGTTTGCGATGAACCCGCTGATCGCCATCTCGGTGGCGATGTTGCCCTTCGCGGGAAGGCTCGTGGGCAAGAAGGACTGGGAAGGCTTGAGAGCCTCAATCCGGCAGGCGCTGGGCATTACGTTCGGGTATTCGATCGTGCTCGTGACGCCGATCATGGTTCTGCTGGGCCCCTGGCTGGCCAGCGCCCTGGCCGAATCACCAGAGACAGTCTCCTTTGCCCGGTTCTCCCTGTATCTGGTGCCCTTGAGCTGCATCGTGTCGACGCCGTTCTTCCTGGCGCGGCCGGTATTCGAGGCCCTCGGGCAGGGCCGCCCAGGGCTCATCATGGCGGCAGTACGATCGTTGATCCTCACCGTGCCCCTCGCATGGGGTGGACAGGAACTCGCGGTTGCCATGGGCTATCCCGGTCTCTACGGAATGATGCTCGGCCTACTCGCCGTGGGAGCGCTGTCCTCGGCAGGGTTTGTCGTCTGGTTGCAGCGAACGCTGCGCGAAGTGGTTCGCGAGCACAGTGCCGCGGACACCGATGTCCCGCTCGAAGGTTCAACGTCCGAGCTTGCGCCGGATCCGACCTTGCATCCCGAGCCCCCTGAATAAGACATCCCGTCGCCTGGCTGCGACGGCCCCGCCCCGGAGTACCCGAAGTGAACGTCGAGTTTCCTCGCAGTTTCTTGCCTGACGTCCTCGACCTTGGCGACTGGGATGCCGTGCAGCCCTTCGTCGAGGCGCTGCTTTCGCGAGATGTGGAGACGGCGGAGGATCTCGAACGGTGGCTCCTCGATTCCTCGGAGCTGCAGTCCGCGATCTCAGAGGAGCGCTCGAAGCGCTACATCGCGATGACCTGCGACACCGAGGATGAAGAAGCCGAGCAGGAGTATCTCCACATGGTGGAGAAGTTCATGCCGGCGGCGAAGCCGTGGTTCCACCGACTCAACACCTTCTACCTCGGCACCGAGGCTCGTGAGGATCTCGACGCGGATCGCTACGGCGTGCTCGATCGCGACGTCGAGGTGGAGATGGAGTTGTATCGCGAGAACAACATCGAGCTGCAGACCCAGGCGAGCGTGCTCAGCCAGAAGTACCAGAAGATCAGTGGCGCGATGACGGTTCAGTTCCGAGGCGAGGAACTCACGATGCCGCAGCTGGCGAAGCATCTCGAGGTGATCGACAGAGAAACGCGCCAGGAGGCGTGGACGGCTTCGGGCGAACGTCGCCTGCAGGATCGCGAGGAGTTCGAAGAGATCTTCGATGAACTGTCCGGGCTGCGGTCGAAGATGGCGGCGAACGCCGACTGTGCCGACTACCGCGAGTACATCTTCAAGTCGTACCGGCGCTTCGACTACACCCCCGCCGACTGCGAGGCGTTTCACACGGCGGTTGAGAAGCACGTGATGCCGTTGGCGAACGCGATGGCCGAAGAGCGGCGCTCCGCGCTTGGTCTGGACGTTCTACGGCCCTGGGACTATGGGGTTGACGCGCTGGGACGGGAGCCGTTGCGCCCGTTCGAGTCGGCCGACGAACTCGGCGCCGGCTGCCTGCGGATTTTCGCCCGGTTGGACCCAGAGCTCGAACGCCAGTTTGGCGCAATGCTCGATGGCGGCGAACTCGATCTCGATTCCCGCAAGGGCAAGGCGCCTGGCGGGTACCAGTCTTCACTCGACGAACAGCGCCGGCCGTTCATCTTCATGAACGCGGCGGGCCTGCATCGCGACGTGGAGACCCTTCTCCACGAGGCCGGCCACGCGTTCCACTCAATCGCTTCCCGCCACGATCCGCTGGTCGAATACCGCCACGCACCGATCGAGTTCGCCGAAGTCGCGTCGATGACGATGGAGCTATTCGGCGACGACTATCTCGACGAGTTCTACTCCGAGGCAGACGCGGCACGCGCCAAGCGCAAGCACCTCGAAGGCGTAATCGGCCTCCTGCCATGGATCGCCCGCGTCGATGCGTTCCAGCACTGGATCTACACCCATCCAGCCCACTCGCGCGACGAGCGGACGACGGCTTGGCTCGACCTCGGCAAACGCTTCGAAACCCCCACCGACTGGACCGGGTTCGAGGCGCAACGCGAGTCCTCATGGCAGCGCCAGCTGCACATCTTCTGCTACCCGTTCTATTACATCGAGTACGGCATCGCCCAGCTCGGCGCGCTGCAGATCTGGGACACCTACAAGCAGAATCCCAAGCTCGCGCTCAACAACTACCGCAGCGCCCTGGCCCTGGGTGGTTCGAAGCCGCTGCCGCAGCTGTTCGAGGCCGCGGGCGCCAAGCTGGCCTTCGACGCGGACACGATCACGCCACTGATGACCCGGGTAGGCGAGGAACTGGCCCAGCTTCCGGCGTAGCCGGCGATTAGTCGTCTCGCAGAAACTCGCGGACCATGCCGAGGACGGTGCTGACGGCGCCGATGTTGTAGCCCTCGGGGATGACCAGGTCGGCGTGCGACTTGGACGGTTCCACGAATTCGATGTGCATCGGGCGGACGGTGGCGAGGTATTGCTCGTACACCGACTCGCGGGTGCGGCCGCGGTCTGCGATGTCGCGCTCGAGGCGGCGCATGAAGCGTAGGTCTGCGGCGGTGTCGACGTAGATCTTGAGATCCATGAGATCGCGCAGCGTGGGCTCGGCCAGCGCGAGCACGCCTTCGAGAAGGATCACCGGCTTGGGCTTGGTTGGTGTGGTGTCTTCGGCTCGGTCGTGGGCAGCGAAGTCGTAGCGCGGCACATCCACCGCCGCGCCGTGCAGGAGGGCGTGCAGGTGCTCGACGAGCAGTTCGGTCTCGAGGGAATCGGGATGGTCGTAGTTGACCCTCTCCCGGTCCTCCATCGGCAGGTGCGACAGCCGGTGGTAGTAGGCGTCGTGCAGGATGTGGGCGCAGTTGTCGGGGCCGATCTTCTCGGCTAGCGCCTCGGCAATCGTGGTCTTGCCGGAGCCCGAGCCGCCCGCGATGCCGATGATCAGCGGGCGGTCGCCGCGTTCCTGGTTCATTCCTCGTCGGCCTCGACCGGCGCTGCCGGATTCTTCACGTACATGTCGAAGAAGTCGATGAAGCGCTTCCACAGGTCGAGGTATGACTCGATCGCTCGCGGCCCGTGCGACTCGAACGGGTACTCGTAGAGCACCGCGTTCTTGTCGAGACCCTGCAGCGCCTGCATGAAGCGGCGCGACTGGATCGGGAACGTGCCCGTGTTGTTGTCGTCGCCGCCGTGGTACATCAGCAGCGGCGTGTCGAGATGGTCGGCGTGGAAGAACGGCGACATGTTCAGGTACGTGCCCAGCGCCTGCCAGATGTAGCGCGACTCGCGCTGGAACCCCATTGGGGTGAGCGTACGGTTGTACGCGCCATCGCCGGCGATACCCGCTTTGAAGTACGGGGTACGCGTGAGCAGGTTGCCGGTGGCGAAGGCACCGTAGCTGTGTCCGCCATGGCCGATGCGGTCCGGGTCGACCAGGCCGAGGTTGTCGAGGTGGCGAATCGCGGCGTAGAGCGAGTCGCTGAGGTGCTGGATGAAGTTGTCGTTGTAGTCCTCGCCGACGATCGGGACGTCGGGATGCACGAGCGCGTAGCCCTGGGTGGTCCACAGCAGCGACCAGCGCAGGTAGCTCATGTGGTCGAACTCGTTGGCGTTCCAGTCGCGTACGGCGTCGCGCTCGTAGTCGCGCGGCGTCTCGTATTCGCTCGGGTACGTCCAGATCATAGCGGGGACGGCGTCATCGCCCTCTTGCCAGCCGACTGGCATCCAGATGCGCCCCTGCACCGCGAGTCCGTCACGGCGCGTGTACTCAAAGTCCTTGCGCGTCGCCTCGGTGACTTCGGGGAAGGAGTCGGTGTTTGCGGTCAGCCGGTCGCCGAAGCCGCCATCGCGAGTCCAGCGCCAGGTGTCGGGGAATGTCGTCGCAGACTCGCGCTGCACCAGCAGTCCAGTGACGTCGCGATCCAGCGGGACCAGCGGGCGCTCGTACGTGTCGGTCGCGCCCTCGAAGACGCGTTCACTGTCGCCACGCGATCGACGAACGGCCGTGGTCGGTAGTCTTCCTGGAATCCTGCGCCTTGCAGGAAAACCGCTGCCTGGCCTGTCTCGGTGATGACATGCGGGTTGCCCATCGCGTCGTGCCATTCCAGCAACTGCCCCGGCAGGGCGAGCGGGTCACGAGCGTCCCAGGGATCTGTGAGGTCGGCGGCCTCGCCGTTTGAGACCGTGAACTGCCGCAGCACGCGCTTGCCGCCGTCCACACTGACCTCGGCGAACGCCAGCGAGCCCGGCTTGTTGAAGCCGAGGCCGCTCAGCGAATCGTCGCTGCTAGCCACGACACGCATCGAAGCGATCGCGAAGGGGGCGTCGAGCAGGAAGATCTGGTCCAGCGGGGCTTCTGCGTCTTCATCCTCGCCGGCCGCGTCGTCCGTATCTTCGTCGCCCTGACTTTCTCGCTGCAGCCAGGCGAGAGTCGAGCCGTCCGGCAGCCACATCACCTCGCGCGGCTGGTCACGGTCGTTGTTGCCGCCGCGTCCCTCGCGAAGGGGCGTCTCCCGAATGACTTCGAGAACGGCTCCGCTCATGTCGCGAACCTCGAGGATCCGGCCGAAGGCGAAGGCGCTCACCAGCGGTGACAGCGGATCGACGATGCGTTCGGTGAGCACGTGCTCACCATCCGGACTTAGCTGGATGCTGGTGAACATGCCCGGGTCGCCCATCGCCACCACCGAACCGTCGCGCTCAACGCGGACCAGTTGCGAGGTCGTGTGGTAGCGAAAGAGTTGTTCTTCGTGGGCGTCTTCGAGCAGGAACGGATAGGTGGGGTTGGCGAGGGCCTTGTCGCGAGTCCGTCGGACGACGGGGCCGGCCGGAACACCGCGTTCGGGCGCGGGGCCTCGGCCCGCGGGTACTCCCAGCGTGATCACTTCACCGTCGGGCGTCACCTGGACCGTCGACGACTGGCGTGCGCTGGAGCCCTCGACGCGACTCGCCAGTGTTGCGAGCGGCTCAACGACACTGAGCCGTCCTGCCAGGCCGCTGGGGAGGTCCACCATCCAGAGCTCGGTCGGACCGTTGTACGGGTGGCGGAGCACCGCCATGTGGACGCCGTCGGGAGAGAACGCGAAGTCCGAATAGTGGCTCTCGTCGGCCAGTTGAAGCTCAGTCGTTGCAGCGTTCTCAAGGTGATAAACGCTCGCGCCAACAATGCCGTAGGTATCGAGACGCCAGGTGCGGTTGCGCTGGCCGCGGAGCTCGAGACCTGCCAGGCGCTGCGTCGACTCGCCCATGCGCGCGACGGTCGACAGCTCGCTGTAGCGCGGCACAAGGAAAAACTCGCCGTTGCCCGACGGCGTATCGAGAACCGCAAAGTTCTTGTCGCGCCGGAACATCTCCTGGATGTCCTCGCCCGGCAATTCGTACGTGCTGTCCCAGGCCAGGGGTGCGGCTTGCTCACCCTCTTCCTGCGCGGGTGCGAGCGCGGGGATCACCATGGCCACGAAGAGAACGAGAGTTGCGATTCGGCGGGTCCAGTAGTGCATCGGCGCTTCCAGCGTAGTGGCCGGGCAACGGCCCGGCCGGACGGTTAGAAACCGTACCCCAACGCGGGGGTGAACGCGTGGACTAGCGCGGGTCCGCCGCCGGCGTCTCGGTGGGGCGCTCTTCGCGGAACGCATGGCACTCCCGCACCGGAAGTTGTGGATACTGGCGCAGCCGTTGATCGTCTTCGGCCGCCTGGCACATCAGAAACACCGAGCCGCGGCGGGTTGCGACCCGACGGGCGTGAACGCAGGTGAGGCACAGGCCTCGCTCGATCAATTGGGGCATCATCACGCTCTTCGCGGTACAAGGAGTGCCCTGATTCTAGCGGTGCCCGCTTCGGGCTCCGACTCACGGGAAGATCGATGTCGAAACCCGCCTGGATCCGCACAGTCGCAGAAGAGGATGCCGATCCGGCGCTGGCGGAGCTGTACGAGGAAGTCCGCGACCCGGTGTCCGGCAAGCTCGACCATGTGCTGCAGGTTCATTCGCTCCACCCCGCGGGCCTCCGAGCACATCAGGACCTTTATTCGGCGGTAATGCGAGGTACCCCCACGCTGCGGGGCGCCGAGCGCGAGATGATCGCTGTGGTCGTTTCACAGCTGAACGCATGTCACTACTGAATGACCCATCACCGGCGCGGTCTGCGCCGGAAACTTCGCGACGACGCGCTTGTGGATCGCATTGTCGAGGACTACCGCACTGCCGGGCTCGATCCTCGTCGGCTGGCGATGTTGGAGTACGCCGAGAAGCTCACGTTGACGCCGGCGGACATGACCTCGGACGATGTTGGAGGCCTTCGCGACACGGGTTTCGAGGACGCGGACATTCTCGCGATCGCCGAGGTTGCCGCCTACTACGCGTACGTCAACCGAATTGCCGATGGACTCGGAGTGACTCTTGAGTGACGCGCCACTCGGTTCGATGGTGCCGGCATGGCGCGAGCTGGGCGACCAGGTGGTCGCCGAGACGCGCATCTTCACGCTCCGTCGCCGGCGAGCGGCCTCTCCTGCACATCCCGAGAACCCTGGTGAGTTCGTCTATCTCGACTCGGCCGACTGGGTGAACGTGATCGCGTTGACCGAAGCCGACGAGGTCGTGCTCATCGAGCAGTTTCGGCATGGCACCAACGCAGTGACCCTGGAGATTCCAGGCGGAATGGTCGATCCCGGCGAGGATCCCGTGGCCGCCGGCGTGCGCGAATTGCTGGAAGAGACGGGCTATGGATCGGACGATTTCTTGTCGATCGGTAGTGTCGCGCCTAACCCAGCGTTGCTGAACAATCGGTGCCACACCGTGTTGGTTCGCGGCGCCGCTATCACCGGGCCTACCGCCCTCGAAGAGCATGAGGAAATCGCCGTCCGGCTGGTGCCGTTGGCAGATATCAGCGCAATGATCCGGGCCGGAACGATTGACCACGCCCTGGTCGTCGCCGCATTCCACTACCTCGCCTTGCTGCGCGAAGCCGAGAGTCGAGCGTGAAGCGCGGAGTCGGTGTCGTGGCGCTGCTGCTCATAATCATAGCCTGCGCCGAGACTGCGCCCGCGCCACTCATGGTGCAGTGGGAGCCAGTGGAGGCTCTCAATGCGTCATTGCCCGAGACCATCCGCGTGTACTCCGGCACAGACCCTGAAGCGCCGCTGCGAGCGTGGTCAGTGAGGATCGAAGCATCGCCGGAGCTCGGCGTCAGAGTCGCGGCGTCGACCGACACGGATGGTGTGGAGATCGGTTCGGAGTTTGCCGAACAGAGCGACGCCCGCGTCGTCCTCAACGGGGGCTACTTCCGCATGGGCGAGTCGCCGATGAGGCATGTTGGCCTGCTGATGGTCGACGGCGAGATCATCGAGCCCGCGATGGACTCGGTGCTCCGTGACGGCGAGCGGTACTTCCTCGCCCGCGGCGCCCTGGGTTTCCTGCCGGGCGGACAGGCCGACGTCGCCTGGGTGTCGAGTCGCGATGGCGTGCTCTACGAGTGGGTGTCGCCGCCGCCCAACGCCGCGGAGCTTCCGGTTACAGGGCTCGATTTTGATGAACTCAAGGTATGGCCGGCCCACGATGCTTTGGCGGCGGGCCCCGTGCTCGTGATGGACGGTCAGATCCACGTGGCCACGGACGCGGAGGTCTTCTTCGGAACTGCCATTCCGGAACTCAACCCGCGAACGGCGGCCGGCGTGACTCCAGAGGGCGACCTGGTTCTCGTGGTGATCGATGGCCGGCAGCGCGAGAGCCGGGGCGTGGATCTCCTGGAGCTGGCGAACATCATGCTTGAGCTCGGCGTGGATGAGGCGGTGAACCTGGACGGTGGCGGTTCGAGTACGCTCGTCGTGGATGGCGTGCTCGTGAACCGGCCGCTTGGCGCCCAGATCGAGCGCGAGGTCATGTCTGCGCTCCTCGTCGTCGAGAAGTAGGGAGCAGTGCCCGAAGAGTCATTTGGTTCTGCCGTTACGGTTGGAAGTCCCGAAACGCCACAGCGTGAGCTAACCGAGACCGGCCCGATGACGGCCGCCGACGGGGTGCTGTTCTGCCCTCGACGCGGCGTGAATCCCGGGGCGACCCAGCGACTCCGCAAGGACACCACCAAGTTGCTCCATAGCAGGCTCCGGACGCTGGTCTGGCTGCTGTTGGCGACGTCAGCGGCGTCCTTCGGCCGCTTCCTGCTGCTCGGCCAGGTGGCCGGAATGGCTGGCACCGGGTTCCTTATCGGGGCCTCGGTAGTTGCCGCGCTCTATCTGCGACCGGCTACGCGGACGACGCCGCAGCTGCGTGCCACGACCTTGGCCGTTTTTCTCGCCGGCCTTGTCGGCATCGGGATCAATACCTTCCTGATTCTCGGGGAGGCGCTGCAAGCAGCCGATTACGGCTTCTATCACGCGCAAGCAAATCGGCTGCCGGGCATCTACCTGCTGTTGATGCTCGCCTACGCGATCTTCATCCCGGCGCCCTGGAAGCAGGCGCTCGTGGCCTGCGCCCTGATCGTGGTTGGCGGCATCGTGCCCAGTCTGGGACTCATGTGGAGCTATCGGGGCGCTTTCCAAGCAGCCGGGGCCTCGATCGATCGCGTGGAGCAGGTCAGCTTCACTCTCATGATGTTGCTCATCGGAGCCCTGTTCGCGGTGATCGGTAGTCATACGATTCACGGCTATCGACGAGCCGCGGCCGAAACCGACGACGCCGGGATGTATCGGCTGCTCGGGAAGCTCGGCGAGGGTGGCATGGGAGAAGTGTGGCGAGCGGAGCATCGGATGCTGGCGCGACCTGCCGCCATCAAGATCATTCGTCCTGAGTTGCTCGGCGTGTCCTCCGCCGAGGACACTGCGACCAGGCGTTTCACTCGCGAGGCTCGTGCTACCGCGAAGTTGCAGTCGCCCAACACGGTTGATCTCTACGACTTCGGTTCCACCCAGGACGGCATCTTCTTCTACGTGATGGAGATGCTGGACGGAATGGATCTCGAAGACATGGTGAAGAATTTCGGCCCGATGCGGCCCGCGCGAGTGGTGCACTTGCTCACACAGGCGGCCGACTCCCTGCAGGAGGCACACAACCGCGGCCTGACGCATCGCGATATCAAGCCCGGGAACCTTCACGTAGGGTTCTATGCGGGCCGCGCCGACTGGGTGAAGGTCCTCGACTTCGGTCTGGTGAAGGCCTCTGATGAGGTGGAAGGCCAGACGGCGCTGACGATGGAAGGCGTGACCACCGGCACGCCGGCCTACTTTCCCCCGGAGATGGCGCGAGGCGCCGCCGCGGCCGATGCGCGCAGCGATATCTACGCCCTCGCCGCGGTTGGCTACTGGATGTTGACCGGAGAGCTCGTGTTCGCCGGCAACACTGCTCTCGAGATGGTCCTGCAGCATGTGCAGGAGACGCCGTTACCGGTTTCGCAGCGCACGGAATTGCCGGTGCCACCCGCGCTCGAGGCCGCGATCATGGCGGGCCTCAGCAAGAATCCGGATGAACGGTCGCAAACAATGCGCGAGTTTGCGACTATGCTGGCCAACAGCGACTTGGCGCGGTGGACCGACGCCGAAGCCCTGGAATGGTGGCGCCTGCACGAGCCGGATGTGCTCGGCGGCGCGGCGTGAATCAGTCTTAGAAAGCTAACGAACGGAGAGTCTCGATGGGAATGCTGTTCATGGCGCACTCAGGCGTCCGCTATCTGGTTCTCGCGGCCGCCCTCATTGCGCTGGCGATGTCGCTCATGAAGGGGCAGGACGGCAATGCCAAGAAGGCCATGGGCGCGTTCGTCGGTATGGTCGACATACAGGTGTTGCTCGGCTTGCTGCTGATGATGCAGATCCCGTTCTACGGGGCGCTGATGGGTCACATCGCGATGATGTTTGCAGCGGTCTTTGCCGCGCATGGATTCTCGGTAGCCGCCAAGAAGAAGGAAGACGGCGGTCGAACCCGTGTGATCGGGATTCTCGTGACCCTCGCGCTGATCGTGCTCGGCATCATGGCCATCGGCCGCCCGATTCTCGGGAGCTCGATGTAGCTCGATGGAGAGCTTCAACGAACTTCGCGAGCGCGTAGCTCGCCTGAGCGACGTGCGCGCGGCGGCGGCGGTGCTTTCCTGGGATCAGGAGACGTACATGCCGTCGGGCGCCGGGGAGGCGAGAGCTCACCAGCTCGCGACCCTGCAACAGCTCGCTCACGAGATGTTCACGGACGACGAGCTCGCCGGCTTGCTCGATCGCGCTGCCGCCGAAGTGGCAGGTCACGATGCCGACTCGGATGAGGCGCGGATCGTGAAAGTCCTAGTCCGCGATCGAGACAAAGCGGTGAAGCTGCCTTCGCGCCTCGTCGCCGATCTAGCTCGGGAGACTGCGCTCGCGCAGCAGGCCTGGGCGCAGGCACGCCAGGCGAATGACTTTCCGGCGTTCCTGCCGCATCTCGAGACGGTGATGGCGCTGACAATCGAGAAGGCAGAGGCCCTCGGCTACGAGGACACGCCCTACGACGCGCTGCTCGACGAGTACGAGCCGGACATGCGTGCGTCGGAGGTCAGGACCGTGTTCGCCGAGCTGCGCGATGAACTGGTGCCGCTCGTCGAGGCGATTGCCGACTGCCCAAAACCGGACGACGCCTGCTTGCGCGCGGGCTTCGACGAAAACGCCCAGTGGCGTTTCGGCGAAGCGGTGATCGCCGACTTCGGGTTCGACTTCGATCGCGGCCGGCAGGATCGATCCGCGCACCCGTTCTCGACCAATTTCTCGACCACCGACGTCCGCATCACCACCCGTGTGGACCACGACTTCCTGCCTCCCGCACTCTTCGGGACTCTGCATGAGGCGGGACACGCCATGTATGAACAGGGCGTGGACCCGGCGCTCGATCGCACCGGCCTGGCGTCCGGCACGTCGCTCGGTGTGCACGAGTCACAGTCGCGCTTGTGGGAAAACATGGTCGGTCGTTCGCACGCGTTCTGGCGGCACTACTACTCGAAGCTGCAGACCGACTTCTCCACCCAGTTGGCCGGGGTCTCACTCGACGACTTCCACCGCGCGATCAATCGCGTGGAACCGTCCCTGATCCGCGTCGAGGCCGACGAGGTGACCTACAACCTGCACGTGATGATCCGGTTCGAGTTGGAACTCGATCTTGTGGAGGGCCGCCTCGCTCCCGCCGATCTCCCCGATGCCTGGAACTCGAAGTACGAACAGGCTCTCGGCCTCCGGCCCGACAGCGACGCCAACGGCGTGCTCCAGGACATCCACTGGTCGTTCGGGCTGATCGGGTACTTCCCGACCTATTCGCTGGGCAACCTGATCTCCGCCCAGCTGTACGACCGAGCCGACTCTGATCTCGGTGGAATCGAGGCGCAGGTCGAACGCGGAGAGTTCGGCCCGCTGCGCGACTGGTTGCGCGAGCATGTGCACCGGCACGGCTCAAAGTTCAGCGCCACGGAACTGCTGCAACGGATCACAGGCGGCGGACTCGAAGCAGGTCCGTGGTTGAACTACGCGCGCACCAAGTTCGGCCAACTCTACGGACTCTAGCCGGGCCCGAGGGTTACCTGGCAGCGAGCGGCAGAATCTCATACGTTTGGGCGGCGAATATCCGCTTCTTGCGCTCGGAGATACCTCATGCTGCGTTCACCACGCCTGCTCGCCCTGGCCCTCGCCGCGTTCCTGCTAGTCGGAGGCGCGGCGCCTGGTGCCGCCGCTCGCGCCCAGGAAGACGCTCATTCGGGCGAGTTCTCAGCGCATGACACGCTGCGCATCAACAACGTCGGTGGCCCGCGCATCTCACCGGACGGCGAGTGGATTCTCTACACGGTGGCGGTCCGTGACCTCGAAGATGAAGACCTGGCGCGCGCGACGCAGCTTTGGCGCATCGGTGTCGATGGCACCGGGCAGCGGCAGCTGACCCACGGCGAAGGATCTTCAGGTTCACCACGCTGGTTCCCTTCGGGCGACAAGTTCGCTTTCACGCGCACGATCGACGGGAAGTCGCAGGTGTGGGCGATGTACACCGACGGTGGCGAGGCCTGGCAGGTCACCGAGCACGAAGAGGGTGTGGGCGCGTACAACATCTCGCCCGACGGCGAAAAGGTGCTCTTCACATCTCGTGACCCCGAGACCGACGAGCAGAAGCGTCGCAAGCGTCAGCGCGACGATGCGGTGGTGATCGACGCCGAGTTCAGCTGGACGCATCTGTGGGTGCACGCCCTGGAGGCCGGCGAGACGAAGCGTCTAAGCGAAGGCGACTTCACCGTTTCCGACCCGCGGTGGGCACCGACCTCCGATCGCATCGCCTACGTCACGCGTCCCAACACGAAGATCAACGACAGCTGGAACAGCGACATCCATGTTGTTGACGTGGTGAGCGGCGATTCGAAGATGCTCTACTCGAACCCGGGCCCTGACTCGTCGCCGCGCTGGTCGCCCGATGGCAAGACGATCGCGTTCACGGCCCAGCCGGAGACCGGCACATCGGTCTGGTACAACAAGCTCTACCTGATGCCGGCGGACGGCAGCGCGGATCCCGAGATCCTGCTCGAGAACTTCGACCTCAACGCTGGCGCCCCGATCTGGGCACCGAACGGGGCGGACATCTACTGGTCGACGGGGCAGGGGACCAAGACAAACCTCTTCTCCGTGCAGCTGTCCACCGACGAGGTGCTCGACCACGCCGCGCCGAGTGGCGTGAACTTCCAGTTCACGCTGTCGCCTGACGGCGGGCGCTGGGTGTGGGTGCACGCCAACCCTTCGCATCCGTCGGAGCTGTTCACGGCGCCGTCCGATGATCTGTCCTCGCCGACGAAGCTGACCGATCACAACGCATGGATGGCAGCGGACGGTATCGCACCGGCACGCGTCGAGACCATCACCTGGAACAACTCGGAAGGCATGGCGATCGAAGGCGTCGTGCACTACCCGCCGAACTTCGACGGCACGCCCCATCCGCTCGTTGTTCACCCTCACGGTGGCCCGAGTGGAGCGGTGACCGAGAGCTTCAACACCGCCAATCAGATGCTGGCAGCCAACGGCTTCGTGGTGCTGCAGCCCAATTTCCGCGGTAGCTCCAACTACGGCCAGGAGTTCCTCAACGCCAACCGCGACTACTGGGGCATCCGCGACTACGACGACATCATGACGGGCGTGGATCAGCTGGTCGCGGATGGTGTGGCCGACCCCGATCGCATGGTCGCCTACGGCTGGAGCTACGGCGGCTACATGACGTTCTGGATGTCCACCCAGACGGATCGGTTCAAGCTGATCTCGCCGGGCGCGGGCCTTACGAACCTGTACTCGATGTACAGCACCACCGACATTCCCGGTTACCTTGGCTGGTTCTTCGGCACGCCCTGGGACAACGAGGACATCTATCGGCGCCTGTCGCCGATTCGCCACGTGAAGGACGTGACGGCGAAGATCCTGATCATGCACGGCGCCAACGACGCCCGGGTGCCGCCCGAGCAGGCGGTCGAGTTCTATCAGGCTCTCCGCGACCTCGGCAAAGATGTCACCTACGTGTCGTACCCGCGCCAGGGCCATGGCATCGGCGAACCGCGACTCCAGCTGGACCGTCTGCGCCGCTACGTCTGTGCGTTCACCGATGCGGTGGGCATGGATGCCTCCACCGAGGAGTGCGTCGAGGGGGTGCCCGCAGCGCCGATGGATATGGACGCCGAGTCCGACTCCGACGCCGAAGGTATGTCGGCGCAAGAATCGGGTGACGGGATCTTCCGAGTCGTGGAACGCTAGAGCAGTTCCGCGGCTCAGTAAGGAAGAGACGATCATGGGAAAGGTGCATACCGAGGGCGACCCTCAGCCGCGTGATGCCGCACTAGCCACCGACTCGGACGAGTTCCGCGCCGCCGGCCACGCGCTGGTCGATCAACTTGCCGACTTTCTGACCTCGCTCCCCGAACGTCCGGTCACCCGTGACCTCGACCAGCCAGCCGTGCGCGATCTGCTTGGCACGAGGCCGCTCCCGGAGCACGGCGAAGATCTGGCTGCCGTGCTGCCCACCACGGTGGAACTGCTCGCCGACAACTCGTTGTTCAACAGCCACCCGAAGTTCATGGCGTACATCACCTCGTCAGCCGCGCCGGTGGGTGCCCTGGGCGACCTGATCGCCGCCGTGATGAATCCGAATCTGGGTGGCTGGACGCTATCCGCCGTAGCCAGCGAGATCGAAACGCAGACGGTGCAGTGGATCGCGGAACTTCTGCGCTATCCGTCCGGCAGCGGTGGATTGCTCGTGAGCGGCGGCAACGTGGCGAATTTCATCGGGTTCCTGGCAGCGCGTCGAGCAAAGACCGGGGCGGACATCCGCGAGAAGGGCCTGATTCAGAACGGACAGCGACTCACCGTCTACTGCTCGTCTGGCACGCATACGTGGATCCAGAAGGCGGCCGACCTGTTTGGCCTGGGCACCGAGGCGGTGCGGTGGATCCCAGCCGACGCCGACCACCGGATGGACATGGCGCAGCTCGAAGCCACGATCCAGGCCGATCGCGAGGCCGGCTTCACGCCACTGCTTGTAGTGGGAACCGCGGGTACCGTCGGCGTGGGCGCGGTCGACCCACTCCGCGAGATCGGCGCGCTGTGCCAGCGCGAGGACATCTGGTTCCACGTGGATGGTGCCTACGGTGCCCTGGCAGCGGCCGTCGACGATGTGCCGGCGGACCTGCACGCCCTCGCGCTGGCCGACTCCGTGGCGGTCGACCCTCACAAGTGGCTCTACACGCCTCTCGAAGCCGGCTGCGCTCTGCTGAAGGATCCCCGCCACCTGGTGGACGCGTTTAGCTTCACGCCCGAGTACTACTTCTTTGGCGAGGGCGAGGACCGGCCGATCAACTATTACGAACTCGGCCTGCAGAACTCGCGCGGGTTCCGTGCGCTCAAGGTCTGGCTGGGTCTCCGGGTCGCAGGACGAGCAGGCGCCGCCAAGATGATCGAGGACGACATTGCGCTCACTGAGCGCCTCCACGGTCGCATCGACGAACATCCCGACTTCGAGGCCCGCACCCTCTCGCTGAGTATCTCGACGTTCCGCTACATGCCGGCGGGAATGGAGGCCCAGGAAGATCTCAACCGCTTCAATCAGGCATTGCTCGAGCGACTGCAGGAGGAAGGGAAGTTCTACCCATCGAACGCAATCGTCGACGGGGATTTCCTCCTGCGCGCGTGTGTGGTGAACTTCCGCACCGAAGCCAAGGACGTAGACGAGATCCCCGAGATCGTCGCCGCCACCGCGCGCGCGATGCTCGAGACCTCAGCCGTATCGGAGTAGCCCTTGAGTCTGTTTACCGACCCCGCCTTCTGGGCCGCACTGTTCTCCGTGACGATGATCCAGGTGGCCTTGGGCGCCGACAACCTGATCATCATCACGATCCTGGCAGGCAAGCTTCCTGCCGACCAGCGCGACAAGGCGGTTCGAGTCGGGCTCATCCTTGCGATGCTGTTCCGGCTGATCTTGCTCGCCGGAGTGAGCTACATCCTGGCGCTCGCCACCGAGCCGTTCTGGCACGTGGACGCGCCGATGCCGTTCGGTGGCCGCATCACGGGTGATTTCTCGGGCAAGGCGCTCGTGTTGATCTTGGGCGGCCTGGTGCTTATCTGGAAAGGCATCAAGGAGCTGCGAGTAAAGGCCAAGGGCGTCGAGCACGAGATGAAGCAGACCAACGACTTCACCAAGGTCGTCGGCGTGATCGTGGCGATGAACTTGCTGTTCAGCGTCGACTCCATTCTCACCGTCGTCGGCATGACAGACGTCTATGCCGTGATGGTCGGCTCGGTGACGATCTCCGTAGCCGCGATGCTCTGGTTTGCCAAGCCAATCGCCCGCTTCATCTCCGAGAACCCGGACTTCGAAATCCTGGGCCTCTTCGTGTTGCTGCTCATCGGCTTCGTCCTCTTCCTCGAAGGCGGCCACACGGCTCACCTCGTGGTCAACGGCACGGACTTTCCGTACATCCCGCAGTGGATCGTGATCTTCATCCTGATGCTGATGTTCGCCGTCGATCTCTACCAGAACTGGTGGGATAGCAAGCAGGAGACGAGGCCGGTGCGGTTGCGGCATCGGGAGAAGTAGGGCACGCGGTCGTCGTCGTGGCCTAGGAGAGCGGCGGAGCGGGCATGGCGGTGTTACGCAACCGTCATCGCCCGAAGTTGAACCATCGTTCTTGCTCGCGCGTCTTGGCCGAAGTCACGTCTTCTCACTGCCAGCGGGGTTGCTCTACACCGCCATGCCCGCTCCGCGCGACACGCCTCAGTCCTCCGCCCGAACGTCGCGATTTCAGCGCGCGACACTTGGCGCTGGACTTGCCTGCGTGGCAACGTCCCGTGGACCGGACCAAACGGGGACAGCGCCATGATCACGGATGTCGCGGAGTACTTCAGCAAGGGGTGCGGGCGTTGTGAGCGATTCGCGACTGCTGACTGTTCCACTCGTCGGTGGGAGGCGGGCCTCCAGAGACTTCGTTCGATCTGTCTCGATATGGGGCTGACTGAGACCGCGAAGTGGGGGCACCCGTGCTACACGCACGATGGGCGGAACGTGGCGATCATAGGCGCTCACCGAGAAGATTTTCAGCTCAGCTTCTTCGACGCGGCGTTGATGAAGGACCCTGCGGGAGTCCTGGAGAAGCCGGGGCCCAACACCCAGTATCCCTGCCTGCTTCGCTTCGCGGCCGACGTAGAGGTCGCGGAGATGGAACCAACGATTCGCGCCTATCTGGAGGAGTGCGTGGGGTACGTGAAGGCTGGCGTGAAGCCGCCGAAGACGCGGGGCGAGGTCGAGCTTCCCAGTGAATTGGTGGAAGCCCTGGACTCCGATCGCGAACTGGCCGAGGCCTTCCACGCGCTGACGCCGGGACGGCAGCGGAGCTACGCGATCAACCTCAGTTCCGCGAAGAAGTCGACTACCCGAATCTCCCGCATCGCGAAGTTCCGGGACAAGATCATTGCCGGGAAAGGTGCGTTGGAGCGATAGCAGACGCTCGGGTACAACTCAGTCTTTCGAAACACGCGGTCCACTTGTCCCAGGAAGAACGCGCCGATGGGTGTAGTGCGCTCGAGTCGACGTGACTCGGAGGGCGGCGGAGCCGGCATGGTGGTGTGACGCAACCGTCACCGCCCGAAGTTGATCCACACACGGTGATCGCACAGCCGGCACAGGTCGGCAACGCTGACGTTGGAACGAGGCTAAGCCTCGGGGTGTGAGGAGTTGAGACACACCCGTGACTTGGAGCCTACTTGGCTATACGGTTGTCCGACCGACTAGGATCTAGCCTCCAAACGAGGATCTATGAAAAACCCCGCCGCACGGAAGAAGTGGTCGTCGCCCAGAGTCTTCTTGATTGGCGCAGAGCCGGGCACGAAGGGTTTTGGCCCAGGAACGAGTTTCACCAATACGGAAGTGCAGGGTACCGCAATGGACAACACCAAAGTGACCATCCTCACGGAGGCACGCGTCGGCACGCAGAGTAACGGGCCCGGAATTGGCCCGAGCTAACGGGGAAAGGCGCTTTGGAGCGGTAGCGGACGCTCGCTGACGTCTCAGCGCGGTGCGGACGCAGGTCCGACGGTGTAGATCGCAGCGAGTTCGGCAGTGCGCGCGCGGAGTTCGTCGAGGAGTCCGCGATATCCGGGATCCGTCGCCAGGTTCGTCGTTTCCAGCGGATCTGCGTGCAGATCGTAGATCTCCTCGTACACGGGGTCCTGCTCGAAGTAGCGTGCGTACTTGTAGCGCTCGCCGCGGACGCCCTCGTGCTTGGGGATCGACTCGTGCTCCATGAGGTGTTCGACGAAGAAGTCGCTGCGCCAGTATTCCGGCGAGTCTCCGCGAATGATTGCGGCCAGACTCGTGCCCTGCATCGTTGATGGAATCGTGACTCCAGCTAGGTCGAGCAGGGTGGGAGCGATGTCGATGTTGAGGACAGGCCAGGCAGGGATCAGGCCCCGTGTCTCAGCCGTCGAGCGCGGGTCGAAGATGAGAAGGGGTACACGGATCGACGTCTCGTAGGGCAGCCACTTGCCGGCATAGCCTCGTTCGCCGAGGAAATAGCCGTTGTCTCCCATGAGGATGACCACCGTGTTCGGGGCGAGATCGAGAGCATCGAGTTCTGCGAGCACCCGACCGATCGCGGCATCGACGCCGGTGATCATGCGTAGATAGCCCTTGACCATCCGCTCGGCCTTGTCCGGTTGGTCGAACCGCCAGAACCATCGCATCCGGTTCAGGGATGCCTCTCTCAGGAATCCCGGCAGTGCGTCGAAGAACTCAGGCTCCGACAGCGGGGTCTCGGGGAGGACGTCGTCGACATACATCGCGTCGAGTGCCTCGGGCCAGAAGTACTGGAGTTCTTCACCGTCGTCGGCGTGCGGTGCGTTGAAGCTGAGCGTGAGCGCGAACGGGCGCCGCGAGTCGACCGATCGGAGGTAGTCGAGGGCGTGGTCGGCGGTGATGTCTGTGAGGTGTCGCAGCGAGCCGTCTTCCTGCTCCCTGAAGTAGGGAGCAGCCACGAAGGGGATATGAGTGTCGAACATGGACTCGATCGCACCGGGTTCGGTGGAAACACCGAACTTCCCGACGAATCCCGTCTGGTATCCGGCCTCACCCAACAAGGCGGGGTAGCTCTGGTCGGTGAAGCGGCTGGCAAGAGGAGGGGTGCCGAAGGTGAATTGATGCGTGCGCTCAACGACGCCAGTGAGCAGACTGGCGCGGCTGGCGGTGCAGATCGGGCTGGTCACGAAGGCGTTCTCGAAGCGGAGCCCCTCCGCTGCCAAGCGGTCCATCGTTGGCGTCTCTAGCACCGGGTGCAGCGAGCCGAGCATGTCGAAACGCTGATCGTCTGTGGTGATGAAGAGAAGATTGGGCCGCTCGGCGCCGGGTAGCGGCGGAGACTCTGACGCCAGCTGCGCATGAGGGCCGGCCGATAGCAGGATCAGAGCGAGTAGCCCGGTTCTGGTCACGGTCGCGCAGCGGCTTCGCGCCACGGCTGCCTGGCCGGAAGGGTGACCACCCAGCACGCGACGCCGAGCACAACTACAGCTCCCGCAAGCGCGTAGAACATGCTGTTGTACGAGCCGGTCTGTTCGATCGCAGACGCAAGCAGCAGGGGGCCAACGGCGGACGCGAAGACGGTCATCATCTGGGCGGCGCCCTGGATGCGGCCGAGGTGGCCACGGCCGAACACCTGACCCCAGACCGAGAAGAACACGACGGTGACGACACCGCCCGCCGCGCCCATCGTCACTGCGTAGGCCATGACGCCGCGCATCGTTTCGACGCCCGGCAACAGCAGCAGTGCGGCAGCCAGGATCGCCATCCCGATACCCATCACGCGCTGGATCGGGACCCGCGTGGCGAGAAGGCCTCCGCCGAAGTTCGCGGCGAGGCCGACCATCGTCGAGATGACCAGCACCTGATAGTAGGTCTCGGCGTCGAAGCCGCGTTCTTCGAGGATCGACTGGTTGAACAGGGCGATCCCTGAGTACACCAGGCCGAAGAGAGAACTTGCGACCGCAAACACCCAGAAGGCCGCGCTGCGCATTGCGTTCGGGAACGAGATGTCTTCGAGTGCCGCGTGCTCCGCGTCATCGGTGCCGTCCAGGACGGCGCCCTTCATCCTCGGGCCGATTGCGTACCGTCCACCAGACGATCGGGGCCAGGACCAACAACTGCGCGAGGCCGACCATCAGCCATGTGGAGCGCCATCCGGTGGCCAGTACAGCCTGGCCGACGGTGGGGAAGGCGATGATGAACCCGATTCCCACGAGCACGGAATAGACGCCCATGGCGAAGTTGAGGCGTTTGGCGAACCACATGCCCACCAATGCGAGGCTGGCCACCGAAAGCGCACTTTGGCCGAACCCTCGGGTCAGGGACGCCGTTATGAGCAGGCTGGCGCTTCCCGAAGCCATACTCATGCCGACTACCGATCCGCCGAGGAGAATCAGAATCGTCGTGAGGACGACGCGAGCGCCCAGACGGTCGAGCAGCCTGCCGCACACGAGGCAGAACGTTGCTCCAATCAACGTTGCCCAGAGATTGATCTGGGCGTAGTCAACGCGACTGATACCCAGGTCGGCAAGGAGTGGCTCGGTAATCAGGCCGAGCCCCTGTGTGCGGCCGGGGAGCGTCGCAACCATCGCGGCTGCGGCGATCACGAGGTTCGACCAGCCCGAGTAGATTCGCGTGCGTGTCATGGCTTGTCTTGGCAGTGTTCGGGATCTGGAAGCATCGGTGCGAGTCAGTCGGATCGTCCCGGTAGTGCGAACATCGCCGCGCATCGGGCAAAGACGACTTCGTCGCCGCTGACAGGATAGCGACCGCTCTCGATGGCAGCTTCGATACTCTGCTCGCCACTGGCGACCGAGAGAAAGGTATCAGCGTCGGCTCGGGCGACCATGGCTGGGTCCTCAACTTCGCCGCGGCCAGTCGTCGCGACTCCGTCGCGGACGGTCGCCCAGAAGGGCTCGTCGTCGACCCAGAACTGGTAGGACTCGTTGATACCCGCCGAGGCCTCGGGCCGGAAGGTGGCGCGCATCGCGACCACGGACCACTCTGGTCGCCATTCCTGATCGCTATCCGGGGCGCCGAGGAGTTCGAGACCCCACCGGGCTAGCCCGACCACGATGGGTTCGAGGGCCTGGCCGCGCTCAGTGAGTTCGTAGACCGTCGATGCAGCAGGTCGGGGCAGCGTGCGCTTCCGAACGATCTCCGCTTCCTCGAGCATCTTGAGTCGGGCTGCGAGCAGGTTGGTGCCGATGCCCGGGAGTCCGTGCTGCAGGTCGGAGTACCGCCGCGGCCCGAGGAGTAGTTCGCGGATCAGGAGCAGAGTCCACCGATCGCCCACGAGGTCGAGCGCGCGGGCCGCGGCGCAGTACTGGTTGTAGGTGCGAGTCGTCACGGTGAGGCGGATACGGGAACGGAAGCGCGTAGGCCGCGGTATTGCAGCCAGCCGAACAGCCCGACAACCGCCGCAATGGCGGCAACCGCGAGCTGGCCGATCGGCGTGAGCATAGTCGCCGCGCCCAGCGCGATCACGCTGCCGAGCACCCAGAGACCGTCGGCGCCGATGAAGGCCCATACGAAGAATCGGTTCGTCCTGGGGCCGCGACCAACAAGCACGAGGTCGAGAGCGAAGATCAGGAGCGCGATTCCGGTGGAAACGAGCGCCGCGGCCGAGATCCCGGTGGCCTGTGCCAGCTGGTCGCTCGCGGTGAGCATGGTGATGGCGCACGCGGTCGAGAAGGTCGCGTTTCCGAACAGCGCGCGTCGGAGGAGAGGGGCAGTGTGTAGCCGCATGGGCCTGACTCCAGGAGAAGGGAAGAACAACGGAGTTGAGTATGAGCAACTACTATATAAAATTCAAGTAAGAACTTTAGAAAGTTATACCCGTGCAAACCGACCTGCTAGAGCCCTGCTACCACCGCGATAGAACCGGCGGCGGGCTGGGATGTAATGTTCTGCAGAAATTCGCCCCGTCCCCCGCGTCAGGAGACCCCCTTGCGCCAGAACTCTCTTCGCTCCGGTTTCGCGCTGCTCGTCGCCGTAACGACGCTTACTCCGGTAGCGGCCGTCGACGCGCAGGAGTCGAGTTGGGCGCGGTTCCGCGGGCCCAACGGCTCCGGCGTCTCCAACGCCAGTGATCTCCCCGCCGAATTTGGTCCGGAATCCGGCGTTGTCTGGAGCCAATCGGTGCCCGACAGCAAGTCATCCCCGGTGGTTGGCGACCGTCATGTGTTCATCACGGCGGAGGACGAGGGAGAGCTCGTCGTGCTCGCGTTCGATCGCGACACGGGTGAGCTGGCCTGGCGTACGTCCTACACCCCGAGCTTCGAAGTCGAGATGTTTCCCGACAACAACGCCGCCAGCACGACGCCGGTCACGGACGGCGAGAACGTGTTCGTGCTCTTCAGCACGTTTGGCGTGATTGCTCTCGATGGCGAGGGGGAAGAGATGTGGCGTTTGCCGATCGAACCCATCGACAATTTCTACGGCCAATCGGCCTCGCCGCTGTTGGCCGGCGACACCCTGATACTCCTTTTCGACCAGCGCCAGGGCTCGTATCTGGTGGGCCTCGACCGCCTGACGGGTGCAGAGACCTGGCGACGTGAGCGCGTTGGCCGGGTGGAGAGCTATACGACGCCCGTGCTCTATCCACCCGGTGGTGACGCGGAACAGGTCATGGTCGTTGGCAGCACCTGGCTGGACTCCTACTCGGTCGAGACCGGTGAGCCATTCTGGGCAATCGACGGCTTCGGGTACTGGCCGATCTCGTCGCCGGCTGTTGCCGACGGATACCTTCTGGCTGCAGGTCCCGATCAAGCGGGACCAGAGCCCGAGACCTTCGAGGCGATTCTGGCGCAGGGTGATGCCGACGGCGACGGCCTGATGAGCAGAGCGGAAATGATCGGTCTGGAGCGCTACGCGGGACTCGAGGCGCACTTCTCATTCGGCGACGTGGACGGCGATGATAGCTGGAACGCCGATGAATACGCAGAAGTGTTCGTCGCCTCCACGACGGACCAGTTCGGATCGATTGTCGTGAAGCTTCCAGGGGAAGGCAGCGACGCGGAACCGGAGATCACCTGGCGAGACGTGCGCGCAGCGCCCTATCACGCAACACCTCTGGCGCTCGACGGACACGGCTACTTCATCGCCGACAACGGCATCATGACGGTCGTCGACCTCGCGAACGGCGAGATGGTGCGGCGCGATCGAGTGTCGCGTGCCGGCATGAACCTGAGCGCATCGCCGGTCGTGGGAGACGGGAAGATGTATCTGGCCACCGCAGGCGGCGAGCTCTATGTGCTCAGCCTGGGGGCGGACTGGGAGGTTCTGGCAACGAACGATCTCGGTGAGCCGATGTTCGCTACGCCGGCCCTGGTCGACGGGCGCATCTTCGTGCGTACCAGCGGTCACCTCTATGCGTTCGGGACTGGCTCTAACTAGCTATTCGCTCGGGCGGCGGCTGGGGAATCGGACTTTTCTTGAAACTCCGGCGCGCTAGGTGCGTCAATATAGGGTGACCCTATATTGGTAGGTCCGAGACAGGCTGGTCGAGCCCGGCTTGGACCTCAGCGCCGGAGTTCCCGTGAACAATCTGCCCCCGATCACGCACCTGCAGTTCTTGATTCTCGATTCGCTGGCTGCCGACGAACGTGCGGGGCAGGACGTACGGGACGCGCTCGCGAAACACGGCGCCAAACGCACACTGCCAGCGTTCTATGAGCTGATGGCCCGTCTCGAGAAGGCGGACCTCGTCGAAGGCAGCTATGCGGCCAAGACCGTCAATGGCCAGCAGGTGCGCGAGCGCCGCTACCGGGTCACCGAAGCGGGCCTCGAAGCCCACACCGCGACATGCGCGTTCTATCGCGACGCGATGGCCGGCCGGCTGCAGGAAGCCTGACGATGTCCAGCGTCCTGTCACGAACACTGCGGCGCGCCCTGCCCCAGCCGTGGCGCGAGTGGCTCTTCGATCCGAGCTTCGTGGAGATCGAGGAGCGCGCTGCCGCAGTGCAACGCGCGCCGTCCTGGCTCCGACTCATCGCCCTCTGGCTTCAGTGCTGGTGGGTGGGACTCCGCGCGGCGGTTCGACCTTCGCCGCGTACCGCCACGTATTCCGTCCCCAACTCATCAAGGTCCAGACCCAGGCAATCCGTACTGCAGGATTTTCGCTATGCCTACCGGTCGCTCCGCGCTGCGCCGGGCTTCGTGCTCGTCGTAGTCGCTACGTTGGCGCTCGGGGCTGGAGTGAACACCGCGATCTTCGGTGTTGTTGATCTGCTCGTTCTGCGGCCGCTCGCAGGGGTTGAGGATGGTGCGGAGCTGGGATTCGTCATGGCGGAGGTGCCGGACACGGGGTTCTTCCTGGGACTGTCGTACCCGGTCTTCGAGAATCTGAGAGAGGACCTGGAGGGGTTCGACGACCTGCTCGCGTACTCGTACCAGGTTGTCAGTCTCGGGACAGGCGGTGGATCCGCCGACCGCACTTTTGGTCACGCGGTCAGCGCCAACTACTTCGACGTGCTCGGGGCGCCGATGGCCCATGGCCGCGGTTTCGCGGCAGACGAAGGGCTGGTCGATTCGCCTGCGGCCGTGCTGGTGCTCGACCACGGCTATTGGGCCGACCGATTCAACGCAGACCCGGCGGTGGTGGGCTCCTCGGTAGAGATCAACGGCGTGCCGTTCACGATCGTGGGGGTCGCTCCCGAGGAGTATCTGGGACTCGAGTCGATGCTGAGTACACAGGTGTACTTTCCGATTGGCGGGCTGGTTGCCCTGAGTACCGCGAACACCACCTGGCTGCAGGCGCCGGGCTCCAACGCGTTCCGGGTTGTTGGCCGATTGTCAGACGACGTGACAACCGAGCAGGCGAGCGCGAGTCTGGCAGCAGCAGATGCGCGCCTCCACGAGCTGTATCCGCAGGCGACGGACGATCAAACGCTGGCGCTGGTGATGGAGCAGAGCGCGCGCCCCGATCCATCTGCCGGCGGCCAGTTCGCCGGTGTTGCTGCGATCTTCCTGGCACTGGTTGCCCTCGTGCTGACGATCGCGTGTGCGAATGTTGCCAACCTCATGCTCGCGCGTGGGAGCGGCCGCGGACGTGAGATCGCGGTGCGGTCCGCCCTCGGCGCGGGTCGCCTCCGGGTTGTGCGGCAGCTGGCTGCGGAAAGCGCGCTGCTGGGCTTGGCCGGTGGCGCTGTGGGTCTGCTGGTCGCGTTCTGGGCTGTGGCGACGCTTCGCTCGGTGGTGGCCAGCTGGCAAATCGAGATGCCGGTTCGATTGCCGCTCGAGTTCGATATTCGGTCGGTGGTCTTCGGGCTGGGCGTGGCTGTCGTGGCCGGGCTCCTCGCCGGCGTGATTCCCGCACTACGTACGTCGAGTGGCGATCTCACACTCGGCCTCAACGAGGGCGCGCGTGGCGCGTCCGCAGGCCGCGGACGCCTCCTGATGCGCAGCAGCTTGGTCGTCGCGCAGGTTGCCGTTTCGGTTGTCTTGATCGTCGCCGCGGGGCTGTTTCTACGCAGCTTGAACAACGCGCGGAACTCGCAGCTCGGCTTCGAGACGGACGGGCGTCTCTACGTCTCGTTCGACCCACAGGTTGTGGGGATGAGTCGAGAAGCCGGCATCGAGCTGCAACTGGCGCTGACGCAACGTGCCGGCGCGCTACCCGGCGTGACGGCCGCGGGCATCATCGATTCGCCGCCGTTCAGCCCGCGCAATGGAATGTCCGAGATCTTTGACGAGGAGACCGCGGCTCTCGGGACAGAGCGCGGCACGCTGGCGGCACGCTTCTTCGTCTCGCCGGACTACCTGGCCGCGGCCGGAACCCGGTTGGTCCGAGGCCGCAATGTGCAGCCTACCGACAACCGAGACAGTCCACTGGTGGCGCTCGTGAACGAAGCGATGGCTTCGACGCTCTGGCCGGACAGCGAGGCCGTAGGTGGCCGGTTCGTGGACGGTGCCGGACGTACCGTGGAGGTCGTTGGCGTGGTCGAGCAGGGCAAGTACACGATTATCTGGGAAGAGCCCCGCCCGGCCTTCTTCATGCCCATGCTGCAACTGTATCCGGGCTCGAGCACGTTGGTCCTTCACAGCGCAGGTGACCCGCTCGACCAGGCCGCTCCGGTTCGCGCCATTCTCGCTGAGCTCGCGCCGAGCGTTCCCGTGTTCGGTGTGATCACGGCCGAGGCCCACCTGCGCGACGGTCGGGCGCTGATGCTCGTGCGACTGGCCAGCGGTCTGGTGGCTGCGTTTGGCCTCCTTGGTGTCGCGCTCGCTACTGTGGGCCTCTATGGGGTGATCTCGTATTCGGTCTCGGCGCGCATCCGTGAGTTCGGCGTCCGGGTCGCCCTGGGGGCCGCACCTCGGAGTGTGCTGCAGATGGTCCTGCGTCAGGGGCTGCTGCTCAGCGGCTTCGGCGCCGCCATAGGTGCGCTCCTCGCGTTCGGGCTCGGGCGCATGCTGTCGCAGCTACTCATCGACGTGAGCGCAGCAGACCCGCTGGCGCTTGGCGGCGGTGTTGCGCTCGTGCTAGCCGTCGCCACGGCGGCGTGTCTCGTGCCAGCATGGCGGGCGACGCGCGTCGACCCGATCGTGGCGCTGCGCGACGAGTAGCTCCTAGCGCCGACTCAGGTCGTTGCCGGATCGGCGCTCGGCCCGGGGAGTCTCGCGCGCAGCTGGAGCCGCACGAGCAACCAGGCGAGCACCGCCTGGAGCGTGACGGAGGCGACCGAGAGATACCACAGGTGCGGGAGCTCGAACCATGGCTGGCTCGATAGCCATACCGCGGGCACAGCGAACGTAATCAGACGAGAGGACGCCGCGCCGAGCCCTGGCAGCGTGTTGCCGAGGGCCTGGAACATGCCCGAGCAGGTGAAGACGATGCCCACGGCTACGAAGTTCCAGGAGATGATGCGCAGGAATTCGCCGCCGAGGGCGATCACCTGGGTGTCGTCCGTGAATCCTCGGATCAGCACTTCCGGGCGGAGCTGGCATAGCAACGTCAGCACCAGCATGATGCTGCTGCCTATGAGCGCGGCGGTTGTGAATGACTTCCTGGCCCTATCGTGGCGTCCCGCGCCCACGTTCTGCCCCGCGAGGGGACCCACGGCGAAGGCGATGGCCATTGCCGGCAGGAAGATCGCCTGCATCACGCGAGAGCCCACTCCGTAGGCAGCCTGCGCTTGCGCGCCGAAGTCACGGATCGTCCAGTAGACCACCGCCATATAGACGAACATCAGGGCGAACTCGCCTCCGGGCGGGAGGCCGATCGACAGAATGCGTTTCCAGGCGCTGAAATCCGGTCGCATTCTGGCCAGGTTGAACTCGATGTAGCGGCTCTGTTTGGCGAAGTAGTAGCCCAGCATCACCACGCCCGCGCCGACGGCGATCGAGCTCGATAGGCCTGCTCCGAGGACGCCCAGCGGCCTCCCGGTGAACCATCCGGCGATCATGATGGGGGCCAGGACAGCGTTCAGCGTCACGGTGGCCATCTGGACGATCATCGTCGGTTGGACCACTCCGGTTCCGCGGAGCGCCGCGCCCATGGAGGCAAGGGCGAACTGCAACCCGAGACCCGGCAGGAACCAGTGCAGATACGTCGTCCCGGCCTCGGCCGTCGCGGCATCGGCACCGAGGACTCGCATGTACGGCCCGGCCAGAACGTAGCCGCCGATGAGAGTAATCACTGCGCAGAGTCCGGCCAGGCCGATGCTCTGGTTGAAGATCAGGCTGGAGTCTTCAGGGTCCTTGCGGCCGCTCGCGTGTGCGATCAGTGCCATGGTGCCGGCCGCGAGCGCCTGGGTCAGCGCCATCACAAGAAACTGCACGTTGCCGGCTGAACTCACGCCCGCTATGGCCGCCTCTCCGAGCTGCGCGACGAAGTACAGATCGACCAGGTAGTAGAGCGTCTGGAACAGCATGCCGATCGCGATCGGCGCAGCCAGTTTTCCCAGATGACCCGCAATCGGGCCCTCGGTCAGATCTTGCAACGGCGGTTCCTCTGCTTCGTACCAGCGGCGGGAGGGGCTCCGAGCTACTGGAAGAACGGCGCGCCGTGGAAGAAAGACGCGACGATTGAGGCGAACGTCAACACAAGGCACACGAACGCGCCGAGGTAGTGGCGTGCGGTCTCTTCTTTGAGCGGGTCGAGCCACCGCGCCGCGAGATAGCCACCCGCGAACCCACCAACGTGGGCCCAGTTATCGACCATCGGAAGCAACAGGCCGATCACGACGAACATGATCACCCAGCGCCAGACCTGCTGACCGATATCTGTCGTGCCCACGCGACGGCTGTAGGCGATGAGGGCGCCGAACAGGCCAAACAGCGGAGCGGAGGCTCCTACCGTGAACCCGGCACCCTGCAGCGGCCAGGGCAGCGAGAGAATGCCCATGAACGATGTCATGCCGAAGCCGACGATGGAGGCAACCGTGTAGATGATCACGAGCCGGCCAACGCCGTAGAGCTGGCTGACGGCAGGCATGAGCTGCCGTAACCACATCATGTTCATCGCGATGTGGAGCAGTCCTCCGTGCAGCCAAGCTGCGCTCAGAACCGTCCACCAGCGCCCAGCGCCGAAGACGGGAAACGCGCCGCTTGCGCCCATCAAGAATAGCGGTCGTTGCCCGGGCGACAGCAGCCCGAAAAGTCCGCCGCCGCCGATGGCGGACGGATCGCCGAGCAGCGTGATCACGTACATCCCGGCGCACCCGAACAACACGATCTCTGTGAAGCCGAGATTGCGTCCGAACTGGTTGATCAGCGGCGCGTAGCCCCATAAGCCCGGACGGAACTGACCGCAGTTGTAGCAACTGGGTTCCTGCACGCCCACGAGTCGCCCGCAGCTCGGGCAGACGACGGATCCGGAGGTTTGGCGCTGGAACATTCAGTTCAATCCGGTCGGGGAGAGTGTTCTCGAGAGGGCCCGCCCAGCGGACGGGCCCTTCTCGATAACGTAGTGCCTAGTGCTCCCAGCCGCACTGATGTGCAGAAGGCAGCATCAGGTCGAGGAGCGAGTCAAAGGGCGGCAGCTCGGCATCGAGCGATGCCGCGGGGTCGACCCAGTATTGCGGCGCCGAGCCAATCGGCGCGCCCGGAGGTGCGCTCGGCGTTGACGCCATCTCATACGGCTCAGCGGGCGCGCGCATCATGCGTCCGATGTCCATGGTCAGCATCGCCATGTGTGCCTGCGCCGGGTCTGTCGCGGAGGCGTCGTCCAGGAAGCCTCTCAAGTGTGCAGCCATGTCGCGCAGGCTCGCTGAGGCGATTGCTCGCACCTGCGGCATCTGAGCGCTCATGGAGAGTCGCATGACCTGCTCCACGACGACGCGCTGGATCGCCCGGGCGACCTCGGCCTCGTAGCCGTCGGAGTCCTGGCCGTGCGTGAAGACGGCGTTGAGTGTTTCACCGATCACGTCGCCGAGGCCCGGCAACGATGCATCGAGCGCGTTCTGCTGCACGAGACGAGCAGCCCGGCCCGGGTTGAAGATCTCCGACGCGACATGCTGCGTGGCCACCACGGCGGGCGTGATGGCATCGAAGGTCACGCCGGTGTAGCGCGGGAACAGCTCCCGATGGCGGCCGTAGCCGCTTGGCCGCGGCGGCAGCAGCGACAACACGCTCCGCGGGATAGCCAGTTCGCTCGGCGAGATCGTGGCGAGCAGCGCGTTGAGCGCTGCCATCTGATCCGCCGCCGGAGTCGGGTTCGTGGCGGAGCCATGACCGTCGCCGCGTAGCGAGTAGTGGTAGTTCATGCCGCCGAGCGCTGAGGCGGTGGCGGTGACCTGATACCGGTGCGACAGATACAGCGGAACGAGAACCTCTTCGAGTTCTGCCAGCGGCTGGCCGAGCTTGATCGTCGTCTCGTCGAAGCGGTCCAGACCGTGACGGCGCACTGCCATCATCCGGTTGAGCTCGACAGCCGGGTCGTCGCCGTTAGCCCACTGGTGCACCCGTGGGTGAGCCGACTGGTCCTGGTTGCTGAGGTAGATCACGTCGCGGGCCCACGCCTGGTCGATGATCTCGCGGAGTTCCTCCGACTCATCGGCGCCGGCCGGGAAGTCCTGGTAGGCGTAGTTCACGGCCACCTTGTCCCACTCACCGATCTTGTCGTCGTACACGACCGAGTAGTCGAGTTCTCCGTCATCGCCGATGGTCACCAGCGGATGCGGGTAGTCCATCACCGAGATGCGGCCGAGGTTGCTCGCGTAGTAGTTGTGACCGAAGCCGATCGTGTGGCCGACCTCGTGTGCGGAAAGCTGCCGTAGACGCGCGAGCGCCCATTCGGCGAGCTCCGGAGGCGTTTCAGTGCCGTTCTCGTATGGCGAGAGCAGGCCTTCCGCGATCATGTAGTCCTGGCGCACACGCAGCGAACCAAGCGTCACGTGGCCCTTGATGATCTCGCCGGTGCGCGGGTCGTTCACGCCGCCGCCGTAGGACCAACCGCGGGTCGAGCGGTGCACCCACTGAATGACGTTGTAGCGGATGTCGAGGTTGTCCGCGCCTTCCGGCATCATCTCGACGCGGTAGGCATCGCGATAGCCGGCGTCCTCAAAGGCCTGCGCCCACCAGCGCGCCCCGTCGATCAGTGCCGACGCGACCGGCTCCGGGGTGCCGCGATCCAGGTAGTAGACGATCGGTTCAACGGCGTCACTCACCTCGGCGCTCGGGTCGACTTTCTCGAGACGGTGGCGGTTGATGAACCGCTTCGTCATCGACTCGCCGAGCGGAACGGCATAGTCGGAGTAGGTGAGGCCAAACGCGCCCGCGCGCGGGTCGTACTCGCGGGGCTCGTAGCCCGGCTCAGGCAGTTCCACGATGGAGTGGTGTTGACGCACCGTGAGGGCCGAAGCGCTCGGTGTTACCGCGAAGAGCGAGCCACGTCCGTAACCGCCTCCCGGGCCACGCCCGAATCCGCCGAACCCACGTCCGCCGCCACCCGACGACGTGAAAGTGAGAGTGACGTCCATCTCTGTGTTCTTCGGGAAGGACTTCGTACGGTCCATGAACATGGCGCTGCGGGATCGGTCAAGTCGATACTGCGCCGGCGCCAGTCGGGTCGATACGCCGTGGACGTCGCGCATCAGGAAGTCGGTCGTGTCAACCAGCACCCGGCCATCGGTCTCGGCCTCGGCGGTGAAGCCCCAGAGAATCGACTTGGCGAAGGCTTCCTCGACGGCACGAACCTCGTCGGGGTTGTCGCTGATCGCGCGGAAGCGCGTGTTGGGCTCCTCCATCAAGACCTTGCGGCCGACGCGCTTGAACGACACGAGGTGGGTGCCGCCCAGCTGACCACGGTCGAGCCCGATGTCGTTGGAGCCGACACCGGCGGAAAGACTGGTGATGTAGAGAACCTGCTCGTTGAGCCGTGGGATTTCCATCCACAGCTGGCCGGCATCGGCGTCCCAATAGAGCGGATAGAAGCCTTCAAGCTTCTCCATGCCCTCGGTTTTTTCTTCGATGCTCGGCAGCGGCCCGGAGGCTGCGCCGCGGCCGCCCTGCTGGGCTGTGGCCGGTAGGGCGAACACGAGTGCGACGAGCGTCAGCGCAATCACGGACGCGCGGTGTCGGAATAGGGGGGTCACGGTGGTCCTCCGGTTGTGGCGGCGTTGCGCGTTCGCCTTCACGTGCAACTTCAGTCTTCGACAGACTCCGCGCGCTTGATCAGCGTCACGCAGCTGCCCTTCTCGTTGTACTTGACCTCATCCATGAAGGTCCGCATGAGCATGATTCCGCGTCCGCTCACAGCGAGTAGGTTCTCGGCTGCGGTGGGGTCAGGAACGTCTTCGGGGTCGAAGCCGTTGCCCTCATCACGGATCGTGTAGATCACCTCGTCCACGGACTCCGTGGCGGTGATGTAGACGCGTCGGTCCGAGTACGGCGCCTCGCCCTGACGACTCGCGATCAGCGCGTCGTAGGCGTCACGATCGGTGGCACGCAGCTCTGAGCCGATCTCGAGGTTGCCTCGGACGATAGCGTTCGCCACGCCCTCGGACAGCGCCATGCCGATGCGAGTTCGCACGGCCTCGTCGCCGAATTCGAGGCGCTCGAGGCTCGCCTGGAAGTAGGACACCAGGGGCTGGATCAGGTGAATGTCGTTGACGATCTCGAAGTGTGTCTCACGGTGCAGGAACGCCAGCAGCTTGCTGCGCGAGCGCCGCGATTCGGCCACGTCGAGAACCTGGGCCACGGTGTCGAGCAGTTCACCTTCGATCTCGTCCTTGGGCACGTAGCTGGCCGCGCCAGCCGCGAGAGCCTTCACTGCAATCTGCTCGCTGCCCTTCGCGGTCATGAGCACCACGGGCACGAGCGGATGGTCTTCGCTGATGTGCTCCACGAGTTCGAGCCCGTCCATCTCCGGCATGCGCAGATCGGTGAGTACCAGGTCGGCGCCCTTCTCGTTCACAAGGTCGAGCGCCTGCTGCCCGTCATTGGCAAATTCGAGTTCGAGTTTCTCGTGGTATTCCGCGAGTACGCGGCGGGCAACTTCGCGATCGACGTACTCGTCGTCGACTACCAGGATTCGCGTCATGTGGACTCCGGGCTACCCGGGGACTTCGGCCAGGTGAATGAGAACGTGGTGCCCTTTCCGGGCTCAGAAACCACCCCAACCTTACCGCCTCCGCGCTCCACGATTTTCTTCACGAGCGGGAGCCCCATGCCGGTGCCCTCGCTCTGCGCGTCGAGCCGTACGAAACGGACGAATACGCGGTCGATATCGTGTTCCGGGATTCCGGGACCATCGTCGCGCACGTCGAAGCGCCAGCGATCATCGGCGTCATGCGCGGTGATCTGCACGGAGCCGTCGTCGCGGTGGTGATGGGCAACCGCGTTGGCGATCAGATTACGGAGCACTTGATGGAGCGGCGCGGCTTCGCAGCGGATGACGGGCAAAGCGTTGTGCGAGATCTGGAAGGACTTCGGTGGAGAAAGGAGATCGATGATCTCGTCCACCATCCGGTCCGTGTCGACGTCGACAACGTCGTGGGCGGTGCGTCCCACACGTGAGTAGGCCAGCAAATCATCGATGAGCTCCTGCATGCGCTCAACCTTGATGCCGAGCTCCTCTACGTGTCGCCGTACGGGCCCTTCTATGCCCTCGGGCATGTCGTCGTCGATCCATCGCACGAGGTGACCGAGTGCCCGGAGCGGGGCGCTCAGATCGTGAGACGCCGCGTAGGCAAACTCTTCCAGGTCGGCGTTGGATCGCGCGAGATCCTGCGCCTGTTGCTCGATGAGGCGCTGCTGCTGCATGGCGTCGGTGATGTCGCGCGCCGCTGCGTAGATAAGTCCGTCGTCGGCGGGTGCGGAACGCCATGCGAGCCAGTGCCAGGACCCATCCTTGGCACGGTAGCGGTTCTTGAAGTCGACCACGGACTGGCCCTTGGCGAGACTCGTTAGCCGTTGCCGCGTGGGTTCCTGATCGTCCGGGTGCACGAACTCGATGAACTGTTTGCTCATGAGTTCATCGTCTTCCCAGCCGAGCAGCCGGTTGAACGATGGATTCACGCGGACGAAGTAGCCGTCCGTATTGGCGATGCAGAGCAAGTCGAGCGAAAGCTCGAACATGCGGCCGAGTTGATCGGCGCCATCGCGATCTGCGTCGCTCATCCGTGTATCAGTCCTGTGCGGGGAGCCAGTCCAGATTCGCAGCGGCCGGGGCGCGGCTCGAAACATGTTCGGCCACGACATCAAGGAACTCAGCATACGTGATGTCTTCCCCGGACCCTGTCGGGCTGGCGCCGATCCAGCAATGCGGCTTCTTCCAGCCGTACTCGAACGAAGCTTCCGCGGGCGGGTTGTCGACGCCATCGAGATACTCCTGCAGCAGGATTACTGCCTGCTCCAGGTAGTACGTGTCCATGTCGCCAGTGGCGACATGGATTTTACCTCGCAGGTCATCGCCAACCGTGGCCCAGTTGCGGCGCAAGTAGCGATGCAGGTCGAAGTTCTCGCGCCAGTATTCGGCGGTGTCGCGGTTGATCTCGCCGGTGACGGGATCCCAGATGGGGTCGGGCAGCCCGTCTTCACCAACCGGGCCGAACACCGCCTCCCAGATCGCCCACTGGCCGCCCGATCGACTGCCCGGGCCACGGGCGAGCTCCATGTGGTTTTCCTGGCGGACGGTCGAGACGATGTTGCCGTCTGGACGTCGTGCGTTGGGGCGCTCGATGCGGTGCCACTCGCTGCCCGTGTAGTAGGCGTTGTCATCCTCATAGATGCCGACGATCTGGTAGTAGTTGAAGTCCACCGGATCGGGACACCAGCCCCACGCGCCGCCGAAGAGCTTCGGGTAGAAGATCTGCATCGCGAGTGCTTCCCAGCCGCCGGTAGAGCCTCCGGCGGTGATGCGTGCCCATGGCTCCGCGATCATCCGGAATTCGCGTTCGAGATGGGGAATCAACTCCTCGGTGATGGCGGTGCCATAGGGGCCGACGTTCGCTGAATCCACCGAATACGCGGTGTCGTAGTAGGGATTGGCATCGCGGATTGTCACCGCGAACATCCGAGGCGCTTCGTCCGAGTGCCAGAAGTCCGTGAGTTCACGCGCACGCGGTCGAGGATTTTCTCCGCCGTAGCCCAAGGGGGCCCCGCGGCCAGGGAAGTGACCCTGTAGGTACAGCGTTGGATAGCTCTCGGTGCTCTCGTCGTACCCAGCGGGCACAAGAACGTTGGCGCCGATGTACATGTCGCGGCCCCAGAATTCTGACAGCACATCGCTGCGAATCTTCACGAAGCGGGCAAGCCCATCGTCGCGGGGATTGCCCTGCTGCAGCACCTCGCCTGGAGCCAGTGGCTCGATGGGCGGAATCACGGTATCGATGACGAGCTGGATCTGGCCGGAGTTCGGACCGAGTTCGACGCGTTGGGGCGCGCCATAAGCATTCCCCGGCGCGCGGAACGCGCTTTGGCCGGCGCCGGAGTTCAGGTGCATCTGCACCACCTGTCCGTCCGCCCGTTCGAACGTCGTGTAGACGTTGAGGAAGGGCTGTACCCAGTACTCGCCTGGCGGAACCTGATCGAAGGAATGCAGCGGGTAGCCGATCACCCCCCCGTTGGAGGTCTCTCCGGCCGCTTCCGCGCCCACCGTGTCGAGCACGACGGCCGCGCCTGCCGTGAGCCCTTCCACATCTTTGCCCCAGAGCGGTACGCCCGTGACGCCCACTTGCTGCCGCGGCTCACCGTCGACGTCGTCGCGGCTGATGATCACGAAGAGACGACCATCGACCGGAACGCCCAGGCCGAGCTCAGCGATGCCGGCGGCGGCATCCTGACTCAGAGTGACGTGAAATGTGGTCTCCTCTTGCTGCGCGCCGGCCAGTGTCGTCAGGCCGGCGACCGCTGCGAGCGCCGCTCCGGCAGGAATCGGCCACTTCTTCATTCGGTACCTCGCAGTCGCGCGAGGTCGGCTTCGGCGGCGATGTAGCCGAATGCCGCCCACGAGGTGCCGCCCAGGATGCGTTCGTAGACTTCGATTGCCTGGGCCTCGTCGCCGCTCGTCAGGTACCAGTTCCCAACGCCGTAGCCCTGCGTCGCGATCTGAACGGCCTGGTCCGGGTCTTCGACGGCGCGCAGATCGAGCAACTCTTCCGGCTGCAGTTCGCCTTTGTACATCAGCAGGCGACGGTGGTAGGAGTCGTTCTCGATGATCTCCATGTCCGCGGTGATCGGTTCGAGTAGCACCGCAGTCTCGTCGACGCGGCCCATGCGCCGCAGCGTCATGACCATCCAGTCGGTGGTCGCCACGAGCAGATCGGGGTTCACCGACACGGCGAGACATTCCTCGTAGGCATCGAGGGCCGACTCGAAGTCGCCATTGAGGTAGTGCGCCAGAGCGAGGTGATACCAGATGTTGAACTTGTCGGTACCCAGCGGGATCCCCAGTGCGTTGGGCGCGCCGTCGGGCTCAGTCTGGTCTTCGTGATCCGCGGCCAGGGCAGCCGCCGCGTCCAGGTCGGCGATCGCCAGGTCCAGTTGGCGTGTCGAGATGTAGCGATGCCCTCGGTGTCGCCGGAGGCGGTACGAGTCGGGAAACTGCTCGATACCCTGGCTGAATACGTCGATCGCCTCGGCGTATCGGCTGAGGTAAGCGAGTCGTCGACCGACCCAGATGATGGCGTCCTCACTATCAGGACTCGCCGCGAGTTCGTCCTCGGCCGTCGCCAGGTTGGCCTCGAGGCGCGCGCGTGTTTCGTCCGGGAGGGCAGGTCGCCGCAGAGGCTCGCCAAGCAGCGAGGTTGCCTCGACCACCCCTTCGTCAACGGTCGCGGTGTCGCTGCTGGGCTCTTCGACCGGCGCGGGCGCTTCCTCGGTTGCGCATGCCGCAATGCTCGACAGCAGTGACAACGCGATGACGAGCGCGCCGGCACGTCGTGTGAAACGGGCGGATCGAACAGGCAGCAAGGACAGCATCGCGTTCTCCGGGGATTGCGGTCGCGGGCGGCGCCCGACCGATCGGCGGATCTTAGTCGGGCGGGAGGAGTCTGACCAGCGTCGCGCCCCAGCTGGAACCGTCTCCCGCGAGGCCGTACTCGGCCACGTCGTCACGCTTTTCCAGGGCCGCGTGGACGATGCGCCTCAGGGTGCCGACCCCTTTGCCGTGGATGATCCGGACGTCGAGCACCTCAGCGCGCCGGCACTCGTCGAGGTAGTCCTGCACCAGTTCAGCGGCGTCGGACGGCCGGAAAGTATGGAGATCCAGGACCCCATCGATGGGCAGATCAATCGAATCTTCGATGTCCACCGTGCGGCCGGCTCAGATCTCGGCGCGGTTGGCTGCCACCTGGCTCTTCATCCGGAGGCGCTGACCCTTGGTGAACTTCGTCATGCAGGCGTCGTCGCTGTAGTCCATGAAGTTGTCGATCGGGTCGAGTCCATCGGAGGCGCACGAATCGCGGCCGGTTGGGCAACCGGAACTGGGCGAGGCCTGTGGAGGCGTGTCGTCGACGAAGTCGCCGTTCGTCCCGCAGCCACCCTGGAACGTGTGCAGCAGCCCGAGGTAGTGGCCGACTTCGTGGGTCGCGGTGTCACCCAGGTGATAGGGCACCGCGGTGCCGCCGGGCAGGGTGGAGTACAGCAAGTACACACCGTCGCGGTTCGTCTGTGCGATCGGCGAGCCGGGAAGAGTTGCCCAGCCGAGCAATCCGCCCGAAGGGTTGCATGAGTAGATGTTGAGGCTCGACAACGGGTCGACCGCGAGCTTCTTGGTGAATTTCTTCGCCGTGGCGCCTGCCGCGCACTTGTTGAACCAGCTCGGTTTCTCGGTGCGAGTCACTTTCTTGAGCTTGAAGCTGAAGCCGTGCCTACGGAACGCCCGGTTCAGGACCTTCATCTGTTCGTCGATGTCGGCCTGGGACAGATTGCCGTTCACGCCGTCGTGGATCACGTGGAAGTAGACCTTCACGCGGTTCTTCTTGGCGCTCCTGCCAGAGGCCGTGGATGCCGAGAGAGCTCTTGCTGCCTCAGGGTCCGCATCTTCGAAGTGGCTTACACGAGCATTCGCGGCGTTGTGTTCGGCCAGCGTCAGATCGTGTGTTGCGCAACGGGCGCCTAGAATGATCGAACCGTCGGGACCGACAAACGGCGAGTCGCGTGGCACGTTCCTGCGATGTGCTTCTGCGTCCCGGGCGAATTCCTCCAGGCTTCGTATGCCGGGGAACTGGGCGTTAGCCGACGCCGCTGCAACCACTGCGGTCGTGGCGGCGGCGATGCTGAGACTCAGGCGAGTGCGCGTGAAATTCATGTCGCTCGCAGGATGACAGGGTGCGTCGGTCGGAGATTCCATCGTAACGGCTGAGCCCGGACCGTGTCGACGATCCGGGCTCAGTGTTGGCGACTCGAATTACGCGCGCGAGATCAGATCTCGGAGCGGTGTGCCGCGACCTCTTTCTTCATGTGGGCGCGCTGACCGTCCGTGAAAGCTTCCATGCAGTCGTCGTCCGTATAGTCCATGAAGTTTGTGATGGGGTCCGGGCCTCCGCCGCTGCACGTGTCCCGCCCGGCTGGGCATCCATACGCCGGCGATTTCTCGGGAGCTGTGTCCGCAACGCGGTCGCCGTTGCCACCGCAGCCGCCGGCGAACGTGTGGTCGAGACCAAGGTAGTGCCCGACCTCATGGGTGCCGGTGTCGCCCAGGTTGTAGGGGCTGGCGCTTCCACCCGGCAGGGTCGAGTAGAGAAGAAACACGCCGTCGCGCGTGGTTCCGGTGACCGCGCTACCCGGGAGATATGCCCAGCCGAGCGAACCGTCCTTCGGATTGCACAGATAGATGTTCATGGTGCGGCGAGCATCAACCGACAGCGCCTTGGTCATCGCACGCTCGGTCGCCGGCTTGGCACAGCCGTTGTACCAGTTGGAATTATTGGTACGGGTGATCTCGGCGATCTTGAATCGGAAGCCGTGCCTGCGGAACGCCTTGTTGAGTACGCGGAGTTGGTCCTTGATCGCGCTGGTCGAGACGTTGCCCTGATTGCCGGAGTGGATCACGTGGAATACCACGTTGACGACGTTCTTCTTGGCGAGACGGGGATCAGCCAGAAGTTCCTCGGCGCTGGGCAACACCATGCTGGCTTCCACCGCGGCCGTCTTGGCGTCGGAGGCGGCACGTTCGGCCTCCGTGAGATCGTGCGTGGCGCACCGATGGCCGAACACGATGGTGCCGTCTGCCGACACGAACGGCGTGTCCGCGTGCAGTCCTGCTCGGAAGGCGGCTGCATCCGCCGCTACCTGTTCTGCGGTGCGGATCTGGCGGGACTGCGCGCCCGCCGAGTTAGCCAGCAAGGCAATTGCGGTGATCGACAGAGTGCCGAGCGTGAGGAGTGAGGAGCTGAAGCGATGTCGCATGCGTTGCTCTCGTGTTCCAGGGGGTTGTGTGCCTTACCCAGAAACGCGGCAAGTGGCCGACAATCGGCTCAGGAATTCGGCCAGGGGTGCGCGGATCGGTTGTCGAGAAAGCGGCGATAGGCGCTGTAATGATGCACTGCGATGCCGCGGAATCCGGGCTGAGACTCGAACGCGGCGATCGTGGCGTCGAGTGCCTTTTGCAATTCGGCGACGCCCTCTTCGTGGAACGTGAGTTTGTCCAGACTGTCGGGCGCCGTCTGGACCGTGATCAAAGCCGCCTTGCCCAACCGGCTGCTGATGTCCACTTCGCCACGGGACAGCGTCACAATGCTGTCGGAACCTAGCGCGCGATCGCGATACGCCATCACCGCGACCTCGTCGACGATCCCGGCGATCTTCTCGGCGAGCGTGCCGTCTCGATCTCGATAGGTGTCATGGTCGAACCAGAACGGCACGGCCGCCATCACGGGCAGCGGGCCTGCGGCCCGTTTGGCGGCGCGTAGCGAGCGGAGGTAGTTCTCGATTGTCCGGCGCCGCGCGGTGTCCCACTGATCGAGGAGGTAGGGCTCGATGTCGAGAACGATCCCAGAGAGTCCCTTCGTTCTACGCACCCGCCGAGTCCACTTGCGGACCGCCGCGGTGCCGCGAGCCCAATCAGGATGGCCCGACAGGGCCCAGACCTTCATCGATCCGGCGCGAGCGGCACGGATGACCTTTGCGGTACTCGTGGCTCCGATTCGGACGCCCGGGATCTCTAGCAGGAGCGTGTCGAAATCCTCGCGCGCGGCCCACGTGGCGGTCGCTGGGCTGGCCTCGCCCCAGACCCAAAGGGCACGAGTGATGGGCTGCTTGGCCGGTGCGCTGGACGGCGCGCAAAGGCAAACCACGCAGCATGCGACAACCGCCCATAGGCGGCGGGAACGGACCAGCGACATCTCGACTCCGGGGGGTGAAAACGGTTCGTTCGACGCTAGCAGCAGCGCAGCGCTGTCGCGCGGAGGCGCTGCCCCTTTTGTCCCGTCTCGGACCCGACTGACCACCGTGTCTTGAGTCGGCTAGGCTAGGGCCGGTCGAGCCCCGTCAGGAAAGGCCCGTGGTGGCGAAGGAGTTGACTTGAGCGATCGTAGCTTCGGTTCACAGAGCATGGTGGCGCCGTTACAGCGCGTGGCCGTACGGGAACCCAACTCAGACTTCGCCGATGCGGATCTGGTGGCGTGGAACTACCACGGCCGCCCCGACCTCGAAGCGGCACGGGCAGAGCACGCTCACCTGGTGGACCTGATCGAGGCGTCCGGCGCGGAGGTCATTCGTCATGAGGGGCCTCTCCCTGGACTCGCGGATTCGATCTACGTTCACGACCCCGTGCTTGTGTGCGACGCGGGAACGATCGTTCTGCAAATGGGGAAGGAGCTGCGGCGCGGAGAGGAAGAGCCGCTTGCAGCAACTCTCGAGGCCGTCGGCGTGCCGATTCATTACCGACTGCACGGAGCGGCAACTGCGGAGGGCGGCGACCTCCTATGGCTGGACTCGCGAACGCTCGCGGTCGGTCAAGGGTTCCGCACGAACAGTCACGCCCTCGAGCAGCTACGCGAAGCGCTGGCGCCGCTCGGCGTGGAATGCGTGCCGGTGCCCTTGCCGGTGTTCACCGGTTCCGCCGCCTGCCTGCACCTCATGTCGCTGATCAGCATGCTGGACGATGATCTCGCCGTGGCGTACCCGTCTCTGCTTCCCGTGCCGTTCTGGCAGTTGCTGCAAGGGCGAGGAATCGAAGTCGTTGAGGTGCCGGAATCCGAGTTCGCGAGCCAGGGGCCCAATGTGCTGGCACTGTCGCCTCGTCGATGCGTGGCACTGGAAGACAACACCGAAACTGCGGCTCGACTCGAGGCGGCCGGCTGTGAGGTGTTGAATTATCGCGGCGCCGAGATCTCGCACAAGGGAGAGGGCGGGGCGACCTGCTTGACCCGGCCAGTGCTGCGCGCGTGACCGAGCCCGAGGATCTGTCCGAAATCGAGGCTCGTGCGGTCGGCGCGGTTGATCTCGACTGGCAGCTCGAACTCTTGCATCGGCTCGTGGCGGCCCGCTCTGATGATGGTCTCGAGTCCGCGGCGCAGCACACCATGAGCGCGGTAATGCGTGGCCTCGAGCTCGATCTCGATGAGTGGGAGATTGACCTCGACGAGCTTCGGCGCGATCCGAACCACAGCGAGGAGATCGATCGGAAGGAGGCTCTGGGATTGGTCGGCAGCATGGGCACCGGCGAGGGGAGGAGCCTGATCCTCAACGGCCACGTTGATGTGGTTGGCGCCGGAATTGAAGCCGATTGGACGGTTCCTCCGTGGGAACTTACTCGCCGCGATGGACGCGCGTACGGGCGCGGTGCCGTGGATATGAAGGGAGCACTCACCTGTGCCGTCGGGGCTGTTCGAGCCCTCCGGTTGGCCGACGTTCGCCTTGCGGGCACCTTGTCGATACAGAGTGTCGTCGGCGAGGAAGATGGCGGCACGGGCACGTTGGCGACCGTTCGTCGCGGCCATACGGGAGACGCCGCGATTGTCCTCGAGCCCACGCAGCTTCAAATCGCGGCCGCCCACTGCGGTGCTCTGTGCTTTCGCATTGAGGTACGGGGACTGGCGGCACACGGTTGCGTGCGTGATGAGGGAGTCAGTGCAATCGACAAGGCGGTGCCTCTGCTCGTAGCGCTTCGCGATCTGGAGGCGCAGCGCAACGCGCGATTGGAACACCCGCTGTATCGAGATACGGCCAATCCGCTTCCGATCGCCGTCGGAACTATTCAAGGAGGCGACTGGCCGTCGACCGTGCCGGACTCGGTGACGTTGGAGGGCAGGTGTGGCGTGGCGCCCGGGGAGAGCCTGGCGAGCGTGCGTGCAGAGTTCGAGGCGGCTGTGGCGACCGTCGCGGCGGGCGACGAGTGGTTACGCGAGCATTCCCCGGTGGTGATCTGGTTTGGCGGTCGGTTCGAGTCAGCCGAGATCGCCCCTGGGTCGGCAATCGTCAAGATCCTGGCCGGAGCCGCCGATTGTGCGACGGGCGTTACGCCTGCCGTCTGTGGTGTTACATATGGTGCCGACATGCGGATTCTCAACAACATCGCCGGCATCCCCACTGTGATGTTCGGCCCTGGCGATGTGCGGCAGGCGCATGCCCCGGACGAATACGTTTCGCTCGAGGACCTCGCCGCCTGTACGCGGGCCCTCGTGGTCGCCGCGATGCGCTATTGCGGCGTAGAGACCTGATCCGGCGCTGATCTCGGCCCGGCAAAGGCGAGTCTCATCGCCACCGAGTCCTCGTCCGGGTGCTGGTAGTAGCCAGGACGGACTCCGATGACTTTGAAACCGAACTCGCGATACAGCCGCCGCGCACCGAGGTTGCTGGCCCGCACGTCGAGTTCGCATCCTTCGAGATGAATCCGTTGCGCGTGGTCGATCGCTGCCTCCAGCATTACGCGCCCGAGTCCCTGTCGGCGAGCGTCAGGGCAAACGGCGATGTTGGCAATCAGCAGGTGGTTGTCATCAGGACACCCGACTACATAGCCGACGATGCGCTCGAACTCCGCGACTTGGCTGAGAAGTTCCGGCGCGGCAAGAGCAAGATCGAAGGCCGATCGCGGCCAGGGCGCGGGGAAGCTCGCACGTTCGATAGCGAGGATCTCGTCGACGTCCCCGCGCTGCATTGCGCGGAGCCGCAAGGGGGAGCGTACCGACTGAGGCGGTGAGGCCAAGGAGCTACTCGCCGAGCCGCTTCACGATCATCAGAGTGAGATCGTCGAACGGCGGAACACCCTCGGCAAACTTCTCGACGTCGTCGAACACTTCCTTGATGATCCCGTGAGCGCCCTCTTTGCTATGGGCTCGAAGAGCTTTGCCGAAACGTTCCATTTCGTACTCCTCTTCTTTCGGGTTGTTCGCTTCGGTGACGCCGTCCGAGTACGTCGCGATGACACTGCCCGCGGGCACCTGCACCGTCTGAATTTCGTACTCGCGATCTGGGAACAGACCAATAGGCATGCCGCCACCAAACAGTTCGTGCGTCTCGCCGTCCGGGTGTACGAGCAACGCGGGATTGTGTCCGGCGTTCACGTAGTCGAGTTTACCGTCGGTATGCAGCTGGCCCACGAAGAACGTCGCGTACCGCTCGGGCGACGTGCGTTCGACGATGAAGTTGTTGATGTGTGCACACACGTCGGCGATGTTCGAGTCCAGCCGGATCGCCGCGAGAAACGCGGCCTGAAGCGTTGCCATAAGCATCGCAGCTGGGATGCCCTTGCCCGAGACGTCACCAACCGCGAACCCGAGTCCGCCCCCGGGTACATCGAAGAACTCGTAATAGTCGCCGCCCACGCCGCGCGAGGGGATGTTGATGGCGTGCACGTCATACCAGTCCGACTCGGGAAAATCGGAGAGTAGGAGGCTGCGCTGAATCCGGTTGGCGACACGTAGATCTTCTTCCATGCGTCGCTTTTCGAGCGCCTCCTCGTACAGGCGCGCGTTGTCGATGGCGATCGCGGCGTGACTCGCGAACGACTCGAGCACAGACAGGTCCTGGTCGCCGAAGTGCCGTGTTGCCGACTTCCGGTCGAGATAGAGCACGCCCAGGATCCGTGACGTGGAATTCTCGGCAGACCCGGTCTGGTATTCGCCGAGGCGAGGCTCCGCGTCCTCCGAGAAATGGCTCAACCGCAGCGGCACGCACATCACCGTCTTCAGGTGGAGACCCACGATGCTCTGCTGGGCGCTGAACCGATCATCTTCGGCGACGTCCGTGAGAATCGTTGACTCCTCGGAGTCGAACACGTTGCGGACAACGCTCTGGCTGTACACGACTTCGTCGGTGCCGCCTTCGAGATTGCGATGCGCCGCGACTTCAAGTTCGTCGGCGCTCTCGCCCAACAGCATCAGGCAACGCTCGCCGTCGGTAAGCGCGATAACCGCATCCATCACCTTCTCGAGCACGTCGGTGATGCGCAACGAGGAGTTCAGCGCCTTGCTGATCTCCAGCAGGGCCGTGAGGCTCTGGGCGCTCTCCTGTCGCGCGACACCGCCGGCGGGCGTCGTCTCGGTGACCGGGGCGGTCGGGTTTTGCTTGCCCGTCGTGCCGATGAGCATCGTGAACTCACCGCCGCTACGGAACGTGATGACGTGGCCCATTGCTCCGCCCAATCTGATCCGGTCGTTGGCCGACAGGTCGTGGCGGTCGATGCGCTCCTGGTTCACGAAAGTCCCGTGCGTGCTCCCCAGGTCGTGAACGAAGTACTGCTCGCCATCGCGGTCGATGCGTGCGTGGTCGCGCGACACCGTTGGGTCGAGCACCTGAATGGCGTTGGTGCTCCGTCGTCCGATGGTGAGTGGCAGATCATCCAGACTGACCCGGGTCATCTGACCGTCCGGGTCGCGGAGCATCAGGTATGGCTGGGCGCCACTGTCGTCGTTCATGGCTCGTTCAAAGTCGTGCCGCAGATCGCGGCGGAAGGCAGAGTGCGCATTCTACTTCCTTGTGCGGGAGTCGCCACCACGCCTTAGCGGCAGGGGATTGGCCACGGGCTCGTTCGGCGGTTAACATTGGAACGCAAAGTTCTCATCGGAATCATGCCAATGACCGAAGTCACCTCGATACACGATCACGCAACCGGACACCTGCGGGTCATCCGCGACGCCATGGAGCGCGCCGGTGCGTTCACCGCATTGCCCGGCTGGGCCGGCGTCGGCATGGCGCTGGTGGCGTTCGTCGCGGGTGTCGGCAGTGCTGGCGCCGAGCCTCGCGACTGGGTGGTCACCTGGTTGATCGCGGCTGCGGTCGCCGTGCCACTAGGAGCTGTCACCCTGGCGTACCGAGCGAGCTCGGCGGGAGTCGATCTTTCAACGGGCGTCGCCCGCCGTTTCGTCGTGACGCTGAGCGCACCTGTCGTGGCCGGCGGAGTGTTGACGGCAGCAATGATCTTGCGGGATCAGTTCGACCTCCTGCCGGCGGTCTGGTTGACACTCTACGGCACCGGAATGCTGGTCGCATCCAGCTATTCCACGAGGTTGCTCCAGGTAGCCGGTGCCGCCGTCATGGCGCTCGGGGCGGTGGCGGCCTTTGTGCCGTGGGAAGCATCGACCTGGCTCGTTGTCGCCGGATTCGGCGGCATGCATCTACTCACCGGGCTCATAGTTCTGGTACTGGATCGAAGGAACAGCTGACATGGCACAGCCCAAACGCAAGACGCAGGCCGCGGCGGCGAACGAAGCACCGGACGTAGTTCTGGGTGGCGCGGCAGAGGCGCGCGATCTCGATCGAGTGATTCATCAGCCGGTCCGCCTCGCGCTCGTGAGCGCGCTGGCTGTCAACGACGAGCTCAGCTTTGGCGATTTGAAGTCACTGCTCGGTGTGAGTGACGGCAATCTCAGCGTGCACGCGCGCAAGCTGGAAGACGTCGGCTACGTGACGTGTGAGAAAGGCTTCGTGGGCCGATCGCCACGCAGCGTCTACAGCTTGACCAAGGAAGGTCGGGCGAGCCTCGATCGTTACGTGTCGCACATGGAAGCCGTGATCGGCGCCGTGCGCCAGAGCTAGGCGTCCGCCCGGCACTCCTGCGCCGCAGCCGGGACGTGGCACGGCCGCGACACCGTGGCATAGTTTCCGGATGGCTGACCTGCGTACTCGGTTGTCCCCTAGCGGGCGCGCCGGCCTATGGGCATTGGCGCTTGGCGTTTCCGGCGTGATTCTTGCGCTCGGGGCGGATGCCGTGGCGTTGTTCGGCCAGCAGGAAGACGACTACTCCGACCCCACCAGTCATCCGAGCTACTACGAGTCCGGACCACACCTGGAGGGCTATCGGTTCACCGAGTTGCCGCTCGACCCCGACTCTCCCTGGTATCCGTCGTCGGCGTCCACGCGATCGGGCGATTTCTATTCGCAGGCGCAGTTGATGGACGTAGAGCGCTGTGGCGATCTGTCGTGCCACCCTGACATCTACGACATGTGGTTCGAGTCGACGCACCACCTCGCTTCGATGAGCGATCCCTGGTACCGCCGCAGCGTGCAGTTCATTCAAGAACGCACCGACGTGAAGACGTCGCAGTGGTGCGCCGGATGCCACGACCCCGCCTTGATGATGACGGGGAAGATGCAGGCCGGCGAGGAGATCGACTTCGACTCGGCAGCGGCCAACATCGGCATCTCCTGCCAGTTCTGTCACAGCGTCGATCGGGTCCACCCGGCTCTCGCCAACGGATCCTTCCGGCTTGCGCCGGCGGCAGCCCTGCCAAACGCCGGGACCACCGACCCCGAACTGCGCGCGGCGGGGAACGCGGAGTTGCTCGCTGATCCCGATTTGATCCGGCGCCACAGTTCGCGTCGACGGAGTACCTTCCACGGGCTGTCGCAGTTCTGTGCGACCTGCCACAAGCAATCGCTGATCACACCGGTCAACAACTACAAGTGGTTCCGGGGTTTCGATGAATACGATGGCTGGCAGAACAGCGGGGTGAGTGGCGCGTCCGTCAGGTCGTTCTATTTCCCGGAGAATCCGCTCCAGTGCCAGGACTGCCACATGCCTGAGGTGGCATCCACCGATGCCGGCAACGACGACGGCTTCGTGGCGTCACACCGGTTCGTGGGCTCGAACACAGCTCTACCGGCGCTGCACGGCTACACGAAGCAGCTCGAAGAAACGGCTGCGTTCCTGCAGGCGGATCAAGTGACAGTCGACATCTTCGCTCTCGATGTAGTTCGCGGTGACGCGGCCACTCGTGTAGCCCCCATCGCAGATCAGGAGCTCGCCCTGCCGGCGGGCACGGAGGTGCGAGCAGAGATCGTCGTGCGCACGCGCGGCGTGGGCCACCAGTTCACCGGCGGGACCACCGACAGCAACATGAGTTGGCTGGAGGTGACTCTTCTCGATGGCAATGGCCAGCCGGTGCTCATGTCGGGCGGCATGGCCGAGGATCGGTTCATCGAAGAGGCGGCGCACTCGTACCGGGGGATCTTCCTGGATGAGGCGGGGCAGGTTATCGACAAGCGCAACGGCTGGGATCGGCGCACGCCGGTCTACGTGCGCTTCATTCCGCCCGGCGCCGCCGACACCGCGCACTACAGCTTCACGGTGCCTGCGGAGGTGCAGGGGCCGCTCACTCTGCGCGCGCGTCTGAACTACCGGAAGCACAAGCAGTCGTACAACCGCTGGGCGATGGGCGCGACGCCGTCGATCGAGCAGCCCGCAGATGCAGTCAGCCTGCCCGCGGTTGATACGCGCGTCTGGGACTACGACGACAGTCTGGTGCCGGAGTTGCCGGTCGTGGTGCTCGATGAGACGAGCGTGACCTTCGCCGAGTCGGCGGAGTCGCCGACTGTGAACGGCGAGTCGCTGATTCGCGATCTGATTGGCGAGGCTCCGTCGGACGCCATGCGATTCAACGATTACGGAATCGGGCTGCTGCGACAGGGCGACCTGCGGGCGGCGTTGAGTCAGTTCCGTCACGTGCAGCGACTCGCCCCCGACTATGCCGATGCTTTCGTGAACGAGGCTCGTGTGCATCTCCAGGAGGGCAACCTCGTGCAGGCCGAAACCGCATTGCAGAGCGCGCTGGCGATCGAGCCAGGTTTCGGCAAGGCCAACTACTTCCTGGCCCAGGTAGCGCGCGGCTTCGGCGAGTACGCTCGCGCGGCTGAACTGCTGGAGGGGGTCGTCGAGGACTACGCCTACGATCGTGCGGTGCAGATTGACCTCGGCAACACCTACTACCTCACGCGGCGCTACGAAGATGCGATTGAGCCCCTGCTGTTCGTCATCAATCAGATCGACCCAGAAGAACTGGGCGCTCATTACAACCTGATGCTTGCCTATCGGGCGATGGGAGAAACGGAGAAGGCGGAGATCCACGAGTCGCGGTACCTGCGCTATCGCGAGGACGAGGACATTCGTCAGCTCACCGGTCCGTTCAAGCGCGACAACCCGGTGATCAACCGCGAGGCGCAGTCGATTCACAGCCACGTGCTCATGCCGCCCGGTGCGAGGTTCAGCGCGGCGGATCGATTCCCGTTCACCGAGTGGCTCGAGGGCGGCCGTTACTGGCGCGCGCCCGTTGAATACGCGGGTCCGCTGCCACCGTGGCGTCGACCCGATCGACCCGCGACGAAAGCCGGCGGTGAGCAGTGAGAGCATCGAGGGCGGCTGTCATGGCGGTTTGCTTCGTTCTTTCCGTGCTCTCCGGGCAGGAAGTGCGCGGCGCTACCGATGACGACGTCTTTCGCGATGTGACAGCGGCTTCGGGAGTCGACTTCGTACACGTCAGTGGGGCATTCGGCGACCGGTGGATGCCTGAGAGCCTCGGCGCGGGCGTTGCGCTATTCGATGCGGATGGCGACGACTGGACCGACATTCTCTTTGTTCAGGGTGGCCCCTGGGCAGGGCATGAGGATGCGGTCGCCGCGGAGCGGCGTGATGTCACGATGCAGCTCTTCCGCAACCAGGGCGATGGCACCTTTCAGGACATCACCGAGGCTTCGGGGCTGGCTGTGCCGATGTATGGGTTCGGAGCAGCGCCGGCTGACTACGACGGCGACGGCGATCTCGACGTCTACGTGACCGCATACGGTCCGAACCGCATGTTCCGGAACGATGGCAGTGGACGGTTCGAGGAAGTCACAGAGAGCAGCGGACTCGGGCACGACGGTTGGGGCACGTCGGCTGCCTGGCTCGACCATGACCGCGACGGTGACCTGGATCTCTACCTCGCCAACTACGTGCGTTGGACCCCTGATGAGGACATCTGGTGCTCGCTGGACGGCACCGAGAAGTCGTATTGCACGCCGGAGTCGTACGTCGGCGAGCCGTCGATCCTGTTCCGCAACGAGGGCAACGGAACGTTCGTGGATGCGAGTCGCGAGGCCGGCGTATTCGTGTCCGGCGGGAAGTCTCTGGGGATCGCCGTCACGGACGTCGACAGAGACGGTTGGCTCGACTTCGCCGTCGCCAACGACACCGAGCCCAATTTCCTTTTCCGCAACCAACAGGACGGCACCTTCGAAGAGATCGGACTGCTCTCCGGCATGGCTTTCGATGCCTCCGGCCGTGCCCGCGCCGGGATGGGCATCGATACGGCGGACCTGAAGAACACCGGCGATCTGAGTCTCGCGATTGGCAACTTCAGCAAGGAGATGATCGGGCTGTTCGAACTCCAGCCCGGTGGCGTGTTTATCGACGTGGCTGGGCAGGCCGGCATTGGTCGCAGCAGTTTCCCCTTCCTCACGTTCGGGCTCTTCTTCTTCGACTACGACCTCGACGGCTGGCTGGACATGTTCGCCGCGAACGGACATCTCGAGGATCGGATTGCCGAGATCGAAGCCAGCATCACCTACGAGCAGCGGCCTCTGCTGTTCCGCAATCGCGGTGATGGCACCTTCGGTGACGCCGCCGGCGCCGCCGGCCCCCTCGCGTTGCCGATCGTTGGGCGTGGCGCAGCTCACGCGGATCTGGACCGTGACGGCGACCTGGACATCGTCGTAACGACCAACAATGGCCCCGCATACCTGTTAGAGAACACCGCACGTTCCGGTGCCGCCGACAGGCCTGGCGTTCTGCGGCTCGACCTGCGGGCCGACGGCGGCAACACGAGAGCCCTAGGCGCGGTTGTCGATGTCACTGCCGGGGAATGGACTCAGCGCCAGATGGTGCGTTCTGGGTCATCGTACGCATCGCAAAGCGAGTTCGTGCTGACGTTTGGGTTGGGGGGTCACACCGCGGTCGACTCGGTGAGCATTCAGTGGCCTGACGGCAGTGTCACCGAGCTAGATGCTCTGGCACTGGCCGACGCGCTGGACCACGAACTGGTCGTTCATCAACAGCAGGGCGTCACGGCGTCGCGACCCCTCTCGGTCACGGGCGAGTAGCCGTTCCGCAGGTCTGAAACCGTCTTGCCGCGGCGTCTATGCGGGCGTACGCTCGTTCTAGCTGCCGCTCCCCGCGTAGCTCCCCAGAGGACGTTGTGACTGATACATCTGCCCGTCGTATGCCCACGATCGTTGCGGTGCTCATGGGAGCCCTGCTCGGTGGAGTGCTCGTGCTGATCGGCGCCTGGTGGACCCTTGGCGGCCTGCCCGCTGCCGGAGCCGCGGGTGCTGGCGCCGGCCAAGGTGGACCGCCAGCCGGAATGTTCCCGGCAGCGCCTCCGGTGGACGCCATCGCCGCCGTCGAGACCATCGCCGCAGAGCGTGTTCAGCTTCTGGGCACCGCGCGTCCGAGGCGCGACTCCTCCGTGGCCAGTGAAGTCGACGGCCTCGCGGCCGAGCTCTTCGTCGACGAGGGCGACGCGGTGCGTGAGGGCCAGGTGCTGGCCCGTCTGCGCACGACGACTGTCGAGCAACGCCTCGCCGCTGCGGCTGCCTCGCGTGACGAGACGCAGGCTCGCCTCGCGCGTGCTACGGCGGACTTCGAACGACTCGCCAGCTTGCGTGACCGGCAAGTGATTTCCGCACGGGAGTACGACCAGGCGCTCGCTGATCGTGACGCACTCTCTCAGGCGGTTGTGCGACTCGACGCCGAAGTGTCCCAGCTCCAGGACCAGTTCGATCGAGCCAGTATCAAGGCGCCTTTCGCCGGCCGCGTCGCGGCGGTGCATGTCGAAGTCGGGGAGTGGGTCGGTCGTGGCGACCAGCTACTGTCGCTGCTCGATTTGTCGGTGGTCGAAGTGGCTGTGCAGATCGCGGAGCGCTACATCTCCGCGGTGCCGGTCGGTTTCCAGGTCGACGTGACGTTCGACGCGCTGCCCGGCCGGCCCTACACGGGCCGAGTCCAGGCGGTCATTCCTGAAGCGGTCCCGGAAGCGCGCACGTTCCCCGTTCTCATCCGCATTCCGAACCGCGACCTCGCGATCAAAGGCGGCATGGCCGCTCGGGTCAGCGCTCAGTTGGGTTCGCCCCAGGCCGCTGTGCTAGTAAGCAAGGACGTGGTCGTTCGTCGCGGCGATCAGGTGCTTGTCTTCCGGGTCGACCCATCCGCCATGGGAGGCGATCCGGGCGCGCCACTGGGCGAGGGGAGCGTGGGATCGGTCACGCAGGTGAGCGTGGAAGCCGGCCCGGCGCGCGGCGAGTGGCAGGTGGTCTACGGACCGGTGAGCCCGGGCGACTTGCTGATCGTGCGTGGCAATGAACGCGTTTTCCCCGGGCAGCCAGTGACCGTCGCCAATCTGCGCACGCCCGCGGTGCCGGAGGCGGATCCGGACCGGCCGATTGCTGTCGATCCGCGTGAGTCAGCGCAATGAAACTCGTCGACTCGGCAATCCGGTTCCCTGTCAGCGTCACCGTAGCGGTGCTCCTCGTTGCGCTCTTCGGCATGCTCGCGCTCTTCAGCATTCCCGTGCAGTTGATCCCCGACGTGGACGTCCCGCAGGCCATCGTCACGACCGTGTGGCCTGGCGCTTCTCCGGAAGAGATCGAGACCGAGATCACGCAGAAACAGGAAGATCAACTGAAGTCGCTGGAAGGCCTGGTCGAGATGACCAGCGAGAGTCGCCAGTCGAGCGGCATGATCCGACTACGTTTCAGGGTTGGATCCGATCAAGAAGCGCTACTGATGCGGGTCAACAACGCGCTCCAGCAGGTGCAGCGCTACCCGCAGAACGCATTGCGCCCCGTGATCACGAGCAAGGATCCGTTCGAGCAGTCGGCGATTGCCTGGATGGTGCTGGTGGCCCGCGATGGTGTTGACATCGATATCGACCTCGAGCGCCAGTTCGCCGAGGACGTGATCAAGCCAAGGCTGGAGCGCGTCGACGGTGTCGCGGTGGCGAACATCTATGGCGGCCGAGGACGCGAACTACACGTCACCGTGGACCCACAGAAGCTGGCGGTGCGCGGTCTCACTCTGAGCCAGGTGGCCGCCGCTCTGGACGCGGAGAACCGCGATGTCAGCGCCGGCGACTTCGATGAGGGCAAACGCGCGTACGTGGTGCGCACGGTCGGCCAGTACACGGACCCTGAGCAGGTCGAGGACGTCGTGCTCGCCTGGCGATCCGACGCTCCCGTTTACGTCCGCGACGTCGCCACAGTAAATCTCGGCTTCGCCGACGCCACCCAGGTGATGCGCAATCAGGGCCAACCATCGATGGCGTTCGCCATCTTGCGGCGTCAAGGCTCGAACGTACTTTCCGTTATGGACGATCTGCGCGAAGCGGTCGACCAGCTCAACGACGGCGAGTTGGCCGAGAAGGGGATGGAGCTCAACGTCGCCTTTGCCGAGTCGGACTACATCCAGCGAGCGATCAGCCTGGTCCAGCGCAACATCGTGATCGGCGGCTTGTTGGCCGTCGTCGTGCTGTTCCTGTTCCTGCGGAGTGCCTCGAGCACGCTGGTGATCGGCCTCGCGATCCCGGTGAGCGTTGTTGCGACCTTTCTGGTGATGCGGCTGCTGGGTCGGAACATCAACGTTGTGTCGCTCGCCGGAATGGCGTTCGCGGTGGGCATGATCGTGGATGCTTCGATCGTGGTGCTGGAGAATATCTATCGGCACCAGGAAATGGGGAAGCGGCGCCTGCAGGCGGCCTACGACGGCGCTGTGGAGGTGTGGGGCGCGGTCCTGGCCTCAGTTCTGACCACCGTGGTCGTCTTCCTGCCGGTGCTCTTCGTTCAGGACGAGGCAGGTCAGCTCTTCCGTGACATCGCGGTGGCTGTGTGTTCCGCGGTGATGATCTCGCTGGTTGTGTCGATCACTGTGATCCCGAGCATGGCCGCGCGCGTGCTGAAAACGGCGAAGAAACGGGACGAGGATGCCGAGCCTGGTCTCCTTGCACGTGCCGGCGCTCGCGTCACCAGAGGCATAGCCGATGCGGTCTACCGATTGTCGGGATCGATCACGGTTCAGATTGTCGCCGTGCTGGTGCTCACCATCGGCGCTGTGGTTGCCGCCTATGCGCTGATGCCCGAGACCGAGTACCTGCCGACCGGCAACCAGAACTTCGCGTTCGGTCTCGTGATCCCGCCGCCAGGATACAACCCTGCCGAATTCGTGAACATCGCCGATCACGTCGAGCAGCGTCTTGCCCCCTACTGGAACACGGCGCCCGGGGACCCGGGCGAGGCGGATCTGGCCGGGCCACCGATCGAGCACTTCTTCTTCGTTTCTTTCGCCGGCGGCGCCTTCATGGGCGGGATCGGGCATCAGGAATACGCCGACCGAACCGGCGAGGCCGTACCGGTTCTACAGGGCGTGCTGAACTCTATCCCGGGCGCATTTGGAATCGTTCAGCAGCCCTCGATGTTCCAGTCCGGCTCCGACGCCGGCCGTGCGATCGATATCGATCTCACTGGCCCCGAGTTGCCGCGTCTCCTCGAACTCGGTGGGCGGGTTTTCGGCGCTGTGAACGCGACAATGCCAGGAGCCCAGGCTCAGCCGCTACCGAGCCTCGACCTCGGGAACCCGGAAGTACGCGTCGTGCCAGATCGCGAGCGCGCAGCGCAGCTCGGGCTCACAGCTCAGGACATTGGATTCGCGCTCAACGTTCTCGTCGACGGCGTGAAAGTCAGTGAGTACCAGTACGAAGGCAAGGCGATTGACCTGATCCTGCGCGGCGCCTCGGCCTACGCCAGCCGCAGCCAGGATATCGAGGGGCTCAACATCGCCACTCCGAATGGGCGCGTGGTGAGTGTCGGTGATGTGAGCCGGATCTCGGAGACCACGGGCCCCACGCAGGTGAATCACAAGGAGCGTGAGCGGACGGTCACGATCCAGGTGGTGCCGCCGCAGACTCAGCCGCTCGAAGCGGCGATGCGACACATCGAAGATCAGATCCTCGGCCCCATGCGGGCGGACGGTTCGCTGGCGGCTCCGTATCAGGCCGAGCTGGCGGGCACGGCGGACAAACTCACCGCCGCGCGGCAGTCTCTGCAGGGCAACTTCCTTCTGGCTTTGCTGGTGACCTACTTGCTCATGGCGGCACTCTTCGAATCCTTCGTGTACCCGTTTGTGATCCTGTTTTCTGTGCCGTTTGCGGCGGTGGGCGGGTTCATTGGGCTCGGGCTCGTGAACGCGTTTGTCGCGTACCAGGCCCTGGACGTCGTGGCCATGCTGGGTTTCGTCATCCTGATCGGCATCGTGGTGAACAACGCGATTCTGATCGTGCATCAGACGCTGAACTACATGCGTGACCGACATCTGCCGTATCGCGAAGCGTTGCGCGATGCCGTGGCCGACCGGATCCGACCGATCTTCATGAGCAGCATGACGTCGGTGATGGGCATGGCTCCGCTGGTGCTGGTGACCGGGGCGGGGTCGGAGATCTATCGAGGTTTAGGAAGCGTCGTCGTCGGCGGACTGGCCGTCTCGACTCTCTTCACGCTCTTCCTGGTTCCTGCGGTGTTCTCGCTCACCATGGAGGCTCGTCGCCTCTTCCGCCGCGACCCCGACCATGACGACGCGCCGGTGCCGGCCGGCGCCTGAATGTCCGTCCCATGAGCCGAACTCGCGCCGAGGTCGTCGACCGCAACCTGCGGGACTTCCTGCAGGGGTGGGACGGCGCCGCGGATGGGACGGAGCGCCCGTCGTCCGCAATCTCCGGGTCAGAGTTTCTCGACCTGGTCGAGTCGCAATTCCAGGCCCGGCATCTGGATCTCGAGGCTCGCCGGCTGAAAGAGCGGGGCACCGGCTACTACACCATCGGCAGCGCGGGCCACGAGGGCAACGCGGCCGTGGCCGCGGCGTTGCGGCCGGACGATCCAGCGTTCCTGCACTACCGCTCCGGTGCCTTCTTCGCGCAGCGGGCCAAACAGGTGGAGGCCCAGACCCCGATTTTCGACGTACTGCTCTCGCTGTGCGCCGCCATGGACGACCCTATTTCGGGTGGTCGTCACAAGGTGTTCGGTTCCCGCGACATGTGGATTCCGCCGCAGACATCGACGATCGCATCACAGCTTCCCAAGGCGATGGGGGCGGCATTTGCCATCGATCGCGCTCGCTACCTCGGCCACGATCCGGAGGTGTCGTCGGACGCGGTGGTGGTGTGCTCGTTCGGCGACGCGTCGCTAAATCATTCCACAGCGCTCGGAGCGCTCAACGCCTCACGGTGGGCTGCCTACCAGCACCTGCCGATGCCGGTCGTGTGGGTGTGCGAGGACAACGGCCTCGGGATCTCCGTGAACACACCGGCCGGATGGGTCGAAGAGACCTGGGCCCGCGACCTGTCGATGCCGTACTTCAAGGCCGACGGTACAGACCTGGTCGATGCGTACGCGCAAGCTCGCAGGGCGGTGGAGTATTGCCGGGCAAGGCGGGCTCCCGTGTTCTTGCACCTGAAGGTCGTGCGCCTGCTCGGTCATGCGGGAACGGACCCGGAGCTGGCCTATATGGGAATGGAACGGATCCGGGCCGCCGAGGCGCGTGATCCGTTGCTGCGCTCCTGCGAGATCGCGCTTCGTACAGGCCTGGCAGATTCAGCCGAGCTGCTCGCGACCTACGAGGAGATCGGGCAGCGAGTGTCCGCGGCGGCTGCGGAGGTTGAGACGCGTCCGCTGCACACCTCGGTGGAGACCATTGTCGAGCCGCTGGCGCCCTACGAGTCGCGCGCCGTCAACATCACGGCTCTCTCTGCGGCGACTGATGAGGATCGCCTGGCGCACTGGGGAGACGAAGCCAAGCTCCCGGAGAACCAGGGCCCGGAACACCTGGCCAAGCTGCTTTCCTGGGGCCTGCACGATCTCCTGCTGCAGTATCCGGAGGCACTCGCCTTTGGGGAGGATGTGGCGAAACGTGGCGGCGTCTACGGTGTAACCGCCGGGCTTTGGCGCAAGTTCGGGGGCGGCCGCGTCTTCAATGCGCTCCTGGACGAGCAGAGCATTCTCGGAGTCGCTATCGGCGCCGCGCATCTCGGGTTCCTGCCGATTCCGGAGATCCAGTACCTCGCCTACATCCACAACGCCCTCGATCAGATCCGTGGCGAGGCCTCTTCACTGCAGTTCTTCTCGAACGGGCAATTCAGCAACCCGATGGTGGTGCGGGTCGCCAGCTTCGGATACCAGAAGGGATTCGGCGGCCATTTCCACAACGACAACAGCATCGCGGCGCTGCGGGATATCCCAGGCGTAGTGATCGCAGCGCCCTCGCGGGGCGAAGACGCCGTGGGCATGCTGCGAACCTGCATGGCACTCGCACGTCGCGACGGTCGGGTCGCGTTGTTCCTCGAGCCGATCGCGCTCTACATGACGCGCGACCTGGTGGACGATGGCGACGACGGGTGGCGCGATAGTTATCCAGCGCCGGGGAACGCTGTGCCGTTGGGCGGCGCTCGAGTTTACGGCCGGGGCGCGGATCTGACGCTGGTGAGTTGGTCCAATGGTCTCTGGCGATCGTTGCGCGCGGCCGACACGTTGCGCCGCGATCACGGGGTCGATGCGCGGGTCGTCGATCTGCGTTGGTTGAGTCCGCTCGATGAGGGCACGCTCGTGCGTGAGGCGGAAGCGACCGGCAATGTGCTGGTTGTTGACGAGGGCCGACGTACGGGTGGTGTATCCGAGGCGATCATCACGGCGATCGTCGACGCGGGGGCGAGCCCACGCATGGCGCGCTACTGCGGCGAGGACACGTTCATTCCGCTTGGGCCAGCCTGGGAGCAGGTACTTCCCTCGGAAGAGGGCATCGTTGAGCATGCGCTCGCGCTCTTGCGGGGGGATCAGCCATGAGCCGCCGCGCTGTGGTGCTTTGCCCCGGTCGGGCCAGTTATGGCAAGGCACAATTGGGCTCGCTGAGCGCGTTGGACGCCACACCCAGCGCTTCCGAGTTGGCGCAGGCCGTCGCGGCTGTGGACACCCGCCGAGAAGCAGCCGGCGATCTCACGGTGCGCGGCATGGATGGCGCCGAGAAGTTCCGATCAGCGTTCCTCGAGGGCCACAACGCGGCACCGCTGATCTTTGCGGTAACTGCCTTCGAGGCCCTTCGACTGGATCCTGAACTGGTAGACGTCGTGGCGGTGGGCGGCAACTCCATGGGCTGGTACTCGGCGCTCTGGGCGGCCGGAGCGCTCGATCTCGAGGGCGCTTTCGAACTGATCGGCACCATGGGCGCCATGACCCGAGATGGCGTCGTAGGCGGACAGTCGATCTATCCGGTAGTCGACGATGACTGGCGACCGTCTCCGGACCGTGCTGTTCAGGTCGACCGCGCGTTGCGCCAGGTGGTTGAGGACGGGCACGCCGCCGGCGACTCGATCCGATTCGGTGGGCTGCGGGTTCTTTGGGGCGATGACGCGGCGATCGCCGCTCTGGCCGAGGCACTGCCGACGGTGAAGCTCGGCAAGACCGAGTATCCGCTGCGACTCCTGGGTAACTCGGCCTTCCACTCGCAACTGATGTCCAACGCTTCGACCTCGGGTCGCCAGGCGCTCGCGGGCCTGCCGCTGGAGGCGCCGCGGGTGCCGCTGATTGATGGCACGGGGAGGCAATGGCGACCCCTCACCACGTCGACCGACTCGCTGCTGAGCTACACCCTCGGTCACCAGGTAACAGAGACCTTCGACTTCGCGGCGACCGTGCGGGTGGCGCTGCGCGAGTACGCGCCCGACGTCATCGTGGCACTGGGTCCCGGCGAGTCGCTCGGCGGTGCGGTAGCGCAGGTGCTCATCGCCGAAGGATGGCAGGGAATCCACAATCGAGATGACTTCCTTGAGCGTCAGGCGGACGATCCGATCGTGATCTCCCTCGCGCGGCCCGACCAGGCGTCTCTGGTTGCTCGTGTCGGCTGATTGCGGCGAAGAAATTTCTGGCGGGCGGCACACCCGGGGTAAGCAATAGCAGCATTCCCCAGCGGAGAGAAGTTATGAAGAGGATCCGAGTTGTGATGGCTTTGGCGGTGGCGCTCGTCGGATTCCCGCTCCAGGCGCAGGAGACGGAACGCTGGCGCGGCGCCGTTGATCTGACCGCAGCCGGCGGCACTGGTGAGCTCGAGTTCTTCGTGACGTTCGAACTGAGCGGCGAAGAACCGACCGCGACCCTGTCGATTCCGGCGCAGGGCCTCACCGACGGCCCGGTCGCGGACGTGGTCTACACCGACAGTCGAATCGAATTCACGCTCGCCGCGGCGGGCGCCGTGTTCGCCGCCGACCGCGACGGGGACGCTGGCGCAGGGCGTCGAGATACCCCTCGCAATGGAACTGCTCGGCGAAGGCGAGGACACGGGCCCGGCACGTCCTCAGACGCCGCAGCCACCCTTCCCGTATTCCGCCCGCGACGTGACCTACACGAACCCGATCGACAACAACACTCTCGCGGGAACATTGACGGTGCCGCCTGGCGACGGGCGGCACCCCGCCGCCATCCTGATCACTGGATCGGGTAGCCAGGATCGGGACGAGACTCTCTTCAACCACAAGCCGTTCTGGGTGATTGCGGACCATCTCTCCCGGCAAGGGATCGCGGTGCTCCGGGTCGATGATCGCGGCATCGGTGGTTCCGATGGCGCGCGAGCGGACATCACGAGTGCTGACTTCGCGGGCGATGTAGCCGCAGGAGTGGCGTTTCTGCGCGAGCAGTCGGACATCGATCCGGACCAGATTGGTCTGATCGGTCACAGCGAGGGCGGTCTTATCGCTCCGATCGTCGCCTCTGACGACCCGCGGCTGGCCTTCCTCGTGTTGCTCGCGGGAACCGGAGTCGATGGTCGCGAGGTGCTCGCTCTGCAAAACGACCTACTGCTGCGCGCCGCGGGCGCGTCCGAAGCCTACATCGAGGCGCAGATCTCTCGCCAGCAGCCTCTCTGGGACGCGATGGCCGAGGGGGCCGACGAGGAGATCATCGACGCACTCCTGACCGCACTGCTCGAGCACCAGTTGCAGGGCGTCACCGGTGCGGCGCGCGATCAGGCTTGGGAGAGCGCCTGGGGGCCAGCGAAGCGGCAAGCGACCAGCCCGTGGTTCCAATACTTCCTGAACACCGATCCGGCGACGTTCCTCGAGCAGGTCGCAGCGCCTGTGCTGGCACTGAACGGCACGCTCGATCTTCAGGTCGACGCTGAACAGAACCTCGTACCGATCGAAGCAGCGCTCGCGCGCGGCGGCAACGACGATGTGACGGTGCGTCGGTTGGATCGACTCAACCATCTCTTCCAGACCGCCACCACAGGCGCGGTCGCCGAGTACGGCACGATCGAGGAGACGTTTGCACCCGAGGCTCTCGAGCTGATGACGGCGTGGATTCTGGCGCGGGTGATGGTTCCCTAGATCTTGGGCGCGCGGGTCCTGGGCGACGACGTCCACTAGAATCGGGCCATGCGACTCACACGTCTTTACACGCGCGATGGCGATGATGGCGAGACCCGGCTGGCCGATGGTACTCGGGTGGCGAAGGACTCCCCGCGGGTCGTGGCCTACGGTGCGGTAGACGAACTCAACAGCGTTCTCGGGGTCGCGCTGACCCACGATCTCGACGCCAGGGTTGCGGGTGCCGTGCAGCGCATCCAGAACGAACTCTTCGACCTCGGCGGCGATCTGGCAACGCCGCGCGAGTCCGATCCCGGTTTCGAGGTGCCGCGCCTCGACGACGCCAGCGTGACGCACCTCGAACCGCTCATTGACGAGCTCAACAGTGCGACCGGCCCGCTGGAGAACTTCATACTCCCCGGTGGCGCCCCGGGTGCGGCGACCTTGCAGGTAGCACGCACGGTATGTCGGCGCGCGGAGCGTCACGCAGTGACGCTGGCGCGCGAGGCCGATACCGGCGTGGCTGTTGCCTATCTCAACCGGCTTTCTGATCTGCTGTTCGCCATGGCCCGCTATGAGAACCAGTGCAAGGGCGAGTCAGAGCCCCTCTGGGAGCCGGGCGCGAACCGATAGGTTCCACGGAACGTGGCCGCCGTGCCTCCCATGGGTATACGATGGGCCCTGCCGGCCTTCGCCTCCCCACGCGGTGACTATGTTTTATCGCCCCCGACTAGTACATCGAGCCTACGCGTGGATTCGCGGACGGTTCTGGATACCGTGTCCGATCTGCAAGCGCGGCTTCGGCGAGCACGAGTGGTTCGCCAACAATGAGCTGTGGCTCACCGAGCGCGATTCCGTTGCCGTCTGTCCCCATTGCGGTGACAAGGCAGCCGAGATGAATCGTGAGAACGGGCTGCCGGGCGACGCGCCTCGGGTCGAGTAGCGCCGCACGAACGGTCCGCCGGCGCTAGAATCGCCGCATGGTCGAGCCTCTCCAGATAGCCAGTCCAGGTCCAGGGCTCCACGAGATCACCGACAAGGTCGGAGCGGTGGTGCGCCAGGCCGGGGTTTTGGAAGGCGTCTGCACTGTCTTTGTGCGCCACACTTCGGCGAGCCTGACGATCCAGGAGAACGCTGACCCGTCGGCGCGGCACGACCTCGAGAGATGGCTGGAGCGCCTAGTCCCACGCGACGATCCACACTTCACTCACGTGCATGAAGGGCTCGATGACATGCCCTCGCATATCAAAGCGGCGCTCACCTCGGTTTCACTTTCCATCCCGGTGATGGAAGGCCGACTCGTTCTCGGAACGTGGCAGGGCATCTACCTCTGGGAACACCGTGACGCCCCGAAGATGCGCGAAGTCGTCGTTCACGTAGGCCCATGATCGCGCTCGACGGCTGGGGTCTGGTAGCGCTCTTCGTCGCCGGATCTATTGCCGGGACGCTCAACGTGGTGGCAGGTGGGGGCTCGTTCCTCACGCTGCCGCTGATGATATTTCTGGGCATTCCCGCAGGGGTGGCCAACGGAACCAATCGCGTTGCCTTGCTGCTCCAGAACGTAGGCGCCGTGTGGGGATTCCGCCGCCATCAGGTGCTCGAGACGCGACTCGCACTCCGGCTTGCGCTGCCGGCCGTCGTAGGCGCTGCTATCGGTAGTTGGATGGCTCTGCAGGTGAGCGACTTTGCCTTCCGACGGATGCTCGCGGTGCTGATGCTCGGGATGGCGCTCTGGTCGCTGCTGCGGCCGGTACCGCGCGACGCGCCGGAGTCCGAGGTGCTCACGGAGCCCGGCCCTCTGCTCATGGGGATCTTCTTCCTGATCGGCATCTATGGCGGGTTCATCCAGGCGGGAGTGGGCTTTCTGTTGCTGGCAGGCACCACCATGGCTGGGCTCGATCTTGTTCGCGGCAATGCCGTGAAGGTGACCTGCGTGCTGCTCTGGGCCTTCGTAACGATCGCCGTGTTCGCCGGTGGCGGAGCGATCCACTGGACGGCTGGCCTGGCATTGGGTCTCGGCAATCTGCTCGGCGGCCAGCTGGGTGTGCGGCTGACGGTCCTCAAAGGACACGTCTGGATCCGAGCCTTCGTCTCGGTGACGATCGTGCTGTTTGCGCTACGACTCTGGCTGCTCGGCTGACACGAGTGCCGCCTCGAAGGCTCGTCCTTGTATTACTCTAATTATTGATATATCAATTCATAGAGTAATTGGTGATTCCCCGATCGCGAGCGACCATGTCTGGCACCGATGTCAAAGTGACCGTCCCGATGCTGTACCTGCTGCTGACTCTTGTCCAGGGAAAGAGCCACGGCTACGCGATGGGGCAGGAAGTGGCGAGGCGTTCCCACGATCGAGTTCGACTCGGGCCCGCGTCTTTGTACTGGTCCGTCAACAAGCTCCGTGAAGCCGATCTCATCCGCGAAGTAGACGGACCGCGGGACGAGGGTGGGCGAGGCCGGCCGCGACGCTACTACGAAGCCACGCCCGACGGGCTGCGCGTCCTCCGAGACGAGATGGCCGTGCTCGAGGATGTGATTCTGTTTGCCCGCGATGTTGCCCTCCCCGATCCTGAGTGAATGCCATGACAAGCCTGGGGGATCGGTGTGTTCCGGCGTTGTCGCGCGTCCTGATCGGACTACATCCGCGCTGGTTCCGACGCGAATACGCGGCCGATATCCGCGACGCGATCGCGGCCGAGCTCAACGCGACGAAGTCTAACCAGACGACGCGAGGTGTCCTCGCGGACCTTGCGCGCAACCTTGGCAGGGTCTGGATGTCCACCCTTCAGACGGGCGGCTCCGAACGCGAGCCCGTACGTGGCGCTGGTGCGCTAGCAACCGGCGGAGGAGGATTTCGCGGCTTGGGACACGACGTACGTGGCGCGGTGCGGGGAATCGTGCGTCGTCCCGCCACGAGCGCCGGTGCCGTGTTGACTTTGGCCGTGGGGATCGGGCTTACGGCAGCGATGTTCAGCATTGTGCAGGGCCTGGCGATGCGTCCTCTGCAGGTGGACGAGCCCGAGCGAGTCGTGGCGGTACGTCGTCTCGATCCACGCTTCGGTGAGTCCGGCGTCGTTCCGATTGACTTCAGTGCCTACGATGATCTCCGTACCCGGCAGACGAGTTTTGCTGCTCTGGCCGGGTGGCAGGGGTTGAGCGTCAATCTGGCCGACGACCTTGAGCCGGCCGACGCGATCGGCGGACTGGCCGTAACGACGGAGTTCTTTGATGCAATCGGTCTCCAGCCGATCCTCGGCCGCGCCTTTGCGGAACGCGATGGGGCGGTTGGGGCCGAGGCTGTTGTGGTTATCGCGCACGATTTGTGGAGCGGCCGTTTCGGCGCCGACCCGGATATCCTCGGCACTTCAATACGTCTCGACGGCACGCCCACGAGGGTGGTCGGCGTGATGCCCGAAGGCTTTGGGTTTCCGTGGAACTCGGACGTCTGGAAGCCGCTGCAGCTGGATCGTGCCGAACTGGCCCGAGGCGAGGGCCCTCGGCTCTTCATGGTCGGAAGATTGGCTTCAGAAGTCTCGGAGACCGCGGCAGCGGCGGAACTCACGGGGCTCGTGGGACAGTTCGCCGAGGAGCATCCCGACACCGACGGTGGGTACGAGCGTGTCCTGGTGCGCGAGTGGACCCGGGACTTCCTGGGAAGTTCGGGGCGCCAAGCGCTGTTCGCCATGTTGCTGGCGGTGTCGATGGTACTCGTGCTTGCGTGTGCGAACGTGGCCAACCTGCTTCTCGTGCGCGCGGTGCAATCCACGCGAGAACTCGCGGTGCGGGCGGCGCTCGGCGCGGGGCGGCACCGGCTGGTGCGCCAGGCGCTGATCGACGCGCTGGTGATTGCTGGGCTCGGCGCGCTGGGCGGCCTGGGCATCGCGGCCGCGGGCTCGCGTTGGTTCACCCATACGATGGAATCGCTGAGCTTCGGGATACCGTTCTATGTCGACGTGAGCCTCGACTTCGGCGTCGGGGCGTTCGTTGTGGCGCTGGCGGCAATCAGTGCCGTGTTGTCGGCGGTGTTGCCTGTTCTGCATGTCGGGCGCACGGACAGCCACGACGTCCTGCGGTCGGGCTGCAGACTTGGGCCCAGCAGAACGGCGGGTCGCGCCGGTCGCGTTCTGGTTGTCGTCCAGGTCGCCGTCGCGTACTCGCTGCTGCTCGGGGCCGCGGCCTTCGGAGGAACGCTCGGCGAACTCCGCTCAATCGCTCTTTCTTTCGACCCCGACGAGATCTTCACGGGCGCGATCACGCTTCCGGAGCGGGACTACGCCGAACCGGAGGCTCGACGGCAGTTTTATCGTGCGCTGGTGGAGCGGCTGGAAAGTGGGGCGGGACTGAGAGCCGTTTCGTTGGCCTCCGATCTGCCCGTGGCCGGTTTCGGCGCGAGCACGTTCGGACTCGCAGGTGAAGTCTACGAGGCACGTCAGGCGCCCCGCGCACGACTGAGCGCTGTGAGCCCGAGCTTCTTGGACGTGCTCGATCTCGTGCCGCTGCAGGGCCGTAGCCTGTCCGCGGCCGACGATGAGACTTCGCCGCGGGTGGCCGTCGTAACCGCCAGCTTTGCCCAACGCTACCTGGAGTCGGATCCCGTGGGTGCGCGAATTGTACTCGGGCCACGCTCCGGGGAAACGGCGGCCCCGGAGGACGAGATCGAGGTAGTCGGGGTGATACCCGACATCTATGCAGACGTGCCGACGCCCCCGCTGCCGCGCGAGGCCGTGGTGGTGCCTTTGGCTCAGCGGCCGGAAGCCGCGGTCAATGTGATCGCCCGGGCTGGAGCCGAGCCTCTTGCTGCCGCTGCCGGCGTTCGTGACGCACTGACCGGCCTCGACCCGGACCTGCCTCTGTCCGCACCGATGACGCTCCGTGACATGCTGCTGCAGAACAACTTCTTCCTCGAGATCCTGGGCACGCTCTTCGGGGTCTTTGGTGCGGCGGCGCTATTGCTTTCCGCGGTCGGCGTCTACGGCGTGATGGCCTTCTCAACGGGCATTCGCAAGCACGAGGGGGGCGTGCGTATCGCGCTTGGGGCAACACGGCGTCAGGTATCGGCTCTCATGGTTCGGCAGGGGCTCTGGCGAGTGGCGTTCGGCGTGGCGGCCGGGTTCGGGATTGGGTTTCTTCTCGTGAGTTCGCTATCGGCGGCTCTGCGGGTCGGCATGCCGACTGCCGCGACTTTCGCGGTCTTGGCCGCACTGTTGCTCGGAACCGGTGCGCTCGGTAGTTGGCTGCCCGCCCGACGCGCCGCGGCGCTCGACCTCGTGGACACTCTGTCGATGGACTAGGACGGTCAATCTTGCTGGCGAACTAGCTGGCGGCGCCCTCGACGGCGCGCAGCACCCGGAGGAAATTGCCACCGGCAATCGCCCCGAGCTTGGTCTCACCGTAGCCGCGCTGGGCCAGTTCCTCGAGGAGGTTGGGTAGGGCGCTGACGTCCTCGAGACCGTCCGGCACGTCCGCGATGCCGTCGTAGTCCGAACCGATGCCCACGTGCTCGAACCCCATGACCTCGCACATGTGATCGATGTGGTCGGCGACCTGGGCAACGGTTGCGCGAGGCGTGGGGTTGGTGCGTTTCCATTCGACCAATGCCGCGGCGCGACGTTCGGGTTCGTCCGGGTGGAGCATCGCCAGCCGGGCCTGTTCTCCCTGTTCGGCCGCCTCGTGCTGCGTGACCTCGGCAGAAACGAAGTAGGGAACGAACGTGGCCATCGCGATGCCGCCGCCGGCGGCGATGCGACGCAGTATCTCGTCGTCGGCATTGCGCGGGTAGTCGTTGATTGCACGGGCCCCGGAGTGCGTGCAGGCGACCGGAGCGGGGCTCACATCGAGGACGTCGTGCATGGTCTTTGTCGAGGAGTGCGACAGGTCCACCAGCATGCCGAGCTGGTTCATCCTGCGGACGATCTCGCGACCCTCGTCGGTGAGACCGTTGTGCACCGGGTCCACGCGGCAGCAATCCGCCCAGTCCGTGTGGATGTTGTGCACGAGGGTCAGATACCGAGCCCCGGCGGCGTAGGCCGCCTCGAGGTGAGCGATCGAGTTCTCGAGTCCGTGACCTCCTTCGACGGCAAGCAGAGTGGCCACGCGCCCGTCCTGGAAAATCGTCTCCACCTCGTCGGCGCTGCGGGCTAGGGCGAGATCTTCCGGATAGGCCTCGACAAGGCGTGTGGCCACGGCGAGTTGCTCGAACATCACATCGGCCGCGCCCGGTCCCGCGAGCTCGATCGGGACATATGCCGCCATGCACTGCGCACCTACGAGTCCACTGCGGAGTCGCGTGATGTCCACATGCATCGGAGGCTGGAGGGAGCTTGTGTCGTGGAAGTCGCACGCCGCGATGTCGTTGTCGAAACGGTTGCGGAGTTGCCATGGCACGTCGTTGTGCCCATCGATGAGGGGGACGGACTTCAGCACGCGGCGGACGACATCGGATGCGGTTAGAGTCATGTCTGGATTTTAGACCCGAACGTGAGTCAGAGGATCATCATGAGCGAGCCGCGCTTCATCCCCCTACCGGACTATCGGGAGTTTCCTCCTGAGGAGATGGCGGAGCGCGCCGATGCCTTCTACGCAGAGGTGAATCGGCGTCGGACAATCCGGGAGTTCTCCGACCAGCCGGTGGATGCGGCGCTCATTGATCGGTGCATTGCGGCCGCAGGCACGGCGCCGAGCGGCGCCAACCTTCAGCCCTGGCACTTCGTGGTGGTGACCGATGCTGCGGCGAAACGCCGGATCCGTGTGGCTGCGGAGGAAGAAGAGCGGGAGTTCTACGAGAACCGCGCGCCGCAGGAGTGGCTCGACGCGCTTGCTCCGCTCGGCACAGACGAGCACAAGCCGTTTCTCGAGACCGCGCCTGCGTTGATCGCCGTGTTCGCAAGGCGGTGGGATGAACTGCCTGACGGCGGTCGCGTGAAGCAGTACTACTCCACTGAAAGCGTTGGTCTGGCAACGGGACTGCTGATCGCGGCGGTACACCACGCCGGCCTGGCGTCGCTGACCCACACTCCGAGTCCGATGGGGTTCCTCAACGAGATCCTGGGCCGGCCGAAGAACGAGACGCCGTTTCTGCTGCTCGTTGTCGGACATCCGGCTGAGGACTGCGAGGTCCCGGACATCAGTCGGAAGCCGCTCGACGAGATCCGCACGCGCGTCTGATCCGCGCACAGAAAAGCGGCGGAACGGCCCGAGGCCATCCCGCCGCAATTCTCAGAAAATCGGTGCCTAGGCGGCGCCTTCGACCTCAGCGTTGTAGTCGCCCGTGCGCGCCAGGCCGTTGCACTTCGCGCGGTGCGCGAAAGCAGCCTTGCCGGCCTCGACGTTCTCGGCCTTGCCGCCCCACGCCTGTAGCGCGGAAGCCTGCAGAGCACGACCGAACGAGTAGCTGAGCTCCCAGGGCAGGGGGCCGAGCTTGTTCATGCCGTTGAGGTTGGCCGTCGCGTCGACCTCGGACAGGCCGCCCGAGAGGAACACGATGCCGGGCACTGCGGCCGGCACGGTCCGTTTCAGCGTCTGAACCGTCATGGCCGCCACGGTCTCGGTGTCAGCTTGCACAGAGCACTCGTCACCCGAAACGATCATGTTCGGCTTCAGCAGCGTGCCCTCGAGCTCGACCCGCTGGATGTGCAGCTGGTGATAGGTCTCGGCCAGCGTAGCCTCGGTAACCTCGGCGCAACGCTCGATCGTGTGCGACCCGTTCATCAGAACCTCGGGCTCGACGATCGGCACCATGTTCGCCTCCTGCGTGAGGGCGGCGAAGCGGGCCAGCGCGTGCGCATTGGCTTCGATGCAGTAACGGCTCGGCAGGTTATCGGTGATCTTGATCACCGCGCGCCACTTCGTGAAGCGCGCACCGAACTCGTAGTATTCGGCCAGGCGCTCGCGCAGGCCGTCGAGGCCCTCGGTGACGGTCTCGCCGTCGGCGCCGACGAGCGGCTTCGCGCCCTTGTCGACCTTGATGCCCGGAACGATGTCCTGGTCGGTCAGAAGCTTTGCCAGCGGGGTGCCGTCGGCAGCGTTCTGACGCAGGGTCTCATCGAAGAGGATCACTCCACCGATGTACGGGGCTGCCGCCTCGGTCCGGAAGAGCATCTCTCGATAGTCGCGACGGTTGTCTTCGGTCGACTCGACATTGATCGAGTCAAAACGCTTCTTGATAGTCGGCGAACTCTCGTCGGCTGCGAGTACACCCTTCTGCGGGCCAACGATGTGCTGCGCGATCTCTGCCAAAGTCATGCGGGTTCCCTCTCGGCTGCTTGCGCTTGCGGAGTCTGGGTGGAGGCGGTCCGGGCTGCGAGGAACATCCCCGCCGTACCTGTCTCTAGAGGGGGGTCGATGCATCTTCCCCGGCCCCGGCGAGGGTGTCAAATCGATGTGGTTCCTGTGGTTCCCGCAGTTGGCCCTGGAATCGTGACTTCGAAACTCTACCTATGTAATATAAGATATATGCAACGAGTCACACTGCCCGCCGCCAGCGTCCTCCAGGCCATAGCCGACGGCGCCGGCTATGGGTTCTCGATCATGGAAGCGACCGACTTGGCCTCCGGCACCGTGTATCAGGTGCTCCGTAGGTTCGAGTGTTCCGGATTGGTTAGCTCGCAGTGGGAGCAGAGCGCGGAGTCGGCTGGTACTGGAAGGCCGCGGCGTCGGTACTACGAGCTCACGCAAACCGGTGAGGAGACGCTGGCGCGCGTCGCAGCGCGCTACGCCCGTCGAGCGAACCCATTCGCGGAGCGGCTACCCAGTGGCTGAGCGGCGCGGAAGATCGTTGGCGATAGAGGCCGCGGCGTATTGGCTCCGCGGAGTCGCGAGACTGGTCCCGGAGGCACGTCGCCAATCCTGGTTGGAGGAATGGGTGAGCGAGTTGCGACTCGGGTTGGGGCGTTCGCCAGGCGGTGGCCGGCGCCTGCCGGGATTCCTTGTCGGAGCGCTTCGCGATGCGCTCGACCTCAGGCACGGAGTGCGGGGGCTGGACGCGATCGCGGCGGACGGCTCGGAATCTCTAGCCCGTCGCGGCATGGGTCCGATGGTGGATCGATGCGGTGCACACCTGGTGCAGGCCCTGCGCCGCATGTCGCGTAGCCCCGTGGCTGCCGTGGGCGTGATCGGGACACTCGGCATCGGGATCGGGGCGAACACCGCGATCTTCGTCGCGACAGACGCCATCTTGTGGAAGTCCTTGCCATATCCGGAGGCCAGTCGACTCCACGTCGTATGGGTGTCCGGTCCGCAGGAAGGATCCGAACGCACGCGCGCCTCGGTACCCGACTATCTCGATTGGCGCGATCTAGCGACCGGATTCGACGAATTGGCCGCATACAGCGATGTGGGAATGAACGTCACGCTGAACGACCGGAGCGTTCGCGTCAACGGCAAGGTCGTGAGTTCGAACTTCTTCCAGACGCTTGGCGCGACGCCGGCGTTGGGGCGTGTGTTCACTCAGGCCGAGGAAGTCGAGGGCAGCGAACCGTCGCTGATCCTGAGCTACGACTTCTGGACTCGGGAGTTGGGCCGCAGCGAGGGTGTGATCGGCACGGCGCTGAGCGTGAACGGGGTTGACCACACGGTGGTTGGCGTCATGGCCTCTGACTTCCGATTCCCGGGTGACGCTGCGCTCTGGTTACCGCTGAGCGAATACGGCGGCAACCTGAGAATCTGGCGCGCCACTCATGTGCTCACCGTGCTGGGTCGGCTCGAGCCATCAACAACACCCGCGCAGGCAGAGACTTCCCTCACGCAACTGGCACGGGGCATTTGGGATGATTCCCCCATCTGAACGGCCGGCGAATCACGGTGCGACCGCTACGCGCTGAGGTGTACGGCGATGTTGCATCGTCGGCCCGGTTCCTGTGGGCCTCGGCGCTCGCCCTGCTCCTGGTCATGTGCGCCAACCTTGCGAGCCTGCTTCTGTCCGCCGCGGTAGGTCGGCGTGCCGAGTTCGCCTTGCGCCGAGCCCTCGGGGCGGACGATCGTGCGCTCCGCCTGCAGTCGTTCGTGGAGCAAGCGACGCTTTGCGCTATGGCGCTGGGCATCGGTTGGGTCGTGGCCGGGGGAGCGATGGTGTTTCTGGCGCCGCGCTTGCCGGGGGACCTCATGGCGACCGACTCGATGCGCCTCAACGGCCGAGCGGCGCTCTACGGGTTGGGGTTAGCGGCGGGTGTGTCCGTCCTCCTGAGCGGCCTTTCGCGAACGCGCGCTCGGCGCGCGGAGTTGGCGCCCCGACTCCGCGACGGTGTGCGTATTTCGGGTTCAGGCATGGCGCCGAGGCTTCGCTCCGGACTCGTGGCCGGCCAGATCGCGGTGTCGCTGGTCCTGGTTGTGACGACGCTCCTGCTTGTGGACACCCATCGCCGTCTGCGCGAGGTGGATCCTGGGTTCCGAACGGATGGCGTCGTGTCGTTGCGGGTGGCGCTGGCCGGAGAAGACTTCGAGCAACCTGGTTCGCTCCGGACTTTCGTCGATGAGGTGGAGCGTGCACTGGGCGGCATCGCGGGAGTCAACGATGTCGGGATGGCGTCGCGTATGCCCTTCGCGGCGGCAGGTCCGGGTCTCGGCGCGTCGCTGTTCGTCGTCGGAGAGAGTCCGGACCTCGACGGCGAGCAGCCGTTGGGCGACGTCATTCGTGTTTCGCCAGGGTTTCTACAGACACTCGGTGTGAACCTAGCATCCGGAAGAGCCCTCCGAGCCGCCGACGATCACGAGAGTACTCGGGTCGCACTGGTGAACCGGATGGCGGCGCAGATGCTCTGGCCCGGCCGCGAGGCCGTGGGCGCCCGACTGCGAACGGGAACAACCGGAGACAGCGAGTTGCTGGTAGTTGGTGTTACCGAAGACGTGCGACTCACGGACCTTCGCCGACCCGCCACCCCACAGGTCTACGTACCGGCGAGCCAGTTTCCGCCCCGGTCGCAGGCCTACGTGGTCAGCACCGAGCGGCCGTGGGATTCGATCGCGGCGGAGTTGCGCGGAGCGGTCGCGAGCGTCGACCGGTCTCAGCCGGTCTACGACATCCAACCCGTCGATCTCTATGTGGACCGCTCCTTGGCTGGCCCGGCTGCGGCGGCACGACTGCTGATCGCGTTCGCTCTTGTCTCGGTTGTTCTCGCGGTCCTCGGGATCTACGCCGCTGTCAGTTTTGGGGTGGGGGTGAGGACCTCTGAGTTCGGGGTGCGGCGCGCTCTCGGCGCGCGCTCCGCGGACATCGTCCACATGGTTCTTCGTGAAGGGCTTGGCGCGTTGGGCCTCGGTCTATTGGCCGGCGCCGCCACGGCCGTCGTAGTTGCCCAGTGGATCTCGAGTCAGTTGTTCGGCGTTTCTCCGCTCAACCCACGGACCTACCTGGCAGCGATCGTCGGGCTCGGAACCGTGGCGTTGCTTGCAGCGTTGGTCCCAACCCTTCGCGCTGCCCGCGCGGATCCGGCGAGCGTCCTGCGCGACTCGTGATTCGGCGCCTGGACGCTAGCTACTCGAGCGTGACCCTGAGTTCATAACTTGCGTTGCCCCGGATCCCGCCGACCACGATTTCGTAGCGGCCGTTGTGGGGTAGGAGCAGCTCCTGTTCAACGCCTTCCGTCACGAGGACGAGTCCACTCGGATCGATGACGTCGAAAACGGCGTTGTCTTCGAGCGACGTGATGTGGAGACGAGCGACGAGACCGCCTGGCATATCGATAACCCAGCGATCGCGAAAACCCCGGACCACCGAGTTGGCCAGGACGACAGAACTACCTTCGCCAACGTCCGCTTCGCGGGTGTCGGTCGGCGTTTCCTCGATGCCCAGTACCTCTTCCGGGTACGCCACCGGGAAGTCCGGGTCGCAGGCAACTCGTTCGTATTGCGAGCCGTCGGCATCCAGGCCATCAGGTGTTAGCAGCCAGTGCTCCTGAACCCTCTGCACGTCGTATTCGATCCAGGTGGTGATGTCGGCCGTGCCCGCATGGCTACCCGACAGTGTTGCCCCGAACCGCCCTTCGATCCGCTGGGCATAGGATGTGAAATAGCTGTTCGCCTCGTCGTGCACCGCACTCTCGGCGCGGCCGCGGAAGCTGCCGGCCGCGTCGACGCTCAACAGCAAGTTCGAAGTCACCGTCGGCGTTGAGTGCGCATAGCAGTAACGGCCGGTCGGGACATCATCGTCGCGCTCGGAAAAACCGTCGAGGCACTGACGCTGGGCCGCGGAGTCGGCCAGACGTCGCGCACGGTCGGATTGATGTAGGGCCGGCGTCAGGACGTCGGTCACACAAGCGGTGTCCGCCGTGATCTTGGCGATCGCGAGATAGGAAACCGGGACTTCGTCCTGATCGTCGCTCCATTCGCTGGCGTTGACCGGAACGATCAGTGCCGTAGGGACCGCGTCCCCACCGCGTCCGGAGACGCGCCACTCCGCTTCCCACCCGACGGCCGAGAACCCCTGTGTGACGGTGCTCCAGTAGTCCAGCGGCCATTCGGTGCCGTCAGGCCGCACGATCGTGATGGACTGCCGCGCGTCACCGTCGTGCACCAGCAGTCGATATCCGCCGGCGCCTGCGCATGCGCTTGTTGAACTCGCTTCCTCTTCACTGAACGCGATCATCTCGCAGTCATCCTCGTACAGGCTCGAGGTCACGGTTCGGGGCGAGGAGTCTGTGTTTTGCGCAGCGACGCCCGCCGCCGGGACGCACAAGGCTGCCGCCAGAAGCAGCCGATGCAACTTGGATCGCGGGACGCGGGGGCGAGTCCAGGAACCGATACCGGGAGTGAGGTTCAGTTCCATGGGTCGTAGTCGAACTTCTGGCCGCCCACCGCCGCCTCGTACATCAGGCCGCCATTGACACGTGTAAAGATGGCCACACCCTTCTCGTAGTTGGCCTCGGCGGCGGCACCGAGGGTGACTGCGACTGCGCTCGCCTGAGCGGCGAGTTCAAAATTGCCCTTCTTGAAGTTGCCCAGGGCGATCTCGTCTTCAAAGAAGATCACCTCGGCAAACGACTGACCGCCGAACTGAAAGCCGATGGTGATCTGCTTCATGTCGGTGGCGCCAATCGGCTCGCCGTCCTCGAAAAGCACGCCGGTGCCATGGGCCCCACCGATGCCGAGTCCACCCTTGCCGATGCTAGGGAACACGGCGTACCCGACGGAGCTCTCGAACCACTGCGCCATGGACTCGTCGTCGTGCTTGAAGTCGGCAATGGTCCCGAGCACGCGGTCGATCTTGTCCTGATGCCGGTGATCCTGGCGCGCTGCGTTTGCCGGGGCGGCGCCGACGGCTGCGGCGGTTACTCCGAGAATCGTCGCGCACAGGATGATCGTTCTTGGGTTCCGCACTGATCGCTGCTCCTCGGCCGATGGGTCGCGATGGACGATTGCGTTCATCCTAGCAGCGCGGCCAGGGGTCAGGTCAGCGATCGCCCGACTGATTGAACGCGAGCGCGGCGCCCCACAGGCCGGCGTCGTCTTCCATGAGAACCGAGACCGGCGTGCGGGCGGTCAGGTGCGTGAAGCGGCCCTTGTGACGAAAGGCTCTGAGGAACCCTGGACCGCGGAGCGCGGGCAGGATGCGCGTGGGAATACCGCCCGCCAGCACGATGCCGCCCGTGGCGACGATCTGAAGGGCGAGGTCGCCCGCGGCGGCACCGAGAATCTCCACGAACATCTCGAGAGTGGCCCGGCACACCGGACAGTGGTTCTCCAGCGCGGCAGCGGTGATCGTCGCCGCCGCATCGGAGCCCTCGATCGCCGCCGCTATCTCCGGGTTGGGCTTGGCCTCGTCGGCATGGCGCATGAACACGTACATGGCGGGCAAGCTGCTGCCTGAGCAGGCGCGTTCCAGGCTCACGTGGCCGTACCGGGCTCGGAGGTGGCCGAGCCAGGCGTCTTGGAGGGTGTTGTTCGGAGCGAAGTCCAGGTGGCCGGCTTCGGAGGGGCGTGCGCGATACGCCCCATCCGGCTCGACAAACAGCATCGCCTGACCCAGACCGGTCCCTGGCGCGATCACTCCTATCGGCCCGCCAGCGACTGGTTCTCCTTGTTGGAGCACCGCGAACTGTTCCGGCGTTGCATGCGGGACGAAATTCGCGATCGCGGCCAGGTCGTTGATCAGCTCGACGGGCACGCCAAACCGATCTTGCAGTGCGGCCCGATTGACGATCCAGGGAAGATTGGAGCCGTGTGCTAGCCCGTCGACCACGGCACCTGCTACCGCGAGGTGGATCGCGTCGTACTGATCGCCGGTGGCGAACTCAGCGACGAGTTCGGCCGGGTCGGCTGCGCCCGTGGTGGCCAGGTTGCCCGAGCGGATGAGGCGTGGGGCGGGACCTCCCGCGGGTTCGAAGAGCCCGAACCGCGCGTGGGTTCCACCAATATCCGCGGCGATGAACAACTCGCACTCCTCTGTAATGAGCGGGTGGCGGGCAGCAGCGATATTCTCTCGGGCAGTGCGGGCACGCCCGATCGCGGCCCAGTCTACCCCTGGAGAGCAGTTGGACAGACACGACGCCATCGTCATCGGTTCGGGCTTCGGCGGCGGCGGTGTCGCGCACGAGCTCGTAGCGGCAGGCAAACGCGTGCTGATGCTCGAGCGTGGCGATCGCGTGCCGCGTGGGCCGCAGAACTGGGAGTTCGACGGAAGCCTCGACCTGACGCCCTTCTACTCGAAGGAAACGCCTTACGCGGTGGCCGACGAGATCGATCGCACGGCTTCGAAACTCGACAAGCTCCTGACCAAACGCACCGCGGCCAAGTCCGTGGCCAGCTGCTATTGCGTGGGTGGGCCCTCCGTGTTCTACGGCGCCGTTTCTTTGCGGCTCAGGCCCCGCGACTTCACTGGCGACGCGGTGCTCGGCGATTCCGGCGCCACTTGGCCATTCGACTACGACACGCTGGAGCCGTACTACGGTGCCGCCGAGGGGCTTCTCGGTGTCGCAGGCGAAGCAGGCACGGACCCCACCGACCCGCCGCGCTCCAGCGACTACCCGGCATCACCGGCGCCGCTCTCTTCGACCTCGCGCATGATCGCCGACGCGGCCGCACGGCGCGGCATGAAGCCGTTCCGGCTCCCGCTGGCCATCAACTACAGCGAGAGTGACTCGCGCAGCGCCTGCGTCGCCTGCACAACCTGCGACACCTACGCATGCGCGATCGGCGCCAAGAACGACGTCGCGACCCGCGTGCTCGATCCGCTGCTGGCCGCTGGGCTCGAACTGCGTCCGAACACCGTCGTCACGCGACTCGTGACCGAAGGCAGTCGAGTCGTGGGTGTGGAAGCCGTCGATCGCCAGACCGGCGAGCAGCTGCGGTTCGAGGCCGCGCAGTTCATCCTCTCGGCCGGCGCGCTTGGTACCCCGCACCTGTTGCTGGCCTCGGGCATCGAAGAGCTGAACCCGGGTGGGGATGTTGTTGGCCGGTACCTCACGCGCCACTGCAACGCGATCGCGTTCGGACTCTTCCCGCGGCAGGTCAACCCCGCGCAGGAGTTTCACAAGCAGATCGGCCTGCACGACTTCTACTTCGGCGACATGAAGCAGCCGGAGCTCGGCAAGCTGGGTGGGATCCAGCAGCTGCACTCGCCCCCCGTGGGTCTGGTGCACCAGCATCTTCCAGCAGGCTTCGCGCATCTGGTGGGGGCGCTCATCGTGCCGCGCATGACCGGTCTGCTGGTGATGGCAGAGGACGAACCGCGCCACGACAACCGCGTGATGCTGCGCGACGGCGACGCCGACCAGTTCGGTTTGCCGGCCGCCGAGATACGTCACACCTATACAGACCGCGACCTGGCGGCTCGTGATGCGCTCCTCTTGCGTGCCCGTGAGGTGCTCGGCGAGGCAGGTGCCCTCTGGTGCTACTCCCACTACATCCACACCTTCTCTCACGCTGCCGGTACGGTCCGTATGGGCACCGATCCGGCGACGTCCGCGCTGGATGAATACTGCCGATTCCGGGGCGTGGATAACCTACGCGTCGTCGATGCCAGCATCCTGCCTTCCGGTGGTGGCGTGAACCCCAGCTTGACCGTTGCCGCCAACGCGCTCAGAGTTGGCGAGCAACTCGCGGCCGAACGCTGATCTGGAGGTAGCGTGGCAGATCCCCTGAAGCTGGCGTTTCTTGGCTGCGGCAACGCCACGCGGATGCATTCCAAGACGCTCGCGAAGCGACCGGCTGCGCGCTACTACGCCAGTCGAAATGGCGCGCGGGCCGAGGAGTACCGCGCCAAGTTCAACGGCGCGGGTGCATTCGACAGCTACGAGGCCGCGATCGCATCGGACGTGGATGCCGTGCTGGTGGCGACACCTCCCGACACTCACCTGGAGTTGACGCTCGCCGCTTTGCAGGCCGGAAAGCACGTGATCGTGGAGAAGCCGCCGTTGCTGCACAGCTCGGACTTCGCGCAGGTCCGCGCGGCGGCCAGCGCTGCCGACCGCCAGGTCTGTGTTGCAGAGAACTACTTCTACAAGCCACTCCTACGCGTTCTTCAGGATCTTCTCGCCGAAGGTGTGGTGGGCGATCCGTTGTTTCTGGCGTTCAACGCCCTGAAGACCCAGCAAATCGACGATTGGCGCGATGACACGACCGTCGCTGGGGGCGGCGCGCTCTATGAAGGCGGCATACACTGGGTGAGCTTCGCGGCGAGCCTCGGTCTACCGGAATTGACGGTGCGAGGGGCACGACCCGCTGCGGATGAGCGACCGGAGCGCAGCATGCTTCTGACGCTCGAGTACGGCGCTGGTCCCGTGGGCTCTCTCTACTACTCATGGGAAGTTCCTTCGCTGTTCCATGGTCTGCGTATCTCGCGGATCTGGGGTCGCGAAGGCAGCATCACATTCGAATCGAACGGCATCTACGTGCTGGTTCGCGGTCGCAGGAAGCGCGTGATCTTCCCGGGGCTGCGAGACATCGCCGGCTACGGAGGAATGTTCGACGACTTCCTGCGCAGCATGCGTGAGAACACAAAACCCTCTTACGACCTGGACCTGGCCGAACGCGACCTGCAGCTTGTCGAGCAGGCTTACGCGACAGCCGGGGTCTCCTAAACAACGTTTCCGGACGGAAGAATGAGCAACGAAATGATCGCCCTGCTGGTGGGCACGGCTGCCGGTCTACACACCTCGACGTGGGGCATGTACAAGGACGCTCCGCACGAGGGCTTCGCGTGGCCCAAGTACTTCCGCAGCACGATCGTCGGCGCTTTCGCGGGCGTGGCGTTGCAGTACTTCATGCAGTTCGATCTGAGCCTGGCATCGAACATCGCCGTGTTTTTCGGTGGCTGCTACGTGCTCGAACGGGCTCTCACCGAGGGATGGAAGACGTTCATTCGCGTCGAAGATCAGTCGAAGTACTTCATCCCGATGCAGTTCTCGGTGTTTGGCAACGTCGTCGAGAGCCGTGCGACCCAGCTGGCCGTTGGTGCCGGCTACGCGGTCGTCGTGCTGGTAATCGGCTACGTGCTCGCATGGGCTCAACAGACCGTGGAACTTCCGGGCCTGTTGGTGGTCGTCACGATCGGTGCCGTCGGTGGCTGGTTGTCGGCGTTCGGCGGCGCGTGGAAGGACGCTCCGAAGGAAGGCTTCCAGACCTTCAAGTTCTTCCGCAGCCCAGGAATGGCCGCCGCCTTCGCCTACGTCATGGCGCACTTCACCGACAACTGGATCGTGTTGGCCGGTACCGCACTCGGCTACACCATCGCCACCACCGAGACCTACAAGACGTTCTTCTTCCTGAGTCGCCCGCGCGGCAAGTTCCAGGGCATGCCAGTGCTGCACCCGGAATGGGAAACGCGGCGTTTCTTCTTCGTCCCGGTGTACGTGGCGATCTGGATCGGCGTGATCGCGAGCATCGTTCTCGGCTTCATGGGCCCGCGGAGCGGCTTGCTCTAGGGAGCGGGTCGGCCGAGTCGACGTAGGAGCCAGATCGCGGCGATCACGTAGATCACTGCGAGCGCGAGCAGCGGCTCGATGAGCCAGGGGAAGGCCTCCACCAGACCGGCGGCGGCGTACGACTGAATGAAGTTGAGCGGTGCCAGGCCGATCGCGCTGCCGATGAGCAGCGTTCGCAGTCGCATCGACGTGAGTCCCGCGGCGTACGACACGAGATCGCTCGAGGTGAGCGGGTTGATGCGTAGCAGGAACACGACCCAGCCACCGCGTGCCGTCAGCTTCTGCTCGATGCGTGCCAGCTCGCCGGATTCCAGGTAACGCTGGGCCCTCGCCCGTCCGAGGACGCGCGCAATGCCGAAGGCGATGGCGGCCCCGATGACGTTCCCGATGAGCGACAGCAGTCCTCCCCAGAACCCACCAAAGATGAGGCCACCGGGTGCGTAAAGCGCCAGGCCTGGCAACGGCGCGATGACGACCTCGATAGTCACGGCGGCGACGTACGCAACCGGGGCGAGGGCGCCGAAACGGGCGAACACGTTGCGAACATGTTCGAGCTTGGCGGCATTGTCGATCGAGCTGTCGAGCAGAACCCCGACAAGTCCGCCGCTCCACCAGGACCACGCGATGAGCCCGAGCAGCGCCACGATACCGGCAATGGCGACGAAGCGCAGCGCGGCAGGAAAACGGTCGGCAGGTCGGTTCATGCGGCCATCGTAAGGGTCGAGGCCATCCGGCGTGCCACCCGAGCCCCGCGATATAGTCGATATATGAATTCCTCTCGCGTTCCGACAATCGCTCTCGTGATCCTGATCGTGGTGGTCGCCGCTGGCGCCTTCTTTGGGGTGCGCTACATCCGGGGCCTCGAAGCACGAATCGACGATCTGAGCGCGCAGGCCGAGGCCGCAGACGATCGTGCGGCCAGTTCGGCGTCGCGCGCGTTGCAGGCCGAGGAAGCCGCACAATCGGCGGCCCGTGAGGCCCAGCGTGCTCAGGAGGCCGCAAGCAGCGAACGCACGGCGCGTGAGGCGGCCGAAGACGCTCGCCTCGTCGCGGAGGGCGATGCTGACCTGGCGCGGCTCGAGGCGGAATACGCGGATCAGCGGGCAGCCGACGCAGAAGCCGAGGCTGAGCAGATTCGCCAGGAGCGCGACCTCGAGATGCAACGTCTGGAGGATGCGCTCGGCAATATCGCAGAGACTCAGCGCACCGCGCTGGGGCTGGTGATGAATCTCGGCGATGACACGATCAACTTCGATACCGACAAGGCCGATCTCAAGGCGGCGGATCGAGAATTACTCGCCAGGATCGCCGGTGTCTTGCTGACATCGCGTGGCTTCCGGCTACAAGTGTTCGGCCACACGGACGACGTGGGCACAGTCGACCACAATCTCGGACTCTCGGAGCGCCGTGCGCAATCGGTGCGCGACTACCTCGTGGAGGCCGGTCTCGATCCGGCGATCGTCACGACCAAGGGTTTCGGCAAGTCGAAGCCGCTGGTGCCCGGTACTTCCGACGCTGCGCGAGCCCGCAACCGCCGCGTCGAGGTAGGCATCATCGATACGACCGTCAACTACACCGACGTGGCGCAGCAAGAACAGTAGCGGCGTTTACTCGCGCGCCCGCGGCGTCAGCGTGACGGTCATCGTCTCGCCGTCGCGTTCGAAGGTGACCTCCAGAGGCTCGCCAATCTTCGCCGACTCGAGCGCGAACATGTAGTCGTAGATGTCACCAACTTCGACGCCACCGAAGTTCACAATCACGTCGCCGCCCTGAAGGCCGGCCTCCTCTGCGGGGCCTCCTTCGATAACTCCGCCGAGCAGGAGTCCGGTGATATCGGCGGCGTAGTCCGGGATCGTGCCCGTGAATACCTGGCTGCCGCCACGTCCGGCCCCGCGCACCTCCGACTGGAACGCGACGAATTCCGGGGCGTCTCCATTTGCCACGCGACCTGCCACCAACGCGCCGAGTTCGGCCACGCGGGCGAGATCGTCGTAGTTGATCGACTCCGCGTCATCCGTGGGCTTGTGGTAGTCGACGTGACTTCCCGTGAAGAAGGCGATCGACGGTACTTCGGCCAGATTGAACGCTGTGGAGTCGGTCGGGAGGTTCGGGTCCTCGGTGAGCGTGAGATCGAATCCGACCGGAAAGTTGCTGCGCTCGATCAGGCCGCGCCATGACTCGCTAGAGCCCACTCCCTGGATCGAAAGCTTGTTGTCGCGCGACCGGCCGACCATGTCGAAATTCAAGTACCCGGCGATCTCGCGAGCCGGCAGAGCGCCGTCGGTGAGGAAGGCGTTGGAGCCGACGATGCCGATTTCCTCGCCCGACCAGAACCCCAGCACGACGTGGCGCTGGCGTTCGGCGGCGGCGAGGCGCGCGCCCGCGAGAAGCACCGCGGCAACGCCGGAGGCATTGTCGTCGGCACCGTTGTGGATCTCGCCCGCCTGCGAGGCTCCGGCGAGCGATCCGCCGAATTCACCATGGCCAAGGTGGTCGTAGTGAGCACCCAGGAAAACGTAGGGCTTCGCGGCCCCCGCCGGCGCCGCGGCGGGAAGGTGCCCCACTACGTTGTAACCCTCGCGGCGGTCGCGATTCAGCTTGGTCTCGAGCGTCAGTTCGACGCCGAGGTCGTAGCCCGCCGCGTGCGGATTGCCCGTGTCGAGCTCAGCCTGCGAGGCGGCCAGGTCGTGGCCGGCGAGCTCGAACAGCTGGCTCGCCACCGCGCGGCTCACGCTTGCGGCCATGATGCCTGCGCCGGCGCCTGCCATTCCTGCCCGCGGTGCGCGCACGGCTCCGTCGCCCTGGCTCAGCGGTCCCGAAACCACGAGGATGCCCAAGGCACCCTTGGTGCGAGCCAGGAACGCCTTGAACCGGACGTCGGCGAAGTTCGACAGCACTCGCCGCGCGTCGTCGTCCGCGTCCTGCGGATAGCCCTCCAGTATCACGACGATCTTGTCGGTCACGTCGAGTGTGGCGTAGCTGTCGTACGGGTAGTCAGCCGACTCAGGTGGCGTGATGCCGTAGCCGGCGAAAACTACCTGCGCGCCGCTGACTTCACCGTCTTCGGAGAAGGCGAGAGCCTGGATCGACTCGGCCTCATCCCAGTTGTGACGAAGGCCGGCCATCCGGCTTCCCGCGTCTCGCACGCCGGCTGTGAACTCGAACGGAATGCGAAAGCCATCCGCGCCCGGGAGAGGGCGCGCACCCAACGCTTCAAGCTGCGCAATCAGGTAGCGCGCCGCTTCCGCCGCTCCCTCGGTGCCGGTGCCGCGTCCGCCTAGCGCGTCATCGGCCAGGAACTCGACGTGACGACGTGCATCCTCGGCAGTGTCCTGTGCGAGCGCAGCGGGTGCGGCGACGAGGGCGGTGAGTACCGCGAGGGCCATGAGTCCACGAAATCGCATGGTCTAGCTCTCCGAGTTCGCGACGCGCGCTGGCGCGGCGGCGAGTGCCGCCATGGCGGCGTCGTGATTCCAATCGGCCATGTACAGCTGACCGTTTTCGTCGCCGTGACGCTGGGACGTCCATACGATCCGCTCCCCGTCCGGCGTAGGCACGGGTAACCCGTCGAAACGGTCGGTGTGCGTGATCTGCACGGGCTCTTTGGTTCCTTCCACATCGACCATGAAGACTTCGAAGTTCGTAAACCCGAGTTTGTTGGACGCGAAAAGGATGTACTCACCCGACGGGTGGACGTAGGGTGCCCAACTCATTGCGCCGAAGTCGGTGAGCTGCCGCTGATCGGATCCGTCGGGGCGCATGGACCATACGTCGGCGATCAGGCCGGCTTCGTCGAAGCGACGCCAGATGATGCGTGAGCCATCGGGGAAGAAGAACGGGCCGCCATCGTAGCCGGGTGTTTCGGTTAGCTGACGGACCTCGCTGCCATCCGCCCGCATGAGGAACAGATCGATGAAGTACGACTGATCCACCTCGAGCAGGCGAGTTTCTTCTGCCGACAACTCACGGTTGTACGCGTTCCGGTTGGAGGCGAATACGATCCACTCGCCATCGGGCGAGTAGCTGGCTTCTGCGTCGTAGCCGCGAGCGTCGGTGAGTCGTGTGAACTCGTTCGAACCGGGATCAGTGACGTAGATCTCCATTTCCGGGTCGTAGTCCCACGCGTAACGACGCTCCTCGCCCGTGTTGCGCACGCGGTACTCATCATCCGCGAGTTCCTGCGTGAGCGGGTCGTGATGCGTCGAGGCGAACTGGATCTCACCGGTGCCCGGCCGGATAAAAGCGCATGTTGTCTTGCCCATGCCCGGCGACACCAGCGTCGAGTCGCCGGTCGCCATGTCCATCAGATAGATCTGGTAGAAGGGGTTGCCGGGCTCGCGCTCGCTCTGCAGCACCATCTGGGCCCCGTCAGGCGAGAAGTAGCCTTCGCCGGCGCGCATGCCGTCGAACGTGATGCGGCGGGAGCGCGACATGAAGCTGGATTCGTCGTAGCCGTCGTCCTGCTGTGCGCTACTGGGAGCGGGCGCGATGAGACATGCAGCGAGCAGGGCAAGAAGCGTCATACGACGGGGCAGCAAGGCAATCTCCGGGTCTGTTTCGGGAGGAAGCGGTGGGCCCGATGGCCTCGAACCTCAACCTCCGATCTTAGCGGCCAGCCGTAGGGGTATCGCGCGACGCCAAATCCTGTTTTGACACCTTCGTGACAAGTTCTTCGTCAACGCGAGCAATCGGCTCGGGAGCATGCTATCTAGGCTCCATGGATACGCCCCAGAGCTCAGAACAGCAGGCAACGCCATTGCGCGCCGTGCGCTTTTGCACGGCGTTCGGCCGTGCCATGCACGAATCTGGAAGTCCGGCGATGCGACTCGAGCAGCGGCTCGAACATGTTTCCAACGCTCTTGGCGTTCCGGGGCAGTTCTTTGCCACACCGACGGCGATCATGGCGCAGTACCGGCTGCCCGGGAAGCGTCGGCCCTACGCCGATATGGTAAGGGCTCGTCCTGGTGGAGTCGATCTCGGCCGACTGGCCGATCTTGAGCGCCTTGGCCGTCGGGTCTGCGACCGACGGCTTGACCTCGGAGACGCAGTCGACGTGCTGCGTGCCCTAGAGCAGCAGACCCAGCCGGCGCTATGGCGGAATCTACTTCCAGCCGTGCTGATTTCGGCTGCCGCTGCACGATTCCTCGGCGGCGGCCTCGCGGAGATCGTCGTGGCAGCACTGGCCGGCGCGTTCATCGCCGCACTCGAAGATCGTGCCGCTCGACGGGGCAGCCGTGATCGCCTGGTTCCTCCAGTCGCGGCTGCGGTATCGGCTTTCGGAGTGGCTGCCTGCGCTGGATTCCTGCCCACTCTGAATCCAACGCTGGCCTTGGTAGCTAGCTTGATCGTCCTGGTACCGGGACTCGAATTTACTCTCGCCGTGAAAGAGATCTCCACGGAGAACCTGGTATCAGGATCGGCCCGGCTGACCTCCGCGATCGGCGACTTCCTTCTCCTCGCATTCGGTGTGGCGCTGGGAACCCGAGTGGCCACGGTGGCTCTGGGGCCGGCGACTGCCGCAGCCGTCGTACAGCTTCCCGAGTGGACACTCTGGGCTGCGCTCGCGGTGGCCGCGATTGGCTTTGCGATGCGGTTTCGCGCTCACCGCAGCGATATCGGTTGGGTAGCGCTGGCCTGCTTCGTGAGTTGGGTGGGTGCTCAGGCCGGCGGCAGGGTGCTGGGGCCTGATCTCGGCGTGCTGATTGCGGCGCTGGGTGTAGGACTTGCAGCCAACGCGCGGGCGCGGTGGTCGGGTACCTCGTCGATGGTGATGATGATTCCGGGTTTGATCCTGCTGGTTCCCGGGAGCTTTGGGCTCCGAGCAATCGATCTCATGCTGCACGACGATGTGGTGTCGGCACTCGGAACCGTGTTCTCGATGCTTATCGTCGCTACGACGCTGTCTACCGGCCTGCTGCTGGCGAACTTGTTGTTGCCGTCCGAGCGCAGCTCCGAACGCTAGGGGCCTTCGGATCGGTCGAGCGTCACAGATTCGATCACCGCGCCTTCCAGCACGGCATCGATTGCGTCGACGTCCCCGATCACTTCAGCGAAGATCGTGTAGTTGAAATCGAGGCGCAGATTGTCGATCAGATTGATGAAGATCTGGCCGTCGCCAGTATCTCGACCGCGAGTTGATGTTCCGACTGTGCCGCGCAGGTGTGCGCGCGCGGTGATCTCGTCACGGGTGTACATACCGTCGCCCATGAACTCGTTCGCACCCGGGCTGCCACCCTGGAGAACGAAGTTGAACACCACGCGATGCAAGGTCAGCCCGTCGAAATAACCATCCGCCGCGAGACGCGTGAAACGAGCGGCGTGTGTCGGCGCCTCGAAGGGGAGAAACCGGAGCTGGATGTTACGGCCGCTCGACATGCGAAGCGTGGCGGTTGTGGAGGCGATCTCGTCGAGTTGCTCGAGTGTTGGAAAGGGGAGTGGCGGCAGCGGCCGAGCCTCGCCGATCACGGGACGCCCGCCGTTCCGGGTTGTGACCATCGCGGTCACTCGCGCGACGATCTCCGGGTCGAAGTCACTCAGATAGGGCTCGAGGCGCTCGTACTCGAGTGCGCTACCGAAAGCGTCGAGTGAACGAAGCAACGCCATGCGGGGATCTCGCGACGTTTCGCGCTGCTCCGCCGAGATGCGTTCGAGAGCGAGGAGAAGTGGCTCGATATGCGCATCGTCCGTGTCAGCGAGTGCGTTGGCAGCGGTCATCACGAGCTGGTAGTCGGGGCTCGACAGCGCGTCGACGAAGGGTTCGACATCGGCGTTTGCGTCGAGTCCACGAAGAGCCGCCTCGCGCACGTTCGGATGTTGGCCGTCGGCCGCGAGTTCTCGTAGCACAGCCTGCTCGCCGATCTCGCCGGCAGCGCGCGCCGCGTACATTCGGGCTTGCCAGGGCTCGGCGCTCGCCGCAGCTTCCAGCCGCATCCCGGCCGCCGCTGGCGAGAGTCTGCTGAGGCTGGCCAACGCCCGCGCCCGTGGCTGCCAACCCATTTCGTCCCACGCGCCGTCGGCGATCGGTTCCAACGCGATAGCGGCGCCAGGGCAACTCGCGAGGCCAGCGATGGCCGTGAGTTGTGCCGGCGGCCATGCATCCTCGAGCGCTGTCAGAAGGCGGGCACAGCGTTGCGCGTCGGGTTGCCCGCGCAGGGCACGGATTGCTTCGAGCCGGACCGCGCCTTCGGCGTCGCCGAGCGCGGCGTCAATCGCCGGCAGGGCCACCGCCGCGTCGTCGCTGGGCGCAGCCGCTACGGCGCGTCGCCTGATCTCGGTGATTGGACTGGCCTGTGCGGCGTTGAGCGCATCCCCGGTGAGCTGACCGGGCGCAGCGAGCGCGGCCACGGATGCGACGCGCGCGAGATCGCTGCCGTCGGATGCCATGGCTGCGGACAGTGCGGTCACCGTTGTGTCGGCTGCCGCGTGCTCTCGATGATTGCGGAAGAGAGCTGCCAGTCCACGCGCGGCGCCTTCGACTCCTGCCGGGTCACCGGCCCCTAGAATGTCCCGTAGCAATCCCTCCACCTGGCCGACGCGAGCAGGATCGGCATATCGGAGGCGGCCCAGTCCAGCCGCTGCGGCTCCACGCACTGTGTAGTCGCCATCAGTGTTGAGGACCTGGACGAGGAGGTCGCCCACCTGCGCGCCGTCGCTCGTCGACCCGGCCTGAGCCACTGCGTGGGTGGCCGCGAGCCTCACGCTGAGGTCCGTATCCTTGCTCGCCAGAGCCGCAAGGTCGATGGCGTACTCAGGTTGCTCGAGGCGTCCCAGAGCCGTTGCGGCGGCCGCCCGCACCGTCGCGTCAGACGACGTGATCGCGGCCTGCAAGACCTGCGGCGCATCGCCGCCACCCCGCTGGTCATCCGCCACGATGACGGCATGCAGCCCCTCACGGCCGGTGGTCGGAGGCGCGCCACAGGCGGTAGCTGTGGCGGCAAGGAGGGTGAGTGCTACACGTGTGCGAACAGCGGTTTTCAGCATGCCCGGCATTATGGGGCCGGAAGGCCGCCGAGGCCAGACGCCCTACTGCTCGACGAGCTCGATCTCTGTGGTGTACTCGCGACGTTGCCGCATGTAAGTCACGCGGACCGTCTCGCCGATCTCGAGAGATTCGAGTACCAGGAGTAGGTCGCCGGGCGTTCCGACAGGCTGGCCAGCTACTGACGTGACCACATCACCGAACACCACTCTGCCGCGCTCGTCCCGATACGTGCCTTGCAAGCCCGCCGTCGAGGCTGAACCCTCGGGAGTGACCGTTCTGACCATCACTCCCGCGAAGTTGTACCGCCGGTTCACACTGATATCCCAGTGTGTGAAACCAAGACTGGGTCGCTGAACCCGCCCGTGCTGAATCAGGTCGGGCACGACCCATCTCACAGTATCCACGGGGATGGCGAAGCCCACACCGGCATAGGCGCCGGAAGGACTGGCGATGGCGGTGTTCACCCCGATGAGGCGACCCGACGAGTCGATCAGCGGCCCGCCCGAGTTGCCCGGGTTGATTGCGGCGTCCGTCTGGATGACGTCATTGATGTCGGAGTCGTTGTCGGCCGAAGCGATGGTCCGGCCAAGGGCGCTGCTGATGCCGGTGGTCAGCGTCTGATCCAGACCAAACGGATTGCCAATTGCCAGCACGTTCTGCCCGACGAGGAGGTCATCGGAGCGGCCCACTGGAATAGGCTCCAGCTCAGTCGGATCATGATAGACCCGCAACACCGCAAGGTCCTTCTCGGGGGCCATCCCGACGATGTCGGCATCCAGCACGGTCTGGTTGGCGAGGGTCACCTTCAGGCCGGCCGTCGCGCTCGCAACGACGTGGAAGTTCGTGACGATGTGCCCGTCCTTGTCCCAAACAAAACCCGACCCGCGACCGGCTTCGTATTCGCCAATGGGCATACTAAAAAAATCTCTGCGTTCAGCAATCGACGTTACGAACACGACCGACGGAGAGAGACTCTCGAACATCTCGATCGTCGAGCGCTCAGCCATCGTGAGGCGTTCGCGTCCGTCCGGAAACCCGCCGATGGGTGCCGGCGCGACCTGTTGCTCGGTAGCGCTGACAGGGCTGGCCTCGCTCTCGATCGGCGCCGAATCGACGGGTCCATCCGCGGGCGGCTCGACCGTCACGGCCGCGGTCGCCCGTTCGGGTGCCGGCTCCTCGCGCGCGGCCGCGTCGCCGCTTCTGGTCAGGCCGAGGCCGACGAAAAATCCGAGGCCCAGCACGAGACCCAGAGCGAGCGGAAATAGCAGAAACTTGGCGCGGTTGTCAGACATCGGACGACCCTTGCTCGTGCGATCGGTGATATGACGTCACGGTGTCTCCTTAGTAAAACATCCTCGGCACGTTCGCACCCGGCACCGGAGAAGCCTTGATTCAACTCGATCGTCGCGCAGTACGGCGGCTCGCGGTGGCGCGAGCCGGCCTTGGCCTCCCCGAGCGCACCGGGCTGTCGCGGCGCGCTGCCGGCAGCGGGGTGCGCGCCCGTAGGGCTGCGTCCGACGTGGTGCGACGCTTCGGGTATCTGCAACTCGACAGCGTTTGCGTCACTGGTGCCAGAACACAATCGATCGTGCTGATGTCGCGGATTGAGGGCATCGATCCTGCGGTGGGCGAGACGCTGCTCGAGCCTGGCGCCTCGATCTTCGAGTACTGGGGACACGAGGCATGCTGGCTCCCACTCGAGCTCTATCCGGTGATGGCGTTCCGCCGGGACGAGTACGCCGTGCACCCTTGGTGGGGCGATGTTCTCGGCGAGCATCCACAGGTCGTAGACCATGTTCTCGAGCGGCTCGCCGCCGAGGGGCCAGTGAGGGGCGCCGCTTTCAAGACTGAGTCGAAGGGTGCCGGATGGTGGAATCACAGCGACGTCAAGAAGGTGCTCGCCGGATTGTGGTTGCACGGCGAAATCGCCGTGAGGCGGCGCGTCGGATTTCAGCGCGAATTTGACCTGGCCGAGAAGGTGATCCCCGAGAACTACCGGCGCGAAGCGGTGCCGCGCGACGGCGCGGTGCGGTGGCTGCTGCTGCGCGCGCTCGCCGGTCATGGCTGGGCGACAACCGGCACGCTGGCGGCGACCTGGCGACTGCGCAACATGAGGCAGGAGATCCTGGATGCGTTGGCAGCTCTCGAGGCCGACGGGGCGATCTGCGCGGCCCAACTGCAGACCGATGATGGGTTGCGCGATGGATGGATTCGACCCGAGGACGCGGAATTGGCCGTCGAGCTACGCCGGACTCGCCCGCGTCAGGATCGAGGCGTCTTGATATCTCCGTTCGATCCGCTCATTTGGGATCGCGATCGCACCGAGTTGCTCTTCGACTTCGACCAGAAAATCGAGATCTACAAGCCGGCTGCTCAGCGCAGGTTCGGCTACTACTGCCTGCCCGTACTTGTCGGCGATCGGTTCGTCGGCAGGATCGACCTGAAGGCCCACCATCGCCAGGGGCGTCTGGAAGTCTGTTCGAATCACTGGGAGCAATCGGACCCGGACCCGCGACACCGGAGCGCTGCCGAGGGGGCGTTACTGCGATTCGCCGAGGCGGTGAAACTGGAGGCCGACCCGCTCCGATAGCGGGGGCTATTCCTCGATCTTCGCGATCCGCCGTTCGTGCCGACCGCCCTCGAACTCCGTGTTGAGGAACGTCTCGAGAATGCGGTCGACCATCTGGACGCCGATCATGCGTCCGCCGAGGCAGAGCACGTTGGCATCGTTGTGGGAGCGCGCCATTTCCGCCATGTACGCCTCGTTGCAGACCACGGCCCGGACGAACGGTATTCGGTTCGCGACGATGCTCATCGCCACCCCCGCTCCGTCGATCAGAATGCCGCGATCCGCCTTGCCGTACGCCACTGCCTGGGCTGCCGGGCGACCGAAGTCGGCGTAGTCGGCCGACCGCGTGTCATGGACGCCGTAGTCCTCGACGGAATGTCCCCATGTCTGAAGTCGCTCCTTCACGTGCTTCTTCATGTCGAATCCGGCATGGTCCGCGGCGATTGCGATGCGCACTATCAGAACTCCCCGGTGGGCGCCGGAAATGACGCCCATCAGGGCGGAGTGTATAGCGTGGACCTCGGCCGCCTAGTCGGCGCGTAGCGCGCGAACGGGATCGACGCGGCTCGCGCGACGGGCCGGCAGGTAGCTCGCGCTCAGCGCTACCAACGTAAGCACCGTGCCCACTCCGATCAGAGCGAGAGGCTCGAACGAACCCACCTCGCTCAGGAACCCGGTGGCGGCGACGCCCAGCGCTATCGACATGCCGAGCCCAACAAGCGCTCCGATGCCAATCGGTAGGGCGGCCTGGCGGACGATGAGTTGGCGCACCTGCGTGCCCCCCGCGCCGAGTGCCATCCGTACCCCGATCTCGCGGGAGCGCTGACTGACCCCGTAGGCGACAACGCCAAAGATCCCGGAGGCGGCCAAGATGAGCGCAGTTACACCGAAGGCGGCCAGCAGGACCATTGCGAACGCTTCGATCGCGAAGCCGCTCATCATCACGTCGCGCATCGTGCCGATTGCGTAGATGGGTTGGTCCGGATCCATTCCGGCAACGGCCTCGCGAACGGCCGGGAGCGCCGCAAGGGGCGATCGATCCGTCCGGATGACCATGAAGAGCTGGTTGAACACTCCGCCCACCTGGTCGAGGCTGACGAAGATCTCCGGCTGTGTCGCGTTTTGCAGGCCGCCGTTGCGCATGTCGTCCACAACCCCCACGACTTCGAGCCAGGGCAGTTCGGGATCTTCCATACGCCCGAGTTTGATGCGCTGTCCGATGACCTCTTCCCCTGAGCGCTCGAGGTGACGCTGGGCAAAGGTCTCGTTGATTACCGCGACCAGTGTCGCGCCGCCGCGGTCCAGTTGATTGAAAGCACGGCCGCGCGTGATGGGCACGCCGAGCGTGTCGAAGTACGTATGCGAGGCGATGGTCAGGAGCGCGTTGGGGAGTTCGGAGTCGTTCTCGACGACCGTGCCTGGTAGCGAGAACTGCCGCGTGCTGAACCCGTTCGGCGGGCGCTGTGAGACGGCGGCGGCGGAAGTCACGCCTGGAATCGCCTCGGATCGTTCGATCAACTCGTTGAAGAACTCTGCGATGCCGTCACCCTCGTACTTGGACCACGGCAGAGTGAGCCGCATCGTGAGCACGTTGTCGGGCGCGAATCCGAGGTCGACTTGCTGGAGGCGCCACAGACTGGTCATGAAGAGACTGGCCCCGGTGAGCAGGACCAAGGCCAGCGCGACCTCGACTGCCACGAAGACGCTGTGGAGGAGCTTGCGCGCGCCGCCGCCTCCGGCGACCCCCGATCCGAGAGTACGCTGCAGGTCCACTCGGGTGGCGTGCAGGGCGGGTGCTAGGCCAAAGAGGATTGCCGACGCCACCGTGATGATGGCCGTGTAGCCGAGCACGTTGCTATTGATGCTCAGGCCGCGAGTAGTCGGGAGCAGATTCGATGGCACGTTGGCCTGGAGCCATTCGAGACCAAACCAGGCGAAGACGATGCCGAGGCTAGCCCCCACAACTGCGAGAACCAGGCTTTCCGACATCAGTTGCCGAAGCACGCGCAGTCGGCCTGCGCCGAGCGCGATTCGCACGCTGATCTCGCGCTGACGACTGGCGGATCGCGACAGAAGCAGGCTCGCCACGTTGGCGCACACGAGCAGCAATACGAACCCGACGGCGCCGAGGAGGATGACTCCGGCCGGCTTCATCGTGCTGACCTGCGCGTCGGTGTAGGTCAGCGCACGGATACGCCAGCCACTGTACTCGGGGAGTTCGTCGCCGAATTCCAGCTCGGTCCGGCGCGCGATTCCCTCCAGTTCGGCATTCAGGTCGGCGAGCGAGACATCGTCGTCCAGCCGGCCGATCGCGTTGAATTGCCGCCGCTGTCCTCGGGGCAGCTCCGCGGCCGGGAAGTACATCGGCATCCACAAGTCGGTGCCGTAGATATTCGCTTCATTCGGGAAGACCCCGATCAGCGTGTAGGGATCGTCGTCGATCCGAATGGTCGTGCCGACGACGTCTTCATCGCCGGCGAAGCGGTTGAGCCACACGCGCTCTGAGAGCATCGCGACCGGTTCGCGCTCCGCGATCTCGGCGGTATTGAACGATCGTCCGACGACCGGTTGAAGAGCCAGAGTCGGCAACGGGTCGATCCACCAGAAGGCGGTGAAGACGTTCTGAGGCACATCGCCGCCCATCACCTGACGGTTCCCGAGATCGAAGCCCGCGGCATGTGAGAGCGTGCTGGCCCCGTCGACGATGTCGGTGTACTCCGGACCAGACAGAACCTCGAAGAACTGCAGAGGCTGCGCGAGTCTGGGGTACTCGGTGCCGATCATCACCACCTGGTCGGGATCCGGCATGTCGAACGGATTGAGAATCACCGCGTCGACCGTCGAGTAGATCAACGTGTTGGCGCCAATGCCCAGCGCTAGCGTTGCGATGACCGCGAGCGAGAACCAGGGCCGATGCCAGAGCGTCCGGATGCCGTATCGCACGTCCTGCAGGAGCATGTCGTATTTCCAGTGGGGGAGTTCGGGCGGAATGTTCGGTTGGTTGTGAAAAGGCTGTCGCCGCACGCGCCGGCGCCACGCGACTCCGAGGGCGTCGCGGATGGTCCGCGCGTAGAAAAGGGCGAGTGCAGAAAGGCCGGCGTTGGCTTCCTGGGCGCGACGCTCGTGGATCAGATCTGCGAGGTCGGCGCCATACTCGTCTCGTACTTGAGGCGGAAACGAGTAGAGGCAGAGACGCGTGAGCAGGGGGGAGCGAGTCATTGTGCGCCTGCCTCGTCCACGATTCCGTTGGCGCGCAGGTCGTCGACCAGTTCGGCGAGTCGCAACGCCTCGGCTCGCAGCACGCCCTGGCCGTCACCCGTGAGCTGGAAGTATCGGCGGCGCCTGTCATGGCTCGTGGCCTCGGCGGGGATCTCCGCCGGCTCGATCCAGCCCTTGGACCGCAGACTCTGGATCGACTCGTAGAGTGAAGCGGGGCCAATGGTCACCCGGCCGCGTCCGAGGGTCTCGACTTCGGAAAGAAGTCGGTAGCCGTGTTTGGGACCCGTGTCGAGGGCCCAAAGAATCAGCATCACGCGCGGTGTCAGCGGCAGGTCTTGCATGTGTCTATTCCGGTTTCCAGATGTTCCGGAAACCAGAGTAGTTAGAAGGCAAACAGGAGTCAAGGCATACTGAGCGCATGCGAACTGGACGGCCGCGGTTTCTGCATCAAATCACCGGGGTACTGGCGCTGGGCTTGGCGGCGGGCGTGGTGGCGTGCGCGCCCGCGGCGAGCAGTCCGCCTCCGGTGTTGCTCATCGTGATCGATACCGTGCGGGCCGACCACATGAGCCTCTACGGCTACGAGCGGGACACGACTCCCCGCCTGAAAGAGTGGGCAGAATCGGGCACGGTCGTGGAGAACGCTTTCTCAGCTGCCGCGTGGACGCTACCGGGCGTTTCTTCGATTCTCACCGGCCTGTATCCGGCGCAGCACGGGGCTGGCAATGGCGTCCCGAGCCCGATGCACGACGACATTCCGACTCTGGCCGAGCGCCTGAAGGAGCAGGGCTACGCCACCGGCGCGACGGCCAACGTGAGCTTCCTGACCGATCATTTTGGTCTCCACAGAGGCTTCGACCTCTACGATTTCCATCCCGCGGCGGACGACGGCGGACTCCGACCCGCAGATGCCAATGTGGACATCGCGCTGGAGTGGATTGCAGCTCAGGAACAGCCCTATTTCTTTATGCTGCACATGTTCGATGCGCACCGGCACTACGACGCGCCGGAACCGGCTCGCGGCACCTTCACCGAGCAGTTCGCGGATCGTTACGAGCCCGGGAGTCTCGCGACGATGGCAAGCCGCATCGAAGCCGAGCGACGGGGTGACCTGGAGTTTCATGTTGCCGCGTATGACGAAGAGATTCTGTGGCTGGATATGCAACTCGACCGGCTCTTTCTCACCTTGCAGGAGCGCGGCACTTTCGACGACACGCTGGTGATTCTGACCTCTGACCACGGCGAAGCTTTCCGAGATCACGAGCACTCGATCGGGCACGGATCGTGCCTTCACAACGAGGTGATTCGCGTCCCGCTGGTGATCTGGGAACCTGGACGGCTCAACCGAGGTCGACGGGTCGGGCCCGTGGCGACCGTTGACCTCAAGCCCACGGTGCTCGAAGCGGTCGGAGAACCGGTGGAGGGGCTCGCTGGGGTCAGCTTGCTGCCATTTCTGCGCGGCGAGGATCTTCCAAGTCGAGCGATCTTCGCGCAGAACAACTTCTATCGGAGAGATCTCACGGCGCTCATCCGATGGCCGCTCAAGTTCATCCAGGACCACGGCACCCAGGAGCGGCTACTCTACGATCTTGAGGTCGACCCGGGCGAAACAGACAACCTGTGGGATCCGGACGACCCGGATACCGCCCGCCTCGTTAATTCGATGCGGCGCGAGATCCGGGCCATTCGGCAGGCGCGCGAAGGGCAGGCTGTCGAGATGTCGCCGGAACTCGCAGAACGTCTGCGTGCTCTCGGCTACATCCAGTAGCTAGCGGATCTCCGCCTTGGCGGCGCGATCGGCGCGCGGCGTTGCCTTGGACAGCAGCGTGGCGCTGGTCCGAGCCGTGCGACTCACGCAACCGGCGTCGCGGCGCGTGAGTTTCGCCGCCGCGACGATCAGGACGTCCTGTCCCGGCAGCTCAGTGGAGTTCGCTGGCGCGCCGAGCACCAGATCGCCCTTGCGCTTTCGGAACACCATCGACATGTGTTCCTCGCCCTCGACCCCACCGATGAGGTACGTCTTCCGGCCGACCCAAACGAAGTACCCGGCGTCGATGTAGTCGGTCATCGTCCAGATACCGTCGTCCCAGAAACAAAGGAATCCCAGGTTCGGAGGCAGCGTGGCATCGCCGCCAAAACGGCTCAGGGTGACCTGGTAGCCCTCGATCACGGTTTGAGCGTCCGCGGAGGGTGCGGCCACAAGTATGGCTAGCGCCAAGATTGCGAGGTACAGACCCCGCCTACGGGTGCAGTGTCGATCGAGCATGGACGGTCTCCGGTACTGCACCTCGACCCGTTTCCATTGTGCCCTGTCGGGTAGGTCGATTTCCAGGACGGTTGGCGAGCGGTCGCCGAGCCGTTAGCGTAGGCGCGCCAGAAACCCCAAGGAGTCCGCCATGAAGACCATCCTCCGCCTGCTCGTTGTTGCAATGTGCGTCGTGATCGCGTCGCCCGCCATGGCGCAGTGGACCAATCGCTATCCCCGGGTCGCAAGCTACGGGCACCACGTCTACCTGGAGGGATACGAACTGCCCATGCTCACCAACGGGCCCATCGACCCGACCGTGAGCCCGGATGGTAGCCAGATCGCTTTTGCCTCCCGCGGCTGGATCTGGGTGATGGATCGTGAGACCGGAATCGCCCGCCGCTTGACCATGGGCGCTGGTATCGACGCTCGACCGGCGTTCTCGCCTGACGGCGGCACAGTGGGGTTCGTCCGCGATCAGGACAACGACACCACGATCGTTCTGCTGAACCTCGGGACTGGCGCCGAGACGACTCTCGTGGACACCGGTGCGATCGACATGGATCCGGTCTTCACACCGGATGGCAGTACAGTGATCCATGTATCGGCGCAGGGCGGCGATCTCGATGTGTGGGCGGTTGCGGTGGATGGTGGAGAGAGCTCGCGCCTCACTGATGAAGCTGGCCTGGAGGTCGCGGCGCGACCAACGGCCGATGGCGCGATCGTCTATCTGGCCAAGACGCGCGGTGGAGTTGATGAACTCCGATGGCGTCGAGGCGACACGGAGAGTGTGGTTGCCTCCTGGAGGATCGCGTCGGTTGCCCGGCCCGCTCTGAACGTCGCCGGTACGGCGGTGGCTGTGAATGCGCCCCTCGGCGACGCAACGCATTTGCAGGTGATCGAACTGGCGCGACCCTCCGCGCCGATGCGGCTTGCGCCCAATGCCATCAATCCACTCACGCCGACGTGGACGCCGGACGGTCGCGAGGTGCTCTACAGCGAGGCCGACGGGCGTCAGCAGATGCGGCTTTATGCTGCGCCCCTATCGGGAGCGCCGGCCGAAGAAATCGTTGTGCGCGACTGGGATTGGGGCGCGCCCACGGCGACTCTGCGCGTGCGTACTCGTCAGGTGGGCCGGATCGGGTTCACGCCGTCGCGACTCTCGCTATGGACCGGCGACGGACACCCGATCGTGCTCGATTCGGGCATTACCTACCTCGACGGCAGCGTGGGTTGGCCGTTCGCGTACTCCGATGGCGACGTTGAGGTCACGGTACCTGCAGGCTCCGTGCGCGTTGTGGCAGCACGGGGCCTCAGCGTGGTGCCTGTGCAGCAGACCGTTGAACTGGTGGCCGGTGAGACCGTCGTGATCGAACTGGAGCTGGAGTCGGTGTGGCCTGCCGAGACCGGGTGGGCATCGGGCGATCACCACTTCCACCTCAATTACGGCGGCATCTATCAGCTCCCTCCGGCGGTGATGGAAGGGATGGCAGCGGGCGAGGCGCTCGATGTGCCCACGCCGCTGACCGCGAACCTGCACAACCGCTTTGAAGACGCCGAGCTCTGGAGTTGGGAGAGCAACTCGCGAGTTCCGATGGTCCGCTTCGGCCAGGAGATCCGGTCGCACTTCCTTGGACACATCGGAACGATCGGCAACCAGGAGATGCTGTGGCCCTGGATCTGGGGCCCCGGCTACGAGGTCTACGGGAACGAGGACCGCATCAATGGCGAGATGTTGGAAGCAGCGCGTGACGATGGAGCGGTTGGTTTCTACGTCCACCCCGTGACGAACTCGGATCCTTTCGGTGGTGAAACGGTGCGCGGTGTGCCGCCCGGCATCGTCGCGGACGCCGTACACGGACAACTCGATGCCCTCGAGGTCGTGTGCCTGTGGAGCGACGAGATCGGGACCGCAGAACTCTGGTACCGATTCCTGAATGCGGGAATCCCTGTGGCGCCGAGCGCGGGCACTGATGTGATGCTGAACCTGGTGCGGACCATGGCATTCGGCACGACACGCGTGTACGTGCAGCAGCCCGATGGTCTCACTTGGAACGGCTATCTCGACGGCCTGCGGGCCGGCCGGAGCTTCGTGACCAATGGGCCGTTGCTCGACCTTCGTGTCACGGGAGGCAACGTAGTTGCGCGACCGGGTGACGTTGTCTCGGGTGAGTCGGTCACGTTCGAGCTCGACGTCGCGACCGCCAGCGAAGTGGAAGTCGTGGAGTTGATCGTGAACGGTGAGGTCGTTGAGACCTGGGACGGGCTGGTGGAACCCGGCTCGCGGTTGATCACCGGTACCGTCGACCTGCCATCAGGCGGCTGGGTTGCGGCCCGCGCTCGTGGTGGCGAGGTGGCCTGGCCGGCGATGGACTCGTACCCATGGGCACATACCGCACCGATCTGGATCGGAAGTGTGGGCAGTACCGAACCCACTTCGCGGGCGGCCGCCGCGGCGGACCTGCTACGAGCCCTGGACGTCTCGACGGAACGGCTCCGCCTCGGTTACCAGGGCGCCGAGATCCCGCGCCTGGAGGCGCACTTTGCCGCAGCACGCCGGCGACTAGAGCAGATGCGCTAGCGTGGGTCGAACGGCGACGGGAACAGCTCTGACGGCGTCCGCGTGGCGTCGGCCAGCGCGATCAGCGCTTCAACGCGCTCCGGGAGGTCACTGGCGAGGTCCGTTCTTTCGTTGGGGTCCTCATCCAGATGAAACAGCTCGGTCGTGATGATCGCACCGTCGCGATCGGCGCGGCGGTAAAGCTTCCAGCCGTTCGCGCGAACCGCTTGTTGTCGACCCAGCTCCCAGTACATCGCCTCGTGCAGTTCCTGCCGTCCGGACGCGAGTAGCGTCGGTGCGAAGCTGAGCCCGTCGCTCGCCACTCCGGGTGCGTCAACGAGGTCAAGAACAGTCGGCAAGACGTCCCACTGGGCCGAGAGATGATCGCTGGTCGCATTCGCAGGGATGCGGCCGGGCCATCTGGCAATCATCGGAGCCTTGATGCCGCCTTCGTAGAGCTCGGTCTTCAGACCGCGCATGCCGGCCGCGCTGCCGAAGAAGGTCGAGTCGGTACCGCCGTTGAACGTCGGCCCGTTGTCGCTGCTGAACATCACCACGGTGTTCTCGGCGAGGCCGAGTTCATCGAGCAGGTCGAGGATCTCGCCGATGTCGCGGTCCATCCGGGTGACCATCGCCGCGTAGCCGGCGCGTGGTTCGGGGTGGGGAAGGCAGCCACGCTCACCCAGGTAGGGCGCATCGTCGAGAGTGCCGGCGTAGTCGGCGAGCGAGTCCTCCGGCACCTGGATGGCCACGTGGGGCACGACCGTTGGGAAGTAGAGGAAGAACGGGCTATCCGCGCTGTCGCGTATGAACTTGAGCGCCTCGTCGACCATCCGATCGGGGGCGTATGTCTCACTCGCGTATTCGCCCCAACCCTCGGCGTTCGCAGGTGGCGCGTCGACCCGTTGGTGCGCAGAGAACCACTCGTTGCCGGGCAGCATGTCCTTGTCGCGATTGCGCCAGAGATGAGTCGGGTAGTAGTTGTGGGCCACGCGCTGGCACAGATAGCCGTAGAACAGGTCGAATCCCTGTGCATTGGGGTGACCGTGGTCGTCGGGCCCGCCAAGTCCCCACTTGCCGATCGCGGCCGTCGCGTAGCCCTCCGCCTTCAGCAGTTCCGCCAGCGTTACCTCTTCGGCGGCCAGTGGCCATTGGCCCTCGGGCTCGTCAGGGCCCCAGCCACCCAACTCCTTGTTGTCGCGGATGTAGGCGTGGCCGGAATGCTTGCCCGTGAGCAAGGTGGCGCGAGACGGCGCGCAAACGGCGCTGCCCGAATAGTGCGCGGTGAACCGCATCCCCTCGGCCGCGAGCCGATCGATATTCGGCGTCCGAATGATCTCCTGCCCGTACGCGCCCACTTCGGCATAGCCGAGGTCGTCGGCGTACAGATAAACGATGTTGGGCCTTGTCGGCAGTGCGCTCTCCTCGGCAGGTTCACTGACCGCGCAGGCGGACGTCACGGCCAGCAAGACCAGAAGGCCGGCAGCGTTGGGCGAAGTGGCGCAGCAGTTGCGGAACGTGTGGCGGTTCATTCGATTTGCTCCTCCATGAGAACGCCGCAACCCTAGTCCGGAGACGCGGCTGGCGCAAAGATCCCGGCGCTCGGGTTCGGAGGTCGCCACGCTGGAATGTGCGGATCGCCGTCGGGTGCCACAATCGGGACACCTCCGACCACCGCACGACTCCATCGACCGATGAGCAACGTCTCAAGTCTGTCCAAGTCCTTCGGCGCGCAGACGCTCTTTTCCGATGTGACCTTCAAGCTCGACCCTGGCCACAGGTACGGCCTCGTCGGCGCCAACGGCTCTGGCAAGACGACACTGCTGAACATCCTGGCCGGGGACGAACATGCATCGTCTGGAACCGTTTCCGTGCCGAAGCGTCTCAAGCTCGGCGTCCTCCGCCAGAACCAGTTTCAGTACGACCGTGAGCTGATCCTTGAAGTCGTGATGATGGGCAACCGCGAGCTGTGGGAAGCGATGGTGGGCAAGGATCAGCTTCTGGAGAACGCGGAGTCGGAGTTCGACGCCGACAAATACGCGGAGCTCGAGGACATCGTAGTGCGGCACGACGGCTATGCCGCCGAAGCGCGAGCCGGTGAAATTCTCGAGGGTCTGGGGCTTCCCACGGAAACCCATCGCCAGTCGCTCTCCACGCTGTCGGGCGGGTTCAAGTTCCGGGTGCTGCTTGCTCAGGTTCTCGCGGGTCAGCCAGACGTACTGCTGCTCGACGAGCCGACCAACCACCTCGACATCCTGTCGATCCGTTGGCTCGAGAAGTTCCTGCAGAACTACGCGGGCACGGCTGTGGTGATCTCGCATGACCATCGCTTCCTGGACAACGTCTGCACGCAGATTCTGGACGTCGACTACGCCACGGTGATCGGCTACGTCGGCACCTACACGGAGTTTGTGGAGGGCAAGCAGGCCGAGCGCGAGCGACGAGAGAAGGAAATCGGCAAGCGCCAGAAGGAGATCGCGCATCACCAGCAATTCGTCGATCGATTCCGCGCCAAGGCCAGCAAGGCGCGCCAGGCGCAGAGCAAATTGAGGCTGATCGAGAAGAAGGCGGACTCGCTGGAAGCGCTTCCTGAGAGCTCGCGGCGCTATCCGAAGTTCCGTTTCGACCAGGTGCGACCGAGCGGGCGCGAGGTGCTCACGATCGAGGGCGTGACGAAGGCCTTCGATGACAACGAGGTTCTGCATGGCGTCGACCTACAGGTGCGCCGCGGCGACCGTCTCGCGATCATGGGCCCGAACGGCATCGGCAAGTCGACGTTGCTGAAGATCGCCATGGGCCAGCTCGAGGCTGATGTCGGCGAGGTGGAGTGGGGATACGAGGCGCAGCCGGGGTACTTCGCGCAGGACTATCGGGCTGCGCTGGTGCCCGAGGAGCAGACAGTCGAGGCAGCTGTGGCCGATGTCGCGGCGGGCGAGACCCGTGGGTTCGTGCGCAACCACCTGGGGATGGTGCTGTTCTCCGGGGATGAGGCGGAGAAACGCCTCGGCGCGCTCTCCGGTGGCGAGGCCGCGCGCCTGGTGTTCTGTCAGCTCGCTATCACGAAGCCGAATGTCCTCGTGCTCGATGAGCCCACCAACCATCTGGACCTGGAGGCCATCGAGGCGCTGGTGGCCGGTCTGCGCGACTACCCCGGAACGCTGATCTTCGTCTCGCACGATCGCTGGTTTGTTTCGAAGCTCGCCACGCGAATCCTCGAGGTAAAGCCCACCGAGATTCTCGACTACGTCGGCACGTATGACGAATACGTCCACTACTGCGGCGACGACCATCTCGACGCCGATAGCGTGGTTCTCAAAGCCAAGCGGGAGAAGCGCGACAAACGTGCTGAGCGCAAGAGCCGAGCCGCGGAACGCGAAGCGAAGCGTGCGGCGGAGACACCGGCGATCCAGGCGCGTCGGCGGGAACTCAGCGCCCAACGAGACAAGCTAGTGAAAGCGATCGATGCTGCGGAGAAGCGCATCGCCGAGATCAACGAGGTGTTCGCCGATCCCACCTACTACGAGCGCACCTCGCACGATGATGTCGTCGCGCTGCAGACCGATCTGAAGCACGTCGAGACAACGCTGGAGAAGGCGATGGCGGACTGGCAGGCGCTCGAGGACAAGATCGAGGCTCTCGGGTAGAGCTAGTCGTGTCGTAGCGCCCGAGCCGGATCAACTCGCGCCGCCCGAACCATACCAGGCAAGGCGGCCGCCCCGGCCGCGAGCGCCATGCCCGCAAGCGCGGCAACGATCGCCAGTGGATCGGCCGGTTCGACTGCCGTGAGGAAGCCACCGAGGGCCGACGCCAGCGCGATGCCCGTTACGGCTCCGATCACTGCGCCGATCGCGGTTGTGACGAGCGTGTGGCGCGCGCACTCGGAGACGATGTGCCGAGTGCCCGCGCCAAGGGCTGCACGCACACCCATCTCCGGAATCCGCGCCGCGACCTCCGTGGCGATCAGGCCGTATAGCCCCACCATCACGAGGACCAATGCGAGCGCCGCGAAGCCGTACATGACACCGGCGTTGCGTCGGTGGCTGAACCCGGCGCCACCGATGCGGGCCGTCATTGGCTCGATACTGTCGATCACCTGGCTCGGGGCGATCTCCGCGATGGCCTCGCGCACGGCGCTTGCGAGGGAACCCGGATCGGCGCCCTCCGCGGCGACGGCGAAGCTCAGCAACGGCCAGCCGCTCTCCGCGTACAGGCTGAATGCTTCGGGGGGAGCCCGGTCCTCGGTCACCTCGCGGCGCACGTCGCCAACCACGCCTACAATACGCCGCCAGTGTGGCGCCCGGTCTCGGCCACCAGCCCCGCCGAAGAAGCTCATCTCTGCGCCGATCGGGCTCGTAGCACCGAAGAACGTCGCGGCGAATGCCTGGTTCACGACCACACCGCCCCCATAGTCCGCGGCGTCGGAAACGCCGGCGGGGTCGAGGCCCTCTCCGGAGATCAGAGGCACGCCGATTGCCTGCAGATAGTCGGCGCTTACCGAACGCCTCGCGACCCGCGTCTCGCCGAGTTGTGACGTCATCTCGCGGCCGCGGATCAGGATAGTGGTCGACTGCGAGGCTCCCTCGAGGGGCAGGCGGTCTGCCATCCCGACAGCCCGAACCCCTGGGACGGCGGCGATCCGCTCGAGCGCATCGTCTATGAACTGCTTCACCTCGCCGCCGGGCGAACTCCAGGAAAACTGAGTCTTCACGGTCAGCACGCCGGCGGGCTCGAAGCCGAGCGGCTTGCTGAGGTGAGTCGTCATTTCGCGCGTGAGCAGTGCTGCCGCGATGAGCGGCACAACCGAGAGGGCTACCTGGCCGCCCACGAGGAAGCGGCGTAGCCGCGGATTGCCCATTCCCCCGGCGACGCGCCCTTCGCGGAGGGCCGGGGCCGCGTCCCTGCGCGTGGCCTGCCACGCGGGCACCCCACCGAGCACCAAACCGGCCAGCGCTGCGAGCGCCACGCCGACGAGCGCCACATGCCACTGGATGGCGATGGGCCCCGCAAGATTGGTCGTGGTCTCGACGAAGCGACCCAGCGCGTCGACGGCGAGCCCCGCCACGGCGATCCCAGCGGTGGCTCCAGTCAGCGCAACGAGTGCCGATTCGATCAGGAACAACCGCACCACGCGACCCGCCGAGGCTCCGAGCGCAACCCGCACGGCGATCTCGCTGCGTCGGGCCAGCCCGCGCGCCAGCATGAGCCCCGCGAGGTTCAGCGTTGTGAGGAGGAGCACCGCAACCGTCGTACCGAACAGCGCTAGCACCGGCGTGCGCGCTTCCCCGACCACGGCGTCGTGCAGGGGCCGTAGGTTCGCTCCGACGCCGGCATCGGTGTCCGGGTACTCCTGCTGGAGCGCTCCCATCAGGGCGTCCATTTCTTCTTGCGCCTGATCGATCGTGCGGCCCGAAGCCAGCCGCCCGGCGATAGCGAGGAACCGGCCGCCGCGCTGCATTTCCTGGAATCCCGGGTCGGCGGGGATGAAGAGCTCGACGTCTCGCGGAAAGAGCTCGCGCGGCATGATGCCGACTACCGTCAGGTCCTGGCCGGCAAGGCGAACCGATTGACCAATCGGGTCATCGGCGGCGTCAAATCGGCGGGCCGCGAAGCCCTCACTGATGATGACGACCGGGTCTCCCGTGCCGCGAATCTCATCCGGCGTGAATACGCGTCCACGCGACGGGAACAGCCCGACCACGCTGAAGTAGTCGCCGAAGGTGCGCAGCACCGGCACCCGGCGCGGGGTGTCTTCGTCCACGAGGATGGCGTCCTCCCCATAGAACCCGGCAATGGCTGAGAGTGCCTCGAGGCGTCCCTGCATGTCGCGCAGCCGCGCCGGGTCGCCTCCCATCTGTCGACCGTCCACCGTCTCGTCGATCCACACCCGGGCCTCGGGCTCGGCGCCGGGTAGTGGGGCGAGAAGTACCGCGTCCACGATTGAATAGACCGTCGTGGAAGCGCCGATACCCAGCGCCAGCAGGACGCATACGGTCGCCGTGAAGCCCGGTGTCTTTGCCAGCTGGCGCCTGGCGATGCGGAAATCGGCGAGGACCGCGTCCAGGCTGGGAAGACCCAGTTGATCGTTGTAGCGCTCGCGCGTGGCATCCACTGACCCGAAGTCGCGCCGCGCGGCGAGTTCCGCCTCACGTCGCGACAGACCGCGTCGCATGTGGTGCTCGGTCGCCATGGCGAGATGGTTCTGGATCTCCTCGCGCAGTTCGTGCTCCGCCCGTCGTCGGCTGGCGTACGACGATACGCGGGCCCAGATCATGCGGATCACTTTGTCGCTCCCAGGACTCGCTGGACGAGGCTCATCGTTCGCTCCCAGTTCTCGACTTCGACGCGAAGCTGCTTCGTGCCGTTCCGCGTGAGTCGATAGAACTTCGCGCGGCGGTTGTTTTCTGACGTTCCCCAGTCAGATTCGATCCAACCGCGTTGTTGGAGGCGGAGGAGGGCCGGATAGATCGATCCCTGGTTCAGTTCGAGGTTTGCCTCAGACATGCCTTCGATGCGCCGGGCGATCCCGAAGCCGTGCATCGGCCCTGCCGTATGGAGCGTTTTCAGGACGAGCAGATCGAGCGTGCCGTAGGGCACATCTGACTTGACGTCGTTCATGTGGCCTCTCTACAGGAAGTTCGCCTCACGGTAGATGAAGCCCATGTAGTCTGTCAACATGTGCGTCAACTCAAAAGAGCAACTCGCCCGCGGATGAGCCTTCCGCGCGGAGTTTCCGGTACTTTCTCTTGACGACGAGGTTCGAGCCGCGACGCGCGGCTGCCTGCCCAAGCCATCTCGAGAACAGCATCGGAGCGACCATGACGGATCATCAGGATGAACTCGGCGTCATTGGCGTCGACCTGGACACGCTTCGCGCTGCCGTGCGCGATGAGTACGACCTGGTCGCGAGTGAGCCCGATCACGGGTTCCACTTCCATACGGGTCGTACGCTCACGCAGATCGTCGAGTACCGCGATGAATGGCTCGCTGGCATTCCGGAAACGGCGATCGAGTCGTTTGCGGGCACCGGCAATCCATTCAGTCTTGGCGAGATCGCGTCCGGCGAGAACGTTGTGGACGTCGGGTCGGGCGGCGGGATCGACACGCTGGTGGCGGCGAAGATGGCAGGCCCGGCGGGGAAGGCGATCGGCGTGGACATGACCCCGGCGATGCTCGACCGAGCACGTCGCGCCGCGGCCGAGGCCGACTTCGACAACGTCGAGTTTCGCGAGGGCTACATGGAATCGCTGCCCGTGGATGACGGCTGGGCCGACGTGGTGATTTCGAATGGAGTGCTGAACCTGGCGCCAGACAAGCCTGCCGTGCTGCGCGAGTTCGACCGCGTTCTCCGTCCGGGAGGCCGGCTGCAGATTGCCGACATTCTCGTGCAGAAACCCGTCTCCGATTCGGCGAAACAACGCATCGATTTGTGGACTGGTTGAATCGCCGGAGCTCTGCTGGATGCAGAGCTCGAAGCGGTGGTCACCGCTGCTGGTTTCGCGGGTTTCGAGATCACCTGGCGCAAAGAGGTGTTCGACGGAGCGCCGCAGGAGTCGAGTGCCGCGAGTTTCGGCACGGTCGGCATCAACTGGCGGGCACGCAAAACCTGAGGGCAGTGCAACTCTTCTCGTGTTCAGAACGTTCTTGACAATGTCGGGATTAACCCAGAGGATTGGTCAATCCTGACATTGTTTAGATTGATTCCCTGAACGTAGCGAGAAGACCATGGGTAAGTCGAACTATCCCGGTGAGTTCGAGCAGGTGGTGATGCTTGCGCTGGCCCGCGTGGGTGATGACGCATACAGCGTGCCCGTGCACGAGGAGATCCTGCAGACGACGGGGCGCGACGTCGCGATTGCGTCCGTGTACGTGACGTTGTCGCGTCTCGAGAACAAAGGCCTGGTGAGTTCCACGCCGGAGTCGCGTGCCGAGGCCACCGGTCGTCCGCGCCGGTTCTACGCTCTTACCGACGCAGGCTGGAGCGCGCTCGAGCGCGCCCGTCAGATGATCGATTCCATGTGGGAAGGCGTTAGCGCGCCCGGCGGTCGACGATGAGCGTGCAATGGCCGATTGTCGCCCGATGGCTCAACCGGGTCTTGGCCAGCTGCCTTCCCGGGCCGGTCCACTCGGCTCTGTGTCGCGACCTTGATGAGGGATATCAGTCGCGGTGCGTCGACGATTCGAAGCGGGCCGGCAAGTGGCTTCGGCGACAGCTCTTCATGACGATGCGGCCCGCGCGCGTCCGCGAACTCCGCAAGGTCAGTGCGTGTGAGCTCGGGGGTGCGTCGGATATCGGTCACGGTACCGCTGTGCTCCGCGCTGTCGGCCAGGGGGCGCTTGATCTGCGTTACTCGCTGAGACTGCTGCGCCGCCGCCCTGCGTTCGCCCTGATGACGGCGATCATCCTCACCGGTGGGCTGAGCGTGTCGATCTTTACCTATTCGTTCATGTACACGGTGCTGCACAAGCCCTTGCCGCTGCCCGATGGTGACGCGGCGACGCGCATCATGGTGGTGCAGGACGGCAGGTCCGGCATCCCGGACGGCGACGTCTACGATTTCATCAAGCGCAATGCGCAGAGTTTCGAATATGTGGGCGGCTACATCACGCTTCCGGTGCTCCTGCGCGGCGGAGACGAGCCGCGATCCAGCTTCGGAACGTACGCCGACCCGAACATGTTCGATGTTGCCAAGGCCTCGCCGCTGCTCGGCAGGCGCCTCGTTCCGGCCGACGCGGAGCCCGGGGCAGCGCCGGTCGTCGTGCTGAGCCACCGAGTCTGGAACACCGCGTTCGGTGCCGATCCGGATGTGGTGGACACGTTTATCGAGGTGAACGGGACACGGACGCAGGTCGTAGGGGTAATGCCTGAAGCCTTTGGCTTCCCGGTGTTCGGGCATCTGTGGTTTGCCGCGAGTGACGAAACACTGAGTCCGGTCGCGGGACCACAGACGTTTGTCAACGCGTACGCCCTGCTGCGACCAGAGGTCACCGCGGAGCGCGCGAACATCGAGATGCACGAACTCATTCAGCGCTATCGTTCCACGCTCATCGGCGCGGACGTGCTGGCCGACGCCCCCCAGTCGGCGACGACGCGCACTTTCCAGATGACGCAGATGGGCGACGAAGCGCCGCTCGTCTATGTGCTGATGCACCTCGCGTCCGGCTTCATTCTCCTGCTCGCCTGCGTGAATGCCGGCAACATGCTGCTCGCGCGTGCTCTCGAACGGAGCCGAGAGATCAGCATCCGCGTGGCCATCGGCGCGCCCCGGAGTCGCCTCGTGAGGCAAATGATGGGTGAGGGAGTTGTTCTGACACTGGTGGCGGCCACGTCGGCGACCCTGATCGCTTCGCAGGCGTTGGCGATCTTCGATGCGCGTGCTCGCGCGGCGGTGCCGGAGGGACTCGCGTACTGGTGGCGCTGGGGAATGGATGCGCGCACGGTGCTCGCCGGTTGCGCTCTGGCCGGCCTGACCATGCTGATCGTCGGCGGACTCCCGGCATGGCGGGTTGTTCGCGCCGATACCAACGCAGCGCTCCGCGAAGGTCCGCAAGGCGGCAACCTGGCCACCGATCGCCTTTCGCGGACGCTTGTTGTGGTGCAGATCGCTGCGATCTCGGTATTGCTCTTCCTCGGCGGTCTGACCGGCTACATCGCCCAGCGCGCTGGGAACATCGATCTGGGCGTATCGACCGAGAACGTGCTCATCGGCTCGGTGAGTATCGATCGCGACACACACTCGACGCCGGAGATGCGACTGGCGGTGCTGGATCGTCTCGTTGCCTCGATGGCGGGCGACGGTGCCGTGGACAACGTGATGGTGCGTGCTCAGATCGGCGGAGGGGACCAGCGCCTCAGTATCGACGGCGTCCAGTACGAAGACGCAGGGGCACAGCCCGACGCCTACGTGCGCACCCACATGGGAGATCTCGACGTCATCGGTCTGCAGGTGCTCTCCGGCCGGCGGTTCGATGCACGGGACGGACTTGGCGGCGCGCCCACGGCCATCGTCAGTGAGACGTTGGCGCGGGATCTCTGGCCTGACGCGAGCCCACTGGGCAAACGTGTACGGGTAGGCTCGGTTGAGGACGCAGGTTCCAACGGCGAACCGTGGCGAACCGTGGTCGGTGTTGTGAGCGACGTGATGGAGGGGAATCCTCTGAGTCGCAATCGGCGCACCGATACGCTCTACGTGCCCATGCGACAGTTGGGTCCCAGCTTCGCGGGAATCACGTTCCGTCACCGCGGTGATTCGCGTCCGGCGATCGCGGCGTTCTACGACGCGTTGGCTGAAGTTGGGCCAACCGTCGAGGCTCAGCGCATCATGGACTTCGACGAGATGCTCGGACAGATGCAGGGCATGTCGAGCGCGGCGAGCAAGGCTCTCGTGGGGTGCTTCGGGTTCGCGCTGCTTCTGGCGATCGGCGGCATCTACGGACTGACTGCTCGATCCGTTACCCAGCGCACCCAGGAAATCGGGATCCGGCGAGCGCTTGGCGCAAGCAACGCCCGCATCGTTCAACTCTTTCTGCGCGGCGGCGGTCGCCAGCTCGCTGTTGGCCTCGGGATGGCGTCAGCGGTGGCCGGGGTCGGCACGTTCGCCGTATCGAGGTTCATGGCGTTGGATCTGGCGGTGCTCCTCACAGCAGGGCTCGGTGTGCCTACCCTGATCAGCAGCTTCGTGCTGCTGGCTACCTACGTACCAACCCGTCGCGCCGTTCAGATGAGCCCTCGGATGGCGATCTGGCGCGAATGAAACCCTCGCACTCGCGGGAGCTCGCGGGTCACTAGAATGATCGGACCGTTCTGGAGATCCGGACCCGGAAGCGACTAGCGAGGACCGATGACGATCGAAGAGTTGATCAAGGACATTTCGAAGGCCGAGCTGCACCTGCATATCGAGGGCACGCTCGAGCCCGAGTTGATGTTCGAAATCGCCGCCCGCAACGGGATCGAACTCCGGTTCACCAGCGTCGACGAATTGCGCGCCGCCTATGAATTCGACGATCTACAGTCCTTTCTCGACATCTACTACGAGGGCGCAGCCTGTCTCCTGCATGAGCAGGATTTCTACGATCTCACCATGGCGTACTTACGCCGGGTCGCAGCGGACAACGTTGTGCATGTGGAGATCTTCTTCGATCCACAGACGCACACCGATCGCGGCATCGCCTTCGAGACTGCCCTCGACGGAATTTGGCGCGCGCTGGCGGACGGTCGTCGCGACCTGGGGATTACGAGTCGCCTGATCATGTGCTTCCTGCGCCACCTGAGCGCAGAGTCAGCGATGACGACTCTTGAACAGGCATTGCCGCACCGCGATCGAATCCTCGGAGTAGGGCTCGATTCATCCGAGGTTGGCAATCCGCCATCCAAGTTCCGCGAGGTGTTCGATCGCGCGCGTGAGGCCGGCTTCGTGCCCATGGCGCACGCTGGCGAAGAGGGGCCGCCCGAATACATCTACGAGGCACTCGATCTTCTCGGCGCTGCAAGGATCGACCACGGCGTGCGCTGCGAGGAGGATCCAGACCTGGTGAGGCGACTGCGCGAGGAACAGGTGCTGCTCACAGTCTGTCCGCTGTCGAACGTGAAGCTGCGGGTCTTCGACACGATGGCCGATCACAACATCAAGCGACTCCTCGATGCCGGAGTGTGCGTGACCGTGAACTCGGACGACCCGGCGTACTTCGGCGGCTACATGAACGACAACTTTCTGGCGACCGCCCGAGGCCTGGATCTGTCGCAGGACGACGTCGTGCAGCTCGTCCGCTACGGCTTCACCGCGAGTTTTCTCGACGATGCTGAAACTGAAGCGTATCTACGTCGGGTTGACGACTTCGTGGACGCCTAGTTCGACCGGCGCAGCAGGTCTGGCTCCGGTTCGGCCAGTCGATCCATCGTGACGATTGTTTCTACGTGGTAGGTCTGCGGGAAGAGATCGATCGGCCGGACCGCGACGAGGCGGTAGCCAAACGGGTGCATCTCTTTGAGGTCCCGGGCTAGCGTCGTCGGGTTGCACGAGACATACACGAGTCGCTGCGGGGCAGAGCGAGCGAGGCGCCGCATGACCTTGCCGCCGGCACCGCTTCTCGGCGGATCGATGACCGCGACATCCGGGGTGCCATGGCGCTCGAGCACGACGGGCAGCGTGCGGCGAGCATCGCCGGCGTAGAAGTGTTGTCGATGCCGTTGGTCGATGCATTTTCGCGCGCAGCAATGATCGAGGGCTCGACGATTTCGACGCCGATGGCTTCGCTCGCCAGATCGGCAAGTCCGAGGGTGAAGAATCCGACGCCGCAGAACACATCCAGGATCCGCTCGATGTTGCCTGAGCCGACGCCCTGGACTTCCTCGCGGACGATGGCCAGCATGCGTTCAGCCTGGGCTGTGCTGGTCTGGAAGAATGTCTGCAGTCCGATGTTGAAGCGTAGGCCGGCGACTTCCTCGACGATCGAGGCGCTGCCGTACAGCGTTTCGATACGGTCGATGGGGGAGCCCTCTTCGAAAGCGCCGCGGATGCCACGCACGACCGACACGATCGAGTCATCGAGCGCTGCCACACCAGCCGCGAATTCGGGGGCTCCAGCGAACGCGCCTCGCTCGGTAATCAGGCCAACCATCGTCTGACCTGTCGCGCGGCCATGCCTGATCATGATCTCGCGCAGAAACCCCTGGTTCGTCGCGGGATCCCATCCGGCAAGGCCCTCGCGTTGCGCGAAATTGCGCGCGTATTCAATGATCCGCATGGCGAGTTCAGATTCGAGGCGGCATTCCGTGATCGGGATCACTCGCCGCCAGTCGCCACCGGCGTGAAGCCCCAGTCCGTCACGGGCGTGGAAGCTGAATTCCATCTTGTTGCGGTAGAACCACGGCTCATCGGCAGCGACGATGGGCGAGACGGCGACGTCAGCGAACTCGCCGATGCGTTCAAGGCTCTCCCGAACCACCTTCTCCTTGGCGCTGAGTTGAGTGTCGTAGCCAAGGTGCTGCCAGGAGCAGCCGCCGCACCCTTCTGAGTAGTGGGTGCACGACGGTTCGATCCGGTCCGGACCAGCCGTGATGAGCTCGGAGACATGGGCCTCGGCATGACGCCGTTTCACCCGATCGAGCGTTATCCGGACCTCGTCGCCCGGCGCCGTGCTGCCCACGAAGACCGTCATGCCCGGCGCCTCTTCCGAGCCCAGGCGCGCAACACCTTTGCCGCCATAGGCCAGGTCCCTGATCGTGACTTCGTGCTGTTCTCCGGCCCGCGGCCGGTTCCTGTTGCGTGCCATGTCGGCACCGTAGCAGGGACCTGCCGTGCGCGTCGGACTCTCAGTCGCCGCGCAACGCTACGTTCGGATCGATGCGCGATGCACGCCAGGCGGGTACCCATGTAGCGAACAGGACGGTGCTGAAGAGCAACACACTCGTGAGTGCGTGTGTGAGCGGATCGAGTGGGTCGACGCCGTACAGTTGCGATTCGACCAGCCGTGCCAACAAGAGCGTTGCCCCGAGTCCGGCTCCGAGACCGAGGCAGGCGACGAATGCCCCCTGCCCGAGCAGCATGCGACGCACGTCGCCACCGCCAGCGCCTAGCGCCATACGGATACCGATCTCGGTTGTCCGATGGCCCACGATGTAGCTGATCACGCCATAGACACCGATGCCGCCGAGCAGCACGGCAACGCCGGCGGCGATCCCGAGCATCATCATGGTGAACGCCATCGGCGCCTCGGCCTCCGCAACGATGGCCTCCAGCGGGCGCATCTGGACGACCGGCAGGTTTGCGTCCATGGACCTCAGGGTGGACCGCACCGCGTCGGCTATGGCGAGGGGCGGTCCATCGACGCGGATGGCATACGACATCAATCGCGCGCTGTTGAAGCTGTCTCCCGTTGTGGACACATAGGCCATCGGGGTCGGAGCCTCTGAGAGCGTTTCGCGGACGGTCCTTCCGACCACCCCGACGACCTCGGTCCACTCTCTGGACGGGTCGAGCCCGATCTTCACGCGTTCGCCAACCGGGTCTTCGCCGTCGAAAAAGACATCGACCGCGGTTTGGTCGAGTACGACGACGGTTCGCTCTTCGTCCTGGTCGTCCTGTGAGATCGTGCGCCCTCGAATTAGCGGGATGCGCATCGTCGAGAAGAACTCTGGCGTCACGCGGGTAACCCACACTACCGGGGGGGATTTCTCCCTCAGCAGGCGGATCGTCTTCTCTGAATAGCGCATCGCCGCCGCCGCGCCCGCGTAGAGGCAGGTCTCGTGTTGCACCCGCGGAGATCACGCCGGGGAGAGTCGCCAGGCGAGCGAGAGCCACGTCATGGAAAGAGGTGACGTCGGCGCTCTCCGGGTACTGCGAGCTGGGCAGCGCGATCTGGAATGTGAGGACGTCGGTCTTGTCGAAGCCCGGGTCTACTGCCGCCAGTTCGGCGCTCCGGGTCATCAAACCCGCGCCGGACAGCAGCACCAGCGACAGTCCGATCTGCGCCACCACCAGGCTCTGGCGTGTGCGCACACGGGCCTTGCTGATGGTGCTGGTCCGGCTTCCGTCTCGCAGCGAATCGACGAGAGCCCCGCGACCGCGGAGCGCGGGCAAACAGCCGAAGACAAGGCTGGCCAGAAGAGAGACCGATGCCGCAAACCCGAGCACCGGGAGACTCAGACCAACTTCGGAAGCTCGGGGAAGCTCGAACGGGATGCGCTCGAGCAGCATCACCACGCCTCCCTGCGCGATCGCGAGGCCGAGGATGCAGCCGGAGAGGCCCAGCAGAGAGCTTTCCGCGAGGAACCCCCTCAAGACCTGAAGCCGACTTGCTCCGAGCGCATGCCGTACCGCGACCTCGCGTTGTCGAGAGTCCGAGCGGACGAGGAAGAGGTTTGCGACGTTGGCGCAAGCGATCAGGAGCACGAGGCCAACGGTGCCCAGCAAGATCCACAGAACCTGGCCCACCGGCCCGATCAGCCAGTCCTTCATGGCCATCGGATTCGACCTCACGCCGCCGTCCGTGACGAACCCCTTGATCGCCGGATCCGGATAGGTGCGATCGATCTCGTGGAGGCGCGCGTCCAGGTCCTCGCGCAGCGCGTCGAGGGTGACCCCTGGGCGCAGCCGGGCGATCGACCCGCCGTTGAACCCGCTGAAGTTGTCGGCGTAGGTGCGATTGCTGTCGAGAAAGAGCTCTGCCGTGCCGAAACGAAAATCGGCCGGAAGCACCCCGACCACGGGGTAGGGATTGCCGCCGATGATGAGATCACTGCCGATCACCGTCGCGTCCGCTGCGAAGCGCCTAATCCAGTAACGGTGGCTGAGAATGACGCCTCGAGGTTCGTCGGGAAGATCATCGGCGGCTGTGAACAGCCGGCCATGCAACGGGCGGAGCCGCAGCGCTTCGAAGAGCGTTGATGTGGTCGCCACGGCAGGGACCCGCTCCGGATCCATGTCAGCGCCGGTCACTGTCACCGAGAAATTCTCCCAGTAGCTGACGCTTTCGATGAGCTGGGCGTGATTCGTGTAGTGGAGAAATAACCCGGGCGCTGATCCCAGGCCCGCTTCGAAGCCGAGCGGCGGTGCCTTGTGATCGAGATACACGAGGCGATCGGCCTCGTCGTAGGGCAGCCCTTGGATGACGACTCCGTAGACCAGGCTGAAGATCGCCGTCGTGGATCCGATGCCGAGCGCGAGGGTAAGAACCGAGATCGCGCTGAAGGCCGGGGTCCGACGCAGACCGCGGGCCGCCTGGCGAAAATCATTGAGCAAAGAACCAAACATGCTTGCTGCCTCGAATCGTGGGGGAATGCTGTGAGCGCCGTGCCAGTGCTCCGCGGCTGCTGCGCGGACGAGGCCGGTGGCTGCGTGGCCGAACGCGGCGAGTGCGGCTGGCAGTCCGGCTCGGCGATGCGCATCCGCATACAGTTCGTCGAACAGTTCGACCATTTCGTGTTCGCGGCTGCGCCGCAGTGCTCGCGGCAGGAGCCGGAGCATTCCGCGGTAGGTGGAGCCGAGGAGGCGGCGCAGCGGGATATCTCTCACGACAGGTTGTCGCGCTCGGCGATCAGGTTGGCAGCTTCGGCGGCCTTCGCCAGGTTCCGCAGTCGAGCGGCTTCGGCAGATACGACGTCGCGCCCGAGCTGGGTGATCCGGTAGTAGCGTCGCTCACGGCCGCCGGCGCTATCGCTCCGGCGGGGCCCGTCCTCGACGAGGCCTGAGGCGGAGAGTTTGTTGATTCCGCGGTAGAGATTCGCGGGATCGAGTCTCACTGCCCCGTTGCTGTGAGAGGTGATGTCTTTCACCAGCCCGTAGCCATGGCGTTCGCGCTGCGCAAGAAAGAAGAGAATGTAGAAATCCCGTGCCAGCAGGGGCAGGTGATCTCCCGGGTCGCGCTTCGTTGGCTTCAAGATTCGGGTCACCGTTCGTCGAGGTAGTGGTCAACTTGCATATATGTCTATGGACATAGACGCGAGAAGACGCAACGAGGTTTCGTCGGCGCTCAAAAAGAGTGCGGGCAGCGCGGGCTACTCGCCGCGGAGGACCACCGCGGGATCCGTTCGGGCCGCCCGTCGGGCGGGGATCGATCCGGCGAACCAGGTGATGCCGCCCAACCCCGCGGCAACGAGCGCATAGGTGACCGGATCGGACGGCTGCACGCCGAAGACGATCGACTCGAGGAAGCGACCGGCAGCCAGCGTGATCAGCAGTCCGGCCGACATGCCGACCAACGTGAGCAGCCAGGCCTGGTGCGCCACGAGGCGTCGCAGACGGGGTGGGTCGGCACCGAGCGCGAGACGCACGCCGAACTCACGTCGGCGCAGCGAGACCGAGTAGGCGATCACCGAGTACACCCCGGTGGCCGCGAGCACCGCCACCGCGATCGCCGCGGCCCCGAGAAGCCCGATGACCAGCCGCAGGGGGGCGGTCGCCGTGTCGATCAGCCCTTCGAGAGAGGTGGCTCCGGTCATGGGCACGTCGGGCCGTAGATCGGTGAGAATCGCGCGTATGTCGTCGACCAGGCTCATTGTTGGCGCCGTGGTCCGGGTCACGAAGCTCACAGAGTCGAGCTCGTAGGTCTGTTCGGCCAGCACTACCGGGAGGTAGACAGTCGGTTCGCCTTCAGCTCGCAGGCTCGTATGACGGGCCTCACCAACCACACCGATCACCGTGAGAGGGGTGAAATGCGGGAGGTCAGGTGTGAGGATCTCCCTCCCCAAGGGCGAGGGATCGTTCGGCCACATGGCTTCGGCGACCGCACGACTGATGATCGCGGCGTTGCGCGGGCTCTCGTGATCGTCTGCAACAAAGCCGCGACCGGCAAGGAGCGGAATGCCGAGCGCCTCGAGATAGCCTGGCGAGGCTTGCATGATCAGGACCAGATTCTCGTCGGCTTCCTGACCGGAAGCGTCGGCAGCGCGCAGCGTCAGTCCCGCCGGTCCACACCCGCTCATGAACGGCGCGCACTGCGCATAGCCTGCGCGCTCGATGCCCGGGAACGCCTCGAGGCGCTCGCGGAAAGCGTCGTACGCTGGAGTCGCGACGCCCAGGCCGCCAGCCGCTTGAATCTCCTTGGCGGGGAACGGCACTCGAAAGGCCAGGATCCCGGCTGGCTCGAACCCGGGGTCGACCGCGTGCAGCGCGATGACGGTGCGCACGGTGAGACCAGTGCCGAGGAGAAGGCACGTGGCGACGGCGATCTGCGCGGAGGCCGTCAGGTTGCGGAAACGAACGCGGCCCTCCGCGCCAACAGCGCCGCCGCTCCCGCGCAGCGACGCTAGTAGATTGCGTGCGCGAGAAACCCGGACGAGCGTGAGCCAAGTCAGCGCGGCGACTGCGGCGGTCAGGCTTGCCACGAGGGTGGTCGCTGTCATCCCGGTCTCGGCAAGGCGCGGTAGATCGATCACGTTGCTGTTACGGAGCCAGGTCAGGCCGTATTGCGCCAGCCACATTCCGCCCGCCCAGCTCAGGGCGACGATCACCATGAGTTCCGCACCGTGGTGGCGCAGTAGCGCCATTTGCTTGGCGCCGAGTGCATGACGGAGAGCCACTTCGCGGCGCTCCGCCTCGCGGCGCAAGAGCTGCAGACCGGTTGCGTTCGCGACGGCAGCGACAAGCACCAGGGCGGCGGCACCGAGCATGAGCCAAAGCGAGGTCGCGACGGGTCCGGTGAGGTGTTCAGCCAGCGGCGTCACCCGGGCGCGCATGCGACCCTCCGTTACCGCGCGCTGGACGAAAGCGTCATCGATGAGGTTGGGCAACTCGAGCAGCAGGCGATCGAACTCTGTCGCCAGATCGTCCGCGCTGACACCAGGTCGGGCCCGTACAAGGAGCATGTCGACGAGGAGCTGTGGGGTCGTATTGATCTCTGCGTCCGTCCGTGCCGTCCACAGAGCGGGCCGGCGCAGCGGGAAGGGACCGGGATCGCCGAGGATGCCGACGATCTCGGCATCGGCGCCGTCCAGCTTGCGAGAGCTTCCCACGACCCGTGCGTCCGACTGCTCGGCGCGCGCCCAGAGTCGAGTGTCCATCAGCATCGCGTCGCCCTCGATACCCTGCGCCGCTGGCTCATCATCGACGAAGAGTCGCCCGTGGATTGCGGGCACGCCCAGAGCGCGGAGGAAGCCCGCACTCACGGTCGCCGCGCTCAGGTGCTCCACCGCGCCCGAGGATTCGAGAGCCGCATCGAACGAGGTATAGAGACCAACTTCGGAGGCCAGTTGGCTCCGGTCCGCGTAGTGCGTTGCCTGCCCCTGGAAGCCACCGAACAACGCCGGATTCCCCTGTGCCGGAATCCCGGGGAGTTCGTGGTGTACCACCATCAGCTGCTCGGGCTCCGCATACGGGAGAGGTGCGAGCAAGACGCTGTCGACGACGGCGAGGAGTGCAGCGAATGCTCCGAAGCCCAGCGTGAGGTTCACGATCATCGTCACGCTGTAGCCGGGAGTTCGCCGCAGGCGACGTAGCGCGAGGCCGAGTTGATAGACGATGTCGGACACAGTTTGAGTCTCTCCGTGTGCTCGCCTCAGAAGGGCTCATTGAGCCGGAACCGGACTGGCTCGTGGTCTCCCGCGACGTTCTCAGCAACGCCGTAGACGAAATCGCCCACCGCGCGTTGCCACGCGATCTCGTACATCGGGCCATTGTAGGTGGCTGACGATGTCGTGAAGTTGCGGCCGGTGATATGCCCCGAGAAAAGTCGTGTGCCGTCCGACGAGTACACGTCGACCGGCCGCGGGCTGTCGGACGGCGTGCCCTTCGGCACGAATGGGAACACATAGATATGACCGTGCCCATCAACGCGTACGTCGGCGAGTGCGAACTGTCGCTCCGGCCAGTCGATCATGCCCTCTGTGCGCTGCGGGAATCGGCGCGCGTGGACAGCCATGTGAAACTCGATCTCAACGCGCGCAATCGGTGGACGAGTGTGCGCAACCTGTAGCGCCCACCGCATGCTGCCGTCGGGTGAGTACGCGAAGATCTGGTACTCCTCGAACGGACTCACGTACACGTTGCCGAGCGTGTCCGTGGCGAATGAAGGGGGAACGGTGCCTACCCACCAGGCGTTGGACTCTGTGCTCGTGATTTCCCCGGGCGGAGGGTCGATGGTGCGCTCGGGCCACGGCAGCACCGCATAGGACTCGACGAGTTCGCCAAGCATGTTGACGCGCATGAAGAGCGTGTCGATGCCCGTCGGGGTTCGCCGAGACTCGCGCCAGACCAGGTCGTCGGCGCCCACGGGAGACATCATTGCGCCCCACCGTGGCAGCGTGACAGTTGCCAGGAAGTCGCCGCTTGTCGTCCACGCGCTGAGTTGGCGACCGACCACATCCCAGACCCGGAGATCGCCGCCAGACGCCAGGAAGATCTCGGCGGGTTGTTCGAACTCGCCCGGGCCTTGGCCCTGGCGGCCGAAACGTCCGCTCGGAGTACCGTCTTCGCCGAATAGGAGGACTCGATGGTTCGCGGGGTCGAGCACCGCGACGCCGTTGTTCGGCAACGGCGCCAGCCGCGCCGGTGCCCGTCCCAGAAGATGTCCGGGCTCATCACCCCGGAAGATCAGGTCTTCGCTGAGCTGGATCGTGTTTCTCGCGCGTTCCTCGGGCGCCACGTCGGCATAGATGAAGGTTGGCACCGAGGGCGGCACTGGTAGGAGCCAAGGGGAGGGTTCCGGCTCAGGAGCGCATGCAACCGTGCCCACGAGCACGCTCAGGAGAAGCCCTCGACGACCATTCATTCGGCTAAGGTGGCACCGTTACCTGACGATTTCCACCCGGTATACTGCTCCGAGAATGGCCCACCGAGACAACAGGACCGAGCGTGAAGACTGGACGTAATGATTCGTGCCCATGTGGCAGCGGTCAGAAATACAAGAAGTGCTGCGAAGGAAAGCCGGACACCGCGAGCACCCTGCGCAACCGCGGGTTGGCGGCCTTACTGCTCATCGTTATCGCGATCGTCGTAGTAGGTGTCGTGATTGATATTCGCAACGGCGATGATGACGACAACGGAGCAGCTGGTCGAGTCTGGTCTCCCGAGCACGGCCACTTCCACGATACTGGCCACAATCACTGAGCCAGAGCGCGTCTAGCGGCTACTCCCAGACCACGGCCCCTTCGCCACGCTGCTCGATCAATCCCTGCAAGTGCGCCACGAGCTGGTCGCGCCGCTTGAACAGGTTGTCGAGCGCGTTCGCGTCCACGGCATCGCCTACCGCCTGTTCAGCGGAACCGCGATCGAGGGCACGGATCGCATCCCAGAATCCACGGCGCACCATCCGCACGCCGCTCGGGTTGCGCAACTCATCGCCCTGCTGAAACGCACGCGTGTGGTCGATAAGCCAGACGTTCCAGTCGGCATCGATGAGCATGTTGCCGGGATTGCGATCAACGTTGCCGATCAATTCGTCGAACACGACCATTTCTTGAACCTGGCGTGACCACACGAGGCCGTTCGGCGGCCGGAGCCCCTGTTCAACACGATCCCCTTCCATCATCGTGCCCTCGATCCAGAACTGCACCGTGCCGTCCTGGCGGTCCAGCGTTCGGTGCGCCGCGGGCGGAATGTTGTGCAGATCGAGTAGACCGGCAAGCTCATATGCGGCGACCTCGAAGCCCGAGTAGTCGCGCAGCTTCTGGAAGTAGGAGCCGTCTGCGAGCCGTACCCGGGAGTGGGTCTCATCGACGTCACGGAAGATCGCCGCGAGAGTGACACCGTTGGCTTCCAGCGTGAGTCGTCGCGGAGCTGTCGTGCCGACACCGACTTTCTCGTTGGCGATGACGCGAGCTTCGACAAGGAATGTTGCAGTTCCGCGTCCGATGCGAACGGCAGAGGATTTCCGTCGGCGTCACGCCAGGAGCTGGAAGGCGATTGGATCGCTGCCGTTAGCAGCACGGCGGCAGCGAGAGCTGCAGTGCCGCGCGCCAGTCGGTGGTGCAGGGGGGAGGTGGTCACGGTCAGCTCCTTGGCACTCGGTGGGGGTCGTCGGCACTTTACACCTGGACCGCGTGACCACAAAACTGGTGGCCCTTGCGGCTCTGACCTACGCCTTTGCGATGGCGTCGCCGAGAATTCGCGATCCGGCCCGGACGCTCACGGTGAATGCCATGAACGGGCCGAATGCTTGCGTGGCCAGCATGCTGGTGGCTTAGAGGCGCGGCACCGTGGTCTGGAAGTGCGCATCCAGCACCGGGAATCCACCATCTGTCCGGATCTGTTCGCGCAAGGCCGGAGCCAGGAAGTCAACGCGGGCAAGGTCCGGTCGGAATCCGGTTGCCAGGATCACGTGATCGACCTCGACTTCAGCCGCCGGGCAACTCAGCTCCAGGGCCAGAGCGTCCTCTCCTGCCCGCGCATCGGTGATTGTGCACTCGGGCCACAAGTGGACACGTGCTGGGTCGAGGCGAGGCGCCAACCAGGGTTCGAGCTTGAGGCGACCCTCGCTCCAGAAGGCGCCTCCGATACGCTCGCGCTCCGCGTCGGGCAGCGACTGCCACCATCCCGGTTCGTATTCTGACGCGCCGAGCAGTTCTTCTACCCAGCTCCAGTCGGAGCGTTCAAAGTTCGGGGTCGGATGGCGATGGATCACATGGATGGCGTCGGCGCCCTCGTCGGCCAGGAGCGCAGCCCACTCGAACGCACTCTGGCGTCCGCCCACTATGGCGTAGCGGCGGCCGGCGACGTGTTCCATGCTCACGAAATCGCGTGTGTGCGACCAGCGGCCCGCGGGGAGCATGTCGCCGAGCTCACCGGGCACGTGCGCGAACGGGTGGAATCCAATGGCCAGGGCGACTTGCCCTGCACGGACGATGGAACCGTCGTCGAGTAGCGCCTCGAAACCATCGTCAGCCTGAGTCAGGCTGCTCACCAGCGAATTGATTGGCGCGATACCGGCCCGGTCCTGGAACCACTTCGCGTACTCCAGGTAGGGCTCGAGCCCGAGCGGCCGAAGGTCCGCGCGATCCACCGATGTTTCATGCATGTACTGCCGGAACGTCAGTTCGTTGGCGGGGTCCAGGTGCCAGCGCACACCAGATCGGAGCAACATCCCGCGCGGCATATTGTTGCGCCAGAACTCCATCGGCCGACCGACGATCGCATGGTCAATCCCGAGTTTGCTGGCATGTCGCGCGAGGCCGAGGCCGAACGGACCCGCCCCGATGATGAGGAGGTCCGTGTGTCGACGGGCGCTCACTCGGCAACCTCGATGGCGAGCGCGATGGCCTCGCCGCCGCCAAGGCACAGCGCGGCGATTCCGCGACGGAGTCCTCGGTCGCGGAGGGCATAGAGCAGCGTCGTGAGTAGGCGCGCGCCCGTCGCGCCCAGTGGATGACCAAGGGCGATGGCGCCGCCGTTGACGTTGACCCGATCCCAGTCCCAGCCCTCGTCGGCCAATGCCTTGCCGTTGGCGAGCGCCTGGGCGGCGAAGGCCTCGTTGATCTCGAGTAGGTCGACGTCGGCCAGGGTCCAGCCGAGTTTAGCGACCAGCCGCCGTATTGCGTGCGCAGGAGCGTCGAACAGCCAGCGAGGCTCGGCAGCGCTCTGCGCTGCACCACGAATGACGCCGAGGGGTTGGAGTCCGTTGTGGCTGGCGAACTCGTTGCTCGCCACAACCACCGCCGCGGCCGCGTCATTGAGCCCGGGCGCATTGCCGGCGGTCACCCGCGTGCCCGCGAAGGCTGGTCGGAGCCTGCCGAGTGCCTCGATCGACGTGTCTCGGCGGACGCTCTCGTCCTGGTCGACGACCACGTTGCCGCCGCGGGTGTGGACGGGAATCGGCACGATCTCGGCGTCGAACCGACCGTCATCGATCGCCGCGATCGCCTTCAGGTGGCTGGCGAGCGCATAGCGATCCATCGCGTCACGATCGATGTCGAATTCATCGGCGATGAACTCCGCTGCGTCGCCCATCGGCCAGCCCTCGATCGCACACTGCAATCCGTCCACATGGAGCGCGTCGTCGATCGGGACCTGGCCGTAGCGAAACGAGGCCTGCCGGCCGCGCAGAAGATGCGGGGCGTGGCTGGCGCTCTCCACACCGCCGGTCACATACAGATGCCCGTCGCCGGCCCGGACCGCCTGATCTGCAAGAGCCACCGCCTTGAGGCTCGCGCCGCAGACCTTGTTGATCGTGAGGGCGCCCACGCTCGCCGGGATCTCGGCGGCAAGGCCGCACTGGCGACCAATGTTCTGTCCAAGACCCGCAGAAACAACGTTTCCCATGATGATCTCGTCGATCTGCGCGAGGTCGTTGAGCCCTGCGCGTCGACACGCTTCGCGAATCGCCAGGCCGCCGAGGGCTGCCGGTTCAACGGAAGCTAGCGATCCCCCCATCCTTCCGGTGGGCGTGCGCGCTGCACTGAGGATGACTGTGTGCGTCACGCTATCTCCTGTCGCGGGCGGAGTCGGAACTCGAATGTCGGCGACCAACGATAGCTGTGCGGTCGCCAACGCTCAATGAGACTTCTCGCTGGCGGCCTGGGTGGAACGGGCACGGACGCGGTGAGAAGCTGACGCCAATCCTGCGAATGAAACCTCGGAGAGCCATGATGCGCCGCTTCACTGTCGTAACGACCCTTGTCCTGTCGCTCGTCTGCGCACTTCCTGCGTGGGCCCAGATCGATTCCGCAAAGCTAGGCGGCCTACGGGCGAGGTCCATCGGCCCGGCGGGCATGAGCGGTCGCGTGGCGGCCGTCGACGTGGTGATCGACAACCCGGACATCATCTACGTCGGTGCAGCGACCGGCGGCGTGTGGAAGTCGGAAGACGGCGGCACCACCTGGACGCCGATCTTCGACGACCAGCCTGTGGCCGCCATCGGCGCCGTGACCATCGACCAGACGAATCCTGCCGTCGTGTGGGTCGGGACGGGCGAGGGCAACCCACGCAATAGCATCTCGGTGGGCAACGGCATCTACAAGAGCATCGACGGCGGGCGCACCTGGTCTCACCTCGGTCTCGAGAAGACAGAGCGTATCCACCGGATCATTCTTGACCCTCGTGACACCGATACCGCCTACGTGGCCACACTGGGTCAGACCTGGGGCGAGAACGAGGAGCGAGGCGTTTACAAGACAACCGATGGCGGCATCACGTGGGAGCAGATCCTGTACGTGAACGAGCGCACTGGTGCTGCGGACCTGGCGATGGATCCGACGAACCCGAACAAGCTGTTCGCGGCTATGTGGGAGTACCGGCGCTGGCCGTTCTCGTTCAAGTCCGGTGGTGAAGGGTCCGGCGTGTACATGAGCTACGACGGCGGCGCCACGTGGACGCACCTCACGGCGGATGACGGCCTTCCGGAAGGTGAGCTGGGTCGGATCGGAATCGCGATCGCGCCTTCGCAGCCGCAGACGATTTACGCACTGGTGGAGGCCACCAAGAGCGCGTTGGTGCGTTCCGACGATGGAGGCCATACCTGGCGGACCGTGAACGACACTCCCGGGGTTTCGCCGCGCCCGTTCTACTACTCTGATCTCCGGGTCGATCCCGAGCGCCCCGAACGCGTCTACCGAGTTGCGAGTTCGGTGAGCCTGTCGGTTGATGGCGGGCGTTCATTCGGGCCGCTCAACCGGGGCTTCGTGGTGCACCCCGATCATCATGCATTCTGGATCCACCCGGACGACGGTTCGTTCATCATCAACGGGAACGACGGCGGCGTCGCGATCAGCCGGAACCGCGGCGCGACCTGGAATTTCATCCGCAACCTGCCGTTGGCGCAGTACTACCACATCGCCGTCGACATGGACGTGCCCTACAACGTCTACGGCGGCCTTCAAGACAATGGCTCCTGGCGCGGTCCGAGTGCGATCTGGTCAGGCGGATTCTTCGGCGGAGGTATCCGCAACTTCCACTGGACGATGGTGGCGTTTGGCGACGGGTTCGACACTCGCGCGAGTCTGGATTCCGGCGGGACGCGCGGCTACGCGATGTCGCAGGGCGGGTTTCTCGTGCGCTGGGATCTGGCCAAGGGCGAACAGCGGAATGTTCGCCCCGACGGACCCGATGACGATGAGCTTCGGTTCAACTGGAGCGCAGGTCTCGCACAGGACCCGTTCGACCCTCAGACCATCTACTACGGTTCGCAGTATCTCCATAAGTCGTCCGACGAGGGCGAGACCTGGTCGATGATCAGCCCCGACCTCACGACTGATGAGGTCGAGTGGCAGCAGCAGGCGGAGAGTGGCGGCCTTACGCTCGACGTCACCGCTGCCGAGAACTACACGACCATCATCGCCGTGGCGCCGAGCGCGTTGCAGCGTGACCTGCTGTGGGTTGGTACCGACGATGGGCGGCTGCACGTGACCCAGGACGGCGGCGCGAACTGGACGAGCCTTGAAGGCAACATTCCCGACGTGCCGGCCAACACGTGGATCCCGCATATCGAGCCGTCGCGCCACGACCCGGCAGCGGCCTTCGTCGTGTTCGACGACCACCGGCGTTCGAACTGGACGCCGTATGTCTTCCATACCGACGACTACGGAGCGACGTGGACCAATCTGGGGACGGACGATCTCTGGGGCTATGCGCTCACGATCGTGCAGGACTACGAGAACCCCAATCTGCTCTTCCTGGGCACCGAATTCGGTCTCTGGGTGAGCTTCGACAAGGGAAGCTCCTGGAACAAGTGGACGCACGGGGTGCCCACCGTTTCGGTGATGGACATGGTGATCCACCCTCGCGACCACGACCTGGTGCTGGGCACGCATGGCCGCGCCGTCTACATTCTCGATGACATCCGACCGCTGCGGGAGGTGGCCGAAGGGTCGCTCGATAGCGACCTTCATCTCTACTCCATTCCGGACGCCCAGCAGTACGGTTCGTTTGCGGCGCAGGGCGAGCTCATCCCGGGCTCGGCAGAGTTCGTTGGCCAGAACCGACCCTACGGCGCGCTGATCACCTTCTCGGTGAACGATGCCGACCTTGCCGACGCGGACCCGAACGCGCCGCCGGCTACTGGCGGCTTCAATCCCTTTGCAGGCCCGCCGGGTGCTCCGCGCGGGCCGCAGGCCAAGTTCGAGTTCGCAGACTCGGAAGGCACGGTCGTCCGTACCATGCAGGTTCCGGTGCATGCCGGCCTCAACCGAGCCGTCTGGAACCTCCGGCGCGACCCCTTCCGCCGAGCCCCCGGGAGCGGTGGTGGATTCTTCGGCGGTGGGGGAGGGCCCGAGGTCCCACCCGGCGACTACGCCGTGACGGTTTCGTACGGAGAGTTCTCGGCCGAGGGGCAGATAACCGTGCTGTCCGATCCCAGGACGTCGTACACGGCAGCTGATCGCTCCACAAAGTGGGACGCGATTCTGGAGATGGGTGCCGTTCAGGAGTCGGGAGCAGATGCCGTTCAGCGTTTGCTCGACGTGCGTACCGGAGTGAATGCGGTCCTGGCCAAAGCCGGCCCGGCCGGTCGCGGCGGAGGCCCTGGTTCAGCCCCTGACACGGAGCCCGAAGAGGGCGCCGCTGAGGAGTCAGATCCCAAGACTGATGTCGTGGAGGCTGGCAACGCGATCATCGAACGCCTGGTGGAGATCGAAAACCTGTTCCGAGTGCCGCCCGGCACCGCGGGGATCGTCAAGGACGACTCGGCGATGAGCAAGGTGCAGGGCGCGATGGGTCGACTGCAGAGTTCGTGGGGGCCGCCGAGTTCGGCGGATGCCGCCTATTCTCGACAGGCCCGTGAGGCTCTGGACGCTGCGATCGTCGAGCTGAACGCGGTCATCACCGAGGATGTAGCCGCGTTCAGGCAGCTCGTTCTCGACGCAGAACTCGAACTGTTTCCGGCAATGGAACCGGTGGGTGACGACGAGATGGAGTAGCCGTAGCGGCTACTCGGCCGGGATCGAGTTCTCGTTGACTTCGAGAGCCCCGAGCGGTCGATCTTCGTCGCCTTCGTACGGGAATCGATGGATCTCGCGCACACAGCGCGAAAGCGCGTCGAGCAACGTTGAGCCCCAGCCACACGGCGTGTAGGCGGCGGTTCGCTGGTTGGTCTGCTTGTCCGCACGCGCCACGAATCGTCGTGACTCCTGCTCGGCCGGACCATATTCATGCACGGTGATCACGTACTCGATTTCGCGTTCCCCTTGGGGCACGGTGAGCGAGTAGTGGTGCAGTTTGGCGAAAACGTCTTCGGGGTTCAGGCGGGCGTATAGCCAGGCGTCTTGCATCGCGGGTCCTCGTCGCTGGAGATCTCGAAAGCGCCGGAAGCCTACCGCCGCGCACGGGCGGCGTCGAACCGCATCAGGCTACGGGCGCGACGACGTAAACCATCACGGTCGCGAAGTTGGCTCCCGCGTGCATCATCCACGGGTAGAGGATCGAACCCTCGCCGCGCTCGTGCATCGCATACCCGGCGTAGTAGCCGAGAAGGCCGGGCGCCCCGGCGCCGAGGATGTAGAGAATCGGGCCGGCATCGGGGACGCCAACCCAGACGATCAGTACGTGCAGCGCGGCGAAGACCACCGCCTGCGCGATGTTGCCGCTTCGATAGCCAAACCATGCGATGAACCGTTTGCCGATGAGGCCGCGGAAGAGCAGCTCCTCGGTGAACCCCGTGGTGAGGAACCCGTAGGCAATGGCGGCTGGGAAGAGCCACAGCCACGGCAGGCTCGCGATGCGGTGTTGGGGACTCTGCGCTGCCATCGCCTCGCCTCCGGGGACGAGCCATCGCATCGCGAAACCGAAGACCGCGCCGATCACCAGGAAGGCCCCAAGATAGCGGAGCGCGAGCGCCAGATCTCTGGGCGCGAAGAGCCCGAGCCACTCCGTCCAGCTCTCACGCTTGCGGCCGCGCAGCGACACCAGGATGACGTGTCCCACGTACATCAGCACAGCGAATACCAGACCAACGCCCGCCTGCTGGAAGCCCTGAACTATGAACTCCATCGCTGCACCTCTCTTCGCGGCCAGTGCCGCGGGGCTGACCTGGTCACGATGCCGCGCGCGGTACGCGGATCTCGCGCACCAACTGCTGGACCTCGGGTGGTGGCGGCGGCGTTGCTAGGCTGACTCCGATGGCGACCAGGAAATTGAGTCCGGCACCCACGGCTCCGATGCCTTCAGGCGAGATGCCGAACAGCCAGTTCGCCTGTACGTTGGCGGCCATCGGCGCTATGACCACACCCTTGAAGTAGACGATGTATCCCACGGTGAAGCCCAGGCCCGTCAGCATCCCAGCCACGGCGCCGTACTTGTTGATCCGGAAGCTGAAGATGCCCAGGAAGATCGCCGGAAATAGCGATGCGGCAGCAAGCCCGAAGGCGAGGGCAACGACCTCGGCCACGAATCCGGGAGGCCGGTAGCCCAGATAGCCCGCGAGCAGCACCGCGATGCCCGCGCTCACGCGACCGGCGAGGAGTTCGCGGCGTTCGTCGAGGTTCCGGGCGAAAATGCCCTTGAGTAGGTCGTGCGAGACCGCCGCCGAGATCACCAGAAGCAGCCCGGCTGCCGTCGACAGTGCTGCGGCGATGGCGCCGGCCGCCACGAGCGCGATCACCCAGTCCGGGAGTTCTGCGATTTCCGGGTTGGCTAGCACGATGATGTCGCGATCCACCGTGAGTTCATTGCCGCCCCACCCGAACTCGGCCGCTCTCGCCGCGAAGTCGGGGTTCGCGTCGTTGTAGTACTGGATCCTCCCGTCGCCGTTGCGGTCCTCGAATTCAAGGAGTCCGGTGCGCTCCCATCGTTCGAACCATTGCGGGCGCTCGGCGTAGGCGAGGTTCCCTGTAGGACTCCCAACCGGTCCGGGCTGGATCGTCTCAATCAGATTCCAGCGTGCCAGCGCGGCGACGGCGGGCGCTCCCGTGTATAGCACCGCGATGAATAGCAGGGCCCAGCCGGCCGACTTCCGCGCATCACGGACGCGCGGCACGGTGAAGAACCTGACGATCACGTGCGGAAGTCCCGCGGTCCCCGCCATCAGAGCCAGAGTGATGAAGAACACGTCGATTCGGCTCTTCGTTCCCGAGGTGTACGCCGCAAAGCCGAGATCGGTTACCACCCGGTCGAGGCTCGCGAGAAGGTGCCCGCCACCGTCGATGAGAGTGCCGCCGAATGCTAGTTGCGGGAACGGCGTGCCCGTGACCTGCAGAGCAATGAACGCTCCCGGCACGGTGTAGGCAAAGATCAGTACGCAGTACTGCGCCACCTGGGTGTAGGTAATCCCTTTCATGCCGCCGAGTACGGCGTATACAAAGACGATCGCCATCCCAATGACGAGCCCAGTGGCGATGTCGACATCGAGGAAACGCGAGAAGACGATGCCCACGCCACGCATTTGACCCGCGATATAGGTGAACGAGATGACGATCAGGCAAACGACCGCGACGATGCGGGCCGTCTGCGACAGGTATCGGTCGCCGATGAACTCAGGAACGGTGAACTTGCCGTGCTTGCGCAGATACGGCGCCAACAAGAGCGCGAGGAGCACGTAGCCGCCGGTCCACCCCATTAGGTATACGGAGCCGTCGTAGCCCGCGAAGGCGATGATCCCAGCCATGGAAATGAACGACGCGGCGGACATCCAGTCGGCGGCGGTGGCCATTCCGTTGGCTACCGGATGAACGTGCTTGCCGGCCACGTAGAAGTCGCCCGTGGACCGCGCCTTCGATGCGACGGCAATGCCGATGTACAGCGCGAAGGTCGCGCCCACAACGAGGTAGGTAAGAGTCTGGAGCTCCGTCCTCGTCCACGCCGTGCCGCCGATCGATAATGTTGGCACGCCACGCGTAGAAGAAGATCAACGCCACGAAGGCGTAGATACTGCCCTGTTGGGCGAACCAGAAGCCGAGCTGAAAGCCAGCGAAGCGAAACTGGTTGAGCCAGTCGACGAGGAGGATCCCGGCACCGAACGAAACCGCGAACCAGACCGCCAGGCACGCCGCGACAAGGCGCAGGTTGTCTTGCCAGTAGGTTCTGTCCGACTTGTCCATGTTTCCCCTCGGCGGGCCCGGGGCCGCTACACTTGGCGCCACGGCGTCGCAACCTATCACGTCGACCGGCGAGGCAGAATGAACCGACGGGACGCAATTCGGCAGGGGACGACAGCGCTCGCTGCGCTATTGACCGCGCGGACGGCATCGGCCGAACTGCTGCAGCAGGCCGCGACGCACGACTGGTCGACGCTGGCGGCCGACTACAGGCTTGGCGACAGCGTCAACTACTTGAACCACGCTTCGATCGGGACCATGCCACGACAGCTTGCGGGGCTGCGCGATGAACTCCTGCGCGTGTGCGAATCGAACCCGTGGTTGTACATGTGGGGAGGCGCCTGGGAGGAGCCGAGGGAAGATGCCCGCAGAGCGGCGGCGGGCCTGCTTGGCGCGAAGCCGGATGACGTGGCCATTACCCACAACACCACCGAAGGCTTCAATCTGCTCGCACAAGGGTTGCCGCTGGGAGCAGGGGATGAGGTGCTGTTTTCATCGATGAACCACGCCGGCGCAAGTGTCTGCTGGGAACAGCAGGCCCCGCGCCGCGGCTTCACCGTTCGCCGCTTCGAGTTCCCGGTCCTCGACGCTGCGAAGCTCACCGCGGCGGATGTCGCCGATATCTACTTGAGTCAGGTTCGAGATGCGACACGCGTCCTGGTGTGTCCGCACGTCGACAACATCGTCGGCCTCCGATATCCGCTGCGCGAGATCGCCGAGCGAGCTCATGCGAGTGGTGTTGAGTTCGTTGCCGTAGACGGCGCCCAGACGGCCGGCATGATTCCGATCGATATTGAGGCGAGCGGAGTCGATTTCTACTCGACGTCCGGCCACAAGTGGATCCAGGCCCCGAAGGGCACTGGCCTGATGTATCTGAGGGCCACGAGTCGCGAGGATCTCGAGCCGATGTGGACGACCTGGGGCCAGGGGCGTTGGGCCGACTTGGCGCGACGCTACGAAGACTACGGAACCCGCAACCTAGCGGAAGCAGTTGTTCTCGGCGCCGCCGTCGATTTTCAAGTAGCCCTGACCTCGCGCGCTGAGCGACGACTCCGGTTGTTGCGTGAGTACACCCAGGCCGCAGTCGGGGCGAGTGCCTCTCTCGAGTGGTGCTCGCCACAGAGTTGGGCTGACGGCGCATCGCTGTACGCAATTCGCGCGCCGCGTCTCGTGGCCGGCGACGCGTCGCGCTCCTTGTATGAAGATCATGGCGTCGTGCTGCGCCCGTTCGGCGGCGATCTGAACACGCTCCGACTGTCGCCCAACGTCATCACCTCGACCGATCAGATCGACACGTTCATCCGACAGGTCGAGGCTCTCTAGATCCGGGGACTCAGGTGGACGAGAAGACGCGCAAAGAGCGAGCCCGACGGATCCTCGATCAGGAGGTCAGTGCGCGTGCAGGCCGTCGGGGCGGCTACCGCGAGCAAGCGCTGCGACTGCTTCCGTGGGTGTGCGGCAGCTGCGGGCGCGACTTCGAGGGAAGCAACCTTGCGGAATTGACGGTGCACCACAAGGATCACGATCACACCAACAACCCGCCCGACGGCAGCAACTGGGAACTGTTGTGCCACTGGTGCCACGACAACGAGCATTCCAGAGACGCCGTCGCCGATGCGTCCGCCCCAGCTGGCCCCCGTCGCGCCCGCCGCGACGATCTACAGAGCCCGTTCGCCGGCTTGGACCGTCTTCTCGCGACCGACACGGACGACTCTGATTCTTGACGGGGAACCGACCGGGCCGTAGCGTGCCGGCTCTGCATCCCACCTGTACTCGTCGGAGATCCTAATGAGGAGTCGCCAGGTCGCACTCATCGCACTGCTTGCTCTGACTGCGGTACCAGCCCACGGACAGGGCCGCGTGATCGAGTTTCCAGACGTGCCCGGCTACGGCACCTACGTTGTGGATCTGCATATTCACTCCGTGTTCTCGGACGGCTCCGTCTGGCCCGACATCCGCGTGCAGGAGGCAGTTCGCGACGGTCTGGATTTGCTCGCCGTGACCGAGCACCTGGAGTACCAGCCACACCTCGCCGATATCCCGCACCCGGACCGCAATCGATCGTTCGAGATCTCAGAGCGCGCGGTTGGCCAGAGCGACCTCATCGTCGTGAACGGTGCTGAGATCACTCGGTCCATGCCGCCCGGGCACAGCAACGCGATCTTCATCAACGACGCTAATGCGCTGCTCACGGACGCTGCACGCGACTACCTCGCGGGACGATCCGAGCGGCTGACGAACGACGACGTGCAGGAAGCGTTCGTCGCCGCCAACGACCAGGGAGCGTTCATCTTCTGGAATCACCCGTCCTGGACCGGTCATCGTGAAAACGGCGTTGCAGTGCTCGCGCCGATACACCGGCGGCTCATTCAGGACGGCCTACTGCACGGGATCGAGGTTGCGAACGGCCAGATCTACTCGGCCGAAGCGCTGCAGTTCGCACTCGACTTCAACCTTACGGTTCTAGGCGTCTCAGACATCCACGGCCTGATCGACTGGGACTACGACCTGGCCGGAGGAGCGCAGCGCACTTCGACATTGGTCTTCGCCGAGGCGCGCACAGCCGACTCGATTCATGAAGCGCTGCGCGCGGGCCGCACGGTTGCGTGGATGGAGAACACGTTGATCGGGCGGGCGGAGCACCTGGCGCCGCTACTCGCGGCGTCGTTGCAAGTGAGCGCCGTGGCGTGGCGGGCCAGTAGTCGATTGCTCGAGGTCACGCTGTCTAACAGCTCCAGCGCGCGGTTCGATCTACGGCCCGCAGCCGTGCACAACGTCTACGACCGGCCCGGGCTGATCCATGTGCCCCCGCACGGCAGCGTCACGATTGCCCTTGCCGGGGAAGGGCGCGCGTCGTTCGACCTCGAGTTCGAGGTCCTCAACGCCATCACTGCGCCGAACGCCCATCCGCTGATCAGTGTGTTGGTCGAGGCGCCCGGGAACCAATAGGCCCCGCTACGCTGAAGCATCGCGCCCTGACGTCTTGACGCGTTATATCAGTTGATATTATATCTATCGATATAACGAATAACGACGGACGGTTCTCTATGCGATCCAATTGGTTCCACGTGCTCGCCGCTCTGGCCAGCGACAATCTCCACGGCTCGGCGATTGCCGACGACGTTCTGCAACAGACCGGTGGCGCGCTTCGGTTGTGGCCGGCGACGCTGTATCGGACTCTCGATCAGATGGTGGAGGAAGGCCTGATCGAGGAACTCAAAGGGACCCAGCACCCGAGTGGTGAGAGTCAGAAGCGGCGCTACTACACGGCTACCGCGCAAGGACGTCGTGAGTTGGCCGAAGCGGCGGAGCGACTCTCGAGCTTCGCCGCGACGGCGCGCGATCGTCTAGAGGACCGCGGCCGATGAGGCGACCGCCGTTCTGGTTTCGCTGGATTCTCCTGGCGCTGCCGCGCTCGTTTCGCCGCACGCACGGTGCGGAGATCGCCGCGACCGCCGAGCACTACGCGTCGCAACGTGGACTCATGGGCAGAACCTACGTCTGGGCCCGCGCTGCCCTCGACGTGGCCTGGACCGGTCTTGCGACACGGCTGCGTGCGCCGGGTCGATCCGTAGGCAGTGGCCGCGGGACGTTCTGGGACCCTGCTGCGCAGGACCTCCGGCACGCAGTGCGCTCACTCCGCGCCGATGCTCGCTTTGTTGCCTTCGTCACGCTCGTCGTCGGGTTGGGGATCGGGGCGAGCCTCACAGTTTTCAACGTTGCGCACGCGATGTTGCTCAAGCCACTGCCGTTCTCGGAGCCCGATCGACTGGTCTGGGTGTCCAACGGAGAGTGGGGGCGGGGACAGGCGCTCTCGTCGATCAGCGTGCAAGTTGCCTACGTCCAGGCTTTGCGCGAGGCATCGCGTCAACTAGAGGACGTTGCTGGCTATCACCTGTTCGACGGAGATGGCGATCGCGTGATCACCGTGGGACAGGACTCGACTCGCGCAACGCGGTTGCGGGTGACGACGAACTTCCTGGATGTTCTGGGAATCCGGCCGGAACACGGCCGCCTGTTCACAGTAGACGAGTCAGTAGACGACGGCCCCGCCGCCCTGGTGCTCACCCACCGTGCGTTCGTGCGGCGATTCGATGCTGATCCGAGCATTGTGGGTCAGGCCGTATTTGTGGACGACGAACCCGTTGCCGTGGTTGGAGTGATGCCTCCGACGTTCGACTTCGAGGCGGTGTTCGCGCCTGGACGGAGCATCGACTACATCGTGCCCTTTCCGCTGTCCGATCGGACAAACCGCTCGGGCAACACGCTCGGCGTGATCGGCAGGCTCGCCGCCGATGCCACGGTTGGATCTGCCGCCGCCGAGACGGAGGCCATCACCGCGGCGACGAGGAACGAAGATCTCAACGACTTCGAGCCCGTGGTGCGCCCGCTACATACGCACATCGCTGGCGGGTTCACGCCGAGTGTCGGACTGCTTGTCGCGGCGGTTGGTCTGGTGATGTTGATCGTGTGTGCCAACCTCTCGAACTTGCTGCTTGCCCGCGGCGCGACCCGGGGCCGCGAAATGGCTGTGCGCGCTGCCATCGGCGCACCCCGCAGACGCCTGATCAGGCAGTTGCTGACGGAAAGCCTGCTCCTTTCGGGTCTCGGTGCCGCCGCGGGGCTCCTTCTGGCCGACCTGACGACGCGAGTTTTGACGGTCATGGACCTGCGGATCCCGTTGCTCAGCACGGCTCATACCGGCATACCGGCTGTCGCGGTGACGGCCGGTGCCGCGCTTCTCGTCGGCGTGGTTTTCGGGATCATCCCAGCGTTCCGCGGCACGGAGTTCGGGCTCAGCGAAGCGCTCAAGGAGAGCGGTCGAGGAAGCTCAGGCGGAAAACGTCAAGGTGCGCTGCGGAGTGCGCTAGTCGTCTCCGAGGTGGCGTTGGCCTGCATGTTGTTGATCGCCTGCACGCTGCTGGTCCGAAGCTTCGTGCACCTGCTCCAGGTCGATCTGGGCTACGAATCCGAGAGCGCCGTGGCGCTGCGTATTGATCCGGCGGAGAGATTCAGCGAGAACGAGGCGCGGGTGGCCTTCTACGGCGAGATCTTGGAGCGCGTGCGAGGCGTAGGAGGAGTCGAATCGGCGGGACTGACCGACCGACTTCCGATGGGATTCAACCGGCGCTGGGACTTCCGCGACGTGAAGAGGCTCGAAGATCGCGAAAGCCGACGGTTCCCGTTTGTTCGCGTCGTCAGCGACGGCTATCTCGACGCCATGGGCTCGGCGCTCGTCGCCGGCCGCGATTTCGGAGTGGACGACGACTTTCGCGCGGCACCGGTGGCAATGATCAACCTCGAGCTCGCTGATGAACTCTGGCCAGATGGCGACGCGATTGGCGAACGCTTCCGGAGCAGTGGGACCGAGTACGAGATCATTGGCATTGTGCGGGGCACACGGCAGCGCTCGGTCGATCAGGGCGCTGGTCTCGAGATCTTCCTGCCCTTGCGTCAGGTTAGCGACCATCGGGCGGTTCACCTCGTGGTGCGCGGCGATCGAGCGCTTGAGGATCTCATCACTGCTGCCCAGCAGCAGATCCGCCAGGTGAATCCAACGCTCGCGCTCGATCAGGTGACCACGCTAGATGACGTGGTCGCCGCATCGATCGCGCCACAGCGCTTCCTCGTGGGTCTCCTCACCGCGTTTGCGGTGTTCGCGGTCACGTTGGCGTCGCTTGGCATCTACGGAGTCATCGCCTATTCGGTGGTCCAACGACGTCGAGAGATCGGTATCCACATCGCTCTCGGTGCCACACGCGGCGACGTGGAGTGGACGGTCGTGCGGCAAACGCTGGGCTTGGCCCTGGCGGGACTCGTCGTTGGCCTCCTCGGTGCGGTCGCCAGTGCGCGGTTGCTCGAGAGTCTGCTCTACGGGATACAGCCGATCGACGCTGGTACGTATGCGGCCGCGGCGGCGATGCTGGCGATGGTTGCGGCTGCGGCGGGCTACTTCCCTGCACGCAGAGCGTCGCGCGCCAATCCATTGGAGAGCCTGGCGGTGGACGCCGAACGTCAGTCCTAGCGGAGACGTTTAGCGTAGAGGCGGTGGGCGGCCTCCGGGTCGATCGTGGTAACGAGGAGTCCGTCCTCGCCGTGTTGGAGCCGATCGACGCAGCGGCCTTCAGGGTCCACCACGGCGGTGGCGGCCTCCGGCGCCTCGAGCGCGTAGTTCACGCTCGCGAAGTAGATGCCGTTCTCGACTGCACGGCAAACAAGAGCCTTCTCGTAGTACGGGCCGTCGGGCGCACACCAGGCCGGATGGGACGCGTTCGCGACGGGCGCGTCGTTGTTGCCCGTGAGTGTCGGGTGGAAGACGATGCGGGCACCGCGCCTTGCCGCCCAGCGGACCGTCTCGGGATAGCGCCAGCCTTCGATACAGATCGAGATGCCGAACGGAACGCCGTCCACCTCGAACATCATGCGACCGTCTGCGGGGGCGAACGTGGCGTCCTCGGACGGAGCCAGCAGATTCTTGAACTGCACGCCGCTGATCCCATCATCCGGCGAGATCACGAAGGCCGCGTTGAGAATTCCCGCAGGGCTGTCCCAGTCCATGGTCAGGATGATCGAGAGGGCGTGGCGCGCCGCCAGTTGACACGCTTCGTCGCGCGCTGCCGCGAGCCCAGCCGGGTTGTGCGGCTTCACCTCGAAACCCTCGCCGCGGTAGCCGGGAACGAAGCTCTCCGGGAAGCAGACGATGCGGGCATCTGCCTGCGCGGCCTCTGCGACGTAGTGCTCGACCGAGGCCATCGCCCCTTCGATCGACCCCGCGTGCGGCGGCGAGGCCAGAGCGATTCGCAGAGGGGTCCCGGCCATGTCGTTCTATACCCTCGCGTTCGAAACTGGCGGCGCGGACGACATCGTCACGCTTGATCTGGCCCATCCTAGCGCGATGTCAGGGCTGGGACTCCAGTTTCGGGCCGGCGACGATCAGTACGCGTCCGGTGCGAGGGCCGTTGATTGAACTCCAGGCGGACGTGAACAGAAAATCGATCGCACCGTCGCCGTCGACGTCTCCAATGCCGGTTGCATCGAAGGCGAACGTTTCGCCCATGACGTTCGAAGTGAGTTGCCAAAGGAGCTCGCCCGTCCGTCCGGAATAGAGGATGCCTTCCCTCCGGCGGGAGCCGCACTACTGTGCTGCCACGCGCCCACGATCAGGTCCGCGTGCCCGTCGCCGTCGACGTCGCCGGCATCAGCTGGCCCGATCCCGAACCCATCGCCCGCGGCCTCGCCGGCGATGGTGTGGATCGTGTCGCCGGTCGCGCCCGAGATCACGTAGATACGTCCTGTGAATCCACCCAGCGTGTTGTCTCCCCAGTCCGACACATACGAATCCGCGACGCCATCGGCGTCAACGTCACCTGGTACCGAGGCGAACATGGCGCCGAAGGAGGTGGCGGATTCGAGAGGCTCGTACAGGTGTCGCGGTGTGTCGACTGCTCCGGACCACAGGTAGGCGATTCCGCCGCCGCCAGGGCCCTGGTCGGCGCCACCGACGATCCAGTTTTCGCCGTTGAGCGCTCCACCGGCCACGGTCGAACCCAGACGTTCTCCCTCCGCGGACCCATCAGCGGTCCAGAGCACGGTGCCGTCCTTCCCGGAGAACACGTACACACGGCCCGCATTCTCGGCCGCGTGATCTGCGCCCGGGGCGCCAACAACGACATCCGCGTGGCCGTCGCCGTTGACGTCGCCCGGGTCGCCAACCTGAGCGCCCAATCCCTCGTTGTCTGCGGCCGCTTCCAAGCGCCAGATCACTTCGCCGCTGAGACCACTGATCACTAACGCGTAGTTGCCGGTGGGGGCGCCAGCAATGACGTCCGGCACGCCGTCAGCATCAACGTCGCCGGCGGCTTCCAGGCCGCTGCCGAGGGATGCGCCCGCATCGCCCGCGACGCGCCAGAGTTCGGCACCCGTCCGACTCGAATAGCCGTAAACCGCGCCGCCGTCCCCCTCGGTCGGGGCCGATGTGGTGAAGTCACGGATCCCATCGCTATCGACGTCACCGATCTCGCGGGCGATCCAGCCAAACTGGCCGCCTTCCTCATCGCCGTGCCAGTCGCCGAGGATGCGTGCTTCCTCGACGAAGGGCGCATCGTAGGCCGCTTTGTTGGGAAATAGCTCAGCCCATCGTGGATCCTCGCGCAACGCTGAGGCGTCGGGATCCACACCAATGTTGGTCAGGTTGTAGGTGCCCAGGTCGCGGACGGCGAAGAGCTCCTTGAAGGCTGCATCGAGATCGCCGCGGGCGCCGAGGACGAGCCCGAGCCGGTAACTCGCTTGCGGATTAGATCCCACGATATGGAGCGCCCGCTGGGTGGCGGACAGGGCCGTATCGAGGTCACCCTCCCGCTGCTTCGCCACGCCCAGCATTAGCCAAGCGCGGCCGTGTTCGGGGTCGGATTCGACGATCTCTGTCAGGAGCTCCGCCGCGCCCGCCGCGTTGCCTTGAGCGAGCTGGGCTTGAGCAGGCCCGAGCGGTGCTTGCTGGGTCTGTAGAAGCGCAAGTATCAGGGCCGCGACGCCAGCGAAGGAAACCATGGTGTTCTGATCCCGGGGGAGTGCGCACGATGTTCGAGCCCACCGATACGTGGGCCGTACAGATGGGAACGCTACCTGCCCTCGTGACGCTCGGCTACCAGGATCTTGCTCGGCGTTCTGACCCGTTGGGGCGCGGAAATGCCGGGTTGTCAGGTGTCGCTGCGCAGCTTCGGCGACCTACCTGGCGGGTCCGGTTTCCGTGGGCAGGTCAGGGCGGCGGCCCCAGTCGGCCCATGAGCCATCGTAGAACTTCACGTCGTAGCCGAGATGACGAGCCACGACGTAGTTGTAGCTCGCGCGCATGGCGATTTGGCAGTAGCTCACGAAGGTGTCGCCCGGATCGACTCCCGCTGCGGCGAGTAAAGCCTGGACCTCAGTCTCGGGCTTGAGGCGGTGTACGGCCTCCTCCTCGAGAAACTCTCCGTAGAAGATGTTGCCGGCTCCGGGAATGTGGCCGTCGCGCAGTGCGGCGTTGGTGGCGCCCTCGAATTGACCCCGCGGGCGCGCGTCGACGAGTGCTAGACCGGCGTCGTCCAACCTGTGATGGATCCACTCGGCGTCGACCAGGATCGATTCGTTGATCTGGGCTTCGAAGGTCGTCGGCGCGGGCCGTACCGGACGGCTCGATGTAGCGCGACCCTCCTCGATCCAGGCGCCGATACCACCGTCGAGCAGCGACACTCGCTCGTGACCAAGGATCTCCAAGGTGACGAACGCGCGGGCCGCCTGGTGGGCCGGAGCAGGGCCGTAGACAACAACATGAGTGTTCGGGCCGACGCCGGCGCGCGAGAACAGCCGTTCAAGCTCGTCGATTGGCGGGAGCTCGATCGGGAGACCGGACGAGTCTTCCAGCGAGTGATAGTCCAGAAGCACCGTGCCCGGGATCATCTCGCCGGGCGCCCCGGCGTGCGCCATCATCACGTAGATCGGCACGATATTCGCGTCGCCCAGATGTTCCGACATCCATTCCGTCGAGACCATCACGGGAACGTCCTGGGGTATCGGCTCCGCCGCCAGGGCGGTCGGCGATAGAAAGACCGCTACGGTAAGGATGAGAGCCTTCGGGTTGTTGCGCATGGCGATGGGTGCTCGTTCAGGGAATCTCTTTGTCGAGTGTCTAGGGGAGGCTACTGATTCTTCTTGTCGAATGTCAAGGGGAGCGTGGCCCGGCAACCGGGCCGGGTCAATGGAGTAGGGTGTGGCCTCCGCGGCCCGCTCTCTCGAGGAGAATCAACCATGACCAAGACAGCAGTGATGAAGGAGCTTCGGGCGGCCGGTACGGCGCAGACCAAGAAGACTCTGCGCAATCACGGCGTTCAGGACCCGACGTTTGGCGTGAGCTACGCGGTCCTGCGCAAACTCGCACGGCGTATCAAGACCGATCAAAAGCTGGCCACCGCACTCTGGGCCACCGGCAACTACGACGCGAAAACGCTGGCCACATTGATCGCGGATCCCTCAGCGATGTCCGCCACGAAGTTGCACTCCTGGGCAAGGGACCTCAGCGATCGTCATCTAGCTGGCGCGTTGTCCAACGTGGCCGGAGAGGCGGCCGCGGCGAAATCTCTCGCGGCGAAGTGGATTCGCTCACGCAACGAGATGATCGCCACGTGCGGCTGGCACACGCTGGCCACGCTGGCGCGTGCCGACGATGGCGGACCGACACAGTATTTCCTCGAACACCTGCAACAGATCGAAGCGCGGATCCACGTGAGTCCGAACTGGGTGCGGTATGCCATGAACAACGCGCTGATCAACATCGGAGTGCGCAACAAGACGCTCGAGCGTCGTGCGGTTGCCGCGGCCAATCGGATTGGGAAGGTTGAGGTCGACCACGGCGTAACCAGTTGCAAGACACCGGCAGCGGCCGCGTACATCAAGAAGACACTCGCGCATCGCGAAGCGAAGGCGCAGCGCGCCGGCAGCCGTTGATGCGTTGGCGGACATCGCTAGCGATCCTTGCCGTGGCCGCGGGGTCGACTGGCGTTACGACGGCACAATCGCGACCGCAGGACGTAGTCGCTCAGCTTGCCGACGATCAAGCCATCATGGCTACCATCGAACGGTTGCGTGTCGATGAGCCGCGGCTCATCGAGGAGCAGGTCAGACTGTGCGAGATCCCGGCGCCACCGTTCGCGGAGGAAGCTCGCGGACGGGCACTGCATCGTGCCTTCGAAGAACTCGGGCTCGGCGATGTCCGCACCGATGCCGTGGGGAACGTGCTAGGCACGCGGCCAGGAGCAGGGTCGGGTCCGCATCTTGTTTTTACTGCCCATCTCGACACGGTGTTTCCGGCCGAGACTGATGTCAGCGTGCGTCGAGAGGGTGCCGTGCTCCACGGTCCTGGGATCGCGGACGACTGTCGCGGGTTGGCGGTGATTCTTGGCGTGATCCGGGCTCTGCAGGATGGGAATCATGCGACCGACGGCCCGATCACTTTTGTTGGCACCGTGGGCGAAGAAGGCCTCGGTGATCTGCGAGGCGTGAAGCATCTCTTTGCGGAAGAACTCGCCGGCCAGATCGATCGATTCATTTCGGTCGACGGGACTCGGCTCGGCGCAACGCACGTGGCCGTTGGCAGCAAGCGCTATCGCGTGACCTACAAAGGGCCCGGAGGGCACAGCTTTGGCGCCTTCGGTCTGGTGAGTCCGGTGCACGCCCTGGGTCGCGCCATTCAGCGGATCGCGCGTTTCGAGGTTCCGGAGAACCCCAAGACGACCTTCAACGTCGGCCGGGTCGGGGGTGGCACGTCCATCAACTCGATCGCGTTCGAGTCGTGGATGGAAGTCGATATGCGCTCGGCGGATACGGCTTCGCTCGCTCGGCTCGATGCGATGTTCCACGAAGCGGTGGAAGCTGCCCTGCGCGCGGAAAACAACCGTGGCACCGGTGATGCTGAGCTCACCGTGGATGTCGATCTCGTAGGCGATCGTCCTGCAGGGAACACCCCAGAGGAGTCTCCGATCGTTATCCGGGCGGCGGCCGTCGCCGATGTGCTCGGCATCGACTTCAGTCTTGGCGAAGGATCAACCGACTCGAATATCGCGATGAGCATTGGAATCCCGGCGCTCACGATCGGTGGCGGCGGGATCGGGCGCGATGCGCATTCTCTGCGCGAGTCCTTCGACACCACCGAGTCCTGGCTGGGCACCCAGCGCGCATTTCTCCTGGCTCTGGCACTGAGCGCCGAGTAGCCTCGAAGGCATGGCAATCAAGAATCACTCGGACCGGTCCGGCGGGCTGCCCAAAGTCGTTGTTGTCGCTGCGCTCTGGCTCACCGTCACGGCGGCCGCCAGTCAGACGAGTTTCATGCCTTTTGAGGAGCGCGCATATCGCCTCGTGAACAGTGTGGCGTTCGATCCGGCGGATGAGACGATGTACTTCGCCCTTCTGCATCGCGAGGTGTTGGAGCATCGCGGGCTCGCGCAGCAGGAGGCGCCGGAAGTGGCGCTCTACACGGCACATCGCGAGGGTAGGGGGTGGAGTGAGCCTCAACTGCTCCCGTTCGCCGGGCGTTACATGGACTACGAGCCGACCGTCACTGCGGACGGCACATTGATGGTGTTCAACTCGCAGCGTCCCTACCCTGATGGCCGTATCTCGGAGCGCAACGATCTGTGGATGTCCGAGAACGGCCGCGACGGCTGGGGCGAGCCGCGGCGCATCGATGCGATCTCCACGTTTGAACACGAGGAGTCGTACTCGAGCCTCATGGCTGATCGCACGCTGGTGTTCAGTGCGGGGCGGCCGTTGCCCAATGGAGAAATCGACTTCGACATCTACGTCAGCGAATACGTCGATGGCTACCAGCCGGCCACGCGTTTGCCCGTGTCGACCGATCGCTATGGCGAAGGGGACACGTTGGTGTCGCAGGACGGCTCGTACCTCATCTTCACGCGCTGGGACGACGCGATCGGCTGGGGCGAGAGCGTTGATCTCTACATTGCGTTCCAGGAAGACGGTCGGTGGACCGAGCCGTTAGCCATGACCACTCTGAATACTGACGGCGCCGACTACGGAGCCGCCGTTTCTCCTGACGGTCAGTGGCTCTACTACCGGGCGAACTCGCGGTTCCAGCGGGTGGCGCTCGAGCCGATCCTCGACGAGTACCGGGCGCGGAGCACTGGAACGCCGTAGCGGCCGACCTTCGGTGGGCGCATCGCTATACTCCCCCGATCCCGCCACCGGAGGTGTCATGCGATTCGTTCATTTCGGCGCGCACGTGCTCGCTGCAGGCCTGATCGCACCGGTTCTTCCAGCCGGTCCTGCTGTCGCGCAGGACGTGCCGCGCCCAAGCGTCCGAGCTGGCAACGCCGCAGACGCCGTGCAGCTGGATGGGCTTGTTACAGAGGAGGCGTGGAACAGCGCCGAGTCGGTGACCGAGTTCACGATGCTCGAGCCGACGGAGGGCATTGCGCCCACTCTTGGAACGCGCGTACGGATCCTGGCTGGATCACGCTATCTCGTGATCGGCATCGAATGCGAGGACCCGACGCCGGGCGCGATCGTCAGCTACTCGAAGGCACGCGACTCCTCGATGCAGCGAGAGGACCACGTGAAACTCGTGCTCGACACGTTCCTAGACGGACGGTCGGGCTACGTTTTCGCCGTGAACCCGACCGGCGCGCGCTACGACGCTTTGGTCTCCGATCGGGGCGAGCGCGAGAACTCCAACTGGGACGAGATCTGGGAAGCCGCGACGATCGTTCACGACGAGGGCTGGTCGGCCGAACTCCGGGTGCCGATCCGTAGTCTGCGCTTCAACCCCGCGCTCACCGAATGGGGATTGAACGTCGAGCGCCGCGTCGAACGCCTGCAGGAGACGAGCCGCTGGTCGAGTCCTCGGCGCGACTATTCACTCACCCAGACGTCGCGAAGTGGCCTGGTGACGGGCCTGCCGGAGTTCGATTCCGGCATTGGTTTGAGCGTCACGCCAGCGTTCGTTGGACGTCTCGGAAAGGCGGATGAAGGCGAGGAGAGCTCGATTGACGGCGAACCGAGCCTGGACGTCACCCAGCTTCTCGGCGCCGCTACGATCGCCTCGCTCACCATCAATACAGACTTCGCTGAAACCGAGGTTGATACGCGGCGGACGAACCTCACCCGCTTCCCGCTGTTCTTCCCTGAGAAGCGAGCCTTTTTCCTCGAAGGTTCGGACATCTTTGATTTTGGTCTTGGCGCCGGCCGCGACCTCCTGCCGTTCTTTTCGCGCCGCATCGGACTGGTTTCGGGCGAGACCGTGCCGCTTGTGGCCGGCGCGAAGGTCAACGGTCGGCTCGGGAATACCAATTTCGGTGGCCTCGCGACGCATACGGCGGAAACCGAACTGGCGAGCGGTGACGTGGTGCGCGACGCCAACATGGGCGTGATTCGTCTGCAGCAGAACGTGCTCGCGGAGTCCTCGATTGGCTTCATTGGCACCGCGGGAGATCCCCTGGGGCGCGCCGGTGCGTGGACTGCGGGCGCCGACTTCACGTATCAGACGTCGCGGTTTCTGGGGCGGCGAAATTTCCTGGTCGGTCTCTGGGGGCTCACCAACGATCGCGAGGACCTCACGGGTAGCCAGACCGCCTGGGGGTTCAAGGTCGATTATCCGAACGATCCGCTCGATGCCGCGATCACCTACATGCGGATCGGGGACGGTTTCGACCCTTCTCTCGGATTCGTACCGCGCAAGGGCATCCACAAGATCTCGCCACGCGGCTCCTTCCTGGCGCGCCCCGACTGGGGCTGGCTGCGCAACCAGAGCTTCCAGCTGTTCACTGATTTCGTGTTCACGCTCGACGGCGAGCTCGAGAGCTATCGCATCTTTACCGCGCCGTTGAACCTTCGCCTAGAGAGTGGCGATCGCGTGGAATTTAACGTCGTGCCGACCGGCGATCGACCGCTGATGCCGTTCGACATCGGTGGTGTGGTCATTCCGGCGGGGAACTACGACTGGACGCGCTATCGGATTGAAGTGGATGCCGCGCCCAAGCGCGCGGTGAGCGGTCGCGCGAGCTGGTGGTTCGGCTCCTTCTACGACGGTTCGTTGGACCAGTTGCAGCTGCGGGTGAACTGGAATCCCAGCGCGACGTTCAATTTCGAACTGGGCGCAGAACGCAATATCGCGCGTCTTGGAAACGGCGATTTCACGCAGGACCTTGCGAGCCTGCGCCTCGGACTCAACGTGTCGCCCGACCTCGTGGTTTCGAGTTTCCTGCAGTACGACAACGATTCCGAGTCATTCGGTACCAACACGCGGGTGCGCTGGACCTTCAGTCCAGTCGGAGAACTCTTCGTGATCTGGAACACCAATGTCGTGGATCCGTTCGACAGATGGCGCACAGACACCAATCTCATCAGTGTGAAGGCGAGGTACGCGTGGCGACGCTAGACAGGAGCGTGCGGCGCGTCGCGCTACTGCGCGGTATCAACGTGGGCGGCCGCAACATCGTGCCGATGGCCGAGTTGAGGGCTGACTTGGAGGCGAGCGGACTCGAAGGCGTGCGAACGTACATCCAGAGCGGCAACGTCGTCATGGACGCGTCGCCGGAAGAGCCATCGGTTGTGGCGAGGCGCATTGCAGATGCGATCGACGCGCGCCATGGATTCCGGCCTCAGGTGCTCGTTCTTGAAAGCAACGATCTTCAGCTGGCGGTCGCAGATAACCCATTTCCGGACGCCGAATCCGATCCGAAGGCCCTGCACATGTCCTTCTTGACCGGACCCGCAGCGCCTGACCCACGGGCTATCGATGCGGTGTGCTCCGCGAGCGAGCGGTGGGCGCTGCACGAGAAAGTGTTCTACTTGCATGCCCCCGACGGAATTGGCCGTTCCAAGCTGGCCGGCCGGCTCGACAAGCTACTCGGAGTGCCCGCGACAGGGCGGAACCTTCGCACGGCGCGTAAGTTGCTCGCGATGATCGACGAGTAGTCAACCTCGAGGGAGGCGTGAAGCACGGGCTCTGGAAGGCCTGACGCTCCGCTACCCGTCGGAGTGACGGAACCCGTTCAGCACCGTCGCGATGACCCCCTCGATGAGCGCGTCGACGTCGGTCTCGGCGCGGATCTGTCCATCGATGAGCAGCGACGCCAGTCCGTGCACCGCGCTCCAGGCCACGTAGGCCTGCTGCTGCGGGTTCGCCGTCACGATTCTACCGGCCGCCTGTTGCGACTCGATCAGCGCCACGAGGTGCGCGAACAGGTCGTTGGCGGCCTGTCCTAGTTCCGGAACCTGATCGCGAGCCACCGATTGCTCGCCATACATGAGCCGGTATTGGGCCGGGTGATCCAGCGCGAAGCGCACGTACATCCGTCCCATCTCGCAGAACTGGTCCAGCGCGGCACCGTCGGTCGGATCATCGATGGCTTCGAGTCGCCGGTTCAGTTCATCGAACCCGGATGCGGCGACCGCTGCGAGCAGTGCCTCCTTGTCGGGGAAGTGCCGGTAGGGAGCTGCTCGCGAAACGCCGACGCGCTCGCCGATCGCTCTCATCGTCACACTGCTCACGCCGCCTTCGCCGATCATGCGCGCCGCCTCCTCGAGCAGCGCGGCGCGAAGGTTCCCGTGGTGGTAGCTGCCGGTCGAACGTCCCATGGGTGGACTATGCCTCGCTGTGTTGACGGCAGCAACATGGCCGCCGTCAAGAGAAATGCGAGGGGATTTCCAATCCATGTTGACAGAATTAACATCTGAGAAATATGTTGACATCGTCAAGATCGTTCAAAAACGGACCGATCGCCCAACACCCGGGGCAGCCCGGCATGGCTGGAGAGTCGAATGTTCATCACGTTGCTTGCCGTCACGTTCACGATCGCACTCGCGGTGAGCCTGGGCGTGACACGCCTCTTCCGCGGACCGATCTCGAGCATCCTGAGCCGGCTCGTGGAGCCGGCCATGGCTTCCGCCTGGCATCGCTACATGGAATTCGCCGTGATCGTCGTGGGCGTCTCCGGTGGCGTACGGATCTGGGAGCTAGAGAAATACATCACGCCGCGTGAGGCCGACACAGCGGCCCTGGTTCTCAACATGGAGCGCTGGGTGCTTGAGGTCTACCGCACTCTGATTGGCACACTGCAGAACGCCGCATGGTTGCTGCTGATCTTTTTCGGCGTTGCACTGGTGGCCTTTGTGGTCGTGCGCGGAATGGAACTACTGCGCGCGCAGCGCTCGGCGTCGGTCTGAGCGCTCTCGAGATCACAGGCGTCGCGGGGTCTTGGTGAGCGAGACTCGGCCGCATACGCTGTCGGCATGAGAAAACTGATTCGAATCGGCGTGGCTGCGGCCGTGATGATTGGTGCGACGCTGCCAGCGCTGGCGCAGCAAGATCGAGGGGCACTACTCGTCCTTCTGGATGTCTCGGGCAGCATGAAGGAAAGCGTGCCGGGCGGGGTGAAGCGCGAACTGGCACGTCGCGGGCTCCTCGAGACCCTGGCCTCGCTGCCGACCACCACGTCAACCTCGTTGCGACTGCTCGGCGAGGGGAGTGGCGCTGAGGAGTGCGGCGCGTCGCGCGTAGCCGTGCCCTTCGCCCCGTTCGACAACGGCAGCTGGTCCACTGCGCTTGATGAAGTCCGCTGGGATGGGGCAACACCGCTGGTGCACAGCATGCGCGAGGCCTTTGCGGATCTGCGCGATCTGGATGTGGCGCGCAAGGAGATGCTGATCATCGGCGACGGCGAGGAGACCTGTGGCGAGGATCCGGTCGCTGTTGCCCGAGCCGAAGCCGATGGAATCAGGGTCCACACGATCAGCCTTGGTCGGGGCGTGTCGCCTCAACTCGCCGGAATCGCGCTGGTCACGGATGGCACGTACTCAACCGCCTTCGACGAGACGTCGTTCGACGCGTCGGTAAAGGACGCGCTGCCCGCTCCCGATACGCAGCCGACATCCGACGCTGCCGCGGGAGAAGCGCTCCTCGAAGTTGTGCTCGATGTGAGCAACAGCATGTGGGGTCAGGTGGACGGCCGGGTAAAGATGGACTTGGCCCGAGAAGCGCTGGCGGGCGCTCTCGGCGGGCTGCCAGCGGAGGTCTCTGTCGGACTCCGTGCATACGGCCACCGAGTCGCGTTCGAGGACAAGGTGCGCGGGTGCGAAGACACCGAACTCGTTGTGCCGCCGACGCCGGGCAGCCGAGAGGCCGTCGTGCGACGCGCCTCCAGCTTGCGGCCCACCGGCCAGACCCCAATCGCACTCAGCCTACGCGCGGCAGCTGCTGACGTGGCCGAACACGAGGGGAACGCGGTGCTCCTGCTTATTAGTGACGGCATCGAGTCGTGTGGTGGCGACCCCGTCGCCGTGGCGGCCGAGCTGCGCTCCGAGGGCTCACCGCTCGTGATTCACACGGTTGGGCTAGGCGTCGATCAGGAGACTTCCGCGCAGCTGGAAGCGCTGGCTGCGGCCGGAGGAGGTACCTACTTCGACGCTCCGACCGCTGACGATCTGATGCGTGGGGTAGACGTGGCCGTGCGGCGCAGCACCGAGTTCATCCTGGCCGAACACGATTCCGGCAGTCGTTTCCCGCGCGCGATCACGCGCGTTAGCGGAGGGATCGGGGTCGCGGAGGGCGAACTCCTTGTTCCCGGCACCTATAGCCTGCAAGAGCACCTTTGGAAGGAAGTCCGGTTCTTCGAGGTCGAGGGACAGGCGGGAGACCGACTCGTGCTCTCCGGTATGGTGTCCGCTCTCGCGATCGGGCGCCTACGCGACGGCACGGTTACCTACATGGGCGACACGACGATGTTCATGGCGGACCGGCTCGACGCCGACGGAGAACGTCTCCGGGGTCGAGGCCTCATGGTGCGTGGTGAGATGGGCGAGTGGGCAGAGGTTGAACTGACCGTCGGCCCCGATGGACGGGCACGGTTCAGTCTGGGCCGCCCGCAGGGCAACGTGCATCGAGACATCGTGTTCCGCATCGCCAGGCAAACCCGCCGGCCGAACTGAAACCAATCGCTGTCTGACTCCCAAGTAATGGGTAGAAAAGGAGTCAGTCAGATGCGCCGACGACAGTTTCTTCAGGGTGTATTTCTGCTCGGCGGTGGCACGTCCATGCTGAGCGTCCGCGCCCTCGCCGGGCATACTGATGACGGCATGGGTACCGTGGATTCCGCAGGACAAACGGCGATGGATATCGAAAAGCTGGTGAAGACTGACGACGAGTGGCGAGAGCTACTGACGGCGGCCGAGTACGACGTGCTCCGCGGCGACGGTACGGAGCGGCCGGGGTCGAGTGACCTCAACGCAGAGAAGCGCGAGGGCACGTTCGTCTGCGCGGCCTGCGGCCTACCGCTGTTCAAGTCCGAGACGAAGTACGAGTCTGGGACTGGATGGCCGAGCTTCTGGACTCCGATCGAAGGCAATGTGGAGACCAAGCGCGACTTCAAGCTCTTCCTGCCACGCACGGAGTACCACTGCGCTCGGTGCGGCGGACACCAGGGACACGTCTTTGGTGACGGACCGCAGCCTACCGGAAAGCGCTACTGCAACAACGGCGTGGCTTTGGACTTCGTTCCCGAGGACGAGGAACTGCCGGAGTTGCGCAGCTAGTCGCTCCGAGCTCGCACCGCGGTCCAGGCGCGCGGGATGTCTACACGACCGCCCGGCCAGTCGAACTCCATGGTGCCGCTCAGCTCGCCATTGGCGAGCTGGCCATGGAAGGTGATCTGGATCGCAGCGTCGTCATCCGGGAGCGGGATCGTGCGGAATCTGACCGACGTCGGGTCGAGGACGTCGCCTTCGATGTCGACTTCAGTCCCGATGCCTTCCCACGTCCCTTTGATGCCCTCGCCGTCGATCTGAAGCACCAGTCGACTCGTTCTGACTTTCAGCACGTCGACAGTTCCATCCTGATTGCGTCGGATGGACTGTGGCCAGGTGACATCCCAGTCACCGGCTAGATCCTCTTCCTGCAGGGCCGCCTCGATCGGCGAGGCTGCCAGTAGAAGCAACAGGGGAGTGAGGAGCGCGGATCTGAGTCCAGCGTGTGCACGGGCAGCTGATGGCATGACGCGGAACTCACGATTGTAGGGAGGTCAGTGATGAAAGGTACCTTACATTGAAGGCTAGTGAGATCCAAGCCCCATGATTCGGGTGCGCTGCCGCGATAGCGTTCCTACTGCGCCCGCTGCAGCATGGCGCGGAACGCCGGGGCGTCCTCATCCATGAGTTTGCGGTACATCTGGCGTGTTTCGACCAGGCGTGCCTGGAGAACTGCGTGCACCTCGCGCTGCTGATCGGTAGGCCGGAAATCGGCTGAGTCATGGGCGACGTCGTTGGTGAGTGCACCGTAGCGCCCGTATAGCTTCATCGGCGCCCGGAACGCATCTTCACGAGCGCCGGTGAGGTTCACGTCGAACAGTCGTGCCTCGATCGACAACGCGTAGCTTTCCAACTCGTCCGCCGACTGGAGAACAGCGCGGTAAGCCTCGTCATCACCGTGGCGCACTGCCAGGTCGAGGAGCTCCTTCCGGGTCCATTCCAGCTGATCGATCATGTCAGCGATCTCGTTGATCTCGCTGTGGAGTTGCCGGGTCATCTCGAACTGTTCGTCGATGCTCGCAGGAGTCCCTGCCGAGTTGGGGTCTTTGATGACTTCGATGGCGATCGACTGTTCGACATCGCCTGCCCGGATGACCGCGGTGTACGACCCGGGCACGGCGAGGGCGCCGCGATAGCCCGGGAACAGGTCGAGATCCCATGTGCGGAGCCGGCGCCAGCCCTCCTCGCCCATCGGGACCCAGTCATGGTCCGGGGGAGGAGTGCGCAACTTCGGTTCGCGGGTGCCTTCGTACCGCAGGTTCCACATCACCCGGTTGAGGCCCGCAGTGCTGGTGCCGCGAAGAGTTCGCACCGGAGCGCCGGCGCTGTCCTGGATTTCGATCGCCACGGGCTGTCCCGCCATCCCGTCGCCGAGCCAGTAGCTGATCCCGGTTCCGTAGGCGGGATTCCGACCCGTCACGTTGCTACCCGACTCGGTCTTGATTCCTTGCACCGATTGAAAGCGGTAGGCCGGTCGCGACTCGAACGCGGTGAAGTCCGACCCGATGGCCCCCGCGTCGAGCGCCCGAAGCGCGCCCAGGTCGTCAAGAATGTAAAAGCCTCGTCCGTAGGTAGCCACGATCAGGTCGTCGAATTGCTCCTGGAGAGTCAGCCAGTAGATCGGCGCGGGCGGCATGTTGGTGCGCAGCGGAAACCAGTTGTCTCCGTCGTCGAGCGTGACCCAGATCTGATTGTCGGTGCCGGCGTAGAGCATCCCCGGCCGCCGCGGATCTTCGCGGACGACGTGCACGAAGCTCTGCGCACTCGCCTCGATGCCGGCGCTGATTCGTTGCCACGATGCGCCGTAGTCGGTTGTGCGGAAGATATGCGGGTCGAAGTCTCCGTCGACGTGGTTGCTGACGGCCATATAGGCGGTGCCGGCGTCGTATCGCGAAGGCTCGATGCCCTTGATCCAGGACTCGACGTAGAGCCCCGGCACGTTGGCGGAAACGTCGTCCCAGCTGTCGCCGCCGTTCCGCGACACGTGCACACGGCCGTCGTTGCTTCCGACCCAGAGAAGGCCCTCTTCAACGGGTGATTCGGCGATCGAGAAGAGCACCGCCCCGGTCCAGGTGTAGAGGTTGTCGATCGTCAGACCGCCGCCGGAGTCCTGCTGACGCGCTTTGTCGTTGGTGGTGAGGTCGGGGCTGATCTCTTCCCAACTCTGCCCGCCGTTGGTCGTGCGGTGCACGAATTGACTGCCCACGTAGACCGTGTCGGTGTCGTGCGGGGAGATCTCGAGCGGGAAGTTCCAGTGCCAGCGGTAGCGGACGTTGGCAGGTGCCCAGCCGTAGGCTGCCTCAGGCCAGACACGCACGTCCCGCCAGTGCCCGGTGGCCGCGTCGTAGACTTCGAGGCCCCCGTCGTAGCAGCCCGACCAGACGACGTTGCTGTTGCTCGGGTCGGGAGTTGCCCAGCCACTCTCGCATCCGCCGACGCCCTGCCACATCCTCAGGGGGATCGAGCCGGTCCTGCTGTTGCTCGGCCCGCGGTAGGAGTACCCATCCTGGCGGTTCCCGTACACCCGGTAAGGAACCTCGTTGTCCACCTCGACGTGGTACATCTGCGCGATCGGCAGCACGATGCGCTCGAAACTGCGGCCGCGGTTGAGACTGATATTGATGCCGCCGTCGTCCGCCACCATCACGCGGTTTGCATCGAGCGGATCGATCCACACGTCATGTGTGTCGCCACCGCCCCGCGGCGGATTCGGGACCAGCGTGTGGCCTCCGTCAACGGACATCGAGAATCGAACTGCGGTGATGTAGATGCGGTCGGCATCGGCCGTGTCGATTCCGAAACGGGTGTAATACGGCGCCCGCTCGTTGAGCGTGTGGTTGGTGTTGACCAACCTCCACGAGTCACCGGCGTTGTCCGACCGATAGAACGCGGGGCTGGTGTCCTCGGTGAGGACGTACCAGCGGTCCGAGTCGCTCTGCGCGATACCCACGGCGAGCTTGCCAACGGGGTGCGACTCGCCGCCCGGCAGCCCGCGCCCTGTGCCGGAGAGCATCTGCCAGGTCTCTCCACCGTCTCTCGAGCGGTACACGCCGCTGCTGGGCCCGCCGCTCTGTAGGCCGGAAAGGTCCATGCGGAGTTGCCACATGCCGGCTACGAGAACACGGCGGTTGCTCGGATCCATCACCAGGTCCGCACAGCCTGTGGCCTCGTCAACGTGGAGCACCAGCTCCCAGGAACGGCCACCGTCGACGGTTCGGTAGATGCCGCGCTCCGGCTGGTCCGCGTAGCCGTGGCCCAGAGCGCAGGCGAAGACGATGTTCGGGTCGACGGGATCGATCACCACGCGGCCGATCCGGCCGGTAGCATCGAGTCCCATGTGCTGCCACGTGGAGCCGGCGTCGGTCGAGCGATAGATCCCGTCACCGTGTGCCAACGCAGGGCGAATGACAAAGGTCTCTCCGGTGCCTGCCCACACGATGTTCGGGTCGCTCGGCGCGATCGCCAGCGATCCCACGGAAGCGACGTCGGTGGCATCGAATATCGGCTGCCAGTTGCGGCCGCCGTTGGTCGTCTTCCAGATGCCCCCCGAGGCCGCGCCCGCATAGACAATCTTGTCGTTGCCGGGCACGCCGGCAACGGCGATCGCTCGGTTGCCGTCCGGCCCGATGAATCGGTAGCGCAGCGCCCCGAGCTTGTCCGGGTCGATCTCCTGGGCACCGAGCCCCGCGGTGATCAAGAGTGCAAGTGCCGGGAGCGAGCGCAGCAGCAGACGAGTCATCACGGAACTCCGAAGCAGAGGTGTCGGTGCCGGGAATCTACACGCTCCGGTGCTCTGCCTCGGCCGCGCCGAGAGTCAGCCTATTCGACGAGCTCAGGGTCGCCGGGCTTCCAGGTTTGGTCGTAGAACGACTCCAGGGGACCGTAGAGTCGAAGGATAGTGTTCCACCCCTTGGCTGGAACCGTTTGGATCCAGTTGTTCTCCCACCCATCCGGTGCCTCGGGAGCGAAGTAGATCTCGTAGGACCCGTCGTCGTTCCTGCGCAGACCGTCGCCGAGGCTATCGATTCCGGGGAACTGCTGGTCGGTTTGCAGCATCGCGCGAGTCTGGTTGTCGTAGAGAGTGAACGACCAGAAGTCTTTCGCCGGGATGTCGGGCGGAAGGTGAATCCGGTACGTGCGACTGCCGTCGAGGGCGTTGCCGTCGCGATCGAGGTAGGCAATGGCGTATTGGGAACCCACGCCGACGTTGCGGATCGCCATGGCCGGCGTGATGCCGGTGGCGTAGAAGTGCATGTAGGTTCGCGAATCGAGGAGCCGTGCGCCTTCCGTGAGAAAGTCGTAGTGCCCCTCGATGAATGGATTTGTCCAGACTCGTTCGCCCGGATAGAGGTAGTGTCGTTCGTCGCGTGGCCTTGCGGTCAGCGCGCGAGCCGTTACCGATCCCACCTTCGCTGCTTCGGTGAGGATTGCGCGCATGCGTTCGTCGGGAGCGAACTCATGCCCCTTCTCGATGCCGATCGAAGCGAGCAGGCCGCGGATTTCGGGGCTCAGTCCATGGCTGGGCTCGGCCTGGATTGCCGCGTTGACCTCCTCCCAGTACTCATAGTCCATGCGATGGATCGTATTGTGCGGCACGCCCGAAACGTTGACGAAGTTCATAGCCGGCGGAGCCTCTGCCTCCGAGAGCGGGTACAACCGGAACTTGTCTTTGGTCGCTTGCACCGCGGCGGCGGTTGACCCGTCTACCTGGAAGCCGCGCCAGATCACCCAATTGCCGTAGGTGTTGGAACGCGCGACGTTATAGCCGTCGGGCACCTCACCCTCCCATCCTGGCGGCAGGATGAGGAATTTGCCGCCCGCACCACGATCAGGGCCGGCGTTCCCGAAATCGACGACGTACTGGAACCAGGCGTCATCAACGAAGCCGAGCACGCTTGGCGGCGTCTCCATCACCATGGGTTCGTCGCCAAGTTCCATCCAAGAGGCCATGTAGACCGACACTGTGTTCGGGGTGAGCCATAGAGCCTTCGAGTCCATGAGTTCTTCGAAGATGAGGACGGTTTCGTTGGGCGGCCCGAAGTCGGTGATTCCACGCTCCATCGCGGTCAGCGATGCCACCTGTAGGGTGGACAGAAACGCCTGCGTTGCCCGCTGCAAATCCAGGTTGTCGTAGACCTTGGCCGTGGTCGCCGCGTCAGGGACGCCGTCGAAGGACGTGAGAGCCCCGAGATGAGTCCAGAGGACGTCTGGGGTCGCGATGCCCTCGGGGATGTCCGTGGTCATTGCCATGCGAGGAGGACTCTGGCTCCAGCCCCAGGCAGCGGTCAGCAATACGGCGACGGCGAGCAGGGCGGCAGATCTTGAACGCATCAGAGACTCCCGTGGATGCTGGAGGCGGAATCGGAGGCGACGCGGGCGAGCAGCAGCCGCGGCGGCCTCGACACTACACGAGGGGCTCGCTGCTGATTAGCCCGAGAGGGAGGTCGTCGCTGAGGCTGTCGCGCGCAGCGTTGCAATCGCTGCACCCGACGTTTCTGTCGTGCAGGAAAACGAGCGGATCGTCGTGCAGCGCCGAGCCGGCGTGGTTGACGACAGCTGCCGAGCGGACGAGGCGGGCCTCTGCGTGGCCGACCGTGCCGGCGACTTGGGCGCCCGCTTCGTCGAGCCAGCTGTCGACGAGGCGGAATCGGCGGCAACAGTGGTCGTTTTCGCGATAGGTAATGCGATGGGGCACGCCGTCGACAAAGCCCTGGCAGGTGAGTTCGCGCCCGTAGGGGACTTCGGCGAGCACCTCGGCGAGGTGGATCGTGGTGTTGGCGTCGTGGTTGACCCCGAGCAAGAGGATCTTGCCGTCGAGTTCGTGCACTCGTCCTACCGGGCTCTCGGCGCGGTGCGGAGGGAGCGGTAGAGCGTCCATGAGAATCCGATCGGCGTCGGGGCCTCGGGCGGCGAACGCCTGTACGTGAGTTGATCGCCTGACGTCGGGCAGCTGCCAGAACACGCTGGCCACGACGCCGAGGTCGAGATCCGACGGGGTGCGTTCCGGGTCGTACAGTCCATCGATCGCGTCGGGCCACGCCGGCATCACGATCGTGCCGTTTGGGCCGACGGCGCGCGTCAGCGCCTCGACGAGCCCCAGCGGCCCCCGTTCGAGAGGATTGACCCGAGTGAACGCCGTGTGCACCAGCAGGACGTCCCCCGGCCCAACGCCCAGTCGTGCGAGTTGAGCGACGGCCTGGTCGATCAGGACTTCGCGTTTCATGGCGCCATCGTAGCGCTCCCGCTGCGCGTTGTAGGGCGGCCCTGTTTCTGGCGAGCCTGAAGCGTGGCAAGGTAGGCGACGAATTCGCCTCGCCGACGGATCCCAATGGCCAGAAACTTCGAAAAACGAACGATCGCTTCCTGGGCACTCGTCCTGTTGACGTTTGGGTTCGTGTTGAGTGGTCCTCCACAGGGAGGCCCGGCGTCGATATGGCCCAGCGTGGTGGCGATCGGCCTGGCGTTTCTCACACGAGACATCTACTCGGCGCTCTTCCTGGGGGCATTCAGCGGCGCGGTCCTTCTCGCGAACGGCAACGTCGCGACGGCCTTCGTCGATCTGTTTAGTCAGCATCTGATTCCGCCCTTGACCAACCGGTGGAATATCTCGGCGCTGGTCTTTTCTCTGATGATGGGCGGGTTCGTCGAACTGCTGAACCGGATCGGCGGCCTTCAGGTTTTGGCTTCGCGGGCTCTAGGTAGGGGGGATTCGCGGCGACGCGTGGGGCTCGGGGTGTTCGCCATGGGGTGGGTCGTCTTCTTCGATGGTCTCGCCAGCACAATGCTCGTGGGCAAGACGATGCGTCCGATCACCGATCGCGCGGGCCTGTCGCGGCCGAAACTGGCGTTCATTGTCGATTCGACAGCGTCGCCGATCGCGGCCTTCGCGCTCATCTCCACCTGGATCGCGTTCGAGTTGACGCTGATCCAGAACGGACTCGCGCTCTACGGCGAAACCACGTTCGGCGATGCGGCTGCTTTTGCCGGGCTGTCGTCATACCAGATTCTCATCGAGACGCTGCCCTACAGGTTCTACAACTATTTCGCGCTCGCGATCGTGCTGCTCACCGTCTGGCTGGGACGGGACATAGGGCCGATGCGCAAGGCGGAAGAGGAAGCCGCCGCCGACCTCGAGGCGGCGCCGACGGAGCCGCTGGCCGAAACTGGCGAACCCGGTGTGAGTGGTGGATCAGGTCGGATCGCATTGACCGCGCTTCCGGTGCTGGCGTTGATCGGGGCGGTCTTTGGCGGCCTCTACGTTGATGGGATGGCGAAGTTGGGGCCGTCCGCGCAGGGCAGTTGGCTAGATCGAACGATTCAGGCCTTCGGGCAGGCTGATGCGGACCTCGTGTTCGTGACGGCCACCGCGTTCTCCATTGCGGTGGCCCTCGCCGTACTGGGTCTGGCTGTGCCCGAGCGCCGCGAAGGCTCGGTGGTGGCGCTCTTCGACGGCATGCGCCAGATGTTCCTTCCGGTTCTGATCCTCGTCTTCGCATTCACACTCAGCAGCGTGATCAGCGCGCTCGATACTGCCGGGTGGCTCGTCGGCGTGCTCGATGGCCAGTTCCCCGTTGTGGCGCTCCCGGCGATGGTGTTCCTGCTCGCGGCGCTCGTTTCGTTCAGCGTTGGTTCAGCATGGGGAACCCTGGGGGTGCTCATGCCGCTGTGCATCCCGATCGCCGCCGCCCTAACCGGACTCGAAAGCGGAGCGGCGCCCGGCGCGGTGGTGATCGCCACGATTGGTTCCATCCTGGCGGGAGCCGTCTTCGGTGATCACTGCTCTCCAATCAGCGACACGACCATCGTCGCCGCCTTCGCGAGCGGATGCGACACGGTTGAGCACGTCCGCACACAGCTTCCCTACGCTCTGATCGCCGCGGGCCTGGCGGTGGCGGTGGGCTATCTCCCGGCCGGAGCGGGTCTCAATCCGTTTGTGTTTCTCGGGTTGGGACTGGCCGCGTGCTGGGCGGTGATCCGGTACCTCGGCAAGCCGCCTGCTGGGCGCGGAGCGTGAGCAACCGAGCGCGGTGCGCGGGCGTTCTGGCGATGACGCTCCTGTTGCCTGCCTTCGATGCCCGAGCACAGCAAGCCGAGGGCCGGCTGGAGGCCGCCCTCCAAGATCCAGCGGTCGCGGCGTCACTCGAACACCTGCGCGAAGAGCGCCGCGCCACAGCGGAGTTGCTCGTAGCGATGGGCACGATCGTTTCTCCTTCCGGCGCCGAGCACGATCGAGCGGACTTCGTCGCGGAGCAGATGCGCGCGATCGGCCTTCAAGACGTGCAGGTGACGGCGAGTCCGAACGCCGTCGGTGTTATTCCGGGACGCAGCGAGGGGCACCTCGTCTTCGTTTCGACCCTCGATGATCTCGCCACCGTGGCCGAGCACCAGCGCTCGGCGGGCGCACCGCCGTCCATCTCGGGAGACCGAGTGCTTGGGCCCGGGACCAACACCTCGGTCACAACCGCCGCCATGCTCGCTGCGGCGGATGCGTACCTATCCTCCGGCCAGCGACCAGAGCACACACTTGTGTTCGCCGCCGTCGCACAGGAGGAGACCGGGCTGATCGGGATGCGTGAGCTTTTCGATCGGTACGGAGATTCGGCGGAAGCGTTTATCGAGATCCTCGGAGACGGACACAGCATCAGCTATGGCGCGTTGGGAATTCACTGGTGGCGCATAGTCGCCACGGGCCCTCCGGGGCACACGCTCGGCGGCGGGCTGCCGAACGTGAACCAGGCGATCGGTCGCTCCGTAGACCGGATTCTCTCGTTGCCGAACGCGCAGCGTGGCGACGACACGCGAACGCGGATCAACATCTCGATGCTCGATAGCGGATCGGTGTTCAATCACAAACCGGAATCGGGCTGGTTCTCGCTCGATCTGCGATCGATGGAGGCGCACATACTCGACGAGATGGAGGAAGACATCCGTCAGATCATCACGCAGGTAGCGGCGGAGACCGCCATCGACCTCGAGATGGAGCCCGTCCAGCTCACACCTGGTGGGCAGATACCCGGTGCCGCCGAGTCCAGGCTGGTCACATCCGCGGCGGCGATCTCACGCTGGCTCGGCTACGAACCGCGGATGTCGGACTCGGGTTCATCGAACATGAATATCGCCGTGGCAGCCGGAGTGCCCGCGATCGGGTTGGGTGGTTCGCGCGGCGGCGACCGCGGCACACCCGATGAGTGGGCCGACATCGACGGACTCATGCGTACGGCTCGGCAAGTGGTGCTGCTGTCGGTATTGCTTGGCGGGCATGATGAGAACTAGGTGGCGCGTCGGCGCCACCGTGGGGTTTGCGTTCGCCTGCGCAGCGTCATGCGCGCCTGCGCGTGCGCCGGTTCCGGAGACACAACCGAATATCTTGTGGATATTCCTCGAAGACACCGCGCCGCTGATGGGCGTCTACGGCACCACCGTGATCGAGACCCCGAGGATCGATGACCTCGCGGCTGCCGGAGTGGCATTCACGCAGGCGATCATGCCGGCTCCGGTATGTTCGGCAAGCCGATCCAGCATCATCACGGGCTCGATGTCGACCACGCTCGGGCTGCACAACCACCACAGTTCGCGCACGCCCGAGTCGGCGATCGAACTTCCGGGCAGCTATCTGACGGTCCCCGAGGTTTTCCGCGAAGCCGGGTACTTCACGTTCAACAACGGCAAGGACGACTACAACTTCCGATACGACCGCCACGACCTGTACGAGCAGCCCTACTCGCAACACCCGCTCTATGGGAAGCGTGGCGACCGCATCGATCTTGCGACTCTCGAGGAGCGCCAGCCGTTCTTCGGGCAGGTCCAGCTGGCGGGCGGGAAGGAGATCTTCTCGGGTGCGTTCGAGGAGGCCGCTAGCCCTGGGATGAATCGCGCGCTCGTGAACCTGCCTCCCTATCTGCCCGACCATCCGACGATCGTCGAAGAGTGGGCGGACCATCTGGACGCGATCCGGATCACCGATCGGAAGGTCGGGGACATCGTCGACACGCTGCGAGAGTCCGGGGTGCTCGACAACACCGTGGTGTTCTTCTTTTCGGACCACGGGATGCGCCTGACTCGTAACAAGCAGTTCCTCTACGACGGCGGGCTTCGCGTGCCGCTCGTGATCGCTGACTTCCGCGCAGACCCTCAGCTCGATCCCGGCACAACCGACGACCGGCTCGTCGGCGGTCTCGATCTCGGCACAAGCTCGCTTGCCCTCGCGGGGCTCACGATCCCTGGCTACATGGAGGGGCAAGATATTTTCGCGGCCGACTTCACGGGCAGGGACTACGTGTTCTCAACTCGCGATCGGTGCGACTTCACGATCGACCGGATTCGCTCGGTGCGGTCGACACGGTTCAAGTACATCCGCAATTTCCTTGCCGACCGGCCCTACACCCAGCCCACGTACATGGACGTGGACGGCGTCCCCTTCGTCCGGGTGATGCGCCAGTTGTCGGCGGACGGTGAGCTCGACGAGGCGCAACAGCGTTTCTTCTCTGACACCCGCCCGAGCGTCGAGCTGTATGACCTTCAAGCGGATCCGCACGAGCTGATCAACCTGGCCGACGACCCGGAGTTCAGCGCTGTACGCGACGAGCTCGAATCCGTCCTTCAGGAGTGGATCGCGCGGACGGATGACCAGGGCCAGTACCCCGAGCCCGATGAAGGGCTCAAGCTGATGCTCGGTATCTGGGGCGACCACGCCGTGAATCCCGAGTACGACGAACTGAGGGAACGATTCCCGGCGCTCTCGGGTTCACAATTTCCTCTGAAGAGTGCCGGCTGGGTGCAGGTGCCGGGCAGCGGCCTGCGTTAGCTCGGACCTTCGGAGTCGACTACGCGGACCGAGCCTTCCTGAGAGCTGCCCATTCGTCGCGGGTGATCTCGTAGCGACTCACCTCGATCTCACCGGACATTGATGTGGCGCGCGTCCGGTACCGGCGCACCAGTCGGAACCCGAGCTTCGGCAGCGCGGCATTCGGGGCGGGATTGTGCGCGTGTGGCTCGCTGGCGAGGAGCTTCAAGTCGAATCGATCGAAGTACGTGTCGACTGACCGGGCGAGAAACCGTGGCCCGATGCCCGCCCCGCGCAGATCCGCTTCCCACAAATGCAGATGGCAGTGCGCTGTTTCACCGTGAACGATGTGGCTGATACTCGAATGGCCCACGAGGCGCCCGTCCAGATGCCAGCCCACGTAGAACCGATTCGCCTCGGTATCCGGCAGATCGGCGTCGCCCACCACCGCGCTCAGCCATTCCTCGCGCGTCGGAACCAGGTCGAGATCGATGCCCATACGCACGAGGTCGGCATCGCTTGTTTCGAGGAAGTAGTCGATCATGGCCTCGAGTTCACGTTTCGTCTCGAACGGCCGGACCTGAAGATTCATTGCTCAACGTCTCGCGTGGGGAGCGACGCTTGGTAGTTGTTCTCCCGGCAGCGTACGCTCCCGGCGTTGCCGTCGCTAACCTCGAGCCGCGAGGGTTCCCCTGCACCGGAAGGCCCAATGACTGATGAGCGCGATTCCCGAGCAGATCAGCTTCTGGGAATGCACCGGCGGATCACGCGGCGCGACCTGATTCACGGAGCCGGCGTGGCCGCGGCAGGGTTGCCGCTGGCCCTGAGTGCGTGCCGCCAGGAGCCCGGAGAACGGTTCTATCCGCCCACGCTCACCGGGATGCGCGGCTCACACCCCGGCTCGTTCGAAACCGGACATGCCCTGGCCCGCGAGGGGCGCGAATTCGGCCGCGGCCGCGACTTGAATGAGGAGTACGACCTCGTGGTGGTGGGAGGGGGTATCAGCGGCCTTGCCGCCGCCTACTTCTATCGCCAGGCTCATGGGGAGTCGTCACGGATTCTGATTCTCGAGAATCACGACGACTTCGGCGGCCATGCGAAGCGCAACGAGTTCCACCAGGGCGACGCGATGAGGCTGGCCTGGGGAGGAGTGTTCAACCTCGAATACACCGAGTTCAGCCCCGTTGTTCACCGTCTGTTGGATGAGCTCGGCGTGGATATTGAGCGGCTCCGGTCGCGGGACGACTTCAACTACGGAGCCGACGGCGAACTGGGTGCGGCCACGTTCTTTGACGCCGAGACGTACGGCCGCGATGCCCTCGCGCCAGGGTTCGTGCTGCGGCACGGCGATCCGGCCAGAGTTCTCGAACAAGTTGACGAGTTGCCTCTGAGCGACGAGTCGCGGGCGTCGTTGCGGCGGTTCTACATGGCTCGCAAGGATGTGCTGGCTGGACAGGACGAAGCAGGACGTACGCGCTACCTGCGAGGTACGAGCTACACCGAGTTTCTGCGCGAGCACGGCGAACTGACTGACGAGGCCGCGGAACTCTTCGTCAAGACCACGCACGGCTACTGGGGCGTTGGTGCCGACAGCCTGTCGGTGGCCGAATGCGAGGGGGCCGGGCTCCCGATGGCGCATCTGCTCGGAGGTGAGTTGACGGCGGGGGATGGAAGCGTCTCGGGGGAGACGACGGCATTTCCGGATGGCAATGCTTCTGTCGCCCGGTTGCTCGTACGCAGTTTGATTCCGGATGTCACCGCGGGCGCTGACAACGAAGACATCGTGAGCGCCGTCTTCAACTACGCGCGCCTGGACGAAGCTCGATCTGCGGTTCGTTTGCGCCTGAACTCGACCGCGGTTGAGGTTGCAGAGGAGGGAGGTGCCGTCCGCGTCACATACGTCCAGGCCGACGAAGTGATGGCGGTACGGGCCCGCCACGCGGTGCTCGCCTGCTACCACTCGATCGTTCCGTTCCTGGTGCCGGATCTCTCGGAGGCACAGTCGCAGGCGTTTCGCGCGCAGGTCAAACGGCCGCTTCTACTCACGAATGTGCTGCTGCGAAACAGCGAGGCTGCCGACACTCTGGGCGTGACCGGGGCGTACTGCCCCGGTCGACTCCACGGGGCGGCCTGGCTTGTGAAGGGCATTGAGACCGAGACCTACCATCATGAGTGGGGCGATTCAGGCGCAACGGTGATGCAGTTCTGGGGTGCGGTGGATTCCGGCGCCAGGGGTATCGATGTTCGAACTCAGCATCGAGCGTCGCGCGCCCGGCTCCTCGAGATGACGTTCGAAGATTTCGAGCGCGAGGTGCGCACCGTCCTGGACGGAATGCTCGGGCCCGCAGGCTTCAACGCAGCCGAGGACATCCTGGCGATCACGGTCAACCGGTGGCCGCACGGCTACGCGTACGACTATCTGGATCTCTGGGATCCTGAGTGGCCGCCGGGGGAGGCGCCACACGAGATCGCGCGCCGTCCGCTCGGTCGGATCGCGTTCGCGAATTCGGACGCCGGTGCCTACGCCGCCACGCAGGTAGCGATCGACGAGGCCTGGAGAGCCGTTGGCGAATTGCCTGGGTAGGAGCTGCTGCTAGGCGCGGTCGATTGCACGCAGGCGATCAAGCGCCAGTCCGGCCAGCCTGGGCATGCCCCAGAGGAACGCGAGCGGCAGCAGGACGGTCTGCAGGGCGAAGACGACGATCAAGTGGATAACCTGCTCCACCACCTGGCCCAGGCGATCCCGGAACGCCTCGATGCGCGCTTCGACGTCGAGAGTCTCGAAAGTCTCCGCGAACCAACCTGAGACGCGCTCGCGCCAGCCTGGTGTTTGTGTTTCGGGCAGCGCCTCGTCGAGTCGTTCGATTTGCTCCACATCGCCCGTGGTCTCTTCGATCACGCGGACTGCCTCGGCTCGTTCGGGCTCGAGGAACTGTTCGAATATCAACCCGGATGCCAACGCGTATGCCGGGAGCGCGAATCGGACGAGCAGTAGGAGCACGAGGAGCATCCGGCTACGGTGACGCCAGACAGCCGGAACGCGATCCGGAACCCAGCTCGCCGCCAGTCGCCCGAGCACGGTGAGTGCCAGCAACCAGGTCAGGACGTTCCAGGCGGACGCACGTAGCAGGAGTCCCTGGAGGCCGAGCGAGGCCGTGGCGATGAGCATGAGCGATGAGAACTGCTCGAGCAGATCGTTGATCGGATCAAGAAGTTCGCCCGCGCTCACCGTGAGGCCCATGCCGGCTGGTTGAAGGGCGATTTCGGTGCCCTGGGCCAGTGAGACGGCGGAATCGAGCGCCCGTGCGGCCGCAAGTGTGAGCAAGGCGCGTTGAAAGACGCGGTCCGTACTCGTCGTGGCCGGGGCATCGACCCAGCCCGCGAAAGCTGCGATCACCGTGACTACGAGCAACACGCTGGCGACAACACGACCGCGTCTTCCTGCGGAGATGCTCGTAGGCTGGTTCATCGGTTCTGCTTACGGACGATCGGCGCTGCCATCAGCAGCAGACGATCTGTTTGAACAGATTCATGTCGACGTTCTTGCCGCATACCACGGCGACAACCCGCCGTCCTCGAAGTCGTTCTGCGTTCTCCACGATGTACGCGATGCTCAGCGCCGCGGAACCTTCGGTAACGAGCCGATGGTGCTTGAAGAGCAGCCGGATCGCATCCGCGATCTCGTCCTCCGTGGCCACGGCCATCTCGTCCACGTAGTTGCGGCAGAGATCGAACGTGATCGTGTCGAGATCGATGCCGCCTGCACACGTGTCGGCCAGCGTCTCCTCAGATTCCATTTCGATCATCTTGCCCTGACGTACGGACTCGTAGAGGACGGGCGAGTTCTGCGGCGAGATGGCGATCGTCTCCACCGCCGGGTTTACCGACTTCAGGAATCCGGCGGTTCCGCCGATGAGGCCGCCACCACCGCAGGCGGCGATCACGGTGTCGAGGTCGCGAACCTGGCGTGCGATTTCGAGACCGCACGTTCCCTGTCCACCAACAACCTCGGGGTCGTTGTAGGGCGACACGTACATGAGTCCGTTCTCGGCTGCGTCAGCGCGCGCCTTGCGTTCCGCGTCCCAGGGGTCGCTACCGTATTTCACGATGTCGATGCCGTGTGATTCGATCTGCTCGACGCGGGCGGGCACCATGGTTTCGGCGACGTACACGGTCGCGCGACGACCGCGGTTCTTCATCGCCTGGCCGACCGCGAGCGCGTAGTTGCCGGTGGAGGCGGTAACTACGCCGATGTCGAGCTGCTCCTCGGTCAACGACATGACCTTGCTCGTAGCGCCTCGGAACTTGAACGATCCGGTGGTCTGCTGCAGGTCGAGTTTGAGATAGACCTCGCCGCCGATCAGTTCACTCAGATAGCCGGAATGCTCCACCGGCGTCTCGAGCACCCACGGCCGGATCCGGGCGTCGGCCTCTTCAACGAGCCGGCGGACGTCGACTACAGCAGCGTTGGAATTCATGGGGACGCTCCGGGCTCATGAGCTCTCGTGGGCCGGCAGTATCGCATGTGGCGCACGCTCGACGCCGTGGCGAAAGTGGCGGCTCCTCAACAGTCGCAAGTTCTGGAAGTGACTTGGGTCGGAGCGGTCGTTCGGCGACAATGGCGCTACTCCGCCCCGCCGGCTCCGACCTGGTAGACGGCTCCGCCAGTTTCTTGGGACTGATCGCCATGTCGCAACGCCGCCCCATCACCATCTACACCGACGGTGCCTGCTCAGGGAATCCCGGACCCGGGGGGTGGGGGGTGATCCTTCAATCCGGGGACGCGGTGAAGGAACTGTGCGGCGGAGAACCCGCCACGACCAACAATCGCATGGAGCTCATGGCCGCGATCGAAGCCCTACGCGCGCTAACCCGCCCCAGCGTCGTGGAGCTGCACACGGATAGCACGTATGTCCGCAACGGCATTACCAAGTGGATCCACAACTGGAAGCGCAACGGCTGGCGCACGGCCTCCAGGAAGCCGGTGAAGAACGCTGAGCTCTGGCAGCAACTCGAGACCGAGTGTGAGCGACACGAGGTGGACTGGCGGTGGGTGAAGGGCCACGCCGGCCACGAAGGTAACGAGCGCGCTGACGAGCTGGCAAACGAGGGTCTCGAAGCCGTCCGATAGGCGAGAACGCGAGAACCCGGCGTGGTCTAGTGCTGGCGGCTCACTGGTCGCCTCCAGTTGCGCCGAAGGTCGTTCTCGACTCGGCTCCCGTCGCAAGGTCAACCGTGAATAGCTCCGAGCTGCCGTTGCGGTCTGATTGGTAGACGAGTTCCGTCCCCGCTGCGTTCCAGCTCGGCATCATGTCGTTGTCGGGACTTCCGGCGACCCTGCGAAGCTCCGTGCCGTCCGCTCGCATCACGTAGATGTCGTTGTCCCGGAAGTCGGAGCCCAAGTCGCTGAGGACGGACGGCCGGTGGGTTGGCTGGCGCGGATGCCTATCGCGGACCGGCTCCGGGATGTGGGCGACACACGAGCCATCCCATCCCGTCTGGACGTCGTTCAGCGAGCAGCGAAACCTGCTCACGGTGACTCAGGCCTTCCAACTCGGGCAGATCCACCGTTTTCGGCTTCTCCGCATCCACCGTAGCCGCGATCCGTTCTACAGCGTGCGTGGCACGGAACCTCTCGGCGAGGAGGTCGGTTGTGCCGGCGTGTACGAAGTCGTGCGTTTCGATGATCAGCATGTGCCCGGCCAAGTGTGCTACCACGCCCTCCGTGAAGATCCAACGTTCGCTGCCCTCGCAATCACACATGACGAGCATCTTCTCCGCCACTGGTAGGGCAAGGAGGTCCGCAGAACTGCAGTGCTCAGCGATCGAGACGCGGGTAGTCACATTGTTGGCCACCGCCATTTCTGCGCACAATTCGCGAGCTAGCGGACATGTGTCAAAAGCGCGAACCTGCAACGCCGGGATTGTTAGGGCGAGGCCGACCGCGTCGTAGCCCTCCGCGCAGCCGATGTCGACAAATACGTCGGGTGGGTCGGCAGCGACTTCGCGCCAGACCGGGCGAAGCTCGGATTCATAGCTTCCGAGTATCTTGGCGGCGAATACGCTCCCGGCTGCTTTCGCGCGTGGGTATTCGAGCCCGACGAACGGCCCGCTGCGGACCACGAGTTCCGGCGCGACTCTCGCTAGCAGTCTGCCAATGCGCTGCGACTCGACTCGGGCGCGTCGTCGATGGAACTGCCGCAGAAACGGGAACGTCGCCCGGGATAGGAGGTCCGATCGGGCCGTCACCTCTGCAAGGGCCCCTAGTACCGTGCGTGTCGCCGAGGTTCGATCGCTCATGGGACTCTTATGTCGTGAATGCCAAGGATCGGCAGGCGCCCGCGATCGGCCAGCCTCGATACAGTAGGGGATTCAGGGCCTGCGCAGTCGCCTCCCTGTCCCGAATGATCGCAGGCGTGTCGTAGTTGTCAATGTCTCATGCTCGTGGGTGCCTCGACGACCCGGCCGGGTTTCGCCAACAAGGACCTTGCGCCCTGCGCTGGTCGCCGGTCGGCGAAAGCCCTGAACAGAACCAGGCGCTGGGTTGTCTCCGTCCCGCACGATGCATAGTCTCGGACGACTTGCCCAGATTTGAGCGCACCCTGAGGAGGCCCCATGTCCGCGCCCGCTGATGAAACATTTGAAGCGATGGTGGCCGACTACATGGATGCATTCGGAACTGGAGATTTCGAGCGTGTCGCCTCCCACTACGCCGAGGATGTCGTAAGTTGCCCGCCGTTTGGAGGCGAGATTCGCGGTCGGAGCGCGCTGATCGAGTTCTATAAGCAGGCGTTCGCTCAGGCCGCGCCGAAGCTCAGCGACTATCAGTTCGAATACAAGATCACCGGCGATGACGTCATCGTCCGCGAGTCATGGACGGCCACGGTGGAAACGCCCGATGGAGCGACCCAGGTCAATCCTGGTCGTGGAATGTGGGCCGCGCGCCGGGGGAGCGGATCGTGGAAGTGCTACTGGCTTCTAGCCCGCTTCGATCCGCCTGCTCAGACCTGAGCCGGCCCGCGTGATGGTCCTCCCGCTAGCCGACAGTCGCGCCCCCTAGGACTCGGAGCTGAATGCGGTTTCGACAGCCCCGAGTACCCGGCCGTTGCTGCTGCGCAGCCGGTAGTCGTCGGCCTGGTCGATCCAGACGATGCGTCCGTCTTCGTCCACCAGCAGCGAAGTCGGGATGGCCATCGTCTTGAACGACGGGCCCCCGGGCCCGAGCGGGATCCCGCCGAGCATGAGGCTGCCGGTGGAGAATCCCAGGACCTTGTGGTGCTCGACACCGTACTGGCGGATGACTTCGAGCTCCGGGTCGGCGAGCAACGTCAGTGTGAGCCCGTCGCGCTGCTTGTGGATGGCGACCTCGTCGACGGTGTCCTTGCTCAGGGCGATCACGCTGACGGCGTGCTTTGCCAGCGCCGGCCGCATCTGCTCGAAACGCCGTAACTCGGCGCAGCAGTAGGGTCACCAGCCGCCGCGGAAGAACTTCAGGAGGACGCGTTTGCCGTCGAGTTCGTCGGTGCTGAAGATGGCCCCGTCGGAGGTCGTGGCGGTGAACCCCGGCAGAATATCGCCGACGCCCACCTTCAGGTCGCCGACCGGTGTCTTCCTTTGGGCGAGTAGCCAGAGGAAGAACGCGCCCATCAGCACGGCTGTGGTGGAGTTGGCGACCACGCCCGCCGCGGGCCCGTCGACGCTCCAGTAGTTCTCGAGAATGGCCGCGACTGCAAGCGTCATTCCGAGCACTTGTAGGATCACCGAGCCGAGGGGCCGGGCAGGCACCCTGCCGCGCGGAATCAAAGATAGATAGCGGGCCCAGGTGCTCAGAACGATGACCAGAGCCGCTCCGCTGATTCCCCCGGCCATGTCGGTACCCCCAGATGGCGTGGCTTGCGCGTGCCCTGCTGTAGAAATGGCGCGGCCGCAGCTGCCGGCCAGAGTCGTCTTGAATCATAATAGTCAAATGACTAGTATGCAATCATCGGCTCAGCCGGCCACCTGAGCTATCCTGCAGCCTCGCGCCGAGTTGCGCGTTTGTTGTCACGAACCGGCCGCCACCTCCGGCCGTGTCCAGTGAGATTGGACCCGAATGATGTCGCAAGCTTCCAAAGCCTGGCGAGCGGCAGTGGCCACGGTCCTGCTGGTTCCCGTCCTGATGCTCCTGCCCTCGTTGCGGCCAGGACACGTGCTCTCGGCATCCGACGGGCTGCTCGACGCGTACTTGATGGAGGAAGCAAGACCGGAAGGACATGCGCGCGCAAACAGACTGACGACCGACCCCTATCGCCAGTTCGTCCCCTGGCGATCGCTCGTCAATCACGAGCTGTTGAGCGGGAGGATGCCGTTCTGGAATCCGTATTCCTACGCTGGAGCGCCCCTGCTCGGGAATGTCCAGAGCGGCGTCTTCGATCCTTTGTCGCTGCCTTATCTACTCGCATCGGATCGGCCGGAGCGAGCGACTGCCTGGGTGGCACTGTTGCGTCTCTGGGTAGCGGGCCTGGGGGCGCTGGTACTCGCGAGGCGGCTCGGCGCAGGTCCGGTGGGATCTGCCCTAGCGGGGGTTGCGTATTCGTGTAGCGGCTTCACCATCACCTTCCTGCTCTCTCCCCACACGTCCAGCAGCGCATGGATCCCTTGGGCTTTCGTGGCAGCCGATCGGCTCGTTGAGCGTCCGGCCCGCGAGCGCATGGCCACCCTTGCCGTGGTGCTCGCGTTGTCGCTCTTCGGTGGCCACCCGGAGGTTGCCTTCTACGGGGCACTCGGGGCTAGTGCCTATGCGCTGGCGTTCGGGTCTCTGGAGTCGGGGTTCGCTGGCGCGCGCGCCGTGCTTCGCCGACTGGCGATCGCGGGTTTAATCTGTGTAGCCCTGACGGCCGTACAGATACTGCCTTTCGTCGAGGCGCTTCTGGAGAGCGGGGTTCTGGATGACCGGACACCCGTCGCGCGCTTCGACAACTCGTTCCAGCGCGAGGCATTGGTCACGCAAGTTTTCCCGTTCCTTGCGGGCCGACCGCTGCGCGGCGAAGTCGCGATCTGGAACCCGGGACCGCCCTTCACAGTCCTGGTGGGAGCATACGTCTCCGTGCTGGGCATCTTGCTCGCTGTCTACGGACTCGTGACGTCAAGCTATGGGCCGCGTCGGCGGGCCCTCGGCGGCGTTGGCCTGGTGGCCTGGGCCTACTACATCGGCATCCCACCTCTACTGCAGCTCGGCGCGCACATACCCATCCTCAATCACGCGCCCTCTTTGCGCGTGGCACCAGTGGCAGTTTGTGCGTTCGCGGTTCTGGCCGGGCTGGGGTTGGACGGCTTGCTCCGCCTCGCCGAGTGCCCACCGGGAGTTCGGCGGGTCGCACAGGCTCTCGCGGTGTTGGCGGGAGGGGCCGTGTTGCTCGGCACCGCTATGATCGTCGACCCCGAAACTCTGGTAGAGCGCTCGGAGCAACTTCTCAACAATGCCTGGGGTCAGGATCTGTTCGGTTCGCGCCTCGAGGACGTGCTGTCCCAACTCGGCGACGTCTTGCCCAAGTATGGCGCGGATTTCCTTATTCCCTGGGGGGTGATCGCAGGCGCTAGCGCGTTCGTGCTGGTCAAGATTCGACGTGACCGGAGACGCCTGGGATGGGTCACGGTCGGGATCGTTGCGGCGGATCTTCTGTATATCGGCCTTGGCTACAATCCAGCGATCGAACAGCGGTTGGCGTTCCCAGAAGTCGAAGCGATTGAACGCATCCGCGTGGAGGCCGGCGCAGGCCGTGCGTTGATCCTCGGCGGGTTGCCGGCAAACGCTGCCACCTTCTATCGCTTGCAAGACGTCGCTGGGTATGACGTTCTCGATCGCGGCCGACTCGGTCGACTGCTGCGAGTCGCGGGTCCGTTCCCGCGTTACAGCAATCTCCGGCATCCGGGATCTTGGCCCTACGACCTATTGGGGGTTCGGGTCATCACAACCTCGGAGCCCATCGCGTCCGATCATCTGGTCCCGCTCGGCGGTATAGGCGGCGGTTACATCTACCGGAACCCTCGTGCACTCCCCATGGCGTTCACCCCGAGGGAGATCGTCGCGGTTTCAGATCCGGAGGCAGCGGAACGGATTCTGCGTGCCGAGGACTTTGCGCCAGACGAGGTTGCGGCGGTCGAAGGGTCGGGCGATCGTGTGGCGGCCGTTCTTCGGTCGGCACCCCGTATTTCCCGGCCAACGGCATCATCGCTTCGGGTGGAGCTGGGCGTGGAAGCCGCAGGGCTCGTCGTCGTGAGCGAGAGCTACTCCATTGGGTGGCGTGCCGCGGTCGCTGGAAAGCAGGTGGAGGTGTTGCCGGCCGACCTTGCTCTGATGGCAGTTCCGGTACCCGCTGGCGCCCACACTCTCGAGATGACCTACAGGCCGCGCTCTTGGCTCTGGGCCCTCGGGTTGACGGCCATGGGTGCTTTGGTGGTCTTGTTTTGGACCGGGCGCTCGATGTTGCGATCGTCGCCGGATTTGTATCGCGACGGGATGGTGGTCCGCGATCGGACGCAATAGGCTTCCCTTCCATGGAACCCGGAACTCGGCTAGGCCCCTACGAGATCCAGGAGCAACTCGGCGCAGGCGGCATGGGCGAGGTGTATCGCGCCTCTGATCCTCGGCTGCGCCGCGACGTAGCGATCAAGCGGCTGCCTGCGGATATGGCGGCCGACGGTAGTCGCCGTCGAGCTTTGCTCCTCGAGGCGCGCGGTGCTGCCCGGATCAAGCATCAGGGCGTTGCCACGCTATACGACGTGCTCGAGATCGAGGACGAGCTGTATCTCGTGATGGAACTCGTCGAGGGGCGCACGCTGCGGCAGTTCTTCGAGAAGGGGATTTCGATTCCGCGGGCAGTCGACATCACCATCCAGTGCGCCGAAGGGATCGCGGCAGCCCATGGCCACGGGATCGTTCATCGGGACATCAAACCCGACAACGTGATGATCGGCGATGACGGAACGGTAAAGGTGCTCGATTTCGGCGTCGCCACGCTCCCCGAGGGGTTGAGCGCCGAGACCGCGACGGCGACGGACCTCCTGTCGGATGCCAGTTCGCCGGCGGGCACCGTGCCGTTCATGGCGCCGGAGGTCCTGCTTGGAAACGAATCTGACGGCCGCGCCGATGTGTTCTCGCTCGGCGTCACTCTGTACGCGATGCTGTCTGGTCTGCATCCGTTCTCCGCCAAGACCGGACCTGCGACGGTCGATCGGATCCTGCATCACGAGCCCGCCGTGCTCGCAGAATCGAATCCGCATGTTCCGGCCGAGCTCGATGCCGTGGTTCGCCGGATGCTCGCCAAAGATCCCAAGGACCGCTACGGCGACATGGATGTCGTGGTTGCGGAGTTGAAGCGAGTGCGGGCCAACATGTCGGCACCTTCCCAGTCTGCGCCGCTGGCGCCGTCGCCGTCGGATCGCGCGAGCACGGGCTTGTCGCGGGTTCCGGCTGCCGTACTGGGCGTCGCGTTGGTCATGGCCGCGTTCGGCGCATGGTGGTTCACCGCTCCCGAGGGGCCAGCGACAACTGCCGTGGCCGAGCGCTTCGATGCGACCCAGTGGATCATCGCGGTGCTGCCGGCCGCGGTGGGGGAGGACGATCCCGAGCTTGAGGCCCTGAGTCAGGGGTTGGCGGCCACGCTTACCGGCATGCTCACGCAGATGAGCCGCGCCCATGACCTGCAAGTGGTTCCGACGTCCGCTGTGCTCGATCTTGAACTCGACAGTTTCCTGGACGCGCGCCGCGAACTCGGCGTGACGCTCGCGGTCGACTTCCAGCTGCGCCGTGTCGGCGACCAGCTGCGGGTGAACGTGAATCTCATCGATACCGCGGCGCAACGCCAGCTGGACGCAGCGACGGTCGACGGTCTCGTTGACGACGCGATCGACCTCGAAGAGCAGGTGGCGCTGCGCGCTCTCCGCATGCTGCGCCTGGAGCTCATGCCGATGGAACGGGACCTGCTCCGCGTTGGAACGGAGGAGCCCCGCGCGCACGACTACTATCTCCGGGCAACGGGTTACCTCCAGGAGTACAGCGAACCCGATAGCGTGCAGTCCGCCACGACGCTTCTCGAACAGGCGCTCCAGGTGGATCCTGACTACGCACGCGCCCACGCCGCGCTGGGCGAGGCTCATTGGAATCAGTACCGACTCACCGACGATGCAGTGTGGGTCGATCGTGCGCGCAGCGAGTGTGAGGTTGCCATCGAGAAGGCTCCCAATGACAGCGCTGGGTATCGCTGCCTCGGGACTGTTCTGAACGGAACCGGCAACCTCGCCGAGGCGGTAGAGGCTCTGGAGCAGGCCAAGCGGCTCGATCCGACAGACGACACGGTCTACCTGGCTCTTGGCAGTGCCTATCAGAACCAGGGGGAGACCAGTCTGGCGGAGGCCACCTACCAAGAAGCGGTGACGCTGCGTCCGCACTACTGGGGCGGATACAGCTGGCTGGGCACGTTCTATCTACGCAGCGGACGCGTTGACGACGCCGTCACGAATCTTCAACAGGTCGTGGCGCTGGCCCCGGACAGCTACGGGGGCTTTAGCAACCTTGGGGTGGCCTACTACGTTGCGCAGGACTGGACTCAGGCACGGCGCGCCTTCGAGCGAGCGCTGGAGCTGAATCCACAGTATTCGAGCGCGATCTCCAACCTGGGCACGCTGTACTTCTACGAAGGTAACTACGCGGCCTCGGCGCAGATGTTTGAACAGGCACTCGAAGCCGCGGAGAGCAACTATCTGGCCTGGGGCAACCTCGGGGATGCCTACTACTGGGCCGCCGGCGAGCGAGACAAGTCGCGTGATGCCTACGGCCGGGCCATCGAGTTGGGCCTCGAACGCCTCGACGTGAATCCCAACGATGCGCTGCTCGCAGTACATCTTGCGCGCTACTACGCGGCGACGGGCGCGGAGACTGAGGCCGAGGAGATGCTTGCCACGGCGCTGGCCGGTGCCTCGGAGGATAGCTACGTGATGCAGGGCGCCGCGCAGGCCCAGGAACTTCTAGGCCTGCGCTCCGCCGCGATCGAGTCACTGCGCGCCGCGATAAACCTCGGTTATCCCGTGGCAGAAGTCGCGGTCGATCCGGTATTTGGCGACCTACGCGATGATCCCGGTTACGCCGACATCACCGGCGAGGAGGTCTAGGGTCGGATATCCATGTTCGGATCGACCGTGTCGGGATCAGTTCCACAAGTCACGATGAAGTCGTAGCCGTATACGTCATCTGCGACGTCGGAGCGGATCGCCCCGGTAGAGGCGTCATTGCCCTGTCCAAAGCTGGGCGGATTGCCGTCGAACGGCCACTCGACGCCCTCTTTGGGCCGCACCGTCACCGTGCTGACGTCCGAGTTGCCCAGGAGGCGGAATCGCGCGGTCGCGTTCTGTCCGCGGCGAAGCACGGCGGTATAGGGCTGGATATCGACATCGCCCACGGTCTCGCCGTTGCATTGGATACGAACGTTGACCGGTACGGATTGCTGGGACACAGCCTCGAGTTCAGGCGCTGGCCAGAGCAGCAGGGCGAGAGCTCCGAGGACAAAGACAGCGGTGATGATTCTGCGCATCAGGGGGTCTCCTGTAGGGGGGCAGATTGCCGGCATTGTGCGCGCTGTGATCTGAACGTTCAACCCGAGCGCGAAGCGTCCACCTGGGCTGGTCCGCTCAGACCACCATCTCGATAACCGCCATGAAGGGATCCTTCGCGGACGCCGTCCCTATGCAGAAAGCCTCGCCTGGCGTGAAGGAAGAGCCCGCGACGAACGTTCGCAGTTCTGACTCCCAGCCCTTGTCGACAGGTAGAGCGAAGTTGCCAGTCTCGCCGGTGAGTTCGAGTAGCTTCGCCCGGGAGCGAGATCGCATGAACGTCACGAAGCGCTCGGCGCAGATATCGGCGAGAAGCACACTTCCAGGGGCGGACCTGGCCCGAACGTTGTCCATGGTCTGGCGTACGGCCGGCTCTGACAGATACAGGGTACGTGGAGCGTCCAGCGGCCGTTAAGATCTCGATGGCTGTCTGCGAGACGCCGAGCTGCTTGCTGACAAGAAGCTCCCGGTACGCGACGAGCGCGGAGCCTACGATCGCAAGCGGAATCGCCAGCAGCCGCAGCGGGACAAAGACGAGCCAGCTAAGCAGTTTCATGGTCCCCGAGCGAAAGAGTGGGCGCGAGAGGATTGTCACACGCGTGGCGCGGCGAGACGGATCGCCGTCGTTGACGCGTCAGGGGAGTCTAGGCCCCTGGATGCGCCCCGTTCCGAGTAGGACGAACGTGCCGGCAAAGCTGCCGACAACAAGGTTGCGGGCAGACCCTCGAGCACATCGTGCTGAGGTAGCGGTCACCGTCGCTGGAGCCGGAGTTGGTAGTAGCGCGCGGCCAGCCGACGGCCATCGCTGTTGATGCCAATCGACGCAGGCGTAACCGCCCAGGCGTGCCGGAGAGCGATGTGGTTGAGGTGACGTCTCAGAAGAGTGCCGGGAATGCTGACCGTAAACACATTGCGACCGGGACCTATCTCGACGGGATCGAGCGTCGTGCCGTTGACCTCGACGCTAACAGTTTGGCGTTGGCCGTCGGGATGAGCCAACGGCGCAACATCGAAGCTGAGGCTGTAATCGGCCTGCACATTGTCCGTTTCCGGGGAAATTACCCCGGGCGTCTTCAATGGAGCGGCGAAGCTGCTGGTGTTCGCTGCCCAGCGAAAGCTACCGCCCCCAGACTCTGCTCCGTGCCACCCGCGGAGCAGAAAACGGTCGTCGTTACCACCAACGTCGATATCGAGGTGGTTGAACTGCTGTTCACCCAGGCGATCGTACTGACTGGGTGAGACTCCCCAACTCCGAGCGAACAATAGTGTCGCCGGGAACGCGAAGGGGTTGCCGACGCGCTCATAGAGGGTCGCGCTGATTCGATCGAAACCGATACCGGAGCCGGCGGGAAGGCTGCCGGCCCGCATCGCACCGGCCAGCGTGAGGTTGAGTGCTACGAACGGAACGAGGACGAGCGCCAGTGCGAGCCGCGGTCGCAGCGCTATGGCACGTAACACGTAGGCCAGGCCAAGTACGAAAATGAAGGTCGCGGCGGCGAACCGGCGAGCCCCGAAAGCCGCTCCGCCCCACCACTCGCCTACCGCCGCGTTCACGCAGATCTGAGCCAGGAAAGCTACTGCCAGACACGTGCCGAGCGCGCGGTTCTCGCGTATCAGCAATGGGATGCCCAGCACGGAGAGGTAGAGCAGAGGGTGCGTGGAGAAGAGCCCGTGGTTGGAGGAGAAGAGAACGTCGAGAAACAACGGCTGCCCCCACCATTGCGACCCAGCCATCAGCGGGGGCAGGGTGAACAAGCCTCCGAAGTTCGCTCTCCACAGCAGCAACTGGGGAAGAACTGCGATCATGAAGCCTGCCCCGGCCATCGCCGAGACCCTCGCCAGGGCAGCGAGTTCCTCGCCACCGGCCCGTGCCCGCCGCCCCCGTTCGATGATCTCGAGCGCCACAAACGGTACGGCCCAAAGGATGTTCTGCCAGCGTACGATCGTCATCAGGCCGGCCAGGAGGCCCACGACGAACAGGTCGCGAGATGCCTGGCTGTTTCGCGTGCCATGCCAGACGGTCAGGAACGCGGCGACCGCGAAGAACGACGCACCGTGGGGGTAGGAAGCTTCGGCGATCAAGTACCACAGAAGAAAGCCGCCGCTGCAGACCGTGATGGTGGCGGCGAGCGCGTAACCAGACCCGACCGCTGCGCGCGCCGCTCGATAGGACAGGTACAGACCGGCGCAACCGTAGGTGAGAGTCCCCAGTCCGACGGCTTGCTGATACGGGTTCCCGAAGCCAGCGCGTGCGAATTCGCCGCCCAGTAGGTTGAGTATGCCGAACCACAGATGCGCGGCCAGATAGAACGGCAGCCACAGAATCGCAGTTCCCACCGGGAAGATCGCCGTCAGGCCTGAGTGCCGAATCGTTCCGAGGCGTTGGCGAAGTCGAAATTCCAATCGAGGGCGATGGATTGCAGTTGGACGAAATACTCGCGGCCGTCGCCGGTGGCGCGTTCAAAACTGGTGACGAAACCCAACAGCAAAACGAAGAAGAACAACAGTAGGAAGAACTCGTGCCCGTTGAGTCGACGCCACGGGTTCCAGCCGGACTCGGCGTCAGCCCTGCCGGCGCTGAGCCACGCCACGGTGCTGACCGCGACCAGAGCGAGAACCCACGGCACTGGACTCCCGAGCGAGTACGCGCTGCGGTGCACCAGGATCGTGTGAACGGTCACGGGGGGCAGCAGCAGTAGGACAACACTTGGCGCCAGGCGGCTAGTCGACATTTTGCGATTCTAGACCGTCATCGCCTCTGCCACCGTGACGCACTCGTAGCCGAAACTATCTCGGTAGCGTACCGAGTACCTAGCGGAGAGGGTCGCGAAGATGCCCGCACCTAGATTGAAATAGTCACAAACGGGGCGCGTGGGGACTCTAGCGACCGTTGTCGCGCTCCGCCCTGGTACACAAGTGCAAGTAGGAGTGGGCGCGGGAGGAATCGAACCTCCGACTTCCACCGTGTGAAGATGGCACTCTAGCCGCTGAGTTACGCGCCCATCTGGGTGTCCGCTGGATCTTCCGGTCCATTGGGGCGAGTGCCGTCACACGGACTCAGCAAGCGGACATGATAGCCGGGTTCGGGCGCGGGGCAAACTCCGTACGTCGGACCGGCGCCACGCTAGTAGGTATAGACGACGCGGTCTTCGCCGTGTTTCCTGATCAGGGCCTGGAAGTGCTCGACGAGCAGGTCGGCGCGGCTCAGCAGCGCGGTGAGTTCGCGTTCCGTGAGGAAGGGGGCGATCCGGTTGCGCACGACGTCGTGGTCGAGAGCCTGAAGCCCGTCCCAGAGCGCCTTTTCGATTGCGTTGAGGTTGTCGGAGTCCATCCGGGTGCTGCCACGGAATGCGCGCGTGTGGTCGATGAACCAGACGCGCCAGTACTGGTCGATGAGCATGTTGCCGCGGTTGCGGTCTAGGTTGCCCACGAGGGCGTCGAACACGTTCATCACGCCGAGTTGGCGCTGCCATCGCGGCTGAACTGGGTCCTCGGCGCCCTGGTCGAGTCGGTTCCGCTCGGTCATGGCGCCCTCGATCCACAACTGGAGCGTGCCGTCACGTCGGTCGTAGGTGCGCTGCACGGTCGGTGGGACATGATCGATATTCACGAGTCTGGCGAGCTCATAGGCGGCGGTCTCGAAGCTCGCGCTGTCGCGGAAGGTGATCTCTCCGTGCTGGCTGGCGTCGTCAACACGGCGCGCGCGTTCCTCGACCCAGCGGAACACTGCTCGCGCCTCGAGTCCGTTTCGGCGCAGGGTAACAAGTTGCGGTCTCGTCGTGCCGGCCGGGATCTCCTCGGCGGCCATGATCTCCGCCTCGCGCAGGAACTCGAGGATCTGTTCGTCGGCCTCGAAGGGGAGCTGGTCGCCGTTTGGCGCCATCCACATGCGCGGGGCCAGCTGCGCTTCTGCAGAAAGCGGCGTGACGAGCAAGACCGTTGCGAGCAGGAGAGTGCGACCGTTCATCGCGCCCACGCTACCGTGTTTACGCGGGGCGAGGAAGGGAGGCGTGTCGGCGCGCCGAGACTAGCCTTCGCGCAGTGCTTCGGTCGGCGTAACCCGGAGCGCTCGGAGCGTGGGGGCGACGCACGCGGCGGCACCCACGATCGCGAGCACAACAATGTCTACACCGATCGCGATCGCGATGCGTGGCGCCGTGATCGTCGTCGCAGACAGGAACCACGCGGCAAGCGGCACCCCGAGGACGAACCCGAGGGCGAGTTGCGCCACTGCACGCCGTGCGACCGTCATGGCCACGCCACCCCACTCGGCGCCCAGCGCGATACGAATGCCGATCTCCCGCGTACGCTGAGCGACTGTGAAGGACATCAACGCATAGAGGCTCATCGCCGAGAGGATGAGCACGGCTGCGATGAAAGCCATGGCGCCTAGCGAAACCCAATTCTGTAGCTGGCGATCGATATTCACCGTTTCGTTCATCGGCACGGGCGGCGACATGATCGCTGTCGAGTCTACCTCTCCCATCAGCGCCCGGAGACGGCGCGTGGCGTCGTCGACCGCACCGTCGAAACGAATCGCGAACCGGACGGGATTCACGGCGCCTGGCTCGAGCGGGTGGTAGACGCCCGCAGCGTCGAGGGGATTGTCGGTGTCCATGCCGAGGTCGCCCACGATGCCAACAATCTCGAGCCAGGGCCCGGCCTCCTCGCCGCGGTCTCGGTAGCGGAAGCGGCGGCCGAGCGCGCTCTCGCCTTCTAGCACGCGCTCGACGAAGCGGGTATTGACGATCACGGGAGATGCTTCGGCGTCCAGATCGGCTGTGCTGAACGCTCGCCCGCCGAGAATCGGATGCTCCAGCGCGTCGAAGTACCTGATGTCGACTCGGGCAACCCGGACCCGCGGTCGCGCGGGCCGCGCGTCATCGGCGAGTGCCTCATCTCCTTCGAGTTCCATCCACTCCCCGGGATGATCCCAGCCGGGCAGAGACGTTGCGATCGCGGGCGTTCCGAAGCCTGGCTCGGCGCCTAGCCGAGTGGCGAACTCTTCCTGGGTTGCCGCGACCCGTGCGGCGAGATCGTCGGGGTCGAACGTAGCGAGATCTTCACCGGGCAAGCTGCCGGGGATGCGGAACTGGGCGGTCAGGTGCTGTTCGGCATCGAGGCCGAGCCCGCCACTGGCCTGAGTATCCCAGGCACCGGCCACGATCCCGACCGCCAGCATGGCGAGGGCGATGTCGGCAACAATCAACATGCTCGAGAGGCCGCCGAAGCGAACGCCTGACCGGCCGGCGGCCGCGTTCTGGATGTTCTGCTGGATCTTGCCGCCGGTGACCTTGAGCGCGGGAACGACACCGACCACTGCCGCGCTGAGGGCTGCGAGGCCGAGGCCCCAGAGCGTGGTGGAGGTGGTGATGCCGAAATCTACCCATGCGGGGGTGAGCAGATTCAGCCAGCTCAGGGTTTGTCGCACCACGACGTCGGCGGCGGCGAGCCCGATCGAGGCGGCTGCAAGCGAGAGCACCAACGACTCCGTGAACAGCTGAACGATGATCCGCGTGCGGCTAGCGCCGAGCGCGGTGCGGACCGCGAGCTCTTCGGTGCGACTCGCAGTGCGGGCGAGCATCAGCATGCCGATGTTGGTGCACACCACCAGGAGCACGGCCAGGGCTGCCGTTTGCATCATGTAGAAGGCCGGGTCGGCGGTCAGGCCGTCTCGAGGCATCCAGAACAAGCCGGTTGTGTAGGACACGACGTCGGGCAGCAGGTGCTCATGGGTCTCGACTTCTGCTACGGCCGTGCGCTCACCCAGCGTGGCGATCTCGGCACGGGCGGCTTCGATCGTGGAGTCAACCGTCAGACGGCCAAACACCATCACATCGCGTCCCCGACCAGCGGTCGCGGTGGCCTCGTTGATTCGCAGGGGAACCCAGAGATTCTCCCGGCTCGGATACTGAAATCCCTCGGGCATCACGCCGACGATCTGATGCTCGCGCCCGGCGATCGCCAGCAGTCGGCCGACGACGTCGGGATCGCCGCCATACCGGCTCTGCCACACTCCATGCCCGATCACGACGACATCAGGTGCGCCCTGAACCTCATCGGTCGGCTGCAGTCCGCGCCCGAGGTGCGGCTCGACGTTGAACACGTCGAAGAGGGTCGCCGTTGCAAGTGCCCCGCGCACCGGTTGCGACTCGCCGCCGGCGACGACGTTGAACGTGTCCGTCGCGACGGCACCCGACAACTCGATAGTGCGCATGTCGTCCCAGTTCAGGAAGTCGTACAGTCGCGACCGGCTCCAGTTCTGGGCGGCGGTGTCGTAGTTCTTCATCACGACGAGGCGTTCGCCGCCGGCGACTGGCGGCTGCGTCTCGAACTGTCTTACGCCGTGGATGGGAGCGAGCCCGACCGGTATGCCGATCATGAGTGTGGCAAGGGCGACAACGCTGAGGCCTGGCTGCCGGAGCAGAAGTCGAGCTCCCACTTTGATGTCGAGCCAGGAGAACGATGCGCCGCGTGCGCCGATCGCGCGCCAGGCCGACCGGATGAGGTCGGCGAATTCGAACCGCCATACGCCGGCCGCGCTGCGTATCGAGTGTGCTCCTGCCAGGCGCGCGGCGACCAGGTCATCCATGTCAGCCCGATCCCGATCCGGCACGCGTGGGAGCAGAATGCGGCGGGCCAGTCGGTAAAGACCCCACATGAGCTGACGCATCACGCCCTGCCTTCGTCGGGGATGACCGATTTGCCGCGGGCGTCGCGCACCAGGGAGTCGAGACGCATCGCTTCCTTCTCGAGCACTCGCCGACCGGCGGGCGTGAGGGAATAGAACCGTCTTCGAGGATCCTCGTCGGCGCCTGCTGTTGCTTCCTGGATCCACTGATCCGCGTTCATCCGCCGGATCGCCGTGTAGAGCGTACTGGCGCCCAGGCGGACGCGGCGGCCTGTTCTACGTTCGACTTCCTCTGCGATGCCCAGCCCGTGACGGGGTTCATCGGCAAGACTCAGCAGGATCTGGAACACGGCTTCGCTAGGGCTCGACATGGTTTCTCCTTGAAGTATCGCGCAACGATATATCGCGTCACGATAATTCCGCAAGTCACCTTCCTCGAGGCCTTGGCCGATCTTCTCGGTGGACAGTTCCGCGCGACTCGATAACATGGCCGCTCTAACTGAAATTCCTCATTCAGAGCGCGGATCATGGACAACGAAGACAACAACGACGTAGTGCCGAGCCAGGACGGACATGTTCAGATCTCGGCGAGCGATGAAGAGCTCAAGGGTCGCTACGCGAATCTGATGTCGGTGTCGCATACGCCGGAGGAGTTCGTGCTCGACTTCTTCGCCGTGACGCCCGCGGGGGAAGGGCCGCGTGGACATCTCGTTTCGCGGGTGATCGTCTCGCCGAGTCACTACAAGCGCATCGTCGCCGCCCTGGCAGACAACCTTCGCAAGTACGAAGAGCAGTTCGGCGAGGTGGATGATCCGGGCGACACCCCGCGCCCCGAGGACATCGGGTTCGTGCACTGATGCGACGCCGGGACCTGATCCGAAGCGGCGCTGGGGCGCTTCTGGGCGGCGCAGTGGCGGCTGCTCCGCGGCCCGTCTCTGCAACGCAGTTTTTCGGTCGCGGCGGCGAGCCGGGCCGGCGGAGCGACGCGTGGGTCGGTGTAGACGCCGCGAACCTCACGTCGAACTTCAATCTGGTGAAGGAACGCGCGGGCGGCCGTCCGGTGATGGCGGTGGTCAAGGCCGACGCCTATGGGCACGGGATCACCACAGCGGGGCAGGTTCTCTCGCGCGCTGGCGTCGATGCCTTCATGGTGTCCAACACGCAGGAAGCGGTGGCGCTGCGGCGCGCGGAACTCACGCAGCCGATTCTGAATTTCGGCCCGATGTTCGGCGGGGCGAGTCTGCTGATCGAGCATGACATCGAGCAGATGGTCGACTCGCGCGAGGCGATCTCCGGGATGGTTGCCGAGGCGGCGCAGAATCGGGGAACGATCAAAGTCCAGGTTCATATCGACACCGGCCTGGGGCGCATGGGCATCCCTTGGCAGGAGGCGTCGGAACTGCTCGAGTACGTCGGCAGTCGCGCCCGGCTCCAGATCATGGGCGTGAGCACGGCGTTCACGGAAGATCCCGAATACGACGCGGTTCAGTTGCAGCGCTTCAACGAAGTCTGCGACGCAGCGATGGCTGCGGGCATCGAACTCGGCCGGCGGCATGCGGCATCGAGCGCCGCGGTGCTGTCGATGCCCGATGCTCACCTCGATATGGTGCGACCCGGAATACTGCTCTACGGGCAATATCCGTCCGCCGGAGCCAGGGAGGCCGAGCCGGAGCTGGGGCTCAAGCCGGTGCTCGGGCTGCGTGCGCGTGTTGCGCAGGTGAAGAGGCTCGAGCCGGGCGACTCGGTGGGCTATCACCGCGTTTACGTCGCTCCGGAAGCAGAAACGATCGCCGTCTTGCCGATCGGCTACTCCGACGGTTATCCGCCCGAGGCGGTGGCGCGCGGTCACGTCTGGATGGGTGGAGCACGGTGCCCGTTCGTGGGCGAGATGAGTGCCAACCATTGCATGGTAAGAGTGCCGGCGGACGTGTCGGTGTCGCCCGGTGACTTTGCTGTGATGGTGGCGACGGGGAATGAGCCCGGCTTCTTCGGTCCACCGCCGGCGGAAGGAACAGATCGGTGGCTCGGGCGACCCACAGCAGACATGGTCGCGGAGTGGGCGGGAGTCTCTGTGTATCGGGCGCTGATCGGCTTTAACCCGGAGATGCCGCGGGTGATGGAAGGCGCCCGGCGCCGATGAGGCACCGGATGCTGGCGGCTGTCGCGCTAGTGACGCTTCCGGCTACGACGGGAAGCACGATCGCAGCTGCGCAGGATGCGTCGGGCCTCCGCCTGGTCGAGCCCATCGTGGCGATGGCGCGGACGCCGAGCGTTCCCGGTCGCGAGCATCTCGCGGCGGCTCATGTGCGCGAGTTGCTGGCGGGTCTCGACGTGCAGACGGACGCGCTGGGGTCGCTCACGCTGACGCTCGGGGAGGGTGAGCCTCGCCGCCTCATCACGGTGCCGTTGGATGAGCCCGGCTACGTCGTCAGTCGGATCGACGACCGGGGCAATCTCCGGCTCACGCCTGTGGGGCAGGGCTATCGCCGCACCCTGGCGCACCAGGCACTGGAAGGCAACGAGGTGACGATTGTCACCGGCACCGGAGTCGTGCCGGGGGCTGTTGGGGTGCCCTCCGCGCACCTCACTTCCTTCGCTCGCGAGCCCGTGGCGCAATGGCCGGCCTTTGCCTGGCAGGATGCCTACGTCGACGTTGGAGCTGCCGGCGCCGGCGAGGCGGCAGCGCTGGGTATCCGATTGATGGATACGGTGACGCTGATCAAGCGGCCGACCGTGATGCGCGGCGAACTGGTGGCGGCGCCCTCCGTGCAGGTCAAGGCCGCGGCTGTGGCTCTCGCCGAGGCGGCGCATCGTATTGCCGCTAGCCCCGGCACGGGCACCACCGTTCTCGCCTGGACGGCGCTCGAGTTACTCAACGGCAAGGGCCTTGAAGCCGTCGTGCACGACGCGGGCTCGTTCGACGAGGTGATGATCTTCAGCCGTAACTTCGGCTGGGGCGTCGAAGGCCGGGCGTTCATCGAATTGGCCACACCTCCGCTCGGAGCCGGCGTGCTTGCGGCCGATGTCTTAGCCGGAACCACCGAAGCCGTCCATCGAGAGATGTTCCGTTATCCCTACACAGGCGGCCCCGCTTGGGGTGAGGCCGAGCTGCATTTCGTGGGGCTTCCGACGCGCTATCAGGACACGCCCGTCGAGACTGTGAGCGCCAGCGACGGGGCGGCCCTTGCGGATCTGTTCACGGGTTTCGCTGAAAGCACCGGGGCGCCCGTTGCACTCCGGGCGGTGCGCGAGCCCGCGCCGGTGGTTCGCGAAGACCGGTCGTTTGGGGAGGTGGCAGGCGATCTGGAAGCACTGGTGGCGCGCTACGGCGTCAGCGGGCACGAGGTTTCGGTACGCGACGCTCTCATAGAGCGCCTACCCACTTGGGCGGAGCCGGTCGTCGACGACACGGGCAACCTGACGATCACATTCGGCGAGGGCGACGAGCACGTGATGTTCGTGGCCCACATGGACGAAACGGGCTATCGCGTGCGTGAGATCCGCGAGGACGGCACTCTCGTTCTCGATATGGTCGGCGGCAACCTCGAGTGGATCTGGGAATCCCAGGCGGCCGTGGTGCACAGCGCCGGCGGGGTGGTCCCCGCCGTGTTCGAACCCCGTCTCGGTCACCTGAACGCTCGTACTCGCAGGGGGACCGACGACCTCACGGCCTTCACAGGCAGCGGCAGTGCGGATGAAGTTGCCAGTCTGGGCGTGCGGGTAGGGGACACCGTCACGATGCCCAAGCAGATGCGGAGGCTCGGTTGGTTCCGGGCGATCGCGCGCGCATTCGACGACAGGGCCGGCTCAGCAGCGCTCGTCGAGGCAGCGCGCCGGATTGACCCGGCCGCGCTCTCACAACGAGTGACGTTTGCCTGGTCGGTGGGAGAAGAGGTGGGTCTCGTTGGCGCGCTGGCCCTGGCCGAGCGCTTCACTGACATCTCCACGGTGCACCCGGTCGATACGTTCGTCTCCTCCGACGCGCCGCTCGAGTCGGAGCGCACTGCGTACGCTCGCCTCGGGTCTGGTTTCGTGATTCGTGTCGTGGAGAGCGTCAACTACACGCCTGCCGCGGTAGTTGCTCGTTTGCAACGGCTGGCCCTTGTCAACGAGATCCCGGCGCAACTCGGTATGACCTCTGGCGGCACCGATGGTCTGCCGTGGGTGGCGCAGGGCATCCCGAGCGCGCCGATCTCATGGCCTGGCCGCTATTCGCACTCGCCTATCGAAGTGCTCGACTTCCGTGACCTGGACGCATTGATCCGGATGGTCGTCGTGTTGGCCGAGAATCCCGCGGGTCGCTAGTTAACTAGCGTTCGCGGCGGGGTACGGGATTGGTCGGCGACCCGGCGCCAGTCGGCCCCTGCAGTGTCGGCATCATCTGCAACGTCTGCATCATCCGATAGGTCATCGGGTTCATGCCCCAGAGACGCGAGCTCTCATCGGGGTCCTCGAACCACGACAGCGGTGCGAGTTCCTCGGCCGCGCGTTGCGGGCCGCCGGGATCATCGATGCCGGCGAGGAAATCTTCGGCCGCCGCCACGCGCTGGCGCCAGGGCTCAGTCCAGCCGCGGAAGTTGTCCGCGTTGCCGGCTACCAACGAGATGTCGCGAACTGCCCAGCCTTCCTGGATCTCCACCATCCGGAGGTCAACCAAGGTGCCATCGCCGAGTTGCAGCAGCGCGTTGCCGCTTCCTTCTGCGGTAGCGAGCGCGTTGCGCACCTGGAGCCCTTCAAGCGTCAGACTCACGTCCTGCAAGGCGTAGAGGACGTCGTCGGGCGACGGGCCGTCCTGAGCCATTGCGGGGCTGGCGACTGCGACCATGAGGGCCGCGATGGCAGTGCTCTTGAGAGACACGGCTGCTCCGTATCGGGTGGTAGTAGCGACCTACTGAGAGTAGCACGGAGCCCACGATTTCGTCTCGGAGGAGGTGTGATGTCCGCACCCTGCATCGCGGCGCAGGGATGGCCAAGCTCAGCGTAAATGAAAATATATACAAAACAGTATATAAATGGAGAATAGTCGCCCATACAAATTGATCCCGCACCCCGTACGGAATGCCATGAAACGCACCTGGTACCTGATCCTGCTCGCCGTAGGTGGCGGCGCCACCCACGGCCGGGCGATTCGCGACCGAGTCGCAGAACTGTCCGATGGCGAGGTTCAGCTCTGGCCGACGAGCCTCTACGGGGCGTTGCGCGAGCTGCTCGCGGCCGGATACTTGCAAGAGGCTGCGCCCGACACCGAGGAGGACGCACGCCGGCGAGGTTATGAGCTGACGCCGACCGGCCGAGAAGCGGTGCACGAGGGAACCAGACGTATCGAAGCGCTGGCGGCGCGGGCGCGCGAGATCACCGATGCGGTCTGACCTGTCGGCACCGGTACGGTTTGCGATCGCCACATACCGATTTGCCGGCCGGGTACTGCCGGCTCGCTTCCGCAAGGACTTCGCCGTTCCGGCCTGCGACCTATTCGAGGAACTCGCTGACGAGGCGTATCGCGACCACGGTGTGGTCGCGTTGCTACAGGTCTGGGCGCGATGCCTGCTCGATCTCGTGCGCCGCTTGCCGGCCGAGTTGAGGAACGACCGCTTTCCCACGCATCCCCGTGGTTCGAATCTGATGGAAGACTTCCTTACCGACCTGCGCGATGCCGCGCGAGGTCTTGTTCAGCGACCCGCGTTCGCGATCGTGGTGATCGCAACGATCGCCGCCGCAGTGGGTGCGAACGCGGCAGTGTTCAGCGTCGTGGACGCGGTATTGCTTCGCGCTCTGCCGTATCCCGGGGCGGAGCGGGTTGTGATGATCTTCAACCAATATCCGACCCTCGACGTTCGGCGCGGGGCCCAGAACCCGCGCGACTTCATGAACTATCGAGAGATGACCGACGCCTTCGAGACCATCGAAGCCGCGGGCTCGCTCTTCCCGAAGACGCTCACCGGGAGGGGCGCGCCGGAGCGCATCGATACGGTGGGTATCTCTCGTGGACTACTACCCATGCTCGGTGTCGAACCGGTCATAGGGCGCCATCTCTCCGAGTCCGACGATCACACCTCGATCTTGATCAGCCATGCGTTCTGGCGCGACCGCTTCGCCGGCGCAGCCTCCGCCCTCGGCGAAAAGCTCATTCTCAACGAAACAGAGCACATCATCGTGGGGGTTTTGCCGCCCGACTTTCGTCTGCGCCTGCCGGGCTCTACCCGGATTCCCGCGAGCGTGCCGGTATGGAACATCTGGCCGGAGGCCTGGAACGGCGGCGCCAACGGCAAGTGGGACGCAACCGCGCATTGGGTCAAGACTCTTGGCCGGCTTCGTCCGGGAGTCGATCTCTCCGTGGCACAGGCTCAGCTCGATGCGGTTGCGGAGTACCAGCGCACCGATCAGCCGAAGCGCGCGGAGCGTGATGCCACGATCGAGGCGGTTCCGTTGCACTCCGAAGTGGTCGGGGAAGTTCGGCCGATGCTCGTTGCAGTACAGGGTGGGGTAGTCGCGCTGCTTCTCATCGCGGCGCTAAACGTAGGCAATCTCATGTTCGTGCGCGGCGGATCCCGTCGTAACGAACTCGCCGTGCGCGCCGCCTGCGGCGGTAGTCGGACCCGCCTGGTCAGGCTGCTCCTCGTTGAGGCGGCCGTGCTCGCCGGGATCGGGGCTGCGTGCGGTCTCGGTCTGGCGCTCATCGGCACACGCGCTCTTCTACTCGCGGCCCCGACGACCATGCCGATGATCGACAACGTCGCGATCGACCTGCGTGCGGTTGCTTTCACCGCGGCCCTCACGCTCGGTCTGGCGTTGTTCGTGGGTCTCATCCCAGCGGTCCGCAGTACCGGCCGCAGTGGTGCGGCTCTTCCGGGAAGCGACGCGCGCACACATACCGGCGGACTTGGCCGGCTCCGTACCACCCTGGTGGTCGCCGAAATCGCGCTGTCGCTGGTTCTTCTCGTCGGCGGCGGGTTGCTGGTGCGGAGCGTGTGGAACCTACTGGATGAAGACACCGGCTACGTGACGGATCGGGTGCTCACGTTCACTGCGGCGACGCCACGCGAGGTTCGGCAGGGTGACGGGGTGCAGCGCGCAACCTGGCAGAGCAATCCGAGCATGCAGGCTTACTACGCCGAACTCGATCGAGTGTTCGAGGAGCTTCCCGGTGTTGAATCCGCGGCGAGCGTATTCCCGACGCCTCTGGGAGATGAGTCGTCGGGGAGTACATTCGCGCCGGAGGAGTCGCCTGAACTGATGGAAGGTTCTCTGGCAGCCAGCCTCCTGGTGACTCCGGGGTACTTCGACACGATGCAGATCCCGATACTGCGGGGCCGAGATCTGACCTGGGAGGACGATGGAGACAAGCTCGTGGTTTCGGAGTCGCTGGCGAACGCGCTGTGGCCGGAACAAGAGGCTCTCGGTCGCCGGCTGACGGTGGGTTGGTGGAGCGGTCCGGAACCCGGCGAGATCGTTGGAGTCGTGGCGGATACGCGAGCCATCCAGCTCACCGAGCCGGATCCTCCGACCATCTATCGAGCCGCGGCCGCGTACTCGTATTCACCGCAGACGTGGGTCGTGCGCGGTCGCGACGGAGCGGCGGTCGACCCAGCCGCGTTGCGCTCGGCCGTCAACGCTGTTCGATCAGATGTCCCACTGGCCGACGTGCGGCCTCTCTCCGAGTTGATCGGAGCGCAGATGACCAAGACACGTTTCACCATGCGGGTCATCGCTGTGTTTGGTGGAATCGGACTGCTCGTCGCGGCGGTAGGTCTCTACGGCGTACTGGCGACGGTCACAGCGCAACGGAATCGGGAGATCGGCATCCGGTTGGCAATCGGCGCTGCTCCGCGAGGCATCCTGCGCATGGTGCTGTGGCAGGGGGCTTGGATCGCCGCCGCAGGATTACTCATCGGTGCCGGTGGTGCGCTTGCGGCAGGACGCGTCCTGGAAGGGATCCTCTACGGAGTTCCTGCCGCGGATGTGTGGACGTTCGCGCTCTGCGCCGGGATTCTCTTCGCGGTCGGCTTGTTGGCCACGGTCGTGCCTGCGCGCCGCGCCGCTCGGGTCGATCCGGTGAGTTCGCTGCGGGCGGAGTAGCGGGAGGCTACTCCCAGATCCCCAGCATCATCTTGACGTCGTCCGTTGCCATCTGGCGCGGATCCCACTGCGGCGTCCAGACCAACTGGATTTCGACGTCTTCGACGCCTTCCATCTGCAGCGCGCTGCTGTGCACGGCGCCCATGATCTGTGGCCCGACGGGGCACATTGGGGACGTCAGCGTCATCTTGATGTTCAGCTTGCTGGCGGCCTCGTCAGCCTCGACGTCGTACACGAGTCCGAGGTCGACGATCGAGACGTTCATCTCGGGATCGACGACCGGGCGGATCGCTTCCATGACCTCTTCCTTGTTCGGCAGCGAGCCGGCGGAGACAGCCTTCGTTTCCTCGGGCGCCTCGGCGGGCTGGGCGTCGGCCGGCGGGGTCTCGCTCGAATCGTTCATCTGGGACACCTCAGTGAGTTTTGACTTCGATATCGTCGTCGGCTTCGACCTGGTTGGCGAGTTCCGGGTCGTACTGGGCGAGGGCCTGTTCGAGGGTCATCCAGGCCAGCAGCGCGCACTTGATGCGCACGGGGAAATTCTTGACGCCTTCCAAGGCTTCAAGATCGCCGAAGTCCTGACCCTCGGGCCATGACTCGCCACGCATCACCGACTTGAAGGTCTCTTTCAGCGCGATGGCGTCGTCGAGGGATTTGCCGGTGAGCTGCTGGGCGAGCATCGATGCGGAGGCCACCGAGATCGAGCATCCATTGGGCTCGATGTGGAGTCCGTCGATGCGTCCATCGCTATCGACCGACAGCTCCATGACGAGTTCATCGCCGCATAACGGATTGAACCCCTCCACTTTCACGGCGGCGTTTTCGATCGCCGCCGCACCGTGGGGCGAGCGGTAGTGGTCGAGGATTACCTCTCGGTAGAGGTCGTCGAGTCCTTGCATCGGACGCTCCGGTGTCAGGTCGCCAGTCCGAAGACCTTGCGGGCTTCGATCAGCGCGTCGATCAGGTGGTCGACGTCGTCGAGATCGTTGTAGACGTAGAAAGAGGCTCGTGTCGTGGCCATCACGCCGAGTCGCCGCATCAGCGGCTTGGCACAGTGGTGACCGGCCCGTACCGCGACTCCGTGTTGGTCGAGGATCGTGCCGAGATCGTGAGCGTGGATCTGATTGTCGTTGAACGAGGCGAGTCCACATCGGTCGTGCGGATCCTCGGGGCCGTAGATGGTCAGCCAGGGCAGCTCGCGCAGACGCGGGAGCAAGTACTCGTTGATCTTCACCTCGTGCTGCCGGATGGCGCTCATCCCGAGGTTTTCCAGGTAGTCGATGCTGGCGCCGAGGCCCACAGCATCGGCCACGCTAGGCGTGCCCGCTTCGAACTTGTGTGGAACAGCCGCCCAGGTGCTGCGTTCGAGGGTCACGTCGCGGATCATCTCGCCGCCGCCCAGGAACGGATCCATCTCCTCGAGCACGTCGCGCCGTCCCCACAGGACACCGATGCCGAGAGGGCCCAGGGCCTTGTGCGGGGAGAAGGCGTAGAAGTCGCAGTCGAGTGCCTGGACGTCCACCGGGCCATGCGGCACGCCCTGTGCGCCATCGACGAACACCTTCGCGCCGACCGAGTGCGCGGCGCACGCGATGGTCGGGATAGCGTTCGCCGTGCCGAGGGTGTTGGAGACGTGCGCCAGAGACACCAGTCGCGTGTGCTCGTTGAGAACCTCGGAGAGGTTGTCGAGTTGCAAGTGCCCGGAGTCGTCAATGTCGAGGAACTTCAGCTTCACGCCGCGCTCCTGGGCCAGAAGCTGCCACGGCACCAGGTTGCTGTGGTGTTCCATCACCGTCAGCAGGATCTCGTCTCCCTCGCGCATATGCCGTCGGGCCCAGGCGTGGGCGACAAGGTTTACCGACTCCGTCGTGTTCCGGGTGAAGATCACGCTCTGCGGGGAGTCAGCGTTGAGGAACGCCGCGACCTTGTTGCGGGCACCCTCGTAGGCGTCGGTCGCCTCCTCAGACAGTAGGTGCACCCCGCGATGCACGTTGGCGTTCGACGTCCGGTAGAAGTTCGCCATCGCCTCGATGACGCTTTCCGGACGCTGTGTGGTAGCGGAGTTGTCGAGGTAGACGAGCGGCTTGTCGCGCACCGTGCGCTGCAGGATCGGGAAGTCCTGTCGCACGCGGGCGACGTCGAGGGGCGGCGTGGCGGCTACTACCGTGTCGGTCATCGTCTACCAGGCCTCATCCGCGTCAATAGCCGGGGCTGCGACCTGCACCCGGCCGTCGGTCTCGCGGATCTCGAAAGTTCCGATACCGACGACGGCCGGAGCGGTGAGCACGCCGCCTGTGCGTACGTCGAAGCGAGCCCCGTGTCGCGGGCATTGCACCGCGAAGCCTTCCAGACATCCCTCGCCGAGTGGCCCGTCGTCGTGGGAGCAACGATCCTGAACCGCGTAGAGCGACCCGTCGGCGCGAGCGACCACCACGCGAGTTGCCCCGGCCGCGTACGTGCGCACGTCGCCTTCGGCGATCTCATCGCTGGAGGCTACGTCGAACCACTCCGTGGCGCTGGCCATCTCGACTCCGTTCTAGTCGGCGATCTTGTCGGCGACCAGGCTCCACATGCGCTCGCGCAGGCCTTCGTCGTCGATGCGATCGAGCGCCGGACCGAAGAAACCCTCGACGATCAGTCGTTCGGCTTCGCGCTCCGGCAGCCCTCGAGTCTTCAAGTAGTAGACCTGGTCCTGATCGATCGGGCCCACCGTGGCGCCGTGAGTGCAGCGCACGTTCTCGTTGAGGATCTCGAGCTCCGGGATCGACTCGGCCGAGCAGGTCGGGTCGAGCATCAGGTTGCGGTTCTCCTGATACGCCTCGGAGTTGGGGGCATCGAGATCGATGCGGATCAGCCCGGTGTAGGCGGAGCGAGCTTCGTTCTCGAGCACGACCTTGAAGTCCATGTCCGAGAAGCTGTCGCCAACTTCATGAACGTGCTCCGTGTGCGTGTCGAAGTGCTGCGTGCCGCTACCGAAAGTCACGCCGATCATCTCGGACTGGGCGTTCTTGCCCTGCATGACGTTGCTGATGTCCGCTTTGCAGTACTGCCCGCCCAACGCGATGTTGACAGAAGAGACGGTTGCATCGCGTTGCAATAGGAACCGCTGGCGCGCGTGGCTTCGCGCCCGGTCGCCCCAACGCTGCAGGTTGAAGTAATTGAGGTGCCCGTTCGGGAGAACGGTGCCCTCCACTACCGAGTTCGCCACAACGCGCGGGTCGCCCGGCGTGCTGTATTCGTCGATCACGGTGGCCTCTGCGCCCTCGTCCACCACGATCAGCAAACGTGGGAACGCGGCCGACAGGTCGACCCCGTGGCGGCGGAACAGGTGGATCGGCCCTTCGACGACAACGCCCCGCGGCACGTAGAGGAATACGCCGCCAGGGAAGAGCGCGGCATTGAGCGCCTCGAACTTGCCGGCGTCCGGGCTGACAGCCCGCCCGAGGTGCTCGCGAACGATCTCCTCGTGCGTGCCCGCGGCCGTTGCCAGGTCGGCGAGCACGACGCCCGCTTCCTGGAGTGCCGGGCTCAGCCAGGCCGTGTGCAGGCTTGCGTCATCGACGATACCCACGGCGGCGGGCGTTTCTTCCATGCCGGCCGGGAGTTCGTTCACCACTTCGCCGGCAGCTGCCGGGAGCATGGGCGTGACCTTGTCGATCAGGAACTTGTCCGGATCGGTGTAGCGCCACAGGTGGCGGACACGGTCGGGCATCGGTGTGACGTCCCAGGTTTCCCAGGCGTCGTGGCGCCACTGGCCAAGCCACTCCGGCTCGCCGGCAGCTTCACTGATTGCGCGTACTTCGCCGGCGCTCAGGCTCGGCTTCACTGCGGTATCCATTTCTCTGAGTCCTTTTCTGGCGACCGGCGCTAGCCGACCGAGCCTTCCATCTCGAGCTGGATGAGACGGTTCAGTTCGACGGCGTACTCCATCGGCAGCTCCTTCACGAAGGGCTCGATGAAGCCGTTGACCACCATGACGAGCGCCTCTTCCTCGGTGAGCCCGCGGCTCATGAGGTAGAAGAGCTGCTCATCGCCAACCTTCGAGACGCGAGCCTCGTGCTCCACCTGCACCTGCTCCTCGGCGATCTCCATCGTCGGGTAGGTGTCGGAGCGCGAGTTCTCATCCATCAGCAGCGCGTCGCACTCGACGGCTACCTTCGAGCCCACCGCGTCGGGGAGCACCTTGACGATGCCGCGGTACGAGGACCGTCCACCCGCCTTCGAGATCGACTTCGAGGTGATGCGCGACGTTGTGCGGGGTGCCGCGTGGTAGATTTTTGCGCCGGCATCCTGGTGCTGACCTTCGTTGGCGAACGCCACGGACAGGATCTCGCCGTGGGCGCCTTCGCCGAGAAGGTTCACGCAGGGGAACTTCATGGTGAGCTTCGAGCCGAGGTTGCCATCGACCCACTCGACCACCGCGTTCTCGTGCGCGTTGGCGCGCTTGGTGACCAGGTTGTACACGTTCTTCGACCAGTTCTGAATGGTCGTGTAGCGCAGCTGCGCACCAGGCATCGCGATGAGCTCGACGACCGCTGAGTGGAGCGAGTCGCTCACGTAGGTCGGCGCCGTGCAGCCTTCGATGTAGTGCACGCGTGAGCCTTCGTCCGCGATGATCAGCGTGCGCTCGAACTGGCCCATGTTCTCCGCGTTGATGCGGAAGTAAGCCTGCAGCGGAATCGTGACCTCAACGCCCGGCGGGATGTAGACGAACGAGCCGCCCGACCACACCGCGGAGTTGAGCGCGGAGAACTTGTTGTCCTCCGCCGGGATCACCGTGGCGAAGTACTTGCGCACGAGCTCTTCGTGCTCGCGCAGCCCGCTGTCCATATCGAGGAAGATCACGCCCTGCTTCTCGATCTCCTCCTGCAGCGAGTGGTAGACGACCTCGGACTCGTACTGCGCGGACACACCGGCGAGGAACTTGCGCTCCGCTTCCGGGATGCCGAGCTTCTCGAACGTGTCCTTGATGTACTCCGGAACGTCATCCCAGCTCTTGCCCTGCTCTTCGGTGGGCTTGAGGTAGTAGTAGATCTCGTCGAAGTCGATCGAGTTCAGGAGCTCCGTGTTGCCCCAGGTCGGCATTGGTTTTGATTGGAACGTCTTGAGCGCCTTCAGACGGAACTCGAGCATCCACTCGGGTTCCTCCTTCTTGGCCGAGATCGCACGCACGACGTCTTCGTTGATGCCCTTCTCCGCCTTGAAGACAGAGACCTCGGGGTCGTGGAACCCGTACTTGTACTCGTCATTGATGTTCAGGTCGTCGGGTCGAGAGCTCATCGTGATCTCCTAGGCGCCGGCGGCCTGAAGTAGCTCGTCCTCGAGCCACTCGTAGCCGTTCTCTTCGAGCTGGAGCGCAAGCTCTGGACCACCCGTGCGGGCGATCTGACCATCCATCATCACGTGGACAACGTCCGGTGCGATGTAGTTCAGCAGGCGCTGGTAATGCGTGATCACGAGGTGCGAGCGCTCCTCGGATCGCGTTGCGTTCACCCCTTCAGCGACCGTCTTCAGCGCATCGATGTCGAGGCCGGAGTCGGTCTCGTCGAGGATGCAGAAGGTTGGGTCGAGCATGAACATCTGGAGAATTTCGAGGCGCTTCTTTTCGCCGCCCGAGAAGCCGTCGTTGACGTAGCGGCCCGTGAACGACTTGTCCACGCCAAGCAGGTCCATCGCGGCGTTGAGCTTGTCGCGGAACTCGCGCAGCTGAACGTCGCCGTTCTCTGCTCGAGCCTTCAAGGCGGAGTGCATGAACTTCGAGACCGTCACGCCGGGAATGGCCATCGGGTACTGGAACGCGAGGAACATGCCGAGGCGTGCGCGCTCGTCCGTGTTGAGCTCGGTGACATCCGTGCCGTTGTAGAGGATCTGTCCCTCGAGCACTTCGTAGCTCGGGTGACCGAGGGCGACATACGCCAGGGTGCTCTTGCCGGAGCCATTGCGACCCATGAGGGCGTGTACCTTGCCGCGTTCGATCGTCAGATCAACACCGCGCAGGATTTCCTTGCCCTCGATCGCGACACGCAGGCCGCGGACTTCGAAAATCGGGGTCGAGTCACTCATCAGTCTGGCTACTCCCGGTGCCTACGCACCGTGTTGCTTGGCTCTTGGATCTAGGGTTGGTCGCGCAGTTCGAGTCGGTGGACCGTCTGCGCACCAGGGCTGTCCCGGTTGATCGTGGGGGACAGTTCCCCAAGGGGTTGAAGCTCCTGCGACAGCTGGCGCTCGGAGCGCAGCAAATCCAGGAGCGTGATGCTCTGTAGGGTCAAAGTGACCATCTCGGAAACAGTCGACCAGACGGGTCGCAGTGCGCATGAGGCTTCATGCACACAGACCGAGGCCGAACCGCCGTGACGGTCGCAGTATTCGGAATCGAAGATGTCGTTGGAGAGGGCCCGGACAATGTCCGCCACCGTGATCTCGTCTGCGGGTCGTGCCAGCACGAACCCCCCGTTGCGTCCGCGCACGCTCTCGACGAGACCGGCCTGGCTCAGCAGGTTGAGCAGCTTGCCGGCGTAGTCGGAAGTGAGGCCCTCGTTTTCCGCCACCTGCGCACCCGTCATGGGGGCGTCGGAGACATCAGACGCCAGCTGCATCATGCAGCGGAGGCCGTATTCTTCGAGCGCGGTGATCTTCATCGCGATCCGTGAAAAAAGGGAGCCGCAGCGGGCCCGTTACCACCCGGGCGCGCGGCGAAATCTGGCTACTTCCGAAAGTTTACGAAAAGCTGACGGTTTCTTCAACTTTTCCGGGCGACGTCGCTTCCGGACAGTAGCAGCGCGCGAATCCTGAGCGCGGAGGCTCTAGGCGGAGAAGGAGTGGCCGCAGCCGCAGGTGCCCACGGCGTTGGGGTTCTGCACCGAGAAACCCGAGCCCATCAGGGACTCCTTGTAGTCCACCTCGCAGCCCTCGAGGTAGGGCTTGCTGAACAGGTCCAGGAGGACCTCGATGCCGTCCTGAGCCACGACGATGTCGTTGGGCTTGCGCTCATCGAAGGTGAACCCGTACTCGAATCCCGAGCAGCCGCCGCCCTGCACGAAGATCCGCAAATGCTTCCCTTTCGCTTCTTCGAGAGAGTCGAGGAACGAACGCACCTTTGTCACTGCCGCGGCCGTGAAGACCACCGGAGACCCGGCTGGCGGAGCCGTGTTTTCGTCGCTTGCGGGAGCCTGGTTCGGCGTTTCCATACCTGATGCACCGATGTTTGGTGAGAGCGGGGACTTGAATTCAGCATACCCGCGCGTGAGGTGGCCGACAAGACGGCCGGAATCGCGTCGGACTCAGTTGAGCAGCGTGCCGAGCTCGTCGGCCTCGGCGGCTCTCTCCGCCCAGACCATGGCGCCTACGTCCGCCAGAGCGTCACCCACCGACTTGTAGAGCGTCAGGTCGTATTCGGCCTCCCGCAGTAGCCCGCTCGCGTTGGCTAGCGTTGCGAGGTCCCCGCGTATGGCGTCCACGCCGGCCGGGATCAGTCCTCGCGCTGCCGCCTGGATCAGCTCGCCGGCTTCAGTCAGTGCGCCCTCGAAAGTGTCGACCCAGATCGCGGCGCGCGCGACGGTAACGAGTTCGAGTTCGCTTCCTTCGGCTGAGAAGTTGCCGACCGCGCACACGTGCGTTCCCGGCGGTAGCGCAGCGTCATTGACCACCGGCTCGGGCGACGTCGTACACAGAACGATGACGTCGGCGTCAGCGACCGCGTCATCGGCCGTTGCGGTCACGGCGGCGGGAAGATCGAGATCGTCCGCCAGGCTCTCAGCCTTGGCTCTGGTGCGGCTGTGTAGCTTGACCGTTTCGATGGGGCGGACCGCCCGCATCGCTGCGATCATGTCGGCCGCCAGAGCGCCGGCTCCAATGACCGCAAGGCGCCGGGCTTCCGGACATGCCAGGTGGTCGGTGGCGAGGCCGGCCATGGCCGCGGTGCGCCGGGTGGTGAGGCGCGCGGCGTCGGTGATCAGACGCGGCGTTCCCGTTTCGGCATCCAGCAGCACAGCAACCCCCTGAATGCCCGGTCGCCCGTGCTGTGGATTGTCCGGGACAATGCTCACGATCTTGGCGCCGAAACCATGCCCTGCCCAGCCAGCCGGCATGACGCCAAGGAGGGCGTCAGGCGTATCGGTTGCTCGCGGTTGCGGCACGAAGAGTCTTTCGGCGGGTACCGCATTGGCGCTGTCCTTGTAGACGGCGCGCATGGCCTCGATACATGACGCCATCGGCAGCGCCAGATCGAGATCAGCCGCGGACAGATAGCGCAACGTTACTGGCTGGCAGCAATACGCCGAATGCGGGCGCGGGCGCGCGGGCCCACCAGCGGACCGTCGTTGTGAAACAGCCGGCCGTTGTCGGCACTGGCTGCACGATTGAACGCATTGCGCGCGGCGTCGAGGTCGGGAGCATCGCCCAGCGTGAGCGCTAGCCCGAGCCAGTAGTCCACGGCAGCCTGACCGAAGGGTGCATCGGCCGGCGCGGCCGCATCCCAGAGCATGTCGATCGCGGCGTCGATCTGGTTGTTCTCGATAAGCATCAGGGCTTGTTGCAAATGCAGGGCCCAGATCGGTTGTCCGACGTCGGCTGCGGCGATTCCGGCTCCGGCCCGGGCCCACCATGCGAGTGCGGTGACTGCCGACGGCGGAGCGCCAATCTGAGGGGACGGCGCAAGATCGAGTTGCAGGGTAGCGCTGGATCCAGCTCGTTCGATTCCGATTTCTACTCGGCGCTGCGGCCCCGCAGCCTCCATCCAGCTAGCAAAGGCCGTGGCGTCCTGAACCGACCCTCCGGGCAAGCTGGTCAGGCGGTCGCCGGGCGCGAACCCGGCAGAGTCGCCGGGGCTACCAGCCGAAACCGCAGCGACCATGGGCCCACTCTGCGCATCCACGACTGCGAGGCCGTGCCAGGCTCGAGCGGCTAGCAGCGCGACCTCGAGATCGGCCAATTCCGCCGTGAGGTCGGTGCCGGAGTTGGGTTGCAGCGTGATCTGAGCGGGGGGAAGCTCGGAGTCGACGGCCCATACGTTGAGCACCACCGTCGATAAGGCGTTGGGATCCAGGGCACCGATGACGAAAAGCCCTACCGGGGCCTCGTCCTCGAATCGACACCGGATGTCGTCGTGAGCGCCGGTGCCGAGGGCGAGAGCCTCGGCTGGCGTGAGATCCGCGGCGTACAAACTTCGATCGATGATCGTCCAGCCGCGTAGACCTTGCAGCGCACGGAGGAGGGGGGCGTTGGCCGAGTCCCGATCGAGCGCGTCACCGCCCGCAACGCCGAGAAACGCCATACCCGGTCGAAGTTCTATATCCCGGCTCGCGTTGCCGCCGTCAACGACCGTGACAGAGCCTTCCCAGACCCGACCACCCGGCGCGCCGACGAGAAGGGAGTGGTCGCCGACCGCGAGTTGGAAGCGGGAGCTATCGCCGTTTCGAGAAGTGGTGATCCGCTCGCCATCAGCCCATACATCCGCAGTGTTGGGGACGTCGCCGAGAGTTACGTTCCCCACCGCAAGCCGCATGGTCAGCGTGCCGAGGTCGTAGTCGACGAGATTCGGCACTTCGAAGCGTTGGCGGAACGGTCGATGGTCGGGTAGCGAAATCTCGATCTCGTGCCAGCCGGGGAGCAACCCTTCGACCAGGAGCGGCGCCGAGGAATCTTCGTCATCACGCTCGAGCGTGAAACCGACAGCTTCGCCGTCCAGCACTACTCTGGCGCCCGGAGGAATCGTCGCGACCTGGACGGTGGCGCTCGAACGTTCAAGTGTCAGTCCAACGCCTTCCGTGCGGTTGGCTCGTACAGACACCTCTTCCTGTTGTCCCGCATATCCGCGCCTGCGCGCAGAAACAACGTGGTCACCGGCGAGCACCGGGATAATCTCCGGCGGGTCTTCCAGGGCGACGCCGTTCAGCATGATTTCCGCATCCGCCGGGGCAATGCCGACGCGCAGAAACCCAACGAGCCGCTCGCGGCGACGGCCAAATCGATTCAGGAGATCGTCGTCGTCGGTGATCGCGGCGATGGCGTACGCCGGGTCGAGCTGGATCAATCGATCGAGGTGGGCATCGATGCCGTCGGTCCCGTTTGCGTGGCGTGTCGTAACGCTTGTTTCGAGGGCTCGGCGGAGTAGCGTGCGGAGCGAACCCGGGGAGCCGGCGTTGACGGTTTCGGCGCGGGCCACCAAACGGTCCAGGGCGTCGAGCGCAGTATCGGTGTTTCCGGCTCGCAACAGCGTCTCCGCGCGGCCGAGCAAGAGGCGCAGCGCTTCGGGGTCGACTTCTTGCGCCTGCGCGACAGGCGCACTCAGCAGAGCCAGCGCCGCGACCAGGCCGAGCGTGAGGCGTCTCATTCGATCACCATCACAGTCCGGGCACTTCGATCGGCGACATAAATCCGTCCGGAGTCGTCGACGGCGACGTCGCGCGGCCCGCGAAGTTCGAGACCTCCCGGAAGGCCGGGGCCCAGTCGGTGCAGCCGTATGCCGGCGGGGGAGAAGATATCTACGGTTCGCGCATCCCGATCGACCACATAACTGTTGCCGAGTCGGTCGACGGCAAGTGCTTCCGGACGTTGCCAGTTCGTCGCGACGATCACGCCCTCACGCTGTCCATCCGGTCCGAAGCGGAGCACGCGTGATCCCGTCCGCTCGAGCACGTAGAGTCGACCGACGCCGTCGATATCCACGTCGAGAGGCTCCTCGGTTGCCGTCGTGGCGGTGCCGCGGTAGGCACCGGCCGGATCGAACTTGAGCACGCGGCGGGGATCTGCGTCGAGGAGGAACCACGATCCGTCTGGCGTGCGCACGCCGGCCTGGAGGTCCTTGAGCGGTACGGACCGACCGTTGTCATTGCTCATGAAGCCGAGCCGCGAACCGCCGAGCGCGATAACTCCTGCCCGCCGGGTCGGCAGATACGGCAGTCCGTCGACACCCCACCACGGACGGGTATGCGCGTTGAACGTCAACCGACTCGCGGCGTCACGGGCGGGATCTTTCAGGAAGACTGCCGGGGCCCCTTCATCGACCATCAGAACCTGGCCGTCGGCGCTGACCGCGAGAGCGATCGGCCGGTCGATCTCCGCGCCCATGTCCACGACGCGCGCCCGCGTGTAGGGTCCCTGTGCGTCGGCGGACCTCAAATGGAACCTTTGCACGATTGCCAGCGCCCTCCGCGCCGACTCCGCGGCGCCGGAGTCCGCCGCGAGGCCAGTAGCCGACACCACACGCTGCAAGAGGTCGGCGGCGCCGATCCAGTCTTCCTCCGCGAGCGCGACATAGGCCAACTTGAGCGCCGCTCGCGATGTCCATTTCGACGCTTTCTCGAGTTCGACCACATCGAGGTAATCGGCGCCGGCCAGTTGCCAGTCGCCCTGACGCCAGAGCAGATCGCCCAGGCGCAGTCGTGCGGCCGCACGCCACGTCACATCGGGATGCGAATCTCGCGGAAAGATCTCGAGGAGTTCGAGATAGCCATCGCGCGCCGCTTCGAGGTCGCCGGCCTGCAGGCTACCTTCGGCCGCGGCGAATACCGCCTCCGGGCTTTCCTGAGGGGTTGCACCGATCAGCGCAACGAACAGAACGAAGCCGATCACGATTCGGCCGACGTTCAGCGTTCGCGACATACGAGAACCGCTGCTGTGATGTTGTCCGTGCCGTCGATCTCGCACGCCTCGTTCACCAAGGACGACGACGCTTCTTCAGCTTCCTTCGCGCGCATGGCGATCCGGGCGATCGCTTCGCCGTCGAGTCCGTGCACGAGACCGTCTGAGGCAAGAACATAGATATCGTCGACGTCCAGGTCACCTTCCACAAGATCGACCTCGATCGAAGGTTCGACACCGAGACATCGGCTCAATACGTGCCGCATGGGATGGTTCTCTGCTTCCTCCTCGGTGAGGCTCCCGTCGCGAACCTGCTGCCCAACCAAGGTGTGATCTCGGGTGAGTTGTTCGGCAAACCCGTCGCGGATTCGCCAGGCACGACTGTCGCCGATATGTCCGACCAGCACGCGGTTTTCGACGAGCACCAAGCAGGTGAGCGTGGTGCCCATCCCGGCTCGCTCCGGGTTCGCCTCGGCATCCTGGAGGATCTCGGTATTGGCCTCGCCGAATGCCTCGAACATCTGTTCGACCGTCGGGCTTGCACCCGCGTCCCGGATCTCGCCGAGTCGGCGTTCCAATACCTCGATGGCGATACCGCTGGCCTGTTCACCGGCGTTGTGACCACCAAGCCCATCCGCGACTGCCACCATTCCCATCTCGGAATGCGCGCACGCCGCATCCTCGTTGTGCTCGCGCACAGTACCGGTGATCGACGTCGCACCGGCGTCGACCGCGTAGCGTTCTGTCCAGTCGCCTTCTGGCATTGCTTCGGAGCCTGGGTTAGCGGGTGGATCAGGCATCTTCTTTCGGCCCGTACAGCCTGTCAATGTCTCGGCAAACTGCTATCCTCGGCGCGCTTGCAGGGAATCCCACTGAGAGGAGAACGGAATGCTTACGATGGTGGGCGTCGGCTTGGCGATGAGCGTGACTTCAGGGGTCACTTTCTGGTTGGCGAAGCGGACGCAAGGTGAAGGTTCGGGACACGCCGAAACCCCGGATGTCAGCCCCACGCCTGCGCCGAGAACCGAGCCCGAGGCCAAGGCTGTCGCTCCGGAACCATCCTCGAAGCCGGCGGAAGCCGAGCCCGCGCCTGCGGCTCCCGTGGAAGAACCGGTCTCAGCCAAGCCAGAGGCCGCTGTCGATGCACCCTCGGAAGATGCGCCGGCGGCCGAGCCGGTGAAGGCGGAAGCTGCGCCCCAGACGGAAGCTGCGCCCAAGGCGGACGAGACTCCGGCGCCCGCGAAGCCCAAGCCAGCAGCCGCCAAGCCCAAGCCGGAGGAGCCCGAGCCAGAACCAGAGCCGGAGCCCGATCCAGAGACCTGCTACGGCGTCGTGATCGGGATGGACGCGTTCGAGAAGGCGGCGCTCGACGGCGAGTTCGCCTCGGATGAGTACATGTTCTATCTGGAGCCGGAAGGCGTGATGAACGCCGACCTGATCTGCTCGCGCTCGTACCCGGCAGAAACGGTGCGTGGTGGCATCCTGATGACGCGCGCCGCGCGTCAGTGCAAGAAGGTGTACTTCAGCGACAACATCAACCCGGAGAGCTACGAGCTCAGTTTCCCTAAGGAATTCGGGTACGTGAAGTCGCTACAGCACTACTTGCCCGAGAGTCGCGAGCACGCAAAGTACCCCTTCTCGAAGAAGTACTAGCGGCAACGCGCCTACATCTCGGTTGGCTTCACACCCTTGGGGACGTGCGTCCGGAAGACGTAGTCCCACAGCGGCGAGCTCACGCCGTACCAGATGTCGTCGCCCGCAAAGTGATGCTGCAGGTGGCGATTCCGGAGCCCCTTGCCGATGCGGCTCTTGGGCGTGACGAAGTGGGTGTAGAAGTGGATGTAGTCGTAGCAGAGGTAGCCGATGAGGAATCCGCCGAAGAAGGGGAAGACTGTCGGCGTACCGAGCACGGCGTAGAAAATGCCCATCAAGATGATCACGAGCGGCACCGCCATCATGGGCGGAGCCAGTAGCCGATCCCACTCCTGAACGTCGTGGTGCAGTTGATGCACCGGGTAAAAGACCTCACGGAGCTTGTCGTTCTTTGGTTCGAAGTGGAAAAGCCAGCGATGCAAGCAGTACTCGGTGAAGGTCCACACGAAACCGCCGATCAACGCCAGGCTCGCCACCCAGTTGACGCTCAGGCCGAGGTAATAGCCGAAGTAGATCAGGCCCAGACTGAACGGGCCCCAGATGCACAGGGGCAGAGCTGGATGGACGCGGGTCAGGGCTTCGAGGAAGTCGTTCTTGTAGAGCCGAACTTCGCGTTCGCGGGTAACGTGCGCTTTCTTTGCCAAGGTGTCGCCTCGCGCGGCTGCAGGTCAGATGAGTCGGCGGCGAATGCCGGCGCGACTCGTTAGAAAGACTAATCCAGGTGCGCGGTTCGCGACAGTCAGGTGGTGGAGTCAGTCGGTCTCACTGGTGCCGCGGTGCTACAGCCGGACCTTGACCTGATCGTCCTCGACGACCACGTCGTAGGTTCTTACGCGGTCACCCGGCGAATTCACACACGCGCCGGTGGCCAGCTCGAACTCCCACATGTGCCAAGGGCAGGTTACCGAGTTGCCCTTGATTGCTCCGTCGCCGAGGGGTCCTCCACGATGGCAGCAGGTGTTCTCGAGGGCGTAGAAGGCGCCGTCGACGTTGAACAGCGCGATCTCGAGATTGCGGACCTGCAGCACCTTGCCATCGCCGACGGCGAGATCTTGAACGTTGGCAACTGTGACGAGTTTCGCCATTCGGGGCTCCTGGCATCCGGCGATTGAGCTGAGGCGATATTCTGGCACGCATGAGTAATGGCATCGCCCCCGATCATGTCGAGGCCGGCGGCGGCTCGTTTCAGGGCGCTGTCCGCGCCATGTTCGACGGGATCGCGCCAGGCTACGACCGCTTCAACAGGTATGCCAGCCTGGGTATGGATGAGGGCTGGCGGCGCGCCGCCGTGCGTGAATTGGGCGCTTCATCGGGCCGCGTTCTGGATATCGCCACGGGAACGGGCGACCTGGCATTTGCCGCCGAGCGGGCGGGCGCGGAGGTCGTGGGCTGCGACTTCGCGGCCGAAATGATCCGCATCGCCGCGAGCAAGGCCACCGAAGATTGCGCCCGCAGTGCGTTCCACGTCGGAAGTGCCGGGGATCTGCCGTATGCCGGCGGCTCTTTTGCCGGAGCCTTGTCGGCGTTCGCGATGCGGAACGTCAGGACAATTCTCGGACCCGTCGCCTCGGAGATGCACCGCGTGCTCGAGCCCGGCGGGAAGGTTGTGATCCTGGAGTTCACCGAGCCGTCCATTGCCCCGTTGCGTTGGGGACATCACCTCTACACTCGAGTCTTGATTCCGCGCATCGGTGGCTGGCTTACCGGCAGTCGCGAACCGTTTGACTACCTCAATCGCAGCATCGACGAGTGGTTATCGCCCGACGAGTTCGCTGACGTCCTCCGCGCAGCCGGCTTCGACCAAGTGGGCTATCGACTGCTCAGCTTCGGCACGGTCGCACTGCACTGGGGCACGAGGGCCAGCGGCTCGGACTAGGACTCTTCGCCGAAGCTGGCTGCGTCGAGCAACGGCGACTCCACCGCGCGCGAAGTGGTGCCCGCCGGAGCGATTGACGTCGGTACGGTCGCTGTTGCTTCTGCCGGAGCGAAGCAGGCTTCGTCGTTGCAGGCCTGATAGGCCACGACGAAGTCCAGGTTGGCGTCGCCTGCCGCCGCGGCGTCAGTCACCCTGAGCACCACGCCTACCACAACGTCACCCTCCCAGACCTTGAGCGACTCGGGCCAGAATCCGAATGTCTGTTCGATCGGCGGCGGATAGAAGACGTCGACGACCTCGATCCCGGGTGCGGTGACGCCCACCTCTGTGGCGATGAGGAAGTCCTCGGATGCCGGGTTGGCGTTGACGTGGAAGCCGCGCCCAACCTTCACCGCAACAGCTGCCCGCACTTCGGCTCCCTGCACAAGGGGCGTACTGCCGAGTACGGCGGCTGCGCGCACGCGCTCTTCATCGAAGAGTTGGCCGCGTGCAGGTTGGGGCGTCAGAAATGACCCCGCCGCAATTGCGGCGATCAGGATGGCTGCGGCTACGCCGCGTCTGATGCGCATGGTTAGTCGGCCTCCGCCTCACGCTTGGTTTCTTCGATGACCCGCTGAGCGATGTTCGCAGGAACATCATCGTAGCGTGTGAACTCCATTGTGTAGCTTCCGCGGCCGCCTGTCATTGACGTCAGGTCGGTGGCGTACGTCATCAGCTCGGCAAGCGGAATCTCGACGTGGATGATCTGGCGGCCGCGCCGCGGATCCATCCCCTGGACGCGCCCGCGACGGCTGTTCAGATCACCCATCACATCGCCTAGAGATTCGTCAGGCACCGTGACTTCGACTTTCATGATGGGTTCGAGCAATACCGGGCGCGCGCGCGGAACGGCTTCCCTGAACGCCATGGAGCCGGCGATCTTGAATGCCATCTCCGACGAGTCCACCGAATGCTCTTTGCCGTCGAAAAGTTCGACCTTGAAGTCGACGAGCGGGAAGCCCGCGAGGACGCCGCGCTCGGCCGCCTCTGCAACGCCTTTCTCGACAGCCGGTCGATACGACTGAGATATCGATCCGCCGAAGATCTTGTCTTCGAACTGGAAACCGCTGCCTGCAGGCAAAGGCTCCACAGCGATAACGGCCACTCCGAACTGACCGCGGCCGCCCGACTGCTTCTTGTGTCGACCCTCGGCCTCGGCACGGGCGCGAATTGTCTCGCGGTAGGGGACCTTGGGAGGATGCAGCTTGGCGTTGACCCCGAAGCGCCCCTTGAGTTTGGCCAGGGTCACTTCGACGTGAAGCTGGCCCACGCCGGACAGAACGAGTTCGTGCGTTTGCGGATCTCGATTGACCCGCAGAACTGGGTCCTCGTCGGTGAGACGGGCCAGTGCCTGAGAGATCTTTTCTTCGTCGCCCTTTGACTCCGGCTCGAGCGCGAAGGAGATCGCCGCCTGCGGATACTCGACGTGCTCGAGCTCGAGAGAACTGCCCTTGGCGTGGAGGGTGTCACCCGTGCTCGTATCCTTGAGCTTGGCCACGGCACAGATCTGTCCGGCGACCGCAGAATCGATGTTCTGCAATTCCTTGCCCTGGGGCGACGACAAGTTGGTCAGGCGCTCGTCCGCGTCGGTCCGGGCGTTGATCGCATGATCGTCGGCCTTGAGCGTGCCCGCGAATACCTTGAGGAAGTTGATGCGCCCCGCGAAGTCGTCAGATACGGTCTTGAAGACCAGCGCGGCGAAGGGTGCTTCGGGATCCGTATCCGCGAACACCGGCTTTCCGTCATCGTCGTGGTGAATTAGCTGCGGGTGCTCGACTGGCGATGGCAGAAGCTTGACGCAGGCATCCATCACGCGGTCCGTGCCAATGCCACGGCCTGCGGCTGCGCAGTACACGGGGTACAGGCGACGCCGGTGCACTGCGCGGCACAGGCCTTCCATGAGCTGTGCGTCGTCGAGGTCGCCTTGTTCAAAGAAGGTGTCCATGAGCTCTTCGTTGCTCTCGGCGACCATTTCGACAAGAGCTGCTCGGGCCTCTTGCGCAGCCTCTTGAATATCGTCAGGAACATCGCCGGCCTTGCCCTTGCCGTCCCCGTCCGCTTCGTATGTGTAGGCCTTCATCTCGAGCAGATCGACGATGCCTTTGAAGTCGTGGCCTGATCCGATGGGGAGTTGCACCGGCACTGCTTCGCGGCCGAATGAGTCGACACAAGTTTCAACCGCGTGGGTGAAGTCGGTATTTTCGCGATCGAGGCGGTTGATGAGGATGATCGCCGGGATCGAATCTTCTCTTCTGTACTGCCATACCTTCTCGGTCATCACGTCGACGCCCGCGAGGGCGTCTACCGCCACGATCGCGCCGTCAGCAACGCGCAACGCTCCCTTGGTCTCGGCTCGGAACACGGAGTAGCCGGGCGTATCGATGAAGGTGATCTGAGAGCCCTTCCAGTCGGTGTGCGCCAGCGCCGCCTGGATCGAGATCTGGCGTTCGACCTCTTGGGCGTCGAAGTCGGTCACGGCGTTGCCGTCTTCCACTCGTCCCATACGGTTCTGCGCGCCGCTCGTAAGAAGGCACGCCGATACCAGCGTCGTCTTGCCGGTATCTGCGTGCCCGATTACACCTACGTTACGTAGATCCGCTGTCTTGTACTTGGCCATGGCGCGACCTCCGGCATGGGGTCCGCGCGAACCACGGCGCATCGCGCCGGGCGCTTGTACGCCCCGGCGACTACTTGCGGCAAGCGCGGGGGGGTGAGCGAAGGCGCGATCTTATCATTTCGCCAAGGCGAGAATCCTGGCCGCCTTCAGCCCGTGTCGCGCCAGTCGCGGAGGGTCCCGAGGAGCTCCAGGATATCGTCAGCTAGGGGCACTTCGAACGTCACGGACTCGCCGGTGACCGGATGTTCGAACGCGAGGCGTCTCGCATGGAGCGCGGGGCGAGGAAAGTTCGCCACGGCTGAACGGATCCGTCCTTCGGTGATACCGCGCCATTGCCGGCCCGCGTAGTCGGTATCTCCGACGATCGGATGGCGGAGATGAGCCAGATGCACACGGATCTGGTGAGTCCGACCCGTGCGGGGGCGCGCCTCGATCAACCCGAAGCCGGGCATACGCTCGATGCAGCGCCAGTCGGTGATCGCCTCGCGCGCATTACGGGCCCGGGTTGAAATGCGCTTGCGATCCTTGGGATCGCGACCCAACGGAACGTCCACCGTGCCGGTCGGATCCTCCGGGGCACCGTATACCAAGGCCAGGTATTCCTTCCTCACCAGACGTTCTGCAAACTGACGGGCCAGTTCACGATGCGCGTGGTCGGTGAGGGCTACAGCAACCACTCCGCTGGTGCCGCGATCGAGCCGATGCACGATCCCTGGCCTGGAGGCGTCCGCGATTGCGGTTAGCCGGTCACCGAAACGGTGCAAGAGCGCGTGCACCAGGGTCCCGGTCGGATGTCCCGGTGCGGGGTGCATGACCATGCCCGCAGGCTTGTTGATGATCGCGATCGCTTCGTCTTCATAGATGACGTCCAGCGGGATGGCTTCCGCCTGCAACGCGGTTGTTGCCGGTCGCCGGGCGACCGTGATCACGATGCAGTGGCCCTCTTCGACAGTCAGCGATGCCTTGCTCACAGGCTGATCGCCGATCCGTACGGCACCCTCGTCGATCAATCGCTGGACCTGCGCGCGCGAGAGCTCATCCAATCGGCCGGCGATGAAGCGGTCGATCCGGGTGCCTACGTCGTCCGGTCCTGCTTGGAGCTCGCGGTCGGTCACACCCTCAGGCGTTGCTCTCGGCGGCGTCCGTCTTGTTCATGCGCAGACGCGCCAGCATGCCGAGCGCCACAGTGACCATCAGGATGGCCACGAACTGTGATGTCGACAAACTGCCGTCGAAGATCGAGCCGCGCGGGTCTCCCCGCCAGAACTCAACGGTGAATCTGAAGATTCCGTAGGTGAGGGCGTACACCCAGAACACCTGTCCGTCGAACTGCTTGCGGCGATAGAACCACAGCAGGAACGCGAAGATCGCAAGGTTGCCTAGTACGGAGTAGATCTGGGTCGGGTGCAGCGCGATGTTCAAGGGGACGCCGACCAGCGTGCCGCTGTAGCTGTCGGTGAAGGTCACGCCCCAGGGCAGTTCCGTGGGGATGCCGTAACAGCAACCGGCCGCGAAGCAGCCAACGCGACCGAAGGCGTGTGCCACCGCGATGGCCGGCGCCGCAACGTCTGCCGAGCGCCAGATCGGCATCCCGGTGCGCCGCATGTACCACAGTGCGACGAGGACCCCGGCGATCAGCCCACCGTAGAAGACGCCGCCTGCCTGCAGCAGGCTAAGAGCCATTTCCGTGACCGTACCGAGGAAGGCCCCCGCTCCGCCGAGTCCAGACAAGGCCGCGCCGACGTTGCCGCCACCGTCGGCCATGATGTTGGAGAACTGCCGCGAGTAGAAGTCATAGTCGACGATGAGGAGCAGCACTTTCGCGCCGACCAGGCCGCCGAGAATCGCGTAGACGCCGAGATCGACGATCCGATCTGTATCGATATCCTCGCGCCGGGCCAACTTGCGCGCGACGGTGATCGCCACCAGGAACGCGACGACCAGGAGGACTCCGTAAGTGTGAATCGTTACGGGGCCGATCCCCGGTAGGGGAATCCGGAAGAGAATCGGAAACATGCGGACCTCTTGGAATCAGGCGTCGTCGGAAACGTCGTTTGCCGTCGCGGCCAACGTATTCGTGTCGTCTTGGGGAGGCGGCGACGCCTCAGGTTCCTCAGGCTCTCGAGCCAGGCTCAGGAAGAGCGCCACACCCCCCATGGTAATCGCTGCGTCCGCCACGTTGAAGGCGGGGAACTCGTAGGCGTTCCAGTGGGCCAGGATGAAGTCCTCCACGTAGCCAAACCGGACTCTATCGATCAGGTTACCGACCGCGCCGCCGAGGATACAGCCGAAGGCCACGAGCACTGTCGGCCGCGCAACTTCGTGCCGCGCGTACGACCAGATAATCACCACGGCAAGAACGGCCACGCCGGCGAGCACCCACCTCAACCATGGGCTTCCAACGGTGTTGAACAGGCCGAACGCCATGCCGCGGTTATGGACGTGGGTGAAGGCCAGGAGCCCGTCAACGAGCGGTAGGCGCGTATGAAGCGCAACCTCGCCCGTGATGACCCACTTGGTGATCTGATCGATGACGACGATCGCTACCGCCATCAAGGCGATCGTCCGCTGGCTCGACGCCGCATTCACGGTCATGACTCACACAGGTCCAGATCGCAAATGAGCACCCCTGGATGGGGTGCTCATCTGAGGATCGATCGAGGAGTGAGGACTGCGTTAGCTTCCTTGGCCGGCTTCCTCGACAACGATGCGGTACTTCTCGGCGCTGCGGGCGTCAGGGTAGGGAAGCATCGCTTCGCCGCCCACGCTCATCTCGCTTTCGCCTGCGATCGTGATCATCTTCGTGTCGGAAGCCACAACGCCGCCGGAGTTGTCGAGCAACTGCAGCGAGACGTTGACCATTGCTTCGCGACTGCTCGGGTTGCTCAGCGTGGAGTTCCACGTGTAGGTAGCCTGCTGATCCTGCTTGGCGCCCCAGGCGAATGTGGGATTGGTCGCACGAACGATCTCAACATCGTCCATGTCCTGTGCCACGGCGGGAATCGCCACGGCGACAAGAGCAAGCAGAGTGATAGCAGTGGTCAGGCGTCGCATGAGGGTCGTACTCCTTGATCGTTCAACGGACCCGCGCATTGTAGCGCGAGCGCGGGAAAAGCTCGACTTGGGGTGACTGTTTTCGCTTGAAATTCCTTGGCTCGCGCACTATTCGGATCCGCCGGCCGCGGTCTCGGCGAGTGGGTCCAGACTGACGGCCCGAAGTCCGTGCCCAAGCGTCGCGACGAGCGCGAAGCCCGGTGCCTGTGGGCTGGCCCGAAGACTCCAGGCACGGTACAAGCCCGGATCCTCGTCCAGGATGAGCCAGTGCTCGCCGTCGCCGTGGCCGCGGTAGATCGCGCCTCGGTAGTCGAGCACCAGGATCTGCTCCGGTCGTGCTGGGTCTACCGCGATGGATCGCAGGCGTGCCGCAGGCCAGGGGAGTGGGAGCGGGACCCAGGACGCACCGCCGTCGTCCGTGCGAAAGATCTCAGTGGTGGTCATCGCGTAGCCGACGCGAGGATTGGTCGGATCCAATGCGACCCCGCGCACGGGGTCGGTAATCCTCGGAGGGGTCGCTCGAAGGGCGCGGCCCTCCAGCGCATCGCGAACACGCCCGCCCGTTGGGCCGCCTGGCCCGTGTGCAAGAAAGTGCTCGCCTTCAACGGCGAGCGCAGTAACCGGGGTGCCATCTACGATGGGCCGCCACACGACAGGAGCCTCTGCGTCAAACGGTAGTGCTGCACCTTCGGTGCCGCGGAGCGCCTCGGCCGTCGCGACGAAAAGGCCAGCGGTGGTTGCCGCAAACACCGCGCCGTTGACGTTGTGCGCGATCTCCACGGCGTTGGTCTGACCGGGGGGCGCCGGCACCGGTTCCCAACGGCCACCGGGGTAGGCATTCCACCAGCTCGTTTCCGAAACCACCAGGACCCGGTTGATCGGTTCCAACTGGGCGCGCAGAGCTACGATTTCGCCAATCGCCGGTGTGACACCGAGAGGCTTCCATGTCTGTCCGATGTCGGTGGAGTAGTGAACCGACGTCGATGTGGTGCCGTCCGCGCGGGCTGCGAACAAGAAGCGAGGCGCACCGGGTAGGACGTCGAACGCGACCACGCGGGAGGTGAATAGCCCCGAGTTGCTCTCCGCAAGTCCACCCGACGTGGGGCCCACCAGGATCCCACGCTCTTCGGTGGCCACATACAGACGATCGCGCTCAACATCGAGCGTCATGCCGCTCACGGTAATCGCGGGAACCAGCATCTCCCAATTCAAGCCACCGTCGGTGGACTTGTAGAGGGCGCCACGCGTGCCCGCGAAGACCCTCTCGGGATCGGTGGGGTCGTGCAGGATCACGTGCACTCGATTGTGCGTGGTCTCGAGCCCAGTACGGCGCTCGTTCCACGAGCCACCGCCGTCGTTTGAGCGGTAGAGGAAATTACACGTTCCGGCGAACACGGTGTCCGGATCGTGCGGACTGATGGTGAGCGAGAAGATGTCTCGATCTATCGCCATCCCCTGATAGATCCGCGTCCAGGTCTCTCCACCGTCGCGCGTCCTGTAGACCTGTCGCCACGTCCCGGCATAGACATGGTCCGGATCTCGTGGGTCCACGGCGAGCGACTCGATGAAGTTGCTCGGCAGTCCAACTCCATTGATATTCCGCCAGGTCACTCCGTCGTCGTCACTACGCCACACACCACCGATTCCGCCCACATAGAGGCGGGCCATATCTCCCGGCGCCATCGCGATTGCCCGGAGCGATGGCGATCCGGGCACTGCGAGGGGAGCCCAGGTGACCCCGGCGTCACGCGTTTGAACCAGACCACCAGTGCCATCCGAGGTGTAGTAGGCGGCGAAAACGCGCGCCGCTTCACGGGGATGCACCAACAGGTTGTCGATCACGGCTTCGTGACCGAGGTTCACGGGTAGCTCGCGCCAGGTGTTGGCACCGTCGTCCGAACGGAAGATGTGCCCTGTTGCCGAGCCCACGTAGAGGCGGGATGGGTCCGTTGGTGCGGCGGCGATGGATCGCGTTTCGCCTCCGGGCGGACCCAGACTCACGCCTACCAGCCCAGCGAGATCTCCGGCAATCGAGCGGAGCGGGGCAACTTCGGTGGCGCCGTCGCCCGACGTCAAGGCTTCCTGGCCCGCAAGGGGAAGAGCCGCCAAGACGACGGCCGGGACGATGACCAGCATCGCCCCGGCCGTAAGCGCCGGTGCTCGGAAGAACCGAGCGTTCATCTTGTGCCTAGCGCGGCGGGATCGTGACGACGATCTCGATGCGACGGTTCTGCGAACGACCTTCGGCCGTGCTGTTGTCGGCCATCGGCTCACCGGAGCCCATGCCGTTCGCGCTGATGCGCGAGCCGTCGATGCCGTGCGTCTCCATGAGGTACATGCGGGCGTTGTCTGCACGTTCCATCGCGGCGGTGTTGTTGGCGTCATCCGAACCGCGGGAGTCGCTGTGACCGTTGATCACGGCGGTAGCGCCCGGGTTGTTGCGCATCTGCAGCGCGACATCGTCGAGAACCGCCTTGCAGCGGTTGTCGATGCGGCTGCTGCCGGACGAGAACTCGGCGCATGCGAACTCGAGGATCGTGGGCTCGCTCGGTGCCGGCGGTGCCGTCACGCTCACGCGAACCTCGCAATCGGCGGTGCCGCCGTAGCCATCATTGGCCCGGGCGACGATGCGGCCGGAACCGGCCGGAACACCACGGGTGTTCCAGGTCACGGTGTCGCCGGTGCGCGAGCTCAGCGAACCTGCAGCCGCGTCCCACATGACCTCGACGTTATCGCCGTCCGGGTCGCTGGTCGTGGCAACGAGGCGAACGCTCTCACCCTGGCGAAGCGACGTGCGTTCGGCGCGGCAGCTGAGCGTCGGCGCGCCGTTGAGCAGCGGCACCGCACGCGGGGCCGTGCCGGCGAAGACGAGCGGCAGGCGGCGGCTCGTGCTGTAGCTCAAACCGAACTGCACGCCCCAGCGACGGATGGAGTCGTCGATCGAGTCCATCGTGGCTGCGTCAACGCAGGTCCAGGGGTCTCCGCCCTGTGCGCACGAATATGACTCGGCGCCATTCTTGATGTTGACCTGATAGTTACCGGCTGCGTTGATGGCGAGCCCGGACTCGAAGGTCATCCGCAGGCCGGCGCTGACGAGGCTCTGGTCTCCGGCGCGCGCATACGTCCGGTTGTTGCTGCGGGTCGTCGCGCGGCCGTTCCATTCAGCGATGAACTGGAGTCGCGCACGCGTGGGCACCTGGATGCCGATGCCGTAGAGGAACTCGGGGCTCGTGAAGAACGTGTACTGCGACGGGAGCCAGATCACCGGCTGGCCCTTGACGTTGGAAGTCAGCGGTCCGTTGAGCTTTGAGCCGAGGTCCGGCGTGTCGTGGTAGACGTAGCCGAGATACGAGTTGAACCCAACCGAGTCCCAGGCTTCGACTGAACCAACGAGACGTCCCTCTGCACTGAAGGCACCAGTACCGATGCCGTCAGCGGTCTTGGACGTCGGCAGCTTCACCGATGCCATCAGCGATAGGCCTTCGTACTCGTACGGGTTCCCGGTCAGGCGATACTTTGCGCCGACCGAAACGTCGCCGAAGCCCTGATGGTCCGGGCCCACCGCGAAGGGGTGTTCGTTGATGGCGAAGCCGGAAATCGGCGCCGGAATCGGAGTTTCCGTGCGGTCGAAACCCCCGCGTAGGAATCCATCGATGATGGCGCCCTCGGCCGTAAACCGACGATCAATGGAGACTCGCGGTTCAACAGACAGAAACAGCTCGACGCGGTCGCTCAGGCCGTAGGCGCCCTGGAACCCGATCGTCTCGATCTTGGTGTCGCCTTCTTCGCGAGCGAGATAGCTGTAGGAAGCGCCAATCGCCCACTTGCCCTGCTCGAGCGTGCCCGCTCGCGGAACCATGAAGAGGCCTGTCGTGCCCGAGGTCATGGTCGGGTCATCGTTGATCTGAGCGGAGGCCGGCAAGCCGAAGCTTGCGGCCAGACCGCCGATTGCCAGCAGCATCAAGAAGCGACGCATCAATCAATCCCCCGGGATGTGGATGCCATGTATGCGGTGACGAGTGCCCAGAGTCAAAATGCGGGCACGCCGAGTCCAACGCGAAATCTAGTTCAGACCGCACATTGTACACACGTTCGCGAACAACGCCAGAAAGTTGAGGCCCCCCAACAGTGTCTTTGCAAGACTTTCTGCGCAGGCAGATTCAGCTACGACCGACGGGCGTTTGGCCAACCGATAACCTTCCAGTTTCGCGCACCGCTCCCGATCCGCTGAGACACGGCGCATGCCCGCATGCCAGGGCGTCAACCGGCCGCCGCAGGAGAGTCAGGAAGTGAAGCATTCGCACAGCACGCGTCGCGCCCGGACGGCGGCGATTGCCCTCGGATTGTTGTTGGTCGGAGCACCGGTCGGTGCCCAGGAGTCGACCGGCCTGGATCTGACTCTCGCGGAGGCGGCTCGACTCGCCTTTGAGCGCAATCTGGATATCCGCGTGATCGCGTACGATCGCTCGGCTTCGGCGGCGCGAGAGACTGCTGCTCGGGGTCGCTTCGAGCCACTTCTTTTCGTCGGACTGCCCGGCGCATCATCCGTAAATCCGTTCCCGGGCGGCGCCGCGTTTGGCGCGGGGTCCGGATTCGGCGGACTCGGATTTGCCGACATCAAGACCCCGGCGTCCACCGCTCTGGCTGGAGCCGACGTCAGCACCAATCAATCTGTCGCCGGTCTCATTGATTTCCAGCAGACGTTGCCCTTCGGCCTGCGCTACGACGTGAGCTACAACGTCGGCCGTACCGAGACCAACAGCATTTTCCAGAGTCTGAACCCCAGCTGGGACAACACACTCGCGATCAGCGTTGTTCAGCCGCTGCTCAACGGTCGCGGCGAGGCTGCGGCGGCAGCGGAGTTGCGGCTGGCGCGAGTCAATACGAGGGCCTCGCGCGCGACCTTTCGCGCCCAAGTCGAGGAAGTCCTCCTGCAGGTCGAGCGCGCCTATTGGGAACTCGTGTTCGCCGAGCGCGACCTGGAGGTGAAGACGTCGTCGCTGGAGCTTGCTCGCGAGCAGCTCTCGCGCACGGAGGCTCAGGTGGAAGTTGGCGTGATGGCACCCATCGAAGCCACCCAGGCGGAGGTGCAGGTCGCTGCACGCGAGACCGACTTGATCGTGGCGCGGAACAACCTCGCCAATTCCGAAGACACAATGCGCGCTCTCCTGCGGGCGGAGAGCCTGCCCAACGGCTGGGAGACCGCCTTGCGGCCAAGCGACGCGCCAGTGGTCGAGGCTACGTCGCTGGATACTCCAGCACTGGTTCGCGCGGCGCTCGAGCGCCGCGCGGAAATGGCTCGCGGCGACGCTGATCTCGAAGCTCGCGGCGTCGAGGTTGCCGCGACCGACAATGGGCTTCAGCCGCGGCTCGACCTCGTCGCCCAGCTCTCGACGAACGGAGTCGGTGGCGATCTGATCGTCCGCGACGGTTTCCCCGGAGAGATCGTTGACGTTGTCCCGGGCGGTTACGGCGATGCACTCGACCAGATGTTCAGCCTGGACTTCGTCTCCTGGCGGCTTGGCGCGAACGTGACGATCCCGATCGGTAACAGCGGCGCGGAGGGCAACCACGCCGAGGCCATGATCGGGCGCGATCGCGCCCAGGCGGATCTTCAACGACTCACTCAGCAGATCACGCTCGAGGTCCGGCGCTTCGCGCGGGGTGTTGAGGCTGCGGCGGAGGCTGTCGAGTCAACGCGCAAGACGCGAGAACTCGCCGAGCAGCAGCTCAGCATCGAGGTGGACCGCTTCGATGTGGGAATGTCCACCAACTTCGAAGTTCTTCGTTTTCAGGAAGACCTCGCGGCCTCGCGGTCACAGGAGCTCCGCGCGATGATCGAATACCGTCTTGCGTTGGCCGAGCTGGGGCGGGCCACCGGCGACCTACTCGACAAGTACAACATTCGAATCGCGTCGACTGACGAAACTGAAGGCGATAGCACCGAATGAGAGTGAAGAGCGCGAGGATTCACGCCCATGGCGGGCTCGACCAGATCGTCGTCGATGAATTCGACCTGCGGGAGCCAGGCGCGGGCGAGGTTCGCGTCGGTGTGCGGGCCGCGGCCCTCAATCATCTCGACCTGTTCGTGCTGGCCGGCATTCCGGGGATCGACATGCCTCTGCCTCACGTTCTTGGCGCCGACGGCGCGGGTGTCGTTGAGGCCGTTGGGCCGGACGTAACGAACGTCGCGGTTGGAGACGAGGTGATTCTGAATCCGGGTCTGTCGTGCGGCACGTGCCCGAATTGCATGGCCGGCGAGCAGAGCATGTGTCCGCGCTACGAGATCTTCGGCGAACATCTCGACGGGACGTTTGCACAGGCGATCGTCGTGCCTTCGATCAACTGCCATCCGAAACCGGAGCGGCTCTCCTGGGAGCAGGCCGGGTCTTTCGCGCTTGCGACTCTGACGGCCTGGCGGATGATCGCCACCAACGCGGGTGTCGGACCTGGTCAAACTGTCTTGATCCACGGCGTGGGCGGGGGCGTAAGCCTCGTGGCGATGCAGATCGCGCTGGCGGCTGGCGCCGAGGTTTTTGTGACCGGTCACTCCGAGGAGAAGCTCAAGCGCGCGGCTGATCTCGGGGCGACGCGATGCTGGGACTACAGATCGGCGAACATCGCACGGGAAGTGCGCTCGGCCACCGACAAGGTGGGAGTCGACATCGTGGTGGACAACGTTGGCGAGGCCACGTTCGCCGACTCGATCAAGGCCTGCCGCAAGGGCGGAGTGATCGTGACTTGTGGCGGCACCACCGGCCCCAAGCTTCCGGTCGATGTGCGCTATCTGTTCTGGAATCACATCCGCATCATGGGATCGACCATGGGCAACGAAGTGGACTTTCAGCGCATGCTTGCTGCGGTTTCCAGTGGCGCCATCGAGCCCGTCGTCGACTCGGTCTTCGAGCTAGAAGACACCGTGAAGGCGTTTGAACGGCTGCAGGCTGCCGAGCAGTTCGGCAAGGTCGCTGTACGGCCGTCGTGAATGGAAGCTAGAAACCGATGAGTTCGCGGCTACGCAACTGGGCGTCCTTCATCAAGGTCGAGCACACCTTGTTCTCGCTGCCGGTGATGTTCGCCGGAACGTTTCTCGCGGCGCGCCAGACGCCGGAACCTCAGTTGCTTCTCTGGGTGCTCCTCGCCGGGGTTGGCGCGCGCACGCTCGCCATGGCGCTTAACCGATTGATCGATCGCCACGCCGATGCGGCTAACCCGAGAACCGCGGATCGCGAGCTGCCGGTCGGCAAGATGACTGTGGGCGAGGGGTGGGGGATCGCCGCTGGCGGTTTGGCGATCTATGCATGGTCCTGCTCGAATCTGCCTCCGATTTGCCAACAGCTCGCGCCGGTCCCCGTACTCGTATTCGTGGCCTACCCGTACCTGAAGAGGTTCACGCCGCTGGCCCACCTCGGAATCGGCCTTGCGCTCGCTCTGGCGCCGCTCGGCGGCTGGGTGGCGGTTCGGGGTGACCTCGTGAACATCACGCCGGCGATCCTGCTCTCGGCCTTCACTCTCCTGTGGGTGGCGGGCTTCGACATCATCTACGCCACGTTGGACGAGGATTCAGACCGAGCCACGGGCATTCGATCGATGCCGGCTTGGCTTGGGACAGCGACGGCTCTTCGGGTCTCGATGGCGTTCCACGCGGTTGCCGTCGTCGCGCTGGGCACGCTTTACGCCATGTTTCTCGATGGTTTGTTCGCAGGCGTCGCGGTTGTCCTTGTTGCAGTCCTGCTGTTCCTGGAGCAACGTCTGGCCCATCGCGTGAACTTCGCATTCTTCCAGATCAATATCGTGGTGGGGTTCGCGGTCCTGGGTGTCGTGCTTCTCGGCATCCAAGGCCTCTGAACGAGCGAACCCCTACGCACACTCACGCACGACCGGAGCTCTCGGATGCCCGACCGCGTTCTCGTAGCCATTACTGGCGCCTCCGGCGCCCCGTACGCGGTGTCCTTGCTCCGGCGCGAACTCGGGGAAAAGTACCTGGTTCTGAGCAACTGGGGCCGGATGGTTCTCGGAGAGGAAACGGGTCTCACCGAGGATGATCTCCGGCCGCTAGTGCGACGGGTGTTCTCCGACAAGGATCTTGCGAACGCCTTCGCTTCTGGCTCCAACCCTTTTGACGCCATGGTGATCGCGCCGTGTTCGCTGAGCACGATGGCCAAGATCGCCACAGGAATCGCCGACAGTCTCATTACCCGAGCTGCGCTCGTGGCGCTGAAGGAGCGCCGGCGACTCGTACTCGTGGTGCGTGAAGCACCGTGGACGACCAGCGCGCTCGAGAACGCAGCGCGTCTATCGCGTGACGGCGTTGTGATCTTGCCAGCGTCGCCGCCCTTCTATCACCGTCCGCAGAATCTCGAGGAACTGGTCGAGCACATGGTCGACAAGATCGAAGGTGTGCTCGGCGGTGAGCCACAGCGCCGCTGGCGACCCGAACAGCTAGATGACGGAGATCCCGAATGAGTCGCCGTGACCTCCGCACTTTCGTCCGCGAGCTCGAGTCGGCGGGTGAACTTCATCGCGTGCAGGCGGAAGTGGACGCCGAACTCGAGATCACCGAGATCGCTGGCCGATCAATGCGAAGCGGCGGCCCAGCCCTCCTGTTCGAGAACGTGCGTGGCGCAAGCTACCCGCTGTTGATCAACCCGCTCGGCAGTGAGCGGAGGATAGAGATCGCGCTCGGGAGGGAGCCGGAGTCGATCGGCGCGATGCTTCTCGACTTGGCTCACAGGGCGAACCCGCCCAAGCCCAAGGCACTTTGGGAGGCGCGGTCGTCGATTTTCGAGGTGCTCTCCATGCGCACACGACGCATGCGGAATGCACCCGCGCAGGAGGTCGTCGAGTCGCCGCCCGATCTGAGCGAGTTGCCTGTGCAGACCACATGGCCGGGCGACGGCGGCCCCTTCATGACGTTCGCAGTGGCGATCACTCATGACCCTCTCACTGGTGAGCGCAACACCGGGCTCTACCGACTCCAGGTATTCGACAAGACCACCACCGGGATGCACTGGCAGATTGTGCGCGGCTGCGGAAATCACTACGCCCGGGCGGAAGCCCTCGGACGGCCGTTGGAAACCGCCGTCATCGTCGGTGCCGATCCGGCCCTGTTGCTGTCAGCGATCGCGGCCCTCCCCGAGGGCATGGACGAGATCGCGTTCTCGGGCATCCTGGCCGGCGGCCCGTGCCCGATGGTGCGAGCGAAGACGCTATCGATGGATGTGCCCGCGAACGCGGAGATGGTTCTCGAGGGAACAGTTGCCCCCGGTGAGCGGCGCATGGAAGGTCCCTTTGGCGACCATTTCGGCCACTACTCGCACGCCGCACCGTTCCCTGTGTTCGAGGTTTCCGCTGTTACCCGTCGTCGGGACCCGATCTACCTGTCTGCCGTCGTTGGGCTGCCGCCACAGGAAGACAAGTACATCGGCAACGCGACGCAAGAAATTCTCGGCCCGCTGATCAAGCTGATTCACCCCGAGATCGAGGAAGTGTGGGCGTATTTCGAGGCCGGCTTCCACAACTTGCTCGTCGTGTCGGTGCGGCAGCGCTTCTACAAGGAAGCTGTGAAGACAGCCCTGGCTCTCCTGGGCACAGGGCAGCTATCGCTCACCAAGTGTCTCGTACTCGTCGATGCCGATGTGCCGGTGCGTGACTTCGACGCTGTGGTCAGGGCGATTGGCGAGAACTTCGACCCCGATCGTGACTACCTCCTTCTGCCTGGGGTGCCGCTCGATACCCTGGACTTCACCAGCTACCGCATGAATCTGGGCAGCAAGATGGTGATCGATGCCACGACGGGCGAAACCAGTGCGCTCCATGGTCGGCCTGGTGCCGATCGGGAAGCGGTGGTCGAGGCGTTTGGGGCCCGTCCGGCTGATCTCGGCGAGCCCGCGACCTATGGCGTTGGCGAGCCAGCGCCGCGCTCGTCGGCTCGTATTCCCGATCCCCGCACGCTCGATGGGCGCATAGAAGAGTTCACGGTCGTTGAGGACACCATGCTGATCGTCAAGGTGGCGGAAGCCGGCTCGGAAGTTGTGGCCACTCTTGTTCGCGGCGATCTGGGCCCGATTCGCCTTGTCGCCGCCGTCAGCTGTGACGTGGACCTGCACGATCGCGAGAACCTGATTTGGGGTGTGTTTACCCGCTTCGACTGTGCCCGTGATGTGGTCTTCAGTCGCTCCGAGACGCGGGGGCCTTGGACCACGAATTACGGCGTCCTCGGGATCGATGCGACCTTCAAGCCGGGGTATCCAGATCGGCTCGAAATGGACCCCGACGTAGTGGCCAGAGTCGACAGCCGATGGGCGGAATACGGGCTAGACTGAAGAGGTCACGGGGAACACTTCATCGACTCAGGGCCGACCGAATGCAAACGTCCACTGATCCGCGACTGCAACGAGTAATCGACAAGCAGGCTGCCGGCGACCGTCTTGATGCGGCGGATGGCTTGGCGATGCTCGAGACCCACGATGTGGTGGGACTTGGCCGCCTGGCGAATGCCGATAAGGAACGCCGCACCGGGCCGTTCGTAGCCTTCGTCCTGAATCGACAGGTCAATCCCACCAACGTCTGTGTGCTGAGCTGCCGTTTCTGCGATTTCGCGACCAAGGTCGGCGACGATAACGCCTACGAAATGACCCTCGAGAAGATCCGGCAACGGGTGTCCGAGCCTATCCGTGAGGTGCATGTCGTTGGCGGTATGCATCCCGACTGGCGGTTCGAGCGCTACGTCGAGGTTCTCGAGGCGATCCGGGAAGCCAACCCGACGGCGCAGATCAAGGCGTATACGGCTGTCGAGATCGACTTCTTTGCGCACCTCGAGAAGATCTCGGTTGATGAGGTCTTCGAGCGTCTCGAGGCTGCAGGGATGCAGGCGATGCCGGGTGGCGGCGCCGAGGTCTTCTCCGAGCGCGTTCGCGAGATCATGTACAAGGAGAAAATGGGTCACGAGCGTTGGCTCGAGATTCATGAGATCGCGCATCGGCGTGGCCTGCGCACGAATGCCACGTTGCTGTATGGACACGTCGAAACGTACGAGGAGCGGGTCAATCATCTGCTCATGCTGCGTGAGATGCAGGATCGAACGGGCGGTTTCCTCAGCTTCATTCCTCTGGCGTTCCAGCCCGGATACACGAACATCGTCTCGCGGCAGGCCTCAGCCATTGAGGATCTCAGGACGATCGCCACGTCACGCCTGATGCTCGACAACTTCCCGCATATCAAGGCGTACTGGGTGATGCTGGGCGAGGAGACAGCATCGATGGCCCTGCAGTGGGGCGCCGATGATCTTGATGGGACGATCGGCGAAGAGCTCATTGCGCACGCAGCGCTTGCGTCCTCGCCCGCCGGAATGACGACACACAAGCTGGTGAAACTCATCCGCGAAGCCGGCCGTTTGCCCGTGCAGCGAGACGCTCTCTACAACGTCGTCGGCGTGTATCCGGCACCGGGTTCTGACACGCACTGGGCACAGCGCCATGGCGACGGTGGCGTGGACCCTGTTCCCATGCGCGGCCTGCTTGCCGAGGCCAAGGCGCTGGACGTTGAGGGCCACGGGGTCAAGACTTGGGAGATGGTCACCGACGCGGGGCGCGAGGTCCGTGAGTTGGCACAGAAGGCGGCCACCGAAATTCCTGCAGAGGCGGTCTGGCTGACCGAGGAACTGCAGCAGGAGTCGGCGGAGAACGTCGTATGAGCGCGTTGCGCGTCGCCCGCATCCCGTACCTGAACTCTGCGCCGTTCTACCAACAGCTGGCCGGAGCCGGCTTCGAGCTTGTGGACATGCCACCGCGAGAGCTCGGCCGATTGGCTTCCGCCGGGCAGGTGGATGCCGGCATTCTCTCGCTCTGCGATTTACTTCGAGATCCGGTATTCGACGAGCTCGGCAAGATCGGGATCTCGGCCGACGGTCCCGCGCACTCGGTGCTCCTGTTTACCCGTGGCGAGCTGAGCGATCTCGAGGGCGGCACGATAGCGATCACCGGCGAGACGAGCACGTCGTTCCCTTTGCTGCGCCTCCTGCTCGAGACGCGACACAGTATTTCCACGGACTTCGCGCGTCGTCCAAACGGCCCGCAATCTGAGGACGTTGGGCATCTGCTGATTGGTGATGCCGCGCTGAGGGTCGCTGCCGCCGGTGGTCTGGTGCCCGGGCTCGCCGACTACAGTCCGGACATGATTCCGCTGGCGCGTCCGACGGAAGGCGATTGGACTCACGTCGTAGATCTCGGCGCCGCCTGGAAGCGATGGCAGGGGCTTCCGTTTGTTTTTGCGCGCTGGGCGGCGGCGACACACGTTCCCACCGCCGATCGAGAAGATCTGCAGCGGCGAATCAACGAGTCGCTGGATACGAGCTCGCTGGACCTGCGTCGGGTGGCGGCGACACGTGCGGCATCCGCCGGTCTCGACGATGAGGCGGGGCGAGCCTATCTCGAGGGCTTTGGATACCGACTGGGATCCGACGAGGAAGCAGGCCAACAACGATTCATCGAGCTACTCGAGGCAACAGACTGGTGGGCGCATGATGAGCGTCTTGCCGGCGTGGAGATTGGAACGTGAGTTCGCCAGACCTCGTGATCAAGGCGTCGCAGGTAATGCGTGCCGAGCGTCAGCGGCTGCAGGACGGTGGGCAACTCGCCGACATGTCCGAAGTTCTTCCAGGCCTCGTGCTTGGCGACCTGGTGCGCGGCGGCGGACACGGGAACCTCGATACGATCCGCGCGAAGGTGATGAACGGCGATCGAGTGACGGCAGAGGAAGGGCTTTGGCTGCTAACGCAGGCGCCGCTGATTGCTCTCGGCGAACTTTCGAACATCTGGCGTTTCCGGCACAACCCAGAGCCGCGCGTGACGTTCGTGATCGACTCGAACCCGAACTACACGAATTTTTGCGATGCCGACTGCCTCTTCTGCGCCTTCTATCGCAAGCCGGGCGACCGCGAGGAGGGCTACGCTCATTCCATCGAGGAACTCATGGGCGTCATTGGCAACTCGGTGGACCTCGGAGCGACCACCGTGTTGCTGCAGGGTGGCCTGCACGACGATATTCCGTTCGACTACTACCTCGACGTGATCCGCGAGTTCAAACAGCGCTTCCCGGACGTCCATCCGCACCTCTACTCCGCACCGGAGATAGGCAAGATCCGCGAGGTTACGGGGAAGTCGTACGACGAGATTTTCGTTGCCCTGCGAGAGGCCGGACTCGACACGATGCCTGGCGGTGGCGCCGAGTTGCTTTCCGATCGAGTACGCATGCGCCTATCGCCCAAGAAACAGAGTTGCCTGGAATGGCTCGAGATCCATCGCGCCGCGCATCGGCAGGGACTCCGTACAACCGCCACGATGATGTACGGACACGCCGAACAGCCCGCCGACATCATCGAGCATTTGGAGTGCATCCGGCGGCTTCAGGACGAGTCCGGCAACGAGGGTTTCACGGCCTTCATCCCGTGGTCCTACAAGCCGTCGCACACACCGTTCGAAGCACAGTTCCCTGACGAGGTGGGGCCCACGGTCTACCTGCGGATCTTGGCGCTGTCGCGGATCTACCTCGACAACGTGCAGCACATCCAGTCGTCATGGTTCTCGGAAGGCAAGAAGGCGGGCCAGGTGGCGCTGCATTTCGGCACGGACGACTTCGGTGGAACGCTGATCGAAGAGAATGTTCTGGCCGAGGCCGAGCATCATGTGAAGACCACGACCGAGGAAACGATCCAGCTGATTCGTGAGTCCGGCTTCACCCCGGCGCGCCGTAAGACGCCGCTATACGACGTGGTCGAGACTTATTGAGATGAAGCTTCGAGCGGTCGTGCTGCTGGCCTTGCTGGTCGGGGCGGCCTGCACCGGGCGCGATGAGTGGCTGAACGTGCCATTGCCGGAACGTTCAGTTGTCGTACCTCCCGCCCCCGTTGAGCCGACGGCTCCCCGTGTGCGTTTGACCACAGACGTCGGCGATATCGTGATCGCCATGTATCCGGCGCAAGCGCCGCTGACGGTGGCCAACTTCCTCCGCTACGTGGACGACGGTTTCTACGACGGGACGATTTTTCACCGCGTCGAGCCCGAGAACCCTGGTCCGCCTGTGATCCAGGGCGGCGGCTTCGATGCTGAATTGGAACCGCGCACACCGCGGGAGCCGGTGCCGAGTGAGGCTGCCAACGGGCTGTCGAATGTGCGCGGAGCCGTGGCCCTCGCCAGAGCTAACGATCCCGATAGCGGCACCTCGCAGTTCTTCATCAGCTTCGTCGACGCACCGCTTCTCGATCACCGGCCGCCAAGCGCCGGCTACGCTGTCTTCGGCGTCGTGGTCGAGGGTATGGAAGTGGTCGACCGGATTTCTCTCGTGCCCGCCCAGCCTGTCCCCGGCACCAATCTCAGTCGTGTGCCGATGGTTGACGTCGTTGTCCGGCGCGCGGTACGCGATCGATAGCCGCTAGCGTTCGAGGAGTTCGCGGAAGAACGCGATCGTGCGCGGCCATCCCGCCGTGGCTGCGGCGGTGTTCTGTTGGCCGAGTTCGTCGTGGTTCTGTGCTCGCAGGAAGCCGTGTCCTGCACCGTCGTAGATCTCGACTTCGTATCGCGCATCCGTGTCCGACAGAGCTTCCTGAGCAGGCGCGATGGTCGCGTTCACGCGATTGTCGTTGCCGCCGTAGAGCCCGAGAACCGGCACCTGCAGGTTGGCGAGATCCTCACTGGGCGGAGATCCGCCGTAGTACACGACCGCGGCCCCCGCCCCCGGTTGGAGTGTCGCGTAGCGGAAGCTGGTCGAGCCTCCCCAGCAGAATCCCACCACGCCAAATCGGTCGGTCGCTGCCGGCAAGCTCATCCCGTAGTGCGCCACGCCATCAAGCCGCACCTTGACTTCCGCAGGGTCCAGGTCACGTATCGCCGTACGAGGTGACTCGAGGCTGTCCGTACCACCACCGTCCGGCCCCTTGCCAGAGAGCAGATCGGGAGCGATGGCGATGAAGCCCTCAGCAGCAAACCCGTCGGCGACGCTTCGAATCCAGTCGGTCAAACCGAAGATCTCGTGGATCACCACGATCACGGGCGCACCGTCTGCACGCTCGGGATAGACGACCCAGCTGCTCACCGGGCCGCCGGGCGTGTCCACGACCACCCATTCGCCGTGGCGAGGGGAGTCGGCGAGCCGGGCGGCTGCGTCCTCGGCGGAGGGCGCCTGCTGCGCACTCGCCGTGCCGCCAAGAAGGGTTCCGGCCAACAGCACAGCCAGGGTTCGACGCATCACGGACCTCCGAGGAGCAAAAGAGCGGGTGGCGATGCGCTATTTTTCCGCGCGGGCCTGCTTCAGGGCAAGTGGCGCGGCGAGGTCGCTATTGTCCGAGACGCGGTCCGGTAGGCGCGCCGGCGCCCAGTGCGAGCCAACGTTCACCTTCCGGAGAGTCTTCGAACAGAGCTCCGCCGAAAGCCCACGCTGGCGTCCATTCAGGACCCGTCGGGACGCAGTCCTGCAAACGGCCGAGCATCCCGAAGATCGCGTTCTCGGCGGCCTGATCGATCTCGTTCAGATTTCTCCGAATCCAGACGTACGTGCCGGTGGTACGGATGAGTCGGGCGATCTCCGCGCTTCGAGTCTTCGCTTCGTCGCAGATGTTGGCAGACCAAGCGGCGCCGATGGCGGTGCGAAGCAGGGCACGCGCGTGTTCGAGATGCCCGCGTTGGCCGGTGAGTTGCCAGGCATCCAAGGCCGCTTCGGCCTGGGTTTCGACACTGCGTGTCACGTCGATCGCCGCGGCATCAGAGGCGACAGCTCCCAGCAGTTCGGTATCCGCGAAGAGCAGGCCCTGTATCAAGCTTCCCGTGCGCGGGTCGTGGGCGCGCAAGTGTCGCGAAGCACTAGCTACGGCCGAGGCGTCGCCCGACCCTGCGTAGCGAAGCACTGCGCTGAGCGCCCCGTCTGCGAGAGTGCCTGCGGCTGCGGCCGAGGCAAGCGCCGCTGCAACAGGTGCCGGCCCGAACACCTCGGCTCGCCAGAGTGTTTCAGGAAGGACCAAAGCGCTGATCGGAGCTGCGAGCTCGGCCGCAATGCCCTCGGGGGCCAGCCGTCGACGGAGCTCGAACACGATTTCGGAGGTGGTTCCGGTGCCGATCTCGGTCCACAGAACGCCGTTGCCCGTCACACGGAATTCGTTGATCGCTGCATCGCCCCGACTCGCCACAGTCGCGCTCCAGGTGAGACTGCTCATCTGGGCCCAGGCGATGAGTCCCGGTGCCTGCACGGTGCCGAGGGTGCCAATCCAACCGTCCGCGTCGGGTCGCACAACGAGCGTGCCATCCGCGGGCAGCGGCCCTTCCAGGGCGGCCGACGAATAGTCTCGCCGCACGCCGAGTTCGAGCGGGTCGCCGAGCGTCTGCACTGGGAGTGCGAGTGACACGGCTTCCGCAGCGGTGTTCGTGGCGTCCAGCGAAAGGTGAAGGACGGACGAGTCGCGAGTCGCCCGGATCCAGATCGTAGCGGGTCCTCGAGTACCATCACGGGGTATCAGGTCGACGCGGATCTTGGTCGCGAACTGGCCGTTCTCGATGACGCGGACTGCCGCGGTTTCCCATCTTCCAGGCGTGCCGGCTGAAGAAGGTGCGACGAGACCGCCGCCGTGATCGGGGCCCAGGAGTTCGGCCTCCGTTCCTGGAGCGCCGTCGAGGTCGATACTCAGAGTGTCGAGCAATGAGGTTCCCGCTGATGGGATACGGAACGCAATCGCGCCGGTGTCTACCAGCACACCGTCGGCCGTTTGGAGCGCGAGTTCGCGATCCGCAGCGGTGACCGCGGGTGTGGATTCCAGGCTGAGTCGACGGGTGCCACCGGCCTGGAGATCCGTGCGGAAGCGAACGCCCATCCATCGAATGGGAAGGTCGGTACGCTCCACGGGGCCGCCCCAGCGGGCAAGTACCCAGCGGTCGGATGGAATCTCGGTGCCGGAGTCGTCTACGACTCGGTAGGCGGCTGGACTTGCCGGTGCATGACGCGGCAGCGGTACACCGAGTTGTGCAGCTGCGTTCCAGCGCGTCGCGCCAGCCTGTTCGGAGACTTCGAGTTCCACACGAAGTGGTGCCTCCGCAACAGCACGCGGCTGCTGCGCCGTGGCCCCTGCGGCCACAACGAGAGCGAGCAAGCTCGGCGCGAGGATTTTCAAGCGACCTGCAAGATTCACGAGAGGCCTGTGTTCGTCAGCGGTGTGTTCTAGTGACTTTTCGATGTTAACAAGGGCCATAGCCGACTCGGAAACGCAAAAAGACCTCGCGCGCAATCTCTAGAAGAGGAGCCCGGCACCCGTTGAAGGCTCTCTAGAGCGCGTCCAGCTCCGGCTGCGAGGTGAGCACGCCCGCTGCGACGGCCAATTCGAACAGCCGTTCGATGGCCCGCAATCCGGGTGCTCCCATATCGAGCGTCGCGGCATTGACGTAGCGACGCACGTACTCCTCGAGTACGTCACGTTCCAACCCGCGTGCGTAGCTCGCGGCGAAGTCGAGCGCGGTTTCCATGTTCAGGAACCCGGCGTGTACGCCCCTGAGGAATGCATCTGCTGCGTCCTGCTGCACGGACTCGGGCAGGCTACGCCGGATCGCTACCGCGCCCAGTGGGAGCGGTAGCTGCTCGCGCCGGGCCCATTCAGCGGCCGGCTCGAACCACGCGTGAAATCCGAGCTCTTCGAAGATGAGCTGGCCTTCATGAATGATGAGTCCCGCGTCGACGTCGCCGTCGCGCACCGCGTCCATTATCTGATCGAAGGGCAGCGACACTTCTTCGAAGGTGTCGCCGGCGAAGATCCGGAGAAGCATTCGAGCGGTCGTGTGCTCGCCGGGGGTTGCTACGCGGAGACCCTTCAGCGCAGCGACGCCGTCGACAGCGGCGGGCTTGGTTGCCACTACTACCGGACCGTAGCCGTCCCCGAAGCTCGCACCGCAACGCAAGACTCGGTAGTTAGGCGCGAGTTGCGGGTAGGCGCCCACCGAGATCGCCGTCAGATCGAGATCCCCTCGTAGCGCGCCCTCGTTCAGAGTCTCGATGTCGTCGAACACGAGTTCGACGTCGAGTCCCTTCTCCGCCAGTGCAGCCTCGAGGCCCCAGGCCATGAACGCGTCGTCCGGGTCGGCGGATTGTCCAACGCGAAGAACTTGTTTCGTCATGGCGCGGTATGGGGTTGAGTCGTCGCGGTGCCGGTTGGCGGCTCTCCGCCAAGCGCAGTAGTTTAGCCGCTGCCTCCAGCCAGCGTCCGACGAGAGAATGGTGCCGATGAACCAAGAAGCTCAACGCGGCGAAGACTCGCTGCTCGATCTCCGGGATCAGTTCCCGATTCTGGAGACGTCGACGTATCTGATCTCCAACTCGCTTGGGGCGATGCCGCACGGAGCTCGAGAGGCCTTGGCTTCCTACGCTGACTCGTGGGAGGAGCACGGCGTGCGGGCATGGGAGGATCCGTGGTGGAACCTGCCGGGTCGGGTGTCCACGGCGATCGGCCGGATTCTCGGCGCGCCCGAAGATTCGATCTCGTTGCACCAGAACGTCACGCTGGCGTCGGCGACCGTGGCCTCTTGCTTCGACTTCGCCGGCCCGCGCAACGGGATCGTCTGCTCGGAGCTCAACTTTCCTTCTGTGGTCCATCTCTATCAGGCACAAGAGCGACGCGGAGCACGGCTCAACCTCGTGGAGTCCCCCGACGGTTTCACGGTTCCCCTCGATCGCATGCTGGAGGCGATCGACGAGACGACGCTGCTGGTACCCATCTCGCACGTCATCTTCCGAAGCAGCTACGTGCAGGACGTCGAGGCGATCGTCGCTCGAGCCCACGAGGTTGGCGCGCTGGTGGTGCTGGACGTCTATCAATCCGCCGGCATCATGCCGCTCGACGTTGAGGCGCTCGGAGTTGACTTCGCTGTTGGGGGCACGCTGAAGTGGCTCTGCGGTGGTCCCGGCGTGGCCTGCCTCTACGCAAGCCCCGTCATGCAGGAGACCTGTCGCCCCGCGATCACCGGTTGGTTCGGTCGCAACGAGCCGTTCGCTTTCGATCCACGCGATGACTCGTATGCGGCAGGAGCTTCGCGGTTCGCCACGGGTACTACCAATGTTCCCTCGCTCAGCGCCGCCGTCGCGGGTGCGGAGATCGTGGCCGCCCTTGATCTCGAAGAAGTTCGATCCAAGTCAGTGCGGCAGACGCAGCGGCTGATCGAGATGTGCCTTGCTGAAGGCTGGACGGTGAATTCGCCGACTGACGCCAGCACCCGGGCGGGTCATGTGACGGTCGATATGCCTGATGCGGAAGCGACCTCGCGTGCGCTACTTGAGCGCCGCGTGATGATCGACTATCGCCCGGGGGCAGGTATTCGCCTGGCGCCGCATTCTTACACTCTCGACGGGGAAGTCGACGAAGCCGTGAGCGCGATCCGCGAGATTCAAACGGGTCTTCGGACGGCCTGATCGCCGCGATCTCTCGCCTCTAGTAGCCCTGCGCTCGATCCACCACGTTGTGCAATGACTCTCCGTTGAGCAAGCGCTGGTAGTTGGCCGCGAACTCGTCGGCGATTCCGTCGACCTCGCTGGGCGCGGCGACGTGCGGGGTCACCCATGCGCCCGGCTCGGTCCACAGGGGACTATCGGGCGGCAAGGGCTCCGTCTCGAATACATCAAGAACGGCGGCCGATAGATGGCCGTCGCGGAGCGCATCGAGCATTGCTTCGGGCTCCACCAGAGCGCCGCGTCCGACATTCACCAGCACGGCGTTGTCCGGCAACGCGCGGAGAGCTTCATCGTCGATCATCCGGCGCGTTGCGTCGGTGAGGGGCGCCGCAAGAACGAGCGCGTCGCACTCGGGAAGCATCGACCTCCAATCGTCGCGCGTGTAGACGTTGCGAACATGTGGAAGCGGGCGACCGCGCCGAGTCACGCCATAGACGGTCGTGCCGAATGCGGCGAGGCGCTCGGCGATGGCCAGACCCACCGACCCGAGCCCAACAATGCCGATGGTGCGGTCGGCGAGGAGAGGTCTCGGGAGTTGCTTCCATGTGCCGCGATCCTGGTTGCGGCGATAGTCCTCTACGTGAAGCAGTTGGTGTAGGAGATACCCCACCACGTATTCGGCGGTCTGTGCACCGAAGCGGCCGAGCGACCGAGTAACGGTGACGCCTGCCGGCAGGTCCGCCCGCGCCAGCAGGTCGTCGACCCCAGCTCCGGTCGCCTGCATCCAACGCAGCCGCGGCAGCTGAGCGAATGCATCGGGCGGCAGCGCCCAGCCGAGCAATACGCCCGCTTCGCTCGGCGAAGGGGCGCGCGGCGCTCCCGTGCGAACTTCGATGGGCACGCCTGGCAGGCGCTGGGTCAGTGCGCTGCGGTATTGCTCCGCCTTCGGGTGCCACACCAGGATCGGTTCTATTTCCTGGGCTGCGGGCCGAGCTTGCGCGGCGCCTTCGTCGACCGGATTCACGTAGTAATCTCCGTTTGCCCGTGGTTTCTGGCGGTGATAGCTTAGCGAGCCGCGCCGCGCGGTTCTTCCACTGGCGACGGAGTCGTCGCCGAACCCGCTTCGTCGGGACAGTAGAACAGAAGGCTGAGCGACCATGCATGAGTTCCGGCTGACGCCTCCCGCTCCCTTCGGTTTCGAGGCGACGGCCGCGTTCCTCTCGCCAGGCCAGGACGAGTTCGTTGACGTTTTCGACGGGAAACGGCTCACGCGCTTGCTCGACGTCAATGGCCGGATGCGCCTGGTACTCGTGAGCAGTCTGGGCGCAGAGAAGCGCCCTGAACTGATCGTGACCCTGATGAACGGCACCGAGCGTGACGAGCCGAGCGTGGTGCAGTTGCTCCAGCGGATGCTCGGGATGAGCTACGACGCGGGTCCGTTCTACAAGATGTGTCGCCAGGACCAGGCTCTCTACGGACTCTCTTCGGATTTCTACGGTCTGAAGCCCGCTCAGCGCATGCATCCATTTGAGGCGCTCACTCTGGCGCTCGCCTCCAGCCCCGGAACGCATTTCTTCCGCACCAGCGTGTCGCGACTTGCCGAGGCCATCAGCTACAGAGTTGCCTACGCCGGCGACACCTTCTATGCGTTCCCCACGCCTCGTGTGGTCACCAAGAGCGAAGTGCCCGCGATGGTCGAAGGCGGGCTGGAAACGCGGCAGGCGAACCAGTTGCATCGTCTCGCCACACGCTGCATGCACAGCGAACTCGACCTGATCGGTCTGGCCCGCTCAGCCACCGACGCAATCATCGAACAGCTTGCCGCCCAGGACGGGGTTGGTCTGCTCGGTGCTCAGTTGACGGCGTTGCTTGGCTATGGCCGGCTCGAGAGCTTCCCATCGGCGGATCCGCTGATCTGCGAGTGGATCGGGGCGAACTATGGTCGGCCCGGTCCGGTGGAGCCATTCGAGGCTGTGCAGTGGGCCGAGCAATGGGGAGCGTATCGCGGTCTCGTGGCGTTCCACATCTACGCGGAACTCATCCGCGACGGCCGGATCTGATCGTGAGCCGCTCGGCTCCAGCGAGTTCGTCGAGTGCGGGCAATAGCGTCGACGGGGCGCTGCGCTCGTTTCGCGAGTATCTGAGCCAAGAAGGTCTGAAGTTCACCGGCGAGCGTCGGGCCATCGCGATGGTGCTGTTCGAGAGCACCGCTCACCTCGAGGCAGAGGAGTTGTTGCATCGCTTGAAAGGGTCCGGAGCAACGGTCTCGCGCGCCACGGTGTACCGCACGCTCGATCTTCTCGTCGCCGCTGGGCTGGCGCGCAAGGTCCGACTGGGGACCGACCACAACTTCTTCGAGCACATCCTGGGGCGTCGTCAGCACGAGCACATGGTGTGTATCGGATGCGGAAGCGTCATCGAATGGTTCGATCCGGAGTTGGCGTCACTCGTCGAGCGCAACACGCGAGAGCAGGGCTTCGAGCCCGCGCGATACACTGTTCAGGTGTTTGGGCGCTGCGCTGACTGCGTCCAGTCCTGACCTCTTCTATCGAGCATTGACTGCGATGAATCGCCCGGTTTCTCTGCGCACAGCCGCCTGTGTGGTGATGGTGCTAGCGCTCGCTGCGTGTCGCAATGCGGACCTGCTGAAGCCCGAAAGCGAGCGCGCTGCGGCTGCTACCAGCGACGGGGCCGACGAGCGGGCCTTCACGCGGATCGGTGAAGAGGATCCGGGACCGCTCACCAGCGAGGTCGCGTACGACTGGTTCGACCGCATAGGCGAGGCGGGTGGTCAGGAGCGGCTAGGTCTGATCGACGAGTTTCTGGAGGCGTTTCCTGAGGCCGGGCGGATAGCCGTCGTGCACGAGATGCAGGCTGAAGCGCTCGCAGCCGAGCAGCGGCTGGGCGAGGCGTCGGAAGCCTATGAGCGCGCGCTCGTGCTCACTCGGACCGACATCACAGGGATGCCGCTATCGACGGAGCTCCCGCTGCAGTTGGCGCGCACTCGACTCAGTTCTGGTGCCGTGGACTCCGGAATCGATTGGTTGTTGCGAACGAGCATCGCGGACCAAAGCGATGGCGTGATGCTTGCGCTCCAGTGGGCCTATGCAACCCATGCGTCCGGCGACGATCCGTTCGACGGCTGGTGGTACAACGGAATCGCCGACGTCGCGCCAGGCGCGCCGACGTTCCGCCTCCCGGGCCTTCTCACTGAAGACGTTGGGGTTGCTCCGGATGCCGGCCTGACATTGGTGAACTTCTGGTCGCCCACATGACTGGCCTGTCGTGAGGAGTTTCCTCACTTGCAGACCATCTACGAGGAGCTTGCGCCCGAGGGCCTCGAGATCGTGGCGGTCGAAATCTCGAACGATGTCGCTCGCACGGAGCAGTTCTACGAAGGCTATGGATTCACGATCCCGGCCGGCTTCGATGTCGACCAGACAGTGTCTCGGCAGTTCGGCGTCATCGCGACGCCGACCAACTATCTGATCGACGCGAATGGTCGCATCGTCTGGCGCCACTACGGATATCGCCCGGGCGATGAAGTGGATATGCGCGACCGACTGAAGGCCGCACTCGGACTGCAGTCGAACTAGGCGGTGCGCCGAGGCTCACCGGCTTCGGCTGCGTGCTCCGCTTCCGTTGCTTCGAGGACCTCGAAGAACACGTCCACCAATTCGGGCTTCCACTCGGTGCCGCGACCTTCCATGACGATACGGCGAGCTTCCTGTGCCGGGAATGCCTTCCGATAGGAGCGATCCGACGTGAGAGCGTTCCAGACGTCGCAGAGCGAGATGATCTGTGCCCCAATCGGGATGTCTTCGCCGGCGAGGCCGTGCGGGTAACCCGCGCCGTCCCACCGTTCGTGGTGATGGAGGACAAGCGGTACGACTTCCTGCATGGCGGGAAGAGGTCGCAGAATCTGCGCACCGATCTCGGGATGCTGTTCGATCTGCATGCGCTCCCGCGTCGTCAGCGGACCGGGCTTCTGCAGGATGTCATCGGGAATGCCGATCTTGCCGATGTCGTGCACGAGCGCGGCGATTTCAACGGCGAGGATCTCGCGTTCACCCAGACCGACGGCGAGGCCGACGTTGCGTGTGAGATCGGAGACCTCGTTGGAGTACTCGCGCGTGTAGCGGTCCTTCGACTCGACGGCTTCCATGAGGGCTCGTAGAGACTGCTGCGCCGCCGCGCTATCCAGCTCTTGTTCCTGAAGCCGCAGGAGCTCTTCGAGAACGTCGCGAAGTGCCTGATGTTCGCCGGGTATCAGGCGGCGTGCGTTGACCGCGATGACTGCCTCATAGACACGGCCACGTTCCTCATCTTCGTCGGCGATCTGGACACGGTTTCCGCCTTCGCTCTTGGCGATGTACATCGCGCGATCGGCGGCAGCTAGTAGTTCATCGTCCACGGTGCCGTTCTCGCCGTAGCCTGCGACGCCGATCGATACGCTGATGTCGAAGGGCAATTTGGCGCTGCGCTCCTCGAGGGCGATGAGCAACCGCTCCGCCCGCTCTTCAGCGCGTTTCTTGTCCATCGGGACGAGCGCGAAGAACTCGTCGCCACCGTAGCGGCAGGCGGCGATCGCCATCGGTACTGCCTTGGCCAGTTCTCTTCCGACGCGTTCGATGGCCTGGTTGCCCGCCAGGTGTCCATGCCGATCGTTGACGATCTTGAGATTGTCGACGTCGACCATGATCAGAGACAGGTCGCGCGCCGGCGTTTCGGCCTGCGCCTCGAGGGAGCTCTCCAGTTCCTCGCGGAATGCCATGAAGTTGAGCAGGCCTGTGAGTCCATCGAGCCGGCTCCGTCGTCGCATCTCCTCCACCAGGTCGCGTCCCTGGAGGAAGGTTGCAGTCATGAGAGCAGCAGCTTCGCAGAACAGCTTCTCGTCTTCGTGGAAATCAAAGTCGGGGCGCGAGTCGCGCAGGCAGATAGCCCCTGCGACTTTGCCACGGCGCGCGATCGGCACGATCAACCACGACTGGTACTGGTGCGGTTTGGGTAGGTGCTTCTTGACCCGGTCCCAGAGCTCCGACGGACGAGCGGGGTGAAGTTCGATGGTCTGGCCGATTTCGAGTACGTCCTGCAGTTCCGGATAGTGACGGAGCGGGAGCAGCAAGCTGACCCGATCGTCGGTGGGGTCGGTGCACGCCGCCAGATATGCGTGTCGTTCGCTCTCGTTGAAGATCAACATCGAGCAGCGATCGACCCGAACGGTGCTCTGAATCTGGAGGACGATGTCCTTGAGAACCCCCGGCGCGTCGCGTCCGGAAAGCGCGAGCTGGCCGATCTCCAGAAGCGATTGCGAGCGGTCGCGTTCACTGGCGACCTGGTGGTAGCGGTGGACCATCTTGCGGGTGACATCGGATAGATGCTGAACCCGTGACTCTGCAGCCTGAGCTTCATCGGAAACCGTGCCGAAGAACAGCCCTACGCCGAACAGGAACGGGAGTCGGATCAGGTACTCGGTCTGGCGCACGATCTCTGCGCCGTGTTGCGCAAACATCAGGCCGCCATAAGCGGCACACACACCTGCGGTGGCAAGCACGGTCAGACCGAACTGGCCGCTGATGCCAGCAATCATCAGGGTGAGGAAGAAGAACAGGAAGAAGTCGTCGGCAACCTGGCCGGTCACGGCGACGGCGCTTGTCGCCAGCGCGATATCCACCAGGGTAAGGAGCCAGCGGAGCTTGTCGCCGTTCGCAGACCTGATCGCTAGGGCATGGAGGCCCAGACTGAGCAGTAGCGCACCCAGAACCGTGCCCTGCTGCCATAGCGGCAGCGACCCGTCGTGCCCATACAGCACCAGATACGCGGCTCCGATCAGCACGGTCCATCGTGTCATCACAACGCGTGCGTGTGGCTGAAGGCCGTTGGCGGATGTCTTGAGCATCGGGTCTTGCTTGGGCAGCGGGAACCCATCAATTGGCTTCCCGGAGAGACTGGATCGACACTGACTATAAAACGAAACGATTGGACATCAAAGAATATTCATAATCCTATTAAGTCTATAAAACACATTATAAGTCATGAAAGCGCATCATGATGTCCGCTCTTGACCCGCCGTGGAATAATCCGGGGGTCGTCACGCGCATCCCCGTGACGGCGAACATCTGGCCCGCACGGAGCGCGACTTGGCAGATTCAGAGACCACACGAGAGACATTCTCGGGGCGCTGGGGCATGGTCTTCGCGCTACTGGGCGTGTCGATCGGCCTCGGCAATTTCTGGCGCTTCCCCTACATGATGGGTTACTTCGGCGGGGGAGCCTTCCTGCTGATCTATCTCGGGGTTGTACTCGCGTTCGGCATTCCGGCGATGCTCGCGGAGCTCGCTCTAGGGAGGGCAACGCGTCGCGGCCCGGTGCAGGCGATGGCCGAAGCCGGTCTGCCCGCCGGGAAGCAGATCGGCGCGTTGTTGTTCTTCGGCGTCGGCATGGCGATGACCTACTACCTCGTCGTCCTGGGCTGGCTCTTCGCGTTCTTCGTTGTTTCGTTGGGCGAGCTCGTGGGAGTCGCTGATCTCACCTCGGAGACCTTTGGCGAGTTGCATGCGCGATGGCCATTGCAAATGGTGTGCTCCGCACTTATCGCGGGCGCTGCCGCGGCGGTCGTGTCTCGGGGTGTGCGGGAGGGCATTGAACGCATCAGTCGGCTCTTCCTACCGATCTTCAGTGCGCTCACGCTCTTTCTGGCGATCTGGGCGCTGACGCTTCCGGGCGCGATTGATGGCGTGCGCTATCTGTTCGCAGTGGATTTCGCGAGCATGACGCCTCGCGCGGTGATGGCCGCCGTCGGTCAAGCGTTCTTCTCGCTGGGTTTGGGGGGTACGTTCCTGGTCATCTACGGGTCATATCTGCCGGCGAACGCGCCGCTCCGCCGCCGCGCGCTCACGACGGCAGCCGGCGACGTGGCCGCGAGCTTGCTCGCCGTCATGGTCGTCATGCCTGTGGCATTCGCATATGGTCTGTCGCCGGCATCAGGCCCACCACTTCTGTTTGAAGTTCTTCCGCTTGCCTTCGATCAGATGCCTGGGGGCGTTTATTTCGGGACACTCTTCTTCCTGGGACTCACCTGCATCGCGTTTCTGTCAGGAGTTGCTGCGGTAGAGGTGCTCGTCGGGTCTTTGACCGACGCCTACGGCTGGACGCGTCAACGCACCGCATGGTGCGTGTCCGGCGTGCTGGTGATTGTGGGTTTCCCTGCCATGCGGTCGTTGGATTACATCGTGTGGAGCGACCTGGTGTGGGGTTCGACCATGCAGCCGGTCGGCAGTGTCGCGGCGATGTCTGCTCTTGCTTGGGGCCTTGGGCGGCGAGTGGCCCGAGCACAGTTGGAACACGAAGGCCAGTTGCCGGTGTGGATCGACTACTGGGTCTTTGCGATTCGCTATCTGGTGCCGGGCGCGGTGCTTGTGGCGCTGCTGTCCGGATGGCTCGGCTAGCGTGAAGGTACTGGTGATCGACAACTATGATTCGTTCACCTGGAATCTCGTGCAGCCGCTCGCTGCCGGCGGTGCGGAATGCATGGTTGTTCGAAACGACGCCGCGACCGTTAGCGAGGTCGTTGATGGGGCGTTCGACCGAGTCGTGATCTCGCCGGGGCCATTCGGTCCGGACCAGGCTGGAGTGAGTGCGGACGTGGTACGTGCGCTGGGCTCGCGCGTGCCCATTCTGGGGGTCTGCCTCGGCATGCAGGTGATCGCGATGGTCGCCGGCGCAAGGGTCGAGGAGTCCGGAAGCCCGATCCACGGGAAGCAACGTGAGCTCCACCACAACGGTGGGGCCCTCTATCAAGGCGTGCCGACACCCTTTGCGGCGGGTCTCTATCACTCGCTGGTGGTCGTTCCTTCGACGATCCCGCCCGAACTGGCTGTGACGGCGAGTACGGCGGACGGTGTCATCATGGGTGTCGAGTCGCGTGACCGACCGGTGCACGGCGTTCTCTTTCATCCGGAGTCGTTTCTTACCCCGGACGGCGAGCGACTCCTGTCGAACTTCATGGCGGTGGGATAGCCATGTGGACTGACACAGTTGAGTCGACCACCTACCAGCATGCGGTTGATGCGCTACTTGCCCTTTGCGGTGCCGGCCACGCCCGAGCGGTCGCTGAACTTCCACTCGAATTGCCCGGCGGCGTGAGGCCCGGCGACATCGCAGCTCTGGGCACCTCGGGGACGACGGCCTGGCTGGACGGTGGACACGAGAGCAAACAACTGATCGCGCTGTCGACCGTCGGAGAGGTGAGCTGGACGGACGGTACGCTCTCATTTTCGCTCGGTGATGGGCACGTCGATCTCGTGTTGCCGCCGTTCGACGCGCTCGATGCCGCGCTCGAGGTGCTGGCGACGCGGATGCCAACGACGCGGCTCTTCGGCTACTTGGGCTACGACCTTGGTGCATCGATCGAGGACTTTGTCGACGTGCCGGCTGCCGATCAGGATCTGCCCGGCTACTGGTTTGCCCTCGTCGATGTCTGGGCCGAAGGAACCAAGCGGGCCGATGGGTCGGTTGCGTGGTGCGTCCGAGGTGCCGACGACAAGCTCGCCGAAGTTGCCGCCACCCTTATGAGGCAAGTGGTGACCGCGGAATCGCGCGACGAAGATGCCGTGGAGCAGCAGGCAAAGCCCGAGGTGCGGAGTCAACCGGACGAGCCCGGCTATGAGGCTGCCGTGGCGCGCACGGTGCTGCGTATCCACGCCGGGGACTTCTTCGAGGCCAATATCTGTCGACGCCTCGAGGTGCCCTGGGTCGGCCCGCCACGCCAACTCTACGATCGGATGCGCGCGGCGAGTCCCGGATCGCATGGTGCATTTCTGCAATCACCGGACTGGACCATTCTCTCCGTGAGCCCCGAGGTGTTCCTGCGGGTGCGTGGCTCTGAGGTGGTGACCCAACCGATTAAGGGCACGCGTCCGAGGCACGGCGATGCGGCCACTGATGCCGCCCACGTTGCGGACCTTCTCGCGAGTGAAAAGGACGGTGCCGAACTGGCGATGATCGTGGACCTCGCTCGCAACGATCTCGGCCGCGTTTGCCGGCCTGGCAGCGTCCAGGTCACGGAGCACCGCGCGCACCTCGCGCTCCCCACCGTCCATCACACCTACTCGTCGGTACGCGGCGAGCTCGAGGATGGAACGGCGACTGGTGGTCTGCTGCGTGCTTCGTTTCCCCCGGGCTCCATTACCGGGGCTCCGAAGATCGAGGCGATCCGTGCCGCCTATGCGGAGGAGCCGCGACGACGCGGAGTAGCCATGGGTTCGATCGGCTGGATTGACCCGTCTGGGGATCTTGAACTGTCGGTGGCGATCCGGACCGCCACGGTAGCGGGCGGTATCGCCACCTACCACGCCGGCTGCGGAATCGTTGCGGACTCCGTTCCCTCTGACGAACTCGACGAGACGAAGGCGAAAGCGTTGCCCTTTGTTCGGGCGGTGAGTGGTGATTAGCCGCGTCTGGCTGGATGGAGAATTCCAACCAGACGATGTTCGCGCGCGCGCGACGATTGAACGTCGACTCGAGTTGGCGAACGGCTGCTTCGAGACGCTGCTGGTTCGAGACGGCATTGCGCACGAGCTTGCGATTCATCTGGAACGTCTCGCGATGTCCGTCAGCGTCACGGTCGACCGAGCGGCGATTAAGTCGGCGGTTCGGCAACTGACGGCTGAGTGCTCAGGCGTGGCACGACTCCGTATTGTGGTCAGCGAATCGCCCTACCCGGGAACCGCAATCACAGTGACCGACTACGTAGTCCCCGGGCCCGCTGATCTTCGAGATGGTGTGAGCGTGACCGTTCTGTCGGCACCCACCGTGGAACGCCGCGATCCTTCTCGGGCGCGCAAGACATTGGAATGGCGACGCCGCGCAGCCGATCTCAACTCGAGTGATGCTTTTGAATGCTTGTTGCTCAACGACGCCAACCGAGTCGCGGAGGGGCTCCGCTCGAACGTGATAGCGGTAGTCGACGGCAGACCGGTGACGCCGGCTTTGGATGAGGGTTGTTTGCCCGGTACGGTTCGGCGTCGGTTGGTCGAGAGTGGTGCGGTCGCAGAGGGAGTGGTGGACTCACGGGCGCTGCACGGTGGCGAGTTGATGCTCGCGAACAGTTTGATCGGTGTGGTCCCGGTCGCTGAGGTGGACGGCCGTCCCATGATTGTTGGACAGTGGGCGAAGGAACTACGGAGCCGATGGACGGAAACATGCGCAAACGGTTGATCGCTGCGGTGGCCGGGCTGGCGGTAGCGTCGGTGTCAGGCGCGCTCACTGCGCAAGAGGGCGCGCTTGAGCGGTTGGAAGTGCCGGTTGTGGTGGACGCTGGGACCCTGGCGGCGCTGATCGAGGCCGAAGATCGCCGGGTCGTGACGCCTCAACTCGAGGCATTCCTGTCCGACGCGGACGAGAGCATTCGGGCCCGCGCGCTTCTCGGGTTCGCACGAGTCGGAGACCCGACCCGAGTCGCTCAGATCGGCAGCGTGTTGGCTGACCCCAGCGCGCGAGTGCGGGCATATGCAGCGTTCGCCCTCAGCCGGCTCGACTACGACATGCTGGCAGCGGCCGCCGCCGCGAAGGTGCGTGCGGTTGAACTGCTGCTTCCGCTTCTGGAAGATTCCGCGCCGGTGGCCGCCGAGGCGGCCTGGGCAGTGGGCATGATCGGGGCCAGTGCGTCACAGGTACGCGGGCATCTCCAGGAAGGACGTCTGCCCGCCCCCGTGATGGCAGCGCTCTTGAATGTCTGGTGGCGCCTGGATGGCGCGGATGCGGCAACTACGGCAGGGTTCGCAGCGTATCCGCTCGCCGAGGTTCGCCTCGCCGCCGCCAACACGTTGCGGAGACTCGACGACCCGAACGGTCTGCCGACGCTGGAAAAACTGCTTCTGGATACGAACGCTGAGGTCCGACTTGCGGCGGTCCGTGGTCTGCGCGAGGCGCCACTACGCGCGGCGGAGGACCATCTGGAGGCATTGCTCGGGGACCGCGACCGGCGCATTGTCTGCGCGGCTCTGGAATGGGTGAGCGCCGGTTGGGCCGCGGAGGAAACAGTCTCCGACGAAACGTTCGAGGCGGTTCTCCGCCGTTCCTTCGATCGAGCGCTTCATGTGCGGCGTTGCGCGCTCAGCGCGCTGTCGGCGGCCACCGGACGATCCGTGGCTACCGATCGACTCCTGGAGGCGCTCGACGAGTCGGAACTCGCGGTGCGAGTCCAGGCGATGGGTGCTCTGGCCCGGATGGCGCCTGACGTTGCAGTCTTGGCCGTCGAACGACTGACTGGCGGAGATGAATTCGACACCGCCGCGCTAGTTGGAGAGCGAACCGGAACGGAGATCGACGCGCTCGCGGCGTTGGTTGTTGCCGCGGAGGAGCCGGCCTGGGTCGAATCGTGGCTGGACGCGGTCGATGGTGCTCCGCGCATCACCATGTTGCGTCTCCTGATCCCAGTCGACGGTGCCTCGGTGTATCGGCTCGTCGCCGCCATGCCGCTCGACGATCCGGGGGTACTTGGGCTGATCGGGGCTGCCCATGCGGCGGCGCCGGCTACGCTTGATATCGAAGCCGCGGCGGATCTCAGTGATCGCCTCTGGCGCGCGTACTACGACGCCCCGATCCAAGGATCTCGTCGCCACGCAGCGCTGCGAGCGTTCGTAGCGATCGACGAGCCACTGGCGCGCCGACGAGCCGAGCTCATCTTCGAGGACGGCGACCGGGCCATCCGCGTCTGGGCGCTCGCGCGCTGGCGCGACGAGGTCACTTTGCCGGAGCTTTCCGCCTTGCTTGCACCTCAGTGGACGGACCGCATTCCGGAGGACTATCGGGCGATAGCCGCCGATGTCATCGCGCTGGAGGAGTCCAGTCCCCGGGTGCGTTTTGTTACCGAACGCGGCGAGTTCGTCGTCGCACTGCGCCCTGATTGGGCACCGCTGACATCGCTACAGTTCGCCCGGCTGGCGCAAGAAAACCGCTTTGAGACCGCGTCCTTCTATCGGGTTATCGCGGGTTTTGTGAGCCAAGGGGGCCCGGCAGACGAGGCGGGCACGCCGCGGCTCCGAAACGAGGACGCACCAATCGAGCATTCCCGCGGAGTCATCGCCATGGCGTTGTCCGGGCGCGACACTGGCACGGAACATTTCTACGTGACGCACGCGCCGCAGCCCCATCTGCGCGGCGCCTATCCGATCTTCGGCGAGGTCCTCGAAGGCCAGCGAGTGGTAGAGCGGCTCCAGCCCGGAGACGCGATGCAAGTTGTGATGGAGCCGGCGCGGTGATTCTGGAGCCGATGACGACCCTTACCGACTACCTGCTCGGGGCTCTTGCCGGGGTCCTCGGTGTCCGTCTGTTGCGCGTGGGCGCCCACTCGAGCCAGGTCACGGTGCGCCTGTGGGGAATGAGTTTCCTGTGCATGGCGGTAGGCGCGTTCGTGGGTGGCACGTCGCATGGCTTCGCCGGGATGATGAGCACGCAGACTCATACGGCGTTGTGGAAGATCACCGTATGGGCGATCGGCGCCACGGCGGCGTTGCTTCTCGCCGCTACGGCCTACTCCTGCCTGAGCGCGAGCCGGCGTCAGCTGCTTCTCGGCGTCGCTACGGTCCAGTTCGCCATCTACGCGATCTGGATGTGGTCCCACGACGAATTCATCTGGGTCATCGCCGACTATCTGCCTGCCGTGGCGATCGTGATCGGCTTCCAGTTCATCGCTTGGCGTGGTGGCGTCGCGGGCGCGGGCGCCATCTTGCTCGGTTTGCACACAACGCTCGTGGGCGCCGGCGTGCAGGCCAGCGGCCTGGCGTTGCACGAGCATTTCAACCACAACGACCTTTACCATGTGATCCAGATGGCCGCGACGGTGATGTTGTACCGGGGCGCCGTACAGGCGCGCGATCGGGGAGGGGACTAACAGATGAGCACGATTTTGGCCGGGACGAGCGGCTATTCCTATAAGCCGTGGAAGGGGCCCTTCTATCCGGAGGATCTGTCGGATGCCCGGATGTTGGAGTACTACGCGGGGCAGCTTCCGGCCGTGGAGATCAACAATACTTTCTATCGGATGCCGACGGCGAAGCTCATCGACAAGTGGCTTGAGGTGACGCCACCCGCTTTCCGGATGGTGCTCAAGGCCTCGCGCCGACTCACCCATCGCAAGAAGTTGGAGCCGCCTGAAGACGCGCTTACGTACATGCTCGACGTGACCTCGAATCTGGGCGACCGACTCGGATGTCACCTGTTCCAGCTGCCACCCTACGCGTCGATCGATCTCGATGGACTGCGTACGTTCCTCGCAAGCGTGCCCGATGAGCATCGCGTGGCGCTCGAATTCCGACATGCCAGTTGGTTTGTCGACGAGACCTTCGAAGCGCTGGCTGCTCGCGATGCGGCCCTGGTGGTGGCCGATGGAGGCAAGGTGGAAGTGCCGCGCGAGGTCACTGCCTCGTGGGGTTACCTCCGACTGCGTCGCGACGACTACGAATCGGCGGACGTCGCGGAGTGGGCCTCCTGGATCGCCGAGCAGAAGTGGGGCGACTGCTTCGTATTCTTCAAACACGAAGATGCCGGAGTGAGTCCGCGGCTGGCGCGCGAGATGATCGAGGCGGTGAATGGCTGATAGCTTCGATCGCCGTACGGCGCTGCGCGCGATCTTCATGGGCGCCGTAGGAGCGGCCTCGCGCAAGGCCTTTGGAGGCCCTTGGCCCCAAGACACTGCGCGTGTCTTCCGCTGGGAACAGCTCGGCGACGGCTACGCGGGCTTCGGGGCGGGCGGCAACATATTGCTGTGGCCGACGTCCTTCGGCGCGGTATTGGTGGACACGAAGCACAACGGCATGGGTGCCTCGCTGAAGCGCGAAGTAACCGCGTTGGCCGGTGAGGTTGCGGCGGTGGTTGTGACTCATCACCACGCGGATCATGCGGGTGGTATACCGACCTTCGTCGACGATGTCCCCGTGCACGCGCAGCGCCGCGGTGTGGGTCGCCGGATCGTCGCCGGGAGAGAACTCAAGGCTGCCTTTACTGATGGGCAACCACCCGAATTGGATCGGTGGTCGGCCGACTTGCCGTCCGGCGCGGCGGACATGGTGCGAGTGGACCTGGCCAACTTCGCGCGGCGTATCCAGCGTCTCGATGTGCAGAGCTTCGCTGCGAACGTGACCTTCACCACGGACGACGAGCTCGACGTCGGCAACGATGTTGTCCAAATGCACCATGCCGGGCGCGGCCACACCGACAACGATGCCTGGGTTCGGCTGCCGGAGGCCAACGTGATTCACGCTGGCGACTTGATCTTCAATGGATTCCATCCGTTCGTCGACGTCGACGCCGGCGCAACTACCGTGGGCTGGCAGCATGCGTTGTCCGAGATCGCCGCGGCGTGCGACTCCGCCACCGTCGTGGTGCCGGGTCACGGGGCCGTGACCGATCAGGCCGGCGTGCAGGCCCAGTGGGGCTACTTCGAAGCGTTGAGGACGGCCGTCGAGAACGCCATTGCTGCGGGGATGTCGCGCGCGGAAGTCACCGCGCTCACTCCGGACGTCCACCGTGGCCTGGGCGGCACCCGCGGCCCAGACAACCTTGGCATCGTCTTCGACGAGCTTGGCGGCTAACTGGCTGACGACACAATGAAGGCGCTCGCGTCGCGGTTCCCCAGGAGCACACTATGAAGAACCTATTCGCGCTCGCATTGTCCGGGGTGGTGATCCTGATGGCTCAGTCGCCGGATCAGGACGCACTCCGACTGCGACAGGAATTCGACAGTCTCAAGTTTCAGTTCAACTACGAGACGGATCGGTTGGAACGACGGATCGAAACGTTGGAACGCGAGCTGGCGCGAATTCCTCCTGCGTCGCCCCTGAGACCATCTCAGCCTGCACCCATTCTGGTTCCGACGCCGAGCGCCGATGAAATCGCTGTGCGCCGACTCGTCGTCACTGATGACGAGGGTCGAATTCGCGGTGTGTTGGCGGTAAGCGAGATCTACGGACCGATGCTCGGACTTCTCAACGAACACGGCGACGTCGTCGGGCTTTTTGCGGCTGGTGACGCCGGGACGACGTTGGAGATCTACGACGACGCGGCCGGACAGCGTGCATTGCTGGGTTTGGTCGAAGATGAAGCGACACTTCAGCTGCGTGATGCCGAAGGGAACACATCCGTGCGAGTTCCGGCCGCGGAGACCGGTCGGCAGTAGTTCTCGCCATGTCGGACCTATGAACTGCAAACGCCCGAGACCGACCGTATGCGACACTATTCTCTTGGCGCTAACGATTCGGAGGCAGCGATGGGTAGTCATCTGAGTGACGCGGGCGGTTCGCGGGACAGAGCGGCATGTGCTCACAAGTTCTGCCCGGATTCGGGATTGATGTCGGGCGGAGTCGAGACGGCAGCTACGGGCCACATCCTGTTGTTGCTCCTCCGGCCGCTCGCAGTCCTCATGCTCGTGGGCAACCTGGCCTTCTTGGTTCGCGAACTCGCGACCGACGACGCCTTTCTTCTGCCGATTAGCTACTCCACAACCGCCATCATGTTGCTGGCAACGGTCTGGCTGTTCCGGCGCTCCGAGAAGTCGCTCACGCAGTTGCGTGTGATCGAGATCGCGATCATCTACGCGACGTTCGTTGAAATCGTAGCGATGGGCTACCGGAAGCTGATGGTTGCCTCCGGGGTGGGGCCGAGTGCGATGGTGGCCGAACTGAACGCGCTCCTGCTGAGCTTCATCATCCTCATGGCTGCCTACGCGATCTTCATCCCGAGCGGCTGGCAGCGAACCGCGTTGATCATCGCTCCCATGGCCGTTGGCACACCCTTGGTATGGACGTTGCTGGCGACCCTACAGCCCGCGGCTGTCGCCGTGGCGGGACCGGTCCCTTACGTTCCGAGCTGTGAGCGACATGGTCTTGCTTGGAAGCATCGCTACCGCGGTGTGCATTCTGGGTTCCGCCCTGATCGGCCGCTACCGCACCACAGCGATCGAGGCCCGCGCCGACAATCTCTACGATCTCCGCGAGCAGATCGGCGAGGGCGGTATGGGCGAGGTCTGGTTGGCTGAACACAAGACGCTTGCCCGTCCGGCCGCCATCAAGATTGTGCGCCCGGACCTTCTCGCAGATGGGAGTTCCACAGCTGGCGCTCAGGCGGTAAAGCGCTTCGCCCGCGAGGCCCAGGCCACGGCCGGGCTGCGTTCACCGAACACCGTCGAGATCTATGACTTCGGCGTCACGGGGGAGGGCGTCTTCTACTACGTGATGGAGTACCTGGACGGATTCGATCTGGGCACCCTCGTTGAGCGCCATGGTCCGCTCCCGGTATCGCGTGCCGTACATCTGCTCCGGCAGGCTTGCGAGTCGCTGGAAGATGCCCACCAGCACGCGCTTATTCACAGAGACATCAAGCCGGCCAACATCTTTGCTTGTCGACTCGGGACCGCAAACGACTTCGTCAAGGTGCTCGACTTCGGCCTGGTGAAAGATCAACGTCCGACAGAGATGACGCAGCTGACCGTCGACGGGCTGACCACTGGGACGCCGGCCTACATGGCGCCTGAGATGGCGCTGCAGAACGGCGATGTCGGCCCGACCACGGACGTCTACGCCCTCGGCTGTGTTGCGTACTGGCTCGTTACCGGGAAGCTCGTTTTCGATGACACGACGCCTGTAGCGATGATCGTCAGCCACGTGAAGAATGAGCCAGAACCGCCGTCAGCCCGCACCGAATTGCCGATTCCCGCGGAACTCGACGCCATCATTCTGCGCTGCCTCGCGAAAGACCCCGCGGATCGTTATCCGGGCATGCAGGCGCTGGCCGACGCGCTCGACAACTTGCAGTTGTCGGACTCGTGGGACCGCGGCCATGCGCGTGACTGGTGGGCCATGCATCGGCCCGACAGCACGCTCCCGGAACTGGCGCAGGCTTCCTGATCGCCTAGCGGACTGGGGTCAGGCTGCGCGGCTCGGCGTGTCGAACGCCGTCGCCGGGCGTACGAGACGGGCCGGTTGATCGGCCTCGGCGCCGTTCGCCGCCGGGCTGACGACCTTCATGCGCAAGCCGTCCAGGCTCTGGAAAAGGTGCGAGAGAAACACCGTCCAGAGCAACGTCATGGCGAACATCTCGAGGCACTCCTCGATCGATCGAGAGAAGTGAATCAACGTGTCGTAGAGCGACATCCCTAGCGTGCGATTCGTCCAGTAGTCGATGTGCCAGTTCTGCGCGAGCCACGTGTAGGGGTTCAGCGCGTGCGTTTGCGAAAGCCCCTCAAAGAAGTCGGCGGTCACCGCGAGCGCCAGAAAGCTCATTGCGACAAAGACTGTGAGCTTGGGCTTCCAGTCGCGCAGTTCCTTGAGCATGAAGACGAATGTGAACACGCCCATGGTGGCAAAGATGGGCATGAAGACGATCTGCCACCGGTAGCTCGGGAAGAAGTCGAGCAGCCAGGCGCCGATCACCATGCTGTCGCCTGCGTTGCCAAACCAGGTGCCGACGCGCTCATGGATGTGCGCGCCGTCGTCGAACGCTAGATAACTGAAGAAGAGAGCGATCGCGAACCAACCGCGACCTTGCCACTTGGTGCCGCGTTGCCGCTTCACGGCGTAGATCAGCCACAAGGTCGCCGCGATCATCGCCGTCTGAATGATGTTGAACCAACCCGGCAGACTGTCTTCACGGGCGGTGTTGAACAGCCGCTGGATCGCCGAGTCACCCATCAGGTTCATCAGGTTCAGGTGGTAGTTGAGCGTGAACAGAAGCAGTTCGGCGCTCACCAGAACCAACAACATGTTGCGCACGAGTGTCGTGCTGTCGATCTGAAGGTCGTTCTGGTTACGCATGGCGACTATTGGACGACGTTGTGCAGGCGCACACGGGTGGAGAGGTGGAGGCTTGTGTTGGCTTCGCCAACGAGCTGCGTTTCGGAAGTGTCAACGAGGTCGAACACGATCTCGACGGAGGCAACATCGGCGCGGTTGCTCTCCGAGAGGGTTCCGCCGGATACACCCGGCAACTGGTTGCCGTCGGCGTCATAGAACTTGAAAACGGGCACCGCCGTGTCGAGCGTCTGCGCGATCGTGGAGCTCTGGACGCCGTTCGTCCAGGCACTGCCGTTGTAGCAATCGATGGTGCGCAGGATAGTGGCGCTGTTGGTGTCCAGGGTATAGGTCACACGTTCCGCACCGCCGTCGGTGGCGTCTTCGTAGGACGCGTCGCACGCGCCACCGTCGTCGCCGTCATCCAGGTCTGCCACGAACTGCAGGCTGGTGTCGCCGGCCACCGTGAGGGCTTCATCGAGATCACCGATGTCGAAGCCGGCTGAGCGTAGTTCAGTCGAGATCAGGTCGATCCCCACCCGAGCCTGCTGCCGCATGTCGGAGCTGTCCGAGTAGTTCTCGTAAAACGTCTGCGTGGAGTCGAACATCGAGTACATACCGGCAACGGCGACACTGATGATCAATGTCGCGATCATCAGTTCCACCAGCGAGAAACCGGATTCAGATGCTGGGCGCGGAAGTCTCATCGTTCCGCCACCACGGTTGCCATTGTGGCCTCTCGCATCGGCCCCATCGTTTCGACATTGGCAATGACTCTCACCTGGATCGACTTCCCGCCCGACTGATCCGTCACTGCCCAACGACGGGTGTAGTCGACGTTTCCGTCGCCATCGACGTCGGGTGTATCGAAGAATCCCTCAGCTGCTGTTGACGTCGCCGCCCGCGGTGAGGGAGTCGTAGTCGCTGTTGCGCAGCTCTTCGAGTTTGTTGGCGGAGAGAGTTGTCGCCGAGGTGAGTTCCTCGGAGTTGGCGTCGGTCAGCATTCCCATTCCGATCATCTGCGCCATCGAAAGCGACACGAGCGTCAGAATGAAGAGCGTTACGAGCGCTTCGACGAATGTGAATCCCTACTCGGCAGCCACATCTCCTCCTAGCTATCGATCCTGGCGCCAGTTGCGCACCTTGATCTCGACCACGTCACCGTTGTCATCGACGGTGAAGAGGAGGTCAGCGAGGATCACCTGCGAGCCCTGCTCGACCTGGTTCCCGGTGCCCGTGGAGCGGATCGCCACATGAATGTCGGCCACTCCAGGCGGGTCCTCAACGCACTCGCTCGTCTCGGTGATCATGGCGCCGCCCGATTCGCCGGAACCCGAGCCGCTACCGCTACCCGAACCGGAACCGGTGCCTCCGCTTGAAGAGGACTGCGGGGCCATCCACGAACCGGCCACGCCCCAACGGGTCGTGCCGATCGCGCCGGCCATGTTGCCGAGAAGCGTTCCGAAGAAACCAGAAGAGTCGGGGCCCCATAGGCTGCTGGTGCTCCCGGAACTTCCGGATCCGCTACCAGAGCCGCTCCCCGAACCGCTTCCGCTCCCGCTGGAGCTGGATGGCAAGGCAATGAGGTCTGTGCCACAGCTACCGGTGCCGGTCGCCGACGCAGTCCCAGACCCAGAACCGGACGCCGAACCGGACGCGGAACCCATGCCGGAGGTCGAGCCGCCGCTCGAACTGCTCTGGACGACGCGGCCGACACGTCGAATCGAGGGTGCGAGGGTGCCGAAGTTCAAGGGGAGCAATCCGTAGCGAGCTCGGAGGACGGCAGCGCTGAAGTCTTGATTCTCGAGGGCTGAGGTTGAGCCGCCCGAAACTGAGCCGCCCGAGGCGGCGCCGGAAGCACTACCTGACGCGCTGCCGCTGGCGCTCCCGCTAGTGCCCCCGCTTGCTGAGGGCTCAACGAGATCGCACGGATCGACAGATCCGGTGTCCGAGGCGGTGCCGCTGCCGCTACCGCTAGCACTACCACTGGCGCTGCCGCTCGTGCCGCCACCGGATGAGCTGGACTGCATCGGTGCAGCGAAGCCCGCGCCGGCGATGCCGAACCGGGCGCGGAAAAATCCATCGACCGTGTCGATCAGACTGGAGGTGCTGCCGCTTGCGCTCCCGGACCCGGAAGCCGAGCCCGAAGCTGAGCCGGAGGCAGAACCACTCGTCTCCTCGGCTTCCTCTTCAACGGGGTCGCAGTCGCCATCGAACTCCACGAAGCTTGGCGGAAGGTAGACCTCGCGCAGATACGAGCCCTGTCCGATGCTGATCTCACTTCCCAGCTGGTAGAACGCAGGCACCACCGCCCCGTCACCATCGAGCTGCAACGTGAGCGAATGTCCGTTGATGGTGATCGTCGCGCTGCTTGGGTTCTGCACGGTCCAGCTCGTCGGGTCGACCAGCTCCGTTACCCAGGCGTCGTCGACCTTGAGGTCGATCAGCGTCTGTTCGATTCCACCGTCCGCCGCGTAGAACGCGGTCGACTTCGATCGGAAGTTGTCGGAGATGGTCAGGTCGACCATTCCGTTGGTCATCATCGTGAATCCCAGTACTCCCACGATGCCGAGCGCGAAGATCGCGAACAGCAGGCCGAAGCCGCGTTCCGATTCGATCAAGTGTTGAGACCGCATAGGGCGGAACCTCTTCCAGGTACATGGGAGGTGGAAGGTCTTTTGATGACGTCATCCAGTAGATGAGTTATATCAAGTTGCCGTAGGACGTCAAAACATTAAAAGAGAGTTAGATAGTTATTAAAAGTCATTATTGAATAACAAACGCCAGACCGTCAGGTCGAGCTTGCGACTCGCGGGACGGTCATGACCCGGTCTGGCAGTCGATTCAGGCGAATCGACGCGACGCGGGGGTCAGGACCCGGTGGGAAGTCCGCCGCTGAGAGCCAACAGAAGCAGCGGAATCCCGAAAAACAGCACGGCTACATAGATGAGCGCGAGTGTACGTCGACGGGCGGCAAGTGCGCCGAGCCTGCGAGCCAGAGCGAGAGGGATGGCCCGAAGCTGCGGGATGCCGTAGATCAGCAGTGTGGCGATCAGGTTGAACATCAGGTGGGCGAGAGCAACCGTGATGGCGGCAGGCTCGCCCGTGGCGAGTGCCGCCAGAATCGCGGTTACCGTCGTGCCGATGTTGGCACCCAGCGTGAACGGGAACATCTGTTCGAGCGTAACCACCCCGGCACCAACGAGCGGCACGAGTACGGATGTGGTCACGGAGCTGCTCTGTACGAGCACGGTCACCATCGCACCCACCCCGATCGCCGTGAGGCTGTTGCGGAACAGCGTCTGCTGGATGAGCTGATCCGTAGCCTGACCAAGGCCGGCACGCAGCACATCGACCAGCACTTTTAGGGCCACGATGATCATCACGATGCCGATGACCAGGGTCAGGGTGCCGGAACTGCCCGCGAAATCAGAGATGCCCTCGGCGATGGGGCGAACCGCTGCTTTCAACGGATTGAAGAGGTTGATGCCACCGCTCCCCTCGAGGACTTCTTCCATCGCCCGCGCCCAGGTACTCAGGAAGCCCGTGGCGATCTGAAGCGGGAACAGGATCAGGACCGCCATCCAGTTGAAGAAGTCGTGCAGCGTGGCACCGGCGAAGGCGCGTTCGAACTCGTCGTTGCGGCCCATGTGTCCGAGCGAGACGATGGTGTTCGTTACGGTCGTGCCGATATTGGCGCCCATGATGATGGGCACCGCGCCCTCGACCGTGAGTGCGCCGGCAGCGACTAGCCCAACGGTGATCGAGGTGGTTGTCGAGCTGCTCTGGATCAGGCTCGTCGCCAGCAAACCGATGAACAGGCCGACGAAGGGGTTGGACGTCGTGGCGAGTAAGGTCTCAGCGAACCCACGTCCCATGAGCTTGAACGCGATTCCCATGAGGTCGAGCCCCACGAAAAACGCGAGCAACAGCGCGGCGAGCAGTAGCGCGCGGCGGAGTGACTCGGAGCGGTTACTCATGGGGGTTCACGATTACGCCTGGACGTTGATCACACTCGCCGCAAAACTACTCCGAATGCCGTGGACGCGCCGTCTGTTTCGCTTAAAGATTCGGTTAGGATCGCGGGTCGATCAGAGCCTTCAGTTCTGTCGGTCTGGATGCGTTGCTGAGAACGTCGACAGCCTGGAGAAGCGTCCGCGGTTCTCCAGTGAGATCGTGCACCCGCACGCGACCGGCTGTCAGGGCTTCAACCGCCGTCTGGAGGTCGCCGCACCGAGATCCCACGATGCGGCATTCATCGACCACGAGGCCTGACAGGTCACACTTCACCCCCGGTGCATGGGTGCTCTTGAGGATCAGCGTTCCTCCGGGGGAGAGGTGATCGAGTGCGGTGCGCAGCCCGGTTGGAGTACCGGTGCAGTCCACCACGAGCGGCTCCCGCTGTATCTCGTGAACGTTCGTTGTGGTCGCGATGCCGTGTGTTTCGGCGAAGCGGAGCTTCTCCGCATGGCGGCCCACCATAGACACCTGGAAGTCGTGCGATTGGAGTGCGCGCGCCACCAGATGCCCGAGGGCGCCGTCGCCGAACACGGTTGCGCCGGTCGCATCCGGGGGCGCGTCATCAATCACGTGCAGAGCCGCTGCAAGCGGCTCGGCGAGAGCGGCGGCTGCGTCGCCGACCTCCTCGGGAACTGCTACTAGGTTGGTTTCTGGCAGTGTCAGGAACTCGGCCAGAGCTCCGTGGAGCCTGCGAATTCCGAGCACGCGCCGCGCTTCGCAATGGTGCGCCGAGATTCCACACGCCGCGCAGGCGCCGCACCCGACATTGATATCGGCCACCACCCGCTTGCCGAGCCATGATTCAGAGCCGGCGACGACTTCGCCGACAAACTCATGTCCCGGTATTCCACAGAACCCGGCGTAGCCCGTCATGAGCTGGCGATCAGTGCCGCAGATACCGACAAGGCGCACCTTCACGAGCGCCCAGCCAGGCTCGATTGTCGGACTCGGGGTGTTGGTGCGCAGCTCCGCGGTCCCACCCTCCAGCCAGATCGCGTTCATGGTGCTCTGTGGGCTTTCCATACTTCGACTCACTATGGTCGGGCCGTGCGGTGGGTCGTGAGAGGTCACTGAGTAGCTTTCACGGAGTCCCCCGTGAACGGATGATAGCTGGCGGCGGGAGTTCACAATGCCGGCCGCGCGTGCTTTCCGAGATGAGCCCGATCGGAGGGCGCGGACGTCGTTTATGTGCGTTTGATGTGTTTGGCTGTGCAATAAGGGTTGAAAGTGCCTTTTGAGATCTTGTTTAGTGAAAGAAAGGTTTCACTAGATCGCGCGGCGCCCATCGCCGCCGGAGGCGACGATATGAGCGAAGGACGACACGAACTCGACAAGGCAATCGAAGTCTGGGAGCAGCGCCACGCTGCGGCCGTGCGCGCCAAGCGCGAGGCTGAAGTGGTGATGCCGTTCCTGCGGGCAGCGGTCGAGGAGCTCGACAACTTCCGCGGCGACAAGAGCGAGGGGGCGGTAGCGCCCGCAGCCGTGGTTGCTCCGCCAGTGCCGGAGGCGCCGGCGCCCAACCCGTTTGACGGCGGTCTTGGCGCTCCTGCAGCCTTTGAGGTTCCGGAAGTCTCCGACGAGGGCGACGTTGCCAGCGAAGACGAGACTGCGACTGACTTTCCGTCGTTTCAGCCGCGGGCGATTTCCGCGCTGATGGACGACGAGGGCGAGGATGACGAGGCCGCACTCGGCTAGATCGTCTCCTACATCAACACGCGCAGTTTGGTCGCCAGCATGAAGTTCCCGGCGACCTTGATGCGTCCCATCATGAAGGCCATCTGCGGGTCTACCGCGCCGGTCATGATGCCGACGAAGTCATCTTGGCTAACCGAGATGACGCAGTCGGCATCTTCGTTTGGGGCCTGTGCCACTCCGCCCGGGGCGTTCTTCAGGTCGACCGACCAGGTGCCGCCATCGTCTCCCGCCACGTCGAACTGAAAGATCGCGCCGACTTCCTCGACGAGTGAGGGGTTGGCTTCGACCTTCCCCTGGATCTGAGCAAATACCTCGACTGGAAGCATCGAAACTCCAAGCGTTCTGAACACATTCTGACGATTCAGGCCCCATGGTAACCTTCGCCCATCATGGGCGTGGGGGAGCCAACGCGCGTCGCTGTCCTGATGGGCGGCGTCAGCAGCGAACACGACGTTTCTATTTGCACGGGCCTCAACGTGCTCGACGCACTACGCGACGCTGGGTACGCGGCGATGCCGGTCTATCTGGCGCGCGACGGAGCCTGGCATTTCGACTACCGGCCAGTGATGCCGTCGCTGTCGGGCGACGCCAATGCGGCGGCCGGTGCACCTCCATCGACATCAGAGAGCCTGCCCGTATTTGAAACGCTGTCGGGTGATCTCGTGGAAGTGGCGTTCATCGCCCTGCACGGCCCGGGCGGAGAGGACGGCGCGATTCAGGGGCTATGCGAGACCGCGGGGCTTCGTTTCACCGGATCCGGGGTCATGGCGTCGGCGATGGCCATGGACAAACACGTCAGCAAGCGTCTCCTGACCGCGGTGAATATTCCGATGCCCTCGGACGTCGTTGTCCGCTCCGACGCGCCTCCGTCCGATGTGGAGGCGTCTATCGCCGAAGTTGGCCTGCCGTGCGTCGTCAAACCCGTCGCGGGAGGCTCGTCCTTCGCAACCGCTGTTGCACACGACACGGCGACTGCGGTGCAAGCGGCGGCGGTGGCCGCGGCGAGCGGTGCCGTGATGATCGAGAGCTTTCTTGACGGCGTCGAGGTCACGTGCGGCGTACTCGGAGGTGGGCCGGAGTCTACGCTCGCGCTGCCCCTGACCGAGATCGTCCCCGTGGCGGACACGTTCTTCGACTTTCGGGCCAAGTACACAGCGGCAGCCTGCGAGGAGATCACGCCGGCCCGCGTCGATCCAGCGGTGGCGGCGCAGGTTCAGGAACTCGCGGTTCGCGCCCACCTCGAACTCGGCTGCGAGGGCTGCTCACGCAGCGACTTCATCATCACGGCCGATGGGCCGCAAATGCTGGAGCTGAATACGATCCCCGGCATGACCGAAACTAGTTTGCTGCCCCAGGGAGCGGCCGCCGCGGGCATCAGTTTCGGCGAGCTGGTCGATCGTCTGGTCCAGGCGGCGCTGACCCGCTAGTCGTTGAGCCGGGCCGCTCGCCAGACCGCCGGCTGCAGGAAGACGAGCACGGTGATTACTTCGAGCCGTCCGATCCACATGTTGAGGAACAGGACGATTTTCGAAGCGACGGGGAGCGTGGCATAGCTGCCCATCGGCCCGACGATCGAATAGCCCGGCCCGATGTTCCCCAGAGTCGCGATCGACGCGGTGATCGAGGTGATCAAGTCGGCTCCGAACATCGACAGAGCCACCACGCTTGCTGCGAAGACGAGCAGGTACAACAGCAGAAAGGCGACGATGGCACGGAGAACCCGGTTCGGCACAACCTTGCCGTTGTAGCGGACGACCGTGACCGCGTGCGGATGCAGGACGCGCAGCAATTCGACTGCGGCGTACTTGAAGATCAGTATCGCGCGCACGATCTTCGGCCCTCCCGCAGCTGATCCGGCGGATCCTCCGACGAACATCAGAACAAGGAGCAGTATCCGCGCCTGGTCGTTCCACAAGTTGAAGTCGTCGGTCGCGAACCCCGCGGTGGTAATTATCGTGACGACCTGGAATGCGGCCTGACGCAAGATCGTGATCGGCGGCGCGTCGTAGAGCACTTGCAGGCTCGTGTCGGCGGCCATGTACTCGGCACTCGGATCTCGACCGAACGGCAGCAGCACGTATGTCAGCAAGAGCGTCGCGACACCAACGATCACAGCGTAGGTGCGGAATTCCTGATCGCGGAACAAGGCCATCGGACGGCCGCGCAGCGCGCGGTACTGCAGCGAGTAGTTCGCCCCCGCCAGAAAGATGAAAGCGATGAAGATCCATTCGGCGGCCGCATTCTCGTAGCCGCCGATGCTCTGTGGGTGCGGCGAGAATCCGCCGGCGGCGAGCGTGGTGAGCGAGTTGCAGATGGCATCGAACAAAGGCATGCCCACTAGGTAAAGCAGCACGACCTGGACTGCCGTCAGCCCTACATAAAGGCTCCAGAGTGCGATCGCCGTGTGGCGCACGCGCGGCGTGAGGCGGTCTTCTTCGGGGCCAGGTGCCTCCGCGAAGAACATCTGACGGCCGGCGATGGCGAGCTTCGGCAGGACCGCGATGAATAGCGCGATCACGCCCATGCCGCCGAACCATTGCGTCATGCTGCGCCACAGATAAATCCCTTCGCTGTACAGGGAGAAGTCCGTGAAGATCGTGGCGCCCGTTGTCGTGAGCCCCGACATGGACTCGAACAGCGCGTCGATCGCACTGAGGCCGACCCAGACATAGGGGATTGCGCCGAAAAACGACACCACCAGCCACGAGGAGGCCACCACCGCGATGCCCTCGATGCGATGCATCTCGACCTCGCGCGTCCAACTCCGGCGCGCGTATTCGCCCGCCCCAAACGCCGCGATCGCGGCGATCAGAAACCCAACAGAGTCATCCACGTTGCCGTACCCGAGGTCGACCAGCATCGGCACGAGCAGCGAGACACCGAAAGCCCGGAGCAGGAGGCCCACCGCATGCGCGACGAGACGGAGACGCATCCTAGAAGAGCTTTTCTAGCGCTTCGTCGGCGCCCGCGAGGGCGAAGACCAGCAGCCGGTCGTCGGGTTGGACGGTGTCGTCGCCGTGCGGAACGATCGTCTTCTCCCCGCGCATGATGGCCACGATGATCGTGCCCTTGATTCGCTCGAGATCTTTGATCTGCGTGGCCTTGAAGTCTTCGGGCACGCCGATCTCGACGACCGCCGCTTTTCCGCCTTCGACGCTGGCCAGGGTTCTGTGGCCGCCGTCCTGGAGCGAGTTCAGCACTACGTTGATCGCGGTGATCATCGGGTTGAGCGGCACATCGATGCCGACGCGTTCGAAGAGCGCCACATTCTCGCGACGGTTCACCCGCGTGATGATCTTCGGAACCCCCATCTGGCTCGCCAGCAGCGAACACAGCAGGTTCTTTTCGTCGTTGCTGGTCACCGAGACGAGCACGTGAGCCCGGCCCACCTGCTCCGACTCGAGCAGTTCCAGGTCGGTGCCGTCGCCGCGGAGTACCAGGGTCTTCTTCAGTTGCGCGGCGAGTTCCTCTGCGCGTGGCTTGTTGGATTCGATGATTTTCAGTCGAAGGCCGGGTTCACGCTCGAGTCGCTTCGCCAGCGTGAGGCCCACGGTGCCACCGCCCACGATGACAACTTCACGTTCCTTGGGCGCAGCCTTGCCGCGAGGTTTGACGAAACGTTCTTCGAGTTCGCGCAGCTCGGGCCTGCCGCCCATGAACGCGACCCGATCGCCCGCGGCGAGCTCCGTTTTGCCGGTGGGGACGAAGAAGTCATCGCCCTGACGCACGGCCGCCGCCAGCACACCGCGCGGCAACCCCAGTTGGGGAAGGGCGCCGACCAGACCCGAGTCCTCTTCGACCTTGAACTCCATCAACCAGATGCTTCCCCCGGCAAACACCTCGACGTCCACCGCTCGTGGCACGAGGACGATGCGCGCGATCTCATCGGCGAGCATGTACTGCGGCCAGACGATCCGATCGATGGCGAGCATGCCGTCGCCTTCGGTGATCCCCGCAAAAGACTGCACGTACGACTCGCGCGAGACGAAGCACGTGACCTGCGCGCTGCCCAGTCGCTTCGCGGTCATCGAGGCGATGATATTCGCCTCGTCCGAGCAGCCACATGCGACAAAGGCATCGGCGCTCGCGATGCCCGCCTCAAGCAAGGTTTCGGGATCGGTGGCGTGCCCATGCATGACATGGATATCAAGCTGATCGAAGCGTTCGGCTACGTCGGCGTCTTCTTCTAACACCACGACGTCATGATGCCGATGGAGCGCCCGCACGAGTTGCTGTGCGATATCACCATCGCCCGAGATCACGATCCGCATGCGCGTCCTTTATTCTTGGCGCGGCGCCCAGCGCCACACTGCGATCTGGCAACGAATATTGTGCCACCGACCCGTCCTAGTCGCTGCCTGTCGGGGCGAAGACTTTGGACTTGGATGGGACGGCTCGGTTCTGGAGGCGAGATGAGAATACTTGTAATCGTGGTGCTGTCCGGCGCCTTCGTGACAGCCTGTGCCCCCACTCCCGTGCCGGAATCCGAGGGCAACAGTTACGGCACCGAGGGGCTGAACGCGGTTCTCTGGGTTCAGACTGCCGCTGAATACGAGGCGAGCACGCGCCAGGCCTACGCGCTCGCCGAGATGATGCTCGATGTGGCGCTCGCCGACCCGACGTGGACGGCGGTTACCGAGCAGGGCGGCACGGATGTTTTTGATCTCCCCCCGGCGGTCGTTCTGGATGTGGACGAGACCGTGCTCGACAACTCCCCAAACCAGGCTCGGCAGGTCGCCGACGACCGCGACTTTGCCACGGACTCGTGGCATGCCTGGGTTCGCGAGGAACAGGCTGAGGCAGTGCCGGGAGCGCTCGAGTTCACCCAGGCCGCTGCCGCGCGAGGAATCACGGTTTTCTATGTGACCAACAGACGTCACGAGGTGGAGGAGCCGACCCGGCGGAATCTTGCGGCACTCGGGTTCCCACTCGATGACGGAATCGACACGATTCTGACCCGTGATGAGCAATCCGACTGGGGCAGCGACAAGGGCACGCGGCGCGCCCAGGTGGCCGGCACGCACCGAGTTCTACTGCAGCTGGGTGACAACCTGGGCGACTTCGTCTCGGGTGTGGACGTCGATATCGCCACGCGCAGTGGACTCGTCGCCGAATACGCAGACTACTGGGGACGCCGTTGGATCGTGCTGCCGAATCCCCAGTATGGCTCCTGGGACGGTGCGCTGATCGATTTCAACTTTGGTCTGAGTCGTGCCGACAAGCGGGCTCGAAAGCTCGACGCACTTGAAACCGCAAGGGAAGAGCCGCGTGAGTAATCCGAGCGAGTTCAACGACAAGGTCGCACTCGTCACGGGCGCGACCAGCGGAATCGGCAGGGCGACAGCGCTGCAACTGGCAAACCTTGGAGCGCGCCTCGTCCTGTCCGGCCGGGACGAAGAGGCTCTGGCCGAGGCGGAAGCTGAAGCTCGCGAGGCTGGAGAAGAAGTCGCCTCGATTGCCGCCGACGTCATCGCGGAGAGCGCTGCCACCGATCTCGTGCAGTTCGCGATCCAACGTTTCGGGCGACTCGATGTCCTCGTGAACGCGGCTGGAGTGATCGGCAGCGGCACCGTGGCAGATACCACCGACGATCAGTGGTCCGAGATGATGCGCATCAACGTGGACGCGCCTTTTCGGCTCATCCGCGCCGCAGTCCCCGAGCTCAAGAAAGGCGAAGGCTCCGTCGTCAATGTTTCGTCGGTCACCGGCACGCGGGCTTTTCCGGGAATCGTGGCCTACTGCGTCAGCAAGGCGGCCGTGGATCAGCTCACGCGCTGCGCTGCTCTTGAACTCGCCCCCGACCGGGTGCGTGTCAACGCAGTGAACCCAGGCGTCGTCGTGAGTCAACTCCACCGCCGCGGTGGAATGGACGATCAGGCCTACGCGGCATTTCTCGAACACAGCAAGAGCACCCATCCGCTCGGTCGAGTCGGTCAGCCCGACGACATCGCAGACGCGATTTGCTTCCTGGCCGGCCCGCGGAGCGGCTGGATCACGGGGGAGACGCTGAGCGTCGATGGTGGCCGTCACCAGACCTGTGCCCGATAGCGAACGCCGCCCGCTTCCTCTGGTCTAGGTCGTCGCGATCTACCTGAGGGGTTCGGGTGCGCCGTTGGCCCCCTCGGTGATCCAGAGGCGGATCAGTGCCACCTCCGTGTCCGACAGTGCCGTCCGGTTGAGTGGCATCCGGCCACCTGTGATGGCGGGGCCGCCCTCGATCTTGCGGATCAGGTAGCTGCTGTCCGGGTCGCCTGGCAGCACGCGCCGTAGCCCGGGTTGCTGGCTGCTGGGCGAGTTGACGAGGTTCGCCAGCGAGGCGCCGCTCTCGAGAACGAGGCCCGCACGCGCACTGCCCGAGTTGTGGCACCCGGCACTGGCGCAGCTATTGGTGAAGATCGGCTGAATCTGCGCCGCGAAGCTCACAGGCACACCGCCGCCGCCGCCGTTGGTCACGCTGAACGCGTTACCGCGGTCTTTCACCTGGCCGTCGCCGGAGAGCATGCGGAGACTGACACTGGTGCCGTCGTCGGTGTTGGCGTCAGGTTCCACCGTGACTCGAATGCTCTTGGAGCTAACGAACTCGACATCCCGGACGGCTACGCTTGCCGAATCGCTGAATGCCAGGGCGCCCGGGGCGAGGTTCTTGCCCGTCAGCTGAAGCGTGGTCTGTTCGCCAGCAGGTACTTCGGCCGCCAGGCGATTGACGTTCTTGAACGACATTGGCTTGCCCTTCCCCGAGCCGGCCACGAGCTTCACCTTGTTCGTTTCACCTTCGGACTTGAACGTGCCCTGCAGCGCGCTGTTCTTGGCCTTGAGCTTGCCGCTGAACTCGATGGTCTGCCCACCGAGCGTAAGAGTCATCTCGACCTTCGTGCCTTGCCGAGTGCCCACCACGGTCGCCGTCTCGCCATCGAGGTTGGCATGCCCGCCCACGGTGCCGTCGCCGTCTTCGGTTGTCGCCATCCGGACCGCGAGCGTTTCGCCGCCGGTCTTGAACGAGCCCTGCCAGAGGCGCTGCATGGGCAGAGTCGTATCCATGCGCACCGCCACGAGCTTCCCCTTCAGGCTTCCGCTCGCTTTGCCCGACAGGCTATCGGTCCCTGCTTTGTACGAGATCTTCAAAGTTCCGGTGCCGAAACGTGAGCCGGCGCGCGCAAACCGACCCACCGGGGCAGTGTCGTCGATACGCAGGGTGACGCTCTTGTTGGACACCTTCACGAGATCAGCATCGAAGGTCGCCACGCCCGCGCTTTCGGAATCGTTCGGATCCTGAACGATTACGAACGCCGCACCGCCGCCACCGTCGATATTCATGTTCAGTTGAATCGGGACTCGACTCTTTCCGACGGTCAGGGTGCCCACCCACCCGCCGTCGAAGTCACTATTCGAGAAGTCATCGACCCCGCTCTGCGCAGTCGCGGTGCCCAGGGCGCACAGGGCGATGGTGGCGATCAGAGAACGGGCAGGGACGAGTCGGCGGCTTTTGAATTTCGACATGGTTGTACTCATCGCGCTCAAAAGGAGGAAGGCTCGAACGAGGTTGAACCCGATACGGATATTCGACTTGATCCCGGTGGGAAACGAACCTCCGACCATGAAGTCCGGAGTAGATAGCGTGCTGTTGGTTAGCAGCAGGGAGAACCAGTGCTTGTGCACGTGGAAAGTCACGCCAGCCTGCCACTGATCGATGCTCGGTTGTCGTTCGTAGCCTCCTAGATTGGTGATGTACTCACCGTCGAGGCTGATCTTCGTGTTGAGCTTGAACGAACCACCAACACCAAGCGCGGTGGAGAATCCAGGACTGCCGGGTGCTCCGAACTCATCCGGATTCGTGGCGTACATCGGCACCACTTGAAGAGCGATCCGGTCGCCCGCGCGCACGCCGATGGGCAACTCTGCCGTGAAGCGACCCGCATTGGGAATTCCCTCGGTGTCGAGATACGCCCCGCCGATGTTTGCCGCGACGCTGATCGGAACGCCGAGATCATGCTCGCGCAGGAGCGCGATCTTGAGTCCGTACTCCCACGTGGCCAGATTGGCGGTTCGCCCGACATATGGCGCTACGCGCTCGTGCGCCGTGTAGATGAACCAGAAGCCTGGGAACGCGAAGCTATCGAGTCCATAAAACCCTTGGCGTCCGGCGTCACTCACCGAGTCGGAGAATCTGTGCGTGAAGTGGACTTCCATGTCGCCCTTGCGCGGGAGCGCGGGCGTTGGGAGATTGAGCAGGTCAGTGTTCCACCAGGTCGATTTGGTTGCGAGCGTCGGAGCTTCAAGATCCGTGAGGTAGTCGTGGATAGCTGTGAGCTGCTCTTCCGACATCTCGGTGTCGTCGAAGGCCGGCATCCGACGGCTCGATGGCGAGCGAAAGCTGGGTGCCAGCCAACGCCGGGCCCATCCCGCCTTCCGCTGCGGCACCATGGCACGCAGCGCACTCGAAGGTGCTCTGAAAGAACTCGAAGCCTTCGGCGGCTGTTTGGGCTTCGGCCTGTGAGCCGAAAAGGAAACACGCGACCGCGGCAATGCAGCGGGCCTGGCGCCGGATGGCGGTGCTCAACATCAACCCTGTCTCCTGAGTTGGGAACGGCTTGGAGTCTAGGAAGCAGGGGGGTAGTGCCATTTTGCCCATATGAGGGCCGCGCGTCACGGCCTATGCGAGTCCTCGCCGAAAGGCAGGGCACATTGTCCTGGTCGGCGGAACGCGTCCGTCCGCAGGCTGAACGTGCGTTGATTCAACCCATGCCGACGGCATCCCGCGGCGAACATCGACTCGGCGTGCTCGGCGTAGGCTCCGTGCCCACGCATTCGTGAACCGAACTGCGCGTCGTTGCGCTGGTCGCCACGCATCGATCGGAGATGCTGCATCACTCGACGTCGGCGCTCCGGTGAGTACCGCTCTAGCCAGTGTTCGAACAGGTCGGCAACCGGGCCGGGCAGGCGCAACATGACCTTCCCGGCTTGGCGGGCGCCCGCCGCGGCGGCCGCTTCGAGAATGGCCGGGATCTCGTGGTCGTTCAGTCCGGGAATCACGGGAGCCACCATCACGCCGCACGGAATGCCGGCGTCGGCCAGTTGTTTCAGCGCGTCGAGGCGCCTGGACGGGCGCGAGGTGCGTGGTTCCATTGCGCGGCACAGTTCGTCATCGAGCGTCGTGATCGATAGGAAGACGGACGCAGCCTCGTGGCGAGCCAGTTCGCCGAGAAGGTCCAGATCGCGCACCACGAGCGCGTTCTTCGTGACGATTGTCACCGGATGGCGTAGCTCAGCCAGAACCGACAGGCAGCCGCGGGTGAGCTCGAGCTTCGACTCGACAGGTTGATAGGCGTCGGTCACCCCGCTCATGGCCAGCACGGATGGCGTCCAAGATGGCGCGCTGAGCTCCTTGCGCAGGAGGGCCGGGGCGTCGGCCTTCACCACGATCTTCGATTCGAAGTCGAGGCCCGGGGAGAAGCCCAGGTACTCGTGTCCGGGTCGCGCATAGCAGTATGCGCAGCCGTGTTCGCAACCGCGATATGGGTTGATCGAGTAGGTAAACGGGACGTCGGGGCTGTCGTTGCGCGCGATGATCCGGCGAGTCGAATCTCTGAAGTACGTGGTTGGCGTGACCTCGTCCAGGTCCGGTGCGAGTTCCACATGGAGCGGCTCGAAGCGGTTCGCCGGATTCAGGCCCGTGCTGCGCCCTCGCGGGGCGGGCGGCGACTGGCTCACACGTTGGACCTCGGTTCGCGCGATAATTATCAGATCGATCTAGGATCCGAACTATAGCAGTCAAATGTCTGTCAACGGGACCGCAGCCGAACTGGAACTGGGGATGGAGGCGATCGGCCTTCTACTCGACCGTGCCGGGGTGCCTGCCGAGCCCGGTGACGCCGATGTGCTCATGGCGTTCGCGTCCGAGACCGAGGCCGACGAGTCAAGCCAACGGCGGTTCGCAGTGATCGCGGACTCAGCGCTGCAGGGCTTCTTCCATCTCGCCGCCGAGGGGTACCCCTTCGTCTCCGTCGAGCGATTCCAGGCACAGTTCGGAGACTCGCTCGAGAAGAACTACCCCGGAGCCGGCGCCGCCTTCATGCGGCTCGCCGCCAGCTACTGGACGCTGCACATGCTCCACGGTCGGATCAACACACGATTCTCCGGCACTGGGTTGCAGCAGGTTCTGCGCTTCGTCGAGGACCGTGTAGGGCAGGCGTTCTTCCCGGAGGACGACCGCCTCGACGCGGAGCAACTGGCGCGCGTTCAGCGGCGGCTCATCGCGCAGTCTGGTGCCGACATCGACGTGGAGCAGTTTCTGCTCGGAAACCCGCTTCTCGTCGGCAACCCGCTGGCGGACTGACGCCGCTAGATCACGCGGTAGTACCTGGCCATCCAGTAGGGGAGCAGGTAGTCGAGTCCAGCACCCTCGATGGTGCCGTTCCCGCCGCCCTTGAGATCGAACGGACTGCGTTGCCAGAGAAAGTCGGTCGGGACCCGTTTCACCACGGGGATCGGATTGCAGGCGCGGTTGTCGCCACACGAATCACGCGACCCTGACAGATCTACGCTGGTAATCCGCCGCGGCCGTTCGAGCCAATCCTTGAGCATGTCTCGCGTTCTGCGGTCACGCGGACCGTGCCCACCGTTGAGAACACGTTCGATCATGTTGAAGTGAGCGTTGTCGTGTGCCCCGACCGTTTCGCGCAACTTGTCGAACGCCGCCCGGTAGGTTGCACGCTGGGAGCTCTCTTCCTCGAGGCGGAGCAGATGCACGAGATTGATGTGGTCGAGGTTGAACTTGAAGTATGACCCGTGCGGGTCGGTCGCCTCGAGATCGATCGGGATCTTCACGAGGTGTCCGAGCGCACCACGCATGTCGCGATAGGGCTTGTCGAACCTGTCGGGCTTTACCATGCGGCCGATCTGCAGGAAGGCCAGCATCTGATCGGGGCGCGCCGCGAATGACGTGCTGAGGGTGCCGTCCGGGAACTCGACGGTCCACGCGTTGTTGATCAGGTTGCCGAGCAGGCGATCGGTGATCTCGAGAATGACGTTGCGGACCACCGGGTCGTTCGGCATCAACTCCCAGGCGAAGCCCATGCCGAAGAACACGCCCGAGTATTGGTCGCGCGAGGTGTTGCCGGCCCAGATGTACTGCTTCCCCTTCACACTCGTGCGATAGGTGCCGTGCCGCGCCTCGTTGACCAGGATCGAGTCTTCCCAGCGGGAGCCGGATGGAACGGCGCCACGTGCAAGAACGTCGGCGCCGGTCACGTCGACAAGGAGGCGGATTGCCTTGAGCGCCTTGCGGACGTTGTTGCGAGCGTCCTTCTTGCCGGTCACCGCGTAGCGGAAGGCTTCGGCAGCAATCCAGTGCCCGGTCCAGATGGCGGAGTCGCCAGCGTGCTGATAGCCGACGATCGTCTTGGAGCCCGGCCCGGCGAAGACCGGATCGAACACGGTGCCGGTCGGCAGATGGCGTCGCTTCAGATCCTTGCCGATCTGTTTGGCACGTTTCTCCATCCGATTGCCGGCCGCCTGGATGGTGGCGCCATGCGACAGACAGAGCGCGCCCACGAGGGCGACAGCAACGAACCGTAATACTAGCCTGGATGTCTTCACGGCGACTCCGAATGCGTCTTACTGTGCATGGCTGTGCATCGGAGAGTATAGAGGATTCAAAGCAGTCCTGGATACCCTCGCGTGAGACGGGTGCTGCGCCTATTCGGCGTCCATGTGCGGGTAGCGGAAGTCGGTCGGCGCCACGAAGGTCTCCTTCACGGTCCTCACCGAGGTCCACCGCAGCAGGTTCTGTGGCGATCCGGCCTTGTCGTTCGTACCCGAGGCCCTGCTACCACCGAACGGCTGCTGACCGACCACCGCGCCGGTCGGCTTGTCGTTGATGTAGAAGTTGCCGGCCGCGTGGCGCAGCGCGTTGCTGAGCCGGACGATCTCGCCACGATCCTGCGCGAAGATCGCACCGGTGAGCGCGTAGGGACTCGCGGTATCGCAGATCTCGAGGGTCTCGTCGAGCTTGTCGTCGTCGTAGACGTAGATCGTCAGCACCGGGCCGAAGATCTCTTCGCACGCGAGACGCGACCGTGGATCGGTAGTCTGCACAATCGTCGGTTCGACGAAGTAGCCCACGGAGTCATCGGCATTGCCCCCCGTGATGATCTCGTACTCGCTGCCGGAGCGCGCGTCTGCCAGGTAGTCGCTGATGTTGTCGAACGACGCCTTGTCGATCACTGCACACATGAAGTTGCGGAAGTCGAGCGGCGAACCCATGTCGATAGCGTCGACGGCGGCAGTCAGCCGTTCCTTCATCTCTCCCCAGAGCGACTTCGGGATGTAGGCGCGCGAGGCCGCCGAGCATTTCTGGCCCTGGTACTCGAACGAGCCGCGGATCAGCGCCGTGGTGAGCGCCGCCGGGTCGGCGGAGGGGTGTGCGAAGACGAAGTCCTTGCCGCCGGTTTCCCCGACGATGCGCGGGTAGCTGCCGTAGTGCTCGAGGCGCTGCGACATCTCCTGCCACATGAACTGGAACGTGGCGGTAGATCCGGTGAAGTGCAGACCGGCCAGCGACTTGCTGGCGAACACCGGGTTGCCCACCTGCGCACCGCGACCCGGCACGAAGTTCACGACGCCCGCCGGTAGGCCGGCTTCTATCAGGATCTGCAGGAGGTAGTAGTTGGAGAGCACTGCCGTGGAGGCGGGCTTCCAGAGCACCGTGTTGCCCATGAGCGCGGGTGCCGACGAGAGGTTGCCGCCGATCGACGTGAAGTTGAACGGCGCCACCGCGAAGACGAACCCTTCGAGGGCGCGGTACTCGACGTAGTCCCAGATTCCGGGAGCGGAGCCCGGCTGGTCGCCATAGATCTGCTGCATGTATGCGGCATTGAAACGCCAGAAGTCACACATCTCTGCTGCGGCGTCGATCTCCGACTGGAACGCGTTCTTCGACTGCCCGAGCATGGTCGCTGCGTTCACGGTGTCGCGCCACGGTCCCGCCAGCAGGTCGGCGGCTTTGAGGAACACCGCTGCGCGCGATTCCCACGACATCTGCGACCAGTCGTGCCAGGCATCACCAGCAGCGGCAACAGCCTGGCCGACTTCCGCTTCGCCTACCTGGTGGCTCTTGCCGAGCACGTGCTGATGATCGTGCGGGCAGATGATGTCGAGCGTGTCGCCCGTGCGCACTTCCTGTCCGCCGATCACGGCCGGGACGTCTGCGGTCTCCTTCATCATCTGGTCGAGCCGCGCCTTCAAACTGGCGCGCTCGGCCGACCCCGGGGCGTACTGACGGAAAGGTTCGTTGACCGGTGTTGGGATGGGCGCGATTCCGTTCACTGGAGGCTCCTTTCGGGCGCGAAGTTCTGGCGCCAAACTTGAGGATCGATGCGACGCGGGCCGGGCGCGGCCGGTCCCATTGAAAATCGTTGCCGAGGTCCGCAGCGGCGCGTCAGCATGCGCCGGAAACCGGGGCGTGGCTAGGTTACCCGAAGCTGCAGCATCGTGTGCCGCGCGCACGACAGAACACCGTGGCACAGCTGCCGCAACTCGTGTCCAGCGGTTCAATACCAGGCACTGTACAGACGTGGCCACGTACCCAATCCTGTCGCCATGGCTAACAACACGTACGACGATTTTCGGAAGACGGTCGAGAGCGACGGGCTAGGAACCTTGCCGCGGTGGTCGAAGCTCGACAGCACGTCTCAACAGCACTGCTTTCGTGTCCTGCGACGTCTCGCCGTCGCTCGAGCACTCGACGGCGGCGACTCGTTCAGCGCCATCGAGGTCGAAGCCGGTCTTGGCGAGGACGCAGCACTGCGGACCTTTCTCCTCGCGTCGGCCGTCAAGATCGCCGCGGAGAGCGCGCCCTTGGCAGCGGAACGTGACCCGATCGGTACGGCGATCGACCTGCAGGTGCCGGCTCGAACGCTCGACGACCTGCTCGACTCCTGCTGGGTGTATCAGGATGAGGAAATCGTTGCGTGGACCCCACTTCATGCTGTCGGCGCCGGATTCGATCGCGAGGACGACGAGGATCGCGCGCGGTTGACCGCAGCGCGGCGCGATTGGGACGAAGCCTCGATTCAGGACAAAGTCGACCGGATCGGTACGACGATTGGCGCCCTGATGGACCAGTACGCCCATGGAGGCGGTCGGCCGGCGGGGTCATCCAGACAGATCTTCGCGGATCAGGACACTCGCCGCGCGTTGGCAACAGCAGCCAACTCCGATCGTTTCAGCCTGCTGTCTGATGGGGCGTTCGAAGCGGTCGGTGGGGACGTCCACACGGTAGGTGGAGTCGACGTGAAACTCGACGACAAGGAAGCCTACGTGCGTCGCACGCAGGTGGATGGCGAGGACTTCGTGGCCTGGAATGCCGAGCTAGCGGCTTGGCGTCCCGACGGCGGCGATGGGGAAACAGCTTTTGCATGGGGAGCCGGGCTGGCAATGGTGGTATCCGGTGGAAGCGTCGCGGGGTGGCTGCGACGTTGCGCCGAGGCTTTGCTGGTGGGGCAGATCCAAGCGCAGCGCGAGGCCGCCTAACGTGGCGGGGCGGCCGATCCGAAGTCGACGAACGGGCTAGAATCGTTCTGGACGCCTCGGCGTCACTACGGCTACGATCAAATTCATCGGTCGGGGAAACCTGAACGGGGCTTCACGCGTCTAATACATTGCGCGGCTTATCGCCCCGACATCCTGAAAATTCCCTGCGCCGAGTCCATCGCGCGAGTCCCCTCTGTCGACATCATCATGAGCATCAGCCTGCATCGCGGCCACGCGGCCCTTTTGAAAGTCCTCGGTCTCGGCGAGACCAGCACCGCCACCCTCAAGAACGGCACCGTCTCCTTCGATCACCACCATCAGGATTTCCTGATGGGCTGGTACGACGATCTGAAGGGTTGGGAGCTGATCGAGGTCAGCGACTACATGGGCAAGTCGGGCGACAAGCTCGGCGAGACCGTGAGTTTGACCGAGCGGGGGCAGGATGCCCTGACGAAGGTGCAGGCGGCGGGCTAGGCCTCTCGGCTGCTCGAAGAGGCGGGACTGCGCTGAGGTAGGGCATGCCCGCAACGCCCTGGCGCCACCGAGGCTGAGCGTCCGAGCAGGAGTGTCTTTCCCACGCGGTTCGCTTCCTGCTGTGCTCGCTCCTGCTACGAACGACCCAAGTCTAGGGGAGAGTGTTGGGGGACCCTCGGAGAGACTGTTAGGTCTTCTCTGAGCCCCACCCAGGCTCTAGTATTCTTGAGTGGAACCTTAGGTGACCAAGGTGACAACCGAGCGGGAGACAGCACAAATGCGAGAGAAGCGCGCGGAGTGGTCCCCTCCGACACTCACCATCATTGCCCATGGGCACACTGAGGGCTTAAGCGCGGCCTGCGCGAACACCGCAAATGTCACCGCGGAAGGCGCGGGCACGGCAGCCGACAAGATTGTAAGTGGCCGTGAAGACACCACAGTGAGTTTCTTCGGCCCTGGGCAGCCGGGCCCTAGCTGAACCCCTTTCACGACGGACCACGCAGCGGCCCTGCGCCGCGCACCCCAGCGAGCGTATCCATCGGTCGGGTATTCGTTGCTATATATTTCGCGTTACAAACAATATATATTGTTTGCATCTCAACTAATTAGCAGGCGCTGGCTGAAGGGCAGGTCGATATGGGTGAGCAGCGACTGAGTGATGTCGAGCAGCGTGCGTTGTTGGCGGTTTGGCGGCTGGGGGAACAGGCGTGGGGGGCGAATGTTCGTGATGAGCTCGCGGCGGTTACCGGGCGGCGGCTGACGATTAGCGCGGTTTACGTGACGTTGGTGCGGCTCGAGAAGCGTGGACTCGCGATGAGTTCATTTACCGAGCCCGAGAACTTTCAGGGCGGCAAGGCGAAGCGTCGGTTTGGCATCACCGCCGAGGGCGTGGCGGCGTTGAAGGAGTCGCGCGCGCAGCTGGAGCAGCTCTGGGATGGACTCGATGCCACTGCGGAGTGGCGCGGATGACGCCGCGGTGGCCGCTGGCCCTTGTCCGTTGGCTGCTTCCCGGAGATGTGGGCGAGAGCGTTGCGCGCGAGATCGCGACGGCCCATGACGACAACGTCGGCCGACGCGGCAGGATGCGCGCTGCTATCGAGTGCTGGCGCGAGGCGCTGTCGCCGTCCGTGCTGCAACTGCGTCGCGAACTCCGAGTGCCGACACATCTACACCTCACTTCGAACCTCCCCCCTGGGCCATCTGTCTTGAATCACTTCCTGTCCGACATACGTCTTGCGGTTCGCGGGCTCCGCGCCCGTCCAGGCTTCGCGCTCACCGCCATCTTGATCATTGCGGTGGGCATCGGCGCGAGCACGGCGATCTTCACAGTCGTCGACCACGTTCTGCTGCGACAGCTGCCGTTCGACTCTCCCGAGCGTCTTGTGACAGTGGACGACCCGGGCCACACCGTGCCGATGTTTCGTCGATGGCACGAGGAGACGGGTGAGATATTCGAACACTTTGCGGCCGCTTTCTCGGACGCCGGTGCGCTTACCGGATCGACAGTACCCAGCGAGGTCCACGTCGCCTTCGTGAGGTCTGAGTTCTTTCCGGCGCTGGGCGTCGCGCCAGCGGTCGGTCGCGGCTTTGTCGCGGAAGACCATCAACCCACTGCCGAGGTTGCCGTGATCTCGCACGGCGCCTGGGTACGCTTGTTTGGGTCCGATGCCGCTGTCGTCGGTCGAGAGATTCATCTCAACCAGACCCCGCGGACGATCGTTGGGGTCCTGCCTGCCGGCTTCGAGCCGCCTGAGATCCTGGTCGGCGCCCGCCCGGAGTTCTGGCTACCCTTTACTGTCGAAGCGGGATCCAATGTGGATGACTGGGGCAGCCACTTCCTCAGCATCATTGGCCGCCTCCGCCCCGATCAGAATCTGATCGCGGTTTCCGAGAGCCTCGATGCCGTCACCGCTCGGATTCGTGCCGATAATCCTGCGGGTCGGGATGACCCGATCGAGTCCTACGGTTTCGGCGTCACACCTTTGCTCCAAGCTACGGTGGGCGATGTGGGCGATGCGCTATACCTCCTGCTTGGCGCGGTTGGACTCATGCTTCTGATCGCATGCGCGAACGTGGCCAGTTTGCTGCTGGCGCGCTCAACCGAACGGCATCAAGAAGTTGCGGTCCGTGCAGCTCTAGGCGCCAGTCGGGGGCGGATCATTCAGCAGTTGATCACCGAGGCCCTCGTGCTCTCGCTGGCGGGCGGTGCGGTGGGCCTTGCCGCTGCTCTGGGAGCTGTCGAGTGGTTCAACGTGGCGCAGCCCGGCAACATCCCGCGGTCGGGTGCTGTCGCGATTGATCTCCGAATCCTGGCGGTCGCGTTCGGTACGGCGCTGTTGACCGGTCTGGTGTTCGGTGTTGCTCCTGCGCTGAGGGCCGCGCGATCTGATCTCAATACGTCGATTCGCGACGGGGGCAATGCCACATCCGCCTCTGCCCGTCGCCAGCACCTGCGCAGCGGTCTCGTGGTCGTGGAGGTGGCGCTGGCTGTAGTTCTGACCGTCGGCGCCGGATTGCTCTTCGGCAGCTTCGTGCGCATGAACGCGGTGGACCCGGGGTTCGAAACCGATCAGCTTCTTTCCTTCCGTCTCACGTTCGGAACGTATGCGGTTGATGAGCGCACGATGTTTGTTGAGCAGGCGCGCGCGGCTCTCGAGACGATCCCAGGTGTGGAGTCGGTTGGAGCCGGGATCACGGTGCCGTTCGCGATTACCGGTGCGGGGCGCTGTTGCTGGTTCGACGAACTCGTAACGGCTGAAGACGACCCCGGACCGCACGTTGCGATCTTCAATCCCGTCGACGAGGGCTACTTCACCACGCTGGGTGCCCGGCTCAGGCAAGGACGATCCATTCTCCCGACGGACGGCGATGAAGATCCGGTTGCCGTCGTCACCCTGAGTACCGCCCGGTCGATGTTCGGTCGTGATGACGTGGTCGGGGAGGTGCTCGACGTGGAAGGCGACCTGAACCTGCGCATCGTGGGCGTCGTCGAGGACATCCGACACTGGGGGCTTGCCCAGCAGCCCGAGAACGAAATCTATGTGCCGCATCGCGGGTTCGGCCACTACTTCCAGCACGCCGAGTTCCTCGTGCGCGGTTCGCGTGCGGGCCTGGCGAGCGAGATTCGCGAAGCGATCTGGACCGTGGACTCGGAACTTCCGGTCGACGAGATTGTCGCGATGCAGCAGCTCGTCGCGAGGTCGGTCGCTGCACCGCGCTTCTACTCCGGCGTGCTGGTCGTCTTCAGCGCGGTCGCGCTGCTGCTCGCGGCGGGCGGGGTTTACGGCACCCTCATGTTCCAGGTAGGCCAACGCCGTCGTGAGATCGGCATTCGGATGGCGTTGGGTGCACGAGTGCGCGACGTCGTCGGCACCGTTGTTTCGCGCGGGGTGCTGCTGGCGAGCATGGGCCTCGCGCTCGGTGTGGTCGGCGCGTTGGCCCTTGGCCGCGTGGTCGAGAGTCTGATGTTCGGGATCACATCGACCGATCCGGCGACGTTCGTGCTGGTGGCGATCACGCTCCTGGCGGTCGCCTTCGCGGCGAGCTATCTGCCAGCGCGGCGCGCCGGCCGCTGCGATCCCGCGTCGTCGCTGAGGTCGCAGTAGCCGGCTTCGGAACGATCAGGCTTCGGCGATGAGCTCCTGAGCTTCCGCCCAGTCGTATGCACGGAGGGTGGTGGTGCGAACGTTCCCGCTGGCGCCTAGGTGCATGAGGATGGACGCGGCGATCTCGTCTGACGGTGCTTCGAGCACGAGCACACCATCGTGCGTACCGATGGTCCAGTACTGGCTGACGACACGGGCTCCCGACTTTTCGGCGAACTCGTTGAAGCTGTCGGCGCGGTGCGGCGAGTCCTTGATCTCACGCACGCCTTTGTCGGTGTAATCGAGCAGCACGATGAAGGTAGCCATGCCGGGTTCCTCGTCAGGTTCTGAATTCGGGCCGTTACTGGAAGTTCGATCCTACTCGCAGGAATCGCCGTCGGGCGAGTCTCCGTGTAGGCTTTCGCGTGATTCCACGTGTTCCGGCGATGACCGTGAGCGCGTCTGTTCGCCGGAACCACCCTATCGATGCACCGATCCCTCACGCGTCCGATCAAAATTGCTAGTGTCGTGCTGGCCCTCGCCGTCGCGACCGTACCGGCAGAAGCCTCAGCTCAACAACAGGATCGCAACGCGCCAGGGGCGCCGCACGAGAGCAACATCGTGGTGGGCGAAGTTCCTCCGACCACGTTCTCGCTCGATTCGATTGATGGCGATACCTACGACCTCGCCTCCGTTGACCGACCGATCTTGCTCCTGTTCTTCAGGGGGACCTGGTGACCCTGGTGCCGTACGCAGCTCGGTGAGCTGCGCGACTTCTACGAGAACATCCAGGAAACCGGTGCCGAGCTGTGGGTGATCGCCAACGACGACGCTGACAAGCTGCGAGACTTCCGGGACCAGGAAGCGTTGCCTTTCCCGATCCTCCTGGATCCCGAGGCCGTGACGATTTCCGGCTGGGGCCTTCTCAATGAGATGGACTCCCGCGGCCGACTGATTCCGCACCCGACTGTCGCGATTCTCGATGGCGACCGGGTCGTCCGATATTTCTTTACTGAAACGAACTACCGACTCCGTCCGCCGACGGCGGACCTGGTGGAACGTCTGCAGGCGCTGCCGACAGCAGGGCAGCCTGCCGCCGAGGACCGATGAACGACAGTGATCGCGTAGAACCAGACAACGCCCTACCTGAGCTGCAATTCAGCGAACTTTCCGACGTGATGCGCGAGGCGGCGACGCGCGTGGGTTGGTCGGACCTGATGCCCGTGCAGGCGAAGACGCTGCCGTACGTGCTCGCTCGTCGCGACCTCATGGTTCAGTCCAAAACGGGCAGCGGCAAGACGGGCGCGTTTCTACTTCCATTGATCGAGCGGATCGACACTGAGGCCAAACAGTGCCAGGCGCTGATTCTCGTGCCGACGCGCGAGTTGGCGCAGCAGGTGGTCACCGAGGCGCAGATGTTGGCCGGCGACAGCGCCATAGAAGCGACGGCCGTATATGGAGGTGTTGCCTACGGGCCCCAGCTCGATGCGTTCGCGCGAGGCGTCCCCCTGGTTGTAGGAACTCCGGGACGTATCCTCGATCATCTGCTCAAGGGGAACCTGAAGCTCGATGGCTTGAAGATGCTCGTCTTCGACGAGGCAGATCGGATGCTCTCGATGGGCTTCTACCCGGACATGAAGCGTCTCGACGAGTTCGTTCCCGATACTGGCGTCAACGGCTACATGCTCTCGGCGACGTTCCCGCAGGTGGTGCTCAGCCTGGCGCATGAGTTCCTCGATACGCCCGACTTCCTGAGCCTCAGCAAGGATCACGTCTACGTTGCCGAGACAGTCCACGCGTTCTGCGACGTGCCGTCGATGGACAAGGATCGCGCCCTCATGCGGATCATCGAGCTCGAGAATCCGCACTCGGGAATCATCTTCTGCAACACAAAGGCGAACGTGCGCTACGTGTCGATGGTGTTGAGGCGCTTCGGCTACGACGCGGATGAGCTCAGTTCCGACCTGAGCCAGCCAGCGCGTGAGAAGGTGCTCACTCGGCTTCGCCAAAAGAAATTGCGATTCCTGGTCGCCACCGACGTGGCGGCTCGGGGTATCGACATCAACGAGCTTTCGCACGTATTCCAGTACGAGCCGCCGCAGGATCCGGAGGACTACATCCATCGCACCGGCCGCACCGGACGTGCCGGCGCCACGGGCGAGGCTGTGACGCTGGTATCCGGGCTCGAGAAGATGCAACTGACGCATATCGCGAGGCTCTACGAGCTCGACATGCAGGAATATCCCGCACCGACCAAGGAACAGGTAGAGCAGATCGTCAGCGAGCGCGTGACGGCCCTGCTCGAGGCGCGGTTGCGGGAGCGTAGTCCGATCCGCAAGGAACGCATGCGCCGCTTCGTGCCGCTGGCGAAGAGCCTCGGCGAGGACACCGACGAGGTCAACTTGCTCGCCCTGATGCTGGACGACTTCTATCAGGAGTCACTCCACGGCATCGTGGCACCTGTGGTGAACCCGCCGTCCGACGGTAACGACAAAGACCCCTACGCGAAGGGCGGTGGCGGCAAGCGACGAGGCGGCGGTGGTGGTGGCGGGGGACGAGGCCGAGGTCGCGGTCGCGGACGAGGTGGTCGGCGTAGGTCCTAGTAGACCCTGAAGTTGATCGTCACGATCGCGCGGACTGGCACGAGCTCGCCGTCCAGGCTGCCCGGCTCGAAGAGCCACTTGCGCACGGCCACGAGTGCCGCCTGATCCAGAGTATCGTCCGTAGAACTGTTGACGATGCGTGCCTCGGACACCGCGCCCTCGGTGTTGATCACAATCTCAACGTCCGCCGCACCCTGTACGCCTCGGCGGGCGCGCTCCGCGTCGTAGTCGGGTTCGACCTGCTCGAGCAGTGCGGGTAGCACGAGCCCCTCAGTTTCGATGGCGACGGCCTGGAATGGCGGGCCGATGCTCGTTGGTGGCCCGTATTGCCAGTCGAGATCCACCGCGTCGACGGGCGCCATCGCGAGCAGTTCCTCGTCGGTAATCAATGGCTCGAAAGCGTCCGGTGTCGGATCCGGAATCGGCACCGCCTGCGCCTTGCGCCGCTTGCGAATGGTCTTGGGTCGCTCGATCTCCGGCGGCTTGTAGCGCTTGATGACGGTGGTTCGCTGTTCGTCGAAGGCGAAGTCGGCGGTTCCACGGGTCGGCACGACGACGGCGAAGAGCAGGAAGTGAACGCCGATCGTCCACGCCCAGGCCCACTTCAGTTGTCGTCGGTCAGGGCGCGCCGACCAGCCCATTTCGATGAAGAGTGCGCTGGCGGTACGGGCTTCGCCGGAGGCACGTTCGTCCTCGACCTCGGGACTGTGGCGGACCTCTTCGGCGCTCATCGGACGTAGCCGCTCCGCGCGCGGATCCGGCTATGACGAGGCGCAACCCTGACCCGCAGGGGGCGCCACACCCCGCGCTCTGGCGGATCCGTCGAGCGGAAGAGCACCAGGTACTGGTTGTTGATGTAGGTACTGACGTCGCGGCAGGCCAGTTCGATCCAGCCACCGAGGCCGCCGTATTGACCTTCGAGCGGTGGGCGCAGGGCCACGAGTCCACCAGTGTTGTGGGCGATTTCCTGAAGCAGGCCGGCATTGCCCGACGGCACATCGCCAGTCGGCGGAGCGGCGGGCGGGATGGCGCTCTCGGCTGAGCCCGGTTCCGCGTCAGCCGGATCGTCGTCGGCGTCGTCCGAACCAATTTCCGGCACAGTTCCCTCGGCGGGTGCGTCCGCAAAGGTCGGTCGCCATCGTTGCGCTTTCGGAATCATCACCAGGGCATGCACCGCCACGCCTTCGCGACGTGCAGCTACCAGGATGTCCTTATCGGTGGTCTGGCTGCCCTCGTCGTCGCCGTTGGCGATAACAATCAGCGCCTTCTTCTCGTGCGCTGCGGAGCGCATGCGGATCAGTCCGGTCGCGATCGCATCGCGCGACCCGGGCCGGCGGTGTAGCCGGCGAGCGCTGCCGCCAGAGCGATCCGGTCGGTGCTGAAGTCACTCAGAAACCGCGTCTCGCCGCCGTACTGGGCAATGAACACTTCGTCCTCGGGTCGGAGTTCCTCGAGGAGTTTCGAAACCGCATCGATGACCGTGGGTGCGATCTCTTCGGTGTCGGGACCCGCGTCGAGGATCAGGCCGATGCTCGTGGGTGCGAACTCGGGAATCAGGGCGCGAATCGGTTGCGCGCCGCCCGCGCCATCAACGACGCTGAAATCGTCCGATTCCAATCCTGTCATGAACCCGGAGTTGCGTTCCCAACCCTCGACGATCACGGGAATGCGAACCACCTCAACGTTCATCACGAAGTGCGCCGCTACGGATCGGGTAGGGGCGGCGACGTTGAGTTCGTCGAGCGCGATATCCGGCAGGTCGGTGTCTGGCGCATAGACCGCGCGCACGCTCGCAACCCAGGACATGAAATCGTTCGGCCAGCGGAAATCAGTGTCGGTGTCGGAGGCGCGCGACGGACTTGCGAGTGCAGCGCTGAGGTCGGACTCGGCGAGAGCCAGATCGCCACTGCGGTAGTGCGCAAGTGAGCGAGCAAGTAGCGCACGCGAGTCGTCCGCTCCGAACTCGTCGAGGAGGCGCGTGGTGATCCCAATGGCGCCGGCGTCGTCGCCTCGCGTCAAGGCATCGCGTGCCTCTGCCATGAGCGCGTCGGCGTCCTGCGCGAGCGCAGCCGGGCCAACTAGAAGGCTCACAAGGAGCGTGGCGAACCGAAAATTCCTCAGGGTCTGCAGCATATGTGTGGACTTCACGGGGCGACCGGACGCTGAGGGGAGCCCTATAGGTATCAGCCAGCGGTCTCGAAAGCCATCCACGGCGGCCATGCGCGGCTGGTTCAGACGACGACCGGCGACTAGTATTCGGGCGCCGATTATCCGTCTCACACGCGCGCGGTCTGGTTTTGGCGGCGCGATCGAGGGAAACATGACTTCACGTAGCTACGCGATCATCGTCCGTTGTCTCGCGGTGGCAGCCGTTACTCTGCTGGCCGCAGGGGCTCACGCCCAGGCCCCCACCGCCCCCGTGGACTTCTTCGGGCACGAGCTTGGAGCAGATCGCGAGCTGGCGCGTTGGGACGAGATCGTGGGCTACTTTGAACTGCTCGAGCGTGAGAGCGATCGCCTGCGCGTCATCAATCTCGGTCCCTCCACGGAAGGCAATCCGTTCCTGCTGGTGCTCATCTCGTCGGCGGAGAACCTGGCGAACATGGATCGCATCGCAGAGGTGAGCCGTTCGCTCGCGGATCCGCGCGGTCTCTCCGACGCCGAGGTCGACGCCCTTGTGGCCGAGGGGAAAGCTGTTGTGGCGCAGTCGCTCGGACTCCACTCCACCGAGGTGGCCGGGGCCCAGTCTGGCCCGGCGATCGCCTACGACATGGTGTCGCGCGACGACTCCGAGACGTTACGGATCCTCGACGAGACCGTGATGTTGCTGCTGCCCAACATCAATCCCGACGGCACCAACATGATCGTCGACTGGTACCGCGACACCGTCGGCACGGAGTACGAGGGCTCGGGGCTGCCGTACCTCTACCACCTGTATTCCGGGCACGACAACAACCGCGACGGCGACTACCTGAACCTGGTCGAGTCCGGGTACATCGCGAGCGTCATGTATCGCGACTACAAGCCGCAGGCGTACGTCGACCACCACCAGATGGGTTCCTACGGTGCGCGTATGTACGTGCCGCCCTATAGCGAGCCGATTCGCCCGGGCGCGGACCCGCTGCAGTGGCGTGAACTGTCCTGGTACGGCGCGCACATCGCCTACAAGCTCGAAGAGCATGGGATCGCGGGCGTCTTGAACGCTGGTCAATATCCCGGCTGGGGCCACTTCGGGTGGCACTGGATCACTCCGTTCCACAACATCACAGGGATGCTCACGGAGTCAGCAAGCGCGACCCTGGCCACGCCGCTCTACATCCACCCCGATCAACTGCGCGGCGGCGCACGTGGCCTGCCCGAGTACGAGGCGCAGTCGACGATGCCCAACCCCTGGAAGGGCGGTTGGTGGCGGGTGAGCGACATCGTGCGCCAGCAGGTGATCTCCGCACGCGCGATCCAGGATCTGGCGGCGCGCAACCGCGAGACCGTGCTTCGCAACATGGCGAACAAAGCGCTGCGCCAGACGGACCGTGGACGCGAGGCGGCCACACGGAGCTACGTGATTCCTCGGCGGCAGCACGACGGCCCCACGGCGGCCAAGTTGGTGAACACGTTGCTCAAGTCCGACATCGAGGTGTGGGCAGCGGAGTCGGACTTCGACGTGAACGGCATGCTCTATCAGGCCGGCACCTTCGTGGTTCCGGCGGCCCAGCCGAAGACGGGCCTCGTTCGCAACCTCCTGGGCCGGACGCTCTATCCGGACAACACCTGGACGCGCGCGCGGGACGGCTCGCCGCTGCGGCCGTACGACACGTCGACCCACACCATGGCCGAGAACATGGGCGTGCGCGTGGATGAACTCCCGGTAGCGGTCGAGGGGCAGTTCGCGCGTCTCGAGGCACCGGTGTCCACCGGGATGGTGGCGGACGCGCGACGATGGCGGCTTGCCGGTTCGGACAACGCGAGCTACCACGCGGTGAACCTCCTCCTCGATGCCGGCGCGCGCGTGGCGCGGGTGGAGCACGGCGCGATGGGTGCCTCGGCAGGCGACTTCACGATTGCCGGTCCCGACGAGGCGACGCTCAATGACATCGCCAGCCGCACGGGCGCGGTCTTCCACGCGGCGGGCGCGGAGTCGCGTGCTGCCCAGCGCGAGGTCGAGCGAGGCCGTCTGGGTGTCTATCACCGCTACCAGGGCGGCAACATGGACGAGGGTTGGACCCGGCTGATGCTCGAGCAGTTCGACTTCCCGTACACCTCCGTGCGTGACACGGAGATCAAGGCAGGCGGCCTGATCGACAACTACGACGTGATCCTGCTACCGCACGACCGCACGCGCACGTTGATGGGCGGGTCCGGCGGCTTCGGGCCACCGCGGCCGGTTCCGGAGGAGTACCGGAGTGGCCTGGGTGATGAAGGCGTGGAAGCGCTGAAAGCGTTCGTCGAAGCCGGCGGCACGCTCGTGGCGATCGGTCGCTCGAGCGAATTCGCCATCGAGAAATTCGAGTTGCGCGTGCGCGACGTAACGGCCGGACTGCCGACCACCGAGTTCTTCTGCCCGGGCTCGACACTCCGCGTGCGGAACGACACCAGCCACCCGCTGGCAACCGGAATGCCTGCGAGCGGCTATGGCCTGTTCTGGGACAGCCCGGCATTCGAGCTGCTCCCGGCAAGTGACAGCGAGCGCTACCACCGCGTCGTGACCTACGTCGACCGCGACATCCTCCAGAGCGGATGGCTGATCGGCGAGGAGCATCTGGCCAACAAGGCCGCCGTGGTCGCTGCGGACGTCGGCGAGGGGCAGGTGGTGCTTGTCGGCATCCGCGCGCAGCACCGCGCCCAGACACACGGGACCTTCAAGTTGGTATTCAACTCGGTGATCAGGTAGCGGGCTAGCCGCCCGAGTCCACCTCACCGCGCAGACTCTCGAGGGGTGGTCGCGACGTAACGCCGCGACTGCCCCAGAGTCCGAGAACCGCCGTCGCGCCGACGATGGCCACCATTGTCAGCGTGAAGCCGACGAAGGGCAGGCGGAGCGGCACCTCGAAAACGTAGTGCATGAGCGGCAGCCCGCCCGCTGCTGAGAGTACGAGCCCGGTCATGGCGGCGAGTGCGCCGAGTGCAACGTATTCGGTGCCCTGAATCCGCAGGAGCTGGCGGCGCGAAGCACCGAGCGTGCGGAGCAGAACGTTTTCCTTCTCGCGCTGACGTCTACTGGTTTGAACGGCTGCGATGAGTACTGCGCCGCCCGCCGCCAGCACGAACAGCGTCATGAAGCGGATCGCAAGACGCACCTGGTCGAGGACCTCGTCGATGGTTCGCAGCACGAGGCCCAGGTCGATTACCGAGATGTTTCGCAACGACTGCACCAGCGCTCGCTGCACCGTGGCCGAGGCCTCTGGTGATGACACGTTCGCCACCATGGCGATTTGCTGCGGTGCGGCCTCGAGGGTGCCGGTCGGGAAGACAAAGAAGAAGTTGGGCCGTACCTGTTGCCAGTCGACGATCCTGGTGCTGGCGACGAGCACCGGTATTTTGACCCCCTGGACGTCGAAGGTGAGTTCGTCGCCGAGGCCCAGCTTCAAAGTGCGCGCCAGGTCCGCTTCGATGGATACGGGCACGGGACCGGCGTCCGGGTCGAAAGTCCCCACCCAGCCGCCCGTGTCGAGCTCGTCGCGGTCGTCCAGCTCGGCGCGATAGGTAGAACTGTACTCGCGTCGCAGCGCCCAGCCCGGAACTCCATCCTCGTCGGAGAAGTCGGCCACTGCCTTTCCGCCGATCGTTGCGAGGCGCATCGGGACGATCGCGACGTCTTGCAGGACGTCGACTTCGTGATTGCGGAGGATCTCCTGAGCGCGGCTCCGTTGCGCTGGCTGAACGTCGAAGAGAACGAAGTTGGCGGCGCTCCGAGCGGTGAGCTGGTCGATGCTGGCAAGCAGCGACTCCTGCAGCACGAGCAAGCTCCCGATGACGAACGTACCGAAGCCCAAGGTGACGAGCACCACGACCGTCTGATTGCGCGGCCGATAGAGATTGGCGACCCCCTGGCGGACGGGGTAGCCACGTAACGTTCCTGCCGCGCGCCGTGCCAGGGCGCGCAGTGGGAGGGCAGTGACCGCGAGTAGCGTCACAACCGTTGCGATTCCGCCGAGAATTGCCGTGGCGGTTTGTGCATCACCCGTGAGCGACCGCGCGGCGAACCACAGTGCCAGGGCGAGCGTAGCGGCGATCGCCACCACCCAGGGGTCGCGAATCGTCAGCCTCGGAGGAGTCGTGAAGAGGCGCAAAGCCTGGAGGGGCGTGACGCGTCGCAACGGCAGCAGGGGAATCGCCGCGAACAGCACGGCCACCAACGTGCCGGTCGCGAGCCCTTCGGCCACTGCACGCCACGAGATCGCGAAGTCCACAGGAAGTGGTAGGAACGCATCGACCACGGGGGGGGGAGAGCGCGCTGGGCGACGACGCCCACGCCGGCCCCCCAGTAACGAACCAACGAGAGCCATCGCGGCCACCTGGATGAGAAACGACCACACCGGCAGCCACCGATCGGCGCCCAGGCAGCGCAGCGCAGCCACGGCCGGCACCTTCTCACGGGCATGCAGACTCATGGCGCTGGCAACCCCGATGCCTCCGAGCAGCAGGGCGGCGAAGCCCGCGAGGTAGAGGAACTCGTAGAGGTTGTCGAGAGCGCGACCCACCGAGCGGCGCCGGTACTGAACGGTCTCCACTTCGATGCGCTCCGCGCGCAGGTCATCGCGGCTGAGTTCCACCCGCTCGACGACCTCCTCGGGTGTCGAATCGAGCCGGAACTGCAGCGCGTAGCGGGCCTGCGATCCCGGACCCAGCAGGCCGGCCTCGCGCAGTGTGTCCAGCGGGACCAGCACTCGAGGTCCAACGAGCGAAGCGGTGGGGACTTCACCCGGAATCCGATCGAGCCCGCCGAGCACCGGCAACTCGACCGTCCCCACACGAATGCGGTCGCCGATCTCTACACCGAATTGCAGCATCAAGGTGGCGTCGACGAGCGCACCGCCCTGTGAGTGCCAGTTGATCGAGGCTCCTTCCGGAGACGTGCTGAGATCGCCGTAGAAGGGGTAGTCCGACTCCACGCCACGAAGCCTCACGAGACGAGAGTCTTGCGTGCGTGGGAAGTAGGCCATCGTGCCGAGCGCGATCTCTTCGAGCCGGTCGTCACCGAAGCTGTCGGCAAGAGCGAGGGCGGCGTCCGCGAAGGGCTCACGGCGATACAGTTCGAGGTCGGCACCGAGGAGAGTCTTGGCCTCGGCATCGACACTGTCGGTCAGGTTGTCCGAGAACGCGCGAATGGCCACGAGCGCGGCGACCCCCGCGACGATCGCGCCCACGTAAAGGAGCAGTCGTTTCCGGCTCGCGCGCGCGTCGCGCCATGCGTGTTTCGCAGCCCAGCGCAGCCTCTGGCTCATACGAGCTCCTCGGCAACCACGCGTCCATTCGCGAGTCGAAGGATCTTGCCGGTTCGGCGTGCCAGCGACTCGTCGTGCGTCACCATCACCAGGCTCGCTTCGGCTCTCCCATGGATTTCGAAGAGCAGTTCGCGAATGACCTCGGCGGTGGCCCCGTCGAGGTTGCCGGTGGGCTCGTCAGCGAAGAGCAGGCGTGGTCGATTGATGAACGCGCGGGCGATTGCGACCCGTTGCTGCTCGCCGCCAGACAACTGCACCGGGTAGTGATCGACGCGGTCGCCAAGACCGACCTGGTCGAGCAGCTCCGTGGCCCGTTCGCCCGCCGGCTCTCCGCGCAACTCGAGTGGGACCATCACGTTCTCGAGCGCCGTGAGCGTTGGTAGCAGCTGGAAGTTCTGGAAGATGAAGCCGATCTGATCGTTTCGCAGCTGCGCCAGGCCGTCCTCGTCCTGTTCGGTGAGTTCAACACCGTTCACGGAGACGGAGCCTTCGCTCGGCCTATCGAGCCCGGCACACAGCCCGAGGAGCGTCGTCTTGCCGCTCCCGGAAGGGCCGAGAATGGCCATCGTCTCGCCGGCCTCCAGGCCAAAACTCACCTGGTGAAGTACGGTGAGTTCGCCGTGCACGGTGGCGTATGACTTGGACAGTCGGCGCACGTCGAGGATGAGATCGCGCATCAGAGCCACCGGCGGGGAAGTAGAGCGGGAGGCGGAGCCTCCATAATAGTGAGATCTGGTCCTGCGCGACGCCCACGGCGCCGTCGAGCTGTCGGCCGGGGCATGTCGGACAACGTACCCGGGAGCAATCTTGCGCGGACTTCAGCGATCGGTGGTAGTTGGGCTGCTAGCGCTGGTCTGTCTCCTTCCGGCCAGCGCGACCGGTCACGCGCCCCAGACCCCGACCGTGCTCTTTTTGGGCGACAGCCTGACCGCGGGCTTCGGTTTGGATCCTGCCTTTGCCTTCCCGGCGCTTGTTCAACGCAGAATCGACGAGCATGGGTGGGACTTCAGAGTGGTCAACGCTGGCGTTTCCGGCGAGACAACTTCAGGAGGGTTGCAGCGCATCGACTGGGTGCTGCGGCAGCCCGTGGCTGTGCTGGTGCTCGAGCTCGGAGCGAACGACGGGCTCCGCGGGGCCGACCTCACGCTGACCGAGGCGAACCTCGCCGAAATGATCGTGCGAGCTCGTCGGGCTCATCCCGACGTGAAGATCGTGCTCGCCGGCATGCAGGTCCCGCCGAATCTGGGCGTCGAATACGCCACCGCCTTCCGGGACATCTTCCCGCGACTTGCGGAAGCTCACGGGGCCGCGCTGATTCCGTTCCTATTGGCGGACGTCGGTGGGGTCCCGGAACTGAACCTGGCCGACGGCATCCATCCCAACGTCGAGGGCCATGCCATCGTCGCCGAAACGGTGTGGGGTGCGCTCGAACCGATCCTGGCCAACCTGGTCGGCGACCCGTAGGCCGCCGCCAGTGGCCGAGGCCGGGACTTAGAACAAGGTCAGGAAGACGCGTCCCTGCGAGCCGTTTTGCTCCACATTCGGATGATCGCGATAGTTGCTGTCGCGCGCCCCGTAGACGAAGTCGAATCCGAGTCCGACTCGCTTGAACACCGGGAACTGGACTCGCGCGCTCAGAAACTGCACCAGGTGACTGCCTGCCGCGCCGCTGAGCGTGTGCGACCAGTTGAGGAGGTAGCGCACTTCGAGCCAGTCTCGACCGTCCCTGGTCACATAGACGCGTGCTCGACCCCCCGCACCTGCGCCGAAGTCATAGCTCCGCCCCTCGGCTTCCTCGGCGATGTCCGATTGCACGGCCCAGAGCGGCGACACGGTTGGCTGAGCCTGAGCGCGCAGCCACCATGAGTCCGAAAGCTGGCGGTCCCAGTGCCACGTAATCGCCAGCGACTGTCCGCCGACCTCGAACAACGAGTTGTTCACGTAGTCGAACAGCTGGTTGACCGTGAAGAGATTGCGATGTGAATCCGATTCGGTGGTCTTGTTGCCGAAGAGCAGTCCGTCGATCTGCAGCAATCCAAGGCGCTGCGTGTCGCTGCCGTTGACCGAGAACCGCATCTCGAAGGAGTCGAATGGCTCCTCGTTTTCCTCGTACGGGTCGCCGTAGTCGATGTCCATCTCGAAGAAGCCACCCGACAGCGACTGGTCGTTGTCGCGATCGTTGAGCGATCGGATGCCGAAGCGCATCGCCGAATACGCGTGCGCGGGATGCCGTCCTTCAGGATTCGGACCTACACGGCTCGCTTCGCCCCGCACCAGACGGTTGAAGCCGCCCACCGGGTCGAGGAAGAAGGACGAGAACTCGCGCAGGCCGCGGCTCAGACCCGTGTCCTGGTTGTCACGAATCGAGGTGGCGGTTCTGTGGAACGCTTCGCCGATAACCATGCCGCCCATACTCGTCGCCACCCAGTCGTTGATGGCTCCGCGATTGGCTTCGCCGAACATCTCCCAGAGGAAGCTGCCGGCCCACGAGAACGCCGCGGACTCCCAGTAGTTGTAGCCGTTCGAGCGTGCGGCATTGAAGTACACGCTCCCGTGAAACGGGTGCATGAACATGTTCGTCTTGAAGTCGTTGTTGTCCCACTCGAACCCTTCGCGAATATTGCGGCCCCAGGTGTCCAGGCTGATCACGGCCGTTTCATCATCGGCGACGTGGCGGTTGAAGAACCACGGAATGGCCTCGAGCAGCAAAACCTCGCCGGCGGCAACCAGGAACTTGGGTTCGTCGCAGCAGAACGGAATCCCGTTCGCGGGGTCGCCGGGCTCCTGCAAGACGTTCGTGTCTGGCGGCGAGTAGTCGGGCAGATCAAGCTTGAAGCGCCCGGCCGTGCCAAGTTTTTCCTCATCCTCGGCCCAGGCCGCGAGTGGCATCAGCGCGAGCGTCGTGAGCGTCAGAGCAGCGATCAGTCGTCTGTTCATCACTGCGTCCTCAGCGGTTTGGGTTGGGCTCGGACGGCGTGCCTCGCCATCCCGTATCGAGCGGGAAGGTGAAGCTGGCCATGACGGCGAAAGTGTTGGACTTGCCCATGAAGGTCCCGGCTTCGGTGCCCGAGTTCAGCATTGCGGTATAGCGGGCTTCGACGGCGAACGATGATCCCCCTGGATATCGCCGGCGTAGGGCGACACCGAAGGGCAACCCGTACATCTGACTCACGGTGTCGCCGCCGGGTGTGCTCACCGTGCATTCCTCGAACTCGACGTCACGGTCGCCAGCCGGTCGGATCGCGCATTTGGATTTGAGGCCGATCGACAGGCCCGCGAAGGGCGAGACCGCCCAGGGACCGTCGTTGAGCCAGAACAACCGACTCACTGTGAGAGGAATCTCGATGTAGTCGAAGCGATAGTCGAAAACGCCGTCAGGGGTGACGACCTTGTCGCCACCCTTCTGCGACAGCCCGAACTCGAGATCGATCTGCCAGTCGCGGGCTATCTCGTATTCGAGGTTGAGGCCGAGCATGATGCCCCACTGAGCGTCCGATGAACTGATTCCTTCGCCGGAGACCTTGGAGAGCGCCGGCCCTACAGTGAAGCCGACGCGTGCCTGCGCCAACGCCGGGCTGCTCACCACGAGCACGGCCGCGGCCAAGACGAAACGGCGAGCCCAGAGACCAACTGTGGTAACTACCATTTGTAGCTAACTCCCATGAGCCATCCCTGGCTCTGTCCGAGTTGCCAGTCGTACTGATCGAGCCCCATCGAGGAGTTCTTGTAGTCCGTTTCGAGATACTTGTATCGGAGCGAGACGTCGAGGTCGCGGCCGACTCGATACCCGACCTCGCCGTCGAGCAGCCAGGTGAACTCGGGCCCCATGCCGAAACCACCAATGTTGGTGCGCATCGTGAACCAGACTTTGCTGCCCACCGCGGTGTAGTAGCGCAGGCCCACCACCGGTTCGATCCAGCTTTCGCTGAAGGTGCCCACCAGGACAGGATCCGTCAGGGCCAGATTGAGATTGTGGTCCGTGTAACGAAAGCCACCCTGCACCTCGATGCCGCGGTGAGTCCAGAAAGGGCCGACCTGGATCGACGCGAGGAGTTCCGCGCTGGTGATCGCCAGCTCGTAGGGGCCGTCGACGCGTGCGACCTGATCGGGGCCACAACAATGCCCGCCGGTGCTCGTGGGATCGACGCCCTTGATCGCGGTGTTGGCGACCTTGCCGCGTGAAGCTTCGAAGACAACCCGCCAGCGCCCTTTCCCGTACTCCGCCTGGATCGCGAAATTCGTATTCAGCCGGTCGTCGCCGACGTGGATGATCGTGTCATCGATTCCGGCGCGGCCGTTGATGTTCGAGAACCATACGTACGGCGTGATCCGGCCGAACGAGTCGTGCCGGCCGTAGGTGTCTTTCGGCTCATTCGTCTGGCCGTTCGCTGCCAGTGGGAATGTTGCCGCCGCGATGAGCGCCAGCAGGACAACGATCAGCCCAGGAGAACCTGGTGCTGAACCGGTGGATCTGTGCATGAGGTCCTCTGTGTTGAATTTCGCACGATGCCCGCATGCGCTGGGGCCTCGCCATTATCGCGCATAAATCGCGGAGCATCCGCTAGGGGCCGTTGGGTTTCCCGAACGGTCCAAGCCTGGTTGCAGCGAGCACCGTGGCGAGTTTCACTCGGCAGATGTTCTACCCGCGAACAGGGTCTCGATTTCTGGCGGCTACGGCCGTGGCCTGCCTGATGCAGCACAGCGTTGAGACGTTGGCCCAATCGAGTGAACGATCTGCTGCGGTGGTCGTTGACGTGGAGGCCGCGTTCGCACGGTTGCCGCGCACCGGCGTGCCTCTGGCGGTCTGGACCGCCGAAGCGATCCCAAGCCCCGCCTACACGACCCGTCTCGACAACCGTCTTGGGTTTCGCAATCACTTCCAGAGCGTTGTCCGGGCTGGATCTGGCAACGTGCTGGTGCTGTCGGGGAGCGACGCGCGGCAGAAGCGATCGAGCCTATTCATCGCCGGCGTGGGCGAGATCGACACCGGTGGCCCTCTGGGCTCGAATCTCGGCGCCGCGCGGCGCCCGCCCGCCACCGACGTCGTACTCAATCGAGTGGATCTGGACAGCATCCTGTGGCACGCCGGGGGATTGGCTGTGCATGGACACGTGCTTGCCGTACCGCTCTACGGGGCCGACCCGATTCGCGGCCGCGTGAGTTTCCTCGACATCACCGATCCACTCACGCCACGGCCTCTGGCGGTGAGCATTGAACGCCCCGGCCGGAAGGCATACGCCGTAGCTATGACCGTTCTGGCCGACCAGCACTATCTGGTCGCGGTGCTCAGTGCGCGGGATGGGCTTGGACGCCGCCTGGACTTCTACCGTTCGCACTCGGCCGCGCTGGGTGACGGCTTCGGCGAGCCGGTGACCTGGACTGCGGATGCTGTCGAGGCCCGTGAAGGGCAGGACGAGAACTTCGCCGACTTTCAGAACATCAGCCTCGTGCGTCAGGCCGACGGCAGGCTGTTTCTAATCGGGCTGCACAACACGGCGCCCAGCATGGAGGTCCTACCGGGCCGGGACTACGCGGATCTGTACGAAGTGGTGCTTGGCGCCGATCCTGCGCGCGAGCTGGCCGTGCCGAGAATTACCAAGATCGCGAACCACCACTTGGTTTGCGAAGACGGTTACTGCAATCTGGACGCCGCCGGAGGCGTGCACGTGGATGCTCGCGGGGAGCTCGTCATCTACGGAGCGGCATTCTGGGTAGACGGCGACCGGCTTCAACTCACGGAGTTCGCCGCGCCGGATCTCTAGCCAGCGTTCTCCGCGCGACGATAGTGGCGTAGGGCACCGAACCCGATCATCTTGCGGCTCTTTTCATCCCACAGCCGATAGCCGGCCGACTTGAGGCTGGTGCGAAGATCGATCGCGGGAACGCCGTCGCAAAGGTCCGGGTTCGCCTCGTGGCAGCGCTGCAGCATGTAGTTCGGAATGCGCGGGCTCAGATGGTGGATGTGGTGATATCCGATGTTGCCGGTGAACCACTGCAGCACCCTGGGCAGACGGTAGAACGAACTGCCGTGCATGGCCGCCGGGAAGTATCGCCACTGTTCGTGACGCTCCCAGTACACCTCTTCGAACTGGTGTTGGACGTAGAACAACCAAACACCGCCCGCCCCGCTGATGATGAAAATGGGCAGGTAGATCTTCAGGAAGGCGACCCAGCCGATGAGCCACACCATCAGGGCGATCAGGCCTGCGATACCCAAGTTGGTGTATCGCACGTTCCAGTTCTCGCGGCCGCGCGCGCTGCCCTGTCCGAACCGGTGCGAAATCGCGAAGATGTAGATCGGACCGATCAGGAACATCACGATCGGGTTGCGATACACGCGGTAGGCGAATCGAGTGCGCTTGGGAGCAGCGAGGTATTCCTTGACGGTCATCGTCCAGATCTCGCCACCAACGTGCCGGCGATCAAGATCTCCGGATGTGGCGTGATGCATCGCGTGCTCACGACGCCACTGGTCGAAAGGCGTGAGAGTCAACACGCCGGTCACGTAGCCGACCAGTCCATTCGCGCGCTTCGACTGAAAGAACGCGCCGTGCGTGCAGTCGTGGAAGATGATGAAGATCCGCACGAGGAGACCGCCTGCCGGGATAGAGAGCGCAAGCGTCAACCAGTAGGAATAGTCGAGACTCCAGTACATCAACACCCACATGCCGGCATAGGGCAGCAGCGAGTTGATCATCTGCCAGGAGCTCTTCAGCGGGTCCGGGCGCAGAAACTTGGCGGTGAGGTGTTGCCAGTCCGGCTCTGCCTTGGGATCAGCCGCAGTCGACGTCACGGAACTCTCCACTGTAGAGGCCTCGTTGCGCGGAATCTGATCGCGCCATCAATCGGGGAGTCGGGATCATCGTAGCCCGTGATTGCAACCTCTGCTGCCCCCTCATGGGAGCTCGGTGGCTCGGTGCTCCACGCGGCCGCCGATCATCGTCAGCAGCACGCGCCCGTCAAGAATCTCTGCGTAGCGATCGATCGGGAGCGCGAAGGGATCGACATCGATGACGGTCACATCGGCCCGGTAGCCTGGCGCCAGCTTGCCCGCATCGCGTTCGTCGAATCCGGCCCAGGCAGGCCAGGAGGTGTAGGCCCGGATCGCCTCCTCTGGCGTGAACCTCTCCTACGGATACCAGCCCGCCATCGGCTCGGCCTGCTTGTCGCGACGGGTGACGGCGGCATGCAATCCATAGAAGATGCTGTGGTCGGAGCCGGCGAGGTCGGAGCTGAAGATGACGCTCGTGCCGGCCCGGCGTAGCGAGCGCCATGCGTATGCGCCACGGATACGATCCGGTCCTACTCGTTCCTCGGCCCAGGTCTTGTCCTCCACGGCGTGCGGCGGTTGCATCGAGGCCGTGATGCCGAGCTCGGCGAGACGGGTAAGGTCATCCGGGTGGATCACCTGCGCGTGTTCGATGCGATGACGCCGCGCCTCGGTTCCCTCGGCCTCCTCATACACCCCGGCGATGAAATCGAGAGTCTCGCGGTTGCCTGCATCGCCGATGGCGTGAATTCCTACCTGGAAACCGGCTGCCATCAACTCCGCCACCAGGGCCTGATCGAAACCGTAGTCGTTGCCACTCGTGCCGCGGTGGCCAGGCATGTCGGAATAGTCTTCGATCATCCGCGCTCCGCGAGAGCCGAGCGCAGCGTCGTAGTACGCCTTCACCGATTGCACCGCGAGTCGCGACCCAGCGGCTTCAGCCACTGGACCGCTCTCGATGAAGCGGCGCGAAAGAGGTTCGTCGCGCGCCGAGAGCATGGCGAAAACGCGCGTGGGCAGAGCGCCGCGTGCATCCAGCGACTCCATCGCCGCCAGGAGCGATGACCCGACTCCAGCTTCGTGCACCCGGACGTAGCCCGACCGGGCGAGTTCCTCGAGTCCCAGGCGAAGGTCCTCCTCCAACTGGGCGGCGCCGGCATCCGGGATCGCGGCGCCGAGCATTCCGGAGGCGCGGTTCAGGAAAATCCCGGTTGGATTGCCGGCGGAGTCGCGACTCACGGTGCCGCCTGAGGGCGTTGGCGTGTCCGCGTCGATGCCGGCCTCATCGAGTGCACGTTGGTTGGCCCAGGTGGCAAAGCCGTGCAGACCGGAAAGCACGACGGGGTGATCGGGCACCTGGCGCGAGAGCAGATCGTTGTCCGGGTACCCATGCGTGGCCCATTCGCCTTCGTCGAAGCCCCAACCCAGAATCCACTCGCCGGGAGGGGTCTCGGCGGCCTTCGCGACGATGAGTTCGACCGCGTCTTCTTCGCCGATCACTCCGCGCAGGTCGAGACGTCGCAAGTTCCGCCCGAGTCCGGCCGCGTGTGAGTGCGACTCGACCAGCCCGGGAATGGCCGTTGCACCCTGCAGATCCACTACCTCGGTGGAGTCGTCGCGCCAGCGCTCGATTTCATCCGAGGTGCCTGCCGCGACCACCATTCCGCCGCTCACCGCGATGGCTTCCGCGTCAGGCTGCCATGAGTCGCTGAAGGGCGCGTTGGGCGCGGGCACGCCTTCCAGGTCCGGATCGTCCCAGTCGAGCGTGTAGATCCTTCCATTGGTGAGGATCATGTCGGCAGGCTCGGGAGGCGCCGCGCAGCCAACGACGCTGCAGGCCACTAGAGCAATGAAGATTCTCGAGCCGGTCATCTTGCCTCCGGGCCTGGGTGAGTGGTTTGGGGAGAGCGACAGCAGCTTCACCGCTTGGCCTCTCCTGCATTGCGGGCTGTAGCATAGGCGCGCGCCGTGGCTGTTGCCAGAGCGCGCCAACCGGCTCGAATGCCTTGAAGTGGAAGGTCCAGATGTCGAATCTCCGTCGATTTCCCGCGTTGTTGCTCATCCTCGTCCTGCTGCCGAGTGGGGCGGTCGCAACCCCGCAGACGTATGAGGCAGACCTCGAGATGGTCTCGCGCATTCGCGACGAGGGCTTCGAACGGTCGGAGCTGCCCGACACGCTGTCGTATATGACGGACGTGCTGGGCGCGCGCCTGACGGTGTCGCCGGGCATGCGGCGGGCGCAGCGGTGGGCGATCGGGGAGATGGAGCGCATCGGCTTGACGAACATCGAAATCGAGCCGTTCATGGACTACGGAATCGCATGGAGCAACGACTACGTGTCGTTGCACTTGCTGGAACCCGACTACCAACCGATGGTCGGCTACCCACTGAGCCACACGCCGGGCACCGATGGGGCACTGCAACTGGACGCTGTGGTGGTGGATTCGCGTTCGCTGGCCGAGCTGGAGCGGTGGCGGGGGCGTCTTGCCGGCAAGGCAGTGCTCTGGACACCTCCTGCCGTGATTGACCTCGACAGAATCAATCGCGGGTCGCCATCCCGCACCAACGAGGAGTTGCGCGAGCTGGCGATGCCGGCGCCTCCCGCTACACCACGCACGCGCCCAGAGCCAGGGCCCGATGACCTCGATGACGGCGAACGGATGGCGTTCTTCAAGTCCGAGGGGGTTCCGGTGTTGTTGGAGTCGCGTAGTGGTTGGCCGGGCGCCGTGCGCGGGTTCGGCCGCCCGGGCACCAAGGTCGACCGGTGGGCGCGTCAGGAGAGCCTCGACTCTCTTCCGATCGTGGCCATCACGCCTGAGCACTACAACCGCATGCACCGCATCGTGTCGCGCGGGATTGATGTGCGGGTCGAGGTCGAGGTTCGGAACACGATCGGCAATGAAGTGCAGCAGGCGGCCAACGTGCTTGGCGAGATCCCTGGCACTGACCTGGCCGACGAAGTGGTGATGCTCGGCGCCCACTTCGACACCTGGCACGCGAGCCCCAACGCGAGTGACAACACCTCGGGCGTTGCGGTGATGCTTGAGGCAGCCAGAATTCTGACCGCGCTCGGCGCGCAGCCGCGACGCACGATCAGGGTCGCGCTCTGGTCCGGCGAAGAGCAAGGCATCTTCGGGTCGCGCGCATACGTGAACCGTCACTTCGGCGATCCGGCAAGTGGCACCACGCCGGCCTACGAGAAGTTCTCGGCGTACTTCAATCAGGACTACGGCCCTGGCAAGTACCGCGGTATCTACCTGCAAGGCAACGAGGCTGCTCGGCCGATGTTCGAGGCTTGGATCGCACCATTTCGTGATCTTGGCGTGACGACAGTGTCGATTCGCGGCGTGGGGAGTACCGATCACGTGCCATTCGACGGCGCCGGGCTGCCTGGATTTCAGTTCCTACAGGATCGTGCCGGGGGAACTGGCGGCCACACGAACATGGACTTCTACGACACGTTGCCGATTGACGATCTGAAGCACAACGCTGTAGTGATGGCGGCCTTCGTCTATCACGCCGCCATGGCGGACCAACGCGTGCCCCGCAAGGACTAGCGCGCGGGGGGTTGCGTGCTAGCCCCCGCGGGGACTAGTCCTGGCGCAGCGTGTCGGCAGGGTTGGTGCGGGCCGCTCGAAGGCCTGGGACCGCACTCGCGGTCACGACGACGGCTGCCATCCCGAGGAGTACTGCGCCCATGGTGACGGGATCATGAGGCGCGACGTCGTATAGCAGGCCGGTCAGTACGCGCCCCAAGGTCAGCGCGCCCACGAGTCCGACGGCACTGCCCCATGCGGCGATGCGGAGTGCGTCGCGCACCACCAGCCGGAGCATGCTCTTGGCCGGGGCGCCGAGCGCCATCCGGATCCCGAACTCGCGGAACCGCTCACGCACCGTCTGCGACATGATCGCGTAGATGCCGATCGTGACCAGGGCCAGCGCCAGCATCGCGAACCAGCCGAGTAGCTCGGCGATGCCGGTCACGCTCCGGTTGGCGTCCTCTATTCGCTGGTCCATCGTCGTGACGTTGTAGATCGGGGAGCGAGGCTCTGCATCAAGAATGATCTTCTGCATGGCCTCCACCGACACGGCCGCGCCCGGCTCCGTGCGGACGGCCAGAGTCATCGTTGCGGCGGCCCGTTGTTCATGGGGCAGGAACAGCATCGGCGGAGTTTCGGGCGGTACTCCCCACGTGCGCACGTCCCCGACGACGGCAACGATCCTCCGCGGTGTGGCGTCGTCCAGCAGCGTGATCGTGGAACCCACGGGGTCGGCTTCAGGCCAGAAGCGTCGCCTGGCGGTCTCGTTGATCACGGCCACCGGTTCACCGGCCAGATCGGTTTCGTGCCCGAATGGAATACCAGAGATGACCTCGATCTTCAGCGTGGCAAAATAGCCGGGAGTCACTGAGCGAATCCCGATCCGCGGCTCGTGCCCATGATCCACTGCGGCACCATTCGACACGGTGAACGCTACGCTCGCGCCGAGTCCCGTGGGTGGAAGTCGATCACCTGCAGTGGCGGACTCAACGCCCGGCAATTCGTTGAGGCGCGCGACAACGTCCCGATAGTGCGCGGCGCGGCGCTCCGGAACCGAATACTCGTCGCCGCGCACTCCGGTGCGCATCACCGTGAGGCGCTCGGTCGTGATCCCGGGGTCCAGGGCTCTCAGCGAGACCAGGCTCCGGACCATCAAGCCGGTACCCGCAAGGAGTACGAGCGAGATGGCCACCTCTGCGATCGTGAGGCCGCGTCGGAGTCGCCGGCCGGTCCGGCCTTCGGTGCTCGTTCGCATCGTCGCGTCATTGCGCGCTCCGCGCGCGACTGCAAGCGCCGGGGCCAGTCCAAAGATCAGGGCGGTGCCAATGGTCGCGAACGCGGTGAAGATCACTACCTGCGTGTTGGCCAATCCGGTGGAATAGAACTCATTGCTCGCCCAGGGCGGCATGAACCGGTCCACGAAAGGACCTGTCCAAAGCACGGCAAGCAGACCGAGTCCACCTCCGGCGGTTGCCACCAGGAGTGCCTCGACCATGAGCTGTCGAACGATCCGCGTCTGGCTCGCACCAATGGCGATTCGCAATCCCAGCTCGCGGGTTCGTCCGAGGGCTCGTGCCAGCTGCATGTTGGCGATGTTGACGCACGCGATGAGTAGGACGAAGCCCACCGCTCCCATCAGTACAAGGAGAGGTACCCGCGCGGGCCCGAAGGCTCGGTCCTGGAGCGCATCGACGCGCACGCCGCGACCGCCGAACGAGTCCGGGTAGGTCGCGGCCAGGCTCGCCCCGAGCTCGTCCATCGCGCTACCGAACTGCTCATAGCTGATGTGTTCGTTCAGCCGAGCGAAGACGAACAGGTTGCGCGTGTTCCGTTCGGACCAGTCCTCGACCTGGAGCGGGGCCCAGAGCAGAGGAGGGTTGTTGCCGAGCGGAAATCGGAAGCCCGCAGGCATGACCCCGACGATTGTCGAGTCAGCGCCGTCCAGTTCCAGAGGCTGCCCGACGATCGACGGGTCGCCACCAAGTTGCTGCCAGAGTTCGTGGCTCAACATAGCCACCGGCGCGGCACCCAGAGCTGCGTCCTCGGAGGTGAAAGTGCGGCCAAGGATGGGCGCGACCCCGAAAAGCGCATGTAGGCTCGGCGTCATGAAGGTTTTCAGGGGAGAAAGCGGACGTTCGAGCCCGGTCAGCGTCAGCGTGCCGTTGCGGCTGGCCGCGAACTCGGCGAGCGCTCCACCGCCGTTGCGGTAGGTGTCGAACGCCAGCGCCGTCGAGATTCCGACTGCGTTGCGGCCGCGCTCGAGGTCGTAGTCCCAGAGGATCGCGATACGTTCGGGTTCGTCGAATGGCAACGGCTGCAGAATGGCCTGCTGCACCGCGCGGAACACCGTCACGTTGACAGCGATGCCGAGAGCCATGGTCAGCACCATGACGGCAGTGGCGCCGGGGCGCTGCAGCAGTACGCGGATGGCGTAGCGCAGGTCCGAACCGAGCCCCCCGATGATGGCCTGTCGGCAGGCACGCAGGAGCTCAGTGACGAGGACGCGACATTCCCGCATCACGAGCGTGATCGCAGCAGCTAGCCCGCCTTTGGAGCGAGCCTCCGCATGAAGGTCGGCCAACGTTGCCTGAAGATCCGCCTCGCGCCGCCGCCACAGATTCGGCGCGAGCACCCGAATGGCACTGCCGTGGATACATTCAAGCACGCCGCTCGTGCCGCGGCTCATCGGGACGACCTCGGCGCGAGGAATCGCGCCTCCGCTGCCGCCGCGACCTCACGGAGCCGACGGGCCTCCTGTTCAGCAGCGCTCCGGCCGATGGACGTGAGGCGGTAGTACTTGCGCGGCGGGCCGCCCGAGGAGTCTTCGGCGTTGCCATCGGCTTCGGCGATGAGTCCGCGAGCCAGCAAGCGCTCGATGCCGCGGTAGAGCGTGCTTGTGGAGAGAACCACACGCGAGCCAGTGCGCTCGCGAATCGCCCCCACGATGCCATAGCCGTGGGCGCTGCCGTCCGCGAGAACGAGGAGGATTTCAAAAAGATGCGGCCCAAGCGGCGCTTGGCTTTGTTCCGAGGCAACCATCGCAGAGAGTCGATCTGGGGATGACTATTCGCTATTCGGGAATAGTAGAACTGCGAATAGTTCGGATGCAAGTCGCCCTTGCCGGGAGGCGCCCTGGAGCCAAACGCACCGCGGGCGCGACATCAGGTGGTCGCGCCCGCAGAGACTAGGTGCCGATGTCTAGGAGCTACTTGGGCTGCGGGACGATGCGAATATAGGGCAAGGGCTGCTGCCAGCCATCCGGATACTTCTCTCGAGCCGCGTCGTCGGAGACCGCAGGAGCGATTATCACGTCTTCGCCCTGCTGCCAGTTGGCGGGCGTCGCGACCTGCTGATACGCAGTGAGCTGACACGAATCGATGAGACGGAGGATCTCGGCGAAGTTACGGCCGGTGCTCATCGGGTAGGTGAGCGTCGCCTTGATCTTCTTGTCCGGGCCGATGATGAAGACCGAACGTGCCGTGGCGTTGTCCATGGGGGTGCGGCCTTCCGAGCTGTCGCCCGAATCAGCCGGGAGCATGTCGTATGCCTTGACCACCTCGAGGTTCGGGTCGCCGATCAGCGGATAGCCGACACTGTGCCCAGTGCACTTGGCGATGTCGTCTTTCCACGCGACATGATCGCTTACACCGTCGACGCTGACGCCGATGATCTTGCAGTTGCGCTGGGCAAACTCATCCTGAAGCCCGGCAACCGCGCCGAGTTCTGTGGTGCAGACCGGAGTGAAGTCCTTGGGGTGCGAGAAGAGCAGGGCCCATCCGTCGCCGATCCACTCATGGAAGCTGATCGGTCCGGCAGTGGTTTCGGCGCTGAAGTCGGGAGCTTCGTCGTTGATTCGCAGCGTCATCGCGGTGGTCTCCTGGTGGGGACGGCGTTCCAGCCCAGATCGTAGTTTGAATGAGTCGACCTCGTCACGCCGACTGCCAACACCGTTGGACACTGTAGTACGACCAATCTAGGCTCACCGCATGCCGATCCATGACTATGTCTGCGCGTGTGGCCATGACTTCGAGGCACTGGTGATGCCCGGGACTCCGGCCGAGTGTCCTGAGTGCGGTTCGACAAAGCTCGAACGACAGTTGTCGACGCCGTCCGTGCATTCCTCGGCGAGCCACGGGAAGGCGATGCGATCCGCCAAGGCCCGAGATCGTTCCCTTGCGAGCGATCGAACCCATGAGCGACGGCGCTATGAGGAAAGCCACGATAGACACGGCTAGTCGCTGAGCTATCTCCGCGCCGCGTCACGTCCTTCCAGGATCGCCTCGATCGTCGTGTCTGCTTCCACAGTGACAGTGAGCCGCGCGCCGCTCGCGGCCTGCTCGCGACCGTCGATGCGCCACGCGGACAGTCTGCGACCCGCCGCTCTTGGGACACGGATCTCCAGTTGCATGCCCCGCAGGTAGCGGAGTTCGGCGCGCTCGACGAACGCGTGTCCGTCGACGGTCCCGGCGCCACCGTCGCTCATTTTGACGACGACCGATGCTGGCGCTCCGTAGCCCAGATGCTCGGCGGCCTGCCGCAAGATTACGTCCGGGCGGTGCTCGAAGAAGGTCTCGATTCGATCGAGAAAGACCTGATCCTCGATTCCGTAGGTGTCAGCGATGCGACGGTATTGCCCGACGAGATCCCGTAGGAACTCTTCCGTGAGTTCGTGGTTGAGCGCATCAACCAGGCGCCGGGCGAGCCGCTCACGGTATTCCGGATCGCCGTTGATCAGGCGCGACAGGATTACCGAACGCGGCCGGATACCGCGGTTGAGGACGAGCCGGAACATGTCGCGGGCCCACGGAGTGCTGCCGCCGATCCGGCGCGTGGTGAAGCTGTGGTCGAGATCCCAGTTCACCCAGAACCACGGCCCTTCCGCCGCCTCGTCGCGCGCGATCAACCCTTGATACCAGTCAGTGGTTCCGTTGAAGAGCACGCCCACGAACCAGTTTGTCAGGTTGTCCAGATCGACATCTCGCTCCGCCCGGCGCGCGTTAAGCGTGCAATCGGGCTGACTCCGATCCGTGACGTATTGGCCGACGAACGCGTCGTAGGCATCGCGATCGCCGCCCTCGAACCATCCTGAGAAGTTGTCGCGGCGAGTTCTGGCGGCCGTGAAGTTGGCGTGGCTGAAACGGGCCGCAAGGTAGTCGGGCCCGAGGCGCTCGGTGACGAAATAGACACCTTTGAATTCACCGTTCAGGAAGAAACGGACGGGGCGGAGTCGCGGCACGAGACTCCCGAGGCGTTCGGCGACGGCGTATGCCATGGCGTTGACGAAGCGGTAGGCCTGTCCGGTCGGATCGGTGCGCACATCGTTGTGGGCGATGATCTCGCGGAGAGGATCGCGGGGCCCGTCGTCGAACACCAACTCCGCGGGCATCCCATCTTCTCCGTAGATTTCCCGGAAGTAGATCCGGAAGCTCTTGTTTTCGGAGCGTACTCGGCTCGTGCCTCCGTGAATCCGAACGCCGACGCCGGTCGCGAAGGCTATCCGGCCACCGCGAACCAGGGTCACGTAGCCAGGGCGCTCAGATGCCAGTCCGCGTTGATCCGGTTCGGCGAGGAGGGCGGCGGCTGCTCGGTCGCGCAGCGTGAGCGATAGAACATCAACTTCTGCGTTGGTCCACACGTCGGCAGGCAGCGACGCACTGCTCGGCAGCTCTGCCGGCACCTCCGGGTCCAGGGCGTAGGCCTCGACCTGACGCCTCCCATCGGGGCCAGCCGCTGCCAGCGAATTCACGTCAACGGAGAGATCAAACGGGTGAGGATGAATCCGGCCGAGCTGGCGCAGAGCACTCACCGTGGCGCCAGACCCGAACGCTTGAGTGGGCGCGGTCCGAACCTGCAGTTGCTCGCGGGCGTTGGCTGCGATGGGGCGGCTATCAAACCAAAACAAGACGGCCGTGAGCGCCGCCAGGCCGGCACACATGGCAACCGGACTGCCCTTGCTGTCGTTACGCCGCGTCCACATCGTCGCCGCTAGACGTCGCCGGCACGGTAGAAGAAGACACTGGTGCGGACCCCGGGGGCGGCCTCCTTCACGCTCCGGATCAGTTCAGGCGTGTCGTTGGCCTTCATTCGGGCGATTCGAAATGCCACGGCAACTTCGTCCTCGCTCTCGGTAATGCTGTCGATGGTTCCGTGCCCGGCGGCAGCCTTCAGAGCGCCCACGACCTTGTCCAGCGCGTCCGGATCGGCGCCCGCCGGCAGAGTCGCCATGAACATGCCGTCGGCCTTGCGCCGCGAGAGGAAGCTCGGGTCCATCCGCATGACGAGAAGTGCTGCCACGGCTACGCCGAGCAACAGCGCCAGGAAGCCCAGGTTGAACGTGGCCGCCGTTAACGATGTCGCGATGACGAGCAGGATGAAGCCGATCTCCTCGGGTTCTTTGATCGGTGTCCTGAATCGCACAATCGACAAGGCGCCGAGTAGGCCGAGCGACAGCGGTAGCGAAAACTGCACGCTGATGAAAATCGCGGTGATGGCGAGCCCCATCAGGGGAAACGCGTGATGCACCTGTGAGCCCGTTGCGCGGGCGCGGTAGAACACCTGGTACAGATACGCAACGAACAGCGATGCGGCGAGGGAGACGCCAAGCCCGAGCAAGAGCGCACCTCGCCCAAGACTGGCCATGTCCCCGGAGCCGAAGCCCTGCAGGCCGTCCCAGAGTTGTTCGATCATTTTTCGGCGACTGGGGATCGCTACAGGGGGTGTCTACTTTTGCCGGCGTCTACCGGCCGTGTTCATGCGCAAGCTTTCTCGTAGCAGCGAAGATACTTCGAAAACGCTGCTCGGTGGCACCCGAACGAAACGAGCGGGCCCAGCCGGCGCAACGGTTCCGCCTCGGGGCCCTTCACCTCGAGTACCGCGGACCGGAGCGGGAGCGGGTCGAATCGTGACAGCAGGCGCGTGTTGATCCTGGTGACCCGGATCTGTGTGTCGAGGGAGATCCGCGAGCCGGTGGTGGTGTCTACGTAGCGTCTGCGGCCGTAGTTGATTTGCAATATCGGGCTCACGCCGGTCGGGATCGCGGCCAGCGCCACCAGTTCCTCGATGACACTACGGTAGGCACCGGATTCGAGCGGCGCCGAGACGAGGTCGGCAGCACGTGCGATTACGCGGGCTCGCTGCTTGAGCCTCCGCCCGCCTGCCTTCTTCTTGATCTCGGCGAAAAGCGGCCCGCTGGCGGCGTCGTCATACCAGCGCAGGCGTGCCTTTGACTTGAGGTGATCGGAGTTGGCCTTCTCGCGCAGGAACCGCAAGTTGGGGGTGTCGAAGTAAATCGTCGAAACGTGCCCGGCCGGGAAGTCCGGATCGGGCCGAAAGGTTGCGTCGAGGAACGCGCGCGCAGGAGCGGCGCGTTGCGCTTTCAGCTCGAACTTCAGTTCGTGCGAACCGGACAACGGTTCACTCACGGTGATCTCGGCGGTATCCATTGGCGCAAGTGTAGCGTGGCGCCAAGCGCCGAATTAGCGTGCATCCGGGCACGCGGGGGCTACGAATACTCGGTGAAAGGCATGGTTTCCGGCGAATCGAGCAATTCGAGGAGTTCCGCGTGAAGCGATCGGCAGGCAACCTCGACTCCGTGACGGCACTGGGCGTTGGAACTACGCCAGCGTCACGGCCGGTTACCATGCCGCGGCCAGCCGACGTGCAACCCCGAGTGGACGACGTGTCAACAGAGTCGCTGCTTACGCGTATCGCGAACGGAGACCCCGCCGCTGTGCAGGCATGCCTGCAGCAGTACGGAGGGCTCGTCTGGTCGCTTGCAAGGCGATATCTGGGGAACGCCGCCGAGACCGAGGACGCCGTACAAGAGGTGTTCATCGAACTGTGGAAGTCGGCGGGTCGTTTTGATGGCTCGAAGTCGTCCGAACAGTCTTTTGTGGCCATGGTGGCGCGACGTCGCGTGATTGATCGACTACGGCGCAGGGGCCGCCGGCTAGACCTGGACACGATCGACGACGAGGGGCCTGAGCCTCCATCCGACGAGCACATCAGCATCGAGCGCGGGGCCGAGGCGCGCCTCGCCGCAGAGAGCTTCGCGGAGCTTCCGCCCGAACGGCGACGAGTTCTCGAACTCTCCGTCTACAAGGGGCTAACGCACCAGGAGATCTCGAACACTCTCGAGATGCCATTGGGCACCGTGAAGTCGCACATCACGCGTGGCCTTGCGTACGTGCGGCAAAGACTCGAGACCGAGCAGTCGACAGGAGGTGAGGCATGAACGCTCACCTGCACTCGGAACTCGATACGCTGCTGGCCCTCCGTGCTGCCTGCGGCTTGAGTGCGTCGGAGTCGGAACGTCTTGAGTCCCTGCTTGCCGCGGAGCCATCTGCGGAGCATGACGGCTTCGATCGGGCCGCTGCGGCGTTGATGCTCGCCCTCGATCGGGGCACCTCGCAGATGCCAGAGACGCTCCAACGGCAGTTGAGAATTGCCGGCGACGAGTGGTGCGAACGACAGCCGGAGCCGGCGGGTGAACCACAGCAGTCGGTAGATGAAGGCGTCGAACGGAACCACAACCTCGTCGCGTTCCCCGAACGGCGGGGGTCCGCACCTGCCTGGGCGGTGGCGGCGATGGCGCTGCTCGTTGCGGCGCTGGGATGGTTCCCGGCCTTTCGCGGAGCTGTCTCTCCTGATACCAGCAGCGAGTTGAACGGACCGACCCCGGCCGCTGCTGAGCTATCTCCTTTCGATGCCCGGGAGGCCCTGCTCGTTGCCGGTACCGACGTGGTCACGATCGAGTGGACTGCGACGGACGACCCGACTGCGTCGGCAGCGACGGGCGACGTTGTCTGGAGCGCGGCGGAGCAGCGCGGCTTCATGCGCTTCGCCGGTCTCGTGCCCAATGATGCGAACGAGTTCCAATATCAACTCTGGATCTTCGACTCGGCACGGGACGAGCGCTACCCTGTGGATGGTGGCGTTTTCGACATTTTGGAGAACGGAGAAGTCGTCGTGCCCATCCTGCCGACATTGCCAGTCACAGACGCGACTCTGTTCGCCGTCACGGTTGAGCGCCCGGGTGGCGTAATGGTGTCATCGCGCGAGCGCATCAACCTGGTCGCCAGCGTGGTGGCGCCGTGAACGAAGCGTTCTACTCGGCCCTGATCCGGCAAGGCGAGACCAACTTCGCGGGCCACGCCGCCAGTTTGATGCTCGAGCGTGACGCTGCCCTGGAGGAGCGTTTCGCTCCGGGCGCGCACGGACGCTGGCAGGACAATCAGATTCAAAGACTGCGCGAACTGGCAGCGGCGTTGGATGCACAGGCTCCCACGGTGTTTGGGGCGCAGACGCGGTGGAACGCGCACGCCTTTCAGGTGCGCGGCCTCAGACCGGACGATCTGGCGGTGGCTCTTGATGCGCTTGAGGAGATCCTCAGAGACAGTCTGCCGGCTAAGCCAGCCGAGATATTGGAGCCTTACTTCGGCGCGGCCCGAGATGCCCTGGGGGCGGGGGCGGCCCCGATCCGGTCGGCGCTCGACCCGGACAATGATGAACACCGTCCGGTCTTGAAGTACATGTCGCTGGCTCTTGAGGGGCGGCAGGACGACGCGATGGAGTTCGTCGAAGAGATCGCGGCGGAGCGTGGCCCGGAACGCGCCTACGTCGAGATCCTGATTCCGGCGCAGCGCGAGATCGGCCGGATGTGGTTCCTCGATGAGGCGTCGGTTGCTGATGAGCACGTCGTTACCCAGACCACGGCGCGAGCGAGTGCTCTACTTGCCCGGCAGATGGAGAAACAGGACCCGACCGGGAAGACCATCATTGTGGCCGCAGTCGAGACCAACGCGCACGATCTTGGCGCCCGCTTCGTGGCTGACTTCTTCCGAACCCGCGGTTGGCGCACGGTTTTCCTTGGTGCTGACACGCCCGCCGACGCGGTTGCCGAAGCGGTGGTCAGTCACAACGCCGATGTCGTGGCGCTGTCCGCGTCGATCGTGACCCAGCTCAACCGCGTGGCGCTGACGATCTCGGCGCTCAGGTCGAGCGAGCGCTCCGATGTAAAGGTGATCGTGGGTGGCCCCGGCTTCACTGATGCTCCAGAGGCATGGAACGTGTTCGGCGCCGATGGGTATGCGCTCACGCCGCAAGATGCGGTGGATCAGGCCAACGGCCTGACTTCGGCCTAGCAGCAGGCGCGATACCAGTCCCGCAGCGGCGGGTGTTGTATGCGGGCGCTCTTCGTCCGGCCGTCCAACCCGCTCCAGCCAGGCGCCGCCTCGGTAGCTCATCGGCTCGGCGGCGATGCGCTCTTGACTGTGTGCGTCCGTGGCACCGATGGTTGCCAACGATAGAACGAGAATAGAACGGATTGGCGTACTGAATCGCATGACGCACGAAAGGGGGGCAGACATGAGCGAGTCCATCAGAATCCGGGTGCTTGGTTCAGGCGACGAGGACGTTCTTTCCGCCGTGGCAGAAGACGTCTTCGATCGCCCGATTCTTGCCGAGCAAGCGGTGCGCTTCCTTGGCGACCGCCGCCATATCCTCGTCGTAGCACTGGCGAATGAGCTGGTCGTGGGCATGGTGTCAGCGGTCGAGTACTTCTATCCTGACAAGCCGCCGGCGTTGTGGATCAACGAGGTCGGGGTGGCGCCGACGCATCAGCGGCAGGGCACTGGCAGGCGAGTCCTGGCGGGCGCCTTGGATGAAGGGAAGCGACGAGGGTGCCATGAGGCGTGGGTAGGAACAGAGACCGACAACGTTCCCGCACGCTGCCTCTACGAAGACGGCGGAGCGACCGTTGATCTCGAACGCTTCGTCAGCTACGAATGGAGCCTGCTCGGCGCCGACGACTAGGCGCCGTCGCCAGGTCAATCGCGACAACTATCGCCGGCTCACCGGGATATCGATCTCGCCGGTGAGCGTTCGATGAACCGGGCAACGGTGAGCGATCTCGAGCAGCCGGTCGAGTTGCTCATCGGTCAACGGTCCGGACAGTTCAAGCTCCGTGGCAAGGCGATCGATGCGACCGGTCTTCGTGGAGCACTGCGCACAGTCCTCTGCGTGGACCTTGTCGTGGCGAACATCGACCGCGACCGACTCGAGGGGCCAGCCCTTGCGGTCGGCGTACATTCGCAGGGTCATGCTCGTGCACGCGCCGAGGCTCGCTGCGAGCAGCTCGTAGGGTGACGGACCGAGGTCATCACCGCCGACGCCGCTCGGCTCGTCCGCCATAATCGCGTGACGGCCGTCTTGCACAAGATTCGCGAACTTGCCGGCGCCCGTCTCGGAAACCCGCACGGTGCCGGTCGGTATGTCTGGTGCTTGCGCAGCGGGCTCCACGCCGGATAGATAGCGTCTCGCCCACGCGGAGATGACCGACGCGACGTACTCCGCGTCAGCGGGCTCCGACACCAGGTGGTCCGCCCCATCGAGCGACACGAAACTCTTGGGATGCCTGGCCGCCTCAAAGAGTGCGCGAGCGTTGTCGATCCCGACGACCGTGTCTTGCGGCGAGTGGCAGATGAGCACGGCCCGCCCGAGACCAGACAGCTTCGACGCCAGCGAGTGATTCTCGAGGTCGTCCAGAAATTGTTGTCGGACTCGGAATGGCCGCCCGCCGATGTTCACGCACGCCTCGCCCTCGGTCGCGATTTCACTCGCTGCGTCGTCAACGAGGTGTCGGACGTGAGCCGCCTCGGCTGGGGCCCCGATGGTGGCGACCGCTTCGCACTCCGGGATATCCCGCGCCGCCGTGAGTGCTGCGGCACCGCCGAGACTATGGCCAATCAGCAGTGCGGGGGCCTGATGCCTGGCCCGTAGGAACTCCGCCGCGAGTACAAGGTCTTCGACGTTTGAAGAGAAGTTGGTGCTCGCGAATTCGCCATCGCTGCTGCCGAGCCCAGTGAAGTCGAATCGGAGTACGGCGATCCCGAGATCCGCAAGGCCCGCGGCGATCCGTTTCGCCGCCCAGATGTCCTTGTTGCAGGTGAAGCAATGCGCAAAGAGCGCAACGGCGCGCGGCTCTGCACAGGGGATGTCGAGCCGCCCAGCCAGCGTGCCCTGGGAGCCCGCGAATTCAACTCTGTCGCTGGCGATCGCCATCTGAACCTCGTTTTTCGAGTGACCGTGCGGGAGTCTGCGGCAAACTGGGAGCAAGTTCGCACGCCTACTCCGCTTCTATTCAGGATCGCATCCGATGAAGTCTTCGTCTCGCTGGACACTACCCGCCGCCGTGCTGTGTATTGCGCTCGCCCTCCCGGCCACCTCTCAGGAGGTCGATTCGAAGGGCACGAACGTGGTGCTGGTCTCCGACGATCTGAACGATCCCGTGGCGTTCGATTTCCTTGGAGCAGGAGACGTCCTCGTGCTCGAGCGCTCTGGACGGCTACTGCGAGTCCGCGACGGCGCGAGCGATCGTGTCGTCGCCCGTCTGCGAGTGGCTACAGAAGGGAGTCGAGGCGGACTCGGCCTTGCGGTGAGCCCGAACTTCACCGATGACGGTCACGTGTTCGTTCACTACTCCAGTCAGCGCGGCGGGCGCTGGCGGGACAACCGCGTCGTTCGGCTAAGGCTCTCCGGTAAGCGTCTGCGACAGCCGCGGCGCATCGCCAGCTTTCCAGTCGGCGCTGTTGCGGCCGCGGCGGGGAATGAGCTCAATGGCGGCCCGCTGCGATTCGGTTCAGACGGAATGCTCTACGGGCTGGTAGGCAGTCTCGGGCTCGGGGCAGCTCGGACCGAACAGAACATAGACGACGGGTCGAGCTCCGGAAGCGGTGCGCTCTTCCGCCTCAGCCCTGACGGAATGGTCCCCGACGACAATCCGTTCTCGTCCAGTGATGACGAAACGCTGCGCCGCTGGTTCGCGTTTGGGCTACGCGACGGCAACGGACTCGCGATCGATGGGCTGACGGGGACACCCTGGCTCTTGGACCAGGGTCCAGGTCAGTACGATGAACTGAACTCAGCGGCCCCGGGCATGAACGGCGGCTGGGTGCTGATCGTGGGGCCAGACGACCGTGACGCCCGGTATTCAGAGAACGGCAATGCGGCGAGCGAGGCGTCCGACCTGCCCGTCGTGCCCGGTGCCGAGTACGGAGATCCCGCACTGAGTTGGAAGAAGGCGCCGGGTGTATCGGGCCTGTCCTTTCTCGGTACCGATGCCTACGGCCCCAAGCTGCGTGACCGACTCGTGGCTGGAAGCGCCGCCGGCGACATCTATTTGTTGGAGTTGCCGCCCAGGGCTGCCCAGCGTGACCGGTTGCGTCTCGCCGGTGCACTCGCCGATCGCGTCGTCGACAAGGCGGCCGAGGCCAGGTCGGTGCATTGGGGCAATGGGTTCGGGCCGATCCGCGATATGCGTATCGGTCCAGACGGACTCCTTTACGTGCTCAGCGCGGACGGCCGGTTACTGCGCGTGGAAACCGACGCCGCGCCTGCCGCCCGCTATGAGGTGACGTTCGACGCGACCTGGAGTGCCGCCACGCATCCCGCCGACTATCCGTCGAGCGCACATTTCTCCGGCCTCGTGGGGGGCACGCACTCCAGCGCGGCAACGTTCTGGGCCCGCGATGAGATCGCCTCAACCGGCATCAAGGAGATGGCGGAGTTCGGGGCCAAGGGCAGCCTCCTCGGAGAGGTGCGGGATGCGATCGATCTGGGCACCGCTCGTTCGACGCTCTCGGGCGGTGCGATCGGGGTCTCTCCCGGACGGGTAGCTCTGGAGTTCGACATCGACCCGGGAGCTCCGTTCGTCACGCTCGTGTCGATGATCGCGCCCAGTCCTGATTGGTTTGTGGGCGTCTCGGGCCTGAGCCTTTGGAGCGCGGCGACTGGATTGACGAACTCGTCGTGCCGCTGCAGCCGTACGACGCGGGCACCGACAGCGGCACAACGTTCACGTCCGCGAATTCCGCGACGGTGCCCAGGGCAACGATCCAGCGCCTTGATGGGTTCCCGTTCCTGAACAACGGAGCGGTGGCACCGCTGGGAACCTTCACGTTCCGCCGCATCGAGTAGAGGCTACGCGGCTCGCTCCGAATCTCGGTCGGCCACGTTCGACACCACGAAGCGCCGCTTGCCGGACGCCGGCACCTCAATCGGTTCGTCAGTGACGATTTCCACGCGCGCCTGACCGGCGACCAGCCTCTCCATCAGTCGCCGCACATGCCGGCGCGCGGTCTGGTCGAACGCCGCGTCGGCCTCGATGAGCACGCGGATCTCATCCGGTTGTTCGTGGCGCACTTGGAACGCACGAACGCCTGGCGTTTCGGCGAGCGGCGTTGCGATGTTTGGGGGTGTGATTACCCTGTCGGGCAGCTTGATCATGTCCGGGATGCGGCCCTCCACGCGCGCCAGGCGCGGTAGTCGCACGCCACACGGGCACGGCGTATCTTCGGCGAGCGCCGCCACGTCTCCAATCTCGTATCTGATGAAGGGGAAAGCGTGGTTCGTCAGATCGGTGACGAGGACACGCCCAGGCTGCCCAGAAGCGCAGGGGTTTCCGTCGTCGTCCACGATCTCGGTAAACACGACGTCGGCGTGTAGGTGATAGCCGCTACGTTGTGAGCATTGAGCCGCGATGTACATCTCGCGACTGCCGTAATGGTCGAAGAGCCGACAGGCGCCGAAGACACGCTCCAGCGTGGCTCGATGGTGGGGCAGTAGAGTTTCAGAACTCGTGACCAACGCTGCCAGCGAGGGAAACGCATCGGTGCGTCCAGAGGACTCCATGTATTCGGCCAACCCGACGATGCCGCTGGTGTAGCCCCACATGCTGTGAGGTTTGAATCGGTGGACCATTCGGCGTAGCGACTCAAATTCGGCCTCACCCGGGGCCACTAGTGAGAAGTGACGGTGTCGGAGGACCAGGTCGGCCAGTCGCTTGCGGATCGTCGATGCTTTGCGTCGGTCGTAGACCGAGCCCGAAACGTCGATGGCACGTCGGCCTAGGGCGGTGCCGGCCCACTCTGCTGACCGGTAGACACTGGCCCGATTCCAGTCGCGGCCCTGTCGATCCAAGTAGAAATACGTCGGTTCGCCTGTGGAGCCACCTGTGTGCGCCAGGCCGTAGCGGTCGCCGGGCAGGTGCACCGTTCGGATGGCCTCGCGGTGCTCTCGGATCTCGCGCTTGCGAAGCGGCGGGACAATCACCAGCTCTTCGAGCGAGCGCAGCGGCAGTCGCAGTGTCGCGAGCCGTTCGCGATGGTAGGGCGAGTGTTCGCGCGCCACCCGGAGCAGCTCGTTGAGCAGCTCTAGTTGCCGCTCTTGGATTCGTTGTGCGCTCCAGAACTGCGACGCGCGCAGCTGCTGCAGGCGGTCTATGTTCCGTCGCTGACGGAGCCGATCCAGACCGCGAAAGAAGACGTCCTGGTAGAGGTTCATTGTCCAGTGCGAGATAGACGCGTGGCGATGGAGTGCTGCTGGATCACAGGGTTACGGTTGGCGCCCCGCAAGGGAATCCAGAACGATCTGGTCGGGCCCTCATGGTGGCCAGGCCCGGCCTGCACGGTGCCAGGCAGTCTCGAGTTAGCACACCAGCAGGCCAAGCCGCACTAGAGTTGGCGCCGGAGCCCACGGTGTTCGGGGCGCCCGTTGTTGAACCCGGAGATTCCCTGATGTTGCGTCGCTTTCGCCCCCTGGCCTCGTCACTTCTTCTCGCCGCCTTGTTTACGATCTCGATCGTAGGACCTGCCGGCGCCCAGGACTCGGGCGCAATGGATGCCAACACCGTCGTTGCGCCGGAGATGCTTCAGGCACTCGATTGGCGAATGGTGGGCCCGTATCGCGGCGGCCGATCAACCGCCGTGACGGGGCACACTGACGTACCCGACACCTACTGGATGGGAACCACGGGTGGCGGCGTGTGGGTGACGGACGACGCGGGTCATACCTGGAACAACATCACCGACGGCACCTTTGGCGGATCGGTTGGTTCACTAGATGTCGCGGATAGTGATCGCAACGTGATCTACGTGGGCACGGGTTCTGCCGACACGCGGGGCAACACGTCAACCGGGCGCGGCGCCTGGAAATCGACCGATGCTGGAAAGACCTGGCACTTCATCGGTCTTGCCGAGGCTGGCCAGATTGGCTCGATTGAGGTGGATCCGCGCGACGCGGACGTTGTCTTCGCGGCGGCGCTCGGTCACCCGTTCGGCCCGAACCCGGATCGCGGTGTCTATCGTTCACGGGATGGCGGGGCGACGTGGGAGCAGGTGCTCGGTGTATCCGACCGTACCGGCGCCATGGACATTCAGATCAACCCGCGCAACCCGCGCGATGTCTGGGCTTCGATGTGGACCGCGGAGCGCAAGCCCTGGACGATGATCAGTGGTTCAGAGGAGTCCGGGATCTGGCGCTCGACCGACGGCGGTGACTCGTGGACGGAGCTCACGGACGCCGCGCTCGACAATGGTCTGCCAACGGGCGTGGTCGGCAAGATCGGTCTGGCAATCTCCGCGTCGAACCCGGCCCGCGTCTGGGCCCTGATCGAGGCGCTCGACCCGGATGGTGGCGTCTATCGCAGCGATGACGGCGGTGACTCGTGGGAGCTCGTGAACACCGACCGCGGTCTTCGTCAGCGGGCTTGGTATTACACGCACATCATCGCGCACCCAACTGACGACAACACCGTTTTCGCACTAAACACGCGGCTCTTGAAGTCGATTGACGGCGGCGAGAACTTCGAAGTGATCCAGGTGCCGCACGGCGACGTTCACGACCTGTGGATCAACCCGGACGACCCGAAGCGGATGGTGGTCGGCGACGATGGCGGTGCCCAGGTGACCATGAACGACGGTCGTACCTGGTCGACCTACTACAACCAGGCGACCGCGGAGTTCTACGACGTCTCGGTGGACAATGGTTTCCCATATCGCCTCTACGCCGGTCAGCAGGACAACACCGGCATCGGGGTGCCCGCGTGGCACGACGCCAACACCCTGCACCCGAAGACGGGTTGGGTGAACCCCGGCGGCTGCGAGACCGGGCCGATCGTCGTCGACCCGAAGAACCGCGACATCAGCTATGGCGCCTGCTATGGCGGCGAGATCTCGTATGTGAATCAGGCGACCGGCGAGTACCGCAATGTGCTGATCTACCCGCAACTACAGGCCGGTTCAGCCGGGCGCGACCTGAAGTATCGCTTCCAGTGGGTCGCACCGATCCTTATCTCGGAGCACGACTCGAACGTGGTCTACCACGCGTCGAACTACCTGCACCGGACGACCGACGCCGGCTTCACGTGGGAGACGATCAGCCCTGATCTCACCACCGACAACCCGGAGCATCAGGACTACGCCGGCGGGCCGATCCATCGAGACATCACCGGCGTGGAGATGTACGGCACGATCTTCGCGCTTGCGGAGTCGCCATTCGCTGCGGACGAGCTGTGGACCGGTAGTGATGACGGACGCGTCCATGTGAGTCGTGACGGTGGCAGCACCTGGACGGATATCACGCCGGATGGCATGCCTGGTCTCGGTACCGTGGATGAGATCGAGGTCTCCCGGCACGCGCCTGGCAGCGCCATCATGGCCGTGCAGCGCTATCGGCTCGATGACTTTGCCCCGTACATCTACGCGACCGACGATTGGGGCGCCTCGTGGACGCTCCTCACTGACGGCAACGGCATCCCGAGCGACTACCCGGTGCGGACGGTTCGCGAAGATCCGGTGACGCCCGGACTGCTGTTCGCCGGCACCGAATTCGGCGTATTCGTCTCCTTCGACGACGGGGCGCATTGGCAGAGCTTGCAGAACGATCTTCCCGTAACTCCCATCACCGGCATGCGCGTGCACCAGAACGACCTGGTGGTCTCCACGCAGGGACGTTCGTTCTGGATCCTCGACGACATGACGCCGTTGCGCGAACTGGCGGCGGGTGTCGACGGCGTGCATCTGTTCGCCCCACGGCCAGCCTGGCGGGCCAACATGGGCGGGGCTAGCGGCGACACTCCGCTCGACTCGCCTCCCCAGGGCGCCACGGTGCACTACTCCTTGACTCCCAGCGTTGCCGAAGGGGCAGGGGAGTCCCCGTTGAGTCTCGAGATTCTGGACTCCAGCGGAACTGTCATCCGGACGTATTCCAGCGATGATGACGAGGACGGCGGCAATCCACTACCAGTCGCGGCTGGCCTGAACCGCTTCGTGTGGGACCTGCAGCACGAGTCTCCGGAGGTTCCCGATGGCGTTCAGGTGTGGGGCTACACCGGCGGACCGAAGGCCGCGCCGGGCACATACACCGCGCGGCTCAGTTCCGGCGGTGCGATGAATCGAGAGGCGCTGGGGGAGACAACTTTCGAGGTGCGGCTCGATCCGCGTCTCCACGACGTGACCGACGCGCGGCTCGCAGAACAGGTTGAGCTGGCCGTTGGCCTGCGCGACAACATGCAGGCGATCGCGGACTCCATAGCCGCCCTCTGGTCGGCGCGCGATCAGGTGGAGGCCGCAGTAGCTCGCGCGGCGGGCTCAGACGCGGCTGACGACATTGCGTCTGCGGGTGCCAACATCATCGACGAGCTCACCGAGATCGAGGCGATGCTCTACCAGCCGGCCGCCGAAGGGATCCAGGATCTGTTCAACTACGGACCCCAGCTGATGTCGCAGTACGCCTCGGTTTACGGCGCCGTGACCGGGCCCGACGGCTATCTCTCTGGCGGCCCCGATCGGCAGCCCACGCGAGGAGCTCGAGAACGTGCCGCGGACCTGGCAACGATCTGGCGCGGCATCGCTGATCGACTGCATGCAGTCCTCGGCGGTGAGCTGGATGATTTCAACGGCGCATTGGCCGAGGCCGGAGTGCTCGGAGTCGGGGTTGCGAGCTAACTGCGAAGCAGGGCGATCGCCAACGCGCCGAAAGCCACGGCCGCGGCCAGGAGGAACAGGGCCGCGGCCACGAACTCACCGGCTGTGAACACCAGCAGACCTCCGACGAGGGCGAATAGCCCGACAACCGCTGTCCCCGCGGTGGCGAGGCCAATGAGCGTGTTGAGTCCTGTCGGTTGATTCAAATCTCGCGTGCCCCCAAATCACTGTGAGTCTGAGACGACCGTGGTGTCTGGTCGAACCCAGGTCAAGTTATCGAACCTGGTCGGCGTGGTCCGTCCGACGGACCACCGGCGGGGGCCGGCTTCGACCAGGCACGGCGCTACGGGCGGTATCATAGCGGCCGTCCGACGCCAGGAGTCCTCCCCGCCATGAACGATTCGATCGACAACCGCTCTCCCATAGATGCCCCGGGTTCACCGCGCCGAGGTTTGTTCGACCAGACGTGGGAGGTCGAACTTCTGATCTCTGGGGCACTGGTATTTGCCCTTCTGGGCGCGCCCACACGCCTCTCCGGATGGTGGGATCGGGTGAGCGTCATCGCCGCAGGTGATCTGCGGATGGGCTACTTCTTCGCCTACTACTACCTGTCGCTGCTCGCCTACGCGTTGATCGCTACGTTCGTGCTGCACATCGCTGCGCGCGCCTACTGGGTCGGATTGGCAGGATTGCATTCCCTCTACCCGGAAGGAATCAGATGGGACGCCGTCCAGAATCGCGGCCCCATTGGTCTGGCTTTGGCGAAGCGTCTCGTCCCTTCGCTCGAGGAGGCTGTGCGCAACGCCGATGGCTTCTGCCGGTTGATCTTCGCCTTCGCGGCGATCCTGGTCGGCAACCTGGTGCTTTCGATTGTCGGCGTCTTCGCCATCGGCGTGCCGAGTTACTGGATCGTCACGTACGCCGTACCCGGGTCGAGCCTTCTCGTCGTGGCCGCGGCAATGGCTGTCGTTGTCTGGCTGCTGCCGTTCGTCGGTGCATTGCTGCTCGACCGGAAGATGCGCGAGCGGATTGCACCGGATTCGCGGTTGGCCTGGGCGATCCGCGGCATCCTGCGCCTCTCCTACTACGTCGCGCTCGGCCCTGTGCTTCACCCGCTGACGCTGACGATCGCCACTCGCACGAGCCAACGCCGTTTCGCCACGGTTCTGCAGACGATCGGGGCCGTGGTAGTTGCGATGTTTCTCGTGAGCGATCTGGACCTGTTCAACGGAGGTACGCCGTTCGATAGTTTGCTCCTGGGGCCTGGCGAAGGTTCGTCCGCCGAGCTGGTGCCCGCGTACTACGCTGATCAGCGACTCGCCGGCGCGATCCATCGCCGTTCGCCGGCGATCCAGTCGGAGGTGATCGAAGGCGACTATGTTCGTCTTCTTATTACGTACTACCCGCGCGACGACAACGAGCTTCTGCGCGAACGTTGCGAATCGGTCGTTACGCGAGTTGTGGATGGCGAGCCGGACGATGCAGCCGCGGCGCGATGCATCGGCGATCTCTATGAAGTCTCGATGAATGGGGCCGCGGTGTCACCGGAGCATTTTGATTTCGCCACCGACCGCGCTAGCGGCATGCGCGGCGTAGTAGCCCGACTCAACGTTGCCGCGTTTCCGCCGGGCCGTCACGAACTGCGGCTCGTCCGCGACATCAGCGCGGCGCGGCGCGCCGAGCTAGAGGCTCAGTTCACGGAAGCTACGTCGACCGGAGGCGGCACATTGGCCGACGCGATCAAAGACGCGAGCCGCGTCCATGTCATCCCCTTCTGGCGCTAGCATCGGTTGCTTGCGGCGTTCTTGACCACGCAAACGTCGAGTGTTGTCAGGCCGTGGCCCAGGCGATCGCCTCGTCCTCGTCGTGGAACCAGCGATTCGCGTACTCCTCGCCGTCGTTCGAATACACGCCGCCACCCCCGGGCAGTTCCTCGAATTCAGGGCCTGCCAGCCATGCAAACCGGCTAAGCACGGTGTTGTACCTGGGGACAATCACTTCTTCGCGCCAGCCGTCATCCTCTTCGGGAACCTCTGAACGAAACTCCCGCACGTCCACCAAGGCGCCGCTGGCGCCGTGCTCGACGACGGCGTCTGCGAGCACCGTGAGCGTGTTCCTGAAGTCTTCCAACGTCATGTCTTCGGTCTCCGGGAGCCAGCTGAGGCGCACCAGATTGGTCGTCTCGTCGCGCTCAATCGTTCCGAAGTCGTCTGCGTCGATGGTGCTCATACGTCCGTTTCTCGAGTTTGAGATTTGAGGTCCCAGTATCTTTTAGAAACGTGGTTTACTTTGTCAATAAGGCACCTAATGTATACTGACTCTCATAATGAAACCCGAAGAACGGAAGCTGATCGATCGCGTTGAACGAATGATGCAGGTCGTCGGGAACAAGTGGAAACCTGCGATCGTGTTTTCGCTGGTGTTCTACGGACGTCAACGATTCAGCGAACTCCGCCGAGCAATTCCCGACATTTCTCAGAAGATGCTGACTCAGCGACTGCGGGAGCTCGAGCGGGACGGGCTCGTGGAGCGCACTTTCCATGAGGAGATTCCGCCGCGAGTGGAGTACGAGATCTCAGCGCTGGGTCAGAGTCTGCACCCGATCTTCAAGATGATCTGCGACTGGGGCGCGGAGAACGAGGCGTCACTGTTGCGGGCAAACGAGCGATTCGATAGCAAGTAGGTGCTTTGGAGGTGAAGTCTGAGTACCGGCAGTAGCTCCGCTCCCTGGCCGGGCAACGTCCAGAGGTTTCTTGCGTTCAGGGTGCTATTCAACGCCCGGTTCTACTACCCCGTCCTGGCGATCTTCTTCGTCGATCTTGGGCTCACGCTCGACCAGTACGCGGTGTTGAACGTGGCGTGGGCCGTTTCGATCGTCGCTTTCGAGCTGCCCCTCGGCGCCGTCTCCGACCGGATCGGACGGCGGCCGCTCGTCGTGGCAGCCGGGGCGTTGATGATCGTCGAGATGGCCGTCATGGGCTTCGCGCCGACGGGCAACGCGACGTTGCTGTTCGCGATGTTTCTGGTCAACAGGATCCTGTCGGGGCTCGCGGAGGCGGCCGCGAGTGGCGCGGACGAGGCGCTCGCCTACGAGTCCCTCCTCGAAGTCGGACGTGACTCGGAGTGGCCCGACGTACTCGCGCGACTGCAGCGCATCTCCGCTGCCGGGTTCCTCATCGCCATGGTGGTTGGTGCAGCGGTTTACGACGCGGACTTTCTGAACAGCGCGCTTTCCGTCGTGGGGATCGAGGCGGGCCTCGAGGCGTCGATGACCGTTCGTTTCCCTGTCTACCTCACGCTCCTACTAGGGATCGGCGCGTTCGTTTCGGCGCTCGGGATGTCGGAACCGGGTACCGCCACCGTCAAGGGCGTCGTTCAACTGCGCGACAGTGTCGACCAGATCCGGCAGGCCGCGAGCTGGATCTGGCGCACGAGGTTCATCCTGGCGGTGATCCTCTTCTTCCTCGTCTTGGATAGCGTGGTGCGACTGTTCCTGACGTTGAACAGTAGCTACTTCCGCATGATTGGGATCCCCGCCGCACTCTTCGGCGTCCTGGGCGCCGTTTTTGCCGCCGTCGGTCTGTTCTCTCCGACGCTATCCCGCGCCCTTCTGCACCGACTGGCGCCGAACCAGATCTTCGCGGTCATCTCGGCCCTGATGCTGGTCTCGCTCGGCGGAGTCGCTGTGTCCCGATCGTGGTACGGCGCCATTTTCATCGTTCCGATGGCGATCGGATTCCAGATGCTCGGATATTTCAGCTCGCAGTACCTAAACGAGGCGACCGCGTCGTCGCAGCGGGCCACCGTACTGTCGTTCAAGAGCCTGGCGGGCAACCTCTCTTACGGCGTCGTGGGTGCCCTCTACGCCGCGGCCTTCCGTATCGCGGGCGGCGGGGTGACTCCGTCGCCGGGCTCCCCAGAGGAGGAGGCCGTCCTTGGTGCAACGCTGGTCTGGCTCCCCGTCGTGCTCCTCGTCGTGAACGTACCGCTCTTCCTGTGGGGACGGAGCCTGCCGCGGATGCAGGAGAAGCCCGGCACTCCCGCCGGAGGTCCGGGCGCCTAGCGGAACTTGTAAGTCACCTGGAACTGCAGTCGGACAGCGCTGCCCTTGTCGCCGTTCTTGTTCACGCGCTCGCCCCACATCACCTCACCGCCGATGTTGACCAGCGGAATCGGCGCGTAGACGAGGTTGAGGTGAACAGATCGCGCTTCCTGGATCGCATCGTCCGGCTGACTCGCTTCATTGCCGACGTGAGCGAGGCCGCCGCTCAGGGTCGATTGCAACTGGCTGTCCCAATGGTGGGTGAAACCGGCCACGAACCCGTACGCGCTCATTGCCTCGAGCTTTCCGTCTGGCGTGAGGGTGGCATCGGTGCCAGTTCCGTTGAAGACTTCGATGTAGCGCCCGATGCCTGAACCAACCGCAAAGTGTCCCATCAACGCGTCGCTAGAGCCGAGGTTGAGCTTCGCCGCCACGTTGATGCCGTAGCCGCCCGTCGTCTCGTTCACCAGGCCGTCGTCGCTGACGAACCGAATTTGTCGCAATAGGCCGGCCGCCTGGAACTGTCCCCAGCTGCCCTTGAACTTCGCCCGGCCCGCAAAGTCCGGTATCTGACTGCGCCCGCTGCCGACAACGTCGGACCCCACCGTGACCTGGCTGTCTGGGTCCTCGAGGGCGACAGACCACTCCAGTTCTTCTGAGGGACGCCCGGTGTATCGCACCATGACCTGACGTACGAAGACCTCGCTGTCGGGGCCTTCGTAGTCAAGGGTGGCGGGTCGGGTCTCGATGTCCTGGAATGTGCTCCAGTTCTGGCCCGCCATCAGCCCTTTCCACTCACCGAACGCGTGCCGGATCCGGAGCGAGTTGCCGTCGCCGAAGAAGTCAGTTTCGACGTATGCGCGCACGCCCCCAGCCGACTCGGCGGTCCGCATGTCGACGGTCAGTCGTGTCTGGCGCGCCGAGAACGTGGTGCGTCCGCCTGCCAGCGACTCGGGCGTGCCTTCGATCGGGATCGAGTTGACCTTGAACTGATAGGCATTACCGATCGGATCGAGATCTTGCATCAGGTCGGTTTTCACAAAGCCGCCAAACTGGAACCTGAGGTCATCCCCGACCTGGATCGGCTCCGCAAGAATCCCCTTCGAGCCGGAGGGTTCGCCTGTCGCCTCCGAGGTTCCCTCAGCGCCGCCGGCGTCGGAAGCCTCGTCGTTCGAGGTTGCGGCCGTCTCCTGCTCCTGCCCCGAGACCGCTGTGGCGGGCAAGAGCAGCACGGCGAGAACGAGAGTGAGTGCGGCAGCGCGATTGGCTGGGCCTATGGATTCACGAGTCCGTAGAGCATGGAGAGACATGACCGTTCTACCTCAGCGGGTCAGGAATTCTCGACCTGGTCGGTGACGATCGGCCGGCCGTTCAGCGGCTGCACCGGGCGGTTGTTCCCCTCGATCAGGGCCGTAAACGCCCCGATCTGCTCCCCGGACAGCTGGATGGGTTCGGTCATCACGATCCAGGCAACGCCTTCCGAGCAGGGAGGCGTCGTGAGCGAGCCGGCGTAGCGATAGCTGGTTGCGTTCGCGGGCAGCAGTTGGTCGACGTCGACGGTTACCTCGCCGATGTGATTCTCCACGCCCTGTTCCTGCGGCAGGTTGTTCCAGATCGGATCGAAGGCGTCGTTGTGTTCGCCCTCCTCGATGAACACGCCGATCACGGCGAGTGCGCCGTCGGCCGCCGCATGCACGAAGTGCATCTCCATGGGGAAGTGCGCGCCTTCTACCGTGTGTTCGCTCGGGCTGTGGAAGTGGTACTGCACCAGTTCGTAATCGGTGTCGTCCACGCTCAGCATGTCGCCCTCGGTGTAGTTCACCTGGATCGTGTGACCGTTGTTGATCGCATCGGCGACGTGTTCCGCGTGAACGATCCGCAGGGCGACTTCACCAAACTGGGCACGCAACTCCGGGAGTGTTTCCGCGAGGGCGCCGGTGATATCGATCGGCGACTGCTGCATGCCCTCGGCGCACGCGGAGAACTCCGCGCTCAGGCCGCCCCAGGCGGCCGGTCCCGTTTGTCCCTCGTAGGTCCAATGCGGCGGCGACTCGGGCGCCTCTTCTTGGGCGGCGGTCTCCGGCGCAGGATCTTCGGTTTCTGCGGCAGGAGCGCACGCGAGCGTCAGGGCGGTAGCGCCCACGGTAAGCCAGAGTGCGGTCGAGCGGGTTTTCATGCGGACTCCCTGGTTTAGCGCTTCGTGCTGCGCAGTTTCGGAATCCGTGATGCTACACGTTGCAGACGACGATGCTGCCGACAGGGGGCGCCGGAATCAGCGAGCGAATGTTCTAGCTACCGGAGGTGGGACTCGAACCCATGGGGGCACGATCGCGCTAGCGCAGCCGCTGCAAACGGCGCTCGGCCTGCTCTACGCCGGCCGGCAGGTTCACCGAGGCGTACAGGTCGCGGGTCTCGCGCCACAACCGAGCCGCCTCCGCCCGTTCTCCGAGTCGCTCCTGGAGCTCGGCTGCGCGGCTGACGGCGTTGGCAAAGTCGAGGCTGCCCGGCCCCGTGTGCTCTCGATAGATCAGCAGCGACTCGTCGTAGCAAGCCGCCGCCGCCGCCAGCCGCTCGGCGCGATGGTGCAGGTCTCCGAGGTGCCGCAGCTTATGGGCCAGCTCCAGAACGTCGTCGGTGGTTCGGAGTATTGCGATTGCCTCCTCCCACAGCCGTCGGGCACGACCCGGCTCGTCGAGGTCGACCTCGACGTTCGCGAGCAAGTGGATCGCCTGCGCATACGTCGCGCCGCCCGTGGACCGAGACAGTTCGGACGCCTCGGTCAACTCCTGCTTCGCAGCGGCGAGCAGGGACCGACAATCCGTAGGGGTGGCATCGAAGGAAGACCGGCGCTTGGCCCACGCCGACCGCATCAGTTCCCTCACGCGTGCGTCGTCCATCGCACTATTTTCGAACCTGAGCCCAGGCAGTGTCCAGGCACCCGCGGGGGCATCGTCGTGGCTCGCCAGTTGCGGAACCGCGCACCGAAGGCGCGGAAGGTCGGAGTGCATATGTTGACGCCGACAACATCGAAATGTAATGTTGACGTCGTCAACCGTTACTCGATGGGAACGCCTGACGATCGTGCCGGCGACCGGCAGGCACGTCCTGGAGGCTTGATGATGGGCGCGAACCAGAAGAAAGGGCCTAGCCGCGACAACGAACGCAGACGAATCCGCGCGGTGGTCTGGGGGCTGATCGTGCTCTTCGTCCTGATGTTCTTGAGCGGGTTCCTGAAGGGAACGCCATTCGAGCACATCAGCATCCTGTTGTTCGCGCTTCTGTTCGGCGGAGGTCTGCGACTGGTGAGCTTGGCGTTGAAGACGGAACTCGGCACAGCCGCGAGATTCTCTCTGGCCATCACCGCGCTCGCCACGACTCTGTTCGTGGTGCTCATCGGGGTCGCGTCGGCGATGAGCGTCGGCGCCGGACTGACACTCAGCGACGCACTCGAATCGATCGAAGGGCTGTTCTACTTGACCTCAGCGCTGTTTCTGAGCGGCGTGGCGGGAAGCCTGGTCTTCGTGTCGGGCCCGTCTCGGGCGAACGTGCTCGACTAGAAAGCTGATTCCCCACGACACCGAGTTGCCCTCCGTCGTCCCCTGGTACCGCCTTGCGACGCTTCGACTCCAAAATACCGGAGGTGGGACTCGAACCCACACGGGCATAAAGCCCACGGGATTTTGAATCCGATGATGCCTGATCTAAATACTTATAAATAAAGAAGAAAAATCTCCGCACTGCGAAAGTGCGCAAGAGATTGTGGAAGTTTCGGGTTCTCGCCGGCTGCACGGTCGAGATCTCCACCTGCCTATTCGTTTCAGGAAACGAATACCTACCGGAAGCTCAAGAACAAACCTAAGTCGTTGCGTTCCTTAGGTTTGTGATTCCCCCCAATCGTCGGGCACCAACCCCGACTCCGTGTCAATTCCGTCCTGCCGAGATGGAGAGACGGCTGCGGGATTTCGCTGAGGCTCCACCAATCACCACGGAGTCGGGCCGAGGTGTTGCGGCGCCCCCGGCGCCATTCGATTCCTGGTTCAGGAATCGAGCAACATCTTGGCCGACGATTGGGGGGAATACTGTTGAGACCGTGGGTCTCAAGCACCTGTGATCCGCGGGGCTGGCCAGGAGCGCGCCCGGGCCCTCGTGCCTACCGCTGGGATTCGTCCTCGGGCGGCGGAACGGACGCAGCCTTTCTCCGCCAGTCGTCCAGGGCTTGTTCAAGAATGCCAAGCCATTGCGCGAACCGCTCCTTGCAAGTGCGGACGAAGCGAGCGGACGCCACGATTCGATTCAGCACAGGCCTCAGCGTCGAGGTTTTCTGGCCTAGCCCTGTGGCCACGTCGGCGAACTCCTCGACGCTGTCCTCGGCATCCTGCATCGCACCTAGCGACTCGCGGATAGCGTCGAGCATACCGAGCGTCGTCTCCTCGAGCCCCGCCTCCTGAGAGTCTGGAAGTTCAGCCGCGATCGCGTGGATGCCGCCTTTGATCAGCTCAAGGTCCTCACGGACGCCGGCTGAGATCCCCTCCATCCGGTCTGCGTAGGGCTCCAGCCTCGACCGCAGCTGAGTCGCAACGAACAGCTGCGAAGCAGCTCCCTGGCCGCTCTGGTTCAACCTGTTCAGCTGCTCCGTAGTCTGCCGAAACTCGTTCCCAACGCCCTCTTGCTCACTCGTGAATGTCGCGATGCCGCGGATGACCCGAGGAAGCGCGAGTTGCATCTTCGCGAAGTGCTCAACCGTGCCGAGTTCTGTCGGGGAAACGTCGTCTGTCGGAGTCTCGACCGGCTCGGGTCGGCGTCCAAGTGCAGCGGCGACAGACGTCGCCAGCTTGGCAACTGCCATCCTGATCTCGGGAGAACCAAAGTCCAGGAACCGCAACCCTCGCCAGTCCACGTACTGGCGCGCAAGCAATGCCGCTACGAGGTGGTCCTCCGCGTCCTCATCCACAGGGGCGTAGTAGATCGGCAATACGAGGTCATCTCGGTCTCGTGCCCGCTCATGCTGCAGAAACCTCGCCAACTCGGCCCGGCACTGCTCGCTCGTCAGAAACGATGGCGTAAGGATCACGAGTAGGAAGCTGGTCTGGCTTAGCAAATCCTCGATCTTCCGCCGCCAGTCCTCGCCGAACTCAATCCCGGATTTGTCATGGAGCACGCGAAGGTCCTGGCCGGTCTGAAAACGGAACTCCCGGATCAGGGCGTCTCGAAGCGAGGAAACTAGGCCGCCTTCGTGCGCATCATCGTGGTGCGAGTAGCTCAGAAAGACTTGCGCTCGACTCACTGCACCGGGCCCCGGGTCGAGCGAAGCCCCTCGATACCCTGCGTCACCGAGAAGATCATCCAGCGGACAGACGCGGTTGACGTTCGCCGCCAGCTGCTCCAACAGCGAATCGATTCGCCGGACGCCTTGATCGTTCCGACGGCGGAGCGCGTCGTAGCTGATGTCAAAGTGTTCGGCCGCCTTCGCTCCGCGTGCGGCCAGCGACTGATCGCCCGTGGGTGCCAGGAACAGTTCAGTCAGGGCCTCCCGGTCCTGGCCGGCGTCGATCCTCGCGATCGCGGATCGCACGAGCGCCTCCAGCGCTTGCCGAGGCTCTTGATCGCGGCCAGAGTGCTCCGCACAGACGCCGAGGATAGGCGCTTCGCTCGCCTTGACGTAGCCCTTCACCCCTCCGGCCTTCATCAGGGTTTCCAGTTCTGCCGCTAGATCAACCACAAGCCCGCCCCTATCCCTTCTCATACCGGCCTCCTGCGAACACTTCCTACACTTCACCATTTCCCACGATCCGCATCCCGACTCCCATGAGGGAACTATATGGGAACTTTGACGTCAACGCTACATGCCCTGCGGGGAGCGGGAGCCCTCGACGATCGTTCCCACGCGCAGCGGTCTCGAGCAGTTGGCGACGAAACGAGACCAATTTGAATAGGCGCGCCTGTGCAGTTGTCGGAAAGGGAACCCGGCGCGGGTTCTAGCTGCATTCGCTCAAACGACCATGGAGGGACGAGATGGACCTGGCTTTGTTCTGCCATAGATTCGTAGAGGTGGTTCTGTGGGGCACCCACAAAGAGGACGGCAGCCTCAAGGGGTGGGACGAGAATGGTCCGGGTCGGCCGTATGATCGCGCCTTCTCTTGGCGGGCAGGCGACTACCAGAACAGTCGCCTGCAGATCTACCCTCGTGCCGGTCTCGGTTCGGAGTGGTACGAGGTGAACGACGCGCGTATCTGGGTCGATGGATTCGCTGTGCATTTGCCAGAGCGCCACAAGTATCTCGAGAACCCGCCCGAACCGAAACCTGAGCCTCAGCGGGCGCGAATCATGCGCTACAGATGGATCGAGTTTGAGCAGGACAAATGGAAGAGAAGCCAAGGCGGAAAGGACTTCGTTGAGTACGAAAGCACGCAGGACGGTGCGAGTTTCGAGGTTCAACGCGTAGGCAATTACCACTACAAAGCAACGTTGGCGAGAAAGGACGCCAAGGTCTTTACGAACGGGGACGTGCTAATTGTTCCGTTGCTCAACCAGAACGACGTCATGGACGACGAACCGGTACTCCCTACGCCGGGCACTGGCGCTGCGGACGGACACCGCTGATCTGCCGGCGGGCCGCAGTGTCCTGATCGACGGCAGCGGGAGCGAGCTGCACCCTGGTGAGCGTCTGGGACCCCGCGAGCCGTTCAGCTTCGGAGCGGCAGCGGACAGCCGCCGGCTGGCCCGACGATGGCAGCCAGAGTTGCGCGGGCCACTACAGGCACCATGTGCGCACCGCACGCCGCCGGAACACCGGAGAGGCTTCGAGCGGTGTGGCGGGGCCCAAGAGTTGCCCTGTTCATGCTGATAGGTGACCGGGCGGATACCATCTTGATCACGCGCTACGAAGAAGGATCGGAGGCCGAAGACGCACTACGCGTGGACGGCCGCACTATCCGGTACACGAAAGAGCCCTTCGCGATGTCGAGCATGCGGCGGTGGGCCCGTGGGGCCAGCCCCTGGTCCTGGGCTCCGGCGCGGCCGCACGGCCGACGCCGACTACTTCAAGATTGGCACGGCACGGCAACTAGAGCGCCGGGATAACGAGGGCAAGTGCACAGACGGCTCGACGGCGCCCCTATGTTTCCGACTCGCCACCAACGAGCCAGATTGAGGCTGGCGTTGGGTCAGCGGCGCAGTTGGCGCAACGAGTCTCGAAGCACCGGCTCCGAAGGCTGGAAGTACAGCAGTTCGAAGAGACGTTGCGCGATGCTGACTAGACGACGAGACCGAGATCCCGACGACCGCTCGCAGAAGCGATGTCCAGGCACGCCTCCTGGCCGCCGGGGCACCGGTTATTGCTCGTCGCGAGCTTGCTGGTACTCGTCGAGTTTCGAGAACGCTTCTTCTGGCACTGCCCATCCAAGCACTGAGGCGGCGGCGATCATGGCATCGAACACTGCCTGGATGGCAAAGTTGGCCACCATCTTGAGCCACAGGACATCCGCTGTCTTCGCATTCAGGAGTTCGCCGCCTTCCGGCCGCTTCACGGCTGCGACTCCCCAAACGGCGTCGTTCCCGTGCGTCGCTTGATGCGCCCACATGTACAGGGAATAGGACATCTTCCGATCAAACCGGGTAGCCGCGTCCTTGGGCGAACTGAACCTCTCGTACTTGGTCACGCCGTGGTACGCAGCGTACCTTTGCAGGCCCGCCCGCCGCCCCTCCAACTCGTGGCGTGAAAGTATGAGTCTGTCCTCGACTTCAAATGCCGGATCCCCCCTCTGCAGGTTGAACGCTCGCTGAATTGAGTCGTTCATCCACCAGATGATCCGGGCGTCGCGCTTGTTTTCGTCCTCAGCGAGCTCCATTAGACGCATGCTGTCCTCAAACAACGAGCGCGCCAGGATTGCCGCTTCTTCGGGCTGAGCGGCATCGAGAAGAAAGAGAATTGCCTCGTACAGGCGACGAGAGCGCCAGAACATCCGGGTGACCCAGCGATAGTGGTCGTGGGACATTCGGTGCTTCCGGCTTTGTTCTCCCCCGGTGCTGTCGATGATGTAGAGAAGCTCTACGGCGGGCTTCCTTCCCGGCCACGTGCAGCGGCGCATCAAGCCATACCCAGACATGCTCTCGTGGGCCAGCCATTCGCGAATCTGCTCGATCGACGGGGGGGTGTCGTCCGCCATGTTTCGCATCTCCAGGTCGGCCGAACGCCGACGGCCGGCCCCTTGTCGGAGGGCTGACGGGGTACCGGCCAGGCTAGCAGTGAAGCCGCGTACAAGCGTCGCAGACGACCCTACGAGATCCGACCTCTGCGTACCAGGGTCCGATCCGGCGGCGCGCCAGGCTCCGGTTGTCCAAGCGTTGTTCGGCAACGAGGTAAGTCGTCGAAAATATTAGTACCGGAGGTGGGACTCGAACCCACACGGGCTTGCGCCCACGGGATTTTGAATCCTGTGCCTGCACTCTTAGATATCTATATTTAAAGAGTTTTCTGCACAACTTGTGGAAGTGTGTAGGAGATTGTGGAAGTTTCGGGCTCTCGCCGCGCGCACAGGCGAGATAGGTTGCATGTGCGCCGCGGAACCTGGCAATTGCGGCTATTGTTCCTGCTCGATCAGCGCGATGGGAAGGAACTCGTCTAGCGCGTAGAACTCAAGCAGAGCAAGCGCCGGGTTGACGAAGATCTCCGCGAACGTAAGCGGCGTGATTGGATCGATGGAACTCAGCGAGACAAGCTTAACCATTGTCTTGTTGAGCCGCTCCTGGGCGTCGTCCGGGAGAGTCGCGGGGATCGGGGGCAGAGTAGCTGAGTTGCCTCTATCCAGTTCGTGAATCGCATCGCCCAGTTTCTTCAGATACCCGCGGACAGCCTTGGCTTCCGGAGTGTCCTTCGACGGGTCATTCGGCTCCGCGTACGGCCCCTTGTACGCGAGTGGATGAGAACTCTCCGTGAAGGCGGCCATCCTGCGCGTCATGACCTGGATCTCGGCCTTGCGCCCCAGCACTATCACGTCATAGTGCAGGGCGCGATAGCCACCGCCGGGCTTGTCGTCGAGTAGGTTCTCGGCCTTGGCGACATCGAAGGTGTCGGTGATCGTTCGCTGGATGGCCCCGAACGAGGCGTACGCAGGAGCGATCACTCGTGTGCCCACGATGTCGGAGAACTGGGAGAAGCAGCTGTAGCCCTTGCGGGTGATCTTCTCCTTGATGCTCACCGACGTCTTCAGGCGGAATGACACCATGTAAACGGGCCGGGGCAGTAGGGCGCGTAGCGCATCGCGCGTCGCGCGCAGCGTGGCCGCGTACTTAGCCCGGAACTCGGTCAGGAACAGGTCTTGCTCGTCGGGAGGAAGGGCGAAGAAGTCGGCCGTCGCGTAGTCCCCTAGCTTGCAGTTGATGGTGTTGGCTGAGGACAGGCGACGCGCGACGGTCACCGGCGCGAGCACCTCCTGTGAAACGCTCGCGGTTTGCGGTGCCTGCGCGGTCTCCTGGCCAAGACCAACTGACGCCGGCAAGACTGCGAAGAAAGCGCCAAACAGAAACCGGTACGGGAGACTCATGCTGTGCCTCCGTTAGTCGATGTCGCAGTCATCAGCGCGACGACTCTTCGATACTGCTTGCGGATCGCACCCAAGGGCCGCCATCAACTGGCTCGCGAACTCGGCCGTGTTGTCGCGATTCCCCTGGCTGCCTTCATCGGTCTGCATCCAGCAGCAAAGGACGCGGGCGACGGCGTCCGTGCAACAGCAGTCACAGCCCACTCGGTTGGCCCTATCTGCCACGGTCGTATAGTCGTCGTTTCGGTCGGCGATTCTCGTTTCGGCCATCGCAAAACCTCCGGCATAGCTGCCTGACGGGGCGGGTGGACTGGAGCGTGCCGTCGAGCACGCGAACCCCTTCTGCGCGACCCCGTCTGTAGTAATGGATTGGTGGCACGGACCGTGCGCGATCGGGGCTAGAAAGTCCTTAGTGGTTTCTTAGTTTTGGCGGCTCCCCCGTGGTTCCCGCAGGCTCCGCGCTTGGTGTGATAGAACCGTTGCCATGCAGAACGGATCGGACAAGGCTCTACGATCACGCGTTGGAGACATGGAGTTCGACGCGCTGACGGGGTCGCTTCATCGAGCTGATGGTCGGGTTGACCTGGACCCCCGATGCGCCCGCGTGTTGAGCTATTTGCTAGCGAACCCGGACCGCCCGATCACGAAGGATGAGCTACTCGGAGCGTGCTGGCCGGCAACCGCGGTCGCCGACCAGTCGATCTGCGAAGTCGTCCATCTGCTGAGGCGCGCTCTTGGCGAGACGGCTGCAGCCCCGGTCTTCCTTCGCACCTTGCACGGCCGTGGCGTGCTGTTCACGCCTCACGCGCCGACGCCCGAGGCAACGCCCGCGTCCGCGCCGACGCACTACAAGCCGCTTCCCTCGATGCGGGCTGCTGCCATCACGGCGCTGATCGCCCTTCTGTTCGGCGGGGTCGTTAGCCATAGCCGTGACTCAGCCGAAGAAACCCTCTGGGCACCTGAAACCTACGTTCACGTCGCTATAACGATGGCGCTATCGGAAACGGACGTACTGCCGCCCCGGTCATCGCCAGCTCAGCGGGCCGCGATGTGGACCCGATCGGTGGAGCAAATCGAACCCAAGCTCAACGAGCTAAGGGCGAGCTACCACGACGTCCCGTCGATCAAGAATGCAGTGAGATACGGTGCCGCGCTTGTGATGATGAGAGAAGCGCCGGATCTCGCGATTGCTGTGCTCGAGTCCGTCGCAGAGAAGGAAGCGGCGACAGAACGCGACCAGACAATGAAGAATCTCGGTCTGTTCTTGCTGTACAAGACGCACAAGACGCACGGCTCGCGCCAGCGGGCCGGAGAAATCAGTAGGTTCCCGCCGGACCTGGAGGGCTTCTGGGCCTACGGCGTGCGCGCCGTCAGGGGCGGGTTCGTGGGCTAGTTGAGTATCCACGAGAGCGCTTTCTACTCGTGCGAGGTGCAGGCAGCGGTTCGCTGACCAGGTCGTCGCGCTCGTGGTCAGCGTGCGACACCGTGGTGCAAGCCACCACCGCGGCGAGGCGGGGGATCCCTTCTAGCCCGGGACGCGGCCCGGCGCCTCGGCGGGCGCCAACGACTCGCTACCCCGCTGCCGGAGATTCAGGGCAAACGGGTCGCCTCCATGCGCTTGGCGCCAGGTCCCCGCTATCGTGCCGTCATCCAGCATCTCGCCCGCGAAGACGCCCCCTATCAGATCGAACGTGATGCGAAGCTTCGTCCCATCGATCGTGGTGCTGTCCATGACCCGTCCAGCCAGGTCCTGCTGCGGAACATCGAGCGTCGAGTAGTACGTCCCGTCCGATTCCGTGATGTGAAAGACGAGCGTGATTACCCCTGCGATCGAGCCCTCCCAATGACCGACAAAGTCCGGCTCGGCGGCCGAAGTTGAGTTCTCCTGGAACGCCTGCTCAGCACCCGACTCGACTCCGACATTGAATGCCTGCCACGTGGCCACCAGGCCGACACCGAGCATCGAGACAAGTGAGTAGCGGATGGGTTTCGGCATCCTGTTTCTCCTTCGGCGAAGTCGCGCGGAACTTGCTGTGGGAGAAACCGCTAGCGTCGCGTTTTCCGATGCCGCTCATCGCATAAGTACCGGAGGTGGGACTCGAACCCACACGGGCATAAAGCCCACGGGATTTTGAATCCCGCGTGTCTGCCATTCCACCACTCCGGCGACGGCTCCGATCTTAGCCCGTCGGCGCGAGCCTGTTGGTCCGGCGGGCATTCAACTATGCTGGGCTCGCGCCCGGCGTCGCCAGGTCGTCGCCAGGCAAAGCCCTGGACCTGACGCATGTCACCGAAGACCCACGCTTCTTCCTCACGCCTCCTGCCGATGTGGCAGTACTTTGCGCGGAGCGTCGCCGCGTTGACCGTGGCGCTCGGGCTGTGGGTTGCGCTTGCGGGGCCCACGGCATTCGAGGTCATCGGCGGGCAGGCGGTTCCGCCGCTTGAACCGGCTCCCGCTGTCGAGGTTGTTTGGGCCGGCATCGGATTTGCGCGCGTGTCAGGGGCGTTGCTGCTTGTGCTGGGTGTCGCCTTGTGGACCAGCGCCGATGCGCGGGTGCCCGCACGCGTTGTCGCGTTGCCGCTGGCGGTGGCGGTGGCGGCGACCTTTGGCTTCGTGATCGTCACGTCGCAATATGCCGTATGGCATACGACGGCGGGTCTCGCGCTGGCCGCCCTGCTTGCGTTGATCGCCGCAGCCGCGGGCGGACGCCTCCGGATCGGTGCAAGCCCGGAACACGTCGTCCAGCGGTCGGCCCGCATGCCGCTGGCGCGGGTCATGCTTCTTGCCTTCGCTGCCGCCGCCGTGCCAATAGGCTTTGTTGTGGAGCAGCGATTCGTCGCGGGCGTGCCGTTCGACGTCTTGATTCGGGATGTGACGCAGGTGGCTGGCCTGCCGCCCGTGACGGGCGCGCTATCGCAGCTCGGGCTCCTGCTTTGGGCCGCTGCGGCGGCGATCTGCTTCTTCGTGGCGGGCATCAACTGGACCGCCAATCCGGCCGTGCGGCGGTTCTTGGTGGCCTCGGCGGTGTTCACGACCGTGCTTGCCCTCGACGACACCTTTCTGTGGCACGAGCGCGTAACTCCCTCGCCTCGGAATTCCCGAGAAAGTGCTGATCGTCACCTACATGATCGCGATAGCGGCCTATCTGACCCGGTTCCGACGAATCATCCGTGCGACGGAGTGGCAACTACTTGCCATCGCCCTCGGATTCTTCATCACGTCCGTGGGTCTGGACGTCGTGAGCATTCCCGGGCTGAACCCGTTCATCTTCGAAGACGGCGCCAAGTTCGTTGGAATCGTCATGTGGTTGACGTACTTCGTGCGGACCGGATCACGGTGGCTGCAGCCTAGTGCGGAAAACACTGAGATCGCGTGAAAGACGACTTTGTCGTTTGACTACTAGTCTTGTGACCAATAGGGTCATCTCCAGAACCTAACGAAAAGAACCTTCTGGAGAGTTCTCGATGGAAGCACTCAATCGTGATGTTGTGCCGGCGTTGCCGCTTGCGGCCCGTGACTTTCTGATCCTGCTTGCGCTCGTTGAAGGGCGCGGTCATGGCTACCGGATCCTGCAGAGCATCACCGAGGAGAGCGAGGGGGCCGTGCATATGGACCCCGCCAATCTGTACCGGTCGCTCCGACGTCTGGCCCGCGAGGGCTTCGTGACCGAGCACGAGCCGGACGAGACCCGACGGCGGCAGTATGAGTTGACCGAAGCGGGAGTCGATGTTGTCGCGCGCGAGGCCGAGCGATTGGAGCGCCTTGTGAGCGTGGCGCGCAACAAAAGCGTGTTGCCGATCGGAGGATCCAGTTGAGTCGATCGCAGGTGCTGTACAGGGCTCTACTCACCGCCTACCCGCGTACGTTCCGGGCGCGCTACGGCGAGATGGTTCTCGCCGACTTCGGCCTGTTGCACAACGCGACGTGGCGTCGTGACGGGCTGACCGGCCTCGCCAGGCTTTGGTCGCGAACAATTCCTCGGGTGCTCCGCGACGGACTCGAGGAGCGCCGCCTGTTGCCCGAACCGCTGCCCTCGGGCGGAGCACCCCGGCCGCAGCGGCGGAGCCGTCGTCGCTGGTTCGCCGACACCGTTCAGGACATCCGCTATGCGGTGCGCAATCTGATGCGCAGCCCAGGTTTCGCGGCCGTCGCCATCATCACGATCGCCGTAGGAATGGCGGCCAACGCGACCATCTTCGGTATGACCCATGCGCTGATGTTCGCGGAGCTGCCCTTCGGGGAGGGGGATCGCCTGGCGATGATCTGGACGACCCGGCCGGACGTTGGAGTCAGTGTTGGCGCGACGTCGGCGGCGGACTGGGTGGACTTGCGGGAGCGCAGCGAGTCGTTCGAGGACATCGCGATCTCGCACAGCTGGGCCGTCAATCTCAACGGAGACCAGGAGCCGCTCGCCCTTACCGGCTATACGGTCACGACCAACACCTTTGGGGTGCTGCTCTCGGCCCCGGTTCTCGGTCGCGGTTTCGGTTCGGCAGATGGCGAAGTAGGAGCCCCGGATGTCGTCGTCCTGAGCTGGCGACTGTGGCAACGGCTCGGCGCGGACCCCGAGATCGTCGGCACGGCGATGCTCCTCAACGAGCGTGAACACACCGTAGTGGGGGTCATGCCCGAAGGGTTCGAGTACCCGCAGTTGGTCGCCCGCGGTGATCTGTGGCGGCCGGCTCGCTGGGCGACGGAGGAGATTGTCAACGCCCGATCGGAGCGGAACAAGATCGTCATCGGGCGCCTCGCCGACGGTACGGACATCGACACAGCCAGTGCCGAATTGGCGAGCATCATGGCGCAGCTGGAAGAGGACTACCCGGGGACCAACGAAGGAGTGAGCGCCCGGGCGGTGCTGCTGCGGGAGCAGATGAGCGAGATCATGGCGCCCGCGCTGGCCGTGTTGCTGGTAACCGTCGGATTCGTCTTGCTGATCTGCTGCGCGAACGTGGCAAATCTTCTCCTGGCCCGTGGTGCCACACGCCAGGGTGAGATCGCGATCCGTAAGTCGCTGGGAGCGTCGCGAGCGCGGATCGTCCGACAGCTGCTGGTGGAGTGCGTCATCGTGTCGCTGGCCGGCGTCGTCGTCGGGCACATCGCCGCTAGCTTCTCCGGCAGGCTGCTGGTCGCCAGTCTGCCCGAGGCCGTTCTCGAGACTTCGTCCGCGGCGACGCAGGCGGGTCCGGACATGCGGGTCTTGTTGGTCACCTTTCTGGTCGCGGCGACCTCGGGGATCGTGTTCGGCCTGGTTCCCGCGTTCCGCGCCGCACGTGCGGATCTCGGCACGGTGATGCGAGCCAGCGGTGAATCCGGTCACATCGAAGGGGGCCGAGGTCGGCTGCGCAGCCTACTCCTGGTCGCCGAGGTTGCCGTGTCAGTGGTGCTGTTGATCGGGTCTGGTCTGATGGTGAAAGGGTTCACCGGTCTGGTGGCGAAGGACCCGGGATTCGAGGCCGCCGACGTGCTAACCATCGAGGTAGCTCCCAACGGCCCGCGCTACGAAGGCGTGGAGTCTCGGCAGAACTTCTATCGGGAAGCGATTCGGGAGATCGAGTCCGTTCGGGGGGTAGACGGGGTTGGTGCCACGTCGATCTTGCCCTTGTCGTTCAGCAATCCCGTCAGCGACCTCCAGGTCGAGGGCGTCGAGGACCTGGAGCGCACGCCGTCAGCGGGTTACCGCGCGGTGACAGCGGGCTACCTGCCCGCCATGGGCGCGACCGTCGTGGGCGGCCGGCTGTTCGAGGATGCGGACCGGGCTGATTCCGCGCGAGTCGCCGTTGTGAACGAGGCGTTGCTGCGTCACCTGCGTGAAGGCGATGCGATTGGGCAACGCATCCGCGGCGGGGACGACGAAGACTGGATCACCATCGTTGGCGTGATTCGAAATTTCCAGCACCTGACCATGCTGGATCCGCCGGGCCCCGCGTTCTTCGTGCCGTACGAACAGACCGATGCTCGTGCGCGCATGCTGCTGGCGATCAAGTCTGATGGCAGGCCCGCGGCCGAGATGGCCACGGAAGTCCGGGACGCGGTGTGGCGTGTCGATGCGGCGATCCCGGTCGACTCGGTGCGCACGTTGGAGAAGATCGTTCGCGACTCGCTCGTGATCGTCTGGTTGCCGACGAGCCTGATGGCGGCTTTCGGGGCGGCTGCTCTGGGCCTGGCGGCGGTCGGCCTCTATGGCCTGCTTGCGTACCGTGTCGCACGGCGAACGCGCGAGTTCGGGGTTCGGGTGGCGCTCGGCGCAGCCCCACGCCAGGTTCTGGCCCTGGCCGTGCGGCGCGGTATGGCGCTCACGGCGATCGGAGCGACCATCGGTCTGGCGGTGGCGATCCCGATCGGTCGGCTTCTGGCCGCGGTGCTCGAAGGTGTGAACGCCGGCGAGCCGTTGGTCTATCTCGGCGTCCCCACGTTGCTGCTCCTGGTGGCTCTTGTCGCAACAGTGATTCCGGCCCGCCGGGCCCTTGCTCTAGATCCGGCGGTGAGTCTGCGATCGGAGTAGCCCGGCCGCGTCTATCGCCGGTCGGTTTCGGGGGGCGCACCGGTGGCGCGATAGCCAATCGACGGGCGTTCCGCGGCATCGTTGCCCAGGCGGGCGAGCGTGTCGCCGTCGTGGACGTCGCCGTTCTTGATGACCAGCCGCACGGTGTTTGTGTTGCGGATGTCGGCCAGCGGGTTGGCGTCGAGCACCACCAGATCGGCGAGCTTGCCGACCTCGATGGTGCCCAGATCGGCGGCGCGGCCGAGGCCATCAGCGGCGATTGATGTGGCGGTGCGCAGGGCGTCGTAGTTCGTGAGGCCGCCCATCTGCAGCGCCCAGATCTCCCAGTGCGCGCAGATCCCTTGCTGTTCGCCGTGAGCGCCCATGCCGACGTTTCCACCAGCTTGCAAGACCCTGGCGGCGCCCTCTGCGACGGCGATGAAATGGTACTCGTCGAGCGCGTTCATCTGCCCGCGACGCGTGCGGCGGTCGAGGTCATCGTGGGGCGTGAACCGCGACAACTTCGGATCGTCGTGAACTTCGGTGGTCTGGTAGAAGTACCACTCCGCGGTGGGGCCGCCGTAGGAGACCACCAGAGTGGGCGTGTACCAGGTCTGCGACTGGGCGATCAGTTGCACCACGTCGTCGTAAACGTCGGCGATCGGCAAGCTGTGCTCGAGTCCGGTGTAGCCGTCGAGGATCTGCGTGATGTTGAGGCGCAGATCACCACCGCCTTCGTTGGTGACGTTCATCTCTTCTTCCATCGCGGCCTGGATGACCCATTGCCGCTGGCGACGGTGCGGCTGCATGTACTGCTTCACCACGTCGGTGCCGAGCTTCTTGTAGTGCCGGAGCATCGCCCGCGCGTCCTCGAGACTGTCGATCTTGGCGTTGCCTGACGTCATGGCGCGACCGGTGCTGTAGATGCGCGGACCCCACACGGCGCCAGTCTCCACGAGTTCGGCATAGGCAAACGAGTCGCTGCTCGTTGACACGTCGCGAGCCGAGGTGACGCCATACGCGAGGTTAGCGAGGTATGACCAGTTGGTCTGGACGAACACTTCACGCGGTTGCCGGAGGTGAGCGTGGAGATCGATCAGACCGGGAATCACGAACTTGCCGGAAGCGTCGAAGATCTCCGTGCCATCGGGAATCGTGACCTCGTCGCGCGAGCCGACCGCGGTGATGCGGTTGTCTTCGATGAGCACCACGCCGTCAGGGATGGTCGCCTCTGCGCCGGTCATCGGCACGACCGTCGCGCCGACGATGGCCTTGGCGCCCCTCGGGATCCGACGATCCACATCGAGGTTGACGACAAACTCGGTGGGCTGCGGACCCTCGGGTTCTTCGTCCACGGCATCGATGTCAGCGTCGGTTCCCGTCGAATCGGCGTCATCGCCGACGGTGGCGTCGGTCGTGGCGCCGTCGTCGGAGGCGTCGCCATCTGGAGCACCATCGTCGGCGTCGTCTTCTTCAGGCTCCGCCTCCCACAGCGCGTCTTCGAGTCCGAAACGGTAGTAGGTGTCTCCGAACACCCAGGCCAGCGTGTCGGAACCGTCCTCCCAGTGGATATCGAGGCCGCCCTCACGGGTGACACGCTTCACGGGCCCAGGGCCACTCGACTCGCCAATGCTCGGCGGCTCGGGCGAGAACGGCAGAGCCGCTACGTAGACGTCTTCGCGCGTCGTCCATGCCAGCCATTGCCCATCGGGCGAGGGCACGGCTTCCCATGTCTCCGCGTTGATGTTGGCCACGACGCGCCGGTCGGTTCCATCGAGGCGAACTGACACGAGTTCGGAGCGGGCAGGCCGACTGCCATCGAAAGCCCCGGAGGCGACGCTCGCTACGAAGCGAATGCGATCGCCTTCGGCGCTGAAGGTCAGACGGTTGTCAGAGGGCGCGGAGCCAACGATCGACAGACCATCGCCGGTGGCCGGCAGCCAGACGATCTCGCCTGTGTTGCGCGACCAGATGTTGCGGAACACGGCGGCGTCTTCGCGCACGAGGGCAAGCTTGCTGTCGTCCGGCGACCAGGCTGGGTGCAGGTAGAAACCTGCATGTTCGGTGAGGCGCACGGGGTTACCGCCGCTCGAGGGAACCTTCCAGAGATGTCCGCCGTCGACATCGTCCCAAGTCACATACGCGATCCAGGCGCCGTCGTTCGAGAACACAGGTTGGAACTGCCCAAATGGCTGGTGCACCAGTTCAGCAGGCGTGCCGTCGGGGAGCGCCATCGTCCACAGCTTCGACAGAGCCGAGAACACGATCCGATCGGAGTCAGCGTTCGCGCCTGCGTAGCGCACGTTGCGCACGTGGACCGGACCGTCATCGTGCGGTGATTCGAAGAACACGAACGGGCCGAGGTCGATCTCGACGTCGGCGCTGAACGCGATCGTGGTGTCGGCGCCATCCTCGAGGGCGATGCGATGGAAGGTGCCTCCCGTGGCCAGCACAACTGCCGCGCTGTCCGGCGTGAAGTCCCAACGCGGCATGAGATCGAGAACGCCAGGTCGCTCGGCGTTGTCCCGGTCGATGGGGAACGCAAGCCAGCGTTCGCGGCTCGACCGCAAATCGCGGATTCGCAACCCCGTCTGGGCATCGACGCGAGCGCCGTAGACCATCCAGTGCCCATCGGGTGAAACGCGGGGGCGGTACGCCCCGTTGGGCGAAGCGGTGATCGACACGACGTCACCGGTCACCCGGTCGAGCCGTCGCGCCTGCCAACCGTTCACTCGCGCCAGACCCGACGGGAACCCGCCGCCGCTCGCCGCGAAGTAGATGTAGCGGCCCTCAGGCCCGAACGTTGGGCCGGTGATGCCGCGCACGCGGTCGCTGTCCGAAAGCTGCAGGCCCGAGCCACCGTCAACGTGGTAGAGCCACAAGTCTCCCGAACGCCGTGCCAGGAGGTATTCGCCGTCCGGGTCCCACTCGGGGGTGCTGACCACCTTGGCACGCTCGGTACTGATCGCTTCGGGTTTGGCGGCTTCATCAGTCAGATCGAGGACCCAGAGGTTGTCGCTACCCGACCGGTCGGAGATGAACGCGACCCGGGTGCCGTCCGGAGAGAACGTAGGCTGGGTGTCGTGCGCCAGGCCCGAGGTGAGTCGAACGGCCTGGCCGCCGGCCGCCGGCAGTGTGTACAGGTCGCCGAGCAGATCGAACACGAGCGTCGAGCCGTCAGGCGAGACGTCGACGTTCATGTATGTGCCTTCGGAGGTCGTGAAGGCGATCGTTCGCGTCGCCTCCAGCGACAGTCCTTTCTTCTGTGCGGTCGCTGCCGGGCTCGCGAGGAGGGTCAGCAGCGTGACGACGAGGGAGCGGCGGGCGTGGCGCATGCGGCGATTCCGTTGCGAGAAAGGGACTTCAGTCGCCGATGGCGTAGAGGGCCTCGGCGGTGCGGATATACCAGGTGCCGTCTACCAGCGCGGGCGAGGCGAGCGTGCGTTCGCCCATGCGGTTGACGTGGAGCAGATTCTCTTCAGGACCGGCGCCAATCACGAATGTGTCTCCGCCATCGTTGGTGACGAAGATCTTGTCGCCGATCACCACGGGCGAAGCTGAGAAGCTCTCGCGCTGAGCGCGGCCGAGCCGTTGCTGGTACATGACGTTGCCGGTGGAAGCGCGGTAGACGGTAAGCACCGAGCTCATGTCGTTGATCAGGTAGAGGTAGTCGCCGTGCAGCAGCCCCGAGGGCACGAACGGGGAGCCTTTCGGGCTACTCCAAGCGACGTGCGTCTCGGTGACGTTGCCTGTTCCGCCGGGGCGGATTGCGAGCGTAGGGCCGGCACGGCCGGACGAGGCGAAGACCAGGCCATGGCCGACAACCGGCGTCGGGATCACCTCGAAGAGGTTGCCGTCAACCTGCCAGAGCTCGGAGCCGTCGGCGGGGTTGTAGGCGTAGACCTTGCGCTGACTGCTAACGATGAGTTCTTCGCGATCGCCGACCCGAATCGCAACAGGCGTGCCCCAGCCGGTGTTCTCTTCGCGGTCCGTCCACCAGGCGGTCTCGCCCGTTGCGGCGTCGAATGCCGCCACAAACGAGCCGACATCGGTGCCGCCGCGCATATCCTGGTAAACGATCACCTTGCCGTCGTGCAGCAGCGGAGATCCGGCGGTGCCGTGCGATGCGAGGATCTGACCGAACTCGCGGTGCCAGACGATCTCACCTGCGAAGTTCACCGCGACGAGGCCGTGATTGCCCATATACGCGTAAACCAACTCGCCGTCGGTCGACGGAGTGCTGGACGCGTGCCCGTTCTTACCGTGCGGACTCTCCGGCACACTGGGTTGGGGCACGTCGGTGCGCCATAGCAGCGCACCATCGTCCCGGCCGTAGCTCAGCACCGCAACCTGGCGGCCGCCATCGAATGCCGCAGTGACGAAGATCTGATCGCCCCAGATAATGGGCGATGAGTTGCCGGCGCCGGGGACGGGCGTTCGCCAGCGCACATTCTCGGTTTCGGACCAGGTGTCAGCGTAGCCGTCGCCCTCGACGAAGCCCTGTCCGGAAGGGCCGCGCCAGCGCGACCAATATGACGATGCTTCGCCCGCAACGGCGATCATCTCGACGTCGTCAGACGTCCCTGCGCGGGAGGACGGGACGGCGGAAACATCGAAGGCACGAGCGCCGGCCGTTGCCGCGAGGAGGGCAAGGGTGCCGGCCACGAAGAATCTGGGACGTAGGTGCATCATCCGGCCTATGGGGAATAGGAGGCCGAATCATCGCAGACCCGCCGCGATCTTTCACGGAGTGGCTAGAAGATCTCGTGGAATCCGCCGCGCCGCCCACCGAGGCGCGAGTTGACCACGTTGTTGTAGATCGACCCGAACGTGTATCGAATGCCAAGGCCAACCCGGAACCGGAAGTCGGTGGCAAGCGCTCGCCGCTCGAGGAGGACTTCCTCATCGGAGGCGCCGCCGATGGGCAAGAAGCGCTGGCTCTTGATCGAACTCACGCTGCCGAAGACGTTCAGGTTCAGTCCGCGTAGCACGCGGTACTCAACGCGGCCGTTGAGGTCGATGTTGTAGTCCTCGGGGTGCTGCAGGAAATGAGTGGCCTCGAGGTTGATGTTGGCCGAGCCCCACGGACGTTCGACATCGAGTGAGGCGATGAGCCCCTGATCGATGAGCGTTTCCTCGGTCTTGTTGAAGATGGTCTCTTCGTCGTAGTTGAAGCGATTCCCGCCGAGAAAGTACGTGAAGGTGAGCTGACGCTGAGACGACACCGAGTACGGGTAGATGTTGTATTCGACGGCGCCGGCGAGCCGGTACGAGGGCGCAAGGTTGAAGAAGGTCGACTCCTTCACGCTGGCGCCAAGTCCGGCACCCCAGTGATCGCCCAATGACTTGATCGCCTGGCCGCCCGTTTCGAAGCTGCGGGAGATGTCCTTGAACACCGAGCCATCATCGAACTCGAAGTCGCGCTGTTCGTACTCCATCTCAGAGTCGAGCCGGATCTTCCAGGCTTCCGTCGTGCGGCTCGCGTCGACCTCGGCTTCAAACTCTTCGCCGCTGAAGCGATCTTCGCCGCGGAAATTCCCGTTGAGGCCAACGGAGAAGACCCAGAAGTTCCACGGGTCCGACTCGGGCGTTGCCGCGATAACCGTGTCGCCGTTTTCGTCGCGCGGCGGCGTGAACTCGAGATCGGCGTAGATGGCCATGGGCGTCTGGGCGATGTATCGCGCCAGCCCAAGGCGAATGGTCCTCGCGAACCCTCGCCGCCGCTCATCGTCGGTGTCTGTGCTGCTGCTGGCAAACAGCAGAGTCTGATCCTGCCCTTCGAAGTCTTCGGTTCCGATGAACTCGAGCTGGAACTCGGTGCCGCCGCCAGTGCCTTGCCGAGTTACTAGCAGGTGCACCTGGGCGTCGCGGCGGTCTCGAACCCAGTTGATGAAGTCGATGTTCTGCCGGATGAAGTCCCGGTCGCATCCGCGGTCGCAATCCAGGAAGACGCGCAAGGCGCCGTTCGCCTCGAGTGCGTCGGACTCCTGCCCAGTAGCACTGGGTGTCCAGGCGACGACGATGAGAAACAGAGCGAGTACGCGCACGAGGAGCGGGGTACGGAAGTGCACAGTGGTATCCGGTTAGATTGATCTGGAAAGCGCGCGATGGTGACCGGATCTCGCCCCGATTCACGGGTACCACCGTTGCTACAAACAGCCAATTGAAAGTTAACGCACCGGGCGTGACGTTGTCAGTCGAAAATTCAAGCGCTCCGGCGTCGTCGCGCACATGATCGATTACGCCTAGACCCACGCGAGCCAGTATTCGATCATGGAAACACCTGAGACCTTCTCCCGACCGCAAGGACCGAAATTGAAGCGAACTCGTTTGACGTCTGTGGTCGTGGTGGCAACCCTGTTCGTTCCGGCCGCCGCGTTTGCGCAGGGGCCCCAACCGATCGAGCGCTTGCGGGTGATCTCAGACTCGGCGGCTGCCGCCACGGCGCCGCTCGATGCGGACATGCCTGTGGATCCCCGCATCCGTGTCGGGGAGCTCGACAACGGACTGCGATTTTGGATCCGCGAAAACAGCTACCCGGCGAAGCGCGCCGAGCTGTGGCTTGTGGTGCGTGCGGGTTCGATGCAGGAGGACCGGGATCAGCTCGGACTGGCGCACTTCGTCGAGCACATGGCGTTCAACGGTACCAAGAACTATCCGAAGCAAGAGCTCGTGACCCTGCTCGAATCCTTCGGCATGCGCTTCGGCGCGCACGTCAACGCCTCCACGGGGTTCGACAACACGAACTACTTCCTCGTGATTCCAACGGATCGCGAAGACATCGTGGATTCGGCGTTCCAGATTCTCGAAGACTGGGCCCACAACGTGACCCTGGACGGCGAGGAGATCGACAAGGAACGCGGTGTTGTGATCGAGGAGTGGCGCCTTGGCCTCGGCGCGGGTTCGCGTGTGCGCGATCAGCAGCTGCCGGTGCTCTTCGAGGGGTCGCGCTATTCAGAGCGGCTGCCGATTGGCGACATCGACGTGTTGCGCGAATTCGACCACGGTGCGGCACGCCGGTTTTACGAAGAGTGGTACCGCCCCGAGTTGATGGCGGTGATCGCAGTCGGCGATTTCGACGGCGATGTGATCGAGGGCAAGATTCGCGAGCATTTCGGCCGGATCGAGTCCGGGCCCGATGATGCGCGCCCGCGCGTCTACGAGCAGATCGAAGAGCGCGAGGGAACGCGGTTCTCGATCGTGACGGACCCCGAAGCGACGATGTCGACGGTGGAGTTCTACCAATACCAGCCGTTGCGTCGCCAGGCGTATCACGGCTCTTATCGTCGCAGCATCATCGAGGGCGTGTTTATGCGCATGTTCAACCGCCGACTGGCGGAGCAGGCGCAGGCACCCAACCCGCCGTTCCTCGGCGCAGGTGCAAGTCAGGACATCTTCGTACCCAGTTCCGAAGCGTTCGTGATGGGCGCGGCCGTTGCCGATGGTGAGGTTGCCGCCGGGTTGCGCGCCATCTTCGCTGAGCTGGAGCGGGTTGCTCGCTTTGGTTTCACCGAGTCCGAGCTCGCACGCGAGAAGAACCAGCTCATGCGGCTCTTCGAAAACCTGTACACCGAGCAGGAAGTGCAGGACTCGCGCAACTTCGCCGAGGAGTTCACGCGCGCTTTCCTGGAGGGCGAGTCGACCCCCGGAATTGACTACGAGTGGGGGCTGTACCAGCGCTTCATGCCGGGCATCGAGCTCGACGAGGTGAACCAGGTCGGACAGGACTGGCTGCTGGACGACGACCGCGTCGTATTGGTCACGATGCCCGATCGGGCGGATTTGCAGCAGCCGACGGAAGCGGAACTGCTCGCGGCGATGGAGCTGGAAGACGACGCCTGGCTGCGACCCTACATCGACACGACGGTCAATCGGCCGCTGGTGTCCGTCGACCCGGAACCCGGCAGCATTGTCGAGGAAAGCGAGATCCCCGAACTGGGGGTCACCGAGTGGGTGCTCTCGAACGGCGCCCGCGTGGTGATCAAGCCCACCGACTTCCGCCAGGAGCAGGTGTTGTTCCGCGCGATCAGCCCGGGTGGCTCCTCGCTCGCCCCGGACGACGACTACGTTGCAGCCTCGAGCGCCGTGCAGGTGGTGTCGTCGAGCGGATTCGGCGGATTCAGTCAGCGCGAGATCACAAACCTTCTCTCAGACAAGGTCGCCAGTGTGCGCCCTCTGATCGGGCCGCTTGGTGAAGGGCTCATCGGCACCGCAGCTCCGCGCGATCTCGAGCAGATGTTCCAGCTCGCCTACATCACGATCACCGAACCGCGCGCCGACGAAACTGTTTTCGACCTCATCCGCGAGCGCATGACCGTTGGGCTCGCCAACCGCGATGTGAGTCCGGAAGCAGCTTTCCAGGAGACGGTGCAGCGCACGCTTACCCAGGACCACCCGCGACGGCAGCCACTCACCGTTGATCTGCTCGACGAGATGGATCTGGAGAAGTCGTATCTCTTCTACGTCGACCGCTTCGGAGACGTGAGTGACTTCACCTTCGTGATCGTCGGCAATGTCGATCTCGGTGAGCTGCGTCCCATGGTCGAGCGCTATCTGGCCAGTTTGCCCGGCGGTGGTCGCGAAGAGACCTGGGTTGATGAAGGCATTCGCACGCCGCGCGGCGTTATCAAGAAAACCGTGAATCGCGGCGTGGAGCCCAAGAGCCTCACGACCATCGTTTTCAGCGGCGACGGTCCTGGCGAGGACGTCGACACCGAAAGCGAGTCGTTGTCCGCGATGGGCGAGGTGCTGCAGACCCGACTGCGCGAGGTGCTTCGGGAAGACCTCGCGGGCACCTACGGAGCGCAGGTGTCGGCTTCGTTGGTAGACCGTCCGCACCCCCTGTACTCGGTATCGATTACTTTCGGATCGGATCCGGATCGCGTCGAGGAACTCACCGCGCAGGTCTTTGCGGAGATCGAGAAGCTACGGGCAGCAGCGCCCGAGCAAAGCGAGATCGACGCTGTGACGGAGAGCTTCCGTCGCTCGTACGAACTGTCGCTTGAGGAGAACGGCTTCTGGCTTGGCCAACTGGTCAGCGCCTACGAGCGAGGCGACGATCCACTCGAGATCCTCGAGTACGAGGCGTCGCTTCTCGAGATTACGCCTGAGGGCGTCCAACGCACCGCGGGCCGCTACTTCGACCTCGACAACTACGTTCAGATCTCGCTGCTGCCCGAAAACTGGGACGGCGGCACGACCTCAGAGCCGTCGCAATAGACCCGAGCTGGAGCACGTTCGCAACGTTCCGTGCATTGCAACAACCGGACAGGCTCTCTAGAATCATCAGTGTCTGGATTAAGGGGCGAGTCCGAAAAACTCACTGCACCACCATGGGAGCAAACCGCGGAGGATTTCCGCGTCTGACAAGCCGTGGTCCGAGTGCCCCCTTTTCATTTGGGGCAATAACCCAAAGCCTGAGAGATTTACTCGATGCCCGAAGATCGATTCTTTTCGCGACTGGTCTACATGGTTCTGGCCGCAGTCCTCTTGGCTCCGGCGCTTGGTTCGATTGCGCAGGAACAACTGCCGCACGACGTTGACGACTTTCCGCTGAACCGTCCGATGGAGGACATCACCGAGCGAGGCCCGGAGTTCTCCGCAGCGTCCGTGCTCGGCGCCGTCACCATCCTCTTGCAGGGCAAGGAAGACAACGTCCGCGCCAAGCGTGAGACGACCTTCAAGGTCACTGCTGTTGACGGTGAAGGCATCCTGATTCGTGACGCCAAGCTCGTGATGGACTTCGGCGACGGCAAGACGCAGAAGATGAACTTCGACCGTCGCGCTGTGGTGAAGCACACGTGGAAGAGCCCTGGTTCGTACCAGATGAACTTCGACCTGGTAGATGGCGACACAACCCTGGCCCGCGGCCGTGCCCGTGTTCGGGTAGACAAGTCGTTGAAGTACTACTTCGAGGTGATCGCGGATGACTCCGCGGCCCTGGACGAGGCTTCCAAGTACAGGTTCATGGTGTTCGCGCGTGAGGCTCGCGCGGCCAAGGGAACGCTCACGATCGATTGGGGCGATGGCACCACCGATACCGTCGAGGATTTCGCGCGCGAGGTCACGCGTAGCCATACCTATACGGCCGAAGGGACGTTCAAGGTGAAGGCGACCTTTACCACGGTCTTTGGCCAGACCAAGAGTTCGCGAACCCTGCGTGTCGAGGTGACCGAAGCCGGGGGTACGGTGGATCTGAGTCGCGCGATCATCGCAGGCAACGCTGCGCGCGATATCTCCACCTATCGCGTGACGTCGACGATGACCAAGGTCACGATCACGCGTAACCTGATCTGCGTGTTCCACACGAAGGCCGGTGCCTGGCCCGTTCGTGACGGCGTCGAGGGCAACCCCTGGATCGTCGCGTTTGTGGACGGCAAGCTCCACGCTGGTACGTGGGAGTGGCTTCGTCCAGGTCAGGTCTGCAAAGGCATCGAGGCCGCCAAGTCGGGCGGCACCCACCGGGCGATCGGCCCGCACGTGGGTAATGGCCCGCTGACCAGCTGGGTTCCGAAGGTCGGCGAAATCGTCTGGTTCTTCGTTTCCACGCACGCCAGGCTGAGCCTGCGTTCGAGCAACGAGCGCGCCGAGCCGGTCGAGGTGCGCTGGCCGCAGTACTAGGCACCGCGATGCGTGCAGAAGCGCCCTCCGAGCCTGTTCGGGCAGGTGAGATGCGGCGCGGACGCACGCCAACGCTTATCGGGCTGGCCGCCGGCGCCCTCGTGGCGACGGCGGCTTTGTTCATCTGGGGTCCGGCTCGCGCGGTGGTTGATCGCTTCACCACAAGCTGGGTGCCGCCCCAAGCATCCGGGCTTGCTCTGAATGAGGAGCGCGAGCGCGCACAGTGGCAGGCCCTCGGGGAGCAGTTGTCCGGGCGCCTCGTGTGGAGTTCGAACCGGTCCGGCAATCACGAGCTGTACCTGGTGCGGCTACCAGCAGGCAAGCTCGAGCAGCTAACCGATCATCCCAACGTGGACTTCGGCGCACGTTTCTCGCCGGACGGCACCCGGCTGGTGTTCATGCGGAGCCGGCGGGAGTGGGTGTCGTTTCGGGAAACGAACGCGTGGGACGTGCACGTGATGGATCTCGATTCGGGGGCATCGCGTCGCGTCGCGCGTCGCGGCTACCATCCCACCTGGAGCGCAAGCGAACGTATCGTCTTCCAGCGCGACAAGCAGGTGATCGAGTTGGACCTGGCCGCAGAGACGGAGCGGGTTCTGTTCGACACCACGGCGAGTGCCGAGGGGCGCGATCTCGGGGATCCCGAATTGCATCCTGACGGGAATCAGCTCGCTATGGTTCTGGCCCGGTTCGGCGCCATCGTTACACCTACCGACGGCGGCGAATTCTTGCGACTCACGCCCGGTCACGTGTGCCAGACGACCTGGGTGCCAGGGACAAGCGACCTCTTGTGGATGGAGGCCGAAGGTAACGGTGGAACGCGCGTGATGCGCGGCTCAGCCGACGGCAGTCGCAGCGATGTCTTCATGGACCTGCCAGGCGATCGCAGCCACGAGTACTTCCCGAAGTTGTCGTCGGACGGTTCGTGGATGGTGTGGGCCGCTGCGGCTGAGGGGCATGAGCACGATCGCGCCGACTACGAGATCTACGCGTGGCGGGTAGGGGACTCGTGGGAGAGCGCTAGGCGCTTGACGTTCTTCTCAGGCAACGACCAGTGGCCCGACATCTTCCTCGACGGTTAGTCCTGCTCAGAAGTCTTCGACACGGCGCGAGAAGAGCAACTGATCACCGTCCGAGCGCTCCTTCCGGTAGCCCAGCAAGTGGAAGATCTCCACGGTGAACCAGCGCGCCACGCCGCGGTTCACGACGAGCGTGTTGGCGTCGCCATGGTGCACATGGACCCCGGGTAACCAGCGGGCGCACCGTCCGAGCTTGAGCCTGCGCAGCAACGCCGACACCGCCAACCAGAACTTGGCGAATTCGCGCACCAGGAAGTATCCGTCGTCGCCCTGTCCCTGGTAGAGCGGCAACAGGACGCGGCCGGTCTCCGGCGCCTGCACTGCGCCGCGCGCATCTTGAGCGAGTTCTTCTCCAACCTTCACAGGCTGGAAGTTCTCGTAGCCGGGTCGCATCTGGAAGTCATCGGCCGCTGACACCGGGTGACGATGGCGCACCTCGAGAACTCGGGGCAACGAGGCACCCGCGGCATCGAGTCGCGCCCGCATCTCGTTGTAACAGGAGAGGTCGTTGCGGTGTACGCATCCCGTTCCGACAAGGGCCAGAGACACGAACGCTTCGTGGAAGTCGATCGATGTCGGGTCGTCGTGTTGACCTGCTTCTACGCCCACGGTCACATGCCCGAGATTGTTCACGTATTCGAGCATCGCACCGTCCACTTGCTCCTCGAGACCGAGGATCACGGGCACTGGGAACTGAGTGGCGAAGTTGCGATTGCGCAAGGTGTCGCCGATGCACACGAACGGTTTCCCTTGAGCGGAGCTCGTGTGCAGGTCGAGAAAGTAAATGGGCTCGTTGCTCGCCTGGCCCAGCTCCCCTTCCAGCGCGGCTAGCAACTCCGCCTGCTGGCGGCCTTCGCTGGAACGCTCCTCCCAGGGGATCGCAGCGCGCCGTGCGATGTCGCCCGGCTGCCAGATGCGATTGAGGTCCTCGTCGATGAAGCGTTGCTGCTTGTCGAGTGCCGTGAGGTTGCCAACAAAGCCGACGAGTCGGCCCCGAAACGGCGTCTTGTCCGCCAGGAGACGCTCGTACACCCGCTCGAACGCCCGGAATCCGGCGGGTTCGTTGCCATGCAGTGCCGACATGACGAGGATCGTCGGGCCGGGTTCGCCCTGGTCGTAGATGCCGATGCGGTGGCGAGCAGCCGCGTCAGGAGACGGAGTCGAGGACATGAATGCGTCAGTCGAGGTGCTAGGCGAAGGGCGCCGATCGCGGCGCGAGAGCAGCGCTCGGAGCTGGAAGAGCGGCTGCTGACATCGATTCTACACCCAGGGTTCGGCGCCCGCCGGCAGTACGAGCCATGGATCCTAGGCGTCTCCTCGTTGTTCGGCGCGCTTCCAACTTTGTGGCGCAACGGGCATCTAAGGCTTGTTGACGGTGCATGGATTCAGTCATTATGAGTGCTGAAAACTATTGAAAAGATAGTTTTAGATAGTATTAGTCATTCAAGGTGAACCGATGGCAACCGACCCATATCCCGACGAACTCGAAGCACCGCCCAGTTTTCCGTGGCAGCGCGCCGCGGTGCTCCTGCTCGCTGCCTGGGCATCGATCTGGGTTGCGGGGGTAGTCGGTGGCCGCGCTGGCGAGTACGTGTTTGACGATCGCTATCTGCCCGAGCCGCCCTACACGAACCAGGAGCTCGCTTCCCTGGAACGTGTGTCGCCTGATACCTACAACCTGGCGATGATGGACATGGGCGCGTGGGAGACCACCGTCGACATGGGCCGGACTCTGGCTCGCCTCGAGGGCCGCGTGATCGGTAGCCTGGTTTTGCTCGGCGCCTGGGCCAGTCTCGGCATGGTCTGGATGTGGAATCGGCAGCGCGCCAAGCGCACTTCGTTGCACCTCTCGACCGACTTCAGCTGAATCCTGCTTGCTAGCCGCTGGCCGGCGCCGACGGGAAGCGGCCGCGCAGTTGCTCGTAACGACCCGCCACACCGAGAAGGCCACGATCATTGTGGCGGGGACCGATGAACTGCACGCCTACGGGCAGGCCTTCGGCGATGCCGCACGGCACGCAGACCACCGGATTACCGGTCACGTTCCATAGGCGCGTGTAACGGGTGAGTGCGGCGCGCACATCCACGGTGCCCTCCGGCAGTGCAATCATTTCCTGATCAATTCGCGGAGCACCTATGGGTAGGGCGGGGGATAGCAGTACGTCCACCTCACTGAAGAAACTGTTCGCTGCCCGGATGCTCGCCTGGCGGCCGGCCAAAGCCATGGTGTAGCTGCCCGTCGCAATGGCGTCGGCCGAACGCAACAGAGCTCGGGTAGGCGGCTGCAGCAGAGCTGCATCGTCGGCCAACACGTCGCTATGCACCGCGGCGCCCTCCGACAGAAAAATCGAAGCGGCGATTCCGTCTGCGTGGTCGAACCAGCTCGGCCACTGCGGATCGACCCGATGCGCGCCATCTGCCTCGAGCCTGGTGGCAACCTCGCCCACCAGGTCGGCAACGGCTGGATCGGCCTCGGCAAGCAGGTGTTCGGGTAGTGCGAAGCGAAGGCCGGCGAGCGACGCGCGATCACGCGCGGGAGTCGGTCGTAGTCCCAGACAAGAGGCCGCGGCCGATATGTCGTTGGAATAGCGGGCCATGAGACCCACGTGATCGAGCGTCCACGAGAACGGGATCACGCCATGCGCAGGAACCGCTGCGTAAGTCGGTTTGAAGCCCACCACGCCGCAGCAAGCCGCCGGGATCCGCGCCGACCCCCCCGTGTCTGTTGCCGTTGCTAGCGTCACGACGCCCGCGGCCACGGCCGCGGCGGACCCGCTGCTGCTTCCACCGGTGACTCGAGTGGTGTCCCAGGGATTCATCACCGCGCCCGCGGCACTGACCTGACCGGTGATGCCGGTGGCGAGTTCATGAGTGTTGGTCTTGCCGACCAATGGCAGGCCCCGGACGCGGAAGCGTCGGACGATCTCGGCGTCGGTTGTGGGCACCGCGTTGGCTCGGGAGTCCGAGCCGCCGGTGGTGCGCACGTCCTTGGTGGCGATGATGTCCTTGTGGGCCAGGGGCACGCCGGCGAGGGAATGGACGCCCACCAGTGCGGCGGCGGCTCGCGACTCGTCGCGCAGTCGAGTCTCGGAGATCGTGATGAAAGCGTTGAGGGACTCCTCTCTGCGCGCTCGCCGCAGCGTGCCCTCGACGATCTCCGTTGCGTCGACGTCGCCGCGGGCGAGTCGACGCGCAAGCGCGACCGCCGAATCGGCGCAGGGGTCGACGTCGCTGCTGGAGGGCCAGGCACGCCGCTGCTCACTGCCGGCGCTCGGTGCTGCCATCGAGCGGGCGCGTCCACTCGACGGACTCGCGAAGAAGTTCTCGAACTCCTCGATGGGGGCTCGCAGAGCCGGGCTGAGCTCGGGCGTGGCTCCTTGCATGGCTCCGATCGGTTAACGTCCATGGAGGGAATCGTCAGTTCGGGACTCTACATGGCACAACATCAGTACATCCGAGATCAGGCCGCGCTCGACGAGCTTGCCGGCCAGGTTCGCGACGCACCGAGGATCGCGCTCGACACCGAATTCATGCGCGAGCGTACCTACTACGCGAAGCTGTGCCTGGTACAGATCGCCACGGATGACGTGCTTGCGGCCGTCGATCCGCTTGCCGTCGACAACCTTGAACCACTATGGAATGCCGTGAATGGTGGCCCAGAGGTCGTTTTTCACGCGGCCTCTCAGGACCTCGAGATCATCGCCGGCCTTGCGGGCCGCGTCCCCGAACGCCACTTCGATACTCAGATCGCGGCTGCGTTTCTCGGCTACGGCGACAGCATCGGATATGCGCGACTCGTGGACCGCATCATCGGACGCACGCCCGGACATTCCGAGGCCTATACCGACTGGACGCGGAGACCCCTGAGCGATAGCCAGATTGAGTACGCCCTCGATGACGTTCGCTATCTGTTGGAGATTGCGGATCGGCTGTCGGGGGAACTCGATGCGGCACAGCGAGGAAGCTGGGTGCGAGAAGAACTCGATGCGATCGCGAGCGCCGTGCAGCCCGAGGCGGATCCGGAAGCCATGTGGCGCAAGGTGCGGGGTGCACGCAGCCTCCGAGGTAGGAAGCTTGCAGCATTGCAGGAGGTCGCGGCCTGGCGCGAACGCGAAGCTCAGCGGCGGGATATTCCACGCCAACGGGTCGTGCCCGATCGCATTCTCGTCGAGATTGCCAAGCGCGGGCCGAAGCGCATGAAGCAGGTGGAGAATCTCCGCGGTCTGCATCCGCGAGAGGCGCAGCGATCCGGCCAGGCGCTGATCGACGCGGTGGCCAGGGCTGCGGCACTCCCCGAAGCTGAATATCCCGACTGGGGCACGCCGCCCGCACGCGTGGGCGATCCACGCATCGAGATGATGGCGGCCCTGCTGGACTCGGTGCTTCGCGGGGAGGCCGCGAAGATGCGACTCTCTTCGCGAATCCTGGCCAACCGGCGCGATCTGGAAGCGCTGGCACGCTGGCGCCTGGAGGAGCGAGACGAGGAGCCTCGGTTGCCGGTGCTCCGCGGGTGGCGCCGCGAGAGCGTGGGAGCGTTATTGCTGGACGTGCTACACGGCCGTCAGGCAGTTGCGCTGGAGACCCGCGATGACACGGGCCTCCAGCTCCATCTCCGTTCCACGAGTGGCGGCGAAGAGTAGCGCTAGCCGTCGCCGCGCCGCTTGGCAGTCCGTGTCTTGCCGGCCTTCGAGCCGCCGCCGCTGGACGAGCCCGCGCCGGAAACGCTGCCCCCACCGCCACCGTTCTGCGAACCTCCACCACCGCCACGGCTCTTGCCGCCGTTGCGAAGGAAGCTGCCGAAGTCACCGGAGGGCGCGTCTGGGTTGGTCGTGACGCGCGCGTAGCCCTTCCCGTTTACCACGCGGCCGCCGTATCGCGGGCTGCCGGGCAGAATGACGCCGGGGCGTCCGGGGTTGCCGTATCCCGGGTAGCCGTATCCGGGATAGCCCGAGTACCAGGGGTAGTAGCCCCATCCGAATGGGGCGAACGCGGGGCTGTAGTAGCCGTAGAAACTCACGGGGTAGCCGTAGGCGGCGGGGCCTCGAGCAGCTTCGGGATCTTCGTTCACTACGAAGTAGTCGGGGAACGACAATGCCACCATGAGGTCGATCAGCTCCGGCGCCACGTCCGCATTGGCCAGAGCCATGAGCCGGCTCGCATCGAGTGCAAATGACGCGTCAGACTCGATGAGCCATGCCTCGATCGCGGCCGTATCGACAACGCCGGTCGCCTCGATCACATCCTCTTCGGTGACCACCGACGCCGCCCCGGTGCGGGCTGTTCGCGCAGCGAGGTCCACGTCGCCAGTGTCTTGCCACAACGCGCGGGAAGCCACCGGGTCGAAGCGGAATCGGCGCACCATCAGTTCACGCTCTTGTCCGACTCTCACGACCTGGATGTCGAGCCAGACATCGGGCGAGAGAAGCGCGGAGATGCCCGACGCGGCGCGCTGGGTTCCGCCTTCGCAGCGCAGATCCGAGGTCGTGAACAAGCGCTGACCATCGGCTGAGGCGAAGGCCTGCTCGATTCCCGAACAGCCGCCGTCTTCGACCTGGCGGCCCGTGCCGTCGAGCAACAGCGTGTCGCGGCGTACTTCTTCGCCGTCAACACGCGTGGACACATCGAGTCCGAAACCGGCGAGCGACGTGCACACCATCCGCTCGCCGGCGCTTTCTTCGACCGCCTCTGCACGGGCGCCTTCGAGACTCCAGCAGCCGTTCCACTGGAGGCCGGCTTCCTGTTCGGAGGCTGCGCCGGGAAGTGCCGCGCCGAGAGCGAGTGTGAGAGAAGCAGCTAGGTATCGCATGAGTTTGCTCCTAGAACTTGAAGGACACGCCGCCCATCAGGCGCAGGCCGCTGAGATCGATCGGTTCGAATCCGACAAAGCTACCGGTGAGATCGTGGCTGGCGAATTGGTAGCGCCCCTCGACGACGAGTCCGATGGAGCGACCCAGCCTGATATCGAGGCCGGCGAATGCGTGGCCGGAGAACGCCCAGCCATCAGAGATAAACAGGTCTTCGAAGATCACCAGATCGCGGAAGTCGACGAACTCGCCTTCCTGTTCGAGCCGGTACCAGGTGGCTCCGCCACCGCCGCCGACGTAGAACGCGAATGCCGATGGCACCCATGCGTACTGTCCCACGCTGCGGCCGCGTGGCGTCAGGTAGAACCGCGCGCTCAACGTCAGTGGCACCTGAGTCAGCCGAGTGTCCTGGACGATCGGAATATCGTCCTGGTCGACATAGTCGCGATACTCGGACCGCGTGCTCGATCGGCTGTATTCGACTCCGCCGACCAACTCGACGCGGTCGCTGATGTTCCAGCCCATGTCGAAGGCGAAGACCGGTGCGTTGAAGTCGCCCTTGTCGACAGTTAACTGATCTGTGATGAAGTCGAAAATCTCGCCGTCCGCACCAGCTAGTAGATAACCAACCCGGAGCCCGACCGAGCCCTTGGGTGCTGAGAACCGGAAGCCGTCCGGTGATTGCGGAGCCGGCTCTGGGCCATCCGGTTCGCCGGGTAGCGCCGTTGCGTAGAGCGGCCCGCCAAGGGCGATTGCCGCGACCAGACCGTATACGAGTGCCTTCGCCATCTTCTGCATCAGTAACCTGAACTTCCGAGGCATCGTGTGGACGGCGGCCTCGCGCTTTTTCGACCCGCCAACAGTCATTGCAAGCGTCGTGCCGTGCGGGCGGTATCTGCCGAAACGGCGCGCCAGACTGTCCCGGTGGGCTCAGACCGGAGTCGATGTGGCCGCCTATGGTGCAGATTGTCCCCATAGCGTCGTTGGCGGGCCGACAGGTGTCGGTATTTCGACGGCCAGTTCGCACCCGACTGCGCCGGCCAGGCCGGGCCACGGGTCTTTGACGATGAGCGGGGTTGCTCACTAGGCTGAGCGCACCATGTTCTGGGAGACCCGATCACACACTCGTACGGGGCGCGGTTTATGTGCCGCGCTCGGCCTGACCCTGTTGGCCGCGCCGTCGCTCATCGCGACCCCGCCGGAGCGAGGGGTGCGGCCGGTCGCGGCCAGCGTTTCGAACGGGCCCACCGCCGAAGGCCTCCGCGAGATGGCGCATCTTCTGGGCGACCGCCCTCGCGTCGCCGGGACCCCGGGGGCAGCGCGGGCGGCAGTGCAGATTTCGACTCTGATGCGCTCGTGGGGCATCGACGTGCGCACCTACGAATACGACGTTTGGCTCCCGCATGCCTCGCGCGTGAGCGTGCAGGTCGCGGGCGACAAGGCTGCGATCGCGACGACGGCGTTTGAGGCTGAGGATCGGGAACTTCCGAGTCGCGTCAATCCTGTTGCGGCGGGCTACTCGGCCTCCGGCGACGTACTGGCGCCGCTGGTGTACGCGAACTACGGCAGCACCGATGACTTCGCGACCTTGCGAGGAGCGGGAGTGGACGTCGCCGGGAAGGTGGCGCTGATCCGATATGGTCGGATTTTCCGCGGCGACAAGGTTCGAAACGCGGAGGCGGCCGGTGCCGCAGCCGTAATTCTCTTCTCGGATCCTGCCGACGACGGTTTTGCACGAGGCGCCGTCTACCCCGACGGACCGTTCCGTCCTCCGAACGCGATTCAGCGCGGCTCCGTGAAGATCGGCGCACCAGGAGATCCTGCCTCGCCCGGGCGCGCGGCGCTGGTTGGAGCCGAGCGTCGCGCGCCGACCGAGGGGCTGCCGACTATTCCGGTCGTTGCAATGGGCTACGCCGACATCGCGGCGATGCTCGCCGAACTCGAGGGCGTCACTGCTCCTGCCGCCTGGCAGGGGGCCCTGAGCAGCCCGTACCGTTACGGGGGCATGGGCACGCCCGTCCGGGTGCCCGTGGAGTACGAGGAGTCCCCTTGGCGCCGCATACGGAATGTGGTGGGAATTGTCGAAGGCAGCCGCCGGCCGGATGAATGGGTGATTCTCGGCGCGCACTACGACTCGTGGACGCGCGGCGCAATCGACAACGTGTCCGGGACCGTCGCCATGCTGGAAACCGCTCGGGTCGTCGCGACGCAGGCCCTTCGTGGCAACCGCCCGGAACGATCGCTGGTGTTCGCCGCTTGGGACGCCGAGGAATGGGGACTGATCGGCTCCACTGAATGGGTTGAGCAGCACATCGGAGCGCTCGAAAATGCAGTGGCGTACATCAACCTCGACGGCGTGGCCGGCGGGCCGTACTTCTCCGCAGTGGCGTCGCCATCGCTGCGGTCGGTGCTGCTCGAAGGGGCTGACGCTGTTGCAGACCCCGTGCTGCCCGGTACCAGCGTGCTCAGGGGCTGGCGAGGACGTATCCCCGCCGCACCGATTGGTCTTCCCGGCGGGGGATCTGACTACGCGCCCTTCACCACCATCGCCGGGGTTCCTGCCATCGGGTTCGGCTTCTCGGCCGCCTCCGGGGTCTACCACTCCCAGTACGACTCGCTGGAGTTCATGGAACGGTTCGGTGACCCCGGCTATCGCCAGCACAAGTCGGCCGCCTCGCTGGCCACGTGGCTGATGTGGAGTCTGGGCAATGACAACGTTGCGGGGTTGGATTACCGGCCGCTGGCGCAAGACCTGATCGAAGGCCTCAACGCCGTGAGACGTGAATTGCGACTCCAGGGACACGAGCGCGGTGTTCCGGGCCTGAGAGAATCCTGGTCTGCCGTCGGCAAGCTGGCGGTCGCTGCCGGTCGGCTCCGTGCCCAGACACGATCCGCCGAAGAGCTGCCCGTTGCGGCGTACGACGAGGCCAACCGGCACATGCGGCGGGCACTACGCCGACTGCTCGTGCCGTCTTCCGGCTGGAACCAGAGCGTCCTGCTTGCCCCCGATCCGCAGGACACCTATAGCTCATTGCTACTGCCGGCCGTCGCAGAGCCGCTGCGTCGCGGCGACATCTTGAACACGGCGGCGGCGCTTGGAGGTCTCGCTGGTAGCCTGCGCGCTGTAACGGCAGAGCTTGAAGCAGCTGAGCGGGCGCTGCGGCCGGCGCGGCGTGCCTCGGTGGTGGCCGGGCGCTAGCGCCGCAAAAAAACGCCAGGCGATCCCCGCGAACGGCCTCCCTTGGCACGTCCCGGGGCGCAGATTCGGTCCGGCGTGAACGGGTCGGCCCCAAGACGGCCCAGTTCGATGAGTGCCAGCTTCGGCTCTCGGTGCTTTCCGGTAAGCCTCCCGCCCGATGAGTGGTCGAGACAGCGCCACGCATCGGTGTTACCAGTGCCGTCGAGAGCGAGCAGCGCTAGCAGCTCGCGTTGCCGGACGATCACATGCGCCGAAGGACGGACCCAGCGGCCAGGGGGATCGCCTGGTGATCGAGCATTATTGCCGAGCCACCGTGGAAGTCAACCGATTGGCGAAAAGCCCTTGAAACACGGCGTTTCCACGGCTCCGGTGACTTGAATTTCGCCTGCTATTCGGCTACGATGGTGAATCGATCGTCGATCGATATTTGGGGCTCTGTGTTCTTGGAGGCTGCCTGTGCGGTTTGGTGTTGGCGACTATATTGTTTATCCGAATCATGGTGTTGGCGTAGTCGAGGACATCAGGCAGACGCAAGTCGCGGGTCTCGATCAGGACTTCTATCATCTGCGCATCCTGGCCAATGAGAGCACCGTGATGGTGCCGGTCGGGAACTCCAAGTCGGTGGGTCTGCGCAAGATCTTCGGCAAGACGCAGATCCGCAAGTTGTTCGCCCATCTCCGCGATGCGGATTTCGAGACGCAGAACAACTGGAAGGGCCGCTACAAGGAAAACGCAGAGAAGATGCGTTCGGGCCATCTGTTCGACATGGCGGATGTTCTCAAGAACCTACAGCACCTTTCGCAGCGCAAGGCACTCTCGTACCGCGAGAAGCGGATGTACGAGAAGGCCAAGCAGTTGATCGTTTCCGAGGTCGCGATGGTTCAGGGCCGCGAGGACGATGTGGTTCTCGGCCAGATCGAGACCGCGCTCGACGAGTGCATTGAGACCCGCAAGGCAACGCGCGGCCGTCGCAAGAAGGCGAGCTAGGCGCGTCAGCGGAACAAACGACACAGAGTTAGGGCCTCGGGGTAACCCGGGGCCTTTTCTTTTGTGGGCCGGCTCACGGCCCCGTTCTGAACTCCCGGTACCCCTTTGGTCTAAGCTGTGCCGGCGCAGCGTTCGCGAACCAACTCAGAGGCACGCATGAAGAAACCGTCGCTCCCCACACAGATCGCCATCGGCATGGTGCTGGGCGTCATCCTGGGCGCGATCGTTGGCGAGAGCATCGTCGTGATCAAGCCGCTGGGTGACCTCTTCCTGCGCCTCATCCGAATGGTCGTGGTGCCGCTGGTGTTTGCTTCATTGCTCGTTGGCACGGCCACCGTGGGCGATCCCAAGAAGCTCGGCAGGATTGGCGGGCGGACGCTGGCCTACTACCTGTGCACCACGGCGATCGCGATCTCGCTCGGGCTGTTGATCGCGAACGTGGTGCAGCCGGGCGCGGGCATGGACCCGACGGTGCAGCAGCAGCTGTTGGCTGACTTCGGCGACGGAGCGGATGCCTCGGTGGACCGCATGCGGACGCGGCCCAGTGTTTCGGATGCGCTTCTGGACATCGTTCCCGAGAACCCGATGTCCTCGCTCGCCAACGCCAACATGCTGCAGATCATCTTCTTCGCGTTGATGTTCGGCGTCGCTCTCACGTTCGTTGCGAAGGAAGCGCACAAAACGGCCGTGTTGAGCTTCTTCGAAGGCGTCAGCGACGCGATGATCCAGCTGGTCCATATCGTGATGCTCATCGCGCCGATCGGCGTGTTCGCGCTGATGGCGGCTGCAGTGGGCCAATTCGGCCTTGACGTGCTGCGGGTGCTGTTGCTGTACGCCGCGTGTGTCGTCGTCGGCCTGTTGATCCACATGACGCTTGTCTATACCACCGCTGTGAAGCTCATCGCGGGCATGTCCCCGGCGCGGTTCTTCGCGGGGATCCGGCCGGCTCAGATCGTGGCCTTCTCCACGTCGTCTAGTGGCGCGACGTTGCCCGTGACCATGGATCGCGCGCGCACCAAGCTCGGTGTTCCAGAGCAGGTGTCATCTTTCGTGCTGCCGCTGGGCGCCACCATCAATATGGACGGCACGGCGCTCTACCAGGGCGTCGCCGCCGTGTTCATCGCGCAGGTATACGGAATCGAGATTGGCCTCGGCGGTCAGCTGACGATCGTGCTGATGGCTACGTTGGCTTCGATCGGCACGGCAGCCGTGCCCGGTGTCGGGATCATCACGCTGGCGATGGTGCTCGAGCAGATCGGTTTGCCGCTCGAGGGAATCGCACTGATTCTCGGCGTGGATCGTATTCTCGACATGATCCGCACGGTAACGAACGTCACCGGCGATGCGTCAGCCGCGGTAATCGTGGCCGCTGCCGAGGGGCAACTCGACAGCGAGCCGGTCGAGTCCGAGGCGGCCTAGCCGCCCACCTGTCGCACCACAGGACGAATCAACCAGGACCCGCTCGGGCGCTCGGCAAGACTGGCATCGAGGTCGAGTTCCAGGGTCAGGTTGAACGCCTGGTCTTCGACCACGGGCGCGATCGTCTGCACCGTGATCGCGGTGGGTTCGACACGCAGCGGTTCGCGACGTCCGGAACTCAGAACCACGCCGCTGCGTGCTTCGTTGAACGTGATGCGGACGCGGCTGTAGGTGCCCTCGTCGATGGCGTCGACCAGTGCGATTGGCGTCAGCCGGCCGTTCAGTCCGACAAGCTCGTGCACCTGGCTGCCGCCAGAGACGGTGACCCAGGTGTTGCTTCCTGCGTCCCAGAGTTCCACCGAGGTGATCTCGAGGTTTACTTGAGAGGCGGAGACCGTGGTCGAAGTGGTGCTGGTCATCAAGATCGCGAGTTGACCTTCGTGGTCAACGCACCCGAGCGCGCTCACGGCGAACAGGCCGATCAGACATAGCGTCAGCTTGCGCATAGATTCTCCTCGGCGGTTCTTTCAGTAGCCGCTTGCGTTGGTGTGCCCGGGGGGGAGACATGGCCGAGTTTGGCAGGGTGCGAGACGCCCAGGCAATCCGAATCGAAGGCCGGGGGGACAGGAGCGGCCGGACCGTCGCAGAGCCCGCCCGTCGGGCCGGGGAGTCGCCGGCGCAGGGCGCCCGAACACCGTCGATCCAGTGCATTTGGCGCTTTGACTTGGAGCCGTTCGGCTCCTACCATCCTCCTTGGACTCGCCGGCCGGCACCATGTGCAGGCGCACCTCATGGGTGCCGTTTTTCGTAGCAGCGAGTCTCTCCGGGCGGTGTAGCTCAGTCGGCAGAGCGGGCGGCTCATATCCGCCGAGTCGGGGGTTCAAGTCCCTCCACCGCCACCTTTCCCTCCCCGGGAGTCGCAGTCGTCAGACTGGGGCCGAGGACCCGACGATGCCGAGTCCATCCGACGCAGTGGCAGCCGGTCTGACCGCGATTGATGCGTTGGTGCGTGACGACGGCCTGCTCGACGGCGTGAGCCACGCTGTGGTCGGCTGCTCGGGCGGCGGGGATTCCGTTGCGCTCGTTGGAATACTGTGCGAACTGCGTCCCGCGCTGCGCCTCACTCTGGTGCATTGCGACCATCGCGCGCGTCCCGAGTCGGCGTCCGACGTCGAGTTCGTGCAATTGCTTGCCTCCGAGAGCGATCTCGAGTGCCGTGTCGTCCGCTTCGATCCTCTTTCGCCGACGGCTTCGGGCTCGCGGGAGGCACGCTGGCGCAAACAACGACGCGCCGCGTTTCGAGAAGTGCTGGAGGCGACCGGCGCTGACGTGGTGGCCGTGGGGCACACGCTCGACGATCAGGCGGAAACAGTATTGCTGAATCTCGCGCGAGGAACCGGCGTCGACGGTCTCGCCGGGATGCGTAGCTACGTCGAGCATGACGGGATGACGATCGTCCGCCCGCTGCTGGGCACACGTCGTTCAACCCTGCGGCGGTACGCCCGACTACGTGGGTTGGAGTGGCGGCGCGACCCCTCCAACGACGATCTCGAGTTCGGCCGCAATCGCGTCCGTGCAGCGGTGCTGCCGCAGTTGGAGACGGTGGCACCGGGCGCGACGTCGAATATCGCGCGCCTCGCGGCGATCGCTAGCGAGCACGTGGATTTCATCGAGCACGAAGTGAATCGGATGTGGTCGGGGCTGGCGGAGTCGCAGGCGGATGGAAGCTTGTTGCTTCACGTGCCCGGACTAAGGGAACTCCAGCGTCCCCTGGCCGTAGCAGTTCTGAGACGTGCGATCGTCGCCGTGCATGGCGATCTGAAGGGCTTCGGGAAGCGGCATTTTGACGGAGTTCTCGACGGTGTTCTCGACGGGGAGCCTGCGGCGCTTGATCTTCCAGGCGTCCGCGTGCGGCTCGAGAACGACACTTTGCTGTTGCAACGATTACAAAACCGGCGCGTGGCGCCTTCTCGGGGGCAAGAGGCGAGCTAGCTGACCTCTGAACCCCTGTTGTATTCTGGTTGGATCATGAATGGATCAGGCATGAAACAGGTCGCATTGTGGCTGGTGGTGATCGCTGTGGCGATCGTCGTCTATAACGTGTTCGACACGCAGACGACGCCCGACACGGAGATCAAGTTCTCCAAGTTCCTCGACTACGTGGAAGAGGGACAGGTCGTCAGCGCCAAGATCACCGGCTCGCGCATCGAAGGCGAGCTCTTTGAGAGCGGTGCGGCGTTCACCACGGTCGCGCCCGAGGGCTACGACGACTACGTGGGGTTGTTGCGCGACAACGGCGTAGCTATCGAAGCTGCGCCGGACCAGCAGAGCCCTTATCTGACGGCGCTGGTTGGTTGGGCTCCGATGCTGATCCTCATCGCGGTCTGGATTTTCTTCATGCGTCAGATGCAGAGCGGCGGTAACCGTGCGCTCGCGTTTGGCAAGAGCCGCGCGCGCCTTTCGTCGAATCAGCAAAAGAAGGTGACGTTCAAGAACGTGGCTGGCGCTGATGAGGCAAAGGAAGAGCTACAGGAGATCATCGAGTTTCTCCGCGAGCCTCAGAAGTTTCAGCGTCTCGGCGGGCGCATACCGAAGGGCGTGATTCTCGTCGGACCTCCGGGCACCGGCAAGACGCTGCTGGCGCGGGCTGTCGCCGGCGAAGCAAGCGTTCCGTTCTTCTCGATTTCTGGTTCTGACTTCGTCGAGATGTTTGTCGGCGTGGGTGCTTCACGAGTCCGCGATCTGTTCGAGCAGGGCAAGAAAAACGCACCGTGCATCATCTTCATCGACGAGATCGACGCCGTCGGCCGTCACCGTGGCGCTGGTCTCGGTGGTGGACACGACGAGCGCGAACAGACTCTCAACCAGCTGCTTGTCGAGATGGACGGCTTCGTCTCCAACGAGGGCGTGATCCTCGTGGCGGCAACCAACCGACCCGACGTGCTCGATCCGGCCCTGCTTCGGCCTGGTCGTTTCGATCGCCGCATCATGGTCGATCGTCCCGACGTTCGAGGGCGGGAAGGCATCCTGAAGGTTCACAGTCGACACATCCCGCTCGACGCTGACGTCAACCTGATGATCGTCGCGCGCGGTACCCCGGGCTTCTCGGGCGCCGATCTGGAGAACCTGGTCAACGAGGCGGCGCTGATTGCGGCCCGCCGAGGCCAGGAGAAGGTAGGCCCGCTGGACTTCGATTACGCGAAGGACAAGGTGCTCATGGGCGCAGAGCGCAAGAGCATGATCCTGTCGGACGACGAGAAGAAGGTCACGGCCTATCACGAGGCTGGTCACGCGCTGGTGGCGCACCTGACGCCCAACGCTGATCCGCTGCACAAGGTCACGATCATCCCGCGAGGCCGAGCACTTGGCGTGACGATGCAGATGCCAGTGGACGACCGACACAACTATTCGCGCGGGTATCTGGAGACCCAGGTGAAGGTGCTGCTCGGCGGCCGTATCGCCGAGGAACTGGTGCTCGAAGAGCAGACAACCGGTGCCGGCAACGACCTCGAGCGCGTCACCGACCTGGCCCGACGCATGGTCACGGAGTGGGGAATGAGCGATCGCCTAGGTCCGCTCAACTTCTCCTCCGGCGGCAGCGAGGTCTTCCTCGGTCGCGACTTCGCACAGGGCAGTGAGTTCTCGGACGGCACGGCTCAGTTGATCGATGAAGAGATCAAGCGAATCATCGATGACGCGTATGACGCGACGACTGACCTCCTGAGGTCGAACATCGAGGCGCTGCACGCCATCGCCAAGGCGCTGCTGGCGCGCGAAGTGCTCGACGGCGAAGACATTGCGGCGCTTGCTGCCGGTCAGTCGCTGCCCGACCCGGATCCCGACTCCAGCGGTGGCACCGGCCCGAGTGCTCCGGCGCCCGTGGTTGAGCCGTCCGCCGACGAGGAACCGCAGATCGGTCTACCCGGTCAGCAGCCCGCAGAGGGCTTCACGGGTTGAGTTCGGTGGCCGGGGAGACTTCTACCCGGCCCCCCGTCGCCACGGTTCAGTTGCGGCACAACCCTGTTGTGCTGCGAGGTCCCGAGCCTGAAGCCGACCTGAGCCCGGGAAGCCCTGCCGTCGGCCGCCTGGCCGCACACTACGGGGACTACCTGGTTCGGCTGGAGAACGTTGACGAGACGGCCCGCGAAGCTCTCTTTCGCGCCGCCGGAATGGTGGGCGGGCGAGCCCACGTTGATGAGCGGCTGGACAACGTGGTCGTTCTGGCTGCAACGAGTCAGCAGATCGAAGCGCTGCGCTCGCAGTTCCTGGCGGCACCTGCGGCGCAGGGTCGGATTGTCGAGGAGTCGGCGGCGGCCGTTCGCGCGTTCCTGCAACGTACGTTTGATCTCGATTGCGGCGGACAGGTGGTGAGCCTGGGCGCGTCGCCGCAGATCATGGGCATCCTCAACTGCACGCCAGACTCCTTCTACGACGGGAGCCGGATCCACGGCGACGACGCCATCGCTCGGGGCGTTGCCATGGTGCAGGAGGGGGCTGCGATCATCGACGTCGGTGGCGAGTCGACTCGGCCAGGTAGTGACGAGATTGATGCCGAGACCGAAGCGGCGCGCATCGTTCCGGTGATTCGCGGGCTTCGCGAACGGGTCAATATACCGATTTCCGTGGATACGACCAAGGCAGCCGTGGCGGCCGCTGCGATCGAAGCCGGCGCTCGCATGGTGAACGACATCAGCGGCCTGCTCTACGACGCCGAGCTGGGCCGGATCGCTGCCGACCATGGCGTGGCGGTAGTGCTCATGCACATGCGCGGCAGTTCCGCGGATATGTACGACGGTGCCGAGTACGTCGATGTGGTGGGTGAGGTTGCCGGAGAACTCCGGCATGCCGTCGCCCGCGCCACCGATGCCGGCGTGGAGCTCGAGCGCATCGTAGTAGATCCCGGGATCGGCTTCGCGAAGCGCGCCGAGCACAGTCTTGTGGCGCTGCGTCATACAGCTGCATTTCGCTCGCTCGGCCGGCCGTTGTTGATCGGCCCGTCGCGAAAGTCGTTTATCGGTGCCGTGTTAGATTTGCCCGCAGAGGAAAGGCTCGAGGGAACGGGGGCCGCCGTAGCGGCAGCGGTAGCGGGCGGAGCGCACATCCTGCGGGTGCATGACGTCGGTCCGATGCGGCGAGTCGCACAGGTTGCGGCGGCGATCCGTGATGAGGGTGCGGGATGGATTCGCTAGGCCAGTTCGCGCTGCGCGACGTCTTCGACGTACTGATTGTCGCGTACGTGCTGTATCGCGTGATGCTGCTGATCCGCGGCACGCGCGCCGTGCGTATGGCTGTCGGCCTCCTGCTGATGTTCGTGGCCTACATCGTGGCCCGCCAGCTTGAGCTGCGGACGCTCGACTGGGTTCTGTCGAACGTTTTCACTTACTTCATTTTCGCGCTGCTGATCCTCTTTCAGCAGGAGTTTCGCAAGGCGCTTGCGAGTCTTGGGCGGACGCCATTCTTTGGCGGCCTTTCTCCAGCCGTAACCAAGGAACCGTTCGACGACATCATCAGTGCCGCAACCGCCATGGCCGCGGAGCGTCGCGGCGCGTTGATCGTGTTCGAGCGCGGCGTGGGTCTGAAGAACTACATCGACCAGGGTATCCCTCTCGATGCGGTGATTACCTACGACCTGCTGTTCTCCCTGTTCCACACCCACTCCGCTCTCCACGATGGCGCCGTGATAGTGCAGGGCAACCGACTCGCGGCCGGCTCGTGCTTCGTCCCTCTGACCACGAATCCGCGACTGTCGCGCGATCTGGGCTCGCGGCATCGCGCCGCGATCGGCATCACCGAAGAGACGGACGCCCTGGCTCTCGTTGTCTCCGAGGAAACTGGCGGGATCTCGCTGGCCGTCGACGGCAAGATCACCCGGCGCCTGGACGCTGCGACCCTGCGTAAGCGCCTCACCGAGTTGCTTGTCGTTGAAGACGAAGCAGCCTCCGGCCAGAGCACCGGCACCGGTACGCCCGGCGCTGACTCTTCCGAGGAGGACGAATGAGCGATCGTGGCATGTTCGCGGGCCTCTTCGATAATCTGCCGCTCAAGGGCTTTGCCCTGGTTCTTGCACTTGCGCTGTGGACGGTTGTCCCGGACCCGAGCGTGCTCTACCTCGTGCCCGGTGTTCCCGTGCAACTGGACAACGTGCCGCCGGAGCTGGCGCTAGCCGAAGCAGTCAACGTCACTCTCGACGTGAACCTGCGCGGCTCGGCGCTCCGTACCCGCACTCTGAGTCCGGGCGAACTCGCGCCGCGTCTCGACATGTTTGGCATGTTCGAGGGCGACAACACGGTCGTGATCACGCCAGACATGATTCCGGTGCCCCACGGGGTCACCGTGGCGAGTGTCGACCCGCCACAGATCACGGTGGCGTTCGAACGGAGGGTCCGTCGAGAAGTTCCGGTGAGCGTGATCGTCGAGGGCAGTCCGGGCGATGGCTATCAGTTCTGCGGCCAAGTGGTCGATCCACCGACCGTGCTGGTGAGTGGCCCGGCGTCGCACATGGCCCAACTGGACGCGATCGCCACAGAGAAGATCGGCGTGAGTGGACTGCAGGAGTCGCTCACGCGCTCCGTGCGAGTTCTCGCTGAAGATCCGCGCCTGACCATCGAGGGCCGGAGCGAGGTGAGTGTCACCGTGGAAGTCGGGGAGCAGCCGACGAACTTCCAGCTGCAGGGGGTCGAGGTGACGATCATCAACGACACCTATCGGACGGTGGTGAACCCGACGGTGATCGGCGTGGTGTTGCGCGGACCGCCCTCGGTGTTGAATCAGCTGACGCCCGAGAACTTCACCGCCACGATCGACGTCACGGGTCTGGATCCTCAGGCGGAGGACTATCGCCTCGAACCGGTGATCACGTTGGCGCCGCTGGGGCTCGAGAGTCGAGTCGAAGTGGTCGCGATCACGCCGCAAACTCGCCTGGATGTCCACGTTTTTCAGGATTCGCGTTAACGCGAGCTGAGGCGGAAAACGGTTTGGCCGCGCGCCGGACGTAACGTACCTTTCTGCTAGTGGAATTACGCCGGCAGTGCGCCGGCAGTGCGCCGGCAGCCTGGGGTCTCCATGCAGGGTTTTAGCAGCAAATCCAAGCGCCAGCGCCTGTTCGGCACCGACGGCGTTCGCGGCGTCGCGAACGTCGAGCCGATGACCGTCGAGACCGCCGTCCGACTGGGACGCTCGGCCGGCCATGTGTTTCGTCGCGGCGAGCATCGCCATCGCATCCTGATCGGGAAGGACACGCGACTCTCCGGCTACATGATCGAGAATGCACTGGTGGCGGGCATCTGCTCGATGGGTGTCGATGTGATCGTGGTCGGCCCGCTGCCCACGCCGGGCATCGCTTTCGCAACCCGCGCTCTCCGCGCCGATGCCGGCGTTGTGATCTCGGCCTCGCACAACCCGTACATGGACAACGGGATCAAGTTCTTCAGCAGCGACGGGTTCAAACTGCCCGACGCGATCGAAGAGGAGATCGAGGACCTCACCTTCACGGGTCGGATCGACGACATGCGCCCCACCGCCGGCGCGGTTGGCAAGGCGTTCCGCATCGACGATGTGACCGGCCGCTACGTTGAGTTCCTCAAGGGCACCCTGCCGCGCGGCTTCAATCTTGAGGGTATGCGCGTGGTTGTGGATGGCGCCAACGGTGCGGCCTACCGGGTGGGCCCCGCGGTGTTCGAAGAGCTGGGCGCCGAAGTGATCACGATTGGTGTGGAGCCCGACGGCACCAACATCAATGACGGCGTCGGCTCCACCCATCCGGAAGTTGCTGCCGCCGTCGTTCGTGAACACGGCGCCGATGTCGGCGTGTGTCTGGACGGCGATGCGGACCGGTGCGTTCTTATCGATGGGGACGGCAACGTGATCGACGGCGACCACGTGCTTGCGATCTGCGGCCGCGAGCGACAAGCCCGCGGCGACCTTCCGGGTAGCACGGTCGTGGCCACCGTGATGAGTAACCTGGGACTCGATCTTGCGATGCGCGAAATCGATGTCGACGTTGCCCGCACCGACGTTGGCGATCGCCACGTCGTTGAGCGCATGCGTCGCGACGGATTCTCGCTTGGCGGCGAGCAATCAGGTCACACGATCTTCCTCGACTACAACACAACCGGCGACGGTCTCGTCACGGCCCTACAGGTACTTCGTGTCGTAACCGATACCGGCCGCTCGTTGGCCGATCTCGCGTCGATCATGACGCCGTTGCCGCAGACGCTCGTCAACGTCGAGATCAAGGATCGCCGGCCTATCGACGAGCTCCCGGATGTGGGCGCAGCCATCAAAGATGCCGAATCCACACTCGGCGATCGCGGCCGCGTACTGGTGCGCTATTCGGGCACGCAGCCGCTCGCACGGGTGATGGTGGAGGGCGAAAGTACTGCCCAAATCGAGTCGCTGGCCCGTGATATCGTCAGCGCCTTCGAGGCGGCGGGCTAAGCGGCGAGCCTTCGTTTCACCACCCCGCGAGGTATCCGATGGCCGAACCTGTGCTCCTTGGTGTGAATATCGATCACGTCGCGACCGTGCGTCAGGCGCGCCCCGCGCCCGAGCCCGATCCGATTCACGCTGCCGTACTAGCCGAGCTGGGTGGAGCAGACGGCATCACCGTGCATCTGCGCAGCGATCGCCGCCACATCCAGGATCGCGACGTCGAGCTGCTCGCGCAGATGGTGAAGACTCATCTCAACGTCGAGATGGCGGCCACCGACGAGATGTTGCAGATCGCACTCGCGCTCACTCCGCATGCGGTTTGCCTGGTGCCCGAGCGCCCCGACGAAGTCACCACGGAAGGCGGTCTCGACGTCGCGGCCGACCCCGAGGATCTCGGCGAGCACGTGCAGGCGCTGCAGGACTCTGACATCGACGTGACGCTCTTCATCGACCCCGATGTGCCGCAGGTCGAGGCCGCCGCCTCGGTCGACGCCGATCAGATCGAGATCAACACAGCCGCCTACGCCGAAGCCACCGAGCAGCGCGATATTGAGCTCATCGAGCAAGAGTTGGCGCGTGTTGCCGCTGCAGCGGCCGAAGCTGCCGAACAGGGGCTGCGCGTCGCCGCCGGCCACGGTCTGACGTACCGAAACGTCGGCCCGATCGTCGCCATCGAAGAGATCGTTGAACTGAATATCGGACACAACATCGTCGCGCGAGCCACGCTCGTCGGCATGGAACTCGCCGTACGGGAGATGAAGGCACTCCTCGATCGATAGTGCTAAAATCCAGCCTCTGTACGGGCGGTTAGCTCAGCTGGGAGAGCACCTGCCTTACAAGCAGGGGGTCACAGGTTCGAGCCCTGTACCGCCCACCATTATTCGTCGCCTTCGAGCGACACCTGCGCGAAAAAGTTTAGTGCGGGGCCGTGGTCAAGCCTGGTTACGACGCCGGCCTGTCAAGCCGGAGATCGCGGGTTCAAATCCCGTCGGCCCCGCCATTAAATCCGCCGGAAACCCTTCAAAGCTTTGGGTTTCCGGCGTTTTTGCGTCCGCACGTGATTCGCGCGCGAGGAGGCGGAACACCACCTCCGTTTCAGCGAGGCCTTGGCCGCTGTCGAAATCGTGTGTGCCTCGGATCTTATGGACGGTGAATCGCTCAATGATGTCGTCCCACACATAGCTGACTTGATCGGCCGCGACTTGCGCTTCCCGTTCCGGGCTCTCTGCGTAGCGTTCCCAGTTTCCTTCCTGAACCCACAGTTGGTCGGCTCCGTCGGGAAGGGTGAAGTCGTGGTGGCCATCAGGCCCGAGACCCCGAAAATAGTACCCAAGCAGGTCTTCCTCGCCCGCCGACCCGTGCAACCTTCCGGAGACAATGAAGTTCTCCTTGCGCGCCAAGTACGCACAGAAGTCGGTAACTGTGTCGAGCGTGCGCAGGACAAGATCCAGCGACACCTCGTCCAGGACATGAATCAGTCCTCGCGACGAGTCCACCTGGCCTACGGCGAACCGCTCACCACCTTCGGACCTCGGTCTTACGTGCTCATCGCCCTCGATCGACGGACGGATGACCAGGCTGCCGCTTCCACCTGTTGCTCTCGCGCGCAGGCCTGTCGCATCACGCGCAACTACGACGCGGTGGAACGCAACGGCATCTGCTGCCGGAAGGCGGATTGGAATTCGGGTTTCGCAGCGGGGGGCCACGAAGACGCGATCGGAATGGTCACGGATCCAGCGCTCGGCTCCCCAGAGCTGCTCAGCCGACTTCTTGATTGCTCTCCGATACCAACGAGCCCAGTCTCGGTCGAGGTCGCCGGAGCCGGGAAAAGCGCAGCTCTTGTCTGAGAACAAGATGACTATGTTCCCGAACACGACTGCGAGGTCAACTAGCTCCTTTCCCTCTCTCCGCGCCGCGATGCCCTGATCGCGGAATAGGTTCGGGTAGCCCCACAGCGTCAAGAACGAGTCCCGAGCGATCCTCTGAAGGTAGACCTCTGACTCCGACGCGGGTTTTGTCATCTTGTGAAGCGATTGTCCGTGAGGTGGTAGCGCACTGGACCCAGTCTGCGAGAAACCGGAACCGCGCTGAAGCGGATCCGCCCCAGGCGCTTGTCTGGAACCCGCGTCCAAGACTGTTCCTAGCGGCGCAGGTGGACTCGGAGTCGGCGCGCGCGCTCCCTAAACGCGTGCTCGCCGCCCTCCAGGACGTCGCAGACTGCGGTTCGAATCGCGCTCTCCTCGATTCCTCCTACGTCGTACGAGATGGGAGGTAGTTCTCCGGCGGCGTGCGGACCGCAGCTCGCTACGATTATCTGGTCCGCGTCGGTGTTTACGACTAGGTTGGCGTTGTGCGTCACGATGATGACCTGCCGCCTGGCCTTGACGGCAATGAAGAGTCCCACCAACTCGTCGAAGACAGACTTGGGATCGAGGTTCTCCTCAGGCTGATCGATGATCAACGGCCGGTCGTCGGTATCGTCCAGGGCGAGATAGAGCAGCAACAAGACGATGCCGCGAGTGCCCGGTGACAGCTTCCGAATATCCACTCCCTCGTAGCTGATGCCGTATGCCAGCTCGATGTGCGACGTCGAAAACAACCAGCCAGCGAAGCTCTTCAACCAAGCGCGGTACTCGGGCTGACCGCTCGGATGCACGTTCGCGTGCTCCAGTAAGTCTCCTTGGTAGCTGTTCCTGAAAACCCGCATGGCCTCTGCCACCTGAGATGCGTCTCCTTGTTCCCAGGCTTGCTTGAGCGCTGCCTCGGCCAGGGCCTCGAACTGCCCCGATCCTTTGAAGGGTCCCTGGCGCCGCAAGTCCAAAAGTTCCTGCTCCGCAACACGTGACCAGCCGCTTACGTCCGCTGTGCGCGAGACTGTGAAGGTCAGCTTCCCTAGCGTTCCCGAGGCCTCCTGTACGCGTTGGACTACGGGCGCGTACAGGTCTTTGAGAACCTGCTCTTCCGCCACGATCGCCTCGAACACGCGTTGGTACGCTCGCTCACGCTCCACCTGGAGTTGCTTGGCACGCTCCTTGGCTCCCTTGGCTTCCTCGCGCTTCGCTTCGAGTTGCTGAAGCGCCGCGGAGTCTGCAGCGATCCTCTTTGTCAGCGCGGCAAACTGCCGCTGTGCTGCCGAGTCCGCGTTGATTTGCAGCTGAAGTTGGTTGATCTCTGTTTCTAGGCGCGCCAGAGGGATCTTCGTGAGCTCTTCCCCCATCTCATCGAGGGGTTTCTCGGGGGAGTCCGAAGGCGGCGCGACGCCTTTCCTGGCCTGGGCCAATTCGCGCGACTTGTCGAGGAGCAGGCTGATTTGTGCGTCGACATCCCCGGTGTAGTCGATCTTGAACGTTTCCCATTCCTGAGGGTTCATCTGACTCGCTGCGTGGCGTTCCTTGGACTCACGCAACATCTCCGGGGCAGTGTTCTGCCGCAGATCTCGGACCTCATCCTGTAGAGCGAGCAACGCTTGTTCTTGATTCGAGAGTCTCCGGACATGGCCTCGCACCTTTTCTGCCGCCGTTGCCACCTCCGTGAGCCGACTGGCTCGCGCTTCGGCCCCTTTCGACACCAACTTGGCCCGGTCTTTGTCCAACCTCTCGATTTGTTTGCTCTTCTGGACCACGGCGCGCTCAAGACCGGGCAGCTCCCGATCTCTCTCGAGTTCGGTTCCGATCCGTTCGGAGAGCGTCGCAATTGCTTGCTCGTCGCGCTGTCGGGAAGCTCGGTGCCGGGAAGCCCGCAGTTCAAGGAGTTCGCCGAAGTCCAGCGCGCCACCCTGTTCGCCGACGGGATGTGATTCGAACACCACGCGTTCGATTTCGCGCAGTAGTTCATCTGTAACACCGGTCGCGGAACACAACTCCTCTACAAACTGTTGGGATAAGTACCTCACCCGCGGATACGCGACCTCTGGTGTCTTCGTGCCGTCCAAAGCGCGTTCGGATACCTCGCCCGACCGCCATTCCAGAGTGACTTCCGCATCTCCTACGAGCGTTCCTGCTCGAGCGAGAAAGGACGAACTCGGATATGTCGTGCTAGCGGCAGGACGCTCTCGAATCGCGTCGGCTCCCATCGCAATGATGTCGGCCAGCGCGGTCTTGCCCGAGCCACGTGGTCCGATCACGGCGACGAGGCCCGGATTTAGGGCCAGGGCGGGCGTTACGACCCAGTCTGCACGCGCAATCGTGACCGCGGCGATGGACTGGGACGGGAGACCGGCGCCAGGCGGGTTCGCATCGACGAAGGCACGATTCTCCGGATCGATGCAGGCCTGTCGAAGCGAGTCGAAGTCGACCCTACCCTTTACCCAGCAGTACCGCGAGTCATCTGGAGCGGCGACACTGGGCTGACGGTGGCAGTCACAGCCATGCAAGCACGGCTTCGGACCATCGTAGCGCTGCCATAGCTGTTCGATGCTGACGTTGCCACGTCCCAACCAGAAGTCTCGCTGTGCTCGGCTGCTTGCGAAAATGACCGAGGCAAACTTCTCAACTTCTTCACGGATCGTCGTGTCGGCGGGAGACCGCACTCCGGACGTTCCATCCGTGCTGCTCCCCGCCACTGCAACTATCAGGTTTCGGCGCGCCCAACCGGACTTGTCGAATTCCTCTCGCAGCTGATCGAAACTCACTTTGAATTGGCCGGCACCGTGCCGCAGTGCAACACGATCATCCGTGATGGAGCTATCGGCCGCCTTACCAAGCCTAATCAGTTCCTCTGGCTTGCAGGCAAACTCGTCGTCATGCGCCCGGAAGCTAAGGCGTGCCATGAACCGACCTAGTTCGAGGAGGTGATCGTGCTGTTCAGGGCTGACCAGGAGATGGACGTTGACCCACTTTCCTTTACCGGTCCCTACGTCGAGACGACATTCGACGTTGGGGAATACCAACTCGACCCCGCTGAGCCTCCCTGCCTTGGTCGCCTTGACCACGTGCTCATACGCGTCGGTGAGGTAGTAGTCCGTGATCCCAAGCGCTTTGATCGGCGGGTCGGCGGCTTCGATCGCGTCGAAGTACTCGCCCCACGGGTCATCGCCCCTGAACTGGTCGTTCATGAGCGTGCCTGGCCCATGAAGGTGCGGATCCCATCGATGCCATATCGAGCCCAGCTTGAGGCTCTTTGTCATTCCGACTCCTCGCGTTGGTCCCCTTGTTTCGGAGAGACTGCCACACCCGCCCGACGGGCCCCCGAGTGTCGTTTCAGGTCACGATCCGGCAACTAGGTTGTGGGATGGTCGTCCGAGCACTCCACGGAGGAGAACCTCGAGACCGACCGGATTCCGAAATTGCTCGATGCAGACCGGCGTGGACCACGGCACGATGGCCGCGGAAGTCCTGATGATTGTCGAGCACGAATCCGGCCTGCAGTGGAGAGGCAGGGGGCGGAACCGCGCCAAGCGCGCTCGGTGATTGTCCATAAAGGTAATCCTAAAAAGACACTCGAAACGCCAACCCAAGAGTCAATGTTTGCGCGCTCAAACGGGGCGCTTTTTCACTACCCTTTTCGGACACCGTTCAAATGACCAGAAAAGACCCACCAATCCGTGTCGGCATCTACGCAAGAGTTTCCACGGGGATTTTGGGCCGTTCCAGCTAGCAACGTTGCTAGCAAGGGGGTTGGGGGCGTTTGAGCTAGCAGCTTTGCTGGCTGAGGGGAGGCTCCCCCGTCTCTACTAGCAGTCCGTCGACGCGTGACCTGCCCATGCCACGGCATCGACGGTGCGCGGCTACTTCCCTCGGCGGGGGATCGCATTGGCGCGGTCAAGTCGGTTAAGGTGCGGACCGGTATCATCCGTCAGGAGGATCGCTGTGGGAACGACCGAAGAAGCTCTTCCGAAGACTGCCCTACTAGTACAACAAGTGAACGATGCCTTCGACGGCCTGCGCGAAGACAGTTCGAACATCCTCGCACTCGCTCCCCAGCTTGATGGACTTCTCAGAGAGCGCACCGAACGCCTCGCAGCGCGCTACATGGAGCGACTCAAAAGCCTCGCGATTGAGCCCGGAGAGGCAAGCAGGAAGCGCCTCGGCGCGCTCTCCGAGGAGCTACGCCAAACAAGGCGGGGGCTGTTGCACGAAGCGGTGCAGGTGGCAACGCAACAACTTGAGCGGAGGGTCAGCGGGCCGTTCTGGTTTGGCGAACGCGCTCCGCACCTTGCAGCCATTCAGCGGATCCGGGCGTCTGTGCCCGAAGGCGAGTCCATGGATGGACCTGGCGCCACGGGGGAACTGCGGGTGCTCATAGCCGAGCTTGGCGAGATCACAGAACGACTGAACCTTGATGAAGGCAGCGCTCGGGTCCGCGTTCCGCTGCGCATCGTCTTTTGGTCGCTGCCGATCATCATCGGGCTGTGGGTTAGCGACCGCCTATCCACGACGCAGAACTACTCCATCCTCGCGCTCGCCCTCGCGGCGGCGGGCTCCGCGTATTTCCTGATTCGTTTCGATTTCTTCACCCAGAGCCGAGCCGTGAAGTGGTTCCGCACGCGATGGAAGCACACATCCATTAAGAGCATCGTAGTGCTTCAGCTACCTTTGATGCTTACCGCTATGTTGGTTAGCTTCGCCCCAACAGCCGACAGCATGCTAGTAGCCACCCGAATGAAGCTCGACCTCCCCGAGCCGCTCGTATTGAATCGTGGCACTCACGCAGAGGTCGCCTACGGGCTCCTCCACAACGGTGATTCGGTCGCCCTGGACGTAACACTCAGCGTGAGTGCGCCGGGCTTGACGGTGGCCGATTCCGTTCACGAATACAACGCAGTTGGGAGTTCAGGTGTCCAGGGCAGGTTCGGATTGACGGCGCCTCTCGATCTCCCGCCTGGCGCGTACGCCGTCGAGTTTCATATCCTCTTTAGGGCTCAGCCATGGCTGAGATTGCCCTGGCGGTTGCGGACATCGAGTTACAGCAAGACGTGACAGGCTAGGCTCGTGGTGGAGTGAACCGAGGCACGCCAGGAATGCGGTGCATAGGCCTAACCGAGCCGAGTCCCAGGGCACTCCGCCGCTACCTCGGACCCGCGTCACTTGGGACCTTCAATAGGTACCAAAACGGTACCAACCTGCCCTCAAAACGACCGGTCCAGACTGATGTTGTCCGAATCAACACAAAACACCAAGTCACATAAGCCCGATGAACAAAGGGCTTATCACCGACCCCGGTGAGAGTTCGACTACCTCAGAACGTTGTGCTTGAAGGTCCGCCGCAGCAATTCGCACGAGCGGCTCATCCCCGCTACGAGGCATGTAGACTCGAATCCATGGCCACCGCACGACGGCATCATGTCTTGCCTTCCTTCTATCTGGATGGCTTTCGACACGACGGAGCCTTGTGGGCACACGACTTGGAGACGGGCGGTACGTTCCAGGTCAGCCCGCGCAACGCCGCCGTGCGCCGCGACTTCTACGCCATAGACGCGGATGTCGAAGGCGGGGATCACCCTGAAGGTGCTGAACTTGTACTTGGAGCCATCGAGTCCGCCGCAGCACCGGTGATTGCACGAGCGCGGCGCGGAGAAGTCATCACCGCACGCGAGGGTCACGAACTTAGGGCCTTCATCGCCACGCTACTCGTCCGAACTCCGGCTGCTCGCGGGATGTTCACGTTCAATCTCTTACCTCGCGCTACGTTTCTAGACGGCTCGCCCCTCAGCTGCCGGGCGAAGGAGGCGTTGCTAGTTTCAGGCGACCCCGGCCTCATAGTGAACGGCAGCCCCTGTTTCGAGACGTAGGCTAGCCGATCGAATGCGGTGTTAGCGAGCCAGCATTCGACAATCGTCATTGTCAGCCGAGGCGGCGGCCACGTAGCCCATTGCGAGTCTCCCAAGGTAGGGCCCGTCCTCCAGCTGCGGGCACGCTCGGGTCTCTAAACCCGTGTCCAGGCGTACGGGCTGGTGAGACCGACCTGCTCGGGTGGCTGGGTCCACATCCGACACGGCTGCATTCGCGGTAGCGCTCCCGGGTCGCAATTCCGACCCAATCATGGTTGTTTCCGGTAGCCGGCTGCGGCCGACCATCGGCACGACCGGACCATTGATCGCTGGCCGAAAAGCCGCGCGGCGAACGAGAGTATCTGATGACGACCTACTACGACGACAAAGGCCCTCCGGAGCTCGAGCACCGGAAGGTCTTTCGGTAACTGCCGTTCGAACTTCGCATGACCTTCGCCGAGCGCGACGCGGACATGGTGCTAGGGACCTTGAATATGCTCGCGTTTCTGAACGGACTCTGGCTCTATCAAGCCAATCTGGCTCGTGACCAGGCCGTCAGCCTGGTGTCAGATCTCAGCGCTCGCGAGCTCGATGGGCTCTTCGTGCGGGGCTTCGTGTCCGCCGAAATCAACTCGGCGAGGTTCGATTGGCTTCGATCTCAACTGAGCGCTGGGCGGGCCGAGGTACTCTACGAGCCGGAGCAAAGAGTTCCTAAGCATCAGTGGACCTTCGGGAGCCACGAGGTCGACTACCGGCGCGACCTCGTGATGCGACACAGAGATTCCCTCACCGAGTTGGCTCACGGGGTGATTACTGCCGCTGTTTCGCCGACGGCCCTCGGGTACGGCGAGCTGAGGCAAGTCTTCGTCAACGTCGCGAGAACTGGGACGACTGCACGCCGGCGTCCACGCATTGGGCTCTCAGGATCTGGAGTCTACGTGGACGAACTCCAGCAAGCGTCACCGGTCTCGCTAACGTTGGCCTTTTGGGGCGGTGTCGCGGCTCTCTACGCGCTCACGATCCTTGGGCAGTGGACCAGGAACTATGTCGAACACTCCAAGATGGACGTCAAGCTGAAGGAACAGGCGCTGGAAGCCTCCGAGTTGGCGCTCGAACAGCTTAGGGAACACGGTGTGCACGTCACGCCGGATGTCCTCAAGGCGCTGATCGAGAACGGGAAGATCACACCGACCGACCTTACAAACGGTACGAACATCAAGATCGATATCCTCTAGAGCCTCAGAGACGTCCTTGGCGGCCCGTAGCGCGGCCGCTCGCCTCGAGCTAGTCGTGGCCCGCGCCCGGAGCCTCAGCGTACGGACGCGAATAGCGCCCGCCGCTGCCGCGGGAAGCGCGGCACGACGGGGCCTTCGGAGTAGAGGGGACAGGATTTGAAGCTGTGGCCTCCGGGCTATGGGCTAGAAGAGGTCGCGAAGCTAGAAATCGCTGTTCGTGGAATCTAGCTAGGTATCGACACGCCACAGGCCGGAAGGAACGAGCGTAGCTGTAGCGCACTCACCTGGTGCAGAGGTACGCGAATTCCGGCCTACGCAGCCGTACGCCACAAGACCGCGATTCTCGATGAACACGGTGAATGCTGAGGTCCAGGAGGAGCTGTGTAGCCGCCGTGCCGCCTCCGTGTGTTCGTCCGATGTGCCGCTGAATCGCGTCGGAAACCTCTCGCTCACCAGCGTTCTGGCGGCGGTCACTGACAGAAGGTCTCGGTTTTTCTCGAGTGCCCCTCGAAAAACCAGCTTTGGACGGTTTCCTTAAGTAAGCACATGGAACCGTATGGCCGGAGGTTGAAGGATGACCGCGTATCGAGACTGGCTGAGATCTGAGTACCGCCCGATCGCAGGGGGCTGGCAATATTGAATGGCGATTCGCCGGGCCTCCGTTGGAGGGCCAGAATTCGCGTCGATCCTCAAAGACGTCACCGAGAAAGTCGAACATCTGGAGAGCAAGAGTTGGGACTTTAGCGCCCTGCCAGAGGTGTTTGCCAAGGACAACGCCGCCGATGTCGTTGCCAAGGACTTGGTGCACATCTTCGATGGGAAACGTATGACCCGCCTGGGAAGGCTGGTCATGGCTGGGGTGGGCAATCAGTTCAATCTCATGGGGCCAATCCCATCCGACTCTCGGATCCAGATCACGGATTCGACCGTCATTGACGAGGTACATAACCAGCTCGGCTCGAAAGGGCTGTACGATCTGGTCGAGTTTGAGAAGTTGGACCCGATTCAGAGGGTCGAGTTCTTCAACTATGGGGTGTTTTATACGCTGCGCCAGATGGTCGAATGGCTACTCGTGCACGACGCTGGATGCTTTCCAACGACGCTGGAGCACATGGTCCGGAACTTCGCTGCGGGCAATATCGTCCAGAACTACAGCTACGCCCCTACCTTCCCATCGAAGGACCTGGCTCGACCGGCCGTCATGCAAGCTCGCTGCATGAGCCTGAGCTTCCCCACGACGGCCATCGAATGGATGGACAAGCCTCTCTACGGAGGGCTCCGGAAGGACACGATCCACGTGGAAACGCTGCTGACGACCACCCCGACGACGGTGTCGCATCCCTACTTGGACCTCCAAGCGGAGGGCGAGTTGTTCTTGTTCGGGCAGCACTACTACATGCGTAGGTTTGCGGGTGTCGCACAGAAGCAGGCAGTCCGGGGGCCTGGCGTGGACGAGGAAAAGGCTAGCTAGGGCGCGCAGTGTGACAGCGCACCAACAAGTTGAGCTGTTCGTTCGAGGAGAAATCCCGGAGGACGCAGCGGGATCGCTACTGGTCGCAACGTCCCGAAGGGCGAAAGCCCGTAGCGTCTTCCGGCGATGGCACGACTCTCAGGCAGAGTTATTGCGTATCGAACTTCGCCCTGGTCGCCCGGGCCGAGTCCGGGCCACGTTCCTCGACGTCGATCCCTCTGGAAGAGACGTCGGCTACCTGTGGCCGGCAGACATCGATCTCGCCCACGGCTCCTATTCCAGGTATATCACTCAGCCGAACCACGGGATCAACGTCGCAGGTTCCCATGTCTGGACGACAAATCTCTTGTTCGGAGCGCCGCTAGAGATCGACCTGGAGGAGTTCCGCGCCTCGAGGGTGATTGCGTCCTGCGTCCCCGAACCGGGGGCGCCGCAGATCAGTTCTACGTCTCACTTCGCCTGGGATCTGGACCACCGCTGCGCCTACTTCCATCAGTCGCTGCTACGCAGAGAACAAGCAGGCCGGCCCGTCGAAGCAGACGACCTGAGGCTGCTTGGATTGGACACCAAGTCGGGAGACGTGCGCTCGTGGAAGTTGCAACCACCGCCTGAGGATAGCGAGCGATGCAGCGCAAACTTCCACTCCGCGTTCTATTTCGAAGAGAACGGCGCCCGCTACGTGGGTCTCCTCAGGACGGGCGCGGTGCTCGAGTCACTCGACGCGCACGATAGTGACGAGGAGCACTCCGTGCTTCCGATGCCTTTCTCATCTATCTGGACAGTTCGTATCGACGAGAGTCAGAATTCACTGCAAGCCGAGCTCTTACCCGGTCTCGATGCTCTTGAAGGGATAGCGCTGTCCCATCTGGAGGTGAGCAACAGTTCGGGCGATGGTTTCGTGCTGTTTGCGAACTACAAGCAAGCCGACGTCTCCGAGGAGACTCACGGTCCGAATGTCTACTCAGAGAGTCCCCAGGAGGTCGCGGAGCACTACTCCGGCGCCATAACGCAACCGCTGAACTTCGGCACCGTGATCCGCTACGAGCGACGCGGGGGAACCTCGAGTCTGAAGACGTTCTCTCGCTCGTACGACTACGGAAACGCTTCGCTTGGACATTCGTGGCTTCCAATCAACCTCGGGTTGGATTCAACCGGCGAGCGCCTGTTCGGCTCGTTCGCCGGATTCGAGCCGCGCCTACTTCCACGGCACATCGCAGCGGCGTACGAGCGGATCACTCCGGACTACTCGCAGATCCGCTACGTGCCGTCCGCGTTGATCCGGTTCGACTCGCGGGACCTCAAGGTGGACTATGACGCCGCACGATCCCACATCAGCTACTCGGAGCCCATGGCATTCTCGATGATCGCCGGTGAGAAGGGTCGCGACCATGTCGCCACCTTCTCGCCAGAGATAGGGCTGCGGCTATATCGAGCCGATGACCTCACGCGCATGGTCGCGCATGCGGTGTCCGCCGAACTCCTGACCTGGGGTGACAGCCATTTTCGGCCAGAGCCGGCCCACATGGTGTACCTCCCTGCGTAGGCTCCGCATCGAAGCTGCGACGGCACTTGAGGTCGTACGCGAGGCGCGGGCTGCGGCTCCGCTAGAAACCGTGGGTCTGCTTTCTGGGCAGGAGTTGCGGATCGCGACGCGCTGCCATCCCTTGCCGAACGTCGCCACAGACGCAACCTGCCGGTTCCTGGCGGACCCGCATGCGCAATTCGTCGCAGAACAGGAGATCGCAGCAGCCGGGGAATACATCGTCGCCATCTATCATTCTCATCCCAACGGAGACGCCGGCTTCTCGGAGATTGACAAGCACTTCTCGTCCCGATGGGACTGCGTGCACCTTGTCGTTGGGCTGTCTGGTGGCGTCCAAGTGCGAGCGTACGAACGAGACCCGCTTGATGACCTCGTCGAGGTCACCGTCGAGATCGGCGCGGAGTCCAGGTAGACGTCCGCCGTGCGTCCCTAGCTCTGGCGCCTTGTCTCAAGGTCTTTGCCCGGCGCTCCGTGGCTTTGCCTCGCGCGCGTCGCACGGACCGAATCCACGCCAAGAACTCGAACGCCCACCAGCGCCGTCCACGGTCACGCGTGTGACTAGTGGGTGTCCTGGTGGATGTGTTTCTTATGCCCGCCAATGTTTCTTGCAGACCGACTTCCCCGTCGCGTTGTTGACTGCATCAACGACGTCCTGATACTGACAGGTGGCAGAGTTCGCCCGACGTCCTGATTACCCGCGGGCGCGCCGGATGGCTAACTGCCGACGACTGAAGCGCTCTAGCCGGTGACTTCGAACGCAGTGTCGCGGCCATGTAGCTCACGCGATCCCAATCTTGTCGGTCTGCACGGTTCGATCCGCCTGTCGGGGTGTGGCGTGACGGGGGCTAGCGGCAGCGTGCGAACCTCGCCCTGGGCTCCGATCAACGCGCCCGCCCGCGGCTTTTAGCGGCGGGCTCGTTGATCGGCGACCCGACCTACACGTTGATGATCTTGATCCGGCCGGCAGGGCAGTTGTCGTACAGCCAGTCGGTCAGCGAGCGGCTGTCGATGAGCCGGCGCGGGTTCTTGGTGCTATCGACTTTCTTGGCGGCCAAGATACAGCCAGCCGTCTCGGATTGGACGTTGCCAACGTGTACCAGGATGTCCGTGAAGCCCGGGACGTTGGCCAATCTGAGTGTCTTCCCTAGTTTCTTCGATACCCAGCGCCGGAAGCGATAGACGCCTAGCGGAATGGGTCCTTTGCCGACACTGGACCGCGGTTCCAAAGTGAATCCCCTCCGAACCCACTTCGAACCGTTCCAGACCCAGATCGTGCCCCACGTGCCGTGGGCGTTCTCACCTGCCCTTGCGACACCGACTAGGCTCTCTGCATCAGCCCCCTCGCCTCGCCCGACGTCTGCCTCAGATACGAACGTGTTGAGGTCGGCGACTACTTCTTCGACGTCCAGTTCGTCGCCCTCGACTTCCTCGACCGGGATGCCCTCCAGGGAGTAGGGCGCCTCTAACGGATATTCGTACTCCAGTTCATCAGTGAGACGATCGTTCTGCTCTGCCATCGACGTGCTCCTTACCGTGGCTAGCCCACCCTGCTGCAAGAACACCTCGACGGGAGCTTTTGCGAGGTATCGAGTGGACCGAGCCTGGCCGACAGGGCTATCGTCTTCGGCTACACGGCGGCTACACGGCGGCTACACGGGATTTCGCGACCGCCAAAAAATGGCTACTTCATAGGCACTTAAGAATCTTGCAAGAGCCGGCCTGTCAAGCCGGAGATCGCGGGTTCAAATCCCGTCGGGCCCGCCACTTTTCCCTCCGCCATATGGCGCGAAGCTCAGAGACGCTGCCGTGACGGCGCAACGCCATCTCCGGCGTCAGGCCTCCTCGAGGATGCATCGAGGCGGTGGGCCGTGGCGAGGAGGGTGGCGGCTCGGCGGCGGCCCGGTGTTCGAAGGAGACTCCGCTCCAGCCATTCGATGGCCTCGGCGGGGCGGTTTGCCACGAGCAAGGCCTCGGCGAGGAGTTCCATGGCTGGCTGGGCCGGAGTGGGCGGTCCGTTGGGTAGCGGGAGCCGACTCTCGTGCTCCGCTGCCACAGAGAGTTTGGTGACGGCCTCCTCGACGCGCCCGTTGGTGAGGGCTCCTGCTCCCTCGACTACCCCGAGCGAGACGGAGAGGATGTCGGCCCAAGCCGCGTTCCCGTCGCGGCGGTTCTTCTCTGTGAGACTGCGAAGGACGTCGGCGACCGCGGCAACCTCCGCGAACTCGCCGAGGCGGGCGGCACCCACTCCCTGAGCCACCAGCGCGGTGGATTGCAGGAGGTCGTGAGCGACCGACGTCGACTCGGTGAGAAGGGGGCGTTCGTCCCACTGATCTCCGTCCACAACCCAACGGGCCGTCATCAGGAGCCAGTGCACATGGCCGTTGTCGACCACGGCGGGGTCGCGGTGCTGCCGGATAGTCTCCATCCATTGTTGGCCCGATACCCGATCGTCGCGCTGGAGGTCGGCGTAGAGGAGCCAGTACAGCGCATGGAAGTCCAGCACCTCCCTGCCGAACTGCTCTGCCGATGCGACGGAGAGGTTCCAGGCTTCACGGTTCAGGCGACTCGCCTCCGCCCAGTCGCCAGTCTGGACGTAGATATGCGTCGGCATATGGAGCGCGTGTGAGGACCCGGGTGCGACCTGGGCATAGGCGCGCGCGGCGCGGAGGCCCAGGGGCGCGTGCACCGGGTCGTCGTAGCTGTGCAGGAGAAAGTGCAGCAGTCCGGGGTGTGCCGGCGCCGCGGCCAGGGACTCTTCGATCGCAGCCGCCGCGCGCATCCTGGCACGATCCGACTCCGAACCTTGCAGCTCCGAGGCCTCCGCAAGTAGGACCAGTGAGCGAAACGCGGTGAGATCCGGATCGTTCGGCCAGTCCTCCAAGCCCAGTGCGACCGCGTCGTGGAAGGCGTCGGAGTTGGTGGTGCCCGAGTCGGGGAATAGAGCGAGTGCTGCGCCGAGGAGCGCCTCCATGACCGAGTTCGGGGCAGCGCTCTCGCGCAGCTGCGCGGCGCGATCGAGCAGCGGTCGAGCCAAGGAAGGCTGCGTTGAGCCGAGCAGCGGATCGAAGTACGTCATGGCCTCGCCCCACAGGGGTGGCCAGAAGCCTGGCGCCTGTTGCTGGGCGTCGGCGAACGCTGAGCGAGCCTCAACGAAGGCAAAGTCGTACAGCGCCGCCATGCCAAGGTGAAACGATGCGACGGCGGCCGCCGGGGCATGGCCGGGATCGAGTGTGACGACACCGAGCGATCGCGCGGGAGCTTGTGCGGTGCCCGGCGCCGGGGTCAGCAGTCCGAGCGTTGCTACGACGATCAGGCTGAGGCGAGCAAGCTGTGACATTTGTAGCACCTTCGGACGTGAGGAGTTTTGCGTGGAGCGCGAGGCGGTCGAGTCCGATCAGCGGATCCTCAAGGCGGCGATTCCGTCGGGGCTGGCGCCGACCTGGACCCGGTGCTCCAGGCGGCCCGAAGCGCGATCGACGACGAGGAGTTCATCGAGACGGGGTACGGATACGAGGACCCAGCGGCCGTCGGTGGAGAACCCGATCCCCAAGGGCTGGGTGGGGATTCCAACAACCCGGAGCACCTCCATTGTCTCCGGCGAGATCACGGCGAGGGAGTTGGTGCGATTGTTCGCCACCCAGACTTCGGAGCCGTCGGGTGCGAACCGCAACTTCACCGGGAAGTCGCCCTGAGTTGGGATCTTCGCGATGAGTGCGCCCGTCGCAGCGTCGAGCACGGCAATAGTGTTCTCCGCACGATTCGCCACCCAGAGAGTCGCACCGTCCGGTGAGACAGCCATGCCCTCCGCGCCCTCTCCCGACAACACGACGCGCACCGCGGAGGTGCGCCGATCGACGAACGCCACCTCGCCTCGCGCCATGTCAGCCGCATAGAGGGTCTCGTCGTCGGACGAGGCGACCACGACGTGGGTCCATTGTCCGCCGGTCGAATACTCGGCCGTCACGGCACCGGTCGCGGTATCGAGTTCGAGCACGGCGCGTTCGTTCTCCGCGCTCAGCCACAACCGGTCGCCGTCGCGCGAGATCGCAATGCCGTGCAGCCCCCGGCGTCCCGGCACGTAGAAGTGCTCGCGTATCGACCGCGACGCAACATCGACCACGCTCACCGAAATGGAATCTTCGCCCGCCTCCGGACGGTCGTAGGATGAGACGTACGCGAAACGACCGGTCGGGTGCACCACCACTTCATGTGGACCCTGCCCGACATCGAGTGTGGTGAGTACTTCGAAGGTCGCCCCGTCGATAAGGGTTACCGAATCGCTGTTCCGGTTGGTGACGAGGATGGTCTCGCGCTCCTGGGCACGACTCGCCACACGTTCGCCGGCGAACTGGCGAGCTTCCACCCACGGGGGGGACGCGACGACTGCGGTGAACGCGACGAAGGCCAAGGTCAGGGTTCCTACAATGCGGCCGTCGACAGGCGCAGGAGGCCGGTGCGCCAGGAGCGCCCGGACGCGCCCCGCGAACCGAGTCTCCGACCAGAGGGGTAGAGCGAGTCCCGCGGCAATCGCCGGCCGCCCGTCCAGGCGGGCTCGCAACCAGAGCAGATGCTCTGCGTAGTCCACGTTGCCGATTCCGGAGCGCAGCACCCGGTCATCGGCCCCGCGCTCGAGCGCGGCGCGCGCCACCCTCTCGAGCCACCACACAAACGGGTTGAACCACAGCGCGACCACGGCGAATCGGAGTGAGAGCGCAGCTAGCCAGTCGTTTCGGTCGATGTGGGCGACTTCGTGTCGCACGGCCGATTCCAGGACTTCCGGCGGCCAATGTCGGGCGTCGACCGGGATCAGGACCCGCGGGCGAAGGACGCCCCACGTGCATGGCGTCGAGATCTCCTCGGACATCCGCACTTCGACTCGTCGGAGGCCGTTCCGGGAGGCCAGGATTCGGGCAACGCACGCGGCGATCCTGTTTCCTGGTCTGGCTGCTCGGAGGAAGCGCCACTCGAGGCTCACAATCTGGAAGACAACCGCGCTGGCGAACACCACGCCGACGGCCGCCCACAGGTGTGCCAACAGCGACCACGCCTCCAGGGGATGCACATCGTTGCCGGTCAGATAGGCGGTCGAGTGATGACAGCCGGGGAGGGCCCCGGAGACCACGAGCGTGACCAGGGAAACAGTTGCAGCGGTCACCCACACGAAGGGTTCCAGCCGGCGTGCCCGGCGCGCGACGAAGCGCGCCGCCAGGAACGCGACGAGGACGATCGCCGCCAACTTGACCGAAGTGTTCAAGAGCGCAGCGACCACGGCCATCGAGTGCGTTGAAAGGAAACTCATGATTCTTTCTTCTCGGCCCGCGCCTGCCGGACCTCGTCGAGGAGCGACGCCCACTCGGTCTCGCTCATGCGGTCCCTTGCGGCGTCCATCATGGTGAGCACCGCGGCTCGCGGTGACCGGCGGAAGAAGACCTCAAGGAGTCGGTCCGCCTCGTCCCGGGCGGCGGTGTCCACTCGCGGAACCGCCCGGTAGATGAAGCGGCGGCCCTCGCGGACACGTTCGACGCGTCCCTTCTCCTCGAGCCGCGCGAGAAGCGTGCGCGTCGCGGAGTTGCTGATCCGAAGCGCCTTCCGCACGCCCTCCGCAGTGGCTTCCTCGGCACGGTAGAGAATGTCGAGAACGTCGCGTTCCCGCCTCGTCGGTTCATCCACGGGATCACCTCTGCCCATCCAGGGGGCGTCCGCGAGTTTTGGATACGATGTGTTACGTTTGTAACACATTGGTGCCGCGAAGACAGGCGAGCGCCGGTTCGCACATCCCCGAGAACGCTCCCAGGAGTTCGTATGTCGTCAATGCTGGCCCTCTTGGGGCCTCTTGTACTGGTTGCTTCGACCGGGGCGTCCGTCCAGCCGAACGTGCGGTTGACGGAGTTGTCGCCCGATGTTGCGGTCGTGTTCGACGCGCGGGTGGCGGATGCGACCCTGACGGCGATTCGCACAGGCGAGGGACTGATCGTGGTCGATGCGCTCTCGTCGCCGGAAGCCGGAGAGTCCGCGCAGGCACTCCTCGAGAGTTGGTCTGACGAACCGGTGCGGTTCCTCATACTGACTCATGGCCACGGGGATCATGTGTGGGGGGCACAGTCGTTCTCCGCAGCTCGGCGCATGGCGTCGGGGGCAACGGCTCGAATGATTCCCGACGACCTGCGTTCGTGGAGCGCCACTCAGCGGGAGCAACTCGAAAGCATCGAGGCCCGGCTCGAGGATACGCGCGACCACGAGGAGAGCACCCGGCTCGAGGCGAGGCGGGCGGTGGTCGTGCAGGACCTGGACATCATGTCTCGTGTCGACATCGGCGCAACGTTGCCTCACGACATCGTGCAAGGGAACGAGCGGATCGACCTCGGTCGTCATACGGCGATCGTCCTCCTATTTCCGATCGGCCACACCGCTGGCGACGTCGCGGTCCACGTGCCCGGTGCGGACCTCCTCGTGACGGGTGACCTGGTGTTTGGAGGGCAGTTGCCTTTCATTTCGGGAACCGAGGCCGGTGCGGTGGAGCCGCTTATCGAAATCCATCGACAACTCCTGTCGCTCACGGGAGAGGGGACGACGGTGGTGAGCGGGCATCGCGCCCCTGGTGGACCCGAGCTGATTCGCGACCGTCTCGGTTACCTGGTAGCGCTCCGCGACGCCGTGCTCGACCAGCGGGCGCAAGGCGCGACCCTTCAACAGGCGAAGGCTGCGATCCTGCTCCCGGCGTTTCGGCATCTGCGCCAGTTCGAACGATTCCACCCGTCCAACATCGAGCGCGTGTGGGAGCTTCAGCCAGCGCCGCGGGACGGAGTCCAGGAGCGATACCCGGAGGCGACACCCGACGGCCGGATGCCCTCTCCGTACGTCAGCTCGCGGTCAGTGAAGGCGGCGTCCTCGGCGGCCGTTCGCGCTGTGCGGCTCCGACCTGTTCGTGCAGCGTCTGCTTCGCCGCGTCGGCACGAGCCGCCCGTCGCCAACTCGCGGTCTTCGAAGTGTCTGAGGATCACGCCGCCGGTTCATTGCGTCGGAGGCGGAAGTTCTAAACAATCGTCTAAGCGGACAACCTCCTTCTATGGCTGGGCGATCGGTTTCGGGCGAGCAGGCCGGAGCGCGGTTCCAGCCGACGCCACCATCAGTACGCCTTTCCAGTCCTACAGATGTACCAATCAGGAATGGGATCCAATGAAAGACATCCCGGGAATCGATGAAGACGGCAAGCCCAAGAATGGCCCTTTCAAGCTGTACTTCAAGAACGGACTTGTCTCTTGTGAAGGCGAGTTCGAAAACGGTAGGAAGTCAGGAAGGTGGAAGTACTTCTTGAACAATGGCCAGATGCAGTCTTCCGGCAGGTTCAAGGACGGAAAGATCGTGGGTCGTTGGAAGTGGTTCTTCAAGACAGGTGAACCGCGAGGCACTGGCGGCTTCGACGACGAAGAGCAAAAGCACGGTTTGTGGAAGCGATTCCATTCCAATGGTCAACTCTGGGACGAAGGTCGCTTCGAACACGGCAAGAAGAGGGGAACTTGGAAGGTCTATGACGAAGCGGGCGAGCTTCTAAAGACGCAGTCCTTCAAGTAGCCGAGCGACCGCACCGGTCTATCCACGACTGGGACTCCGGCAACGTGCCGGCGCCTGCTTCCCCCATCTGCGCGATCTTCGCGTCGTTCCTCGGTTGTCCCCTGGCCCGAGTGGGCCCTTTCGTAAGATCGTTACGCTGTGGGTTCTACATCTAGGCAGTCCACTCAGGACCGGAGGGCATATGCAGACTCGGAGGCACCGCGACGTCGTCGGAGCACATGCGGCGACGCTCGGTGGTCCGCCTGCCGTTCGATGCGGGGCGACGGCGGTCGCATGCGCTCTTCTCGTCGGGCTCTCCTGTGCGCCCGGCGACTCTGTTGAGGAGGTCAGCGGCCCCGTCATTGAACGTGAGACGGTCGACGGGATTGAGGTCGTTCGGAACGTCTCGGGCTCGGTGTGGGAACAGCCCAAGTACGCGGTCGAGGAACTTCGGATCGGCACTCTCGAGGGGCCCGACGAGACGATGTTCGGGCGAATCGGCCAGATCGCGCCAGACGGCAGTGGCGGCGTATTCCTCTTCGATGGGCAGGTGCCGGCGATCCGGAACTTTGACGGGCAAGGGAACTACCTGGGGCAGGTCGGGGGCCGCGGCGAAGGGCCGGGTGAGTATCAGGACGCGCTGCTCGGCATGCAGGTGCGAGCGGATGGCCGCTTGCAGGTTTGGGACCCGCGTAACGGTCGGATCACTGTCTACGCCGCGGACGGGTCGTTCTCCGAGCAGTGGAGCGTCGGCAGCGGACTATTCACTGCCAACGCGATGATGCTCAGCGCGGCCGATCACACCTACGTGAGACACCTTGAGGCGCCTCCCCAGCCGGGCGAGGACTGGAAGATTGGCCTTCTGCACTACGCGCCGGATGGTGAGCAGCTGGAGAGTCTCTCCGCGCCAACCGTCCATGACCCGCCGCCGCCGGGGAACTACAGGCTGAAGCCAACGATTGTCTGGAATCGTACTGCAGACGACGCCTGGCTCGTGGGGTCCAACGCACGCTACGAGTTCGAAGTTCGTTCGACGGATGGGGCAACGTTGCGTGTTCAACGAGTGGTGGAGCAAGCGCAGGTATCCGACGACGAACACGCGGCGTACGAGGATATGCGCGCCTGGTTGAATGAGAACCAAGGTCAGTTCATGAGCGCCGAAATGACAGAGACGCCGCGGGTGAAGCCTTTCTACCGGGCTCTCTACACCGGGGCGGAAGGGCGCATCTGGGTTTATCGCTACGGGCCCGTCGAAGCACGTACCGATCTACCTGAGCCCGTCGAGGGGCGCCCTCCGGCTTTTCCGTTCGAGGAGGCCAAAGTCTTCGATGTTTTCGAGCGCGACGGGACGTACTTGGGCGAGGTGATCGCGGATCATTCGATCAACTTGCATCACGTCGATCTGGACGCCGCGTGGGGTACGCGGGCCGGCGATGACGGGGTCACGTCCGTCGTCAGGGTTCGATTCGTGGCGCGGGATGAGTCATAGGGCGTCGGAGGTAGAGCGGCCAGTCGCCAGACGACCGCGCACGCCAGCACGCTTCTTCGCGCTAGCGTGCGTTCCTATGTTGCTGGCGATCATGGCCGGATGCAGCGCTGCCGAGCAGGCCGAGCTGCAGCCAGCGCCGTGGGAAGGCGCCGAACTGCAGCGCGACGTGAACATCGGTGTCGCCGAAGGTCAGGCGGAACTGATGTTCGGAGGCGTGACCGCTCTCGCGACGTCCCCCGACGGCACGATCTACGTGGCGGACAGCGCACCGTTGGTAATCCGCCGATATTCATCGGAGGGCGAGTATCTCGGCGACCTCGGGCGGGAAGGCGAGGGGCCCGGGGAGTACGCACGCATCGCGGGTCTTGCGGCGCGACCCGACCAAGGTGTCGTGGTCTGGGATCACGGCAATCAGCGCCTGACGGCCTTCAACGACGATGGGACCGTTGCTTGGAGCACTCGGGCGGCGAGTACCTTCATGCTGGACGGACTCACGGTGGACGACGAGGGGGCAGTTCATCTCGCCGCTTCCGAAGGACAGGTCGACGACACGACTCGCCGGTACTTCATGCGTCGTTACACGTCCGCGGGCGAGGAAGACGGTGAGATTGACCTCCCGACTGCCGAACCGGCCGCTCCGGGCTATATGACTCTTGACATGATTCGTTCAGAGGTCGCCAGCTTCGAGACCGGTTTGCTTCAAGCGTGGAGTCCGCGCGGGTATCTAATCAGCGGGCAGAACGACGGCTATCACGTCATCGTGGATCGTCCGGACACTCCACTGGTCCTGCAGCGCGGCATCGATCCGAGCGCAATCGGCGAAGCGGAACGTGCGGAAATCGCGCAGCAGATTGACTGGCTTCAGGCGCGGTTCGCGACGATGGGCCGGGAGATCGGCGCGGATCCGATTCCGGCGACGAAACCGTACTTCCAGGCGATCGACGTGGGTCGCGACGGCAAGATCTGGCTGCGACGCTACGCGGAAGCGGTCTTCCGAGCGGACGTTCCGGACAACGCGCCGGATCAGCCACCCGTGCGGCGCTGGCTTGAGCCGACCGTGTACGACGTTTGGGAGCCCGAGGGGACATTCCTGGGGACGCTCCGATTCCCGGACGGCGTGGTTGTTCGCGAGACGCGCGGCGATCAGATCTGGGGCACCGAAACCGACGCGACCGGGGTCCAGCGAGTCGTTAGCTACCGGATCGTCCCGGAGTAGGTGGCGCTTATCGCTGTGGCGGCGCGCCTCGGCCGGCGGGCACGAGGCCGCAGAGCGCGGTCCAGGAGGCCACGAAAGTTGCGGTGGCCAACGTGGCTCCTGTGAGGAGCTTGGCCGATTCCTCAACGATGATGGAGACCGGAGTTGGCGGCGACTGCGTCGAGTCCACGATGGTGTGGATGAGATAGAAGGCCATGGCCGCGGCGAACAGTTCGACAACACGGGGGAAGCGCAGGAGGTTGGGCAGGATCAGGGCGGCGATGGCCAGGGCGACGAAGCCGTAGCCAATTACGACGGCATCGTTCCAGTTCCTGAACGCAGTGTCGTCCGTACCGAGCGGGATTCGGGAACCGATGCGCTCGTGAATCTGAGCAACCTCATCGATCGTCAGGAAACTCATACCGGCCGCGATCAGCGTCCAGGGCCAGATCGCACCCATACCGGAACGCAACACCGCCGCCGCGGTCGTCAAGGCGAAGGCGCCTGCGGCAGCCAGGGCGAGCGCCGACGCTGCAGTCACTGCGCCGTTCTCGCTCACGAAGTTGTACTCCACGGGGCGGTCGCCCGGGCGAAGCCAAATAGCCAATGCGATGTAAACGAGTGTGCAGCCGATTCCCGTCGCAATGATCCGGTTGATATGCGGCGCCGGTTGCCATCTTTGCTCCATCGCGCGGCGAATCTGACCTTTGTAGGCAGCCAACATCGATCTGCTCCGGCGAAAGGGCCCTGAGACGGAGAGTAGCAGTCCCGCCTCTGAATCGGGCTTTGACCTTTGTTGTGGTCCGCACGGGCTGTGCCCACCCGTTGCGAACGGCTCTAGGGGAGGATCCACGTTGTCTGATCTTGCCTGTCGACGAAAAGGCCCAAACCCTTGTCAGATAGCGGTGCCGCATGCGAGTGTTGCCAACACGATTTGCGTCTTTTCCCTCAGCATGGGTACGGTATCTGATGCGATTCCACCGCTTGTCTTCGGTTGCTCTGATCGGAATTCTGAGTCTGGCGATCGCAGGTCCGGTAGGCGAAGCTGGAGCGAGCCAGGAGAACGTCCGCCTCAAGGCGGTCAAGCGTGACGCCTTCTTTACCGACCTGCCGGCGGGCAACGTCTACAAGGCTCAGATCAAGTTCTCCAGTAAGCCGAAGGTGAAGGTCAAGAAGACGTTCAACAAGGTGAAGAACCCGTGGGGCGTCGCTGTCGACCCGAACAAGAAGTTCATCCTGGTGACCGACAACGTCACCAACGAACTGGTCAAGCTTGACTACAAGAAGGGCAAGGTAAAGGCCCGTATCGACGTCGGCAAAGGGCCGACGGATGTGGGAATCAATCCCAGCGGCGACTTCGCCTACGTGGTCAACAATGGCGACAACACGGTGACGATCGTCGACACGCGTACCGATCAGGTAGCTGGCACGCACGAACTGGGCAAGGGCCCGCTGCGAATCGCAGTGGCGGCCAACGGCGCCAAAGCCTGGGTCACCAACGTCGACTCCGACACTATCTCGACGATCCACCTGGACGCGGCGGTTCGCCGCCAGGCACTGAAAGCGACGACGATCGAAACGCGTCCCAAGACCGACTGTGACGTTGTGGGTGGGATCGGCACGGCCCACTTCAATGCTGCCGCCCCTCCGTTCCACTTCATGAACTGGGCATGTGGGGCGCGCGCAGTGTCGGCGTCGGTCGTGCCGGCCGATCGGGTGCTGGGAGGACCTGGTAACGAGAGTGACTCGAGTTCGTCCGACGAGGAATCCCGCCACGCGGCCCGTCGTCGCGGGCCCGTGCCGACGCATCGTGCCGACACCGGCGGCACGCCGTTCTTCATTCCTGGCGCCCCAACGGACATGGCGGCCGTGGGAATGACGCGATCGCCTACGTTCCTGGAAGGCGGGGCTTGCAGGTCGAACGTGATCACCGCGGGGTTCAGCCCCCCCGGCACGCCGTTCGATCTGAGCGATGACGAATCGTGGCTGTGGCGATTCGGCGACCTGGTAATGAAATTCGGCGCAGGCACACCCTTCGAGCCGCTCATCGGCGGTGGCGGCGACAAGATCTGGGCGCATCCCGTTTGTGGCCCAGGCTGTGACCCTGCGAAGATTCTGGCCAAGGTCAAGCAGATCACTGTGAAGGGCGCCGAGGGGATCCAGGATGGCTCCATGATTCCGGTGCCGTTCGGCCCGAGTTGCTGAGCAGCGACAGCGACCAGAAGCTCGATTCGGTCGATCTCGATCCACAGCGATTCACCAGAACTTGGTATCGCGCTGGGCTGGCGGGAATCCTGCTGTTTGGGCTAGCCGACCACTTCGGCTATCACACGAATTTCAACGGGATGAGTGCGGTCCAGGCCATGTTCAACATGGGGGCCGAGGACAGTCTCGGCGGCGCGTTCGGGATACTGCTGACGATGGTCGCCGCTGTCCTTGCGTGGATCGGGGTCATCATCAGCACGACGTCGCCACGTCGTCGCGCAGGGTGGCTCGGCGTGGCGGTGCTGCTCACGGCAATGGCCGTTGATGATGCCGGTCACGTTCACGAGAGGATCGGGACCATCTTCCGGACCTGGGTGGAGAGCGATGGTGCGCCGCTGTGGTTCCCGAGCTACGCGTGGCAAGTTGTCGTAGCCCCGATCTATGGCCTGCTGACGGTGGTTGCTGCCCGTTTTCTGTGGATCCAACTGGAGCCGCGTCCGATTCGATGGGCACCGGTTGGTGCTTTCTTCTGCTGGGTAGTTGCGGTCGGAATCGATTTCATCGAAGGGCTCGATGCGCATGCTGCCGGACATCCATACTCGGCGCTCCTGAGGGCTGTCGATCTTCGCGAATTCAGTCTGCGGCACTTTGACTACCAGCCGTTCGACATGCTGATGCACTACGGAAGATTGCTCGAGGAGAGTCTCGAGACTTTGGCCGTAGTGTTATTCGGTGCGGCCGTCATCTGGCTTCTGACGGAGGCTCTCGCCCAGACGGAGTTTCGCCCCGTGGCGGCGCCGAAGCCCTGATCCGCCACGGCCACGTTCCGCGGGCGAGGTATGACCGGCGGCCGACTACGTCAATAGGATCGCCAGGCAGCCGATGTTGAGCGTGCCGAAGACGAGTTCGGCGATCGTGCCGTTGATCAGATCCCGGTTGGGCCGTCCGTCTACCGCGAGGGAGATCACCCTGCCGAGTCCGAATCCGAGGAAGATCAAGCCGGCAGCCGCGAACGAAGCCGGCATGACTCGAGGAGATGCCAGGCCGGCCAGGGCGATCAGTCCTGTGAGGAGGGTGAGAGCTCCTGCTCCTCTCATTTCACTGAGCATATCGACGTCATCTTCCAGTTTGACGCCCGGCTTCCCCAAGTAGCTTTGGAGGCAGTAGGACCCGGCTGGTTTGACGACTCTCATTGCCCCAGCACCGGTCAGGATCATGCCGGAGACGAACAGGATGATGTAGTTGGCGATTTCCATGCTCTCGTTCCTGGTTTGTGTGGCGCTCCGGCGGCGCTGTTGCCTCGGCGACGAAGCTCGATGGATGGGTCTGAACAGTAAAGACCCTTAAGGGATTGTCCCATGAGGGACTATGTTATCCCGTAGACAACTATTGTCAACGGGACTATCGTTGACCCCATGAATACACCTGACCCTGAGGGGGGCTCGCAGATGCCTCCCGCTTACTCCGCGCTCCTGGAACTCCTCGCGATGCCCTTCGCCCTGGAGGCTGTGCACCGGAGCCTCGGCCGAGCGTTCGACCTGGACGCGGCGGACAACAGCGAATACGACGAGTCCGTCCTGCGCGTTCTCCTCTGCTTGAGGTTGGCACCTGGCGGCGCCTTGCGAGCCAAGGACATCAGCGTGCAGATGCTCAAGAGCACCAGCCACGTGTCGAGGCTCATCGATCGCGCAGAGGAGGGCCACCTGCTGGCGCGGCAGCCCGATCCAGAGGACCGGAGAGCACACCGCGTGATGCTCACGGACCGCGGTGTGGAAGCGATTGACGCTTACGTGCCGCACGCCGCTGGCATGCTCGACGAGGTGCTGAGGAGCGCGCTGAGCGAGGCCGAACTCGCAACTTTGATCCGCCTGCTTGAGCGGGTGGAGGCTCGAGCCTTGGAACTCGTTGAGACGCGCGAAGCCGGTCGGGGGCGCTGACGCAAGCCTCGCGGTGCTTGGATTCGCCGTTTCGTCGTACTTCCATGACATTTCCGTAGTCGTTCGAGTTCCGCGCACAACTACCGTCTGCTCCGGAGTTCGCCCAACTACTTCAGGAGTTCTGTCATGTCGATCCGCGGCCGCTTCATCGCAGGCTTCGTCACTCTGGCTATGTTCATGCCGTTCGGGGCGCTTGCGAGTGCGATACCGCAGAGCGCCTTGCCGCCCTCCGAGTTGCTTGTGCTCGTCCGCGACACGCTGACTCGCTTCCCGGAACGACCGCAGCGCGAGACGGTTCGTGGGTATCTCGAGCGCATGCAGGAGCCTGGCGACTCTGACATCGAGCGGCTCGCTGCGGCCGAGCTGGCCTTCCTTGCCATCGACCCGAACGGCGCGCGTGACGGCTTCGAGCCGTTTCTGGATCAGCGCGACTTCGTCGGGCGCGCAGCCTGGCAACGCATGCTACGGGTTCGTTTCGCGGCCTTCCAGATGTTTGATGAGGTGGAGGCGCAGATCGCAGCGTACCGGCAGAACTTCCAAGCCGACCCTGAAGACCGGGCTCACCTGAGCGGCGCGGTACGCGATCTCGCCGGGCATCACTTCGGGAACGCGGGCGCGGACAAGGCCATGCAGCTCGTCATCGACGAGGTCGAGTCGTTGCCGAACAATGCCCCGTACGACTCGTTCATGCTGCCGGCGACGTTCTTTGAACAGTTCGCCGCTGCCGGAGCGGCGGAGCGAGCTTGCCGGATGCTCACCGAAGCGCAAGCCGGACTCGACGCCGAACTCGCCAAGCGGCGAGCCAACCCCGACGACTATGGCCGAGTCGGCGAGTCGCCAGTGCCGTTCGAGCTCGTTTTCACGGCGCTTGAAGACCGCCCATCAGCCGGCCGGCGCAACACCGAGTTCCAGTCGATGCTCTGGCGACTCAGCGACGCGATCGACACCAACGGTTGCTAGTATCTGACAGCCCGCGACGCTCGAATCGGTCCGGCTCCTCCGGAGCGGCCCATACACTGATTCAGGGGACTCATGCGACTACTCGTTCTCCTGGTGCTCTCCGGTTTCGGTTTGGCGCATGCACAGCAGAGTGGCTTGGCTGGGCCAGACGGCTGGATCGTTTCGCGTCCGGGGGGCGAGGGCATGGATGCAGAGGTCTTGTCGGGGGCCGTCAGCTTCATCGAACAGGACGCGCACGACGACTTTCGTAGCCTCGTCGTGGCTCGGAACGGGCGGCTCGTCGCGGAGCACTACTTCAACGGGCATGGACCGGACGCCCTGCAAGACATGCGGTCGGCCGGCAAGAGCGTGACGTCGGCGCTCGTAGGGATAGCCATCGCCGAAGGGGTTGTCGCCGGGTTGGATGCTCCGGTCGTGCCGTTGTTCCCTTCGTACGCCCCCGTCGCCCACGACGGACCGTCCAAGCAGGCGGTCACGATTCGGCACCTCCTCACCATGACCTCGGGTCTCGACGCCGACGCCGATGACCCGTCCTCAGCTGGATACGAGGACAGGATGTGGGAGTCGGATGATTGGGTGCGCCTCGTGATCGATCTCCCGATGGTGAATGCGCCGGGTTCCGAGTGGACATATTCCTCGGCCAGCGCGTTCCTGGCAGGCGCGGCCGTCGAGGAGGCAGCAGGCCAATCGCTGGCTGCGTTCGCGGAGAAATGGCTGTTCGGACCACTCGGCATCGAGCACTATCGTTGGGCTGCGACGCCGACAGGACGGACCGTTGGCCAGGGGAACCTCTCGATGCGCGCCAGGGACATGGCGAAGCTCGGCCAGCTCTACCTCGACGGCGGGCGGTGGCGCGGGCAGCAAATCATCCCCGACGCCTGGGTCCGATCGTCGGTTGAGGCGTTATACGAGGTCCCATGGGAGAACTACGACGGCTACGGCTATTCGTGGTACACGCACACGATCTCGGTCGAGGGTCGAGCCTTCCGCTACTTCTTCGCTTCGGGCAACGGAGGGAACAAGATCTACGTGTTCCCAGACGAGCAGATGGTCGTGATTACGCAGAGCGCGGCGTACAACACGAACTACGGACAGCGACGCTCGCTCGACGTGCTGAGGCGCGTGCTAGCCGCGGTGGTCGACTAGCGCGCCGATCACATGTTGGCGCCACTCGTCAGTCTGCCTTCAACACCTCGACCGGGTCCGTTCGCGCTGCCCGCAGCGACGGCACCAGAGTGGCGAGCGTGCCGATTGCCGCCACGAGGGCAACAATGAGTGTCAGAGTGAGCGGATCGGAGGGCTCGACCTCGTAGAGCAGTCCCTGCAGGAGACGAGTCCCGAACACGGCCAACGGAACGCCTACGGCCGCGCCTATCAGGGCGAAGCGGAGACCATCTCGCAGGACCAGCGCTACGACCCGCGAAGACTCTGCGCCGAGCGCCACCCGAATGCCGATTTCACGAGCACGGTTGGCTACCGCGCGGCTGGTGACGCCGTACAGACCCATCGCTGACAGTACGGCGGCGAGCATGGCGAAGCCTGAGATCAGGCGGGTACGGAAACGAGCATCGTCGAGGCTGCCGGATACGAGTTCGGAGAGCGGCGACAGTCGCGTGATGGGCAGCTCAGGCGCCACAACGCGCGCCAGCGCCCTGATCGCGGGGAGAACCTCTCCCGGCGGACCTGTCGTTTGGGCAAGAATCGCGCCGCCTGCCTGGTCCGCTCGGGCCTGCGGGGCGTAGTACTTCATCTCCGGCTGTTGGTCGAGACCGGAGTGCAGCACCGGTGCGACGACTCCGACGATGATCGAGTCCTGGCCCCACCAACTCAGCCTCTTGCCGAGCGCGCTCTCGTTTGGCCACAGGCGCGATGCGAGTGTCTCGTTCACCACCACCACGGGGGCGGCGTCGGGCCGGTTGTCGGCGGGACGCAGTGCGCGGCCTTCGAGTAGCGGAATGCCCATCACCTCGAGATATCCGGGGGTAACGAGTCTTCGATGGGCGACAAGCGTGTCGTCCTCGATCGACACCACGCCTTCGGGATCGATGTTGTTAGCGGGGCTGAAGCCCGCAAAGGGCAGGGCCTCGCTGAGTGCCGCGGATTCCACCACAGGTAGCGTCTGCACTGCCGCGAGAATCTCGCCGATACGCGCGCGCATCGCCTCGCTATCGAAGCGGCCTTCGTTGTTCACGTAGGCGCCGTAATCGAGGCCGAGTTCAAGTACGACCACGCCTTCTGCGCGGAAGCCGGTGTCTACTGACTCTAGCGCGAGGAAGCTACGCGTCAGCAGTCCGGCCCCGACGAGCAGCACGGTGGCGACGGCAATCTCTGCCACCACCATACCTGCCTGTAGCCGATTGCTAGCGCTTCCAGAACGGACGCCGCGGAGCGTGCGCGCGGGTCGCGAGCGTCCCAAAGAAAGGGCCGGCGCCAGGCCGAAGACAAGGCCTGCGAGCAGCGACACCCCGACGGAGAACGCTGCCGCCCGCAAATCGAGGCTCGCGGCGTCAAGGCGCGGCAGTCCCTCCGGGGCAAGTAGGCGCAACCCGGCGACGCCGATCCGGGCGGCGGCCAGACCTGCGAAGCCGCCCACGAGGCCGAGAACGGCGCCCTCTGTGAGCAATTGGCGGACGATACGACCGCCGCTCGCACCCATAGCCGACCGCACGGCGATCTCGTGCCGGCGCTCGATCGCCTGTCCAAGTAGGAACGTGGCGACGTTGGCACACGCAACGAGCAACAACAGCAGTACCGCGCCCATCAGCAGCAGCATCGGCGCGCGCACGTCCTGAGTCTCGTCCAGCAGTCGGGGCAACACCTGCGCGCCGTGGCTGGTGAAGTGATCGGAGCCACCGATGGCAAGGAGAAGACGCCCCGTTTCCTCGGAGGCCATGGCCGTCGTCACCCCGGGTGCGAGTTTGCCGAGGGCGCGGAAGACGTGCCGGTTGTCGCCGACGTTGCCGGGGAAGCGACCGCCTGGGCGGTTGTCGAACACCGGTATCCACACGTCGCCTGCGAAGCCGGAAACCTCAAAACGCGGCGGCAGCACGCCGATCACGCTGTGCGGTTCGCCGTCCAGAGTGATCCTCTGCCCGACCGGCTCCCGGTGCTCGTCATCCGGGGCGAAGAAGCGGCCCCGGTGCGGCGTGGCGCCGAGAAGCGTAAACAGGCCACGTCCTGCGAGGCCGACCTGGATCCGCTCGGCCGGACCGCGCCCGATGAAGGTGGCGGACACGTCCTCCACGAGAGCGGCGTTTTCGAAGGACGACTGTCGGCTCAGCCACTCGCCAAATTCCTCGTACTCCCACTTACCCCGGTTCCACATCGAGTCGAGGGACGGCCTGCCGCGCCAGTCGGGAATCGTCGGGTGAATCGATACCAGCCGATCGGCGTCGGGGTAGGGAAGGGGGCGTAGGATGACGGCATCGAGCACCGAGAACATCGATACGGCCGCCCCGATTCCGAGGGCGAGCACGACAAGTGCCAGCAACGTGGTTCCCGGGCGGCGTGCGAAAGCCCGGCGAGCGAAGCTCAGGTCCTGGAGGAACTGGTCGAGGAGCAGCCGCCGTCTCCGCACCCTTGGCCGCTGCGGCGGGCGGGAAGCAGCTGAGCGAGAGAAGCCAAGGCCGGTAGCGGGTTGCCTCGACGGGCGCAGCCGCTGGAACCAAAGCGCCAAGACCACCGAGACAAGACGAGCGCAGTGACGCCGAGTGGCCGCGAAGCGGCCGAGATGCCCGCTCTCGCTTCCATGCCGCTCACTCAAGTCTCCGAGCATCGCTTCTCGGAAACCATCGTCAGGGAGCAGAACTCGTGCGAGCCGTTCCAGTAGTGACACCATCGCGCTCATGCTTTCTCCAGAGTGTCGGCAACGGGCTCCCAGAGCTTGAGGAACGCGGCTCGGGATCGTTTCAGGGCGGCCATCCCCTCCGCCGTGACCGAGAGATAGCGACGAGGCCGCCCGCTTCGCTCTGGCGTCGTTTCTCCCGAGCTCCCCTCGAGTAGTCCCTTCGCCTCGAGTCGCCGCAGCGTGGTGTACAGCGCTCCCACCGAGGCTTCTCTTCCTACCCTTTCCTCGAGTCGCGCCTGCACACGGGCGCCGTACGAGTCGTCACCGAGCTCAAGCACAACGAGCAAGAGCATGTGCTCGAACTCACCGAGGTAAGAGTCGCTCATTCGTGAACTCCACAATGTATGGTTTGGTTGAATTCGAACTATACATTGTGGAGTTTGAGCGACGCAAGTGGCACCCGCCAGCCTTCCAGATCGCCTCCGTGCAGCGAGCGCGGCCAGATCGCGATGAGGTGACCAGGGCGAGGTAACCAGGGCGGCCTCGATGAACGAACCGCAGGTCACGATACGAAGCGGTCGGTCGTGGCGGGGAAGTGCGACAGCCGCCTAGACTTCGGTCATGAGTATTCGCGCGAGTTGCTGGTTGACTGGTTCGGCATTGCTTGTGCTCGCTAGTGCGGCGCCGCTCTGGGCTCAACAGTTGCAGGCTCGTGATCCGGCAATATCTCCGGACGGGCGCTACCTGGCGTTCCAGGGTATCGAAGGCGGTCGCGCGAACCTCTATCTTCATGACTTCGAAACCGGAGACCTGGCCCTGCTTACTTCGACCGACGCGCTCGAAGGAGGGCCGGCGTGGTCACCCGACGGTGAATCGATCGCCTTCTATTCCAACCGGGACGGCAACTTCGATATCTACACCGTTCGAATGGACGGCACCGAGCTGCGACGTCGGACCGACGATGCCGCCATGGACCTGATGCCGAGCTGGCTGAGTGCGGACGATCTGCTTTACGTCTCGAATCGGAACGGCGATCAGCTCCGACTCCTGCACCTCGACAGTGGAGCAGACGAGTTGTTGAGCGTGGAGGTGGAACACCACAACCGTGCGACGCTGTCACCCTCCGGCAAAGAGCTGTCGGTGGGACTAAAACGAGGCGACGACTGGGACCTTGCGATCCTGGACCTGGACGGTGGGATCAAACGCGTGCTCGACGCCGGCCCAGACCGAGCCGGCTCAGGTGCCTGGTCACCTGACGGCCAAACTCTGGTCTACCCGTCGCGGCAAACTGGTGACTGGGACCTGTACAGCGTCCCTGCAGCAGGCGGCACGCCTGTTCGGCTGACGAGCGACCCGGGTCGCGAACTTGACCCCACCTGGACGGTCGACGGTGGATGGATCCTGTTCACCTCGAATCGCTCGGGGATTTTTAGGCTCTACCGCATGCGTCCCGATGGTTCGGAGCTCGGGCCTTTACCCGTTGGTGATGACGGCGCACGCTAGTTGGCGTTGCGCGCACGTGACCCGGGCGCCAGCGAGCCGCCGGCGCCTGTTTGTTGGCGCTAGAAGCTGCCGCGCAACGCTTCCATGCCGGCGTCGTAGACGCCCTTGATCATTCCCACGGTTTCTTCCGCCGGCCCGTCAGTTACGCCGAAGCTGGCGGTCCACTCAACACAGCAGCCGCCGTCGGCGTCCAGTACTTTGATGGTGGAGGTGTATCCCTCGACCGGCAGGGGACCGTCGACGATCCGGTAAGTGTAGGAGCGGTTCGCCTGGTCGACCTCATCCACCTGTTCGGCGAGCACTGCGCCGTTGGCCAGCGTGCACTTGCGCATGCCGTCCTCGAGGGTGCTCTCGGCCACGACCGGGTGCCAGGAGCTGATGCCGCCCGGATCGCCGATAGTGTTCCAGACCTGGTCGGGGGACGCGGAGAGGAATGTGGAAACGGTGACGCTGTGCATTGGGGCCTCCTTGAGCCGTGGAATCAGTGTTGGTCGGGAGGCTACCGAGGAACCCGTATCCCTACATCGGGGAGATCCCCTATACGGAGAAAATAGGGACTTTCCCCTATGCCCCTAGCTTCGTGCAGAGGCCGTGCGCGACCGCGAACATGGCAGCACTGGGCCGCGTGCGAGAGCCGATCTTGTCGTAGATGTGCCCCACGTGGTGTTCGACTGTCTTGGCGGAGATGCATAACTTGTCCGCGATCTCCTTGTTGGTCATGCCCTGCGCCATCAGGCAGATGACTTCGGCTTCCCGCGTCGTGAGGCCTGCGGGCAAACTTCTGCTGCCGGCGCGTCGACCGGCGACGGCGTCTAGCACCGCGCGCACCGCCATACGGTTGAGCTTTCCGTTGTCGGCCATGGCGATCAGCTCTTCGGAGGCTTTCTCCGGGCCGAGCGCTCCCCGGTAGGGTCGGTCTTCGAGCATTGCGTGGTAGCAGTCGGCGGCCGCGAGAATCGAACACTGCAGATCCGGATTCTCTATCCCTCGATGGTAGCCGGAGCCGTCATTCCTTTCGTGATGCGAAGACGCCAGCCTGGCGTACTTGCTCAGGGCCGGCGATGCCTTGAGGATGTTGTCGGTCAGGAAGGGGTGCTGTTCGACCTTGGCCCACTCCGACCGCGTAAGTTCACTCGGTTTGTCCCAGATCGCAGTGGGCACGCCGACTCGGCCCAGGTCGTGGAGATAGCCGGCGATCAGCAGTTCGTCACACAGATCCTCTTCGAGGCCGGCGCATTCTCCCGCCTTAGCCGCCAGTTCGGCAACGCCCACAGAATGGCCGAGCGTGTAGACGGAACGGAGATCAACGGTGTGGGCGCACGCCTTGGCGGCGGAAACCAGGTTGTCGGTCTCCATTTGCCAGTTTCCCGGTGCCTCCTCGAGAAACGTATCGAGCAGCGCGGGAGAGTCGAGGCCTCTCATGAGTTCATTACGACACCCATCGATCGCGTCGCAGAGTCGGGGATCGAATTGACCTCCCTTTCGGTCGCGAACGATTCCGAACGCGCTCTCCACGCCGACGCTCCTTCTGACAAGTTCGAAGCTGCCGGTAATGTGCATCACCCGAGCCGCCAGGCAGATTGCCTCTCCGGACATGCGTGTCGGGGAGCCTCCTCCGTCCCAGCGCTCGTAGACCTGGTTCATCGCTTCGGCGATCACAGGGGGCAGACCCAGGTCTGTAGCAAGTTGCGCGCCCAGATCGCAATGCGGCTGCGTCAGGGCGTCGCGTACCTCGACACTGCCGGCAGCCTCGCCAATCGTCGCTATGGCAGCGCGGCGATCTTCGGCTGGCGCGTCGATGGCAAGGTTCTCGTCGAGTCGAGCGACGACGTCTTTGACATCGGTGAGATCGCTCATCGCCAGCCCGCGCTGAAAGCCCTCGACATCTCCGATGGCAAGGCCAGTCGCGTCGGGCACACCCACCGCGCAGCCGATGAAGCGCAACAAGCTCGAGTAGAAGAGCTCGGCGCATTCGTCCTCGGGTAGCCCGAGACGTCTGCCGAGCCGCCCAGCGAACAGAGCCGCTCCGATGCCTGTTTCCGCCGGCGCTCCGGCTCCGAGGCCAGATGCCACGGAAATTGCTCCGAGGATCTCGGATAGCTCGATCGCAGATTGGGTCATGCGCAAGCTTGTAAGGCCCGGCCGTTGCCAAGTCAAGCAAGCCAGTTGCGGACGCCGAGTAGGTTCGTGGGCCGGGGCCCGCCGGTGGGCTAGCGCTTGGTCACGACCACGGACACTCCCGTGTCGCCGAGCCACCAACCGGTGGCGCCGCCGTGGAGCGAGACCTGTACCTGCAGGTCGACGTTGCCAGGCATGAAGTTGTACGGGATGTTCATGCTTGCCATCACCCAGGAGTCGTCGGATGTATCGGTGGCGGTCCCTGAGCAGAACGCGTCTGACGTTTGGTTGCTCTGGCCCACGGCCGTGCCGTTCACGAGGATCTGCACGCTGATCCAGCTCTCCTCGCTACCCTCGACGGAGCACTCGGCGCTGAAGGTGATGATCCCGGTCGTCTTCTTCTTGATGTTGAACTCGAGCGTGTCCCCGATGTCATTGCTGTCGAGGTCGGCTCCGAGATCGATCAACGTTGTCGCGTTGCCCGTTTGATTGCCGATGCTTGTCGCCCCATAGATGCGGATCGCGTACGCCGGATAGGCAGCTGCGAGAACAAATGACAGGGCTACGGCCGCGATCGCGAACTTGCGCATGGCTACCTCGTTTCCAGGCCTGGAATGGGCGCTGCTGCAGCGCGGACCCAGCACGCGATGCGGCAAAGAGGTCGGTTCGACCGTAGGCCCTAGGCAGCAAGCTTCGCAAGGGGACGTCGTCGACCACGCATGCTTCTCGGCCACGGGCGGCCTTGGTTGGGAGGTATCGGCTTCCCGGTCGACCTTGGACCGTGTAGTAGCCTCGCAGCGCACTCTCTGTCCGAGGGCGATCAACGCGAGAGGTTTGCGTGTTCTGCAAGAGTTTCGGGTTCAGGGCGTTCTCCGTGCTCGCTTTGGTGACGCTTCTCTCGTCGCAAGTGGGTCAGGCTGAACAGCTCGCTGCTACCTTCGACCAGGAGCAGCTCCAGGGTTCGTGGGAAGGAAAGGGGCCGCCCGGCAGAATTAGGGTGACCATCGAGGGCGATTCGATTCGCCTCCACGCGCGCGAGGACTTCTGGTACGAGGCAACCTTCACTTTGCCCACCGGCGGCGTGCCTCAAGAGCTACACGCCACGATCACCGACACAGCTGAAGACACGACCGATATCGGCGAGGTGGTCTACGCCATCGCAAAAGTCGAGCTGGGCGTTCTCACTCTGGCCGTGAACGACGGGTCGGGCTTGCCGCCTCGAAGCTTCGCGACTGCTTTGAGCCTCTACGAGGTCACGAGGATCCAGTTACCAGACGTTGGTCGCTGAGCCAGAGCGACCAGCATCTCCGTGACGCTCCTACTCGGCAGTGGCACCTGTTTCGATGTAGAGACGGCGCTTCACGTAGTCGAGGGTAAGCACGAAATGGCGCAAGAATGCGTTGCCAAGAGTGCCGTCGGCCGCCTGGCTCCAATCGGTCAAGGCGATCTCCAGCCCAGGCACCTCCAGAGACCCGATACGTATCGAGTCGGCCCGTGCCACCAGGATCTCCGCGAGGCCGCGCGCGCCGCGCACCTGGCCCGGTTCGGCCGCGCCGCGCAGCGAATCCAAAGAGAGCCGTTCGATCGCCCCGGGATCCACGGTCATGGCCATGCTGCCGCCGGTGTCGAGCACCAGGCGCAGCGGCCGCTCATTCAGAAACACCGGGTCGAGCATCACCCCTGTGCCCCGTAGCTCCAGCGGCATTGAGACGGCCGCCTCGGCTTCGGGTGGCTGCGCAGCACCGTCCCATATCGTTAGACGTCGACCGGGGTAGTCGATGCGTACGGAGCGCGACGCGAGAAAGCTGTGCCCGAGGATCCCGTGAAGAGGCGAGCCGAGCCTCGCGGCTAGAGGCGCGAGGTCCATCGCCACGGCGTCGACTGATCCGAATCGTTGCTCGCCGATCTCCAGGTCGATGATCGAGCTCGGGTACACCTGCACGGGGTCGTTGCCGATGCCGGCGGCGGCGATGGGTCGGTCGCGCCGCACCTCGATTCCCAACTCATCCGCGACGCTCAGGTCGATAGCCGAGGGTGAGATCGCCGTGTCGAGGGCGAAGTAGTAAGGCCCGTTTTCGCCGAGATACGCCTGAACGAGTATCTGATTGCGCTGCAGCCGGACCGGCACGGTTACCGGGTCCTGCGGGATCATCGACGGAGACGGCGCACCCAAGAGAACAAGGGAGCAGGCAGCGATGAGCCCGGTGCCCCTGGGGCTGGTCATGGCGGTGGTCATCAGGGGATCGAAGCGGGCCGGGGCGAACGCGGAAGAGTCGCAATGATACTACGAAGACATTCGTATGTCGTAGGAACACCTGATGAGGGTCGCCGCGACCGGCTAGAGCGACACGTCCATGATCCGGTGGTGGCTCGCGAAGCCCGCCCTGATGATTGCCTTCTGTGCCGCCGGATTGTCGACCGTGGTTGAGCAGATCGGTCGCAGATCAGCTTCCATTGCGCGGCTCTTGAGGCGCCTGAGGATCTCGGTGGCCCATCCCTCCCGGCGGTGTTCGTGCGAGACCATCATCCCGACGTCTGCCACGCCTTCCTGTGAGTCGCTCTTGCGGCATTCTCCCAGTCCGATCCACTCATCCCCGCGATGGAGGACGAAGAGTTCCGCTCTCTCGATGAGGTTGCCAGAATAGCCTCGAAGCCACTCGGTGAGACTCTCGTCACCGCCGAGGCATGATCGCTGGAAGTTCACGGTTCGGTCCAGCTGGGCGGCGCTGACCTGAGAAAACTCGGCGCCCGTCCTCAGCGTGTTACCCGTCTCGGTGTCTGGGCCGAGCTCGTACATGTACGTATGGGTAGACACCTGCTTGTGCGCGTCGAGACAAAGGGACAGGAAGAACGGATCGATCGTCGATACGACGGCCTTGTTCACAGAATCCTGAGCAGCGATGTGCTGTAGAACGGCGGCTCCGTCCGCTTCGAACGCAGGCAGCAGGAAGAACTGGAGTAGGGCGCCTTCATCGGTGATCGCGCAGAATCCGGCTGGCTGATCGCGAACTTTGAGTTTCCAGTGTTTGGCCTGAGGGACGAAACCTGCCTCCCACATCCCGTCCATGGGTGCGACGAGACTCTGGAGGTACGCCGTCTTCAGGTCGTCGAGTTCCGACAGGTCGGAGCAGCGGTGCATCGACACCATTGGCGCGTCTCCAGAAGAAAGAAGTGGCAAGGCGTCGATTGGCCAGAATCAATTATCCTGGTGGCCCCGGACGCACGATAGTATGCGCAAACGTTATCGGAGGAGGGGACATGGCACTGGCCAAGAAGGGCTCAAGGAGGATCGCGGTCGGAGGCGATTCCTATCGATGGGTGGTCTCTCCGGATGACGGCTACATGGTGATCGTCGTCGAAGGCGAGGCCCAGCCGGCTCAGCGGCTCCAAGCGTATGTGTCGTACGGAATCGATCCGGACGCCCCCCGACGGATCACGCCGGCGGTCGTGCGCCGGGCGATCGAACTCGGTCTTGCCGAGGGCTGGCTCCCGGATCACAGGGGATTGGCACCCTTCAAGCTGGACAACGCCGACGCACGAGTCTGGCCTGACGACAACGGTGAGCACACCCGCCTCGAGCGGACAACTAGGGGAGGAGAACCATGGCGCGGATCACCGGAGTAGGGGGAGTGTTCTTCAAGAGCACAGGCGACAGCGCCGCACTGGCGGCGTGGTACCAGAAGCACCTTGGTATCAAGCTGGAAGACTTTGGCGGCGCCGTCTTCGAATGGCAGCAGGACAAGGCCGAGGATCAGGGACTCACCGTCTGGCATGTCGCCGAGAAGGACAGCGAGTGGTTCAGTCCCAGTACGTCCTCGTTCATGATCAACTACCGAGTCGACAACCTGGCCGAGTTCCTGGAGCAGTTGAGTGCCGGCGGTGTCGAGGCGATTCGCGGTCCCGAGTCGCACGAGAACGGGAATTTCGCCTGGATCATGGATCCGGACGGCAACAAGGTGGAGCTCTGGGAGCCCAAGCTCTGGGACGACAAGAACAAGAGCGACTAGCTGAGCCATGACCTCGTCCGAGTGCCGCTGCTGCATTGTCGGGGGTGGACCCGCGGGGCTGGTGTTGGGGCTCCTGCTTTCGCGCAGGGGAATCCCGACCACTCTGCTCGAGGCGCACGACGACTTCGACCGCGCGTTTCGCGGCGACACTGTGCACCCCTCGACACTCGAGATGCTCGACGATCTCGGTCTTGCGCAGGCATGTCTGGAAATCGACCACGCGAAGATGCAGCGCATGGTGTTGCAGAGCGGTGGTGAGGAGACGGCGATCGCCGACTTCTCCCGCCTTCGGGTCAAGTTCCCGTACATCGCCATGATCCCGCAGGTGCACCTGCTCGAACTTCTGGCGGACGAAGCAGCCAAGTACCCGGCGTTCGATCTGCGACTCGGCTGCCGCGCCAAAGAGCTGCTGATCGAAGAAGGCCGCGTGTGCGGGGTCGCCTACGAGCGTGATGGGGAACGGGAGGAGCTTCGCGCGACGCTGACCGTCGCGGCCGATGGTCGCGGCTCTCGCATGCGGAAGCGCGCCGGGTTCGAGCGCGTCAAGAACGCTGCGGCGATGGACGTGATGTGGATTGTCCTTCCGCGCGACGAGGGCGAAGAGATCGAGGCCGGGTTCAGAATCGGGCTTGGTCGGCTCGTCGTGGTGCTGGCGCGGCAGGACGAGTGGCAGCTCGGCTACGTGATTCTCAAGGGGGATGCTCGTACGGTCCGCGACCAGGGGCTCGAAGTGCTGCGTGATTCCATCCGGCTACTGGTCCCGGAACTAGGGGATCGCGTGGACTCGATCCAGAACTGGAAGCAGGCGCACCACTTGTCTGTCGAGTCGAGCCGTATTCCGACATGGCACCGGGATGGCTTCCTAGCGATCGGCGATGCCGCGCATGTCATGTCACCTATTGGCGGCGTCGGGATCAACTACGCCATTCAGGACGCGGTGGCGACTGCCAACCTGCTTGCCGACCCACTCCTGGGTGGAACGCTGACGGAGGCAGATCTGGCTCGCGTGCAGGCGCGCCGAGAACTGCCAGTGCGCTGGATTCAACGGTTCCAGGGGTTGATTCAACGCGTGATGGTGAAGCGCGCGCTCGACGACAGGCCGTTCCGCTTGCCGCTCCCAGTTCGCGTTCTCACCGCACTTCCGGTCCTGCGCGACATTCCGGCACGCATCATCGGCTGGGGACTCCGACCGGAGCGAGTCGCCGGTGGGGGATCCGTCCAGGATGCTTGATCGCAGCGACGCGACTCAGGTAACTGGTCGCGCGATGGTCCAGGTGCCGTCGATCTTCGCCAGGTAGAGGCCGTCCAGCGACAGCCGGGGACGGCTCTCTCCGGCGACACGTATCAGCTGCCCGTTTCTCCACACGCGCACGAGTCGGCCGAACGATTCGAAGCGCAACTCCTCACGAGCGAGCGGAGCGACGTCCCAATCGGGCGAAGCCATGTGCTCCTCGTATCGGCGCCGCATGCGGTCAGCCGCCGTCTCATCATGGCCGGCAAGTTCGGTCCACATCTGGCGCGTCAACTCTGCTGCCTGCGAGGCGTCGCCTGACTCGTACGCGGAGTGGAAAGCGAGCACGGCGCTACCGATCTGTTCACGATCGTCGTCGTTGAGTTCGACGATCGGTGCGCGCGTCCACGCCCACGGGCGATCGAACGCCTGTGCGAAGTGCAGCGTCTGGCCGTAGGTGCCCCCGATCGTGTCGTCGCTGATGCCCGAGATGCTCGCCAGTTCGACGTCGCCCTCCACGCCGATCAGCTGGACTGCGGCAGAGAGCGCTCGTGCTTCTTCCTGCATTCGACGCCACTCGATGCGTACTTCGTTCGCGCCGTTCATGAGAAACGGCTGAAGCTCCAGCCGATGCGGACTCATCCCGACTGCCGAATGCGAGACGGGAACTCCGTTCACCCACACCGTGACGTCGCGCCCGTCGTGCTCAACGTCGACGACAACCCCAGGCGCCTGTGGCGCAGCGCTCGACGCCAGCACGAAGAGGACTAGCCCTGCGCTGAGGCATAGTCTGGACACGAGCGTGCTCTCCTGCGATGGGTTCGACCGGGACGCTGCGGACTGGGAGTCATGTCGCATCGTTCCAGCTGACTCGGACAGTTCGTTGAGCATGACACCAGGCCGCCTGGGGTCGCCAGCGACAGGCGTAGCCCCCTGCGAGCATCGCCACAGCCGCGGCTCCCGATAGGCAGCGCCAAGTAGTTGCGCCGCACACTTCGATCATCAACGATGGTGAGGCGGACACGTCGATTCCCCCTGAGGCGACAATTCGGGAACTATGCGCAAGATCTTCTTCTACGGTCTCTTCATGGATCGATCTCTGCTCACCGATCAGGGGCTCCACCCAACCGTCGTCGCGCGAGCGGTGTTGCGCGACTATCGGATCCATATTGGCGAGCGGGCGACCCTGCTGCAGTCGGCTTCTAGCCGGGCCTTTGGGGTTGTGATGGAGCTCAGCGACGACGAGGCAGATGCGCTCTACGCCGAGCCCAGCGTTTCCGAATACGTGCGGGAGTCCGTACAGGTAGAGGTGCTCGACACTGGGGAGACCTACGAGGCCGACTGCTACAACCTGCCTCGAGATCTTGGTCTCGCCGGCACGAACCCGGCCTACGCTGCGCAACTGGCCAGACTCCTGGAATCGCTGCAGTTCGACGCAGCCTATGTGCGAGAGATCGAGGCGTTCGGCGAGGTGTCTTAGGTCCGTCGATTCTCCTCACCTAGAAAACAACAGCGACACTTTTCCAACGGGGTAGCTTCATGAAGCGGTATTACGGGGTAGGGCTGCGAGTGGCGACGTTCGCCATGGCGGCGTCGTTGACGAGCACAGCCGCCGGACAGGACGAATGGCCTGGCTTCCGGGGAGTGGCCGGGACGGGCGTGGCCGCGGCGACGATCGATGCCGACGCGCTCGAGTTGACCGTTGTGTGGCGCATGCCGGTGGGTAGCGGCTATTCGGGGATCTCCGTGGTTGGCGGCGTGGCCGTGACGATGGCCGAGAGTGATGAGACCCAGTTCCTTCTGGGACTCGATTCCGCAACCGGTGACGAGCTCTGGCGTCGGGCTGTGGGGCCGACCCATCCGGGTCGCGAGGGATCATGGACTGGTCCGATATCGACACCGGTTGTTCACGGCAACTTCGTCGTTGGATTGGGCGCCTGGGGCAATCTCGTGGCCCTCGATCTGCGAGATGGAGAACCGGTCTGGTCGGTGAACCTGGTGGACGACTTCGGGGCCGAGCGCCCGTTCTACGGCTTCGCCACGTCGCCGCTCGTCGTCGACGGAACGCTGGTCGTTCAAGCCGGCGGCGAGGCCGGTTCGGTGCTGGGATTGGATCTCGCGACGGGTGTCGAACGCTGGCGTGTGGGCACGGAACTGGTGGAGTACCAGGTACCGGTTGTGCTGACCCTGGCGGGAGCGCGAACAGTCGTGGCGGCCGCCGATGAGACCATCTTCGGCATCGATCCGGCCAGCGGCGAAGTGATCTGGGAGTACGCCCACGAGGGCGGCGGGATCATGGGGGAGAGCTCATTGGTGCCGGTGGGCGCAGGCGATGGACGTATCTTCATCACCCACACGTCGGAAGAGTCCAAGATGCTCGGTGTGAACGAGGGTTCGACCGGGACGGGGGTGGAGCAAATCTGGCTCGACCGAACGCTACGGCGCAGCTACTCGCCGAGCGTGTATCACGACGGCTATTTGTACGGCTACAACAGCCGCATCTTCACATGCGTCAATGCCTCGACTGGCGAGCGGGTGTGGCGGTCGCGAGCGCCCGGCGACGGCTTCATATCCGTTGTTGGCGACACTCTGGTGATTCTGACCAAGGAAGGGACTCTCCACCTGGCTCGTGCGAGCGCGGATGGCTACCAGGAACTGGCTAACGCACCGATCTTCGACAAGCTCGTTTGGACCGCGCCGAGCTATGCGGAAGGCGACCTCTTCGTACGCAGCCTCGATGAAGTGGTTCGGGTGGATCTGCACGGTGGCGGCAGTGCGCCGGCTGCCAAGATGAGCAACGTCGCGCCGCGGAGTATCGATCCGGGCGACGGGGCCTTCGGTCGCCTCGTGCGGTCGATCGAGGCTTCGGATGCGCCTGTCGAACTGGTCGACGCCTTCTTCGCTGACGCTCCCAGCCTGCCGCTGGTCGAGGGGGATGACCTCGTCCACTTCGTCTACCGCGGGGACGCCGAAGCTCCGGCGATTGCGGGCGACTTCATCGGCATGCGCCAGGAAGCGCCGATGGTGCGGATAGGCGAAACCGACATGTTCTACTTTTCAACGCGGATTCATCCCGAGTCGCGTGTGGGTTACGTATTCGTGCCTGACACAGAGCCGATGCTCGATCCACACAACCCGCTGCAGACCCGCACCACGATTCTGAATGATGTCTTCAACTGGAGTCGTGACGGCTCGGGCATTCCTTTGTCGGACCTCAGGATGCCCGGATGGACATTGCCTCCGCATCTGCGTGGCCCGGATCCGGGCCTGGCACGTGGCAGCGTCGAGACGCTGACCTTTGAAACGACAGCGATGGGTGAAGCGACCTACCGGGTGTATCTGCCGGCCGGATATGCCGATTCCAATGAGCGGTATCCGGTCGTGTACTACCACGGGTCGACGCCAGAGGAGTTTAGCGCCGTGGCGTTGAGCCTCGACAATCTGATTGCCGATGGGATGGCGCCAGTGATGGCGGTATTCACTCCGACGCCGCCGGGCGGAGGCGCACCGTACATCGCCATGTGGGCCGACGAGCTCATTCCCGCCGTTGACGCGAAATATCGGACGATCGCGGAGTCGCGAGGTCGCGTGGGCGTTGGCGGGGGGCGAGGTGGGATGATCGCTATCGTGGCGGCGTTCGTAAGGCCCGAAATGACATCGGGTCTCGGCCTGCACACGCCGATCATCCTGGAAGATGCACTCGACATGATCGAGCAGCAGTTCCTTCGCCCGGCCAGCGAGCGTCCGCTGCGTGTATACATCGACTGGGGAATCTACGACCTGCACAGTCCGCATGAACAGATGGATTTCCGCGACATCACGCCGGCTCTACGCGACCTGTTCCTGGCACAGGGGTTCGATGTTGCTGGTGGCGCAGCTCCGGACTCTCATGACTGGGTCAGTTGGAGGAATCGCGCCGATGTGATGCTCCGCGCGATCTTGCCCACGGATCGGTAGCGCTTGGAGCGAGCACTGAAGTTGCCGGGGCCAGACAACACCGATCTCGTTGCGTTGCGGAGCGACGATGCCCCGGCTCTTTACGCGGCGATATCCGAGCACCGCGCGGCACTGGATCCGTGGCTGCGCTGGTCCGCGGCAATCACTTCGGAATCAGAGGCCGAGGCGTTCATCGAGGGGTTCATCCGGAGAGAGCGCCTCGATGAGGGGTTCCATCTCGGTCTTTGGGATGCCGACGCGCTTTGCGGCGGGGTGGTGTGCTGGTCGATCGACCCTGCGCACCACGTGGCCGAACTGGGCTACTGGTTGACGCCGGATTCGCGCCGGCGCGGCCTGGCCCGACGCGCCACGCAGCGCGTCGTCGACTACCTGTTCGGTCGAGGTGTCAACCGAATCGAATTTCAGTGTCGAGTTGAAAACGCGCCGTCGCGACGCGTAGCTGAGGGCGTGGGTGGGATCCTTGAAGGCGTGCGTCGGCAGTCACACCTCGTCGGTGGATCCTTCCGAGATCACGCCGTCTATGCCGTGCTCAGGAGCGACCGGGTGGACACCCGGGACGCGTGAAGGATTCGGCAGCTACCGGGTGCGTTCCCCGCTCGAGATGATCTCGATGGGCACGTCCTGAGCTGCCTGGGCCACGACAGAGGCAAGCGGAGCGCTGGCGACAGGGACGCCGTCGACGAACGTCTGCGCGGCAGCGAGGCCAACGCGCGCGATCGCGCGGTAGCCGTTCCTCGCGACCGGTCCTGTCTGCGACCAGGAGAATACGGTTTCCGCTCCGAGGAGTGCGGGGAGGTATCCCTCGAGTGCGTTGAAGCTCCCGTGAGCCAATCCCGGGAATCGCACACTGGTCCAGGTTCCCGCCAGCTCTTGCAGGCTTTCATAGCCGCGACCCGCGGTGTTCTCTCCCACGAGGTACAGCAACGGTTGCTTCAGGTCCAAGGATTCCTCCGGACGTGACGGAACCACGTTGGCGTCGAATGCGATGACGCCACGCACCGCCGGCTCTCTTTCCTGAAGCCTGGCCGCGGTCTGCCCGCCGTAGCTCCAGGAAAGGACGACCACACGGTCTGGATCGACATCGGGCCGCTGTCGCAAGTACTCGAGCCCGCGCTCGAGGTCTTCGGCGTGACTCTCGATGGTGGCGATCTTGTCTTGCGGAGCGTGGTCATCCCAGAGAAACGCGAGTGGCGGGTCGGATGACCAGACCGAAGCCGTCACGAAGCCGTGGCTTGCCAGCAGTTCCGACAGGGGTACTTGGGCGAGCACAGTCGCGTGCCGGCTCGACCAGAGTGCGATCGGAAACGCGCCGTCGATCTGCGGCGCCTCGGCGGAGGCGAACGTGGCCATATCGAGCCCCGCCCGAGCTTGGGCCTTAGAGAGAGCATGGGCCGACCCAGTCAGCGCCGCCGAGAACGCAGCCTCTCTTTCCAGGCCGACGGGTTCCGACAGTTGCTCCTCGTTGAGGACGACCTGGAAGTACTCACTCAGGCGCAGTCGATCCGTGCGCGATGCGTCGGCGGGATACCAGACGGAGAGGAGGAGGTCGCGCCGTCCGGCAGGGGATTCCCGCGAGATCGAGTGAGTCTGGAAGCCAACGGCGTGCGGCCCGAATTCGAAGTCTCCAGCCCACGCGCCGTCGGTTGCCGGTGGTCCGGCCTCCTGGAAACCCAGCAGAGTGAGAAGGGGAAGGCCAGCGAGCACGTGCCGTGTAGTTCTTTGAAGCATCAGCGCAGTGTACCGATTCCGGCGGCGGCAGGGTCGGTCTGCTACCCGGCAGTGGCCGGGTGCTCGAATGCACGGCGACACAGCCGAAGTACAACCTCATCCAGGGGTGCGTCGCCGGCCACGACTTCTGCGTGGGGTAGTGCGGTCGCATAGAGATCCGCGATGTCCGCCGGGTGCATCGCATCGACGCCCGGGACGACAGCCGCGGGAGCCAGCAGCTGACTAAGTGCCGCGGCTTCGGAGAGCGGCTGATCCGGGGACACATACACCGAGGTCGAGGCCAGGCAGCTGGCGGGGTCGAATTCTCCTGCCACCGCCCACGCTCGTTTCCGTATCGGTTCGGGGAGACGTTCGTAGAGTGGTGCCAGGGCATCGATCCCGCGCTCAACGGCCTCTGTTGCGGCTGCGTGCATGGCGGCGAAGCCCGCAGCCATCGCGGGGCTGGGCGATTGCTCCGGGCCGGCGTACATCGGTTGAATGAAGATGGCGCCCGCGGTGCGCTCAGGGTGGGAGAGCGCGAAGGCCGCGGCGATGCCGGAGCCGAGCGAGGTTCCGCCGATCACGGCACGCTCGATCTCGAGATGTGCGAGCAGCGCGACGACATCGTCTTCGAGTTGCGACCACGAGAGAGGCCCCGGGTCGATCGATCGCCCACTCCCACGAACATCGGGAGTGATCAGGCGGACCCCCTCTGGTGCAGTCGGGAGGTAGAGATTGATGGCGCGGTGGTCAGCGAGGCCGCCGTGGAGCAGCACGACCGGCCATCCTTCGCCTCGCTCGGCGCCAAACAGCTCGCGCCCCGCCGACTCGTAAGTGAATGTCCGTGCGCGGCCGGCTGTTGTCGAGTCCATCGTTCCCCCAAAGGCAAACGCGCCGGCCCCGGAAGGGAGCTCGGCGCGCACAAAAAAACCGACCACATGGTCGGCGGGCAAAGAAATGACCGGTTCGCTCCGACCGGCCCAGCCACCATTGTACCAAATCGCTGTCCGCGCCAGCAAGAGATGCGCTTGTACAATGGGCCGAAGCAATCCCCGAGCGAGCCTCAATGAGACAGATCGAAGCTGCCTGCGTCGCTGCCCTGATGCCTGCCCTGGCGCTGGGGCTAGGCCGTCAGGAGCGTGCCTGGGTGCCTGTGGGGGATGACCACGAGCTGGCGGCCACTCGGTCGACAAGCCTAGGGAGTCGGCAGGGCACGGCGCTCTTCGTGCACGGAACCGTCGGACGTGCATTAGGCCGTTCGGCACTGCTGGAACTGCGATGAAACGAACCTCGAACGCTCACCGGTCGCTGTCGCTACTAGCCGCCATGGTTGCTTTGTTCTGGCCCCTCGACGTGGGCGCCCAGAGCGAGTCGAACACTTTGGCCGAACTCGACGCGACCTGGAGCGAGGTGAGTCGCTCGGTGGCCGAGGGCGACTTCGACGCCTACTCCGCCGTGTACCACCCGGACGCCGTGCTGGTTTCGTTCACAGACACCACGCCGATCAGCGAAGCGCTCGAGGCCTGGGAGCCAGGCTTCGTCGCCGCCCGCGCGGGCGAGAGCCAGCCCACGGTGGACTTTCGCTTCACGCAGCGGTCGCATGATGACACCACGGCGCACGAGACCGGAATTTTCCGTTTCGCACCGGACACGGCCGCCGGTGAGCCGGGTGCCCAGTACATCCATTCTAAAGCACTCATGGTGAAGCGCGACGGCAAGTGGCTGAGGCTGATGGAATACCAGAAAGCCACGGCGACTCGCGCGGAGTGGGACGCGGCCCGCTAGCGAGGCGCTTGCGAGGCGCTTCCGTAGACGAATCTCAAGCCGCGGGTGAGCGCCCCGGGCACAACCGTGGTGTGCGACTCGCCTTCCGCTACGCGAGTCGCGAGACGGAGGCTCTTGTAGTTACGAGACTCCAGCTGAGCGGAGAATTCCCGAACGTTCGAGACCATGCGGAAGGGCGCCAGGGCGGGGATCTCGGCACGCTCCTCGAACTCACCGACAGTCAGGAAAACACTGACGTCCAGGTCGTTGCGCGCCGCTGCCGCCTCGGCCTCGCGGCGCATCACGAGTTGCTCGTCCCACCACAACGCCGGGCTGACAGCGATGTAGGCGTCGAACGCGCTCGGCCGTTCTACGAGCGCGTGGATCGCCAGGAGGCCACCGAGTGAGGAGCCGAAGAGGGTGGAGCTGTTTTCGGCAACTTCATAGCGCTCCTCGATGAACGGGCGCGCCTCGTCGGTGAGAAATCTGAGGAACTCGTCGGCCCGACCCAGCCGTTCTTCCGCTGGCAGCGTGGGCGCAGGCGCCCCGGGGGGCGCCTGCGCCATGTTCGCAAGCCGGGCGTCCGTACTCGGCGTGAAATCGCGGGAACGGAGCTCGGCCTGAAGCGCGGGCGAGGCCGTGTCGTAGGCGATGCCTACGATGAGAAGCGGCGGGAGTTCCCCGTAGAGTTGGCTCATCACTCGAGTCATCTCGACGGCGGTGCCGAAGAACATGTTGGCGTCGAGTACATAGACGACGCCGCGGGGCCCGGGCGGGAAAGGCATCATCCCGGCGATCGGTTCGGCCACCCACAATTGAAAATCTGCTTCGGCATGGGTCGAGTGGATATCGAAGATCTCGGTTTCCGGAATCACGACGTTTGGTGGCATGGCGGAATCCTCCTGAGCGGCGCACGGGGTTGGGCTGAGGCACAAGCAAGCGCTGAGCGTGATGAGCAGCGCGCGACGCATGGTCATCTCCTGGTGTCGGTGTTCGGACTTACCAGGACGCTACGGCCTCACGTGGCGTGAGGGTCAAGCGGGTCGCTACCGGGCGGGTGCCAGCCACTCCAGGGCTTCGTCGGAGATCGCCGGGTCACCGGCGTCTGCGGCCACAGATCTCAATGCAGCCCGGGCGGTCGCGGAGACTCGGAGTCGCTGACCAAGGCTGTCCACGGCTTCGAGTGCCGAGGGTTGGCGATCGCTCAGGGCGAGGTCAACAAGAAACTCGGTGAGAGCTTCGTCTTCGGCTGCAGACGCCGGTGGTCGACGGGCGAGCCACTGGATGATCTCCTCGGGCTCCTCGAGGCGCGGGTTGGCGGTTGGTACCAGGAACGACCTGGCCGCAGCCGCGGCCAGACGCCAATCCTGGTGCGCGGCCGCCGCGGCGCCAAGTTCGCTCGCGACAGTCGGGTTTGAGACGCGCAGCCGCAGGTCCGTGATGCGCGCCAACGAGTCGGCGTTGCTGAGCGCGTCGTCCTGCAGGTCAGTGCCTGCAACGATGGGCGGACCTTCGGTGGAGAACCACGCGCCATCGACGAGGCCGGAGTCGGCGAAACGTGTGAGCATCCACAGACGGCCTGATGTGGGGACAGGTTGCGGGACCACATCGCGGAGATTGCGTGTCGACGAGTTCACATCCCAGGGGGTGGCTTCGGTGCTCCAGAGAGCCCACCGCTGCTGCGCGCCTGTGACGCCGGGTTCCGCCGCCGCGTTCCGATCTACGCGCTGGGCGGCCTCGATCGTAACCAGCGTCAGTGTCATCGCAACGATGGCGACTGCCAACGAGGCCGCCCCAACACGGTTGGGTCGCGTCACCGCGGGCTCGGCAACGAGCTGCGCCACTCGCGCGAGCAAGGGCGAACTCGGTTGCCGCACGAGGGCCGAGACGCCGGGCCCGAGGCGACTCCTGGTCGTTCGCTCGGCGACCAGAACGATTGAGCTCGCGAGGGCACGTCGTACACCGTTGCCGTGACACGCGGCGCGATCGGCGGCCGACTCCGCCAGCTCATCGAATCGTCGCAAGGCAATGGCGTGGAGCGGTTGGAAAAAGAAGATGCGGCCGCTCAGCGCAAGGACCATGCGCCAAAGCGGATCGCGATGTGTCAGATGAGCCCGCTCATGCGCGAAGGTCGCGCGGAGCTCAGTGGCCGAGAGTTCGCTTAGAGCCCACCTAGGAAGCACCACCGTGTCAGGAAACACAGCCATGGGCGCTACCAGCGCGTTCGTTGTCGCGAGGCGAATCTCAGGGTGATGTTTGGTCACGTAGTAGTGCAGGCTCGGTGACAGCTCGGCTGGGAACGGCTGGGTATTCGCGCGGAGGGTCCTGAATGATCGCCGCGCAGTGAAACTGAAGTGGACCGCTCCGATGAGCGCACCGACGATCCATAGCATCGGAAGGAAGCGCGCCCAGTCTGGAGTGGGCACTCCAACACGCAGCGCCGGCAGCGCTGACGATGTAGCCGGCGTTGTGTCCGATTCGACCAGTTCGCTCTTGCGAGAGACTTGACCCGCGGGTGGACGCATCAGCGGTCTATTGGAGACGTCCGACTCACCTAGCGAGCCAGTTTCGACGCGGGTGTCTTCGCTGGCCGCAAGATTGATTGCGGCCGGAGTTGATAGCGACGACGCGGGCACGGCTATGCTCGCGGTGAAAGGTGCCGCGAACGCCGCTGCGAGCAGCAGCCTTCGCGCCGCCACAGGATTCCGCACCCACCGGCTCACAGTCAGACCGGCCGCGAGCAGCAGTGTGCTGTGCAGCGCGTAGGTGGCCAACCAACCGCCGACGCTCATTCGATTTCCGACTCGAGAGAGTCGAGCGCCTCACGGGCGCGTCGGACATCCTCTTCCGTGATCTCGGTGGCGCCGAGGAGCGAGCTAACCAGCGCGGCGCGACCTGCGCCAAACACGGTCGATGTCCGTTCCACCATTTCGGAAGCGACGGTCCGCTCGCACTCCGCGCGATCCACCGACGCCCTGTAGGCATATGCCCGCCCGCGTGCTTCGCGCTCTACGAGGCCTTTGTCGGCCATCCGGCGCAGGAGAGTGGCAATGGTCGGTTGCGGGCACCGGTGCCGGTGCCCGAGGCGATCGTGGATCTCGACGATGGTGAGTCCAGGTTTCTCCCACAGCGCCGACATGATCGCGAATTGCAGGTCGGTCAAGGTTTGCGACACGAGAACAACTCCGTGAAGAGGTAGGAGTTGACACTAACATCTTCGAATACTATCGTCTAATACAGCTGTATAAGTTAATTCGCAATCCCCGAAAATCCAATGGGGGAGTTCCATTGAAGATCATCAGCCACCGCCGTGCCTTTTGCCGAATGCGCCGCCATGCGGTGCCCGCGTGGACGACTCTGGTCGTACTTCTTATGACGCTGGCCGCTGTCCCGGCGTTTGGACAGGCGATCGACGAAGCGTCAGCGCAGGGAAGCTCGATCACGGTCGAGCAGTGGCGGGCGGACCTGATGGAGTTGGTCGACCACGTCCGCTCGAACCATCGAAATGCGTTCCACAGCATCGCGCCAGACGAGTTCGATGTCGCCGTCGACGCTTTGCTGGAAAGGCTCCCAAGCCTCAGTGGGAGCCAGATCACCGGTGAACTCGCGAAGTTGCTCGCGTCGGTGGGCGATGGCCACACCAGGCTGGCGATTCCGGTGAATCCGACGAACCTCGGCTACCGGCAGGGGCACAACCCGGATCCTGACCCGGCACCGGGCGCACCGCGCTTCCATACCTTGCCGCTCCGGTTCGCCGATTTCGAAGGAGGCGTTCACGTAGCCTCAGCGACTGTGGACCATGCCGACTTGGTTGGCGCCCGGATTGTGGCCATCGCTGGCGATCCCGTGGAGGAGGTGGTGGACCGTCTCGGGCCGTTCGTCGCGCGCGATGTTCCCGCTGGCCAGCGCTTCCATGCAGTCAAGCTTCTCGCGGTTCCTGAACTCGTCGCGCTTGCGGGCACCGACTCATCGCCGTCCGCTTCGGTGGTGACTCTCGTGAGCAGGGCAGGCAAGGAGCGAACCGTAACGCTCGAGGCGCTGGCCTACGAAGATGAGGTCAGCTGGGTCGAGCCCGAGCGCTGGGTCTTTCGCGAGGCCGATGAGCCCTACTTCGAGATCGAGACGGATCGGGACGACGCCTTGATCGTGCGCATCTACCAGATGAACGACAGCCCTACCGAGACGATCGGCGAGTTCGCGCGTCGCGTGTCGGAAGCGATCGAAGAGCATGACCCCGAGCGCGTCGTTCTGGATCTGCGCTACTGCCATGGTGGTGACCAGTCTCTGTCGCGGGCATTGGTTCTTCCCTTGATCCGCTGGGACGGGTCGCAGGCCCCCGGCCGCCTTTTCGCTCTGGTGGGCCCCGAGACGTTCTCGGCGGCGGTAAACCTGTCGGCTCGTCTAGAGGAATGGACCCAGGTGACTTTCGTCGGCGAACGGCTTGGGAGTGGCCCGACTCACTACAGCAGCTCGGATCGCGAGGTGCTCGACAACTCGCAGTTGGTTGCCAGGGTTTCTACCGGCTATTTCGTCGGTTGGACCGGCAGTGAATGGAGGGAGAGTGTCGAGATCCGCTTGCCGGTCAAGCCGGACATCGACGACTACCTCGTCGGCACTGATACTGCTCTTGAGGCAGCGCTGGACTATGAGGTGGGCGGTGACGTGACGAGCCAGTTGATTCAGGCTCATCGCGATGCCGGCATCAACGCGGCCCTCATCATGTGGTCGCACTATCGGACTGATCCTGCGACCGCCCATCTGGACCACGAGGCAGCCGGCAATGCCTTCGCGCGGTTCCTTCTGGAATCGGACGAATTGCTCTACGCCGCCAACATCTTTCTGTTCAACCGCGAGTTCCATCCAGATTCCATAGACGCTTTCGTTGGCGAGGCAGAGGCCCGCCACTTGATGGGCGACACGAGTGCCGCGCGTGCGATTCTGGAGCAAGCACGGGGCGTGGCGCCCGGAGACTCGCGCATCGAGGCGATGGCGCAGCGCATCGGCTTCGTGCCGGTGAGTTGTGCGCGTGGGCTTGGCGCGGATGCCCGCTGCGCAACGCTGACGGTGCCGGAGAACCGGGCGGTCGCGGACGGCCGCAACATCGAGATCCACGTAGCCGTGTTGCCGGCGCTCAAGTCGGCGACCGCCGAGCCGTTGCTGCTGTTTCCGGGCGGGCCGGGACAAGCTACGACCGATCTCGCCGACCTCGCGCAGGTGCGATATGTCGAGGTGCGGGATCACCGGGACGTGGTACTGGTAGGCCAACGCGGAGCCGGGATCTCACATCCCCTCAGGTGCCATCACGACGTAGCGGCATCGCCAGAGTTGGCCTTCGGGCAACTGTGGGATGTCGACCGGATTCGAGGTTGTGCTGCCGCCGAGGCGGAACGGTCGGATCTGTCGGCGTACGCAACAGCCGACTACGTTGCCGATATCGCCGAAGCGGTTGATGCGCTGGGCTACGACAAAGCAGTGCTGTGGGGCGGTTCGGGTGGCTCTCGTACCGCAGCCGCCTTCATTCGCGAGCACCCAGACCATGTCGCGGCCGCGGTTCTCGATGGTGTCGTGCCGATCGACTACGCCATGCCGCTGCCGTTCTCAGAGTCGCTGCAAGAGGCGTGGAATCGGGTTGTGGCTGATTGCGCCGAGCAGTCCGAGTGTGCGGGCGGCCTTTCCTGATCTCCACGGCGACATCGAACGCATCGTGACGGCTCTGGATCGGGAGCCCGCTGCGGTGACCATCGATCGGATCGGCGGTGACCAACAGACAGTGCCTTTCCATCGCGGCGACCTCGCCTATGCCGTGCGGGGAGCGCTATACAACCCGCGTCGCGTCGCGGACCTTCCTGCAGAGATCCACCACGCAGCCGAGACGGCGAACTACAGCTACTTCGCGCAGGCTCTGTACGGCCGCTCCGCGGCGATCCTCGGCGAGGCGCTGAGTCTCGGGCTGCATCTCTCCGTCTACTGTCGCGAGGACGTGCCGCGTCTGTCGGACGTCGACGCGCTGGCAGCAACAGCCGGCACGTTGCTCGGCGACTACCTCATGCGGCAATACCAGGCTGGTTGTGATGCCTGGCCCGTGGAGCCCGCTCCAATGGACTGGTACCGGCCGTTCAGTTCCGACATTCCGGTACTACTGCTTTCAGGTCGCTACGACCCGACGACTCCGGACGCCGCGGCCGAGTTGGCTCGGAAGAGCTTCCCGAACAGCGCGCATCTGGTTGTCGGCGACGCTGGACATGGAGCCGGCGCCGGTTGCGCCCGAGAAGTCGTCGAGGACTTCCTGGTGACCACCAATCTGCCCGACGACGAGGCCATCTGCCGTGATCAACGCATCGAGTTTGCGACCGGCTCACGGTGAGCCGGCCGCGCCCATGGTCCTACTGGTCGCGAAGGACTTCCGCAGGTGGCGTGCGCCCCGCGCGGGCGGCCGGGATCCAGGCGGCGAGGGCGGCCGCGAGAGCCAGGAGCAGCGCCGGGGCAACGAACGCCGCCGGCGATAGTGCAGATACTTCGTAGAGCAGGGATTCCAGGAAGCGGGTGGAGATCGCTGCCACCAGGCTGCCGAGAACGATGCCGATCGTAGCGAGCCGGAGGCCTGCTCGAACCACGCCACCGACTACGGTTCCAGGACGTGCGCCGAGGGCCATCCGTACGGCCAGTTCCTTGCGGCTGAGTGACACGTGGTGAGCGAGAACGCCGTAGATGCCGACGGCTCCCAATACGCTGGCGAATATCGCCAGCACCAGCAGGAGTCCCATCATGACCCAGGCGGTGGCGTAGGCCGCTCTCACCACGGAAGTCATGTCCGTGACCGTGCGCACCGGCACCAGTGCATCCACCCCGCGTATCGCCCTGCGGATTTCCGGAATCGCCGCGGTCGTGGCCCCGGCCGTGCGTACAACCAGAGTGACATCCCGGGCAGGAGCCTCGGCGAGCGCCACATATATCGCGGGGCCCACGGGCCCGGTGATGGGTCCCGATCGAATGTCGGGAACGACCCCCACGATTGGCGTCCAGGTGTCCCATTCATGCGGATCGATCGCGATGCGGCGCCCCACCGCTGACTCGCCCGGCCAGAGCATCTCCGCGAGTGTGGCGTTGATGACTACCGCGCTCGGTAGTTCGTCCGCGCGTTCCTCGGTGCCGAGTAGACGGCCGTCGAGCGGCTCAACGTCGAGGACGTGGAAGAACTCGGAATCGACGTGGTGCTTCGGGACCCGGAGAGCCTCGCGCACATCGACGGGAGCGTCTTCCATGTTGATCGGCGTGGTTGGCGCCTGCTTTCGTAGCGGCAGCCATCCGGTGAGACCGACGGCTTCGACCTGCGAGAGAGCACCCACCGAAGCCGATAGCCGCTCGTACAAGTCGCGGGCCTGGGTGGTGGTAGCAACTCGGTCTTGTGGCGGTGAGAGCTCGATCGCCACCAGCTCGCCCGGATCGAAACCGAGTGGGACGGAACGCAGGTTGTCTACCGTGACGACGAGCAGCGCGGCGGACACGAGCAGAAGAGTTGCGAGCGCCGCCTGAATCACAACCGTGGCGCGTTGAACTGAACGGCCCGACGTGGGTGCCACATTGGCTCGAGCCCCGTGGGTTCGCAGGTAGTGGAGCACCGGGACACCGTTCAAGACGACCCAGACCACTGCCGCCACCGCCAGCGCGAATCCAACGACGTTGGATGCAAACACACTGCTATGGCCCACCACGGATTGCTCGACAAACAGCGCGGCGATCCATTGGCCACCGACGGCTGCCACGAGGAGTCCAAGCGCCAGAGCTGACGCGGTCAACACCATGCCCTCGATCAGCAGCTGGCGAACAATTCGCCCCCGGGTGGCGCCGAGCGACACGCGAACAGCGAGCTCCGGACGGCGTTCGATCGCGCGTCCGAGGAGGAGGTTCCCGACATTGAGCGCGGTGACGAGCACGAGCAGGGCTGTGCCGGCAAGAAGAAGGAGGAGTGGCGTCGTGACCAGCTGCCGCTGTGCGGCATACGCATGATCGACGTGTGCGGAGGAGGCCCAGTCGCCACGGAAGAACATGGGGAACGTCTCGGCGAGCGTGTCGGTAAATGCGGTCAGGTCCGCGCTCGCATCGTCGATGGTCGTATCTTCGCGGAGCACTCCGAGCAAGGTATACGAGTGGTCCTTCCAGTAGTCGTCGTCGCGCGGATCGTGCCAGAGAGGAATCCACACATCCGTTCGGCCGCCCGGCGCGTGGCCGCCAGCCGCTTGGATGCCCACGACCGTCGCCGGGGTTCCGCCTACCGTGATGCGGCTTCCGATGACGTCCGGATCTGCGCCGAAGGTGCGACGCCAGACGCGGTCGCTGATCACAGCGACTCGTTCCACGCCCAGATACCCGTCGTCGTCACTCAGGGCTCGGCCGCGGGTCGGCTGCGCGGCGAGTTCGCGGAATAGCGCCGGCGTGATCAGTGCGCCGTTCACGCTATCGCTCTCGCCGTCCGCTGTTTCGAGTGCGAGCGCTAGTTCGATATAGCCGCCGACGGCGTCGTACACGGTCTGCTCTCGGCCCATCATCTCGAGCTGGCCGAGCGAGAAGTGATTCCCGGGCCAGATCAGCAGCGTACGATCGGGCTTGGCCCACCAGCTCGCGTTGGCCAGGGTGCCGTCCACGACGGTGAACACGGCAACGTTGGCGCCCAACCCGAGTCCCAGAACCGCCACCACCCCCAGCGCGAACGCAGGGCGTCGAACGAGCGAACGGATTGCCCAGCGGAAGTCGGGACGGAGATCCAAGTTGCGCTTGCGGTCCGGGCGTCTGCGCAACGGGCGGTAGCTCGCTATCGAGACCGTCTGGAGTGCGTACCAGAGGTGCGCTCGGGCTGGCGAGTCACCTGCGCGCTCCTCGAACTCCTCGGCGAGGTCTCCCAGGGAGCCCTGTTGAGACAAACCCTTGGGCAGGGCCCAGGCGACTACGCGTTCCAGCCATCGTGGCGGCGAGTGTCCACTCATCGGTCGAGCGCGCTCTCGAGCCCATCCCAGAGGGCCATCAGGCGTGAGCGCGAACGCGCCAATGCTGCGTGGCCCTCGTCGGTCAGGGCGACGTATCGGCGTGGTCGTCCACCCCGTTCTTGGGTGGACTCGCCCTCCGATGACTGCACGAGGCCCTTCTTCTCGAGTCGATCGAGAGTCGTATAGAGGGCACCAGTAGACGGCTTGCGCCCGGCGACGGACTCGAGTTCACGCCGGATGGCGAGGCCGTAGGCGTCATCGGTGAGCCGCATGATCGACAGCAGCACCATCTGTTCGAATTCGCCCAGGTAGTCGTTGCTCACTGTGCGCACACCTGCAGTTCAGCCCGAATCCAGCTGATCGCGATCGCGCAGTCTCTGGCGATCGGAGCTCCTAGTAGTACGAAACCATTGCCGTCCGGATCCCAACGTTCGAACACGTCGATCTCCATGTGGCTCACGGGCAAGCCGCCAAACTCGCGCCCCGCGACAGTCACCGCGCCGATGGTCTCGCCTTCAAAGCCGAGCGTCTGTGTCACGGGTTCGTTCACGATCACCTTGTTGATGCCGATTTCGAACTGCGCCATGTAGTCGTGCCCGTTGAGTTGCAGATCGGTAGCCATGACGAATCCATGGAAGATCCGCAGCGCGACCGGCTCACCAAGTTCCACACCCTGCCACTCTGCCGGCGGGCCCAGAGGCCGCATCATCATGCGACCCTTCGGCACGTCCAGCAACACATCGTAGCTGGACAGAATGCTAGCCGAGACGATCCCGTCGAACTGGTGTCCGTCCACCTCGAGGTTCGCGTCCGGAATCACCTGCGCGTCGTTGCCGATCGGCAGACCGGCCATCATGAGATCTGCGATCGCGCCTTTGGCCGCAGCGGACTCGGAGATGAGCGTCGACGGTGTTCCCGTGCTGAGCATGAACTGGAGCTCAGTTCCATCGGCCGCCATTACCGGTACCGCAAGGTGGTTCATCGACATGGCAAGCGGAACCTCGAGGATGCCGCCATGTTGGGCGCGAGCCATACCGGGCAGAGTCATGAAGATCACGCTCGCGGCGACGAACAATCGACTCATGGACAGGGCAGCTGAACGGGGCTTGAAGAGATTCATCGGGATGCTCCGGGGAAGGTCGATTCCATTGTCACGATGTAATCGTCACAATGTAGAGTACGGAGTGTCGCAAAGAAAGTTCCAGCTCATTTTCGCTGCCCGGTAGCTGTGAATCGGGGGGCCGGCCCCGCCTGGCCGGCGCACCCGACAGCCCGTGGATTCCTCATGAAACCCTGTGGCTCTGTCGCTTGCCGAGTCAGGCTAGACAGGGGCAAGCTGCAACCAGTGCCGAACTTTCGACCGCCGTCTGTGACGGGGCGAGGACAGGGGATTCCTGATGACTTCGATGATGTGCAAATGGGGGCTCGCGCTTCTGCTCGCCGGGTCGGCGGTGTTCTGGGTGATGGAGCCACCCGGTTCGCAAGACCTCGCCGTCGGGACCTGGATCGCAGTGATCGACTCGCCCGACGGCATGTCCGTCGAAGTGCCACTCGATGTCAGCGCGGACGGCCAGGGATATTCCGGTGTGATGCGTGTGCCCGAACGTGGGGACATTCCGGTGGAGGACCTTGCGCTGCGCGGCGGACAACTCACGTTCGCCTGGCGCCCTGGTGTACGGCTCTCGTGCACGCTCGACCGTCGCGAGGACGCCAGCTATGCGGGCACATGTGCCGACGCTCTTGGCAACTCAGGTCGGATTCAGATGTTGCCCCCCGGGATCACGCCGCCCACTGCCCCCACGGCGGATATCGGCCCGCTAGCACCCGGCGACGTGATGTTGGGCGAGAACGAATATGTGGAGTTCACCGTCGGGGCGCTGCCGCTGATTCTGAGTTCGCCCCACGGTGGTGCGCTGAAGCCCGATTCGATCCCCGATCGCACACGTGGCTACGGGGTTGGAGACTCGGACACGCAGGAGCTCACCCGACTGATCGCTTCGGCGCTCCAGGAAGTCACCGGGAGAGGACCCCATGTGGTGATCAGCCGCTTGCACCGGTCGAAGCTCGACCCGAATCGGGCGGTCGACGAGGCCGCCAATGGAAATCCAGATTCGGAAGGTGCGTGGCGCGAGTATCACGGCTTCATCGAGTCGGCGCGACAGGCCGTCGAGGACACCTGGGGCCGAGGGCTATACCTCGATATCCACGGGCATGGGCATCGGACGCCCTGGGTTGAACTTGGCTACGGGCTGATGTCGTCCGATCTCAACGGCGACAGCGATCTCGATCCGATGAGCTTCACGATGCGAGCGCTCGCGGACGCCACCTCGACGCCGATCGCGGAACTGGTACGCGGCCCAGCGAGTCTTGGTGCGCTGCTGGAGCAGCGCGGGTACCGTTCCGTGCCGAGCCCGGGCGATCCGGGCCCCGGCTCTGCCGACTACTTCAACGGCGGGTACAGCTCGGTGCGACACGGATCACTGCAGGCGGGCTCGATCGACTCGATCCAGGTGGAGCACCCGAAACGAGGCGTCCGCGAACCGGAGTCAGATCGGCAGGCCTACGCGCGGGTATTCGCCGAGGTGCTCGTCGAGTATCTCGAGCAGCACTACGGATTCGAACTCGTCGAGCGCTAGGGAACTCCTGCAGCGGATTCCGGGCTCGCGTCGCGATCGGCACCCTGATCCGGCGCATTGACACCACGAGCGTCTTTTCGCTCGTCGCTCCGGGTTTCTGCACGTTCGAGGCGGCGCCGCTCGCGTCTCTCTTCCCGTGTCTCCTCGGCAGCGGGTCGATAGAGCTCGATAGTCGGCGACACGAAGTACCCGTCGAACATGGGGTCGAGCGCGACGTAGAGCGATTTATTGAGGAACCACGTGTCGAACGTATGAACGCGTTCGAAGTTCTCCGGATCGTTTGCGCACTGCGTCCCAGATGCCCTGCCATTCCGGCCGGCCCTGGCGGTAATAGCGGTGGTAGGTGAGGCCGCTGGTGACAAGCAGCCCGTCGCCCGCGGCGGTGCTCGCAAAGCTGCGCGCCGCCCGGATGCCCTGCACGCCCATGCGTCTCGTTTGGACGTCGGGGCGATCGGGATCGGGCATGTACGAGATCTGGAACCGCGGCTGCAGATAGACAAGATGCGACTGCGCTGGGAGCTCGTCCTCGAGCCACCGAGCCGCGGTGACGCGCGTGTCTTCGGTGAATCGCCAGGTCGATGTGACCGTGAACACAAGCGTGTACGCGACGACGAGGCCCAGAGCTGTCATGCCAACTCGCTTTCGAGTGCCTTCGCCGCCGATCAGCCGATCGAGCCCGACGGCGGCCGCGATGAGCAGCATTGGGAAGATCGGCATGTAGTAGCGCAGAGGTACGAAGATCCATGAGGTCGTTGCCGCCATGTACGCGGCTGGAAACGCCAGCAGCAGTAGGGTCTGGCGCCATGACGAGACGCGAATGGCGGCCACCAGGCCCGCGAGTACGGCCGCGTAGAGCGCGAATCCGAAGCTGAACGGGAACGCGGCGGCGAGCTGGTAGATCCCCTTCGTGTACTGCCAGCCAACCGCATCCAGATCGAAGCCGAAATGGCCGCCGGAGACGTGACGAGTCTCGAACGCGAAGGCCTCGACCGTCTCGCCAAGATGCTCGATGCTGTAGGGCGACGCGAGTCCAAAGCCGACGAGAGAAAGGACCCCAGCGATGATCAGCAGCCGAGTCGCCACCTGCCATGACACGCGGCCGCGTGCTGCACCGATGACACTTGCTGCGATGAAGCTCGTGCCCACAAGCGCACCGTTGAACTTCGTGGCGATGGCCAAACCAACAACAAGGCCGCCGAGGACGTAGATCTTCAGGCTAGGGCGATTTGCCGCGACCGTGGCCAGGTAGAAGGCGAGAGCGGTCCACAACAGAAGTCCCATGTCGGAGGTCGCGAAGTGCGCGTCCCACACGAAGATGGGGGTGATCGCCGCGAACGTTCCGGCGATGAGCGCGACTCGATTCGACCGATAGATCTCCCTCGCCGCGAGAACAGTCACGGGAATCGTCAACGTGCCCAGGAGTACTGCGACCAGGCGACTGATCAGCAGTTGATTCGCGGATCCAGCCGACAGCCCGAAGAGACGGGCAAGCTCCCCGGCGAAGAAGTTCAGGTGGAACGTCAGACCCGAGTAGTTGTAGAAGGTACGGGTCCAGGTCCTGCCAGCTCAGCCGCTCCGTGATTTGCAGGACGTTGAGTTCGTCGGGGTTCAGGTCGACGCGCGGCAGGCCCCAATCGATACCGATGAGCCGCAGTGCGAGACCACCAAAGGTGATGCCCAGCACGGCCAGACGCGTTCTCGACAAACTCAGCGACACTGCCCGAATCTCCCACGTGCGTTCCCCACGGGGAGGGTACCGCGCAGGGTGCGACCGCGTGATCTGCCGAGGGGCTTCCCCCGCTGGACGCTGCGATGGAACTCGGACAGTATTGCGGCGCGCCGGCCGCGAGGCGGCGGACTCCTGTCACGATTGAACCGAACCCATCGGAGGGCACCTCATGACCGCAACCCCGAAGTGGTACATGCCCGTAGTTGTAGTCGCGTTGCTGTGGAATCTGCTCGGCTGTTTCGCGTATCTGTCGGATGTGATGCTTTCGGCGGACGCCCTTGCGGCTATGCCCGATGCACAGCGAGCGATCTACGAAGCGCGACCGATATGGGCAGTTTCAGCGACAGCGATCGCCGTTTGGGGCGGAGCCCTCGGTTGCATCGGGCTCTTGCTCAAGAAGAGTTGGGCCAATCCTGCGCTGATCGCGTCGCTGGTCGGTATCGTCGTCCAGGACCTGAACTTGTTTGTGCTCACCGATGCCGCTGCGCAGGCCGGTGGTGCCGCCTACGGCCTCCAGGGCATGGTGCTGATCGTCGGGATCGCGCTGGTAGTGCTCGGACGGCGGGCCGTACGCGAGGGCTGGATCGCATCGTGAACCGGCGACTGGTCACGTTGGTGGTCCTGCTCTCGTCCGCTGGGATCGTCGCTGGCCAGGAGCCCAACGCAGGACGAAGCTCGGCCGACGTGGTCGCCGCCGCGCCCGATGCGGCCTGGCGACAGCTCGAACCCGAGAACACGGTCTATTTCGCCCTCCCGGAGGGTCGTTTCGTCATGGAGTTGGCACCGTGGTCGGCGCCAGCGCATGTCGAGAACTTGAAGGCAATGGTGCGTGCCGGGATGTTCGATGGTGGGGCCGTTGTGCGTTCCCAGGACAACTACGTGGCTCAATGGAGAATCCGTGTCGGGGAGGCGTCACCGGCTGGCGTCGCGGAAACTCTCCCTGCGGAGTTCTCGTTCCCAGCAGCGAGTGCCCCGTTCGCGCCATTGCAAGATGGCGATATCTACGCTCCGCAGGTCGGATTCTCGCGCGGGTTCCCGATTGGGCACGATCCGGCCACGGGAACTTCCTGGATTGCGCATTGCTATGGATCGGTTGCCGTCGCGCGCGGCGTTGACCCGAACTCGGGCAGCGCGGCATCTCTGGCTGCGGTCACCGGGCATTCTCCGCGGCACCTCGATCGCAACTCGTCAATGGTGGGCCGGGTAGTTGCAGGGATGGAGCAGTTGACCACGCTGTCCCGTGGCACCGGCAATCTTGGCTTCTACGAGGGCGAAAACGACCCGGTACCGGTTCTGTCAGCCAAAGTCGGGAGCGACCTGCCGGCCGCGAATCGTCTCGATCTCGAGGTGATGCGGACCGACTCCGACTCCTTCCGGGACTTCATCAGCGCCCGTCGCTCTCCGGCGAACGAGTGGTACGCGCATCGCGCAGGCCGGGTCGAGCTGTGCAACGTGAAGGTGCCTATCCGAAACCCAGACCGGTGAGCACGCGCCCGCGTGCCCGACGGCTCTACGAGGCTCTCGGCTTCGTAGGCTCGCACGAGGGTATGAAACTGCGCCTCTGAGGCCACCACGGTGCGGAGCTGCCGCTAGGGCCGTTCAACACCCTGCAGAGCTTGTTACCTCCGCTGGTTGTCGCGCACGGACGCCGCGCAGTCGAAGCTCGGTGCTTCGTATGTTGGGCTGATACCGGCGGTGACCGAGTTTGACCACATCTCCATCGTGGTGAGGACGGCCATCGAGGCGGCGTAGTGCACCGCAGCGTCGGACAGTTCGCTGACGTCCTCGGGATGTTGCTCCCGGATCAGCCCCGCTCCCTTGGCGGTCATCGCCCGCAGCGTGTCGTCTGCGAGCGCATTCAAGACGTTCTCGTCGATGAAGGCGTACTGACAGGTGATGTGCCCGAGGAACACATGGATGTAGTCCTCGAGGAACTGCGGGTAGGTGTCTTCGATGTGAGCCGCGAGCGCTCGGCTCTCGGTTCCAGCGTCAAGCTGTGTGGGCGCCGTGGGCTGCGCGGCGACGAGGGCAAGGACAACGAGCGTGAACGTGGGAAGTCGCATGTGCAGCCGGACCATTTCGGGGGAGAAGGAAGTTCCGTGTACTACGGAACAAGATCCTCACAAGTGTCGAATATTTGTCCATTGCGGAGCGTGCGGCCCGATCCCCAGGAGAATGATTGAATCTGGGCCGAGTTCTGTGCCCACCGATCAAGAGCGATTCGCCGGAGATTGAGAATGAAAGTCGATCACGTAACGCCTGTGCTGAACGTCGCCAGCGTGCCGGAGAGCATCGCCTGGTTCGAGGGCCTCGGCTGGGAGCGCAGTTTTACCTGGAACGATGGCGGGATGATCGAGGGGGCTGGAGATTCGAACCAGCACGGGCAGGCCGACTTCGGCGGCATCAGATCCGGGAGTACGACTCTGTTCATGTGTCAGGACGGACAGGGGCAACGCGGTGCGGCCCCGGCCGCGGATCCGCCCTCCGATGACGGGGCTGCCGGGATGTGGATGAGTTGGTGGCTCGATACGCCAGCCGACGTCGACGCGGCCCACCAGCGGGCGGTGGAGCAGGGTGTCGTCGTGACCCTGCCCCCGACGGACGAACCCTGGGGCGTGCGGGAGTGCCGCATCATGCATCCCGACGGGCACGTATTCAGGATCTCGTCAGGTCTCGATCGCGCCTGAGGGGCACCGCCAGCGCGCTACGCACTCGGTCGCAGAACAGCTCCGGAGTTCTCGCTGTTGATCAGCGATCGCAGACGGGGTTCTTCGAAGGCGTACACCAACATCGGCCCGGCGACGCGGAACGCCTGGTCGAGCCAGATTGCCGCTTCCTCCAGATCTCCCAGTTCCGCGTAGGCGGTAGCGATGTCGATGGCTGGCTTGGTGGGGTCGTTCAGCATGCGTTCGAGATTCCAACGGACAAATCGCTCGTAGGGGTGGTCGGCGTCCCGGATCGTTCTAACCGCCGCCGCGCTCGCACCCTCGGCGTTCAGGACAGCCATCGCGTGCTCACGCACCCTGGTTGCGTCGCCGAGTTCGTTGGAGACGCGGGCCAAGCAGCGGTGCCCGAAGTCGTCGCCCGGCGCCAATCGGAGGACGAGTGCGCATTCTGTCGCGGCCTCGTTGAAGCGGGCGGCGCGCAGCAGGAAGTAGCCCGCGTCCGCTCGAACGGTCATTGTTTCAGGGGCCAGATTGATCGCCCGGCGTGCGTGATTCACAGCCGCGTCATGCACACCTTGTATCGACAGCAGGTTGGCCATAGCGATGTGATTCACGGGGTCCCCAGGGCTCAAACGGAGCGCCCGATCGAGCCGCGCCCGCGCCGATGCGAAGCGTCGATCGAAGTGGATCTCGAGCAGGGCCAGGGCACGCTCGGCGACGAACTCGTCGGAGTCCAGGTCTAGGGCAGCCCGGTCGGCAGCGCGTGCGTCGGTCTTGAACGCAGGACCAGCGCCTCGGAAAGCCAGCAGGGCGAGGGCCTCCGCGCGGAAGGCGTGAGCGGACGCGAATCGGGGAGCGTTGGCCGTCACGGCACCCAGGAGCTCCGCGGCGTGCTCCAGGTTGTCTCCCTGATGCATGAGAGCTCGGGCTTCGGTGTACCGAGTCCGGTCGGCGGCCTCCAGTGCGGCGGCATCCAGCGACGTCGCGATCGGCCGTTGACGCGCGCCTTGGCCAACGATCGCTACCGCAATCAACAGGGAGGCCACAGCAGCGGCCGCGAACCACCCGACGCGCCAACGTGAGCCACCGGATTGCTCGTCCACCGTTTCGCAGAGTTGGTAGCCGAGGCGTGGAATCGTTTCGATGGGGTCCGCGTCGTTCGATCCCACTTCGCGAAAGGCAGCGCGGAGTTTGCGCACCGCGGTATTGAGGCCGGCGTCGCGCTCGACGTGCACGTCGGCCGGCCAGAGAGAGTCATGCAGTGCCCTGCGCGAGACCGCGCTCCCAGCGTCGGCAATGAGCGCGCCAAGCAGCGCATTGGGCTTGTCCTGCAGCGTCACGCAGCCGCGGGGACCGCGGAGTTGTCGTGTCCGCGCATCCCATTGGAACTCACCGAACCGAACCGTTGTTCGTGCCATTCGATCAAGCTACCACGGGCTCGAGCCTGAATTCCGGGGTGTTTGAGGGGTGTGACACGCAGTTCAGAAACAGTTCAGATCCGATCGATGGACGCAGTCGGTGTTTGGCCTCTACGTTCGGTCTCGATCAATTTCGACCGCTTCCAACAGCCAGGAGTACAGTGGAATGGACACGCATCGCAGGCAGGCCCGTGTCGAACTCGGTTGGCCCGCACTTGTCGTGGTGGCGGGCGTCGTAGCGTTTGCGATCCCGATCTCGGCGACGTCCGATGGTCCTCTCGATGCGCTGGGCTGGTTGGTTGGTACGTGGCAGGGCGAGTTCCTGCCGCACGGCCCGGATCGAGCGGCTCCGTCGATGACGTTCGACTGGGGGCCCGATCGCGCCTACCTCAACATGACCGGCTACCAGCCCGCGCCCGACGGAGGACTTGTGCCCGAGCACGAGACCGTTTTCGTGTGGGACCCGATCGACGAACGCATCGAGTTCTACGGCACCTACGCCAGTTCGGGGAGTGACATGCTGGAAACCGGGTACGTGGAGGTTCTTGCCAGTGGGGCAGTGCGACTCCACATGGCCGTTCACTACGCCGCGGGCATCCCGATGCCGTTCGGCGCCGGCACCGCGGGCGCCGGCGGCCACACACTCAACTTTCGCCGAACGCTGCGGCCGGATGACGTCGGGCTAGTCGGTACGTTCGTGATCGAACGCGAGACAGGTCGCTGGGAGAACCCGCACCCGCAGCTCGGCATGGACGAGTACCCGTGGTCGCGCCTTTCCGGCGCGAGTGCGGCAATGCCGGGGTGGGCGAGGACACACCTCGAAGAACTGGTGCGCGATGGCGGGCGATGGATCACGAGCAATGCCGCATACACCGGTCCTCAGGAGACGGACGATGAGTATGGGATGGAGTGGACCTCTACGATCGGCGAGCGCGGAGTACGGGGTCGCCTGTTCGGCCTTCGCGATGGCCGCGAGACCAGCACGTATTGGGAATTCCACACCTTCTGGCACCCACAGGAGCGCCGGCTCAGGGCCGAACAGTTCGGCGCGACGGGCGCCTACGGGACGGGGCACATCACGGTCGATGCCGATGGCGTGACTCAGATCGACCAGACGTTCTTCGCTCCAGACGGGTCAAGTTCGATGGTGCGCCATCGATCCGTTGACTCCGACGATGTCCAGGACGGCCAGTCGTTCAACTATGTCGACGGCGAATGGCAGCCGCGCCGCAGCTACGTGTGGCATCGAACGGATCGCGAATAGTCACTCGTTGCGCAGGGACTCCACCGGGTCGACACCCGCTGCCCGACGGGCAGGTAGGAGACAGGCGAGGATCGCCACGGCTACGAATAGCGAAGGGGCGCCTATGAACGTCACCGGGTCGGTCGGAGTTACTCCGTAGAGCGCTCCCGTGATCAGTTGAGAGATCCCCGCTGCCGCGGTGAGGCCGAAGGCGATGCCGATGCCCACCGGCATCAAGCCCTGGCGCAGCACCATCCGACGAACGTCCGGCGTGCGGGCGCCCAGGGCCATACGTATGCCGATCTCGCGCAGACGGCCGTTCACGGTGTAGGCAATGACGCTGTAGATGCCCACCGTGGCCAGACCGAGAGCGACGAGCGCGAAGAACGTGAACAGCGAGATGATGGCCATGTCGCCCGAGAGGTCATCGTGGAGCACCTGCTCCATGGTGCGCACGTCCTCCACCGGGATACCCGGGGCGCCGCCGCGCACTGCAGCGACGATTGCATTGCGATGATCCTCGGCATTGGAACGGACTCGCGTCATCAACGCAAAGTTCGGCACCGGAAACTGATCCAAGCTCACGTAGAGCGCGGGTTCCGGCGGTTGGTCGGCGTCCGGATTGCGCAAGTCGCCAACCACGCCAACGACCCTGAGGGCCGGCCAAGCTTCTCGGTTGACGCGGATCACATCGCCAACGGGGTCGCGGCCGCTCCAGTAGCGCTCGCGCGCCGCCCGATTTACAACCACGACCGGCAGGGACAGCGAGTCGTCGTTCAATTCAATCGCACGCCCGGACTCAAGAGGCACCCGGGTAACGTCGAGGAATCCAGAACTCACGCGGGTGAGTGTTGAACGCGGTGTGTCGGCTTCCGTCGGCTCAGGCATTCCATCGATCAGGTAGGCCACACGCTCCTGTCCTCCGATGAAGGGGCGGCGGCTCACAACCGCAGCGGAATCCACTCCCGGCACGTCACCTGCCGCCCGGACGATCTCGGTATGTAGCGCGCGAAGCTCGGAATCTTCCGCGGCCGAGTCGGTATCCCGAGTGTCCAGCCACATGGTCAACGTCGAGCTGGGATCGAAGCCAGGCTCGATGCTCACGAGCGCGATTACGCTCCGCACGGCCAGACTCGAGACGATTAGTAGAGTGAGCGCCAGGGTGACCTGGCCTACCACCAGGAGGTCGCGCAGGCGACGCTGCCGCGGCCCGGACGACTGGCCGCGCACGCCCTCGCCCAACCGGGCGCGCAGGTCGCTCCGCGAACCGCGTAGCGCGGGAAGTAGGGCGAAGACGAGTGGTGTGGCGAGCGCGAGAGCTGCAGCGAATATCGTCATGGCAGGGTCGATCCGCAGCTCCAGGAACAACTCCGCGCGGCCGCGCGTAACGGCAACCAGCCAGAGAAACGTTCCTCGTGCTACCAGAAGTCCGGTTCCGGCGGCCAGACTTGCGAGCATCGCGCCCTCCACCAGGAGTTGCCGGACTACCCGCGTGCGACTGGCGCCCATCGCCATGCGTACCGCGATTTCCCGATCGCGCACAGCGCCCCGCGCCATCGTCAGGTTTGCGACGTTGACGCATGCAATGAGCAAGACGAAGACCACCGCCATGGCCATCAGGGAGAGGGCCACGAGGGCGTTCGGGCCGACGAGAGCTGCCTGCAGGGAGAGAGCTGTCATGCGCCAGCCGTCGTTGGAGGCGGGGTGCTCGCGGCTCAAGATCTCAGCGACCCCCTCGGTTTCCAAAGCGGCCCGCTCGAGCGTGGCGCCAGGAGCGAGCCGAGCGAATACCGACAGGTTGCGATTCGCTCGATCGCTTTCGGCGGCGATTCGGAGGGGACGCCACAATTCGACGCTTCGCAGCCATCCACGACTGACTTCGGGGGCCACAATTCCGACGACCACATGTGGAGAGCCGGCTACCTGAACGGTGCTGCCGACCATCGGTTCGCCGCCGAATCGGCGTTCCCAGGCCCCATGTGAGAGCAGTACGACGGCCGCTTCGGAGGCATGCTCCTCGGCGAGGAAGGTGCGCCCGGCGTGCAGCGGCAGTCCCGTGACGGCGAAGAAGTCCTCGTTGATCACCATCGTGGCAACCCGGGTCACCCCGCCGTCCGCGTCCAGCGTGGTGACGTCGCGGTCGAAGGCAGCTACCCCGGCAACCGAGTCGACCTGTTCGGCGATATCGAGCAAGTCGGGCGCGGATACGCCGGCGCGGAAGATGTTGCGGCTCGGATTGTCCGCGCGAATCGCGATCAGCGATGCCTGATCCGCAAAGGGAATCGGGATGAAGATCATGGTTCGGCCCAACGAAAAGATCGTCGAGTTCACGCCGATCGCGAGGCCAAGAGTGAGGATCACCACTACAGCAAAGCCTGGGTCCCGTCGGATCCCGCGCAACGCGTAGGCAATGTCCTTGCCCCACCCGGCGCCGGGGGCGGCCCCACCGGGGACCTGTCGCTCCGGCCCCTCCTTTCCTGTGAAACGCGCCCGGATTCCGGCGGCCACGGCACGTACAGTCGCCACGAGGGCGAAGCGGGTTGCTGCCAGGCGCGAGCGCCCCGCGGCCTCCCGGAACAGATCTTCGAAGAGTTCACGCATGTCTTCGCCGCGCAACGATCGCAGGCGAGGGGGGAGAGTCCAGACACCGACCGCGAAGAGTCGGCGGGCCGCGCGCGGGACAACGAGTTCCGCCTCGTGCCGGTTCATCGTGACTCTCCGGTTGGCGGAATCAGGTCCTTCTGCGACGCCGCAGAGACCAGCGAACGCATGCGTTCTGCATCAGCGCTCAACACCTGTCGGCCCAGATCAGTTAGTTCGTAGTACCGCCGGATCCGTGCCGAGTCCGGTGCCGGTCTGCGTTCACCGTCACGAACAAGCCCCTCGTCGATCATTCGCTGCATGCCGCGGTACAGATTCGCGGGGTCCACGATGACCGTGCCCTCCGAGTGCTCACGGATGGCCTTTACCAGCCCGTAGCCATGCAGGGGCGCGTCCAGCAGAGCAAACAGGACACGGAAGTCACGCTCGCTGAGCGGCAAGTGGCTAGACGCTTCGTCGGACGGTGCCATGGGACCATCTTCGGTGCGGGAAATTAATAATTGTTGTCTAACATATATGTACGGTGACAACAGTAAAGGGTTTCACCACATTTCCGACCCGGTTGTGAGCGCGCTGCGAACAGGATGTCAGTGTCGGTTTGTCCCGGGACGCAACCATCCGTGCGGTGCGATCGTTCTTTCCCTTGAACTTCTAGGGAAGATTTGTTCTACTTCTCTAGTAATTCTAGGGGAGTGGAGATGACCGGAACACACGAGATTCTGAAGGGGACACTTGACCTCCTCGTCATGCGGACGTTGGCCATCGAGCCGATGCATGGCTGGGGCATCGCTGAGCGGTTGCGTGAGATGTCCGCGGCCGCCTTCGACGTGAACGATGGATCGCTCTACCCAGCGTTGCAGCGACTCAAGTCACGAGGCTGGATTCGGGCCGACTGGCAGCGGACGCCAAACAACCGTCGGGCCCGTTACTACGAGCTAACGGGCGCTGGGAAGTCTCAGCTGGATATCGAGCGCGCGCGGTGGCGCGCCTCGGTGGAAGCGGTGGACCGAGTCTTGGACTTCAGTTGGGATGAACGCGCGTGATGCGACTGAGCGGATGGTTACGGGGCGTCGGGGAGCGTGCGCTACAGCTTCTCTCCGGAAGGCGCCGCAGGCGTGAGCTGGACGATGAGATGGCGTTTCATCTCGAACAGCTCGAACAACGGTATCGGCGCCAGGGACTCTCTCCGGAAGCTGCTCGGAAACGCGCTGAGATCCAATTTGGCAGACCCTCGAAGGTGCGTGAAGAAGTCCGTGATGCCACTGGGGTTCGGCCGATACTCGATTTTGCGACGGATCTACGACACGCTGTCCGGGTATTGCGGCGTCGGCCGGCACACACCGCGACGGCAGTGCTCTCGCTCGCGATTGGCATCGGAACTCTGACGGCTCTGCTGACGGTCGTGGACGGTGTGGTTCTTCGGCCGCTTCCGTTTCCGGAGCCGGAGCAGCTATTCGTTCTCTGGGGCACCGTCGAAGGCGAGGACACTCGATTCGGCAACGCCAGCGCGCCGGACCTGGAGGACTGGCGACGTTCGAGTTCCAGTTGGACCGGAGTGGCCGCGTTCAACTCCGAACGCGTCGAGCTCGGCGGGGAGGTCGAGCCCGACCTGGTCCGGATCGGGCGCGTGACGTCGGACTTCTTCGCGACGCTAGGGGCGCGAACCGTCGCGGGCAGGCTCCCGACAGCAGGTGAGTTCGCTGCCGATGGTCGGGTCGCCTTGGTCGAGGAGGGCGCGTGGCGCCGTCGGTTCGCTGCAGATGCGGCCGCGATCGGGAGTACGGTTCGCCTGGGCGAGAACGTATACACGCTCGTCGGTGTCGTAGAGGGCGCCTCGTTGAGGTTCCCAAGTGACACGGAGTTCTGGGTGCCGATCGAGGCAGGCGCTCATCGCGGATCGCGGTCGCTCACGGCTATCGGTCGGCTTCACTCGAATACGCTCCCGGCGGTCGCGCAAGATGAGATGAACACCATTGCCGCGAGGTTGGCGGCAGCCCACCCCGACAGCAACGCGGATCGCAGCGTTCGGCTCATCAGCCTGCATGAGCACGTGACGGGTGGCTCGCGAGCCGTCCTCTCTCTTTTCCTGGGTGCCGCCGCTCTGGTCTTCCTGGTGACTGCCGCCAACACGGCCCACCTGACCCACGCGGTCTCTGCTGAGCGCGCTACGGAGATGGCAGTCAGACGTGCGCTTGGCGCTGGTCGGGGCCGTCTACTCCGCTACCTCATGACAGAGAGCCTGGTGCTCGGGGCGCTTGGTGCACTGTTAGGAGTGGCGCTGTGCGCGATCTTCATTCGTGTGGGGTCCGGGGCGCAGGGCCTCCCGTTGCCGCGACTCGATACCCTCGGCCTCTCCCTGGCTACCGCCGTCGCGGCGGTCGTGCTCGCGGTTGCGGCGGCAGTCATCGTCGGGGTTGGGCCAGCAATGCGCGGCTCGACTCAAGGGGTCGCTACTTTTTCATCGACAGGCAAGAGCGGATCTTCCCGACGCTCCGGGACGCTGCTCGTGGGGCAGATGGCAGTCACATTCGTTCTGCTGTTCGGCGCCGCGGTTTTGCTCCGTAGCCTGTGGGCGTTGGAGCGTGTCGATCCAGGTCTGGATTCGACCGGCGTGGCGACGTTCAGGCTGACCCTCCCGGGATCGAGGTACGCCGGCGGGGCGGAGGTCATGCGGCTGCACGCGGCGCTCGACGGCGGACTGCGATCGTTGCCGGGTGTAACGGCAGTCGGGGCCACGGCCGTATTGCCGTTCGGCAACGGCAGTCTCGGAGATCGGTACGCAGTCGATGGCAGATCGATCGAGCCTGACTCGCCATCGGCGCAGCTGCGCGGCGTGCTGGGAGACTATTTCGAGGCCGTTGGTATCCCGATCTTGGAGGGCACTCGGTTCCAATCCGGTGACTCCTTCGACACGCCCCCGGTGGCGATCGTCAACCAAACGCTGGCGAGTGCCGCCTGGCCTGGCCAGTCGCCCGTTGGCAAGACGATCATTCATTTTGGCGCCGAGCGCCGCGTTGTCGGCGTGACGGGAGACGTGCGCGGGGCCGGCCTCAGTCGGATGCCGCTGCCCACGGTCTACGTTCCGTTCCTGCAGCGACCGACGCGATTCATGAGCTACGTGGTCGACAGCGAGCGGCCGGCGGATACCACTCTCGCGTTGGTCCGCGACGTCGTGCACGAGATCGATCCGCAACTACCTCTTGAGGCGGTCGCGACCCTGGATGACCATCTGCAACGGTCGCTGGGGAGCTACCGGCTCCGAGCCGGTTTTCTGGCAGTCCTAGGCGCAATCGCGCTCGTGCTGGCCGGCGTGGGGATCTATGGGTTGAGCGCTCACCTGGTGGCCGGACAGCGGTATGAGATCGGGGTCCGCATGGCGCTGGGGGCTAGTCGACGTCGCGTGCTGCGTGAGTTGATGTTCCAAGGGCTCGGGCGCGTCGCGCTGGGGATCACCCTGGGAGCCCTGGGCGCTGTTTGGGTAGGACGCTGGTTGTCCGCCTTCGCCTACGAGGTCTCCGGCACCGATCCCTTGGCTCTGGCGTTGGCCGCCGGAGCTCTCACGATGGCTGGCCTGCTCGGTTGCTGGCGCCCTGGACGCCGTGCAACTCGGGTGAGTCCCGTGGAAGCGCTACGGCCAGACTAGCCGCGCGGGGGGCGAGTGTGCTCTGCGAGGTGCCGCCTACCCAGGTAGCCGCGCCAGCCGGGGCTTCGCCGCTATAGAATCGCCCCTCCTGCAACCGCATCTGGGGAGATCGTATGAGGCGCTTCATAGTCGTTGTTTCCATTGGACTGATTGCGCTGGCGGCAGTGCCTGCGCCGGGCCTGTCTCAGGAGCAAGACGAGTCGTACGACTACTTCGCATTCGATCGCCAGATGGTGCAGAACGGTGTTCAGGCCATTCTGATGTGCAACGGGCTTTTCACCTCGAACCGCACGATCGAGCAGGTTTTTGCCCAGGAGCTCGCCTACCTGGCACCGCCGCGGTTCAGCGGGCCTGTGGGAACGCCGCGAGGCGGTGACTATGAGGTCGACTGGGATCGCCAGGCTGTAGCCGTTGGCGCCCCGGGCGGCACGCCCGTGATGCGTGCGGCGTTTCGCGATGGACTCGGCTGCGTGATCCTGGCGCCCGATCAGACGTTCGAGGATATCGACGCGCTGCCGGCGTTGGAACTTCCGGACGCTCCGGGCGATGCGGCCACCATGGCGTGGCCGGATGGTGACCTCACTCCGGAGGTCCCGCTTCCGTCCGATGTAGACGGGTCGGCGCTCGCAGCGGTGTCGGACTGGGCGTTCGAGCGGCCGTCGCCGGAGCAGGACACCCTGAGCCTCCTCGTCGTTCACCGCGGCAATATCGTGCTCGAGCGATACGCCGATGGCGTGGACATGACCACCCGGACCCGTACCTGGTCGACTGCCAAGAGCATCGCGGTCACGCTGATCGGCATGCTCGCGGACGATGGGTACCTGGACCTCGACGCCCCTCTCGGATTCGACTGGCTACCGGCAACGCGCCAGCCGGAGGACGATCCACGCAACGCGATCACGCTCCGCCATGCGCTCAACATGGAGAGCGGTCTCTACACCGTGGACAGTCGCGGGATGGAGTATGCCACCGGCTCCGGCCTCGCCTACTGGGCGGGTGCATCATCGGTGAACGGAGCCCGCGATCGGGGGCTGATTCATCAGCCCGGTACGTTCTGGGACTACGAGAACTACGACACTCTGCTCGCCGTCTACGCGATGAAGCAGGTGATCGGCGATCCCCAGGAGTACCTGGAGTTCCCACGCCGCGCTCTCTTCGACCGGATCGGGATGCGAAGCACGTTGGCCAGTGTCGACCGGTTCGGTGACTTCATCTTCAGCAGCCAGGTCTACACAAATGCTCGCGACCTGGCGCGCTTCGGGTTGCTCTACCTCAACGGTGGAACATGGAACGGGGAGCGACTTCTCTCCGAGGAGTGGATCGAGTTCACCCGCACGCCGGCGCCGTCCACGGCCGAGAACGGCAACTTCTATGGTGGACAGTGGTGGCTCGTTCCTGATGATCGAGATGACGTGCCCACGGATGCCTACTCGACTGCGGGGAATCGCGGCCAGTTCGTGATCGTAGTCCCTTCGCATGACCTTGTGATCGTGCGACGCGGCCTCGATTGGGGCAGACAGGGGTTCAATCGCTGGGACCTCGTGCGCGAGGTACTGAAGGCGTTCCCTGCGGTTTCCGACTAAGCGTTGCGCGTGGACGGGATCGCAGCCACGAGGCCGACGGTCGCGATGGCGGAAGTAGCAGCGCCGTAGACGAACGGTGCGGCTGGTCCATAGGCGGCCCATAACGCACCGGCAACCAAACTCGCGGCCAGCGCGCCCAGTCCGCTTACCAGTTGGTAGTTGCCCATCGCACCCGCGAGGCCGTCGTGCGGAGCGAGATCCGCCACCAGCGCTCGGCCTGCCCCACCAAACGCTCCGGCGTACGCACCATAGAGGGGCAGAAGAATGGCGGCCCAGAAGTAGGAGTCGGCGATTGCGAACCCCGCGTAGACGAGCGTCGAAGCGACCAGTCCCGTGAGGAGGACGCGGCGCCGTCCGATGCGATCCGATAGTTTGCCGGCCGGCGACGCGATCAGCGCGTAGGCGACGTTGAAGCCGACATAGAGGAGGATCACGCCCGTCGGCGACCAGCCGAGATCCCGGGCACGAAGGAGCAAGAACGCGTTGCTCGAGTTGCCCACGGCGAAGATCGCCATCACCACCAGGAAGCGTCTCAAGTCGCGCGGGGCCGCTGAATGGACGCGTGGTGTGACAGGTGGTGGGTCGCGCTGCGGCTCGCGTACCGCTGAGAGAAGCAGCACACCGAGCGCAGCCGGCGCCGTCGCGAGCAGGAAAAGCGACGTGTAGCTCATGCCGAGAGTGAGCAACCCCAGTCCGATCAGCGGCCCGGCCACCGCACCGAGCGTATCCGTGCCCTTGTGCCACCCATAGGCTGCCCCACGTTGATCGGCGGCCGTTGAATCCGAGATCAATCCGTCCCGGGCAGGGCCGCGGATCCCTTTCCCCGTGCGGTCGATGAGTCGGGCGGCGAGCACTCCGTGCCACGACGCGGTGACGGCAAGCAGCGGCTTGGCCAGGGCTGCAAGACCGTAGCCGACGTACACGAAGGGGAGCCGGCGGGGCGCCCGATCGGCGAGACGCCCGGAGACTCCCTTCATCACGCTCGCAGTGGCCTCGGCGATGCCCTCGACGATCCCGACTACGCCGACTGGAGCCAACAGCACCTCGGTGAGGTACAGCGGGATTACTGGATACAGCATCTCGCTGCTGGTGTCGGTGAGAAAACTCACGCCGCCCAACACACGAACATTGCGCGAGACCCGAACCGATGGCTGGTCGACTTCGTTCTCAGCAGCAGTCACGCGAGGCACGAGCTAGACCGGATCAGTCGGGTTCCGCGGCCGCCCTGTAGAGCCACCAGGACAGGCCAACGAGTACAGCGAGTCCGGGCCATCCGCCGATCGGTGGGGCGGGGAACACCTCGAACATGGTCGGCGAGAAGAAAGCCGACCATCCTGCGAGCGCGATCGGGAGAGCTAGCAGGATCCCCACCAACGCTTCGCCCGTGATCAAGCCCGAAGCGAGAAGTAGACCGCGTAGGGAGTGCCCCTCGCCTTCGCGCGGGGTCTTGCGCTGAGCAGCCCACCAGATCAAGCCGCCGATGAAGATGGACGTCGACAGTTCGAGCGGGAGGTAGATGCCGACGGCGACGGCGAGCACCGGGGCGCGGAAGGTGGAGCCGCGTGCTTCCAGAACCTTGTCGTAGGCGATGATAGCGACGGCTATCAGCCCACCAAGGATCACCATCATCCAGGGAAGGCCTCCCTGGAAGACGCCTGTCGCCACGGATGCCATCAGCGTGGCCTGCGGGGCGGTGAGCGAGTCAGGTTGTTCGAGCGTCGGCGCTCCAATCCCGTAGCGTGCTTGCAGCAAGTAAAGAACCGGGGCCATCACGAGCGCAGACGAAAGGACGCCCACGAGTTCCATGATCTGCTGCCGCCATGGCGTGGCGCCGACGATGTGGCCGGCTTTCAGGTCCTGCATGGTGTCGCCGGAGATCGCAGCCGCACAAGCGACCATGGCCCCTACGAACAGCGCGGCGGCCGGGCCGGCCGGATTGTCGGCTCCAGTGAGCAGCAAGAGCAACCCTGCGGCGAACAGCAGAGTAGAGATGGTCACGCCCGAGATCGGGTTGTTCGACGAGCCCACCAGTCCAGCCATGTAGCCGGCGATCGCAGCAAAGAAGAACCCTGCGCACAACATCACGACGGCCAGGAACGCAGCCACACCGATGTTGTCCAGAACCAGCTGGTAGAGCGCGAACATGGGAACCACGCCGAGTGCGGTGGCGATGAGCACAGGGCTCATCGGCGCGTCCTGCTCGGTGCGCGGGACGCTCGCTCCGCCCTTCGCACGACCGGCCCGGTATGCCGCCATGCCGGAAGCGATGCCGCGGCGCACGGGCTCGAGCAGGTTGATAAGCGCCCACAGGCCGCCAACCACCATCGCTCCTACTCCGAGATAGCGAATCTGGGTCGACCAGATCGTCCCCGCGGCGCTGACGACGTCGCCATCCGGGAGGCCCGTCGTCCATACGTAAATGGGGATTGCGACGAGCCAGGCTAGCGCTCCGCCTGCGAAGACCGACACGGCGATGTTGAGGCCGACGATGTAGCCCACGGCGACAAGCGCTGGCGACAGGTTGATGCCCACTACCCAGATGGTGCCGAGCAATCGCGTTCCCCATTCGAGCGGGTTGCTCCAGAGTCCCATTCCGGTTTCGCCGAACTTCATTAGGCCGCCCGCCAGGCCGGCGAGTCCGAGCGTACGGAAGTTACGGCGCTGAACGGATTCATCCTGCTTGGTGTCAGCGAGGTCGCCCGCGGCTTCCAGATCCTTGCCGCGCGCGATGCCACCGGTTTTCAGCACCTCTGCCGTCGCCACCCCCTCGGGGAACCTCAGGTCTTCCTCGACAACGAGGGCTCGTCGCAGGGGAATCGTGAACAGAACGCCGATAACACCGCCAACGCCGGCGATGGCGGTGACCTGCCAGTAGTCGAACTGAGCCCAGTGCCCCATGAGCACTAGCGCCGGAATCGTGAAGATCACGCCGGCCGCGAGCGACTCACCGGCCGACGCCGCGGTCTGAACCAGATTGTTCTCGAGGATGTTCGAGCTGCGGAATGCGCGGAGCACGGCCATCGACATCACTGCTGCGGGAATCGACGCGGAAACGGTCATTCCGGCAAACAGGCCCAGGTAGGCGTTCGCGCCGCCGAGAAGTACGGACAGCATGATGCCCAGGAGTATCGCCTTGACGGTGATCTCGGGCAGAGTGACCGACGCGGGAACGACGGGCTGATGCTTGCGACGACGCGGTTCGGACTCGTTCAATGGCGCACCCCGGTTTGGTCAGGTGCGGGCGACGCTACTCGATAGCACGTCCTGCGTGCAAGAGGCTCCTAGCTGCCGAGCCCCTCGAGAAAGGTGCCGAGGACGTCTGCAAGCGTCGCACTGATCTCATACACGGCACGCTGCTCGCCGATCAGAGCGTACGTGCTAGTGGCCGTCGCCCCGTCGCCATCGACTTCCGCGCCGATCCGGACATCGGCCACAATACCGTTGCCGTCGCGCGCGATCACATGGAAGCGCGGAGATGCGAGGCCGAACTCGTCCAGGTCAGGCGCCGCGTCGCTCCACTCGCGAACGACGGACACCATGCTCAGGTAGTTGAGGTCCCACAGGATGTCCGCGACGTCGTTGTCGCCAAGATCGCCGCCCTCGAGCGTCCAGCTCTCGTCGCCGCGCGTGAATCGCGTCTGAGTGCCGTCCGGCCCTGTGACGTCGAGGCTTTCCAGCGTGTCGGGTGTGAATTCCACTAGCGTCTTGTCGCGGATATCGAAGAGGTCGACGAGCACGGCATCAAGTTCAGCCGCTGCCACCAGGAAGGCCGCGTCGCCGCCGGCGGGCGTCATTGCGATCACCTCGGTCGGTTCAGAGCCCTCGTCGTCGCCGGGTTGGGTTGAGCGACTGCCCACCGCGATCGTCATCGTCTCGGCAATGGGCTCGGCATCGGCCCCGGCGTCACGGAGTCCCACACGGATCGTCGCAGTGGACGCATTGCCCGCGCTGCCGAAATCGTCGGCGCGTAGGCCTACGAGGCCACTAAGAAGCCTCGAGACCGCCGCGGCGTCTGCTTGGGCGGCGCTTGGCTGCGTGATGGACCACTCGGTGCCCATTCGCGCCACTTGCAGAGTGGATTGCCCGGGTCGTTCGATCGTGATCTCGGCAACTCGCTGTCGATCGACCGGAACAACCTGTCGATTGCGCAAGGCGGCGGCATCGGACGGGAAATCGTCGAGGAGATCAGTCGCGACAACGAACACCGAGTCTCCGCCTTCGCGCATTGCGTAGAAGCCTTCGGGGTCGGTGGATTCGCCGCCGATCCGCAGGGCGAATGAAGAGTCGTCTGCGCCGCGGAAGGTCGCGATCATGTACGGCTCGTTGAGGCCGAATTCCTCGAGCGAACCATCGGCAACAGCATCGCTCGCAAACGCTGCGGCATCGGCGGAACTGACGGCGCGCAGCATCGAGTCAACCGCGCTGGCGTCGGCGCGCCCGGCGAACGGGGCCTCTGCGCTCCAGCCACCGTCCTCGCGGTTGAGCGCGGCGGTCAGATCGGTGCTCTCGAGCTCCACCCGGTTGATCGTGGTGCTGTCGAAGGTCATCACGCTTCTGTCGCGGAGATCAAAGAGGCTCTTGTTCAGGCTGTTGCGCAAAGCCGCCGGGCCGGCATACACCGTGCCCGAATCGTCCACCGCCGCGTAGGCGCTGCCACCGACCGGTGTCTCGTTGCCGATGTGGATCTCGAGTGATTCCAGGTCACCACGCTCGATCACAAGGGAGATGAACGGCGTGTCCAACCCGAAAGGCTCCAGGTCCTCGGCGCCTTCCACGATGATGCGCTGTTGCTGTGCCGTGACGGCAGCCTCAACGAGGGCATCGAGCGCATTGGCGTCGGCTGGCACCGAAGCGGGCGCGGTGATCTGCCAGTCCGCTTCTTGTTTCGTCGCCGTGACGGTCCCGTCCTCCGTGGTCAGCGTCAGCCCCGTAACCTCGTCGCCTTCGAAGAGCACAAGCAGGCCATCGACGCGTTCCGCTTCTTCCCGCGCCTCGCGGCCCCGGATCTCGTAGAAGTAGACGAAGGCCGAGATCGCCACCAGCGCGAGGGCCATGAGGACGGTGTTGCGTGTCTGCATGAGTCCCTACCGGTTACGTCGGCCGAGGAAGACGAACATTCCGCCGAAGAGGACGAGTTCCGGCAGCAGAAGTACCGTGAGGTAGAAGACCGCCGTGCTCTCTTGCTGGGTGAGCATCACGCTCGAAGATCGTGTCTGTCGCGGTCGGATCGAGATCATCTCTTCTTCGCCCGCGAGCCAGGTCACGGCGTTCAGGAAGAGGTCCCTGTTGAAGAAGTTGCCGATGTAGCGGTTGTTGGCCCACTCGGAGTCGCCCACGATAACGAGACGGCCTTCAAGATCGAGCGGGGCCTCGGCACCTGCTGCGAGGTCAGCCTGGACCACCTCTGCGTCCGCCGGTGCGGATGCAACCGCTGATGCCGTCCACTGCAGTGCGTCGCGCCCGATGGTTGCAGCCGCAGCGACCACGATCGGACCCGCCAGGTCGCCCTCGTCTTCCTGCACCTCGCCGCTCTCGAAGAGACGTTGTATGTCCGTCTCGCCCCATGAGTTGGGGCTAGCACTCGTGCGCGCGAGTTCCTGCAGATCGATGCCTGCGGGCGCTTCGGCCGACAGAGTGATCGAACGCGCCATGTTGAAGATCGTGCGCTCGCTGAACCCCGCCGTGATCGGGTGTGTGCCGTAGTCCGTGATGATCGGTTCGACCCCGAGTTGAGCTCCGGCGAAGAGCTGCACGAACTGCTCGATGACGATGTCGTCACCGAGAGTGACGCCTCGACTGGCGAGTAGAGGACGGAACTCGTCGCCACGCTGAGGGTCGACCATCATGAGGGTCTTGCCACCGCGTGCGATGAACCGGTCGATTGCCGCGATCTCCTGCTCCAGGACCGGCCGCTCAGGTGCCACGACCATGAGCAGATCTGCGTCGGCAGGCACGTCGGGAAGTCCGGCGAGAGCAAGTGGGCGAACGTCATAGCCCTCATTCTCGAGAGCGGACGCCGCAATCCCCATGCCGCCCACGTTGGACGAATCGGTGATATCGGGCTCCCCGTGACCGGTCAGGTAATAGATCACCCGACGCTGAGCAGCCGTGAGCCTCATCAGCGTGTTGGTGAGCTGTTCCTCGGACACCTCTGTGATCCGAGTGATGTCTTCGCCGGCGGCGATATGAAGAGTGCCGTACTGCGAGATTTCGTATTGCTCGGCGAGTTCCGGGCGCTTGTCAGGATCGACCATCTCGAAGTCGAAGAGCGCTGAAGCGGCCCGATAGCTTTCGAGTAGATCGCCGGTCGCGCCTCCCTCGCCTTCGCGATAGAAGCCGGTGACCATCACCTCTCCGTCGAGCGACTCCAGCAGCTGCACGGTTTGGGGCGCCAGGGAGAAGATCCCTTCCTCGGTTAGATCGACGCGCCACTCGCGCTGTGCGGCGACGTAGTTCACGGCCACGATCACGCCGAGCGTCAGGAGCGTGTACACGACGGCGTTCGTGCCGTACTTGGCCTGACGACCGCTCACGGTGTCGCGCAGTGTGTCCACGTGAGTGAACAGGTAGAGGCCCAGCATCATGCCGCCCAGAATTACGTGGGCGAGCACATAGAACGACGTCCACGTGCCGGTGATCGAACCGGCCAGGACGCCGAAGATCAGCACAATCAGGCCAAGCGGGCCGAAGGTTCTGTAGGTCTTCATGTCTACCTCCAGCGCAGCGATTCGAGGGAGCGCTGCGACAGGAAGATCCCGACGCTGATCAGGCTCAGGTAGTAAACGACGTCTTCGACCTTGATCAGCCCGCGCATCATGTCCGTCGAGTGTTCGGTAATCGACAGGTAGCGAAGAACCGCCCCCATCGACTCACCCACTGCGTCAGCCGGCCAGTTGATCAGCAGCAGCATGAGCAGCATGCCGCCAGCTAGCACGCCCGCGACGATCTGACTGTCCGTCACCGTCGAGGCGAATAAACCGAGAGCGATCGCCGACATTCCCAGCAGAAGGAGTGCCAGGTAACCCGTCAGGATCGGTGCGATCTCTGGATTTCCGAAGTACATGAGGATCGCTGGGTAGGCGAAGGCCAGTCCGAGAAGCACGCAGAGGAACAGCGTGGCGCCGAAGAACTTGCCGAAGGCGATCTCGAGGGTGCTGATCGGCGAGGTGAGTAGCAGTTCGTCGGTGCCCGACGCTCGCTCTTCCGCGAAGAGCCGCATGGTCAGCAGCGGCATCATCAGGATGAAGACGACCGTCATGTTGCCCAGCAGCGGCATCACCACCATGTCGTTGAGACTCAGCTGCTCGAGCATTCCCGGCTGCTGCATGGACGAGTAGATCGCTACGAACCGAGAGAACTGAGCGAGCATGTTCCAGAACATGAAGCCCATGATCAGCAAGAAGCCCGACAGCACGACGTACGCGATCGGCGACAGGAAGTAGGAACGCAACTCTTTCGTTGCGATGGCCCAGACGTTGTTCATTCTTCTTCTCCCGCGTCGGCCGTTGCATCGTCGGGCTCGGCGTGGGTGGATTCAGCCACGGCCTCTTCGTCTGCAACGACGTCGGACGTGGTCACCCGGAGGAATACCTGCTCGAGATCCTCGGTGGCGGTTAGCGAATCGGTCGTATCCTCGGCGACGATCTCGCCGCGGGAGATGATTACGACCTTGTCGCACAGCTGCGTCACCTCGGGAAGGATATGAGTCGAGAGAATCACCGTACGGTCGCTGGACAACCCCTTGATGAGCTTGCGGATACCGATGACCTGCTTGGGATCGAGTCCGATGGTGGGTTCGTCCAGAACGATCACCTCCGGGTCGTGCACAATCGCCTGCGCGATCGCCACCCGCTGCTTGTAGCCGCGCGAGAGCGTGCCCAGCGGCTGATGCGCCACGTCGTCGGTGGCGGTCGCGTGAAGCGCCCGCTCGATAGCGCCCGGCCGGTCGCCGCGGCTCACACCTTTGATGCGAGCTACGAAGTCCAGATACGAGGTGGGCGTCATCTCCGCGTAGAGGGGAGGGGTCTCCGGCAGGTACCCAACACGGCGCCGTACATCGAGCGATTGCTCGAAGACGTCAAACCCAGCTACGCGCGCCGTGCCACTGGAGGCAGGCATGTAGCCGGTGAGAATACGCATGGTCGTGGTCTTGCCCGCGCCGTTGGGTCCCAGGACTCCCAGGATCTGTCCCGGCTCGGCGCTGAAGCTCACGTCCCGTATTGCCGCGTGGTTGCCGTAGAATTTGGTCAGACGGTCGACTTCGATCATCAGACGTTCTTCCACTGTCGGTGGTAGGAGTACGATTACCTGCCGCGATCGCGCACCAAATTCAGCACGTCAATATGCCCGGATATGGGCCGGCGAAACGATGCTAGCAAACCGTTGGTAGAGTTGCATCTGTGAGAGCACTGGGCCTGACTCAGCCGCGCTGGATATTGCCCCTCGGCCTGACCGCCTTGGCCGTGGGTGTGACGTCATTGCCCCGATTCGACGGATCGGATTTGCCGTCGTTTGCCGCCGCGATTCTGATGCTCGCTGCGGCGGGTGCCTGGTATGGAAGCTTCGAGAGCCGCTGGAGCCCTGAGGTTCCGCCCAAGCTCCAGGTCGGAGGCATGGCCGCGGCCGTGCTCCTACTAAGCCTGCTGTACGACCTCCTGGTACAGGCAATCGCTCCGCCAGCCGGGATCGCGACTTTCCTGCTCGGGGTGCAGTTGTCCGCCGCGGCCGCCGCGGTGCTCGTGCTTCTGGCGACTTCCGTCGATTTCGCCCTGCTCGGCCGCGTGCGCGTGGTCCGCTGGTTCTCTGTGTTGCTGGCCGCCGGGTTCGCGTTCACGGTCGCCGTGCGTACGTTCGGCTCGCATGTGCTGAGTGACTCCGCGGTTATCGGCTTTGTGACGGGTCCGCCGGCGACAATCATCCTCAACTCGGGACTCGTGCTGCTCGGATTCTTGGTGCCGCTCGAGTGGCTCGTTCGGATGGAGGTGCGCTCGCGTGTGGCCTCGCTGGCCGGCATGGTCGCGGCCCTGGCGCCGCTCGCCGCGGCTTGGGCCGGCATCGTTGGGCTCTCGGGAGAGTCGCACCAGCATCTGCTCGCCGAGTTTGTAGAACTTGGTGCGGCGCTCGTATTTTCGTTCTGCGTTGTCGTGTTGATTCGTTCGGTCATGGCATTGCCGGGTGCTAGCGCCTTTGAGCGGAAGCTCCGCGAGCTCGATGCTGTTTATGACTTTGGGCTCGCCGCCGGAACGGCATTCGACCACGAGCAACTGCAATCAGCCGTCCTCGAGGCGATGCTTCGGGTTGCGGAGCCTGATGTCGCTTTGATGGTTGAGCCGGATGCACGCGGACGGGGCATGCGGTGCGTGCTCCTGCGTGCGCAAGGCGACATCGAGCACGTCTATCGGTACGGGGCGCGAACTCCGTGGAAGGGCCTCCGGGACAGGTTTGCGGATCGCCGTCCGGTTGTGGTCGTCGATCACCGCAAGGCGCCGCCGGCGGCGCTCGCCAAGGTGTGGGAGCCAGCGGCGGGCAGCTCGGTTGTTGTGCCCGTGATCACCCAGGATGATGTGCTCCGCGCCGTGCTGATCGCCGGCCGGTTCGAGACGCACGCCTTTGACTCCTCCGAGGTTCGAAGCCTCCGCGGCTTCGCGAACCAGGTCGCGTTGGCTCTGGACCACGCGCGGCTGTTGCGCGATACCGTCGAGGCGGAGCGGCGCAAGAAGGAACTTGAGATCGCCCGCGAACTGCAGCTGAACTTGCTGCCCAAGGAGCCGCCGGCGGTGGCGGAACTCGATGTAGCCGCCTACTCCGACCCGGCCACGGAGGTCGGCGGCGACTACTACGACTATCTGACGCTGACGAACGGCAATCCGGCCATCGTCGTGGGCGACGTGGCGGGGCACGGTATGCCGGCCGGCTTGCTGATGGCGACTGCCAAGAGCGCAATTCACACCCAGTCGCAGTCGGAGAACCCGCCGACCGTCCTCATGGAGCGGCTTAGCCGGACGCTGCACCACATGTCGGCTGACAACCAGTTCATGACGCTGGTTTTCGCTGAGCTTGACCTCGAACGCGGCAAGCTCGTGTTCTCGAACGCCGGCCACCACTACCCGCTCCACTATCGAGCATCGTCCGGCGCGATCGAGGAACTCGAGTCGACTGGAATACCCCTCGGATTGCTCCCCGTGCCGCCAGGCCCCTTCGTCGAACGTGATCTCGACCCCGGCGACGTGCTAATCCTTTATTCAGACGGTGTCGTCGAGGCGACGAACCCGGAGGATGAGATGTTCGGTACATCACGTTTGGGGGAAGTCGTCCTTGCGCACCGCGGACGGTCGGCCAAGACTGTTCTTGAGGCAATCTTCGACGCGGTAAATGTCTTCGTGGATGGCGAACCGCTGCACGACGACACCACGGCAGTGGTGGTCAGGGTGCTGACAGCTGAAGAGATGGAGGCGGCAGATGCGGATGCTACGGACCTCGGCTAGAGCAGTAACGGTGGCAGGGTTTGCCGCGGTGCTCACGTTGCCCACCGCCGAAGTTTCGGCACAGGGGCTCTCGGGCCCGGCGGAGGGCGAGTCCATCTCGGCTTGGACCGAACGATGGATGGATGGTCCGGTGTCGCTCATCGCCACCGAAGACGAGAAGTCGCTGTACGGCGATTTCGATTCTGCCCGTCAACGCCTCCAGTTCATTCGCCTGTTCTGGGAGCGCCGCGATACTCAATTCCGCGGGCCCCGCAACGAGTTCCTCGACGAATTCGAGGCGCGCCTCGGCTATGCCGAAGATGAGTTCGGTAGCGACCGTAGTTCCGGTTGGGAAACGGTATTCGGCCAGGTGGTGCTGCTGTTTGGCGAGCCCGCCCGCACGCGTCGTGAAATGGGCCTCCCTGAGGGCTTCTCCGATCGGCCTGCGATTCTCTGGTCTTATGACGATCAACTGCCCGGGATGGAGCCGAACGAGGACCTGCTGTTCGTATTCCGCGCCGGACGTTGGAAACTGATGCCGCCGTACCCGTCTGGCCCAACTGGTGTGCCGGAGTCGATCAGAGCGGGAGAGCGACAATCGAACGTCGGACCAGCGATTCCGGCCGACTATCAGATGTCCGTCAACGAGGCGATCGAAGACTCGCTGATCAATCCGGTCGACTACGACACCATCCGCGACCGCGTCGATACGGCAGTTCAACTCCCGGATGCGCAGATTCCGTTCGCCTGGACCGTGAACACCGACTCGGCGCCGGGTGAACAGGTCGAGGTGACGATCGATTTCACATGGAGGCTCGGCGCGCTGATCTTCCATCTTGTGGACGAACAGTTCGTCACCGACATGGTGGTCGACGTGCAGCTCATGGACGAAGACGACATTGCGGGTACGGTGTCCGAGCGCGTCCGCATCGAGGTTCCGCAGGCCGACATGAACTCCCGGCTGGAGGAGACGGTCACCCGGAAACTGACGTTCGCGGCGCCAGCCGGTACGTACAACCTCGAAATCCTGCTGCTCGATCAACTGCTGGGCTACCGAACGGTCTATCGCGACAACGTTTCGATCGAGCGCCCCTGACGCGCTAGCTCGAGGCGCCGTCGGACGTGCGGCGCGCGTGGTAAATTCCGCGACCGCCGACCATCGTTCACCAGCAGGAGTCGCGAGTGCTCAAGCGTGCCGTCTACGCGCTTGCGGATAGTCCCACGTTCACCGCGTGGGTCAGCCGCTACGGGATGCGATGGGGTTTTGCGCAGCGTTTCATCGCCGGCGAGGCGATCGATGATGTCTGGCCGTCGATCCAAGAACTGCGCGACGAAGGCATGGCCGTCACGCTCGACTATCTGGGCGAGAGCGTCTCCGATGTCGATGCCACCCGCGTAGCAACCGACACCTACTGCGCGATCGTTGAAGAGCTGGGCCGCTGCGACAACGTAGCGTCCGTTTCGCTCAAGCCCACGCAACTCGGACTTTCGATCGGCACCGAGTTGGCGGAACAGAACATCGGACGGATAGTGGCCGCCGCGAAAGAAGCAGGGAACTTCGTTCGCATCGATATGGAGGACAGTCCGACGACCACCGCGACCCTGGACGTGTTCAAGGCACTCCGGGCGCAGTACGACAACCTCGGCGTGGTTGTTCAGACCTACCTCCATCGGACCGCCGCAGACGTGCGCGAACTCAACTCGATCGGCGCTCAGCTACGGCTCTGCAAGGGCGCCTACAAGGAGCCCGAGAGCGTGGCCTACCAGGCCAAGGAAGACGTTGATCGCAACTATCGCGAGCTCGCAGAACTTCTTTTGCAGGAAGGGCACTATCCCGCGTTCGCGACGCACGACGATCGTGGAACGCAATGGGATCGACCGTGACCGGTTCGAATTCCAGATGCTGTACGGCGTGCGGCGCGAGTATCAGCGCGAGATCGCTGCTGCGGGCTACAACGTGAAGATCTATGTGCCCTTCGGCGCAGAGTGGTGTCCGTACTTCATGCGACGCATCGCCGAGCGGCCGGCGAATGCCGTGTTCGTGATGAGGGCTCTGCTGCGGGGCTAGAGTCGCCGCGGACTGCCCGATCAGGCCGGGATGCCGATCGGCTCGCGTTGCGCGAGTGCTTCCCTGGTATGCACCGGGCCTCCCTGGATCTCGCAGGCGCCGAAGCGCGACAGCAGGAGACGGATCTCCGCGTCGATCCAGCTCGACGGAAGTGGTCGTGGCACTGCCACGGAATTCACGTGGAGTGTCTGGCGATCTTCCATGTGGAACTGCCGACGCGTGTCGGGTCTGCCATCAACGTCGAGGAAGATCGCGTGCAGCAGGCCCGAGGGCGCCAGCACGCGGTGGCATTCGCAGGCGTACTGCTGCGCGAGCACGAAGGGCAATTTCGCGAGGATGTTCCAGGCGCAAACGGCCGTGAACGACTCGCCGTCGAACGGAAGCCGCAGTTTGCGAATCGTGTCGTTCGCAAGAGTCAGTGGTGAGATCTCGGCGCCGTCGACCCGGCGCGACTCATGCGCGAAGAGGTCATGGCAGGTGACATCGAACCCCTGTTCCGCCCAGAACTGGATGTTTGCGTTGGTTGTGGGGCCAAGGTCCAGGATCCGCCCCGGCGCACGCTCCGGATCGAGTGCCTTCGTCATGCGCCAGATCAGGTTCGAGGGGTAGGGGCGGTTAGGAAGCAAGTCCTCGCCTGGAGCGGACGCACTAAGGTCGGATTCGCTGAGCGTCGCGTAGTCGCGTCGGCGTAGGTCGCGCTGTGGTTCCGGAGGCTCCGTCACCGCGGAACTCGAGACGTCTGCGTAGTGAAGGAGACTTCGGCGGTGATCGCCGGTTCGAACGCAGCACCATCCGGACGGCGCAACTCCACCGTGAGCGTGTGTTCACCATCAGCCACGCCTCGGAACGTGAACCTCTCGCCGTAACTCTTCATCGCAGGCATCTCGTCGAGACTCAACAACAAGTGCGCGCCATTGCGGCCACGGCTGCCGAGTTCCACACCCTCGGCAGTCACCTGAACCCGAAGATCCGGCCCGGCCACGTTCGCGTCCTCGGTTGGCGCCACGATTTCGATCGTTGGAGTCTGAGGCAGAGCAGGGCCAGCCACGCTCGCAATCAGCGCCAGCCCGCATGCCAGCAGTGTCAATAGGCCCCCGAGATTCATGCCTCGAAGAATAGCTGACCTACCACGCCTACGCCGCCGTTCTCGTTGTGGCGTTGGCCGGCTGCGGTCACGAGTCGCGATCATTCCGTTCGCCCGGGAGTACCAGACGCCAGCGATAGACGCGGTACTCCTCGGTCACCGGGTCCGTACCGACTCCGTAGACGAAGTCACCGAGCCCCACACTCCAGCTATGGCGCGGCGCGCGGCCGGACAGAACTCGCGCACCGGAAGCGTTGTAGATGTCGACGTCACGGCCTCGACCGTCGTCGTCCCAGGGCGGGGTAAACCCATAGACGTGCAAGCGGTCGTGTCCATCCACTCGAAGTTCGGCAACTGCCGCCAAGCGAGGCGGAGGATTCGGTTCCAACTGATCACCGATATTGGGAGCGGTTTGCAGGAGAAGATCGGCCCACGATCTGACAGCCGTGTCGTTGAACTCACGAGGAGCTTCCGCTACCTGAGCTGCCCACAGCGGAGCATCGCGGTCGGAAAGCGCCATGATCTGCGACTCGTTGGACAGCGAGTAGTACACCGCACCACTCTGCGAGACGGCGACCTGGGGGCGGGCCCTGGGGCTGATCGCCAGGTGCATCTCACCGCCGCCTGGGAACCGCGCATCGGGTTCGTTACTGAGGTCGAAAGAGACGATGGGTGTTGACTCTCCTGCGAGGTCGAGGAGCGACGTCACCGAACGTTGACGAGGCAGGCCATCGTCACCGACCTCGAATTCCCCACCGGTCGCGACGAGGAACTCGGTGCTACGCAGCCCGAGGACCCCGAATATCCGTGCAGTGGGCTTGATCTCGTCGACGAGTTCGAAGCTCTCCGTTGACCACACCGTGATCTTTCCGCTGGAAGCCACGTAGAGATGATCTTTCGTTGCCACTGCCGTCCGGGGGCCGTCCATCTCGCCCGGCCCTTCGCCTTCACCACCCACGCTTGCAAGGAAATTGCCATCGATTCCGAAGATCTGTACGCGATGGTTGGTCGGATCCGGCACATAGATCCGGCCGGCGGGATCGACTGTCACGGACGAGATGTATCCGAACAGGGCATTCGGATCGTCGTCGCTGCCAATGACCAGGTCCTCCACCAGTTCGATTCGGCTGTCGGCACGTTGTTCGGCGCTGATTGGCGGATAGACGTGTGTTGGCAGGCCGGGGGGGACGTCGAATTCCCACGCGCGCGGCTCTATGGGCGCGTCGGCGCAGGCAGCCGTCAGCAGTGAGTATGCAGCGATGGTCGCCAGTTTCTTCACGCGCCATGGTCTCCAGGTTAGTGATCATCTCCTCACTACAACCGAAGCGCAGGAGGATTTGCGATCAGCGCGCTGGGGTCGTGGCGACTGGCGTGAGGAGGTCCTGCAGGGCCGTGATTTCCTCGGGGAGGAGGCGGAACGACACCTGGTCGCCTTCGAGCCATTCCTTGATGTCGAATGACTTCCGCATCAGGCTGCCCTCGGAGTGATCCAGCTTGTTGAGCAGGATGTGCACCATTTCGTGGGCTGCCGCGCGAGCCACGACCATCGGGGTGAGTGAAGGGAGATATTCGCCGCACTCTGCAGGAGCGAGATCGTCAATGCTCGGATCGACAGCGACACCGGCCGACAGTGCCTGGGTGCGTGCGCGCGTGGCTTCGCGGCAACGCAGCACCGCCTGCTGGCGGAACCAGAGCGCCTGGCGGTAGAAGACGAAGCAGTTGCGGCCGACACCAGAGTCATCGTGCGGCGCCAGGCCGATCACGTTGGACGGGCCGTGGAACCATCGCGTGCCGTCCGACGCCAGGATCAGGAATCGAAGTTCGTTGTTGCCGAGCTGGCGGCGGGGCGAATCATCGAGCACCCAGCGGATATCGACTCCCGCCTGGGCATGGAAGATCGCGCCGATCTCATCTTGGATCGTGGCCATTTCCGTGTCTGACACGAACTGATGGTCGATGAGGTAGACGATCAGTTCTTGCGTCTGCGCCGCCGCGGGGGCGGCAACGTAGAGCGAGGCAATCAGAGCGGAAGCGAGAGCCAGTCGTAAGATGCGCAAGGAGTTAGGCACGGTCTTCATCTGAGATGGGGGAGTGGGTGCGGCCGGGTCGAATATATCATCGGCGCGGGGCTGTTCGCCCGTCCAGTGCCATCAACTCGTGGGAGACACGCGATGCAAATCGAACCTGAGGCATACGAGATTTTGACGTTCGACTGCTATGGGACGCTGGTGGACTGGGAAACCGGTCTGGGAGATGCGCTCGAGGCGCTCTTTCAGCCGATTGCCGGACCGGTCGACCGCAGCGATCTCCTAGCTCGATTTGCCCGCCACGAGTCAGGCGCGGAGGAAGGCGAGTACCGGAGCTACCGCGACGTTCTTGCGACTGTCGTTGACGGTATCGCCGGGGAATTCGACGCGCGGGTTGATTCCGCACAGCGCGGAATGCTCGCGGACTCGCTGCCCGACTGGCCGGTGTTCCCAGACACGGTGGCCGCGCTGCAGCGGCTCGCTGGCCGGTATCGGCTCGGGATCCTGTCGAACATCGACGACGACTTGTTTGCCGGCACTTCGAAACATCTAGGCGTCGAGTTCGAGCCTGTGGTTACCGCCCAGCAAGTGGGCAGCTACAAGCCGGCGTTGCGCAATTTCGAGACGTTGCTCGAACGCGTGAACGCGCCGGAGGGTCGACTGCTCCACGTAGCCCAGAGCCTGTTCCACGATCTGGCACCTGTCATGCAACTCGGGATCAGCTGCCTATGGGTTGATCGCCGTGGCGGCGAGCAGGGCGGCGCCACTCCCGCTTCCGCGGTCACACCGGAGAATCGGGTGCGAAGCCTTGCGGAAGTCGCGGATCTTCTAGGCTGCTAGGGCGCGTTACCGGACAACGGATACTCCGTCGGGATCCCACACCAGTTGGCGGTCACCGCGGATGCCGTTGTGGATCGCGCCTTCGATGATCTCGACGCCCTTGCTCTGAACGAGGGTCATCAGTGCGGTGAGGTCACGAATCTCGTTGTCGCCGAGGATCTCGCCCGAGATCTGCAACTGCAGCGCGAAGACGTCGCCGTCGTCGGCAGTGACGTGGTAGGCGCAGAGCGCTTCGTCCTGGTCGTCGCCCTCATCGGGGGGATCCCACGAGGGCAGGTCGAGACGAATGCGGAACGACTCTTGCGTCGCCCCGTCAACGAAAATCCACGGCAGTCGTGGGGTCTTTCGCGTCAACCCTCTGTGCCTCGGAAAGTGGTGCGGCGGCCGGCGCGCGTGGTGCGCGCCGGCTCGAATGGCCGCTACCTTACCACTGCCATCAGGTGATGCAGTCCGGTCACGCCGCCCGGAACATCCGGACCATCGTACCGATCGACGGGCGCTTGCCGGACATCAAGAGCGTGAAGCGGAATACCTTGGCTGAGACCCACACAGCGGCGATCGTTGCCAGCACCAGCAGGCCGATCCCGAGCCAGATTTCCCACAGCGGTGGCCGGAGCACATTGATCCGCGCCAGCATCACCAGAGGTGTAGCCGGCGGGAACAAGCTGACGATGCGCGAGATCGTGGCCGCCGGGTTCGTGATCACGTAGAACACGAAGAAGAAGCTCAGCATCACCGGCATCATCAACGGGAAAGCCATCTGCTGGAAGTCTTCCATCGTCGAGCAGGTCGACGCGGCGACCGCGTACAGCACCGAGTAGAAGACATAGCCGAGCAGGAAAAGGATCGTGAAGTAGAACAGCAGACCGGCGTCGAAGAACTCCATGATGTTGAGGTCGCCCATGTCCGAGCCGATCGCCAGCGCCGGCATGATGTAGAGCGAGATCAACATTACGAGGCCGAACCATGCGGCGAGTTGGGTAAGCGCTGTGGAGAGCACGCCCAGAATCTTGCCCGCCATGAACTCCGCGGCTGTAACCGCCCCGAGCACGAGCTCGATGAGTCGTGAAGACTTCTCCTCGATGATCGAATTGCCCATCTGCTGCCCGGCCATCAGCACGGTGATGTAGAGCACCATCGCGAGGATGAACGTTGTGAAGTAGGCACGCTCGAAGCCACCGTCCTCGTCACCCTCGGCCGAAATCGTCGTGGTTTCGAGATCCCAGCTCACGAGCGCGTTCACGCGATCTGTTTCAAGCCCTGATCCGGCCAGATAATTCTCCAGAGCGACTCTTCGCACGCGATTTTCCAGCGTGCCGAGGATCACCAGATTGCCGGTCTCTCGTGCGAGATAGCGGCCACGGATACCCAGTTCCTCATCGGGCTCGATGAGCACGTACCCGTCAATCTCTTCATCCAGCACTGCCTGGCGCATCGACTCGCGCCGCGATTCGTACTCCGACGCAGACAACGTCTCCGAGCCGGATATCGTCAGCGCGAACGACTCGATGGTTTCGAATTCTGCCTGGATCGCGCTGGCCTGTCCTGTACCGACGTCGACGATGGCGATACGAACCTCGTCCACATCCGCCCGCTGAATCAGGCTCCCGATGAAGACCGGCGCGGCCATCAAGACAGGGAAGAGCAGCGTGATGATGACGAACCACTTGTTGCGCACCCGCGCGATGTACTCGCGGCGCGCTACGGCGTAGACCTTCTGGAAGTTCATGACGCCACCTCCTCGACCAGTTCACCGGTTTCGCTAATGGTCACGTCGCCGTGGCCGACGTGGGCCAGGAAGATCTCCTCGATCGATGGCTGTTCCGTTGAGAACGCGTGGAGGTGAACGCGATCAAATAGAGCGCGCGCGATTTGTTGCGTGTCGGCATCGGCTTCAAGTTGTAGCCGTGCCGATCGCCCAGAATCGTGAACCTGGGTGACACCGGGTAAGTTGTCGAGGGAGCCCGGTGCGCCCTCGTACTCGATGGCCAGTGTGTTGCTTCCGGACTGCGCCCGAACCTCCTGGACGCCCCCGCGGAGTACCAGTTCGCCCTGATGGATCAGCGCGATCTCTTCGCACATGGCCTCGACCTGTTCCATTCGGTGGGTCGACAGGATGACCGTGCAGCCGTTGTCACGAAGCTCCAGGATTAGTTCCTTCAGCAGGCGCGTGTTCACCGGATCCAACCCGGTGAACGGTTCGTCAAGGACGACCACCTCCGGCTCGTGGATCACGGACGCCGCGAACTGCACCTTCTGCTGCATGCCCTTCGAGAATTCCTCGGTCGCGGACTTGGCGCGATCGGCCAGTCCCAGACGGTCGAGCCAGTAGGCCGCGCGGCCGTTGGCCTCGCGATGGCTCATGCCGCGAATACTCGCCAGAAAGGCGAGCTGTTCTTGAACCTGCATCTTGGGATACAGGCCGCGTTCCTCGGGGAGATATCCGACGCGGTCACGTACGGCGAGGGGGTCGCTGTTACCGAGCAACTCGATGGAGCCGCTATCGGGGATGTAGACGCCCAGGCACGTTCGGATCGTCGTGGTCTTGCCCGAACCGTTGGGTCCGAGAAGGCCGAAGATACTGCCCGCGGGGATCACGAGGTCGAGTTCCTTCACGGCGCGCACGCCGTCGAACTCCTTAACCAGTTTCTGAGTCCGCACCACCGCGTTGTTATTCATGGGGGCAAAGTAGCGTCAGCCCGTTGGCACCACAAGCCGGCTCCCGATGGGTGGTGACGCCATCCGGTGGGTGGTCGCGAGGTCCCGGTCAGTGGTCGTGCAGCGATCGGCCTGCGGCCGGCTAGCGTGCCCCGGTTTCCCAGGCGAGTTGGAGCGCCAGTGTCCGGGGCGGCCCCAGCGCGAGAACGGACGTGCGGGCGACCTCTACTCGTCGGTTCAGCACATTCTGGGCCGTGAGCGCCACCTCCCACCCGGGCCGGAGGGCCCATCGCACACCTGCGTCCAAGGTGATGCCCGAGGCCAGCGCGATCTCGTTGCGGTCGTCCTCGAACTGTTCACCGGTGGCATGCACCGCCAGATCAGCGGACCAGCTCTGGCCCTGCCAGATGCCAGCGATGGTCGCGCGGTAGTTCGGCACCTGAGGTAGACGGTTCCCAACGGTGGAGACCGGACCGCCGGGGACGTCGGCGTCGATCCGGCTGTCGATGAAGGTAGCGTTGCCCTTGATGGCGAACTCAGACCAGCCGAGGCCAACGCCGAGCTCGACGCCGCGCACCGTGGCTTCGCCCAGATTGGCGCGCTGCCGTAGCACCAGGCTTCCGGCACTGCCGATCGTGGCGTTGATCACGGCATCCTCGAGCTGATTGAGGTAGGCGTGGCCACGCACCGTGATTGAGGCCGAGCCGAGCTGGCTGTCGAACTCCGCGCCTGCCTCGACGCCTCGCAGACGCTCCTGCGTGAGTGAGGCGTTGGCCCGCGTGACGACGTTGCCGACCCGGAACTGCCGATATAACTCGTTGAGCGTCGGAGCCCGGAAGGAGCGGTAGGCTGATGCCCTGAGCGTCCAGTCGGGCGCCGCGTGCCACACGATGCCGGCCCGCGGAGAGACCTCCGTGAGCGAACGCGGATCCGTGTCGTCGTTGGGTTCGTTCGTCCAGCCGTCTACACGTAGGGCGCCCTCCAGCGCGACGTCCCCGCCAATCCACTGTGCCGCCGCGTAGCCGCCGCCGACCCGCTGCCCTCCTCCGGGTGTACGTGTGAATCCGGCAAGGAGCACCTGCTCCTCACTCGTGCCTTCCACACGCCGCCAGTCCGCGCCGGCTCCCAGATTGAGCCCGCTCGACGTCGCTCGCCACCAGTTCCCGGCAAGGACGACGTCGGTCGAGTCGACCCGTTGATCGAGGACGGGGGTCTCCGACTCGCGATCCGCGGCCACGCTCGAGAAGACACTGTCGAACCTCTGGTCGCGGTACGCGCCCGTCAGTTGACCGCCGGAGGTCGGCGCGCCAAATGACCAGCGGCCGTGCACCCCCCAGGCTTCGGTGGAGTTCACTCGCGCGGGTGTGCCATTGCGCCGTGCCTCATCGGTGTAGTCCAGGCCCAGGGTCGCGCCGCCTAGCGTCGCGCGGAGCGCGCCCGTGGCGTGACGACTCCCCACGTTGGTGTCGATGCTTCCGGCGTCTTCGGGTGCTGTGGCGACGTACCCCGAGGTATGGAAGATGTCGACAGCGGCCAGGAGCTTGATATCTCCGCCTGCGCCACCCGTCACGAATCCCGCGCGTTGGGTGCCGAGTTCGCCGAGCGCGGCAGTGCCGGCGGCCTCGAAGTTGAGAGGCGGCTGCCGTGTCCGGAACTGCAACGCACCCGCGAGCGCCTGATTGCCGAACGTCGACGAGGCGCCACCCGGAACCGACTCTGCGCTTTCGATCAGCAGCGGTGGCACTTTCGACCAGGTGACCCAGCCGCCGAGAGCGTCGGTCAACGGAATCCCGTCCACGAGCACGAGGGCGCGACTCGTACCGCTCGGCGCCACACCGCGGAGGTTGAGCCCCTGCGTGGTTGGATGTGCGGCCCTGGCAGGCGTTCGACGGAGCAGCGAGAAGCTTGACTGCCAAACGAGCGCTTCGTCGATGCCCGTGAGCGAATGGCGACGCAGGGTTGAACCCGGAATTACGGCAGCAGGGGCCGCGATATCGGAAATGGCGAACGGCTGGCGGGTTGCGGTTACGGTGACAACCTCTTCGACCTGCGGCTCTTGCCCCGCCGCAGAGCTGGGCGCCAGAAGGATGACGGCGCTGGTTGCACCGATCAGCGCAGAGCGATACGTCCGCGAGCGTTCAGCCAAGGAGTTCGCCCAGGCGGTGCAGATCCACGTTGCCGCCGGATACGACGACCACGACCCGGTTGGCTCCCGCGACGGGGAAGGCACCACCGAGTAAACCGGCGAGCGCTGCCGCGCCTGACGGCTCCACTACGTATTTGGTGCGCTCGAGCAGCAGTCGCATCGCCTCGCGAATCTGGTCATCCGTGACCATCGCCACGGACTCGACGTGCCTCTGCGCGGCGAGCAGGTTGAGATCGCCCACGAATGGCGGCGCCAGGCCTTCGGCGATTGTTTCGACGGTGTCGAGTCGGACGGCCTCTCCCGCCGCCAACGCACGGGTCATCGTGGGGGCACCTTCCGGTTCCGCGCCGAACACCCGGACCGAACTCTCGCTGAGCGCTACTCCGAGACCTCCTGACAGCCCGCCACCACCGATGCCGCAGACGACCGCGTCGACGTCCGCCAGATCCTCGACGATTTCCAGCCCGACCGTGCCGTGGCCGGCGATGAGCATCGGGTCGTCGAACGGGTGGATCATCGTGAGCCCGCGCTCCGCCTGAAGCTCTTCAAGCTTTCCGAACGCCGCGTTAACGTCTCCGTGAAGCACGACCTCTGCGCCATAGCCCCGCGTGGCCGCTACCTTCGAAGCAGGCGCGCCTTCCGGCATCACGAGAGTGGCGTTGATTCCCAATGCCCGCGCCGCGAAGGCAATGCCCTGCGCGTTGTTGCCCGCCGAGATCGTGATGACCCCGGCGGCTTGCTGCTCCGCAGAAAGCGTCGCGAGACGGTTGATCCCACCGCGTGGTTTGAAACAACCGGTGCGCTGCAGGTTCTCGCACTTGAGCCACACCTCCACTCCGGAGATCGCGCTTAGAGTTCGGGAATGCGCCAACGGGGTGCGGTGCAGGTGCGGCGCGATTCGATTCTGCGCCTGCCGCACGTCGTCGACGCTCGGTAGTTGGGATTCATGCATACGTCAGCGAGGCTAGTCCGGGCCGTGGTGCTACGCCAGTCGCCGCAGCGCGCAGACGCTGCAGGCTGGCGGATCAGGCCATATACTCCGGCCCCGGTGAGCGGCCACTGCTTGTTCCAGGAGCACGACGATGTTGAGTGACCTGATTTCCGCGCTGATTCGCGGCGTCACATTCCACGGTTTCGACCAGTTGACGCACTTCCGGCGAGCCCATTCGCCCTTCAGTCCCTGGAAGGCGAAGACGAACGAAGTCGTCGCACAGGCTCAGGCCGAGGCGTCGCGCTACGGTATTACCGCGAAGGTCGATCGCCGCCGCGCCTACCAGGTTGCGCGCTTGCTGGTATCGAATCGGCGTGGGGATCATCTCGCCGATATGGTGAGTGACGCCTACAGCGATTTTTCGCCGCCGTCCGCCGCAACTTTTCACAACGGCCGCCGCAGCTATGGCGATCCGCGTGAACGGCTCGGTGCCTTCCGGGCCCACCCACAGACCTTGGCGTACCTGCTAACACCCGCGAAGCTGGCGCGTCTCGGTGCGGGAGCATCTCCTAAGGGGAAACTCGTCGTCATCGATGATGGCGAGCAGGTTAATCTCGAAACCGTGGCAACGCGTCTGCACGAAGTGCTCGACGGCAAGGCAGGTAGCGGTGACCTGCGGGCCTACGGCGAGATTCTTCTCCGCCTCCACGCCGGCGTTCCCGAGCCCGAGAACGCCGACGCGGACAGCGAGGAAGTCGAAGCGGCAGCCTAGCTGTCGGAGGCTTCCGGCTTCTGGAACTTCAGGAGATAGCGGTCGGCCTTATAGCGTCCGCCAAACTCCGGCTCGAACCCGCTCGTCGAAGCGTCGTCGTCCGGGTTGCGCAGCATGTCCGAGCTCTCGAGGAGCACGAAGCCGCCGGCCGTGAAGTTGTCGATGACGGCCTGCTCGGCGAGACGGTGCGTCTCTTCGTGCCAGCCCTCATGCGGAGTGGCCACGTCCACGACACCTACGATGCCACCGGGCTTCGTGATCGCGAAGAGTTGCTGAACCGTGGCCTCGCGGCCGTCGCCGTAGTCGTCCGCGTCGTGGAAGTTGCGGATCGCGATCGAAACGTCGACGGAATCGGCCGGAACATCAGTGATCCCATCGACCATTTCAACGTTGTCGAGTGACGCGTCGACGATGCGCTGCGCCAGGGCGTCCTTGGACGCGAAGTTGCCTTCGGCGTAGAAGCCCAGGATGGCGTAGACCTGGCCACCGGCGTTGACGCGCGAGAGCAGGTGAGTGTTGTAGCCACCCGAAGCCCAGACGTCAGCGACGGTCATGCCGTCTTGCACGCCAAGGAACTCGTATACGTCGAGGGCCTTGCGGTCGGCGTCCTGTTCGAGCTCAGCGGCCGGCCGCGTCGGATCGGCAAGGACGTCCATCGGCTCTTCTGCGGGCTCTTCCGCCGGCGCCGGAGCTTCGGCCGGAGCCTCTTCTTCGGCGGCGCCGCAGCCGACAGCCACGAGGGCCACCGCGAAGGTGGCGCCCAGGGCGATCAAGCGAAGTTGTTCTTTCAAGATGTTCTCCTCAGGGGATGCAGTAGCACGGTGACCGGCCGAGTAAGCCGCTACTGCAACGGCTTCCGGTATTTGTGGACAAAGCGATAGGTGAAGTATCGATGGATCGGTGCATCTTCGGTGGCTCCGCGCATGCCAGCGCGCTCGCGACCGTCGAAGTCGAAGGTGTCGTCGGCGTTTACGAGAAGATCCGAAGCCTCGACGAACTCGAAGCCGCCGCCGGTGATCTCGGCGCGGGTGAGGTCGTCGTTGATCCGGTGTACCGACTCGTCGCGCTCATCGGTCTTGTTGGTGTAGGCATCGATCACCGCGAACGTGCCGCCTGGCTTCAGGATGCGGAGGAACTCAGGTAGTGCTGCAACGCGATCAGCTGCGAGCCCGAGGTCGTGGTAGCTGCGAACCGTCAGCAGCAGATCGACCGAACCGTCGGCCATCCCGCTGAGGTCACCCGCGGTATCGATGTTCGTGAAACCAAACGGCGCCATCGCTTCTTCGAAGCCCGCGAGTCGCTGGGCATTGCGCTCGGCTTCGCCGCCCGGGACCGCCCGGATGACAGCGCTCACGCGACCCGTCTCGCCGACGATCTGCGCGACCAACGCGGTGTTGTAGCCACCGCCCGGCATGAGGTCAGCAACGTGCATGCCTTCCTCGATGCCGAAGAACTCGTAAACCTCGACTGGCTTGAAGCCTTCGTCGCGGTAGCGGTTGTCATCGCTACGCGCCGGATGATCGAGGATGGCCGGGTCGATCGTGGCCATCTCCTCGACTTCCGCAGGCTCAGCAGCCGGAGCTTCTGCAGCGGGTTCGGGGGTCTCGGCGGCGCAGGCGCCAATCACGAAGAGCAGTGCGAACGCACAAAGGGGAAGCGGACGTAGGGAGCGCATATCCATCCTCGGCAGAAAAGCGAAGGGGAGTGGCAATGACTCGGAAGCGGTCAGCCAGAATTCGATGCGCAAAGGATAGCCGGGCTGGGGCGCGCAGGGTAGGTCTCGATGTAGCAAACTCGGGGGGTACGCTACAAACAGCAGGCTCACGAAAACGCACGAGAAGACAATGGCGATGATCAACGACACCATGACCACAGCCCTGAACGATCAGGTGCGGCGCGAATTCCAGGCTGCTCAGAACTATCTGGCGATGGCCACGCATCTCGACGGCAAGAGCCTCGAGTCACTCGCGGCGTTCTTCTATCGCCAGGCCGACGAGGAGCGCGAGCACGCTATGAAGCTCGTGCAGTACCTCCTCGATGTGGGCCGCAGCCCGTCGATTCCGGCGATCGAATGCCCGCAGGCCGACTTCTGTGGCGCCAAGGAAATTGTGGAGGCATCCCTGGCGCAGGAGCAAAGCGTGACGCAGGCGATCCACGAGCTGGTGGACGAGGCGCTCACCGCCAAGGACCACTCCACCTATCAGTTTCTGCTGTGGTTCGTGGACGAGCAGGTCGAGGAAGAGGCCACGTTCGGCAAGCTGCTCGACATCATCGAGATGTCCGAGAACGTGTTGCAGGTGGAACACTACGTGCGCCACATGAACACCGCCGAGGCTGCCGAAGGTGAGGGCGGCGAGTAGTCGCCTAGTCGCGCCTCGAGTTCATCCACGCCAGCGCACCGGGCGTGAAGGCGATCAATATCGTGCCTAGAAACAGTACGGTGATCGCAGTGGCCGCCGCCTCGGGGATCCCGAGCCTTGTCGCCACCCAAAAGAAGCCGAGCTGTTCCGGACCCATGCTGAAGGTCGGGATGGGAAGCCGTGCGACGAGGAAGGCCAGGGGCACCGCGATCGCCGTCTGAACGAGCGTCACGTCGAGTCCGAGCGCCTGAGCTGCGATCCAGTAGCCCAGAATCGGATAGAAGCCCTCGACGAAAGTGAGCGCGAGGAAGATCCAGAGCTCGCGTGGATGAGCTCGCCAGGCGGCGTAGTCACCGGCGAGTCGCACGAGTCTGCCGGCTAGCCCCTCTGACTCGGGGCGGGCAGCGAATCGCTCGGCGACTGCGAACGAGAGCGGCAGCAGCGCGGTGAGGAGGACAAGGGCACCGATCGCTGCGCCGGCGAGCGCCGTAGCCGACACTTCCATGTCGATTCGCCAGGCCACAAGCATCGCCACGGCGCCCACGCAGAACACGAGGTGCGAGACGGCGCCCAGGGCGCGCTCGAGTGCGACCGAAGCAATGAGCGCTTCCGTGTTCGCTCCTTTGCCTCGGACTGCCGCGATCCGGGCGAGATCGGCGCCGCCCGTAAACGGAATTACGGCGCCGATGAACGAACCGAGGAAATAGCCTCGAACCGCGTCGCCAAACTTCACATCGAAATCGCGCACCCGCAGCAGGCGCCACCACTTGTAGGCCATGAGCACGCGGTCCAGCATGTGCAGCGCAATCACGGCGCCCACCCCGATGATCGACGCGTCCCGTAGGAGGCTCCAGACCTCGCTGGGGTCGGCCCACCAGACGATCGCGCCAACGAAAGCGAGGCTGAGCCCGAGCCGCACGGCTCCGCCCCATGGGCTCCTGGGCGTGGTGCCGGCAGTTTCGGTGTTCTCCGACGATTGCATTTCAGCGGGCCCGACTGCGGCCTGCGAGGGGCCGGGGAACAAGGAGTGGTGCGAGGATAGTAGCGACCAGACTGTCTTTCGTGAAACCACATGAGCGCCGGCGACCAACTGGAGAGTGGTCCCCGGGGAGCACAGAACATGATTTCGCAAGGAAGCGGTCGAAGGGCTAGCGCCGCGATTCTCGCGCTAAGCGTGGCGGTGAGCGCGTGCGGCGGTGGGTCTCCGACCGAGCCGGGCATGGATCTCTCGGACTCCGTGAGTCTCCAGGGGAGCAGCACGCTCGTCTTTCAGGACTCCGGGCGTCTCGGTGACGGGCGCGGCGATGTTGAGCGCCTGGTCCGCGAGACTCTCGCCACGGCCGCAGCCCAAGTCTCGCTGGAACGAGTCACCGTCGTGGTGGCGACGGGCACGGATACCGTGATCCCAGAGCTGGGGTTCGGGGGGCGTGCCGATGCCGGCACTGTTCGCATGGTCTTCAACACCGGTAGCTCGCTCTGGCAGGCGACCCTCGAAGCCGAGTTCCCGCCGCTCCTGGCTCACGAACTGCACCACGTTGCCCGCATCCGAGCTGTCGGGTTCCCTGACCACTTACTTGATGCCCTGGTGCTGGAAGGCCTTGCGGATCAGTTTTCCCGCGAACTCCTCGCAACCCCGGATGCCATCTGGGCCGTCGCTCTCACGGGCTCAGAGCTCGAGCTGTGGTCCCAGCGCGCCGCCGAGAATTACTTCAACACCGACTACAACCACAACGCATGGTTCTTCGGCACCGGGAATCCGCCGCGCTGGGCCGGCTACTCCGTTGGCTACAAGCTCGCCGGCGACTTCCTGAGCGCGAATCCAGGGCGAACGGCCGCTTCTTCCGTCGCCGAACCCTCCGCATCGTTCGTCGGAGGCACACGCCGCTAGCGCTGCGGAGCTTCCTGGACTCTTCGTAAACGACTCCGCGTGGCGGTTCGTATGGATGAACTCGTTCCCCGAGGAGGTACGCGTGCGTCATAGTTCTGCGCAGAACGTCTGGTCGGGCCTTGCCGTAGTCACTCTTGCCGTCACCGCAGGTTGCTCCTCACAGGAAGCGCCACTGCCTGAGGATTCGCTCGCTGGCGAGTTGCAGGTCGAGCGAACCGTGGAGGATGGCGTCGAGGTTGTGCGCAACCTGTCCGGATCCAAGTGGGGAGGTAACGCCACTCTCGCCGTTGAGCTCGAGATCGGTATCGACGAAGGCGACGAGCGCTACATGTTCGGCAATCCGTATCCGTTCTGGATCACGGACGAAGAGATCTTTGTCATGGAGGGCGGCGACGGCATGGTCCGCGTCTACGGGCGCGACGGCGAGCATCGCCGGGATTTCGGGAGTCTCGGCGAGGGGCCAGGAGAGTTCAGCCGCGGGGCCCAGATGACGATGAACACCAGCGGGCAGCTGGCCATCACGATGGGATCGGGCAACTCGGTCCGCACAGCCTTCTACACGCCAGACGGGGAATTCCTCCACGAGTGGAGAACTCAGGGTAATCCTGGCGACAGGACCTATATCGTGCCCGTCAATCCAGTTCCGCTCGATGATTCCGTGTTGACTCGGGTGATGCGGATGCCCGAAGCGGATAGCCTCGACGCCACGGACCGCGAGACGGGATTCGTGCGGTTCGACGGTGACGGCTACATCGGCGAACCGTGGTTCGCTCCCCAGTCGAGCTTCGTACCGGAGACCATGAGCTTTACTTTCAGCGCTCAAGGTCGGGACTTCACTCGGCAACTGCCGGTGCCGTGGACGCCGCGGATGGTCGCCGCTGGCGCATATGACGGATCCATGATCTGGTCGCACGCCGATGCGTACCGCTTCCAGATTGAGCGCCCGGACGGCACTCAGCTAGCGGTTGAGCGCGTGGCGGAACAGATTGCCGTGGATCCGGGTGAGGCCGAATACCAGCGTCGGAGCATGGTAGCGACCATGCGACAACGCACACCGGACTTCGACTGGGACGGCTCCGGAACACCTGACTTCAAGCCGTGGCTGCGCAGCATCATCGCGGATCCGACTGGCCGGATCTGGGTCTCGCGCGAGGGTGTGGCGCGACGGGTGGAGCCGTGTGACGAGGATCCGCTCGCACTGGAGCAGGGTGAACGGCCCGTGCGTTGCTGGGAGACCGAGTCGTTGCTCGACGTCTTCAACAGCGACGGCGAGTTTCTCGGTTCGCTGGAACGCCCGCACGGACTCGTGCTGCTTGGCCCCCTGATCAACGGCACCCACATGGTGGCGGGGTATGAGGACGACTTCGGCGTTGGCAAGGTGCGCGTCTACCGAATTCTGCTTCCGGGCGACAAGATTGAGAGCTAGGCAACACAACGGAGGCTGCGGCATGCGCTTGAATCGAACTGCGCGAGGTTTGGTCCGTGGGGTCGCCGTCGCAGCCGCGCTGCTGGTTGCGGCCTGCGGTGGTTCAGAAGAAGGCCCGACCCTATCCAATGCGAACCAACTCGTGGTCGAGCGCACGTCCGAGGACGGCATTGACGTTGTCCGGAACATCTCCGGATCCAAGTGGGGCGGCAACGCGACGCTCGCGCTGGAACTCGAGATCGGCGTCGACGAAGGCGACGACCGTTACATGCTCGGAAGGCCATTCCCGCTCTTGATGAACGGAGACGAGATCTACGCGCTGGAACGGCAAGACGGAATCGTTCGCGTCTATGGAATGGACGGGCAGCATCGGCGCGATGTCGGTGCTCCGGGACAGGGGCCGGGCGAGCTTGAGAACCCTGGCAGTCTAGGGGTGACTTCGGACGGGCGGCTCGCCGTGACGAGTGGCAATGGCTCGGTTGTCCGAACCGCGTTCTTCTCGCCGGACGGTGACTTCATCGAAGAGTGGCGCACGCGCGAAGCGGGCTCGGACGAGCGCGCCTTCATGACGTCGTTCAACGTGCGCGTTGCCGACGACCACGTCCGCGTGATGGCCCAGCGGATGCCGGAAGAATCCACCAATTTCTGGGACGCCGAGGTGGGCATGGTTGCATTCGACAGCGACGGCGTGGTGCGCGATCCGTGGTTCGCGCCGAAAATGGTTGAGGCTCCTGCGACGTTCACGATCACGTTCGGGGGTCGCACGATCCAACAGCCCACGCCGTGGTCGGCCATGCAGCCGGCCGTGAGCGCGCATCCGGACGGCTCCTTCCTGTGGTCACATCCCGACCACTACCGATTCCATATCGTCGCTGCCGATGGCTCGGAGATAGCAGTGGAGCGCGTCGTCGAACCGGTGCCGGTACAAGCGGAGGAGGCCGACTACCGACGCGATGCCATGGTCGCGCAGATGCGACGTCAGATCCCCGACTTCGAATGGGACGGGGAGGGAATCCCGGCGACAAAACCCTGGATCGTCGGCTTTATCATCGAGCCGTCGGGCCGCATCTGGACGATGCGTGAGGGCCTCGGTCAGAAGGGCGTTGACTGCATGGAGGACCCGCTGACGGCCGACCCGAGCGACTTCGGCAATCAATGCTGGACGCCTCAACTCATCTACGAGGCGTTCAACCGCGACGGCGAGTACCTCGGCGCGCTCGAAATGCCCCACGACACCCGGATGATCGCCCCGTCCTTCAACAACGGCCGCATGATCGCGCTGTACGAGGACGAGTTCGGCGTCAACAAGATCCGCGTCTACCGGCTGGTGCTTCCTGGGGAGGCGGAATCCACCGTACCCTGAGTGGGAAGGAGACGACCCAGACCACCCTGGAGGATGCGGTGAATCGGATCAACGAGCCCGATGTCGAGAATGGTTTCAAGATCGGGGATTGTCGAGTCTTTCCGCCGCTCAATCGGATCCAGACCCCGGATCGTGACGTGCGGCTCGAGCCCAAGGTTATGGCCGTCCTCCTTTGCCTGGTCCGTCACCGCGACCGGATTGTTGGTCACGACAAGCTCATCGCCGAGGTTTGGGGTCCGTCGGGGGCGTCGGCGGACCTTGTCTCCCGAGCAATCGGACAGCTTCGGCGGGTACTCGACGAGGCAGATTCCCGGGCCTTGATTGAGACGGTGCGTGGCGAGGGATATTTCCTGCACGGCAAATCGCTGGTTCCCACTGCTTCCGCCATCGCGAATTCGCCGGTGGCGACCGATGCTCCCGTCATGCCGCTGTGGGCACACCCGGCGCTGGCCAGCGCTGCAACCCTCGCTGCGTGCGTAGCGAGCGTGGCGGTCGCCTGCTGGCTTCAGTCGGGGGGATAGAAGGCCTCCTGGGCAAACACGACTCGCCAGTTCCCGTCATCGAGTCTCCAAACCGTTGACACCTGAACCGTACCGCTGAAAATCACGTTGCCCTGGTCGTCCTCTCCGGCGGTCGTGCCCAGGAACCAGCTGATCCCGTGTCGTGGACCCACCATGCGCGTGCCGTGGTCCTCGAACGTGAAGCTCTGTCGCACGAGCAGCTGAAAATGAAACTGGAGGGCGTTGAGAATCGCTTCGGGAGGCACGATGCCCTGGAGGCTCAGAATCGTGGCGTCCTCGGCGTAGAAAGCAGCCACCGCTTCGGGGTCGGCGCTCTCGTACGCATGAATCGCGGCAGCAACGGCAGACTCCAGCGCGGCGAGTTCATCCGACTGCTGCGCTCCGGACGACGTCAGAGCGACGGGGAAAAGTACGCTCGTTGCGAGCGTGGCAAGTAATGCGGGTAGTGCGTGGTGGAGCATCGGCAGACCTCGGTTGATCGGGAGATCGGATATAGCGCCGCCACGGTACGTTCGACCCGTTCGATTACATTGGACGGGAATCGAAGACAGGGAACTGGTCTCGATTGGAGGCTGGTTGGAGCCGTTAGCGCTTGCGCTACACGGACGTATCCCGTACTCGCGTCAATCCCGCCGAATCGCGTCGAGCGGATCTTCGCGGCTTGCGCGCCAGGCTGGGAGTATCGAGATGGCGAGGACCGAGCCCAGAACTAGCGCGGTGACGCTTGCGATTGTTACGGGATCGGACGCGGGGATGTCGTGGATCCACGCGCTGATGCCACGGAACGCAAACAGCGCGGCCACTCCGCCGAGCGTCAGCCCGGCGACCGCAAGTCGGCCGGCATCTGAGATCACAAGCGCCAAGATTCGCTGCGGACTGGCTCCGACGGCGACACGAACGCCGATCTCAGCCCGCCGCGCGCGCCAGTGCCGGCTCAGCGTGGCGTACACACCGAGTAGTGCGAGTGCGGCCGCGATTCCGGCGAACGCGAGTCCGTACAGCGCGAGACGTTCTTCGCGCGCGAAGTACCAGCGAAGCCACTGCTTCCCCGTCATGAGCGCGAAGACACGAGCACTCTCCGCCTCAACGACTTCCCGTACGTTGCGGAAAGCGAGATCGGTCGGTGAAGCCTTGGTCTTGATCAGCAGCGTTGGCCGCGGAACGACCTCAAGGAAACCCGGATAGCTGGAGTAGGGGACGAGAATCGCGGGTTCGGGATCCCGTCCAGGAGCGACGTCGATGGTGTCGCCGACGATGCCGACGATCTGGGCGTCGAATGTTCCTTGAAACGGCTCACCGCGCTCGACGCCAATATGTGAGCCGATCAAGTCACCGGCACCCGCGAGCGCGTCGGCGAGCGTCTGGTTGATCAAGATATCGCCCGCCGCGCCGGTGAGACCTGTGCCGGACAAGAGTCTCATCCCGGTAGCGTCCAAGAATCCGGGGGTTGCCACGTTGACGAGTGCGCTGATCGGCGCTCCGCCGGCGTGACTGAGGGAGGCCGTTGTGAACGCCCCGCCTGGCGCTCGCGCCGCGTGGGCTGCGATTTCGATCTCCGGGAATGCCTGGAGGCGTGTGGTCATCTCGCGCAGGGTCGCCGCGGCGTCCGCATCGGACGGCAACGTGTCATCCAGGAAGATGTCCGCGACGATGAGGTTCTCCGGGGCGAAACCCGGATCAGCCGTCGCGAGGCCGTGCCAGGAACGGACGAGCAGCCCGGCGCCTCCGGCCAGCACCACGGTGAGGGCGAGCTGAAGCACTGCCAGCGCACGCGCGGTGCGCCGATTGGGCCGACTCTGCCTGCCACCTTTGAGAGCGGTTAGGGGGCTTGCGCGGACCGCTGCCCTGGCGGCTCCCACGGCGATTGCGGGAACGACGAGCAGACAGATTGCCAGAACGGCCAGGAAGACGGTCGAATCTGGCGCGGCGTCGAACACGCTGCGTTCGTCGCCCCAGGTGCCGGCAGGCCAGTACGGGGCGAGCCGAATCAGGAATCGGCCCCCGCCCCAGAGCATCGCCAGGGCGCCGATCGCGCCTGCGGTGGACAGGATGAATGCCTCCGCGAACGATTGCTGCACGAATCGACGCGATGGACTGCCGATTGCCATTCGGACGCCGGCCTCGCGCCCACGTCGAAGCGTGCTACCCAGGTAGAGGCTCGCGACGTTGACCACAGCGACCACCAGCACGAGGGTTGCGATCGCGCCCGCGAACCGTGCCGAGGCGACGAACTGTTCGCTGTCGCGAGGGTGCCTGCGGACCTCGTGAGATGCGGCGAGTTTGGGTGCTGCCTCGTTCCCGGCTGGGTCGGGAGCTAGATCGAGCGTAAGTGCGTCGAGCTCGGCCTGAACGGTCGCGCGGGTGCTGCCGTCTGCGATACGTGCCACGTTATACACTGACAGGCCAGTGTTTCCATCGAAAGATGAGCCGACGATTCGGCCCCAGCCTACGAACACGTCGTCGACCCGAGAAATTGGCAGCCATAGATCGACGGGTCCGGCGTCGATGACGGTGCCGAGGAAGGCTGGCGGAGCGACTCCGACAACTGTGTAGTCATTCCCGCGAAGATGGACGATCTGCCCAAGGGCAGCGGCGCCTGACCGGAACCGCTCGTGCGCCAGGCGATGGCTAACCACCGCCATGAATGCCGGCGCCTCCCGTGGGTCTGTTTCCGTACTCGTCAGGAAGCGCCCAGCCGAGGCCGTAATGCCGAGTACGTCAAAGTAGTTCGCCGTCACCAGGCCACTGGCCACTCGCGTTGCGTGGTCGTCGATCTGGATCGAGGTCTCACCGCCGAAGACATACCCAGCCACGCCGCTCAGGCTGCGCGCGCGTGAGGCGATTTCGGAGTAGTCGGACCACGAGAGTGGGTCGAACACAGCGCGGCCGGCGTCCGTGTGCCAAGAACGCCAGATCGTTACGAGCCGATCCGGCTCGGTCACCGGCGGCTGACGCAGCATCAGGGCGGAATACAGGCTGAGAACCGCTCCGGTGCCGCCGATACCCAGCGTCAGATAAACGATGATCACGAGGCTTTGCGCGCGAGAAGCCCGTAGAGCACGCAGGGCTGCCCGGGCGTCCATCCGCAGTTCATCCAGCCACAAGTCGATTCTCATCGCGATTCGGCCTCCGTATCCTCCCTAGAGTGTTTGACGCGAATGTCGCACTCCTGGCCGAGACTTGCCTGAGAATCTTGTCTGTCGTGCGGGATGGGCGCGTTTTGGTGGCGATGTAGCCGGCTTGCGCCTTCATGACGTCGGCGTTATGTGTCCACGCGGCGAGGAGCGCGCCCTCCTCCAAAGGGGCGATGCTCATGAGCACGATCGGCACGACAGGTGCGTAACCATGGCAGGGGTTGGAAAGAGCTACGGATGAACGACCGTGATCTCGTAGTCGATTGTCACGGTGCCCAGGAGCCCGATGTCGTACAGAGCCACGCAGTAGTCACCAGGCTCTCCGATTGACAGGACCAATTCGCTGGCCTCGGTCACCGGTGCGTAGGAGGCTTGCTCGACGCATCCGTCGCCGTCCGGCGTCCCGAAGTAGGCGCCGATGGTGATGCCCGAACCGCTCAGGGTGTCGAAGCCGACCACCACATCACCATCGCTCGACGCGAAGAAGCTGTGGGCGCTGACGCTTCCGGAGCTCAGTTGCCCGGTGAATGTGTCGACCACAGTGAGTGTCGGCTGGTCGTCCGCGCATGCCGCCAACGACATGGTTAGACCAAGAAGGACTGCTCTTGCTCTGCGAGGCATCTCACGTCTCCTGAACTGCGTGTGCTCGCACCGAGTGCGGGCAGCGGGTGGTTGTTTGTGTTCAGGAAGTTGAGACGCCGCGAGTTCCGTGGAGTCGTCAGCGGCGCATCCGAGTTCGTCTGTCTCGGTAAAGGGCTAGTCGGCAATGCGCTCGTCGCGCGGCGTCGCCGCCGAGACCGGCAAGGACACGGTCACGCGTAGGCCCGGCTGAGCATTGGCCGCAGCGATGGTTCCCTGATGCGATGCCACGGCGCCCTGTGAGATGGCCAGGCCGAGGCCGTGACTTCCGGGACGTGACGGTTCGCCGCGGAAGAAGGGTTCGAACAATCGCTGAAGGTCGGGCTCCGACGCGCCAGGGCCGTGATCACGCACCTGCACACGGGCCGTGTCTGCGGTGATCGCTAGGTCAATATCGACCACCGTGTCTGGGGGCGCGTGGTCGATCGCGTTGCGGATGATGTTCTCGATGGCGCTGCGCAGAAGATCCGGTGTGGACTGCACCACCGCCGGTGCGCTTGTGTTGAGCGCCAGGCGACACCCTGCAGCGTTCGCTTCGACCTCGCAGGCGTCGACTACGTCCTCAACGAGCTCATCGAGACGGGTCGGTATACGCGCGGCGATTGCCTCCGGGGTTTCCACGCGCGCGAGGGCCAAGATCTGCTCGAGCAGTTGGTCCAGGCGATCGATCTCTCGGTTCATGCGATCCACCGACGCGCCTTCGGACTCGAGGAGTTCCACATAGAGCAGGAGTCGGGCCAGTGGCGTGCGGAGTTCATGCGACACGTCAAACAGCAGCTGGCGGTGCTTCGTGAGCACGGTCTGCACTTGATCGGCCATTTCATTGAAAGCCGAGCTCAGTCTTCCAACCTCATCGTCTCCGGTTGGGGTCGCGCGAGCGCCGAAGTCGCCGGTACCAAATCGTTCGACGACCCGCTCGAGTTGTGCGACAGGAGCGGTGAGTCGGCGCGCCAGCGGCCAGCTGAACATCACGATGAGGGGCAGCGCGAGCAGCGCGCCATAGGCGACCTGACGAGGCCATCGCCCGTGGAACCGTCCTTCGATCGTGCCGGCCTCAAAGCCTACGCGTACACCTGCCTGGCGTCCGTCGGCGCCGGCATCAGCGAGCGCGACTGTGGAGCCGTCGCGCTGTGGCGTCACGAGGTTTGCCCGGGTCTCGCCATCGAGTAAGTCGCGCCCGAGGGCATCCACCAGATAGGGGCGTGTGCCGAACTGGCTCTGGAAATCATCCTGCGCCTGGCGTGCTTCATCGACTCCGAAACGCCTGTATGCGAGTTCCAGCTCTCGCGACGCCTGGATGACTTCCCGTAGGGTCGTGCCAGTCTGCGGGGCGAGATAGGTCCAGAGGAACATCGCACCGACGACGCTAAGCCAGGCTACAGCCGCGATGGCCACCAAGGTGCGCCAGAACAACGGGCGTGTCATCCGTCGTTCCCGGAGACCAGTGGAAGCATGTAGCCGACCCCGCGCACCGTGACGATGGCGTCGCGGCCGAGTTTGTCGCGCAGGTTCATCACGTGATTGTCGATGGAGCGGTCGAAAGCGGAAGCTTCACGGCCATACAGGTGTCGGGCGAAATCATCGCGCGTCACCGCGGCACCGGCGGATTTCATCAGCTGGTGAAGGACATCGAATTCGAGCGTCGTCATCGCGATCTCTTCGTCATGTCGGTATACAGCGCGGGCGCTAGGGTCGATCGCGATCGCGCCGACGGCCAGGCGTCCTGGCGACTCTGGTCGCGCCGTTGCTCGTCTGGCGACGGCACGTATTCGTGTAACGAGCTCGCGCCCATGGAACGGTTTTGGCAGGTAGTCGTCAGCACCCAGTTCGAGTCCTCGCACGCGATCTTCTCCCGCCCCTCTGGCCGTGAGCATGATCACGGGAACACCGCTCGTCTTGCGGAGTTCGGTAAGCACCGAGAAGCCATCGAGGCCGGGGAGCATGACGTCGAGCACCACAACGTCGTAGCGCCGCTCGGCGGCACGCCGCAGTCCTTCCGTCCCGTCGTGCACGACGTCGCAGTCGATCGAATACAGCCCGCAGACCTCGCGGGTTGCCTCGGCGAGTTCGATGTCGTCGTCAATCAGTAGCGCCTGAAGATTCACTGGACTCGTTTCCGGTGCGGTCGACGGTCCAACAGTACAGCCCCGGGAACGGGCAACGATCTGGTTCCTTACGAAGGCTGACAATCTCCGACTGCTCGCTGACGACGCCACGGGCCTCTCTTTCGTCCTAGTGAATACGAGGTGACGACTGGTCGTGCCGGCCAGCACGGGGTTGAACAGGGCCGGCACGGCCGGCGTCCACTAGCAACCGGGCAGACGCTCCGTGACGGGGTGGCGGCCCTTCAGCACCAGGAGGACGGAGCCATGGACACGAACTCGACCGGTCCGAGACGGCGGTCGCGACCTGCCGCGGCTGGGATCGCCACTGCTGTGGCGGTATTGGTCACTGTGAGCGCACTGGCCGGTCCCCTTGCCGCGGCCACGGAAGAGCAGGACGCCAAGGTACTTGAGGGGACATGGAAGCTCGACCCGAATCTGAGCGACGCGCCTCCCGAACCTCCGTCCCGCGGGGGTGGCCGAGGTGGTGGCGGACGCGGAGGCGGCGGACGTGGAGGATCCGGGGAGCGCGACTCAGGCGGTGGTAGCGCCGTGGCTCCGTTGATGTCTGCGACTCAACTCGAGACTCAGTTTGACGGCGAGGCCTTCGTCGTTCGAGCGGGCTCGACGGAAGTGCGCACGACGATGGCCGTCGAGCCCGGCGGAGCCGGGGCCTCCTGGCAGGGTCAGAAGCTGGTCGTGCGACCAGAACAACAGGGTGCCGTCCTGGGTTACGAGCTGATCAACGGCGATCGCCTGGTAGTCACGATCGAGATGCCATCGCGGGATGGGAGTTCCAGCACGACCCGACGCGTATTCGAACGCGTCGACTAGCGCGGCTGCAGCGGCTGTAGGGGGCCACGATGAAGGAAGCCAATACGATGTCGATCCACGGCAGCGACACACTGCCAGCCCGGTCTGATACCGCCGAGTCGGTCGATACACAGCCGTCGGCCGAATCGCCCAGCGCACGTGCGGCACTCAATCGCCGCGCTGCCTTGCGGGCGAAGCGCCGGCGACGGAGGGGGCTGTGGGCCTTGCTGCTGCTGGTGATTGCCGGAGGCGGGACCTGGTACGGCTATTTCGCGAGCGCCGAGATGGGCGTTACCTACCGGTTCGTCGGTGTGGACCGGGGCCGTATCGACCGCGTTGTGGCGAGCACCGGGATGCTCGATGCTGTGACAACCGTGCGCGTGGGGACGCAAGTGTCCGGGATCATCTCGGAGATCTATGTGGACTTCAACGATGAGGTGACGGCCGGGCAGGTCGTCGCGAAGATCGATCCGAAGCTGCTCGAAGCCGCGGTTCTCGAGGCGGAGACCTCGCTCGCGCGCAATCTCGCACAACTGAGTCATGCGCAGAGCGAGCACAGCAAGTCCGAGCGACTCTGGCAGGGCGGACTGACGTCGCAGGTGGAGTTGGAGACTGCTCAGTATTCGCTCGAAGTGGCCGAGCAGACCGTCGCCTCCTCGGAGATTGCCGTCGACCGAGCCCGACAGAACTTGTCCTACGCCACGATCTACGCGCCGATATCGGGGACCGTGATCGAGCGCAATGTGGACCTGGGGCAAACCGTAGCGGCGAGCCTGTCGGCGCCACAGCTCTTCATGATCGCTGCCGACCTGTCGAGCATGCAGATCCTTGTCTCGGTGGATGAAAGCGACATCGGCCTGGTGGAACCGGGACAGGCGGCGCGGTTCGAGGTGCAGGCGTATCGCGACGCGACCTTCGACGGGATTGTTCGGCAGGTACGACTGCAGTCCACGACGGCCGACAGCGTGGTGACCTACACGGTCGTCGTGGACGTCGACAATCGAGATCGTCGACTGCTGCCCGGCATGACCGCAACCGTCGACTTCATAGTCGAGAGCGCTGCCGATGTGCTGCGCGTGCCCAACGCGGCGCTGCGTTTCTTGCCAGTTGGTCCAAGCGCCACCGCTGGCGCAGCTGCGGGTCGAGGCGGCGCTGGCGATGAGCGCAGCGGTGGTGGCGAGCGCGGCGCTCGTGGAGCCGGCGGCCAGGGCCCGCGAGGCGGAGCCGAACGCGTACCCGGCGCGAGTCGCGATCAGGCCACGATCAGGGGAGCAGGCCAGGGTGCCGCTACCCGGGTGTGGTACCTGGACGACAGCGGCGACCTTGTGCCCCTGCGCGTCGCTACGGGGATCTCGGACGGGCAGTGGACCGAGGTTCGTGGTCGCGACCTCGAGGCCGGCATGCAACTTGTGGCGGGGATGACACAGGAGTCGCAGTCGGTGGTGAATCCGTTCCAGTCGAGCACGAGCAACCCGCCGCAACGCGGCTTCAGGTAGCGAGGTCAGGGTGAATCAACAACCAGTCATTCGGACGGACGGTCTCACGAGAATCTACGGGCAGGGCCCGACATCGGTCCTCGCGTTGCGCGAGGTGGACTTCCGCGTGGATCAGGGCGAGATGGTGGCGATCATGGGCACTTCGGGCTCGGGGAAGTCCACGTTGATGAACATCCTGGGTTGTCTCGACTACGCCACCAGCGGGACGTACCACCTGGACGGCATGCGCGTTGATGAACTGGGACGGGATGAGTTGGCCGATGTGCGGAACCTGAGGATCGGCTTCGTTTTCCAGGGCTTCAATCTGCTGCCCCGTACCAGCGCGCTCGAGAACGTCGAATTGCCGCTGCTCTACGATCGGACGGACCGAAGGCTGGAAACGGAAGAGTTGGCGGCGGCCGCTCTTGAGCGTGTCGGCCTGGCTGATCGATTGGACCACGAACCCAACGAGCTCTCCGGCGGCCAGCAGCAGCGCGTCGCGATTGCCCGCGCGCTCGTCACCCAGCCCGCCCTCCTCTTGGCCGACGAACCCACGGGGAATCTCGACACGCGCACCTCCGCCGAGGTCATGACCCTCTTCCAGGAACTCCACGCCCAGGGGATGACCATTCTCCTGGTGACTCACGAGGACGACATCGCGAGACACGCTGAACGCAGAGTCGTGCTGCGCGACGGATTGATCGTGAGCGACGAAGTCGTTGCGGATCGCCGGATGGCGTGCCAACCCGGCGCGCACTCCTCGACAGCCGAGATGGTGATCTAGTCATGAACGCGAAGGTGCTCACGAAAGTCGCGATCGACAGCATTGCCAAGAACAAGACCCGCACTTTCCTGACGATGCTCGGCATCGTGATCGGGGTAGGGGCTGTCATCATCATGGTCGCCATCGGCGAGGGGGCTCAGGCGCAGATCCAGGAGCAGATCAACGGGCTCGGCACCAACATGATCGTGATCACTCCCGGGTCGACGAACAGCGGTGGTGTGAGTCAGGGTGCGGCCACGGCCAATGCCCTGACGGTTGGAGACGTGGACTATCTCCGTCGAGAGAGCGTGCTCCTGGCGGCGCTATCGCCGGTTATTTCCACCCGCACCCAGGCGGTCGGCGGAAGCGGCAACTGGCGTACGAGCATTCTCGGGGTGGCTACGGACTACCAGACAATCCGAGATTGGCCGATGACCTCAGGAGTCTTCTTCGACGAGGCCGACGTGCAAAGTATGCGGAAGGTGGTCGTGCTCGGGCGGACCGTCGCCGACTCTCTGTTCTCGGGGATCGACCCCGTGGGGGAGCAGGTGAGGCTCGGCACCGTCCCGTTTCAGGTCGTCGGAGTGCTCGCCCCGAAAGGACAGACTCCGGAGGGAACCGATCAGGACGACGTGATTGTCGCGCCCTACACAACGGTGCAGACGCGCCTCGCCGGGCGCTCCTGGATTCCACAGATCCTCGCGAGCACGTCCTCACCGGACCTGATTGTCGAGGCCCAGGCTGAGATCAAGCTGATCATGCGCGATGCGCACGAGTTGGCTGGGGCCATCCCCGATGATTTCACTGTGCGCAATCAGAATGAACTCGCCGCCGCAGCGCAGAGCACGACGCAAGTGATGACCCTGTTGCTGGCCTCCATCGCGAGCATTTCTCTGCTCGTGGGCGGTATCGGCATCATGAACATCATGCTCGTGTCGGTGACCGAGCGGACGCGCGAGATTGGCCTCCGCCTCGCGCTTGGCGCTCGCGGCGTCGACATCCGGCGGCAGTTCCTTTTCGAGAGCATCGTGCTGAGCACTCTCGGCGGTTTCATCGGGCTGACCCTTGGCACAGCAGGAGCGTTCGCGCTGGCGCGGTTCGCGGGTTGGGGCGTCGCCGTTTCGCCCGCGATGACCCTGGTGGCTGTCGGCTTCGCGAGTGCAGTGGGGATGTTCTTCGGCTTTTTCCCGGCCCGTCAGGCCTCGAAGCTCAACCCCATCGATGCGCTCCGCTACGAGTGAGGGTTGCTGAGCCGCAGGGCGTCGTGAGAAGCGGCCCTGGTATCGTCGGATCAGTAGGTTGCGAGTCGGACCGGGGGATGCCGCGATGGGAACACGTCAGATCGTTCCGTTAGTGGCGGTGCTGCTCGTCCAGATGGCCTGCTCCTCGGAGTCCACTCGCGCCCATTCCGACTGGTCGATGCCGGTCCCCGCGGAGACTCCCGTCCACGAGTTTCCGCACGTGAGCTTGGAGGCGCGGACCGAACACCTGATGGTTGAGCGCGACCTGGCCCTGGCAGGGGCTCTCGGGGTTCCGTTCGGGCGCCTTGGGGCCGTAAGCCTTGACGACGCCGGAGTTCTATATGTTCTCGACCAGGCGGGTCACCAGGTCGCGGTGTTCGGGGAGGAAGGGAAGGTACGCAGCGTCTTCGGCCGCGCAGGCGGTGGTCCCGGCGAACTGGCCTACCCCCACCTGGTCGCGGTCATCGGCGATCGCGTCTTTCTGCATAGTCGGAGACTCGCGCGCCTGAGCGTGTTTGACCTCCAGGGTAACCACGTGGCTGATCACGGGATGCCGGGCAGCTTCACGCCAGCGCTGATGACCGGAGCCGGCGACGGCTTCCTTGCCGTTGATGCCCAGGAGGCCATGGTCACGTCCGAGGGGCCGCGCCCGGCGCGGTGGAGCGTGGGGCTGCATTCGCTCGACGGGAAGTTGGTCCACAAGATCTTCGAGCTGGAGCGCAAGCCGGATGCCTACTGGGCAAACCCGCGAGGTGGCGGCGAAATCCCGGTCACCGCTCCCGACCCCCGAGGCGCATTCTCGGCAGGTGCCGTCTACGTGACAGACGGGCGCGCCTATCAGGTGCTTGCTCTGACACCGGGCGGTGATCCTGTGTGGGCGCTCCGCACTGACTACACCGCGCCGGGACCGAGCGAGGAGTTCAAGCGTTCAGTAATCGGCAGCGATCTCCCGGAGTACGGGCCTGGGTGGCGCGTGTCGAGCGATCCCGGCAGCCTTTTTTGGCCGGAGCACTTCGCCACGATCGAGAACCTGGAGGTCGACGGTTCTGGAAACCTCTACGTGTTCCTACACGCCGACAGAACGCGCGAGGAGTGGCAGGAGATACACCGGCCAGTGCCCGTGGACGTCTATTCTCCGGACGGCGAACGGCTGTTCACGGGCCTGAGTCCGATCGACGGATGGGACGCCGCGCGTGGCGACTACCTTTACCGAATTGAGCGTGACCCTGCGACGCAGGAATACGTCGTCGCTCGCTATCGACTCCAACGACCGGGAGACTAGTCGGGAGCCGGTGAATCGAATCCCGCCGGTGCGTTGATCTCTAGGCGGTAGCGACGGACCTGCGGGAATGGATCGTCGGTCGTGGTGTAGAGGAACCCATCGGGGTCGTAGTGGGCAACGGTGCCGAACCACGCGTTGGCTCGGCCGTTGACTTCGGTGTCCACGCATTCGAGGGCCAAGAGCCGGCCTTCGCCGTCGAGCAACTCCAGCGTGCTCCGCCAGGTAAGAGAGACGGGGTCGCCTCTTCGCATCGCGAGGAAGGCGCTGTTTGCTGCCTCCTGGTCGAGGCGTACGCCGTGGGTTGTAACCAGCCAGTGTTCTGCGCCGACGGAATGGGGGTGGGAGGCCCAGCCCCACACGGTCCATGAGTCGGGAGTTCGGACGACCCCGGGGAGGTGGTCGACTGGACGGGTCACGACGCGCCGCTGTTCGCCCGCCTGCCCGTGAAACGTCAAGCGGTAACCGCGCGTGCTGCCAAAGACAAACTGCCCGCGCGCGATTCCCGGACCGGCGACGATCGTGGCTGGGCGCTCGCCCTCCTCGCGATGCATCACGACATCGAACTCGTAGTCGATCTCGGGGTCAGGTAGCGCGCCCAGTACAGATACGGTGGCGCCCTCGGTGCCGCGGATCCCGGTCGCCATCACCGGCTTCTGGTTGAGAAGCCCCGACATGTAAGCGAACTGCACCGGCAGATCGAAACGATCGATGTACTCACCGGACGTGGTCCATCGCTGCAGTCGCCCCTGGAATTCGCTGATCGTGAGTTCGCCTGGACCGCTCACGACGATGCGGTCAGCGTCGTTGAATTCTCCAGGGCCTTCACCGTTCTTTCCTGCGGTCCATGCAAACTCGCCGTCCGACTCGAACGCGACGATACGGTCGTCGGCCCCATCGACGACGTACACGCGTCCGTCAGCACCCACGGCTACCCCGCTGGGGCGGCCGAGTATGGCGTCATCTTCCGTGTCGCTGCCGAAGGTCTGCTCGAGAACAAGATTGAGAAACCCACTGTTGGGCGGGCCCCACAGCGGCGTGTTCGTGTTCTCGACGTAGGTCACCCCGTCTCGAACCTCGAGCGTGCCCTCCCACGCGGCGAGTGTCGGCGACTCTGAACCACAGCCGCTCACGGCAAGGGATACAACGAACGTCGCGATCTGCCCGGAATTCAAGCGCACAGGTCCTCCGCGGGTGTTTGAACAAGAAACTTCCCACACCTGGCTTTTCGGAACCATTGTGTGCGGGTCGAACATGTTCCCGATGTGGAGCGCACTGATCTCTGTTTCAATCCCGGGCAACACCAGTTCTCTTCCGGAGCGGATCGATGCACCGAACGGCCACCCCCCGGGTTCCCTTGCTGATCGTGTTCTTGTCCATTCTCGGCACCGCAGCGTGCGCGGGAGGTTCGACGGTTGAGCCCGCCGACGTAGTGATTCGCGGCGGCGCCATCTACACCGTCGAGGAGAGCCAGCCCTGGGCGCGCGGCATCGCGATTACCAACAACAGGATCGTGGCCGTAGTCGATACGGATCAGGAGACCGAGGCGTACATCGACGAATCCACACGCGTGGTCGAACTCGGCGGACGCCTGGCCTTACCCGGGTTCATCGATGCGCACTCGCACTTCCAGGGGTTCGCTGCGCAGCAGCACGACATCATGCTGATGAATGTCGACAGCAACGAGGGCCTAGCCGACGAGGTCGCTCGCATTGTGGACATCGTCGGTCCCGGCGAATGGATCACGGGCGGCGACTGGGCCGGGGCGATCCAGTGGATGGAGGGACTGGGTGAGATCGAAGCCGCGAGTACGGATCGCTGGGAGCCGGATCGCGCGACGATCGACGACATCACGGCCGACAATCCCGCGCTGCTGACCAGCTACGACGGCGAGCTGTTCCTCGCCAACACCGCCGCACTCCGAGCCGCGGGGCTAGAAGACACGCTTCTCGACGGCATGAAGGTCGAGAACGACCGCGCCACGGGGCTCCTCTACGCCGGCTCGCCCGCAATCGATCGCATCCGCGAGGTGATCAAACCCAAGTCGGAAGAGCGCATTCTGAACGAGTACCGCGAAGGCCTTCGCTTGCACGCGGAGATGGGCATCGTCGAGATCCACGACATGTTTCGCGGTTTCGAGCAGATTGAACGCTACGTGACGTTGCAGGAGAACGGCGAGTTGACCGCTCGCATCTGGGCGCGCCCGTGGCTCGATCTGAGCGAAGAGATGTTCTCGCGCGGCCTGTCCATGGGTGATCATCCGGTCACCGGAGAACGCGACTATTTCTTGCGCTTCGGCGGATTCAAGAGCGCCAACGACGGCATGCTCGGCTCGCGTGGCGCGATGCTCTTTGAGCCGTACGCCGACCGTCCCGACTACAGCGGCCACTACCAGGAGTACAACAGCGACTCCGACACGTTCGGCAGTCTCGTGGGCAATCCGGAGGTCTACTACGACTTTGTCAGGGATGCCGTGGAACACGGCTTCGCGGTGGATTCGCACACGATCGGAGATCGCGGCATCTCGGAGGCCATCGACGTCCTCGAACGCATCGCGGCCGATCTCGATGCCGATATGAGCATGTTCCGCCTGATCCATGCGGAGGTTGTTCAGCCGCGCGAGTTTGACCGGATCAAGGCGCTCAACCTGATCGTCGAAACGAACCCGAGCCAGCTGCCGGACGACATGCGGTGGCTGCGAGAACGACTCGGTCCCGAGCGCGAGAAGCTCGCCTTCCCGTTCCGCACGTTCATCGACGAGGGTATCGTGATGAACTTCGGCTCAGACGTGCCCGGCAACGCGGGCGCAATCTTCTTCAACCACCCGCGCTACGTGCTCAACGCGGCGGTTCATCGAACGAACAACGAAGGCGAACCTGCAGGCGGTTGGCAGCCCCATCACAAGATCAGCATGGAGGAGGCGATCCGCTCGTTCACGCTAAACGGCGCTTACGCCACGATGCGCGAAGACGAGATCCGCGGCTCCATCGCAGTGGGCAAGCTGGCGGACGTGGTGATCGTCGACCGGAACATCATCGAAGAGCCCGGCGACGTGCTCAGCATGGAGATCGATATGACGATCGTGGACGGGCGCGTGGTCTTCGAGCGCTAGCCGCGCACAACCGGTAGCTGAGCCGAGAGTTCGAAGTGCTCGTGGCCGTGCGCGAACGGGCGCCCGTGCCACGCCTCGAAGCACGGCTGGTCATCCGGGATGTAGTCGCTTCGCGGCAGCCAGGTCCCGTAGAGCCAGTCGAGTAGTCGCATCTCGAGTTCGATGTCGCCCGCCATCGAGATCTCGGCGACGCGCATGGGGGCGAACTCGTAGAGCCCGACGTCGCCGTCGAGTAGGACGGGTTCGGACTTCCCGGCGACTACTACGCCGACGTCGTAGCGGCAGTCGGCAAGCGCGACGATTTCCGGGTCTTCCCACATGTAGCCCAACCATTGACCGTCCGCGACGCCGCGCTCGTCGGCCCATTCCATCAGGCGTTCCGCGGCCTCGACGACGCCGGTACCCTGATAGGGGTCGAGGACGCGGACGTAGGCGACGCGGCGGGCGGGCAGATCGCGCAGCGTGACCTCGAACCCGTCGGGATTCTCGCCGGGAGGCAGCCGCTCCGGGAGTCGCACCTGTTCGACGCGATCGGAAGACGCGTGGGAACCGCTTCGCCGGTCATCCCGCCAGGTCTGGATGTCGAACACGCTGGGCGGCACGCCGTAACGCTGTTTGAAGCTGCGGGAGAAGTCGGACGAAGACGAGAAACCGCACTCCAGCGCGACTTGAGTCAGGGGCTTGTCCTTGCCGTGCGACATCACCTTCAGAGCGCGCTCTAGCCGATGGCGCTTCACGAACTGCGCGAGCGTTTCGCCCATCATCGCCTTGAATACGCGATGGAAGTGGAACGGCGAGAAGTGCGCGGCAGCGGCCACATCCTCGAGGCGCAGGGGCCCGCCAAGGTTCTGGACGATGTGGTCGATGGCGCGATTGACGCTCGCGGCGTAGTCGACCTTTGGGTCTTCGGCGGTCCGGTTGTCGATTAGCAAGATCTGGAAAGCGCGGTGGGCGCACCCTTTGAGAACGTGTTGCTCATCCGAACGCACACTGCGGTTCGGGATCTCCAACAGAGGAACACGAACCGATGCGACCCGCCACCCGACACCTTCTTCCGATCGCGATCGCGGTGCTCCTCGTTGCGGGCGTGTCACCCGCCGGACCCCAGGCCGCGCCGGCCGAGATCGTGCACACCGAACCCGAAGGGAACCCAACAATGGAACTCGGCAATTTCTCCGTCAGTCTTGCTGTTAAAGACATCGCCGCGTCGCGCGCCTTCTACGAGAAGCTAGGCTTCACCGAATTTGGCGGCGACCAGGACCAGAACTGGCTGATTATGAAGAACGGCACGGTCAACATCGGACTGTTCCAGGGGATGTTCCCCAACAACCTCCTGACGTTTAACCCGGGTTGGAATCACGACGCCACGGCGCAAGACGGCTTCCAGGACGTTCGCGCCATTCAGGCAGCGCTGCAGGAGCAGGGCATCGAGCTAGCGACCGCGGCCGACCCGGACTCGACCGGCCCCGCGAGCTTCGCGATCACCGACCCGGACGGCAACACGATTCTCTTCGACCAGCACGTTCCGAGCCCGGGTTCCGAGTAGGAGCACAGCTGTACGCTCCGCTGACATGACAGAAAAAGGGACCTGGTCGTTTCCGACCGGATCCCTTTCACCATCGGCGTCTAGGCCGAGTGCCCAAGAGAGGACTTGAACCTCCACGAGCGTAAAGCTCACTAGGTCCTGAACCTAGCGCGTCTGCCAATTCCGCCACTTGGGCTGCGACGCGCAAGTATAGCAAGCAGTGCCGGGTGCGTTTAGCTCTCGGAGTCGGCGCGTTCGGCGGTTGGGCGCACGAACACGCCGAGGTTCCGGTTGTCGTCCGCGCCGGGTGTATCGACTGATGGCGTGGTGCTGGCGGTGGCCGCGACGGCGATCCGGTAGAGCCAGGTGGGGCCGTCGATGTAGCGCTGGAACTCGTCGGTCGGAAGCGTGACGGTGGCGCGTTCGCGCGGTTCGATTTCGAGGGTTTGCACCTGGCTGCCGTAGCGCAGCGTGACCGTATTCAGTGCGCTCCTGTTGCCGAGCTCGAGCGTGATGCTGGTGAGCGGCACGTCGCTGCGCAGGATGAACTCGGCCTCCTGGCCGCCATTCACCCAGAAGCCTTCCAGCTGTCCCTCGCGCAGGTAGGTGTTGTCGTCGAGGAAGTAGATCCAGAACGGAGCCGGCTCCACCAGGGCAACTTTCCGGGCGGACGGGCTCGTGTTGAACGGCAGGTTGTGTAGGATCGTCATCTCGGTGGGGAACGCCGTGTAGGGGATGCTCTTGGTGTGCTGCGCGGGGCGCACCGACGAGGCGAACGGCGTGATGACGGTCTGGCTGAGGAATGCTCCCCAGACGACCCACGAGATGGCGGCGCCTAGTGGACGCACTCCGGCCGGGATGACGAAGAACAGCACCGGGTACACGTTGGCGAAATAGCGACTCCCCACGGTGCCGCCGCCGCCGATCCAGTTGCCCCGCACCACCAGCACGATGGCGAGGATCTCGAGCAGGAAGAACGTCGCGAGTAGCAGGTGCGGGTTCCTCAGCCGGCGCTCGCCTGTGGCGGCGAACATCAGCAGCGCCAGCACTGCGGGGAACATGTAGAGCAGCAGCCCGCCGTTGCGACCTACCCAGACGTAGACGAGGTCGCGGGTCAACGTGTCCACCGGAGGCACCGCGCGGAAGTCCTCGACGTTCGTGGTCATGCTGATGCCGACCGAGTCGAACGTGTGGCCTTCGCTCAGAAACGGGTAGGACGTCACCGCGTTGAATTGCCTGCGATCGCCGCCCTGGTAGTTCCAGTGGCCCATACTCGCGTCGGTTACCGCGAAGCCGCCGAGGATCACAACGGCGGCCACCGCCCCGCAGGTCACAGCCCGTGCGACTCGGCGGTTCAGTAGATGCCAGAACAACAGGGGCAGCAGAAGCAGCCCGTTCGGTGGCTTCGAGAAGATCGCGATCCCGTAGAGCGCTGCCGCGGCATAGTCGGTCCACGCGCCGTAGAGCCAGCCTTCAGACGCCTCCTCTTCGGCGCCCGGAGGTCCCACTTTGTAGAGCCACAGGAACGTCGCGAGGAACATCAAGGATGCGTTGAACCACTCAGGCGTCATCCAGAAGAAGTAGAGCGCCACGACTGAACCCAGCACGTAGGTCAGCGTGTAGAGCATCGCGATGCTCTCGCCGTTGCCTCGGCGGGCATACGCAAACCCGGCTACCAGGACCAGACCGAGCAGCAGCGCGTGCATGACGAAGAAGCCGTTGTCGCCAAAGAGCCGGATGAGTGGCGCCGCGAACGCCGAGTAGATCCACGCCTTGGAGAAGTAGAGGTTGCCGTCCTCGGGATTCCGGGCCAGGAACATCCCCGAAGGTCCGCCTGGGAACCCGGCATCGTAGATCCGCTGCAGGTCTCGGCGTTCGTATTCGAGGTCGCCGTCGAACGCGAGACTGTGCGCCATGATGTGGTAGGCGGCCTCGTCGCTCCAATGCACGCCGGTATGGGTGCCATCGGTCTTGTGACCGGCGACATCCACGGTGAGGGCCCAACCGAGGGCGGCGAGTGGAATCAGCGCGAGGATCAGCGCGGATAGGCGGCTAACGGGCATTCGCAGAGGGTACAACAGGGCTTGCGAGCCGGGCCGCACCTGGATCCAGGCGCAGATCGCATCGAATTTGGTTGTTTGAACACGTGTGGGAACCGGTGTTACTCTTCCGGTGTTGGCCGCATGCTGACCGGCCGGAATGATCCCGCCGCGCAGGGCCCTGTTCGCAACTCACTTCCCGAACCTCGGGACGCGAACAACGACAGGCCCCGTCGCCGGATCCCATCGGCGCGCAGACCGCACGAGCGAGGACGCTAATGAACCTGCGCCTATCCAATTCAAGTCAGCCGCGAGTTCTCCATAACAATGGAAACCTCTTCCGAGCAGAAGCTCGACACTCACTCCGTACTCACACATCTGCGCGACGCAGCACCGGGACCACTTTCCCTGGAAGCGCTCGCGACCGCACTGGAACTGGACGACGCTGAACATCCGCGTCTGAAGGAAATCCTTGACGAACTGACGGCTGCCGGGTCCCTTGTGGAGACCCGCAACGCCAGTTATGGCTGCCCGGAGCGTATGAACCTCCTGGTGGGCCGTTTGCGTGCCCACGCCGACGGGTTCGGCTTCGTGGTGCCCACGGGAGGTACCGGCCAGGCCGACCTTTTCGTTTCCGGCAACCACATGAAGGGCGCCATGAACGGCGACCTGGTAGTCGGCCGCGTCGAGCACCGGCGCCGTAGCGGCCGCATCGAAGGGCGGATCATCCGCATCCTCGATCGCGCACGCACCCAGCTTGTCGGCACCTACAAGGAGCGCGGCAAGTTCTCCTTCGTACGTCCGATTGATCCCAAGCTCGGCTCCGAGATCATGATCGACGAGGCCAACGGCGCCACGGACGGCCAGCTGGTCACCGTCGCGATCACCGACTACGCCAGCGGCAAGCGTCCGCCGGCCGGTCAGGTCGAAGAGGTGCTGGGCAATCCCGACGATGAGCGCATCGACGTTCAGGTCGTGATTCGCGAATATGGCCTCCGGCACGAGTTCCCTGAGGACGTGCTGGCGGAAGCCGAGAAGATTCCCGAGGAAGTCTCGGATGCCGAGATCGAGGGACGCACCGACTTCCGTGGCCTGCCGATTCTCACGATCGACGGCGAGTCAGCAAAGGACTTCGACGATGCCGTGCACGTCGAACTACGTCCGAACGGCCTCTACCGTCTGCACGTTCATATCGCCGACGTGGGCAACTATGTGAAGCCCGGGTCTGCTCTTGAGCGGGAAGCGATTGAGCGCGCCACATCTGTGTACTTCGTCGACCGCACGCTGCCGATGCTGCCGGAGTCGCTGTCGAACGGCATTTGCTCGTTGCGCCCCGGCGTGGATCGGTTGGTGCAGTCGGTGTTGATCGACATCGATCGCGACGGCCGCACGGTGAACTACGAGTTCCACGACGGCGTGATTCATTCCGCAGCGCGGATGACCTACCGACAGGTCGCCGCGATTCTCGATGGCGACGACGCGGCGCGCGCCGAGCACGAGGATCGATTGCGGGATATCGAGCGCATGGGCGAGTTGGCCGGAATTCTCACCGAGCACCGGCGCGAGCGCGGCAGCATCGACTTCGATCTGCCCTCTCCCGAACTGATCCTGAATCTGCGCGGCGAGACCGAAGACGTGGTCCGGTCGGAGCGCAACGGCGCTCACCGCCTGATCGAAGAGTTCATGATCCGGGCCAACGAAGTGGTGGCGAGTCACCTCGTCTGGGAAGACGTGCCGGCCGTGTACCGTGTGCACGCGGGTCCCGACCCGGAACGCGTCGAGTCGCTGCGCGACTTCCTTTCGGGCCTCGGCCACACGTTAGGGGGCGGACGTCGCCCGCAGCCACGAGACTTCATGGAGCTGCTCGGCCGACTCGAAGGTCGTCCAGAGGAGCGCGTCGTTTCGATGATGATGCTCCGCTCGATGAAGCGGGCGCAGTACCAGGTTGGCAACGACGGTCACTTCGGCCTCGCATCGAAGCGCTACACGCACTTCACGTCGCCGATTCGACGCTTCCCTGACCTGATCGTTCACAGGGCCCTGCGTGCAGAGCGCCAGGCCAACGAGCGCGAGAACGGTGAGGTAACGGATCCCGCGGTTCCTGCCGAACAGCTGGAAGCTCTGGCCGCGAGTTGTTCGATCACCGAGCGCCGAGCCGAGGAAGCTGAGCGAACCTATTCGGCCTGGAAGAAACTCCAGTTCATGGCCGACAAGGTGGGTGAGACCTACGAAGGGCACATCGTCACGGTGAAGTCGTTCGGGTGTTTCATTGAGCTCGAGCCGTTCTTCATCGAAGGGCTCATCCCGGTTTCGAGTCTCGCGGATGACTACTACCGATTCGACGAGTCCAAGCACGAATTGCGCGGCGAGCGCTCGGGTAAGGTCTTCAAGCTCGGCGACCGCGTTGTGATCCGGGTCGCGAAAGTCGACATGGATCAGCGACATCTGGACTTCGACCTCGTCGACGGTCCGCTCGAGTTGGAGCCGCCGCCGCCGGTGAAACGCCGGCGCCGTTCGCGCAGGCGTGGACGGGGTTCGCGTCGTCCCGAGGGCGGTCGTGGCCGTCGCGGCAAGAAGGAAACCCAGGAAGCTGGCAAGGACGCCAAGAGCGAGGACGCCCAGCCCAAGACGGACGAGAAGCCCGTTGAGGCTCAGCGCCAGGGTGGTAGCGAGGAAGCACCTCGTCGGCGACGTCGCCGAGGCCGCCGCGGTGGCCGCCGGCGCAACCGCAGCGAGCAGACGTCGGGTGACGGCGAGCGCAAGTCTGAGGGCGAGCGCAAGGCAGACAAGCCGCGCGACAACGACAAGTCGCGCGAGGCCAAGTCCGACGCCAAGAAGTCGGGAAGCAACTCCCGAGGACGCGGCGGCCGCAACGACTCACGTCGTTCGGGCCGTGGTCGCGACAATCGCGGCCGTGGACGCGGTGGCAAGCCGCGGAACAACCAGCGCAACGAGGGGGCGATGCCCGCTGCCGCGCCGGTCGTCTCGGAAGCCAAGCCAACCGGCGACAAGAAGGCGAAGGACAAGCCGGCGGTTAACCCGTACCTTACAGACATCGACTTCTGATCCCTCTGTCAGGGCGGCTGGATGATTCGAGCGTTTCACGTCACCAAGCGATACGGGAGTATCACCGCGCTTCGTGACGTGAACGTGCAGATCAGGCCGGGCGAATTCGTCTTCCTGACGGGCGCGAGCGGCGCGGGCAAGACGACGTTTCTGCGCATGCTCTATCGGGCCGAGTTGCCCACAAGCGGTCAGCTAATCGTTGACGGACGGAACATCGCGAGCCTGCGCTCGCGCGAAGTTCCCGGATTCCGGCGACGCATCGGCTTGGTGTTTCAGGATGCCCGCCTGATCGATGATCGCAGTTCGCTGGAGAACATCGCCTTCGTGGGACGGGTGCTCGGACTGGCGCGTGGTGAGTCGCGCCGCCGCGGCATGGAGTTGCTCAAGCTCACCGGGATGGACCACCGAGCCGAACTCTTTCCTGCCCAGCTGTCGGCGGGGGAAAAGCAGCGCGTCGGGCTCGCCCGCGCGCTGATGTCGGCACCAGTTCTACTGCTGGCAGACGAGCCGACCGGGAACCTCGACCCGGACACAGCAATCGAGATGTTGAGGATTTTCCGGGCCATCAATCGTCGCGGTACGACCGTTGTGCTGGCCACGCACGATCCCGACATGATCGCCGCGCTGGGGCGCCGCACGCTCGTGATCGAAGGCGGGCGCCTGCGTTCGCTTGAGCGCACGGTTGAGTCGGAGCCGGCATGAAAGCTCTATTCGGTTATGCCTCGCTCTGCATCGAGGAGGCCGGTCGCGGCATCTGGTTCCACCGCCGCGTGGTGGCGCCGGCGCTCATCGTGATGATGGCCTCGTTGGTTGTCCTCGGCGCGTTCATGCTCGCGTCAGACAACCTCAACGCGGTGCTGAGCGGTTGGCGTGAACGTGGCCAGTTGCAGGTCTTCCTGGTTCCAGAGGTCACGCCGGCCCAACAGGCAGCCATAGATTCCGCGATCGGCGGCCATTCCGCCGTTGAGGAGTACCGCTTCATCGATCCCGAGGAGGCGGCAGCGCTCTTCCGCTCGGATTTCTCCGAACTCGGCGATGTTCTTGCGCTCCTTGAGGAGAATCCACTGCCGGGTTCCTACGCGGTGACGATTGCCGCGCCGATGCGCAGCGAGCGTGTGTTGCAACAGCTCACGGACGATCTCGCGGCGCTGCCGGGCGTTGAGGGGGCGCAGTACGACCTTGAGATCATCGGCAGGCTCGAGCTCGGCGTGCGGGCTTTGCGACTCGTTGGCGTGCTTCTCGGTGGCACCGTGCTTCTCGCGGCGATGATCACCACGGCCAACGTGATCCGGGTGATGGTGTTTGCACGCCGTCGCGAAATCGAGACCATGCGCCTTGTGGGTGCCTCCGAGGCCGTGGTTGTGGGGAGGTTCCTCGTTGAAGGCGGTCTCCAGGGACTCCTTGCGGGTCTGCTGGCCCTGGCCGTCTTGCTAACCGCCTATAGCTTCGGGTTGGCCTATCTGGATCCGGATTCGCTCGGATTCCTGTCGATCCTGCCGCTCCGCTTCCTGAGTCCTCTGATGATTGGTGGCCTGCTGGCCGGCGGCACGATTACGGGACTACTGGGCTCGTGGTTCGCCTTCGGGCCCGGCGGCGTTCGGTTCGACTAGTGCTGACTCAGTCGACAAGGCGCGTTCTCGAGTTCGACACCGTGCTCGAGGAACTGGCCGGCTACGCGCAATCGCCTCTAGGGAGCGGCGCGATCCGCGCGCTGGTGCCCCATCCGGACGGAATGCCCGAGGCGCTTGAAGAGGTCGCGGAAGTTCGCGAGCTCAGCGCATCTCGGGGGTACGCAGCCTGCGGTCAGGCGGAGTCGCTTGACGAAATTCTCGATCGGGCCCGCGTCGAGGGAGTCGTTCTTGATCTTGCGGAATTGGTCCGCTACGTCGCCCAGCGCTCGTCACAGGGGACGTATGCCGGCACTTCGCCGCAGACACCACTAGGTGGCCGCGGCTGGCGGAACTGTCGCGTACCGTACCGCCACTCGGCGCGCTGGTGGAGCATCTGAGTGGCCTCCTCGACGAGGACGGAGAACTGCGTGACGACGCGTCGGTAGAACTGCGACGGATCCGGCGAGCTCTGCGCAGCGCGCGCCGTGCGGTGCGCGATCGCCTCGAACGCATGACCCGCGAGCCGGCGCTGCAGTCCGCGCTCCAGGAGTTCGTGGTCACAGAACGTAACGGACGTCTTGTCCTCCCCGTGCGCGCTGGCTCGAAGGACCGCGTGCCCGGAGTGGTGCACGACACTTCGTCGTCCGGACAGACATTGTTTATCGAGCCGCTCGGAGCCGTCGAAGGGCAAAACCGGCTCGCCGAACTGCATGGCGAGGAGCGCGAGGAGATCCGGCGACTGCTCGCCGAGGCGACCGCACATATTCGTGCAGCGGGAGACGGCCTGCGCGCTGCTCTTGACGTGATTTCTCGTGCGGATTCGTTGCAGGCGACATCTCGCTGGGCCGAGGTTCACAACGCCGTCGCACCGCTAGCAGCCGATGCTGTACTCCACCGCGGCGCGAAGCATCCGCTGCTGCATCCGGAAATCGCAGTGCCACTCGACCTTGAACTCGGTGGCGACACGAATGCGCTGGTCATTACTGGCCCCAACACCGGCGGCAAGACGGTTTCGCTGAAGACATTGGGTCTGGCTGCTGCGATGGCGCAATGTGGTCTTCCGGTGGCAGCCACGGAGGCGCGACTGCCGACGTTTCCGCGCATTCATGCTGACATCGGGGATGAGCAGAGTCTGTCCGCCAGTCTCTCGACGTTCTCGGGTCACCTGAGGCACATTGCCGAGTTCCTCGGCGACTGTCCCGACGGAACCCTCATCCTGATGGACGAGCTTGGTACCGGTACCGACCCTGGCGAGGGCGCAGCGCTTGGTATCGCGCTCGTGGAGGCTTTCGTCGAGTCCGGAGCGCTCGTGCTCGCCTCAACCCATCACGATGCACTCAAGGTCTTCGCCGAGCGCACTGCCGGTGTGGTGAACGCCGCGATGGAGTTTGATCCCGAGACCCTGGCGCCGACGTATCGATTGAAGCTCGGCCGGCCCGGTCGCAGCAACGCGCTGGAGATCGCCTCTCGCCTTGGCCTGCAGCCCGAGGTGGTGGAGCGCGCTCGCCAACTCGTGAGCGACGACGTGGTCGAGCTCGACGTCGTATTGCGCGGCCTGGAGGAGCAGGAACGAGCGCTCGAGCTCGCGCGTGAGCAACTGCAGGAGCGACAGTCGGAGATCGAAGAGGCAGCGACGCTCGCCGCGCGGGCGGCCGCGGAGAAGCAGCAGTCTTATGCGGAGGCCGAACGAGCCGCGCGGGAGGCGGTAGATGTTGCAATCCAGGAGATCCGCGACCAGGGCGCCGCCAAACTGGATCAACTGGAATTGAATCTGGGCGAGTCGAGTACACGCTCGAAATCAGATCGTCGCGCCCGACTTGCGGCTACCGCGGGCAACCTGCGCCGCGACGCTCTCGATACGCTCGACTCTGCTCAGCAGGAACGAGCTCCCGAGCCTGCAATCGTGGAGAACCCAGCACCCGAGCCTGCCGAGTCCGCCGAATCACCAGCGAGCGTTGCTCCCGACGGGCCGACGCGTCCGTTGGCACGCGGGGCGACCGTGCGCGTCGAGCCCTTCGGTACCGTGGGAACCGTGATGAAGGACTGGGCGGCGGGTGACGAGGCGCGAGTCGAGGTGGCAGTGAATGGCAAACGCGTGGTTGTTCCACGCAGCAATGTGGTGCCTGACGCGCCGCCTGTGCCCAGCCGTTCCAAGTCTCACCAGGTCCGTCGGCCGCGGCGCGACGATGTGTCCGCAGAGATCGATCTCCATGGAATGCGCGTGGATGAGGCTCTGACCACAGTCGATCGCCATATCGATGATGCTCTTCTGGGTGGCCTCGACAGCGTGCGCCTGATTCACGGCATCGGAACGTTTCGGCTCCGCGACGCGATTCGCGAGCACCTCCGCGATCGACCTGAAGTTGCGTCGATCGCCGCTGCTGATCCGTTCTCGGGTGGCGAGGGCGTTACCGTAGTGCGACTGGAGGACTAACGCTTTGGGCTGGCCGAGAACGTTCATCGACGAGGTGCGACGCACGGCAGAAGGCGTGCGCCTGATCGGCGAGGTCGTGTCGCTGAAGAAGCGCGGCAATCGCTGGGTGGGTCTGTGTCCCTTCCACCAGGAGAAGACTCCGTCCTTCGGCGTCAACGACGATGGCCTCTGGTACTGCTTCGGCTGCTCCGAAGGTGGCGACATCTTCAAGTTCTTCATGCAGTACGACGGCATCGATTTCGCCCAGGCCGTGCGGACCATCGCGGAACGGTCCGGTGTCACCGTGCCGGAAATGGAAGCGTCGTCGCGCCCTCGCCGCGAAGACGGCGTGCCTCGCGAGCGCGTGATGCAGGTGTTGGTTGCCGCGGCGACCCATTACGAGGCTGCACTCCGATCGGAGGCAGGGGCGGGCACGCGAGAGTATCTGACCGGCCGTGGTCTGGATTCTGAACTGGTGCAGAACTTCGGCCTGGGCTTTGCCGCCGCCGGATGGGACAACCTGGAGCGAGCGCTCGCTGCCCAGGGGTATCAGGGCAACGAGCTCGAAGCCTCGGGGCTGGTGAAGAGTCGCGGAGACAGTTCCGGGGTTTATGACCTCCTCCGTGAACGAGTTGTTTTCCCGATTCGCGATGCACGTCGTCGGCCGATCGCTTTCGGTGGACGCGTGATGGGAGAGGGTGAACCGAAGTACCTGAACACTCCCGAGACATCCGTATTTCACAAGAGCCGGACTCTCTATGGGTTGGGCGAGGCGCGCGACGCGATCCGACAGCGCGGCTACGTGTTGCTGGTCGAGGGGTATCTGGATGTTCTGGCCTGCGTGCAGCACGGGTTCGCCAACGTGGTGGCACCTCTGGGCACGGCATTCACTGCCGACCACGCCAAGCTGCTCGGCCGACAGGCCAGCAAGGCCGTGATCGCGTTCGACGGCGATACGGCCGGACGCGCGGCGGCTGAGCGCACCGTGGGTGTATTCCTGCCGGCCGGGTTCCAGGTGTCTGTGCTGCAGTTGCCGGTCGGAGAAGACCCCGACTCGTACTTACAGGCTCATGGCGCCGACGGGCTCGCCGGTGCGTTGCGCCAGGCAAGCCCCGCGCTGGGCTTCCTGGTCGACAGGGCAGGGGAGCGCGGCGATCTCAAGAGTCCGCAAGGCAAGGCGCAGGCGCTGGCATCGTTGCTCAGCTTCGTACTGCGTGTGGAGAATCGCATCGAGCGCGCGGAATGGATCGGACGCATTGCGGACGCTCTCAGGCTCGACAAGAATCTGGTGGCGCGAAGCTTCGACGAGCTGAGTCGGCGACCTCGGCGCGACCCGGCCGGGCCTGAACCTGAAGAGAACCCTCTGCCTCGGGTGGCCGCGAAGCTCGGTGAAGTGCCGATTGCGGAGCGCCGGCTTTTGCAGGCGCTGCTGCATCAGCCCGAGTGGCTGACCGACCTAGAGTCCCTTCTGGATCGGAGCGCTGTCCGAGATCCACGCGTGTCAGCAGCGATCGACGCGCTGGTCTCGCTTGTGGCTGACGGCGCGACCCCCGTCAGTGCGCAGCAGGTTCTCGAGATTGCCGAGGTGGAGCAGCTTGATGTTCTGCTGTCTCGGCTGACTGCGGAAGAGGACGAAGTGAGTCTCTCGGAGGCTCGAGGTTGCGCGCTGGCAATTCGACGATCGGATCTTCTGCGACAGCTCGATGATCTACGGCGCGAGATTCAGCAGGCAGAGTCGCAGGGGGCGGATCAGCTCGACGAGCTGCAGCAGCGCCACATAGCTCTCGGGCAGCAGATCGCCGAGCTGCGGCGTCGCGAGCAGGAGCTGGCGGCAAGCTAGTCGATTCGTTGGGTTCTCGGTACGAGCCATCGGGCGAAGTGATCCAGCGACGTGGAACTCCTCGCCTGTCTCGTGAGGCGTCCTTTGCCTTCTTGGAGCGGGCTTCCCAATCGTTTGGTCGTTGGAGAGGCACGCCGCCGTCCGGTGAGCCGGCGCCGAGACGTTAGGACGTTGTCAACTCCTTTGTAATGAGACAGTTGCGCGGTCCGGCCTGGATGCGTTCGTACGACTGGCATGGGCGTTGCAAAACGAGAAGGGTGCGAAATGCCGGCGCCGCTAGAGCGGTTACCGGCCCACCAGAAGGCGTCCCCGGCGCCGATGCAACTGCCTAGGAGGGCAAATGCATAACCTTCTCAAGCGCTCGTTGACCGCGAGCCTCGTATTGGCCATGTTCCTGGCCGCCCCGGTATGGGCGCAGGAAACTGGTTCGATTTCGGGTGTGGTCACCGACCCCGATGGCGCTCCGCTTCCGGGCGTAGCCGTCACCCTGAACTCGGTTCAGGTTCCGGAGTCGACGATCTATACCCAGGCTAACGGCGTATATCGCTTCCCGGCTTTGCCGCCTGGTTCGAACGCCTACAACCTGACGTTCGGCCTCGAAGGCTTCCATACGATCATCCAGGAAGGTCTGGATGTGCGTCTTGGCGCCAACGCCCAGGTGAACGTCACCATGACGCTGTCGACGGTTGAAGAGACCGTGACCGTCACGGGTACCACTCCCATCGTTGATGTGAAGAACACCGGTACGGGTTCGAACATCTCCGAGGAGTACATGCAGTCGATTCCGTCCGCACGTGACCCGTGGGTCATGATGCAGCAGACGGCCGGCATGCAGGTAAACAACGAGAACATCGGTGGTTCCGAGTCCGGCCAGCAGGCTGGTTTCTCCGGAACGGGCAACCGTGGTGGCGACACCATGTGGTCCTACGATGGTGCTGAGATCACCGACATGTCGGCTCTCGGTGCATCGCCGATGTACTACGACTTCGACGCTTTCGAGGAGATCTCGATCTCCACGGGTGGTAACGATCCTTCGGTCGCCACTGGTGGTATCAAGATCAACTTCGTGACGAAGCGTGGTGGCAACCAGTGGCGCGGTTCGGGCCGCTTCTACCTGACGCCTGGTGATCTCCAGACGCGTAACGTTGGCGACCCCGACACGGGCGAGCTGGTTGGCAACTACACGGCGGACGAGTTGTTCCCGGGTTACATCGGTAACTCGATCAACAACATCAAGGACATGGGCGGTGAGCTCGGTGGTCCGATCCTCCGTGATCGTCTGTTCGTCTGGGGTGCCTACGGCAAGCAGGACATCAAGCAGAACGTTGGCACCGCGCCGGACAACACCCAGCTGACGAACATCCACGCAAAGGCGAACCTGCACCTTGGCGATTCCTTCGTCGTGAACTACACGTTCCTCGACGCAGCGAAGACCAAGCAGGGTCGTGGTGCTTCGGCCACGCGGCCGGCGCCGACCACCTTCGACCAGCTCGGCGTGTGCTGCATCCACACGGTGAAGGGTCAGTGGACCGTCAACGACAACAACTACGTTGGGGTCTCCTACAACGCCACGAACCTCGGCTTCTCGTTGGAGCCGCAGGGCGGCCGTGACACGCAGGTTACGCGTAACCTCGACACCGGCTTGTGGGGCGGCAGCTACTTCTTCTACGACACCAAGCGTCCGCTGAAGAACCTGCGCGCCGATGCCAACACCTACATCGCTGGCTCCGACGTGGACCACGAGCTGAAGTACGGCTTCAGCTGGCGTGACGCCGAGACCTCCTCGCTCTGGGGTCTGGCTTCCGGTTCGGCTGCCTACTTCATCGACGATGGCAACCCCGGCACGCCGTATGCGGCACGCCTGACGCACGACGCGGTGGACAACTACCGCAACGACCGCGTCAGCGCCTACGTTGGCGACACGATCAGCGCCAACCGCCTGACGATCAACGCGGGGCTCCGCTACGATCGCCAGTCGTCCGAGTCGCTGCCTTCGGCCGTCAACGCGTCGCCGTTCGCGCCGGAGTTCTTCCCGGCGCAGTCGTTCAACGGTGCCTCGTACGACTTCGCCTGGACCGGTATCTCGCCGCGCATCGGCCTCACGTACATGCTCTCGGACCGGACCATCCTCCGTGCGAACGCCGCTCGTTACTACGCGCAGCAGTTCAACGGTGAGTTCCACCTCGAGAACATCACGTTTGGTCCGACCGCTCTGTTCGACTGGGCTGATGCCAACGGCAACAACGTGTTCGATCCGGGCGAGACCGACGGTGAGCCCTGGTCGCTCAGCGCTGGCTTCGATCCGGCGAACCCGAACGCTCCTGTTGACATCACCATCAACGAGACGCGTCCGCCGACCACCGATGAGCTGATCATCGGCCTCGAGCACGAACTCAACCGCGAACTCGCGATCGGTGCGGACTTCACGTACCGCAAGAACGACCGCGAGAACTGGACGATCCGTGTTGGCGAGGACCAGGAAAGCTACTGGGAAGCGGTTCAGCAGAGCCGTACTCTCGCCGATGGTTCCGTAGCGAACATCACCGTCTACCAGCCGGTGAACACGCGTGAGACGTCGCAGAGCTACCAGGAACGCGACGGCTTCAACACGAAGTACACGGGTATCACCGCGTACCTCGAGAAGCGCTTCGCAAACAACTGGATGGGTAACGCGTCCTTCACGTACGCCAACCCGACGGTTAACTACGACGCGCGCAGCTCGTTCACGGACCCGACCAACATCGCAGAGTTCAACGGACAGCCTGGTGCTGCCCTGACGTCCGCGAGCTGGTTCCTGAAGTTCTCCGGCATGTACCAGCTTCCCGCTGGCTTCAGCGTCGCCGGTTTCTTCCAGATCCGCGAGGGCTACGTCTACAACCCGTTCATCAACTCCGCGACTCGCGCCAACGGCGTGGGCACGGTGAACGTGAACAGCACGAACTTCGGCGACGAGCGTCTGCCGACGTTCTGGAACCTCGACCTCCGTGCAGAGAAGACGTTCGACTTCTCCGACCGCGGTCGTATCCACCTGATCATTGATGCGTTCAACATCACGAACAACGACATCATCCTGGGACAGGCTTCCCAGTTGGTGTCGTCGACGTTCGGCAGCATCACCGACGTGGTGCAGGGTCGTACGATCCGCCTGGGTGCCCGTTTGGTGCTCCGCTAGCGGAACGCTGACGAAGTTGTCGCGCATCGCGTGGCAATGACCGATGCCAGGGAGCCCTCGGAGGTAAAGCGCCTCCGGGGGCTCGCTGATTTTGGGGCCCGTTCAGTTCTTGCAAAACCCTGACAGCGCAGAGATATACACGGCGGATTGCTCGACGCTACCGTTTCTAAATACCCCGAACCGAGGGTGTCATGTACGACTCATCCGAGACACGCAAAGAGACGACTGTCAGCAAGCCGAGCCCCACTCCGGACGGTTCGCACCGGCGCTATCGTTACGCCTTCGTGGCGAGGTACCTGAAGCCACTGGTGTTCGAAACAATGCTGGCGCGCGGCTGGCGCCAGTACCACGTCGCTGAGTGGCTGGGGATGCCCGACCACGCGCTGTCGGAATACCTCACCGGACGCTCCCACCCGTCCGAAGGCCGGCTCCGCGAACTGGGTCGACTCGGGTGCGAGATGTCGCGGCTACGCCGGGCCATGCTGGCCGACAAGTTGACCTACTGGATCGACACGATGGACATCGGCGTCGACGATGTCGTTGGCGCTGTGCGCCGCATCGAGGCCGAACAGGATCGTTTGCCCACGGGCGGTGACCCCGTTGTGGCTCGAGCGCCGGAACCGCAGTAGGCGCCCGGGCCCGACCCCGGCCGGGTAAACGCCGGCTGCGCCACACCCGCGCGAGCCCCTCCCAAGACTTGCAGAACGCCAACCCTACTTTGTAGTGTTCATGTGAACCATACAAAGTGAGGTTGACTTCAAACCAGGAGACGAGCATGTCTAAGCTCAGACCATCTTTTGCAAGAGCAGTTCGGTTTTGTCTGATTCCCGGGGCGCTGCTATCGGCTCAATCGACCCTGGCCCAGCAGGAACTCAGCATCGAGTCTGAAGCCTTCCAGGAAACTAGAGAAATTATCGTGCACTTGCCGGAGAACTATGATCCGGCCAGCGAAGAAGGCTATCCGGTCATCTACGCGCTTGACCCAGACAATCCTGAGGAAGAACCGTCGGGACAATATGATGACGCGATTGCCCGAGCAGCGCGTGATTACCATCAGGCCGGAATCATGCCCGAGGCGATTGTCATCGGCATCAGAAATATTCGCCGGGGACTGGATTTTCTTCCGCATTACTACAGCGGGGAGCGGGATGGGGAGCAGATCGCTGGCAATGGCGACAAGACGCTAGCCTTCATCAACGACGAACTCATTCCCTATGCCAGCGAACATTTCCGAGCGAATGGTCAAAGAGTCTTCATGGGACATTCCTGGTCTGGACAATTCTTGGCCTACACATTGAGCCAGTCGCCGGGAACATTTGACGCCTATTTCATAACCAGCCCGGCCTTCGCAAGATGGAAGGACAGGACCTTTAGTGCTCTGGAGCAAACCTTGGAACAAGGTTTGGGCTTGCCGGATTTTGTCTACGTCAGTGTCGGTGCAGATGAAGAGGCAACCGAGCTTGAGGACTACGAGAGTTTGACCTCATTCTTTGAGCAACATCTTCCGGAGGAAGTGGAGCTACACCACGAGGTGAATGAAGGGCTGAATCATGACGACAATGGTCTGATGTCTCAGCCAAGGGCCCTGAAGTTGTATTTTCAATCCCTTCCCTAACCTTTTGAAATCCAGAACGCACACGATCCTGCGCTCGACGAATTCATGAAAAGAGTCGTTCCGCGCAGTCGCCGGAAACTCGGTAGGCGCCCGCGCCCGACCCCGGCCGGATAGAATCGGGCTGCGCCACACGGCGCGGGCCCTTAGCTCAGTTGGTCAGAGCCGCCGGCTCATAACCGGTAGGTCCCAGGTTCGAGTCCTGGAGGGCCCATTCTGCAACTTGAGACCGGCGCACAAACCCCTACGTGCCCATGCGCTCCACGTGCGCCGTTCCGGGAATCGCGAGGTAGCCTCCGCAAAGATCGGGCACCGCGGGTTCAAGACAGAGAGAGGCGGCAAGCACGGTCTTTTGGAACGGGCAGCAGAAATGCGTTGCTACACGGAGTTGTGGAGGTCGGCGATTGGCCGAGCGCGAACCCTCGCGCTCGCGGCGTTGCTCGCAGGGCTCTGCGTGCCAAACGTCGTAGCGGGGCAGGCTTGGGACTACACGGTCTGCACTCCGGTAATCAGTCGAGTACTGACGCTTGATCGCGACCGCGGCGTCCTGGCAACACGGGTTCGTTTCACGCTGTACCACTGCCAGGTGTTCTGGGAAGGGCTGGAGATCGGCTCGGTGATCATGGAAGACGTGCAGCCAGTGACCGACGAGCGATCCGCGAACTGACTGCGCGGGGCCGCTACCTGACGATTACCTGATGACGCACCGGATGACTATCCGTCGCGGAGTCGGGCCTCGGATACTTCTCCCGAACCTCGATTCACGAAGTTCCGGGCACGGGAGCAGTCAGGTATGCGCTTCACGAAGATGGCCCTCGTCGCCACCTGCGCTGTCCTCGGGCTGCTCGCCAGCATAGCCATCGTACCCACCGAACCCATCGCGGCTACTGCAGGGCGTCTTGTTCTGATCCAGGGCTTTCCCACTGCTGCTACACCGGGCGGCGATGATATTCCCGCCGAGCGGCGAGCTGAGGTTGAGCAGGCAGTGCGCGAGTATGTCCGCGATGTCGGCTGGTATCGGCCGGATCCCGGTCCAGTGCTGCGGAACGGGAACTCGGCGGTGCCGGGGAGGTACTCGTTTTACCCCATGGCCGGACGCCTTGGTCGCGACATCTTTCATCGCAATTTCGTCGACCTGGACCCGCGCCCGAACTCTCTGCAGGACTTCAACTGCACGACCTATACGTACGATGGGCACCTCGGCTACGACACGACCGTCCGGAGCTTTGCCGAAAAGGATGTCGGCGTGCCGGTGTACGCCGCGCTCAACGGTCTCGTAATTCGAACTGACGACGGCCACTACGACGAGAACGGCGGTGTCGGCGCCCCGAGCACGATGGCGAACTACGTGGTGATCGATCACGGCAACCAGCAAGTTGCCTACTACTGGCACCTCAAGAACGGGAGCGTCGTGGTTCAGGCCGGCGACGAGGTCGTTGCCGGACAACAGATTGGCCAGACGGCCTCCAGCGGGTTCTCGAACTGGCCTCATCTCCACTTCGAGACCCACGTGGCGGGCGCCGTCATCGAGCCGAGTAGTGGTGGCTGCAACCCCGGCGAATCGGGTTGGACGGACCCCATCCGGGTTGTGTCCTCACTGTACTTGGACGACTTCGGCTTCCGCGATAGCGGCATGCCCGGTGACCCGATGAAGCGCCTGCCCTGGGGCATGGAGAGCACCGGGCACCTCACGCTGAAGGACCCGGTTGCGTATTTCTGGTTTCAGGTGAAGAGCATGCCTGCGAGCGCACCATGGCGCGCGGTTTTCCGCCGGCCGAATGGAAGCGTCGCCTATGAGGAGTCAGGCGCCTTCTCGACCCCTTTCAATCGCGGCAGTTGGTGGATGTTCGGTTTCGATGTTGCCGACATGCACGAGATCACAGGCACCTGGGAGATGGAGTTCTATCTCGGCGGTAGGAAGATGGGGGTCTTCCCGGTGGAAGTCGTGCAACGCCGCGCCCAGAAGGTGAACCGGCCACCGAAACCCGTGAAAGTGAGACTGTGGCCGAAACGGCCGCGTGCAGGGGAGGTGCTTTCATGCCATGTAACCGCCGACCTGCTGCTAGACGATCCGGACTACGACGTGGTGATCTTCAGGTACGAGTGGACGGTCAACGGCGAGGTCGTTCGCAAGATCAACAGTGCCGCACATTCAGATGTGCTCAGGGCAGATGCGCTGCGTCGCGGGGACCGAGTGCGCTGCGCCGTCACACCAAGCGACGGGGTCGATTCAGCCCCGACGAAAGCCCGTGGTCGCCGTGTCAAGTAGCGGTGACGCTAGCGGCTCGACGCTCGGTCGAGTGGGCCGGCTGCTACCAGCGTGGTGAGTTGAGCATCGCTCGTCCGCCAGCGTTCAGCTATCTCGCCGGACAATCGCCGGAACTCCGGATCTCCGTGCAACGGAGTGAAGAGAGGATCCACCGATAGCCAGCGTGCGTCGATGTGTCCGAGGTCGGCGGCCCGCCGGAGCCAGCTCAGGGCGGCTTCCTGGTCGCCATCCACCAGCGCGACGGCGGCTGCCACCTGCGCCAGCTCCCAACTCCCCTGCAGCGCTACGGCGGCCGGGAGTTGCTCCCGGTACATGCGAAGGAACTCATCGAGCCGCGCCTCGCCTTCTTGTTCACGGTCGATATGGATCAGCCGGATATGAGCGTCGAGATAACGATCGCGTGGTGCGTCCTCGAGCGCCGACCAGAGATGCCGCTGCGCGATCGCCGAATTGCCCGTCACGGCCTCGACCTCCGCCGCCGCGATGAGCAACTGCCGTGCCGCGGGTTGCGCTGCGAGAGCCTCTTCGACTCGTCGACGGGCCGTATCTAGGCGCCCGCCGATCAGATCGAGTCGCGTCAGGACGACGACCGATTCCACCTGAAGCGGATCCACGGTCAAGGCGGCGGTGAGGTACCGGCGGGCCTCCCCGTAGCGCCCCACGTAGTAGAGCGCCTCGCCGATGTTGTGCAGATCGATGGCCCGCTCCAGCGTTCGTGTGTCGACCATCGTGTACAGGGCCAACGCTTCGCCGTATCGCCCGCGCGCGCCTAGCATGACTCCCAGGTTCACGGCCGCCGGAGTGAAGTCTGGGGCCAGTTCGAGAGCCCGCCGGTATGCGCCCATCGCCTCCTGGGTGCGGCCCAGATTTGCCAGAACATAGCCGCGGGCCTTGTGGCTCTCCGGCAACTGTGGCCCCAACGCAACCGCGCGGTCAGCGAGTTGAAGGGCTCGCTGACCGGTGGCCAGATCGGCATCGAACACGTCCAGACGGCGTGCATGAGAATCCGCCAGGCCAGCCCAGGCGAGTGCATGGTTCGGATCGAGCGATACAGCTCGTTCGAAGAGTTCGATCGCGCGACTCGTCGCATCAGGCGTACGGCGGCGGTAGTACTCCCTGCCCGCGCGTGTCAGATCGACTGCCGACCAGGTCTCAACGGCAGGGGAGAGCGGCTCGGTGACGGCAGTCGAACCACCGCGTTGCGAAGAGATCGCGGCGAAGAAAATCAGAGCGGCGGCGCCGGCGAGTGCGATGCTCGCTCCAAGGCCCCAGGCGAGATGTCGTCGCCCGACGGCATCGTACGGAATAGACGGATGCGATCGCGGCGTCTGCGATGCCATGACGGGGCCGACCTCGGCGATGAGCCGATAGCCGCGCCGCGGTCGCGTCTCGATGACACGTGCGTCGGTCGGGTCGTCCCCGAAAGCACGACGCAGGGCAGCGATGCAGCGCCATAGGACATCGTCGCTGACCGCGGTGTTCGGCCATACCGTTGCGAGTAGCTCCGCCTTGGATACGAGCTCACCCCGGTGCCGGACGAGGACCTGCAGCACCTCGAGGACTCGGGGCTCGAGTCGAATCTTGCCGTCGGGGCCCTGTATGTCACCCGCGCGCAGGTCGACCCGACGACCGTCGATGCGCAGCACCATGTCGCTCATTCACTGAAGTTAGCAGATGCAATCGGGGTACCGTCGGCAAGGGCGCCGCGCACGCTGAGCACGATCAGCAGCACCCGAGACGCTTCCTTTTTCACCGGCGGCCTCCGCGGTTGCCATGACGGGAGGCATGAACCGCCGGCCCGTGTCAGCGCTCGGTTGCGCCCGACCGCCTCAAGCTACGGACGTGGCGATTGGAGGAACAAGGACGGAACGGCGTCATCGGGCAACCATCGGGTTTCAGGTCGGGTCCGGGAGCTCTGCCTGAGCGTCGGCGCGGGCCGCCTGGAGCACCTTGACCTCGGGGTCGACCTGGAGGCGCATGGGCCGGAACGTCGTGGTCCACGTCAGGTCACGGCTCGCACCGGGTCCGAGCGTGACCTGAACGACAGAACGTTCGGGTGTGTTTTCGCCGAGGGCGGCAACGTCAACGGTGACGGTTCCGGTGCCTGCGTTCGTGACCCGCGCCGCGACTCGCCAGGCGCCGGGCGTGCCGGCAAGGCGGACCCCGCCGAGTCGAAACTCCGGCAGCGCGACGCTTCCGAACCACTGCTCAACGAATTCGTCGAAAACCTGGACATCGGGAGCGTGGGTACGAAGAGAGCTCAGTAAATCGGGGAGGGCAGGCCGGTGTGGATTCTCGATGCTCGCGGAGACGAACTCGCGCAAAGCGGCGAACATTTGCTCGCGGCCCATTTCCTGCTGGAGCATCCACTGCACCCAGGCTCCTTTGTTGAACACGATCGCACGATCGGCCCCCTGGTCAGCTTCCATTTGATCGAGCGGTCGCTCGGTGCCGTTGCGGCGCGCATTTACGTAGTCAGATTCGAGCATTCGGGCGAGTTCCATGCGTGAGGTCGGTCCGAGTTCGTTCTCGACAAGCAGCAGCGACGCATACGTGGCCATGCCTTCCACAAGGTGACCCGTACCCGGGCCAGTTGCCGCGCTGACGAGGTTGCCCCACCACTGGTGAGCGGCCTCGTGGGCGGTGACCACAACGTGCGTCGGAATACTCGCTCCGGGCCGCGATAGAAAGCCGAGCCCTTCGGAGAAGGCGATATTCGTGGGGAACCCGATCGCGTTGGTGGTTTGGTTCGGATATTCGCTGAGACGCAGTTCGCGCCAGGGATACGGGTGAAACCACTCCGAGTAGAGACGTCTGGCTGCGCGCAGCGTCTTGAGCATCTCAGGCGCGTTGTACGCGTGCCCCGGATGAAAGAAGACTGCAGTCTCAGCATCTCCCACGCTCGCCCAACGGCCGGCCATCACGTTGAGCGCGCTCACCGGATGATCGCTTAGCCACACTACTGTCGTTCGGCCGTTGCGGTCTAACTCATTCACTTTGGTGCCGACCGAGTTGACGGTATAGGCGTCCGGGGCCGACACCGTAATGCGCGTCGTGTAGGGCGCCACCTGATTCTGAGGTGTCGGCGTCCGACCGAGATCGATCGAAGGTTCTGTGTAGTTGTTTCGTGTGATGCCGATGCCTCTGACGAAGCCAGGTACCGGGATGAACGCGTTGCGTAGATTGTGAAGCATGACTCCGGCTGGAAGCACGAACTGCTCGGTACCTCCGCCGTTACGCGTGAATCCGGCCGGATAGCGAGCTTCGAAGGCGAATCCGACCGTGACAAACTCTCCCGGCGCCACGCCAGGCTGGCTGCGGAGCACGTAGAGCCCGGTCCGGTTCTCTGCGTCGATGGCGCTGCCGTCCATCTCCCAATCGATCTGGCCGACCGGTGGAAACCCGGTAAACGGCAGGTGGTACATAGGGTTCGAAGTGGTGTTCTGCAATCGGTATCTACCCTTCACGACGGCGCGTCTCTCATTTGGATGCAGTTCAACGTTGAGATCGAGACGACGTATCTCGGCCGTTTCGAAGTCGCCCCACGTTTCGAGGTTCTGCCGCCAGTAGTTCGTGGCGGTTTGCGTGGCCGCCGTGCCCTGAAACCCGTTGCGGACACCGACGAAGAGGATCGTGCCGAGAACAACCGGCGCGACCGCCAGCGGCGCCAGCCAGGCCGCCCGCCGTGCCATCAGCAGGGGGCGCGCGCGGTCGGCGATTCGTCGCAGCACGTCGGGTGTTGTTCGAGCAAACAGGCGCAGCGCAACGGCCCCCAACAGGAGCGCAGTTGCTACAACGAAGCCGCGGTTCAGCCATAGGGCGGCGCGGTTGAGCTCAAACACCCCCATGTCACTCCAACGCAGGGTTCCAACGGCTGCCCAGTTCGTAAGCCAGGTGAGCTTCCCGGCCTGTTGATACAACGCGGTTGCCATCAACGCCGAGATGCAAATGGCGTATGTGGTGTAGCGTCCGCGCACGACGGCAAGAACGACCCCAACAAAGCACGTCCAAACGAGCACCGTTGGAGGCAGCAGGACGCCCCATGTGATGAGTAGCGGCGAGACTTCAACCGCTCCGATCGGCTGGAGCCAGAGGTGCGCGACGGCCACGAGGAAGGCGCTTGCGACGATAGTGACTGCGACGAAGGTGCCCACGAGAGACTTCGCGCATAGCAGCGCGGCGGTGCTGACGGGGCAGGCGTAGAGGATCGCGTCGACCTCGGCCGTCTGATCGCGGAGCACCGACTCCACGATGAAGAACAACAGAACGGCACAGGTAACGAAGGTAAGTACGCCGAAGATCGATACCGCCATCGAGCCAGCGGTGAGGATCAAGGGGTCTCCGAATGGCCCGAAGGCGGCACTGCCTTGCTCGAGAACCATGAACATCGCCAGGCCGACAAAGAAATAGAGCGCCGGTTGTCGGACCAGATCGCGCAGTTCGCCCTGAGTCAGGGTAGCTACGCCGCGCACGAACCCCGGGGGAGAGGATGTCATCTCGATGTTGTCGAGTCGCAGGCCGCGCAGGTCGTCACCGTCCATCGCCCCGGCTGCGATGGCGCGTGACCGCTTTGGGCTCCGGCGGATGAGTTTCCGGAAGAGATCAGCGAGGCCGCTTCCGACGGCGCGCACGCCACCTCTTCTGACAACGCCGCGATGATGCCGCGTGGTGCAGAAGATGAGCACCACCGAGACTCCGAGGAGTCCCACTCGATTGCCGACGATCATCCGATCGAATGAGACTGGCGCCTGGTTGACAAAGTCGACGCCCGGGGCGGCTCGCAACAGATCCTGGATGAGCCATCTGAGACCGGACGGATCGACGAGCTTGAGAATGCTGTTGGCGCTTTCGGCCAATCCCGGCGGTGACCACGTGGCGAAGAACGGCAGTGCGAATACGAGCCCGATCGGCATCGCGTAGACAATCAACGGCCGGCGAGTCCACTCACCAATCGCGAACGCGAGGCTGGCGAAGAAGATGATGGGTAGGGCTCCGAATAGGAGAGCGGGCTCGACGTAATGTGCCAGGTTGAAGGCATCTCGCGGCTCGCCACTCGCGCCGAGCTCGTAGAAGGCCATGAGGAAACCGACCTGGCACAGCAAGACGAGCAGGAGCGCCGCCAGCACACCGCCGAACTTGCCCAGCACATACTCTGGAGGTCAGAGGAGTGCCGTGTAGCAGGTCTGCCACGCTGTGTTCGTCGTCTCTGATCACGGCGAGGCCGGCGAGGATCGACGCGAAGAAGCTATACAGGACGAAGCCGCTGAGCCCGAAGAACGACGTGAGGGCATACGCCGAGTTGACGAAGGGCCGGACGCCACCGATGAGCCCGTCGCCCTGAGGCAGCAGGGCAGTCGAGGACAGGCTGAGCACCGAGAATCCCGCCCCCGCGAGGAGAACCCACCACAGCGGGCGCCCCAGACTGGTACGTAGCTCGAGCGCGAACGTTGCTCTGAGGCGTTGCAGCATCAGGCTGCCGCTCCAGGCCTCGTCTCTAGGGCCTCGGCTGCGCGCATCGCCAGCATGTAGGCGTCTTCCAACGTGGGCTCGGAAAGCATGAACCCTGTGGGCGGGTCAACTTCCTTGAGATGCAGCCGGCACAGGTTCTGCCCCTCGATGAAGTGTGACTTGATGAGCGTCGCCGTGGGTGGCAACCCGCCCACCTCCTTGGGCGTAGCCGCACCCGCGTAGATTGTTCCGGACAGTGCTTCCCGAGCCTCCGCCGGGCTGGTCGCGGCCAATATCCGTCCCTTGCGAACAAATGCCATGCGCGGACAAAGCGACGCGACATCTTCGACGATGTGTGTGGAGAGCAAGACGGTGCGCTCTGTGGCGAGGCCCGGCAGGAGGTTGTAGAAGCGTTGTCGTTCCTCCGGGTCGAGACCTGCGGTCGGCTCGTCAACGATCAACAGATCCGGATTGCCGGCGATAGCCTGGGCAATGCCTAGTCGTTGCCGCATCCCACCCGAATACTCTTTGGTGCGCTGCTTCGCGGCGGCCGTCAGGTTGACTCGTTCGAGCAACTCGTCGCACAGACGACGGAGGCCGCCCGGCGCAGCGACTCCCTTGAGCCTCAGCAGGTGCAGGAGCATCGCCTCGCCCGAGAGGTTGGGGTAGAAGCCGAACCCCTGAGGGAGGTTACCCAGCCGAGGCCAGACAGCTTCAGGCTGCTCCGTGACATCTGTGCCATCGAGAACGACTCGGCCTGAAGTTGGCTCGAGCAGACCAGCCAGTATCTTCATGAGCGTGGTCTTGCCGGAACCGTTCGGGCCGAGCAGTCCGAACATGCCGTGCGGGATCTCGAGGGTTACATCTCGGAGTGCAGCTACGGGCCCCGGGTAGATCTTCACGAGGTTGCTGATCTCAAGCATCGGAGACCCTCTTGCCCGTCGGTAGCTCAACGGACGGGAGCAGCACCTTGCCGCTCTCCTTTACGGAGTCCATGACGATAGTGGTGCGCGTCGAGGTCACGTTCGGAATCGTTCCGATCGCTGTATTCAGCGTGACCCCAAGGGCCGCGGGATCCGCAGCGCGGATCTTCACGAGCCAGCAATCGTCGCCAGCCACATGGTGCACTTCGAGAACTCCGGGAATTGCTGCCAGCCGCTCGCCGGACTTCATCTCGCCGAACTCGCTCACGCCGACGGATACGAACGCGAGTAGACCCGCGTCGACAGCGGAGGGATTCACCTTGGCCTCATATCCAAGGAGGACGCCCTGCTTTTCGAGCTTCTTGATCCTGCCCAGAATCGCGGAGGGCGCCATCTCGAGTTGGCGCGCGATCTCAGCGTTGGGCGTCCGCGCATTTGTTTGAAGAATGTTCACTATCTGAATGTCTATTGAGTCCATTATTCCTCCATTTTGGAGATTCTACGCATGATCATCTGCGAAAGTTTCATTGAACGGACTATTCATTGGATCTTGCCCACGTCGTCGATTCTGCCGGGAGAACGGCATTTCCGCGCCGCTGTGGTAGCGTGAACTTTGCAATGCAAAGAACTTGTAGTCATGTGGAGCACTCTAGTGACATTCGAGATCGGCTGGCGTGCGCCGCTTCACGTGCGCACGGAACAGGTCGGAACGCGGGCGGGCTCGTGTCGGATTGCGTACGTAAGCGACATTCATCTCCGGAGAGGGCGCTCAGGTCGGCTCGCTGCCAATGTGATCGCCGCGGTTCGGCGATGTGCTGCCGATCTGGTGCTACTCGGTGGCGATCTCGTCGATGCGCGATCTGAGGTGCCTGCCTTGACGGCGCTGGTACAGCAGCTCGCAGAGCTGAGCCCGGTCTACGCGGTGGCTGGCAACCACGATGAGCGACTGGGCGCTGAGCGCGTGCGTGATGCAGTGCGAGCGGGCGGTGGATGCTGGATCCAGAAGACTGTTGCCACCCTGGCCCATCGCGGTCGGCAGATCGCAGTCGGTGGCCCTGAGGTGGCGCAGTTTCCGGTGGCCGACGTGCGAGTGCTGTGCGCGCACCATCCACGCAGCTGGCGACGTGCGCGGCGCCTCGGGTGTGACCTGGTTCTTGCGGGCCACTTACATGGTTGCCAGATTGTTGCGTTCGAGTTCCGCGACCGTCTGTTTCCTGGTGCGCTCTTCTATCCCGGCAACTGTTTGCGTCGTCAATCTGGCAACACCCAGCTCGTTGTCAGCCGCGGGGTGAGCGATCTGGTGCCAGTCCGCTGGCGCTGCCCGCGTGAAGTGGTGTTGTGTCAGGTGTGACCTCGGCACTTCGTAGACCTCCAGGCGTTGGGTGGTTACGTTCGAGCAGTGTGGCTGCGACGAGTCTGGTCCGCTGTGTTGCACGGTGGGGGAGCAGCGGGCGCCCACGATCACCGCTGCGCGTGCTGTGCATCGCCGCGCTGGACACACTGCATGCTCTCCGGCACTCGAAAGGGCTGTCGGGGAGCTCTCAGACTGCGGTGGCGGCCCTGCTCGATCTTGGGGCCAACGCCAACGCCCTTTTTGATGCGAAGGGGTTCTGCCGCGACGAACATCGGGCGACGCGCTTGCTGCTTCGGCAGACTCACTCGTCCCGCATCGTCGACGAGTACCTGCCTCGTTTGCGTGACCTGGAGCAGACCAGGCCCGCACCGGGCGGGGATTCGAGGCGCCACGAGGCGACCGTCAGATACCGCGATGCTGTGGTGCGGTTGTCGCTCGGCACCGCCGTGAGTATTGCATTCCGATATCCGTCACTGGATGACGGAATCGTTGCCGTTCAGACTGATGCGGAGCTCGTGGCGCTCCTTCGTGTGGTGACGCTGAGCCAGGTCGTCGACGATGTCTTCGACTACGAGGCCGATCAGAAGATGAGGTTGCCGAGCTACTTGACGGCGCATCGGTCAGTGGCGCGAGGGCTCGAACTGACCCGGAACGTGGTGGGCGCCTGCTCCAGCCTGCGTGATCTGCGGCACTCGCGGATCGCGTTTCCGTTCCGGGCCGGACACCTTCTCACTGCTGTGATCGCAAAGCTCTCGATCGCTATCGCTGGCCACCTCTACCGTCGGGAAGTTGTCGAGACGGCCAAGTCATAGCGGCGCCGGAGAGCCCAGGATGCCTCTACTCGGCTTCAATCTCACCCCCGATCCAATCTCGATACTCGGAGACTCGCGCGTAGTACTCGACGACCCCGTACATCCCTTCGTTCTTGGCGCCCTGCCGATTCTGGTGTGAACTGACCCCCAGTACGTAGGTGCGACCGTCCCCATGGACCCAGAGCGCGGGGCCACCGCTATCGCCAGGGCCGCTGATGCCTTCGAGCGGCAAAGCGTTCCCGCTCTCCGGAGCGTCAAACGTGAACTGCAGATAGCCGGGTTTGCTCCCGTCGACCCGATTCTGTGCACCCCGCAGTCTGCGATCGCGAATGATTGCGTCGTTCGCCATACCGCGTACGCCGGTTCCCGCCCAACCGGTGCCGACGAACACGATTTCGCGCCCGAGCTCATCTGAAGCGGAGTACAACAGGGCCGGCTGGATCTCGGGCACCGGCTCGCTGAGTTCGATCAGCGCGATGTCATGGATGATGGCTCCTCCGGACATGCTGAAGCCTGGGTGCAGGATCTTTCGCGCGATCGGATAGCGGATCCCATCCACCGACACCGAGTCTCCGACGCGCTCGGACTGAGCGACGTGAGCCGCGGTCAATATCCAGTTCGATCGGATGAAGGTGCCGCAGCCGGCGTCGAGGCGAACGAAGGAATCGCTGTAGCGCGCGCCGAGTTCTAGGTAACGTGCGTCCTCGACATCGTGACGCATCACGATCGACCCGAACGGGAGCGTGAACGCGAACGCGATGACGAGAAGTAGTGATTGGAACATGATCTCTTCCGGGCTCAGGAGGATTGGCGCGGCGACCGTTCCAGGGATTGTACGAAACGGCGAGCGACTTGACTCCGCGCGTCGTCCCCTGAGACTCTGTGGGAAGTATCCCTCAGAAATTCAGGGGAAGGCCGGATGTCGAAGGAAGATCTTCAGCTGCTTCGCGGCACTTTGGACATGTTGATGCTCAAGGCGCTCGCCGATGGCGACCTTCACGGGTACGGCGTTGTGGCGTGGATTCGAGAACGCACAAACGGGCAGCTCGAGATCGAAGAGGGCGCCCTCTATACGGCGCTCCACCGCATGGAAGGGCGTCGGTGGCTGCGGTCTCGATGGGGGATCTCCGAGAACAACCGACGCGCCAAGTACTACCGAATCACGGCGGCCGGCCGGAGACAGCTGGATCAAGAGGACGCGCGCTGGCGAAGCTACGCATCGGCCGTATTCGACGTGATGGGTTCCCCCGGTGAATAGCGACCGATGACTGAGTTGAAAGAGACGAATCGAGTGATGGCCGCACTGCGGCGCGTTTTCCAGTTCCGTAGCATGCGCGACGATCTCGAGACAGAACTGGACGCTGAGATTCACGAGCACCTGCGTAGGACGCGGGAGGAACTTCGTGCAACCGGATTCTCTGCGGTCGATGCGCAGCGTGAGGCGGAGCGGCGGTTTGGGAATATGGACCGGCATCGCCTGGCCATGCGGCGTGCGGATCTTCAGCGCGGCAGGAAGGCGCGTCGGAGCCGTTTGGTGTCGGCGACCCTGGAGTCGTTGAGGTATGCAACCCGGTGTCTGCGGGCTTCACCGGGAGTGACTTTGACCGTGGTGGCGACGATCGCGCTTGGCGTTGGCGCGAACGCGACGATGTTTGGAATTATCGACAGGTTGCTCCTGAGTCCGCCTGAACACGTCGTTGACGCGGAGGATGTCGTCCGCCTGCATGTCCAGCGCACCTTCCTCGGACGGCTCCTGACCGGTGCCACCATTTCCTATCTCGACTATCGGGACTTTGTAGGTATCCCCGGCCTGGACGATGTGGTCGCCGTGAGTAACGTGCCTGGCGGCGGAATGTGACGGTGGGGCATGGTCTGAACGCGGAGCGCATCGCCGGGCAATACGTGACGCCCAACCTGTTCCCGATGCTGGGAGTGAAGCCGCTGCATGGACGCTTTCCGACGGACGCGGAAAATGCGCCGGGGGCGGGAGACGTCGCCGTGCTGGGGTTTCAGTACTGGCGATCGGCGTTCGGGGCCGATCCTGGTGCGGTGGGGCAGACCCTGATGCTGGACGGGATCGCCCACGAGATCGTCGGGGTAGCGCCGCGCGGTTTCACGGGGGTGGAGCTCGAACGGATCGACGTGTGGACTCCGCTCTTCAGCCGCGCTAACGGGATGGGGGCGCAGTGGTCGGAGAGTCGCGGCTGGCTGTGGCTGCGGGCGATCGGAAGGCTCGCGCCGGACGCCGATGCCGTGGCTGTGGCCGAACGCGCCACAGCCCGCCACCGCGAAGGTCGGGGGGAATGGTCTCGCTACGACCCCGAGGCGCGGATCCTGCTGGGATCGCTCATTGCTGCGCGCGGTCTCCAACAGTCGAGCGACGCGCGTGTGGCGCTGTGGCTGACGGCAGTCGCGGCACTCGTTCTGCTGATCGCGTGCGCCAATGTTGCCAACATTCTCCTTGCTCAAGCGACGACCCGGCAACGTGACATCGGGGTCCGACTCGCGCTGGGAATCTCGCGCCGCAGACTGCTGACACAGCTGTTGTTCGAAAGCATCGTTCTGGCCTGTTTGGGTGGCGTCGCTGCGCTCGCCATCGGCCACTGGGGCGGTGTCCTCGTGCGGGCCTCCTTGTTGCCGAACGTGCACTGGCCAGCCAACCCGGTGGACGTGCGCTTGTTCGTGTTCACCTTCGTCGCGGCTGCTGCTGCCGGTGTCGTGTCGGGTTTGATTCCGGCCATTGGTGCCGCCCGCTCTGACGTTGTCGCGGTTCTGGGCGGTGGCTCGACGCGCGGGATCGCAGGCGACCGTTCACGCGTGCGGACCGGAATGTTGCTTCTGCAGACAACACTGTCGGTGGTCCTGCTCGTCGTTGCCGGCCTCTTCGTCAAGAGTCTCGCTAATCTGAATGCAGTCGATCTGGGCTTCGATCACGACGGCCTGATCGTTGTGATCCCGGAGATCGATGAAGAAGTGGTCGCTGCCGACGAGGCGGAGGCATTCTACGAACGTAGTGTCGAGCGGCTCGCCCAACTCGGCATCGTGGCGGCGGCCACGCGCAGCTCGTCGATACCGTTCTATTCAGCTTCGTCCGAACCTATTGATGTACCTGGAATGCCGGAGCCGCCGACGTTCAGCAACGGTGGGCCGTATGTGCATCTAGTGGACGCGGACTACTTCCAGGCACTGGGGATCCGGGTGATTCGCGGGCGCGGAATCGAGGCCGCCGACGATGCGGGGAGCCAGCTCGTAGCTGTGGTAGAAGAACGCATGGCGGACGCGTATTGGCCAGATGTAACGGCCATCGGTAGCTGCCTGAAGATCGGCGGTGAGGACGCACCGTGTTCCACAGTGGTCGGGATCGTCGAAGACGCGGCGCGGCAGTCCATCACGCTCGCGGATGAGGCGCAGTACTACATCCCTCTCGCCCAGCACGAGGTGGCTCCCACCGCGATGTTCGTGCGGCTCAGAGGGCCCGCAGACTCGGCAGCGCTTGTAGCGCTTCAGCGTGAGGTCACCGGGATGTCGGAAGGGGTCCGATACACAACCGCGCGCCCGCTGGCGCGATACATGGATTGGCAGACGCGCTCCTGGGAGCTCGGCGCTTCGATGTTCTCGATCTTCGGCACCCTGGCTCTTGTCATCGCGGCCGTTGGGCTCTATGCGGTGATGGCTTTCAGCGTGGTTCGTCGCACACGCGAGATCGGCATCCGGTCGGCGCTCGGCGCCCGCCCGGCCGCGCTGGTCGGCATGGTGCTTGCGCGCGCGGTGGCTCTCGTCGCCATCAGTCTGGTTGCGGGCACCGGTGTTGCGCTCCTCATGAGTCGCTGGATCCAGCCACTTCTGCTCGGAGTGGACGGGCCCGACTTCTCGATCCTGTCGACGGTCGTGGTTGTGCAACTCCTCGTTGGGGTCGTCGCTGCAGCGATTCCCGGAGTACGCGCCGCCAAGGTGGATGCAGCAATTGCTCTGCGAGCGTCCTAGATCGCAGCGAGCCAGCCGACGTCATTGAACAAGTTGTCCTTGTTTCGGGGGGCGGTCTCTGTCCCAATGGGCACAGTCGACGTTCGGTTCCCGGCACTTCACTGGCAAAGGACGAGTCCAGATGGCACGCCTACTTCTGATCGCGGTAGCTGCATTCCTGACGTTTGAGCCTGCGCAGACCCGAGCCCTGCCGGAAATCACCGGCGACTTGACGCGCGGCCCTTTCGCCGTTGGATTCCGCAAGGAAGTGCTGACCCTGCCGCCGGCATCGTTGAGCCGCCCGACGACGGTCGACGTTTTTCGGTGGTACCCCGCCAGAGCTGCGGATGCGCCGGAGCATATGCGGCTTGCCGACTACTACGCCGCGCAGGGAGATGGCGCGGTGGACGGTGGCTCACTACAAGCCGCGCTGCGCGTCGACATGACCGATCCGCCCGGTGTTACCGATGCGATGCTCGCGGATGCGCTCGAGGCGCGGCTGTGGGCAATTCGCGACGCAGAGCCGGTGGAGCGCCCGTTTCCGCTATTGCTCTGGACCTATCGCGACAGCATTCCGACCATGCAGCCGTTGCTCGCGGAGTATCTGGCTTCGCACGGTTACAACGTGGCGTTCGCCTGGCCGCGCGATCGTGTGCCAGCGTTTCCGTGGAATCAGGACCTCACGGAGCAGGAGCGACGGGACGCGCTGGCGGCGCAGGTCGATCTGCTTTCCGTGACTCTGGATAGTGTCGTGGATATCGAGACTGTTGACGGAGGGCGAGTCGGACTGCTGTCGTGGAGCTACGGTGGAGAATCCGCGCATGGTCTGCAACGTCTTCGTCCGGATGTGGATCTCGTTGTGGGCGTCGACGCCAACCTGGTGAGCGGCTGGGTCTATCGCGACGCGGCTGACCTCGCGAATCTCGGCCCCTCGGAGCTCGTGGCGCCGCATGTTCTTTTGCGCCACGGCAGTGCTCGCGTGGGGGGAAACGAGACTCCGGTGCCAGAACCGCTAGGGCGCGTAGCAGGTGGCTCCTGGTATGGACGCTTCCCTGCACTCCATCACGGCAACTTCAACTTTCCAGGAGGGATGCTCCCGGGGGTTCTTGGTCTCGACACGGTCTCTGGTTGGGCCGTGGGCGGCGAGGTCGCGCAGCGAGGCTATGAGGCCATGTGTCGTCTTGTGCTGCAGTTCGCCGACGCTTTCCTCGGCGAAGCGGGAGCGCACCCCGACACGATCGCGGAACAGTCCGACGATCTGGTTGAACTCAGCCGATTTGCCCCTATCGTCCCTCAGGATCGTCCGTAGACGCATCGGCGTCCGCGTCCACTTCTTCAGCCGGCGGCGTCCAGAAGCCGTCGTCCGCCCTGGTGCTAGCGGCCCGTTCTCCCGCGAAGAGTAGGCCGTTGAACAGGGCCCGGAAGGTGCCGAACGGTTGGCCGCGCCACTGCGGGCGGAAGCCGAAGAGAATCACCTGGCCGTCGCCCAGCTTCACGTCGAGAGCTGCGGCATAGCCTCGCAGGTGTTCCTCGCCCAGGAGGAAGCCGGACATCAGCGGCGAGCCTGATTCGTGGTACTTGGCCAGCGCCGAACCTTCGAAGCCCTCTGTGGTGGTGAACACCGGGCTGTTTGTCACGGTCACGTTTGCGCGCTCGGGCATTCCCGCCATTACCGGATGATCGGTGTTGACGATCACTTCCATGATGGAGCCGCTCGAGAAGAATTCGGTTCGGTCGAGGTCGCCCACCACGTTCTTCACCGGCAGGTGAAGCTCCTCGATCGCGAATAGGCTGCTCGAGTCCAGGCACAGCAGGGTGCCGCCCGCGCGGACGAAGGCATCGAGTTCGCGAACGCCCGCTGCCCCCATCCCGCCTGCATATCGTGCCGGCACAGTGCCGGCAGCCGCACCGTTGATGATCTGGCCGCCGCGTATGTCGGCCAACACGATCACGTCGTAGCGGTCGATGAGATTGCCGGCGCGGACGTCGGCATCACGAAGACCACGAAAGTCGAAGTCGTACATCTCGAGCAGCCAACGGGTCCAGCCTTCGTCCATGCTGGTGTTCCAGGGTCGATACATACCGACGCGGGTTTGCTCGATCGGGGCGCCGGATGCCGGACCCCGACGGGCCTGCAACGCGAGGTCGTTGACCATGCGATCGATCTCGTCGGCCGCGACTCCGGCGATGACGTAGCTGCCATCCTCGGCCACGCTGACGCGACCACCTGCCGCCCAGGCGCGGTTGACGGCGCGGAAGGCGTTGTTCTGCGCGGGACTCACCCAGAGCGCGGTCCCGCTGCCGGTCACGTTTCCGGCCGGGGGAATGATTCCGGCCGCGATCGCGTTGGTGTCGAAGCCGACGTCGGGCGGAGAATCGAAATCAGAGCCGTCGCGGTGATCTCCCCCTTCGTCTAGCGCATCCCAGGCGACAGGATCCGTCCGCACGGGAACGAGTGCGGCTCGCTGGCTATCCGTGAGCGGCGAGCGGACCTCGATAGTGCGTACCCCGAACTGGTAGGGGAGAGTCCACCCGGCGTGGTCGTAGGGCAGGTCGGGCGGCCCGTCCGGATATTGGCGTAAATCCGGGTATTTCTGAATCGAGAACATGGAACGGGCGAAGTTCGCTCCGGCCTGATCCATGGGGACGACCCAGCTGCCGGCCGCGAACGTCTGCTGGTCGATCACGGTGTCGGCATCGAGTTGGTAGACCTCGATGTCCTGGAAGGCGACGCGCCTCAGCATCTCGACCGCAGCAACGGGATCGCGCTGGTCCTGCGGAATGACGTAGGCGTAGGGAGGCCCTTCGCGGTAGGCCTCGATCACGTCGCGCGATGCCTGGTAGCGGTTGTAGAGAATGTCGCGCCGGTACTTGGCGGCCACATCGAGCGTTGAAGTCGACGTCACCAGCATGTAGTCGACCGAGTCCCGCAGGCGCCACCAGCCTCCGCGCCAGAGGCTCGCGTGTAGGGTGCCCGGCTGCAGGGCACGGTCAGCCGCCGGGAAATCGCGCACTGTGTAGAACCTCGGCGTCGGCGAGCCGTGGATACCGGTCTCGCTGAACATGATGACGATGTTGTGGAAGAAGTTGATGAAATCGATATACCCGGGATACCAGGCGTCGAAGATTTCTCCCTTGTGCTCGGCGCCAGGCATTCCGCGCTCGTCCAGCGCCGCCGCAGCGGCGGTTCCCATCAGGTTCACCATCCGGTTCATCAAAGGGTGAATGTCCGGATAGATGGGCTCGCCATAGGGCGGGAGCCAGATCGTTGCCGGCATGCTGGCCGTTTGATGGTGGCTGTATAGAACCTGCGGCTCCCAGTGCCGGTTGATCCGGACGGCCGTCCGCGACTCGATCATGTTGAGCCCGTAGCCGTCTCGATTGTTGTCGTGGCCGATGTGCTTCTGGTAGAGCCGCGGCATGCGGGCCGTCTCGAATGGTGTACCCAACTGTTCGGCATACCACTCCGCGACCATGTTCTGCCCGTCGGGGTTGATCGATGGCCACAGCAGCAGGATTACGTCGTCGAGGATGGCGCGTGCCTCGTCGCCGTCCTTTTCCGTGACCAGGTCGTAGGCCAGTTGAATGGTGTGCTGCGCGTGCGCTGTTTCGGTGGAGTGGAGGCCGCCGTCGATCGCGACAATGACCTTCCCGTCTCGGGCGAGTTCGCGCGCTTCCTCGTCGGTCATGTCACCCGGGTGCGCCAGTCGCTGGGCGACTTGTCGGTGCTCCTCGAGTCGGGCGAGGTTCTCGGGCGACGATATGAACGCGATGTACCAATCGCGACCCTCGGACGTGCGTCCGATCTTCTGAAGTTGCACGCGATCGCTTGCCGCATCGAGAGCCGTGAAGTATTCGATCGATTGGTCGTAGGACGCCAACTTGAAGTCGTCGCCGACGCGGAACCCGAGAACCGATTCCGGCGTGGGGATGCCAGCCTGCGCGGGGCGGGGTGCCTGGGCAGCGGCGGTGCCCGCGCAGAGCACGCCGCTGAGGGTGACAAGCAGGGCGATCGTGCGAAGGTCTGCGAGGCGTCTCGGCATCGGTAAGGTCCTATGGCGTGCGGCGCGAGTAGCGGATCGAAGTCTGGCCGCGATTCTCCTGTGCGGCGGCCCTAAAAGGAAGCACGGCGCTCGAGGACGCGTGCCCAAGGCGGATTCGGACGGGTTTTTGTGGCGCGGCCCAGTTACAATGATGGGATCGAAATGGGGCCGTGGGCGAGGTCCCTTGTGCGCACGCCGGTGTTGGCCGGCCGCGTCCCGGAAATCCTGTGGTACCGATGAATTTTCAAAGAGTCACTCTGCGCGCCAGTGCGCCGTTTCTCTCGTTGCCAGCGGTTCGAGCGTTGCTCAGCAACGACCGCAGTTCCAAGCTCGAGTGGAGCTGGTTCAACTCCAGGTCGGAGTCAGCGGCCCGGGTGGAGGGTTCGTGCGCGGACTCACCGCCGGCGATTTCGTCATTGTTGTTGACGGCAAGCCACGACCGGCACAGGTGGTGTACGAGGTTGATCTTCGAGCCGAGGACCGCGTTGGCGTCGCCGCGATCGCGGGCCCGGGGCCGACTCTCGAGACTCGGCCCGTGTCAGCGCGCCGGCACATCCTCATGTTCTTTGATTTCAGCTTCACGTCGCGACGCGGCATCATCGAGGCGCGGCGGGCTGCGCTCGAATTCGTGGAGAAGAATCTCCGAGCAAGCGATCTCGTGGCCGTCGCTACCGGTAGTCGCTATGGCATCGAACTGCTGACGCCCTTCACTGGAAATCGTGCCCAGATCGACGAGGCGGTTGGCGGCCTGGGTCTGGTCAATGCGAACGACCTGGTCGCTACGAGCGCGGACGAGAATCTGATGGAGGCGATGGCAGATCTCGCGGCGTCGAACCCGGTGGGGGACAGCGGAGGTCTGGAAGCGCTGCCCGCGATCGACTTCCGCGAATACGTCGCGAGCGTGTCGAATTTCACTGATCAGTTACGGCAGTTTGGCGAAATGCTGCAGGCGATCGAGGGCCGCAAGCACGTCATCATGTTCTCCCGTGGCTTCGACGACCGAGCGCTGGCCGGCGCGAGTCTTCAGGAGCAGGGCGCACAGGCGGACGCCAGAGCTGCGAACCCGGCGGGAGTCGCGTCGAGCGATCCCGAGATGATGTGGGGAGCCGCTGAAGTGCGCGAGAGCATGCTCGAAGCGGTTGATATGTTCCGCAACGCTGACGCCGTGATCCATGCTATCGACCCGACGGGAATCGGTGCCGGATTCGAGCCGGGCAACTTCACGCCCACAGCCGGCCGCGCGGGCAGGCAGGCGTTGACCTACCTCACGGACGGCACCGGCGGGGAGGCGTACTGGAACATGAACGATCTGTCGACCGCCCTGACGGACATCGACGAGAGCACGTCGAGCTACTACCTGATCGCCTACCGCAAGGAAGCGGACGATCCGGACACCGTCGACATCGAGGTGCAGGTGCAGCGCCGGGGAATCCAGGTCACGTCAGCCCCGGAACGGCTAACGCCGCCACCGACCTTCGTCGCGATGAACGAGATGCAGCGTCAGTTGCAGCTCGCGGAAGTGATGGCCGATGAAACCGACCGATCTGCGATCGCGTTCCAGAGTCAAGTCACTGCGTTTCCTGCCACGGGAGGCGGCCGGGCACGAGCGGCGCTGGTGCTCGAGATCGACGGTTTTGAACTCGATCGTCTCGCGGCGATGCGCGGCAACGACGACGTGCAACTCGAACTCGCGGGCTTTGCACTCGGCGAAGACAACACGATCCTGGACCAGTTCCGCCGCAAGGTCCGCATCGATGTGGGTGCCATGCGAGCGGCTGGTCGACTCGGTGAGCAGTCGTTCCGATACTCGGATTTCGTCGATGTGCCACCAGGTGAAGGCCGGCTCCGTCTGCTCATCCGCGAGGCCGAAGTGGGCGAGCTCAGCGCTGCAACGCGTGGGTACTTCGCGCGAGAGATCGTGCCCGATGAGGGCATGGTTATGGTGCGACCGCTGGTTGTCGATAGCGTGACGGTTCCGAGGCTCCCCGACCCGGAGGAGCGTTTCGATCCGCTTGAGTTCGATGATCGCCGTTTCGCCCCCATCGCTGCCCCTGCTGTACGACCTGGCGAGGCCCTGACGGTGCTTGTGGTTGCATACAACTTGCCGCTCGACGCCGCGACCGGTGAGCCACGAGCCGGACTCGTGATGGACCTGGACGAAGGGCAGGACGGTCAGGTCTATCGACTTCGTGATTTTGAGATCATCGGATCATCGAGGAACGCAGATCTCGACATCACGCGACTCTTGGTTCGTGTGTCGATTCCTGGGCACGTGCGCGCGGGCGACGCGTCCCTGTGGACTCAGATAATCGATCAGGTGGGCGGAGAGCGGCGCGAGGAACAGACGAAGCTCTTCGTCAGCCCCGAGTAGTCCCGACGCGACCTCGACGGTTCCCTCCACTCGGCCGGGACGTGTAGGGTTGGGGACGGTTGCCCGCCGACGCGGGTCTTCGTCCCGCCTGACTCCACGGTGCCGCTTCTCCAGTGACGATCGAGATCGCCAGCCTGTTCGTGCTGCTGATCGTGATGGTCTACCTGTTTCTCACCGAGAAGCTCCCCGTCGACCTGACCGCGTTCCTCGGACTCGTGGTGTTGATCTTCGCCGGGTTCGTGACCCCGGACGAGGCCTTTCAGGGCTTCTCGTCGCCGGCGGTCATGACGATGTTGTCGGTGTTCATCGTCGGCGCCGCACTCCTTGAGACTGGAGTTGCGGACATCATTGGCGGGAGCATTCACAAGCTCGTGGGCAATAGTGAATCGCTCCTGTTGGCTACGCTGATGATCGTAGCCGGCGTGATGTCGGCATTCATGAACAACATTGCTGCCACTGCGGTGCTCATGCCGGCAGTCACCGCGCTCGCCCCTCGCGCAGGCCTCGCGCCTTCGCGACTGTTCATGCCGTTGGCGTTCGGAGCAATCCTCGGCGGAACGACAACGCTCGTGGGAACGCCCCCCAACATTCTTGCTGCCCAGATGCTCACCGATCGCGGCCTGGAACCCTTCACACTGTTTGACTTCACACCTGTGGGCGTCGCGATCATGGTGGTTGGCACCGTGTTCATGCTGCTGATCGGGAAGCGCCTTCTTCCGGAAGGTAAGGCGCGTGGACCCGCCTCGAAAGGCAAGGATCTCGCGGAGATCTATCAGCTCAGCGAGCGCCTGTTCACCCTCGAGGTGCCGGAGGGCGCAAAGCTCATTGGCCGCTCGTTGGCCGAGTCGAGATTTGGGAACGCGCTAGGTCTCAAGGTGCTTACAGTTCGGCGTGGAGATCGCACATTCGCCGCGCAGGGCAGCACGGTGCTGGAAGGTGGTGACGTTCTCGTGGTTGACGGCGATCCGGGCCAAGTGCAAGAGATGCTGCAAATGCAACGGCTGGACGTGCATCGTGTGGGTGTGGACGCGCTCCCGAGCCTGCCGGCCGGAGTCGACGGCATACGGGCCAGGGTCGGATCGGGCGGCGGCCTGGCCGGCAGTACCCTGCGCGAGCTCGGTTTTCGCAATCGCTACGGAGCGGTGGTGCTCGCAATCCGGCATCGGGATCAGTTGTATGCGGAGCATCTGGCCGAGCAGACGCTGCGCGTCGACGACGAAGTGCTCGCCGTTGGCTTGACCGCCGACCTCGATCGATTTGCGGCGCAGCCTGACCTCGAAGTTCTGGAGCGTGGGGAGTCCGCCGTTGCGGCTCTCGCTGAACGGGTCTCGGTTATCGAGGTGTCTCCGGGCAGTGATCTGGACGGGACTACCGTGAAGGAGAGCCGCCTCGCGGCGACCGCCGGCCTCACTATCGCGGGGATCGTTCGTGGAGGCGAGACTCGACTCGCCATCCAACCGGATGACCGAATTCAGGGCGGTGACCAGCTGTTGTTGGCCTGCGATCCTCGGGTGCTTGAGAGCCTAGGGAGCGCCGGTGAAGTTCACTTTGGCGGGGCGGCTGATCAGGAACTGCTGGAAACCGAGGAACTCTCGATGGTCGAGGTCGCAGTCGCACCGCGCTCGGCCGCTGAGGGACGAACTCTCGCGGACCTTGAGTTCCAGGAGCGCTACGGTTTGCTGGCCCTCGCGCTTTGGCGAGGCGGCCAGCCCGTGCATGCGGATCTCGCGCGTGCGGCGCTTCGCTTTGGTGATGCGCTGTTGCTCCGCGGGCCGCGCGATCGTATTCGGCGGCTCGCTGCAGACGCAGATTTTGTGGTGCTCTCGCACGGCGACCAGGCCGCTCGCCGACTCCACAAAGCGCCGTACGCCATTGGCGCTCTGGCATTGATGGTCGGCTTGGTGGCGACCGGGTGGCAACCAATCCACGTGGCGGCGTTCACGGCCGCGTCGCTAGTGCTGCTTGCGGGAGCCTTGTCGATGCAGGAGGCCTATCGCGTGATCGAATGGCGCGCGATCTTCCTGGTCGCGGCGGTTTTGCCCGTGGGTTTCGCCATGGAACGTTCAGGCGCGGCAGAGTTCATCGCGGATACGGTTGCCTCCACGGCGGGAGCTGCCGGGCCCTACGCCGTGCTCGCCTCGCTGGTCTTGTTGGCCAGCGTTCTGAGCCAGGGGCTCGATGGCGCACCGGCCGTGGTCCTGCTGGCGCCGGTCGTCTTCGAGATGGCCGATCAACTGCAACTGAGCCCCTATCCGTTGATGATGGGAGTCAGTCTTGCCGCGTCTGCGGCCTTCATGACGCCGTTTAGCCACAAGGCAAACCTGCTCGTCATGGGCGCCGGGGGGTACACGTCGCGCGACTACCTCAGGGTCGGGACTCCGCTCACGATCCTGATTCTTGTGATGCTGGTTTTCCTCGTGCCGGTGTTCTTCCCATTCTGATCTAGCGGGTGATTCGCGGCGCCTCGCAGGCGCTGTTACCATGCGCTCTAGTCGCGCAATGCGCGGCCGTTCCTGGCCGGCCGAGTACGGCCCCATCGCCAACGCTGAGCACCGACACCATGGGCTTCCGCGACGAACTCGAACGACTGGTCCGGTTGCAGGCAACGGAGTTGCAGGCGCGCGACCTGCAAGCCCAGCTTGGTGGGCTCCCTGCGGAGCGTGAGGAGTGCCAGGCGCGTGTAAGTGCTGCCGAAGCCGGCGTCGCCGATGCGGAAGCGTCTCGGGACGCGGCTCAGGCCGAACATCGTCGACTCGAGGGCGAACTGCAGGCCGCCGAGGCGCAGGTCGATAAGTATCGCGAACAGGAGATGCAGGTCCGTACGAACCAGCAACTGTGGGCGATTCAGGACGAGATCAAGACCGTGCAGGGCAAGATAAGCAAGATCGAGGAGCAGATCCTCGAGCTGATGGAAGCGGCCGACGGTCTCAGCGACGGCATCAAGGCAGCGCAAGATGTACTCGGCGCAGCCAAGGCCGAGACCGCGACCGAAATTGCCGCGATTGATCAACGGGAGAAAGAGCTTGGCGACGCGCTGGCCGCGGAAACGAACGCGGGCAACGAGTTGCGCGCAGAGACAGAGCCCAAGCTGATCACGCTCTACGATCGCGTGGCAACAGTTCGAGGTGGCATCGCTGTCGCCGAGGGAATCGATGGCCGTTGCTCGGCCTGCAATGTGCGCCTGCGGCCCCAGATCTGGGTGCAGGTTCTCAACCTGGTGGAACCGCAGCAATGCGATGCCTGCAAGCGCATCATCTTCGTACGCGACTCGCTGTCGTTGCCCTCGACAGTGAGCGTCGACGCGAACGCGTAGAGCTGTCTGTCAGGCAGCTAGTCGAGCATGATCGCCGCGGTCATCCGACCCGCTGCTGATCCGTCGCGGCGGTACGAATGAAACCGCGACTCCTCCGTTGCGGTGCACCGATCGGCGACCCAGACGGCGTCTGGCACGAGTCCTGCCGTCTGAAGCTGCCATCGAGCGGCTGCTGCCAGGTCGCATAGGGCGGTTTCGCGGCCCGTGTCGTCGACCGCATGTGCGTCAAAGACGGATGGCGGCAACCCGGCACTCGCGAAACCTTCAAGTACGTCCGGTCCCACCCGGTACACGCCTCTACCGACGCAGGGTCCGATGGCTGCGCGGCAGTCGACGGCACGAGAACCACAATGCGTCGCCATCACCTCGAGCGCAGCGGGCACGATCCGCGCCGCGATTCCGCGCCAACCCGCATGCACGGCGCCGATGCATCGAGTCACCGGGTCGTGGAGCAGCACCGGGACGCAGTCGGCCGTGGCGACTCCGAGGGGTAGGCTAGAGGCGCTGGTAACGAGAGCATCGCCAGGCGGACGCTCTTCGATCGACGCGGCGGTGTGCGGCGAAGTATCTGCCGCAGCATCCAGGAAATGCACGATATTGCCGTGGACCTGACGAACACGGCGAATCGGCTGCGTGAACGTATTCTCGAGGTTGCCATGTCGCGTCTCGAACCCGTGTGGGGTGCCGAGATCCGGCCACCTGATCAGCCCGTCAGACACTGGCCTGGGCGTTGGGTTGGTCGGCGGCGATCACCGAAGCACGCTCCCACTGATTCGTCAGCGCTGGCTGCCCTGGCCCGACTCGGAGATGGCCCCACGGAGACGGCTCCATCGGATCGCGCTCGCGCAGGAACTCAGCAAGCGGAACCCCGCCGCTGTTGACCCAGTCGCGCAGTGCGGCGCTCCAGTCGCCCGCGTCGACCCAGCGCTCGAGCAGATCGGCAACGCGCCGATCGCCACGCGAGAGAACCGCTTGCACCTCAGCGGTTCGTGGTGGCATACCGTCGATCACTAGGTTGGGAATGTCGGCGGCCTGGCGCTTGAGCCATCGCAGCCGTCGGCGGTACTCCCTGGGCGTCAGCTGTTCTGCCCACTGGAACGGTGTGCCAGGCTTGGGGATCAGGCAGTTCACCGACATCGTCACGGTTCCGATACGGCCTCGCTCCCGCCCCTCCTCGATCATGATCTCGCGCATGGCGCGACCGAGATCGACGATGGCCTCCAGGTCTTCCTGGGTCTCGCCCGGGAGTCCGATGATGATGTAGTTCTTCACGTTAACCGCACCGGCGCGGAAGATCATCCGGACCTTGTCGAGGATCTCTTCGTTCGTGATCTTCTTCATCACGACCTGACGCATCCGGTCGCTGCCCGCCTCGGGCGCAATCGTCACGGTTTCCTGGCCGGAGTCGATTACAGCCTCTAGCAGCGACTCGCGGAGCGTCGAAATGATGAGGCTCGGGCTGAACACCTTGAACCCATCGGCGCGCAGCTGAGTCGCGATGTCTTCGATGCCGGGATGGTCGAGCAACGCCGTGGCAACCAGGCCGACGCGATCAACACGGTCGCGCCACGGGCGCACGGCGGCGAGGACATCCTCGGCGGTGTGGACTCGGAATGGGAGAATCGAGTATCCCACCCAGCAATAGCGACACCCCTTGGTGCAACCGCGGGCGACTTCGACCGTCACTCGGTCACCGAATTCGGTGTCCGGCGTGTGGATCGCGGTCGCAGCCACGCGACTTGGCCGATCAAGGCTGGCCCTGACCTTCGTCACCACGTCGGGTGCGTTCTGCGCCACGGCAAGGCCCGAAAAGCGAGGGATCACACCGTCCGTGCCGAGCTCATAAACAGGGTCGTATCGCGCAGGAACGTAGAAGCCCGGTGCCTGCGCGAGGCGATCTAGAAGATCTTCACGACTGGTCGCGGCGAAGCAGGCATCAACCAGTGGGGCGACGAGTTCTTCGCCCTCGCCAACACATCCGATATCGAGGAACGGTGCTACCGGTTCCGGGTTGATCGAGACGGCGGCGCCGCCCATGAGGACGAGCGGATCGTGGTGTGTGCGCTGTTCAGCCCGTCTCGCGATCCCTGCGAGGTCGAGCATCTCGACGAGATTGCGGTAGTCGTTTTCGAACGACGCGGAGAACGCCAGCAGGTCGAAGCTGGAGACCGGGTCGAGACTCTCGAGCGCAAACAGGGATGTGCCGGTCTGCTTGTGGCGTTCGAGATCGACGGGATCGGGAAGGAATACGCGTTCGCAGCGCACGCCCGGCAGGGCGTTCAACAGTCTGTAGAGGGTGTGCATCCCGAGATTGCTCATCCCCACCGAATAGGTGTTCGGGTAGGCGAGAGCAATCCTCAGCCGGGCATCGGCAGCAGGGCGCACGTGGGCCGTCTCACGCTCGAGGCGCGCGCGGGCTCGTTCCTGCAGCAGGTGGTCCAACCGGGCTCCGGGGTTACGGGTAGCGAGCGCCTGTGGGCGGCGCTCCGTGGGTGGCTACCCCGAAGATTCTAGCCCGAGGACCGCGTTTCTAGTCGCGCTGCTGTCGCAGAAAAGCAGGAACTTCGAGGTCGTCCTCTTCGAGGTCGACGTTCGCGAAGGTCGCCTCCCCAGTCGGTTCCGAGACCGGTGCGGGGATCTCGGCTGCAACACCAGGGGAGACGCTGCCCCTCTGTGAGAGCACCGAGTCCCGCATCGTCGGATAGGGCTCGAATCCCGTCGCAATCACTGTGATCTTCACGCGTCCCTCGAGGGCTTCGTCGATCACTGCACCGAACAGGATGTTCGCGTCCTCGTCGGCCGCATCCTGAACGATCGACGCGGCTTCGTTCACCTCGTGAAGTGTCATGCCCGGGCCACCGGAGATGTTGATCAGTACGCCGCGCGCGCCGTCGATCGTAGTGTCCTCGAGCAGCGGCGAATGGATGGCAGCGTGAGCAGCCTCCGCCGAGCGCTCTTCGCCCTCGCGAAGGGCAGTGCCCATGATCGCCATGCCCATGCCCGACATGACGGTGCGAACATCGGCGAAGTCGAGGTTGATCAGGCCAGGCACCAAGATCAGGTCGGCGATACCCTGAACGCCTTGATGGAGCACCTGGTCTGCGTGCTTGAACGCGTCGATCAGCGGTGTTTCAGCCGGAACTGTCGATAGGAGACGGTCATTGGGGACCGCGATCAGCGTGTCGACCGATTCCTGGAGTTCCTTCAGACCAAGGTCGGCCTGCATCATCCGGCGGCGACCTTCGAAAGTGAACGGCTTGGTCATGACTGCGACGGTCAAGGCGCCGAGTTCATTGGCAAGACGAGCGATAACGGGCGCCGAGCCCGTGGCGGTGCCACCACCGAGGCCGCCGGTTACGAAGACCATGTCGGCACCTTCGAGGACCTCGACGATTCGATCGGTGTCCTCCAGAGCGGCCTGGCGGCCGATCTCCGGGTTCGCACCAGCGCCAAGCCCGCGCGTCAGGTTCGCGCCGAGCTGTAGCTTCGTAGGCGCAGTGTTCGATTCCAGCGCCTGGACGTCCGTGTTGGCCGCAATGAACTCCACGCCCTTGAGGCCGGCCATCATCATCCGCGTGATGGCATTGCCGCCGCCACCGCCCACACCGACGACCTTGATGTTCGCCGTGTTGCTCAAGTCGGCCATTGACGGGCCGAGAAGGTCGTCCACCGGAAGCGAAGTCGATTCGCTCGGTCCAAGTGTCAGACGCGGTGCATCGTCGCCGAGAATCGGGTCCCGGTCTTGCTCGTCGCTCATGCCCTGTACTCCTGCCCCGTTTGCGCCGACAAGCGACGCGCCACCCTCAGAAGAGATCTCCGAACCACCGAGCGACGCGGCCCTGGACGCGACGTAGGAACGTCGGATCTCTCACCTCGAAGCGCGATGCTTCCCCACGATTCCGATGGCCGTAGAGTGCTAGCCCGACCGCAGTCGAGTACACCGGCCCCGAAACAACATCCGTCAGTCCGGTGATCTCTTCCGGTACGCCCACACGTACCGGCAAACCGAACCGCTGCTCCGCAGCCTCAGCGAGGCCTTCGAGCAGTGCGCCACCCCCGGTCAGGACGATCCCTGCATGCAGTTCGTCCGCGAACCCGGCGCGACGCAACTCGTCTCGGACCAAGTCCAGCATTTCCACAGCCCTAGGTCTAAGAATCTCACAAAGTTGGCGCCGAGGCACCAGGGTAGGTGCTCTTCCTCCGATCCCGGCGACTTCGATGCTCTGATCGGCAGGAACCAGCTCAGGGAGGACCGCTCCGTGGCGGGTCTTGATCTCCTCGGCGTCAGGTAGAGGAGTCTTGAGTACGACGGACAGATCGTTGGTGAAATTCTCGCCGCCTACCGGGAATACGGCCGTATGGCAGACCGTTCCGCCCTGAAAGCAAACCAGGTCCGTGGTGCCCCCGCCGATATCCAGCAGCGCGACGCCAAGTTCGCGCTCGTCGTCAGACAGCACGGCTTCGTTCGACGCTAGAGATTCCAGAACGACCGCCTGGACCTCGATTCCGCCCTTGTTGGCGCAGTTCACGAGGTTCTGCAGCGCTGACACGGAGGCGACAACGAGATGGAGGCTCACCTCGAGTCGATTGCCCGTCATTCCCACGGGGTCGACGATGTTCTCTTGTCCGTCGACCAGGAATTGCTGCGGGAGGAGGTGGACGGCCTCGAAGTCGGGCGGAAGGGCGAGGTCGCTTGCGGCGTCGATGACCCGACGCACGTCGTCCTCGGTGATTTCCCTGGCGCGCCCTTCGAGCGTAATGGCGCCGCGGCTGTTGATACCGCGGATGTGCGTGCCAGTAGCAGAAATCCAGGCGGTGTCGACACTGACCCCCGCCATGAGTTCGGCTTCCTCAACGGCCGCCTTCGCGGCGTCGACCGTCCGCTCGATGTCGACAACTACGCCCTTCTTCTGTCCACGGGATTCGGCCAGACCGGCACCGATGATCTGTAGGTCACCGTCATCGTGGGCCTCGGCGACCACCGCACAGACCTTCGTCGTGCCGATGTCCAGTCCCACGATGTAGCGATCAAGTCGGGCCACGGCGCTAGTACTCCTGCTGATCTGGAGGCGCGTTGATGACTACCTGGCCGGCGTATCGTAGGTCAATCGATGCCGTCGGGCCTGGGTGTTCTGCCTGCACCACGTCCACCATACCTCTGAGTCTGGCGTCGAGCTGTGCGCTATCGCCAAAAACGATCTCCCATTGAGGCTGCTCTAGTACTACGACCACTCCTCTGACTTCGATTCTGATGTGGTCGACGTTCGCGTAGAGGTCACGATCTGCCTCCGGTAGCCACTCCAGTAGTGTCGCGGCCGACTCGAATTCGGCGGTGATCGAGCCTGGCAGTTGGCGATCTTCGCCGACATCGAACGGCAGTGCGGAGCGGATTACGGGAAGGTCTCCCGCGGGCTGGGCACTACTGAGAATCACCCCGTCGCGTGAAATCGCGCGCGACCAACCCATCGCGTCGAGACGTGCGAATGGCGTTCGTGGCACAACGGAAACCGAGACCTTGTCGGGTAGTACGCGCCGTACGGTCGCACTCTTGACGGCCGGGATACGGCCCACCTGGCGCTGCATCCACGAAAGGTCGAAAGTCAGCAGGTTGGCCCCGTACGCAGGCGAGAGCACGGACTCGACTGCGGGTTGGAGCTCCGCCGGCACCTCGTCCAACTGGAACTCCGCGAGTCGGAACGTCTGGTTTCGTGAGACGTACTCGGAGCCGAGCCAGCCGATGGCGCCGCCGAGGGCGATGCCGAGCGACACGAGCGATAGCTGCATGAACACGGCGAGATTGCTCCGCCGACGTAGCGCCGGTCGGTTTCTCACCCGGCGCATGAACTGCGGGGAGCGATCGCGGGGGTTCACCACCGCTGCACCTCGGCGAGAAGTTCGACGTCGACTGCTTCGCGAGCCCGAATGATGAGTGCTTCGATAAGCGCCGAGATGTCGGCAGCCGTCGCGCTTCCGTCGTTGATCACGAAGTTGGCGTGCCGGTCCGATACGACCGCGCCTCCGACGCGAAGGCCCTTGCACCCGGCGGCATCGAGGATAGCTCCGGCTGCCTGGCCTGGCGGGTTCCGGAAAATGCAGCCGGAATTGCGTGCGCCGACCGGTTGCCGGTCGCGCTTCTGCTCTTGCAGATCTTCGTAGCGAGCGCGAAGCGCGCCCGGATCCGAGTCGGTCGTCGAGATGGAAACGGCGACGATGATCCAGGGCGAGACGACGCCACGAACGTTGAGATTGCGATACGTCCAGTCGAGGTCGGATTTTCCGAGGTCATGCACGCCACCGTTCGCGTCGATGACGATCATCGATTCCGTGCAGGAGGCCATGTCGCCCCCCCAGCAGCCGGCATTGCCGGCCGCGGCGCCACCGAGAGTGCCCGGGAGGCCGGAAGCCCAAACGAGGCCGTCACGGCCGGACTCGACGGTGTGGTGGAGGGCACGTGCCGTCGCGGTGCCAGCGGGGAAGCGGATTCTGCCGACGCTCTCGTCGATGCCGCTGAGCAGTCGCGTCGTATTCACCACGACCTCGCGGATTCCTTCGTCGCGGACGAGTAGGTTCGTGCCGCCGCCGAGAATGCGCAGCGGGAGCTGCCGCTGGGCCGACCATCGAACGATCTCGACGACCCGCTGATGGTGTTCCGGGAACAGCATGAGCGGGCAGGGACCGCCGACCCCAAACGAGGTGTGTCGCTTCAATCGCTCTTCGCGCTTGGCCCGGACATCAACGTCGGTAGCCCAGCGCGCCAAGTCGTCGACTGCGGCGCGGCTCCAGTCCGCCTGGCTCTCGGCAGTCGCAAGCAGCATCGTGTCAGTCGCCCGGTTCGGAAGTCTTGGTCAGCCAGGCGCCAAGTCCATGCGAGATCTTCCAGACATCGCCAGCTCCGAGGGTCATGACGAGATCTCCGGCCGCCACGTTCGCTTTCAGGTGCTCCAGGAGTTCGTTGGGATCGGGTGCGTAGCTGGCGGTCTTGTGCCCATGCTCGCGGACCGCCGCGGCGAGATCTTCTCCGGTTACTCCGGGGATCGGTGCTTCGCTAGCGGCGTAGATCGGGAGAACGAAGACCTTGTCTGCGTCGTAGAAGGCACGGCCGAACTCGTCGCGTAGCAGCTGCGAGCGCGAGTAGCGGTGCGGCTGAAAGATGGCGACCCGACGGCGCTTCGGAAAGGCCTCGCCGGCGGCGCCCAGTACCGCTCGGATCTCCGTCGGATGGTGGCCGTAGTCATCCACCACAAGCACATCGCCCGCGCTGGGAATTCTCTGGAACCTTCGCGCTGTGCCCGAGTACGAACCGAGGGCATCTGCGATCGTCTCGAACGATAGGTCGAGGTCCAGTCCAACCGCCACGCAAGCCAGGGCGTTGAGCGCGTTGTGCCGCCCCAGAACCTGAAGGGTGAAGTCCCCCAGCGGGCCGTCGGGTCCTGAGCAACGAACGTGGGTTCCGTTCTCGTCGACCACGATTTCGTCGGCGCGAACGTCGGCCTGCGGATTCTCCCCGTAGGTAATCAGGCGACGCGTAACCCGCGGCATCACGTCCTGAACTTCGGGATCGTCCAGGCAGACAACGCCGGTCCCGTAGAACGGAACCTTGTTGAGGAACTCAACGAAGGCGTCACGAAGCTCGTCGAAATCCTCGTAGTGGTCGAGGTGTTCCAGGTCGATGTTCGTGACCACCGCGATGGTCGGAGAGAGGCGCAGGAACGAGCCGTCGCTCTCATCGGCTTCGGCCACCATGAATTCGCCCTGGCCGAGGCGGGCGTTGGTTCCCCAGGCTTCCAGTCGACCGCCGATCACGACAGTCGGGTCGAGCCCGGCAGCCTCGAACACCGTGGCCATCATGGAGGTAGTGGTCGTCTTGCCGTGCGACCCGGCAAGGAGAATCCCGTGCCGCATGCGCATGAGTTCAGCCAGCATCTCGGCCCGTGGGATCACGGGGATGCCCGCACGGAGCGCGGCCTCGACTTCTGGATTGTCAGTGTTCACGGCCGATGACGTGATCACCACATCGGCGTCACTGACGTTGTCCGCCGCGTGTCCGATTGCGACGGTCCCGCCGAGTCCTTCCAGGCGCTCGGTGATCGGCGACGCCTTGATGTCGGAGCCGGAGACTTGATAGTCGAGATTAAGCAGGAGCTCGGCAATACCGCTCATGCCGATGCCGCCGATACCGACAAAGTGGAGACGACGAACGCGTTGCAGCATGGCTAGCTCACTGGCTCAGGACGCTGCCGCGTTCCGAGAACGGGTCCCGGCATGTCGCCGGTGACGGTAATTGTTGGGGCACCTCTGCCAATCAGCGCAAGGGCTAGATCTGCCACCGCGCCCGCAGCGTCGGGACGTCCTGCCGCTGCCGCGGCGTGACTCATCGCCTGAGCCTCGTCCGTAGAGCCCGTGACCCTCAGGATGGCTTCGGTTAGAGGCGTGCCATCCATTTCTTCTTCCACCATGATGGAAGCGCCTACGCGCTCGAAGGCCCGTGCGTTGTCGTGCTGGTGCTGCGCGGCGGCGCCGGGGAAGGGGACTAGGATCGATGGGATGCCACAGTACGCGAGTTCCGCGCACGTGGTGGCGCCAGCCCGCCCGCAGAACACATCGGCCCGAGCGTAGGCTTCGCCAACCGGGTTGATAAACGGCACCACCGTTGCTGGGATCCCGTGTTTGGCCCATGCCTCTCGCAATCGCTCGACGTCTTGCTTGCCGGTCTGGTGAGTAACGGTGAGTCCGACGTCGGCTTCAGCAAGCTGCGGAATCGCGAGCTCTACCATGGAGTTCAGGCCGCGGGCTCCCTGGCTTCCACCCATGATGAGGAGGTGCGTGCCGTTGCCTTTGCGGACGCTATCGCGGGCGGAGGGGAGAGCCGCGCGAACCGGGTTGCCTGTCACCACGGCCTTGGGTCCCAGGTGCTGAACGGTTTCGGTGAAAGAGACCGCGATCGCCCGGGCGAAGGGCTTCAACAGCCGAGTGGTGATTCCCGGCGCAGCGTTCTGCTCGAGCACGAGCAGCGGAATGCCGGCGAGCCAGGCGGCCAGCCCGGTAGGGCCACAAACGTAGCCTCCTGTCGCGATCACGATGTCGGCCCTGAATTCGAGCAGGTAGCGTCGCGCCCTCCAAACCGCGAAGGGCAACATCGCAGCGGTGCGCAACTTGCCGACCACTCCGCGACCGGCGAGTGGCCGCGCCGGCACCTCGACAACGGTGTACGGCACGATGCCCCGGAGGTCACGTTCAGCGCCTCGCTTTGATCCGACGACCAGGGCCTCGCATTCGACACGGGCCTCAAGAGCTTCGGCGCTGGCGAGCGCCGGCATTAGGTGGCCGCCGGTACCACCGGCGGCCAACACCACGCGCAAAGGCGCCGTCGGCGTCCTGGTCTCGTTTGGGCTCATGTGTGGGCGTGCTGAGAGATGTTCAAAAGGATGCCAACCGCAATGCAACTGACGAGCATTGAAGATCCTCCGTAGCTGATCATCGGCAGGGGAATGCCAGTCGTCGGAAGAAGATTCACCACGATGCTCATGTTGATGAGCGCCTGGATTACCAGAAAGGCGCTCAGCCCAATGCCGACGTAGAAGCCGAACGGATCGGGCGCACGGAGCGCCGCGCGGAAGCCGCGCCACAGCAACACCATGAACAGGGACACCACGACAAGAGCTCCGACGAGTCCGAACTCCTCGGCGATGACCGCATAGATGAAGTCCGTGTAGGGGTCTGGCAGAAAGCCCGTTTTCTGTTGGCCCTCCGCAAAGCCCACGCCCGTGAGTCCGCCCGAGCCGACCGCGGTCAGCGATTGCACGGTCTGGTATCCAGCTCCTCGAGCATCCGCCCACGGATCAAGGAACGCGACGATTCGGCGCGATTGGTAGCCAGATCGCATGATCTGCGCCGTGGCTGCAACGATAGCGATCGCGCCCAGGTTGGCGACGTACTTCCACGATAGTCCGCCGACCCACAGCATCGAGCCAGCGATCGCCGCGATCATGCAAGCGGTGCCCAGATCCGGCTCTACGGCAACCAATAGCGTGATCGAGCCCACGACGAGCGAGATGGGAAGGATCCCGCGTTTGAACTCGTTGAGTCGCTCTGCCTTGCGCGACAGGAATGAGGCCAGAAACAGGATCACAACGAGTTTCGCGAACTCCGAGGGTTGAACGTTGAAGACGCCGAGCGGAATCCACCGGCTTGATCCACGCGAGGCTGGCAGAGCCAGGACCACCACCAGGGCTGCGATGATGCCAAGGACTGCGATCGCGACGACGACCGGCTTCTGATAGCGCCTGTAGTCGATGAACATACCCAGAAGCAGAAGTACGAGACCGACCAGTACAGCGATCGATTGCCGCGTGACGTGCTGCATATCGTGACCGAAGTTGTGATTCGATACGGCAAAGGACGCGGAGTACACCATCACGAGTCCACCCGCGATCAGAGTCGTGGCCGCGAAGAAGAGATACCGGTCCACTGCAAGCCAGCGACTCGCCATATCGTGTTCCTTGGTTGTCGGTCGTTACGGTCGGCGTCAGAGCCGGTCGTTGATCAAAGTCCGGAAGTGCTCGCCCCGAGCCTCGAAGCTCGAGTACTGGTCGAAGCTAGTGCAGGCAGGAGCCAGCAAGAGGGCGTCGGCAGGTTGGCTGCCGGCGAGCCCGGCAGCTACTGCGGTTTCGAGCGTTTCGCAGCGCTGCACGGGAACAGCGTCTCCGAGTGCCTCGGCGATGGCGTCCGTCGCCTCGCCAACGAGCAGCACACCACGGACATTGCCCAGGTGCGGCAGCAGTTGGCGAAAGTCGGAGTCCTTGTCTCTACCGCCCAGGATCAGCCAGATCGGTGCGTCGAGTCCTCGCAAGGCGGCAACAGTGGCGCCCACATTCGTCGCCTTGGAGTCGTTGATGCAAAGCACTCCATCGAGGGTCGCGCACAGCTCGCTGCGATGAGGAAGTCCGCGAAACTCGGCGAGTGCTTGCCGGGCGGCGCCGGGCGTGGCACCGGCGAGGCATGCGAGTGCCGTAGCTGCGCAGGCGTTGAGCGCGTTGTGCGAGCCCAGAACCGGAAGATCAGCGACGGCCAGGACACGATGCTCGTCCCCCGAGGCGTCGCGCCAGATGATGTTCTGGTCCCGCACGAAGGCGCTGGGCGATTCGGATGGATCCGCGTGCGCGAAGGGAACCGCGCGCGGAGCAGCCGGCAGGTTCTCGCGGATGAATTGATCATCCGCGCCATAGATGAGCCAGTCTTCAGCGTTGCAGTTGGCTGCGATACGAAGCTTCGCCTCCGCGTAGGAGTTGAAGTCTCCGTGGCGATCCAGATGATCGGCGCTGAGGTTGAGGAGGGCACACCATCGGGGATGGAAATCACGGATGGTCTCGGTCTGAAACGACGATAGTTCCAGCACATAAAGGTCCGGGTCCGCGACGCCACGGATGGCGTCGGCTACCAGGCCTGCCCAGGAGACACCGATGTTGCCGCAGACCTCGGTGTTCCGGCCCGAGGCGTTCAAGATGGCGCCCGTCATCGCCGTGACGGTGCTCTTGCCGTTCGATCCCGTAATCGCAAGCGCCGGCACGTTAGTGCACTGGGCGGCGAGCTCGATCTCCGAAATCACCGGGACGTTCTGCGCCCGCGCGGCCGCCAGGGGCGGGGCGGAGGGGGCGATGCCCGGTGATCCGACGACGAGTTCCGTTTCCTGCCAAAGCGATTCGGGATGCCCGCCAAGTTCAAAGCGAATACCGGCGGACTCCAGCCTTGAGAAGTCGCCGAGCTGTCCAGGCCTGCGCTGGTCCGTGACTACAACGATCGCGCCGAGAAGGTTCAGGAGATCCGCGGCGGCAGTTCCACTACGACCGGCACCGACCACGGTGACGCGACGTCCTGCCCAGGCCGGCATCAGCGCAGCTTCAACGTCGCCAGGGACAATAGGGCGAAGAGCATCGACAGGATCCAGAAACGGACGATGACCTTCGACTCTGCCCACCCGGCGAGTTCGAAGTGATGATGCAGCGGTGCCATGCGGAAGACTCGTTTGCCGGTCGTCCGAAAACTGGCCACCTGGATGATCACGGACAGCGCTTCTAGACAGAACACTCCCCCGACGAGCACGAGCACCAGCTCCTGTTTGATGAGCAACGCGATCAGCCCAACCGCGGCACCCAGAGCCAATGATCCGGTGTCCCCCATGAACACCTGCGCAGGATGACAGTTGTACCAGAGAAATCCGAGGCAGGCGCCGACAATAGCTCCAGCAAACACAGTTATTTCGGCGATTCCGGGCACAAAGATGATGTCGAGATAGTCGGCGATGACAGCGTGCCCCGCGACGTATGCCAGAGCGGTATACGCGATGGCCGAAACCATGACGCAACCGGTCGCTAATCCGTCGAGGCCATCGGTGAGATTGACAGCGTTCGAGGCGCCGACGAGCACCAGTGCGGCGAAGGGGACATACCAGATGTTCAGGTGCGGACTTACGTTCTTGAAGAGGGGAAGCGATAGCTGAGTGGTAAAGATGTCCACCGACGCCAGCCACCACAAGAAGCCACCAATCGCCAAGGCCATCGCGAACTGGGCGAGGAACTTGCTCCGCGCCGAGAGGCCGCGACGCCTTGAGTGCACTGCCCCCATGTAGTCGTCCAGAAACCCAAGCGCCGAAAAGCCCACGGTGCCGGCCAGCGCCAACCAGACGAAGACGTTGCGGACGTCCGCCCAGAGCACGGTCGAGACGATGATCGCGGCCACGATGAGAATGCCTCCCATCGTGGGCGTGCCCTGCTTGCTCGCGTGGGATGCCGGGCCTTCCGCGCGGATTTGCTCACCGATCTGCGCATCGCGTAGACGACCGATTACATAGGGACCGAGGGCCAGAGTGAAGAGCAGCCCGGTCGATGCGCTCATGGCGGTTCGGAACGTCAGGTACCGGAAAACGTTGAGCGGTGACCACGAATCGGCGAATGAGACTAGGAGTTCGTAGAGCATGAGCTAGCTCGGTTCAGCGTTGGTCAGGAGCGCGTGGGTGAGCCGTTCCATACGGATCCCGCGTGACCCTTTGACGAGGACGGTGTCGCCAGGCGCGACCATGTCGCGGATGGCGTCCGCGGCCTCATGGGAGTCGGTGAAGCTGTGAATTACGTCCTGGGCCATTCCGCCGGCCGCGGCCCCGCGAGCGATATCGCGCGCCAGTGGCCCCACGGTGATCAGGCAATCGATGCCTGAGGCCGCCGCATGTAGACCCACCTCACGATGGGCATCTTCGGCCCAGGTGCCCAACTCGAGCATGTCTCCGGCGGCCATGATTCGGTGGCGCCGAGTCTCCGCGGCAGCCAGAGTCTCGATCGCGCTGAGCATGGCGGCAGGAGACGCATTGTAGCTGTCGTCGATTACCAAGACGCCGTCGGGAGATCGTTGAGCTTCGCCGCGCATCGCCGGCAAGCGGAGTTGCGCCGTGCGCTCCGCGATTGTTTCTGGACCGACTCCCAGCGCATGCGCCACAGCCGCCGCTGCCAGGAAGTTGGACACCGAGTGTTCGCCGGCCAGCGGCAGCGATAGGCCTGCCGCTCGTCCGCCGGGAGTCTGCAGGCAGAGGTTCCACCCGCCATCGTGCTGTTGCACGTCGGTGGCACGCACCGCGGCCCCGGCGCCGCTGCCGAAGCGAATCACACCTCCCACCCGATTCTCGAAGTCGTCAGCCATTGCTGCCGTCCAGCGGTTGTCGACATTGAGAATCAGTACGCCGTCGCCGGAGAGCCCTTCTGCGAGTTCGCGTTTGGCGGCGGCCACGCCTGCAACGCTTTCGAAGTTCTCCATATGCACCGGCGCGACATTCGTAATGACGCCGACGTCCGGCCGGGCAAGTTCTGCCAGGAGCGCAATCTCACCGGCGTGACTCATTCCCATCTCGGCCACCATCCACTCGTGCTCGGACTGCAGCCCGAGCAGAGAGAGAGGGAGACCCCAGTGATTGTTGAAGTTGCCCGGGGTCGCCAGAGTCGACGCACTGCCGGACAGAAGTCCGAGCGTCAGCGCCTTCGTCGTGGTTTTCCCCACACTTCCGGTGATCGCGACCACGGTCGGATCGATCTCGTTGCGAACGTGAGTCGCTAGCTTCTGGAGCGCCGCCGTGGTCTCGGCCACGACCACAAGTGCGACGCCCGTCGGGTTCTCGAGGTGCGGCAGCGCTTCGCGGCGCTGGATGACAAGCAGCTCTGCCCCGCCCGCGATTGCCTGGGGCAGATAGCGATGCCCATCGTCACGCGGCCCGACGATGGCAAAGAACGCGCAGCCATCACCAACCTCGCGCGAGTCGATCGCGACGCGGTCGATCGTGCGATCCCCGTCGCCGCCCGCAAGCTCGCCGCCGAGCGTGTCTGCGATCGATGCCGCCGTCATTCGGATCATTCGGCGACCCCGAGTTGACGGAGTGACTGCATAGCCACGCGCGCATCATCGAAGGGCACGGTGCGATCGGCGAAGATCTGGGCGGTCTCATGTCCCTTGCCGGCGATCAGAACGCAGTCGCCCTGCGCAGCTTCAGCAATCGCCAGTCGGATCGCTGCGGCCCGGTCCAGTTCAACCCTGACATGGCCGAGATCCGCCGGCGTGATGCCCTCCACGATCGCGTCGGCAATCGCTTCGGGTGCTTCGCCGCGAGGGTTGTCCGAGGTCACGATCGTCAGGTCGGACGCCTCTGCGGCGATCCGACCCATCATCGGGCGCTTGCCCTGGTGCCGATCGCCGCCGCAGCCGAACACCGAGATGACGCGCCCCTCCGAGGCGATGCTTCTGGCCGCCTCGAGTGCCGCTTCGAGGGCGCCCGGAGTGTGCGCGAAATCGACGAGGACCGAGAATGGCTGGCCGGCGTCGATCGGTTGCAGTCGCCCTGGTTCGCCCAAGAAATCGGCGACGACTTTCGTGACGTGTTCGCGGCCACTGCCGAGCTCCAGGGCTGTTGCCACCGCGGCTGCGAGATTCTCCGCGTTGGCGCGACCGAACAGGGGTGTCGCCAGCTCCAGATCTCCAGCCGGGGTCGTGATCACGAGGCGAGAACCAGAGGGTGCTGAATCAAATGTGGTCATTCGATATTCCGCCTCAGTATCCGCCCAGCCGTACCCGACGACCCTTCCGGTCGAGAGTTGGGCAAGAGCGGCGCCTCGTGGGTCGGAATAGTTGATGATCGCCAGCGCGTCGGCATCAAGAGTCGAGAACAGAGTGGACTTCGCGTCGAAGTAGTCGTCCATGTCGGCATGGAAGTCGAGGTGATCCGGCGAGAGATTGGTGAAGGTCGCCGACGCGAACCGCGTTCCGGCTGTGCGCTGAAGTCGCTGTGCGTGGGAAGAGACTTCGATGACCACCTGCGCGCAATCGGCCTCGAGCATCTCTGCAAGCGCAGCCTGCAACTCGAGGGCTTCCGGAGTAGTGCGTGGAGTCGGCGCGGACCGTCCCGCAATGCTCACCTGAGTAGTGCTCCACCGACCGCTCGGCGAGTTCTCGGCGAACATATCCTCGAGCAGGGCCGTGACCGTCGTCTTGCCGTTGGTGCCAGTAATGCCTGCGACCTGCAGACTCTCACTGGGTTCGTGATACCAGGCCGCGGCAAGGCCCGCGAGTGTGGACCTGGCGGATTCGATCTGCACCGTGACCGAGACGTTCAGCTCGGCGGGATCCAGGCGCGACTCGGCGACGACTGCTACGGCACCGCGCGCAATCGCCTCTCCAACGAAGTCGAGGCCATCGTGAACGAAGCCGCGAACGGCCACGAACACGAACCCGGGCTCGACGCGCCGCGAGTCGTATGCGACGCCAGCCACTGCAACGTCGAGATCGCCGACGTGTTCGTACGCTCTCTGGCCGAGAAGCGCGCGCAGGCTTCGTGAATTCTCCATATGTCCTTTCTACAGTGCCGACCACTGGCGCGCGAGCACACCAGGTTCCCTTACCTGCGAGGGCATCCGCTCGCGGCGCCGCCTTCGCAAAAAAGTCCCTGCTGGTTAGGGCAGGGGAGAAACCGCGCGACCATCCGGATCCCCAGCATCCGCCACCGCAGCCTCGTCGGGCGCGGCGTCGGGGGCGATTCGCAGGATCCGGATAGCGGCTTCAGAGATGGTCCGGAACACAGGTCCCGCAGCCGTGCTTCCGCCATGACCCCACGAGGAACCACGCTTGGGCTCGTCGATCGCCACGAAGATGACGACCCGAGGATCACTGATCGGGAGGAAGCCGCCGAAGCCGGCCACGAACCCGCCGTAGGCACCGAGTTCGTTGTCGAATTTCTGAGCCGTCGATGTCTTGCCGCCGATCCGATAGCCGGCCACCTGGGCCGGCGAACCGGTGCCGTCGTCGACGACGGATTCCATCATCAGGGCCACGCGGCGTGCGATCTGGGAATCGAGCACGCGATGGCGGACAACCGAACTGCCGACGGGCGTGCCGTCTCGGAGCAGGCGATCCTCGCGGCGCGCGCCGAATCGATCCCGAACCTCGTGCAGGATCCGCGGGCGCATCAGCTTTCCACCATTGGCAATTGCAGCGAGAGCGCTCGTGACCTGCAACGGCGTGGCGCTGATTTCTTGCCCGAAGGAGATCGTTTCCTGGGTTCGGCGCGACCACGCCCGGGTTCCCGGGCGGGCGAGATAGCCACCTACCTCTCCGGGAAGATCGACGCCGCTCAAGCCGGCGAACCCGAAGTCGAGAAGCCACTGATGGTGTTTCTCCGCGGACATCTTTACCGCGATCTTGACAGTGCCGACGTTGGAGGAGTTCATCAGTACTTCGCGGACCGAGAGCTTCTCGAAGCCTGGCTTCCAGTCGCGGATTACGCCGCCAGGCACTCGGAGTAGCCCGCCCTGGCAGTCGATGATGTCTTCCTCGGTGATCAACTGCTCATGGAGCGCAGCCGCCACCGTGACGACCTTCAGCACGGATCCCGGCTCGATCGCGTGCGCCACAGCCCGATTCGTCTGGTAGGTGCGGAAGTCGGGATGGTTGTTGTTGTTGAGGTCGAAGGTCGGATAGTTGGCCACCGCCAGGAGATTGCCCGTGTAGGGATCCATCACCACGGCCACGCCGCCCTCGGCTTCGGTTCTCAGAACGGCTTCGCGTAGCGCTTCTTCCGCCGTGTATTGCAGCCCGGCGTCGATTGTTAGCACCAGATCGTCGCCGCGCGTGGGGTTGTCGAGCATGGCAGCGCGGCTACCGATCACATGTCCGAGATTGTCGCGCACCGCCAGATGCGTGCCCTTCTCACCGGCGATCCAGCTCTCGTACGCGCGCTCGATGCCGAAGCGTCCCTCGTTATCGATATTGACGGCGCCGATGATCTGCGCCCCGAGTTCCTTCTGCGGGTAGAAACGCTTCGATTCCTTGACCCAGTTGATGCCCCGCAGCTTGTGCTTGCTGACGATTCGCCGCACCGCGGTAGTCATCGACGGGGGCGCCTTGCGCCGCAGGTACCGGAAGCCGCTGCCGTCTAGCTTCTTGCGAAGTTCGGCGCGCGTGACGTTCAGCGCGGGCGCAAGCAGGTCGGCAATTCGGTCAGGATCCTCGATTTCGTCGCGCTGCGCATAGATCGATCGCAGCTCAATACTGGTGGCCAGCACTTCACCGCCGCGCGCGAAGATGTCGCCGCGCAGGCCGGCAAGCTCGATCGTCATCGTCCGGTTCTGGCGTGCGCGATCGACCAGAGTGTCGTGCTGGTAGACCTGCAGGTTCACCAGCCGCACCACGAGCACCACCGCCCAGAGCGAGATGCCGGTTACGGCTACGAGCGCCCGCGTACGTTGCTGAGAGCGAGCAGGATCTCGGCGTAGCCTACCGATTACCATCGACGATCTCCGACGCAAGGAGCACGCGCTCGTCGAAGTTCGGCGCCGGGGCCATTACCAGGACCTGGTCTTCTGGAAGTTGTAGCCCTGCCACTCGCTGCGCTCGTTCAGTCAGGCTCCGGGGCTCCAGGAGTCGCTGCAGTTCGAGCTCGATGAGCTCGCGCTCCTGTTGCAAGGCGAGCAGTTCGGACTCGAGACTGCCGACTGTCTGGTTCGCCACCAGGCTATCGGAGCGCTGTGCTGCGTAGAGGAACGCCGGCACGAGAAGAATGAGTAGAGCAAGAAAGAGCTGGATCAGGTCCGTCACGCGGTGTGGATCGGTCGCCTTCGTCAGCGGGCGGTTCGCAATCCGGGACACAACGCTCTCCGGCCGGCAGGGGACAGGCGGGAAAGGCCGGGGTCTGTGGCTCCATGAGCCTTGGGGCGAAAGCTAGCCAGGGTTGTAAAGGGAGGCATTTTTTACAACGCAAGGGTTACTAGCTGGCCATGGAGCCACAGATCCCAGTCTTTCCCGTCGAGTCCTCCTAGATCTTCTCGAGCACCCGGAGCTTTGCGCTCCGAGCACGGGGGTTTGCCGCCACCTCGGCCTCATCGGCGCGGAGGGGCTTGGAACTCAGCAATTTCACTTCAGCCTGCTTGTCGCAGACGCACTGCGGTAGCTCAGGCGGGCACTCGCAATCGGAGGCGAGGGAGCGATAGGCTCGCTTGACCGCTCGATCCTCGAGAGAGTGGAACGCGATCACCGCCAGGCGTCCGCCCGGAGCCAGTTGCTGGGCGGCCGCGACCACGAAGTCTTGAATGCCGTCGAGCTCGCGGTTCACCGCGATGCGCAGCGCCTGGAATGTGCGCGTGGCCGGATGAATGCGGCGCGGACCCCGTTGCGGGATCGTCGCCTCGACCAGACCGGCGAGTTCGGCGGTTGATGTGATCGGGCCGGCTTCACGAGCTGAAACCACAGCCCGTGCGATGCGAGCTGCATGCGGCTCTTCGCCGTAGTCCTTGATGATTGCTTTCAACTCGCCCGCATCGAGACGGTTCACGAGCTCGGCCGCCGTGCGCTTCTCACGTCGGTCCATGCGCATGTCGAGCGGGCCGTCCTGGCGGAACGAGAATCCGCGGTCCGGATCGTCCAGCTGCAGGGACGAAACGCCCATATCTACGAGAATTCCGGCCAAAGGGGCCCAACCGCGGCGCTCGGCCAGGTCGTGTAGGGCGCGGTAGTCGGAATGGCAGAGTTCATACCGACCAGCCCAGCGGGCGAGCCGCAGGTCAGCGAGTTCCAGAGCCGCATCATCGCGGTCGAGCCCCACGAGGCGGATATCAGCGCGCTGGGTCAGGAGAGCGTCCGCGTGACCGCCGAGTCCCACTGTGGCGTCAACAACGACGCCTGCGGGCGCTTTCGAGAGCGCCTCGACGACGGGATCGAGCATGACCGGCTTGTGGAGGTCGCCTGGGTTGCGGTGCTGTCGTGCCATCAGGAAGTCTCCTTGGCCGACGGGCTGCTGCGTAGCCAAGTTCACCGGAATACTGCGCCCTAGAACCATCGTTAGATTCCCATGTCGGCGAGGACCTGGAGGTCGTCGTCGGTGAGCGGGGCGTCGTCGAGACGGCCGCGGAAGGTGTCGTGGTTCCAGATCTCGAGGTGGGATATCTGGCCCATGACGACGACTTCGCCGTCCACCCGTGCGCTCTCGCGCAGCAATTGGGGGACAAGGATCCGACCCTGGCGGTCCATCGAGGCGACCGCGCCGAAGTAGTTGACCCGGGTCATCAATTTCTGGCGCGCTGGATTCATGGACGGGATGCGTTGCAGCCGCTCCTCCATCCGATTCCATTCGCTCATTGGATATGCCAGCACGTTGTCGCCCGAGAAGCTGGTGACGAACAGGTCGTCACCGTAGGTTTCGCGAATCACGTTCCGGAAGGCGGTAGGCACCTTGATTCGGGACTTGGCGTCAACAGTCGCCGGATGATTTCCCCTGAGCATCGCTGATGCGACTCCAAATCAAGGTTTCTACCGCTTTTTAGGTCCGGATGACCACCATAGCCCACTTTGGACCACCAGCGGGACTATATGAACCCCACAAAGGGGTGTCAAGACTTCGCGCGAAATCGTGCGAAAAACACCGAATCTGTAGCCCGTGCGCAGTTGTGCGCAGGTTCAGTCAGTGTTTAGCAGCGCTTCGCCGCGACTCCTAGCGCACCGCGCTCAGGCGTCGGATCCGCTCATCCATGGGCGGATGCGTGGAGAAAAGCCCCATGAGGCCGCCCGAAAAGGGCTTCACGATAAACATGTGGGCCGTAGTGGGCGACGCCTGGGTCGGTTGCCGCTGCGAGGCCTGATCCAGCTTCCGGAGCGCGCTCATGAGTCCGTGTGGGTGTCCGACCATGGCTGCGCCGGTCGCGTCGGCCTTGTATTCGCGCGTTCTCGAAACCGCCATCTGGATGACCATCGCGGCGAGCGGAGCCACGATCATCATGGCGAGCGCGGAGAACCCGTTCCCACCGCGATCACGGTCTCCACCGCCGAACATCGCTGCCCATCCAACCATGCGGGCGAGCATTGTCACTGCGCCAGCCATGGTCGCAGCCAGTGAGGAGATCAGGATGTCGCGGTTCTTGATGTGCGCCAACTCGTGGGCGATGACCCCCTCGAGTTCCTGCTCGTCCATCATCTGCATGAGGCCCGCCGTGACGGCCACGGCCGCGTGTTTGGGATTCCTGCCCGTCGCAAACGCATTCGCGCCGTTGTCGGGGAGGATGTAGAGCGCGGGCTTTGGCAGGCCGGCCCGACCGATCAGGCGGTCGACCATCTCGTGGTACTTCGGGTACTCAGCTGGCTCGGCCGGTTGAGCGCGGTACATCCGCAGAACGATCTTGTCGGAGAACCAGTAGCTGCCGAAGTTGAAGATCGCGGCGAAGATGAAGGCCATGACGAGGCCCTGATTGCCAAAGAACGAGCCGATGGCGAGGAAAAGGCCGGTCATCGCGCCGAGCAGCCGGGTTGTCTTGATTCCGTTCATGTTCTTTCGGGGGCTGGGTCCGGAATGGATGCGTTCATCGACAATCACCAGTGTAGCTCGACGGCGCCAGACAGGCTCGTCCGAACTAGGGGAGTCCTGCCAGTAGGGCCGCCGTCGCGACCGCGCCGAGGGTCGATGCGATGAGTACATTGCCGGCACGCGCGGGTCGGAGCGAGTCTCCGAGTCCCAGACCGATGGCGCTCGCCGCCACCACGAGCGCAGGCTCACCTGGCCCAAGGATGTTCCAGACAATCGCGGTCGCCGCCACCACGATCGATGCCGCAGCAGCGCAGACCGCGCCGGGGCCGTTGATACCGCCCGTCTCGGTAGGCATCAGAGTGAGCACTCGGATCGGCACGCCATCGAAGCGCACCGTCGCTTCTCGCCCGATCCAGGCGGCAGCGCCGGTCGCCAGCGCGCCGACAAATGCACCCTGCCAGTACACCGAAGTCTCGTCCAGGAGCCAAGCTACGATCACGATACCTGTTGCCGGCGCGAGCAACGGCATCACATCTCGAACGCGCAGCCTGTGCGCTGCCCGCAACAACCAGCCTCCGACTGCGACCGCACTCAGCTGCAGAGTCGCTGGCAGCGTTGCGCTCCAACGATTCGCAAGAAAACAGAGGGCGAGGAGAATCGCGGCTGCGAGCGCTGCTCGTTTGCGGATCAGGCCAAGAAGCCACAAGACGCCGCCACTCGCCGCCCCGAAGAGGACAGCGGGTAGCAGGCGCCCGATCAGTTCGTCCAGCACAGCGGGTCTCTCACAACTGTCACGCCTCCTGGCGCCACCAGTCCAACGTTTCACTCAGGGTCTGGGCGATCTCGATGCGCGGCTCCCAGCTGAGTTCCTCGCGCGCGAGAGTATTGTCTCCGACGAATCGCGCCACGTCCGACGGCCGCATGCGCTCCGGGTCGCTCTCCACCTCGATCGGGACCCGGGAGTCCTGCAACAGCATCTCCAGGATCGCAGAGATCGCGACGGCCTGCCCGCTGCAGAGGTTGTAGATTCGGCCTTCCAGACCCTGCTGGCCTGCCGCGGCGACGCCCCGGACGAAATCCCGGACATCTGTGAAGTCGCGCTCGGCTTCCAGGTTGCCCACGCGCATCACGGGTTGTTGATCGCCACGCTCGATCGCGGCGATCTGGTGAGCAAAGTCGGAGGTAACGAACCCGAGCCCCTGGCCCGGTCCAACGAAGTTGAAGGGCCGTACGATCACGAGGTCGACGTTGGTAGCCATAGCGGTCGCGGTGGCCGCCACCTCTGCGCAGGCCTTGCTCGCGGCGTAGGGGCCTCGAGGACTTCTTGCATGCTCCTCAGAAACGGGCAGCGCATCGGCGTCTACCTGACCGTAGACGAGTCCACTGGACGCGAGTACGACTCGGCAATTCGGCACCGTCGCCGCGGCCTCGACACACACTGCGGCGCCGAGTGTATTGGCGATGAACACCTCTTCTTGCTGGTCCCATGCTGCCCCCACGGCGGCACGGCCCGCGAGGTGGTAGATCACGTCGGGCTCTCGCCGGACGATCGTCGCGGTCAGCCGTTTCGCGTCGACGATGTCGCCCACGTCGGTGTTGTCGGCGAAGTCTGATGCGGGGTCGGGGTTGAGCGTGTACCCGAACACATCCGTGCCCTGATTGCGGAGCTCACTGGCGAGGTGCTTCCCGGCGAACCCCGAGATGCCCGTGATGAGTGCGCGTCGACTCTTCAAAGGCGGCCGATCAGCGTCGATTGTTGTCGAAGCCGAGGGAACCCACTTGCGCGAGGTTGAGCACGAGCGAAAACTGCGTTTCCGCCCGGTCAGTGAAGTTCAGACGGCGAACGTCGAGACCGATCGAGCAGCACTGCAGGTTCCAGGTCAGCTCCGCTTGCATGCTGCGGATCGTGTTCTGGAAGAGGTCCATCGAGGCTTGACCGCCGATGCTCAGCGTGCGACCGAAGATATCGGTGTTGGCACGAGCGGTGAGCGTATTGTTGGTGGTTTCCACGAGCACGAGCGTGAAGTCATCGGGGTCCAGGGAGTCGCGCACGCCGCGGAACCACGTGAAGCTGAATCCGCTGATGTCCGACCGCGCGGTCGCGCTGAGGCGGAAGCTGCCCGGGGTGAAGTCCGGTGTGAACCGGATGCTGCCATCCAGCTGGAAACGGTCGGTCGGCGTGATCCGTGTGCTCACAAACCACGGCACTCGAATCCGCGGCGCACCGGCTTCTTCGAAGCTTGGCAGCCCGGGATCCAGATCGTAGTCGCGACCAACCGTGAACTCGGCGATCTGAGCAACCATGCGTTCTTCCGCATCGCGGTCGGGATACCGCTTGCCGAAGAGCCGGGTCGTGATCTCGGCTGTGAGCGACTGTCGATCCGTGCCGCCCGAGTCGATCTCGTCAAAGCGGATGATTCGGTTGCTGCCGTCAAAGTCGAGTTGGCGCACACGGGTGTACGTGAGCCGTGGCTGGATCAGGTGTTTGAATCGGGGCGAGTACTCGCTGCCCGGATTCTCGAAGATCTTGAAGATCGATGGACCGACGACTTCCACGCCGGTCTCGTAGAAGTTCCGGAACACCGACTGGTTCCGGAAGCCCTCGTCCGACGACGGTGAGCGGTGGCTCCACCACGTGGACCGCCAGCGGAAGAACGGATTGAAGGTGAGCCAGGGGATCTGGGTTAGCTGTACCGAGACTTCAGGGAAGGCATCGAGTCGCGAGTACGACCCGCCGGTCTCAGCGGGAGCGCCGTCCGCCTCGAAGCGCTGCAGTTTTTGCAGCCTGGCCGCAGACGACTGCATGGAAACGTAGACGGGGCCGGCCGCCTGGGTGCTTCGCAGGCTGTAGCGGACCATCGGGAGCTTGCGGCCAACCGTAGAGTTCGTATCGGAGTTGAACCGCTCGGTGCTGTTTGCCACAACGGAAACCGTGCTCGGGCCCCAGCTGTTCGTGATCTCGCCGTTGATATACGAACTGCGCTGCAGGAAGCGGTTGACGTCGTCCTGGAAGTCGCGGGCGAACTGGGTGCTGCTGATGAAGTCAGCACCGAGGCGCAGCACGAAGCCGCCGCCGAACGTCTGGATATGCTCGCCGGACAGCGAAAAGCCGCCTTCGAAGGATTCCTTCCCAGCCGCGATTTCTTCCGGTGTGCGATCTCGACCCGGGAAGTAGTAGCCCCGGACGAACCCGCTGGCGGTGTCGGTGAGCGTGTGGCGGAACATGCCGGCGAACCCGCTGCCGGCCTGGGCGAAGTGTTCGTAGCTCAGGGTCAGATCGGCGGATCGGTTGATGGCCCAGAAGAAAGTCTGGGAGAGCATGAATCCCTTGCGCGAGGAACTGCCGATCGCCGGGATCATGAATCCGGTCTTGCGTCCCGAGCCTGTTAGGGGCCAGTAGACCCACGGTAGCCCGAAGACGGGCACGCCCTTCACCCGGATGTGCGGCCAGGACATCTTCACGTAGCTGTCCGGCTCGAAGGTCATGTTGCCGGAGCGGAACTCCCAGATCGCGTTGGTCTGGTTGCACGCCGTGATGACACCCCCCTCGGCCTTGAACTTGCCCGGTTCGAGTTGCCGCAGAACATTGGCTCGAACGTAGAACGGGCCGGGCGCCACCCCGATCGCGTCGTGCATCTCGACCGTGCCGTCATCGATGTCGCCCGACATCCAGGAGCCGTTCAGGAGAAGGCCGCCTTGCTCGAACGAGACGTTGCCCGTAGCTTCGAACGTCCCGGCTTCCATGTCGACGCTGATCTCGTCGGCGAGTAGACGAAGTCCCCGACCGGCATGTGAGATATCGACGTCGCCGACCATGCGCCACACGGTGCCCTCGATCCGAATCGAGTCGTAGGCGATCTCCAGCTCGTCGGCGAGCGACGTGACTGCTGCCCGATCCACTTCCTGGCCGCGTGCCGGCGCGGACACCAGGAGCGCCCCCGGCGCTGTCACTGCGAGCGCCAGTGCGATACGAAAGCCTGCGATGCGACGGGTCGTGTTGCGCAATACCGTGCCCGAACGTCCATCGGGAGGAGGCCAGATGCTGAACTCGGAGCCCCCCGCTCGCGAGATCGGGCCCATTGTACGGCTTATGGGGGTCCGGATGCAGCGCCCCCGGATCTAGGAGTCGGGTTGAATGATGGGTCGGAGGTGCCCGAGCAGGTAGAGCGACCCTGTGATGCAGATCAGATCGCCCTGTTCGGCGCACTCGTAGGCCGTCGCCAGTGCGGCCTCGGGCGTAGCTACGGCTTTGCGTGGCTGGCCTTCGCGGGGCGCCAACGCCGCGAACTCGTCCGGATCCGCGCTGCGACCCGATGGCACGGGCGTTGTCGTGATCGTGTCCGCGAGCGGGAACAGTCGTTCGGCAACCGCGCCAGTGTCCTTGTCTGCCAGTATTCCGGCGATCAGGTGCAGTCGCCGGAAGCGCCCATCCTCTTTGAGGTGCACCAGGTGCTCGGCCAGAACCTCGGCCGCTCCGGGGTTGTGGGCGCCATCGAGTAGCACCGGCGGATTGCCGTCAATCCACTCGCATCGGCCTGGCACGCTGACGCTGCGGAGCCCTGCCCAGACAGCATCCGATCCGATGCGCAGCCGACGTCGGTCCAGAGCCTCGGTTGCCAGCACCGCGCAGCGGGCGTTATCGAGTTGATGACGCCCCGCCAATCCGATCTCGAGGCCACCGTAGTTCCGCACGCGGCCAAGCAGGTCGACACTGCCGCCGTCGCGTTCATGCAACTGGTAGAGCGTGCTGTCGATCAGCGTGATCGCCCTTTCGGTCGCCCGTGCGCGTAGCGTCTCCATCACGTCCGGGCGCTGTGGCGCGATCACGGCAACACCACCGGACGGCACTACAGCGAACTTCTCTTCGGCTATCTTCCGGATGTCGTCGCCGAGCCAGTCGGTATGGTCCAGCGAAATTGGCGTGATCACTGCGACTCTGGGAGCCGTCACGTTGGTGGCGTCGAGCCGGCCGCCGAGACCGACTTCCAGCACCACGACATCCGCCCGGGCCTCGGCGAAGTATCGGAACGCCACAGCCGTGAGTGTTTCGAAGTAGCTCGGGTGCTCGTGCAGCAAACCGCTATCGACCATCACGTCTGCCGTAGTCAGCACGGCGTCGAGGTGTGATTCCAGGCCGGTGCTAGAGATCGGATGGCCGTCGATGCTGAATCGCTCTTCCAGCCGTGCGAGGTGCGGCGAGGTGTAGGCACCGACCCGCAGTCCGGCGGCGCGCGCGATGGCGGCGATCATTGCTGCCGTCGAGCCTTTGCCATTCGTTCCCGCAACGATCGCCGTGGGGTAGGCGAGCTGCGGCTTGCCGAGTTGCTCGAGGAGCGCGCGGATCCGGGTGAGACCGGGGCGCGGTGTTTCAGGGCCGAGCTGAAGCAGTCGTTCGCGCGGGGCGGGACTGTTCACCCGGAACGCTCCCCGTTGATCAGGAGATCGCCTGCTCGGCGGCGACAGCGTCGGACGGAGCAGACTTCGTCGCGCCGGTTAGGTGCCGGAGTACCTTGGCGAGCGTGGGTTTCATCTCGGTTCGCGGCACGACCATATCCAACATGCCGTGCTCCAGCAGAAACTCACTGCGTTGGAAACCTTCGGGCAGTTTTTCGCGGATGGTCTGTTCGATCACGCGAGGGCCGGCGAACCCGATGAGAGCTCCAGGCTCGGCCAGGTTGATGTCGCCAAGCATCGCGTACGACGCCGTGACGCCACCGGTCGTCGGATCGGTCAACACGGAGATGAATGGGATTCCCGCTTCGCGAAGCTTGGCGAGAGCTGCCGAGATCTTCGCCATTTGCATCAAAGACTGGGCACCTTCCTGCATGCGCGCGCCGCCGGAGCAGGAGATCACGATCAACGGACGGCGAGTTGCCGCAGCGCGCTCCGCCGCCAGCGCGATCTTCTCTCCCACCACGGATCCCATGGAACCGCCCATGAACGAATATTCCATCACCGCGAACACGACCGGGATCGCGCCCAGAGAGGCCTCGGCGCAGACCACCGCGTCCTTCATGCCGGTGCGTTCCTGATACTGCTCGATGCGCTCCGTATAGCGTTTCTGGTCACGGAACTGCAGGCTGTCGACGGGCCCCAGCTCGCTGCTGAATTCGGTCCATTCGCCGTCGTCGCACAGCGCCGTTAGTCGATCCAGGGACGATATGCGAAAGTGGTAATCGCACTTCGGGCAGACGCTCGCATTGTCGAGAATCTCGGTGCGGTACACGATCTCGCGACAGTGGTTGCACTTCGTCCACTTGCCGGCGGTATCGAGTTCGCGATCGCCAACGGGGCGTTTTGAGCTGCGTTGCTTACGGAACCAGGCCATGCCAGAGATAGGGTAGGAGGCGGGAAGTGGTGCCGCGCGGGGTTCAGTGCCCGGGGCGCATCCCCCAGATCGTACAGAGCCTTCGAGAATTGCGTCAACCAACCGGTCCGCGACACGCAGGAGCAAGATGATCGAGCCGATCCGTTTCACCGCCGACACGCTCCTCCTTCTTGATCAGCGTCTTCTCCCTGAACGTGAAGAGTGGCTGGAGTTGCGTTCGACTGAAGACGCGATTGTGGCGATCCGCGATCTGGTGGTGCGCGGGGCTCCCGCCATCGGCGTCACCGCTGCGTATGGACTCGTTCTCGGAGCTCGCCAGCTGCCGAAGACCCGGCCAGAGTTCGATACCGGCTTCGCGGAGCTTTGCGCTGCCATGTGCGAGGCGCGGCCTACAGCGATCAATCTCGCGTGGGCAGTTGATCGGCTGCAGCAGATCGTCGGCAAGATGCCAGCCGCGGCGGTTGACGAGGTACTCGCGGCGCTCCTGGCCGAGTCCGAACGGATCCAGGTTGCTGACCTCGATGCAAATCGCACGATGGGTCGGCACGGAGCGGCGTTGCTGGGCGACCAGGCCACCGTTTTGACTCATTGCAACGCCGGTGCTCTTGCCACCGCGGGGTACGGGACGGCCCTGGGTGTTGTCCGAGCAGCCGTTGAGCTGGGCAAGAAGATCCAGGTGCTCGCGGACGAGACGCGTCCCTACTTGCAGGGAGCGCGGCTCACCGCGTGGGAACTTCAGCGCGACGACATTCCGTGCACCGTGATCGCGGACAACATGTCCGGGTACATGATGCAGACGGGCGCAGTAGACGCAGTCGTCGTTGGGTCCGATCGGATCGCCGCCAACGGTGATGTCGCCAACAAAATAGGAACCTACATGGTGGCGGTTCTGGCCCGCGAACACGGCATCCCGTTCTACGTGGCGGCGCCGACGAGCACGATCGATCTCGGGGTCGCGAACGGCACGGAGATTCCCATCGAGGAACGAGACGGAGATGAGGTTGTGGTGATCGGCGGCCAGCGCATCGCCCCGGTCGGCATCTCGGCCGCCTACCCAGCCTTCGACGTGACCCCCGCGCGGCTTGTCGACGCCATCATCACCGAGCAGGGTGTGGCCCGCGCGCCATATACGGAGTCCCTGCGAGCACATTGCGAAGCGGCGGCTCTGCCGTGAACGTGCTTGGCATAGAAACGTCCTGTGACGACACCGGGGTGGCTGTCGTACGTGACGGTCACGAGATTCTCGTGAATCTGGTCGCCAGTCAGGAGGACCACGCCCGATTCGGAGGCGTTGTCCCGGAGATCGCGGCCCGCAAGCACGTGGAGGTTCTTCCGGCACTGCTTGAGGCGGCCCTCGGCGACGCTGGGCTGGATCTATCGGATCTTGATGGCATCGCTGTGACGCGAGGCCCCGGCCTGATCGGTGCTCTTCTGGCTGGCTGGTGCTTCGGCCGTGGCGTCGCAGAAGCGCGGGGTCTGCCGTATGTCGGCGTGCATCATCTCGCCGCGCACGTGCATGGCGCGCTGATGCCGGCAATTGGCGAAGCGCGTCCTATTGCGTACCCGCTCATGGCGCTGGTGGTCTCGGGCGGGCACACGGCCCTCTATCGCGTCACCGGCAACGCGGGATTCCTACCCGTAGGGAAGACTCGCGACGACGCAGCTGGCGAGGCATACGACAAGGTCTCCAAGCTGCTCGAACTCGGCTATCCGGGCGGCCCGGTGATCGACGAGCTTGCCGTGAACGGCGATCCGCAGGCATGGGATTTGCCGCGTTCGGATCTGGGCCTCGATTTCACATTTTCCGGATTGAAGTCGGCGGTGCGCCGCGCCGCCATCGAGGCATCGATCGAGCCGGGTGACCCCGCGAATCAGCGGATCCTCGATCTGGTGGCATCGTTTCAGGCGGCGGTAATTGACATGCTCGCCGCGACCACCGAACGCGCACTCAATCGCTTCACAAGCCGAGGATTAGTGCTGTGTGGCGGCGTGGCCGCGAACCGCAGCCTGCGCGCAAGATTCGAGTCGCTCGCGTCGCGGCGGAACATGCCGCTTTATGTTTCGCCGCCTCGGCTGGCAACCGACAACGGCGCGATGATCGCCGGAGCCGGATATCGACGACTGGCAGCAGGTGACCGCGATCCGCTTGATCTGGCCGCGCGTGCCACCTGGCCTCTGGGCAGCTGATCCGTCGGATGCGGCCAGGATTGGCTGCGACTGCGCCGGGGTGCGGAACACACGCTGGTACACTGCTTTGACGCATCCGGGCACCTTGGCCTCGCCAGCGATGACCTCGCCGGCGGCTGGCTGACGTCGCCTCCGCGAGGGCAGAGCATCATGCAGAAATCAACGTTCCGCGAATACTTCGAGTCGATCGTAATCGCGGCAATCCTCGCTCTGTTTATCCGCACGTTCGTATTCCAGGCCTTCAAGATTCCGACCGGATCGATGGAGCCCAACCTGCTCGTCGGCGACCACATCGTGGTCAACAAGTTTCTCTATGGCGCCGGCGGCGAGAGTAGTTGGGTTCTTCCAGTTCGGCCGATCGAGCGTGGTGACATCGTCGTGTTCCGCGCGCCCGAGGAGCCGGACGAGGACTTCATCAAGCGAGTCGTTGCCGTGGGTGGAGACAAGATCGAGATCATCGACGGCGTAGTTATCGTGAATGACGAGATCGTCGACGAGCCCTATGCACATTACTCGCGAGGCTACGGAAGTCGCCGCGACTACGGCCCGTTCCTCGTGCCCGAAGGTCACTACTTCTGCATGGGCGACAACCGAGACAACAGCCGCGATTCCCGCTACTGGGGCACCGTGCCGGCGCACATGATCAAAGGGCGTGCCGTGATGGTGTACTGGTCGTACGACGTGCCAGGCTACATCCCGTATGGCGCCTCGGCGCGGGATCAGTTGGTGGAGTTCGCCCGTTCATTGCCCAGCTACGTCACCGAGACGCGTTGGGCGCGCACGTTCACGATGATCCGATGAAGAGAGCGGAACCGGAGGTGCCAATGTCGACAACGCGAAATAGGTATCCGCTGGGGTGGGCCGGTCGAGCGGACGGTAAGGCCAAGATCGGGTCACTGATTTCGCTGCTGGTCGTGGTTGCTGCCGTGTACATCGGAATGAAGTTCATTCCGGTCCGCGCAGCGGCCTACCAGTTCGACGACACCGTAAGAGAGCAAGTCGTCTTCGCGGGCGCGCGGCGTCGGCAGATCGGCAACGAAGAAATCATGCGCAATCTGATGGGCAAGGCCGACGAGCTCGGGTTGCCGATTACTCGCGGCAACGTTCGGATCACCCGCCGCACGAATCGGATCCGAATACAGGCGGCGTGGAAAACGCCGATCGAGCTGCCGTTCGATTTCACCTACGAGTGGACTTTCGTTGCGGACCACGAGGGCCCGTCGTTCTGACCCGTCGGGCTACATCCGCGCCGCGAGGTCGAGCAGCGATCGCACCAGGAATCCTCGTAGGAACACGATGAGCACCAGCAGGATCATCGGCGACAGGTCCATCCCGCTGACGATTCCGACCCGTTGCCGAATCGGGCGCAGGACCGGCTCGGTGGTCTGGTAGAGGATCTGCACGATCGGGTTGTATGGGTCCGCGCTGATCCACGAGAGGATCACCCGGCCGAAGATCAGGATCGTGTACAGACCGAGGGCCATATCCAGGATCGTGGCCAGGGTCCCTATCAGATTCGCCAGAACGAACATCCGTCTACTTTCTCACAGGCAATGGTTGGTGGCTTCACGCCGTGCGCGGCCCGAACAGACTCGTGCCGATTCGCACGATTGTGGACCCTTCCTGGATGGCGACTTCAAAGTCGTTGCTCATGCCCATGGAGAGCCCCGGCGCCTCGATGCCCGCTGCGGCCAATCCTTGCTGCAACGCAACGAGGCGGCGAAACCATGGGCGTGCGGCTTCCGGATCGGCGTCGTATGGGGGAAGAGTCATCAAACCGACGAGGTTCAGGTGGCCAGATTCGGCTACGAACTCGGCCGTGTCCCGAGCCTGCTTGAGGACCTCAGGCTCGCTGAGTTCCGAGCGCACGAAGTCCACCTGCACGTAGACATCGAGTCTGCGGTCATTTCCTCTTGCCGCGTCGTCGAGCCGCCGAGCGAGCTTCGGGCGATCGACGGAGTGAATGACGTCAAACAGCTGAGCGGCCCAGGTCGTTTTCTTGCTTTGCAGCGACCCGATCAGATGCCAGCGCGGGTTGCCCTCGATCTCGGGGATCTTTTGGCGGGCCTCCTGCACGCGGTTTTCGCCCAGGTCCAGCATGCCAGCGTCGACTCCCGCCTGAACGACCGACGCCGGACGAGTCTTGGTGACCGCCAGGAGAGTCACGGAGCCGGGACTGCGACCGGCTTCCTGTGCTGCGGAGGCGATACGCTCGCGTACCTGGTGTAGTCGAGTCTCAGTATCCTGCATGGGGTCGGATGGTAGCATCGGGCCCCTTCGCCCGCCGTAGGTACTGAACGCCGGATGGGCGCTTGATAGTTGCGCATTTTCACCCCTCGCGCACGAAACAAATCCCTCTCACGAGCGTAGTTCTGAGCGGATATCAGGAAACGGATGAGCGCCACAGACCAGGAGATCGTGGAAGCGGTTCTCGCAGGCGAGCAACATCGCTACGCCGAGCTGGTTCAGCGCTATCAGGGCAAGATCGTGAGTTACGTGATGCGGATGATGAACAACTACGACGATGCGGTCGATCTGTCGCAGGAGGTCTTCTTGAAGGCCTACACGGCACTCGACAGCTATCGGCCGCAGTATCCGTTCACCGCGTGGCTATTCCGGATCGCGCGCAACGCCTCGATTGACGAACTGCGGCGCCGCCGGCTGACCACCGTATCTCTCGATGCGCCGGTCTCGACCGAGGAAGGCGAGATGCATCGCGACGTGGAGTCGGATGCTCCCGGCCCTGAGAGTACGTACCTCGAGGATGAAGCGCGAAGCACGGTGGAGCAGGCGATCTCCGAGCTCCCTGACAAGTATCGCGAGCCGCTTGTTTTGCGCCACGCAGCCGAGATGTCTTATGAAGAGATCTCCGAAGCTTTAGAATTGCCTTTGGGTACGGTCAAGACGCGGATCTTCAGAGCTCGCGAGGCACTCCGGTCGAACTTGGAGCGGCTCGAAGCCTTGCAGATGCAAGCCGCGTCCGGAGCTGAAGGATCATGAACGGGCACGCACCGAACAACGACATGCTGTCGGCCTACGTCGACGGTGTGCTGTCGCCAGATGCCGAGCGCTCCATGGAGCAGCATCTGGTGGAGTGTGAGGCGTGCGCCCAGGCCCTCGAAGCGGAGCGACAGTTCGTCGCCCAACTCGACCGGCTGGCGGAGGTCACGCCTCCGGATGACTTTGTCAACGCGGTCATGGGCCGCGTGGCACAGCACCCCGTACACCAACCAGGCAACGCCATTCCCTGGCGTGCCGCGATGCGTTATGGAGTGGCTGCAGCCGTTGTGCTGGCAGTGCTCCTGGGCGGCGGTGTGACGTGGGTGCTGGGCACGGGAACTCTCCAGAACGCAGAACCTGGCGCCTTGGTTGCGGTCGGCATCAGCCGTACCGTCGGCCTGGCTACGGTGGCGTTCACCGGCCTGAGCGAACTTCTTGGCAACGCTTTTGTCCTGCTCGAGCAGGCCGCCAAGATGGTGTGGCAGCTGACGAAGCTGACCGCGCGCAGCGGCTGGATGGTCCAGCTCACTTTGCTTCTCCTCACCGTTAGCTTGAACTACGCATTCACCCGCATGGTGCTCAACTACCAGCGGCGGCACTGACTGGGATAGATCGTCATGAAGAACTCACTGCGCGCTCGACTGCGGAGCGCCCCTCGACTGATCGGCTTGCTGATCGCTGTGACCCTGGTGTCCACTGCGGCAGGCTGCGTGACGGTTCGTTCCGGAGACGGCGGGTTCTTGATGGGCGGCCGGCAGGTCGTCGAGCGCGGCGACGTGAGTCGCGACGAGCTCGTGATGATGGGTGGGAGTGTGCGGATCGACGGCGAGGCTCGCGGCGACGTCGTGGTTCTCGGTGGCTCCTTGACGGTCAACGGAACGGCCCGTGACGTCGTGGTCGTGGGCGGCTCGATGCGAGTCGGCCCCGATGCCCATATTCGTGGCGATCTGGTGAACGTGGGAGGTTCTCTCAACCGTTCTCCCGGCGCTCGTGTCGACGGCGAGGTCGTGAACGTCGGAGTTTCAGGGCTCGATTGGGTCCCGTGGTTCGGCATGAGCGACTTCTCGCTCGGGCGCTGGTGGGGACTGTCGCCGTTCCACGTCGCGGCTCGCACAACGCAGCTGGTCTATTGGCTGTTGTTGGCGGTGCTCGTGGTGGCACTGGCAGGCGATCGTGTGTCCTCCGCCGCACATTCCATTTCGCGTGAGCCGCTGCGGTTCGGGGTTATCGGGTTCGTGGGCTTCTTCGCACTCTGCCTCGCCTCGGTCTTCTTCTTTGTGCTTTCGCTGCTGATCATCGGCATACCGTTCTTGCTCGCGCTAATGCTCATCTGGTGGTTGTCCTACATCTTCGGGATGGTTGCGGTGTTCCAGGTCATCGGCGGCAAACTGCTGCCCGTGTTTGGCAAGCAGGACGCATCGCAGATCGGCCTGGCGGTAGTTGGCGGCGTCGCACTCAGCTTGCTGCACTACTTCCCGCTAATCGGTTCCCTCTTCTGGGTCATCGCGGCGTGCATCGGGCTCGGTTCGGTGTTTGCGACGCGGTTCGGAACCAACAGACCATGGGTTGGCGGCCCCCCGACGCCCGCGGGCGCCGGGAATGCACCGGCGCCTCCAGCGCCTCCGGCGCCGCCTGCCGAATAGTCGAGCTCCGTCGCTGAGCGCCGGGCGCTAGTCGCCGGGCGCTTGGCCGACTTCAGCTGGCGGTCGGGGTGCGACCACGAACGTGTGGTGCTGGTCCAGCACGGCAAGACCGGCCGGCGCGCCGCGCGGCTTCCGAACCCGCTTCACGGCGGTCCATTTGACTTCCACTTTCCCTGCGCTGCGCGCCTTGCTGAACCATGCGGCCAGCGAGGCGGCGGCTGCGAGGGCGTCCTGCGGTGGCTGCTCAAGACGGCGCGGGTTGCGCAGCACCACATGCGACCCGGGCCCTTCCGCGTGCAGCCACCAGTCGTGCGGCTGGGCGACCTGGTGCGTGAGGCGATCGTTGTGGGTAGCGCTCCTGCCAACCAGGATCTCGTAACCAGCGACCGTCGTCACCGTCAGGATTCCGGCGGTTTGAGGCTGCGTTGGTGCCTCGGCGGCAAGCAGGTGTCCAGTGCCAGCCTCCGCGAGTCGCATACGCTCGAGTGGGATCTCAAGCCCGGCCGCGGCTGCCTTCTTCATGAGCGAGGTCGCCTGCGATGAATCGCGTACGAGATCTGCTTCTCGTCGAAGGCTCTGGAGCGATTCGATTTCCGACCCAAGCTGCTCCGCGTCTCGCTCGGCCTGTCGGGAGCGTTCTTCGAGTCGCTGAGCTCGTCGGTAAAGCGACTGGGCGTTGTCGGCGAGACTCATCGCCGGGTCGACCTTGATATCGATCGTGCGCCCGTCACCGTACACGTCGGGCACTCGCGCGACGCCATCTTCGATCGCAGCGCCCGGCGCGGCCAGCAAGCAATCTGCGTGCTGGCGTAGGATGGCGAGCCGGCCGGCGGACACGTCCGACGGCGAGGCCTCCAGGCGCCGGCGGAGGCGCCCAAGGCGCTTGTCCACAGCACTTCGCACCGACTCTCTCGCCTGGTGGACGAGTCGCAGATTGGCCAGAAGGTCGTAGTAGGAACGCGTCGCATCACTGACGCTGCCGGCCGTCTGGACGCATTGGTGTTCGCGGTGTTTCAGCGCACGTGGACTGCACAGGAGCTTGTCGAGGCCAGCGGGCTCTCGAAGATCAGTGAGAGGCGCGGCTGAGTAGATACGGGGCTCGGGGGGAGCAAGCGAAGCTTCGAGTTCCTGGAGCACCGTCGTTCGCAACGTCTCGGCGCTATCGGGCGCGCGGTACATCACTTCGGCCGCGAGGGTCGGCGTCATCCCGTCGAACTCGCGCACAAGGGCGCGCTGCAACTCGCGCGTCGGGAGGTTGAAGAGTCGTTCCCAGACAGTCGCGTCCGCCGCAGCCGCGTCGCTGCGCGGAGCTCGTGGCGGCGGCTCGTAGAGCTCGCCCACCCCTGGCCGGCCCTTGCGCGGATTCCACACGGCAACAATTTGATCGGCTGAATCCAGAACGAGGGCGGTCGCTCGGCGTGGCACGAGTTCGGCGATCAGTGCGCCTCCGCCACTCCATTCGACGCGCACGACGCGGTCGTCGTTCACCAACTCGATCGAGAGCAACGACTGGCCACGTGCCCATTTCCGCGCGGCCATTGCGAAAGCAGGCGGGCGGTTCTCGGTCCGTGGGCCTCTACGGCGGTGGCACAGATGCGGATCATTCGGATCGAGCGAGATCCAGAGGTAGTGACGGCGCGATGCCATCTCGATCGCGAGGTCGTATCGCGGCACGGCATAGATGCGATCCGTACGCGTACCCACGAGTTGCGGCCGCAACTCGTCGAGCAGGTGTCGAAGTAGTCCTAGTTCCATAAGAAAGCGGCTCCGACCGGGATAGGTCGGAGCCGCAGACTTACCTGAGATCGCGGTCTAGAAGAACTGCTCTCGCAGAGCGGCGGTCAGTTCCTGGACCTTGCGAGCATAAAGGCGCGGCACGCGATCTTCCTCGGTCATGATCGTGCGCAGACGATTCGGTCCCACATTGTAGGCGGCCAACGCGACGTTGAGGTCATCGAACCGGTGCAGAAGCTTCCTGAGGTAGAAACTACCCATGAGGATGTTCGACTCGGGATCGGTGAGCAGCTGTCGGCCCTTCCACTCCATCTCGAGCTCTCTGGCGAGCTGCGAAGCGGTTGCCGGCATGATCTGCATCAGACCCAGCGCGCCGACTTCGGATTCAGCAGCCGGGTCAAAGCTGCTCTCAGTAAACATCACGGCCAGAATCAGCTCCGGCGCGAGGTCATACCGGTGAGCTGCTTCGAGGATCGTGGTGGCGATCTCGTGGCGCACAGTCGGTGTCACCCGAAGCCTGTGGCTGTCGAGCACGTTGATTACCGCCAGTTCGACCTGCGCTGCTTCATTCTCGGCTTGCAGCTGCGCGATCGTCGCGGTGTAGGTGTTGGATTCGTCGACCAGAGTATCGAACTCGGTCGTCTGTTCGGTCATTGCCTGCAGCAACAGCAGGTTGAGCGCCATCGAGGCGATGGCGAGCCAGCGGAAGTTGCTACTCATGTTGATTCTCCAGGTCCGCACACAGGTCGCGTTGTTGACGCACACCGAGCCCGCTGTCTTAAGAGGCGCGAGCCCTTGCTTGCGGTTCCCCTGTCCTCCGTTGGGTTCTGACCGATCAGGGGTGAGGAAGATCTTGCAGTCAGAACGGAGCCCGGCGCAGCCCACTGACACCGGGTGAATATGTGATCTACATGAAAGTCTAGGCGAGGCGAGGACACGGTCAAGGAGGTTTCTCGTTTCCGGCGAGAATCGCATGTCTTTTCGTATGTTTTCGTAATCAATAATGACTAATACGCGGATCTCCATGTCTCCTGATGTCCACAGTTGGACCTCGTCGTCCGTTCGCGAGACTCCGCGCTGGCCGGTTTGACAGGCCATGCGAGCGCTTCGATAATCCGCGTCAGCGCGCCCGACCGATCTCGTCGCCGCGAACCGCCAATTTCTTTGCTCCGCTCGATCTCTCAAGGAGACGTCGTATGTCCGTCCGCGTCGCGATCAATGGGTTTGGCCGCATCGGCCGCAACGTGCTGCGCGCCGCCAAGCGCGACAACGCCGATATCGACTTCGTTGCCATCAACGATCTCACCGATGCCGACACGCTGGCGCACCTGCTCCAGTACGACTCGGTACATGGCCGCTACCAGGGCTCGGTGAGCGCCGAAGGCGGTTCGTTGAACGTCGACAGTGATTCGATCCAGGTGCTTTCGGAGCGCGACCCTGCCAGCCTCCCGTGGGGTGATCTTGGGGTCGATGTCGTGATCGAGGCAACGGGCCTCTTTCGCCAGCGCGACCAGGCGAGCAAGCACCTTCAGGCGGGCGCCAAGAAGGTGATCATCTCGGCTCCGGCCGGCGATCCGGACATTACCGTCTGCCTCGGTGTCAACGCCGAGAAGTACGACAATGCCGAGCACCACATCATCTCGAACGCCTCCTGCACGACCAACTGCCTGGCGCCGGTTGCCAAGGTGTTGCAGGAAGAGTTCGGCATCGAGAAGGGCTGGATGACAACAATCCACGCCTACACCAACGGCCAGCGAATCCTGGACCTGCCTCACAAGGATCTCCGCCGTGCGCGTGCCGCGGCGGTCTCGATGATCCCGACGACGACCGGGGCAGCGAAAGCGGTGGGCCTCGTGTTGCCCGAGGTTCAGGGCAAGCTCGACGGTTTCGCGATTCGCGTACCGACGCCCGATGTCTCGGTGGTGGACCTCGTCGCGAAGGTAGCCAAGACGACGAGTGCCGACGAAGTGAACGCCAAGCTCCGCGAAGCAGCGGCGGGCCCAATGGCCGGCGTGCTGGCCGTAAGCGACGAGCCGCTGGTTTCCATCGATTACACAGGCAACCCGCACTCCTCGACGGTGGACGGCGAATTCACCAAGGTCATCGAGGGCGACTTGGTTCAGATCATGTCGTGGTACGACAACGAAATGGGCTACTCGAGCCGAGTGAAGGACCTCTGCGAGTACGTCGGCGCCCGGCTCTAGTCGGACGCGACAGTGACTTCGCACAGCGACGGTGACCAGGCCGGTCGGGCACGCGCCCGATCGGCCGAAGCACTCGCCCGCAAGCTGACGCTCGACGACCTGCCGATCGAGAACCGCGCAGTGTTGGTGCGCGTCGACTTCAACGTCCCGGTCGCTGATGGACGGGTCGCCGATGACACGCGTATCCGCGCGGCCCTACCGACGATCCGCCGTTTGCGTGAAGCGGACGCCCGGCTCGTGTTGATGTCGCATCGTGGCCGCCCCGGCGGCGCGCCCGATCCCGAGTTCAGCATGGCGCCGGTCGCCAAACGTCTCGGCGAGTTGTTGGACGTCGACGTTCGTCTGGCTCCAGATTGCGTGGGGTCCGACGTTCGTGAAGCGGTGACGCAGCTTCAGGCTGGCGATGTCCTGCTGCTGGAGAACCTGCGGTATCACGCCGGCGAAACCGCGAACGATCCGGGTTTCGCGGCGGAACTGGCCGAGATCGCCGATGCCTACGTGAGTGACGCCTTCGGTGTCGCACACCGCGCTCATGCATCGGTCGTCGGCGTTGCCGGGATCGTACCCGGGGCGGCCGCCGGCGAACTCTTGCGCCGCGAGGTGGAGACTCTGAGCCAGGCTCTGGTTGATCCGCCAAAGCCGTTCGTGTTGATCCTCGGCGGTGCGAAGGTGGCCGACAAGGTCGCTCTGATCGCCAACGTGCTGCCACTGGTGGATCGCATCGTGATTGGGGGAGCGATGGCCAACGCCTTCCTTGCCGCCCAAGGTCGAGCTATCGGTGGGTCGCTAGCGCCGGCGGAAGCCATCGAGCAGGCCGGCGGCCTGTTGGTTGCCGCTGAGAAAGCAGGCGTGGAGATGGTGCTACCGGATGACCTCATTGCGGCTCCGGCGATCGATGACCCGGCCAATGCGCACGTGGTCCGGGAAGTGGCTCCTGACGAGATGGCGCTCGACATCGGTCCTGACAGTTGCGCGCGATTTGCTGAAGCGATTGGCGACGCTCAGACGGTGGTCTGGAACGGTCCCATGGGGGTGTTCGAGACTCCCGGCTTCGACGCTGGCACGCGTGCCGTAGCGGCGGCAGTCGCGAAGCTCGAAAACACGGCCTTCACGGTTATTGGAGGGGGCGACACCGCTGCTGCGGCCGTCCTCTTCGGCATTGCGGAACGCGTATCGCACGTCTCGACCGGCGGCGGTGCTTCCCTGGATCTGCTATCGGGTGCGGTCTTGCCGGGGGTAGAAGCTCTCACAGACCGGACAACCCTCGGAGACGAAAGCGAATGAGTCGAACACCGCTGATTACCGGCAACTGGAAGATGCACAAGACGCTGGCCGCGACGCGAACCCTGGTCGCGGAGCTCGACACAGCGATTGATGGCGTTGCCGGTGTGGACGCCGCCGTCGCGCCGCCCTTCACCGCACTCGAGACTGCGGTGAGCGCGCTTCAGGGCAAGTCGATTGCTGTCGGTGCCCAAAACATGAACGAAGCAGAAGAGGGCGCCTTCACCGGTGAGATTTCGCCGGTCATGCTGACCGACGTAGGGGTGAGCTTCGTCATTCTCGGACATTCGGAGCGCCGCGCGATCTTCGGCGAAGATGACGAGCTCGTTGGTCGCAAGGTTCGGTCGGCGCTCGCCCACGACCTGCAGCCCTATTTGTGCTGCGGCGAAACTCGCGAACAGCGCGAGGCGAACGAGACGATCGCGGTGGTTCGTCGGCAACTCCAGGCCGGTCTCGACGGCATCGATGCACACCGCGCGGCCGGAATCGTAGTCGCATATGAACCTGTGTGGGCAATCGGTACCGGACTCACTGCGACGCCGGAGCAGGCTCAGGCAGTGCACGCCGACATCCGAGCGCTTCTGGCGGAACTCTTCGGGGGCTCAACGGCCGCCGCGATGCGTATCCAGTATGGCGGCAGCGTGAAGCCTGGGAACGCTGCGGAATTGATGTCTCAACCCGACATCGACGGTGCACTCGTGGGTGGGGCGAGTCTGGATGCCGATTCGTTTGCCGGAATCGTCCGGGCGGTAGGCAGCTAGTTCCGCCGCAGAAGCTGTATCGCACCCGGCATAGAGAGATAGCCTCGTGCCGAACGCGGTGTTACATTTAGTCCCTCTTGGCGGCGCCTCACCGGCTCATGCCTCGGCCGATCGCCGCATTCCACGGTTAGATCCTCCCGAGAGGATTCCCTGCATGATTTTTCTGTTGACAGGCATTCACGTCATCGTGTGCCTTTTCCTAATTTTCGTTGTTCTACTGCAGTCGGCACAGGCCGCGGATCTCGCGGGTGCGTTCGGCGGCGGTGGTAGCCAGACTGCCCTCGGCATGCGCGGCGCTACGACGCTGCTGCATAAGGCCACTACCGGCGCCGCGGTCATGTTCATGGTGACGTCACTGGCGCTCGGCATGATGGATGGTGGCAGTTCGTCACTTCTTGAAGGCCTGGATGAACCGGCCGCGACGACACCCGCTGGCGAGACCACGCCTGCCCCCGAGACGCCTGCCGCCGCGGAGCCCCTGCCAGATGCCGAGGGCGCCGAAGAAGGCGCTGACGGCGATGCCACGGACACGGATCCGGAAGGCGGGGAAGGGGAGTCCGGCGACGAATCCGGCACCGAGCCCGACGGCGCACAGCAGTAGCAGGAGCGCCGCAAGAGTCTAGAAGCCGAGGTGGCGGAATTGGCAGACGCGCATGGTTGAGGGCCATGTGGGAGAAATCCCGTGCGAGTTCGAGTCTCGCTCTCGGCACTGAAACCCGCTCCGAGCATCATCGGGGCGGGTTTTCTCGTTCCTGATCGCAGCTAGCGAGCAGTGACGTACTGATCGGCACCGATCCAGGGACGCCAGACGTTGGCGGGTAGCAACTGGATGATCGCGTGTGCTTTGGCCTTGTCGTAGGCGGCTCGGAAGGCGGCGTCTCGATCGCCGCGCTTGTCTTGTTTCCACGCGCCGATCTTGCTCATGCGCTGAATCTGGTCACGCACCTCCACGAGCACCTCGACGTGTCGTGGGCCCTCGCAGAATCCTCCCAGGAGCGGCAACACCTGGATGTGTTCGAGCCCATGGGCGCCGGTGTTGATCTCCTCGTGGAAGAACTCCACTTCACGCAGCCGCTTCTCGATCTCGCGCTCGGCCCACAGTTCGACGAGTTCGGACAGGGTCAACTGTTCGAGAACACCACCGTCGCGTGGTGGTTTCGACCCTCTGGAACGCCGCATCTGGGAACTCCCGTCGTCGCGTGACTTGGCTCACTCATCGCCATCGTACGTGGGTCGCGGTGACCGGGTCAAGAAACCGCACCGTGCTAGAATCGGGCCCGCAATGGCCGACCAGATCTCCATCTTGACCGCCTTTCTGGCGGGCATCGTCTCGTTCCTCTCGCCGTGCGTCCTGCCCCTCGTTCCCGGCTATCTTTCGTTCGTGTCGGGCGTGTCGATGGACGAGGTCCGCGCGGACGATCGCGACGCCGCCGCCAGTCGAGCGATCCTGGTCAATACCCTGTTTTTCATCCTGGGGTTCTCGATTGTTTTCGTGGCGATGGGGGCGGCGGCCACCGCGCTCGGTGGGTTCCTAATGGGCAACCTACCGGTGCTGAGGAAGATCGCCGGCGCCATTATCGTGATCTTCGGTTTGCATCTCACCGGCCTGCTTCCGATCAAGTGGCTCTATCGTCAGATGAAGTTCGAGGGCCCGGCCAATGCGCGCGGCCCGGTGGGCGCGCTTATGCTGGGCTTGGCCTTCGCGGCTGGATGGACGCCCTGCATCGGACCGATCCTCGCAGGGGTACTCGCGCTCGGCGGGAATCAGGACACGGTCGGGCAAGGGATGTTCCTTCTGGCCGTCTACTCTGCCGGCCTGGGCGTACCGTTCCTGCTCACCGGATGGGCGACACAGCGATTCCTGGGACTCTTTGACGTCATCAAGCGCCACATGCGCCTGGTCGAGATGATCGGCGGTGTGATGCTGATTGCGATCGGCGTCATGATCTTCACGAACAATTTCGGTGTTTTTCAGAGTTGGTTCTCCTTCCTGAACCGATTCGCGCTCTAGCGCCCCCATGTATTCGCTGTTCCCACGAATCCTGGAGTCCCTGAGGGCCGGGCAGCGCGTTGCCCTTGCGACCGTCGTGCGGCGTCGAGGCTCGTTGCCCATGGCCAGCAACGCCAAGCTGCTCGTTCTCCCAGACGCGACGTTCGTCGGCACGGTCGGCGGAGGCTGTCTCGAAGCCGAGGTCTATGCGGCCGGGACGGAGTTGCTCCGAAACGGAGGCGCGCGGCTCGAAGAGTTCCACCTCAACGAGGTGGAGGCGGAAACCGGCGGCCACGTGTGTGGCGGCACGGTGGAGGTATTCATACGGGCCTTCGAGGCAGACGCAGACACGATCGCGTTTGTGGAGGCTGCCGTGGCATTGCAGGACTCCGACCCGGAACTCCTGCTTACCACCCGACTGGATCCCGCAGCCGCCGCGCACCTGCTGCTCGGCAGCCGCGGGATCGAGGCCGAACTCGGTGATACCGGCGGTATCGAATTCAGTCGACACCGTGGGTTCTCCGATGACCGCGCCGCACGCTGGTTCCCGGAGCCCGTTCGTCCGGCCCCGCTTCTGCTCGTATTTGGTGCCGGTCACTGCGGTGTCGCCATTGGCGAGGCCGCGGCCGGAGCTGGTTTTCGGGTCTGGATGCTTGAAGACCGTCCCGCGTTCTTGCAGCCCCAGGCCATGCCGTGGGCGGACCAGCTGCACCGAGTCGACTTCACGGCATTGCCGGAACTGCCGTTGGGGTCGACGACTTCGGTGGTCATCGTGACGCGCGGACACGACCATGACCTGGTAGTCCTGCGGCAGCTGCTCGATACTGAGACGGGTTACCTGGGCATGATCGGCAGTCAGCGTAAACGTGCGTTGTTTCGCACGATTCTTGGCGACGAGGGGCGTGACCTGGACGCCTTCGAGCGACTGCGCTCGCCCATGGGGCTGGATATTGGTGCCGAAACGCCCGCCGAGATCGCCGTTTCCGTGGTCGCGGAACTCGTGGCGTCGCGCCGTCAACAGAGCACGCAGGATGAGTCTCGACTTCGCGCGCTACGCGCGTGAGTGAAATCGCTGCGGTCGTCCTGGCTGCTGGCGCGTCGCGCCGCATGGGGTCCGCAAAGCCGCTCTTGGCCCTCGAAGGGTCCACATACCTCGCAGTCTTGCTGGAAGCCGTTGGCGCTGCACGTGCGCATCCGTGTGTCGTGCTTGGCGCCAGGTCCGAGGCCGTGCGGCGAAGTGTCGACCTACGCGGGGCGGATGTTGTTTTCAATCCGGACTGGGAAACCGGGATGCTGAGTAGCGTGCAGGCTGCGGTACGGCACCTGGAGGCGGCCTCGGCTGTCGCGGCGCTCATGCTCATTCCCGTGGACCAGCCGCGGATTAGCGCTGCGACAATACGACAGGTAATGGACGCATGGCTCGCAGACCGACCACCCGTCGCGGTTGCCGCCTATCGAGGACGTCGCGGCCACCCTGCACTCTTTGCGCGACAGGTTTGGGACGAACTGCTCGCGGCGCCGCCGGATGACGGCGCACGCGCGATCATGGCAGCCTACTCGCCGGACCGGTTGGTGGTCGACGTTGAGGATCCATGGGTAGTCGTCGACGCGGACACTCCGTCGGATCACGCAGCGATGGAGGCTGGGCAGCCGACTTTCTAGTGAGCGCGTTCGGGTTTTTCTTCGCCGACGGCGGCGAAGTCCATGCCGCTCGATCCGGCTTCCGAGAGTCCAAGAAAATCGCGTGCGTGAGCCTCGAGGATCTCGTGACTCCGCGAGTCGCCGAGATTCAACGCGAGCTCGTTGATGATCTTGATCTGCATCTGCAGCCAGTCCTGCCAACAGGTGGCACAGACGCTGCCCAGAATTTCTTCCCGCAGGGGGCTGCCGAAGGGCACGGGGCCCGTCACATGGCCGCCCGGGGTCGCGGCCTCGCCGCTCCTTGCCGCGCGCGCGGGGCAAGCCCTGCACTCGAGTTCGTTGCTCATCGCTTCTCCAGTGGCGTGCAGTGAATTCACTCAGATGATCGACGCGCCGCTAGTGCCGCGCAAGCTCAGGCGCCGCCTGCGATGCGGACACCAGCGCTCGCACCAATGCGAGTGGCGCCGGCTGCGATCATGGCGGCTGCGTCCTCGCGCGTTCCGATGCCACCCGAAGCCTTGACTCCCATGGAACGGCCGACGGTTCGGCGCATGAGCGCCACGTCGTCCGCAGTCGCGCCGCCTGGGCCGAAGCCCGTGGAAGTCTTGACGAAAGCCGCTCCGGCGTCGCGGGCCAGCTCGCAGGCCCGTTCGATTTCATCTGGAGTCAACAGCGCCGTCTCGAGGATCACTTTCACGAGAGCCTGGTCGGCGCCGCCCTCGACGACTCCCCGGATGTCGTCGCGAACCAGATCGTACAGCCCGGACTTGAGCGCCCCGACGTTGATCACCATGTCGAGTTCGGTGGCGCCCTGACTCGCGGCGAGGTGCGCCTCTTGGCCCTTGATCTTGCTGTGGTTGGCGCCGAGCGGGAAGCCAATGACGGTGCAGGCGCGCACCGGGCTGCCGGCAAGAAGCCCCGCGATGAGGGGCACGAACCACGGGTTCACGCAGACGCTGGCGAAGCCGTACTCGACCGCCTCGCCGCAAAGTTGGCGAACCTGGTTTTCCGTCGCCTCAGGCTTCAGCAGGGTGTGGTCGATCAGCGGAGTGATGGCGTCGTCGAAGGGCGGCGAACAGATCGCGAGCCCGACGCGGTCGGCGCCAGCATCAACGATGCGCGCTACATCCTGGGGAGCGGCGCATGTGCCGTCACGCAGGCACCAGAACGCGAGTTCGGAAAGTTCACTGCCCGAAAGAGTGTCCCTAAGCCCCATCGCAAGACGCTCGGCCAGGGCGCGCTGTTCGCCGGTGAGCTCGGCTGTCGGCTCAACTTCGCGAAGTCTCACGCCCAGGTCGCGCGCGCGGTCTCGCGCCTCCGGTGTAACTAGAGCCCCCGGGGGAACCGCGATCTCGCCAGACCGCTCATCCTCCACATCGCTGGCCGTGACTACCGCGCGCGATCCTGATGGCGCGGATGGGCCCGCTGTGAGGTGCCCGACGGCATCGCAAACCAGACGTTCGAGTTGCTCGGTCGTTAGCGGCCCTGTGCCCATGCTAGCGCCCACCCGCCGACGCGCCGCCCAGAACCGCGAAATCTGTCTGCGTCGTCACGGAGGTGCCGGCGACACGGTCGGTGATCGTCAGTTCAACGTTGTACACGCCCGGGCGGTAGCCGCTGAGGGGCATGCCAAACGAGAATGACTGGCGTGTGTATGGGGCAGGGTGCGGATACTGGTCCGGGATCTCGCGCACCTGGCCGTTGTTCCCCCGGATCGTCCCGCGAATCACGATGTCGTTGGTCGAGCTGGCCTGGTCCACGGTCATCCCGTAGGCCTGCACGTAGAGCAGGAGCGGTTGGTCCGGGAAGTAGATCCGTTGCACGTTCGGCACAACCCGCATGTTGCCGTGCTGGAAGTCTTTCGGTTCGGCGCCGGGCTCCGGATCGACGTTTTCGATCTGGCTGGCCAGGGTAAGCGTCGAAACTCGTAGCCCGTCGCCGGCCAGGTTGGGAACGTCGACCGGTTCGATCCAGCGTCCATGTCGTTCGGCGGTGTTGTCGCGCGTCAGGACTACAAGGTCATAGGTGCCGGGAGGAACCAGCAGCTGGAAAGTCTGTAGAACCTGCGTTCCGCGGAGCAGCTCCAACTCCTCGGCGGTTAGCGAGAAGTTGAGCCGCTTCTCGGACTCCGCCAGCGTCTCGCCGTTCTGCTCGAGCGCCACAAGGATGTCCGCGGAGAAGTGGTTGTTGAGGCCGAACAGGTTCGAGGCCAGTTCGTCATAGTCGATTGCGACGGTTGCCTGCACGGCCGTGGCGGCGCCTACGGCCTGGTAGTACTCGATGCTCTTCGAGAACGGGAACTGGTCGAAGTCCACAGCCGACTGGACGTCGGCGCCTCGAAGCGTCGATAGCCGATCCTTGTGGATCTCCGGGATTCGCAGGATCTCCCGGAGGTTCGACTGGAAGTCGAGAAACTCCTGCGCGCCGGCTGTCGGGTCGGTCATTCGATACTGCATGAACCGCTCGTCGTAGATGTCGGAAGCGTGGCGGCGGAGCGAGTACGCATCGAGCGGGTTGTTGACGTATCCGAACTGTTTCGACACGACCTGGGCCGAATCGTCGAGGTTCGAAACGAGTTCGTAGTCGTTGGTGCCTTTGAAGTCGACGAAGTTAAGGTCGAGAACCGTGGGCAGCAACGGGTTGTCGGCCATGTTGTACGACCAGACCTCCGAGGCGCGCTCACTGCCGTCGCGTCCCATCGGGTTCCGTTGCAGATTGTTGGGCGGGCCCATGATGATGAACACGCGGCCGCGATCGGTGCGCCACCCTGCACGCCCCGCGCTGAAGCGACGGTTCGCTGTCGACCAGCGCATCATGTGCTCGCGCCGATATTCGTTCAGAGCGGTGCCGGGCGTTGGGTCCCGGATATCCCAGAAGCGCTCCGTGAACGCTAGCTTCTGGTCGGCGGTGGGCAGGCGCTCGAAGATGTCCCGCTCCTCGTCGGTGATGATGTAGAGGACGAACTCGTTGAGCCAGTCGTCCAGTGTTTGTTCGAGTTCTTCGGGCGTCGGGTTCCAGCCGTTCGCGGAAAACGCGGCGCTGAACGCGGCTCCAACCGGTGTCTGCGCCTGATCCGTCGATTCCTGCGCGAGCGTGGCAGGCGAGACCAGTAGAACCAGTGCGGTCAGCAGAGAGAAGCGAGACTTGAAAGAGAACATCGTCGTTTCCATCAGCGGTTTGGTTCCTGTGCGGTCAGGAGTCGTTCGTACTCTGTCTGGGCGCGTCGCTGCAGATCGGGTCGACCGGCAGCGCCGTACGCGGCTCCCAGGTTGAGCCAGTATCCAGGATTGTCAGCTTCCAGGTCGATGGCCGCAAGGTAGGAGGCGACCGCCTCTGCCGGTGCTCCCAGTTCCATCAAGATGTTGCCGACCACGACGTGCGTCTCCGGAAACAGTGGATTCGCGGTTAGGGAGCGGCGCAGGGGCGCCACGGCGTCGCCATAGCGGCCTGCCTGGGTGAGCAGGAGCCCATACAGATAGTTGGCCTCCCAATTCTGTGGCGCAACCTGGCTGGCGGCCTCTAGCGCGTCGAAAGCGTCTTCGGTACGGCCCGACGATACCCAGACCTTGGCAGCCGCGACGAGCACCTCAGGGTCGTCAGGTGCCAGGGAGAGCATGCGATCTACGGCAGAGTTGGCCGCAATTCCGTCGTTGGCGCGGAGCGCCGCGGCGAGCTCGTTCTTGGCGGTCTTGAGCTGTTTGTCGTATGCCTCGGTCGCGTTGAATGCCTGCTGCAGTTCATTGAAGCGCGCCATCAGTGGGGCAGCCTCGTCGCGACGCCCCAGCCGACTCAGCGCGGTGGCCAGCCGGTAGTGCGCATCGCGGTGTTCGGCATCCGCGCTGATGGTTTGCTCGAAGGCCTCAACGGCGAGTTCGTACTCACCACGGTCGGCGTGGATTCTGCCGATCAGGTACCGCGCCTCGATCACCTCGAAGCCTTCGTTGGCCGACGTGCGAAGGAGGTCCAGGGCTCGGTCGGCGTTCGCGGGCCGGTCAGCGAGCACGACCCCCAGGGCGTATTTGACGGAGACCAGATCGGGAAACCGGCCGATGGCTGCCTCGAGTGAACGGATGGCGTCGTCGTGGCGACCCCCGAAGTACAGGCTCACGCCGTAGAGATAGTGAGCGTCGCGGTCGCTAGGCGAGAGTGCCAGGTAGCTTTCGAAGAAACTTGCGGCCCGGGCGTGGTTGCCCGACTGCATGTGCGATTCGCCGGCCGAACGCCAAGCCGCAGCGAAGCGAGGCGCCACTACAGTCACACGCTCATACAGTTGCAGGGCCGTTGCGTGGTCGCCCACGACCTCCCGAAGCGCGGCGAGTCCCATCAGGATCTCAGGATGATCCGGCTCTAGCGCCGCGGCGCGACGGTAGGCTCCGGTTGCTGCCGTCAATTCGCCGGACCGCCTGTAGGCGTGCCCGAGCCATAGCAGCACCTGTGAGTTGTCGGGGTGCCGTGTGGCGGCTGTCTCGGCCAGAACCACGGCATCGCCGCCACGGCCATCAAGTGCCGCGGATATCTCTGCGATGGCGTCTTCCACGCTCTGCGTGAGCGGCGCGATCGACGCAACGATCACAAGCGCCATCGATGCGACGGGTTGGGCGAAGGAGGGCATGTTTCAGATCGCGGCGGGGCGGCCGCTCCAAGAGCAGAAAAGAAACGGGGCCCCACCCCGAAGGGAGGGGCCCCGGACTTCTGTCGCCAGGTTCTAGTAGATGTACTTGAAGCCTAGCTGCAACTGACGCGTGTTCCCGATGAACGTGTTCAGGCTGCCGAAGTCGGCATCCGTGAAGTTCGTCTCGTTGGTGAACAGGTTTTGCCAGTTGAAGACGTTGAAGACGTCCAGAAGGATCTGGAAGTTTCCAGCGCCCGTACGGGCTTCCCAGCTCACGCGGAGATCCACGTTCTTGAAGTCCGGCTGGCGGAACGTGTTGCGCGAGGCCACCGTGCCGTTGATCACGGCGCGGTCGTTGGTCTCACCGTCCCCGTTGGCGTCGAACGGCAGGTTCGCGCTATACGGGGTACCCGTGTTCCACGTGAACGTACCAGCGAGCTTGAGGTTCGCCGGCAAGTCACCGTAGCCCGTCACGACGACACGGTGCTTGATGCTCCGATCGGAGTAGCCCCAGTCTTCGTTCAGGTCGTAGATGTTGGTGGCCTGCTCACCGCCCGCCGAACGCTCGTTGCTGTCGTTGTCCTTGTCGTCAGCGAACGTGTAGTGGGCCATGCCGCCCCAACCGTTGGCGAAGCGCTTCTTGAGCGAGAAGATCGCAGCGTGATACTGCGACTTGCCGTTGGATCGAGAGATCCTCCACTGCTCGCCGTTCGTGAAGCGGCCGTTGTACATGAAGCGACCGGTCGCATCACGTCCGCCGGCAATCAGGTTGGTGTCGTGCAGTGTCTGCAGGTTAGACCCACGCGCGTAGACGTACTCGGCCCCAACGGAGATGTCGCGTGCGATCTCATGCTCGAGACCACCGTTGATGCGCAGCGTGCGTGCGCTCTGGAAGCTCGGGTCGAACCAGTAGATCTCCTGCTCGGCCGTGATTCCGGACGGCAATGCCGGGAGGATGTTCGGCCACAACCCGTCCACCGCCCCGTTCGGGCCGAAGCTCGGGATGAAGAAGATGCCAACGCCGGGAAGGCCGACGGAGGTGAACGGGTTGAAGAATAGAAGCGTGGGAGTCCGCGACGTGAACAGTCCGCCCGATGCACGGAGGACCGTCTTGTCGCTGGCCGCGTAGGCAAAGCCTGCGCGCGGCTGCCAACCCGACAGGTCGTTCGGAATCTGCTGCGTCTGCGGCCGATCCGGGTTGCCGGTCGGATCCGGGTTGAACGTGCCTTCCCAACGCAGGCCGTAGTTCAGAGTCAACTTGTCGTTGACACGCCAGGAATCCTGCGCATAGAACGCCAGAACCGACTGCCGCGCATCGAAGTTGTTCTCGAAGTTCGGCGTCGCAACGCCGAAGCTCTGCAACAGGAAGTCCGTGTCCTTGTTGAAGAAGTTGTCCAGACCCGAGAAGCGATACTCGCCCGCGGCGAAGCCGGCGAAGAACTCACCCGTCTGATCCGTCTCGAAGTCGATGCCGACCTTGATGTCGTGGTCATCGAACAAGTACGAGAAGTTGTTCTGAACCTGGAACTTCTTCTCGTTGACGAAGATCGGCATGAAGAACCGGCGACCCATCTGAATCGACGGGTTACGAACGTCGGTGTCCGGGCCCATAACGTCGTTCGACAGACGATCGAGGTTGTCCGTGCCGTACTGGACACGCAGTTCGTTGAACGCGCGGTCGCCGAGAACCGAGGTGAGTTGACCGATGATCGACACGGTCTTCTCTTCCTGGTCACCGAGGCTCGACTGCGTGCTGAACGTGTTGCCCTGCAGGTTCGTGTCGGTACCACCGCCGACGGTCTCGTGCGCTGAGTAGTTGCCACGGATCGACAGCTGCGTGTTGTCCGTGATGCCGAAGTCGGCTTTCACGAACGGCACGATCACGTCGTTGGTGCGGTCGAACTGACTCTGGCTGATGTCCCAGTCGGGGCGGTTGGCTCCGATGTAGGCATCGAGTGCAGCCTGTTCGGCCGGCGTCACGGTGTAGCGGACGAAGTACGGAGTCGTGAACTTCTGCGCGTCGACCGAAGCGAAGATGAAGTGCTCATTCTTCACGATCGGTCCGCCGATGTTGCCACCGAACTGCTTCGCGTCGAAGTTGGACTGCGCGTTCCCGAACGGGTCGTCGGCGACGAGGCTCTCGTTGCGAGTGAAGAAGTGCGCGCCACCGCGCCACTGGTTCGTGCCCGACTTGGTGACCACGTTCAGCAGACCACCGCCGGAGCGACCGAACTCAGGCATGATGCCCGAAGTGATGACCTGGAACTCCTTGACCGACTCCTGGGAGACAGTGAAGGGAGAGTCCGTGCCGCCACGCTGGTAGCCGAAGAACGCGGAGTTATCGGACGCGCCATCGATGTTGACCGACGTGTTGACGCCACGCTGACCGGACAGGGCAACCGTGTTGCGAACCTGCTCGATCTGCGCACCGGGGGTGAGCAGCGCGAAGTCGGTGAAGTTGCGGCCAAGGATGGGCAGAGAGTCGATGGCCGTCTCGTCGATGGTCGTCGACACCTGCGTCTTCGACGTTTCGATGAGCGGCGCCTCGCCGGTCACGATCAGGACTTCCTGGACCGATGCGAGACCCATCTGCATGTTGACGTCGAGTGCGGAACCGATCGTCACACGGACATCGTTACGTTCCATCGGCTGGAAGCCGGTGAGATCGACGCGGACCGTGTACATGCCGGGCGACAGCAGCGGTACTCGGTAGGTACCCGTCGCAGACGACACTGTCGTACGAACGCGACCGGTTTCATTGCTGGTGACCGTGACGGTGACACCCGGAAGGGTGTTGCCGTCGGGGTCGGTAACTTGACCCTGCACCGTACCGCCAGTCGCCTGGGTCTGAGCTTCCGCGACGGGCGCGAAAGTCATGATGACCATGGCAAGCAGAGCGGCGAGCAGGACCGAACGAGTCGGCTTCAACTCAGCCTCCCAACGTGATTGGAGACGGCCCTTGTGGCCATCCCGCCAGTAACCCCCCGACGCCGAAGCAACCACTACGCTTCGACCCCGACTTGAAGTGTTGTGCACCACAACACGCCTCACTCATCGTCCTGGGGACATGAAAGAGTCGGTGGTCGGACAAGGTGCCTCCCCCCGACGCCGCCAATGCTATTGCAAACTGCGTTTCAGTCAAGGGAATCGGGCCCGTGAGATGCGTTCGCAGGGCGTTTTTTATCGGCTCTTAGTATTCCGGGCGATTTCGTCCCAGATTCCGGGCGTTCGTTCCAGGAGCGGTCACCCGGCCGGGAGTCCGTAGCGTCTCCTAGCGTTGCGGCAGGCCGACGGCTTCGCGGACCCGGTTTGCCTGCTCCCGAGCGGCAGCGAGCGTCGCTTCGACGTCGAGCGTGAGGAAGTCGCCGTCGAGAAACAGGACGGCGCCTTCGACGATCGTGGCTCGGACGTTGTCGCCACGCGCCGCATAGGCCAGGTGAGAATAGGGGTCGTAGCGCGGCACGAGGTTCGGCGCGTCGCCATCCACGATCACCACATCCGCCCGTTTGCCCGGTTCGAGCGATCCGATCCGATCCTCCATCCCGATGGCACGTGCGCCCTCGATCGTGGCCATTGCGAACACGCGGGTAGCCGGGGTTGCCGTGGGATCGACGTTGAAGTTCTTCTGCTGGAGGGGCGCGGTGAGCAACGCCCCGAACATGTCGAGGTCGTTGTTGCTCGCTGGCCCATCGGTTCCAAGCCCCGTGGCCACGCCGGCGGAGAACAGGTCTTCCACGCGCATGACGCCCGACGCGAGCTTCAGGTTGCTCTCGGGATTGTGGACTACGCCGACGTCGTGGCGGGCGAGGATCTCGATATCCTCATCAGTCAGCCAGACTGCATGCGCGCCGATCACGTTCGGTCCAAGAAACCCTATGTTCTCGAGATGTGCTGTCGGCGTCAGGCCATACTCATCCTGAATCTGGGCGACCTCATCGCTGGTCTCCGCCAGGTGGATGAGCACCGGCACATCGAACTCGCGTGTGAGAGCCAGCGCTGCCAGGAGATTCTCCGGGGTAACGGTGTAGGGCGCGTGCGGCGCGATCGACGGGGTGACGCGCTCGTGACCGCTCCAGGTCTCCATGAAGTTCCGGCTGTACTCGAGACTGTCTGCCGGCGTCGGAGAGCCCGGTACCGGAAACTCGATGAGGCTCTCACCGATAATCGCCCGGAGGCCGCTTGTGTCGACGACTTCGGCAACCTGCTGCGCGAAGTAGTACATGTCGACGAAGGTCGTTGTGCCGGTGCGGATCATCTCGAGCGCGGCAAGGCGGGTCCCGGCCGTGACGAAAGCCGGATCCACCACCGCTGCCTCCGCCGGGAAGATGTAGCTCTGCAGCCAGTCCATTAACGCGAGGTCATCGGCCACGCCTCGCATCAGTGTCATCGCGGCGTGCCCGTGGCCGTTGATCAGACCGGGGATGACCAGATCGGCAGCTCCCGCCTCCACCGTTTCCGCGGCGGACCACTCCGCTTCGATATCCGCACGCGAGCCCACGGCGGCGATGACGCCATCGACCACGGCTATGCCACCGTTCTCCCAGATCGTCCTCGTCGCGTCCATTGTGACGACGGTGCCGCCGAGGATGAGCAGGTCCGCGTTGGTTTCACGATCAGCCGACTCGGTCTGCGGCGATCCGGCGCCGCAGCCCGCGAGCAGCCCTATGAGCACGGCGCCCAGGCATCGGACAGCGAAGTGTCGTCTCATCGTTCGTCCTTGGTCTCGAGAATGTCCTGCAGGTCGTCGGGCCCGAAGGCCGCCGGAAGGAGGTCCGCGGCCTGCCATACTTCAACTTGCCCGTCGAGCGTCGCCAAAAGAACCTGCACGTCTCCGGCGAGATCCCAAATGACCTGGCGGCAGGCGCCGCAGGGCGGTGTTGGCCGTCCACGGTGGCCTGGCCCAGCGACTGCGATGGCGCGGATATCGCTGGCGCCGTCCGCGACCGCGGAAAAGAGCGCGACCCGCTCGGCACAGACGGTCAGGCCATATGACGAGTTCTCCACGTTGCAGCCACGATGGAGCCGGAGGTCAGCGTCTACCGCGGCCGCACCCACTGCGAATCCAGAGTAAGGCGCGTGAGCGTTGGCGCGCGCACGAATCGCGGCCTCGACTAGCTTGCGGAGCTCGGGCTCGAGATCAGCAGGCTCGACAAGATCTGGTCGGTGCGCCGTCGCTGGCCGATCAGCTCGCATCGTCGACCTCGGCAGCGACAGCGGACACCAATCCGGTGAGCAGCCCGGTCATTGTGCTACGCACACGCGCGCCCACCTCCATGACTTCCTCGTGATCAAGAGGGTCCGGAGAAAGTCCCGCGGCCAGGTTGGTGACGCATGAGATCGCCGCGACGCGCAGGCCAGCGTGACGGGCCGCGATCGTTTCCGGCGCGGTCGACATCCCCACCGCATCCGCACCGAGCCCGGCTAGCATGCGCACCTCGGCCGCAGTCTCGAACGACGGCCCAAGTAGAGCCGCGTAGATGCCCTCGTGCAGAGCCACACCTTGCGTCGAAGCGACCTCGTGGGCCAGTTCACGAAGGCGGGCGTCGTACGGCGCCGTCATGTCGAAGAAGCGCTCCCCGAATTCTTCGAGGTTCGGTCCGGCGCACGGATTGGATCCCTGCAGGTTGAGATGATCCGAGAGCATCATCAGGTCACCGGGAGCGAACTCCGGATTGATGCCGCCGGCCGCATTGGTGAGGATCAGTGCACGACATCCGAGCTTTGCCAGAACCCGGACGGGAAGAGTCACCTCCCAGGGCGAGTAACCCTCGTAGAGATGAACACGGCCTTGCATGACGGCGACAGCCTGGCCGTCGCTTTGGCCTACCACGAGCTGGCCGGCGTGGCCTTCGACCGTCGAAGACGGCCAACCGGGGATCTCCTCATACGGGATGCGGGTCGCCTCATCGAGACTGTCGGCTACGGCACCGAGCCCGCTTCCCAGCACGAGAGCCACGCTAGGCGTGATCCCGATCCGCCGCTCGATAGCGTCGGCCGCGCCGAGGATGCGGGACCTGTAGTCGGTCAACGCCGACGCTTGATCAGAGCTATTCCCGGGATTGAGCACACGCGAACTCCTGTTCGATCTAGAGGTCGGAGAGTAGGCCGGCGAGAGTGGCGGTGGAATATGAGGCCATCGTGCCGGCCAGCATGGCCCAGGGGCCGATGCGCGCCAGGTCAGATTTTCGCGACGGAGCCAATCCGCCGATGCCGCCGATCTGAATAGCGATCGAGGCGAAGTTGGCGAAGCCGCAGAGTGCATACGACGCGATGAGTTCGGAGCGCGGCGACAGAACCCCGGCATCGACCATTTGGACCATTCGTACGAAGCCGATGATCTCCGTCAGGACGAGCTTCGTACCGAAGAGTTCGCCGACGGCGGCGGCCTCAGACCACGGCACTCCCATCGTCCATGCAACCGGGGCGAGGAGTCCCCCCAGGATGCCTTCGATGCTCAGCGTCAAAGCGCCAGGTCCGCGCACGGCGAAGAGAACCCAGCCGCCGATCACAAGCACTCCGAGCAAAGCGCCACCGCGCATCAACGATGTTCGGCTCGGCCGCCACACGAGCGCCCAGAAGATACCGAGGCCCAGCAAGCCGAGGCTCAGCTGCGTGAGCGAGCCCGCGTCGATGAACGACTGCCCTGCCATTCCCAGGACGCCGTTTGCCAGCGTAATCAGGCCCAGAAACGCGATCAGCATCCCCGCAATGTTGAGCGCCAGGGTGACGCCTTGACCTGCTCCGCGTGCCGCGGCGTCGATCACGTTGACGTCATCAGTCTCAACGTCGATCGAGACCTCGCCGGCAGTCTTGGACTGCTCGGTTTCCGGAATCAGCAGCTTCGCCATGACCAGCGAGGCTGGTGCGGCCATGACGCTCGCCGACAGCAAGTATTCGGGGCGCACGCCGACGCCGATGTATGCGGCAAGCACCGCGCCCGACACTGTCGCGAACCCACCAGTCATGAGCGCCATCAACTCAGACCGCGTCATCGTTGGCACGTACGGCGCGATGATGATGGGTGCTTCGGTCTGGCCCATGAAGACGTTCGCGGCAGCCGCCAGCGACTCGGAACCGGAGACCTTCATGAGCTTGTGCATGCCGCGCGCCATGACCATAACCACGCGCTGCATGAGGCCGATGAAATAGAGCACTGAGAAGAAGGACGCGATGAAGATCACGACCGGCAGCACCTGGAACGCGAGCACGAAGCCGTTGGTGTCCGCGCTCGCCAGCGGTCCGAAGACGAATTGCGAGCCGGCGTCAGCGAACTCGAGCAGTCGGGTTACCCCGTCGGCAAGAGTCGAGAACAAAGCCTGACCCGGGGCGGTCTTGATAACGATGACCGCGAAGACCAACTGAAGAGCGAATCCCCAGACGACTGTGCGTACGTTGACGCTGGCGCGGTCGCGCGACAGTAGATAGGCGGTGCCGTAGAGAACGACCAGGCCGAGCAGCCCGGTCATCGGATCGTCTCTTGGATCAAGGGGGGTACCTCTGGCGGATCGTCCGTGATGGTGACGGCAGCATGCACGAGTCGGCGCGCCCGGTCTACGTCGGCTCCATCGTTGTAGTGCAGCCGGATCCACTCGTGGCCCGGGGAGACGGCGTCGCCCACGCGGGCCTCGACTTCGATTCCGGCACTCGGATCGATGGTGTCTTCGCGTCGATCGCGACCAGCGCGCAGCGCGATCGCAGCCAACCCAAGAGCGCGGGCGTCGACACGCGCCAGATAGCCGCCGGTCGTGAAGCTCTCCACCTGCACCTGCGATGCCTGCGGTAGTTCACCGCGCTCCAGCGCAGACGCATCGCCACCTTGAGCTTGAACCAGAGCGAGAAACCGCTCGCGCGCCGCCCCGGAGTCGAGCAACCGTTCGAGCCGCGGCTGGCCATCGTCATCGATCCCGGCGAGTCGGAGCATCTCCACTCCCAGCGCGACCGTCAGCTGGCGCAGCTCCGCGGGCCCCTCGCCCGCCAGGCATCGCATCGTCTCTTCAACCTCGAGGGCATTCCCCACGCAGCGCCCTAGCGGTTGCGACATATCCGTGAGCATCGCCGTGCAGCGTAGACCCGAGAGCTGCGCCACATCGTGGAGGCGACCGGCCAGGGCGCGGGCCTCGTCCGCCTCTGCGAAGAAGGCCCCGGACCCGACCTTGACGTCGAGAACGAGTGCCTGGGCCCCTTCCGCGATCTTCTTGCTGAGGATCGAAGCCGTGATCAGGCCGCTGTCATCGACGGTGCCCGTTGCGTCACGCAACGCGTAGAGCAGCCTGTCTGCTGGGACCAGATCGTCGGTTTGCGCGCCCATCACGAATCCCAGTTCGTCGACGATCGCGCGCAACTCGGCCTCGGCGAGATTTGTGCGCAGTCCAGGGATCGATTCGAGTTTGTCGAGAGTACCGCCGGTGTGGCCGAGTCCGCGTCCAGAGATCATCGGCACCGTGCAGCCCGCGGCCGCCACGAGAGGCGCCAGAATTAGACTGATCTTGTCGCCAACGCCGCCGGTGCTGTGCTTGTCCACTGCGGGTCCGCTGGCGGACCACTGATACCGAGTCCCACTCTTGACCATGGACGCGGTGAGTGCGCGGGTCTCGGCGTCGCCAAGGCCGCGCCAGCGGATCGCCATGAGCAGGGCAGCCATCTGATAGTCGGGTACATCGCCGGCGACGTAGCCACTGATCGCAGCTTCGATCTGGTCGGCGTCGAGTTCGCGGCCGAGTTTCTTGTCTTCAATCAGGTCGAGAAATCGCATGTAACTCTTGATCGTGTGTCGCTCGCTGGACAGGACACGGAACGTCGTTTCGGCAGTCTAGACGCCTGCGCCTCGTACACGAAGCGTCGCCGAGGAGATGACCAATCAGGCAGCATCGCACCGGTTTGCCGTCGCGCAGGCGAAAAAGCTCGACGCCAACGGTGTTTGAGTGGCTTCAAGCCCCTGTGCTAGCCTAGTTGCTAGCTCCCCTGGAATCCCCACCAGAGCACTGTGACGCCGTCCTGTCGTCGCCCCTCGGGCCCGTGAAGACACGAATTCTCCTCGCCCCCGTTTTGGTACTCGCCGCGGCGAGTCGTCTTGTGGCAGCGCCACAAGATCTAGAAGTGCGGATTGTCGCGCCGGAAAACGACACGTACGTCTCCGGCCAGGTCACGATCCGTGCTGAAGTGACGCCGGTGGGGGACACCGCGATATCGCGCCTTACGTTCAAGGTCGACGGCGCCGTGGTGGGAGTGCTCGAGCAGGCTCCCTGGGAGATCGCCTGGGATGCGGGCGATGAGTTCGCCCAGCACGTGGTCGAAGCCGAGGTCGTCGACGTTACCGGCCGCACCGCCCAGGACATCATTCTCACGCGCGACCTGGAGACCGCTGTGTTCCGGGCCGAGGTCAGCGCGGTCCTGGTGTACGCGACAGCCGTTGACGGCGAGGGCCGCTACGTCGCGGGACTCGACCGGGACGACTTCGAGGTCTACGAAAACGGCGAGAAGCAGACGATCACCAACTTCTCATCCGAGCCGCGGCCAATGGTCGTCGGCCTCTTGTTGGATACGTCGGGGAGCATGCAGGGCTCGAAACTCCAGCGGGCTCGACAGGGAGCCCTGGCGTTTATCGACCAGATTGGTGCGGAGGACGAAGCGTTCGTGATGTCGTTCGATTCGTTCCCGATGCTGCTGCAGGACCTCACCGGGAACCACGCCATGCTGCGCGAGTCATTGAGCGATCTCGTGCTCGGCGGCGCGACCGCGATGAACCTCGCTGTCGTGGAAGGCTCGGACATTCTCATTGATCGTCCGGAGCGACGCGCGCTGATCGTGCTCTCTGACGGCTATGACACAACCCAGACTGTGACGGTCGATCAAGCCGTCGAGTACGCGCGACGTGTCGACACTCGCGTGTATACCATCGGGATCTTCGGCGCGGGGGGAGGCGATCTCCGCGGTCGGCGATCATTTGACAGCTTCAATCCCGGTGAAGACTCCCTGCGAGCCTTTGCCGACGGGTCGGGTGGCCGGTCCATAATCCTCGATTCCCTTGGAGAGCTTCTTAACGCTTATGAAGACATCGCCAATGAACTCAAGAGCCAGTACGCCCTCGCGTATCGGCCTTCCGACCCGGCCTCGCCCGGCGAGTGGCGGGAGATCGAGATCCGCGCCAAGGGTGCCAGGGAAGTTCGCACCAAGCCTGGCTACTACGGCGGCCAATAACTCACTACGAGTGGTCGCCACGGCGGCGCTCGCGGTGATGATCGGCCTTGCGCCGATTGCGGAAGCCACAGTACTCAAGGGACTCACGCTTTCGGGCCTGAGATCGGGTGCCGAACTCGTCGTCGAAGGCCGTGTTACCAAGGTCCGCACCGAGATGCGTGACGGCAGGATCGAGACGATCGCTGTCGTTCGCGTCGGTTCCGTCCACAAGGGCGAAGCCAGTCGTCGCATCGAGGTCCGTATGCTCGGTGGCCGGCACCGTGGCATGAACATGGTTGTTCCAGGTGCCGCACGGATGTCGAAGGGGGACGATGTACTGCTCTTCCTCTACGGCTCCGCTGACGCCTGGCGCCCGGTAGGGATGTTCCAGGGCGTCTGGCAGGTTGACTCTGATGGAGTCACGGCCCGCGCGAGCCACTCAGGTGGGGCTACGCTGATGCGACCGGACAACGGCGATCCCGCCGTGGATCGAGCCGAACTGCCGGTGAGCCGGCTGGTCGGACAGGGAGGTGCGCGATGAAGGCATCAGTCCGATGGACGGCGGGAACGGCTGCGTTGCTCATTCTCGCGTTGGCGTCTCCGGCCACCGGCTACGTGCCCAACACGATCGAGTACGTGGGCGGCGTTCCGGTGATTACCAGCTGGGACTCCGGATCGTTTCCGATTCCTGTTCGCGTGACGCCCGGATTGACGACCGATATCACGGACTCGTCGGATCGCCAGGCGCTCGAGTCGGCATTGGCGACATGGTCCGCTGCTTCCGGCTCCGACGCTTCGGTGTACCTGGAGCGTGAGCAGGACGTCGAAGCCGGAGTTGCTGACGGGATCAACGCGATCGAGTTTTCGAACGACGCGGGCCTCGATGGCGCGCAGTTCACTGCGATCACGTTCCTGCTCGTCGACGGCGACGGTACGATCAGTGAAGCAGACATGCTGGTCAACGATCGGGAAGTGGGCTTCACGACCACGGCCGGTTCTGACGTCGGACTCGATCTCGAGACGGTGATGCTCAAGGAGTTCGGGAAGTTCCTGGGCCTTGCAAACTCACCGGTCGGTGGATTCGAAACCTCTCAGGTTCTCGATGAATCTTCGTCCGTGATGTACGCGGTGGCCCGTGGCATCGGCGCTAGCGCACGGGTGCTGCAGCCCGACGATGTCGCCGGCATCCGCGCGATGTATCCAGCCGCGGGCTCGGGCTTCGCCTCGATCAGCGGCACGATCACTCGCGCCGGTGCGGCTGTGTTCGGCGCGCATGTCGTGGCCTACGACCCCATTGCGGACATCCTTGTGGGCTCGTTGACGCTACCGGACGGCTCATTCCGTATCGATGGGTTGCCGGCCGGGCGCTATCTCATGGAGGTTCTGCCCCTGACGGCTCCGGTTACGCCGGCGGCGATCGGCGGGATCTTCACGAGCGAGGACGTGGATACGTCATTTCTGCGCGCCTTCTTCGGTGAAACGATCCGGCTTGGCGCCGGCCAACAGGCCAGCGGCCTGACGTTGGAGGTGGGCTGATGCGCCGTTATTCATGGATCGCTTTGTTGCTGGCGATAGTGATTGTGTGGCCCGCCGCGGCGGTCGCTCAGGAAGAATCCGAGATGGATGCCGAGGAGGCGATGACGGAAGAGATGCCGTCTCCGTACTCGGCGCCCGACGAGGGCTGGAAGGAGAGTCGATTCCATATCGGCGGTCTGTACGGTGACCTGTCTGGCGGTACCGCACTGGGCCTCGTGGAAAACGTCTTCTTCCGGACGCAGTTCAACATGGGCTCGGACACCATGTACGGCCTGCGGGCCGGCTACGTGTTCGCTGCTCGTTGGGACGTTGAACTGGAGTACGGGGTTTCGTCCCCGGGCCTCGAAGCCACACTCACGGATCTGGCGGGACAGGGCAAGACCGAGGTGCCGTTCGCGGATCTCGACATGACCCGTTTCACCGTGTCCGTGAACTACTCGATGATCGAGAGGACACGGCGCGTGGTGCCGTATCTCACCGTGGGCTTCGGTAGCGTTGGCGTGAGTTCGGACGAAGAAGGCATCGTGAAGTCCCGCAAACCGGGCCTGATCTACGGTGGCGGTTTGCGCGTTCGGATCGTGGACATGGTTGCGTTCCGGATCGATGCACGAGGCCTGCGCTCAGGTTTCGGCACCAAGCAGGAAGAAGACGACCTTCCAGGCGTGTTCGTTGGCGACTTCAACGCCTCGAATTTCCTCTGGAGCGTTGGACTCGATATCCGCTTCTAGGCGCAACAGGCCACCGAAAACCAAAGGGCCCCGGCACCGAGTGGTGCCGGGGCCCTTCGAGTTGGTCGAAAGGAGCCGCGCTAGCGAGCCTGTTGGGCGGGCTCGCCGAGCCGGGTGCCGATGTGATCGAAGACGGCCGTTTCGATCAAGCCGTTGGAGCGCAGAACCTGATACCCGAACTCTTCGTTGACGTAGCCTTCGATGCGCGACGTCACGCGAACACGCGTGCCCGCGTTACGCACGTCGCGCGTGGTCACGGTGAGCGTGTAGCGTCCGCCGATGAAGCCACCGACGCCAACCATCGCGACTCGAGCCAGGTGATCCATGGGGTTTTCACCCTCGTCGGAAAACACCTTGAAGTCGGTTTCAAGCAGGCACGCGTTGTCCTCACGCTGCACGTCTTCTATCGAAAGCCCGATCTGCTGCACGACCTGTTCAGCGGCTTCGCACGTCTGATCGAGGGCCGAGTCGAAGAAGCGATTCGTGTTGAGCGGCTCGATCACCGGCTCGCGCCATGTGATCTGACACGCGCTCACGCTCAGCAACAGCGGCAACGCGACGAGGCGCAGAGCTAGACGGCGTTGTCCCATCAGTATCGTCCTGAATCAGGGGTTAGTGATTCGTGGTGGGAGAGTCGTCGACGTCCTCGTCGGAACCGCCGCGCATCGCGGCCTTGAAGTTCTGAATGCCGCGACCAAGGCCAGCGCCTACCTGGGGCAGTTTGCGGGCCCCAAACAAGAGCATGACGATCACGAGGATCAGCAGCAGTTCCGTCGGTCCTAGCGAGCCGAGCATCGGAGAACCCTCCTCAAATCTTGCATGTAACGATGATAGGCAATCGGCCAAACGCAGGTCAACGACGCAGCCTTCGCGACCATGGTACGCGAAAGGAGCCGCCGGGGCGCGGCGCCGCGTCTAGTTGAGCACGCGGTCGTCGCCGACGCGACGTGTGACACGGGTGCGATCGAGGTGCTCGAGGACAGGAATCGAATGCCGACGGCTCAGCCCGGTCCACTCTTTGAATTCGGCAATGGAGAACGTCGATCCGGGTTCCACCAGGCCGTGTAGCCGCTGGATGAGTTCCTGGATGCAAGAGGCGGCCACCACGTACTGGTCGTTGAGCCGAACCAGGGCGTCCGTGCGGATCAGCAGATGCAGGAGCTCCTCGGCGAGTCCGCGGTCCGCGGATCTACTGAGGATCTCCGCCGCCGGCGGAGCCGCGAGCCCGGCGCCGGCGAAAGCCGCCAGGAGCGATGCTCTCGCGGACTCCTGGGCTGCGTCGAGGCGAATCTGGTGAGCGGCGAGCGAGGCGAATCCGTCGCCAGAAGCGATCTCGTCGCCCGTCGCCAGTAGGTCCAAGACGTGATTTGCCGCGGTTGTTGGCAGATCCTCGAGATGAGCACGAAGCCTGCCGTGTTCCAGTCCTTCGCGCAGCGGGTGTTCGGCGTGGAAGCGCTCCAGTGCAGTCAAGACAGCCGCGCTAGCCTCGTCGAGGTGTTTGGTTCCGAGCCAGAGCGCCGGCGTGCCGCTGATCCGGCGGAGATCGGGGGCATCGGTAAGCGCCGCAAGGATCTCTGCAAAACGATCAGGATTGCGACCTGTGCGCTGCGCCAGGCTCGCTTCGTCCAGTCCTTGAGCGCCGGATCCCAGTATCCACTGTCGACAACGCCCGACCTCTTCGAGGGCGTCGAGGGTGGCCAGGTCGTGCCGCGCCTGACGCCCCCGGCGGCGCTTCGGCGGGTGCGCGTCGAGTACCTCGGCTCCGGCGATCGTCTCCACCGGCGAGTACCGGCGTAGCACCACGCGATCGCCGGGAACGGCCGGATACGGTGATTCGAGCCGGATTTGCGCATAGTCGATGTCACTGGTCTCATCGCCGGCGAAAAGCACCAATCGGCCAAGCAACTCGGCGGATCCGTGGTGGAAACGAACTCTCTGGCGATGCTCCAGAACGAAGCCGGGTAGGGGTTCGACGCGGAGATCCAGGACATAGGAGGACGTCAGCTCGTCGGGGCGGGTCAGCACCATTCCGCGGGACAGTTTTTCTGCGCCGACGCCATGCAGATTGATCGCCACGCGTTGGCCCTCATGAGCGGCTCGAGCGTCCTCGCCATGGATTTGTAGGCCACGCACTGCCGCGATGGAGTCGCCGGGAAGCGCTTGCGAGCGGTCACCGATCTGTATCGACCCGGCCAGGAGCGTGCCGGTGACAACCGTTCCGAAGCCCCGGACGGTGAAGACACGATCGACAGGCAGGCGTAGGGCTTCGCCCGACGCTCGTGGTGCGAGGCGCCGGAGAACGTCCGCCAGGTTTGCGGTCAGATCGTCGAGGCCTTCGCCAGTTGTGGAACTCGTCCGTACGATCGGAGCGCCCTCGAGGCGAGTCTCCTCGAGGAGATCGATGACTTCGAGCTCCACGAGTTCGAGCATCTCATCGTCAACGAGGTCGCACTTGGTCAGCGCCACGATGCCGGCATCGACTCCAAGTAGATGGCAGATGGCGAGGTGTTCGCGTGTCTGAGGCATGGCCGACTCATCTGCGGCCACCGCGATGAGGACCGCATCGATGCCGCCCACACCGGCCAGCATGTTCTTCACGAAGCGCTCGTGGCCGGGGACGTCGACGAAGCCCACATGGAATTCTTCGATCGTCGCGTCGGCGAAACCGAGGTCGATCGTTATGCCCCTTTCGATCTCTTCCTGGAGCCGATCCGGGTGCGCTCCCGTGAGCGCCTCGACGAGCGAGCTCTTGCCGTGGTCGATGTGACCGGCGGTACCTACGATGCGGTACGCCACACGCTCTTCTTCAACAGGTTGCGACAAGAATCTTGCGTGCTTGTGGGGGTTGTGGGGCAGGGCTAACCTGTCGGCATGCGTGAAGCCGTAATCGTATCTGCAGTTCGAACCCCGAGTGGCAAACTCATGGGTTCTTTGAGTTCGTTCACAGCGCCGCAGCTGGGCGCCCTGGTGATCCGTGAGGCCGTCCAGCGTGCAGGCCTTACCCCAGACGAGATTGATGAAGTGATCATGGGGCAGGTGGTTCAGGCCGGTACCGGCCAGAATCCTGCTCGACAGAGCGCGCTCGGCGCGGGACTACCGCCGTCGGTGGCGGCTCTGACCCTCAACAAGGTTTGTGGGTCGTCTCTCAAGGCGGTCGTCCTGGCGACCCAGGCCATCAAATTGGGCGATGCTGACCGCATTGTGGCCGGCGGCCAGGAAAGTGCCAGCCACGGCCCCTATCTGGTGCCGAAAGGACGCACCGGATACCGGCTCGGTCACGGAAAGTTGCTCGACGCTTCAGTGCACGACGGGCTCTGGGATGCGTACAACGACTACCACATGGGCTGCACCGGAGAGGTCGTCGCTGACCGCTTCGAGGTGAGTCGCGACGAACAGGATCAGTGGAGTCTGCGTTCACACAAGCGCGCTGCCGCTGCCACCGATGCAGGGGAGTTTGCCGACGAGATCATGTCCGTCAGCGTCCCCCAACGACGCGGCGAACCGATCGTCGTAGATCGCGACGAGCCGATCCGCGGCGACACGACCGCCGAAGCCCTCGGCCGACTTCGCCCCGTGTTCAATCCCGAGGGCTCCGTCACCGCTGGCAACGCTCCGGGCGTGAACGACGGCGCTTCCGCTGTGTGTGTGATGTCGGCAGACGAGGCGGCGAGTCGTGGCCTCGAACCCCTCGGCCGTGTTGCCGCCTACGCGACGAGTGGACTTGAGCCGGAACTGGTGATGATGGCTCCGGTGAAAGCCGTTGAAATGGTGCTTGAGAAGACTGGATGGGATCGTGATGAGGTCGACCTGTTCGAACTCAACGAGGCGTTTGCCGTGCAGTCGGTGGCGCTCGTGCGCGAACTCAAGATCGATCCCGAGCGGGTCAACGTTCGTGGGGGAGCGGTGGCGATCGGACATCCGATCGGCGCGTCCGGTACTCGCATTCTGACAACCCTGCTCCATGCGATGCGTGACCGCGAATCAGCCCGTGGCATCGCTGCGATGTGTCTCGGTGGTGGCAATGCCGTCGCGATGGCCGTGGAGCGGGTCTGAGCGCTACGGCGCCTGGAGAGAGTATGGAGATCAAGAGGATCGGCGTCGTTGGCGCCGGAACGATGGGCGCAGGCATCGCGCAGGTCTGTCTGGGCGGAGGGTTCGAGGTTGTCGTTCGCGAGGTTGCGGATGAACACCTCGAGTCAGGGCTCGGCCGAATTCGTGCCGGCCTCGACAAATGGGTGGCGAAGGACATCGTCGAAGGCCACGAGGCTGATGCGATGCGCGGCGCCCTCAGTGGTACCACGTTGCTCGAGGATCTCTACGACTGCGATCTCGTCATCGAGGCGATCATCGAGGACCTCGAGGCCAAGGCCGAAGTCTTCCGCGTGCTGGATGCGGGGTGCCCCGCGGAGACCATCCTCGCCTCCAATACGTCGTCGATCTCTATCACCCGCCTCGCCGCGTCTACAGCGCGCGCGGACCGGGTTGTTGGGATGCATTTCTTCAACCCTGTGCCGTTGATGAAGCTGGTCGAAATCGTTCGTGGCGAGGCCACTTCTGACGACGTGCATTCCGTGATCGACGATCTCGCGCGTAAGTTGCAGAAAACGCCGGTGACCGTCGCCGACTATCCGGGGTTCGTTTCGAACCGGGTGTTGATGCCGATGATCAACGAGGCCGTTTTTTGTTTGCAGGAGGGTGTCGCGACGGCCGAGGACATCGATACAGTCATGCAGTTGGGAATGGCGCATCCGATGGGGCCGTTGCGCCTAGCTGATCTGGTCGGCCTGGATGTTTGCCTGGCGATCATGGAGGTGCTGCATCAGGGGTATGGAGACTCCAAATATCGTGCTTGTCCGCTGCTCAGACGCAAGGTCGACGCCGGGCACATTGGCAGGAAGTCCGGTCAGGGCTTCTACACGTATTAGAGGGCGCGCCGTCGGCCGCCTTGCCTGCCTGGTGGGCGTCGCCTTCGGCGTTTCCTGGGCGCTCGTTCTCATCGGACAGGAATCGGGGACGGCGGGTCGCGCCCCGGATCTAAGGGCGGAACTCGACCGGCGTGCCACGGAACGCGCCTCGATCGTGCGCGACTTCGAGGCCGCTGACGTTGAACTTGCCCTACGCCGACAGCAGTTGCAGATCCTCGAGCAGCGCGGTGCAGCTCTGACCGAGCAGAACGCGGCGCAGGCGACCGAGATCGAAGTCCTCGACGCCCAGTTGGGGCAAAGCAAAGCGCAGCTCGTGCGGCGCGTTCACATGCTCTACCGCGTCGGTCCGCTCTCGTACAATCGGCTTCTCCTGACCGCGGATAGCAGCCAGGAGGCGCTGATCGCGTACCAGATCGTTACGTACCTGGCTGGGCGCGACCGGGACCTTGTGGAGGGCGTCAGAACAACTCTGGCTAGCCTTGAAGATGCCCGCCAGTCGCTCGCGGAAACGGCGGCCGGACTGGCGGAGGTTCGGATCGATACCGCCGCGGCGGCTGACGCACTCGCGATCCAACAGAGCGAGCGGCAACGGCTACTTTCACGAATTGACCGCGAGGCGGAGGCACAACGCATCGCGCTTGCGAGCGCCGAGCGCGCAGAGACAGAGCTCAGCGGCACGATGACCAACCTCGCCACGGCGGCGGAGGTGGGCGGTAGCTTTGACGAGGCTCGCGGAGATCTTCGCTGGCCGGCGACGGGCGACGTCATCACCGGCTTCGGCCGGCAACGCCACCCCATCTACGACACGTATACCGTTTCGCGCGGTATCGAGATCGGAGCGCCCCTGGACGACCCCGTGACGGCAGTCCACGCTGGCCGAGTTGCCTTCGCCGATTGGTACAGCGGCTATGGGCTGCTCGTGATCCTGGATCACGGCGGCGGCTACTTCACACTCTACGGCCACCTGGCGACCGTCACCGTGCGCGTCAACGATCAGATTGACGCGGGACAGCTCATCGGCCGAGTCGGAGAGACCGGATCCTTGACGGGCCCTAACCTCTACTTCGAGGTCCGTGAGGGATCAGATGCACTCAATCCAACCAGTTGGCTGGAGCGGCGATAGCGACGCGCCTCTAGTTAGGAAGCGGCCTCGTCGAGGAGTTCCTTCAGGTTCTTCGACCGCAACGGATGCCGGAGCTTGCGGAGAGCCTTTCCCTCGATCTGGCGAATGCGCTCACGAGTGACGCTGAAGTATTCGCCTACTTCCTCGAGCGTGTATTCGCGCTCTTCACCGATCCCGAATCGCATGCGGAGAACTTTCTCCTCGCGCGGCGTCAAGGTCGAAAGGACCTTGCGTGTCTGATCGGAGAGGTTCTTTGACAGGACGATGTCGAGCGGCGACACGACCTGGTCGTTCTCGATGAAGTCGGCCAGCGACGAGTCGCCCTCGCCGTCACCGATAGGAGTCTCAAGCGACAGGGTCTTCTTGGCGGCGCGCAGCACCTCCTTCACCTTGTCGACGGGCATGTCCATCTCGTCACCGATCTCCTTCGGAGTCGGCTTGCGGCCCAGGAGCTTGAACAGCCTGCGAGAGGTCTGCGAGACCTTCCTGATCGTCTCGATCATGTGCACGGGGACGCGGATGGTCTTGCCCTTGTCCGCAATCGCTCGCGTGATCGCCTGACGGATCCACCACGTGGCGTACGTGGAGAACTTGTACCCCTTTTTGTAGTCGAATTTCTCGACCGCCTTCATCAGGCCGATATTGCCTTCCTGAATCAGGTCAGAGAACGGGAGCCCGTAGTTCACGTACTTCTTGGCGATCGAAACAACCAACCGAAGGTTCGCCTGGGTGAGTTCGCTCTTGGCCCACTCGACCTGCTGGTCTGCGTCTTCGATCGACCGGAGATACCGGCGGAGCTCGTCGCGGGTCAGCATGTGAGTGTCTTCAAGCTCGCGGACCCGCTCGGTGTCCTTGGCGTGCGCGGCGATGGCCAACTGAGCCATGATCCGCCGCATCCGGACGATGCTCTCGTCGAGGTACGGTTCTGACGGCACCAGCTTTTCGATCTTCGCAACGATCTTCGACTGCGTCTGAATCAGATCGAGTCGAGCGCGGAATTCGGTTTCCTGACGCAAGTTGCGTTTCAGCTTCCCGCGAATCTGCCGGACGGTTTTCAGCTGATGTTTCACTGAGCGCACGACGCGGCGGATCTCCTTGATCGCCACCTTGTCATCTGCTTCCGAGAACCCAGCAGCTAGTTCTTCCACCGGCTGAGAACCGTCGTAAACCTGGGGCACCAGTTCGAGGAGGTAGTCCGTGGAGATCGTGCAGTTGAGTACTGCTTTGACACGGTTCTCGAGACCTTCCTCGATCGCGCGCGCGAGTCTGATTTCGCCTTCGCGGTCGAGTAGCGCCTTTTCTCCCATCTCGCGGAAATAGATCTTGATGGGATCGTCGAGGTCTCCCGCACCAGGCTCGTAGCGCTTCGTGGACGACTCTTTCGCGTCCTCTTCGAAGTTCTCCGCAGCCGCCGGGTCTTCGGCGACGACATCAATCTCCATGTCCTCGAACATCGAGGTGAGGTGCCGACGGTTGACCTCCGGGTCGGCCCCTTGCGGCAGGAGTTCGTCAATCTCGGCGTGCGTGAGGTAGCCACGCTTTTTGCCCTTTGCGATCAGCGCTTGGATATCTTCGACTTTCTCGTTTGCCATGCCGTGTCGACTTACCTAGAATTCGCGGGTTCTTGGAGGCACGAACGAGCGAGGGGTGATCCACCTGAAGGCAAACTTCCCCCACTCCCGTCTGTCAAGAGTGCCGCAGGGAGGGCCGACGTGCAAGCAGGTTTTCCGCCGCCACAGAGCGCTCGTTCGCAAAAGCTCCAGCGAATCCTGTGCGAAGCGATCGCAGCGAACGGTCCCATTCCGTTCAGCAGGTTCATGGAAGCGGCGCTGTACGAACCTGGTCTGGGTTACTACCGAAATGACGTCTTGCCCTGGGGCGGGGACGGCGACTACATCACAGCGCCGCAGGTGCATCCGGCCCTCGGGGTCAGCATCGCGCGCATGGCGGTAGAGCTCGACGGCAGCCTTGGTCGTCCGGATCCGTTCGTCGCCGTCGAGATTGGCAGCGGTAACGGTGCACTCGCGGCGGCGTTCCTCGACGCCGTCCGCCGATCGGCTCCGAACCTGTGGCGCCGCCTCCGCTTCGTAAGCGTGGAGCGCGGCCCAGCGGCCCGAGCCGCCCAGACATGGCCCGCGACGCCGGGAGCAGGTGTCGAAGTTGTCGAGAGCCTTGAAGAGTTGCCTGATCGATTCGAGGGGCTCGTGTACGGCAACGAGCTGCTCGACGCGTTCCCGGTAGAACGCGTCCGTGGTGTCGATGCTTCGTTCGAGCAGTTGTTCGTCGACTGCAGGGACGGACGTCTCCGCGAGATTGGCCTTCAACCGGCGGCTACTGAGCTTCGTCGGTACCTCGAGCGGAACCAAATCGAGCTGGGTGCTGGCCAGGTTGCGGACATCTGCCTCGGCATTGAGCCGTGGATCGACGCCCTGTCCGCAAGGCTGTCAGCAGGTGGGGTTCTGATGGTCGATTACGGGCACGACACTCCAGCGCTGTTCGGTCCGTCGCGACAGCACGGAACCCTTGTCGCGCAGCAACGGTTCGTCTTGTCGGACGAGATCCTCGAGCGGCCCGGAGATCAGGACCTGACCGCTCACGTGGACTGGGGTAATCTGCGGCGCCTCGGGATCGAGCGCGAATTCATGTGGGCCGGCGAGTGCAGTCTGGGCGTCTTCCTGATAGGCATGGGTGCCACCGAGCAGCTTCCCGGCCAGGAAGTGGCCGCGCGCATGGCACTGCGGCACCTGCTGGTATCAGAGATCGCGGAGGCGCATCGCGTCGTGTTTCTGCACCGGGACATCCCCGGGCAGGCTCCAGTATTCGGCCGATCGCGGCTGGAGCCCGAGCGTGGCGATTCCGACTAACCGGCAGGCGTGCTACGTTCGCCGTTCGGACAACATGGTGATCGCAACCCGCTAGCGGAGCGTCAATGAAGAAGCGTTGGATGACTGGGCTTGTGGTTCTCGCCCTGGCGGGCACAGTTGCTTTGGGGCCTCGTGTCTCCGGTGCGGCGACCGGCCAGGACAATGCCGCCGTCCAGTTCGGCCGGCTGGCCGTCGGCGAACACGGCGCCGTTGTGAGCGTAGACGGGCATGCGACACGAGCTGGTCTCGAGGTGCTCCGCGCCGGCGGAAACGCAATCGATGCCGCCATTGCGGTTGGGCTGGCCTTGGCGGTGACCCATCCGCAGGCCGGCAATCTCGGGGGTGGCGGCTTCATGGTCATCTACCTGGCCGACGAGGACCGCTACACGACGCTCGACTTTCGTGAAATGGCGCCGGCCGTTGCGCATGCAGAGATGTACCTCGGCGAAGACGGACGACCCGTGCGTGGCGTCAACTACGTCGGCTGGCGTGCCGTCGGCGTGCCGGGAACAGTTGCCGGGTTCGAGAAGGCGCACGAGTGGGGCCGCATGGACTGGGCTGATCTCGTCCGCCCCGCGCAACAGCTCGCCGCTGATGGATTCTGGGTGGATCCCTATCTTGCGGGTTCCTTCCGGCGAGTCGCGCCGACATTCCAACGCTACGCGGGCAGCGCCGAGGCGTTTCTGCACCCGGACGGGAGCCCCTATGCTGCTGGTGAGAAGTTCGTGCAGCCGGACCTTGCCTGGTCGCTCGATCAGATCGCGACTGGGGGTGCTGACGCCTTCTACCGCGGTCCCATTGCTGAGCGTCTCGTTGCTGCGATGGAAGCCAACGATGGTTTGATCACCGCTGCAGACTTGGACAACTATCGGCCCGTCGAGCGCGAGCCAGTGCGCGGGAGCTACCGCGGCTGGGACGTGATTTCGATGGGGCCGCCGTCGTCCGGCGGCACGACGTTGGTTAGCATGCTCAACATCCTCGAGAATTTCGACCTTGAGGGAGCCGATCCGACCGGTGCGCCGCTGGCGCACCTGATGGTGGAGTCGATGCGGCAGGCCTATATGGACCGGGCGACCCATCTTGGAGACGCCGATTATCACGACGTCCCGGTGGACTGGCTCGTGGCCAAGGATCGCGCGGTCGAACTTGCGGCAGCGATTTCCCCCGATACGGCGCGCAAGAGCGCCGATCTCGGCGCCGCCATTCTCACTGCGCCGGAGTCTCCCGAGACGACGCACTACTCGGTAGTGGACTCGTTCGGCAACGCCGTTTCCACCACGTACACGATCGAGGCGGGATTCGGCTCCAAGGTTGTTGCTCCGGGGACCGGGTTCCTGCTCAACAACGAGATGGGAGATTTCAACGAGTGGCCGGGAATGACCGACGAGCGCGGCTACGTTGGCACTGATCCGAACCTGATCGCGGCCGGGAAGCGTCCTTTGTCATCGATGACGCCGACGATCCTCGCGCGCGATGGCAAGCCCGTCGCTCTTCTGGGCTCGCCCGGTGGGAAGACGATCATCAATACGGTGTTCCGCCTCGTGGTGAACCTGGTCGACTTCGAAATGAACCTGGCTCAGGCGGTCGATGCGCCGCGGATCCACCACCAGTGGATGCCCGACGTGGTTCGACTGGAGCGCGCGTTTCCGACGGGCACGGCGGATGCTCTGATGGGCATGGGGCATGAGCTCGGCACAGGCAGGATCCAGGGGGATGCACACTGCATCTGGATCTACCCGGACGGAGCGCGTCTCGCGGTGGCCGATGGTCGGCGCTCCGGATCGGCAGCTGCCTATTGAGGCCTAACTCTGATACAGCGCGGCGATCGTAGGCACCAGATACTCGTCGAACGCGCGCACGAGGTCGTACTCGGGCGCCAGGCCCCAATCACGCCGCGCCGCCGAGCAGTCCACATCATCAGGCCACGAATCGACGATGCGCTGCCGCTTCGTATCGATTGCCTCGCCGATGGCGGCGCTCGGGAACGCGTCCTCCACCAATGAGCGGAAATCGCCGGCACTGGGAGCGAAGGCCCCGACGTTGTAGACGGACCGTGTGAGGGAGTCTCTGGGAGCCTCCATGAGGCCCAGGATGGCGCCCACGGCGTCGGGCATGGCCATAAACGGGATCCGCGTGTCGGGCCTCACGAAGCACTCATAGGGCTCACCCTGCGCGGCGGCGTGAATCATCTCGGGGGCATAGTCGCTGGTACCGCCCGACGGCACGGTGTGGGCGCTGATCAGGCCAGGGAACCGGATCGACCTGAAGTCGACTTTGCCACCGACCGGCTCGGCGTCGAGCTGCCGGTAGTGCCCCGCGTAGTAGCGACCGAGATGCTCGCAATACAGCTTGTTGCACCCGTACATCGTTATGGGTTGGTTGTGTGAGCATTCGTCCCAGCCCGTTTCGGGCATGACCGCATCGGAAGAGACTCCGTAGGCCGCGATCGAACTCGGATAGAAGAACACGACGTTCTGGTTCCGACTGCGCGCCTGCGAAGCGGCCAGTTCGAGGAGGTTCAGCGTGCCGCGTACGTTCACCTCGTGCGCGGCCACGGGAGTGAACTCGCTTCGCGTGGAAAGGAGCGCAGCAAGATGGAATATCCGATCGATCGCGAATTCCGCCTCAATCGACTCCAGGAGCGCCTGGTCGAGGATCGATCCCGTGAACGCGCGCGAAACCTTGGTCGTCAGGGCCGGTTCAAGCGGACGTAGATCCAGCGTCACGATGCTGCGGCCGCCGGCTTCAACCAGGTGGTCGATCAGGGCATGGCCGATCTCGCCGGCAGCGCCTGAGATCAGGACAACGGGCTTGCGCATTGCGAGGCTCCTGGACGGAGCAGGAAATTGACGGGCCAGTCGGCGCAGCCCTCAACCGGCGGCGGGAGGCAGCCCCCGGCCCCGACCGGCCCGTCGGTTCCTGCTTTCCCGGACGCAGGGGCCGTTCGATGCAATCGACCCACCCCAGCGATTTGCGAAAGAAAATGGCAACGCGGTGAGCAAGGCCGCCGCCCACCCCAGTGCGGCCCGCTCACCGCGTTGCGCTACGTATCTGTCAGCTTCGTAAGCAGTTCCCGTATCGGCGTTCTATGAGCAGCCGGAGGTGGAACCGCAGTTCTGGCACTTATGGCAATTGCCGTTAACCACCATCAACGAGCCGCAGTCAGGACATGTCGGCGCGTCTGTGGGCGAAACGAACGCGACCGAATCGGAGGTCGTCTCGATGCTGGTGTCGTCGGCAGCCTCGACGCCTTCGTCGTCGGCATCTGTCGCGACGGAGTCGGCTGCGACGAGCCCGATCTCCACCTTCTCGGCGTCGGTCAGGAAGCGGTTCGCCATCCATCGGAAGATGTAGTCGGTAATCGACTTGGCGAACGGGATCTCCTGATTGCCTGTGTAGCCGGAGGGCTCGAAGCGCGCGTTCGAACACTTCTGCACGAGGAACTTCAGTGGCACGCCGTACTGCAGGGCGAACGAGGTCATGCTCGCAAAGGAGTCCATCAGGCCCGAGATCGTCGAACCCTCCTTGGCCATGGTGATGAACACCTCACCCGGCGAGCCATCTTCGTAGAGGCCAACCGTGATGTAACCCTTGTGCCCGGCGATCCCGAACTTATGGGTAAACGAGTGACGCTCGTCCGGCAGCTTGCGGCGCACCGGGCCAGCGACCACGACCTCGGGTCGTTTGTCCGACTTGCCCTCTGCGCTGGTCGCAAGCGGCTGCGCCATCTTGCTGCCGTCGCGGTAGATCGCGACGGCCTTGATGCCGAGCCGCCAGGCCTCGGCGTAGGCGTCGGCGATGTCCTCGACGTTGGACTCGGCCGGCATGTTCACCGTCTTGGAGATCGCGCCGGAAATAAACGGTTGAGTCGCTGCCAACATCCGAATATGGCCCATGTGGTGAATCGAACGCTCGCCGGCCGGGGCACGGAAGGCACAGTCGAACACCGCGAGGTGCTTGTCCTGCAGATGTTCGGCGCCTTCGATGGTGCCGGTCTCGTCGATATGAGCGACGATGCTCTCCACCTGGTCGCTGGTGTAGCCGAGACGCTGCAACGCAGTGGGCACGGACTCGTTGACAATCTTGAGTGTGCCGCCACCGACGAGTCGCTTGTGCTTCACAAGTGCCAGGTCAGGCTCCACACCCGTGGTGTCGCAATCCATCATGAAACTGATGGTGCCCGTGGGCGCGAGAACCGTCGCCTGCGCGTTGCGGTAGCCGTGCTCTTCACCAAGTTCCACAGCTCGGTCCCACACCTCGCGGGCGCTGCGGGCCATATCGGCCGGGATGTTGCTGTCGTCGATGTCGTATGCGGCGTCGCGATGCATTTGCATCACGCCCAGCATCGACTCCTCGTTCTCCGGGTAGCCGGCGAACGGTCCCTTCACTGCGGCCAGCTTGGCGGACTGCGCGTACGCCTCGCCCGTCATGATGGCGGTCAGCGCGGCCGAGTAGGTGCGGCCGTTCTCTGAGTCATAGGGAAGACCCTGATGCATCAGGAGCGCGCCGAGGTTGGCGTAGCCGAGGCCGAGGGGACGATAGTCGTGCGAGTTCTTCGTGACCGCCTCGGTGGGGTAGTCCGCGTACCCGACAACGATCTCCATGGCCGTGAAGGTGGTCGCCACCGCCTTCCGGTAGCTCTGGACATCGACGGAACCGTCTTCCTGCATGAACTTCATCAAGTTCAGCGACGCCAGGTTGCACGCGGTCTCGTCGAGGAACATGTACTCGGAGCAAGGGTTCGACCCATAGATGCGATCGGTTGCTTTGCAGGTATGCCACCGGTTGATGGTGTCGTCGTACTGCATTCCCGGGTCGCCGCAGTGCCAGGTCTCGTAGGCGATCTTCGCCATGATGTCGCGGGCGGAGTGGCTCGAGACGGGCTGGCCATCGACTCTGCCCAGGGTCTCCCACTCGCTGCCGGATTCCACGGCGCGCATGAACGCGTCCGAAGCACGAACGGAGTGGTTCGCGTTCTGGAAGAACACCGAAGCGTAGGCCTCGCCGTCGAGCGCGGGGTCGTATCCGGCTTCGATCAGTGCCCATGCCTTACGCTCTTCGGCCCCCTTGCACTCGATGAATTCGACAATGTCCGGGTGGTCCACGTCGAGGATGATCATCTTGGCCGCGCGTCGGGTCTTGCCGCCGCTCTTGATGACTCCCGCGAAGGCGTCAAAGCCCTTCATGAACGACACCGGGCCCGAAGCTACGCCGCCGCCAGACAGGTTCTCGGTCGAGCCGCGCAGGCGCGAGAGGTTCACACCCGCACCGGATCCCCACTTGAAGATCAGCCCCTCGGTCTTGGCGAGATCGAGGATCGACTCCATCTTGTCGTCGACGTGGTTGATGTAGCAGGCCGAGGCCTGCTGACGCTCGCCTTCCACACCGAGGTTGAACCAGACTGGCGAATTGAAAGCCACGTACTGGTGCAAGAGGAGATGGGTGAGTTCCTCCGAGAACACCTCGGCGGACTCGTCGGAGCCAAAGTAGCCGCCGTCGATGCCCCACTGCGTGATGCGGCCGACCACACGGCCGATCAGCTGCTTGAGGCTCGTTTCGCGCTCGGGACCGCCGAGTTGGCCGTGGAAGTACTTCGAGGCGACGATGTTGGTGGCGCGCTGGCTCCAGGAGACGGGGAACTGGACGCCGCGCTGCTCGAAGACGATGTCACCGTCGTGCCGCTCGATCACTGCATCGCGCTGTTCCCATTCGACAGCGTCGTACGGGTGTACGCCGTCGGTGGAGAAGTAGCGCGTGAAGGTCAGACCCGGTGCCCCGCCGGGTGTCGCGGCGCCCTCTGTGTCCTGTTGCGCATCACTGTGCACGGACGTGTTCTTGCCGGAACCGGCGGCTTTAGAGGTACTCGAACCGGGAGGTAGGTTCTTTTCTGGGGGCATGGAAAGGCTCTCCGAGGTTTAGCTGCGTGTCGCGGCGGGTCTCAACTCGCTGCCGGGAGGAAGGCGGCGTAAAGGCTCCAAACTTTTACTGGCTGACCTGTGGGAAGTCAAGACGCGCACCACAAGATGTAGGGGGGTGGTCTCAACAGGCCTACGACATACTGTGCAAAAGGTGTTGAAAACCCGCAGGAGCGTCAGGCGCCTATGTGGTCGCGTGTTCAGTGGCAGCGGTGTTCACCGCGGGTCGCGCAGCTTCGCCTTTCGGCGAAAATTGGGCGTATGAATTTGTGCATAAGTGCAGCGTTTTTTTTGCTCCGACCCGCGGTTCGACCGTCGGTCGCGGGCCGAGGAGCCCGGATCGGGCGTCGCTGCGGAGATTTGGCCAGCCCGAAAATGGGCGGCCGCGAGTTGTTTGTCGCCGCGGTGCGCTGTGTTATGTTGGCGAGACGTCGGGGCTGATCGGGCCCTGTCGGAGCCAGTTAATCGCAAGAACGAACGACGTAGGCAGGAGAGAGCCAGAGATGACCTACATCATCGCCGAGCCCTGTGTGAACGTACGCGACAGGGCGTGCGTCGAAGTTTGCCCCGTAGATTGCATCTACGAAGTTGACGACGACACCGGCGTTAGCGCGCACGGCGTCAAGGCTCCAGAAGGCAAGGAGCAGATCCTCTACATCCATCCCGATGAGTGCATCGACTGCGGCGCATGCGAGCCCGTATGTCCGGTCGACGCGATCTTCATGGATGAGGAAGTGCCCGACAAGTGGCAGGAATACACGCCGCTCAACTACGTGTTGTCGGACGTGGAATTCGACGGATAGCCACGAACCACGAGATTTGGACGGGTCGCCCATCGGGCGGCCCGTTTTTTTCGCCGCGAGTCAGTCTGACTCGGTCGATTGGATCTCTAGCTCGTTGATCACCGCGCCCACGCCATCGACGCCTTTCGCGATCAACTCCGCGAGCGCCTGCTGATCCTCAGAGCCCACCTTGCCGGTCAGCGTGATCGTGTCGTCCTCCGCGGAGACACCGATACCGCCGAAGAGGTCGAAATCCTTTTGCAGAGCGAGCGCGGTTCGAACCCGGGCTTCGAGTTGCAGGTGCCGGGCTCCGCGCTCGGCGTCGTCGAGAACTTCACTCGCGCTGTCTCCCATCGAGCCGAGGTCGACCCCACTGTCGAGCACGAAGATGACGGCGATTCCGGCGATCAATCCGAACAGGAACACGAAGAGTGTGCGTCGCATCCGATATCTCCAAGCGTGGCGAGTGTGTGTCGGAATATATCGCGGCGTGACCGGCGGCCTGCGACGGCCCCGCGCGCAGTCGTACACTGAAGCCGAGTGCCAAGGCGGTCGATGTCCCCAAAGAACCACCAACCGAGTAGCAACCAGTCATGAACAAGCGGCACGGTAATTCTGGCGAGGCACTCGGCCCGGCCGTACTGGCAGCCCTCGCAGCCAGTGCTTTTCTCGCCTGGGTTTGGTCGCTCCAGGGACCTGCTGATCTGCAGGCCATGAGAAACATGGGCCAGGCCCATTTTGAAGAGAAGCGAACGGCCGCGGCGATCGAGATCTTCGCGCAGGTTGTTGCCGCTCCCGACGCGACGGCGGCTGATTGGCGCAACCTGGCTCTCGCCCGCTACGAGCTGAGCGGGGACGAGGCGACTGACGACTCGATCCTGACGGCACTCGAGAATGCGGACGCGTTGGCGCCGGGGCACGCGGCGACGCATTTCTTCAGGGGTCTCGTCTATTCGCGGCGTGGCCGGGACGCGGAGGCCTCGGCGGAATTCGCATCCGGGGCAGCGAGTGATGGGACCGATCCCGCGACCCTCTACAACTGGGCAGCGGCGCTCCACAATCAAGGGCTCGTCGACAACGCGTTGCCGCTCTACGAGCGGGTCATCGACATGGGGTTCGATATCGGCCAGCAGTTCTTCGTGTCGAGTCTCTACCGCACCGGTCGGGCGCTGATCGTGGGGCAGGGAATCGATGCCGCGCGCCCCTTCATGGAGCGCTACCAGGAGCACCAACCCCGTCTTTCGCAGGCACAACGGGCGGCGACGGCACTCGAAGCGGGGCGTCACAAACGCATCGAGGTGCCGCGAACGAATCTCGTGGCGGCGAACCCGGCGACCGCTGCGGACCTGAGTTTCGACGCTCGGGCAGTGGGCGTCGCGTCGCCGGCGGGCCAGGGTTCCGTCGCGGCAAGAGATGTCGGCGCCGGCGTAGCGATCGTCCTGGCGGACGACCGCGGGGATGTGAACGAGCTTGTTACGGCTATCCCGGTGGCGGGCCCACTGCTCGCATTGGGAGATGTAGATCGTGACGGACTGCCGGACGCCGTTGTTGCGTCCGGCGACGGTCTGAAGCTGTTCCGGAACATGGGGTCCGGTGAGTTCGTTCCGGCTGAAACCACCGGCTTTCCGGCTATGGAAGGGGTGCGCGCTGCAGACTGGGTCGACGCTGATCACGATGGCGATCTCGACCTGATGATCCTCACTGGCGAAGACGGACGCGGATTCCGCTGGATCGCCAATCACGGCGACTGGAGCTTCGCAGAACTCACGGAGGAAGCAGGCCTCGGCGGCGGAGCTGCGAGGGCGATGGCGTGGGCCGATTTCGACGACGACAGCGACGTGGATTTCTACGTGATCCGGGACGATGGCGACACGTCGCTGTATTCAAACGCGCGCGCGAATCGATTCGTCGAGCTCGGCGCCTCGGTCGGGGCCGGCGGTCGACTGGCAGCCACGGGAGCCGCGGCCGAAGACTTTGACAATGACGGTTGGTTCGATCTGCTGCGTAGCGGACCAATGGGTGCAGAGTTGCTGATCAACAACGGCGACGGGACCTTTGGCGCGCCGCTGACAGTGCCCTCTGATGCCGCAGGATTTCACGTCGGCGATCTCAACAATGATGGATGGCTCGACCTCGTTGACGATGCCGGGCGGATCTTCGTCAATGACGGAGGCCCCGGCTTCGTAGCGGCCAACGAACTCGACGACGTTCACCGGGTTCTGGACCTGGTGGATCACGACGGCGATGGTTCGCTGGACGTGCTGGTCGATCGATCTGGCGAGTTGATCTTGTTGACGCAGCCGGCGCCGTTAGGCGGCTGGATGCGCCTGGGTCTGCACGGCGTGAAGAACAATCTCGAGGGAATCGGTGGGTTGATCGAGGTCAAGGTTGGTGGCGCCTACCAGCGACGCCTGCAAAGGGCTCGGTGGCTGCATCTCGGACTTGGCACCGCCGCCGCGGCAGACGTAGTGCGTGTCACCTGGCCGAACGGCATTATTCAGAATGAGACGGATGTCCTTGCGAATGCGACGCTCGAGCCCATCGGCGAGGTCGAGCGTCTCGAGGGCTCCTGTCCGCTCCTGTACACGTGGGATGGCACGGAGTGGCGGTTCATCAACGAGGTGCTGGGTGTTGCCCCACTGGGGATGCCGCTTTCAGCCGACGTGATTCACCCTGCGGATTATGACGAGTACGTGCCGATCCCGGGGGAGGCGCTCCAACCACGCGACGGCTTCCTGGAGGTGCGTCTCACGGAGGAACTGCGGGAGGCCGGCTATCTCGACGCGGTGCGACTCCTCGCGGTCGACCACCCGGTCGGTACAGAGATCTATCCGGACGAGCGCTTCGTGCCGCCGCCTCATCCCGAGTTCGGGATCTATTCGGTGGAGGGAGCGCAGCCGGTCAAGGCGGTCGATCAGGATGGTCGTGACTGGACTGGAGAGCTGGCGCGTCTCGATGGAACTCGCGCGCGACCGTTCGAGCCCTACCTCTACGAAGGGCTCGCAACCGAACACCATCTCGAGTTTGTTGTTCCAGCATCCAGCACGCCCGCCGCTGCCCGCCTGATCCTCACGGGCTGGGTCTACTGGGCGACCGGGTCGATCAACCTTCAGGTCGACGAGGACCCGCGAGTCCGCTTCGCTCCCGTCAGACTCGATGTTCCGAATGGCCGGGGAGGGTGGCATACCGCGATCGAGGACATCGGGCTGCCCAATGCCAAGAACTCGACGCTCGTCGTGGAACTCGATGGCGTGATCCGGCCCGCCGATCCGCGAATCCGCCTGGTCACGACGATGCGCCTCTATTGGGATGCAGCGGCCTATGCCGAGGGAGACGCCAGCGGTTTGTATCGCCCCAACGGCGACTGGCACGCGGAATGGGGAGTCCCGGAGCCGGGTGGCTTGGAGATGCGCGGCGCATCGGGTCAATCAAGCGGCATTGCCCCGCGAGTACATGTTCTGGCGCCCGAGACTGCGACCATCCGCTGGCGCGGGTTCTCTGAACTTACGCGTGATGTTGACGGGTTCGAGAGCTTCTCGTACGCCAATGTGTCGAGCAGCTCGAACTGGAACCAGCATCGGGGGTCCTACACGCGATACGGCGAACTCGACGATCTTTTGGATCAAGCCGATGACCGGTTGGTACTGATCGGCACAGGCGATGAGGTGGCGGTTCGATTCCGGGATGAGCTACCGGAGGTGGCGACGGGCTGGCGTCGCGATTGGCTGCTCTATCTGAACGGCTGGGTGAAAGACGGCGACCCGAATACCGTCGGCGGCGATCGGGTCGAACCGTTGCCCACTCACCGGATGCGCGAGTATCCACGAGAAGCGTTGACCGTCGACGATGCGGCGGATGGACCGACCTGGCGGAGCCTCTACAACACGCGGCCAGCGCGTGAGGTGAATGTTCCGCTCCGGCCGCAGCGCTAGGCCTGAGCGCGGACGTAGTCCTCGAACGTGAAGCTGTGCTCGTTGCGCTCGTCAGCCTCGTGCTCGGAGGAGTGCTCGAGGTTCCACCGCGACCGGTCGTAGTCGGGGAAGTAGACATCACCGGCAACGTCCGCATGGACGCGGGTGAGGTAGAGGCGGTCGGCGATCTCGAGCGCGGCGGCGAAGATCTGGCGACCTCCCAGAACGAAGACGATTTCGGCGTCAGCCACCGCGGCCAAGGCTCCGCCCAGACTTGGGTGCACTTCGACGTCAGGCGGCTGGAACTCTGGATCTCGGCTCAGAACCAGATTCTGTCGCCCCGGGAGCGGTCGCCCCATCGACTCGAACGTACGGCGTCCCATGACAACCGGATGCCCGAGGGTGAGTCGTTTGAAGCGACGGAGATCATCAGACAGGCGCCAGGGCAGATCGTTGTCCCGGCCGATAACCCCGGTATCGGCGACCGCCGCTATCACCGCGACGTGCGGCGGCCTACGGGTCGCTTCGTCCATCACACCGCCACCGGCGCCTTGATGTGGGGGTGCGGATCGTATTCCGAGAGCACGAAGTCTTCGTAGCGGAAGCCATCGATATCTCGGACGTCCGGGTTGAGCGTCATTCGCGGCCGGGGCCGCGGATCCCGCGCGAGCTGCTCCTGCGCCTGATCCAGGTGGTTGCTGTACAGGTGCGCATCGCCGAGCGTGATGACGAAGTCGCCCGGTGCGTGCCCGGTGACCTGTGCGACCATCATGGTGAGCAGGGCATAGGACGCGATGTTGAACGGGACGCCGAGGAAGATGTCGGCGCTGCGCTGGTACAGCTGACACGAAACGCGTCCGTCGCGGACGTAGAACTGAAACAGCGTGTGGCATGGAGGAAGCGCCATCGTTTCGATGGCGGCGACGTTCCAGGCCGACACGATCAGTCGACGCGATGTCGGGTTGGATTCGATTTCGCGGAGTACCCAGCGGATCTGATCGTGAGTGGCACCGTCCGGTGCGGGCCAGCTACGCCACTGGTGTCCGTAGATCGGGCCGAGCTCACCGTTTGCGTCGGCCCACTCGTTCCAGATGGAAACACCGTTCTCGTTCAGATAGCCGACGTTTGTGGACCCCTGCAAGAACCAGAGCAGTTCGTGAATGATCGACTTCAGGTGGAGCTTCTTGGTGGTGACCAGCGGGAAGCCCTCGGCGAGGTCGAACCGAAGTTGGCGGCCGAAGACACTGCGCGTACCGGTTCCGGTACGGTCGTCTTTCTCGGCGCCGGTTTCCAGAACGTCGCGCATCAGATCCAGGTACGGTCGCATTCGTGTGCCCCCCCATTTGGGCGCCGCCCATTGTCGCACGCCGACGCCTGGGAGGGACTGCGATACAGGGGAACCCCGCCGTCGAAGTTCGGGCACGTATGGGATAATCGGCGCCATGGTTGATCTTCCTGTGCTCTCCAAAGGTGTGCCCGGATGCGCCGGACCTGCCCCCGGCGACGGACGCAAGCCCGACTGGCTCCGGGTCCGCGCGCCGGGTGGCGACAACTACACGATGATCAAGCGCACTCTGCGCGAGCGCGGTCTCTTTACCGTCTGCGAAGAGGCCCAGTGCCCCAACGTCGGAGAATGTTGGGGAGGCGGAACAGCCACCTTCATGCTGCTCGGAGAGATGTGCACTCGCGGGTGTCGTTTCTGCGCCGTGACGACAGGCAATCCCGGCGGCTGGGTCGATCGTGACGAGCCGCGCAAGCTCGCGGAGTCCGTTGCCCTGATGGGGCTCAAGTACATCGTATTGACCATGGTCGACCGCGATGACTTGCCCGATGGCGGTGCCGAGCACGTATCCGAGTGCATCGAGCACCTGAAGACCACAGAGCCAGAGTTGATTGTTGAAGCTCTCGTCGGAGACTTTGCGGGAAACCGATCCGCGATCGACGCCGTCGTCGAGTCCGGTATGGACGTCTTCGCCCACAACATCGAGACCGTGAGCCGACTAGAGCGATCGGTACGCGACGCCCGGTGCGGGTACGAGCAGACGCTTGATGTACTCCGGCACGCCAAAGCCCACCAACTAGCGCCCTACACGAAGTCTTCGATCATGTTGGGCCTGGGAGAGAGTCACGAAGAGGTGCTGCAAACGATGCAGGACCTGCGTGCCGCGGATGTGGACTTCTTGACCTTGGGTCAGTACCTCCAACCCTCACATCGGCACCTCGACGTTCAGGAGTGGGTGCACCCGGAGCGCTTCGATGCACTCCGCGAGGCGGGGGAAGAGATGGGTTTCCGCTACGTCGCAGCCGGGCCGTTGGTGCGCAGCTCCTACCGAGCTGGCGAGTTTTTCATCGAATCGCTCGTGCGCAAGCGTCGAGCTGAAGTCGCTCCTTCGAGCGAAGAGGCAGCATGGGGCGCCAACTGCTGATCCTGTTGGGTGGTGATCCCAATCAAACCGAGTCCAGCAAATTGCTGCTGGACGACGGCGATCTGCGGACTCTTTACGAGAGCCTGGTCCTGACCCGGGTTGTCGACCAAGCATGTACAGACCTTCAGCAATCAGGCGAGCTGGGTTTCTACATCTCGGCGATGCCCGCCGCGGCCTCATCGGCCGGTGCTGCGATCGCCCTCGAGGATGGCGACTGGCTCTTCCCCTCGTATCGCGATCTAGGTGCGTACCTTGCCCGAGGTGGTCAACTGGAGGACCTGCTCGCACAGGTATGGGGAGTGGAGGGAGATCTGGTGCGTGGTCGCCAGTTGCCAGGACAGGGCGGCTTGCCCGACGGACGGTTTGTGCCGCCCTCGGGGACAGTCGGCGCCAGCATTTCACAGGCGGCTGGCGTGGCCCACGGCATGCAGCTCCGACAGGCGCCGAACGTGGCCATGGCGATTTTCGGTCGCGGAGCGATGGATCAGGGCAGTTTTCTTACCGGACTTGCGACCTCGGTGCGTCATCAGGCGCCCGCGATTTTCCTCTGCCGCACGCGCGGCACCGAACGGCCGACGGCGCTGCAACGCGCTGCTGGTCTGGGCCTCGAGACCGCATTGGTAGATGGTTCGGATTGCCTTGCCGTGGCGCAGACGGTAGCTACGGCGCGGCGCAGAGCCCTGGCGGGCGAGGGCCCCGTATTCATCGAAGCTGTTCTTGAGCCGGAGAGCGCCGAGCGTGATCCTGCACGACGCTTCAGAGGCTTTGTCGAACATCGCGGTCTCTGGGATGCGCAGCGAGAAGAGGACTTCAATCGCCGCAGCGAGTCCCGTGTGCTCGACGCCATCGAGACCGTCCGTGGCCGGCCGCCACTCTCAAGCGCCACCATGCTGGAGGACGTTTGGGCACAGTCGCCTTGGATGCTTCAAGAGCAGTCCACCAGACTGCGCGGGGGCGCGGATGACTGAACTCACGATGGCCGAGGCCTTGAATCGGACGCTTCGCGAGGAGATGGCTGCTGACGACCGCGTTCTTCTTCTTGGCGAGGAGATCGCCGATCTGGGCGGGATCTTCGGCGTCACCGCGGGGCTCGCCGAGGAGTTTGGAACCGATCGTGTCGTTGATCTCGCCATCTCCGAAGGCGGCGCAATCGGCACGGCAGCGGGTCTGGCGATGTACGGCATGCGTCCTGTGGTGGAGATCCAGTTCGCCGACTTCATCTGGGCGGGCGCCGAGCAGTTGTTCAACGAGGTCGCCCGCATGCGCTATCGCAGTGGCGGCATGTACAGCTGCCCGATGGTCGTGCGGGTGCCGTATGGAGTGGGTGGCGGACTGACCCAATCACAAAGCCCTGAGGCCCACTTCGCCCACGTCCCGGGACTCATCGTCGCGGCTCCGGCAGACGCCACGGACGCGGCTGGACTGATGCGCGCCGCGATTCGCAGCGACGATCCCGTGATTTTCCTCGAGCCGAAGCGATCATATCGGCAGCCGGCTCCCGTCGAGGATGACGCGGTCGTGTCGCTCGGTATTGCCAGGCTGAGACGCGAAGGGGCGGATCTTACCCTCGTGACCTACGGCAGCACCGTGCCGCAAGCGATGGCCGCCGCAGAGTTGTCTGCGGAGAAGGGCATCCAGGTGGACGTCCTCGATCTGCGTACTCTTGCGCCCTTCGATATCGGCGCGCTACTCGGTTCGATTGCGAAGACTGGCCGCGCTGTTGTGGTGTCGGAGGCGCCACGCTGCGGCGGGTTTGCTTCCGAGATCGGCGCCACTCTAGCCGAGAAGGCCATCATGCATCTAGAGGCGCCAGTAGAGCGCGTGACGGGGTACGACGCTCCTGTTGCGCCGGCCCATGAAAATGACTACCTGCCCGATGCCGCTGCGATCGCTACCGCGATCGAGCGCGTCGCCAACTTCTGAGGTCGACGCCTGTGGAGTTCAAGCTACCCGAGATCGGTGAAGGAACCGCTGAGGGCGAGATTATCAAGTGGCTCGTCGCCGTCGGTGACGAGGTGGTCGAAGACACGCCGCTTGTCGAAGTGATGACGGACAAGGCGACCGTTGAGATCCCGTCCCCCGGGCCTGGCGTCGTCGCCGAGTTGCTAGCGGCCGAGGGCGACGTAGTTGATGTCGGCGCGGTCATCATGGTGTTCGGCGAAGGCGAATCAACCGCTCCGGCGCCCGAAGTTGAGATGCCCAACCGACCGGCTTCACCGCCTGCGGACCAGAAGACCGTGGATGCGGCACGCGCAGTGGCGCGCGCCGAGTTGGAGGAGTCGGACCGGCCGGTCTGGGAGGCGCCGTCAGCTGGCCCGGGCCGCGTGCGCGCCACACCGGCAACGCGTCGATTGGCAAGAGAGAAGGGAATCGACCTCGCCGAGGTCGAGGGCAGTGGCCGCGGCGGCATGGTGATGAAAGAGGACCTGGACGGTCGCGTGGCAACACCCGCAGCAACTTCGGTCGACACGCCGACGCCCGCCGCAGCCGAGCCAGTAGCACCGTCGGCTCCGGTGGCGAAGTCAGTGCCTGCAGGTGCCGCTGCACCGCCGGGCGAGCTCGAAGAACGCGTGCCGTTCCGCGGATTGCGCAGGCGTATCGCAGCGCGGCTCGCCGAAGCCAAGCGCGTGATTCCGCACTTCACCTACGTCGAAGAATGCGACGTTACCGAGATCGTCGAACTGCGCGCCCGCGCCAAGGCGATGGGCGCTCAGGCAGGCATCAAGGTCACGTACCTGCCGTTCTTCATCAAGGCGCTCGTCGAGGCCGCGAAACGGCACCCGATTCTGAATTCCTCGCTCGACGAAGAAGCTGGCGAGTTGATCTACAAGAATTACTACAACGTCGGGATCGCTACGGACACGGAGCGAGGTCTGGTGGTTCCTGTGGTGAAGAACGCGGATCGGTTGAGCATTTTCGACTTGGCGCGCGAGATCGATCGTCTGGCAACCGACGCGCGCGATGGACGCAGTTCAATGGACGACCTGACGGGTGGCACCATCACAATCACCAGCACCGGGAACATCGGCGGCGTTCTCGCCACGCCGATCATCAACCACCCGGAAGTGGCGATTCTCGGTGTCACAGCGATCCGGCCGCGGCCAGTGGTGCGCGACGACGAGATCGTGATCCGGCAGATGGTGAATATGGCTATTTCGCTCGACCATCGCATCGTGGACGGTGCCCCAGGCGCTCTGTTCATGCGCGACATGGTGGCGCTGCTCGAGGACCCAAAGCTGCAGGTGCTCGGCCAGCCCTAAGCGGCGCGGCGCACGTCATCGCGTCGCCTACCAGGAAGGAGTTTCGCGTGAGTTCGGAGCACAGTTTCGACGTCGTTATCATTGGCGCCGGTCCCGGCGGCTACATCGCCGCCATTCGGGCGGCGCAGTTGGGCAAGAAGGCCGCCGTGGTCGAGCGCGAGTTCGTGGGCGGGACGTGTCTGAACGTGGGCTGTATCCCTTCCAAGGCGCTCCTCGACGCGACCCACCTCCTGGCCGAGATTCGACACGCCTCTGCGTTCGGCATCAAGGTCGAAGGCGCGGAAGTTGACTTCGTGGCGATGCAGAAGCACAAAGCCAAGACGGTGAAGATGCTCACCGGCGGCGTGCGCAGTCTTCTCAAGAAACACAAGGTCAAAGTGTTCGAAGGCGAGGGCCGGTTCGCGGGCCCCGGACAGGTGGATGTCACTTTGGCTGGTGGTGACGCGGTGAGTCTCACCGCCGCCAACGTGATCGTTGCGGCGGGCTCCACGGAGGCTCAACTCCCGCCGGTGCCGTTCGATGGGGACCGGATTGTCTCGTCACGCGGGGCGCTGGACTTTGAGACGGTGCCCGATCGAATGGTCGTGGTCGGTGGCGGCTATATCGGCCTCGAGCTCGGCTCGGTCTACAACCGGCTCGGCAGCGATGTGGTGGTTGTCGAGATGATGGATCGGATCCTGCCGGAAATGGATGCGGAACTGGCCGACACGGCGCAGAAGCTCTTCTCGGCGCAAGGAATCGATATCCGGACCGGCGCGCGAGTTACCGGCGCGAACGCCACCGACGATGGAGTCACGGTTAGTTTCGACGTGGGCGGCGAGGCCCAAGAGATCGAAGCCGACAAAGTTCTCGTATCGATCGGACGCAAACCGGCAACGGCCGATCTGAATCTGGGCTCCATCGGTCTGGACACCGACGACCGCGGCTTCATCACGGTCGATCACGGCATGCGCACCGGCGTTCCTGGCGTCTACGCGATCGGCGATGTGGTGAGCACCCCGATGCTTGCTCACGTTGCCATGGACGAAGGCGTGGTGGCGGCCGAGTGCATCGCAGGTGAATCCGCGGCGATGGAGTACGACGCCATACCGGCCGTGGTCTTCACGCACCCAGAGCTTGCGTCGGTTGGTATCCGCGAAAGTGACGCTGAACTCGCCGGGCGTGAAGTCAAAGTCGGTAGGTTCCCGTTCCGCGGCAACGGCCGTGCTCGTGCTCGCAACGACGTCGAAGGGTGGGTGAAGATCATCGCCGACGCGGAGACGGACGAGATCCTCGGAGCTCATTGCATCGGACCCGAGGCCGGCCATTTGATCCACGAGGTCGTTGTGGCGATGGGCTACAAGGGCTACGCGGAAGACCTGGCACTCGCGGTGCACGCGCATCCGACGCTTTCGGAGGCGTTCAAGGAGGCGGCGCTGGCGGTCGAAGGCCGCCCGCTCCATATCTGACGCCTTGGCCGACACCGACTCCGGCCTCTTCGACGGCACTCTACGGGGCACGGTCGCCCGGATCGTTTTCGAGAATCGTGAGAGCGGCTGGGCCGTGATCCATTTCGAGACCGAGGGCGGTACCGCCGTCGGCACCGTCGTTGGCCCGCTTGCGCCCGTCTTCGTAGGCGAGTTTCTCGAGATCGAGGGGGAGTGGCAGAACGATTCCCGGTGGGGCAGGCAGTTCAGAGCTCGCGCCTCGGTGCCTGCTGACCCGGCTTCCGAGGAGGGCACGCAGCGGTACCTCGCCTCGGGAGTTGTGCCCGGAATCGGTCCCGAGCTTGCGCGCCGCCTGGTGGCGCGGTTCGGAGCCGAGACGCTTACGGTGCTCGACGAAGAACCGCAACGCCTGCTGCAGGTGCGTGGGATCGGTGCCAAGCGTCTCGAGCTGATCCGCGAAGGCTGGCAGGCCAAGTCGGCAGAACGTCAGGGGCGTATCTTTCTGCAGGGGCACGGTCTCGGCGCGGCTCTGGCCCAGCGTGTGCTCCGGGCCTGGGGTGACGAAGCTGTCGCTCGAGTCCGACGTGATCCGTACGGATTGATCGACGAGATCCCTGGCATCGGGTTTCGCACAGCCGACGATCTTGCCCTTCGGGTAGGGCTCGCCGAAGATGCTGGCGAACGACTCGGCGCGGGAGTCATCCATGCGTTGCGAACCGCCGCCGGCTCGGGGCACTGCTACCTGCCGCAGGACGAGTTGATCAACTCGGCGGCCAAACTGCTGAAGCTCGAGGACGGCGACTCGCTCGACGATGTGGTGTCGAGTCTGGCGGTGCGCGGCTACGTTGTGGTCGAGCCCTCCGGTGACAGCACATCGCGTGTCTGGGATCGCCGGATGCACGCGGCCGAGTGCCGCGTGGCGGCACGGCTTGCCGAGATGATTGCGGATACGCCGGAACATGATGGGGACCGCGTTCAACAGGCGCTGGAGATCGTCGAGCAGCGGCTGCATATCCAGCTAGATGAGCATCAGCGCCGTGCCGTCGAGAATGCCCTGCTCCATTCGGTACTCGTGGTCACCGGTGGGCCGGGTACAGGCAAAACTACCCTTATCCGGGCGGTCGTGGGTTGCGCCGATCGTCTAGACCTCTCGGTCGCGCTGGCCGCCCCTACCGGCCGCGCGGCAAAACGAATGGAGCAAGCCACGGATCAAGAGGCGCGAACACTGCATCGCTGGCTCGAATACAGGTTCGACACCGGCTTCGGCCGCGACGAGGACAACCCGTTGGACGCGGATCTCATCATCGTTGATGAGGTTTCGATGGTCGACCTGTCGTTGATGGATGCCCTGGTCGGAGCCTTGAAGCCAGGCGCGAGACTGCTGCTGGTTGGAGATGCAGATCAGCTCCCACCCGTCGGGCCCGGCGCGGTGCTCCGTGACCTGCTTGACGCCGAGGTCGTGCCTTCGGCGCGTCTACAGGTGATTTTTCGGCAAGCGCAGGCGAGCGACATCGTGAGTAACGCGCATCGCATCAACGCCGGCGAGTTGCCGGAATCTGGTCTGGTTGACCGCGACCAGGCGGACGCGCCCGCAACTGACTTCTACCTCATCCATCCGGACGACTCAGAGCACGCCGCCGATCTGGTGAAGCGGGTGGTGACCCGTAGACTGCCGGAACGCTTCGGGCTGGAAGCGCGTCGCGACATCCAGGTGCTTGCGCCGATGCATCGAGGCACCGCTGGTGTTTCGTCGCTGAATGCGATGCTTCAGGACGCGCTCAACCCCGGCATGAGTACGGCGCGACCAGAGAGTCCTGTCTTGAGGGTGGGCGATCGAGTCATGCAGCTGCGCAACGACTACGACCGTGAGGTTTTCAACGGGGACATCGGTCATGTGTTCGCGCTGGAAGAAGGGTCCGTGAGTGTCGACTTCGACGGTCGCCTGGTGGGCTACGGACGGGAAGAGGCGGGAGAACTGACGCTCGCCTATGCAAGCACCGTTCACAAGAGTCAGGGGAGTGAGTATCCAGGGGTCGTCGTGGTGCTGATGCCCGAACATCACGTGATGTTGCAGCGCAATCTCCTGTATACGGCGCTCACTCGGGCGGCTCAGGTGGCGGTCCTGGTTGCCGAGCCTCGTGCACTGCGTCGGGCGGTGCGGAACGCCTCTCCCGCAGCGCGAAATACAGCACTCCATGAGCGTCTGCAGGAGGAACTCCGCCAATGAGTCGGGACGGGACGCCCGAGCTGTTTGTTCACACCGAGGTTGTGGCGCCGTTTGAAGAGAACGCGCGCGTCATCGGGGATCGCGAGACCGGAGAAGGGGTCCTGGTTGATCCCGGCGGACAGGTCGACGCCCTCCTCCACGCTGCCGGCAATGCGGGAATCGACGTACAGGCGATCTGGCTCACCCACGCCCATCTCGATCACGTGACCGGGGTCAACGCGGCGGTGGAGTTGCTTGGTGACGTGCCGATTCTTCTCCATCCGGACGACGCGCAACTCTACGAAGCCGTTGTGCAACAGGGGATGATGTTTGGTTTTCCCGTGGATGCACCGGCACCGGTAACCGACTGGCTATCGACGGGTCAGGACCTGGCGCTCGGCAGACGCAGCGCGCGCGTCCTGCACCTGCCCGGACATGCACCCGGACACGTCGGATTCTGGTTCTCGGGCCAGCGAACACTACTGTCCGGCGACGTTCTGTTTTCCGGCTCGATCGGGCGAACCGATCTGCCAGGCGGAGACTACGCGACGCTCATGCAGTCGATCACCGCACAGGTGCTCCCTCTGGGTGACGACGTGCGCGTCTTGAGCGGACACGGACCGGATACGACGGTAGGGCGCGAGCGTGTCTCGAATCCGTTCCTGCAGGGACGCTAGGTCCTAGGCTCCCATCAGGCGGTTCGTCAGCCAGCGCTCCGCATCGAGCGCCGCGCGACAGCCATACCCGGAGGCCGTGATCGCCTGGCGGTAGTGGTGGTCGTGAATGTCGCCTGCCACGAAAAGCCCCTCGATCGACGTAAACGGTAGCGGTCGGTCGCCATCAGTCACGTACCCGAGGTCGTCAACGGCGACGTCGAGCCCCTTGAGAATCGCCGTGTTCGGGTCGTGGCCAATGGCGATGAAGCAGCCATCCACCGCGAGATCGGATTCCTCTCCGGTGTTCACGTCGGCCACACGAACCGAGGTCAGTCCGGTGTCGGAGCTGCCAACGAATTCCTTCGTCACCGTGTTCCACATGACCTCGATCTTGTCGCTCGCCATCACGCGTTCCGCCATCACCGGACTTGCGCGGAACTCATCACGGCGGTGGATCAACGTGACCTTGCTGGCGAACTTGGTCAGGAAGAGGGCCTCTTCCATAGCCGAGTCGCCCCCACCGATCACCGCGATCGGGCGCTCGCGAAAAAAGGCAGCGTCGCATGTAGCGCAGGTTGAGACACCGTAGCCGCGGAGTTCCATCTCGCCTGGCACACCGAGTGGCTTAGGAGACGCGCCGGTCGCCACGATCAGCGCGTCGCAGGTGTACTCGACGCCTCCTTCGAGTGCGACGCCAAAGGGACGCTCAGCCACTTGAAGAGACTCGGCGTGACCCAGAAGAATCTCCGCGCCGAAACGCTCAGCCTGAGCCTTCATGTTGTCGATGAGGTCCGGCCCCTGGATGCCCTCGGGAAAACCCGGGAAGTTTTCGACGTCGGTGGTCGTGTACAGCTGACCGCCGAACTCGCGACCGGAAACCACCAGAGGAGCGAGATTGGCCCGAGCCGTGTAGATCGCGGCCGTCAGTCCGGCACAGCCGGAACCCAAGATGATCACGGGACGGTGGTTGTCACTCATGGAACTCTCCTTGTCGGCGCGACGACGCCCGCGGCGTCAACAGTTTCTCTCGCGGGCACTGCCCGGATCGATCCTACTCCCTCCGACGGCCGTGGATGTGCTCGCGCTTCACGCCATCGTGTGGGGCGGGTAATGTAGGCCAGCCGGCGCGACACCTCGTCGATGCCGGGTTTGCCAGGAGCAGGAAGTGACCACGGACACCCGCCGCCGAGCAGCCCTCAGGACAGGTGGTGGGGTGCGTGTCGGAGCGTCGACCAATTGCCGCGACGCGGTGGTCCGCTAGGATGCGGCTAGCGATCGTTGGCGACGCAGCTCTCGGCTGGAGACTGGCCGGCCTTGAGACCAAGCGGGGCAACGACGTTGTTGTGCTCGCAGCTGCGTTGTCGGGCGATGCCTCGCCGGGTATTGCGCACCAGCCATACCATGACAGAGCCGAACTCGATGCCCTGCTGGAGGCGCACTCGCCCGATGTGACGGTCGTGTTCGCGCCACGGCGTGGTGCGGCTCCGACGATCGCGGCGGACGACCTGATTGCCGCGGTTGCCGCTCAAGGGGCAAGAGTCGTTGTCTGGGGTTGCGCCACGGTTTATGGCTGGGCAGCTGACAACAACGGTCATGCGCTCGGCGAAGAGGCCCAACTCACGGGACGATCGGATCTCGGGGCTGCCGTGGATACGGACACCGCCGCGAGGCGTCTGGCTGAAGAACGACCGGAAGACGTGCACCTGTTTCGAGCCGGTGCCACGCTCGCTGGCTCGCCCTCGGCCCAGTTGGCCGCGCTGGGCAGGCTTCGACTCGTTCCGACCCCTGCCGATCGTCGCTTCGTGCAGCTGTTGGATCTGCGAGATGCGATCGAGATCCTGCAGCAGGCAATCCGGGGGGAGAATCCTGGCGTCTATAACGTCGCCGCTGACGGGATCATGCGGGTAGAGGACGTGTGTCGGGCCATGGGTCGAACGGCAACTCGCATGCCGCGTGGTCTGTACAAGGTTGCCTCGATTCTCTGTCGTGTGGGCGGTCGTGTTGAGTCGATTTCAGGCCTCGTGGCGTTTACGGGCGGAACACCGATCCTCGACAACGCCAGACTCAAGACCCATTTTGGATTCCGTCCGCGCTACTCGACGCGCGACGCGCTTGCGGCGGCGCGCGATGGCGGCCGGGGTGCAGCAGACGCATGACCTGCGCCGATCCCGCCGAGCGTTTTCGGGCTCCCGAACATGAGCGTGCCCAGCGCGTGATGGAGGAGCATCGAGCGCGAGAGCTCGAGATCAAGACCGCGATCTTCCGGCGAGCTGTGGCGGCAGCGCTGGGACTCTTCGTTCTGAAGGCCGCGGCGGCGTTTGCAACCAACAGTCTGGCGATCCTCGCCTCGGGACTCGACTCGCTCCTCGATGCCGTGATCTCCGGGCTCAACTGGTACTCCGCGGTGAAGGCCGAAAAGCCGCCTGACCGCGAACACCCGTTCGGTCACGGCAAGATCGAAAGTCTGGTGGGAGGACTGCAGGCGGTTCTTCTCGCCGGTGTGGCCCTCACCATTGCCTATCACGCGATCGGCCGGGTAGCCGAGCCGCAGGCGGTGGAGGCCACTGGTCTCGGCATCGCTACGATGCTGGTGTCCGCAGCCGTGGCCCTCGGGCTCTCACGTTCCATCCGCCGGCGAGCGGTTGACTCGGAGTCACCCATCCTGGCAACCGAGCAACTGCACTACTCGATGGATTTCACCACGCACACAGGAGTCATCCTCGCGCTCGTGGTGCAGTACTTCACGGGGATCATCTACTTCGATCCCTTCGTCTCGATGCTGATCGCGATCTTCGTTTTGTGGCAGGTGCGCACGGTGGTGAGTGAGTCGCTTCACGACCTCGTGGATCGCGAGTTGCCCGACGATGTGCAATCACAGATCGTCGAGGTTCTCGATGCTCATGCGGGTCAGGTGCTTGCCTACCACGGTCTCCGGACGCGCCGGGCCGGTAGCCAGAAGATCGTCAGCTTGCACGTGGTTCTGTGCAAGAAGATCTCGTTCGAGACCTCGCACCATATTGTCGATCACATCGAGCAGGAACTCACGGACTCAGTCCGTCGCGCAGACGTCACGATTCATGCGGATCCGTGTGGTGAGTACTGTCCTGGCGAGCAGCGCTGTCCGTGGGCGCGGGTACTGAAGTAGCCGGATCAGGGCCAGGCAGCTCGACCTCTGGCGGCAGATCGGAGTCGCTGGAGCCGCCTCCAGTGTCCTTGGACTTGGAGGGCTCAAAGGCAAGCGCCCGAGGTGTGAGTCGCACGTAGAGCGCCATCATCCCGAGGAACACGATCGCCGAGACCAGGCCGAGAATGCCAGCCTGTAGCAGGGTTGGCGGCTCCGCCGACGTGTCGCCGGGGGAAAGCCCGAAGGCGAGAAGGTTGTTGGCTGCGTGAGCCACCATCGCTGGGAATATCGACCCCGACCGCCAGACAAGAACGCCAAAGTAGATTCCGAGAATGGTGCGCGGAATCAAGCCAATGAAGTCCAAGTGGAACACCGCGAAGAGCACTGCGGAGACGTTGATCGCAAACCACCAGCGCCCGCCCCGCGCGAGAAGCTGCATCAGGAGGCCGCGGAACAGGATCTCCTCACAGACTGCCGCCAAGACGACGCCGCCGAACATCAGAAGGAGGACGTCGTATGTCGTGTTGCCGCTCAGCAATGGGGCTAGCGCGTCCTCTAGGAGCTGACGCCACTCCTCGCCGCCAGGTGTGAAGTCCAGGACGATTTCCTGCAGCGCGCCGCCGAACAGCTGCAACGGTATGGCAGCGGCCCCCGCGATCACGTAGTGGCCCCAGTGCGCGGAACGGAACAGGAAGGCGTCCGACATCCGCAGTCCGAGCAGGATCGTGAAGAGGACGGGGGCGAGGAGAATCGCGCCGAGCTCGTCGGCGATGATCAGAAGCTTGAAGTCGAGCCCGGCAATGGCGCCGCCCATCGCGACGAACAGGTGCAGCGCCAGCGCGAAGAGGAAGAGCGCCAGCGCGGTCCAGCGGGCAGAGAGAGGCGGTGGCCAGGGCACGGTCGCGTTCCAGGCAAAGGGTGCAGAAAGGCGGCCGAAGACTCCGCCGGCGGCCGCGGCATCTTAGCATGGGGTAACTGCCACTCCACAGGAGATTCCATTGGACGCGATACGTCGGAACCCGACCCCATTTGACGACTTGCTAGGCATCGAGCCGCGCCGCGCGGCGGACGGAGAGTCCGAGATATTTCTCGAGCTGACCGCCGCCCATTGCAACCGCCGCGGCGTTGCGCACGGCGGCGTGGTTTCCGCGTTGCTGGACGTCAGCCTTGGATCGGCAGTGGTCTCGACCACGTCCGAGGAGGAGTGGTGCGGCACACTCGAGCTATCGGTGCAGTTTCGTGATCCCGCGCGTCATGGCCCGCTGACGGGAAGAGGCCGAGTGGAGCGGAGGGGGCGCCGGGTAGCCTTCGCCTCGGGTGAGGTCGTTGACGCGCGTGGACGCGTCGTCGCGGCAGCGCACGGGGTGTGGACGATCTGGCCCAGCCACCCGGACAAGCGTTAGCCCGCCGATTAGTCGTAGAGGAGATACTGCGCGCGCGTCTGCATGAACTCGTCGAGAGAGCTCTGCCAACTCGAGACGATCTCCGACGCGCTCAGGCCCGCGTCGAGCTGAGCTTCGATCGACTCGTCGCCCCACAGTCCTACGATCCGCGACCGCTCCCAGGCATCGCCGTAATCCGACGCGAGAACGGCGGCGATGGTAGCGAGCGTGCGCCCGCTGTCGAACGTGATCCGGTTTGTGACCGTGAGAAATACTCCACTGGAGACTTCGTCGGCGTGAACGCTGGCGTCTGGCGTGAGCGATTTGTGTGTGGCGCGAAGGCCGGGTAGCGCGGCCGCGTTCAATGCTGCGGCCACGCGAGCGCCGTCCATCCACGGTGCACCGAACCACTCGAACGGCTCATCGGTGCCGCGCCCAACCGAGATGTCGGTCCATTCCAGCGGACCGAGCGCTGGGTAAAGAAGTGCCTGAGTCGGATTGCGAATGTTGGGAGACGGGTTGGTCCATTCGAGCCCGGTCTCGTCGAACCATGTATCTCGACTCCAGCCGGCGACGGGGATCACAGTGAGGTCCGCGCCTATCGCGCGCTCGACATTGAAGTAGAGGGCGAGCTCGCCAATGGTCATGCCATGGCGGACCGGAATCGGCGCGTAGCCGACGAAGGAGATCTGGGACTCGTCGAGCACCGGACCACCCACGTGCACGCCGCCAATCGGATTCGGGCGATCGAGCACCACAATCGGCACCCCGGCAGCGGCGGCTTCTTCCATGCAGTAGGCCAGGGTCGTTGCGTAGGTGTAGATCCGTGTCCCGATGTCCTGGATGTCGAAGACGAGGGCATCAAGGCCGTCGAGCATTTCGGTGGTCGGCCTGCGAGTTTCGCCATAGAGGCTGTGCACTGGCAGCCCCGTTGTTGCGTGCCGATCACCATCGATATCGCCTTCGCGATTGACAAAGAACGAGTGCTCGGGACTGAACAGCGCTGCGAGTTCGATGCGTGGGTCGCTGGCCAACACGTCGACTGTGCTGCGGCCGTCCGCAGTGCGGCCCGTGATATTGGTGACGAGCCCTACGCGGCGACCCTCGAGCGGGGCAAATTCCCGATCCAGCCACACGTCGATTCCCGGTTGCACAGCTGTGTCCTGGACAGACGAAAAAGCCGCCATCGCAACGAGGCCAACGATCAGCAGCGAGCCAATGCTCAGGCGACGTGGCGCGTCGACGTTGTTCGTGGAGTGGTCGAACCTTAAACTCATGGCACCGTTGACCGCTTTCCGGCAGGAATGGATGACTAGGCCTAACTCCGCGCATCTTAGCCCACCCGTGCGCCTGCTCGTCACGGCCGCTGTACTCATCATCGCGGGAGCCGCACTCGCCGGCGGATCGAATGTTCCCGCCGTTCCCAGCGCCCCCGCGCCGCAAGCGGCAGCGGAGTGGCAGCTGGATCCCCGCGAGCCGCTCACGCCGGAACAGGACGCGTGGGTCGAGACCATGCTCACCGCCATGACGCTTGAGCAGCGCGTCGGCCAGATACTGATGGTGCGGGCGTTCGGCGAGTTCTACGCGGAAGACGACGCGGTGCGCACCGATCTGGAAGGGCTCGTGCGTGAGCTCGCTCTCGGTGGTGTCATTCTGTTTCGGTCGGAGGTCTACGAGGGCGCAGCACTGCTAGACGACCTCCAGCAGATTGCCGCGGGCGCCGGGCACTTGCCGCTCATCATGGCGGCCGATTTTGAATGGGGCGCAGACTTCCGCATCAACGGCGCCGTGCCGTTCCCGACAGCTATGGCAGTCGGAGCGACTTACGACACAGAGGCCGCCGAATGGATGGGGCGGAGCGCCGGGCGCGACGCTCGCGCGCTTGGCCTGCACTGGATCTTCGCGCCGGTGGCCGACGTGAATGTCGATCCCACGAATCCGGTGATCAACGTGCGCGCGTTCGGCGAGGACGCCGGGCACGTGTCTGAGATGGCAGCCGCGTTCGTGCGCGGAGCGCAGGCTGCGGGCGTCCTGGCCACTGCCAAGCACTTCCCCGGGCATGGGGACACTGGTGTGGATTCTCACATCGCGCTCCCCGTTCTCACGCACGACGCGGCGCGACTCCATGCGGTCGAACTGGCACCGTTCCGCGCCACGATCGACGCGGGTGTTGCGAGCGTTATGACGGCCCATATGGCAGTTCCCGCACTCACGGGCGACCCAGACCTCCCGGCGACCCTGTCGCACGAAGTGCTCACAGGGCTCCTTCGGGACGACATGAATTTCGACGGGCTCGTTGTGACGGACGCGATGGAGATGGGCGGCATCAGTCGACGATGGTGGAGCGGAGCTGCCGCGGTCGAGGCCGTGAAGGCGGGTTCGGACATGGTGTTGCTACCGCCGAACCCACGGGCAGTGCATGCGGCACTCGTACGTGCCGTCGAACGCGGCGACCTGCCTCCGGCACGATTGGACGACGCTGTGCGCGAGGTCCTGCGCGCGAAGGCACGACTGCGGCTGACGGACATGCCGGCGCAAGGTGTTCTCCAATCCTTGCCCGCCAACTTTGGTGGGAGCGATGAAATCGCGGCCTCGCAGCACGTGGCTGACGCCGCAGTGACTCTCCTGCGTGATGACGATGAGATTCTTCCGCTTGACGCTCGCGAATGGCAGAAGGTCGTCGTTGTGGGAATTTCCGACAACAACCAGGCAGCCCCAACCGGAGACTTCGTCGCGGCGTTGCGCGACGATCTGGCCTCGGTCGAGTCGTACTCGATCGACGGTCGTACCAGCGGCGATGAAGCAGCGGACATCGTCGCGGCGGCCGCCAAGGCGCGTACGGTCGTGCTGGCAGTTCGGGTCCGGGTACGCACGAGCACGGGGAGAATCGCGCTTCCAACGCGTCAGGCACGCTACGCCGAGATGCTGGCTCGTCTGGAGGTGCCAACCGTGGTTGTCGCGCTGGGGAGTCCCTACTCGGTAGCGGCGTTCACGGACTCGTCGACCGTCCTCGCCACCTACGGCTGGAGCCGCCCTCTACAGCGCGCGGCCGCTCGTGCGATCACCGGCGAGATCGCCGTTCGCGGCCGCCTGCCCGTATCAGTTCCGGGAGTGCACGGTCGCGGTGACGGGCTGGCGCGTGCTCCGCTCGCGGGCGGACTCGCGACACGGCGCGGAGCGGCAGGCGACGAACTGCAGAGTCAGCCCGACCTTTCGGCCGCACGCGCCGCATTGGAGAGCTCGGCGGCGGGCGGAGCCTTCCCAGGCGCCGTGTATATGGTCGGGCACGAAAACGTCATCATCGGGCGAGGTGCAGTGGGGCGGATGAGCGTAGCGCCTGACGCCCCGCCGATGCCCGAGAATGCGCTCTTCGACCTCGCGTCACTCACCAAGGTTGTGGGTACAACCCCGGTTGCCATGCTGGCTGTTCAGCGTGGCCACCTTCGGTTGGACTACCGAGTCACGGATCTTGTTCCCGAGTTCAGTGGGCCTGGCCGCGACGGGATCACGGTGCGCCACTTACTGACGCATTCGTCAGGTTTGCCGGCCTACGTCGAGTTCTATCGCGAGTTCGACCCGACGGCGCTGACATCGGCCGCGCGGGAGCGGATTCTCAGTCGTATCTACTCAACGGATCTCGAAGCGCAGCCCGGCGCCCGGTACGCGTACTCGGATCTCGGGATCATTTTGCTCGGCGAGGTGCTGACGCGCGCGCTCGGCGAACCGTATTGGGAATTTGCATCGCGCGAGATTTTCGATCCGCTCGGCATGCGCGACACGCAGTGGCTACCGGGAGCCGATGAATTCAGCCGGATTCCGCCAACCGAGGACGATCCCTGGCGGGGCCGTGTTGTGCATGGTGAGGTGCACGACGAGAACGCCCACGCGATGGGTGGACTGTCCACGCACGCTGGACTCTTCTCCACTGCCGCGGATCTGTCGATCTACGCTCAGATGCTGCTCAATATGGGGGTCTACGACCATGAGCGAATTCTGTCGCGCGGAGTCATCTCTCAGTGGCGTCGGCGTCAGGAACTCCCGCAGGACAGCAGTCGCGGCCTCGGTTGGGACACTGCTTGGGGCTCGAATCGGTGGGGGATGTTCGACGCCGAGGCGTTTGGACACACTGGCTACACCGGGACTTCGCTCTGGGTTGATCCGAGCCGCGATCTCTTCGTGATTCTCTTGACCAATCGGGTAAACCCGACGCGCGAGAACACACAGATCATTCAGGCCCGAGTTGATTTCCACGCCGAGGTGGTCGCAGCGATCGACGAGCTCCGGTGAGTGCCGCTCTGCTGAACTGGATCGTCGTTGGTGGGTATTTCGCCCTGACGATTTGGCTGGGTGAACGCGTCGGCCGACGGGGCGCCGGAGTTGATGAGTATTTCCTTGCCGGCCGGGGTATGCCCTGGTGGGCGGCTGCGTTTTCTATCGTGGGCACCGAGACCTCGACGCTCACTTTCGTCGGCGTTCCCGCGATCGCCTACGCCGGCAACCTGACCTTCCTCCAGGTTGCGTTGGGGTACGTCGTAGGACGGTTCGTCGTCGCGGCTCTCCTGGTGCCGCGATACTTCGACGGACGCGTCCGAACCGCCTACGAGATCATCGGAGCTCGATTCGGCGATGGCGCTCGTCGCGTGACTTCCGGCGTTTTCCTGGTTTCACGCTTGTTGGCGGACGGGGTGCGGCTCTTCGCGACTGCCCTCGTGCTGCAAACGATGCTGCCGCTCCCGCTCAGTGCGGCGGTTGTGGGAATCCTCGCGATCACTTTGCTGTACACGGTGCGGGGAGGTCTGCGAGCGGTGATCTGGAATGACGCTGTTCAGCTGGCCGTCTACGTTGGCGGTGCGATCCTCGCGCTGGCGGTTTTGACACAGCGCTTGCCGCAGGGACTCACCGCGACGCTGGCGGAGCTCGGCGCATCCGACAAGCTGCGCCTGCTGGATCTCGGCTGGGATTGGGGCAACCCCTATACCTTCTGGAGTGGCGTCATCGGCGGCGCGGTGTTGACGATGGCGACACACGGTACCGATCAGATGTTCGTGCAGAGATTGCTCGCCTGCGCGGATCGTCAAGCAGCGCGGCGTGCGGTGATCGTGAGTGGTGTTCTCGTCTTTGCCCAGATGGCGCTCTTCCTGGTGATCGGCACATATCTGTTTGCCTTTTATGAGCTCAATCCGCCGGCCCTGGCCTTCGCCTCGAACGATCAGATCTTTCCCAGGTTCATCGTCGACGAGTTGCCCATGGGATTGGCCGGCCTGGTCATCGCCGCTGTTTTCGCGGCCGCCATGTCCACACTGTCGTCCTCGATGAGTTCGGTTGCGTCGGCTGTGACGCTGGACTTCGGCAAGCCGGGACAGCAGGGCGAAACAGCGTCGCTGCGGCTTTCGTACATCGCCACCGCAGCGGCGGCTGTGAGCCTGGCGATCGTCGCGTGGCTTGCTCAAAGTTGGGGTTCCGTCCTGGAGGCTGGGCTGACGATCACGTCGGTGACCTTTGGTGGCGTCCTTGGAGTCTTCCTGCTGGTGGCGTTGGGAGTGCGCCTGCCCGGTGCCGCCATGACAACCGCCATGGTGGCCGGCCAGCTAACCGCTCTGGCATTGCAGCAGGCTGGCGGACTCGCCTGGACCTGGCTCACGCCCGCGGGTGCGGCCGTAACGGTGTTGCTCGGGGTGCTCATAGGTGGCGTAGCGAGGCGAAGTGGTTAGGCCGCGCGTGGCCGTCGTGGGGGTGGTCGTCCAGGACCGGGTTGAGATGCCGGACGGTACGGTTGCGACCGGCCTCGGAGGGCTGGCCTACTCGGTGGGAGCTCTGGCCAACCTGGGCCGGCACGATGTGGACGTTGTGCCAATCTGCCGAGTGGCTGACGACACACGCGAGTCCGTCGAACTCGAATGGACGCCGTACGACAACGTCGCGGCGGACGCCCTCGTGGCATGGCGCGGGCCCGGCAGCTGCGTCGAGCTTGTCTACCGGGACGGCGGACTCGTGGGGGGCGATCGTGACGAGTGCCTGCGTTGGCCCACCCCACCGCTCGATGCACCCGAGATCGAGGCGATCGCGGACTGTGACGCCGTCTTGGTGAACTGCATCACGGGCGCGGTACTAACGCCCGCGGCGTTGCGTGCGCTGGCCGCGCTGCCTATTCCCGTGCATCTCGACGTGCACAGCCTTGTACTTGGCATCGACGCCGAGGGACGACGCTTCCCGGCGCGCCCGGCCGACTGGCGGAGCTGGCTCGAGGCCGCCGACACGATCCAGTGCAACGAACAGGAGGCTGCCATCCTTGCCGGCGAACACGAGTGGAATAGGGCGGTCGCCGGTTTTGTGCGAGGTCTTGTGGACTCGCGCATCGGGCCCCGCGAGGTCCTGATTACTCGCGGCGCGCGCGGCGCCTCGCTGTATCGACCGGAGACGGCGCCAGCGCATATTGCGGCCCCCGAGGTTCAAGTGGTCGATCCGACCGGTGCTGGGGATACGTTGGGCGCAGCATTCGTGTGCGAGCGTCTCATGGGCTCGAGTACCGAGATGGCCGTGCGCCGAGCGGTAGTCGCCGCTTCGGCGGCATGTGGCCTGCGAGGCACGCGGGCCTTGCGTGGTCTGGCTAGCGCCTGAATTCGATCGTCAGATCTGCGCGCTGATAGGCGAGGCCGTCGCCCGGAATCGTCGTTTCGATAACGGCCCGGCCGGGCCCTGCGCTGACGATCACGGATCCTCGCGGCCCGGCGACGTTTCGTACCGGCCACGGCGTCGAGACTCCAAAGCGATACGTCTCACCGGGCAGTCCTTCGACCCTGACGTTGAGCGCCCCAGCGCTGAATCTCGATTCGACGACACGCATTGCCTGACTCGAGGCACCGGCGGCGGGGGTGGGGAGTACCTGGATCACCTCAGGGAACGGACTGTGACGGAAGGCGACTACTCCGCGCCCCTCTGTGAGCGTAGCGATGACTCGGACTTGCTTCTCGGTGGCGAGGTTCACGATCGACTCCCCAGCCGGAATCGCGACGCCCATCGTCGCATCGTGATCGAGGTTCACGAGGGCCGCGCGCGGCAGGCCGAGGGCCAGATCGAATTGAATCGGGGCGTTCCCCGCAACGCGCTCGATCACAAAAGAACTCGCTTCGTGGTCTCGGTTGACCGTGATGTTGAACGCGTCGTCGCCAACGCGGATGCGTTGCACGCTCAGGTCGCGCCAGCCGCCGGGCAGCTGCGGGTGCACCTGCAGCGTCTGGTTCATCGCGTCCGGTCGGATGCCCATCAGCCCTTCCACGATCGGCAGCACGCTGAGCGCGTGCGACCAGGCTTGATGTTGCGTGACACCAGCGGGCTGGAACACGTCGCCATGGATCACCTCAGGGATATTGCCGAGTGACCCGTGGCGAACCAGCCGGAGGTTGTCGTACGCGTGCAGGAATCCGATAAGGGGCTGGCGCGCGCGGTAGGCCGCGAGTGAAGTCCAGCCCGTGTAGAGGGGCCACACCGAGCCGTCGTGGTAGCCAACCGGGTTGTAGTCGGGATTCGATCGCGCCACCATCCGCGAGCCCCAGTCGGCGGTGATCTCGGCGCTGCCGAGCAGCGGGACCATGGCTCTCGCCTTCTCTTCGTCCGCCACTCCAAGGAGCGCCGGAACGGCGGGCAGGATCGTCTCATGTGGAAGGTAGCTTCCATCGACGAGTTTTCCATATCGGAAAGCGCGATCGAGAGGATCCCAGAACCCCTCGTTCAATGCGCTGCGCGCGATGGGAACGCGATCGTCGGCGCTCTGCGCGAGCTCCTCGTCGGTCATCCACTCAGCCATGCGACCCACGGCCTCGAGCGTCGCCACCCAAACTCCGGCCAGGTAGAGCGTGGTGTGGGCTCCGTAGAAACGTCCGCCCTCGATCCAGCCGTGGCCGACGTTCGTGTTCTCGATCAGCCCGTCGCCGTCCGTGTCGGTGCTGTCGAGGAAATCCATGGCCCGCCGCACCGTGGGCCAGAGTTCGCGCAGCAGTTCCCGGTTGCCCGTCGCCCGGACGTGATGCTCGAGCCCGAGCAGAAACAGGGGAGTGGAGTCAGCCGCATCGTAGTGAGGTACCCAGCCGGGACTCAGTTCGTGAAGGATCTTGCCGTCTACGTCCTGGTATCGCGCCAGGAATCGGAGCGTCTCTTCGGCCAGATCGGCGCCGCCGTACGCGTCCGCCGCCCGTGCAGACCAGATCCCGTCGCGACCGAAGTACCAGCCGTAACCGGGCCGTCGCAGGAAATCGTTATTCGCAGCCCATTCGTCGTCACTCGCGCGGCGAGCCGGCGCAAAGCCCGCAGCGAGTGCGGTTCCCATTCCGGGGGTCGTGACGCGGAACGCCTCGAGTCCAACCTTGGCCCAACGAAAAGCCTCGTTGAGGGTAGGATCCGGCGAGGCAATTGAAAGCGTATCGGCCAGGAAGGCGGCCCAGTAGTTTGCATTCTCCGTCCAGACGGCGGCTGGATCGCTGAGATCTGCTCGGTACTGCGCAGCTGGCTCCGTGTCGTCGCCTGCTCGAGCGGCGGCGACGAAAATCGTGGGGCCGGGAACGTTGGGATCCATGATCGCATCCACCCAGACCTGCCGGGTTGCCGGCGCCGCGCTCGGCGACTCGCCCTCTTGCTCAGACGCCAGCCCGGCCACGTCATCGCCCGGTCCGTCAGTCGGCCACGTGATGCCTCCGAAGTCCGCAGCGACCGCACCGGGGCCGAATCCCGCCCACGACTCGACCACACCTGCCTCGTCGCGCCAGATCACAGCTCCGGTTGCTGCGGAGAATCCCAACTCCAGGTCGCCGAGGTGCGATGCTTCGCGGGGCCACATGATCGCGTGATCGACCCGCCAGGCTGCGCGCAGCCGGAGCTGGCGTGGCGGATCAACAGTCGCGACGGCTATGAGGCCCGAGCGGTCGCGAGGAACAGCCAGGTGTAGGTCGACGCTGAAGTCCTCGAACGAGTAGCGGAAACTCCCGCCCTCTGGCCGCGCTGTGTAGCGGACGTTGTCCGCCCGATGCAGCCACCGCAAGCTGCCGTCATCTTCGACCAGCCCAAAACGGAGATCGCGCAGCAAGCGGAACGGATAGCCCCAAAGTTCGTCAACGTAGCCGGTGTCGCGGCCCACGACGAGCGTCCGTGGACTGTACTGGGTAAAGGGATCGCCGGCAGCGTCGTCGCGCTCGAGCACGAGTCCGGAGCGGGCCGCCAGGACGCTTTCTATCGTAGCCGGCTCCGGCATGACCTCGAACGCTTCTAAAGCCTGGTCTGGGTCGAAGTGTTTGGTGCTGTTGGTGCGCGGCTGCCAATAGCTCGTGGCTCCGAGAACAGGCGGGAGTTCGTCGAGCGCAGGCTCCGCCACAGGAGTCGCGTCTGGGCCTCCAGGAGGCTCAGGAAGCTCTTCGGCGCCGTCGTCCCCGGTCTTGGCCGCTCATGAGCGCGGGGGCTCCATGTGTGGCGATACGTGAGCCAGCCGGCGCAGGAGGCATGTGTCCTCCCAGGTAGCCGAGTGCGTCGGCGGCCAAGGACTCCGCGTGGGCTCGATTCGGGTTGTCCTCGTCGGCGAAGTAGAGGCCTTCGCCGATGGCCAGAACGTGACCGGATCGTGCGGCACTGGCGTCGTACTCGACGACGGTGCGGCGGTCCGGGTCGAGCCCGATATATCGCCGTCCGATGGCTACGACCTTCCCGTTGGCTGGCCAGATGTCGTTGGTCCAGGCCGCGCTTGCGTAGACTTCGCTCGGTCGCATCCAGGTCGACAGGATCGTGCCCCAGTGGGGGCGTAACAGGGGATGGCCACGGTAGCTCTGCATCCCAGCCAGGATGCGATCGTCGTCAGGACCCCAGCGCGCCCAGTGCGTGCCCGGCTGCAGGCCGACCTCGTTCGGACCGACTGTCTCGAGGCCGAGTGGAACTACCCAGGGACTTGCCAGCAGCGAAAGCATGAGCGCGCCACCCGTGCTCAGATGTGCTCGGACTGTCTCTAGGGCTGCTTCCGCAAGGGCGGCTGAGGGCAGCGGCCCTGCCGCGGCGTGATGCCACCACAGCACGCTGGCCGGTGACGGAGAAGCGTTGGCGAGGTCCGCAAGCTGAACGAACGACGTGTCGAAGTCGTTCCGTGACCGCAGCCAGGCGAGCGCTGCCGCCGCCTCGGCGTCGAGACCGGTCTCCGCAGCCGGGGCCAGGAACACGACACTGACCGGCCCGGCGGGGGGAGCGGCGGTTTCGCCGGGCGTCTCCTGGCCGCAGCCCGCCACTGTCAGGGCAACGAGCAGTGTGGCCACCCCACGCAACCGTGGCGGCTTCGGGCGGTGCCGGTATTTGCGAGAGCTCATGCGGCAAAGCATAGCGGGCTCCGTGCCCGCTACACAGCCGCAGCGAAACTACTGCTGAGCGCCCTGGCCAACGCCCGCGACGCCGATCGACACGCCGAGGGACTGCAAGAGCGTGCCCTTGAGTTGTTCGAGGTCGGCGAGCGAGTTGACGTAGTCGAGAATCCGGAGCAGTTCCGTATTCTGCGCGTCCACGAGATCACGCTGGAAGCGGAGGACCTCGAAGTTGGTCGTCGTCCCGACTGCGAACTTGCGCTGTTCTGCGTCCAGCTGGCGCTGCGCGAGTTCGCGGGCGGTGCGGGCCTGGGCAACCTGGCGCGCGCCACTGGTCACCTGACGGGCGGCCTTCGTGACGTCGACGCGCAGCTGCTGTTCGCGATCCGCCATGCGGGTAGCGATCTGTCGCTCGGTGATCATCGCCTGCGCATACTGGGCTTTCGCACCCCAGTTGTTGATCGGGATCTGTAACTGCAGACCGACCTGCCAGTTACGGAAGTCACCGGACATCATGTTGCGCAGGGCGTCGTTGAATCCGCCTTCCTGGATCTCGACAACGTCCGTAGATCCGAATCCGCCGCCGCGAATGATGAAATCACCACCGTTTCCGCTCAGGTTCAGAGAACCCGAGAGGTTCAGCTGGGGCTTCATCGCATCTTCAGCAGTCTTGAGGTTCAAAGACTGCGAGTCGAGTCGGAAACTCTCCTGTCGGAGCGTTGGATCATTGTCGAGTGCGATGCGGATGGCGTCCTCGACATCAACGTCGGAAATGTCGAGTGGCGGGTCGGTGGTGGGAACCAGGTTGACGTCCCATCCGGTGACTGTCGCCGCACCGATATTGATCAGCCGTTTGAGGTCGTCCTCGGCGTCGTCCAGGGTCTGCTGGGCGCTCGTTACCGACAGCTCGGCGGAGGCCACTTGTTGCTCTGCCTGGATCGTTTCGATCGGCGCCAGCGTACCGATTTCAACCTGGATACGGTTGCGGTCGAACTGTTCACGGGCCAGGTCGAGCGCGAGAACCTGCGTCTCGAGATTGGACTCGGCGAAGACGAGCGCCCAGTACGCACGGTAGACCTGGCGCGCGGTTGTCCAGACCTGTTGCCTGAACTGTTCGCGACTGATCTCGTAATTGTTCTGTGCGATCACGATCGAGGCCGTCTGGACTTCGCGTCCGAATCCGCGCATCAACGGTTGCGAGAACGTCAGGTTTACCGACGAACTGAAGTTCGGGTTGAAGCTGCTGAAGGCGTTGGTGCTAAAGCTGCGGCCACCAGTCCAACTGACGGACCAGTCGGTACCGAACTCGAGTTTGTCGCGGAACGTGAAGCCACCATTCAGGTTCTCCTGCTCGACCACGTCACCGCCATCAAGCGAAGAGGTGCCCTGTGACGTTCGGCGGCTGAATGCGCTCGGTATGTCGAACACCAACGTCGGGTCGAACTGCGCGCGGTTCGCGTTGATGTTCTCGTACGATGACTCCGGCGTCAGCTTGTTCAGCCTCACCTGGAGGTTGTAGCGCATGGCCATCTCGACGGCGTCGAACAGGGTGAGTTCGAATTCCGGACGGCCGTCCGCCACGAGATTGCTGGAGACCTCTGTCGTCTGAGGCTCCTGGGCGTGAAGTGGGGAAACGAGGGCCATGGATGCAATACACCCGGCCACCAGCAGATTCCGCATGCAGTTCCTCTCTACGTATCGAATCCCCCCGCCCAAGGGAAATCGGATCGCGTTCGCTTTCAGGCGCACGAGGCCACCTTCGGTATATCCAGAAGACGGTCGCCCACCGCCAGAGTTTCGCACGAATTGGAGCCGCTCATTCGTATCTAAGCGCTTCGACGGGATCGAGGCGTGCAGCCCGGTTAGCAGGATAGATTCCGGACACGATCCCGATCAAGGATGACGTGCCCACTGCAATCGCGAATGACCACCAGGGAAGGGAGATGGGGAAGCCGGTTGCCTTGTGGGCAATCCACCCCACGGAGGCGCCGACGCCGGCGCCCATGAGGCCCCCGACAGCGGCGAGAACAACGGCTTCGGCCAGGAACTGAATAAGTACGTCGCTGCTCCGCGCACCGAGAGCCTTGCGGATGCCGATCTCGCGAGTTCGCTCGGTGACGGACACCAGCATGATCGCCATCACGCCGATTCCGCCCACCATCAGGGCGACGGAGGACAGGGCCACCAGGGTCAGAAAGAAGTACTGCGTCAGGTTGTTCCACAACTCGAGAAGCGTTTCTTGCGAGCTGAGCTCGAAGTCCGACGGCTGGTCGGCCCGCAGCCCATGGCGGGCGCGCATGATCCCCTCGACGTCGCGTTGCATGTCCTCGACGGGGATTCCGTTCTTGGCCCGCAGGATGATCATGGCGTCCGGGCGGGCTCCAAAGAGCTTACGGAAATTGCCTGACGGTACGATCGCGAAATTGTCGGCCTGGTCGCCCAGCATGCTGGCGGCGGCGCGTTCCTTGATCGTACCGACCACGCGATACTCCCGGCCGTTGATTCTGATGCGGCGATTGATGGGATCGATCGTAGGAAACAGCGCCTTGCGAACGCCGTTCCCTATGACTACGACGTCCGAACGGTTCCGAACGTCGATAGAAGTTACGAATCTGCCCAAATCAAGTTCCATGTCTCCTGCATCGAGGAACGCAGGTGCGACGCCCATGACCTGGGTTTGATTGGACCGTTCGCCGCGATATGAGAGCGCCCCGATGGCGGGTGGGAAGCTCGCCCCGTACATCACGGACACGCCGCCGACAGTTTCGCTGAGTCGCTCGATAGCCTCCGCGTCACGGTCGTCGATATCCGGCCGGGCTAGCAACTCCCGCAGATCACCGCCCGCCAACACGCCCGTGCCACTCCACTTAACCAGGTAAAGAGTGTCCGAGCCCATGCTCTCGATCTGGCCTGTGATGGACTTATCGAAGCCCCGGATCAAGCTCGTCATGCCGACGACCATCATGATGCCGATCACGATGCCGAGGACCGTGAGCAGCGAACGCATCTTGTGCGCCCGCAGCGAGTTCCACGCCATCTTCAAGACTTCAGTGAGAACCAGAGATCGCATGGACTACTCGTACCCCAGCGCGGTGATTGGGTCGAGCTTCGCGGCGCGACTGGCGGGATAGATCCCGAACACCACTCCGACCCCGATGACGGTGACGAGCGCCGCGACGATCGACCAGGTGGCGAGGACGAAGGGCAGCGGCGTGAAGGCCGCGATTGCCGCTGCCGCGAGATAGCCGAGCGTGATCCCGACGGCACCGCCAAAAACGGACAGTGTCACCGCCTCCACCAGGAATTGCCACAGGACCTGGTTGTAGGTGGCGCCCACAGCTTTGCGAATTCCCACTTCCCGTGTCCGCTCGGTGACCACCATGAGCATGATGTTCATGATCACGATGCCACCGACGACCAGGGCCATTGCGACGATTCCGACGAGCGCGCCGAATATCCCGGCCGTGAACTGGTTGTAGAGGTCGAGGAAGGTCGAGGAGTCACTGATGCCGAAGTCGTCCTCGTCGGCCGGCCGCAGGCGGTGGCGGATCCGCATCAGCGTGCGTGCCTCATCCATAGCGGGTTGAACGAATTCCGGGCCGCGCGGCTTGATCGAGAAGGACAAGCTGTTGCGCGAACCGAACATGCGCTGGAACATCCGAATCGGTACCACGACCACTTCGTCCCGGCTGAAACCGAACGAGGAGCCTCGTGTCTTCATCACACCTACAACTTCGTAGTGGAGGCTGTGGACGCGGATGCGACGCCCGATGGCCGATTCAGGATCGGCGCCAGGGAACAGTTCCGATGCGACGTCGATGCCGATCAGTGCGACCGGTCGCGCCCTGTTCGTCTCGAGGGGCGAGAAGTAGCGCCCCGCCTCGAGGCCGTTTCCGTCGATGAGGCCCCATTCCCAGGAGCGTCCCTCGATCGCTACGCCGCCGAGCGACTCGTTGCCGTATTCAACGCGGCCGCTGCCATCAGCGGATTCGACGACGGCTTCGAAGGCTGTTCCCGTCTCGCGTAAGAAGCGCGCGTCTTCGCGAGTTAGCCGCGGCCGACTACGCATCGCCATCGCTTCCTCCTGCGAGAACACCAGGCTCTCGCGGCGGACGGTGAAGATGTCTGCGCCCTCGGCGGTGAAAATCTTGGTGACCTCCGCATTCACACCCTGGATGATCGTGACCACGAGGATGATCGAACTGATCGCGATGACGTTCCCGAGCACGGTGAGGAATGAGCGAAGCTTGTTCGCCCAGATCGCATCGAGGGCGATAAAAACGCCCTCGGCCAGTCCGACACCGCGGCCCGGCCCGGCCATCAGCCCGGCACGGCCTCGGTGTCGAGTCGCTTGGCAGCCTGCCGTACGTCCGACTCGATCCGGCCGTCGAGGAAAGTCACAACGCGGTGCGCGTACTCGGCGATGTCAGGCTCATGGGTGACGATAATCACCGTCTGGCCCTGGTCGTGGAGTCGAATGAAAAGATCCATGACCTCCAGCGACGTCTTCGAGTCCAGATTCCCCGTTGGCTCATCGGCCAGCAAAATAGCCGGCTTGTTGACCAGTGCTCGCGCGATCGCAACACGTTGTCGCTGACCACCTGAAAGCTCGTTCGGACGGTGATCGGAGCGCTCCGCGAGGCCAACGATGTCCAGCGCTTCGAGTGCGCGCTTTTTCCGCTCGCGCCCGGATACGCCGGCGTAGATTAGCGGCAGTTCGACGTTGTGTAGCGACGTGGCGCGCGGGAGCAGGTTGAAGGTTTGGAACACGAATCCGATCTCGCGATTCCGAACTTCGGCGAGCTCATTGTCGTCGAGGGCCGAGACCTCGTGTGAGCTGAGCGTGTAGTTGCCTTCGGTTGGCGTGTCGAGGCACCCGAGCAGGTTCATCAACGTCGACTTCCCGGATCCGGAGGGACCCATGATCGCGATGAACTCGTTCCGATGAATGTCCAGGTCGATGCCCGCGAGAGCCTCGACCTTCACGCGCCCCATGTCATAGATCTTCTTGAGGTCGCGAATCTTGATGATGGGCTCGCCGCTGGGAGCCGTTGGCACCGCTGTAGTTTCGTTCATTACTTGCCTATTCGGCTTCACTGTTGCCGGCTCGACCCGATGCGCCGGTTTTCTCGATGCGGTCGCCAGAGGCAAGAGAGCGAATAATGTCGAACGGTCCCGTCACGACTTCGTCACCAGCCTCGATACCTGAGATTACCTCGAAGTGTCGTTCGCCCGCGATGCCGACTTCCACGGCGGCGAATCTGGCCTCGCCGTCGCGCATCAGGAAGGCCCCTTCAATTTCCTCGAGCTCGGCGGGATCCGTTGCCGCCTCGCCGTCGACTTCGGCTAGCAGCTCTGCAACTGGGTCGAGTTCGACTACGTTGCCATCGTCGTCGAGGCGAACTTCGCGAAGAATGAGCGACTGGATGGGCACAGCGACGGCGTTGCGGCGGGTAGCGGTGATCACGTCGGCCGTGCACGAGAGCCCTGGACGAGCGCCTGGCACCTGCTCGATAACGCGTACCACAACCTTGAAGTTCACAGCCTGCGAGGTGCTCTGCACTGCACTGATCGGACTGCGCCCGACCTCGATCACTTCCGCTGCGAAGACGTCGTCCGGGAAGGCGTCGATGCGAACCTCAGCAGGCTGGCCAACGGCGACGTCGACGATGTCAGTTTCGTCGATCTCAATCTCGGCTTCGATGAACGAGAGGTCCGCGATCGTCAGCAACACGGTGCCCGGGTTGTTCATCGTGCCCGTGATCGCCGTTTCGCCCTCCTCGATGTTCAGCTTCGTGATGACACCATCCAAGGGAGAGGTGAAAAGCACCTGTGCCAGATCATGCTCGGACTGCTTCAGCTGTGCGCTGAGCCGATCGAGCTCGCCTTGTCGCAGCTGAACGGTGCGCTCTTCGCGTCGGACGTTCTGCAGGGCGTCGAGGTAGGCCTCCTCGGAGAGGAGGTCCTGCTCGTAGAGCCCCTGCCGTCGGTCCAGCACCTCGCGTGCGTACTGGAGGTTCTGCTCGGCCAGGGTAAGGCTCGTTTCCGCGGAGGCGATCGATGCTTGGACCTGTTCGACCGCGCTCGCGTAGCGCACGGGATCGATCCGGAGCAGGAACTGTCCGGTCGACACCTCCTCACCTTCTTGAACCGCAAGTTCTTCAACGCGCCCCATGACGTTGGAGGACATGTCGATTTCGCGGAAGGGACGGATCTGGCCGGAGCCGGAGACCTTGGCGGTCAACTCGCGGTGCTCGATCGATTCCGTCTGGACGCGCTGCGCTGAGGGCGTCCGATTCGTGTTCGAGTAGATGCCCGCCGCGATCACGGCAAGTACGACGACGGCAATGGCGAGTTTCTTGATCATCGGAAGGCCGGATTCGGGGAAAGACGCAGCCGAAGTTGATGCGACTGGTAGGAGGTTAGTGAGGCCAGGGGGTCGCGGCAAGCTCGTTTGAGGTCTTCGGCGGTAGGGAGCCGTGGGTGGTCGTGTGCCCGCGGTGAGCGGTGTGCCGTCAAGGCCTCCATGCCCCTAGATGTGCCGCCGGTACTCGGTTTCTGCGGCTCCAACCGTCGGAGTTCTACATAGGCCTGCGTGCTACACTCGCCCTGTGAGCGCTAGCGATTTCGACACATTGTTGCGCCGCACGGTCCTGGTGGTTCTTTCACTGATCGCCTTCGCCGTTGTGGGCAGTCACATGGTGGCCCCGGACGGAGCGATCTGGCCAGAGGTCGATCTTGGCGGACCCGCCCCACAACTCAGGGTGGGCACGAGTGCGACGCCCTGGACCGAGGTGGCGCGGGTTCTGAGCCCGGCAGTCGTCGTGATCGAGGTGTACGCGGACGGTCGCGGCCGTTCCGGCCCCGCGATTTCGAGTGGTTCGGGCGTCGTTGTTCGATCCGATGGCTACGTGGTGACCAACGCCCACGTTGTCGATGGCGGCGGCGATATCAACGTGGTCCTGGAGTCCGGGATCTCGCTGCCTGCCAGCCTCGTTGGGGGTGATCGCGGTGTCGATATCGCGGTGCTACAGGTCGAGTCGCCAGAGCCACTCGTGGCTGCCGCCCTGGGTGATTCAAGCGATCTGGAGGTTGGCGAGTGGGTTGTTGCCGTGGGAGCGCCGTTCCGGCTCAACGGAACAGTTTCCACCGGCATCGTCAGCGCCCTTGATCGCCGGGTGCGGTCGCTTTCGTTGACGAGTCCTTTCATTCAGACGGACGCCGCGATCAATCCTGGCAACTCCGGCGGGCCGCTCGCGAACCTTCGCGGCGAAGTGATCGGGATCAACACCGCGATCGCAGTGTCTGAAGAGGCGCAACGCACCCAGACCGGTGCATACGCCGGTGTGGGGTTCGCGATTCCTGTGAACACAGTGCGCCGGGTAGCGTCGCGACTCATTGGTCGAGCCGGACTGCTGCCCTCGGCCGAGCCGACAGTCTGACGGGCCATTGGCTGAACGCACTGAACGACTGCGGCTACTGCTCATCGGGTCAACCGTCGTGGCTGCCGTCATCACCTTTGTACTGGGCGTGCCTCGAGCGCGGCAGTTCCTGACGCCAAGCATCGAAAGAGTCTGGGTCGTGTCGGCGTCACTGGGCGATCCCGTGGCCTCGACGAATCCCCAGAGTGTTCTGGAAGGTACTCCAGTAACACTGATGGCCATCATCGAGGCTCGACCCGCCTTCAGTGGGGAGAACCGCTTTTACGGCACGATCGATAGCGTCCTGATTGATCCCGACGGATCTCCCGAGTCCGTAGAGGAATGGCGCGATTGGTGGTACCCGATCGAGTTTCTTTGGCTGAAGGTAGAGCCGCTCCATGGTTTCGCCAACCCGGAATTCGAGCCAGACTTCGACGCGGCTCAGATCCTCTTCGCAGACAGTTTCCAGGTGGCCTGGGGGTTCGCTCCGACTCATGCCGCGGACGTAACTCCGGCCGGAGACATCTTCCCGGATCTCTCGTCGGGGACCATGCGTTTCGCCGCGCGCGCCGTGGTGCGGGACTGGCGCGACCGCATCCTGCAACAGGCGCAGTCGCCGTCGGCGGCCCAGGTGCACGAGTCAGACCCGATGCTCCGGCCGCCCCGCGTCACAATGCGAGCTGGAGACGATCCGCTCGGACAGCTCACCGCCTACGCCGGGCTCGCCTACGTGCCGTTCACCGCTGAGACGGACCATCCTGCGGATGCGTTCCTGGGTGGCACTGTGCTCGACTTCTGGCTACGCGCACAGACCGCGGCCGGCGCGTACGACGGAGCTCTGGTTGGCTGGGAAGAACTCGATCAAGTGGCGGACGTCGTTGTGGGTGACATGTTCCTCGCGAACGACGGTGCGTACTACTGGACGAGTGACCCACTCAGAGCTGTGGACTGGGATACCGTCAGGCCCGGCGACATCGTTACGATTGACGACCACGTCGGCATCGTCTTTGAGGACCGGGGTCCGGGCGGTGGCGGCGACGGACTACTCAATCGGTGGGATGAGGCCTGGGAAGCCTATTTCGAGCCTTTGCGAACCACGCAGCTCGGCGAGGCGTTCGTTTCCGACATCCGGGTATGGCGGCTCCGCAGTACGCCGAACCCGCAGTAGAACCGGGGCCTGGTCCCCAGCGGGAAGCAGCATGAGCGAGCAATCCAACGCCACACGTCCGATGTATCCCGAATTGCGGCCGGACGGCCCGATAAGAGCGCCGCGAGGGACCGAGAAGACCTGTTCGTCGTGGGACGTCGAAGGTGCGCTTCGGATGCTCATGAACAACCTCGACCCGCAGGTCGCCGTCGATTGGCCTCAGCTCGTCGTCTACGGCGGGTCGGGCCGCGCCGCGCGCAACTGGAAGGCCTATCGTCAGATCGTCGACGTGCTGCGGCGCCTTGGGCCAGATGAGACGTTGTGCGTGCAGTCAGGGAAGCCCGTATACGTCGCCCGGACTCATCCGGATGCGCCGCGCGTGATCATCGCAAACTCAAACCTCGTCCCTGACTGGGCTACCGAAGAGAACTTCGAGGCTCTCGATCTCGCGGGCCTGACGATGTACGGCCAGATGACGGCCGGCTCATGGATATACATCGGCACGCAGGGGATTCTTCAGGGAACGTACGAGACGTTCGCCGCATGTGCTCGCCAGGAGTTCGGTGCCGATAGCCTCAGCGGCAAGTTTGTGCTGACGGCTGGGCTGGGCGGCATGAGCGGCGCGCAACCGCTCGCGGCCACGATGAACGAAGCAGCGGTGCTCGTCGTAGAGGTCCGGCCCGATCGCGTGTCACGCAAGGTCGAGGAGGGCTACTGCGATCGCGAAACAGCTGATCTCGATGAGGCATTGAGGTGGATCGAGGAAGCCAAGAGCGCCGGCACGGGACTGTCCGTCGGTCTGGTGGGCAACGCCGCCGAGATCTATCCGGAGTTGGCGCGTCGCGGCGCGATTCCTGACGTCGTGACGGATCAGACCTCCGCTCACAACCAACTCGACTACGTGCCCACTGGCGACCTGGCCGAGCTCGATGCGTTGCGTACGGATGATCCCGAGGAGTACCGACGTCGTTCGCTCGGCTCGATGGTGGCTCATACGCAGGGAATCTTGGACCTGCAAGCGGCCGGCGCTATCTGCTTCGACTACGGCAACAATCTCAGAGGTCAGGCCGAGCTCGGCGGTCTGGAGGTTCGCAGTGCCGACGGACACTACAAGTACCCGGGATTCGTCCCTGCCTATGTTCGTCCGCTGTTCTGCGAAGGCAAGGGCCCTTTCCGCTGGGCGTGTCTGTCGGGCGACCAGCGTGACCTGGACATCCTTGATGATGCTCTCCTGCGCGTGTTCCCCGAGGACGTCATTCTGCACCGATGGGTTCGTCTGGCGCGTGAGCGGGTGCCGCAGCTCGGGCTGCCGTCGCGCATTTGCTGGCTGGGCTACGGCGAACGCGCGCGCTTCGGCGCCGAGATCAATCGGCTTGTGGCGAACGGCGAGGTCTCGGCGCCGGTCGCTATCGGACGCGACCACCTCGATTGCGGGTCGGTGGCGTCGCCGAATCGAGAGACGGAAGCCATGCTCGATGGTTCGGATGCCGTTGCCGATTGGCCGCTACTCAACTTCGCGATGAACGCGGTCGGTGGCGCCTCCTGGGTGTCGTTTCACCATGGGGGCGGCGTTGGGATGGGCCGCGCGCTGCACGCCGGAATGGTGATCGTGGCCGACGGGAGCGATGCCAAGGCAGAGCGCCTGGAGCGTGTCCTGACGATCGATCCTGGTCTGGGCGTGGTACGTCACGCAGACGCTGGCTACTCCCAGGCCGTGGATGCGGCGCGACGCCATGAAGTGGATATTCCGTCGCTCGAGGCCACGGAGAGCTAATTGCCTAAGTCCAAAGCGACTCTCGTCGTCCGCGGGATCGGCCAGTGCCTCACGATGGGGCAGGGGACGGAGGCGGCTGCAGGGACGGGGCAAGAGGACGTCGGCCTCATCGAGGACGCGGCGATCGCCGCTGCCGACGGGCGAATCGTCTACGCGGGCCCTGCTAGCGGGTTGCTACGGGAAGTTCGCGAGGCGGCCGATGTCGTCCGAGTTGATGCCCGCGACGGGGTTGTCCTACCAGGATTCGTCGATCCGCACACGCACCTGTTGTTCGGCGGATGGCGCTCAGCGGAGTTCGGTCAGCGCGTGGCCGGCGACTCCTACCAGGAAATCCTGGCCGCCGGGGGCGGGATCCTGTCGACGGTCGCGGCCACTCGTGAGCTGGGTGAGGAAGAGCTAGTCGACCTCGGCAGGCACCGACTCGGGCTCATGCTGAGCCACGGAACCACAACGGTAGAGGCCAAGAGCGGATATGGCTTGAGCCTCGAGCACGAATCACGACTCGTCCGGGCCGCGCGCCGACTAGCCGCCACGGAAACGGTCGACGTTGTGACCACGCTTCTCGGCGCGCACGCTGTGCCGCCGGAATTCCGGGGGCACCGCGACCAGTACGTCGGCCTGGTGATCGAAATGGTGCGTGCTCTCGCCGATCGCATCGACTTCGTGGACGCGTTTTGCGAAGAGGGTGCTTTTAGCGTGGCTGAATGCCGACAGGTGTTCGCGGTGGCGCGCGACATCGGGCTCGGCATCAAGCTCCATGCCGATCAACTCGGGACAAACGGGGGAGCCGAACTCGCGGCGGAATTCGGGGCGGTATCGGCGGATCACCTCGACTACATCTCGGCGACGGGGACGGCCGCGCTGGCGGAGTCAGGCACCGTCGCGGTGCTGCTGCCGACCGTGCCGATGTATGTCATGAACGCACATCAAGCGCCCGCCAAGGCCATCCAGAAAGCAGGTGTGCCGATCGCATTGGCCACCGACTTCAATCCGGGCACAAGTCCTGTGATGTCGATGGGAGTTGTGATCGCCACGGCGTGCATGTTGCTGCGCATGTCACCGGAAGCGGCGCTCGTCGCCGCCACCCGCAATGCCGCCGCGGCGATCGGCCGAAGTGGCGAAATCGGAACGTTGCAGGTGGGAATGGCGGCAGACCTGCAGGTCTATTCCGTCGACGACTACCGGATGCTGCCGTATCGATTCGGCGAACTGAAGCCCGACCTCGTCGTGAAACAGGGCGCGTTGGCGCACTCGAACGACTCGAGCTTCGGCTAGCCGTTCCCGGTTTAGCCGGCCGCGCCCGGCGCGTGATACAGCATCACGTACACGATCACGCCGGTAACCGAGACGTATAGCCACACCGGGAAGGCGATCCGCGCGAGACGTCGGTGTGTCTCGAACTTCCCGCGCAAACCAAGCACTAGCGTCGCGATCGCCATCGGTGCGGCGGGGACGGCGAGGACGGTATGTGTCAGGAGCACGGTCAGATAGGCCGTACGGATCCAGGTTCCCTCGTGGCCGAACGGCGTTGCGCCGGCGAAGAAGTGGTAGGTCAAGTAGCTGACGATGAACAGCGTCGAGGTGGTGAAGGCGGCGAGCATGGCGCGACGATGCCCGTCGCGGTTTCCACTCCGGATCAGGCGGTACCCGCTCAGCAGAAACAGTGCGCTGATGGTGTTGAGTGTCGCGTTCAACGTGGGCAGCTGCAGTGCCCAGGCAGGAATGTCGGCTGAGTTCACTGTAGCAACGTCTTGTCGAAGAGCATCAAGGCGAGAAGCGCTGGCAGATACCCGAGTGAATACAGGAAGGCGGTGCGATCCGAGGCGCGCTCGTCGTGGCGGAGAGCGAGTGCCGACACCACGACGAAGCCCAGGCTGAGCAGGGCAGCGCCGGCGAAGTAGACGCCGCCCACCACACCCGTCTGGGTCAACGCCATCGACACGGGTACTAGCGCGGCCGAGTACACGATCATCTGTCGATAGGTGCGCGGTCCGTCCGCATCCTCGATGCCAAGCATCACCATTCCGCCGCGGCGGTAGTCCTCGCGGTACAGGCGCGCGATGGCCAGGAAGTGCGGCATCTGCCACAGAAACAGAATGCCGAACAGCAGCCAGGCGGTGTACTCAAGTGTCCCCGTAGCAGCGGCCCAACCGATGAGAGGAGGAATGGCCCCTGGAACCGCGCCGACGAGCGTGCACAGCGTCGACCGTTGCTTCAGGGGCGTATACGCGAACACATAGAGCCCAAACCCTGCCGCACCAAGCGCGGCCGAGAGCCAATTCACCCCGAGGCCGAGCACGAGGACACCCAGACCTGCGAGCGTGACTGCGAAGATCGCCGCGGGTGCCGCGGTCAGTCGACCGGAGGGAAGAGGACGCCCACGAGTTCTGCGCATCAGGGCGTCGATGTCGCGCTCATACACCTGATTGAGCGCATTTGCGCCGCCCACGACGAAGATGGTGCCGAGTAGCGTCGCGGCCAGCGGGAGCGCGGCGAACTCGCCGGGCGCCATGAAGTAGCCGGCCAGGGTGGTCATCCACACCAGCATACTGAGCCGCGGTTTGGTGAGCTGTATGTAGTCGCTGGCGGTCATGGCCGGGAGGGTCCATTGCCCTCAAACAAAGTCGGCGCCCCGCTCGGTGCGGGACGCCGACCGTCAGAACCGAAATTGCGAGGGGCTTCGCCCACCGCGATTCGACTAGCTGCCGAACTCGAAGCTGACCGAAGCAGTCTCGTTCGGAGCCACGGTGACGCTCTGCGTCATCGTGCCAAGCGTCTCGTGCCACGCCTCGAGGACGTAGTCGCCAGGAGGCAACTGCGCGATCGAGAACGCGCCGTCGGTGGCAGACACCGAGAAGTACGGGTGGTCGAAGACCGAGATGAACGCGCCCATCCAGGGGTGAACATCGCAACGTGCCGGGATACCGACCTCGGCGCTGTCGAAGATCTTCTCGATTTCCATGCCCGCGAGAGGCTGCCCCTGGTTAAACGCCGGGTTGCTGCTGGGCTGCACGTTCACGTTATGCAGCGTGTCGTCGCTGTTGCGGATAATGACCGTCTGCCCGGTCTGCATAGCGAGGACGTGCGGATCGTAAACGCAGCCGCTCTGATCCAGGATCGCCTGGTCCGTCGCCGCATCGAACGAGTAGTTCTCGAGGCCGCTCGAAACGTGGACGACCACGTTCATCAGTCCGCCGGCGGCATCGGTCATCACCGGGGCGCTCATCACGGCATCACTGTGAGCTGTCTGGCAGAACGGATCCGCTGCCATCTGAATGGCTTCGGCACCCGGTGCCTCGCCCGCGAACATCACCGCGCCGGCGACGCCGCCCGCGTTGCTGAGGTCCGGCGCGGTCGCCGCAGGTTCGGCGGTGGCTGGCGCCGCGGCCGCGGGGGCATCTTCACCGCCGCCGCACGCGGCAGCAAACGGGACCAGCAGCGCTAGAGCTGCGATCTTACGCAAATGCATCCTTCACTCCAGAGGGGTGTTCCCGCGTCGCAACCTCGGGCTTGCGGCAGGCGAGAAGGGTAGATAAGAGCGGGCTCATTATGCCCTGCCGAAGACACTGGTGTTGTCCTCGGCGTAAAAAACAGCGCTCTGTGTCTGCTTTAAGTCAGATCAGTTCCCGAGGCTCATGATGTAAGCCACGAGAGCGTCGATCTCTGCCTGGGGATCGTTGTTAAGCGGGCCCCAGAAGCCTCGTCCAGCCTCGAGCGAGGTGTAGAACTGCGGCATGCTGGTGCCCGGCTGAAGTCCCTGCGGATCCTTGATCCAGCCGTCGATCCATTCGGGCCGGAGTCGTGAGGCTGCGAGCGCCAGGTCCGGCGCCCACTGTGACGGCGGCACGCGCGGTTCCTGGGTGCCGCGGAAATGGCAGGAGAAGCACTGCAGCGAACCGCTCTGATCCGCCGCAAGTTCGCGACCCTCGCTCACGAGGTCAGCCGGGTACGAATGCGCCGTGGTAAACGACGACTCGAACGGGTAGGGAACCTCGTCGAGGGCGGCGAAGTAGGCCGTGAGCGCGTTCAGTTCGTGGTCGGTGAACGGGAACGTTGGCATCCGAACATCGAGCCACGGCCGTACGGTCGAAGGCTCGGTGAAGAAGTCGTAGAGCCAAGCTGGCTGTACGCGGGCGCCCTGCGACCGCAGGTTCGGCGGACCGAACGCCAGACCGGCAGTGGCGTTGTTCACGACACCGCGCTCGACCATTTCGTCTGCGATGACCGTGCGAATCGCGCCGCCGTTGTCCTCCAGGAGGTGGCAACCACGGCAGTTGAACTTGTCAGCGATCGCCTGGCCCTCGAGCACGGCAAGACGGCGCGGCGTCTCGGCGGGCTTGGCGGCCGGTCGCATTTCCTGGTCCGTGAAGCCCAGGATTGCCACCGCGATGGCGTCGATTTCTTCGGCCGTTAGGTCGAAGTCCGGCATCCGCAGAAGTTCCTGCGGGTTCCTCTCGCGACCATCGTCATAGCTACGCGGAGACCGGAGTTTCTGCTCCAGGAAAGTGCGTCGATCGTGCGGGAGATCCAGGAGGCCGAAATCGAGACGGGCAACGGCCTTGCTACCCCACTCCGAGAGACTAGTGCCGATCCTTCCGGCGTCCTCGAAGCCCGGGACAACGTGGCAGCCGGAGCAGCCGTAGCGGGCGATGAGTCGCTCACCGAGGTAGAGCTTGGTCGCGTCTTCGTCCATCGCGGCCAACTGGTCCGCGGCGGCCTGAGTGGGCATCTGCTGCTGCAGATACTCGAGCGCGACATCTGAACGCAGGGAAGCGTCCACGGTCGGCATCGTCGCGGCCGCGAACGTGTCATGCGTCAGGCTCATCAGGTAGGCCGTGATATCAGCTGCTTCGCCGTCGGTGAGGCGAAGGTCGGGCATCACGGTCTCGGCCCAGTAGTGCTGCGGATCCTTAACCCAGGTGTAGAGCCAATCGGCGCTGACCTTTGAGCCCACGCCGTCGAGGTCCGGTCCGTGATGGCGGTAGCCCGAGAAGCGCGCCGTGTTCGGGTCGTATTCGGTGGCGGGGGAGTAGTCGCCCACCATGTGGCAGCCAAGGCAGCCGACCGATTCAACGAGATTCTCGCCGCGCGCGATGTCGCCGTTGGGGGCGGAATCGAGCTCCACGTCGGAGCTGCTCGCAAACAGGTACGAGACGATGGCCTCAGCTTCGACCTGGTTGCGGCCCGTCCAATAGGCGTCAGACGTGTTCGCCAGGTTGAAGAACTGCGGCATGGACGTTTCGGGGCGGAAGGACTTCGGGTCCATAACCCAGTTGTAGGCCCAATCGGCGCCTGTCTTGGCGCCAATCCGCGTGAGATCGGGACCCCGCTTGCGATCATCGTCGAAGCGATCGATCTGGTGGCAGCCCGAGCAGCCCAGATTCTCAACCAACTCGAGCCCATACTCGAGCTTAGGAGATTCAGGCAGCCACGGATCCTCCATATGGCACTTCACGCATGAGGCTTCGATATCGCCGCTCGTGCGCATCGGCCATTCCCACAGATGGATCTCGCCCCATCCAAGGTCGTGCGTCCAGCGCTCTTCTTCGCTCTCATTGTCGGGAGTGTGAACCGACGAGTAAAAGGTCGTTGCGTGGCCCTTACCGCCGTGACAAACGGAGCAACCGAAGTCGCCCGCGGGATGGATCGACGTGTCTGCCACAAACAGGTCCAGCCGAGGGTGGCTTGTGAAGGGTTGGTCGTAGTTCTCGTAGTCCGCGGACGCCATGCCGAGATGGCAGGACTGGCAGCGGTCGACTTGCGGGGCGTCCGTGAAGTTCAGGTCCATCCGGATGTCGTCGAGCACGACCTGATTGATTCGTTCGGACGGGTTCAGTCCGTCCATGAACGGACCATTCCGGAGGTAGTAGACCCAGTCGAAGCGCAGCCCGTCGAGACGGTCTTGCAGTCGATCGATCTCGCGGGTCATACCCGTGATTTCGCTCGTGGCGGCATCCCTGGCGTCGGTGAGGGCCGAGAGTTGGGTCTGCAGCGCGTCGCGTTCGAGCGTCAGCGCTTCCAACTCGAGGCGGTACTGCTCCACCTCGGCATCAGCGAGGTCAAGCGCTTCGCGTTCCGCCGCGGCACCTTCTTCACCATGGTGCTTGCGGGCTTCCTCGAATTCCCAACGCCGGGTGTCGAACACCGAACGCGAGAAACGGAAGTTCTGGTCCGCGAGGTCGAGCCGAGTCTGCTTCGCGGCAATCTCGTCTTCGAGTCCGCCGATCTGTTCCGACTGGCCCGAGAGCGTCTGCTCAGCGGCGTCGCGCTGCTGACGCAGTTGAGACAGCGCCTGTTGGTCGACGCGTGCCTGCTCGTCGGCCAGTTGTTGCTGCGTCACCTCGTTCTGAACGACCTGGAACTGGCGTTGATATGCCTTCCACGGGCGCGCGTAGTCATCCCAGATCATCCACAGAACGCTCGTGAATGCCGCGATCGCAATGATCGCGAACCACATGTTGAGCCGATCGATGTCGTGGGCGAATACGCCTTTGCGTTTCTTCTTGGCCATCGGCCACCCCTCGGTTATTCACGAACACGGGAGCAGGCCCCGTGTTCGGGCGCTAGCAGCTCGTCAGATGTTAAACAGCAACTCGGGAATCGCGACGAAATACTTCAGATTGATCGTCCACCGTAGATACATCTTGATGGGAATCATCACCATCCAGAGCAACAGGTGGCTGAAGATCACGTAGCGCATCAGGCCCATCTGGTCGTAGTAGCGGCGCAGGAAACCGCGCGCCAGCCAGACGGGGAGCGCAACGAAATACAGGAGCATCAGGACAATGCCGACGAACTCGCGGACCAGCCAGAAGCTCGGCAGGCCGATACCCAACCATCGAGCCCACAGGACTTCGGAGAGGTTGATGTTCGTCAGCGGCACAAGTTTGTGCGGGTCCCAGTACTCGTACGGTCCATAGAAGTTCCAGTTGGGTCCGCGCAGGAATGTGCCCTCAAAGACGAGGAACACCCAGAGGACGATGAAGCCGAACTGGAACAGGAATATCTCTGATTTTCGTTCTTCGTACGTGTAGTAGCCGTTGCCCTTTTCGTTCGTATCGATATACGGGATCGCCATGAGCCCGATGATGATGAACGTAGGGATGACCACCCCCGCGAGCCACGGATCGAAGTAGACGAGAATTTCCTGCAGGCCCAGGAAATACCACGGTGCCTTCGAGGGGTTCGGGGTCAGCTGCGGGTTGGCAGGCTCCTCCAGTGGCGCTGGGATCAGGATCGACCAGACGACCAAAAGGATGCTGACGAGCAGGAGGCACAGGAGTTCGGTGTAGACGAGGTCAGGCCAGACAAAGACCTTCTCTTCCTCTTCCGGGTCGGCTTCCTTCGGCGGGCGCCCCTCGCGAATCCGGTCGTCGTTGTCGACGGCGAGCTTCAGCGCGAACCACGTGAAGAAGACAACCAGAAACATCATCCCGGCGATCGGGATGTTGTCGGGCCGCTTGAACTGGATCCAGAAGTTGGGATCGAACGCGGAGAAGAAGAAAAACAGGAGCGGGGAGGCCACGATGAGGCCACCGACGATCTTGTTTTGCGTGCAAACGCGCCGATATCGGTAGAGCGCCCACACGGCCACGATGGTGAGCGTGAGCGCGATGGATGGCTCGAACAGCCAGTTCATGAAGCCCCGAAGCAGGTCGATCATTCGCTAGCCCTCCGTCCGTCGGGATGCCGCATGATTTGTGTCATAGCGCCAGCTTCCCGCCCTTACCGGGACCCGATATGCCGCCGTCTCGTCGCACTCGCCAGAAGTGGACGGCCAGCAGGATGACGAAAATGAACGGGATTCCGAGACAGTGCAGTACGTAGAAACGCAGCAGTGCGCCTTCGCCGACAAATCTGCCCGCCAGGAGAACGAAGCGCATATCAGAGCCGGCCGTGATCAACGGCACGTCACCGATCTGCATTAACTGCACGCCGGGTCCTTCCGTACCCATCATTGGTGTGGCGCGCGCCATGTTCGATCCAACGGTGACAGCCCACATCGCCAGCTGATCCCACGGGAGCAAGTAGCCGGTGAACGAGAAGAGCAGCGTCAGCACCAGCAGCAGAACGCCAACGACCCAGTTGAATTCCCGCGGTGGCTTGTACGAGCCGGTCAGGAACACGCGCAGCATGTGCAGCCACACCGTGATGATCATCAGGTGAGCGGCCCAGCGGTGCATCTCACGCATGATTCCGAGCGACGCCGACTCCATCAGGTCGAGCATGTCCGGGTAGGCGTGCTGCGCGGTGGGTCGGTAGTAGAACATCAGCAGGATGCCCGTGACCGTGAGCGACAGGAACAGAAAGAACGAGATGCCGCCCATGCACCACGTGTACGAAACCCGCAGGCCTTGCTTGCGCATGCGCACGGGGTGCAAGTGCAGGAACACGTTGGTGAGAACCACGAGCGCGCGGTTTTTCGGGTCGTTCGGCAGCTTGTGGCGGAAGATCGACTTCCACACCGGCGTACGCGTCAGGTCGCTATACCACCCGGACGGCGTTCCGACCTTGTCTTTGAGGTTGTTGAGCCAGCTCATCCGATTCTCCTGGCCGTCCTGGTGCTAAGCGGTAAAGGGGAGGAACGAGCTGGGATCGTCCCAACCGCCCTGTTCAAACAGGTATTTCTGCGACTTGTCGACCTGGATCTGGCCGTCGTCCGCGAGCGCGATCGCTGCGCGCTCCAACGGTCGGGGGGCCGGACCTTCGAAGTTGATTCCCGAAGAGTAGAAACCGCTTCCGTGGCATGGACACTTGAACTTGTTCTCGGTGGCCAGCCAGTTCGGCGTGCAACCCAGGTGCGTGCAGACGGTGATCAGGGCGTAGAAACCCTCGTCGTTGCGAACGACCCAGACGCCGAACCGGTCCTTGAACGCAGTCGATACCTCGCCGACCTGGAAGTCGGTGGGCAATCCGATCTTGAATTGTTGCGGCGGCTCGTAGAGCACGTTCGGGTAGAGGAAACGCAGGGTCGCGGCGCCAACGCCGGCCAGCGCACCGGTCATGGCGACCCAGGCCGCAGTCACGAACGGGAACGACGCCAGGAACTCCCGGCGATTGGTACCGGTGCCGGCTGCTGTTCCTGCGGCTTTCTGTGCCTTGGCTTCGGCCATCGATGGCTCCCCAGGTTGGCTAGGGCTCCGCGGTCGGGAGCGGATCTAGTTCGCTAGTTCGTCGGAATTGGGTGTCTGCGGGACTGCGAGCACGCGGCGGGCGGCTGCGCGGACACGCGGATCGGGATCGGATTCTCGCAGCAATACCAGGCGTTCGTCGAGCCCCATGGGCCCGAGTTTCTCAAGTGCTGCCAGCGCTGCCAACATCGTGGTCGCGTGATCGTCGGCCAGAACACCCGGTGTCTGGGCGAGATGTTCACGGTCGATCATGCGGCCGAGCATGTCGGTTCCGGCTCGGTCGCCCATCAGCCCGAGGGCAACGGCGGAGTTCCAGCGTACGGCAGGGACAGGGTCCGTGAGGCTGACCTGCAGCCGTTCCGCAGTTGTCGGCGAGGCCAGAACACCCAGCACGTATGCGGACATCGTGCGGACGTCGTCCTGGTCGGAGTTGAGCAGGCCAGCTACCGCGTCGGCCGCGGCCGGGTCGCCGATATTCCCAAGCGCCCACAGCGTGTTGACCTTGACCTCGTCGTCCTCGTTTCCGAGCTGGTTGACGAGAGCCGGGACGGCGACGGGATGACCGATGCGGCCAAGCGCGATGGCGAGGAAGCGTTGAATCCGCGGATCGTCGTCATCGGCGCTCTCGAGCGCTGCCACCACCTGGCCGGCGAAGTCTTCGTCGCCATGCAGTTCGTCGTTGAACTGCAATTGCTGCGAAAGATGAAAAGCCGCCTGCCAGGGCTCGTTGATTCCGCGTCCGTTGATTTCAGCGAGGTACGACGCCGGATCAACGTCCTCGTGGGCCAGTACGCCGAACAGCAGAAAGATCCCAATGCCGCCGATGACCAGCAGGAGCGGGAGAATGAAGAAGCCCAGAGCGATCTTGAAGGGACTTGGCTCGTCCTCTTCGGGTTCTGGCTCTTCCCAATCAGGAGTTTCTTTCGATGACATACGGTCAAACCGGCCTGAATCGTAGGCGGACGGGGAGGTCGGCGCTAGATTCACGTGCCCCCCGCATCGCAAAGCGCGACAAAGCTAACGTCTGCCCAGGAACCCTGTCAATCATTGGCCCAATCCGCGTTGATCGGGGCTTCGCGTTTGTAGCGATCGGCAAGCAGTGGATCGTGGGCACGATGCAGCGGATTGTGTTCGAACTCCCGGTGGATCGCGTCGCATCCGTAGCAGACCGTGATCTCGGGGACGAACCGGTAGAGCGCGTAGTCGAAGCCCATGAACGCGAGCAGACTGAGGCCGTAGGTCCAGGGCGACAGCGCCGCACCGATGAGTACGATTACGAGCCCGACCTTCCGATTGAAGTCCTTCTGAGCGAAGAGCCGATCGTAGCCGCAGCTGACGCACGCATTGAGCGGGTTGGAAACCGCGCCGTCTTCGGTCTCGGAGCCCTCGACGTACCCCTGCGCATGCTCGCAGTGCGAGCAGAGGAGTTGCCCACCGCTCGCGAGATCCTGCGAACTCGGCTTCTCGCATTCCGGGCAGCGCCACTCGATCGACTGAGTCATCAGAAAGGTTGTCCGGTCGCGAGCGAGAGATAGAGCGAGATGATCTCGCCAAACAGCACAAAGACGATCGCAGCATACAGGATGCCGGTTGCCGACTGGATCGACCGAATCTGCACGGTCTTCCAGGTCATCCAGCCAAGGCCTAGAGGCGCGAGGACACCGAGTACCAGGCGTACCGCGACGAACAGCGCGTCGCCGAGTACGAACGCACGCATGATGCCGCCAGGCGCCGCGGCCCACTCTGGCCAGTGCAGGGTGATGATGGCGCCCACCAGAACGAGCTCGATGACCTCGGCGATGAGAAATAGCGCTAGGACTCTGTTGAGTGGCTCAACGGGCATCGTCGGTTGGATTAGGTACCAGTGCGCCAGAATCATCGCCAGCATGACCGAGCCAAGCGCTGCAGTAAGCGTGAGTCGGCCGACAACAAAAATGGCGAGCGCAATCCCGTCGGCCTGCGATGCGACGAGCGCGGGGTCGGTAAGCAACGATGCGAGTGCTAGCGCCGCCGAGGCGCCCAGTAGTGCGAATCGTGGAGCGTCCGGGCGGTTGCCGAGGGCGGTGCCAAAGGCGATGAGCAGAACGATCGAGCCCGCCAGGAGGCCCAGTGACAGAGCGCCCATCGGCGGCAATGCTGTGCTGAGCCCAACGAGGCGGAGTCCAGCTCCGAGGCCAATCCCGGTGATGATGAGGAGCAGGCTGAGGCGCCAGAACCCGGGACCAGTCGGCGGACTCGCGAGCCAGGCCGCGACGAGCATGCCGATTGCGCCGGCAAGAAACAGGACGGAGATAGCAGCAACGAGCATCGAGCGCAGAGGTCCGGGTGGTCAGAAGGCGGACTGGGCGGGAGTTGTCGCACATGAAGCGGCGCGCGGTGCCGGAGCCTAACACGACGTCCGGGTAGACTTATCCTCATGAGCGCCGACCCGAATCTCTCAGAATCGACACGTTCTTCTCTGGCCGTTGCCATCGTGATGCCCGCCAATGATGAGGCGGAAGCGCTGCCGCACGTGATAGGAGATATCCCGCGGGAGCGTGTGTCGCGCATCGTCGTGGTGGACAACAACAGTAGTGACGGGACGGCCGATGTGGCCCGCCGGCTCGGCGTGGAAGTTATTAGTGAGAACAGGCCAGGCTACGGAAGCGCGTGTCAGGCCGGCATACGTCATTTGGCCGCGTCTCCTCCCGACGTACTAGTGATCCTCGATGCTGACTACAGCGACTATCCGCAGGACCTCGGCAAACTGCTGGAAGCGATCGAGTCGGGAGCAGACCTGGTTTGTGGCAGCCGCGTCGAGCTGGCCCGACCCGGTGCACTGGGCCCACACGTGCGTTGGGGCAACGGCCTGGCGACGGGCCTGATCCGACTTCTCTTCGGTCACCAGTTTCGTGACATGGGGCCGTTTCGCGCGATCCGATGGGACGCGTTGCAGAAACTCGAAATGCGCGATCCTGCTTATGGCTGGAATGCTGAGATGCAGGTCAAGGCCCTTCAGCACGGGCTGCGCACCGAAGAAGTAGCGGTTCGCTATCGAGACCGGATCGGCCGCTCGAAGATCAGCGGTACTGTCCGGGGGACGATCGGGGCAGGCACCGGAATCCTGCTGATGATCGCCACTCTCAAATTTGCGCCACGGTGGTATGCTCGCCGCGTTTCGCTCGCCACCTGATCGACTAGGCAAGTAGGGCATGGCTCATCTCGACTTCTATCGCTCCCTCGCCGTGCCAAGCGACCGGCGCATCCTATTCATGGTGCTCGACGGTCTCGGAGGTTTGCCTCATGTGCACACAGGGGAAACCGAGTTGGAAGCGGCGAAGACGCCCAACCTGGACAGGCTTGCCGCACGAGGAGAGTTGGGACTCTCGACTCCCATCCTTCCGGGCGTAACCCCCGGTAGCGGCCCCGCCCACATCGGTCTCTTCGGTTATGACCCGGTGGAACATCAGGTTGGCCGGGGTGTACTTGCTGCGCTGGGTGTGGGTGCCGATCTGCGTCCAGGGGACGTGGCGGCCCGCATCAACTTCTGCTCGCTGAACGCCGAAGGTCAGGTGACGGATCGTCGAGCGGGCCGGATCGGTGACGAGATCGGCGCTCCGCTCGCGGAACGTCTCGACGCGATGCCCGACCCGGCGGGCGTAGAGATGCGCGTGCGGCACGTGAAGCAGTACCGGGCGTGCGTGATTCTGCGCGGTGCCGGTCTCGAAGGCGATATCGCTGACACCGACCCTCTCGTCACGGGCGTTCCACCGCTGGCACCTGTGGCGCAATCGGAGGGATCGGAACGAGCCGCAGCGTTGGTGGCCGATTTCGTGACCCGCGCGGCCGATGCGCTCGACGATCAGGGCGCGGCGAACGGCGTCCTACTGCGGGGATTCGATGGCTACTCCCCCTTGCCGACGATGGGCGAACTCTACGGGCTGACCGCCGCGGCGGTGGCCGCATATCCGATGTATCTAGGCGTTGCCCGACTCGCCGGCATGGCAGCCCACCCGGTGAAGGATGAGCCCGACGCCATGGTTGAGCAGGTGAAGAGTCTCGACGGCGCGGACTTCGTATTCCTGCACTACAAGTCGACGGACTCGAAGGGAGAAGATGGCGACTTCGATGCCAAGGTTGCCGAGGTCGAGAAGGCCGATGGCGTGATCGGCCGCCTGGTGGAGGACTTTGACGTCGTAATGGTGACTGGCGATCACTCCACGCCAAGCCGAATGAGCGCCCACTCGTGGCATCCCGTGCCATTGCTGATCGCTGGGCCCGACGCACGGTCACAGAATCACCCCGGCTTCGGAGAGCGTGAGTGTGTCGGCGGTTCGCTCGGCCACGTCAGCGCGTCCGACGTGCTGCCGCTCGTGCTGGCCCACGCGGGTCGGCTCCGCAAGTTTGGCGCCTAGCGGCAATCTCTCTCGACCGTGTTCCTCTCGGCTCTAGCCGACGAGCGCATCTCGGATCTTGTCCAGATCTTCCGCTCGGTTTGCGTTCGCGAGGATGAGATCGGGGACGCCGTGGCGCTCGAGCGCTGCCGTCTCGACGCGCACCGCGTCGACCGAGTCGAACAGGCCCTGGAGGTCTTTCCGGCCGGCATCAAGCCACGCGCTCAACGCCGGGAGGAGTGCGGGCGAACAGGCTGATGTCAAAGGGTGCCACCGCCCTTGGAAGTGGGGTGCCGCCGCGATAGCCCCACCCTCTACGCGGTCCAGCAGGTCCAGTAGCAGCGAGGCCGGCAGCATCGGGGTGTCGACCGGACAAACGACCACGGCGCAGCCAGGCGCCTGGAGCAGCCCGGTCTCCAACCCTGCACCCGGCCCCGTGCCGTGCCGCTGGTCGGGCACGACGGGCCAGCCCAGACCGTCGACAGGGTCGCCACCGATCTGCACGCACCGCGGAGCGGCACCAGAGAGCGCGTCAGCCGATCGCAACGCGAGGGATCGTCCGGCCACATCGATAGACGCCTTGGCGCGGCCCATGCGTCGGCTGGCGCCGCCGGCAAGCAGCACGCCAATCGTGACGTCGGGCCACGGATTCAAGACCTTGTGCAGTGGCAATTCAGACGTCCTCCGGGTGCAGTCGTGGATTCGCGAAGCGGGTACACTGGCGCTCATGATACGCAAGAAGAGACTCATGACTCCCGGACCGGCGCCCGTTCATCCGGACGCGGTTGCCGCGGCCGTCGAACCGTTGCCGCATCACCGCGCGGCCGAGTTCAAGCCGCGCTTCGCCGCCGTACAGCAGAATCTGCAGGCCGCCTTTCGTACGGCCGGCCCGGTCGGCGTGCTGGCCAGTTCCGGGACCGGAGCGGTCGAGGCCGCGCTGACGAACCTCTTCGCCGCGGGCGACCGGATTCTGGTTGTCGCCAGCGGCAAGTTCGGCGAGCGCTGGGGCGAGGTCGCGGAGTGCTTCGGGATGCGGGTGCGATCGGTTCCGATGTCTCCAGGCGAGGTGTTCGGCCCGGACGAGATGGCAGAGGCGATCGCCGCGTTCCGGCCCGTCCAGGGTGTGGTGATCACCGCTAGCGAAACCTCCACGGGCGGCGCGCTCGACGTGAAGGCGCTCGTGCGTGCGGCCCGTCGGGTCGAACCTGAGGTGGCGATTGTTGTCGACGCCATCACCGCTGTCGGCGCGATGCCCGTCGAGACCGACAAATGGGAACTCGATGCAGTGTGTGGTGGCTCGCAGAAGGCTTTCATGGTGCCGCCGGGCCTCGGGTTCGTTGCGTGTTCGCCGCGCGGATGGGACCGCGTTCGTGAGGCTCGCAAGAAGCCGCGTTTCTACTTTGATCTCCGCAAGTACGCGGACCGCGCCGCCGACGACCAAACACCTTTCACTCCAGCAACCAGTTTGATTCTGGAGCTCGAGGCGGCGCTCCGCGCTTTGGATGACGCCGGCGGCATCAAGGCGCTGGAGCAGAATGCGGCTCGCCTTGCTCGTGCCACTCGAGCTGCTGCGGCGGCGCTTGGGCTCGATCTACTCTCGGCCGATGCACCGAGCAGCGCGGTTACGGCGATTCGTGCCCCGCGCAGCGGGATGGCGCCCGACATCGTAGCCGCCATGCGCCAGGACCACGGTGTGTACGTGGCCGGTGGCCAGGGCGAGCTGAAGCCAGACATTTTCCGCATCGGTCATCTGGGGTACATCGACGAGGTCGATCTGCTGGGTACGCTCGCAACGCTCGAGCGGGTACTGAGCGGCCTGGGTCATGATCTGCAGTTGGGGACTGCGGTAGCGGCGGCCGCTGCCGAACTGGATTCGGACGGGTGAGCGAAAAGGTCCTGGTCTGCGGGCGGCTGCCGGACGGCGGTCGCGAGGCGTTCGAAGAAGCCGATATCGAGGTGACGCATCTTGCCGATCGTGCGACCGGCTCGCTGTCGGACATCATCGAGCCGTACGCCGGCGTCATCGTGCATTCGCCGCATCTCGTAGACGCCGAGGCTGTTGCCGCCGCCGATTCGCTGCGGGTTGTCGGTCGCGCGGGGGTCGGTGTGGACAACATTGACGTGCCTGCATGTACCGAGCGTGGGGTTCTGGTGATGAACCTGCCATGGGGCAACACGGTGTCCGCGGCAGAACACACGATCGCCCTGGTGACCTCGTTGGCGCGGAATATCCCGCAGGCCTCCGCGGCACTGCGGGCGGGTACCTGGGATCGCGGTGCCTTCCTGGGCGTGGAATTGAACAAGAAGCGTCTGGGCATCGTCGGACTCGGTCGCATCGGTCGCGAGGTCGCGCGTCGTGCCCAAGGTCTGGGAATGACGGTACTGGGAACAGATCCGTTCCTCTCCGCTTCGGCAGCCGCCGACCTCGGCATCGAGTTGCGAGAGTTCGACGATTTGTTGCCTGATGTGGATTTCCTGACTGTGCACGTGCCACGTACGCCCGAAACCACCGGACTGATCAACAGTGCTTCGATCGGACGCATGCCGGCGGGGGTGAGGATCGTCAACTGCGCCCGCGGTGGAGTAGTCGACGAGGCAGCACTGCTCAAGGGCCTTGAGTCGGGTCACGTCGCCGGCGCCGCATGTGACGTGTTCGAGACCGAACCCACAGACAACGTCGGTCTGCTCGCCCACCCCCACTTCGTCGGCACGCCACACCTGGGCGGCGCGACGCAGGAGGCAAGGCAGCGTGTTGGCGAGGGCATCGCTCGACAGGTGGCTGAGTACCTGTCGCGGGGAGTGATTCGCCACGCCATCAACGTCAAGGCGCTTCCGCCGGGCGAGCATGCGGCCGTGGCGCCGTACTTGCCGTTGGTTCGCCGGATGGGATCGTTCTTGTCGCAGAGCTACTCCGGCATCGACCGGCTACGGATCGAGTACTTCGGCGAAATCGCGGCGGCGACCCTGACACCGCTGACCGCCAACATCATCGCCGGAGCGCTGTCGGCGTTTCTCGACGTTGAGGTGAACGAGGTGAACGCGGAGCAGTTGGCTCGACAACGTGGCCTTCGCGTGGACGCTGTGACGGGAGATGCCTGGCCTGGCTACTCAAGCCTGGTCCGGGTAACCGCCCACGCGGAGGGGGCTGACCATGCTGTGGCCGGAACGGTGTTCGGTCGCGATCGGACCCGTCTGGTCGAGATCGACGGACTTGCGATTGACATTGCTCCGCGAGGCACGATGTTGGTGTTCCTCAACGAGGACGCACCTGGGGTGATTGGCCGGGTCGGCACGTTGCTCGCCGAACGAGGCGTGAACATCGCGGACATGAGCCTCGGCCGCAACAGCAGTGGAGGCGACGCGATCGCCGCGCTCGTGTTGGACCATGCGCTGGAGGCCGCCGATCTCGACGCGGTCTCGAGTCTGCCGAACATGCATTGGGTTCGCCAGGTCACCGTCTGACGCGACTGGTAGGGGCAGCGCATGCCGCTCGTTTGAACCCCCCTGAGGCCCATGTTAGCTTGCTCGCGTCGGGCTCGGCGGTGCCGCTGGCCCCCTTCTTTTGGCCCGAGCGCGCGTCACAACTTCGCGCCCGACCGGCCCATCGCAACGCCTTCGATCCGGGCTCGTGCAGTCACGATAGCCCCACAAGGAACGTGAGCCCATGTCCGAAGCCTACGCGCCGCCAGCTGATGGCCAGCCGATCACTACTGACGAGCAAGGTCAACTACAAGTGCCGGATCGGCCCATTGTCGGCTGGCTCGAGGGAGACGGGATCGGTGCCGATATCTGGGTAGCAGCGCATCATGTGCTGGACGGTGCCGTAGCAAAGGCCTACGGCGGCTCTCGGTCGATCGCCTGGACAGAGATTCTCGCCGGCGAGAAGGCGAATGAGCAGCTCGGCGAATGGCTGCCGAAACAGACCCTGGACGCAATCCGCGATTTCCGTGTCGCCATCAAGGGACCCATGACCACTCCGGTGGGCGGCGGGATTCGCAGCCTCAACGTGGCCCTACGGCAGCTGCTTGATCTGTATGCCTGCGTGCGTCCGGTCCGGTTCTATCAGGGAACTCCCTCGCCTGTCCGTGAGCCGCAGAAGCTGGATGTGGTGATCTTCCGTGAGAACACGGAGGACGTGTACTCCGGGATCGAATGGGAGTCCGGTAGCGAGGACGTCGCGAAGGTCATCGAGTTTCTGTCGACCGAAATGGGCGCGACGGTGCGGCCGGATTCGGGCATCGGCATCAAGCCGATCTCGAAGACCGGATCGCAGAACCTGATCCGTAAGGCGATCCAGTACGCGATTGATCACGGGCGCGACTCCGTCACGTTGATGCACAAGGGCAACATCATGAAGTTCACGGAGGGCGCGTTCTCGGCATGGGGCTACGAGCTCGCCGCCACCGAGTTCGCCGATCAGACCATAAGCGAGGATTCCCTCTGGAGTGACCACGGCGGCACTTTGCCGGCCGGCAAGGTGCTGATCAAGGATCGGATCGCGGATGCGATGTTCCAGCAGATCCTGCTGCGCCCCGATGAGTACGAGGTCATCGCCACGCCGAACCTCAACGGCGACTACGTGTCGGACGCGGCGGCTGCGCAGGTAGGCGGCCTGGGGATCGCTCCGGGAGCCAACATGAGCGACGACGTGGCTCTCTTCGAGCCGACGCACGGTACGGCGCCGAAGTACGCGGGGCAGGACAAGGTCAACCCGTCATCGCTGATCCTGTCAGGCGTGATGATGCTCGACCACATGGGCTGGCAAGAGGCCGCGCGGCTCATCGAAAACGCTTTGGAAAAAACACTGCTCGCCAAGACGGTCACATACGACCTGGAACGGCAGATGGACGGCGCCACGCTGTTGAGCTGTTCCGACTTCGGGCGAGCTATCGTTGACAACATGGAGGACTGAGCGATGGCGCTGAAGAAGGTCACCATCGTCGGAGCCGGACACGTGGGCGCTACCTGCGCCTACAGCATCGCCAACCGTCGGCTGGCCGACGTGACGCTTGTGGACATCGTCGAGGGCATGCCGCAGGGCAAAGCGCTCGACATGACCGAGGCCACCCCGATCATCGGGGGCGATTGCAAGATCACCGGCACGAACAACTACGTAGATACCCAGGGCTCGGACATCATCGTGATCACGGCTGGCCTGGCGCGGAAGCCGGGCATGAGCCGCGATGATCTTCTGTACAAGAACGTCGCGATCGTGGGTTCCGTGGTCGAGGAAGTGGTCAAATATTCGCCCGACGCGATATTGATCCTGGTCACCAATCCGCTCGATGCGATGGTCTGGGTGGCGGAGCAGAAGTCCGGCTTCCCGCGTGAGCGCATCATGGGAATGGCTGGCGTCCTCGATTCGTCACGTTTCCAGGCGTTCATCGCGATGGAGCTCGGTGTCTCGCAGGAGAATACGCACGCATTCGTGCTCGGTGGGCACGGCGACACAATGGTGCCGCTGTCGCGCTACTCCACGGTTGCCGGCGTCCCGATCACGGAGCTGATGACTTCCGAGCAGGTTTCGCGGATCGAGGATCGCACCCGGAACGGGGGCGCGGAAATCGTGAAGCTATTGGGTACCGGCTCAGCCTACTATGCACCGGGCGAGTCGGTGGCGGAGATGATCGAGGCGATTCTGCTCGACAAGAAGAAGATTCTGCCCGTGGCCGCGAAGCTGCAGGGCGAGTATGGCGTCGACGGTTTGTTTGTCGGTGTTCCCGCAGTTCTGGGCGCCACCGGCATGGAACGTGTCTTCGAAATTGAACTCACCGAGGCGGAGCAGGAAGAATTCGACCGCTCCGTAGCGCACGTGCGCGAACTCGTCGAAAAGTTGGAGAACTGAGATGGCGCAACGCACTCTTGCGATGATCAAGCCGGACGCCGTGTCGCGTGGCGACGCCGGCAAGATTCTTGCCCGCTACGAAGAAGAGGGCTTCCGTGTCCTCGCGTGCAAGAAGACAACGCTTTCCCGCTCGGAAGCAGAAGCGTTCTACGGTGTTCACAGCGAGCGTCCGTTCTTCGGCGACCTGTGTGACTTCATGACTTCGGGTCCGATCTATGCGGTCGCGCTCGAGCGTGACGACGCCATCACGCATTTGCGCGAGGTCATGGGTGCGACGAATCCGGCCGAGGCGGCTGAAGGCACCATCCGCGCCCTCTACGCCGAGAACATCGAGCGCAACAGCGTGCACGGTTCGGATGCACCGGAGACGGCCGCAGAGGAGCTGGCGTTCCACTTCTCGGGTCGCGAATTGCTCTAGCGCAGCCGAAACCCAGTGATTGTGAGGGGCGCCGTCCAGCTGGGCGGCGCCCTTCTCTTGTCCGCAGAAAGCCTGACTGCGTCTAGTGTCCGTCGTTACGGACGACCCGGCCGTCGAGCATCACGAACCGCGGGCTGATCAGGCTCCCGATCTGCTCGGATGGATCGCCCCGCGTCGCGATGATGTCGGCCTTCATGCCGACCGCGAGGGTCCCGATTTCGCCGGCCATCCCCAGAGACTCGGCCGCCAGCGAGGTTGCCGAAACGACGGCATCCATCGCTTCTTGACCGCCCGTTTCGACCCGGTAGATGAGTTCCTCGGCATTGCGACCATGAGAGCCCGCCAGAGCGTCGGTGCCGAACACAATCTTGAGATCAGGGACGGTCAGCGCCTCTTGGAACGTCGCGAGGGCCGCAGGCACCGCCGCTCGCATCTGCTCGAACCCTTCTGCGGTATAGCCGCCGACGCCCAGAAATTTCTCTTCGTTCTCGAAGTAGTTGCGAAGTACGAGGTCGATATTGGGGTCGTAGAAGAGACCTCGTTCGGCGAGTAACTCCAGCGTCGCCCGGTCGAGCAGTGCGCCGTGCTCGATCGTTGTGCATCCCGCCATTGCAGCTCGCCGGGCACTCTCCGGGCCATGTGCGTGAACGGTTGTTCGCAGGCCAAGGTCGGAGGCTTCTCCGCAAATCGCGTCAAGCAGTTCCTGCTCAAGGGTGGGTGTGCCGCCGACGCGAATACTCGCCGAGGCGAAGATCTTGATGAGGTCTGCACCCTCTTCGTGGCGGGCCCTCACCACCGCACGCAGGTCCTCCGGTGTTGCTCCGCTCCACGTGCCGATGGCTGCCAGGGACGTGAGCACACGCGGGCCTGGCAAGATGCCGCGTGCGAAGGCATCGCGGAGTTCTCGATCAACCGGCGCCCCGAGACTCTGAACCGTTGTGACCCCGGACTGGAGCGTGGCGAAGCCGTTTTCGGCGCCGTAGAGGACGACCTCCTCGGCCGTTTCCTCTACGTCGGAACTTGGCGTTCTACCTTCACGATTGAAGTGCCACCCAAGGTGAACGTGAGTGTCGATCAGGCCGGGAAGCGCGGTGGCGTCGCCCAGATCGATCACACGCCCGCGCCCGCGGCCATGCGGCAGGATCCCGGTGATTCGATCGCCTACCACAACGATGTCGCTGGGCCCCATGCGGCCGCCACGTCCGTCGAGCGCGCTCTGCACTCGGAGCACCGTGGCGTTGAGGTCGTCGCCTGCGGAGGGTGGCGTCGCGGGACTTCCACAGCCGGTGCACACGAACAGAACGAGGGCCGAGATGATGCGGCGCGGGACACGGGTAGGGGACACGACGGCGCTCCGATGTGTACTGGTGCATGACGGTGAAGGGCACAGGCTAGCGTCGCCTGTGCCCTCGGTCCACCGTGACTATGCCTGGAGCTAGGACCCTCGGAGTACGTTCCCGATAATGCCGCCAAGGTCGCCACGGCCACCGCTCGACGTGCGGGCGGTGGGCAGTCGCGGCATCAGCCAGTCGAGGAAAGCCTGGTTCGAGCGCGTCTGCAGCCAGACGCTGCCGGTGCCCTTGAATTCCGCCACAAATCCCTCGCCGGAGATGAGGGAGGTGAACAGGCCTCCGGCTTTGCGAACATCCCATTGCAGGCTGCTGTCGAACGCGACGATGTGGCCGGTGTCGATCACGACGCTGTCGTTGTTCAGATCAACCTTGTGGATCGCACCGAACGAACTCAGCAGAACGTCGCCCTGGCCCTTCAGATGTAGAAGGAACAAACCCTCGGAGGCGAAGAATGACTTGGCGCCGCCCCACTTGATATCGATTTCGACGCCCGGATCGCCGGCCAGGTACGAACCCGACTGCACGTAAAGATCTCCACTCACGACGTGCTCAACGACGTCCCCGGGCAGGCTGGGCGCGAAGGTCACATGTCCGGCGGCGCCCTGTGCCGTGAAGGTATTGACGAAGAAGGACTCTCCGCCGAGCACCTTGCGCATAGCTCCCTGCAACAGTCCGCCCTGGATGCCGCTCTCCACCTGCACGTTGCCGCTCATCGAGACCATTGCTCCGGTCTCGGCGCGCACCGCCTCGCCGGCCTCGAGTTCCACGATGCCCAGGGCGTAGGAGGGCCGATGTTCAACAGTGACTTTCATGCATGCCTCGCTCGTTAGGGGGCGCGGCGATCGCCGCGGTGGATCTCAAGGAGAATACGACCCGCCCGGGCGTTTGTTGCGGATCCGTCTGGCGAGCGGTCGGGGCTTCCGTTGACTGGTGACTAGAACGGTAGCCAGCTGAACCACGACGCCGGAAGCAACTTGGTCACGTCGAGCGTGATCACCACGACCATCAGCGAGACCAGCATGATCACGCCGACCTGCATGATGCGCTCTTTTACCTGCAGTGACAGGTCCCGACGGATACCCGCCTCGAAGAGGATCAGAGCAATCTGACCGCCATCGAGCACGGGAATTGGCAGCAGGTTAATGATCCCGAGCTGCAGGCTGATGAAAGCCATGAAGGACATCAGCACGGAAGGATCTCCGGTGCGCGACGCTTGGCCTGAGAAGCGCGCGATCTCCAGCGGGCCAGAGAGCGTGCGAACGGACATCCGCCCGGTGAACAAACGTTTCAGGATCTGGCCGAGCAAGAGAGATTGGCGCTTGAGCTCCGCTCCGGCTTGCGTAACGGCCTCGCCGAGAGGGTAGCTCCGCAGCTTGATGACGTGCTCTTCAACCTGAGCAAACCCGATCTCAACAAAGCCGGCTTCGTTCAGCGTAGGTGTCAGGGCTGTGTCGAACTCGTTCCCATCGCGCGCCACAGTCAACGCGAGCGGAGCGTCGATGCTGTCGACGATCGCCCGCTGAAGCTGGTTCCAGTGGAAGATCGATTGACCGGCGACCGCGGTCACGATATCGCCGTCGCGCAGTCCAGCCGCCTCTGCCATACCGCCTTGCTCGACCGGACCGATCTGCGGCGGCCGCGGACTCTGGACGCCTAGCCGACCGATGTTCTGCTCCGTCGACTCTTCCGGAGTTGCCGTGATTGCGATCGACTGTCCGTCGCGCTCAACGTCCAGCTCGAGGGGCTGGTTGGCCGAGATCAGGATCCGGACCCGGAACTCCTCCCAGTCCTCCAGCGGCTCTCCATCGATGGCGCGGATGTAGTCGCCAGCCTGCAGCCCTGCTACATCGGCCGGGGTGTTCGGTTCGACGATGCCCAGTACGACCGGATCGTCTGCATCGGCCTGCACGCGAATGCCGAGTAGGTAGACGCCCACCATAAGCACGAACGCCAGCATGACGTTCATCGCCGGGCCCGCGACGAGAATTATCAGACGCTGCCACTTCGGTTTGCCGAGATATTCGAGTTCGGATCCGGTGAGGTCTTCGTCGGGACTCTCGCCGACCATCTTCACGTACCCGCCCAGCGGGAGCAGCGAGACCCTGTAGTCGGTGTCGCCCCGTTGGAAGCCGAAGAGTCTCCGGCCGAAACCGAGAGAGAACACTTCCACGCCGACGCCAAACCACTTCGCGAACATGAAGTGGCCGAGCTCGTGGACAAAGACGAGCACGCCGAGGACGAAGATCAGCGCGAGAGTGTTGGTGGCGATGTCGAACACGGCAAGTCCGGGATGTCGGGGAGAAATCCTGCGCGGCCGGCTACGCGGCTAGCGTCTATCTGGAACTAAATGTAGCAGTCTGGCTCGCAGCTCGTTCCGAAAACGAAGGTGGGCTCCGGGTTCTACCCGAGCACTCCGGTGCGGAGTATCGCGTATAGCAATGCTCCAGCGGGAAGATGCGCGTCGATTCGATCGAGCACGCCGCCGTGCCCGGGGAGAAGATCGGCGGAGTCCTTGCGGCCTGCAGTTCGTTTCAATGAAGACTCGATCAGGTCGCCCGCCTGGCCGACGAGCCCGAGTCCCGCTCCGACGAGGGCCGCCTGCCAGAGGGGGAGGCCCGGGATCCATGGCGAGAGTGCGAGGCCGCCCGCCGCGCTGCCAACAATCCCAAACACGGATCCTTCGATGGACTTCTTGGGCGACAGGTCGGGCGCGAGTCGATGCTGCCCGAACCTACTGCCTCCGTAGTAGGCGGCCGAATCGCCGAGCGCGACGCTGGCGTACAGGAACAACAGCCAGGCGATGCCGTCGTTGTGATAGCGAATGCCGATCTGTGCTCCCATCGGGATTGCGAGCCAGGCGAGACCGGCGAAACCACCGGCGATCGCAAAGGTCAATCTTCGGGGGTCGCCGTAGTTGTCGCGAAGTGTTGCCAGGGCGAGAAGCGGGACGGCCACCAGAAGGACCAGCATCGCTGCCGAAGGCCCGTCGAGGAAAGAGTTCGCCAAGGCGAGGGCGACGAGAGCGCCCGGGGCGGCAGCGATGTCGACACCCAGGGCCTGCAGCAACCGGCTGAATTCGTTCCAGCCGATCAGGAGCACCACGGAAGCGGCCACCGCGAAGGCAACAGGCGGCATGTAGAGCACACCGAGCAGCACACCGATGATGACGGCCGCCGTCAGTGCACGGGTCATGAGCCGGCGGTCCGGTGGCCGGATGGATGGGTGCGGTGCCATTCCCAGGCATCGCGCAAGATCGTCGAGAGGTCGGAGCGTTCCGGTTCCCAGCCCAGCTCGTCTCGGGCGCGCTGTCTCGATGCCACGAGCAGCGCGGGATCGCCTTCTCGCGCCTCCTTGGCGATGGCCGGGATGTCGTGCCCGGTCACCTCGCGCGCCGCTGCAAGTACCTCCTGGACCGACGAGCCGGATTCGGTACCCAGGTTGTAGGTATTGCCCGCGTCGCCGCTTGCCAGTTTGTCCATTGCCAGTAGGTGGGCGGCGGCCAGATCGCGGACGTGAACGTAGTCGCGTACTCCGGTGCCGTCCGGCGTCGGGTGGTCGGTGCCGAAGATGCCGACGTCCTTGTGGATGTCGAGCGCCACGGCGAGCACACGCGGAATCAGATTGCTCGCCGGCGTCTTGTCCTCGCCGAGCGTGCCGTCCGGTTGGGCGCCGGCGGCGTTGAAGTAGCGCATCCGCGTGCCCTGGAGCCCGTACGCGCCAGAGTAGTAGGAGATCGCCTGGTCCACCGCGAGCTTGGTGGCACCGTACGCGTTGATGGGGCGCGGGGTCGCGTCTTCACCCAAGGGGAGTCGCCGGGGAATTCCGTAGACGGCGCAGGTCGACGAGTGGATGATCCACGGGATTTCACGGTCGACCATCCAATCGAGCAGTCGCAGACTCTCGCGGACGTTGGTCTCGTAGTAGGCGCGCGGGTTCGACATGGACTCGCCAACGGAGCACTTGGCGGCCATGTGCATGATGCCGTCCGGGCGTTCGATCGCCTCGAGCGCCGCCGGATCGCCGCAACCTCCATGTGCGAACTCAACATCGTCCGACAATGCCGCCGGATGACCGGAGGACAGGTCGTCGATGACCGAAACCGAGTGGCCTGCGTCGCGTAGAGCGGACACCACGTTCGAGCCGACATAACCGGCGCCGCCGGTAACGAGAACGCGCATTCCGAACACTCCACTTTGCCGCCGATTCAGCGGACTCAGAACGGGGAGTCGGCAGTGTACTGCCTAGGCCTGATCGTCGTAGTGGACTGCTTCGAGGCAAAGCCCATGGGCTGGTGCAGTGGCTCCCGCCAGCGTTCGATCTCCTGACGCTGCGACGCCCCGAACCGACTCAGCCCCGCGCTGGCCGCGGCCGACTTCCACCAACGTGCCCACCATCGCGCGTACGGCATGGCGTAGGAAACTGCGCCCGACGAACACGATGTCGATGCCTCGTGGTGTTGGTTGCACACTCACGGAATCCAGGGGTCGATCGGGTCGTCCGCCGTCTTCCGGCTGGGTTGCGAAGGCGCGCTGATCGAGCGGGCCCAACAGCTGCTCGGCGCCAGCCTGCAGAGCCCTGATGTCCAGATCGGCTCCGACGTGCCACGCGTATCGCGCGCTAAACGGGGACTGGATCGCGCCTCCTTCAAGGGCGTAGCGATAGGTCTTCCCGCGCGCGCTATGGCGGGCATGGAAGTCATCGCTCACCGGCATGGCCGCGATCACGCGTATGTCGGAGTCCAGTCCGGCGTTGATCGCCCGCTGCCAGGTTGCTGCGTCCCGAGCTTTGTCAGCGTCGAAGTGAGCAACCTGGCCTTGCGCGTGAACACCCGCATCCGTGCGACCGGCTCCGTGGACTCGAGTCGGCATGCCAGCCACGGCGGCCGCGGCGTCTTCGAGAGCCGCCTGGACCGTGGGGGCGTTGGCCTGACGTTGCCAGCCCGAGTAGGCCGTTCCAACGTAGGCGATCGTGAGCTTCGTGCGCATCTCCCGATGTTATCCTCGAACGCCATCAAGCTTCCCGCGTTCCGGTCCGCCTCTGGACTCGGAGGTCCGGTACCGTGCCTATCCTCGATATCGTCAAATACCCGGAGACCATTCTCGCTGAGAGAACGGAACCCGTGTCTGAGTTTGACGAGGATCTCCGCGAACTCGCCGCCGACATGGTCGCGACCATGTACGCGGCGCCGGGGATCGGCCTCGCCGCACCCCAGGTCGGCCGCAGCGAGCGGATTTGCGTGATCGACCTTTCCGTCGGTGAGGACCCGGACGACCTGATGGTGCTTGTCAATCCGCGGGTCGTAGCCGAAGAGGGCGGAGTGCGTGAAGAGGAAGGTTGCCTGTCGTTCCCGGACATCATGCTGGTTGTCCCGCGACCCGAAAGGGTTGTTGTGGAGGCTCAGGATCTCGACGGGAACCCGATTCGAGTCGAGGGCGACGAGCTCCTGGCGCGGTGCCTTCATCATGAGATCGACCATCTCGATGGCGTGTTGTTCATCGATCGCGTGTCGCCGCTCAAGCGCGACCTGGCTCGTCGCAAGATCAAGCGACGGATCAAGGCCGACGACTGGTAGTCGCATTGACCCGAACCGAATCGAAGCGACAGCGCATCCTGTTCATGGGCACGCCCGCGCTGGCAGTTCCGACGCTCGCGACGCTTGCTAACACGCACGCGATCGCGGCGGTTGTGACTCAACCCGATCGGCCGTCCGGTCGCGGGCGTCGCACGGCGCAGTCGCCGGTGAAGCGATGGGCCGTCGACAACGGCGTGCCGGTGCTTCAGCCGGAGCGACTCGGAGATGATGGCGTCGAGCCGCAACTCCGAGCCTTCGAAGTGGACGCTGCGGTAGTCGTTGCCTTTGGGCAACTCTTGCCACCATCCATACTCGCCCTGCCACGCCTCGGGTGCGTCAATCTACATGCCTCGTTGTTACCGCGGCATCGCGGCGCGAGTCCGATCCAGGCAGCGATTCTGGCCGGCGACCGCGAGAGTGGTGTAACCACGATGCTCATGGACGAAGGGCTGGACACCGGCCCGGTGCTACTGCAGCGCCGAATCGAACTTGATCCTGGCGAGACCAGCGGAACTCTCGGAGCGAAGCTCAGCGAACTCGGGGCCGCCCTCACGACCGAAACGATCGATCGCCTGGCACTTGGTGAGCTCGAGCCACATTCTCAGGACGCCACCCTGGCGACCATGACCAAGCTCATTCGCAAGACCGATGGCGCGATCGACTGGCGCCTTCCGGCGGATTCGATCGAGCGTCAGGTACGCGCCATGCAGCCGTGGCCCGTAGCGCACACAGTGCTTGCAGGGGACGTTCTGAGAATCTGGAATGCATCGCCCGCGCCCTCCGATGCGAACGGCGCTCCAGGCGTCGTCCTCGAGTCTGAGGGGCGTCTCGTTGTGGCTTGCGGCGACGGATGTCTCGAACTTCTCGAAGTACAACGGCCGGGCGGCCGGCGACTCCCAGCGTCCGATTTCCTTCGCGGCTACGACATCTCTGCGGGCACTACCCTGGGCGGCGACCGTGACTGATGGGAACACTGCCAGCGGTGGCCACAAGGTTCGCGACGCCGCACTCCATATCTTGACGCGCGTGGAGCACGGCCGGCGATCAGACCGTTCGCTTGACGAGGTGCTCGGACGGAAGCGGATGCCCGCTCGCGATCGCGCACTGTGCACCGAGATCGTGTACGGCGTCCTGCGGCGACAGCGGACTCTGGACCGAACGCTGAGACCGTTCTGCCGTCGCCCCCTTGCAAAGCTGGATGCTCCAGTCCGCGTCGCGCTCCGGATCGCTTTGTATCAATGTGCATATCTGGATTCGGTCCCACCCCACGCCGCGGTACATCGCACCGTGGAGGCGTTGAAGCGTCAGCGCCCGCGGGCGACTGGTTTGGCCAACGCGGTGCTTCGAGCCTGGTTACGGGCGGGCGGCGAGATCGACGCTGGCAGCGATTCGTCCGCAGATCACTATGACTTGCCCGATTGGCTGGCGGTGCGGTGGGAGTCTCGTAGTGCTGCCAAATGGTTGGCGGCGACGCTGGCTCCACCGGTCGCGTTTCTCAGGGCGTCCAGCGAGGAGGGTCTCGCGCAGACGATTGGCCGACTCACCGAGGACGGCGGGGAGGCTGTTCCCGGTCTGCGGGTCGCACGGAGCGTGAGGCTCGGGAGCCTGGATCGCCGAACGCTCTCGGAGGTGATCGCCGACGGGTTGGCGGTGCCACGCAGCGAGGCTGCGCAGATGGTGACAGAACTGATGGGGCAGGGGCCCGGCACGATCCTGGACGCGTGCTCTGGTCGCGGGGGCAAGGGTAGGCAACTTGCCGAGGAGGGCTCTCGTGTGCTGTGTCTCGATAGTCATTCGGAACGCCTGAGCGACGCGCGTACGCTGGCTCGTCGAACCGGAGCCACCGGCCTGGACTGGGTGCGTTGTGATCTGGGCCGCGATCTGCCGGTCTCGACGCGATTCTCGAGAATCCTTGTCGACGTTCCGTGCTCCGGTCTTGGCACCATAAGGCGGCACCCCGAGATCAAGTGGCGCACGAGCGAGGAGGGGCTGGCGGCCCTGGCCGATACGCAACGAGCCATCCTGAGCAACACACTGCAGGTGCTCGACGCCACTGGCGAGTTGCTCTACGTGACCTGTTCAACGGAACCCGAGGAGAACGAAGAGGTTGTGGAGTCGGCCCTCTCGGCGGACCCCACCATCGCGCGGAAACCCTTCGAGGTCGCCCCGGACGGCTGTAGCGTTGATGTAGTGGGGGATCTGCGGACTTTCCCGTTGGACCCTGACCTGGATGGGTTCTACGTGGCGCGGCTGACCCGGCTCGCAGCCCAGGCGCCGTGCTAGAATCCTCTGCGATTGGGGGCCGCCGGTTGCGGCCCTTTGGCGTCTCGCTGATCCCGTTCAGGTTGATCTAGTGCCTTCGTTATCCAGCTATCTCGCGTCCTTCGGTCGCGTGATTTTCGTGCTCGGCGTGTCGACGGTGACATTCGTCGCCGGAGGCTGGGTCGTGACGCGATTGGCCGTCTCAGGACCGGCCGACCGGGTGCCTGACTTGCGCGGATTGGCTGACACCGCGGCCCTGGCCGAACTCGAGGCGGCGGGCATGGTGCTGGAGATCGATGAGGATCGCCTGCAGGCGAACGCCGTTCCGGCCGACCACGTGGTGCGTCAGGATCCGGCGCCCGGCACGCAGGTGAAGCGAATGCGGACCGTGCGCGTCATGTTGTCCACCGGCCCTCTGGAACTCGTCGTGCCGAACCATGTCGGTGACGCCCGTCAACGTGCGCTGATCCGGCTCGAACAGCAGGGAGTTCAGGTGGACTACGTCGCCAGCGCGCCGAGCTACGATGTCCCTCGAGACACGATCATCGCGCAATCACCCCCGGCTGACGCGCCCCCGACCGAAGCGCAGCGTCCGCTCCGACTCCTTTCATCGCTTGGTCCGCCCATCGTCTACTACGTCATGCCGAATCTTGTGACGCATGCCGTTGGCGATGTTCGCAGCGACATCGAGGCTCGGGGCTTCCGGGTTAGCGAAGGATCCAATCGACGCGTGCACGCCAACGTCCCGCCCGGCACCATCGTTGCCCAGAGTCCCCAGCCAGGTTTCCGCATCGCCGCTGGCGGCGAAATTGTGCTCGAGGTGAGCCGATGACTGAGATCCAGATCGCCCCGTCTTTGCTGGCCGCCGACAAGATGCAGTTGGGGGCTCTGGTGAGTGACCTGGAGGATCACATCGATGTGTTGCATATCGATGTGATGGACGGACATTTCGTGCCGAACATTTCCTTTGGGCCGTCGGTTGTGGAGTGTTTGCGGCCGCTCACCCAGAAGCCGATCGATGTGCATCTGATGGTGGAACGCCCCGAACTCTGGGTTACCGCATACCGCGACGCGGGCGCCGACTGGATTAGCGTTCATGTCGAGGCGACGTACCACCTCGAGCGCACACTTGCGGTCATCCGCGAGAGTGGAGCTCGAGCCGGCGTGGCCCTGAATCCGGGCACTGGCCCAGAAGGGCTCGAGTTTGTTCTCAAGAACGGCGACTTCGTCCTCGTGATGACCGTGAACCCTGGGTTCGGTGGGCAGTCGTTCATCGAAGCGTCGTATCGAAAGATCGCAGCGATCCGGGCCTACCTGGACGTGCACGAACTCACCGACGTCGAGGTCCAGGTCGACGGAGGAGTCGGTCCTTCGACGGCCGCGGGTTGCGCGGAGGCCGGTGCGAGCATTCTGGTGGCCGGATCGGCCATCACCGGCGCGGCCGATCCGGCCGCTGCCGCTTCGAACTTACGCGAGGCCGCCACGGCGGGCTCGACTGACTAGAGTCTCTTCAACGCGATGCGAAGTCTTGTTACTGGTTCAGCTGGATTCATTGGCTCCCACCTCGTAGAGCGACTGCTCGAGGCCGGGGACGAGGTCGTGGGTATCGATGGGCTCGTCGAGAACTACGATCTCGCACTCAAGCGAGCGCGCGTTGACCGTCAACGGCAGGAAGCCCGTTTTGAGTATGTGGGTGACATGCTCGAGACTCTCGATCTTGATGAATTGCTCGAGGGCGTGGATCGGGTGTTTCACCTGGCGGCGTTGCCGGGCGTCCGCTCCTCGTGGGGTGCGAGCTTTCAGGATTACGCCTCGCACAACATCTATGCATCTCAGCGTCTGTTCGAGGCGTCGCTGCAGCAGGGCGTCGGACGGGTGGTCTACGCATCGTCCTCATCCGTCTACGGCGACGCGGCTCAACTGCCAATGCGCGAGAGCGCACGGGAGAAGCCGTTCTCGCCGTACGGAGTAACGAAGCTTGCGGCGGAGCACCTCGCGAGGCTGTACCACCGCAATTACGGGCTCGCCACGGTGTCGATGCGGTTCTTCACAGTCTACGGCCCACGACAAAGGCCGGACATGGCCATCCAAAGGTTTCTGACCGCCGCAAGAGACGGTACGTCGATCCGACTTTTCGGCGATGGTGAGCAAACGCGGGACTTCACTTACGTGGCGGACACGGTCACGGCGCTCCTGCGCGCCGCCGAAAGGGGACAGGAAGGGGCTGTGTATAATGTCGGAGGGGGCAGCACTGTCACGGTCAATCAGCTCATCGAAGCGATTGAAGAGGTGTCAGGAAATCGCCTGCAAGTTGAGCGCGAAGGGGTACAGCGCGGAGATGTTCGCGACACCTGTGCGGACACGTCGCTTGCCGAAACCGAGCTTGGATTTGTTCCCGAAACGTCATTACGTGAAGGCCTTGCGAAGCACTGGCAGGCCGTCGCTCACGAGTCCACGGAAGCCCTGACCTCGCCATGAAGAAAGCCCTTAGCGGAGCCAGCATTGTGACGTTGGCCTTTCTGGTCGCGGCATGTGGCTCAGAGCCACTCGCCCTGCCCGCGGACTCCGCCGGTACGCAGCTGTTCGAACAGTCGCGCGCGTTCATGGAAGAAGGCGAGTGGAGCAAGGCATCCGAAGGCTTCGACACGCTTCTGCGCAACTACCCAACGAGCCCTCACCTGCCGCAAGCGCGGCTGTCCCTTGGGCGGTCGTACTACGAACAGGATCGAACCTCGACGTTGATCCTGGCCGTCGACGCGTTTCGTAACTTCCTGACGTATCATCCTTCGCACGGCCAGGTTGACTACGCGCAGCTCATGATCGCGATGAGCTACCTGAGCATGATGCGCTCGCCCGATCGGGATCAGTCGCAGGCCGTCGAGGCGTTGCGAGCGTTCGAGATCTTCTTCGAGGACTACCCAGGGAGCCCGTACGCCGAGCAGGCGCAGGAAAGCATGCAGCGGGTGGTGGACAACCTGTCTGAGCATGAATTGGGCGTCGCAGATTTCCAGATGTCGCGTGGGCGCTATTCGGCGGCGCGACAGCGCGCGATTTTCGCGCTTCGGAAATACGGCACAACGTCCCTAAGGTGTGAGTTTGTCTGGATCATCGGGGAATCGCATCGACGCCAGGGCGATCGGCGTCAGGCGACTACCTACTTCCAGCAAATCGTGGACGAGCACGCCGAGTGCGAGCGCGTCCGCGATGCGAGTGAATGGCTTCGGCAGGGAGGCGCAACCCGGCCGTCAGAAGAGGACGAACCGGGGTTCCTTTGATCCCTCCATAGGGGAAGGTGGACCACATGCGTCGTTCCGGAAAACTACACATAGCTAGCCGAGCGGCTGTCGTCACAGTCGCGGTGGTTTTGCCTTGGGCTGCCGAGGCGCAAGGCCGACTCACGCCCGCCAAGTACGTCGGCCCGCAGTGCCTGGCCACGGCGATACCCACGGTGGTCGAGTCGCTCGGCCGGGTTACCGCAGGTCGCGAACCCAGCATGCAGATCTTCGGCCCTGGTGATGCCGTTTTTATCTCACCCGAAAGCACTGGCGTACGTGTGGGCGAGACCTACCTTCTCTACCGCGTGGACGGCGAAGTTCGTCACCCTCGTACGGAGGAGATCTTCGGGCGGGCCATCAATCTTCTCGGGCAGATCGAGGTATTCCAGATTGACGAAGGTCGCGCCATGGGTCGCATCACGCAGTCTTGTGCTGAGATCGAACCCGGTGACCACTTGCACGCCCTACTTGCCGACAGCGTAGCCGGCGACGTGGACTTCGAGCCGATCTCGCCGGATTTCCTGCTGACCGAATTGGAAGCTGACGGCACCGTTGTACACGGCTTCAGCGAGTCCCTGAGTCAGTCCGACAGCCCTGATCGCGAGGTCATGGCGAACTGGGAGACCTACGCTGCGGGTGATGTGGTGACGATTGATCAGGGACTGGGTGATGGCTGGGAGACCGACAGTCGCGTGCTCCTGTATACGTCCACTCCCGAGGTCGCTGCACCGGACGACAAGCTCAAGACCGAGCCGATTGTGCTCGGGCAGGGCCTGGTGATCTACGCGACGGAGTACACGTCCGTCGTGATGATTACCGACGGAGCTGGCACTGTGCGGCGCGGGAGTCGAGCTCGACGTCTCCAGGACTAGGTCCCGGGGCTTGGCAGGGCCGCCACGTTATTCGACGTTGACCTGCTCGATCACGATGTAGGGCCGCTTGCCCTGTGCCTCGTGGTACGTCCTCGTGAGCATCTCCGCGATCACGCCCATAAGCATGAACTGGGCCGCCACAATCACGCCCATCATGGCGAGATACAGCAGGGGATTGCCGGTCATGTCCACCCCCAGAGGCGAGAACTTCATGCCAATCGTGGCCGCGAGCGATGCAACTCCGACCAGGCCCGAGAGAACCGATGCCATTCCGAACACCCGGATCGGATGAGCACCGTAGCTCAACATGAACTTGACGGTCGTCAGGTCGAGCAGAACAGTCAGGGTTCGCCCGATTCCGTACTTCGTGGCGCCGCGCTCGCGAGCGCGATGATTGACGACGATCTCCGCTACCCGGGCACCTGCCATCGCGCAAAGCGCCGGCAAGAATCGATGCAACTGTCCGTACAGTTCGAAGCGATCGAGAACGCTCTTGCGGTAGACCTTCAGAGCGCAGCCGTAGTCGTGAAGGGTGACGCCAGTACTGCGTGAGATCAGACGGTTGGCGATCCGCGACGGAAGGGTCCGGTTGATGAACGTGTCCTGCCGGTTCTTGCGCCAGCCGCTCACGACGTCGTATCCCTCGTCGAGCTTCGTCAGAAGGGCCGGGATGTCACGAGGATCGTTCTGTAGATCGCCGTCGAGCGTAACGATGAGCGGCCCCCGAGCGGCGTGGAACCCGGCCGACAGTCCTGCGGTCTGGCCATAGTTCCGCGCGAATCTGATCAAGCGAACGTTGGGATGCTGGGCGGCGCGTCGGCGGAGACGGTCAAAGGTTTCGTCGCGACTGCCGTCATCGACCAGGATCAACTCGAACCGCAGATCCAGGGCACCAACCGTCTCGAAGATCTCGTCCACCAGTGGTTCGACGTTCTCCGCCTCGTTGTGCAGCGGGATCACGATGCTCAGATCGAGCTCGTCAGCCGAATCAGACATGATTAGAGTTGCTCATTGCTGACCAATCGAGGCCTGTGCAGATAGAGAATACGTGCTGATCCTTCGTCTCCCTCTTCGAGGGATCGTACAGCGCATGCTAGCCTGTAACCCATGATGTTCCAATCACTGCGCCTCTGCTTCGTCGCGCGTGCCGTGATCCTGATCGCCGCATTTGCGGTGGCGGGCAGCGCCGCTGCGGCCGATCGTATCTACCTGAAGAACGGTCGCGTGATCCGCACGTCGAGTGCGCGAATGGTCGGCGACCGCGTCGAGTTTATCCAGTTCGGACAACAGGCAACGATCGCGGCGGACCTGGTACTTCGGATCGAGAAGGATGAGACGGAGCCGGAGCCCGAAATTCCGGCGCCGAATACTCCGCCACGAACTGAAGAGTCGGGTGAGCCTTCCGAGCCTCCAGAATCGGACTCGGAGACGTCGGACGACGCTGAAGGGGACGAGCCCGAGGATGCAGTCGCGCCGGAGCAGACTCAGGAGTATTGGCGCGAGCGGGTGCTGAGTATTGGTCGCGAGAAAGACGAGATCGCCGAGAGGATCAAGGAGCTACGCCGCGAAGAACGCGCGTTTCTGTTCTCTCACCGGTCGACCGCCGAAACACGCCAGAAGATCGAGGCAGCTCAAGCGCGAGACAAGGAACTCGACCAGGACTTGGTTGATCTCCGTCGCGAGGCACGACGACTGGGTATCCCGCCTGGCTGGTTACGGGTCCGACCGTCCGCTACCTAGAACTAAGGAAGATCTGACGCAGCTGCGACAGGTTCATGGGCAGTTGCAGAGTTGCCAGTTCGGTGGCCGGCACGCTTTCGAAGAAACGATTCACAGCCGCCATCCGCTCGCCCAGGGTCTCGGCGGCAAGCCCCTCTACGAGGGGTTCGAAGCGAGCGTCTGAGGCAGCCAGCTGTCGCGCTTCTTCCAGGTCGCGTTGAAACAGCTCGCCGCCGTCGCGATCGGCCAGCGTTTCCGAGAGCTTCTCCAGCTGCAGGAGATGTTCCAGCCGTGCGTCGGGGTCGTCGAAGTCCATACGTCCTCCTTCGGAGAGACCAAACGACAACGCCGTCGACCGAGGTCGACGGCGTCGAGGGTAGTGGAGCTGAGGGGAGTCGAACCCCTGACCTCTTGAATGCCATTCAAGCGCTCTCCCAACTGAGCTACAGCCCCGGGCGCCCGGTATTGTAGCCAATCGGCTCAGGCCGCGTCAGCGCCCTCGCGGGGGGAGCTCAGAACCACCTGCAAAGTGGCTTCACGGTCACCAATCTGTTCGTCGACCTGGCGCAGGTCTTCGATTGCGTCGTCGTAGCCGAGCACGTTGCGGAGCGCGGGGCGACGGTCGGCGTCACCTTGGGCGCGGTACACGGCCGCGCCGAGCCGGGTGAGCAACGCTTCGCGATCCTGGCGCAGCCCTCGCAGTTCGTAGCGAAGTCGCGCTACCTGTCCGCCGCGTCGCGTTTCGGTTTCCACCTGTCGAGTAAGTTGCTTGAGTTCGCGCCAGATGCGGTCGAGATGGCGACCAACGTCGCCGCGACTGGAAGTTTGACGTTCATCCATGCTTTGTCTGTCCTCCTGCTTTGCCCAGTGGCGCCGGGGCGCGTCAAAGGCGCGCCATCTGCTAGCTACCTACGAATCCGACTGCGACAATGTTCCAGCACCCGACGCCCGAGATCTTGATGGAAGCGAATGGAGTCTGGTGGCTTCCGCGGCCTTCAAAGCCGTTGCGGGGCGCCGGAAGGCGTCCTGGCTGGGTTCGATCCCCAGGCGCTTCCGCCATTTCTTCGCCGACGATCGACACGCCGATTGAGTAGCAGCGAGCACGGTGGGGTCGCCAGGAGGTAGCAACGCGCCTGATCGTGGACGCGCTACTCGCTGCGGTGTTCCTCAAGTCCGACCTCGCCCACGAACCAGGGCAGCGTCTCATCGGCAGCGACGTTATGGTCGTCCGTACAGGCGATCCGGCTACGACGGGGCGGCTGGATTGTTGCCGGGGCCACGCCCTGGCGAAATCTCCATCGAGCCTACGTTCTTTTGCAACAGCGTCGGGGTAGGCGTTTCGGCGTCTGCGGTGCCGCCGGTTCCCGGTGCCCCCTCTGTCCCATCCGAGCTGATAAGCGTCAACGCGGGTGGTGACCATCGTCGTTTTGCGGACTTGCTCATTCGGCGACCCTCGTGTGTAGTTCGTCCAGCCTGTCGCCCCACCCCGGAAGTAGAGTGTATCCGGTATGCTGCCCAGCATGTCATAAGGCGCTCCGTCCTTGTTGTTCACATAGAAGTATTGGGGTGGCCTGCCCGGCGGCACCGGGGCCGTCTACCGCTCGGTACTTCCACGGCGTTGGCCCCGTAGCTATCTAGGACGGTCACGCCCGCCCCGGCTAGCGGAGTCTAGCCGCGAGACCATTCGTCCGACTGGACCACCGGCAGCTGCAGCGCTCGTTCTCGGTCCAGATCCAGCGAGCCGACGTGCAGCGATAGCGGCGCCTGGACCCACTTGTAGATCGAGCGGCTGAACAGCTTCGCGAACTGGTGCGCCCACCCCCGGAGCTGTTCCGGGTCGCGCTCCGGAAACGCGCCAAGAAGAGCGCTGGCGACCTCGGCCGGCGCGAGCTTCTCGCCGGCGTAGAGCCACAGGCAAGCATCGAGGACGGCGAACGGCATGAGTTCGTTCTCTGCTTCTTGCGCTTCGGCGAGTTCAGGTCCGGGTTCGGTGGCCAAGGTCTCTTCGATGCCCTTCCAGCCGTGCTGCTCGAGTTGGCGTTCAAGCAGAGCGACAACGACCGTCTTCGGGATGTTCGCAATCACCGAGAGCGCACCCTCGAGGTCGCCGCCAATCGTTGTATAGCCAACGGCCTTCTCGCTCATGTCACCTGTCTGGAGGAAGAGGGCCCCCGAACTATTTGCCCAATTCCACATGCGCTGGGCGCGAATGCGCGCTTGCACGTTCTGACGCGTGATTTCGGTGGGATCGTCGCCATCGAGCATCTGTCGCGTGGCCTCGATCTCACGTTCGAAGGCGTCGTCAATCGCGATCGTGCGCAGTTCGATGCCGAGTTCATCACAGATGGTGGCGGCTGCGCCGCGTGTGCCATCAGTGGAGTAGCGGCTCGGCATGTAGAAGGCCCGCACAAGTGAGGAGGCCGACTTCCCCGAGCCTTCCTGCTCGACGATCAAAGCAGCGGCGTGCCACGCGACTAGGAGCGTCATCAACGAATCGCGTCCGCCGGAAAGAGCAACACCAAGACAACTGAACGCGCCTGTCTTGCAGTAGTAGTCCTTCACTCCAAGGGCCAGGGCAGACATCAACTCATCGAGCACGCCATGACGGCCGTCGGCGGCCGTCAGCGTGACCTGAGGCAGGAAGTAGGAGTCGCTTGCAGGGGCTGGATACTCGAGCGCGCTGGCGTCGGCCACTGGAGCGCTCGAGCGGATCGTGGGCACCGGCACGACGCCTTCCATGAAGTCTTCGCAGTCGGAACGCCACGTGGTGTTCTCCGTGCGCAACCTGAGGGTGCGATCCAGGTCGACAACGCACGTGCTGAAGCCCTCACGGAACCGCTCGGCGGTGAGTTCCAGTCGGCCGTTCTGGAACACATAACCCCCGCCGTCGTAGATCAGGCCGTCCTGGGCACCAACCGCGTTGGCATAGACGAACGTCACCTCGTTGTCTGCTGACCGGGTCGCGAGCATCTCGCGGCGCGTGGCGCTGATCCCGACTCGATAGGGGGACGCGGATACGTTCACCACGATTTCGGCGCCCGAGTAGCACCGGCGTCGCATGGGACCGTCGGGCGACCAGGCGTCCTCGCAGACCTCGACTGCCAGGCGGCCGAACTCGAATTCGAAGACGTAGTCGCCCAGCGGCGCCCCTCCCGCGTCAAGTTCCAGGTATGGGCCACCTCGAGAGAGCGTCCGGCCTTCATAGAAGACGTTGTACGACGGCAGCTTCTCTTTGGGCACGAGGCCGAGGATCTCGCCGGCGTGGACCACGGCCGCAACATTGAAGATCTGGCCGCCGACCGGCGCGAGAAGTCCCACTACGCTGACCAGGTGGCTCTGCGCCGTGGCGGCTGCATAACGCTCGAGTTGCTCGTACTGCGCTGCAAGAAACGATCGCCACTGCACGAGATCTTCCGGCGGGTAGCCGCCAATGACCTGTTCCGGGAAGCACGCTACCGCCACGCCCTGGTTGCCCATGGCAGAGGCCTGCGCAATGAGGTCGTCAGTGTTGGATTCGACCGCGCCGACTGTCGGGTTGACGTTGGCGACGCCGATCTTGAGCAGACGCATCGTGAAACTCGCGCGCTGAAACAGGAAGGACCCCCGCAGGGTAGTCCGCGGTGGCGCCGACGCAAAGTCGGTGACCTATTTCAGGGCGGTGTCAATCAACTTGCGCACGAGCTCCGGATTCCATAGCCGTCCTGCTCCAGACTCGATCGTGCGGCGCGCCGTATCGGGGGCGAGAGCAGGACGATAGGAGCGCTCCGACGTGAGCACCGTGTAGACGTCGCACAGTCCCACGATCTGCGCAGCGATGGCGATGTCATCTCCCGCGTGCCCGTTCGGGTAGCCGCTGCCGTCCCACCGTTCCTGATGGGCTGAAACGACCTGTCGAACTCCCTGCAAACCCTCGTGCCCGGCGAGCATTTCCGCGCCGAATTCGGGGTACTGCTTTACGAGTGCCCACTCGTCGGCTGTGAGGCGCCCGCGTTTCCCGAGGATTTCCTCAGGGACGCGTACCTTGCCCAGGTCGTGCACAAGAGCCGCGATTTCGAGTTCCCGGTGCTCCGGCTCCGGAAGGTCCATCGCCTTCGCCAGGGCCAGAGCGAGTTCGGACACTGCCCGAGAATGCGAGCCGGTAAAGCCGTCGCGCTTGTCTACAGCTTCCATGACCTGACACAAGCGCTCGAACAGCTTGTCGCTGGTGACGGCTTCATCCGTGACGTCGGCGAGCTGCATTTCGACGTTGCCGCTGTTTGCGGCGCTCGCGACGGCCGCGATCGGCGCGCTTTCACTATCTTCGGCGGCAACGCCGCTGACCGAGGCTGCGGCCGTCGGGACGGCTCCCGAGAACAGGAGTCGCAAAGCTTCGGCGACAACCTCGCCTGGTTCCCGGGCCGTGTCGTCTGCGTACTGCTCAAGGCGGTTCCACAGCCGTTGCGGCAGAACGATGTTCTGCTCGGTGAATCCCGGAAGTGAGCTCGGTGCTGTAGCCATGTCGATGTCCGGTCGCGGCCTGCGCGAAGTTCGCCGGGGATGTCCTAGACTGCCCCTGTCAGACACGAGAGACGTCGTGCCGTCGAAGGTGTTCGGAACAGTCTAATGCGCACCAATAGTCACCTCCGAGACCAAAAACACTTGTTGGGTCAGATATGGCCAGTTGTGTTGATCTGTGGCTTGGCCGCGTGCGCCAGCAGTGAGCGCACGCTCAACTCGACGGTGGCGGACCCTGACGGCGCCCTCGTACAGGCCGTCTATGGCGCGCTAAGGTCGGACGAACTGCCCGTCGGCGGGTTAGATGTGAGCGCCAATGCGGGGACGGTTCAGATCTCCGGAACGGCCCCGTCCGTGGCGGTTCTACGCCGAATTCTGAGAGTGGCGGGATCGGTGGGCGGAGTGCGCACTCTCGTGAATCGCGTGCGCGTCGTGGGCGACGGCGCGGGATGAGCCGGTCGCTTACCTAGAAGTAACCCTTCAGGTATTGCACCAGCAGCAGCAACGCCATCACGGCGACGGTTCGCATTTCCCGATTTCGCCGACTCTTCTCAACCGAGAAGCCGGATTCCTTCGGATCGGGGTCCTGCCAGGGGTCTGAGCGACGTGGCAGGGGAATCAGACGGGGCACATCATCCATGTATTCGAGATACTCGGCGCCGAACAACGACTGTAGCCGCAGCTCTTCTACGTACATCGCGGGCAGATAGAAGCCGATGTAGAGTCCACTGAAGGCGGCTAGCCAAACGAGCTGGTGTTCGGCCAGACCGACGAGACCCAGGCCGATAAGCAGGCTGCCGAGGTACAGCGGGTGACGCACGAATCGATACGGGCCGTCGCGCGTGAGTTCCTCATTGCGTACGAGGTGACCACAAGCCCACACGCGCGTGCCCTCTCCAGCAGCTACGAGCAAGGCGCCGACCCAGAAGGTCGACATATCGGGCCTGCTGAACGCCACGTATGCGAGCGCGAATACGATGCCAACATGAACGCGGTGATGGGCGGCCCAGGCTCGCCAGCGCGCTGCGAGACGCATGTCAGTGTTCCTGGCCCGTTCGACTTAGACGGGCGAGTGCTGCGCGGACGATCTCGTCCGGACTGATTGACTCGAGGCACTCGTTGGTGCCAAGCGGACATTTGCGGCGATGGCAATGAGAACATTCCAGTCGGTTGACGGTGACTTCATCGGCCTCGCGCAAAGGCCCGAGGCGACGCGGATCGGTCGGGCCGAACAGAGCTACAACGGGCGTGCCACAGGCTACCGCGAGATGGAGGGGCGCGCTGTCCCCTCCGACTACCAATGCCGCCTTCTCGGTGAGTGCCAGGAGATCCGGTAGTTTGAGTTCGGGAGTCGGTTCGCTGCCCGACCCGGCCTCGGCGGCGAGGCCACGAGCCCGCGCCTCTTCGCCCGGTCCCCAGAGCCACAGAACCCGTCGACCGGTCTCGCGGTGCAGTGCCTTGGCCACAGCAATCCAGTCTTGGTCTGGGTAGGCCTTGCTCGACCAGTTGGCAAACGTGTGGAGTAGTACGGGCGCTTCACGGGATGGAGAGTCTCGCCCGTCCCGTGACGGCCGCGAATCGGCAAACAACGCTGGCCATCGTGGAGCAGCGACCTCGATCGGCACGAAACTCTTGACCACCCCGATCGCGCGCTCGGTAACGTGCACGGGTTCGCGAGCAGCCGGTGCGGTCGCCGAATAGAGCAAGTTTGCTGCTGGCTCGCGAAGGTCGGCGCGAGCCATGCCGATGGTGCGTCGGGCGCAGAACCTCGACACCAGCGCCGACTTCAGTAGACCCTGCAGATCGAGCGCGACGTCATATTCGGTAGCTCGAACGCCGCGGAGGCTACGGAACAAGTGCCGCCACGCTCTGGGTCGCACGAGATTGCGGCGCCAGTCTTGGACGTCCACCTCATGGACCGCGTCGAGGCCTTCAATACATCGCACCAGGGGCGCCGCCGCGGATTCCACAACCCAGCCAATGTGCGCGTCGGGTAGTGCTTCGCGAACCGCCTGGAACGCCGGCATGGCGTGGATGACGTCGCCGATTGAACTCAAGCGCACTATGAGCACGCGAGCGTCCGCGGCGGGTCGGTTGGGGTGCTCGGTCACGCGTCGCCCAGGTGTCCGATGAGCTCGTCGTGCGAGACGGTCGCGGTGCCGTGTTTGCGCACTGCAAGGCTTGCGGCGACGTTGGCGACCCGAGCGGACATCAGTGCAGGGAGGCCAGCGGCGAGACCTAGTGTGTACGCCGCGATGACGGTGTCGCCGGCGCCCGTCACGTCGGCTATTTCGCTGGCGCTGTGAGCTGGAAGATGATCGGCTGCTCCCTCGCGTCCGAAGACGGACATGCCGTGAGAGCCACGAGTGATCAACAGGTGATCGCACTCCAGGCGGGCCAACAGCATCTTGCCGGCGTCCTGCACGGCGCCGAGGTCGTCGCCTAGCAGCATGCCGGTGGCTGACTCAGCCTCTTCCTCGTTCGGCGTCGCGGCGGTGACCCCGGAGAATTCGAGGAGTCGGTGTCTTGAATCAAGAATAACTGGCACACCGGGCGCGTTCTCGAGCCAGGCTCGTGCGGCTGCGGTTTCGATCGTGCCGAGGCCGTAGTCGGAGATCATCACCGCGTCTGCCCAATCAGTCGCCGCGTCGAGATGTGCTGCGATGCCGTGCTCCTCCACGTCTTCTTGCCACGCGGTCTCCTGATCGATCCGAAGAATCTGCTGGCGCACCGTGTGGGTGCCGCCGGCCATGACTCGAGTCTTGACCGGGGTTGACCGGCCCTCGACCTGGATGAGGCGGCCAACGTCGATGCTGGAGTCGCGAAGCGCGCCGAGCAATGCCTGACCTGCGCTGTCCTGGCCGACATACCCGAGTACGGTGACACTTGCCCCAAGCGCGGCAGCGTTCAGCGCTGCGTTGCCGGCTCCGCCCGCCCGGATTTCCTCTCGCTCATGCTTGAGCACGAGGGCTGGCGCCTCCCGGGACACGCGCGTGGTTGAGCCATGCAGGAATCGATCGGCGACGAAGTCGCCCCAGATCAAGACCCGCTTCCCCGCGAACTGACGGACCGCGGCGCGCAGATCTTCCATTGACGGGTCGAGCAGGGAATGCGGCATGCGATCCGCGACCTAGTGATGGGTCGGATGTCCGACCGGGTTGAGAGAGGCGTCGCTAGCTTACCCGCGCGCTCTGGCGGGCGGCAACACAGGCGGGGGAGCTGGCGTCTCTAGCCTGCCTTCCAGAGCGGCCTCAGCATTCCGATCGCGTGGTCGGGCGTGAGCCCGTTCATGCATCGATGGTCGAGCGGACAAGTAGGCGACATGCACGGCTGGCAGAACGTGGCGACCGACGCGATCCGAACATTCGGTCCAAGTGGCTTCGTCCGCAGCGGATCCGTGGGGCCAAATAGCACCAGAGTTCGAACGCCAAGGGCGCCCGCCAAATGCGCTGCGCCTGTGTCGTTCGCGATCACAGCGCGGCTTCCGGCCAGAAGCGCGGCGAGATCGACGATATCGGTTTGTCCAGCGAGATCGAGACACTCGACCTCGCTGGCTGCCGCGACGGCTGCGGTAGCGGAACGGTCTTGGTTGCCGCCAAGGAGCACGGGCAGCGCTCCCCATTCCTCGGCCGCAGCAGTGATCAGTCGGGCGTAGTGTCGCGCGGGCCAACGTTTGGCCGGACCGTTCGCGCAGCCTGGAACGACGGCCAGAATAGGAGCGTCGGGTTGCGAGATGAGCGCCCTCAAACGGTCGCGGGAGTCTGTCGGCGGCGCCAGGCGCCAATCGTCCGGGAGCGGAGACTGCGCTGGAGTCGGTCCGAGAAGATCCGCGTAGCGTCGTGACTCATGTTGTGGACGCAGCGGATCCGGCGGCGTGAGCGGTTCGGTGAGCAGGTTGCCACGCCACTCGGTGGCGAAGCCAACACGGCGGCGGATCCCCGCTAGTCGGGCCACGAGCGCGGGTTCGTAGGCGTTGGGCAACAGCACGACGCCGCTGGGCCGGAGTCGCCTCAGCGCGGCGACACCACTCCAGAGATCGATGAGCCCGGTGGGGCCGCGCCTGCGCGAGTACGGCAGTACTTTGTGATGCACGCCCACTGCACGCAGGAGCCGCGCGTTGACCGAAGGGCCCCAGAGCACGAGCTCGGACGTCGCGCGAGCTAGCGCCCGGATCGTGGGCACGGCCATCACAGTGTCGCCGAGCCATGTTGGCAGTCGGACTACCCACGTTCCCTTCTTCAATGCGGTCTCATGGTCTTTGGCGCCAGCGGTCGTGCATCCATAGCCAAGCCTCCGGATAGGCCCGCACATAGTGCTCGATTCTGGAGGTCACCGCGGCCGTGATCGACTCGGCTGCGTCGTCCGCGACGGGAATTTGCATCGGCGGTTCGATGATCACGCGATAGCCGGTCTCCTCGGGTATGGAGAATGCGTTGAGAATCGGGGCGCCGGTTCGCAGGTGAAGTTGCGCGGCAGCCGGCGTGGTCGCCGCCATCTTGCCGAAGTAGGGCACGAATACGGCTTCGCGGCGGAGCGTGTTCTGATCGGTGAGTAGCGCAACCGCTTCGCCGTCGCGCAGCGCGCGCATGGTGGGGCGCAGGGCACCCGCTTTGGGGATGACTCGTTGACCGGTTCGAGTTCTAAGGTCTATCAACTGCGCATCAAGGCCAGGGTCATCAAGGGTGCGCGCGAGAGCGACCAGGGGAATCCCCTGGCCCGCAGCTGCAATGCCCGTTAGCTCCCAATTGCCAGCGTGGCAGGTCGCGACAATGGCGCCTTTGCCGCCGGCGAGCGCGGCCCGCAGGTTGTCGAGACTGTCGAATCGAACGAATTCGTCGTGCGACCCCGCAGTCGCGAGGTTCGGACTCCAGAGCAACTCCAGGATCGTTCGTCCGGCTTGCGCGAAGGACGCTACGGCTACGTGTTCACGCCATCCCTCATCGCGCTCCGGGAAAGCGACGGCAAGGTTGCTTAGCGCGACCTCGCGATGCCGACGATCGAGCCGATAGAACAGTCGTCCCAGGGAGGCTCCACGCCGCCCCGCCTTTGCGAAGTCCCAGCGTTCGACCTGTCCCTGGACCCGGCTCACCACGAACGAAGCGATGCTCATGGCTGGCGAACCCCGCAGATGGCGAGCAAGTCCGCGTGTGGCTCCAGGTCCACACGGTGGGTCATCACATGTAGGCGAGTCGCCGGAACCGCGAGTTCCGCCAAGCGAGCCGCGTCCTTCTCAGTTGTCACCACGTTTCGACAACCCTGCTGTTCGGCGTCCGACAACAGTTGTTTGATGTCCGCTGTGCGGTACGGATGATGGTCTCGGAAGACCCGCGTGTGTCCAATCGCGGCGCCGGTGTCCTTCAGGCCATCGAAGAAGCGGTGTGGCCTGGCGATGCCGGCAAAAGCCGCGACGGAACCGCCGGGAGGACTTGGTTCTCCGACGTTGCGTCCGTCGGCGAGCCATTCTTCGAAAAGCACAAAGCGCGGCGGTCGCACGCCTACCGTGAGGCGGGGGATGGCAGGCCATCGAGTCTCGAGCCCGCTCGCATCCCCATACACGGCGAACACCGTAGCCCTCGCCGCTGCCGCAGGCCGTTCTCTCAGCCGTCCGAAGGGAGGAGTGTGTTGTCGCCAGAAAGGAGCGGCCCCATCCACGACCAGCACGTTGGTGTCACGATTCACGCGGACGTGCTGAAAAGCGTCGTCCATTACAAACGTATCGATATTCCGAACGAGATCCGCCGCTTGCTCGCGACGTGATGCCACGGCCACCGGAACCTCGGGCAATAGGTGGGCCATGAGCCAGGGTTCGTCGCCGCCTTCCGTCGCCGACACAAGGGGCTTGTTGCCCGCACCATCGCTTACTAGAACAGGCGCGTCGCTGGCGCGACCATAGCCGCGACTCAGTATCGCGGGTCGCGCCCCGGCGGCGGCCAGAGCGCTGGCGACCGCCAGGGTGACGGGCGTCTTCCCCGTACCTCCCATTTCGAGCGCCCCGACGCTCACGGCCGGGTGCGGCAGTTGCACCGTGGGCAAGAACCCTTGCTGGTGAGCGGCCACTCGCAGCGCGCTCGCCCATGCCCACGGCAGTCCAGCGGTCTCACGAACCATGGTGATTCCTACCGATAGGATCGCGATCCGCGCCCAAGATCAGCCGCGTCAGCAGGCGCGCCGTGCGCTTGCCGGCCGCGGCGTCTCGCCGGGCCACCTTGAACGCGCGAACTCCGGCATCGGTGCGGCGCGTCTCGTCGTCCAGGAGGGCGATGAGCTCGCGAGCGAGGCCTTCGCCATCTCCGACGCGGATGCCTCCCCCGGAGCGAACGAGTTCGCCTGCAAGATCGGCGAAGTTCTCGGTCGACGGCCCGAAGAGAACGGGCCGCGACTGGATTGCCGGTTCGAGCAGATTATGACCTCCGGTGGGGACCAGACTGCCGCCCACGAACGCGATGCTGCCGAGACCGTACGCAGCCGGCAACTCGCCGATCGTATCGAGCAGAATCACGTCGGCAGCCTCGTCGGAAGAGTTGGTTCGGCGCCGACACGAGAATCCCGCGTTGCGAACCAGCGCTTCAACTTCATCGAATCGTTCCGGATGACGCGGTGCAATCAGTAGCGTCGCGCTGGCGTGCTGAGCCTGTACGCGCCGGAATGCCAGGAGCACTTTCTCTTCCTCGTGATCCATCGTGCAGCCGGCAACGATCAGCGGAGTTTCCGGGTCGAGGTAGAGAGCGTCCCTCAGGCGCGTGGTGAGTTCGGCGGGTGGAGTGAGAGCGGCGGCATCCGCCTTGAGGTTACCGGTCGTCACTACCCGGCCCTCGGGAATGCCCATTTCGACGAATCGCGAGGCTTCCTCCGTGGTCCGCGCACAGACGGCCGCGATGAACTCGAACGGAGTTGGCCAGAGTCGATCTAGTGCGGCATAGCGTCGGGCGGTCCGTTCCGAGAGTCGACCGTTGACGATCGCCACCGGGGTTCGATAGTCGGAGGCAGCACGCAGGAGGTTGGGCCAGATCTCGGTCTCGACCAGGAGGAGCGCCCGGGGCCGCAGCGCCTCGACGTAGGCCGAGACCGCCCTAGGAAGGTCCAGCGGCATGTAGAACACGGCGTCCGCGCCAGCCTTTTCGGCGAGCGCCTGACCGGTCGGAGTCGTCGTGGATAGCACGATACTCACATCTCTGGCGGAGGCTCGAAGGTGTGGAATCAGACCGCGGGCTGCGTGAACCTCGCCGACAGAAACCGCATGTATCCAGATGGCGCCACGGTGCGGAAGCAGGTGGCGAGGCACCCTGCCGAGGCGTTCGCCGAGTGCGATTCCGTAGCGCCCACCGGTGAGTTTGTGCAGCAGTGCCCGCGGCGCGAGCGCGCAGAGGCCGATTGCATATAGGAAGGTATAGGCAGCAAACAATTGCTAAGGGAGCTCGCTACGGGTGAGGTCGGCCGGCGAAGGCTCGATTATAGCCCTGTCGATTCGCCATGAACGCACCAGCACCAAGTCTGAACCTGCTTGATCGCCCCGCCAGCTCTTGGCGTGCCGCTCTGGATGATTTCGGCTACGAACCGTATCGCGGCGATCAGGTCGCCGAATGGGTGTTCCAGCGTGGCGTCTTCGACTTCGAGCGCATGACAAATTTGCCGGCCGACATGCGCACTGGGTTGGCGAGTCAGGCGGCAGTTGCACCGCCGGAAGTGGCGCAGCGGTTCGTTTCCTCGGATCGGAGTCGCCGCTACTTGCTGAGAACCGGCGGCGGCGAGCTCGTTGAAGCCGTCTACATGCCCACCGGCGAACGGGCCACGCTTTGCATTTCGTCCCAGGTGGGATGTCGCTTCGCCTGCACGTTCTGCCAGACCGGGACCATGAAGCTCCAGCGGTCGCTGAGCGCGGGGGAGATTGTTGGGCAGGTTCTGAGCCTGCTTTCCGATGCCGAGTTGCCTCCCAAGCGGACCAACGTCGTTTTCATGGGACAAGGGGAGCCACTGGACAATCTTCCAGGCGTCATCGGGGCAGTCGAAGCGCTGCAGGATCCGGCAGGCCCCGGATGGTCGTGGCGTCGCATCACTGTCTCCACGGTCGGACTCGTACCTGCGCTTGCCGAGTTGGGCCGCCTGGGGGAGCGACGCCCCCGCATCGCGGTGTCGTTGAATGCGTCCACGGATGCGGTGCGCTCCGAGCTGATGCCGATCAATCGCAAGTACCCGATTGCCGATCTGGTCGCCGCGTTGCGCGACATTCCCTGGCGCCGCCGGGAACGGGTGACGTTCGAGTATGTGCTGCTTCGCGGCGTGAACGACTCGCCGGATGACGCCAAGAGGCTTGGCAAGCTGCTTCGAGGCCTGCCGGCCAAGGTCAATCTGATCCCATGGAATCCGATCGAGACGATGCCGTTCGCGCGTCCGGATCAGGACGCGATTGATCGCTTTCGCCGAGAGGCTCTCGGGTCCGGTCTGGACGTTCTAGTTCGATATAGCCGCGGGGCAGACATCGGCGCCGCCTGTGGGCAGCTACAGGCTGCCCACGATCCCTCTGTGTCGCCGACGACGGTGTCTGCGGACTAGAGGCCGTCGGCTGCCAGCTTCTCTTCCAGCTGGGCCTGCATGCGGTTGACGTTCTCGGTCTGCGTCGCGCGGTTGGCCACGACGTTAGCAGCGATGTCGGCGTCACCGAGCGCTAGAATCCGCGCTGCGAAGTGGGCCGCGTTGATTGCCCCCCACTTACCGCACCCCATCGTCGCAACGGGCACGCCTCCAGGCATCTGCACGGTCGCGAGAAGGGCGTCCATGCCGCCCATGGCGGTCGCAACAAGCGGGACGCCAATCACTGGAAGGCGAGTATGTGCGGCAACCGCGCCAGCGAGGTGAGCCGCTCCACCGGCAGCGGCGATGATGATCTCGAGGCCGCGACCTTCGGCGCCGGAGACGTAGTCGGCTACAACTGCTGGGCTGCGATGGGCCGACATGACTTTGACCTCGTAGGGCACGTCAAGATCGGCCAGGATCTTGGCTCCCGAAGCCATGACTTCGTAGTCGGAAATGCTGCCCATCACAATCGCTACTCGTGCTTCGCTCATCTCTACTCCTGATCCCGACGCCCGATATCGCGCCGGAAGTGCATTCCTGGAAAACTGATCTGTTCGACGGCCGCATATGCGCGCCGTAGAGCTTCGTCACGACTGCAACCGGTCGCCGTGACACCGAGCACGCGGCCGCCGCTGGTGACGATCTTGTCGCCGTCGGAAGTCGTGCCGCAGTGGATGATTGCAACCGCCTCTATGGCCTCGGCCTGCGCGAGACCGTCGATCACATCGCCGTGCCGATGCTTGCCGGGGTAGCCCTCCGCCGCAAGCACGACGATCGCAGCGTGTTCGTCGGAGATTTCAACTTGGTCTGGCACTCGGCCCTCAGCGATGCCTGACAGAAGTTCGCCCACGTCGCTCCGAATGAGGGGGAGTACCACCTCCGCCTCGGGGTCACCGAACCGGCAGTTGAACTCGAGTACGTAGGGTCCATCGTCCGTCAGCATCAGGCCCGCATAGAGCACGCCCTGGAACCGGCGATCTTCCGCGTTCATGCCGTTGATCGTGGGGACCAGCACTTCGTCGCGAACCTTGGTGAGGAGCGTGGAATCGATAACGTTCTCGGCCGGGGCGAATGCACCCATGCCACCCGTGTTCGGTCCTTGATCGCCGTCGAACGCTTGCTTGTGATCCTGGGATGGCGGCAGGACAACCAGTCGTTCGCCGTCCGTCAGTGCCATGACGGTGGTCTCGACGCCGCGCAGACACTGCTCCACGACGACAGTCGCGCCCGCGGTGCCGAACGCTGCATCTTCCATGCAGAGGCGAATCGCATCTGAGGCCGATTGAGAGTCCTCGCAGATGAGGACACCCTTGCCAGCGGCGAGACCATCGGCTTTGACGACGATCGGAAAACCCCATTCCGGGGCGGCTACGAATTCCAGCGCGGCGGTGGGGTCGTTGAACACTCGGAACGCGGCAGTGGGGATGCCGTGGCGTTCCATGAATGCCTTCGAGAAAGCCTTACTGCCTTCGAGGATCGCGGCCGCGGCAGAGGGCCCAAAACAGGCGATGCCGAATTGCTCGAGGATCGCTGAGATCCCGGCGGTTAGCGGGGCCTCTGGACCAACGACGACGAGGTCCACGGCACGCTCATCGGCGGCGCGAGCGATTCCGTCCAGATCACCCACGTTGATGTCGAGGCACTCGGCGAGTCGGGCGATCCCGGCATTGCCCGGTGCACAGAAAATCTTGTCGACGCTAGGGCTGCGATCGAGCGCCTGCACCAAGGCGTGTTCGCGGCCGCCACCACCCACTACGAGAACGTCCATGTGACCTGACCCGGCGAATGTGCGCCTGCTGGATGGAAGCGTCGACCGACGCGCGGGAGCGCGGAAATCGGGCCGGAAAGCGGCGGATTATAGCAACGGGACACGGGAGTGTTTGACGCAGGGCTCGCGGCTGGCTACCTTTAAGCGGATTCGGCGGATTGCCCGCACGCGTCTAGTGCGCCCGCCGCCCAGTGAAGACTTTTCAGAGTTGCATCGAGTGCGACTCTCCGAGGACAACGCAACATGGCCTACATCCGTGTCGAAGAGGGCGAGTCGATTGAGCACGCCCTGCGGCGGTTCCGGCGCTCGGTTCAGCGGGAGAACATCCTGCGTGATGCGAAGCGCCGCGCCCACTTCGTGAAGCCGGGTGAGCGACGCCGAGCCAAGGAGGCTGCAGCGCGTCGGCGCTGGCGCCGCCGCTTGCGTCGCCTGATGAGCGACTGAGCGCCTAGCTCAGCAAGTCGCCCGACTCTGACTCGCTTCCCGACTCCGGTTGGATTGGTGCGTCCGGGGCTGCGGGCCGCATCTCCACCGCTGTCTGCGCGAGCCATATCAGCAGGCCGAGCCCGAAGATGACAAATCTCGGCCAGACCGGTTCCGTCCACGCGTCGCTTGTTCCTGAGTTGATCACGAGGATCGAGTAGGCGAGAGGAGCGAGGCTGCACACCGCGACCCACGCCAGGTCCGCCGCCACAGCCGCCAGCGGGAGCGCCCACAGTAAGTACCAGGGGTGGATCGTGGGCATCAGCAGGATGAACCCGAGCAGCAACAAGTAGTTGCCCCGCTCGGGGTCCGCGTCACGGCGCCAAAGCACGAGGAATAACAGCATTCCGAGGCCGGCCGCGGCCGCCTTTGCCGTCTCGAGCGAGGTGGTGATCCCGGCTAGCACCCAGAAGGCGGCGTCGTTGAAGCGCCAGCGACCGGCGTAGTCGAGCCAGGGTTGCAGCATGCCCGGGTCGTAGTAGACAGCGAAGTAGGCAACCACGAGGCCGACGATCAGGCCGGCGTGCCAGCGAGGTCGCCGCCGCAAGAAGAGCGGCACCAGGATCAGTGGCCAGGTTTTCAGCAAGATCCCGGCGGCGAGAGCGACGGAGCTGATGACGGCTCTGCCGCGGACATGGGCCAGGTATGCCGCGAGCACGGCCGCTACGACCCAAGCATCGAAGTGCCCGCTGCCAGCGAACTCGACGATAGGCAGCGGGTGGAGCGCGTACAGAGCGAGTCGCCACGGGGGTGCACGCAAGGAGCGGAGTAGACCCGCCAGGAGCAGGATCACGAGGATGTCGCCGAGCGCGGCGGCGACCTGAAACGCCTTGACGCTCGGATGCAAAATATAGGTAGCGGCGAAGAGGCTCTGCGCGAGGGGCGGATAAATAGTCCGGATGCGGGGATAATTGATGAGTGCCCAATCGTTGTCTCGCAGCTCTTCAAGCCGCACATCGGCCGGGGCAGCGGCGTATGGGTTCTCGCCTGCTGCTTGAACGCGTCCGTCCCATCGATAGCGAAAAACGTCGTCCGAGAGTGAGGGCGTTCCGAACAACATCACCAAGCGTGCGACGATGCCAATTCCCACCAACACGGCCAACGAGACGCGCGCGCCTCGGCGATGCGCATCCCACAGCCGCCAGCAAAGTCCCGCATGGATCGCCGCCGCGATCAGGAGAACGATGATCGCGTGTAACGCGAATTCGCGGAGATCGCCGAGCCAGGCGAGCGCCGCTATGAGCGCCAGCAACGTCGCGATCGCCGTGACCGTGACGGGGTCGCGCGGGATGGCCACATGAGCCTGCCCGCCGACTTGCTCGTCAACGCCCTGCTCGCCGCCTACGCGTGCGTGCTCGTTGTCCTTGCGGTCTTCGGGCTCCACCGTCTCTATCTGGTCCTGTTGCTCGTACTGCGGCGGCGGTGCACGAAGACAGTCGTGGTCTCGCCCACGGAGTGGCCCACCGTCACAGTTCAGTTGCCGATCTTCAACGAACTCTATGTTGTGGAGCAGTTGATTGATGCCGTCGGGGCACTGGACTATCCCGCAGATCGCCTCGAGATACAGGTTCTCGATGATTCGACCGATCGCACCGCCGCTGCTGCCGCGACCGCGGTCGCCCGGTTGCGCGCGCGCGGCATCGACGCGGTTCACATGCATCGCAAGCGCCGCGACGGGTTCAAGGCTGGCGCTTTGCGTCGGGGGCTGCGCAGCGCTCGCGGCGAGTTCGTGGCGGTGTTTGATGCCGACTTCGCGCCGGCGCCCGACTTCCTGCGCCGCGTCATCCCGCACTTTCAGTCTGAGGGCGTGGGAATGGTCCAGGCGCGGTGGTCTCATCGCAACCGCGAGGCCAACCTGCTCACACGCCTTCAGGCCGTGCTGCTGGACGCGCACTTCACGATCGAACACACGGCGCGCCAACGGGCCGGGAGGTTCTTCAACTTCAATGGCACCGCGGGTGTCTGGCGACGCCAGGCCATCGACGATGCGGGCGGCTGGCACCACGACACTCTGACCGAGGACCTGGATCTGTCCTATCGCGCCCAGTTGGCCGGATGGCAATTCATCTACCTGGACGACGTTCAGGCTCCGGCCGAATTGCCGCTCACGATCTCTGCATTCAAGGCTCAGCAACGTAGATGGACACGAGGCGCGGCTCAGACCGCACGGAAGCTGCTTCCGAGAATCTGGCGCAGCGCCTCACCGATTGCCGTGAAGATCGAGGCGTCCTTTCATCTGCTCTCGAATCTGGCCTACGGGATGATGGTTGGGCTGGCGATTCTCGTCTCGCCAGTGTTGGCGCTGCGGGCTCGCGGCATCGGGGGCGCGCTCATCTGGTTGGAGATCCCCGTTCTGATCTTCGGCACCGGATCAGTGTGCCTCTACTTCGTAGCGGGCCAGCGGCGCCTAGGTCGTCCGCTCATCGGCGCGGTGGCACAGCTCCCGTTGCTCATGGCGCTGGGGGCGGGTCTCGCTCTCAACAACACCATCGCCACGGTGCGGGGATTCGCCGGCGCCACCGGCGAGTTCGTGCGCACGCCCAAGACCTCGCAAGTCCCGGCGGCCATGTCGGGGTATCGAGCCGGATTGGGTTGGGTGCCCTGGCTCGAAGCCACGCTCGCCTTGTACTTCGTAGGCGTTCTTGTCGTCGTGGTGCAGAGAGGATTGTGGTCCGGCTTGCCGGTGACGTTGCTGTTTCTCGCGGGCTACAGCTACATCGCTGGGCAGGCCTTCCGCGAAAAGCTGGGGAGCTGGCGAAAAGAGCCGGTGCCGGCTTTGGAGGGCTCATGACCGAGTGGTTGTTAGGGCGCCACTCTGTGGAGGAGGCGCTCGCAGCGGGGTCGCGCAAGATATTCGAGATCGCCGTGCGGACTGGTGCTCGCGACGCCGTCGGCGAGCGGCTATCGAAGCTTGCCGCGAAGCGGGGGGTCGCCATCCAGGCCATGGAACGCGACCAGTTCGATGAACTCGCCCCGCGAGGCACGGGCGTGGTCGCACGTTGCTCAGACTTCGACTACGTCGATGCGAGTCAACTCCCAGACGGTGTCGGTAACCGATTGGTGGTGGTTCTCGACGGAATCCAGGATCCTCAGAACCTGGGAGCGATCGTTCGCACGGCGGAGGTTGCCGGCGCAGATGCGCTTTGCATTGCCACGCGCCGGGCAGCGCAAGTGACGCCGGCAGCGGTCCGCGCGTCGGCCGGGGCGACTGAACACCTCTCGATCTGTCGGACCGTCAATATCGCTCGACTCCTCGGCCAGTTGCGCGAACGCGGCTATTGGACTGTGGGGCTCGCTCCCGAGGGGGGAGAGTCATGGTCGGCAGTGGACTATCGCGGGCCGATCGCTCTGGTTGTTGGTTCGGAGGGGCAGGGCTTGCGCCGCCTGGTGGCGAGTGGATGTGACCATCTGGTCGCGCTCCCGGGACTCGGCAAGACGCAATCGCTCAACGCCAGCGCTGCGTTCTCGGCCGTGGCCTTCGAGGTTCTGCGCCAACGCGCACGCTAGTTCGAGCCGCCATCCGTAAACGTTGCTTGCCGGCCGCGATGGCGCGATTCATAATGCGCCCCTGGGTATCGGGTGCTGGCGTAGCTCAGTTGGCAGAGCAACTGACTTGTAATCAGTAGGTCGGGGGTTCGAATCCTCTCGCCAGCTTTCAGACTCGGTGTTCCATTCCTTTTGGAGAGTTGCCCGAGCGGCCAAAGGGAGCAGACTGTAAATCTGCCGGCTTATGCCTACGGAGGTTCGAATCCTCCACTCTCCACTTCTGAGTCGCCCGATCGGACGCCAGCGGCAAAGGCCGCAGCATCGCCGAAATGGCGGCGATTTTTTGCAATTCGGCGACTTGGCGCGCCTGGAATCTGGTGTTAGCATGTGCCGCTCGCACAGGGGATCTCTGGGCGCACTTGTAGTACGAGGCGGGAATAGCTCAATCTGGTAGAGCGCCAGCCTTCCAAGCTGGGGGTTGCGGGTTCGAGTCCCGTTTCCCGCTCTGTGTGCGCAGTGCCGGGGCGGTAAACACGGCCATCCAATAGCGAGACTCCGGCTGCGACCCGTTTTTCGGTTTTTTGGGGAGGCCCACGTGGCTCAGTGGTAGAGCGCTTCCTTGGTAAGGAAGAGGTCACCGGTTCAATCCCGGTCGTGGGCTCCACCATTTCAAGTTTTGTTTTTCGGTCCAGGGAACAGGTTCGTACGGACCGGCCTGTCACAAGATGACTGAGGGGAACGATGGCTAAAGAAAAGTTTGAGCGTACAAAGCCGCACGTGAACGTCGGCACGATTGGTCACGTGGACCATGGCAAGACGACACTGACGCAGGCGATCACGCTGATTCTTTCGAAGCTGGGGCGTGCGGACTACTCGGCGTTCGACATGATCGACAAGGCTCCGGAAGAGCGTGAGCGCGGTATCACGATCGCGATTTCGCATGTGGAGTACGAGTCGGAGAAGCGTCACTACGCGCACGTTGATTGCCCGGGTCACGCGGACTACATCAAGAACATGATCACGGGTGCAGCGCAGATGGACGGCGCGATCCTGGTGGTGTCGGCCGCAGATGGTCCGATGCCGCAGACGCGTGAGCACATTCTGCTGGCCCGTCAGGTTGGCGTGCCGGCGATGGTGGTGTTCCTGAACAAGTGCGACATGGTGGACGACGAGGAGCTTCTGGAGCTTGTAGAGCTCGAGGTTCGCGAGTTGCTCTCTACGTACGAGTTTCCTGGCGACGACATTCCGATGATCATGGGCTCGGCGCTGAAGGCGGTCGAGGAAGAGGATCCGGAAGGTCAGTGGGGCGCCAAGATCATTGAGTTGGTGGACACGCTCGACAGCTACATTCCGGATCCGGAACGTGCGCTGGATCGAGACTTCCTGATGCCGATCGAGGACGTGTTTACGATCTCGGGTCGCGGCACCGTTGTGACGGGCCGTATCGAGCAGGGCAAGGTTGTTACTGGCGAAGAGATCGAGATCGTGGGCATCCGCGAGACGCAGAAGAAGGTCGTGACGGGTGTCGAGATGTTCCGCAAGATCCTTGATGAGGGTCACGCGGGCGACAACGTTGGTGTCCTGTTGCGTGGAACGGACCGCGAGGATGTGGAGCGTGGCCAGGTGCTGACGAAGCCTGGAGCGATTACGCCGCATACGAAGTTTGGAGCCGAGATTTATGTTCTGACGAAGGAGGAGGGTGGTCGCCACACTCCGTTCTTCAAGGGATATCGGCCGCAGTTTTACTTCCGGACAACGGACGTTACGGGTGACTGCGAGTTGCCTGAGGGTGTCGAGATGGTGATGCCCGGAGACAACGTGACGATCCAGGCAGAGCTGATCACGCCGATCGCGATGGACAAGGGTCTGCGTTTCGCGATTCGCGAGGGTGGCCGGACCGTCGGTGCCGGAACGATTACCGAAATTTACGAGTAAGCGAGGAGCGCAGCACGGTTTCGCCGGGAGGGCAGTAGCTCTAATTGGCAGAGCGACGGACTCCAAATCCGTAGGTTCGGGGTTCGAGTCCCCGCTGCCCTGCCACTTTTGAACGGCGACAAGTGATGAGCTCCTAGTAGATAGGGCCGTCCCGGGATTCATTCCGCGGCGGTCGCACGAGGAAGACGAGAATGCTGGATCGCTGGAAGACGTTCGTGCGCGACGTCAGGGCGGAGGTCAACAAGGTGACCTGGCCCAAGCGCACGGAGGTCAGGGGTACGACCATCGTGGTGCTGGTCACCTGTGTCGTCTTCGGGATCTATCTGTGGTTCGTCGATATCGTCATGGGACGAGTATTGACCTGGTTGTACGCGGTAGTCGGCTAGGGCCGACGCCAATGTCTCTAACGAGGCTGACTTGACCGAGCAAGCCGAACGGAACGAACTGGAGGCTGCCGCCCGCGCCTTGGGCCTGGAGCCCGAAGGTGGCGAGCAGTCCGCGCCTGAAGCCGACGTCGAAGAGACGGCGGCGGTTGTCGACGTGCCCGCGGAAGTCGACGAGTCGGCCGACGCAGACGAAGCGGACGGCATGAACTGGTATGTCGTGCACACCTATTCCGGCTACGAGCGGAAGGTCAAGCAGAGTCTCGAGGAGCGCGTGCGCACGCTCGATCTTGAGTCGGAAGTCGCCGACGTCCTGATTCCGACCGAGGACGTCGTTGAGATGAAGGGCGGCAAGAAGGTCGTCACATCCAAGAAGTTCTTCCCGGGCTACCTGCTCGTGAACATGCGGATGAACGAAGAGCTGTGGCACCTCGTCAAGAACACGCCGCGGGTTACTGGCTTCGTTGGTGAAGGGCGCCAGGCGATTCCGCTTTCGCAGGCCGAGGTCGACGGCATTCTGAATCGGATGGAGGAGTCGGTGGAAACGCCGAAGCCGAAGTTCCGTTTCGGGGTCGGCGAGACCGTTCGCATTATCGATGGGCCGTTCGCCAACTTCAGCGGCAAGGTCGAGGAAGTGGACAACCGTCGCAGTACGTTGAAGGTCATGGTTTCGATCTTCGGTCGCGCAACGCCGGTTGAGCTGGATTTCTTCCAGGTCGAAAAGACCTGACTTAGGGACTCGAGAGAGAAAGATGGCCAAACAGAGCAAGCCCGTTATCGGGCTCATCAAGCTGCAGATTCCTGCCGGCAAAGCTTCGCCGGCACCGCCGGTGGGTCCGGCACTGGGTCAGCATGGCGTCAACATCATGGATTTCTGCACCGCCTTCAATTCGGCGACGCAGGATCAGCCCGGAATGGTGATTCCGGTCGTGATCACGGTCTACGCAGACCGGACGTACTCCTTCATCACGAAGACGCCGCCCGCGGCGGTCTTGTTGAAGAAGGCGGCGAATATTGCATCGGGTTCTGCGGAACCCAATAAGGACATTGTGGCTACGGTCACGCGTGACCAGGTGGCCGAGATCGCCAAGACCAAGATGGCGGACCTGAATGCCTATGACGTCGACCAGGCGGTGAAGATCATCGCGGGTACGGCGCGTTCGATGGGTATCAAGGTTGACGGCCTCGAGGCGGAGGGGTAGGCGATGCCGAAGCATGGAAAGAACTTCACCGCGGCCATGGCCAAGATCGAGAGTCACGAGTATCAGATCGGTGACGCGATCAGCGCGATCAAAGGTGCCTCGTTCGTCAAGTTCGACGAGAGCGTCGAAGTGGCGCTGAATCTCGGAGTTGACCCTCGTCATGCGGATCAGATGGTTCGTGCGAGCGTCGTTCTCCCGCACGGGACGGGCAAGACCTCGCGAATCGTAGTGATCGCTCAGGGTGAGAAGGTCAAAGAAGCCGAGGACGCTGGTGCCGATCATGTCGGTGGCCAGGATCTGGTGGAAAAGATCGCCGGTGGCTGGCTCGAGTTCGAGGCTGTCATCTCTACTCCCGACATGATGCGTGAGGTCGGCAAGTTGGGACGTGTACTTGGGCCGCGCGGCCTGATGCCGAACCCGAAGACCGGAACCGTGACGTTCGACGTGGCGAAGGCAGTCGACGACATCAAGGCCGGTAAGCTGGACTTCCGCGTCGACAAGAACGGGGTCGTGCATGCTCCGGTGGGCAAGGTCTCTTTCGATGAGGCGCAGTTGAACGACAACGTGATGGCGCTGTTCGGCGCGATCATGCGTTCCAAGCCCGCTGCCTCGAAGGGTAAGTACATCAAGAGCGCGTTTCTGACGTCGACGATGGGGCCCAGTGTCCGGATCGACCCGGATGCCGTCGAAGCGGCACAGGTGTGACATGAACCAGGCAGAAAAACAGCAAGAAGTTGAGTACCTGCGCGACACGATCGGTCAGTCGCAGCATGCGTTCCTGATCGACTTCAAAGGGCTCGATGTGGCCCGGTCGACGGACCTCCGTGTGCAGCTCAGGGAAAAAGAAGCTCGACTCCGGATCGTCAAGAATCGACTCGCCAAGCGCGCGTTCTCTGACGGCGGCATGGAGATCGTCGAGTCCAATCTCGTGGGCCAGACGGCGATCGCATATCCGGTCGGCGACGACGTCGTCGGAGTGGCCAAGGTTTTACGTGATTTCGCCAAGGAGCACGAACTCGCCGAAGTTAGGGTGGGTGTCGTGGACGGGCGGCTGATCACGGCGGATGAGTTCGACAGTCTCGCCGACTTGCCGTCGCGCGAGGAACTCATCGCGAAGGCTCTGTATCTGATGAAGTACCCGATCACGGGGCTCGCAACGGCACTGAGTGGTGTCTTGCGAGGTTCTGTGGTCGTGCTGGACGCGGTCCGGCAGCAGAAGGAATCCGAATAGCAACCGCGTTCCCAGCGCGTTTTTTCCGAGTGGAGGTGTGTCGTGGCTAAGCAATTGAGCAGCGAAGAGCTGATCGAGCAGATTGAGAACATGTCGGTCCTCGACCTGGCCAGCCTGGTCAAGGATCTCGAGGAGAAGTTTGGTGTCAGTGCCGCTGCGATGGCGGCACCTGTCGCCGCAGCCGGTGGCGCTGCCGCCGCCGATGATGCCGCAGAGAAGGACGAGTTCGACGTGGTCTTGACCACGTTCGGCGATAAGAAGATCAACGTGATCAAGATGGTCCGTGAGGTCACCAGCCTCGGACTCAAGGAAGCCAAGGAGCTTGTCGACAACTTGCCGAAGCCTGTCAAGGAAGGCGCCAGCAAGGACGAGGCCGACGAACTCAAGGCCAAGTTTGAGGAAGCGGGCGCACAGGTGGAGCTCAAGTAGAGAGCTTGCCCTACCCGCGACACAGGAGTGCCGCCCGTGTGCGGCACTTTGATACGACGAGCCCGGACGCACACCATCGGTGCGCCGGGCCTTCGTGCGCCTCGTAGAAACCCGCAACTGGCGGAGTCTGGCTGACTCCGAAGGAATGGCGCCTAATGGCTAGCACCCACCAACCGCTTCGCGAGCGGCACAGTTTCGCCAAGATCCCGACGGCGATTCCGTTGCCGAATCTCATCGCGGTACAGAAGAAGTCGTATGAGCGATTTCTCCAGGCCGACGGCGTGTCGCATGCCCGCGACAACGTTGGTTTGCAGGAAGTGTTCCAGACGATCTTCCCGATTAGCGACTTCCGCGAGACCGCAGAGTTGCAGTTCGTGGGCTACACGATCGGTGAGAAAGAGGGTGTAACCACGCCGACGTTCAACGAGGAGGAGTGTCAGACGCGCGGGATGACCTACGCCGTTCCGCTGCGCGTGACCTTCCGCCTTGTCGTGTGGGACAAGGACGCCGACACCGGCACCAAGACCATCCGCGACATCAAGGAGCAGGAGGTCTATCTGGGTGACATTCCGCTGATGACGAAGGGCGGGACCTTCATCATCAACGGTACCGAGCGGGTCATCGTCTCTCAGCTGCACCGCTCGCCGGGTGTGTTCTTCCACACCGGCAAAGCCAAGACGCTCTTTACCGCGCAGGTGATTCCCTACCGCGGCTCCTGGGTGGAGTTCGAGGTGGACGCGCGCGACATGGTGCAGATCCGCATCGATCGTCGTCGCAAGTTCCCAGCGACAATCTTCCTGAAGGCACTGGGCCTCGAGACGGACGAGGACATTCTGCGGCGGTTCCTGCCGATCGTCACGGTTCACGCGAAGGATTCCGCTCTGGCTCTGGGTGTCGGCGAAAGCCTTCTCGGGATGCAGTTCTCCAAGCGCATGACGGGGGACAAGGGCAAGTTCAAGGGCAAGCAGATTGTCGGGGCGGGTCGTCCGCTCACTCGAGGTGGGCTCAAGAAGCTCGCCGAGAGCAAGCAAGAGACCATGGGCGTCGACGTTGCCGATCTGGAAGGCGCCCATACGGTGCACGATATTGCCGATCCGGAAAGTGGCGAAGTGCTCGTACGATGCAATGAGGAGGTCACGCCCGCCGTACTCGATCGGATTATCGAGACGGGTGCCGAGACCTTCGACGTCTTCTTCCCGGAGCATCGCCCGTCGGCCAAGATCCTCAGCACGACGCTCCGCAAGGACACGGTGACCTCAAAGAAAGAGGCGCTGATCGAGATCTACCGGAAGATGCGCCCTGGTGACCCCCCAACACCGGATAGTTCGCGGAACCTGTTCAAGAACATGTTCACGAACCCGCAGCGCTATGACTTCTCGCGCGTCGGGCGACTGAAGTTCAACCACAAGCTGGGTACGGACAAGGAGCTGGATCAGCGGCTCCTGGACGAGGAAGACTTCATATCCGTCATCCAGTTCCTGCTGAACCTGCCCGAGGATCCGCGCGGTGTCGATGACATCGACAACCTCGGCAATCGTCGTGTTCGCTCGGTGGGCGAGCTTCTCGAGAACCAGTTCCGTATCGGCCTGGTCCGCATGGAGCGTGGCGTTCGCGAGAAGATGAGTGTGTATCAAGAGATCGAAACGGCAATGCCGCACGATCTCATCAACCCGAAGCCGGTCATGGCTGCGGTGCGTGAGTTCTTCGGATCCTCACAGTTGTCGCAGTTCATGGATCAGACGAATCCGCTCTCCGAGGTCACGCACAAGCGCCGCCTCTCGGCGCTCGGACCAGGCGGTCTGTCGCGTGAGCGAGCTGGCTTCGAGGTGCGCGATGTGCACCCGACGCATTACGGCCGCATCTGCCCGATCGAGACGCCGGAAGGTCCGAACATCGGTCTGATCTCGTCGCTCTCGTGCTACGGGCGGGTGAACGAGTTCGGCTTCATCGAGAGTCCCTATCGGCCGGTGGCGAACTCGCGCATTGCGGATCGCGTGAGGGTGCTCGACCCAGGCAAGACGGATCTCGAGGCCGACAAGGTGCTTGAATTGTCCGAGGTCACCAAGGCCAACCGTAAGGCCGGCAAAGCCGGTGCGGCAACCTGGACCTACGCGCCCGTGTTCCTCTCCGCAACACAGGAAGGGCCTCACGTCATCGCGCAGGCCAACGCGCCGGTCGATCCCAAGAACTTCAAGTTCATGAACGATCGCGTGACGGCCCGAGTGGGCGGTGACTTTCGCCTGGTGCCGGTGGACGAGGTGGACTTCATCGACGTTTCGCCGAAGCAGGTTGTCTCGGTCGCGGCTTCGCTGATTCCGTTCCTTGAGAACGATGATGCGAACCGCGCGCTCATGGGTTCGAACATGCAGCGCCAGGCGGTGCCGCTGTACAAGCCTCAGGCCCCTTACGTTGGTACCGGAATGGAGGCCACGACGGCCCAGGTGTCCGGGGCGGTGGTTCTCGCTGCTCGCGACGGTGTGGTCGACTACGTGGACTCCGAACGCATCATCGTTCGGACCGTGGACGGCGATTGCGATATCTACGGACTCGCCAAGTTCCGTCGTTCCAACCAGAACACCTGCATGAACCAGAAGGCTCTGGTTGCGAGTGGGGCGGAGGTGGCGGCCGGTCAGGTTCTCGCCGACGGTCCGGCAACTGAAGCCGGGGAGTTGGCGCTCGGTCAGAATGTTCTAGTCGCGTTCATGCCATGGCGTGGATACAACTTCGAGGACGCGATCGTGCTGTCCGAGAAGCTCGTCAAGAACGACGCGTTCACCTCGATTCATATCGATGAACTCGAGATCGAAGCGCGCGACACGAAGCTGGGCCCGGAAGAGATCACCCGGGACATCCCGAACGTTTCCGAAGAGGCTCTCCGGAACCTCGACGAGAGCGGCATCATTCGCATCGGTGCCGAGGTCGGCCCATCGGACATTCTGGTCGGCAAGGTCGCTCCGAAGGGAGAGACCCAGCTGACGCCGGAAGAGAAGCTGCTGCGCGCGATCTTCGGTGAGAAGGCCGGTGATGTGAAGGATGCTTCTCTGACTGTGCGGCCGGGGATCACCGGCACTGTTGTCGACGTCAAGGTGTTCACGCGCAAGGGTGTCGACAAGGACACGCGCGCCGTGGAGATCGAAGATGCCGACGTTGCTCGCCTCCAACGGGATCTTCAGGACGAGATCCGGATCCTCAAGGCGGGCCTGCGCGGCATCATCGTGCAGGAGGCGGATGGCAAGGTTCTCGAGTCAGGAATCAAGCACCCTGCGACTGGCGAGATGCTCGTGACCAAGGGGAGTTCGATTACGGCCGAGTTGGTCGATTCGATGCCCTACGCGGCGCTCGGAAAGATTCGTCTCGCGAAGTCCAACCAGGCCATCGAGAAGAAGATCCACGAGATGATCGCAGCGCTCGACAAGCGCATCGAGTCGCTCACGGAGCGTTTCGACGAGCGCCAGGAAGCCTATCGCCGCGGCGATGAGTTGCCGCCAGGCGTCATCAAGATGGTCAAGGTCTACATCGCGATGAAGCGGAAGATCCAGGCCGGTGACAAGATGGCGGGTCGTCATGGCAACAAGGGCGTCATCGCCACTGTGCTGCCTGAAGAGGACATGCCGTTCCTCGAGGACGGTACTCCCGTCGAGATCGTGCTCAACCCGTTGGGTGTTCCGTCCCGTATGAACGTCGGGCAGGTGCTGGAGACGCATCTCGGCTGGGCGGCCAAGGCTCTCGGGGTGCACTTCGTGACGCCGGTCTTCGATGGAGCAACCGAGGCAGAGATTCGCGAGAAGCTCGTCGAGGCGAACCTCCCAGAGTCGGGCAAAGCGACGCTGCGGGATGGCCTCACGGGTGATCGATTCGATCGCGAAGTTACTGTCGGCTACATCTACATGCTGAAGCTGTCGCACATGGTGGATGACAAGATCCACGCGCGTTCGATTGGCCCCTACTCGCTCATCACCCAGCAACCGCTCGGTGGTAAGGCACAGTTCGGTGGCCAGCGCTTCGGTGAGATGGAGGTGTGGGCGCTCGAGGCTTATGGAGCCGCGCACACGCTGCAGGAGTTGCTGACCGTCAAGAGTGATGACGTCTACGGACGCGCCAAGATCTTCGAGTCAATCGTTCGGGGCGAGGGTGACCTCGAGCCGGGCCTGCCGGAGTCCTTCAACGTGCTGGTGAAGGAACTTCAGGGTCTGGGCCTCGACGTCGAGCTGTTCCGCAGCCGACGTGACGAAGACACCGATCCCGAACTTTCCCTGTGATGGGCTTGATCCAGCTGGACCACGAGGTACGACCATGAGAAGCGCACTCGGATTCTTCGAGAGCAAGCCGGTCAACATCAACGAGTACGAGGCCATCCGCATCGGACTGGCCTCGCCGGAGAAGATTCGGTCTTGGTCACACGGTGAGGTGACCAAGCCCGAGACCATCAACTACCGGACATTCAAGCCGGAGCGCGATGGCCTCTTCTGCGCCAAGATCTTCGGCCCGGTCAATGACTGGGAGTGCTTGTGCGGAAAGTACAAGCGGATGAAGCATCGCGGCGTCATCTGCGACAAGTGTGGCGTTGAGGTCACTCAGTCGAAGGTGCGGCGCGAACGGATGGGCCACATCGAGTTGGCCTGCCCGGTCTCGCACGTTTGGTTCTTCAAGGGGTTGCCCTCGCGGATGGGGCATCTCCTTGACATGACCATGCGCGAAATGGAGCGCATCCTTTATTACGAGGCGTACATCGTCGTCGATGAAGGGCCGACCGATCTTCAGCTCGGCGAGCTGATCGGCGAAGAGCGTTTCCGCGAAGCGCGCACCGAGTTCGGTGACGCGTTCCTCGCGATGATGGGCGCGGAAGCAATCAAGGAGCTGCTGCACCGTCTCGACATTCCGACGCTGGCCGTCGAGTTGCGCGAGGCGATGAAGAACGAGACCTCGAAGCAGAAGCGCGCGAAAGCCGCCAAGCGTCTCAAGGTCGTCGAAGCTTTCCTGAAGTCGGGCAACGAGCCCGAGTGGATGGTTCTGGATGTGATTCCGGTGATTCCTCCGGAGTTGCGTCCCCTCGTGCCGTTGGACGGTGGCCGCTTCGCGACCTCGGATCTGAACGATCTGTATCGCCGGGTGATCAACCGGAACAACCGACTCAAGAAGCTCATCGAGCTGAAGGCTCCTGATGTCATTATCCGCAACGAAAAGCGGATGCTGCAGGAGGCCTGCGACTCCCTGTTCGACAACGGCCGTCGTGGTCGGGTGTTGAGGGGGGCAAACAACCGCCCGCTGAAGTCGCTCTCGGATACTCTCAAGGGTAAGCAGGGTCGCTTCCGCCAGAATCTGCTCGGTAAGCGTGTCGACTACTCTGGACGTTCCGTCATCGTGATCGGTCCGGACCTCGAACTGCATCAGTGTGGTCTTCCCAAGAAGATGGCGCTCGAACTGTTCAAGCCCTTCATCTACCAGAAGCTTGAAGAGCGCGGCCTGGTCGCCACCATCAAGGCGGCCAAGGAATTGGTCGAGAGTCAGACACCCGAGGTGTTCGACGTGCTCGATGAAGTCATTCAGGAGCACTGCGTGCTGCTGAACCGCGCACCGACCCTGCATCGTCTCGGCGTGCAGGCGTTCCAGCCGGTGGTTGTCGAAGGTAAGGCGATCAAGATTCATCCGCTCGTATGTACGGCGTTCAACGCTGACTTCGACGGTGACCAGATGGCCGTGCACGTTCCGCTTTCGCCGCGCGCACAGATCGAGGCGAAGGTGCTCATGATGAGCACGCAGAACCTGCTGTCTCCGGCGCATGGCCGCCCGATCACAGTGCCGACTCAGGACATCGTGCTGGGCGGCTACTACCTGACCAAGGCACGCAGCGGATCACGCGGCGAGGGCCGTCTGTTTGGTGACGTCAACGAAGTCATCATGGCGGCCGAGTCCGGCGAAGTGGAGACGCAATCGCGGATCCGCCTGCGCTACAGCGGCGACCTGATCGAGATGTCACGCGCTAGCGACGATCAGGACGTCGTGCACGCTGAAGTGGAATCGGTGACCAACCACATCATCGACACCACTGTGGGCCGCGTGTTGTTCAAGGACGCAATGCCCGAAGGCATGCCGTTCGTGAACGGCCTGCTCAAGAAGCGTGGGCTTGGACAGGTCATCAACTACTGCTTCATCAACTTCGGTCGGGAACTCACGGTCAAGGCGCTCGACGCGTTGAAGAACCTCGGTTTCCAGTACGCCACATTCGCCGGCTTCACTGTCGGGATTGATGACATGACCGTTCCCGCAGCCAAGGACGCACTCGTTGCGGAGGCTCGGCAGCAGGTCATCGAGATCGACCAGCAGTACCTCGACGGCGCGATCACCAATGGTGAGCGCTACAACAAGGTCATCGCTATCTGGTCCGATGTCACCGAGCAGGTAGCCGACGCTATGTTCCGTCAGATGGAGGAGGGTGACCGTGTTGGTCAGCCCAACTCGATCTACGCCATGGCGGACTCCGGTGCGCGTGGTTCGATCCAGCAGATTCGTCAGCTCGCCGGGATGCGTGGTCTGATGGCCAAGCCCTCGGGTGAGATCATCGAGACACCGATTACCGCGAACTTCCGTGAAGGACTGACGGTTGCTCAGTACTTCATCTCGACTCACGGTGCCCGTAAGGGTCTGGCCGATACGGCCCTCAAGACCGCTGACTCGGGTTACCTGACGCGGCGTCTGGTCGACGTCGCCCAGGACGTGATCGTTACCGAACCCGACTGCGGCACGATCGAAGGAATCTGGGTAGCCCCGATTGTTGAAAGTGGCGAGGTCATCGAGCCGCTTCGCGATCGCATCGTTGGACGTGTGGCGCTAGAAGACATCAAGGATCCGTTCACCGGAGACGTGCTCTGCGCGTCGGGTGACGACATCGATGTCGAACTGGCCAGCACGATCCAGAATTCGGGTCTCGAGAAGGTGCGGATCCGCTCCGTGCTCACCTGCGAGACCGAGTGGGGTGTTTGCCAGAAGTGCTACGGCCGCGACCTGTCGACCGGTCGACTTGCCGAACGCGGTACCGCCGTCGGCGTTATCGCCGCGCAGTCGATTGGTGAGCCAGGTACGCAGTTGACCATGCGTACGTTCCACATCGGTGGTGCCGCGTCGCGAGTTGGTGAGGCCACCACGCTGGATGCCAAGCATCCGGGCAAGGTGGTCTTCCTCAACCTGCGCACAGTCACCGGCGCTGATGGTGATCTCGTCGTGATGAACCGCAACGGTGCGGTCGCTTTGCAGGACGACGATGGCAACATCCGCGAACGCTACAGCGTCGTCTACGGTGCTCGCCTCAAGGTGAAGGAAGGAGATGCCGTCGATCAGGGCCACGTTCTGGTCGAATGGGATCCTTACTCCTTCGCGATCCTTACCGAGGATCTCGGTACGGTGAAGTATCAGGACATGACGCCGGGTGTTACGTGCGAAGAGCAGGTGGACGAAGTCACGGGGCTGTCGCAGCTCGTCGTTAAGGACACCATTCCCGAGAAGCTGCAGCCGCAGATCCAGATTCTGGATCCGAACTCGCCGCGTAAGGTCCTCCGGGCGTACCCGCTGCCGGCCAACGCTCACTTGAACGCTGCGGACGGTGCATCGGTCCAGCCTGGCGAGGTTCTCGCTCGAATTCCGCGTGAGACCACGAAGACGCAGGACATCACGGGTGGCTTGCCTCGCGTGGTGGAGTTGTTTGAGGCACGTCGGCCCAAGGAGCCCGCGGTTGTTGCTGAAATCGACGGACAGGTCGAGTTTGGTGAGGTCGTGAAGGGGCTGCGCAAGGTCTATGTCAAGAACGAGGAAACGGACGAGATCCGCGAGTACTCGTTGCCGCGTGGTGCCCATATCAACGTTCGCGAGGGTGACCCGGTTCGCGCCGGCGAGCCGCTGGTGGATGGGGCTGTCGATCCTCACGACATTCTCGACGTGCTTGGTGAGCGCGAACTGCAGGAGTACCTGGTCAACGAGATCCAGGAGGTTTATCGACTGCAGGGCGTCAACATCAACGACAAGCACATCGAGGTCATCTCACGGCAGATGATGCGGTGGGTGAAGGTCGAGGATGTCGGTGATACGCCATTCGTGGCGGGTCAGCAGGTCGATCGGTTCCACTTCCAGAACGAGAACCGCAAGGTGATCGAAGAGGGTGGCAAGCCGGCCAATGGTCGTCCGCTCTTGCTCGGAATCACCAAGGCTTCGTTGTCGACCGACTCGTTCATTTCGGCAGCGTCTTTCCAGGAGACGACCCGGGTACTCACCGAGGCCGCAATCAACGGCGCGGTGGACAATCTCCGTGGTCTCAAGGAAAACGTCATCATGGGCCGCCTGATTCCGGCTGGCACGGGCTTCTCGGAGTACCGCGGCGCGGGCCTCACTGAAGACGTGGTGGAGCGTCGTCGTCCTGCGGATATTCTCGCCGGGATGGCCGAAGCGGCCGCCGAGGCGGATGCACTCGATATCTCGGATTTGCTCGACTCAGGTTCTGACTGACGAGCGTCTCTCTGATACCTCGCCGGGCGGCTCGCTCGGCGCGCTTCGGTTGACGAAGAAATCTTCGTCAACCGGGCAAAAACTCTTCGCCAAGTGAATTGACTGCGCGAGAGTGACTGCTATACTGGCCTCTGCCATAGAGGCACATAGGGAGCCGTGCGGCGTGCCCCACAGCTCCGTTTTTTGCTGAACACCCGTCAACGGGCGCTGTGTCTCCCGGCACCACCATTATTGGTACGCCTGGGGATCGTAATGCCTTCGTCGGGATAACCCGGAAGGTTGAGAGGTAAGTTTGCCTACCATCAACCAGTTGGTAAGAAAGGGGCGTAAGCGGACTACCGCCAAGACCTCGAGCCCGGCCCTGCAAAGGTGTCCGCAGCGTCGAGGGGTGTGTACCCGCGTGTATACGACGACCCCCAAGAAGCCGAACTCGGCTCTGCGAAAGGTGGCACGTGTCCGCCTTACGAACGGAATGGAAGTGACTTCATATATCGGCGGGATTGGTCACAATCTCCAGGAGCACTCCATCGTTCTCATTCGTGGCGGCCGTGTAAAGGATCTTCCTGGAGTTCGTTATCACATCATTCGCGGCACACTCGACGCTTCGGGCGTGGATGGTCGCAAGCAGGGTAGGTCCAAGTACGGGGCGAAACGTCCCAAGGCCTAAATCCTGACGGCCTCGCCGGCTCCTCTGTCGGCTGATTTCTTACTTTTCCGGCAACAGTCGGGTGATTTGTGTACTGCTGACGGCTGCTTGCGGCCGTAGCGGAGTAAAGACATGCCGCGAAAAGACGTCAAAGTTCGGCGACACGATGTGAAGCCGGATGCTCAGTACGACAGTCGGTTGCTGTCCAAGTTCATCAACCACCTCATGCTCGACGGTAAGAAGAGCGTGGCGGAGCGTGCCGTCTATGGCGCGATGGACCGGATTCGCGAGAAGACCAGCGAAGAAGATGTCCTGGGGATGTTCAAGCAGGCGATGGACAACGTCCGTCCGGCCCTTGAGGTGAAGTCGCGCCGCGTTGGTGGTTCGACTTACCAGGTGCCGGTCGAGGTCTATCCGCGCCGCCGTACGTCGTTGGCAATGCGCTGGATCATCGATGCTGCCCGCAAGCGCGGTGAGCGCACGATGGACGAGCGTCTGTGTAATGAGTTGCTGGACGCGGTAAATGGCCGCGGCGCTGCTGTCAAGAAGCGCGAAGACACACACCGCATGGCCGAGGCCAACAAGGCCTTCGCGCACTACCGCTGGTAGTGCTTTTCAGGAGTTGAGGACCCGTGTCCCGTAAGGTATCGCTCGCCAAAACCCGGAACATCGGCATCATGGCCCACATTGATGCCGGTAAGACGACGACGACCGAGCGCGTTCTCTATTACACCGGGATCACCCACAAGATCGGTGAAGTGCATGACGGCGCTGCCGAGATGGATTGGATGGTCCAGGAGCAGGAACGCGGGATCACGATTACTTCGGCGGCGACGACGTGCTTCTGGCGCGACTATCGCGTCAACATCATCGATACGCCGGGTCACGTGGATTTCACTGCTGAGGTCGAGCGCTCGCTTCGAGTGCTCGATGGTGCGGTGGCTGTCTTTGATGCGGTCGGCGGTGTTGAGCCTCAGAGTGAGACGGTTTGGCGCCAGGCCGACAAGTACAAGGTTCCGCGCATCGCGTTCGTTAACAAGATGGATCGCGTCGGCGCGAACTTTGAACGCTGCATGCAGATGATGATCGACCGCCTGCGCACCAACCCGGTGCCGGTTGTTCTGCCCTGGGGCGCTGAGGATCAGCTCGTCGGCGTGCTCGACGTGGTTCGCATGCAGGCGTTGCGCTACAAGAACGAGGATCTCGGCGCCGAGCCGACGATCGAAGAGATTCCTGCTGATCAGCTAGCTGTTGTCGAGGCCGCCCGCGAGAAGGTTCTCGAGGCAGCGTCTGAAATCAGCGACGAAATTCTCGAGAAATATCTCGGTGGCGATGATGTTTCGGAAGAGGAGCTGTTTGCGGCGCTGCGCCAGGGCACTCTCGAGTTGAAGTTGACTCCTGTGCTCGCCGGATCCGCCTTCAAGAACAAGGGCGTTCAGCCTCTGCTTGATGCGGTCATCAACTTCCTGCCGTCCCCGATCGAGGTCAAGGCGATCCAGGGTGTCGATCCCGACGACGAGAGCGTTGCTCTGGAGAGGGCTTCCTCGGACGATGCGCCGTTCTCGGCTCTGGTCTTCAAGATCATGACCGACCCGTTCGTTGGTCAGCTCGCGTTCTTCCGCGTGTATTCGGGTGTGCTCGAGTCGGGTTCAACTGTGTTGAATACGACCACCGGCAAGCGCGAGCGCATCGGCCGTCTTCTCAAGATGCATGCGAACAAACGCGAAGAGATTCGTCAGGTCTACGCGGGCGACATCGCCGCCGCCGTTGGCCTGAAGACGGTGTCGACCGGTCATACGATTTCCACGATGGACGAGCCGGTACTCCTGGAATCCATGGAGTTCATGAAGCCGGTTATCTCGATGGCGATCGAGCCCAAGACCCGCGTCGACAGCGAGAAGATGTCCGATGCACTCGGCAAACTGCAGCGCGAGGATCCGACCTTCAAGGTTCATCGTGACGATGAGACGGGTCAGACCATCATTTCCGGCATGGGTGAGCTTCACCTTGAAGTGCTCGTAGATCGGATGATGCGCGAGTTCAGTGTCGAGGCGAATGTCGGAGCTCCGCAGGTTGCGTACCGCGAGGCGATCACCAGGCCCGCCAAGGGTGAGGGGCGTTTCGTGCGCCAGAGTGGTGGCCGCGGTCAGTTCGGCCACGCGTTGATCGAGATCGAGCCGTTGCCGCCCGAAGAGGGGCAGAAGTTCGAGTTCGTTGATCGGATCAGGAGTGGGTCGATTCCGAAGGAATTCATCAAGCCCACCGAGCAGGGCATCCGTGAAGCCATGGATAGCGGGCCTGTTGCGGGCTTCGAGATCGAGGGCGTCCGCGCTGTGCTCTACGACGGGTCCTTCCATGATGTGGACTCGTCCGAGGTTGCTTTCAAGATTGCCGGAAGCATGGCGTTCAAGGACGCTGTCGCCAAGGCCGGTCCGGAGTTGATGGAGCCCATCATGGATCTCGAGGTCATCGTGCCCGAGGAATACATGGGCGATGTCATTTCGGACATCAATAGTCGTCGCGGGCGCATCGAGAATCTCGATACTCGCGATGGCCTGAAGATCATCACGAGTCGCGTCCCGCTATCGGCGATGTTCGGTTATGCAACCGATCTGCGGTCGAACACTCAGGGGCGTGCCAACTTTACAATGCACTTCAAGTGCTACGAGAAGGTTCCGAAGAGCGTCAAGGAAGAGGTCGTCCTGAAAGTCAAAGGGGCGACTGCCTGATCCAGCGATCAGCAGGGAATAAGAACAATGGCTAAAGAAAAGTTTGAGCGTACAAAGCCGCACGTGAACGTCGGCACGATTGGTCACGTGGACCATGGCAAGACGACACTGACGCAGGCGATCACGCTGATTCTTTCGAAGCTGGGGCGTGCGGACTACTCGGCGTTCGACATGATCGACAAGGCTCCGGAAGAGCGTGAGCGCGGTATCACGATCGCGATTTCGCATGTGGAGTACGAGTCGGAGAAGCGTCACTACGCGCACGTTGATTGCCCGGGTCACGCGGACTACATCAAGAACATGATCACGGGTGCAGCGCAGATGGACGGCGCGATCCTGGTGGTGTCGGCCGCAGATGGTCCGATGCCGCAGACGCGTGAGCACATTCTGCTGGCCCGTCAGGTTGGCGTGCCGGCGATGGTGGTGTTCCTGAACAAGTGCGACATGGTGGACGACGAGGAGCTTCTGGAGCTTGTAGAGCTCGAGGTTCGCGAGTTGCTCTCTACGTACGAGTTTCCTGGCGACGACATTCCGATGATCATGGGCTCGGCGCTGAAGGCGGTCGAGGAAGAGGATCCGGAAGGTCAGTGGGGCGCCAAGATCATTGAGTTGGTGGACACGCTCGACAGCTACATTCCGGATCCGGAACGTGCGCTGGACCGAGACTTCCTGATGCCGATCGAGGACGTGTTTACGATCTCGGGTCGCGGCACCGTTGTGACGGGCCGTATCGAGCAGGGCAAGGTTGTCACTGGCGAAGAGATCGAGATCGTGGGTATCCGGGAGACGCAGAAGAAGGTCGTGACGGGTGTCGAGATGTTCCGCAAGATCCTTGATGAGGGTCACGCGGGTGACAACGTTGGTGTCCTGTTGCGTGGAACGGACCGCGAGGATGTGGAGCGTGGCCAGGTGCTGACGAAGCCTGGAGCGATTACGCCGCATACGAAGTTTGGAGCCGAGATTTATGTTCTGACGAAGGAGGAGGGTGGTCGCCACACTCCGTTCTTCAAGGGATATCGGCCGCAGTTTTACTTCCGGACAACGGACGTTACGGGTGACTGTGAGTTGCCTGAGGGTGTCGAGATGGTGATGCCCGGAGATAACGTGACGATCCAGGCAGAGCTGATCACGCCGATCGCGATGGACAAGGGTCTGCGATTCGCGATTCGCGAGGGTGGCCGGACCGTCGGTGCCGGAACGATTACCGAAATTTACGAGTAGCGCCAAGGGCTCCGGGAACCCGCCAAAACTCCCCGGGGCGAAAAAGAAGTTGAAGGTATAAGGGAATGGACCAGAAGATTCGAATCCGACTCAAGGCATACGATCATCGTGTGCTGGATCAGTCGGCACATGAGATTGTCGAGACCTGTGAGCGCACGGGCGCAGAGGTCGCGGGTCCTATTCCGTTGCCGACCGCACGTACCGTCTATACGGTTCTGCGTTCCCCGCACGTCGACAAGAAGTCGCGCGAGCAGTTCGAGATCCGCACCCACAAGCGTCTGGTGGACATTCTCCAGCCGACGCCGCAGACCGTGGATGCGCTGATGCAGCTCGATCTGCCTGCCGGTGTTGATGTCGAGATCAAGGCCTTCGGGCCCGAACACTAAACGGCGACTGCGATGAAAGGCCTGATCGGTCAGAAAGTCGGAATGACCCGGATCTTCGATGAGTCCGGCAATCACGTCCCGGTGACGGTGCTACGCGCCGGCCCGTGCGTGGTGTTGCAGGTCCGCGATGAAGAGCGCGATGGCTACAGCGCCGTCCAGCTCGGGTACATCGAGGACGGAGTTCGCCCTGAGTCCGTGAACAAGCCGATGGCGGGTCATCTGGCCAAGGCCGGGGCTCCCGCGGTACGCATGATCCGTGAGTTCCCCATGGGGGGCGAGGACGAGCCGCAACTCGGCGATCGCGTGACCGTCGAGTCGTTCGAGGGCGTCGATAAGGTCGATGTCACCGGCACGACGAAGGGACGTGGTTTTCAGGGCGTGATGAAGCGTCACGGCTTCAAGGGCGGCGGCGCGGCGCATGGCTCGATGTTTCATCGCGCTCCCGGATCGGTCGGACAGGCTTCGTGGCCGTCCCGCACCTTCAAGGGCAAGCGTCTGCCGGGACAGATGGGCAACAAGCGCGACACTCAGCAGGCGCTCCGTGTGGTCAAGGTTGACCTCGAGCGTCATCTCATTCTGGTCAAAGGCTCGGTGCCCGGTGCGCCGAACAGCTACGTGACCATTCGACCCGCGGTGCGAGGCTAGCCATGGCGAGCATTGACGTACGTGATCGCGGCAACAAGGTAGTCGGCAAGGTCGACGTTGACGCCGGCGTTTTCGAACGCGCGGTGAAGCCGAGCGTGCTGCACGAAGCGATCGTTCATCTCCGTGCGGGTGCCCGCCAGGGTACTCACGCCACCAAGACGCGTGGCGAGATTCGCGGTTCCAAGCGCAAGCCGTTTCGCCAGAAGGGAACGGGTCGCGCTCGTGCAGGTGACCGGCGTAGCCCGATCTGGCGCAAGGGTGGTACGACTTTCGGACCGCAGCCGCGCGATCATTCCACGCGGTTCCCGCGTCGGAAGATGAAGATTGCCCTGCAGATGGCGCTCTCGGCCATGCGCACCGAGGATCAGATCTTCGTGCTCGAATCGCTCGCGATTGACGAGGCCAAGACCAAGAACGTGGCGACGCTTCTTGCTGGTCTGGGTCTCGAGGGTCGCACTCTGATTTATGACCCTGAGGCTGACGCCAATCTCGCTCTGGCGGCACGCAACTTGCCGAATGCCAAGGTGGTGTCTGGTCGCGGCCTGTCCGTGTACGACTTGCTGTTGCACGACAATCTCCTGACCAGCCAGGACGGCATCGCCCGTATCGACGAGGCTCTGCGATGAATTCACATGACGTCATTCGTCGTCCGGTGATCACCGAAAAGGCGACTCTGATGAAGGAAGACGCGGCGACCCTCTGTTTTGAGGTTGATCGTCGCGCCACGGCGATCGACGTGCGTCGCGCCGTAGAAGATATTTTCAAGGTCAAGGTCGACAACGTGCGGGTCATGAACGTGCACGGGAAGCCCAAGCGGTTGGGGCGTCACGCCGGCTATCAGTCGTCGTGGAAGAAGGCGTACGTGCGCCTGGCCGCCGGCGAGACCATGGTCGAGTATTTCGAGGGGGTCTGAGATGGCAACGCGACAGCTCAAGCCGACCTCGCCGGGCCAGCGCTTCCGCAAGAAGCCGGACTATGCCGAGGTTACTGAGAACAAACCGCTCAAGAGCCTTTCGAAGGGCAAGAAGCGGATTTCCGGCCGCAATCACAAGGGCCGGGTAACGATTCGTCATCGTGGTGGTGCGCACAAGCGGCGTTACCGCGAGATCGATTTCCGTCGGAACAAGGATGGCGTCCCGGCAAAGGTGGCTTCGGTCGAGTACGACCCGAACCGCACGGCGCGGATTGCCCTCCTGCACTACTACGACGGCGAGAAGCGTTACATCATTGCGCCGAACGGTGTGAGCGTGGGCGACGTGCTTATGTCGGGCGCAGAGGCCGAGATCCGTCCCGGCAACTGCCTGCCTCTGAGGGCGATTCCCCTCGGTACCGTGATCTCATGCATCGAGATGAAGCCAGGCAAGGGCGCGCAGATCGCACGCAGCGCCGGCGCTCAGGCCGTTCTCGCTGCCAAGGAAGGTAAGTACGCCCAGGTGCGGCTGCCGTCCGGCGAGGTTCGGCTCATTCATCTGAATTGCAAGGCGGTGCTCGGCCAGATCGGCAACGTAGAGCACCAGAACGAATCTTATGGAAAGGCGGGCCGGCGACGCTGGCTCGGGCGCCGACCGCACACGCGCGGCGTGGCCATGAACCCGATCGATCACCCGATGGGTGGTGGTGAAGGCAAGGCTTCTGGCGGTCGTCACCCATGTACGCCCTGGGGTAAGCCCACCAAGGGTGCCAAGACGCGGCGCAACAAGCGCACATCACGGTTCATCGTGCGCCGTCGCGACCAGGGTCGCAGGAGAAAGTAGGGAATGACACGTTCACTGAAGAAGGGCCCGTACGTGCAGGATTCCCTGCAGCGCAAGATCGACGCGATGAACGCGGCGAACGACCGCAGCGTGCACAAGACCTGGTCTCGTCGTTCCACCGTCACGCCGGACATGGTCGGGCACACCTTGGCGGTACACAACGGCAAGCGATTCATTCCGGTCTACATCACCGAGAACATGGTCGGTCACAAGTTGGGCGAGTTCGCGCCCACGCGGACTTTCCGTTCGCACATCGGTGGCGACAAGAAGACGGGGTTCAGGTAGTCATGGCTGATCACGTCAGTACGGCGCGCGCCCGGTTCCTGCGGGGATCGCCGCAGAAGTTCCGCCTCGTCGCGGATCAGATTCGCGGCCAGCAGGTGCCCGCGGCTCTCGGAGTGCTCCAGTTGTCCAAGAAGCGGGCTTCGAAGTCGCTCGAGACACTGCTGCGTTCCGCGGTGGCGAACGCTGAGAATCTCAAGCCCGAGGTCGATGTCGACGAGCTGTACATCGCAGAGATGTTTGTCGACCCAGGCCCGTCGCTACCCCCGCGGATTCGTCCGCAGCCCATGGGTCGCGCGTTTCCGATTATCAAGCGAACCAGCCACGTCACGGTGAAGCTGGCAGAGAGGGACGTCTGATGGGTAACAAGACTCATCCGTACGGTTTTCGCCTCGGCTACACGAAGGACTGGCGCTCGCGCTGGTATGCCGACAAGGACTACGCGGACCTGCTGCACGAGGACATTTCGCTGCGCGACAGCATCAAGGAGCGCCTGTATCACGCGGGTATCTCCCGAGTGGATATCGAGCGCGCGGCGAACAAGCTGAAGATTGATGTGTACACAGCACGTCCCGGGATCGTGATCGGTCGCAAGGGAGCCGAAGTGGATCGGCTGAAGCGAGCGATCGAGCAGGAGACCGGCCGCGAGGTGTTCATCAACATTCAGGAGATTCACCGCCCGGAGGTGGACGCGCAGTTGGTGGCCGAGAATGTTGCCATGCAGTTGGAGCGCCGCGTGGCCTTCCGCCGCGCGATGCGTAAGGCTCTGGAGAGCGCACAGCGGTTCGGTGCCGAGGGCATCAAAGTTCGGTGTGGTGGTCGCCTCGGCGGCCTCGAGATTGCTCGCGCGGAGTGGTATCTCCACGGCAAGTTGCCGCTGCACACGCTACGCGCAGACATCGACTACGGCTTCGCCGAAGCCAAGACCACCTATGGTCGAATCGGCGTCAAAGTGTGGATTTATCAGGGAGAGATTCTCAGCCCGGACCTGGCGCGTCGCGCCAACGTTTCGGCCTGAGCGGACGAGTTAAGGACGTAAACCGATGTTGATGCCGAAGAAAATCAAGCATCGCAAGCAGCACCGCGGTCATCGTCGCGGCAAGGCGCTGCGTGGATCGACGGTCGCGTTCGGCGAGTTCGGTCTCCAGGCTCTCGACCCGGCGTGGATGACAGCCCGCCAGATCGAAGCTGCTCGTGTTGCGATGACGCGTCACGTAAAGCGTGGCGGCAAGGTGTGGATTCGCGTGTTCCCGGACAAGCCGGTAACGCAGAAGCCTGCCGAAGTCCGAATGGGTAAGGGTAAGGGTAATCCTGAGTTTTGGGTTGCTGTGATCAAGCCTGGCCGCATCCTCTACGAGATGGAGGGTGTCGACGAGGAGATCGCACGCGAGGCGATGAAGCGCGCGGCGCGCAAGCTTCCGTTCAAGACGAAGTTCGTCAAGCGGACGCTGGAGGAGCTGCAATGGTAGCCGATGAGTTGCGCGGGATGAACGCCGATGAACTTCAGGCGCATGTCACGGACTTGCGCGAGCAGCTGTTCAAGCTGCGTTTTCAGAAGACGACCGGTCAGGTCCAGAGTGCGGCCCGTCTGGGTTCGGTGCGTCGGGATATTGCCCGTGCACTGACCATAGCCAAAGAGCGTGAGCTCGCCGGCGCGAAGGCGCCGGAGGCTGCGACGGCAAGCAATGAGGAACAGTCATGAGTGACGACAACGCGGCGCCCGCGATCAAGGGCCGCCAGGAAGTCGGGGTCGTGACCAGCGACAAGATGGACCAGACCGTGGTTGTGACGGTCGAGCGTAGCTGGGCGCACCCGCTGTACAAGAAGGTTGTGCGTTCGCGCACCAAGTTCATGGCCCACGATGCTGACAACGACTGCAATGTCGGGGATCGTGTTCGCCTGGCCGAGTGTCGCCCGATGTCGGCGCGCAAGCGGTGGCGTGTGGTCGAGGTGGTTCAGCGCGCTCCCGGCTCGGGCGCCAGCGAGTAACGACGAGGTAGAACCATGATCCAGATGGAGACGGTACTCGACGTCGCGGATAACTCCGGCGCTCGAAAGATCGCGTGCATCCGCCGTATCGGTGGCTCGAGCGTGGGCCGTATCGCCGGGCTCGGTGACGTGATCTCTGCGACCGTTAAGGAAGCGATTCCGCACGGGCAGATCAAGAAGGGCCAGGTGGTGCGTGCCGTGATTGTTCGGACGCGCAAGGAGACCGGCCGTAAGGACGGTTCCTACATCCGGTTCGACAACAACGCAGCCGTTCTGATCAACGCACAGGGCGAGCCGGTTGGCACGCGCGTGTTTGGTCCGGTGGGTCGTGAGCTGCGCGATAAGCGATTCATGCGGATCGTCTCGCTCGCGCCCGAGGTGCTGTGATGGCGGGAGTAAGGGTCAAGAAGAACGACACGGTGTATGTGATCGCCGGCAAAGATCGCGGCAAGAGTGGCCGCGTTCTCTCGGTCGATCCTGATAGTGGTCGGGTTCTGGTCGAGGGCGTCAACATGATGACGAAGGCCGTGAAGCCGAACCCCCAGCAAAATATTCAAGGTGGTCTTGTGCAGGCCGAGTCAGCCGTTCATATCTCGAACGTTGCTGTGCTCGATCCGGAGACCAACGCCCCGACGCGAGTCGGCTACAAGTTCCTCGAGGCCGGTTCCAAGGTCCGGGTCAGCCGGGGCGGGGCCATCATCGAGAAGTCCTGACGGTGAATGCAATGGTTCCGCGACTAAAGACGGTCTACGAGCAGGAGATCCGGCCCAAGATGCTGACCGAAGGTGACTTCGGCAACGTCATGGCCGTGCCGCGCCTGGTGAAGGTCAGCGTCAACGTTGGCGTCGGCCGTGCATCGCAGGACATCAAGGAGCTCGATGGCGCGATTGACGAGTTGGGCGTCGTGACCGGCCAGAAGCCGGTGGTGCGGCGCGCCAAGAAGTCCATTGCGGCTTTCAAGCTGCGTGAGGGGTTGCCCGTCGGGTGCTCGGTCACGCTGCGCGGAGCCAAGATGTACGAGTTCCTCGATCGACTGATCACCATCACGCTTCCGCGTGTACGTGACTTCCGCGGCGTGCCGCGGCGCTCTTTCGATGGGCGAGGCAACTACACGCTCGGTCTCAAGGACCAGCTGATTTTCCCCGAGGTCGATTACACGCGAGTGGATCGTACCCGGGGCATGAATGTAACGATTTGTACCTCGGCGGAAAACGACGACGATGCCCGAGCGCTGCTCGAAGCGATCGGCATGCCGTTCCGCCGCGACCAGTAGACGGAGAAGCTGTGGCCACAACCGCTTGGATCGCGAAGTCGAAGCGCAAACCGAAGTTCTCGAGCCGCCGTGTCAACCGCTGCCGCCAGTGCGGGCGGTCGCGTGCGTTCATGCGGAAGTTCCAGATGTGCCGGTTGTGCTTCCGCAAGCGCGCACTCAACGGCGAGCTTCCCGGCGTCAAGAAAGCCAGCTGGTAGAGCTGGCTCCGGAGACAAAAGACCATGATGACCGATCCCATCGCCGACATGCTGGCACGGGTACGCAACGCCATCGGCGCGGGGCATGCCGACGTCAGTATTCCGGCGTCGAACACGAAGCGTGAAATCGCCCGAATCCTGCGGGACGAGGGCTACGTCAAGGGTTTCGAATCGGTCGATGAGGGCCCGCAGGGTCGCATCGACATCGAACTCAAGTACGTCGGGGATCGCGAGAGCGCGATTACCGGCTTGAAGCGCGTGAGCAGCCCCGGCCTGCGCGTCTACTGCAACAAGTCGAGCTTGCCGTCCGTGCTCAACGGTCTTGGCGTCGCCATGATCTCCACCTCGCGTGGCGTCATGACCGATCGTCAGTGCCGGGAGCAGGGTGTTGGCGGCGAAGTGCTCTGCGAGGTCTTGTAGCCATGTCCCGAGTCGGCAAGAATCCGATCACGTTGCCCGATGGGGTAACGGCGGTCGTCAAAGGCGATCAGCTGACCGTGAAGGGGTCCAAGGGCGAGCTCACTAGCCCGATCCCCGCAGGAATCTCGGCATCCGTCGACGAGGGCGCGATCGTCTTCGCGCGCGCCAACGAGGACAAGCAGACGCGGGCGTTCCATGGTCTTGCTCGTGCGCTTGCCAACAACTCCGTGCAGGGCGTTACCAGCGGTTTTAAGCGTGAACTCGAGATCCAGGGCGTCGGTTATCGCGCGCAGATGAAGGGCAAGACGCTGAACATGCAGCTCGGCTTTTCGCACGATGTCGACTTCCCGACGCCGGACGGCCTCGCGATCAGCACCCCTGATCAGACGCACATTGTGATCGAAGGAATCGACAAGCAGCAGGTAGGGGAGGTTGCGGCCCAGATTCGCCGCTTCCGTCCGCCCGACGCCTACAAGGGTAAGGGCATCCGCTACAGCGACGAGATCGTACGTACCAAGGTCGGAAAGTCCGGCGCGGGCGTAGGAGCGTAGACGATGCAGGTCAATCGCAGAAAGAAAAAGGAAGCCCGCCGCGCGGCCGTGCGCCAGCGCGTCAGGCGCAAGGTGCTCGGCACGCCCGAGCGACCACGCTTGGCCGTGTTCCGGTCGAACCGTCACCTCCAGCTGCAGGTCATCGACGACTCGGTTGGTCGCACTGTGGCAGCCGTCTCCACGTTGGAGCAGGCTTTCAAGGAGCGCGGTCACGCGCAGGGCGCCACAGTGGCGGCTGCGACCGAGGCAGGGAAGCTGCTGGCCGAACGGGCTGGCGAGGCGGGCGTCAAGACGGTCGTATTCGATCGCGGCGGCTATAACTATCATGGCCGTGTCCGCGCGGTCGCCGAGGCCGTCCGCGAAGCCGGCCTGGTGGTCTAGGAGTTACCAATGGCAAAACGTTTGGATCGCATCGATCCCAAGACGCTCGAGCACGAGCTGCAAGACACGGTTGTCGCGATCAATCGCGTCACCAAGGTCGTCAAGGGCGGCAAGAACATGGGCTTCAACGCGCTTGTGGTGGTCGGCGACCGCCATGGTCACGTTGGTTGGGGGCTGGGTAAGGCCCGCGAGGTCCAGTTGGCCATTCGCAAAGGCGTGCAGGAAGCCCGCAAGAATGTCGTCCGCGTCCCGATGGACGGAGGCACGCTGCCGCACGGCGTCGAAGGCCGCTTCGGCGCAGGCCACGTGGTTCTCAAACCAGCAGGTCCTGGTACCGGCGTGATCGCCGGCGGCGCGGTGCGCGCCGTCCTCGAACTTGCCGGCGTTCACGACATCCTGACCAAGTGCATCGGTTCACGGAACCCGCACAACATGCTCAAGGCAACCTTCGCGGCAATCGATGCCGTCAAGGACCCGGCAGAGGTCGCGCGTATTCGCGGGGTTCCTCTCGAGCACGTTTCCGTCAGCTGACCAAGAGTACTGTCATGGCCAAGAAGATCGTTATCGAACAGGTTCGCAGCAAGATCGGTCGTCCCAAGCCGCAGCGCGAAGCGCTTCTCGGCCTGGGCCTGCGCCGCATCGGACAGCGCGTAGAGCGCGATGATTCGCCGCGCGTGCGCGGCCAGATCGACATCGTCAGCCACCTCGTCAAGGTGGACGAAGCTTAGATTCATCAAGCCGAGTCGCAACTATCGTTGCGGCGACCATCAGGAGGCACCCGAATGAAGATCCACGACGCACGACCCAAGGAACGCCGCAAGGCGCGCAAGCGGGTAGGCCGCGGTCACGGTTCCGGCTACGGTCGCACCGCGGGACGCGGAGAGAACGGCGCTAAATCGCGCTCCGGTTGGAGCATGAAGCCCGGTTTCGAGGGCGGCTCGTTGCCGCTGATCCGAAGGATCCCGAAGCGTGGTTTCAGCAACTACCTTTTCCGCACCGCATGGGCCGAGGTAAACCTCGACCAGCTCGCGCGGTTCGCCGCAGGCGCGACCGTTGACGAAGCGGCGTTGCTCGACGCGGGGATCATCAAGGGGCGCTACGACAAGATCGTGGTGATGGGCCGTGGCGACCTCGAAGTCGCCCTCACGGTTCGAGTCCACCGCTTCACGAAGTCGGCTGCAGAGAAGATCGTTGCTGCCGGTGGTACGGCCGATGCCGTCGCCTCCGACAACGAGGCTGCGGCCGCTCCCGTAGCGGAGGCCGCGGATGACTCCGCCGACGCCGCTGATGAGGTGGTAGCAGAGCCGGTAGAGGAAGTCGCCGAGAGCGACTCTGAAGACGTCGCTGCGGATGGGGGCGAAGAGGAATGATCGAGACCATCCGGAATATCTTCTCGATCCCGGATCTGCGCGCCCGCGTGCTCTTCACGTTCGGGTTGCTCGCGGTGTTCCGGATCGGTGCCAACATTCCCACGCCGGGCATCAACGGGCAGGCAGTTGCCGATCTGTTCAACTCGTTGCAGGGAACGTTCTTCGGCTTTGTCGATCTGTTCTCCGGTGGTGCTCTTTCGCAGATGACGATTTTCGCGCTCGGCATCATGCCGTACATCTCGGCATCGATCATCCTGCAGTTGCTGACGGTCGTCTGGCCGTATCTCGAGCGCTTGCAGAAAGAAGGCGAGCTCGGGAAAAAGAAGATCACGCAGTACACGCGCTACGGCACGATCGTTCTGTCGATCATCCAGTCATCGGCGATCGCAATCACGCTGGAGAACACACCGAGCCCCTCGGGACTGCCACTCGTGGATACCCCGGGTTGGGGCTTCCGCTTCATGACAATCCTCACCCTCACCACCGGAACGGCGTTTCTGATGTGGCTTGGTGAGCAGATTACCGAGCGTGGCATTGGCAACGGCATCTCGCTGTTGATTTTCGCGGGTATCGCGGTGGGACTCCCGACCGGCGCCATTCAGACCTATCAGCAGCTCGAAGTTGGTGCGCTCAGCGTTCTCACGCTGGCCCTGCTGGGCCTCGTGATGGTCGTGACTACGGCGTTCGTTGTGTTGATGGAGAGTGGCCAGCGCCGCATCCCGGTGCAGTACGCGAAGCGCGTCGTGGGCCGGAAAATGTACGGCGGTCAGAGCACGCATCTGCCGATTCGGGTCAACACCTCAGGTGTTATCCCTGTGATCTTCGCATCGTCGATCATCATGTTCCCGCAGACGATTACGCAGTTCATCAATCATCCGTGGGCGCAGGCGGTTAGCAACGCGTTGCAGTGGGGCCAACCCCTCTACAACCTGCTGTACGTCAGCGGGATCATCTTCTTCTGTTACTTCTACACCGCGATCATCTTCAACCCCGAAGATGTGGCCGACAACATGCGGAAGTACGGTGGCTTTATTCCTGGGATCCGACCTGGGAAGCGCACCGCGCAGTACATCGACGATGTGCTGACCAAGCTCACCCTCGTTGGTGCGCTGTATCTTTCGGCGGTCGCGGTGTTGCCGGTGTTTCTGATTTCCGGCTTCAAAGTGGCTCCGATTCCCGTGATCGGTCCGTTCCTTGATTCGATGCTTCCCCTCTGGGTAACCGAGGGGCTTGGAGTGACCTTCTTCTTCGGCGGAACGTCCCTGCTGATCCTTGTCGGTGTGGCCATGGATACCGTGCGCCAGATCGAAAGCCAGCTCGTGATGCGGCACTACGACGGCTTCATCAAGGGCGGCAAGGTCAGAGGGAGGCGTTTCGTCTGATGCTCCTCGTCTTTCTGGGGCCGCCGGGTGCCGGAAAGGGCACTCAGGCCGCCCGTCTTTCCACGAAGTACGGCATTCCGCAGGTCTCCACGGGAGACATGTTGCGGGAAGCCGTGGCTGCGGAGACTGAGGTTGGCCTGCGAGCCAAGTCGATCATGGACTCGGGTCAACTCGTGGACGACGACACCCTTGCGGAGCTGGTCCGCGATCGCTTGGCCCAGGCGGATGCCGACGGGGGAGCGATTCTCGACGGTTACCCGCGCAACACGGCGCAGGCGACCACTTTGGACGAGATTCTCAGCGATGCCGATTCGCGACGAGTCGACAGGGTCCTTTTTCTGGAGGTTGCCGAAGACGTCCTGGTGGATCGGCTATCGAAGCGCCGTGCCTGTCCCGGATGCAACGCGAACTTCCATCTGCGATTCAACCCGCCCTCCGACGGTGTGCACTGTGACCGGTGCGGCACGGAACTCATCCAGCGAGAAGACGATCGCGAAGCAGTTGTTCGGGACCGATTGGGCGTTTACCGGGATTCCACCGAACCCCTGGTCGACTTCTACTCGGAGCGCGGCCTTTTGGCCCGGATCGATGGCGAGGGCGATATCGACGAGGTCTGGGATCGGGTCGACGCGACGGTGCGCCAATGATCGTATGTAAGTCGCCAGCTGAGCTTGAGCTCATGTACCACGCCAATCAGGTGGTGGCGACGGTGCGCGACGAGGTCGTCGCGCGCGTTGCACCCGGCGTGTCGACGGGCGAACTCGACGCGTACGCCGAAGCGCGTGTGCGGGAACTGGGTGGCGAGCCGGCGTTCAAGGGGTACCGCGGGTTCCCCGGAACCCTGTGTGTTTCGCTAAACGAAGAAATCGTGCATGGCATTCCGTCCACGAAGAAGCGCCTGGCCCCCGGAGACATCCTCGGCATCGATCTTGGCGTCCGACTCGAGGGCTACTATGGCGATTCCGCGATTACCGTGCCGGTGGGCGCTGTGGAGCCAGAAGTGGATCGGCTGCTACGCGTCACCGAAGCCTCGTTGAGGGCGGCGATTAGCCAGTGTTTGCCTGGCAACCGAGTGGGCGACATATCGGCTGCGGTGCAACGCTACGTTGAGGAGCAAGGCTTCTCCATCGTGCGCGACTTCGTTGGGCACGGCATAGGCAAAGCGCTCCACGAAGATCCGCAAGTACCGAATTTTGGCGATCCCGGAGTCGGACCTCGACTTCGGCCCGGGATGGTCTTGGCGATTGAACCCATGGTGAATATGGGCGCGCCTGGTGTCGAGGTGCTGGACGACGGCTGGACCGCGGTGTCCGTGGATCGTCGCCCGTCCGCTCACTTCGAACACAGCGTTGCGATCACGGAGGAAGGTCCCTGGGTCTTGAGCCTCGCCGAGCAGTCGGTGGCGGCCAGCACTCTGGGGAACTGAGGAAAGCATGACTCAGAAAGAAGAGGCGATACAGGTACGCGCAAAGGTCGTCGAGACGCTCCCAAACGCGATGTTTCGGATCGAACTCGACAACGGACACAAGGTCCTGGCGCATATCTCCGGCAAGATGCGGAAGTACTTCATCCGCATTCTTCCTGGTGATGAGGTCCTGGTTGAACTGTCGCCGTACGATCTGACCCGGGGTCGGATCGTCTATCGCTACAAGTAGTTTCATCTCGATTCCGCCTCAATCGTCGGTACGACGAAAAAAAGGCGGGAAAGGGTGGATGTCGGGTTTGCAGATCCCTGCTACAATCCCCGGTCTACCCGAACGAATTAAAATTGGTGAGAGTGTGTCGTGAAGGTGCGAGCGTCCGTTAAGCGCATGTGTGACAAGTGCAAGGTCATCCGCCGCAAGGGGAGGATCCGGGTTATCTGCGAGAACCCGAAGCACAAGCAGCGCCAGGGCTGAGAAATCGCCCGAATCGCCCTTCGTAGGTGATGGCTTCACGCCATCTTCCCGTTCCCGGGAACGTACGTAACAGGAGCTTCCGATGGCCCGTATTGCGGGTGTTGACTTACGCCTTGAAAAGCGCGTTGAGATCGCTCTGACCGATATCTACGGTATCGGCCCGAAGCGATCGAATCTGATTTTGACGGCGGCCAAGGTCGACCCTGACACTCGAGTCAAGGATCTGACTGAGCAGGAAGTCAGCCGTGTCCGCCAGGTGATCGATCGTGAGGGCCGTGTCGAAGGCGATCTGCGCAAGGAAGTGCAGATGAACGTCAAGCGGCTCATCGAGATCGGCTCGTATCGCGGGATGCGGCATCGCCGCAATCTCCCGGCACGCGGCCAGCGGACGAAGACCAACGCGCGTACGCGGAAGGGCCCGAAGGGTCTGGCGATCAAGAAGAAACAAATCGCGAGGCACTGACCTCGGCTCGACGTCGAAGTAGCGCAGGCGACCAGGAATAGCGATGGCCAAAAGAAAGCCAGGCAAGAAGAAAGTCAAGAAGGACATCCCCGAGGGGATCGCCCATATCCAGGCGACCTTCAACAATACGATCATCACGTTCTCGGATACCGAGGGCAACGCAATCGCCTGGTGCAGTTCCGGGTCCAAGGGATTCCGTGGCTCCCGGAAGGGCACGCCGTTTGCGGCACAGATCGCCGCGAGCGAAGCGGCTTTCACCGCACGGGACAATGGATTGCGACGTTGCGAAGTGCGGCTCAAAGGACCGGGCGCTGGGCGTGAATCCGCCGTGCGAGCCATCGGTGCCGCTGGCATTTCCATCACGGCCATCCGCGACGTGACCCCGATTCCGCACAACGGCTGCCGCGCTCCCAAGCGGCGCCGGGTCTAGGAGGCACTCAGTTGGCTCGTTACACGGGACCCAAATGCAAGCAGTGCCGCCGAGAAGGCATGTCGCTGTGTGGCAAGAAGAATTGCGCTTTCACGCGACGGCCGTATCCGCCTGGCGAACACGGCCGTAGCCGTCGACGTCGTCCGTCGGACTACGCGATTCAGTTGCGTGAGAAGCAGAAGGTAAAGCGCCTTTACGGTGTGCTCGAGCGCCAGTTCCGCCTCTACTTCAAGGAAGCGGCACGGCAGCGAGCGGTCACCGGCGAAGCGTTGCTCATGCAGCTGGAGCGCCGACTGGACAACGTTGTCTACCGGATGGGCTACGGCCACACCCGGGCGCACGCGCGTCAGCTCGTCAAGCACGGCCACATCACCATCAACGACCAGCGGGTGGACATCCCGTCCTGCCAGGTCAGTCAGGATGATGTGATCGCTGTACGGCAAAAGAGCCACAAGAACCCCGAGATCGCGCTGGCTGCTGAGGCAGCTCGCGCCGGGTACACAGTGAGCTGGGTCGAAGTTGACCTGGACAACTACACAGGCACAGTCGCGCGACTTCCGATGCGCGAAGACATCGACCACGAGATTCAAGAGCAGCTAATCGTCGAGCTCTACTCGAAGTAAACAGCTGCACGAAACGTAACCGCATTCTCCGGTTCGTCAGGAGGTCACGGATATGCTCTGGACTGGGTTCCAGCGACCGAAGCGACTCGAGGTTGACCTCGATACGCTGACCGATCAGTACGGAAAGTTCATCGCGCAGCCCTTTGAGCGAGGCTTCGCTGTCACCGTTGGTCACTCGATGCGCCGTGTGCTGTTGTCTTCCGTTGAAGGCGCAGCGATCACGGCACTCAAGGTGGAGGGCGTTCTCCACGAGTTCTCGTCCTTGCCAGGAATCGTCGAAGACACCACCGATCTGATTCTCAACCTGAAGTCGGTACCGTTCCGTCTCAACGTGGACGGAACCAAGACGCTGACGTTGAAAAAGAAGGGTCCCGGGCCGGTGACGGCGGCGGACATCAGTGACGATCCCGATTTCACCTGCATCGATCCGGGCGCGCACATCTGCACGCTCGCCAAGGGTGGTTCGATCGACATGGAGTTGCGCCTGGCGCGCGGACGCGGCTATTCGCCGGCGGATGCGAACCTGGACGATGACATGAGCATCGGGTGGATTCCCATCGACTCGGTGCATTCGCCGGTGCAGCGCGTCAACTACAAGGTTGAGCGTGCTCGCCTGGGTCGGGATACCGACTACGAGCGACTCGTGATCGAACTGTGGACCAACGGCACGGTGACTCCGGATCGCGCGATCGCCCTTGGAGCGAAGCTGCTCCGCGATCATCTCGCGATCTTCGTGGACATCGAGGAAGAGCCAGAGGTCGAGCCGGAAGAGCCGGATCAGGACTTCACGGCCTTCTACGCGCACCTCAATCGGTCCGTGGATGAGCTGGAACTGTCGGTTCGCTCATACAACTGCCTCAAGAATGCCAACATCCGGACGATTCGGGATCTGGTCCAGAAGAGCGAAGCTGAAATGCTGAAGACGAAGAACTTCGGCAAGAAATCGCTCATGGAGATCCGCGAGGTCCTGGCCGAAATGGGCCTGACCCTCGATATGGATCTGTCCGATCTGCCGCCGGCGCCGGACGCCAGCTAGTCGGAGACCGCTATGCGCCATCGGCAAACAACACCTCAGCTGGGCCGCACCCCCGCGCACCGCAAGGCGATGCTGCGGAACATGGTGACGGACTTTCTCCGACACGAGAAGATCCGCACGACCCAGGCGAAGGCCAAGGCTCTGCGCCCGTACGCCGAGAAGCTCATCACGATGGGCAAGAAGGACAACCTGACGGCACGCCGTCAGGCGGCAAAGGTCCTTCGCGACAAGGCTGTGCTCAAGAAGCTCTTCGACGAACTGGCCCCACGCTATGCGGATCGGCCGGGCGGCTACACGCGCATCATCAAGCTGAGCACGCGCGCCGGTGATAACGCCGATATGGCGATCATCGAGCTCGTCGAGGCTGAGATGGGCAAGCGCAAAAAGCGCAAGAAGCCGAGCTACACGGGGCCACTGACAGCGGCCACCGAAGCCGCGTCGCGTGCGGTTGAGGCAGTCGGCGATGCCGCTGAAGACGCGGTCGAAGCTGTGGGCGACGTCGTGGAAGATGCCGCCAAGGACGTGGTGGAGGATGTCGTCGAGGCCGTAACCGGCGATGACGATGCTTCCGATGCGCCCGTCGACGATGCTCCGGCGGACGATGCGCCGGAAGCCGAGGCCGACGACGCGGAAGAGAACAAGCCCGAATAGCCGTGACCCGGCCCGGCATGTCCCGCCGAGGTTTGGGCCCTTAGCTCAGTTGGGAGAGCGCTGCCTTCGCAAGGCAGAGGTCGGGGGTTCGAATCCCCCAGGGTCCACTGTGAGCGCTCGCCGCATAGGCGGGCGCTTCTCTGTTGCCGTTGAGAGCAGGGGGGCTAGCGTTCGGGCCCGCTCGGCTGAACCGCCTCACCGCGCGAGAGGAACTGCCCCGGCAGACGGCCGGTCATCTGACCGTCGCGCAGCACGAGTTCACCGTTGATCATGACGTGGGTGACGCCGATCGGGTAATGGTGCGGATCGGTGTAGCTGGCCTGATCCGCGATTGTGGCGGCGTCAAATACGGTGATGTCGGCCATAAGGCCAGCCTCTAGGCGACCGCGCTCGAGCTGACCGTACCAGGTTGCCGGCTGCGCGGTCATCTTGTGAATCGCCGTTTCCAGATCGAGCACGCCACCTTCCCTGACGTACAGGCCGAGAATCCTCGGGAATGAGCCGTAGCTCCGCGGGTGTGGGAATCCGACCCCGGGAGATACGAGATCGCCGTCGGTTTCGAACATCGTCACGGGTGACGCATGAGCCGCCGGATGTCGCCTTCGCTCATTCCGTGAAAGATTCCGATGAACCGGCCGTTCAGCTGGAGCTCGATCAGGGCGTCGACCGCGGCGTCGAGATCGGCAGATCTGCCAGTCTGCTCCAGGTAGTCGGCCAGCGTCCGGCCGGTCAGGTCTGGACGGCCGTCGACTTCGCGAAACTGCACGCTCGCGGCGTCGCTGCCGGTCTGGCGCGGGAAGATCTCGATCATCTCGGCGACGAGTCGGGCGCGAGTATCCGGGTCGCCGACGCGTTCGGCGAAGTCTTGCGACGTCCCCTCGAGTGCCCATGGCGGAAACATGAGATCCGAGTAGGTGCTGTAGGCGGTGTACGGGTACACGTCCAGGGCGACACGCTGGCCGGCCTCGACTGCGACATCGATCAGTGCGAGGGTCAGCTCCGTCTGGCCGAACTGCTCGGCCCCCGTCACCTTGTGGTGGTTTATCAGAACGGGAACGCCGGCCTCCCTTCCTATGGCGAGGGCTTCGCTGACCGCCTCGAGGACTCTTACTCCCTCGTCCCGCATGTGCGTGACGTACATGCCGCCATACTCTGAGGCCACGCGTGCCAGATGGATCAGTTCATCGGTATTGGCGAACGCTGCCGGTGTGTATTCGAGGCCGCTGGCAAGTCCGAATGCATGGTCTTGCATGGCCGCTCGGACAAGGTCAGCCATTGCGCTGAGTTCGGAGCCGGTCGGCCGCCTGTTGTCGCGACCGAGCACTTGCTCACGAATCCAGGTGTGGCCGGCGAATAGGAGTACGTTGGGCGCCATATGAACCCGTTCACGATAAGCGGTCATATCCGCGATCTGAGGCTGGCTGTGGAGCGCGGCGCTGACCGTCGTGATTCCTTGACGCACGAAGTTCTCGGCGTCTGTGTTCGACTCGAGGTCGACGAGGTGCGCGTGGTTGTCCCAAAAAGCCCGGCGACACGATCAGGTCGGTCACGTCGAGCTCCTCGAGCCCAGAGCCGGGCAGAGACTCAGCGATCGCAACGATGCGACCGTCGCGCACGGCAACATCTCCTGGCCGTCCAGGAGCACCAGTGCCGTCAACCAGCTTGCCCCCACGCAGGACCACATCGTAGGTCGGCCCTGCCGGGGTGCAACTGATGGCCATCAGGAGAACTGACCCGGCCGCTCGTTGACGCCAGGTCATTCGGGTGGTTCCAAGACGCGTAGCGCTGTGAGGCCCCCGGCGGGAGCCACGCTGCTGAGGACCCGAAAGCGCCGCTCTCCGAACCAGGCCCAGTACTGCAAGGTCGTATCGTCGCCGACAACCTCGGTGCTCAACAACTCAAGCCGGTCGGGTGCGCCCAACCCGTCGAGGGCACCGAATAGCGCACGCTGCATCCGAGGGAACACGGTTTGCCGCACGAACGCGAAGTCGGCGAGTTCGAGCGTTCCGGCCGCAGACTTGGCCAGCATGGCCGCCACATATCTGCTCACCTCTGGATGCGGGTCGGGGATCGGCTCAGTCGCGGGCGGCACAGGCCGTAGTTCGGGGGCTATCACCGCGGCGATCTGACCGGCAAGCGTAATCGCCGAGATGGACCGCGCGTTGGCGAGCACGAGCACCCCAAGATCCTGATCAGGGAAGTATGAATACTGCGTCGTGAACCCTTGCCAGGACCCGCTGTGGTGCAGCATCGGGTGGTCGCCGACCGAGTCGATGAACCATCCGAAGCCATAGGGATATCGAGCCCCGGAAGACAGGGTCATGGGGGAGAGGATCAACTCCCAGCTGTTGGCCGAAAGCACCGAACGGCTGCGAACGGTTTGATGCCACGCCGCGATGTCGCGCAGGCTCAATAGCATCGATCCGTCGGCTGTTGTGTTGAGGTCGGGAGCCACCCAGTCGGCATGGCGCCAGCCATCGGGAGTAGGTCGGTAGCCGCGCGCCCGGTGCGGCACTATCGCGGCCTCGGTGTTGACCCGGATTGTCGGCATGCCCGCAGGATCGAAGATCCTCTCGCGAAGATACTCCCAGTATGGCGCGCCGGTAACACGGCTCATGATCACGCCGAGCATCACATAGCCGGTGTTCGAGTAGTTCCATCGCGTGCCGGCAATGAACTCGAGTTCGAGTTCCGAGGCGAGGCGTACGAGATCCTGCTCGCTGTAGTTCCGCGTGTAGTCGAATCGTTCGCCGGTGTAGTCGGGGATGCCCGACGCGTGTGTAAGCAGGTGTCTGACCGTGATCGCGTTCCAGGTCTCGGGCGTCTCGGGCAGATGCTCCCGGACGGACCCGTCGAGATCGAGTACGCCGTCCTCTACTAGCGCCATGATGCCAGCGGTCGTGAACTGCTTGCCGAGTGACCCCGATTGGAACATCGTCGCGTCAGACACCCGGACGTCGTTCTCGAGATTCGCGACGCCGTAGCCACGTGCCAGCGTGGGCTCGCCATCTTGGATAATCGCTACCGCGGCTCCCGGAATCTTTCCGGAGCCCATGCTGCCGCGCACCAACTCGTCGATACGCATCTCGATCGTCGCGTCGTCACGTCGGGTTCTCCAGGGTGCCGGAGCCGGGCGCACAGTTGGCCACAGCTCGGCCAGATCGCTCGCGTAGAGAACCCCGTTCTTCATGACGTGCTGAATCGCCGTTGTGGCTCTGATGTCGACGAGTGGGTTTCGGTCGAGCACCACAAGGTCGGCGAGCTTTCCAGGCTCCAGGCTTCCCAGGTCGGAGGCATAGCCCAGTGCTTCCGCGCCATGAAGCGTGGCGACGCGGAGGACGTCGTGCGTGCTCATGCCGCCGGCCGCCAGGAGTTCCATCTCCCAGTGGTTCGACAGTCCTTGCGCTTCTCCGTGGCCGCCTAAAGCCACGCGGCCACCAGCTTCGAGAACGTCTCGCGCCGACCGCGATGCGTCGAGATCGTTGTAGGCGATGTCGGGAAACGCCAGCAGACGTGTCGCCGACCGTGCAAAGAGCTCTTCCTCGTCGAACCACGGAGTCAGCTGGACGTTCTCGTAGGGCCGTTCGTTGGCGAGCAATCGGAAGACGGGGAGTGCGGCACCGAACGACACCACGAGCGTGGGGGCGTATGTGATTCCGGAGCGAGCCAGAAGTTGCACCACATCGTCATAGAACGGCGCTACCGGCAGAGCGTGTTCGTTGCCGCTGAAACCATCGATCGCGTGAGTGAGGTTGGCCTTCGTATCGGCCCCGCCCTCGGTTGTTGTCATCATCTCGAGTTCCCGACTCGCGGCGACGATCCATTGGCGTTGTTGGCGGTTGCCGGGTAGGTACGACTTGATGAGGTGAGTCCGGTACTCGTCGCGGTATCGCGTCAGCGTCGCTCGGGCGTGGTCGAGCGATTGGATGTTGGCAAAGCTGAAGATTCCCGGTCCTGTCGAGAAGATCCGGGGAGCCGGGCTCCCATCCGCGGCAACCATGTCGGCGAGAGCGAATACGTCCGGGCTCGCCTGAGGGTTGCGTAGTGAGGTGACGCCAAAGGCGAGGTTGGCAAGGGCGGCCGGTCCATCCGGTTCATAGAGGTTCGCGGGCGTTGGAAAATGCGCGTGAACGTCGATGAAACCGGGCACCACGTACTTGCCCGAGATGTCGACCACGCGGGCCTCGGCCGGGGCAGATCCTGCAGGCCCGACGGCGACAATACGGTTGTCTGTCACGATGATGTCCGCGTTCTCAATCACCTCGTCACCACGCATCGTGATTGCTGTGCCACCGCGAAGCACGATGGTGCCCGTTGGCGTCGCACGCGGAAGTTCGATCTCCAACGCCCGGCGTTGAGACGTACCGTCTTCGACCCGTGCCAGCGCGCCGTGCTCGAGCCATACGATCTCACCGTCCGCCCAGGCAAAACTCGCCGCTGCTTCTGAGCCCTCAACCGGCGATCCGCCGTCGGCGGCCACGGCCATTCCGGTCGCAGGTCTGGCGTATGTGACAACCGGGGCGCCCGGGTGTCGCAGTGCCACGCGGCCACCGTCCGGGGAGAGCCTCCACTCGGGTGGGCGGGGCGGTCCGAACCCTCCGCCTCGGCCCGCGGATTCCGGCGCAGGCACCTCGAGCCGCCGATGTCCGCTTTCGATTTCGACAGACGTGAGGCCTGCCAATCCTCCAAGGAAGATCTTTGTGGCGTCGCTCCTCGTGAAGTGTGGCCCCCGCAGGCCGTTGGCGGGTCCCAGGCTGCTTGGAGTGCCATCCGTCGGCACCGCAACGATCTCGAGATCGGACGGCGCGCCAGCAGGAGAAGTGCGGACCGACGTGAGCGGCGCTCGGAGGGCCACGATCGACTCTCCGTCCGGTGCCCACACGGGATCCAGCCACATCGCCGGGTCCGTGGAGAGCCGCTGCGGCGCCTCGGACCCGTTCGCGGCGGCTCGCCACAGGTGGCCGCCGTCGCCGTCCCAGGTCACGTACGCGATCCACTTGCCATCCGGCGACCAAGCGGGCATGTACTCGCGCGGTCGGGGAGTGTCAGTGAGTCGGGTGGGCCGCCCGCCTTCTTCGACGATGAAGATCCGCCCGGTCGTAGCGACCGCGACAGTTGATCCCGGTCCGGCAGCAACGCTCTGGTAGCGCCGAGGTTGAACGGGACCAGTGTCGACTGCTCGCGGGAATGTGAGCCGCGGCTCCACCTCTAGTTTGACGTCGGCCGTGAACGGAACGACCTGGCTGGATCCTGTCGCGACGTCGATTTTTCGAATTCTTCCGCCGAATGCAGCGAACACAGTCTGGGAATCGCGACTGATCGAGTAGTTCGGAAGCACGTCTCGTGTGGCACGAGACTCGAGTTGATTCCGTTGAATCGGATAGGCGAGCCAGCGTTCGTCGCCCGATCCGAGGTCGCGCAACTTCAGCCCGGTCTGACCGCGGGCTTCTGCGGCATAGATCAGAAAGCTGCCGTCTGGTGCCACCGTCGGTTTCATCGACCGGGCGCTGCCAAGCGCAACGCGGCCGTTCGTTGCAGCTTTCCCGTCGAATCGCATCACCGCGCTAGAGGCGCCGCTACGACTACCGTACGGCCGCGGCGTCAGGGACGTGTAGTACAGCGATCCGTCCGGTGCCGGTGTCGGGCTGTACGCCCCCGGGGCAGGTGAGGACACCAGCGGGGCCGGTCGGCCGTTGACGTTTTCAACAACTCGAACACCGTCGCCCTGTCCCACCGGGAATTCCCAGATCTCAGCCGCGGCTTGCTGCCCGGGGTTCACCACCGTTGCGTAGATCGCACCGCCGTCGGCCCGCCAGATGGGCGAGAGGATCAGCGATCGAGGCAGCGCAGTGATGGCGTGTGCGTCGGTGCCATCCGCACGAGCGAGCCAGAGATTGTCTGATCCCGTGGCGTCGCTCACGTAGACGATCGTGTCGCCGGCCGGGGAGTAGCGAGGCTGCGAGTCGAATGCCGGCCCCTGGATCAGCGGCGTTGCGGTGCCTCCGGACGTCGGGAGGGTGTAGAGATCGCCTAGGAGATCGAAGACCAGCAGATCTCCATCGGGATTCACGTCGACGGATACCCAGGTGCCGGTCGTGGTCGTGAACTCGACCAGCCGGGTGCCGTCCTGAGCTGACAGAGACTCGGACGGCGTCCGGGCAAAGCCGGAGCTGGCAAACGTCATGAATGCAATGCAGAGCGCCCAGGGGATACGCGCGCGCGAGTGAATCAATGCTGTCTCCTGATGATCGACCGCGCGGTCGACGAAGTTCAACGTTTGCGTGCGAGGAACAGTGCGCGCCCTGGGGCGAGTGCATAGCCGTCGATTGACCGGCGAACGCGAACCGCGAATCCGATTCGGCGTAGTCGATCGGCGAGAAGAGTCGCGTCATAGAGTTGTACGTGATGCTGCTCGAAGCTCCGGCGGTAGTTGCGCCCAACCTGACGGAAGGTCGTGATGTCGCGGCGTAGCCAGGCGCCAGCGCTCTCTCGGGTGTTCTCCGAAACGAGAAACCAATCGTCTCCCTGGCGGATGAAAGTGGCCTGCGCGGGAACCCGCGGTGTCACAAGGTCGAAGATCAGCATCCCGCCGGCCGGCAGCGCTCGGTGCGCACGTTTGAGCACGGTCATCATGGGTCCCGTGCCGCCTCGGCGCCCCGGCCGATAGCCGAGACATTCGCCCATGGACAACACCGCCGCTGCGGTGGGTATCTCGAAATCGAAGATCGACGCTCGTCGGAACTTTGCTTGTGGAACCCGTTGGCGAGCGAGTCGCAGCAGTTCGGCGGACTGATCCACCCCCAATACGTCGTAGCCCGCCTGCGTGAGGTGACGGGCCGTGACACCACCGCCGCACCCGAGTTCCACAATGCGACCGTTGTTCAGGCCGCCCTGACTTAGGACACGCAGGAGTCCAGCCGCTGTACCGCGGGCATGGTGCGAGAATCCCGCATCATGAATGTAGGCGAGATCCTCCGCGTACAATGCGTTGTCCATGGAGGGACACTATCAAGCTATGTCGACTACCGCGGCCGGTTACGAACGCATCGTCTGCATGACCGAGGAAACCACGGAGACGATCTATCTCCTGGGCGAAGAAGATCGAATTGTCGGCATATCCGGTTACACGGTGCGACCGGCTCGCGCACGCAAAGAGAAGCCGCGTGTCTCGGCGTTTACTTCTGCCAATATCGACAAGATCCTCGCGCTAGAGCCGGATCTCGTGCTTGGTTTCTCGGATCTCCAGGCGGACATCGCGGCGGAACTCGTGAAGCGCGGGGTCGAGGTGCACGTGTTCAACCACCGAACGATCGACGGCATCCTGCGCATGGTTCAGCTGGTGGGCGCGATGGTCGGCTGCGGATCTGGAGCGACGGATCTGGCGCAGCGGCTCAGCGAACGAGTTGCCCGGGTACGCGAGCGAGCCGCCAGGTTTGATCGCCGCCCACGTGTGTACTTCGAAGAGTGGGACGATCCTATGATCTCCGGCATCCGGTGGGTATCCGAAGTGGTTGCCGCCGCCGGCGGGGACGATTGTTTCCCGGAACTCGCAACCGAGTCGCTGGCGACAAATCGCATCATTGCGAGTCCCGCCGCCGTGGTCGAGCGGTCGCCTGACATCATCCTGGGCTCCTGGTGCGGCAAGAAATTCCGCCCGGAGCGGGTCGCTGCGCGACCCGGGTTCGATACAACACCCGCCGTGCGTCACGGCCAGCTGCATGAGGTGAAGTCCTCCATCATCTTGCAGCCCGGGCCCGCTGCTCTAACGGACGGACTCGATCGGGTCGACGAGATCATCACCACTTGGGCGGAAGCACAGGCTTGAGTGTGCAGGTCACCATGTCGCCCGCGCGGCGTGGCCGTCGAACGCGGCGCGGGTCAGTCCGGGATTGAGCCCGGATCGAGAGTGGAGGTGTCTCCGAGCGCCTCGCCTCGCTCCTGAGCCTTGAGCAGCCGGCGCATGATCTTGCCGCTCCGCGTCTTGGGGAGCGAGCCGACGAACTCGATCACCTGAGGCCGCGCGATCTTGCCGATCTGCTGGGCCACGCTCTCGCGCAGTTCAGCCTCCAGATCGGCTCCCGGCTCGACATGATCGTGCGCGATCACGAACGCCTTCGGGACCTCGCCCTTTACCTCGTGGGGAATACCGATCACGGCGGCTTCGGCGACTGCTTCGTGTGCAACGAGCGCGCTCTCGATCTCCATCGTGCCCAGGCGGTGCCCCGCCACGTTGAGAACGTCATCCGTGCGGCCCAGCACGCGGATGTATCCATCCGCATCGCGGACAGCGGCATCGCCTGCGGCGTACATGCCGTCCACGGTCGTCCAGTAGGTATCACGATATCGGTCCGGATCACCGTAGATGCCATTGAGCATCGAGGGCCACGGACGGCGTACGACCAGATAGCCGCCGACACCGTCGGGTCGCCGGTTTCCGTGCTCGTCCACAACGTCAGCATCGATTCCCGGGAAGGGGAGACCGGCAGAACCGGGCTTCTGCGGGTCCGCGGGCAGTGCTGTGATCAGAATCGATCCGGTTTCCGTTTGCCACCAGGTGTCGACGATCGGGCAACTTCCACCGCCGATCACGCGGTGGTACCAGCGCCAGGCTTCCGGGTTGATCGGTTCGCCGACGCTACCGAGTAGGCGTAGCGAGCTCAGGTCGTACTTGTCCGGCCACTCTTCGCCGAGCCGCATGAACATCCGAACTGCCGTTGGGGCTGTGTAGAGGATGTTGATGCCGTAGCGCTCGATGATGCTCCACCAACGACCGGCATCCGGGAAGTCGGGGGCGCCCTCTGCCATGAAGACGGTCGCTCCATTCATGAGCGGTCCGTAGACGATGTACGAGTGTCCGGTAATCCACCCGGAGTCTGCCGTGCACCAATAAAGGTCCGTGTCTTGGAGATCGAACACCCACTTGGTCGTTGCGTAGGCCCCGACCTGATAGCCGCCATGCGAGTGCATGATCCCCTTGGGCTTGCCAGTGGATCCTGACGTATAGAGCACAAACAGAGGATCGGCAGCTTCCATGACCTCAGCCGTCGACTCTGAAGCCTGCCCGTCGGTCAACTCGGCCCACGTGCGATCGCGGCCGGTGACCATTTCCACCGCGGTCCCGAGACGCTCGTAGACGATCACATGTTCGACACTTGGGCAGTCGGCCACAGCTGCGTCGCAGGTCGCCTTGAGGGGAACGACCTTCCCGCGCTGGTAGGCGCCATCGGCGGTGATCAATGCCTTGGCGTTCGCATCGTTCATTCGATCTCGGAGCGCTTCGGCCGAAAATCCCCCGAAGACCACGCTGTGGAACGCCCCGATCTTCGCTGTCGCAAGCATGGCGATGGCCTGCTGAGGGCAGACGGGCATGTAGATCGTGACGCAGTCGCCGCGTCCGACCCCGAGCGCGCGCAATCCATTCGCGCCCCGGTTTACCTCTCTGGCAAGTTCGGCGTACGTGAACACCTCACGATCGCCGTTTTCGCCCTCCCAGATCAGCGCTGCTTTGTGTCGGCGCCAGGTGGAGAGATGTCGGTCGACCGCATTGTGCGTGATATTGCACTGCGCTCCCGGGAACCAACGCGCGAAGGGAAGGTCCCAGTCGACGGCGCGATCCCAGGGTTTGAACCAGTCGAGTTCGGACGCGACCTCGGCCCAGAACGCTTCGGGATCCTCCGCGGCGCGCGCCCGAAGTGCGTCCGGGTCGGAAACCGCGGCGGCCTGCACGAATTCGGGCGCAGGCGCTACCGCGTCCTGTTCTTCGAGAACCGAGTCGAGGTCGAGTCCCTCCACTGCGCTAGAACAATGCGCGCAGGTCGTCGGCGCCTTCTTCCTCGGCGATGGCTGCGCCGATCTCGGTCAGAGCAGCCGCGGCGCCCGGGGCTTCGATACGTTGCAGTGCCTGGATTGCGGACTTCCTACGACCCATGTCGAGGGCGGTATCGGTCGCAAGTCCGTTCAGTGCTGCGATGGCGCCGTCGGTGCCGATGTCGGCGAGCGTGTTCACGGCAGTGCTTGCGACGATCGATTCATCGCTGGCGGCGGCCGCTCCAATCGCGTCGACGGCCGGCGCGGCGTCGTCGCCCATGCGAGCGAGTGCGGCCAAAGCCGGAGTCTGGGCATCGCGGGTGCCGTCAGTCAGCGCTGCGGCGAGAGCGCCAGCAGCATCGGCCGGATCGAACTGGCCGATCGCATCGATGGCCGCGTCGCGGACCTCACGGCTGTCGGACATCGCTGCTGAAAGAACTGGCAGCGAGGAGGCGTCTCCGATGTTGCCCAGCAGCGTGGCCGCCCAGCGCCGAACCTGCGGAGAGTCGGCGTTTGCCACGGCATCGGTCCAGATGGGCAGTGCCTCGGCGGATTCGAGCAACTCGCGGCTCTCGGCATACGTTTGTTGTGCGGCCGGGTCACCGAGTCGGATCTGTTCCATGAAGCTCCCGGCAGCGTTCTCGAGCGGCGAGCCACAAGCTGCGACGGCAAATGCCAGGGAAAGCAGGAGAAGAAGGCGTCGGTCAGTCATTGTGACCTCCAGTCTGGGTCCGACCCGGGTCGGCAGGGGGGTGGCTGAGGCGCTCAGAAGCGCTCCTCCAGCCGGGTAATTGCGTAGCTGACGAGATGATCAAGGGAGCGTCCGGACACCTTCCAACCGGCGTCCGTCCGACGGAGATGAACCGTTCGCGTGCGCTCGCCCCCCTCCGCATCAAGCAAGGTGACGCGTACGGTTGCGCGATCGCCGTTAACGTCCGCCGGGGTGGCGTCATACGCGAGATCTTCACGCGGGGTCTCCTGGAACAGTCCCCAGATAAGCGAACTGACTGACTCGCGCAGGAAAGAGTCTGAGTCGCCGTCCGGATTGACGAGCACAATCTCCGCCGAGACACGATCCGCGATCTCGTCCATGTCGAGATACGTGAGCGCGGTATCCGACTGCGCCTCTCGCGTGGCGCGCAGATACTCAATCGCGACGATTTCCGGGTCAGTCTCGGCGCAGCCCGCGATCGCGATGGCTGCGCAGACAATTCCCAGGCGTGTAACAAGGCTGCGGGCGAGCATAAGACTGCCTGGACATGCGGATTCAAGGGGCTCCCTCAGAGCCGTCAAAGTATGGGCGAGGCCGAGGGTTGTCAAGGACAGCAACGGCGCGTGTCAGGGCCGTTGACGGCGATCCAGGTTGGGTGTCACGAGGGGTCGCGAGTAGATCACCCGTCCGTCTACGAAGACCAGCATCGCCTGGGCTCGGGCAATCGTTTCATCGCTCGCGAAGAAGTCCTCCGACCACACCACGAGATCGGCTGGCCGGCCCGGCGCAATCTCCGATGACACAGCGCCGGCCGAGAGTGCTGCACGGGCGGTGTCAACCGGCGAGAGCCTCTCCGTTGCCCGCCATCCGTCCAAAGGGAAGCCTTCTCGGTCGCGCCGAGTGAACATCGCGCGAAGCGCTTCGACTGGTCGTAGATCGTTCGCGGGGGCGTCCGAAGCGATACCGCCCAGCCAGCCCTGCCGCGCCCAGGTTCGATAGCTGTGGGCGAGTTCGACGTCGGCACCAACCACATCGTCGAGCCAGTACATATCGTGGGTCATGCGACCCGGAACCGCGACAAACTTCGCAGACATCGTGAAGTCGGTGGGCGGCATCAGGTCGGCGCCGACGATCAGGCGCGCGACGGGACAGGCTGCCGCCCGGGCGACGCCCCCTTCTCCTCGCACCTGTACGTCGAGGGGAAGCGCGGCCGCTGTTGCTGCTGCGCAGGCGGCATCGATGTCGGCGAGCGAGCTCGCGTTGTCGTCTCGCGCAGCCAGACCAAGCGCGATGGGGCCGTCGGCTTCCACCCCTACCGCATCGAAGAGAAGTCGCCCCGCCGGTGCCGGAGGCCGTACGCCCGGCGCCACCCGTCCGTGCACCCTGATGGTGATCTCCGCCGGATCCAGGCTCGCGAGCAATCCGGCTTGTTGTTCCGAGAGCGGTGCCGTGGCGATGCTTGTAAGGCCCGCAGCCGCCGCGGCGCGGAACGCCCCCAGCACACCTTCGCGCACAAGCTCCGACTCCTCGATTTGCAGCATCTGATCTACGACAGCCAGGGCCGCCCCGCCGACGAGCCCGGTTCTCAAGCCGTTCAGAGTCAACGTCTGGTCCGCGACCTGCGCAGCCTCGAGCGCGGCCGAATTAAGCCAGGCCACGCGACCGTCTCTGCGGTAGAGAACGATCGTTTGATCGGTTGCTACCGTGTCGAGCGCGGCGCTCGTCGGGGCAGCCGCTGACGGCCAGCGCCGCTCATCCCAACCCCAGCCGATTACGGCACCCTCGTGGGATGGGAGGGCTGCTCGCAGCTTGGCTTGCACATCGCGTTCGGACGTCGTGAGCCGCAGGTCTACGCGTCGGTCGACGGCGCTCAACTTGAAGAGATCGACCCAAGCATCGTGGAACCCAGGCAGCACTACCGCGCCCTCCAGAGCCATTTCCTGGGTGTCGTCGCTTGCAAGCGCGCGGATCTCAGCATCGGAGCCGACGGCGATCACCTCGTTGCCCTGAATAGCGAGAGCCTCGACAGGATCTGCGCCGGGGGAGGGGTAGATCGTTGCCCCGGTGAGAATCATGTCCGGCCCGGCGGGACCAGGGGGCCCGCAGCCGAATGCTGCCAGCGAAGCGAGGATGGCGATCGCAGTGCGATACATGGGTGTCGTCCGTGGGTTGTTGACCGGGAGGCGATTGTAACCGGCCCGAGGTGTGCGGATCCGGCAAACGAGGCTCGGATCGACGCTCGACGAATTGACACATGTGCGGGGCAGCCATAACGTGGCCGCCATGCTCTTTTCACCGTCGTCGCGATCTCTGGGCCGCTGGCTGGCGGCGGCAGTTGCGCTGCTCCTCGTGCTCCCCGTGCCCGCGCGGGTTCACGCCCACGGAGCGCCCCAGGAAGAGCTTCCGGAAGAGCTCCCGGACTGGGCCTGGCCAGTCGAGGTGGAGGCACCAATACGGACGTTTTTCGAGCGCGAGGACGTCGAGGCAATCGCCGAACTGACCTCCCCGCCAGATGCCGACGTGGCGGGGAGTGTCACGGGCCTGGCCGCCACTCTTGGCGCCGACGTTTCGATTCACTTCCGATACGTGCAGCGTCGCATCGCATATGAGCCTTACGCCGGCAGTATTCGCGGCGCTGCCGGTGCGCTTCGTTCGGGTGGAGGCAATGCGCTCGATCAGGCGCTGCTGCTGCGGGAACTGCTGGTGGCCGCGGGACATCGGGCGCGGTTGGTTCTCGGCCGGTTGGGCTGGGCGCGGGCGGAACAACTAGCGGGCGAGCGCCCTGGCGCGCGTCCCGCCCGCGGCGACCCGTGGTTGCGGCGAGTGGAAGCAGCGTCGGATCACTGGTGGGTGCAGGTGCGGCAGGGCGGAAGCTGGACATCCCTGGACCCCGCGTTCCGCGATGCGACCCTCGGCGACGAATTCGGACGCCGTGGCGAAGCTGTGGAGGAGGTGCCCTCGCGGTGGGTTGCCAGCGTGCGGATTGAACTTGTGGCGGCCAATCGTCGTCTTGCGGGCGTGGTGCTTCCAATGCCGGAGCTGTTCGGTTCGGCAGTTCACGTGGCACTTGCCAGGCCGATGATCGAAGAAGTTGATGCTGAGCCCACGGTGGATCCGGTCATCGAATCTGCGGGACTGCCAGCTGCGGAAGATCTGGACACGACGGATTCGGACCAGTTGGTGGTGCATGACCCGCTTGATCCTGCGCCGATACACGAGGCCCTGCGGGACATTCCGCCCGGTCCCGTGAGTCTTGAGATCCGCGCTGCTGGACGTGCGATTTCCGCGCTTCCGGTGGCGCGGGAGCAGCTTGCGGACGTGCGGCTGCTACTGGACGTCGAGGTGCCGCCGGGGCGCCACGTTCAGGCCACGCTTCCTTTTGGCTCCGATCCGCTTGGTCATCTCACCGTTGTCTTGGCGGGAGGGGCAGTGCGCCCGGCGGCGTACGCGAGCCAGGTCAACGACCTCTATTCGACGATGGACCAGCTGCTCGCCACCGAGTTGACGGCCCTTGAAGCGTGGAGACTGCGCCCACGCGAGGAGGAGGCCGACGATCTGGAGTCCGAATCGGACGTGGACAGGACCCCAGCCCCGGCGCTGCCTGCGTTTGATACCGAGGAGTTGGAGGAGGAGCCGCTTGTTCACCCCGCGGTTGCCCTGCACGTGGAGGCAATTCGTGCCTGGCAGAGCTTCTCTGACCACGGTACCGAGGCGATCGGTTTAGCGCTGCTGGCAGCGGCCGATCGGGTTCCCCGCGCGACTCCGGTGCAGCGCCCCGACGTTCGCTTGGTGGCTCTCAACTATCGTCCGGCTTCGGCAAGTTCTCCGGGCGAGCTCACCGTGTGGCTAGCCGACCCGATCCAGGTCGGGGGATCATCGAGTCCAGCGCGAGTCGCAACTCAATCAGCCCTGGGTTTTCTGCAGTCGGCTATTGCCGGACAGGTGCTCAATAGGCTCGCCGACCGGCCGCCGCTTACGGCCTACGACCTCACTCTTCGCGCTGTGGGGTCGGGTCGACGTCTGAGTTGGTTCGAAAGGCCGCGCGGTCCGGCAACTTGGCCGGCGGCCGCGACGGCCGTTGCCACCGACGATCTATCGCGCGGCTCGACCGTGGTCGGACCCGAGAGGCCGCTGCAGCGAGGCGGAGTAGAACTTCTTGCCTGGTGGGCGCTTGGGGACTCTGGGCAGGCATCTGGTCGCGTCAGTACTCCGCTTGGCATCGCTCAAGCCTCGGTGGAAATTGGCCCGCCGACGGATTCCAGCGAACTTGGCTCGATTCTGGCGAGCCTGCACGACCTTCATGTGGCGGTCGGGTGGCTACTGACTCTCGGCGAGGCGGACTCCACGACGCTCACGGATTTGGTTCCTGGTGCCTGCGCCGCCACATCGCTTGTGGCCGACCTGTTGCGCGCCGGAGCTCCTGGCGATTTCGTCGCCCCGGCGTTCGCGACCTTCTGCCGCATTCAGGCCTCTTCCTGACCCAACGCGCGACAGATCTCAACGGTGCAAGCGGCGCCGCGTTCGATGGCTTCGATGGTCATACGCTCATTGGGTGCGTGGTGGTTCATGTTCGTTGGTCCGTAGGGAACCAGCACGCTCGGGATCCCCAGCACCTGTGTGAAAACGTAGTCGGGAGTAGTCCCGCCCAGGCGAGGGCGTAGCAACGGGTCGCGGCCGGTCGCGTGACGGACTGCTTCGATCACTGATTGGACTCGCGGGTTCTCAGGGGATGTGGCTGATGGAGGCACCGCGGCGAGCTTGCGCACCCCCACATTGGGATTGATATCTCGAAGGTGGTTGGCGACGGCCTCGAACACGGCGTCCGGATCCTGATCGGCGACCAGGCGGAAGTCGATCTTGGCCGACGCCCGCGACGGAATGACGGTCTTGGCACCGGTGCCCTGATACCCCGAAGTGATGCCCGCAATGTTGCAGTTCGGCTTGAAGCCGAGCGCCCGCCACGGGGATTCGTCTTGCCAGCGAGCGGCACCGGCTTCGCCCAGATCGTCCGTGAGTTGCTGTTGATTCACAGGGAGGCGGTCCAGCATCTGGATCTCGGCTGGTTCCGGGTCTCGAACGACATCGTAGAAACCCGGCACAAGGACGCGCCCGTCGGCGGCTCGCAAACTGGCGAGCGCGTGCACGAGCTCCCAGGCTGGTGTCGGAGCGATGCCGCCCCGATTGCCCGAGTGCAGATCAGCCGGAGCCCCGGCGAGCTCTACCTCGATGAAGAGCAGCCCGCGGACGCCGAAGATCACCACAGGACTCCCGTCATCGTGAACCGGTGCGTCGGCAGTCAACGCGAGATCGGCATGCAGCCGGTCGGCGTGCGCCTCGGCGACAGCCGCGACGTGCGGGCTGCCAATCTCCTCTTCGCCCTCAACCAGAAACTTGACCCCGATGTCGAGTTCGTCTCGAGCGATCAGTTCCGCGATTGCGCCCACGTGCGCCAGGAGTTGCCCTTTGTTATCGCCAGCCCCGCGTCCGAAGATCGCGCCGTCGCGCAAGGTCGGCTCGAACGGCGGTGAGTCCCAATCATCGAGAGGGTCGGGGGGCTGGACGTCGTAGTGGCCGTAGAACAGCAGGGTCGGACGGCCGTCAGCAGCGGGGCGCTCGGCGAACACTGTCGGTGCGCCTTCGCCGTCCCAGATCTCAGCGCGCAGGCCCGCTTTCTCCAGTACGCCCGAGAAATGTTGAGCGCCTTCGTCCAGATTGAGTCCTTGGGCGGAGATACTCGAAACCGGGATGGCGTCGAGTAGTGCATCGAAGGCACGCTGGGCTGCAGCACGTATCGTGGGGTCTGGATGTTTGAACATGGTGTGCTTGTAGCGCGCCGGGGAGAGGGCAGCAAGCGGCGCAGCCGTGATCGGTCTCGCGCTGGGTCTTTGCCGCGCTGTACCTGCCTTCGCTACAATCGAACGGGAACACCCCCTAACGACGCTGCTTCCTCGCACAAACCGGCGAGTAAGCGGCTCCGGAGTCTCGATGCGAACCGAGCTGATCTCGACCCTGGCTCTCGCGGCTGCGTTCAGTGTCGCCGCGCCCCCCGCCGTCGCACAGGAGCGCGAGTACTCCACGAACCCGATCCATTTGCGGGAGTTCTTCGAGGATGGCGTGGGTGTTCCGCTCAAGGATTGGGACGGCGGACCTGTCGAGTACATCCTCCTCGACTACGAGCGTGACCAGTGGGAGGACCTCAACACCGACGAGGAACGGATCGAGTTCATCGAGTGGTTCTGGGCGCGACGAGATCTTGATCAGCGCGACACAGAGCATCCCTTCCGGGCCGACTTCTACACCCGCGTTGCTTACGCGAACGAGCGTTTTCGGGGCTTCCCGCGCGGATGGCGTTCCGATCGTGGTCGCGCATACGTGACGCTCGGTCCTCCCTCTGGGGGGTCGAGACGCATCGGGCTCGATGATCCGCTGCTGCCACTGGGTAGGTGCTACATGGCGGCCGAGTACGGCGAGTTGTGGACCTACTACACGGGAGCCGTCGGCTCCACGATGGGTGAGTTGCCCGTGCTGTTCGCGGAGGTTCGTCCGGGCCAGTTCGATATCTGCGATCCGGGCTTCACCGGCGTCGGGGGCTGGCCGACCTACGTCGCACAGTTCATGGATTTCGCACGCCTGTCGGTAATTCAGGATGGCGCCACCGGCTTCAACGCCACCGGCGGCTCGACCAGTACGACCATGGAAGTTCGCGACGTTGTGGCCCGGACGGAGCCTCTCGAAGTGCCGATGGCAGAGTGGGGCAACGACGGCGCGGCCGGAATGGCCGTGATTCCGGTCGAGCTGCCTCTTCGCTCCCTACTTTTCGAGCCGGGAGAGAGCGCGCTCGTGGCGTCTCTGGTCGCAGAAGTCCGCCTGGTGGGAATGGGAGAGACCGAGGGAGACGTCGTCCGCCACGAGTGGAGCCTCGCGGTCGGACCCGAGGACGCCAATTCGATCGCAGGCGGAGCGTTACGGACCGCTCTCGTGGTTCCCGCCGCGCCAGGCGGGTATTCGGTGACTGCCCGGATCATCGAGCCGATTTCCGGCACGGCCTGGACGTGGGAAGGGCCTGTCGAGATCCGTGCCGACGGTACCGCTATGAGTCCACCGATTGTCTCGCGCAAGACGTTCTCGTTGCGAGATGCCGGCGAGATCGGGACGGTCGGTCGAGCAACCGCGAGGCTGACGAGCGGCGAGCCGTTCTCGATCCTCAGCTGGGTCCGCGGCATGAACCTGACTGCCGATGACGTGGCTGCCACCATCTTCGACGCGTCGGGTAACGAGGTTGCCCTGGACTTTGAGTTGGAGTGGGGCGACTCGGGCGCGGGCCCGCTGGTGCTCCGGACCGTGGCGCCGGCGGCAGCGCCCGGCGAGTACGTACTGCGCCTTCAGGTAGGCACGGAGTTGCCGCCCGTGGAGACCCGAGTGCGCTTCGAGTAAGGTTCAATTCGTCGCCCTGGGAGCTTCGGTAGCGCTCCTGGAGGGCCTCACGGACCGTGATACGATGGGCTAATCCGGGTTCCCCGGAGTCTCGAGCGAGCGGAGTGATCTCCAGCCATGCGCCTCAGCCCGGAACACATCGAGGTCATCGCCTACCGCGTTGTTCATGACCTCGATCGGGACGGATTGGTTTCCGCCGCCGACAAGGCCGATCTCGAGACCGCACTCAATGCAGTCATCACCGATGAGTTGTCGCTGGAAGATCAGCTCAACGACGAGGTCCGCGAAATCATGCGCGCCTACGACGACCAGATCCGACGTGCTGATGTCGAGTTCCACGACATGTTCAAAGTTATCAAGGCCAAGCTCGCTCGCGAGCGCAACATCATCATCTGAACATGCGACTGTCGCGCGCCAAGGTGAACCACCTATCACGACTCGTGGTCGATGCTCTCGGAGATCATCCGGAGACACGGTTCATCCGTGATACGAACAACGTCCGGTTGGCCGTCGTTTCAATCATCGAAGAAGAGTTGCGCCGCGACGAGTACATTGATCGCAAGGCCCGGCAGAAGATCGCGTCGCAAGCCCGCGATATCCCAGAAGGGGGGCCGGATTGGGAAATCCTCTACCGTCAGTTCTACCGCGACGAGTTCGACCGGCATCGGCCGGTCCGCTAGGCGCGAACCCGCGGTTGTAAACCGGGACCGATGATGAGAACGCGTGCCGTCCTCCGTGCTGTCGTTGTGCTCTTTGGAGCGAGCGTGGCCCTGGCCGTGTATTGGAACTGGCGGCCGGCGGAAACCCCTGAGGTGCCTGATGAGCGCCAGGTGGCGGAGCCGGGCGATTCCGCGGTAGCAGCGCCCGACCGCGAGGAGGCGGTCGCGTCGACGACCGAGAACATCTACATCGTCGAGTCGAAGAACGGCCGCGATGTGTTCTCGATCTGGGCGTCGGAGCAAGTGGACTACGTCGACGGTTGGAATACCTGGGCCGAAGTGCGAGTCGTGATTCACGGCGATGAGGGCACAGACGATGACGTCGAGATCCAGAGCGAGCGTGCTCGTACCACGGGCGCCAAAGCCGGGGACTTCGACGAGGTTGTTTTTATCGGCAGCGTGCAAGCGACTCTGCCGTCCGGCGGCGAGTTCACAACACACCGGATCAACTACGACGCGATCACCGGCGAAGTATCCAATTGCAACCGCAACACACTGAGATACGCGGGTCTACAAGTGCGAGCGGATTGCATGGAGTTCCAAACCGCCGGAGATGTGAGCAGCGCAACCGCCGTCGCGGAAGAACTGCGCATGTGGCAGGACCTCTCGATCCAGGCGGCGGACGAGGGCGCCGGGAACATGCCCGAGGGGTTGGCGGGCCGAGCCGACGAGATGCGGTTTCGCCCCGGCGGGGAGTTCGTGCGGCTCGACGGCGAGCCACAGGTTGTGCTCGCCGGTACGGCGATTTCCGGGGATGAGTTGGTGCTGGACGTGGGCCCCGATGCCGATGAACTTCGCGGTGTCGAGGCGGCCGGCAGCGCTCGCGTGAGGCTATCGGGGAGTGCCGAGGACTCGAGTAGCAGACAGACGCTCGAAGGCGACACGATCTCGGTGCAGCTCGCCCCGGAGGGTGGCGCAGTAGATCGGATCGTCGCGGCAACAGTGGACGGCGCTCCGGCAGAGCTTGGTCTCCGCGGGTTCGGCACTCTGCGTGCCGGACTACTCGAGGTCACGCCGGGCGAGCGACTCATCGCCCGTGCGGAAGATCAGGTGGCGTGGATTCCCCGGCGGGGGGACGGTGCCCTCGGGGAACTCAGCGCGGAGGACCTTCGACTCGCTGTTGCGGATGAGGAGCTCGAGAGTCTTGAAGCCGATGGGGGAGTGCGAGCCTTGCTGGGCGGTGGCGGAGCCGAGGCCCGCGAGTTCACCGGCGAACGTCTCGTGCTCGGTTGGGTCAACGGAGTAATGCAGCGCGGGGCATGGCCGGCGGGCATCTCACTGGATGTCGATGGCCGACAGCTCTCCGCCGGCCGTGCAAATCTCGACCCGGAAACGGGCGAGTGGATTCTCGGTGGAGAGGAGCCACCGCGCGTCGCGGCCGCGGAATTCGCTTTTTCAGCAGACGAGCTGCGCCTGGATCCCCGCGGCGGAGTGATGGCAGTCGGGCGCGTGGCGGGAACCATCGGTGGTGGCTATCTCGCCGCGGCCGCGGCCCTGTTTGGTCAGGCGCAGGCGGTTCAGCTGAAGGCGAATGAGGCGGAAGTGGAGCCGGATGGAAGCCTTCGACTCGGTGGCAAAGTCGAGATCGTCTGGGACACACAATCGCTCGTTGCCGGCGAAGTTCTCATGGAGAGCGAGCCCGGTCGCCTGCGTGCCTCTCGCGACATCGAGCTCGTTGCGGTAACCGGTGCTGAAGCGGACTTCGTGACCGTGAGCGCACAGAATTTGTTGGTTGAGGAGGAGGCCTCCGAGGTGCGAGTTGCGGGGGACGCTCAACTGCGCCAGGGAAGACGTCGAATTGCGGCCCAAACGATGGTCGTCTCGGTCGACGAGAACGGCGATTGGAGTGACGTCTTCGCCGAGCACGAGGTGGAGTTTGAGGATGATCGCGCACGCGGCAGTGGTGCGGAGCTGCAGTACTCGATGGCTACGCGTGACTTGCGGCTCGGAGGGAGCGCAGAGATCCCGGCGTTGTTCGTCTACGACGGCGTTGACCCGCCGGCCGAGTACCGGAGCAACGAGGAACTGCGCGTGAGCTACAACGGCGATGCCATCGTGATCGAATCTACCGAGGACGGGCGCGCAACGACCAGCGTTGTGCCGCGTCAGGCGGCCTCGAGGGAATAGTCCATCGGATCGATATCGGTTTCGGTTGGACCGAGAACTTTATCGACTTCAAGCTCGGACTCCGCTAGCGCAACCTTCCGAGGGGGTTCGATATCGTGGCCGGCAGCGTCTCTCACCAGCATCACATCGGGAGCCTTGGCGTCGTTTGGGTTTACGCGATCCACGATGGCTGCGCACCCGTTGTCGAGTAGGACGACCGTTCCGGGCGGGTAGTAGCCCATCATGCGGCGGAACCCCTCGAAGATCTCGGCGCTGAACTTGGCATCAGCCTCCTCTTCCATGATCTGCATCGCCACGTCGGGCGGCAGCGCGTCGCGATACGGGCGCTTGGAACGCAACGCGTCGTATACGTCCGCAACGCAAACGATTTCCGAGACGTAGTGGAGCGGCCATCTGCCGTGGTCCGGGTTGTCCTGTTCGTACGCGAGTTGATGCTCGTAGGCGACGATTGCGGCGAGGTCGTCGACATCCGGTGAGGCCACCAGCATCTTCATGCCGTCGGCGCTGTGCCGCTGCATGACCTCCCATTCGTTCTCCGTGAGCTTGCCAGGTTTGTTGAGGACCTCGTCAGGGGTTCGCGTCTTGCCCACGTCATGGAGCAAGGCGGCAGTCGCAACCTGCTCGAGGACGTGGCGCGGCACTCCCATGGCGCCGGCGATCCGGGTACTCAGGAGAGCGACGTTCAAGGAGTGGGTATACGAGTAGTCGTCGTGGGTTTTGAGGTCACGCATGTGGGCGAGCATCGATGGCTGACGCTCTACGACATCCACGAGTTCACCTGCGGTTCGCCGCGCTTGTTCGACCGCCGCACCATCAGCGGAGCTGGCAAGCGTCGACGCCAGAGACTCGACGGCGCGAGTGGCGAGCGAATACACCTGCCATGCGTCGACGAGGTTTTCTCCGGTCGCGTCGGCTTCGTCCGTCGGCGCACCGCCGCTGCCGAGCGCTCCCGCTTCGATGTGCTCGACCCGGGCGTCGCCCAGCAACTCTGCGCTGCACACACTCGGCGCATTCGCCGGCTGAGCCAACGCATCAACCAGTGCGCCAACCTCCCATCGCCGCACGCCGCGACGGAAGACAAGCCGGTCAATCTGACCCCGTTGAAGAATGCGAACAACACCGGTACGGAGATCTCCGGCGATAGGGACGGACTCGTCGCCGAGCACCAGGCCATCTCCGGTGTACGCGATTCGAAGAGCCGTTTCCGTCTCGAGAAAACTCACCAGTTGTTCGAACAGTTCGCGGACGGCGCCGCTCACCCGCGGATGCTCGGGGGGATAGATCGTCGCTGTCTGTTGCGCCCCGAGAAGGTGATGAAGCACCTGGTCGAGCGTGGTGGAACCCTGCCGAGTCATGCCGCCACCTCCAACGATGCTTCCGGCGCCGTCGATTCCCGGGAGGTTCGTTGCTCGATCGCAGCGATCGCGGCGATCGCAGCGGCCTGCACGCGATGTCGTCGCTTGCGAAACAGCAGAGGTCGCTGAGCCAATCGACGCAGGGCTTGAAGAGACTCACCGTTGCTTAGGTGTCCCAGCGCCTGGGCCGCTGCAACGATCACGCCGGTGTTGCGTCCGTGCCAGTTCGAGCGCGCAAGGTACTCGCGTACCCGGTCCTCCGGTCGAGACGACAGGCGGTTGCGCAGCCCCACGGCCGCCGCGTGGCGTACCTCGAGGACGGGATCGGAAAGAGCGCGGACGATAGCCTCTTCCGCGAACTCCTCGGCACTGGCCGCTAGCCCGACTACGGCTTCGCGGCGAACCTCGGGTGCGTCGTGCTTCAGTGCCCTTCCTAGCACCTGTGGCGCTTCCGGATGGGACAGCTGGGCGGTCAGCCAGGCCGCGTTGCGGGCGATCGGCGCTCGGGCGTCCATCACCGCGTGCCGTAGATGCTCGATCGGTGGCGACGGTAGGCGTCGCACCGCGCGCGCTACGAGGCGCCTGAATTCAGTGCTACCCCCGGCCTCCAGGGCTTCAATCAGGTGCGGAACTGCCGATGGCCCTACGGTGTCGACGACGCGCCAAAGCGCGCGGTCATCCGACACTTTGTTATCGGCCAGTATCGCGATGATCTGCGTGAGCAGACCCGGTTCGGCGAGCGTGTTGAGCAGGCGCCCAGCCTGTCGACGCTGCAGCTCAGAACGCCGGGCGTCCTCGCGATGGTCTTCGGCGACCTCAACGATCTCTTCCAGAAGATCGGCGCAACGCATGTCGACGAGATCTGCCAGCGTGTCCTCGAGGGCCTCGGCGAGGGCGAGGTAATCGTCGTCCTCGGTCTCGCGCTCCAATAGCGCCACCAGAATGCGGGCTTTCCGCGTTCGTACGAATCCTGGGTCCATCTCCGCCCAGCGACGACGAAGCTGAGACGAATCCCACAGTTGATCGGGATTCGGCAGTGCCGAATCCGGCGTCTCAAGAGTGCCGCGGTAGTCACGCGAGACCCAGGCGCTCGAGTCTTCGCTGTCGAGAAGGTCGACGAAACCCTGCCACGCTCCTCCCGCTGGAACTTGTTGTTCGCTCGCGGCCCGTGTCAGCGCCGCACCGTCCTCCCGTTGCGAGACGATGCGGTGGAAGAACTGGTAGAGACGCGGTGTTGGCGCAGAGCGCGTAGCAAGGGCGTAGCGCGCGATCTTGAGGACCTGCTGCTGTGAGAGCGCACCCGTGATCGCGCTCGTGAGATCCACCGCGGATTCCTCCTCGCCAACCGGGAGATCGTCGGACAGGAGTTCTAGCCAAACCTCCGGGTCTAGTTGCGCCATTCCTGCACATGCCTGCGCGATGGCGGGCGCCGCGTTCGCATCCGTCTCGGCGAGGATGCGCTCGCAGGCGAGACCGATGCGATCCGGCGCCGCGTAGCCACGCAACTCGGCGCTGTCGTTGTCGCTTTCAACGGTCCACGCGAGGAAACGGCGAGCCTGGTCGGGGTCCATCGCGAGTTGGTGCCATGTCGTGTTGCGACCGCTATTGGCAGAGAACCGGCCCAGGAGGTTCGTCCATGGGTCCTGACCATCCACCAGTTCTCCGTCGCTGAAGAGTGCGCCCACGTCGAGTGGTTCCACCTCGAGGCCGTCCTGCGCCTGGGTGAGCAGCGGCGAGGGAGTTTCGTTCTTGCCGGCGGCGATCGCTGCGATGAAGGCGCCGCCGGAGCGTTCGTCGAACTTGTTCTGAACGGTAACTCTCGCGATCTGCTGGTAGTGGAGAGTGCGGGCGAGTCCCTCGGCTTCGGTGCAATCGCCGCTCTCGTTGCTGGCTGTCCAGATCAGGTGCGTCGGTCGCACGTCCAGGCGGAGCGGACCGCCGATGGCGTTACGGGTGTCGGCGACCTCGCGCACCGCGCCATCGACGAACTCGGACGACCGCGGATAGATCCCCCAGGTGAGAATCGCTCGATCCAGCGCGGTGAGGAACTCACGCACGGCCGCCGGAGTGGCGCGTTCAGCGTGAGCGGTCATCGTCAGCGCTCGCGGTTGCTGCATAGATCCGTGCCCGCGCTTCCGCGAGGTCAGAGGACAGGGCCGCGACGGGTAGGACGGCAACGCCCAAGATCGACTCCAACTGCGCTCTGCTGGCCGTGCTGAGCGGGTCGCTCATCGCGACGCATGCCCAGGACTTGCGCTTCACCAGCAGCACAGCGTCGATGCGCTCCGAGATCTCACGCGGCAGCCTCTGCGCGACCTCGGGACGGGCCTTGCGCAGTGTCTCCGCGTCGGCGGCAGCTGTGGGCTGCTTGAGGAGCCCGTCGATAACGTCGTCGCGTGCGACCACACCCATGCCCAGGAGAATCTCGCCGATGGGTCGGCCGGTGTTTCGCTGTCGGCGCAGGGCTTCGCGAAGTTGGTCGCGGTCGATGCGCCGCTGATGTAGCAGGATCTGTCCAAGCTTCATACCAAGACCTCGGCGCCGCAGCCGTCCGGCGAGCGCGGTACCTGCGCCACAAACGGGCATGCTGGCGTCACGTGTTCTCGTCACGCTCTTAAACGATGATTTGCATAGTATGGAGCATCAAAAGACATCAAAAGAAACCGAAAATATCGAGAAGTCATCTAGATTCGAAGAGGAGACATCCGGCAAGCGTGGCCACGCACCGGCAGCATCAGCTCGACCATTGCGTGGGGGTTGACGCGGTGGTGATTTGTCGGATCCATAAATATTGATCAAATAAGGATAAATTCGATATCAACGAAGAAATTTAGTGTTTGACCGACTCTTGTGGAAGTTGGTACGCTATGTGCATACGGGCCCGCTACTGGGCCTTCCGGCCCTTGGAGGCCACGTTTGACCATGGCTGAACCAGTGCTAGCACCCACACAGCCGGTCGACCCGGCGATTCCGGCACGACGCCTCCAGGTGAACGGGCTCGTGAAGGCGTACGGCGGCCACCGCGTGGTGGACGGGGTGAAACTGGATATCTCGCAGGGCGAGGTCGTGGGCCTGCTCGGCCCGAACGGCGCCGGCAAGACGACATCTTTCTACATGGTTGTCGGACTTGTGCGTCCCGAAGCTGGGGAGATTCGGGTTGGGGGAGCTGATATCACCCGCGAACCCATGTACGTGCGTGCTCGACGTCACGGCATCTCGTACTTGCCGCAGGAGTCGTCGGTGTTTCGGCGGCTGACCGTCGAAGAGAACCTGATGGCGATCCTGGAGGGGCTGCGGCTCACGCGCGAGGAGCGACGTCGGCGATGCCAGGTACTTCTTTCGGACCTTGGACTTACTCACCTGGCCCGGAACCGTGCATACACGCTGTCCGGTGGTGAGCGCCGACGGGTGGAGATCGCACGAGCGCTGACGACGAACCCGTCGTTTCTCCTGCTCGATGAACCGTTTACCGGTATTGACCCGATTGCCATCGCGGATATTCAGCAGCTCGTCGGCGAACTGAAGCAGCGCGGGATTGGGGTTCTCGTTACCGACCACAACGTTCGCGAAACTCTCCGGATCACCGACCGCGCCTACATCATCGCCGACGGCAAAATCTTTCGGGCCGGAGCGCCCAGGGAGCTCGAGCAGGATCCACAGGTCCGCAAGGTTTATCTCGGCGAATCCTTCAGTCTGAACTGATCAGCCGTCCCAGGTTGTATGGCACTTCAACAAAAACTCTCTCAGCGCCTCTCGCAGCGGTTGGTGATGACGCCAGCGCTGCAGATGGCGATCAAGCTACTGCAGCTGAACAAGCTGGAGCTGGAGCAGACGCTTCAGCAGGAGCTTGTAGAGAATCCGGTGCTCGAGGATCGAGCAGAAGCTGGCGTCGAGACCGAAGTCCAACGCGAGGAAGCCAATGGCGTTGAGGTGGCGGCGGAGCAACCGGCTGAATCGACGGAGACATCGCCGGAGGACCAGATAGTCGACAACCTCGATACCGACGCCTTCTTCGAGAAATTCTTCGACTATCAGCCGACGACCCCGAACATGAGCGAGGAACGCGAGGGCCCGACGTTCGAGGCGACCCTCACGTCTACACCGGGGCTTATCGACCACCTGTCGTGGCAGCTCGAAATGACCGAGCTTGCGTGCGACGAGGAGATCGTCGAGGCGGTGCTTGGCAACCTCGATGAATCCGGCTACATGCGGGCCAGCGTCGGCGAAGTGGCCGCCATGGGCACGTGGCCGCCGCTAGATGTCGAACGTGCGGTGGCAGCGGTGCAGGAGCTCGATCCCGCAGGCGTCGGTGCTCGAGACCTCCGCGAGTGCCTCTTCCTTCAGCTCGAACGACTGGGGCTTGCAGACGGTCTTGTCGTGGCCATGGTTCGAGATCATCTGGATTCGGTAAAAGCACATCGATACAAGGAGATCGCCCGGGCGCTGCATGTTCGACTGACCGAAGTGGCCGATGCGATGGAGGTCGTTCGCGCGCTGAACCCGAAGCCGGGGCAGCAATACAGCGACGAATCTCCGCGGTACATCACGCCCGACGTGCACGTGAAGCAAGACGGCGACAGCTGGGTGGTGGCGGTGAACGACGACGGGCTGCCCAAGCTTCGCGTGTCGCGCCTCTACCGCAAGATGCTTGATCCGGACAGTGGAATCTCTCCTGAGGCTGCCGAGTACCTGCAAGACAAACTGCGCTCGGCGCTCTGGCTGATCAAGTCCTTTGGTCAGCGACAACGCACGATCGGCAAGGTGGCCGAGAGCATCGTCGAGCACCAGCAGGCCTTCATGGAGCACGGACTGGCTGCCTTGCGCCCGATGGTGCTGCGTGACGTCGCCGACGACATCGAGATGCACGAGTCGACGGTGTCGAGGGTCGTTAACGGTAAGTACATGCATACGCCACAAGGCATCTTCGAGATGCGTTTCTTCTTTCACAGCGGGCTAGGGCACGCATCCGGCGCTGATGTCTCTTCCGTGAGCGTGAAGGAGAAGATTCGAAAGCTGATTGACTCGGAGGACAGCCGCCGGCCGCTCTCGGACGCCGCAGTGGCAAAACGACTGAAAGAAGGCGGACTACAGATCGCGCGGCGGACCGTGGCGAAGTACCGTGAAGAGATGCACATTCCGGCCTCGAAGGCCCGTCGTCGCATCGGGTGACGGGTAGGGGCCCTCTCAGAAGGACGCCGATGAATATCGATTGGACGTTTCGGGGAGAACCGATTGCAGATGAGGCCCGGCAGCGCGTAGACGATCAGCTTCATAAGATCGCTCGTTTGCTGCGCGAACCGACTGACGCGCACGTTGTGGTCGGGCACGAAGGCCCAACCCACCAGCGTGTCGATCTTGAAGTTGTGCTCACGAGTCCGGAAGGTACGTTCAAGGGGCACGGTGAGAGCCACGACCTGGATGAACTCGTGCGCGATGTGTTGCACCGCATCGACGCGCAGGTGCACAAGGCCCACGACAAGCGCCTCGAGGCTCGTCGCCACTCCGGCGCGCCGACGCCGACCGCCGAAGGACAGTAGCCGTTAATGAACCGGGAAGCGCGGTGAGTAACGAAACGGCGCAACCGCGACCCACGATGACCGTGGGCGAGCTTCTCGAGACCGGCCGCGAGCACCTCGCTGTCGAGTTGGTCGCTGGCGAGCCCGGCCTGGACAAACGCATCACGCATCAGCGGATCCAGAAACCGGGCCTGGCGATGGCCGGCTATACCGGGTTCATTCATCCGGGCCGCGTGCAGGTGTTTGGTCGATCCGAAATCACCTGTCTGGAAGCCACCGACGCGGCGGAGAGACGTGCCATTCTCGAGCCGATCTTCAACCACGACATCACGTGCGTGGCGGTCACCAAGGGCCTCGAGCCGCCGCAGCAGCTGGTGGAGCTTTGCGAAGAAAGAGCCGTGCCGCTCTTCATCAGCCCGATGCTGTCATCGACGTTCATCGATCGGCTGAATCACTTCCTGGATGACTTCTTTGCTCCGCGTGTCACTGTGCACGCCGTCATGGTCGACGTCCTGGGCGTGGGGATGCTCATTCGTGGCGACTCGGGGATCGGCAAGAGCGAGGCCGCCCTCGAGCTCATCATGCGCGGCCACCGACTGGTGTCAGATGACATCGTGGAGATTCAGTGTCGCCAGGCTGAGGTGCTTGTCGGGCGCGGCCCCGAACTTGTCCGGAGCCACATGGAGGTCCGCGGCCTAGGCATCATCAACATCGCCCACCTGTTCGGCGTTGGCGCGACCCGTCATCGTAAGCGGCTCGAGATGGTGGTGGAGCTACACAAGGGGGGCCTCCGGAGCGACTGCGACCGACTCGGGCTCGATCAGGAGCACACCGAGATTCTGGATGTCCAGATCCCGATCGTTCGAATCCCAGTGGTGCCGGGGCGCTCGGTTGCCAACCTGGTAGAGGTCGCGGCGCGCTCTCAGCTGCTGCGGTTGAAGGGACTGCATCCAGCGGCCGAGCTCGAGCGGCGCTTGCAGGAGGCCATGGCGAATCCCGAGTTCGTGGCGGGCAGATTCGAGCTCGACGAAGGGGATCTCGAGTGAGCGACCGCGTACTGGTGATCTCCGGAATGTCCGGGGCCGGGAAGAGCAGCGCTCTGCGTGTCTTTGAAGATCTTGGGTACTACTGCGTGGACAATCTTCCGCCTCCGTTGATGGCGACATTCCTCGAGCTCACCGAGCGGGGAGGAGCGACGTTCGATCGCGTGGCCCTGGCGGTGGACGCTCGCACCGGCGGTTTCCTCGACGACTTTGGCGCCGCGTGGGCGAGATTGCGTGAGCACGAGCCCGCTTCGCGGCTGCTGTTCTTCGATGCCGATGATGCGACGTTGATGCAGCGTTTCTCAGAGACCCGGCGACCCCACCCGGTGGCGACTGGACAGGCGGTCGACCGGAGTATCGCGGCCGAACGTGAACTGATGGCGCCGATCCGAGAGCACGCGGACGACGTGATCGACACCACGGAGTACAACGTCTGGACGCTGCGCCAGTTTCTGATGAGCGGGTTCGGTTCGGACGCCGATCGTGGCATGCGTATTGCGCTCACGAGTTTTGGGTTTCGCCGCGGCGTGCCGCCCAACGCCGATCTGGTTTTCGACGTCCGCTTCCTGCCGAATCCGCACTATGAGGCCGAGCTTCGCCCGCAGTCCGGTTTGGACAGCCCGGTCCGGGAGTTTGTAGAATCGCAGCCGGCGACACAGACCTTTCTCGAACACGTGGACGGGATGCTGAGGTTTCTGTTGCCGCAATATGCGGCAGAAGGAAAGACCTACCTGACGGTGGCATTCGGGTGCACCGGAGGGCGACATCGTTCGGTGGCGATGGCATGCATGGTGGACGAACTACTGCGGCAACAGGGCTATGCAACAACTGTTGCGCATACCGACCTCGGCGGCGACCGGGAGGCTAGGCGGTGAACGACGCGGATTCTACGTACAGGATCGGCGCGGTGGTGGTGACGCACGGGAAGCTGGCCGACGAACTTCTGGCTGCCACCGAGCGAATCGTTGGTCCCGTGGATGCGCTGACCGCTGTATCTATCGACTGGGACGCGCCTGTTGATGCCGCGCGTGAACGCGTGGCCGACGCTATCCGCTCGCTTGGCGCGCCCGCGGGTGTCATCGTGTTCACAGACATGTTCGGCGGCACGCCGACGAACGTCTGTCTGCCGTTTCTCGATGCAAATCGAGTCGAGATCATTGCCGGCGTGAACTTGCCGATGTTGGTCAAGTTCACGAACTTGCAAGGGTGTGACGATGATCTGGCCGGAGTCGTCCGGCAAGTGAGAGATCGGGGGCAGAACAGCCTCTGCATCGCGAGTGAAGTCTTGTCTGCCCAGGAGGGGGTGTGACCGCTGCGCCATCGGGCGCGGCGGGCTGCAAGCCATGGTTCAGAAAGAACTAGAGATTCTCAACAAACTCGGATTGCACGCTCGTGCGGCAGCGAAGTTCGTTCGCCGCGCCAGTGAGTTTGACTGCGATATTCAGGTCGGCAAGGACGCCATGACCGTGAATGGTAAGAGCATTATCGGCGTGCTTCTTCTCGCCGCCCCGCAGGGCAGTCACATACTCGTGAGCACGGACGGTAGCGACGAAGATGACGCGATGAACGCGCTCGTTCAGTTGGTCGCCACTCGCTTCGGCGAGGAATAGACGCGTGAGCTCCAAGCGCTGTGAGGGCATCGGTGTATCTCCCGGAGTTGTTTCCGGGCGTGCCGTCGTGGTCGAGCGCGGTGTCGGCGATGTGCCAGAGCGTCTGCTTGAGCCGAACGATATCGAAGCGGAGGTGACGCGCTTCGACCAGGCCATCGACGCTGTGCGTTCGGAGCTCGGCTCGGTGGAGCGACGAGCGGGGCGCGAGGTTGGCGAGGAACTGGCGCGTATTTTCGACGCTCAGAAGCTGATCCTGGACGACCGTTCATTCGTGGAGACCATCCGCTCGCGAATTCGCGACGATCGACGAAATGCCGAGGCCGCGGTTCGCGACGTTGCGAACGGACTCCAGGCGAGGTTCGCGCGCATCGACGATTCGTACCTCCGCGATCGCGGCGCTGACATCGAGACGCTGGCGACGCACCTCCTCCGAATTCTTCTTGGGCAGGAGGCGCTGCGCCTCGATCACCTCGAGGAGTCGGTCGTTGTCGTGGCGCACGACCTGTCCCCTGCGGAAACAGCAACGCTCGATCGAGAACACGTGCTCGGTTTCGTGACCGACGCGGGCGGACGCACGAGCCACACGGCGATCATGGCGCGCTCGATGGAGATCCCGGCGGTTGTAGGGACTCATGACGCGACGCTGCACGTCCAGACCGGCGATCGGGTGATCCTGGACGGAGCCGAAGGCGTGATGATCGTGAATCCGTCAGCGGAGATCGAAGCCGAGTACGAACAGAAGCGGTCCGCCTATGAGGATCGGGAGTCCGTCCTCGCGGCCATGCGCGAGGAACTCGCGGAGACGCCGGACGGACTTCGCATCACACTCCAGGCGAATCTCGAGAGTGTTCGGGAGTTAGAGGGCGCGCATCGGCACGGCGCCACCGGCATCGGACTGTATCGGTCGGAGTTCCTCTACTTGAGAGCGGATGGTGAGTTGCCGGACGAGGAAGCGCACTTCGAGGAATACCGGGCAATTCTGCAGGAAATGGGGCCGGCGCAGGTCACGATTCGAACCATGGACCTCGGGGGCGAGAAGAGCCTGCCAACGGCTTTGCGCGCGGCCGGCGACAACAGTCTGCTCGGCTTGCGTGGCATTCGGCGGTCGCTCCACGATGCCGATATCTTCGCCGTGCAGCTGCGCGGTCTGATACGGGCGAGCGCGTACGGCAACCTGCGAATCGTCCTGCCGTTCGTTACCGAATTGGCCGAGGTTCTGGAGGCGCGGAAGTGTATCGACGCGGTCGCGGCGGACTTGAGACAGAGCGGCGTGGCGTTCGACGAAGACATACCGATCGGCGCGATGCTCGAGGTCCCTGCGGCGAGTCTCATCGTTGAACAGCTGAGTGACCACGTCGACTTCTTCTCGGTCGGTACGAACGACCTGATCCAGTACCTGCTCGCCGTGGATCGTACGAACGATGCCGTGGCAGACCTCTATGAGCCACTGCACCCCGGGGTCTTGCGGGTTTTGAACGCGATTGCGACAACTGCCCGAGAGCGCGAGATCCCGCTGTGCCTGTGCGGCGAGGTCGCAGCTGATCCGTTGACCGCGATGGTAATGATCGGTCTGGGCTACGAGGATCTCAGCATGGCGCCGGGCTCGATCCCGGTAATCAAGAATCTCGTCCGGCACTTGCCCGGAGGGGATGCCCGGCGCATCGCTCGCGAGGCGCTCGCGCTGCGTACCGCCGCGGAGGTCGAAGAGTTCGCTCTCGCCGAGCTTATGGCACACTTGCCCGACGATTTTTCGGTGGCGGGATAGTCACGAATACGGCTCCAAACGGCACTTTGAGAGGTTCGATGCGCAAGGTAGACAAGCCCTGGGGCCACGAGCTCATCTGGGCCGAGACGGACGACTATGTGGGCAAGATTCTTCATATCGTGGAGGGGGAACAACTCAGTCTCCAGTACCACGAGGTGAAGGAAGAGACCCTGTATTGCCAGAGCGGCCGTATGGAACTGCAGTTTGCCGCCCGTGAGGGGGACGAGCTCGAGACGACGGTTCTCGAACCCGGCCAGGCGTTTCATGTGCCGACCGGCATGGTGCACCGCATGCGCGCCCTGAGTACCTGCGACATTTTTGAAGTGTCGACGCCGCATCTGCAGGATGTCGTGCGGATCGACGATCGCTACGGCAGAAAGACCGGCGACGCCTGAAGCTCGTCAGGAGGCCCCGATGACCGACCGTTGGAACCGTCGTGATGTTCTGAGAACGGGGGTCGCGGCCGGGCTCGGCGTTGGTGCGGCCAGTCGCGCTCCGGCGGTCGTCACGCAGAGTCCAAGTCGTCCTGTGGTGGTGTCCTCTGGCAACGGCCTCGAAGCGGCTGCCAAGGCGATGGAGATCGTTCAAGGGGGCGGTGACACGCTCGACGCGGTAATTGCCGGCGTGAACATCGTCGAGCACGATCCTGACGACATGAGCGTCGGCTACGGCGGCCTTCCGAACGAGGACGGTGTTGTCCAGCTCGACGCGTCCGTGATGCACGGACCGACCGCGCGCGCCGGAGCGGTAGCCGCCATCGAGGGTGTCAAAACACCCTCCAATGTCGCCCAACTCGTTGCCTACCGCACCGATCATGTGCTTCTTGTTGGCGAAGGTGCGAACGAGTTTGCCCGGGTCCACGGCTACGGTGGAGAGAACCTGCTCACCGAGCGGTCTCGGGAAGCGTGGTTGCGGTGGAAGGAGACCCATTCCGACCGTGACGAGTGGCTGCCTCCCGAGCGCGACGGTAGCGCCGACATGGCGCCTATCGAACGCGACTACGGCACGATCAACTGCAATGTCGTGGATGTCAACGGCGATATTTCGGGGGTGACGACCACGAGCGGGCTGTCGTTCAAGATTCCGGGTCGGGTGGGTGACTCGCCGATTCTCGGCGCCGGGCTCTACGTCGACAACGAGGTCGGTGCTTGCGGGTCGACCGGTCGCGGCGAAGCGAACCTGGTGGAGTGCGCATCGTTTCTGGTGGTTGAACTGATGCGAGGCGGTGCGCATCCACGCGATGCAGCGATCCAGGCGCTTGAGCGGATTGCCGGCAAAACGACGGCGTCACGACTGCTCAACAGCGAGGGGCGCCCGAATTTCAATCTGCGTTTCTACTGCCTGAACAAGCGCGGCGACTACGCCGGCGCCTCCATGTATGGCCAGATCGGCAATGGAGTCGCTCGATTCGCCGTGAATGACGGCGGCGACAGTCGGTTGGAAGACTGCGTGGCGTTATTCGACGCCATGCCTGCATAGCACCCGGATCGTCGCGCCCGTCGCGTCCGCCGGGTCGCTCGTGCACAATGAAGGGGTGAGACAGTCCAGCTTCCCGAATCCGGCCCGTGGCGAGCGCAAGCGGCTCGCCATGCTCGGTCTTCTTGCAGCCGCAGCGCTCGCACCGCTACTGCCTGGGTTCGTGGTCACCGCGCAAAGTGGCGACGAGCCCCTCGTTGTCCGTGCCCGACTCGCAGACGCGATTCACCCGATCACGGCGGAATACGTCGTCGAGGCTTTGGCAGAGGCGGAGCAGCTCCGCGCTGACCTCTTTGTGCTCGAAATCGACACCCCGGGTGGCCTCGACGGCTCGATGCGCCAGATCATCCAGGCCTTTCTCGCGAGCGATGTGCCTGTGTGCCTGTTTGTCGGCCCTGCAGGCGCTCGTGCCGCATCGGCCGGGTTCTTCATGGCGATGGCGGCGGACGTTGTGGCGATGGCGCCCGGCACCAACATGGGCGCTGCGAGTCCGGTCCCGGTGGGCGGCGGACAGGTCGACGAGACCATGTCGCGCAAGCTGATTGAAGATGCCGATGCGTACATGCGTAGCCTGGCCGAGCAGCACGGTCGGCCACTCGATCTGGCCAGCGCCGCGGTGACCGACGGCCGTTCATATTCAGCGAGTGAATCGCAGGAGGCCGGTCTCGCGGATCTGAGAGTCGATGACTTCGACGGCCTCCTCGATGCGCTGGACGGTAGAACGTTGCGCCGTGACGGCCGCACCTGGACGCTGGAGATCGCGGCGGCCGAAGTGGTCGACCGCGAGATGAGCACGCGCCAGACGCTGCTCTCGGTGATCGCGAACCCGCAGGTCGCGTACATGCTCATGTTGATCGGCATTGCCGGGCTGTATTTCGAGCTGTCGAGCCCGGGCGCGATCGTGCCGGGTGTGCTCGGCGGCGTGAGCCTCGTGTTGGCGATGCTGGCGTTCCAGATCCTGCCTATCAATTTGGCCGGGCTGGCGCTTATGGGGCTCGCGATCGTGTTCTTCATACTGGAACTGAAGGTGACCTCGTACGGTCTATTGACGATCGCAGGGCTGGTCGCGTTCGTGCTTGGATCGCTCATGCTTGTGCCCGGGCCAATTCCCGAAATGCGACTCCAACTCGCGTTCGTGCTCCCCACCGCGCTCGCAATTCTCGGAATCGCCGGTTTCCTGGTGAGGCTCGTGCTCCGCGCGCACCGCGCGAAGGTGCAGACGGGTCCAGCGGGTCTCCTGGGAAAGATCGGTCAGGTTACGAAGCCTCTTGGCTCCGCGGCTACCGGTGAGGTGTTCGTACACGGAGAACTCTGGCGTGCCGTGGGCGATGCCGAGCTCGCGGCAGGCGAGTCAATTGAAATCGTCGGTCTCGAGGACGGCATGACCGTTCGCGTCCGACAATCCAACCCGAACCAGGGATAGAATGCCATGCTTGGATTCTTCTCGCCGGTCGCCTTTGTGGCGGTCATCATCGCGCTCTACCTGATCAGCTCCGTCAATATCCTCAAAGAATACGAGCGCGGGGTCATTTTCCGACTCGGCCGGTTGCTCCCGGAGACCAAGGGGCCACGCATCATCTTGGTCTGGTGGCCGATCGACAAGATCGAGCGCGTTTCGCTGCGAACGATCGTCCTCGATGTTCCTCCTCAGGACGTCATCACGCTCGACAACGTGTCGGTGAAGGTGAACGCGGTTGTCTACTTCCGGGTAATGGACTCGACCCGCGCGATCGTCGAGGTGGAGAACTACATGTACGCCACTTCGCAGCTAGCGCAGACGACGCTGCGATCGGTGCTCGGACAAGTCGACCTTGACGGACTGCTCTCGGAGCGCGACCAGCTGAACTCGCAGCTGCAGTCGATCCTTGACGCGCATACCGATCCGTGGGGCATCAAAGTGTCGATGGTGGAGGTGAAGCACGTGGATCTGCCGCAAGAAATGGTGCGCGCGATTGCGAAGCAAGCCGAGGCAGAGCGCGAGAAGCGGGCGAAGATCATCCACGCCGAGGGAGAGGCGCAGGCCTCCGTACGACTCGAAGAGGCTGCCGCGGTACTTGCTCGTCAGCCGGTCGCGGTGCAATTGCGCTACTTCCAGACTCTCACCGAGGTTGCTGGTGATCGCAGTTCGACCATCGTCTTCCCATTGCCGATGGACATGATGCAGGGCATCACGGCGGCTCTCACCCGAGGAACTACGTCCGAGGACGACGACTGAACTGCCGGAACCCGCCGGCATGCAGTAGAATCAGCCCCGGATGAGCGCGGATCTCGGGGGTGATGCGCGCCAATCAAACGCTTCCAACCGTCGGTTCCTGAAGCAGAGAACCGTGGTAGCCAGGTGGGAATATGAACGGCTCGGGTAAGCAGAGTTTTTACGAGATTCAGCTCAGCAACGGCAGTTTGATCGTCGCGTTCCTCGTGGCGGCCGCCGTTGGAGTGACCGTCTTCGTCCTCGGGGTGATGGTGGGTCGGGGGCAGGCGCCCCAGGCGCTACCGGAGTCGGGCTGGGTCGAGCCGCTCGCGGCGGAGGACACCACAGCCGCCCCGATGGAGGAGGCGCCGGCGATCGCAGACGATTCAGCGACCGCGGCGAATGATCCAGTCGCCGAGGAGCCGTCCACGTTCGAAGATGTGGTGGCCGAGAATGCGGCCTCCGACCAGCCCACGGCGCCGCCGGGATTGCCGGCTGACGATCCGTCGCTGGCTAGCGGATGGGTGATTCAGGTTGCCTCGCCGGACAACGAGAGTGAGGCCCGTGCACTGCAGGCCCAGTTATCTCGGGACGGGTTCCCGACGTTCGTTGTGGAGGCCGAAGTCCGCGGTAGCGCGGTGTGGCGAGTGCGAGTTGGACGCTACGGCGCGCAGGCCGACGCGGAACGAGTGGCCACAGCCTTGAGCGGCCGCTCCGACGTTCCCGATACCTGGGTAACGCAGGGCTAGCGGCTCCCGATGGGGGCGGCAGCGCTTCGCCAGTTCGGGGCGCCCTTTCTGGCGGGTAGCCTCCTGGCCGCAGCCTTTCCGAAGCTGGACCTACACGTGTTGGTCTGGTTCGCGCTGGCGCCACTGCTGGTTCTCGCCGCCCGCTCCAACCCCTGGGTCGCGCTGCGCACTGGGTTCCTCTTCGGTTTCGCATTTCGCGGCGTCACGATGTACTGGGTGGTCCACGCGATGACCTTGCATGGCGGGCTCCCATGGCCGGCTGCCGTCATGGGAGCCGGTCTTCTCGCGGGGTACATGGCGGCCTACTGGGGCCTCTTCGCGCTGGTCGTGCAACAGGTAGGCCTTCGGGGGCCGCGTTCGGTTTTGCTGATTGCCGTCGGCTGGGCGGGCCTCGAGTTCTTCCAGGGGTGGTTCCTGACCGGCTTTCCGTGGACCCCGCTCGGGTATGCCGCTGGGCGCAGCGACGTGATGATCCAGACGGCCAGTCTTGCCGGGGTTGCCGGCCTGTCGTTCCTGGCCGTGTTGGTGAACGGAGCACTCGCCTCGTGGTGGCTCGACAGGCGGACTGCCCACTCCACGATGGCGATGGCGGGCGCGTTCATGGCGGCGGCGTTGGTGTTCGGTGTCTGGTCACTGACTGGCGCTCAGCCCAGCGATGAACGCCTCAAAGTAGGGCTCGTCCAGGGCAATGTTCCGCAGGATTTGAAGTGGGATGCTGGCGCCCGCCGCGACATCCTCGAGCGTCACGTCGACCTGACCCGCCGGGCGGCAACTGCCGGCGCCGATCTCGTTCTGTGGCCCGAGAGTTCATGGCCTGATCCGTACGGTCTGGAACGTGACCCGGCCGCGCAGGCCTTGATCGCGGAGGTAGCCGCAGGTCACGCGGTCTCCGTTGTGGTCGGCACCGTGCGAGTCGACGTGGAGGCCGACGGCTACGAGGTTGCCAACGCAGCCGTACTTGTGGACCCGCAGGGCGCGATCCGCGGCGCCTACGAGAAGAGTCATCTGGTCCCGTTCGGAGAGTACTTGCCGTTCCAGTCTCTGCTGCGCTGGCTCGGGCCGCTCGTGAGCGCCGTGGGTGACATGCGTGCCGGCGCGGAGAACCAGGCGCTGCTGGGGGCCGCGGTGCCGGGCCTACCCGGATTCGGGATGTCGATCTGCTACGAGGTGATCTTCCCGGCCATTGCGCGCGGGCAGGTGGATCACGGCGCGAGATTTCTCGCCACCATCACAAACGACGCCTGGTACGGCACCACCAGCGGCCCGTATCAGCACCATGCAATGGCCCGTATGCGCGCCGTTGAGAATCGACGGTGGCTGGTTCGCGCGGCCAACACCGGCATCAGTGGTGCATTCGATCCGTGGGGTCGCGAGTTCGCCACGACCGCGCTGGAGGAAGCGTCGGCGCCTGTTGTCGATATCGGTCTGCGGAGCGACACCACGCTCTATGGCCGGATGGGTGATGCCCTCGGCTTCTTCATGCAGGTGGTGGCCCTGGTGCTCGTGGCGGGTGCGCTGCGTGGCCGTCCATTCTTCGAGCGGTCCACGTCGGGGACCGATCCGGTTTAAATTCGGGCGGTTCGCGCCTCCAACCCGGCCTGGAAATGTCCGACGACTCTCACCGCACACTCGAAGAGCAGCGTTCGCGCTATCAGGCTCTGGGAGGTCATCTTTGACCCGGCCGGAGCACGAACTCGTCTTGATCAACTCGAAGCAGTCATGTCAGAGCCGGGTTTCTGGGATGACGGCGGCGATCAAAATTTGCTGCGTGAGCGCAGCGCGCTTAACGAGCGCTGCGACGTCGATCGCAAGATAGGCGAGGCGCTCGACGAGGCCGAGGCGTTTCTCGAACTCGCCGCGGAAGGCGAAGCTGAGGCCGCACAGGAAGCCGAGCAGGCGTTGAAGCTGGCCAAAGCATCGCTCGATAGTTTCGAGCTGCAGTTGCTGCTCGGCGACCCCGATGACGCGCGCCCCGCTCTGGTCGATATCCACCCGGGCGCCGGCGGTACCGAATCTCAGGATTGGGCCTCGATGCTGCTGCGCATGTATCTGCGATGGGCCGAGTCCGGTGGGTACAAGATCGAGGTCATCGACGAGACTCCAGGGGAAGAGGCTGGTCTTAAGTCCGCGACGATCCGCATCGAAGGGCCGCACGCGTTCGGATATCTCAAGGGCGAGTCCGGCGTGCACCGGCTGGTTCGTATTTCTCCCTACGATGCGGCGAGCCGGCGACATACGTCATTCGCCTCCGTCGCAGTGGCCCCGGAAGTCGATGCCGATATCGAAATCGACATGGAGGAGAAAGACCTCCGGATCGATACCTATCGCTCGAGCGGCGCTGGTGGTCAGCACGTAAACGTCACCGACTCCGCGGTGCGTATCACCCACGTTCCGACGGGGCTCGTCGCGCAGAGTCAGGCCGAGCGATCGCAGCATCGCAACAAAGCAATGGCGATGACGGTGCTCCGGGCGCGCCTGTACGAGCGCGAGCGGCAGATCCGCGAAGCCGAACGTGCCGAGAAGCAGGGAGAGAAGAAGGAGATCGGCTTCGGGTCCCAGATCCGTTCGTACGTGCTCCATCCCTATCAGATGGCCAAAGACCATCGGACGGACGTGGAGCGCGGCAACGTGAGCGCTGTGCTCGACGGCGACATTCAGCCGTTTGTCGAGGGCTACCTCAAGTGGCAGGCCGGCGCTGAGTAACGCGGGCTAGCCGCCGTCGGTATCGAGCTTGCCGTTGCTTACGAAGTAGGTTTGCTGGTAGGGCGGCAGATCGAGGATCGAACGCTCGGTCGGCCCACACGTCCGTGTCGGGGCCGTGCCCGCGATGTACGCCAGTTCCACCGACTCCTTGCAGTACTCGCTGTAGAGCAGCCCCGTGAAGACGTCGACGGACCTGAGCTCGATGTTGTTGGGCATCGGTAGCACGGCCGGGCTGGCGCCATCCTCGGCCGCACGCATCACATCGATCCAGATCGGCAGAGCGCTGCTCGCGCCTGTGGCGTAGCGATGGATGCGCTGGTTGTCGTCGTGACCCAACCACACGCCGACCGTGTGGTTCGGCGAGAAGCCGACGTACCACGTGTTGGTCCGATCGTCGGTGGTGCCGGACTTGCCGCCTAGCATTAAGCCGAGTTCGTTGGCCAGCGGTTTAGCCCGCACGCCTGTACCGCGTTGAATGCCGGCCACCAGGATCCGCGCCATCACATAAGCCTCGTCGGAGCTCAGCACCTTGCGCGCTTGGCGCTCCGCCTCTTCCAGGAGTCGTCCATTGCGATCGAATACCTCCTTGACGAGGTGAGGCTCAACGAGAACGCCCTGGTTCGGGAACACCGTGTAGGCGCGGACGATCTCCCACACCGAAATGTCCATGACTCCCAACCCAAGCGACAGGTAGGGCTGGAAGTCCGCGGTGAGTCCGAAGCTCCGCGCCGTGTCGATCACGTTGGTGAGGCCGACCTTCTGCTGCAACATCACGGTCGGAACGTTGCGCGACTTCGTGAGTGCTTCAGCCATCGATGTGATGCCGATGTACTCATTGTTGAAGTTCTCAGGCGAGTAGGGCTGCCGCGAGGCATCGTAGAACGTCTCGGGCTGGTCGACGAAAAGCTCGGACGGGGTGATGCCCCGTTGCACGGCGGCCGAGTATACGAAGGGCTTGAAGATCGATCCGGTGGGGCGTACCGCCTGCGTGGCGCGGTTGAACTCCGACTGGTCGAAGGTGCGCCCGCCAACCATCGCGGTGACCTCGCCGGTGTGGTTCTCAACCACCAGCACCGAGCCCTGGAGCGTCGGTTCCTGATCCAGCAGGAGCCTCCAGGTACCGTCCTCGCGGAGTTCCTTGAGCTTCACTTCAATCAGATCGCCGGGTTCGACGAGGCGATGGAGCCGTGTGCGGTTGGTCCACTCGATGTCTTCGGGCGTCAGCTCCGCGACCTGGTCCATGAAGCGGACGCGAGCTCGCTCTGGCTCTACTTCCAACACCACCGCTTTCACGATGTTGCCGGGCTCGATCCGATCGAACCACGCCGGATGAACCCACGTCTCGAGGTCGGCGCCTTCCTGGAGCAGATTCGTTGTCGCCCCGCGCCATCCCGCTGCCTTGTCCACGGCGCGGATTCCCTTGTCGAGCGCGACCTCGGCGGCGGTTTGCACGCGGTTGTCCAGCGTGGTGTTCACGCGGAGACCGCCACGATAGATGCCGTCCATGCCGTACTCGGTAATCAGCCGCTTGCGGATCTCCTCGGTGAAGTAGTCGCCGATACCATCCGCGTTGTCCTCGTCGGCGAGAACCAGAGGAGCGATGCTAGCGACAGCGTGCTCCTCGTCCGAGATGAACCCTTCAGCGAGCATGCGACCCAGCACGACGTTACGTTTCCGCACTGCTCGCTCGGGATTGAGATCGGGTCGGAAGCTATTCGGGGTTTGAATGATCCCCGCGAGGAGAGCGGCCTCGGGGAGGTTCACATCCGAGATCGACTTCCCGAAGTAGAACTTCGCCGCGGACTGGAAGCCGTAGACCTTGCTACCCATGAAGATCTGGTTCGCATAGATCGCGAAGATCTGTTCCTTCGTGTAGTGCCGCTCGATCTGAATCGCGTAGATGCCTTCACGGATCTTGCGGGTGAGCGTCTTGCTCTTCGGCAACCAGGTTTCGCCGCCCAGATAGCGGTCGAGGTTGCGTGGGATCTGCATCGTGATCGTGCTGAAACCCTCGCAAAAATACCCACAGCGAATGTCAGCGATGAGCGACCGCACCACCGCCAGCGGGTCGATTCCGACGTGCGAGAAGAACTTCGCGTCCTCGGTGGCGACCACTGCGTTCACCATGACCGGCGCGATGTCCTCATACGCAACGACCTCACGGCGTTGCGTCAACCATTCCGCATACTGCTCGCCGTCGCGCCCGTGGATCCGCGTGACGAGACTAGGCTCGTACTGCCGGAGGGCATCGACGATCGCATCGTCGGGAGCGTAGGCGATTGCTCCACCAGTCACCGCACCGAGGGCGAGGGCGATACCCGGGAGTGCCAGGAGAATGGGCCGCTTGAGCAGCTCGCCGAATGATGCGCGGGCAAGCGCGGTGACTCGATCGATCATGGTAGATGCATGCACTCCGGCCGCAATGGGAAGGCCCCGAGGATCGCCACAGCAGCCTGGATTTTAGCATGCGCCATGGTGCCAAAACCGGCTCGCGACCGTCGTTGGCTGGCGCGGACGGCGGATCGGAAGCTCGCCGGGCCGCAGACGCTTGACACCCCCGCAACCGGGTTGTTTCATTGGGGTTAGCACTCCCAGGGGGAGAGTGCTAAGTCTCGATCCAGGGACGCCGCACCGGGGTTTTACGCGGAGCCCCTGCCTAGCGCTCCGCACGTGAGTTGGACCATGTCCGTACCGGAACTGAACGCACGTAGCGCAGCAGTGCTCGACACCATCGTCGAGCGCTACATCCTGACCGGAGAGCCGGTTGGGTCGGGCACCATCGCGCGCCTGCTCGACGAATCGGTAAGCCCGGCCACGGTGCGCAACGTGATGGCAGAGCTCGAGCGGCTCGGCTACCTCGAGCAACCACACACCTCTGCCGGACGCATGCCCACGCGCCGCGGATACCGGCAATACGTCACCGGACTCCCGGTCCGCGGCCTCATGTCGGACGACGACGCGCGAAATCTACGCAGCCAGATTGCGCCTGATCCGATCGAGATGGACGAGTTGCTACGCCGTACTTGTCACGTCCTCGCCGATCTTTCGGAACTCGTCGCCGTGGTGGCCGCACCGCCGCTGTCGGATACTGCATTTCGGCACGTCGATTTCGTGGCGCTAGAGGGCAACCGCGTGCTCGCGATCGTGGTTTCCCGTGCCGGTCAGGTGAAGAAGCGTGCTGTCGTGCTCTCCGAGCCCATGACGCAGGATCAGCTCGACCAGGCTGCCGCCTACCTCGTACGGCGCTTCGCGGGCCGCAGCCTGCGCGAGGTGACCCTGCGTATTCAGGAACTCCTCACGGGTGCCGGCGAACGTCTCGAAGTTTTCGAACGCCAGGCCATCGCGCTGGGTGCGACTTCGATCACCGGCGACCTGGATGAATCGGAGGTCCTCGTGGAGGGATCCTCGCGGCTGCTCGCGGCACCCGATGTCGAGACGATGGGCGACCTCCGCACTGTCTTCGAGGTTATCGAGGAGCGACGGCTGCTGGCGCTGGCGCTCCGTGCCGAAGAATCAAGCGACGGGCCGCGTGTGGTTATTGGCTGCGAGCCCCTGCCGACCGGTCTCGAACACTGTGCTCTTGTATCAGCGTCATACGGACATCTTGATGGCCCGCATGGCACCGTAGCCGTGCTCGGGCCGACGCGCCTGCAGTACGCCCGCACCATTGCCCTCGTCGATGCGATCGCCAGCGCCACCACCGCCGCGCTCGTAAGACTGACTCGCTGAGACGAGACCCAACACGGAACTCATGGATAAACCGACGAGCCTCGAAGAGAAGTGGGCGGCCGAGGCGGCCGAGCCCGAGTTGATCGTGGACGCCGAGGATGGCAACAACGGTGACGACTCAGACGCAGGGGTGACCGCAGACGCGACCGAGGCGGAGCGCCAGGTCGCCGAGCTCACCGATCAGCTGCGACGTCAGCAGGCGGAGATGGCGAACTTCCGTCGCCGTACCGAGCGCGATCGTGAGGAGCAGATTGCCGAGGCACGGCGTCAGCTGCTTCGCGATCTGCTCCCCGTACTGGATGACTTCGAGCGATCGCTGGACGCCGAGACAGACAACCTGGACGCCTATCGTGAGGGCGTGGAGCTGATCCTGAAGTCACTTCACGACTTCATGAACGGCGCCGGGGTGGAGAGGATCGATCCGCACGGAGATCCATTCGATCCGCATCTGCATCAAGCGGTCGAGCATAGCGAGACCGACGAGGTGCCCGAGCATCACATCGCTACCGTGTATCAGCCGGGCTACTCACACGCTGGCCGTCTCCTGCGCCCCGCCATGGTCGGCGTGGCGCGTCCTCCTGCGGCCGCGGACGACGCCGACTCCAGCGACAGCGACGCCTGATCATGGCTGACGACTACTACCAGGTACTCGGCGTCGAGCGTGGCGCCAATGCGGACGAGATCAAGAAGGCGTATCGCAAGTTGGCGATGCGCGATCATCCCGACCGCAACCCCGGCGATGCCGAGGCCGAGGAGCGCTTCAAGCAGGCCGCCGAGGCCTATGCCGTGCTCGGCGACGACGAGAAGCGAGCTCGCTACGACCAGTACGGCCACGCGGGCGTGCGCGGTGGTGGCGGTCCCGATTTCAACTCCGAGGTGTTCGCGGATTTCTCGGACATTCTCGGCAGCTTCTTCGGGTTCAACGTCGGATTCGGCGGCGGGCGCCGCAGCAGCGGCCCGATGCGCGGCTCGACCTTGCAGTACCGACTCCGGATCACGCTCGAACAGGCCTTCAGCGGCGACGAAGTGGAGATCAATGTTCCGCGGCGGCGCACCTGTGAGACATGCGAAGGCACCGGATCGCAGAGTCGGGCGGCTCGCACGGCATGTTCAGCGTGCGGCGGCATCGGACAAGTGCAGCAGCGCCATGGTTTCTTGACGGTGGCGCGACCTTGCGGCCAGTGTCAGGGGGCAGGCTCGGTGGTGCAGGATCCCTGCACGGACTGTGGCGGTGAAGGCCGGTCCCAGCAGCAGCAGCGACTCAAAGTGGCCGTGCCCGCCGGAGTGGACACCGGCATGCGCCTGCGACTGCGTGGGGAAGGGGAGAGCGGACTACGCGGTGGTCCTGCCGGCGATCTCGAGGTTGTGATGGACGTGCAGGAGCACCAGCGATTCGTGCGACATGGCACCGACCTGTACACACGCGTCCCCGCAAGTTTCCCGCGAGTCGCACTCGGCGGATCCATCGAGGTCTCTACCGTGGACGGTTCGACGTCGACGCTGGATATCCCAGCGGGAACGCAATCGGGACAGGTTCTCGAAATGCGAGGCATGGGCATGCCGTCGGTGAACGGCGGCCGTCCGGGAACGCTGAAGGCTGAGATCCAGGTGGTGACGCCGCGCAGCCTGACCGACGAGCAGGAAACGGCGCTGCACGAGCTCGGTGAACTCATCGGCGATCCGGACGATCTCGGCGACGAGCAGTCTTGGTGGGACCGACTTCGCAGTAGCGTTTTCGGACAGGGATAGCTCATGGGCCGGCGTCGGTTCCGCGTTGAGCCCGGCTCGCTTGTTCCAGGACTTGTGGCCCTTCCGGCGGGCGAAGGACACCACGCACGTGTGACGCGCATCGGCGCGGGCGACGAGGTCGAACTCTTCGACGGCGCGGGCGCTTCGGCAGTTGGCAGATTGGTGGACCCGACCTCCGATCCGATTGCCGTGGCCGTAACGAGCGTGGAGCGTGACGAGGTCGACGCTGCTCCGCGCTTCGTGGTTGTGCAGGCGGTGCCGGTCAAACCACAGCGTCTCGATACCACCATCAGGCTCCTCACCGAGCTCGGTTGTGACGCAGTGCATCTGGTGACGAGTAGTCGCAGCCAGGTTCCTGAGAGCGGGCTCAGCGCGCTACGCCGACGATTGGCTCGGTGGGAACGGATCGCCGAGACTTCGGCGAAGCAGTGTGGTCGGACGACCCTTCCGGCGATCAAGGCTCCCATCGCCATGACTGACCTGGGCTGGGACGAGCTCCCGCCGCTCCGGATCGTCCTTGACCCCCGCGGTCGGGATTCGCTAGCGGCGGTTGCGAAGGCGATGCCGGCGCAGTCCTGCGCGCTCCTGGTGGGTCCGGAGGGCGGCTGGTCAGCGGACGAGGTCGAAGCGAGTACACGGGCGGGAGCTCGAACGGCGACTCTTGGCCCCCGGGTGCTGCGTGCCGACAGCGCTGGGCCTGTTGCGCTCACGGTCGTGCAGTCAATCTGGGGCGACCTGGCCTAGGTGCTGCTGCGTCGGGAAGCTACCCGCTAGCGATAGCCCGCGCGCTTCATGACGCGCCGGAAATCGCTGCCCTGCAGTTGCACCGGGATGCACATCTCGAACAGGCGACTGCGGAGTCGACCGCCGATTCGATCTTGCAACGACGCACCGACACCGCCCTTCGCGCTGTCGAGCGGGCCCTCAGGAGCCTCGGGGGCGTCAGGGTAGTTGGTCGTGATCAACGTTGGCCGGCGGTTGTTGTAGCGGTCGTTGACGACATGGCTCACGGTGTCGAAAACCCAGGCGGACGGACGGCGCGCCCCAAGCTCGTCGAGCAATAGCACGTCCGCGTTGAGCAACGGACGCACCACCTGCAGCTCCGAGGTCTCGGAGACCTTGTTGTAGGAGTCCTGGATGTCGCGAAGCAGATCTCGATAGTCGACAAACAGTCCGTTCACCTTGTGCGTGTCCATCAGGGCACGGAGCACGCCAACGGCGAGGTGTGTCTTGCCGACGCCGACTGGGCCGACGAACAGGAGTCCCTCATCGAGGTCCGCGAACCCCTCTACGAAACGCTGACATTTCATCACCGCGCCACCGAGCGAGGGGTCAGCGTTCAGGAACTCGGTTTCGAAGTTGTCCAGCGAACAGTGCTGGTATCGACGCGGGATCCCAGCACGTTCGAGCCGTCGCCCTGAGCGCGCGTTGCGGAAGCAATCACACCGCTCGACCTCGCCGCCACCCTGGGTCGTAACCCAACCGGTGCCGTCGCACTGTGGACATTCTTGCAGCTCGATCGCGCTCATGACTCGGGGTCCGTTCGGCGAGCGGGAACCAGGGAGCCACGTTCCAGCCGGACAAGCGCGCGGGCCACCTGCTCCGGGACGTCGGTGCGATCCGTGATCAGTTCGTCGCGCACAAAGCACATCAGGTCGGCCACCTCGCATTGCAGCCGTTCCATGTTGGCCCGCATGTTCATGATCACCTCGACTCCGGCCAGGTTCACGCCGAGATCGCGAGTCAGCGAGAGGATCACTTCCAGTCGGCGCAGGTCCGCATCAGTGTATTGCCTGGTGTTGCCACCGGAACGCGAAGGGCGTAGTAGGCCTTCGCGCTCGTACATGCGAAGGGTCTGCGGGTGAATCTCGTAGAGCTCCGCCACGGCGCTGATCATGTACGTGCCCTTCTTGCGGTCACGCTGGTCGCTCATTGCTGCGACTCCCTGACGGGCTCAATCCGTGGATCGAATGGGTGGCGGCTCGCGAACTCGCGGATCAGATCACGAGACTCCTCATCGAGGACTTCCGGCCCGCGGATCACGGCGCGCAAAAGCATATCGCCTCGTTCGCCGTCGGACACCTCCAGCCCTCGCCCGCGCAGCTTGAAGCGGTAACCCGCCGGGGTATTGGGCGGTACGCGGAGACTCGCTGAGCCGCCATCAGGCAGGGGGACGCGGATCTTGGCGCCGAGCACCGCCTCCGCGAAACTTATCGATAGCTCACCGTGCAGGTCGGTGCCGATGCGCTCCCACCCAGGCAACGGCATGATGCGGACGCGAACTACCAGATCGCCAGCGGGGCCTCCACGTAGGCCGCGGTGCCCGTCGCCGGAAATCCGGATCTGCTGGCCGTCGGTTGCGCCGGCAGGCACGCGCACGAGGACTGTCTCGGGGCTCGACGTGGCCCCGGTGCCGCCGCACCCTGCGCAAGCCTTGCCCGTGGCTAGGCCACTGCCTTCACAGTCGGCACAGGCGCACGTGACCGACAGGGATCCCTTGACGAAGCTCTCCTCGCCGGCACCGCCACAGCGCTGGCATGGCCGCGATCGCTGCAGCTGCACACGCCCACGCCCGCCACAGTGCAGGCATTCGCTCGAGCGATGGATGGCGACGCGTACGCGACGCCCTCGGCCGGCCTGCAGAAGAGGCACGTCTACGTTGGTATGGATGTCATCGCCAGGCTGGGCGCCGGCGCGCCGGGCGTGATCGCGGAGGAGGCGGAACAGGTCCTGATAGGAGTGTTGATCGTCGCCGTCGGGAACGAGGCGGACATGGAGATCGGGGCCGGCTGCCTCTTCCAGCTCCCGAGGCGCGCCCTCGGCGTCGTAGCGCTCGCGACGTTCGGGATCAGAGAGCACGCGATAGGCGGCTTCGAGTCGCTCGTAGACTGCCGCGGCGTGCGGATCGCCCGGATTGATGTCCGGGTGATATCGACGGCTCAGATGGCGATACGCGGTGTCGATGTCGTCGTCCGTCGCGGTAGGCGGAACACCGAGTGTGGCGTAGTGATCGCGGGCAAGCATATTGACCTCAGGTGAAGCGGTAGGGGCGGGGAGGTTTGTACCACCCCGCCCCGGTCGCCACGCTTAGTCAGGAGGCGTTGCTGTCCTCGACAACCTCGTCCTCAACGACCTCGGCCTCGATGACGTCACCCTCATCGGAGTCCTGCTCCTCGGTGGGCTCGCCGGCCTCGGATGCGCTCGCCTGCTGGTACATCGTCTGCGCCAGCTGGTGCGAAGCCTGCTGCAGGGTCTCAGTCGCCTGCTTCAGCTCCTCTGCGGAGGCTTCCTCGTTCTCCAGTGCCTTGCGGGCGTCGGCGACCGCCGTTTCCACGGCGCCGATGGAGTCGGCCTCGAGGTCCTCGCGATTGTCGTTGAGCAGCTTCTCTGTCTGGTACACGAGGCCGTCGAGACCGTTGCGGGCTTCGATCTGCTCGCGACGTCCCTGGTCGTCGGACGCGTGCGCTTCGGCGTCCTTCACCATGTCGTCGATCTCGGTATCCGAAAGACCACTCGACGACGTCACCGTGATCTTCTGCTCCTTGTTGGTGCCGAGATCCTTGGCCGTGACGTTGAGGATGCCGTTGGCATCGATGTCGAATGTGACCTCTACCTGCGGCACACCGCGCGGCGCGGCCGGAATGCCTTCCAGGTGGAAGCGGCCTAGCGTGCGGTTGTCGCCGGCCATCTCGCGCTCGCCCTGTAGGACGTGCACCTCTACGGATGGCTGGTTGTCAGCAGCGGTCGTGAAGACCTCGCTCTTGCGCGTCGGGATGGTTGTGTTGCGCTCGATGAGGACCGTCGTGACGCTACCCAGCGTCTCGATGCCCAGCGAAAGCGGAGTGACGTCGAGCAGCAACAGGTCGCTGACCTCGCCGCCGAGAACACCACCCTGGATCGCTGCACCCAGAGCTACAACCTCGTCGGGGTTGACGCCCTTGTGAGGCTCCTTCCCGAACACTTCCTGTACCTGTGCCTGGACTGCGGGCACGCGCGTTGTACCACCGACGAGTACGACCTCGTCGATCTCGCTCGGGTTCAGACCGGCATCCGCCAGCGCCTGCTTGCAGGGCTGAACGGCGCGGGCGAGATCGGCCTCGATCAGGCTCTCGAACTTGGAGCGCGACAGCTTCAGAGTGAGGTGCTTCGGGCCGCTCTGATCTGCCGTGATGAAGGGCAGGTTGATGTCGGTCTCGGCCACGCTCGAGAGTTCGATCTTCGCCTTTTCTGCCGCCTCGCGGAGGCGCTGCAGGGCCATGCGATCGGCCGACAGGTCGACGCCCTGATCCTTCTTGAACTCGGTGATGATCCAATCCATGACGCGCTGGTCGAGGTTGTCACCACCGAGGTGAGAGTCACCATTGGTGGCCTTGACCTCGACGACCCCGTCGCCGACTTCCAGGATCGACACGTCGAACGTGCCGCCACCGAAGTCATAGACAGCGATCTTCTCGTCGGTCTTCTTCTCGAGTCCGTATGCGAGTGCCGCAGCGGTCGGCTCGTTGATGATGCGCTCGACCTTGAGGCCCGCGATCTTGCCAGCGTCCTTCGTCGCCTGACGCTGCGAGTCGTTGAAGTAGGCCGGTACGGTGATCACGGCCGCATCTACGGTCTCGCCGAGGTAATCCTCCGCGGCGCCCTTGAGCTTCTGCAGGATCATTGCCGAGATCTCGGGAGGCGAGTAACGCTTGTCACCGGAGATCACCCGTACGTCGTCGGACTCGGCCTCGACGGAGTAGGGGACCATCTTCAGCTCGCTCGATACCTCGTCGTGCCGGCGCCCCATGAAGCGCTTGATCGAGAAGATGGTGTTGTCCGGATTGGTGACGGCCTGTCGCTTCGCGACCTGCCCGACGAGACGCTCGCCGTCGTCTTTGAATGCCACGACGGACGGTGTGGTGCGGCCGCCCTCGGCGTTCGGAATGACGACGGGCTCGCCGCCTTCCATCACGGCGACTACGGAGTTCGTTGTACCGAGATCGATACCGATGATCTTGCCCATTGCTGATTCTCCTGGGAGGAACGCAGCGAACTGCTGTTCCTGCTAGCTGGGTGTCGTTCAGGGCCGGCATTGCAGGTTCTGCAGACGGCCAATGGGCCTGGAGGCCCAAGAATGGAATCGCTTGAATGTTCTTCGATTATAAAAGTTGAGTAGACTTCTATCAAGTCATTTTATAGACGTCAGAGCTCACGCTTGCAGAACAAAGGAACACGCCTGGCGAGCACGCAGGGGGCGAGGGCTTGGCACCGACGGCAGTTGCGCGCGCAGCGCGCGGTAGCCGGGAAGGCTAGAGCTTCACAACCTTGCGCTTCTGGAGGTAGGCCATCCGCAGCTGGTAGATGACATCATCGATGCCCTTGCGGGCCTCCATCGACAGACTGGTCTCCGCTCGATCACGAAGGATACCCAGAACCTCGATTCGTACCTGAGCCAGGTCGAGATCTTCGACGATCTGGCCGGTCTGCGGTTCGGGCATTGCGCCTAGAGCGAGAAGACCACCGATGTACTGCTCTTCGATGAAGCGCATGAGCGCCTCTTCGCCAAATTGCAGGACTTCTTGCTCGGTCGTTTCGTCCGTCTCGGCGGGAGGAGCGGCTTCCGGAGCCGGTGCGGCCTCGACGGTCGCTTCCGGCTCGACGAACGGCTGGTCCACTGGCGCACTGGCCGGCACGGCAGGGGCTTCGTCGCCCGAGTCCGCGGGTTCGGGTGCGCTGACGTTCGCGGCGCTGGGCTCTTCAGCCGTGTCCGGTGATTCGGAGCGTTGGGAAACCGGCGGAGCCTCTTCTGCGGCCTCTTCGGAGACATCGTCACGAAGGTTGCCGTCCATGTCGAACAGGCGTCGGTCGGTGACCTTGATCTTTACCGGTGGGGCCTCATCATTTTCGCTCATGCCGGCAGTCTAGCAGGCGTCGCGGTAGCTGATTGGCCTGCTAGACTCCGCCGCCATGGAAGCCCAAGACTCCAGCGAATCCGAGCGCCGGACAACCGCCGACCGCGGAGTGGAACGCACTCCTGACGACCGCGCAGCAGGCGATCTCTTGGCTGAGCTCGTGGCGATCATGCGCCGCCTTCGTGGCCCTGACGGTTGCCCTTGGGATCGCGAGCAGGATTTCATGAGTCTGCGTCGGTACACGCTCGAGGAAGCGTACGAGGTCGTCCAGGCTATCGAGGATGGAGATCCGCGCGCCCTGCTTGGAGAACTCGGTGACCTAATGCTACAGGTGGTTTTCCTGGCGCAGCTCGGCGCTGAAGATCGCACTTTCACCATCCATGACGCGGTGCGGTCCATCAACGACAAGCTAGTCCGGCGTCATCCGCACGTTTTCGGCGACCTGGACGTCGCTGACGCCGACGAGGTGCTGCGCAACTGGGAGGCAATCAAGCATCAGGAGCGCGACGCCGAGGGCGAGCCGTCGCTGATGGACGACATTGCGCGGAGTCTGCCGGCTCTCGAGCGCGCACAGAAGACGGGTAAGCGAGCGGCACAACTCAACTTTGACTGGCCTGATGCCGAGGCGGTCCTGGCAAAGGTGCGCGAGGAAGTTGCCGAGCTGGAACACGAGGTTCAGGCGGGGCGAAGGGATCGCGCCGAAGAAGAACTCGGCGATTTGCTTCTGGCCCTGACCAATCTGGCACGTCATCTCGGCGTGTCGGCCGAGGTAGCCGCAAACTCAGCCACGGGTCGATTCGAGCGTCGATTCCGGCGCGTAGAGGCCGCGGTTCGCGAAGGCCATGTCGAGCAAACCCCCGAGGCCATGGAGATCGAATGGGAGCGCGCCAAGTGCGCTCTAGCCGCGGCCGAACAACGCGGCGAGCCCGATGCCGATCATGTAGAGGATCAGTAGCGGCACGCCCACGAGCAGCTGACTCATGCCATCCGGCGGAGTGATCCACGCGGCAGCAATGAAGGCGGTTACCGTCGCGTACGGCAGCCCGCGCCACAAGCCTCCGGCGGTTACCAGGCCGACGCGCGACGCGACCAGCGCCACAAGAGGAAGCTGTGCGCCGAGCCCCATGGCGAGCAGGAGCCGCGTTGAAAATCGCAGGAAATCACGCACCGTCACCGCGGTCTCGAATTGGGAAGCGATATCAAGGAGATAGGCGATCGCGAACGGCAGCAGAATGAAATAGCAGAACGCCATGCCGCCAACGAACAGCGTGGTGCCGGCGATCGCGAAGCCGGCGATCTGCAACGACGACTTCACCCTGACCCGGGCTGCCACGATCATGTAGAGCTGTGCCGAAAGGATCGGCAGCGCGATCACGATCCCGCCCATCAAGGACAGAGTGAAGTAGAGGATGAAAGGATCGCTCAGTCCGGTGATGGTGAGCCGGGCGTCCTGTCCTCGCTCGGCGAGTTCGCGGGTCAAGGGCAGCGCCAGCAGGCTGTAGATCTCCCGCGCGTAGGCCCACGACACACTCGTGCCAATGAGGAGCGCGACAAGAGTCCAAACTGTAAGCTTGCGGGCGCGCTCGAATCCGCGCAGCAAGGCGCGGAGCGGCGATTCGTCGTTGAGGACTTCTTCCACAGGGCCTCGGCGGTACCTGGATCAGCGCGGCGTGAATCCCGGCATGTTAGCAGGGGGGCGCGAACCGCCAGACACGTGTGAGTCGGCAACAGATGGCACGACTGGAACCTCGCAAACAACTCGGTCGCGGCACGATCGAGGTGATCTGCGGCAGCATGTTTTCCGGAAAGAGTGAGGAGCTGATCAGGCGGTTGAGGCGAGCGGAGATTGCCAAGCAGCGGGTGCAGATCTTCAAACCCGGTGTCGATGATCGTTTCGCCGAAGACCACATCGTCTCGCACAACCAGCAACGTCTGCCGAGCAGCCGAGTCCCGGACACGGCGACTCTTGTCGCGCACGTTGACCCCGAGGCAGAGGTCATCGGCATTGACGAGGCACAGTTCTTCGATGACGGCCTCGTCGAGGTCTGCCAGAATCTCGCAGCCGCCGGTCGTCGAGTGATCGTTGCGGGGCTCGACAAGGACTACCGCGGGCAGCCGTTCGAGCCGATGCCGGCGATGCTCGCGGTGGCCGAGTACATCACCAAGACGCTGGCGATCTGCGTTCAGTGTGGCGAGCCGGCAAACTTCTCGCAGCGTCTCACGTCCAGTCGAGAGCGCGTCGTGGTGGGTGCTGACGAGGTTTACGAGGCCCGTTGCAGACACTGCTTTGAGCCTGGCGACGACGCCTAGTAGCGGGCGCGAACCCAGCGCTCTGCGGTAACGCGAACTCGGTCTGCAAGTCGGACGGTGATCGCGCCATCGCGATCGGTCCGATAGACGCTGATCCCACGTGCGCGCAGCCGGCGCAGAACGTCGTCGCGCGGTAGCTGCCAGGGGTTGCGGATACCCACCGAGATCATCGCGTGGCGCGGCCGTAGCGCCTCGAGAAGAGCTGCGCTCGTGCTGGTATCACTACCGTGATGGCCGACCTTGAGGACCGTTGTGGCGAACATCCTGCCGCGAGCCGCGCCCAGCCAGCCGGCCTCGGCGGCGACGTCGGCGTCGCCCGCGAGCAGCACGCCGTAGCGGCCACAGCGTGCGAGCAGCGCCAGCGATGCGTGATTCGAAACGCCGCGCGCACCCTCGAGTAGGCCCTCCGGGTCCGGTGTCAGGGGATCCCAGGCGCACCCAGCGCGCTGCAACAATCCGAATGGCGCAAAGGACGTGGCGTCCAATGCGCGCGCTGCGGCGAGCACGCTCGCCTGGGTGGGATGTCCGGGTGGGGTACTGCCCACCCAGACCTCGCTCGTCGCAACAGACTTCATGACACCCAACGATCCCGCCGCATGGTCGGCGTGGAAGTGACTGATCGCGAGAAAGTCGAGCCGCGAGATGCCGCGTCGCCTGAGTTGCGGAGCCAGTACGTGGTAGCCGACGTCGTAGTCGACGCCGGGGTAGCCCCCAGCGTCGTAGAGCACCGCGCCCCGCGGGGTTTCAACCAGGACGGCGTCGCCCTGTCCGACATCGAACGCGACAAGCCGGGGCTCGTACGGAATCGGCGGGCGAAGCGCGAGAGCGACTGTGAGGGTCGCCGTGACGGCACCCAGACGGCGCGCCGAGCGATTCGAAGTAACGGTGAGGAGAAGGCCCGCCCAGTAAGCGCCGGCGTGGGTCCATGTGAACGCCGGGGCAGCGATCACCGGCAACACGTCTCCCGCCAACTCGGCAAAGGTCCGAACAGCGTCGATCAGGCTGTCGGTCGCATTGATCATGGCCACCTGCGCCGAGGCGACGGGTCCAGCAAATACCGAAACCGAGGCGGGTGTCACGGTGTTGAGCCCGACGCTGATCAGCGCCACCGGCAGCGCGATGGAGAGAGCAGGAACAGCCACGAGATTGGCGACCACGGCCAGGGGTTGGAGCTTCGCCGCGGTGAGAGCGATCAGCGGGAGGACCCAGAGCTGCGCGGTGGCCGAAGTGCGGACCAGCGCGGAGAAGGCTGCTGGCCGTCGGCCTGTATCGAACGCCAGAGCCAGCCCTACGCTAGCCGCTGTTGTCAGCTGGAAACCCAGGTCGAACACACTGATCGGTGACTTGACCAACTGCAGTGTCGTAGCCAGCGCAACGCAGTCGATTCCGCGAAGCCGGGCGCCGACCAGACGTGCGAGCAGGTAGATCGTTGCCGAACTGTTGGCCCGACGCACGGGCGCCCGCGGCTCGACGAACACCGGGATCAGCAGGCTCACTGCAAGAGCGCCGAGCCGTGATAGCTGAGGGGTACCTCCGCACAGACGGGTCACCACATGGACGGTCGCAATCAGAATGCCCACGTGTAGGCCGGAGATCGCCAGTAGATGCAAGACTCCCGCGCGATCCAGGATCTGCCACATCGCGTCCGGTACGTCGTCCCGCTCGCCCAGCAGCAACGCGCGCAAGAGGCCGGATTCCTGGTGGTCCCCGATGGCGTCGCGTATGCGATCGCGGACACTCCCGATGACGGATGCGGGTGGGGGCGATCGAATTCGGACCTGGGAGTGATGCTTCAACGTGGCGCGGACGTCGATACCGCGTACGCGCAGACGATCGTGCTTCGCCGACCCCGGGTTGGCTGACGGTCGATCTCCGCGGAGAGCCGAGAACAGTTCCACTGAGGTGCCAGCGAACCAGTTGGGAGCGGGAGGCGATGACGCCATGCGGACTTCCATGTGCGCAGCTACCGGCACCCATTCGTCGCGTGGTCGTACGGCGTCAATCCGCAGTTCGAACCTGCTACCGGATGGAGTGGAGACGGGCTCACGCAGGATCTCGCCGCGTATCCACATGGAGGGTGAGGAGCCTTGCGGCATGTCGAGAAAGCTCTCGACCTCTGGAGCGACGCTGGCGGCGGCGCCCATAGAAGTCGCCAGAGTGAGTACTCCGAGTGCGCGGAGGATCACCGCCCAGACGCGACGCTTGTCCGGCCACACGAACGCCGTGAAAAGACCAATCCAGGTGATCTCAGCCGGCGTCGCCCCCGAGATGAACCCGGATGCCTGGGCTAGGGCGCCGCCCGCGCAGCCGGCGAGAAGGAGCGCCGCAAACCACGGCGGCTCGAGGGCGCTGCGGCTAGACGGCCCAGGGGCTGAAGTTGGGAAGTCGTAGTTCGGCGGCCGCGGGTGCTGCCGCCTCGAGGGTGGCCTGGATCTCGCTGGCGGCGCGGTCGAGATCCGCCGCGACCATCCCGGTGGAATCACCGGCCAACCTCTCCAGCGCGTCCGCGGCACGCCCAAGATCCGCGGCAATGGCGTCGTTCGCATGCGCCCGACAGGCCACGGCGCATTCGAGAAGGTGCCTCATCGTCGGATCCCCAGCCGCACCGTCGCCCGCCGCGGCGGCTAGTTCTCGGGCCTGGTCCCACTCGTCGCGTATGTGTGACTCGCAGTATGCGAGCGAGTTGATCCGGTTCGGTGACGGCGCGGCGGCCTGGACGTCGAATGCCCGATTGATCCCGCGTAGCACCACATCCAGCGGCACGCCTTCGCTCTGCCAGCGTTCCACCCGTTGCCAGTCGCGTGGAGACAGTACGAGCGGGCCGCCACGGCGCAGGCCGAACTGGCGCTCGATCTTCCCGAAGTACTCGTCCTGGCCGTAGAGCGAAGGCAGGTCGTCCATCATCGATCACCTCCCTTGCAGACGGTCACGCGCACGGCCCTTCGCGAACGAGTCTTCACCCGACCTGCAGACGCCAGCCGGGACTGGCCACCGGAGGGGGGCCGTCGCTCGGATCGGCGCCTGCCTCGACCCACTTCGCGAATCCGTCGACACAGGCGTGGAGCCGGTCGAGACACTTGCGGTATTCCTCGTACGAACCGCCCATCGGGTCGACGACCTCGAGCGGGCTGGCCTGGGCGCCGCCAGGGTCCGCCGAGCCGTTCTCGCTGGTGTCGGGAACGAACGAGCCGAGCAGGCGTACCTGTCCGGGATTGCCGCCGAGGGAGGCCGCGATGTTGGCCTGCTGAATAGACATCGTGAGCACGTGATCGGCCGCTTGCATTCCTGAAACGGTCAGCGGAGCGGATCGTTGCCTCGAAATATCGATGTTGTGCTCACGTTGAATCGCTTCAACCCCGGGCCCCGATGGCGCATCTCCGCCGTACGCGTGGGTTCCCGCCGATTCGATCTCCCAGGCCTCGCCGAGGCGGGCTCGAAGCAGGCCCTCGGCCATCGGGCTCCGGCACAGGTTGCCGTAGCAGATCACGAGTACGCTGCCGCCCGAATTGCTCATGTGGCGCATGGTAGCACCGGGTCGGAAGTGGCTCTCGCGACCCCCTGCTACGATGAGTCGCTTGTGCCGAGGAGCGTTCGGCGCCCGGTGGAGACCGACTGAGGCGATCATGGGAAGTGGCAGCAAGACAGTGAGCGACTTCGCCGCGGGCGTCGCGGCGACCGAGCCGATTACTGTGCGGGGGGCGCGGGTTCACAACCTGCAGAACGTTGACGTCGATATCCCGGCTGGGAAGTTGGTTGTTGTGACCGGCGTCTCAGGTTCCGGGAAGTCGAGCTTGGCGTTCGACACTGTGTATGCCGAGGGGCAGCGTCGCTACGTGGAGTCGATGTCGGCCTACGCGCGGCAGTTCCTGGATCGTATGGACAAGCCTGAAGTCGACGACGTCGGCGGTGTTTGTCCCGCCATTGCGATCCACCAGCGCGTCCCGCCACGCAACTCTCGTTCGACGGTCGGCACCGCGACGGAGATCCAGGACTACCTTCGGCTGCTGTTTGCGCGCGCTGGCACCACCATTTGTCCCGGCTGCGGGCAGCCGGTTCGCGCCGATGCCCCCGGCGACGTGGTCGAGCGGCTTCTGGACGAACCGAGTGATGACCGTGTTTTGGTGGCGTACGGGTCTGACCTGCCGGAGGACGTCGAGAGCAGAATTGAGTCGGCAAAGCAGCTACTGCAGCAGGGCTTCCGGCGCCTCCTCGTCAACGGGGAGATTGTCGATCTCGAACCCAGGGAGTTTCGCGAGCAGGCTACCGCGATGGCCGCCGGGCCCATCGAGGTTGTGGTTGATCGTCTAAGGCTAAAGAAGGGCCAACGCGACCGGCTTCTCGATTCCGTCGAGATCGCGTTCGCCGAGGGCAACGGGGAACTGCGCGTGTGGAGTGAGGCGGAGAACGGCTGGGAGGCACGCACCTTCGATGATCGTTTCCGGTGCGCCGATTGCGACCGTGAGTTCCTGCGGCCGGAGCCCAGGATGTTCTCCTTCAATAATCCCTTCGGCGCCTGTCCGGAGTGCCGTGGGTTCGGAAGCACGATCGAAATCGATCTCGATAAGGTCGTGCCGGACTCGCGGTTGAGTCTGGAGCAGGGCGCAATCGCGCCGTGGACCAAAGAATCAAGGGGGCGGCAACGCACCGCGTTGCGCAAGTTCTCCAAGGCCCAGGGCATATCGCTCGTGCGAGCGTGGCGCGATCTCGAGCCGGAACAGCGCGACGCGATCCTCGAGGGTGGCGACGGCTACGAGGGCGTGTACGGTTTCTTCAAGCGCATGCAGAAGAAGCAGCACAAGCTCCATGTGCGAGTGCTGCTCGCCCGCTATCGCGGCTACGTCACGTGCACTTCCTGTCAGGGCTCTCGCCTGCGCCCGGACGCCTTTGCCGTTCAGGTAGCAGGGCGCAATCTCCCGGATGTCGTCGGGATGAGTATTGGCGAGGCTGCCGGCTTCTTTTCCGATCTGGAGTTATCAGCGCACCTGGTTCAGGTCGTCGACAAGGTGCTTGATGAAATCAAGCGCCGACTGCTGTACCTGGTCGAAGTGGGGCTCGACTACCTCACGCTGGATCGACTCACGGGCACGTTGTCTGGCGGTGAGGCTCAACGCATCAGCCTGGCAACTTGTCTGGGATCGACGTTGGTCGGATCCATGTACGTGCTCGACGAACCGAGCGTCGGATTGCATCCGCGCGACAACGATCGGTTGATCGCCATTCTCGAGCGACTCAGAGATCTCGGGAACACGGTTCTCGTTGTGGAGCACGATCGACAGATGATCGAGGCCGCTGACTGGCTGATCGATATGGGGCCGGGCGCCGGCACCAGTGGTGGGCGCGTGGTGCACGCCGGGCCAGCTGCGCTCCTTCCGGATTCGCCGGAGTCTGTGACCGCGGCCTACTTCACGGGCCGCAAACGTGTGGCGATCCCAGCACTCAGGCGGCCCCCGCAGGGGCACCTCGTGGTGCGCGGTGCCCGCCATCACAACCTACGCAACATCGATGTGGAGATTCCGCTCGGCGTGCTGTGCTGTCTCACCGGTGTGTCCGGGTCCGGCAAGAGCACGTTGATGCACGAGGTTCTCCATGCAGCCGCCCAGCGTCATCTCGGCGAATGGAAGGGGAGTGTCGGCGACCACGACGAAATCGAAGGACTCGATCAGGTCCGGCAGGTGGTGCTGGTTGATCAGGCGCCCATCGGTCGAAGCGCGCGCTCAAACCCGGTGACGTACGTGAAGGCTTTCGACCCGATTCGGAAGTGTTTCGCAGACACCCGGGAGGCCAAGGCGCGTGGCTACAAGCCGGGCCACTTCTCCTTCAACGTTGCCGGCGGCCGATGCGAGGTCTGCGAGGGAACTGGCGAGACTGTGGTCGAGATGCAGTTCCTTCCTGACGTGACGCTCCCGTGTGACGAGTGCGGGGGCGCCCGCTTCCGGCGAGAGACTCTCGATATTCAGTATCGGAGCCGCAACATCGCCGAGGTGCTCGGGATGACTGTTGCCGAGGCACGACGATTCTTTGCGGACGTCAACGCTGCCGAATCACGGCTCAAAGTTCTTGAGGACGTCGGCCTGGGCTACCTCCGCCTTGGCCAGCCTTCGAGCACGCTCTCCGGGGGCGAAGCGCAGCGTGTGAAGTTGGCAGGCCATCTCATGCAGGGCGGCGGCAAGGGCACGGTGTACCTGTTTGACGAGCCCACTACCGGCCTTCACTTCGACGACATCTCGAAGTTGCTCTTTGCCATCAATCGACTGATCGATTCAGGCGCCTCGGCAGTGGTGATCGAGCACAATCTGGATCTCGTGAAGGCCGCCGACTGGATCATTGACCTGGGGCCCGAGGGCGGTACCGGCGGCGGGCGCGTGGTGGCTACCGGTACTCCGGAAGAGGTCGCTGCCGAGCCGACCTCGTATACGGGTTCGTACTTGGCGGAGACGCTAGAAGACGAAGACTAGTCAGCGCTCGACGGGTAGCGGCCGAGTTGCTCACGGTAGGCATCCGCATTGCGCCGCGTCTCTCCCAGGCTGTCGCCGCCAAACTTCTCGAGGCAGGCGTCCGCCAAGACCAGCGCCACCATGGCTTCGCCAACGACGGCCGCGGCCGGTACTGCACAGACGTCGGACCGCTGAACCACGGCCTGTACCTCCTCACCGCTCGCGATATCGACCGAGTCGAGCGGCTGTCGAAGAGTGGCCAGCGGCTTCATGTGAACAGTAAGTCGAAGCTCGTCGCCGTACGTCATGCCCCCTTCGGTTCCACCCGCATGGTTGGTGCGACGGGTGAAGCCCCCGGCTCCGTCCGGATAGATCGGGTCGTGAGCCTTTGATCCCGGCTGTCCGGCCACCCAGGTGGCCGGCCCGACTTCTACCCCCTTCTGTGCCTGGATCGAGAGCAGAGCCATTGCCAGGCGGGCTTCGAGTCGCCGATCCCACTGTGCATGGCTGCCGAGGCCAGGAGGAGCGCCCTGTGCGATCACTTCGAAGCTGCCGCCGAGCGTTTCGAGCTCATCATGTGCCGCGTCGATCGCGGTGATCATGGCGTTCTCCACGTCGGCATCGGCGCAGCGCACCGGGGACCCATCAACCCCGGCGGCGGCCTCGAAAGTCACGGTGCGAGAGTTTTCCCGAAACGTGGCACTTCCGATCCGGGTCACGTGACTGACGATTTCGATGCCAAGTTCGCGAAGCAGTTGCCGTGCTACCGCGCCGGCAGCGACGCGTGACGCCGTCTCACGTGCGGATGCTCTTTCGAGGATGTCGCGGAGATCGGCGCGGTCGTACTTCTGGCCGCCGGCGAGATCGGCGTGTCCGGGGCGCGGTCGGGAGATACTGCGCGCTTCGACCGCACTCGGTGAATTCCCGCTCTCAGCGATTCCGCCGCTCTCGACGGGCGCAGAGCCCATCACGTTTTCCCAGTTGGGCCAGTCGCGATTCTCGATGAGCCACGCGACCGGCGCGCCGATGGTCTCGCCGTGCCGGATTCCTCCGACAAAGCGAGCAGCATCGGATTCGATCTTCATCCGTTTGCCGCGGCCATGTCCCGACATCCGTCGGCGTAGGTCATGGTCGACGACGTTCTGTTCGATCGGAATCCCGGCGGGCAGGCCGTCCAGGATCCCCACGAGCATAGGGCCATGTGACTCACCAGCGCTGAGGAATCGGAGCACCCGTAGGGACATATACTTCCCGAATCATGATGAAGGTCCTGGGAGCCGCGCAGATGCAGGCCTGCGATCGCGCGGCGATCGAAGAATACCGCATCCCTGGCATCGTGCTCATGGAGAACGCTGGCCTCCAGGTGCTCGACGTGTTGCTCGAGATGAACGACGGGGCGTCGCCGCTGTCGACAGCTGTAGTGTGCGGCTCTGGCAACAACGGCGGGGACGGCTACGTTGTGGCGCGTCATCTTCATAACCTCGGTCGCGAAGCGGTCGTTTACCTCGTGGCCGACCCGGAGCGCTTGCGGGGAGATGCGCTGCTCAACTACCAGATTGCAATCAAGTTTGGCGTGCCGATTCGTGCGGCCACGGAGCTGACTGCGGCAGAGTTCGCGAACGCCTTGGCGGGGTACGAGTTCGTCGTCGACGCCCTGCTTGGCACCGGGATCGAGGGGCCTGTGCGAGGCCCAGCGCGGGTCGCGATCCAGGCGATCAATGAAGCAGGCCGGCCCGTACTGGCGGTCGACTTGCCCAGCGGGGTTGAAGCCGATGGCGGCGGAGTGATGGGCGAGGTCGTGCGCGCCCAGTCCACGGTGGCGCTGGCGGCACTGAAGTCATGCCATGTGCTCAGCCCAGCCTGCGAAGCCTGCGGCGAGGTTGTGCTGGCGGAAATCTCGATTCCGGCGGACGTGATCGATGCGGCAGAGCCGCGCCTGTTGTTGGGGACGGCAGAGTCGGTGGCCATGGCACTACCGCCCAGGCCGGCAGGGGCTCACAAGGGCACCCAGGGTCGGGTGCTCGTGTGCGGCGGGGCGGTCGGCACGGCTGGTGCTGTGGTGTTGGCTGCCCGAGGGGCGCTGCGCACCGGCGCAGGACTGGTCGACGTGGCCTGTCCGCAGGCCATCTACGATCTTGTGGGTGCGGGTGTCACGGAGGCGCTTGTCCATCCATGGGACGAGGCCGAGTCGACTCCGGTGCTCGACGAGTGGATCGCGGCGGCCAACGCGCTTGTCGTGGGCCCTGGACTTGGAACGGGCAGTCCGGCTACCGAGTTGGCTCGGAGCCTCGTACGGAGTAGTCCTGTCCCGACTGTTGTCGATGCCGACGGGCTCAACGCGCTGGTGGGCGACCTGGAGCCGTTGCGCGAGGCACCCGCCGCGCGAATACTCACACCTCATCCGGGTGAAGCCGGCCGTTTGCTCGAGATCTCGACGGCGGACGTTCAGGGCGATCGAGTCGGTGCTGCCAGGGCGTTGGCTGACCGCAGTGGCTCGATCGTGGTACTCAAGGGGCATCGCACACTGATTGCGGCACCCGGCGAGGTGACCGTGGTCAATCCCACAGGGAACCCGGGAATGGCAACGGGCGGAACCGGAGACGTTCTGGCAGGCGTGATCGGCGCGCTGGTCGGGCAGGGGACAGACCCGTTTCGCGCGGCCTGGGTGGGCGCATGGCTTCACGGCACTGCGGGCGATCTGGTGGCGTCCGATCTGGGCGAGGCGAGTTTGATTGCCGGTGACTTGGCCGACGCCCTGCCGGCGGCCTTCGCAGTGCTGGAGTCGGCACCGTGAGCCGGTCCGAGTACATCTGTCAGACGCCTGACGAGACCGAGAGGGTCGGTCGCGCGCTCGGTCAGCGCCTTCGCGGCGGCGAGGTGGTCCTGTTGTTCGGCCCCCTGGGCGCTGGCAAGACCCAGTTCGTTCGCGGTGTCGCCGCCGGGCTGGGGCACGACCCAGCTACAGTTTCGAGTCCGTCATACGCGTTGATCAATGAGTACACCGGCCCGGTGACGGTGTATCACGTTGATCTGTACCGCCTCTCGACACCCGACCTGCCTGACCTGGGGCTCGAGGAACTCTACGGGCGGCGCCACATCGTGGCCATCGAATGGGCCGAACGGCTCGAGGAAGCTGGTTGGGATCTCGGCTCGTCGATCCTCGTCGAGATTGACTACCACCCCGAGTCGCACGATACCCGCGTGATCAGCGTGGACGACGCCTTGCCGGCCGACGCGATGGCCTAGTCCGGATCGCGACGTCAGCGTCGCGATTCGCTACTTGGCCCGGTAGTTCGGAGCTTCCTTGGTGATCTGCACGTCGTGCACGTGTGCCTCATGCAGACCCGCGGTCGTCACCTGGATGAACCGCGCGTTTTCCTGCATGTCGGGAACCGTGCGGCATCCGCAGTAACCCATTCCGGCGCGCAGACCACCCATCAGTTGATGGATGGTGTTGGTCACCGCGCCCTTGTAGGGCACGCGGCCCTCGATTCCTTCGGGAACGAGCTTGGCGTCTTGTACGTCGGGCTGGAAGTAGCGGTCGCGTGAACCGGCGCGCATGGCGCCAACAGAACCCATGCCGCGATACGACTTGAACGCGCGTCCTTGGTATAGCTCGATCTCGCCCGGAGCTTCTTCCGTGCCGGCAAGCATGGAACCCACCATGATCACGTCGGCCCCGGCAGCAACCGCCTTGGCGATGTCGCCCGAGTACTTGATGCCACCGTCAGCGATGATCGGCACGCCGCTGCCCTTGGCGGCTTGGGCGCAGTCGCGAATCGCGGTGATCTGAGGGACGCCTGCCCCGGCGACTACACGCGTTGTGCAGATCGCCGATGGCCCCATGCCGACCTTGACGGCATCCGCGCCGGCCGCGATGAGATCCTTTGTGGCCTCCGCGGTCGCGACGTTGCCGACGATGCAGGGGGTGTCGCGGTGCGACTGCTTCACGCTCTTGAGCGTTTCCATCACTGTGTTCGTGTGGCCGTGCGCGGTATCGATTACCAGAAGATCCACGCCAGCGTCCACAAGCACCTCGGCGCGCGCAAGAGCGTCCGGGCCGACGCCGAGACCCGCTCCCACCAGGAGGCGCCCTTTGCTGTCCTTGGCGGCGTTCGGGTAATCGATCTTCTTCTGGATGTCCTTCACCGTGATGAGGCCCTTGAGCGCCCCGTCGTCATCCGTGACCAGCAGTTTCTCGATACGGTGCTCGTGGAGGGTTTCGACTGCCTCGTCGAGAGTCGTGCCCTGGGGCACCGTGACCAGTCCCTTGTCGCGGGAGGTCATCAGGTCTTCGATCAGCAGATCGTGATTCTTCTCGAACCGAACGTCGCGGTTCGTGAGGATGCCCACGAGGTGCCCCGAGTCGTCCGTCACCGGAACTCCGGAGATCTTGTACTTCGCCATCAGGGCGAGCGCATCGCGAATGCGGCGCTTAGGACCAATGGTGATCGGGTCGACGATCATGCCCGATTCCGAGCGCTTGACCTTGTCGATCTCGTCCGCCTGCTCTTCAGGCGTCAGATTACGGTGGACTACGCCAATGCCGCCATGTTGTGCGAGGGCAATCGCCATCGCCGCTTCCGTCACGGTGTCCATCGCCGCGGACAGCAACGGGATACTCAGGCGCAACTGCTGCGTGAGCTGCGTGCTGGTGTCTGCGTCAGACGGCATGAACCCGGACCGCGCCGGGATCAACTGCACGTCATCGAAAGTCAGTGCTAGGCGAATCTCGTGCTCACTCATCCAGCGCTCCGCGATGCCGTTCGCTCGGGTTGGGTCCCGGGATGCTAGACGGCGCGGCGCATGTCGCCAAGCGCGCCGTCAGGCGAACCCGTGGCACTTCTTGTATTTCTTGCCGCTGCCGCACGGGCAGGGGTCATTCCTTCCGACTTGTTGACTCTTGCTGACGACTGTCTTGACCACAGGAGTTGCCTTGTCGCGTGTCGCTGCACGAGCCGTTGCCTCGGTCTGGGCGGCCTCGCGGCGGCGCTGCGCCAGTTGCGCTTCCTGCTGTTCGCGCGTCATCGGTTCCATGCGGAACGCGTAGCGCACTGCCTCAGCTTGGCTGCGGTCGTTCATCTCGTTGAACATCTCAAACGACTCGCGCTTGTACTCCACGAGCGGGTTGCGCTGGCCGTAGCCGCGCAGACCGATTCCTTCCTTGAGACGGTCGAGAGCGTAGAGGTGCTCCTTCCACTTGGCGTCGAGTACCTGGAGGCAGATCCACTTCTCGAATTCGGGTGCCGTCTCGGCGAGCCGCTCGCGCTTGGCGGCGTACCGGGCGGTCATGTCCTTCTTCAGCCCTTCGAGGATCTCCGCAGGACCGTCCTTGTCGAACTCGACCGACAGATCTTCATCGGCCACGCCGAAGAAATCTCCAAGGTGGGCGCGGAGCTGGTCGAGCGGCCAGTCGAGCGGGTCATCGCTGATGGGGCAGTGCTCGTCCACAAGCCACTCGATGATCTCGTCGGCGGAGGACTGGAGGTACTTGCCGGGGGCCTCTTCATCGGCGATGAAGTCGCGGCGCTTCTGATAGATGTTCTGCCGCTGTTTCTCCATCACATCGTCGTATTCCAGAAGATGCTTGCGAATCTCGAAGTTGCGACCTTCAACCTGCTTCTGGGCGCGTTCGATGGCGCGAGTGACGAGCCGGTCCTCGATGGGCACGCCCTCCTCCATGCCGAGTCGCTTCATCAGCCCTTGGAGCCGATCCATCCCGAACACCCGCATCAGATCGTCTTCGAGCGACAGGAAGAACTGTGACGATCCGGGGTCGCCCTGGCGACCGGTACGACCGCGGAGCTGGTTGTCGATGCGGCGTGCTTCGTGACGCTCGGTGCCGAGCACGTGCAGCCCGCCCAGCTCCTTCACACCCTCGCCTAGAACGATGTCTGTTCCACGACCAGCCATGTTGGTGGCGATGGTGACGGCGCCCTTCTGACCGGCTTCCGAGACGATCTCAGCCTCACGCTCGTGGTGCTTGGCATTGAGCACGACATGCGGCACACGCCGTTTCTTCAGTTGGCGTGCCAAGTGCTCCGAGCTCTCGATCGAGGCCGTTCCGACCAGCACCGGACGTCCGTTTTCCTGCAGCTCCTCGATCTCGTCGACGACCGCGATCCATTTCTCTTCGAGCGTCCGGAAGATGACGTCGGCGTACTCAGTGCGCTGGAGATCCCGGTTCGTGGGTATCTCGGCCACGTCGAGCGCATAGATCTTGGCGAACTCGGTGGCTTCCGTGACTGCCGTACCGGTCATGCCGGCCAGCTTGTCGTACATCCGGAAGTAGTTCTGGAAGGTCACCGTGGCGAGCGTCTGATTCTCGCGCTCGATCTGCACACCTTCCTTGGCCTCGACGGCCTGGTGCAGTCCATCGCTCCAGCGTCGCCCGGCCATCATGCGACCGGTGAACTCGTCGACGATGACCACCTGGCCGTCCTTTACCAGGTAGTCCTTGTCGCGCTTGTAGAGCACATGCGCGCGAAGGCCCTGCTGGACGTGGTGCACTAGCGAGATGTTCACCGCGTCGTAGAGATTCTCGATGCCGAGCAGCTTCTCGACATGCTGCGTGCCCTCTTCGGTGATGGCGACGCTGCGTTGTTTCTCGTCGACCTCGTAGTCGGTGTCGGCGCGAAGCCTCGGGATGATCCGGTCGATGCGGTAGTAGAGCTCGGTCTCGATTTCGGCAGGGCCCGAGATGATGAGCGGCGTACGGGCCTCATCGATCAGGATCGAGTCGACTTCGTCGACGATCGCATAGTGGAACTCGCGCTGAGCTCGATCCTCGAGCCGGAACTTCATGTTGTCCCGGAGGAAGTCGAATCCGAACTCGTTGTTTGTGCCGTACGTGATGTCGGACCGGTAGGCGACCTGCCGCTCCGCGTCTTCCATGTTGTTCTGGATCGTACCGACCTTCATGCCCAGGAACTCGTAGATCGGACTCATCCAATCCCGGTCACGACGGGCGAGATAGTCGTTCACGGTGACAACGTGAACACCTTTGCCTTCGAGCGCGTTGAGATAGGCGGGCAGGGTGGCAACGAGCGTCTTTCCCTCACCCGTCGTCATCTCGGCAATGATGCCGCGATGGAGGATCACGCCACCGATGAGCTGCACGTCGTAGTGCCGCATTTCGGTAGTACGGCGCGAAGCCTCGCGAACGGCGGCGAATGCTTCGATCAGAAGATCGTCCACCGTTTCGCCCGCTTCGAGTCGGCCGCGAAATTCTGCGGTCTTGCCGCGCAGTTCGTCGTCGGAGAGCTTCTCGTACTCGGGTTCGAGCGCGTTGATCGGCTCGACGTACGCCTCCGTGATGCGCTTGATCTCGCGCTCCTGGTGGGTGCCGATGAACTTCGTGAGGATACTGTTCAGCATGGCAACCGGAGGAGGAGGGGAGAAAGGCGCCGAAAGTCTCGGCGTATCAGGCGTCGACAGCGAGCCCGCGCGGCAAGTTTCATCGTAACAGCCGGCCTACACCCGGTAAACTTTGGTCGCTCGGCAGGAACGTACTCGGACAAGGAGCGGTTGGTGGCGAATCGCACGCTATGGCGCAGGGGACACCGGCGTACCGCGCCCATTCGGCCGACAGCGGTCGCCCCGGTGGCCTGTTGCCTGTTCCTCGCCGCGGCAACAGCCTGCGGCGCCGCGACAGAGCCCGCCATTGAGACGCCCGCCGAGTGGACCGGCGATATCAATACCGAAGGCCGCGTTACCACGGTGACGAACACAAGCGGCGGCGTGTGGGGTGGCGCTGGGCGCCTCGTTGAAGAAGCGTCGATCGGCGTCCTCGAGGGTGCGGACGAGTACATGTTTGGTGCCGTGAACGGCGTCTGGGCCACCGAAGACAGGATCCTCGTAGCGGACACCCAGGTGCCGGCGGTGCGCGTGTACGACTGGATGGGTACGCATCTATTCGACGTCGGTCGTCCCGGCGAGGGGCCTGGTGAATACAGCGAGCCCGTTGGCGTCGCTGTCGCGCCGAACGGCGATATCTGGGTGGCCGAGATGAACATGTCGATTCACCGGTATGACGACTCAGGTGCTGTGCTCGCCACGCACGCGTCGTCAACTGGGTGGTCAGTCCACACCGACAACATGTTCATCATGGCGCTCGACGGTGTCCCCTACATGCTTGATTTCGGCGTCCAGGAGGCCACCCAGCGAGGCTTGCCACCAATCGGGCGCGCACCTGTCGAGGCGGGTGGGGGACTTGGGGAGATTCGCCTACCTCCTCAGACGGACTTCGAGCCAGAGTGTCTGGAGTACACGCATGCCTCGACCGGCGAAGCCGACGTGTGGTGCGCCGTGCCCTTTGCGCCGTGGGAAGTCACCACATTTACCCCGGCGGCCGAGTGGGTTGTGGGCGCGGGAACCGAATATGCGTTCGAGGTCCACCGTGACGACGGCAGTCGTCTCCGCGTCGAGCGCTGGTGGGACCCGGTGATGCTGGATCCGGAAGAGATCGACTACGAGAGGCAGCGAACTCGCGCCTACCTCCGCAATGCCGACCCCGGCTGGACCTGGGACGGGCCGCAGATACCGGCACACAAACCGGCGTTCGAGCGCATCTTCGCAGGGCGAAGCGGGAGACTATGGGTAGAACGCAGCCTTGCATCGGGACGCGTAGACGGCCCATGCACGGAGACCTTCCCGGAGCCTGAAATGGCCTACGGCTACACCTCGTGTTGGACAGCTGACGTAGCGGTCGATGGTTTCGGCGCTGATGGACGCTACCTGGGCGAGCTCAGGCTTCCACGGGGCTTTCGCAGTCCAGAGCCGTTCGTCCGAGACGACACCTGGATCGCGGCCGTCATGGACGATGACGGCACGATCAGGGTCAAGCGCTATCGGCTCGTGACGGCCATCGACGACTGATTCACCCCGGCTGCAACGCAGCCCCCCGGCAATGGGCGCGCCACAGCCGGGTGAGACCTAGCTCTGGCCGTCCCGCGGCGGCAGTTCGCGCCGTTCGCGCTTCTCGGCCCCGCCCATCCAGAAATCGATCCACTGCTTGCCCCAGTTGGGCGCGAGTTCGTTTTCGGGCGGGTAGGCGTCCCATTTGCCCAGGGCCTTGGTCAGCATGATGCGGCCGGCGTCGTCCTCGCCTCGTCGGATAAGGTCGAAGCCTCTGAACATCCAGGCGCGCGGATTGTCCGGGTTGGCCTGCTCCGCGAGATCCTGGGATTCGCCGGAGGCCTGGTACAAGGCTGGCTGATCTTCTTCATCGGCCGCGAACCCGTGGTTCGAGTGAATTAGCGACTGCAACATATGGAACTCGGAAACGACCTTGTCGGGTGCGTCCGGATAGCGGGCGATCGCCTCATCGAGGTAGCGCTGGGCGCGGCCGAAATGGTCTGCTGCCGACTCTCCCTCGTGTCCGGGAATCTGAGTGATTGCGTGGGAGGCCCAGAACGATGCCTCCCAGCCGCTCGGGTGATCTGCGGCGATCTCCTCGAAGCGTGACGCGATCCCTGTTTGCACCTCGGCGCCGGAGGCCAGATTCGCTTGCCAGTCGCGAATCGCCGCTCCCAGCGATTCTGCATAGGACGTCTGTCCGTACGCCGGGGCGGCGGCGATCACAGCGAGCGACGACAAAGCGAGCATGAGGCTGATTCGAGTGCGAAACGTGACATTCATGTTCTGGACTCCCAGGGAGACGGATGAGAGCGGTGCCCGCGTGCGAGCCCCACCCACTACTTCAGAGCCACCCTGCGTGATCGCGTACGGTTTCAAGCCACGGAAAGGCGACGGAATGGCGACGTGTCGTCGTGGCGGGCGGCCTGTGCGGCGGTGTAGCTTCAGGGCATGACGAAATCACACGGCCGGATCCCCATGCTCGTTCGCGCCGCTCTGGCGGCCTTCTTTTCTCTGACGGTGGCGCTGTCTGCCGCGGCCGAGTCAGGCGATGGTCCAGGTTCACAAGACACTCCTCTCTCGGACCCTGCGCGCCCAGACGCCGATCGCGATCGCGATCCCGGTTCCCGACCGCTTGAGGTTTACGCGTGGGCCGGCATCGAGCCTGGCATGGTCGTTGCCGACCTCATGCCGTTCAGTGGATACAACTCGCACCTGCTGGGCCACGTTGTTGGGCCGTCCGGGACGGTTCTTGCCCCGTGGGCGTTCAGCGACGCTGCCGTGGAGGCGCTTGAAGGCCGGTTCGAGGAGGCGGGCCTCTCGAACGTACGCCCCATGCGCGACGTGAGCGACGTCGCTGATGACTCCATCGATCTGTGGCTCACCGTGCGTAACCTCCACGACCTGTTGATCCCGTCGATCGGCGAACAGTTCGGCTTTGACGGGGATCACGTGATGGCCGAGATGCTTCGCACGCTGAAGCCGGGCGGCTCACTGATCGTCGTCGACGCGCGAACCCTCGGTGGCGGCCTCGACGCCCAAACGCACCGCTTGCACGAAGATCATGCGATCGAGGTTCTCGAAGCGGCTGGCTTCGAGTTCGTCGAAGGATCCGAGCTGTTGCGCGTTGAGGACGACGACTACGGCGAGATGGGATTTCCCACTCGGTACGACGTCGATCGGTTCCTGTTGCGGATGCGTAAACCCAGCTGAGGCGTACTCGCGTCAGTACAGCCGCCGGGTGAGCTTGAGCTTCTGCAGCACCTTGGTGCAGATCTCCTCGACGGACATATGTGTGGCGTCGAGGTGCGGGATGTTGCGCCGCTGATAGATCATCTCGGCGTCGCCCACCTCGCTCCTGCATCGTGCAAGGCTAGCGTAGCGTGATCCGGGTCGGCGCGCCTCTCGGATCTGGGCGAGTCGAACGGGGCCGATCGTGAGGCCGAACAGGCGCCCGTGAGCTGACCGCAGGGACTTCGGCAGGTCGGCGCCGTCGAGGTCGTCCTCCGTCAGTGGATAGTTCGCCGCGCTCACTCCGAATTGCAGCGCGAGGTACAGGCACGTGGGGGTCTTCCCGGAGCGCGAGACGCCGATCATCACGAGGTCGGCGTCAGCGTAGTCTGTGTTGGCGCCGTCGTCATGGCTGAGCGCGTAGTTCGTGGCTTCCATGCGTAGGTCGTAGCTATCGACGTTGGTGAGGCCGTGGGCTCGACCGACGTGCCGCTCGCGTGACACACCGAACTCTTCCTCCAGCGGAGTCGCGAGCTGGCCAAACAGATCAACCACGCACGCACCCGTCGCCTCGAGCAGCTTCGCGTGTTTGGGCTCGATGACCGTATGGAAGACGATCGGACGCTCGCCGTCGTCCTCCATAGCTCGGGTGACCGCTTGCGCGGCACGCTCGGCACGTTCAAGAGTTCCGACGAACGGAAGTCGATGCTGGGCGAAGTCTCCGAGGTCGAATTGGGTCAGCAGCGAATGGCCAAGAGTCTCGGCGGTGATGGCCGTCCCGTCCGAGATGAAGAAGACCGTTCTGGCCATGTTTCGTGCCTCAGGTTGGTCGCGATGGTGCAACGCGAGCGTAACCGGCGGATCCGCGCAGGGCGAGGGTTGCGGTGCTAGAGTCGCCCCATGCCGCGGGCGCCGTCGGCGCCGGGCCCTGATTCAAGCCAAGGGGGGCGCCTTGCGATACGTTCGGGACCTGCAGACTGTTGGAATGGATCACGTCGACCAGGTGGGGGGCAAGAACGCCTCGCTCGGGGAAATGATCGGCCATCTCGATGGAGCTGGCGTGCGGGTGCCGGGTGGATTCGCCACGACCGCCGACGCCTACAGAGACTTCCTGTCCCACAATGAGCTTGGCGCACGCATCCAGGGCCGTTTGGCCGAGGTCGACGTGGACGACATCGCTGCCCTTGCCGCGGCTGGCAGCGAGATTCGCGATTGGATCATGCAGACGCCTCTGCCCGCCGACCTCGATCGCGAAGTTCGTGATGCTTGGGCGGCGATGGCTACCGCTCGAAGTGACGAGTTCTCGGTTGCCGTGCGGTCCTCGGCGACCGCGGAGGACCTGCCGGAGGCGTCATTCGCCGGCCAGCAGGAGACGTTTCTGAACGTCGTTGGCGCTGACGCAGTCATCGAGAAGGTCCATGAGGTCTTCGCGTCGCTCTACAACGATCGCGCGATCGCCTATCGGGTGCACCAGGGGTTCTCTGACGACGAGGTTTGCCTCTCCGCTGGCATCCAACAGATGGCTCGATCCGATGTGGGGGCGAGCGGGGTCATGTTTACCCTCGACACCGAGTCGGGTTTCGATCGCGCCGTGTTCATCACCGCCGCCTTCGGTCTCGGCGAAACCGTCGTGCAAGGTGCCGTGAATCCTGACGAGTACTACGTGTACAAGCCTGCGTTGAGGGAAGGGCGCCGGGCGATCCTAAGGAAGGAACTCGGCAGCAAGGCGCAACGCATGGTCTACGACCCCGCAGGTGGTGGCGTCGTGACGGAGGACGTACCTGCTGACCTCGCAGGCCAGTTCGCATTGTCCGACGCCGACATAGAGGCCCTCGCGCGCCAGGCCCTCTTGGTTGAGGAGCACTACGGCCGACCGATGGACATCGAGTGGGTACGCGACGGGCTCGACGGCGAGATCTATATCGTGCAGGCGCGCCCGGAGACCGTGAAGAGTCGCGAAGGCCAGGTGATCGAGCGCTATCGGGTCACCGACCCGACGGATGCTCCCGTGGTCGTGGAAGGGCGCAGCATCGGTCATCGCATCGGCTCAGGCGTCGCCCGCGTGATCGATACCGTCGCAGAGATGGAACGTGTCCAGGCAGGCGACGTTCTGGTTACGGACATGACTGACCCCGACTGGGAACCGATCATGAAGCGCGCTGCGGCTATCGTGACCAATCGCGGCGGACGTACCTGCCATGCGGCCATCATCGCGCGTGAACTGGGAATCCCGGCAGTTGTCGGCTGCACGGACGCCACGGCCCGGATTGGCGAGGGTACCGAAGTCACGGTCTCGTGCGCCGAGGGCGACACCGGCTATGTGTACGGCGGCCTGCTGGATTTCGAGGTGCGGACGATCAACCTCGAGACGATGCCGCCGGCGCCGATGCAGTTGATGCTCAATGTGGCGAATCCCGATCGTGCATTCGATTTCGCCGCCGTCCCGAACCAGGGCGTTGGGCTCGCCCGTATCGAGTTCGTGATCAACCGGATGATCGGTGTGCATCCGCGTGCGCTGCTCGAACACGAGAAGCAGCCCGAGAACGTGCGATCGGCCATTGACGACAAGATTCGGGGCTACGCGGGGCCGGTCGACTACTACGTCGAGCGCCTGGCGCAGGGCATCGCAACGATCGCGGCTGCGTTCGACCCGGAACCTGTGATCGTACGGTTGTCGGACTTCAAGTCCAACGAGTACGCAAACCTGCTCGGCGGCGCCGACTACGAGCCGCGTGAGGAGAACCCCATGCTTGGCTGGCGCGGCGCGGCGCGCTACGTCTCCGATGAGTTCCGCGCGTGTTTCGAGCTGGAGTGCCGGGCGCTCAAGCTCGTGCGCGAGGAGATGGGTCTCACAAACGTGAAGGCGATGATTCCGTTCGTGCGTACGGTGGCCGAAGGCAAGGCGGTAGTCGACCTCATGGCCGAGCAGGGGCTGCGCCGCGGCGACAACGGTCTGGAGATCGTGATGATGTGCGAGCTCCCATCCAATGCACTGCTGGCGGATCAGTTCCTGGAGCACTTCGACGGTTTTTCGATCGGTTCCAACGACCTGACGCAATTGACTCTCGGCCTGGATCGAGATTCCGGCCTCATTGCGGATCTCTTCGATGAGCGCGATGAGGCGGTGAAGGTGTTGTTGAAGATGGCCATCGACGCGTGCGTACGCCACGGCAAGTACATCGGGATCTGCGGCCAGGGCCCCTCCGATCACCCCGATCTTGCTCTCTGGCTGGCCGAGCAGGGCATCGGAAGTCTTTCGCTAAACCCCGACACGGTTGTGGAGACGTGGCTCAAGCTCGCGGAGCAGGCGCGAGAGGGTTGATCGACCGCGCGTAGCGCGGCCTACAGCCACATCGAGCGCGCATCGCGTGCCGGCGGGCGACGCGTCTAGACTTCGAGCCAACGATCCCCGTCGAGACATCCGCATGAAGTCCGTCCGTGTTCTCGCCGCGTTGCTGTGCGCATTCATCGCTATCTCGTACTCGCTGCGAGCCCGCTCGGCACCGGGTGTGTCGAAGGGCGCTTCGCAGCTGTCGGAAGTCGCCGCGGAGTTGAAGCTGCTCTACGAACAGGATCAGGCGGATCGGACGTTTGATTCTCCGCCAACTCAAGAGCAGTGGCAGGAGATCACGACGCGCGACGAACTACGGCGCGACCGTGTGATCGAGATCATCGGGGCCGGCCAGCTCGATACCGGCGACGACTACTACCACGCGGCCATGGTCTTGCAACATGCCAGTGGCTCGGACGACATCATGACGGCGCACATTCTGGCGACGGTGGCAGGCTTCAAAGGACACGAGGGAGGGCAGTGGCTCAGCGCCGCCGCCCTGGATCGCTACCTGCACCGCACCGACTCCGCGCAACGGCTGGGGACCCAGTTCATCAGGCGGACCATGGAGGAGCCCTGGTCGCTCGGCGACTATGACGACTGGCTGCCGGATTCCGTGCGCTCGGAATTCGGGGTTCCGCCACGGTCCGAACAGGAAGCCCGGGTCAAGTCGATGAACGCGCGCTAGCCGGGCCGTCGGAGGTGGCCCTTGCGGCGAGCTCCTGCTCGATCTTCGCGAACGCGCGCCGGAGCGCGGCAGCGATCGACTCCGGATCTGAGGCGTCGCGGATTTCGAAAGCCTCCGAGGCGACGCGCTCACCCGAATTGCTTTCGAGTGTCAGCCAACCACGAACTCCGTCGCGCGCACCGCGTCGAACCTCCTCCTGGCCACGGATCGTGAGGAACATGTGTGCCGCGTCCTGATGCCAGGTTGCCCGCATGGCGTTCGACTGTTCCATCAACGAGAACGTTGCCAGGAGTACCGTCGGCATGATGAGTCGAGCACCAAGCGGCCCGGTTCTGCTGGTACGCACCGCCACGAGCGGGATCGAGGGCGGTCGCGTGAGATCAAGATCTCTCGGGGCGGTCGCTTGCAGCTGTTCGATCAGGCTCGAGACGTTGCCGCCGGCGTAGTGCGCTGCAATCGCGCGGTCCCAAGCGTCGTCGAGTCGTCCCAGGCCGAATTCCACCGTGCCCAGAAAGGCATCGATGTCGGGAAGCCAGGGCGCCTGATCGTAGGCCGCGGAGAGCGCTCCACGGGCCCTGTCCAGATCGCCACGCTGGTAGGCGACAAGCCCCTCTCCATACCGAGCGACGGCGAGGTCGGGCGCGAGGTTCGAAGCGAGCTGAAAGGACGCTGCTGCAGCCTCGAGGTCGTCGTTCGCTAGCTGTTCAAATCCTCGGAGAGCCTGATCGAGCGCGCCGCTCTCGGATCGTGCTTTGCCGAGCACGATTTCGTCGGTCAACAGCACCTCGTGGCTCCTGCCGGGGAGGCTCACCTCCAGTTCGCGGGTGTAGAAGTCGTCCGACTCATCGCTGGCGCGCGACGCCGGGACGAATCCGAGCAGGTAGAGGTTGCTCACCGCGGCGCCGATTCGGATGAGCTCGCGTTCGAAGGAACTCGAGTAGTCGTGGTAGCGGAAAACCAGGCCGCCGGTGTGCTGGGCCAGAGCCTCAACCTGCCGGAACGCGGTGTCGCTCGCGGGCTGGCCAAGCATTTCGAGAGACCCCTCTTTGGGGGCCTTAGTGCGCACCGCGGCGAACAGCGGAATTCCGCTGCCCCAGGCGTTGAGCAGCACGTCGGCAAAAGTTGCTTCGCTATGCGCCACGGGCTCGTCGGTGACTGCGACCACAGCCTGTCGCACCGCGCTTCCCGCCTCTCGCGACGAACACCGTCCGCTCGTTGGCGGCGGAATTGGTAGGTCGTGCTCGTTCGGAGCGCGAAAGCGCATCAAGGTGTTCAGTCGAGCCGGATCCGCGCCGCCTGATCGCCTTGCGCGGAGTAGCTGATACGCGGCAACAAGGGCATCGTACGTCGCTTCGTTGTCGACTCGTTCGAAACGCGCGATGAAGTCGCGCAGGGTCGGGTCATTGGCGCGGGCCCACATACCCGGCAATGGTGCCTCCCGATAGGGGAGTAGCAGCACACAGGCTGTCGGAGGTAACTGCTCCAGGAGCGTGAAGATCAGTTGGTTTGAGTTCCACCCGTGCATGCTGCCGCTCATGTCGGCCACGAGGGCGACCTCGAGTGGCGTGTCGTCCGGCCCGAAGAACACCGTGATATCGCGAGGTGCCCCGTTCTCGGTGACCACAAAGTCGTCGGCCGCGAGAGGGGCCGCGAGCGCGCGTTCCTCGGGAATCACCGAGACATAGAGTCGAACCAGTTCGGCTCGCGCCCGGTAGTTGGCGATCTCCTGCGATGTGACGCCGGCGGTGACGCTGACCGCGGCCGCGAGTCCCAGGACGCCAGCGCGAAGGCACCATGGTGCGAGACCTGTGAGTTGGTACACCCGAACCTTCTCCGCAGGGATTGGCAGAGGACTCACTGGTAATCAAACCGTGTAACGGTGCGTTTTGCGAGCGCACAGCGACGAGGCAGTGCTAACGTGCCGGGCGATCCGTTGCTCCCTGAAGCGGCCATGGAGTCAGCATGAAAACAGTAGGGATCGTCGCGCACAGCGCTGAGGGTGGGGCACTCTGCTTCATCACCGCATGCAGGGCGGGCGCGGAAGCCCTTGGTGCGCACATGCACCCCACCATCGTCATGAGTTGCGTGCCGATGGGGCTCAGCATGCCGGCGTGGGACGCGGACGATCACGAACAGATCGCCACCCACCTGCTCACCGGCATCGAGCACGTCGAGGCGGCCGGCGCGGAGTTCTTCATGTGTCCCGACAATACGGCCCACATCGTGCTCGAGCAGGTGGCGGAACGCTTGCCGATCCCGGGACTTCACATTGCGCACGTTGCGGCTGCCGAGATACAACGTCGCGCATGGGGCAAGGTTGGTCTTCTGGGTACGGAGTGGACGATGACGGGGCCTGTGTACCCGAACGCGCTAGCCCAGCGCGGCGTAGACGTACTGGTCCCGGAACCCGGTGAGCGGAAGGCCGTCCACGACGCGATCTTCGACGAGCTTTGTCAGGGGACTTTCGAGCCCGGCACGACGGAGACCTTGATCGAGTCGATTCGCGGCCTGCAGGGTCGTGGTGCCGAGGCTGTCATCCTAGGCTGCACCGAATTGCCTCTCGTTCTGAACGACTCGAATTCGCCGATTCCGGTAGTCGATTCCACGCGTCTCCTCGCTTGCCGCGCCGTCGAGCTTGCCCTTGATGACTCTTCTTTGGCGCGAGGCGGCTGGCTCCGGGTGTGACGGGAAGTCGCAATTGGAATTGCTATTCCATGGAGTGCTATAGTTCGCCGGCTCCCCAACCGCGCCCGTCAGGATTGCGCAGCGCGAATCGCCCCCTGGGAGAATTTCGATGAGACGAGTGACCACCGCCCTGCTCTTGGTTGGTTCGCTGGGCCTGGTAGGACACGGCGACGCGAGCGCAACCGCGCCGCAGGCTCCGGACGCGTTCGCACACCGCCTGGAAGCCGCACGGTCGGAATTGATCGCGTTCCGGCGCGATCTGCACATGAATCCCGAGGTGTCCGGCGAGGAAGTGCGCACCGCAGCTGCAGTGTCAGATCGGCTGGAAGCGCTCGGGCTCGAGGTGCGACGCGGAGTTGGCGGACACGGTGTGGTGGCGACACTGTCAGGAGCGCTGCCCGGTCCCACCGTGGCGTTCCGGGCCGACCTGGACGCTGTTTATTCGGACGCACCCGATCCGGTGGACTTCGCTTCCGTTCGTCCTGGAGTTCGGCACATCTGTGGGCACGACATTCACACGACAATCGGTGTGGCCCTTGCCGAGGGATTCGCGGCGATGCGCGCGTCGCTTCCAGGCACCGTCGTTTTCGTCTTCCAGCCGGCAGAGGAGCGAGCGAATGGTGCGGAGGCCATGCTTGCGGACGAGGCGTTCGGTGATGTAGAGCCGGAGGCAATCTTCGCCTTTCACACCGCACCAATGCAGACCGGAGTTGTGGCGCTGGCTCGCGAGGCGATGATGCCGGGTCGCGATGCGGTCGCCTTCAACGTACGCGGCGCGTCGGACTACCGCGAGATCGAGCGTGAGCTCTCGCGCGGAGTGTCGGCGGCCAGCACCGTGGTGAATCCGGGCGCGAATCAGCCGGTTGGTTCGGATTTCATTTCCGCGCAGTATGGCGGCGGCCAGGCGACTGGCAACGACGGGTGGCGCTTCGGAGCCGTGGTCACGCGAAGCACAGAGAACGCTCGCATTGCCGCTGAAGCAGCGATGGCAGCGATCGCGAGTGATATCGAGTCTCGCTATCCGGGAACGGAGATCTCGGTCGAATACGACGCAGGCTGGGTAGCGGGCGTCACAAACGATCCCGAGCTTGCGGCGCACGCGGCTGCCAGCGCTGGCCGTGTGCTGGGCGAGGACAACGTTGCGTGGCTGCAGACCATGGTGCCGGCTTTCAGCGAGGACTTCGGGTCCTTCCAGCGTCACATGCCCGGCGTGATGTTCTTTCTCGGAGTGAGCAATGCCGACCGCGGCTGGGTCGGGATGCCGCACAGCCCTGGCTATGTTGCGGACGAGGAGGCCATCTTCGTGGGCGCACGGGCGATGGCGGCCGTCATGCTGGATGCGATGACTCAGTCCTGGTAGCTGTCGCGCGCTTCGCAGAATGCTGACGGAGAAACGCGGAACCGCTCCCGGAATCGGCGTCCGAAGTGGGAAACGCTCTTGTAGCCAACGGCATAGGCGATCTCGCTTATGTTGCCGGCGCGGGCGGCGAGTAGCTGCGCGGCGCGGTCGAGCCGGACGCGGTGAATGAGCTCGGCCGGCGACTCTTCGATGAGGCTCTCCAGCCGCCGATACAGACTCGCCCGGCTGAAGCCGAGTTCCTCGGCAAGTTCTTCTACGCCGAAGCCGTCGTCGTCGATGTGGCCCTCGATGGCCTGGATCACGCCTGCCACGAAGTCGTCTTCAGCGGAGCGAACATCTGGAAGCTCGGGGGTTAGCAGCGCCTCCCGACGCAGCCGATCGCGGAGTCGGGTCCTCGACGCGATCAGGTTCTCGATCCGAGCCTCGAGTTCGCCGAAATCGAACGGCTTGGTCACATAGTCGTCGGCTCCGTGACGCAGGCCTTCGAGCCGGTTCTCGCCGGAGGCCTTGGCCGTTAGCAGAATCACCGGAATGAAGTCGAGCGCGGGGTCGGCCTTGACTGCCGCGCACAGCTCAAGGCCGTCCATCCCGGGCATCATCAGGTCCGAGAGGATCAGGTCGGGCATTTCATCGCGAGCGAGTGACAGGCCCGTTTCGCCGTTGGCCGCCTCCAACAGTCTGTAGGCCGGTTCGAGGTGACGGCGGACGTACGAACGCACCTCGGGGTTGTCTTCGACGAGTAGGATCGTTGCTCGCTCATCGTCGTCGGGTTGCGCCTCCGCTACGCGTTCCGGGGCGTCGGATGTTGCCGGAGCCACATCATGCAGCGTGAACGTCCGGGCTCCTTCGCTCGGCCCATCGCTCTCCTGCGTGAGGTTCCACGGATCCAGATGCTCGCTGCCGAGTCTGAGGACGGCGCGGAAAGTACTGCCGAAGCCCGGTTCACTCTCTACCTCGATTCGACCGCCATGGAGCTCGATTAATTCGTGCGCCAGCGACAGCCCAATGCCGCTGCCCAGGTTGCGGTCCTTTCTGCCGGATTCGACTTGATAGAAGCGTTCGAAAACGTAGGGAAGATCATCGGGCCCGATCCCCGGGCCGTTATCTCTGACGCTCACGGCCACCTCAGCATCCGAGAGCTCAACCGAGAGGCGCACGCTGCCACCCTCCGCCGTGAACTTGAAGGCGTTGGAAAGCAGGTTCATGAGGACTTTCTCGAAGAGGTCGGGGTCAATGAAGACACACAGGACTTCCTCTGGGGCGAGCACTTCGAACTGCACGTCGCGCCGTTCGGCAAGGGCCGCGAAGCTCTCGCCGATGCCACGTACGAGAGCGTTCAGGTCGTCCTCCTGTATGCGAGGTCGAATCTCACCGGCCTCGAGCCGTGCAACGTCGAGCACCTGGTTCACGAGTCGGAGTAGTCGTTTCGCGTTGCGCAGCGCGAGATCCACTTCGTCGCCCGCCTTGTGGCTCAGCGGACCGTGGAGACCGCTGCGCAAATCCTCGAGCGGTCCGACGGTGAGGGTCAGTGGGGTGCGGAACTCGTGCGACACGTTCGCGAAGAATCTCGACTTGGCCCGGTCGAGCTCCGCGAGATCTTCTGCCTGAGCTTCGAGCTGCATGTTCTGCGCCTCAAGTTGCGATTCGCGCCGACGCAACTGGGCAGTGCCTTCTCCGACCCTGAGCTTCAAGTCGTCCTGACGACGGTGGAGATCGCGCACCCGCCACCACACCGCGATCACCGGAACCAGTAGCAGCGCCAGCAGCGCCGCTAGTCGCGCCGCCATCGTTTCGTAGAAGTAGGGCGCAACCGTGATCACCGCTGAGGCGCCAGTTTCATTCCATACGTCCGCATTGTTGCTCGCGGATACGCGGAACGTGTACGTGCCGGGCGGAACCTGCGTGAAGAACGCGGTCCTGCGACTGCCCGCTTCGATCCAGTCAGAGTCGTAGCCTTCCAGGAGATAGCGGAATCGCACGTTCTCCGGGGCGAGAAAGCTGAGCGCGGTGTAGTCGATCTGGAAGCTACGTTCATGAGGTTGAAGTTGCGTGGCTCCCGATTCCGTCGCGATTTCGCGCGCGCCGGCGTTTACCGTTTCGATGACAACCGGAGGCGGCACCTGATTGCTCGACAGGCTCGCCGGATCGACCACGACGACGCCGTCCTGGGTAGGGAACCAGAGCCGACCGTCACGCGTCTTGGCGCCCGCCGGCTGCGCGCCGCCGTTGCCCTCGCGATTTCGGAGTCCGTCACGCTCGTTGTAGGAGGTGGAGTTCACGCGCGGGATACTGCCGTCCGCGAATCCGTTAAGTTCGCTCAGCGGGACCCAGAAAATTCCCCGATTGGTGTTCATCCACAGCCGACCGAAGTCGTCTTCAAGAATCTGGTGGATAACCTCGTCGAAGAGCCCGTTCGCCTCCCGGTAGGCGATGATTTCGAGCGAATCGTCCGCCCCAGTCCTGAGTCGCGCCAGGCCGCGCCCTTCCGTGCCGACCCACAGGGAACCGTCGCCGTCTTCATACAGGGATCGAATGAGATCGCTCGGGAGCCCCTCGTCAGTTGTGATCCGAAGGAATTCGCCGTCTAGGTAGCGGGCGAGTCCGCCGCCGTTTGTGCCCATCCAAAGTGCGCCATCACGAGCCTGCTGGAAGACACGTACGGCTGCCCTCGGTGCCCCATCGCCTGGCGAGAACCTCCTCCACTGATCGCCATCGAGCCAGATCAGGGCACGATCCGTACCGAACCAGACACGGCCGGCATCGTCCTCATGAAGAGCGCGTATCCATGTCCGACCGACCGGAGTATCTCGGTAGAAGTCACAAACGAGATCCGGAATTGCGCACGAAACAGCGCCCATCCCGCCGAACCACATGGTGCCGGCCCGCGTTTGGAGCAGGGATTGAATGTGTCGACCGGTGAAATCGCCCCACAATCCACTCCTCACCGTACTGCCTGATATTCGCGCGACGCCGCCGCCCCAGGTGCCGAGCCAGATCGCTCCTGATTGATCCTCGAGTACTCCATAGATGTTGGGTTCATTGATCCCTTCCGGGGCGCCATATACGGAAAAGAGCGCCGGCTTTAGCCGATGCAGGCCGGCTGCTGCCGTGCCGAGCCAGATGCTGCCTTCATGATCTCGCAGCACTGCGGCGATCTCGTTCAGAGCGACGACAGTGAGCGCAGATCGCTCCGGCAAACGGAATACCGGCCGATCGTTGCGATACAGAACATGACCGCTCCCGTAGATGAGGTCGCCCTCGTTGGGCGGGTCGTGCATGAGGCCCGAACGCTGGACAAGTGAACCCTCGACGCCGAGCTGCGAGAGTTCTCCGTCTCGCACAAGAAAGACGCCCTTCGAACTCACGATGCGGACGGTTCCGTCGGCAGGGTCGAGCCGTACTTCGCTGACCGTGGTTCTTGCTGGGAGTTCGGCGATGAACGTCAGCGTGTTTCGCCGGTAGTGGAAGATTCTGTTGCCGCTGCTGCCCCACATGCCCTGGCTCTGATCCGGCGACAGCGAGCGCACCTGGCCTGGCGATTCAGGGTCAGGGCTGTGGATTCCCTCTACCTGATTGCCGGATAGCCGATAAATCTGACCGCCCGCTGTCCCTGCCCAGAGGGCGCCACCGGTGTCTTCGGCGAGCGATGTCACTCGGCCGGTGATCTCGTCGCTACCGACAGAGATGAACGTTGTGCCGGCCAGGCGGGCCACACCGGTCTCATGACCGACCCAGATCGTCTCTCCGGAGTCCTCGAACGTCTGGATGACGGGATCTGGAACGCCGAGGCTGGCATCGAAGTGTGTAAACCGGCCGTCCCGGTGCCTTACCAGGTGGCCCTGTTCGGTTGTGAGCCATAGGTCGCCGTTTCGTGCCTCGAGTAGCGACAGGATCCTGTTGCTTGGCAGGCCGGCGGAACTGGCAGTGCTGTAAACGGTGAATCTGACACCGTCGAATCTGACGAGCCCGTCGAAAGTCGCGGCCCAGATGTAGCCGTCTTGGCTCTGCAGAAGCGCGTTGATCGAGTTGACCGGCAGTCCATCGCGGACGGTCCAGGTCTCGTGAATGAACTGCTGTTGTTCGGCCCAGCCACCAGCGGCCTCGCGTTCCTGTCCAATTGCTTGGGTCGGTGCGGTGATTGCTGCCAGCGTTGCCACGAGGACAAGCAGACGCAGCCCGCCCTGCGGGGCGTGGGTTGGTGGGGGGTATCCCTCTGTTCTCATGGGGCCGTGCGAGGTTCTCGTGTTGCTAGCTGAAGGCCAGTGGGACCGTACTCCGTCGGTGCCCTCTGAGTTTCATCCTAGCCGCTAAGCGGCCCTGGTCTGGTTGTCGCGAATCGTGTCCTGGGCGTCGCACGAGACCCGCCGACGCTAGATCGGAGACGTTGCGACGCTCGCCGGCTCAATTGTCCGAGCACAGTCGTTTCACGATGAACATGACTGAGCACGCACGCGCCGACCGAATTCCTCCGGTCTACGGAAAGAGATCGGAGCAGCTCGACCTCGAGATCGAACTCTTGAATCCTACCGACAGGGCGGTCGATCCGGATCGGCGAGGTCGAAGTGGGAGGGCTCCTACCGTTCTCGTTGTCGACGATGACGCGGACATGCGGCGCTACGTCAGGCGGAGCCTCGCGCCCGTGGGCATCCCACGCGACTCGGTGAGCGAGGCGTGTTCCGCGGAGCGCGCTCTGGAGGCGCTGCGGGCGCGGAGCGTCGATCTGGTGGTCACCGACATCGTCCTCCCGGGCGTCGACGGACTCGAACTGGTTCGCGCGATGCGCAACCGACCCGGTCTCCGCGCGGTTCCCGTGCTGGTGATCACAGGCGAGGCCTCACCGCGCGACGCTCGGGAACGCGTTCGTGGAGCGGGCGCTCAGGCCGTTCTGCTCAAGCCCTTTAACGCGCGGTCACTCGGTCAGGTCGTACAGCGCCTGCTGGGGCCGCGTCTGCCACCCACCACCACCGGCCACTAGATGGCTCACAACCACAGGCCGATAGGCCAGGAGAAGTCCCCACATGACTAGGTCGCACGAGAGGCTGATAGCTGCCCTGGCGCTCGCCACGGCGGTCGTGATCTCGCCCGCAGCGGAAGCTCAGCTTCCCGACCCTGGGATGGAGATCGACGCTAGCAACACGGCGATTGTGATCACCGACCCGCAGAACGACTTCCTTAGCCCGGACGGCGTTACCTGGGGTGTTGTCGGCGAAAGCGTCACCGAGAACAACACGGTCGAGAACATCGGACGACTGTTGTCAGCGGCGAAGGAACACGGCTACCAGGTCTTCGTTTCCCCTCACTACTACTACCCGACGGATCACGGCTGGCACTTCGGTGGAGCGCTCGAGGTGCTGATGCACAACATCGGCATGTTCGATCGTGAGGGTGCGCTGAGCCTCGACGGTTTCGAGGGGTCGGGTGCCGACTGGCTCGAGCAGTACGAGCCGCACCTCGAAGACGGCGAGACGGTGATCGCGAGCCCGCACAAGGTCTACGGGCCCGAGAGCAACGACCTGTCACTGCAGCTGCGAAAGCGCGGTATCGACAAGGTCATTCTGGCCGGGATGTCGGCCAACCTGTGCGTCGAGTCGCACATGCGCGAGCTGCTCGAGGACGGTTTCGAGGTTGCGGTTGTTGGCGATGCCACGGCGGCCGCCAAGTTGCCCGACCTCAATGGCTACCAAGCGGCGATGGCGAACTTCCGTTTCATGGCCAACGCGCTTTGGGACACCGACGCGACGGTTGCGCAACTCGAGGGCCGCTAGCGAGTGATCGCCTCGATGTTCGATCGAAGGAGCCCCCAGTCTGTAACTACAGCTAAGCAAGGAGAGGAGAATCACATGAGCAAGATCAGAGTGACGCTAACGTGCTTGATCGCCACCATCGTGCTTCTGAGTCCGTTGGCGGCCGAGGCGTCCGAAGAACGGATGATCCTGCAGGTCTACGGCGAAGGCCGGGCCAAGACGCGCATGATCTGGTCCCCGGATGGGATGGTCGAGGCAACGTGCTTCGCGGTTGACCTGAAAGACGTGACGACCGGTGAAATCGTCGGTCGAGCACGGGACTGCCTCTCGGACATCGAGGCGGTGGACAGCGAAGGGCCGAGCCTCGCGCTGACGGGCACGACGTTCTTCCTGTTCGACGACGGTGACCGCATTGTTGCGCGCGGCAGAACGTCCGTTCAGCCGAAAACCACGACGAATACCAACGAGATCACCCATATCACGGGTGCGATCCCGTCGGCCGACGACGCCAACAACGCCGGGTTTGGCGTGATCGCTCGACTCGGCCGCGGCGCGTATGCCGGGATCAGCGGTGGCGCGCGCCTTTCGGGGGCCGTGAATCTGTCGAAGTTGGATTCGGAGGGGAAGATCTCCTTCGACTGCATCTTCATTCTGATCCTCGACACCTAGAGCTGCTCCGTAACATCCGCGGCGCGCAGGTCCCTCTCGTGGATCTGCGCGCCGCTCACGGCGGGGTACGGCCCGTGACGCCGGCATCATGGCCACGGCGGTAGCGGAGCGCCTCGAGCAGATGCGGGTCGCCGACGATGTCGGCGCCCTCCAGATCGGCGATGGTCCGGGCGACGCGGAGCATCCGGTGCCAGGCCCGCGCAGACAGCCCGAGACGTTCGGCAACGACCCGGGCTCGCTCGAGTCGCCTGGGGGACAGCCCGCACGCCGCCAGCAGGTCGCGGGCGTGCAGGCGGGCGTTGGTGGGCACCTCGAGTCCAAGAGCATGGTTGCGCTCGTGTTGGCGTCCACGTGCATCGGCTACTCGTGCCCGGACAGCCGCAGACGACTCAGACGCCTCGGCATCCACCAGTTCCTTCAGCGGCACGCGGTCGACTGCGATGTAGAGATCGATCCGATCGGCGAGCGGTCCGGAGATACGTCGCGTGTAGCGCAGCGCCTCGCCCTCCGAGCACACACACTGGGAATCGTTCGCCCCTCTACCGCAGGGGCACGGGCCGATTGCTCTCAAGAATTGGAAGCAAGCAGGGAAGGTCGTCCATCCGTCGGAATTGGTTTGAGGTCGTCCTTACGAGCCGACGGGGCCACAGGGATGCACGTCCATCGCGAGACGAGCGAATCGTCAAATGACCCAGCAACAAGGCCTTGTCACCTTCCGATGGCAAGGCTTTGTTGCTTGCCTAGGATCTATGTCCGCGACGCTCGCATCCACTCGCGGCATGCGGAGAGTCTCGACTCGTGAACCTGGGCTTCCTGTTGGGCCGCCCACATGGCCGCATAGCGGCCGGCACGGGCCAGCAACTGATCGTGCGTCCCTTGTTCAGCGACGTGCCCTTCGTGCAACACGATGATCTGGTCCGCATTCACAATGGTAGAGAGTCGATGAGCGACGACGATGGTCGTTCTCTCCGAGGCGATTCGGTCCAGCGATTCTTGAATGCTCTGTTCGGTCTGCGAGTCGAGCGCTGAGGTCGCTTCGTCGAACAGCAATACTCGCGGGCCCTTGAGGATGGTCCGAGCAATAGCGATGCGCTGTTTTTCGCCACCAGACAATTTGAGTCCACGCTCGCCCACCCGTGTGTCGTAGCCCTTTGGCAACCCGTCGATAAAGGCTGCTATCTGGGCGTCATGAGCGGCGGATTCGACGTCTTCCTGAGTCGAGCCAATCGCGCCGTACATGATGTTGTACCCGACGGTGTCGTTGAAGAGCACCGTGTCTTGGGGCACCACCCCAATACCCGCGCGAACCGATTGCTGTTGAACGGTCCGGACGTCGACTCCATCAATGAGGATCGCGCCTTGATCGACATCGTAGAGCCGTAGCAACAGTCGGAGGATCGTCGACTTACCGGAGCCGCTCGCTCCGACAACGCCTAGTGTTTGGCCTGGTTCGATGACGAAGTTTAGGCCGTCCAAGACCTGGCGACCTCGGCGTAGCCGAACGTGACGTCGCGGAACTCGACCTTGCCGGCGCCCACCCGCAACGGCGGGGCGCCGGGCTCGTCCTGCACGGTTGATGTGATGTCGAGCAACTCGAACATCCTGTCGGCGTCGACAAGGCTCTGCTTCATTTCTCGATACACGTAGCCGAGGAAATCAAGAGGCAGGTAGAGTTGGATGAGAAAGGAATTCACTAGAACGAAGTCACCAACGGTCATCGTCCCCGCGACGACGTCGCGGCCAGCGAAGAGCATTACTCCGACCAGGCCGAGCCCAACGATCACGCTCTGTGCGAGGTTCAAGATCGAAAGGCTGTGTTGGTTGGATATCGCCGAACTCTCGTAACTTCTCAAGTTGCGATCGAACCGCTCCAACTCGTGTTGCTCGTTCGCGAAGTACTTGACGGTCTCGTAGTTGAGAAGGCTGTCGATGGCCTTGGAGTTCGCTTCGGACTCCGCGGCATTCATCCGCTTGCGGTGCTTCAGTCGCCACTCGGTTACGACAAGAGTGGCGATGACGTAGATAGCGATCGTGCCGCTAACGATGGCGCCGTACTTCCAGTGGAAGTTGTAGAGCAGGATCGCCGTGACCATCGCGAGCTCGAAAATGGTCGGGACAATGTTGAAGGTCATGAACGAGAGTGCGTACTGGATCCCGCGCACTCCTCGCTCGATTACCCTGGAAACATCACCTGTGCGACGAGCTAGGTGGAACTCGAGCGGTAGCGCATGGAGATGCTCGAACGTCTGAAGCCCAACTTCGCGCTGAGCGTGCTGCCCGACCCGAACGAACAGCAGGTCGCGGAACTCGCCAAACAGCTTGGCGAGCAGACGCGCGGCGCCGTACGCCAGAATCGCCGCCACTGGGAGAGCAGCGACCGCATCCGCACCGGAGAGGGCATCAACGGATTCGCGAAGCAGGAACGGCACTGCTACGTTGACCACCTTCGCGGCGCCGAGGCAACCAAGAGCCGCGACAACACGCACGCGGAGACCCGGAGCGTTTCGCGGCCAGGTATATCGCCACAACTTTCGCAACGATTCCCAGTGCGAGGACGACTCCCGAGGGCTAGTGCTTTCAGCCCCCACGGCAGCGGCCCGTTGATTCGATCGAGGAGATCAAAGTGCGGCTATCCGGTCGTCGATGATGACGTGCCATTCCTCTCGCGTTACCTCAGGAACGGTCGTCTCGCCAACCGAGATGCTTGTAATGATCACGTCGGGATCGACGTCACGAAGCAGCGCCAAGCTATCTCGTAGCTGGTTCGCATTGCCGCCGTCCGAGCCCACGATCACCGTGTTCCACGTGCCCCCGTCCAAATAGAGCGTGTCTCCGACGAACAGGTAACGTTTGCCGTGCGGCGAATCGTAGAGATAGCAAAGATTGCTCGTGGTGTGCCCCGGAGTGTGGATAACCTCCAGAGAGCCGTGGGTCTCACGGACGCTCTCGGTGTACACGTCGGCACCCGGAATGCCGTGGGCCTCGAAGTACGGCTTGTTGGCGACGTGGCAGTAGAGTTGCGCGCCGAGCGCGTCGCGTGATGCCGATAGGGCCCCGTCCACCTCGTGGCAATGGCTGAGGTACTGATAAGAGACGGAACCACCGGCCGCGATAGCCGCCATGACATCGGCCCGCGTGCTCGTATAGAGCACAACACGATCGTTCGGGAGCGCGAGCACGTAAGCATGCGCTGTGAGAGAGCCAAAGCGCTTGTCAGCGGGACTCTGCCAGAGGTCTGGATATAGCTGTTTCAACGACACTTGTTTTCCTCTTCTTGCCTACCGCCCGTTGCCCAGAACGAGCGTCCGCTGCGACGCCCGGCCCGAACGATCATTCCCAGTCGCTCGGATCAAACGCCTCGACAGCGAATGTGAAGTTCGGCGGGATCACATCTGTGCGCAGGTGCTTCACTGCCTGGTACTCATCAGAGTTCCAGAAGGCCTGTAGCGCCTTCATCGAGGGGAAGCGGAAGAGCGTAAATCTGGCACCTTCATTCCACTCGCCCTCGTAGTGATCCATGAACTGATGGGGCTCTCCGGCAACAACGAGTTCGCCGCCATGCTTTTCCAGCATGGGGTGCACGGCCCCGCCGTACGGAACCAAGGCTTCGTCCGTGAAATCCTCGGGAAAGAACGAGCTGGCGACCAGATAGGCGGACTTGGTTTTCATGACATTTTCTTTGTGTTCGCTACGGTATGTAGGTGGTCCATGAAGTTCTCTCCAGACAGTTCTTCCGGGGAGCCGGTCGGGTCGATCTGCAGGTTGTCAAAGTGCTCATCAAGCACAGTGGCTCTCTCGTGCGCGAGCGGTGTCGAGCAGTAACAACCGATGTTAAATCGGACCTCCCCGGCAGGCGTGATGACTGCCGCCGCGAGGGCGCGCTTCATCTCCATTCCGTCGGGACGTTGGTTGGCGATCGTGCCGTCCGTCAGCTTGCGAAGAAGCACCGTGGCGGTGCTGGTATTTAGTTGCGCCTTCACGTCATAGAACATTGGGATTCTCCTTTCGTGCCTTTTCGGCTACTTCGTCGGGGAGTCAGTCGTGGAAGAGGCCGAGTTCTCCACAACGGCCTCCAATGTCCGCCGCACCCGGCCTAAATGCTCTGCATCGATCGAGAAGAGACCGAGCGCCCAGTTCAGCCAGAGCCCATCAATCGCGGCGATTACCGTTTCGCTGACGCCCAGGGGAATCTCGTCTTCCCTCAACCGATCGTGCACGCCTCTATAGGCCTGTCGCATCGGTGCAACCAGGTCCGCATCCAGGGCCAACGCGGCGAACATGACCGTCGCCGATGCGCGCTTCTGCTCAGACCAAACTTCCACGTCTGAGAAGCAGTATTCGATCAGGCCCCTCGCCATCCGGCCTGGTCCCGGCGGCGCTGCCTGATAGGCCGCCTCGGACATGGATTGCCACTCCTTGGCACTACGCTCGACCAGCGCGCTGAGCAGTGCCCGTTTTGAAGGGAAGTGGTAAAGGAGCCCGCCTTTGCTGATGCCAGACTCCGCAGCAACGGCATCGAGGGTCAATTTTGCGAAACCGTGATTCATCACAACGATCTCGGCGGCGTCCAAGAGTACGTGGGCGTTATTGGGTCGATTCATTTCGTTACTGTACCGTCCGGCCGGTTTATTTCCAAGCTCCAAAACAAGACTAGCCAACACACCCGTGGGTAGTTCAGCCGACGGGCGTCGCGAGCCGCAGGAATCTCTTGTAGAGCCGCACAGTCGCCCGATGCTCCCCGCTTTCCCAATCGCGCACCGTGCTCTCGTCAACTCGAAGCAGAGCGGCCAGCTGACGCTGGGTCAGCCCTTTCGTCCACCTGAGTTTCCAGACTTCCTGTCCGAAGTTCGCCGGGCTAGGTAAGGGATCGAAGCCCAGGAAGTCGATGATCCGGGGCCCGTACCGAACTCGTGGAGTGGTCTCTCCCAGCTCCCAATTCATCAGGGTCCAAGCTGAGATCCCCATCTCCTGAGCAACGTCCTTCTGACGCAACCCTAGCTCCGCCCTACGCTTCCTGAGGTGCTCACCAACCCCATTCCGGCTCTGTGGATAGCCAGCTACGGGCCTCGGCGCCTCTAGCACGAGGTGGCAAATAGGCAACGAACCGCCATGGGCCGCTTGCGCTCATGAGTTGGAAGGGAACCGGGATTGGCTGTCGTCAACCGAACGGAGAGGCCTCCCAACGGACCTGGCGTCCCGCCTACCCCCGTGTCGCTCCCCGGTGCCAAGGCGACTGAGTCTCAAACAACGGCTATCCACATCCGTCGATGTGGACTTTTCTCCTGGCCGCGCTACGCTGTATGTACGTAGCGATGGCTAGGAAACTCAGCACAACTTCTATCCCAAAGGCCCGGAAGGGAAAGTACTGTGATTATTGGGAAGACAGTACCGGCAACTGTCGCGCCAAGGCGACGAAGCACCTTCGTTTTCTTGTAAGGGGAGAGACTGCACCACCTGTGTTCTCTCGCTGTTCCAAACATATGTTTCGTGGCATGCAGCCGAAAGCGGAAGAGGTCCACCGCCTGTTCGCGACTCTGCCAGACGCCATCTCTTGTTCACTGGTCGCACCAGGCGACATCGTGTGTCTTTGTGGCTCCTTGATTGAAGAAGCTCGTGGCGGCTAGGTGCTCGACGTGAAGACCTCCGGCGGAGATCCCTTCGTCTCGCACAACTCCTTCCTTGAAGAGACCGAGATCTACGACAAGGTCGTTCAGGCCACGGTCACGGTCTCTCTACGACAGCACGGCATAGACACCGATGGGCGGGGAGTTCGCGCAAGCAAGATCTTCGTACGCCAGACGGTCACGGGGCTGAGTCTCAGGCGGATCGTCCCTCGAGCGAGACTTGGCACCTATACAACAGACGAACTCTGGGACCTTTCCGCTATGGCGCTGCTTGCGCGCGCCCTCATGGAGGGTTTCCTCGGTCTCCACTACTTCGGCACCGAACGAGTATCCGCCGACGAGGCTGAGTTGCGGTTTCTCTTGGCCCAGCTACACCGGAATGTAGAGTGGTACGAGATCCGACGAGGCTTAGAATCCTGCCCCGACCTCAGCGAATTCCAGGACGGGATTCGGCGACAACGTCAGCGGCTGGTCGAGCACTCGTATGCTGGGCGCCTGACAAATGCACAACGTTCTCGTGTCGGTCGAAACGAAATGTATAAGACGAAGGCCGAGTTCGAGGAAGAACTGCAGGTTTGTAAGAACTTGCGTTCTCACTACCGCCTCCTCTCGAATCTCGCCCATACGGCGCCGTTGTCGATAGAGCGTATCGACGACGACAAAGGCCGCGGTACGGGCTCGGATGCGGACGTAGGTTATGCGCTTATGTGCCGCATGCTCGGGCGGCGCTACCTCGCGGCGTCGACCGTGGCCTTCTTCGACATGTTCGCCGATCAACTCCAGCACGGCTGTGGGGCGCCGGTCGAAGGTATGCGAGATCTCGTGTTGGCAGGGTTCGATTGACCGAAGTATGGGCTCGCGCGGCATTGTCAACTTAACGGAGATGCTGGCAGTCTTCGGCGATGACCAATGCCGGCCGCGGTACTGTCAAGTTGACCACTCGTCTGGCAGATTGCGGTGATGGTCAACCAGACGCGTCGCTACCACCGGCATCGGTTTCCTGCGGAGATCATTAGCTACGCCGTGTGGCTCTATCACCGGTTCGGCTTGAGCCTCCGAGACGTCGAGGATCTTCTGGCGAAGCGAGGAAGCATCGTCTCGCATGAGTCGATCCGACTCTGGTGCGCGAAGTTCGGTCCGAACTACGCCCGGAGGCTCCGCCGGAGGCAAGATCGACATACTTGTCCAGCGCAGACGAAACGCCAGCGCTGCCAGACGATTCTTCCGCAAGGTGTTGAAAGGGCAGGGGATCGAGCCTCGATGGCTAATCACCGACAAGCTTCGCAGCTACGGTGCCGCACACCGAGCCGTGATGCCCTCGGTCGAGTATGTCACCCGGCGCTATGCGAACAACCGAGCCGAGGTCTCACATCAGCCGACCCGACAGCGGGAGAGTCAGATGCGGGGGGCTCAAGTCAGCGGGTCAGGCTCAATGTTTCTTGTCCGTACACGGCGTCGTCCGGAATCTCTTCAACGTGAGCCGGCACCGACTACGATCCGCGGACTACCGGGTACTGCGCACTACCGCGCTCGGCACCTGGAGTGAGGTAGTTGCTGCTTGAAGGGGCCTAGCTCCAAGGCCGGAGTTCGCCCGAATCCGGGGTCGGGTGGTCAACTTAACAGTGTCGGCGATCGACCTAGGAGAGTCCCGGGATGGCTATTAGGCTCCCAATAAAGAAGGTGTCGATGATGTTGGCGATCCTGGCCGCGCGAAAATCGAGGAGATCATCGTAGCTGTGAAGTTCTAGCTCCTCGTACTCCATTCTCTCCTTGTAACGGAACCACTGAAGCTCCACCTCGTTCCTGGGTATGGCGATGAAGAACACTCCGACCGCCACGAGCAGGGCCTGCATGAGGAAGAGATTGGTCGTGTTCCCCAGCGGTGAATCGGCGAAAATCCCAAAATTCACCACGTACGCTGCAATGATTAGCTTCGCGAGTAGGTAGACCTCGGAAAAGGTAGAGAGCTTAGCCTTCACCACTTCGAAGCGAAGCTCTGGGCTGTCCCGCGAGTAGGTAGCAATCGCCCGTGCAACTCCGAGCGTCGCAGCGACGGATGACATGAAGAAGATCAGCGTCGTGAGCGTGATGAGGAGCAGTACGAAGTTAAGCAGCGCGTAGTAGACGCCAAGCGATGAGATCGTCCTTGTCCCGTTCCCCGTGATCTCCAGAAACCAATAGACAGCAGGGACGTTGGACGGGTCAGTGATGTCTTTCATGTAGTTCGCGATGGCGAGAAACGCAGCACCCAGCGCGAATAGGCACAGGACGGGCGCCTTGAGGGGGACACTCGTGTATACCGTCTTGCCGCGCAGGGAACTCTCGAGGCTTGCTATCTCGTGCCACCCACCCAGCACCGTGATAATCAAGAGGATTCCACTACTGACGTAGACCGGGACCACGGTGGTGTACAGCACGAGATTGTGCCAATCGGCGAGCAGGTAGACTCTGTCTGGCTCCGCGCCCGACCAGGTGCCGACTACGTAGGCCCAGGTCCCGGTCACTCCGAGACAGAAGACCACTGTTACGAAGTATGCGTAGGCAAATATTCGGCGTCTGGCCCCTGACGCCATACCGAAACGTAGAGGAGTCGGAAGACCGGGTGCTAATTGGAAGAATAGATATCGAATGATCTGCACGAAGAGCCGCATGCCCGGCCAACGTGCCAGCCACTGCCCGAACGTGTGCCACCAGATCCTCACCGTCCGTGGAGCAGAGGTGGCCTGCTCGGTCGGGTTATCGCCCATCACATAGCTCCATTGAGATCCTGCACTCATGCACGATTCGAGACGCTCCTAGGGTTGGTAACCAAGTTGGCCTTCGGTTTCCGAAAGCGAGCGTTGCTCCCTGAAGACGGCGACGCATGCCTGGAGACCTCCCTTGCTGTCTTCTTCGCGGAAACTCGGCGTGAGCGACTGGTCCCCGAAGGAGTTCCTGCGCTCAGTACGAATGAGGTAAGGCTAGGTCCAGGAACCTCTTGTAGAGTCGCGCCGTCGCGCGGTGCTCTCCACGTTCCCAGTCGCGCACAGTGCTCTCATCAACTCGAAGCAGAGCGGCCAGCTGACGCTGGGTCAGCCCTCTCGTCCACCTGAGCTTCCAGACTTCCTGTCCGAAGTCCGCTGGGTCTGGCAAGGGGTCGAAGCCCAGGAAGTCGATGATTCGGGGTCCGTACCGAACTCGCGGAGTTGTTTCACTCGACTCCCAGTTCATGAGGGTCCACTCTGAGACCTTCATCTCATGAGCAACGTCCTTCTGGCGCAACCCTAGCTCCGTCCTACGCTTCCTGAGGTGCTCGCCGACCCCATTCCGGCTCTGTGGATAGCCAACTACCGGCCTCGGGGCTTCTAGAACGACGTGGCAAATAGGCAATGAACCTCCACTGGCGGATTGCTGCCAGTAGCTGGAAGCCAACCGGGATTCCCGGAGGTCAACGGTGCCGGCGAGGTTCCGGGGCAGCGTTCGGACCCCTCGCCAGCACGTTTTGTGCTGGAACCACGTTGGTCCCTTCGGTAATTCCCCTTCGTGGGCAGCTAGCGGACGGATTGGGGGCATCGATCCATCGGAAAAGACCTACCGCGGAGGTTTTCACATTCGAGTGGCACGTGGCGTCGGTGCATATCCCCCCGGAGAGGTCCGTAATGCAGGTAGGCTGGCGAGCTCGCCTGGCCCGCATCATGGTGAGGAAACTCGATCAAGGCTTGACGGCGACTGTGGTTGCCGCGGAGTTCGGGTGGTCGGCCGGACACTTGCATCGCAAGCTCATATCTGAAACCGGCATGACGTTCGGCGAGTTGCACACCCGCCTGCGCGTGCGCAGGGCGGCACGTCTCCTGCGAGGAGGAACGACTGTCGATGAGGCCGCAGCCTCGGTGGGTTACGCGGATGCAAGAGGATTGCAGCGGGCCTTTAAGCGCTCCGGCCTCGCGGCGCCCGCGCACTTCAAGGGCGGGGCGAGTTCCCGGGGGGCGCAGCGCGCTCTACCCTGACTGCGTACCGTCGGACCTGGACGAACGGCTCTGTCGAAGACGTGAATACCCAATAGCTATCAGGTCCGGGGGTGCTCGCAAGAGGAAAACCGGGGTCATCGGAAAAGCCCATGAGCGAGCGCTTCATCGGCATGAAAAGTAGTGGTGGGGCAGCCGGCTGCGACGTGACTAGGTCGCCGTTGTTGCTGAACACATCAAATGACGCTTGCCACCCAGACATGTCCCATGCTGAGGCGTCGTTCTGGGGCACGTCTGCCGTTCGGGGATTGTCGATGCTTCCATCCCAGGAGGCATAGATAAGTACTGCATCGTTCCCGATTCGCATCGGTGCCCGGAGCATTCCGAAGTCGTGGCGAGCCGTGGTGCTTCTGTCAGTTTGCGTGAATACCGGTGGCTTCGGATAGTCGACATCTCGCGCGAAGGTACGCCTGACTTCTCCAGCGGTGTTGTACAGCCTCGCCTCATAGGACCGATTGCTTCCAACAGCAATCAGCTCGTCCATCACTCCAATATCGACGATCGAGGAAGGGCCCGAGGGCGAGGGTGTTGGGCCCGGTAGAACCACGTCGAATTGCTGAGTGACTTCGAAAGATGACGGGTGTAGCCCGGCGATGCGCATGCCGTCGCCGGCTCGCGTTGGTCCCGTAACCAAGACTCCCAACGTGGGATGGACGCCCGAGATCACATCCGGTATCCAGCCATCAAGATCGACATTGGCCCCGCCAAGATACTCCCCGGTATTCCCTTCCCAAGATTCAATGCGGGTACCATAGCGGGTCAAGGCGTAGACGATGCCGAGCCGGCTGGCGCCTATTGATGACGACCCAGACAGGCTGCTTGGGGCCTCCCCAGTCTCGTGGACGGCCCACTTCACCGCACCGGAAGGCTCGAATGCGAGGAGCCTGCTTTGCTGCCCGTCGAGCACATACACGCCTCCGTCAGTCGCCGGTGCCGCGCGGAGTTCTTGAGGTGATCCGAGCAGCGTGGCCTCGTTGTCGTCCGATCCAAACACCTGGTCGAGTCGCCAAGTCAGCAGCCGTGCGTCAGCAGCGTGCCCGACGTTTCCAGCGCATTCCACCGCCGCGAGCAGCGCGCCGGCCAAGCCGACCGACCACCTACTATGGCTCAAGATCGTCAAGGTCAGCCAGGAGCTCGGCCTGTTCCACCTGCCCGAACAGCCCGCGCCAGGCACCTGCCAGCATCCCCTCAGCGTCGAGTAGGACAGTCCAGGTTTCAAGTCCGAGTGGTGCGAGATCGCGGTCTCCAGGGTAGGCAATCACCGGAAAACGAACGTCATGCCGGCGGACGAAAACTCTGGCATCTTCTTGGAGCGTGGCGGTGACCGCATGGAGTTGTACTCCTGCGGCGGCCAGCTCATTCCAGGCCGGAACGCTCCCTACGCACTCACCACAGAAAGACGCGAAGACAATAGCCACTTGGGTTCCAGCGGGAAAGTGGGTGCTGGGCCACCCGAGCTCTCGCAGCGTGTAGATTGGATCGCGCAGCCCCTCTGTGGGCTCCACTGCTGCCTGACGTTCCGCGATCAAACGGGCGGCGCGGCCGCCGGCTAGGCCGAGCGCCACGATGATCCCCGCGAGCAGACATTTCTCAAGTGTCGAGAATGGCGTCCTCACCCGGATTCACCCCGAGTGTGGTCGAGTACGAACTCAATGATTGTCGCCGGGAAGACAGCAACACCATACAAGACCGTGGGACTTGTCGGCATCGCATCCGAAGAAATCCCGATGTACCGAACTGCTTCGCTGAGCTCGAGAACCTCAACCAAGTCGCCGTTCCAATCGAACACATGGATAATGCGGGAGCTGACATCTCTCGGCCGCTGAGGCGACCCGCGGTGCAGTGCATACACACGAGATGCGTCCGCGGCAATGTCCAAGTAGGCGGTTTCTGCGTCGGCGTGGTATTCGCCGATCTCGTCGAGGCGCGTATCGATCTCCTCGGCAAATCCGACCTCAGCCGCGACGTGTCCATCCGGATCGAGGAACGTCAGTCGGTTCGCAGCGGCGAACGCGGCGACTACTTCGCCGGTCGCCGGGTTTGCGGCGATGTAGTTCCGGCTAAGAAGGTAGCGCTCTCCCTCGCCGAGGTCGGGAAACCAGCCGCGACCTGATTCGCGGACAAGTTCCCACTCGACCGAATCCGTGCCATCGGCGACCCCCGGGGGAGCGGTGTAGACCTGAAAGAGCTCAGATGAACGCCAGCCGTTGACGACTAGCTGGCCTCCGCGAACAACGACCGCGTCACTGGAGTCTGCCGCTTCGGGCAAGAGAGCGAAACGCGTAGGCTGCCCGTCCGACAGACGATACGTCGTAACTCGCCTCACCGCATGATCGAATGCGTTCAGCAACGCTCCGCCGTCGCCAAACCAAAGAGACCGCACAGACACAAGTTGTCCGGGGCCTTGCCCGTAGAGCCCCAGCCGGCCCGAGATGCTCAGGTCCGAGCGATCCAAGACCCAGATCATTTCGGCGCCATCAGGCGGCTGAGAAACTACGACCGCGATCCGGTCGCCGGCGGCGGTTATTTCGACAAACGCAAGTCCTGCCTGGCCCTCAAGGGCCCGCCGACCGGCATCGATACGTCGGAATTCCGATCGGGGTGGCAGCCCGAGAACCTTGGCCGCAGGTCGAGGCGAAACGGCGATCGGCTCTGAGATATCGTCATCCGCCGGCGTCGGACCGGCACAGCCGAACGCGGCCAGCTGCAACGCGGCGGCGGCGATGACCGCGCCCGAGCGCGCCGCACCAACGCCTTGGCGATTGCAGGCCCGACCTAGATGGGCGGGATGCAAATGTGCTCTCTCTTGTTGAACTGGCAAATGACGCCGTAGGCGCAGCGCATATGCCACATCCCGTTGTACTCGCAGTAGTTGCCGAGCGCGCAGCAAATCGCCTTGGCGGTATCGGCTCCAGGGATGAAAGCCGGTACAGCGAAAACGGTAGTGACAGAAAGGACGAACAACAGTACGAGGTGTCTGGTGCGGCTCAACATCGAGTGATCCTCCAGGGCAGTGTAGTGGCCGATTCACATGGTACGAGCATGCACGACAGGACGACACGGCTGATCCTCGCACTCTCCGCGGCCGATGCTAACCTCCCATAGGAGCCTTGACTCCGCGGCGCGTCTGTTGTCGGGGACCAAGGGCATCCGGACGTGTTCTCACGGAAGCCCTACGATCGAAGCGAGTGAGTGTCGGCTCCCAGAGGCCCGGACCTCCGGAAGTAAGCAGCGCAAGCGGTAAGAGAAGTGAATCGGCATGACGCGCTGTCCGGCGCCCGCGACCGATTTGGGAGCTATTGTCGTTCGCGTTGCCAGCGGTGCAGGAGGCTGATGACCTCGCTCCGACAACTGGCTCAGGCCACGGCCATCCTGGCCGTAGTCGCTCAGCGATTGTGCCCAACTCTCGAAACTTGAGAACTTGCTCCGCGCGCGTGAGCACATCCTCTGCGTTGGGAGGGTACGCGGGCCAATCATCGAAGGCGTCACGGTGCACGGAGTCGATTCGTGCGATCGCCTCAGCGTCGTAGCGATACTGAGTTGTCGGTGCGTCGGGTGGGTACGGTCAAGTTGACTCGAAGTCAGGCTGAAACACTCGATCCGTGAAGCCCAAAGCCCTTGTCCTGCGGGCAGTTCCCGGCCGGCGAAGAAGCGACCGCTGCCCAGAATTCACTTTGCGAATCGTCAAATTGATCCAGTCCTAGCAGGCGGTAGGCGGGCAGGGTGCGGTGCGTCTGAGCTGAAGACCGGGCCCTACGTATGTTCACTAGTCTCGGGTGAGAGAATGATCGAGCGGCGACCAATGCCCTCGCGGCGACTATCCGTGCCGGCTCCCGGAAATCCGGAAGCCTGGGCGGCGGCTACTGGCCTCGGGAATCGCAGAACGGAGCACCTCTGGCGAGGGTAGCGACATCGCGCCGGGTGAGATTGCACCACGCACACACGGTGGGAGGGATTGACGGTCATCCCGTTGGCAATTTCGGACTCGGGGTGGTTTGTTAGGCAACATGGCTGAACGATCCGAATACCACCGGGCCCGCCGCGGCCTGGTGGCTAGTTCTGCGGTCCTGCTTTTCTGGAACACGGTTGGTGTGTCCGTAGAGGGGGCCGAGGCCGGTACGGGTCTGTTCGGCCTGAAGATCCTGGTCGCAAACCAGGAGACGATCCCTCTCGTAGTGGCGGCATTCCTCGCCTTCTTCTTCTGCCGATACTTGATCGAGTGGGGCGAGTCAGCGGATGAACACAAGAGGTCCGCGCTTCGCCGCCGCGATCATGCGCTGACAATCACGGTGGGGATTGCCGCACCGCTCGTGTTCGTCGTCCAATCGTGGGGCGCGTCTATGGCGGCGGCGGGCACCCGAGTAGTTGACAGCTTTCCGTACTCCGTCCCACTGCCGGAGCCGGTATTGCTATGGATAGCCGTCGCGGCGGGCCTCGGCGCCATCGTCGCGAAACTATCCGAAACTAGGCTCGGCGGATGGAAGGAAGTCGTCCAGACAGGGTTGGTAGGAATCCTGGTGGTCGCGACCACCGCCCAGGGCCTCCTCGGGTCCGGTTGGTTAAGCCCAGCGGGCGTGAGTTTCGTTGTTGGAATTCTTGCGGCGATTGGGTCTACGACCGTCTACTACCGTCGCGAGCTGGCCTTGCGCAAACAGCGCGCGTCTGTGGCGGTGGGCAAAGTCCGAGAAGGCGCACAAGAGTTCCTCGAGTCACTCCCGGCAGCGTGTCCGCGGACCGAGGGCATTCTGCGCGATATCGACTGGGAGCTACGTGATTCGCAGAAGGCCCATTGGGATCACTCGCGCGCCCAGGACCGAGCGGAGTGTTGGGAGGAGTGGCTCCAGCGAATCCGCGCGAACCCGAGCAAGACCTGGCCAGATCTCTTCGACGAGAAGCTCCCGGCCGGCCGTGTGCACCTGCTACACAGGATTGAGAGCGATTCGAGGGTGGACGCATCGTCCAAGGACATCCGCTATTTGGAAGCGGCTGGGCTCCTCGAAAGAAGCCATATGAACGACCGGTGGACCGGCCTTGCCAAGGTGACTACCGACGGCACGAGCTATCTCCGACGAGAGGGCTTCGCCCGCAGCAGTTACTAGGCCGCCCTATTTCCTCGATGAACACGGTTGCCCGCTCCGCATCCGAACAGCGGCGAACCCCCCGAGTCGCGCCCGCGTGTATACGGGCGGCACTGGCCGTCCGGGCTCAATTCGGCTGGCTAGGGCCGAATAGAACAGCTCCTGTCGATCCGTTCGCAGGTCGCCTCTACACAGTCGTCCGCAGACACCCCGCCGCCTCGAGTTGTGAGGCCAGTCACGGCGGCTCTCGCACTCCCGGCTCGCTTGGAGTATTCCCACCCGATCTCTTTGCCGTCGCAGCAATAGGTGGCCCCGACCCTCGCCGATGATGTTGACAGTGGCACGTTCGGTGAGAGCCGTACCCGATAAGACTCGGCGCGGCACCGTCAAGTTGACGCAAGGTGCCGAACCCGCGACACAATATGCTGCCTTCGCAGCCGCGCCGACCCCCAATACCTTGGGGGGCGAGCGACCGCGTCTTCGTTAACTTGACAGTGCCTGCCGGAACCCTTCGAAGAGGTGACGTCCCTTTCATCCACCGTTGAACCATGAAGATGGTTCAACGGTGGTCTCTGCGGACAATGGCCGCAGCGCGGAATCTAGACGTCCAGTAGCTTCCAGGAAATCTCAGACTGGCCTACAGCCGCGTTTCCGCCGACGTGTTGGAAGCTGAGCTGAGCCACCGCGACGACGACGCTGTGGCCAGCAGCCACGATCACAGGATTCGGTTTCATCTCGAGGTGATTCGAGAGGATTCGCACGTCGAGATCCGAGAGAGCGCTGTTTCGGACACTCCAACGTGGGGTGCTGTCCAAGTTGTGGGCTGCTGGTTCTGCTATGGGCAACTCTTGGCCATCAACAAGCGGGGCGTAACGTCTCGCCATCGTGTATTGGTCCTTTGGGAAGTGTTGACAAGGTACAAGCGTTCGTAATCTGAGGCTCTTCTTTGGAGACGGACACGACCCGGTCTCTCGCGAAATAGAGGAGACAGCCCCCTCCTTTCTTGCGAGGGGTGGCCATGTGCTCGTGGTCGATGGAGATCGGAGCGTCGAAGGTTCCGCGAACCCTGGTCGGAAACCCGAGCTAGTTCGCGGCGATCGCCATCATGTTGAAGCTCCTGTTCACTCGCGTCCCGTCTTGGTTGCTGACTTGGACGTCCCATCGGTTCTGTCCAGAGGCCTTGTTGGCGGACACGATCGTTGGCGCTGTCGATACGCCTTGGCAGAACATCAGGAACTTGATGCCGTCGTTATGAGGTTCCATCGTCACGGTGTATTCACCCGTCTTCCGCTTAGCCACGTTGAAGTGGCTCGAACGGTGCGCCATCCGGGCCCACTGGTTGGGTGCTCCGGACCATTGCTCAAGAGCGCAGGTCGCGTCCTTAGGCGAGGCTTAGTTCTGCGTTAGGGCTTCTCGAACCCCGGTGAACGCGTTGCTTTGTGTGCTCCTCCAGGCTTAGTTTCCAGCGAAGAGCTCACTTCGCGAGGACTGCGACCTGGATAGGCGATGTCGATAACGGACAACGATGTGCGGAGCGGGGGGAGCGTTAACCGCCGCCGACGGCGGGTCGAGTTCGGTCCGTATGTCTTTGATCTTCAGAGCCGATCGTTGAGTGCCGGCTCGCGAGCGATCGACCTTCCTGACCGAGCTGCGAGGGTGCTGTGCGCCCTCGTCAAACGCCCGAACCAGATCGTCCGAAAGAGCGAGTTGATGGAGGCGGCATGGGGGAATGTGGCAGTTTCGGAACAGTCGCTGACGGAGGCGGCCTTTCTCATAAGGCGTGCCGTCGGGGACGATCCGCGATCGCCCGCGTACATTGAGACCGTTAGAGGTCGCGGGCTGCGATTCATCGCGACTGTCCGGCTTGTCGATCAGGCCAACGAGGTATGGCCCGAAGGAAGAGCCAGGAACCCAGCACGGAAGAGGGCTTGGCGAAGGCTCCTCGGAGTGGGTTGCTCGATTGCGGCCACCGGCGTCACCATCTGGGCTACTTCCGGTAGTCATCGAAGCTACGCGCCGGTGCCCCCATGGGCACGTGAAGAGGTGTCGACAACGTTGGACTCCGCTCCTGAACGCGCGCCGGGACGATTTGCTGTCTCGCCCGACGGGACTCATATCGTCTATCCTTCTGGCCGGGTGTTCGTCGTCCGTCGCGTCGACGGTATTGCTGAGCGACAGATCGACTTTTCAAGGACATTTCGTCCACCGGTCTTCTCTCCCGATGGCCGACAAATTGCTTGGGTCGGGTCCGAACGGGTGGCCCAACTCGAGCTTGCGAGGACCGGGGCGTCGCGCGGACACGTGACCGTCTGGATCTACGACGTCGCGTCCCGCGCGTCCCGAGAGTTGTGCTCGAACGCCCAGGCCCAGAGTCTCGGTCGCTTGGGTGCCGGCAGTAGGCCCGTGTGGCTCTCAGCCGAACGCCTGCTCGTTTCGACGGAGCGGGGGCTAGTAGAGATTGACCAGGCGTGCCATGAGCAAGGCGTGCGGGTCGCGACGGAGAACGAGTGGATCGCGGACGCTGCATTCAGCGCCCGGCGAGGCCTCGTCGCGATCGAGGTGCGCGATTCGCATAGCCCGACCGGGAGCGTGCCGGCGAGGACGCCGCGTGTTGAACTCGTAGATCTCGAGTCGGGCTTGCGGGGACCCCTCTGTGTATGGCGCCGCCCGACCGAGATTCAGTCGCGACGTGCTGTTCGTCGATGTTGGTAGGCGGGCGGTGGCGTTCGCAGTGAACGCCGAATCAAGCGCGGGAGCAACGCCTTTGGAGTTGGATATCGGCACGGTCTCCGACAGCTCTTCGGCGAACTACGACGTTTCAAGCGCGACCGGTACGCTCGTCCACCGGCCAGATCGACGAATCCAGCGGCGTCTGTTCCGGGTAGACAGCAGCGGAACTGCCACCGATCTGGGACTCCCGGCAGGCGAGTATTCGTCACCTGTACTCTCTGGCGATGCGACCAAGCTGCTGGTTCGGCTGGGTGACGTCCTCCAGATGATCGATATGGTCTCCGGTGAGATGTCGACGGTTGCGGTCGCGGCGGGCGCCTTCGCGTGGGCGCCCGACGGTGCCATGCTCTATGAGCGCGAGACGGAGGGTGGTTGGGCAGAGCTAGTTCACAGAGCCGAGGATGGTTCGACCCGTCGGCTGCTGCCAAGAGCTGGATTCGCTCGCAGTGGTGGGCTCTCGTGGGCCGGCCGTCTTCTCGACGGGCGTTGGTTGGTGTACGTCGATGACTGGGATTCCGAATCAGACCTCAGACCGCTGACTCTGCTTGACGTTGACAGCGGAGAGGATGGCGCCGTCCTTGGCGATCCGACAGGCCCCGGACGCTGGATGGGTGATATGCCGGCGGTCTCGCCGGATGGTCAACATCTCGCGTTCGCCGAAGGACCGTTCGATGATGGAGCGAGCTGGCGCATGACGGTGGTTGCGCTGCCTGCGCTCGAGGTGGTCGCTCGACTTCCCGCGGTCAGCGCGCATTCGGCGCAGTGGGGCGACGCGGAGACCTTATATCTACTCGCCGACGGGAAGCTCAAACAGTGGCGTCCGTTCGACTCGACTCCTGATGTGATCGATGTTTTTGAGGAACTGCGCGTGCGCCCGGCGGTTCCACTAGGGCAGAAGCCGTTCACGGTCGTAGCGCCGGTTGGGCTCGCACCCCGTGGAAGATCCTACGGATTGGGCGCGGCTCCCGGCGAATTCATCATTGTTCGCAGCGTCAACGATGTACCGACCACACTGGAGATCACTCGGGGATGGGTGGACATCGCGGTTCTGCCGCGGCTTTCGGGATCCGAATAGGTGCGTGCGAGAAAGAGAAAGCCCACCCCTCGTGGGATGGGCCATGCGCGGTTACTCGCTGAGACTCGAGCGATGATAGTGCCCAGCGCCGTGCGCGCGCTTCGAGAAGACATTAGCTGGTTGGCGAGCAAGTACCGGAGTTGGGACTCGAACCCACACAGGATTTCTCCTACGGGATCTTGAACCCGTCGCATCCGCGCTAGTGCCCAGCCAATTCTGCGAATCGCCTGTAGAGTCGCACCGTCGCCTGGTGCTCGCCGCGCTCCCAATCGCGCACCGTGCTCTCGTCAACTCCAAGCAGAGCGGCCAGCTGACGCTGGGTCAATCCTCTCTTCCACCTGAGCTTCCAGACTTCCTGTCCGAAGTTCGCCGGGGCAGGCAAGGGGTCGAAGCCCAGGAAGTCGATGATCCGCGGCCCGTACCGAACTCGCGGAGTGGTCTCTCCCAACTCCCAGTTCATGAGGGTCCAGGCTGAGATCTCCATCTCTTGAGCAACGTCCTGCTGGCGTAGCCCGAGTTCTGCCCTACACTTCTTGAGGTGCTCGCCAACCCCATTCCGGCTCTGTGGGTAGCCCGCTACCGGCCTCGGGGCTTCTAGAACGAGGTGGCAAATAGGCAACGAACCGCCACAGGCAAGTTGCTGTCAAGAGTTGGAACCAGGCGGGGAACGGAGCGCCCATCCTTCGGGTTGGGTTGGGGGGCGTCCTTACGAACCGGCGAGGTCACGAGGAGAGCGGCTATTCCAGCGCCAGGAGTCGGGCACCGTTCGGGCAACAGGATGTGGTCGAGGGCTGGCCGACCTGCCACGCCGCGGCCAGCCGGTCGTCGCCAAGTTCGCGCTTGGAACGTTGCCGAAATCGTCGCCCGCAACGCCAGAACTGCCGCACCTACACAGTCCCCGGAGACGGAATCGCGGCGTCTAGCTAAGCGCTGACTGTTCCAATCTACCCTACGCCTTCTTCGATGGAGAGCCGGTACTTACGAACAAGAACCTGGCCCAATGAGTCCTCTGCGACGAAGTAGAGCGCGTTCTGGCCGAACGCAGGAGCCGGCGTGGTTTTAGCCTCGGCGGGTAGTGCAACGGAGCCGAGGAGTCGGCCTGAGCCGACATCGAATGCGTCCAAGACACGTTCCCGGACCCAACACGGAGCTGGTGTTGGCTCTGCTGTCCCTTGTGTCCATCCGCAATCATCGGCCGTTCCTTCAAGGTAGGTAACAGTCCTCGCGAGCCACAGCCGGCCATGGCGATCCCCAAAGACCGCGTCGAACGCTGGCCCGTGGTCGGGAATCGGGTTGGCATTCCATTGCCAACTTGAGTCGATTTCACGCATTTGTGTCACGACCTGGTTGCGTTGCCAGTCCCTCTCCGCCCTTGGTAGCTCGACTAGTCTCGTGGCGTATTCAATAGCTGTCGCGGGCTCCGTCTCCGACGCGGAAACGCGGACCGAATACTCGTCAGATATCGCGGTCGCGACTCGGCCGGAGGGCAGTACGCTCCATACTGGTCGGGGCGTATGAGGGACCAGTTGCCTGCGCGACCGTCCGCTCGGCCCTCGGGCCACGAGTTCCCAACGGTCGACTTCGAACCGAGGCCCGGTCAGCTCCGACACAACTGTCCCGTCGGGCGCCAGCCCGGTCAGACCAGGCACCGGCCCTGCATCCGTCCGGACCGGCTTGGGAATGAAAACGGTTCGATCGGCGGTAACCGTAATCGAGCCGAGGAGTCCGCCCGGATATGGCCATATGTCGAGCGGGTTTCCGCTTGTCTCGAGGACGTTGAGCCGTGCCAGATCCTGAACGAACAATCGCCTTCCCGGATCGACCCCCAGCAGGATCGGACGTTGGAACTCACCTGGGCCCTGGCCCGTCCGGCCGAAACGATGGGTCTCTGTTCCGGACTCATCGAACACGATTACAGCCGGCCGCTGTGTATCGAGAACATAGATGCGCCCGTTTCCGAGGGCGATACCCCCGATGAGCCCGAAGAGGTCGTCCGACTCGTGGCTGCTCGCCTCGTCGCCGAGTGTCCACTCGTGGATCAGAGTCGCGCTTCTCCAAACGGAGCCTTCCAAAGTTCTAACGGTGCGCAGGGCGCCTTCCTGAGATTCGGAACCGATCCAGGTATTCGCTTCTTCACGAGCCACCGGCGGGCCACCACCAGCGTCGCAAGCCGATATCAAGAGGGCGGCGCAGCCGATTGCTAGAATTCGGGGCTGTGCGTGGCGTCCGTTCACCTACTAGTCCATCCGATTCCAGTCGCCGCCGGTGCAGCGAAGCACCTGCCCATCGTCAGCGCGCACGAGCGCACCTTCCGAGTAAGCCAGCCCGGACAGCACACAGGTGCCATACGTATCCTCGCTAGATGTCAGCCAGGCCCAGACCCCGTACGTAACGGCTAGCGCCGCCAGGACCCGGAACGCGGCTCGCCATACCCAGGGGAGGGCAGCGTTTGTTTTGCGGCTATTGGGTTGCATCGGCCGATGGGGACAACCCTGGGAGTTCAATTCCGAAGTAGTGCTCCACATTGGCGATGTCTTCTTGCTCAAGATAGGCGCCAACCCACGATTCCACGACGTGCCCACCAGCGCCGAGGACGATCGTCTGCGGGGTGGCCTGCAGACGAAGTGTATCGGCGAGCGCTATCGAATCCAGCACATACACGTCGAACGGTAGCGGTAACTCTGAGAGATACGACTTGACTTCAGCGACGGTGCCGTCGGTTGCCAGCCCGACGAATCGGAATCTCGCACCCGCATGGTTCGCTAGCGCGACGATGTTCGCATGATTGCTAACGCACCAACCGCACATCGGCGACAGCGTGTAAAGGACTGTCGATCCAGTCCTCAGCTCGATCAGCGTGGGCTCCCCGTCTAGGTCTATGGCCGGTAGGTCCGGCAGACTCATGCCCGGCTGAACTCCGCCTGGCGGAAGTCTGACCGCTTGGAATGCTCTTACCTGCCAACCGAGCCACACATTACCGCTCAGCGAGATAGCCAGAACGCTGAAGAGCACGACGAGGCCGCCGTTTTGTCGCGCGAACGCCGCTACCGATGTACTACTCACGACCAGGAACCTCACTGTGATGAGATGAAGCGCTCGAGTCACTCAGCGCGCTTTAGATCGGGATTCCGCAGTTCTCGCAGTCGCCCCAGGTACCGCTGTCACACTTCTGGGCTTTCGAACCATCGCACGCGTTCTTGGCACAGGCGCCGGTTGAGTAGCACCCACCTCCGTACGAACACTGGCCAGACGAACAGGAGGCCAAGGCTTCGCCCGGCGTCGCGAGAACGAAAACGCTGGCGGCCGCGAGCGTAAAGACAGCGGAGAGGACGAGAACGATTTTCTGCCGAGACTCCATCAGAACCTCCAAGTGACAAGCAGCGCCGAGGAGGGAGGCCGATACTTGCTCGGCCCCCCTTCGTCAGGACCGCTATTAAACTGTTAGCGGCAGTCCGTTAGATCGCCGGAATGCAACGGGCGCAGTCACCGAAACTACCGTCGTCACACTTTTGGCGAAAATCGGGGTTGTTGCACGCCGTCATAACGCACGCGCCGGTGCTGTAGCAGCCCACGCCGTATGCGCACTGTCCCGACGAGCACTGCGCGAACGCAGTTGCTGGCGCCATGAACAAGAATGTGGCAGCCGCCGCTACTGTCAGGGCTGCCGTGAGCGATGCAGTGAGCCAGTTCCTCTTTCCCATCGATACTCCTCCGGGCTGTGCGATACCTCCAGAAGGTCCGCGCAAGGTGGCAACAGATGGGAAGATTTAATATTGGCGAAGCACGAGTCGGCTACGTCGGCCAGAGTGAGAAAGACGACAGATCCTTGGAAGGTCGCGGCAAGACGCGGGGAGTTGGAGTTGGCCGACGTCGCGGCTAGTGTCGGTCCGAATCTGACTCGCCAGGATCGCAACCGTGACCGTCGCGAATACCGGCTCTATAGGCAGTCGGCGTACATCCAGCGTGGCGTTTGAACGTCCGCTGGAATGTCCGAACGGACCCGAACGACAGGACGTCCGACAACTCTTCGACCGTGAAGTTCTGTTGTTCCAGCAATCGCTTTGCCGCGTTGGTACGCACGATGCCTAACCAATGAGCAGGGGGCATTCCGGTCTTGCGACGAAAGAAGGCCGAGAAGTAGGACGGTTCCATGTTCGCTATTCGCGCCAGTCGCGCGACGGAAGTGCCGGCAGGGCAACGATCGACAACGTACGCGCAAACGCGAGCAAGTCGTCGGTAGTACGACAATGCGGGCACCGCATCGGTGTGGAGCCCTTGTTCCAGGGCCGATCGAATCAACTCTTGCTGGGGTGCGGTCGGAAAGACACGCGATCGTCCAGATCTCGCGCGCGCGTTCGATCGAGTCGCGGATCGCGACGAATTGATGGTCCTCCCCCCGTACGGATCGGACGGCGATACCGGAGTCCCGGCACGCTTGTGGTTCTGCCGATTGTCCATATCGCTAAGAACCGGCACCGTAGATCTTTTGCGACCTGCCGACCCGCTTCCCCAGCTGCGACTGCGGGACGCAGAAGAGTGCGCCGTAGACTCCGACACCGACCTGAGAGACGCCCAGCGGGGATGGCAGCGTCGTGGGGCCTAGTACGACACGGCGGACGACACGCAGCTTGAGGTCCGAAGCCCAGGGCTCATCGATGACTAGCAAGGAGGCGCCTCGACGAAACTGAAGAATCAACCAGACTAGCGCCCACTACCAGGTGCCGGCCCACCACACCGTGCGGAGACAGCTATGAGGCGATTGCTCTCAAGAGTTGGAAGCAAACGTGGAAAGTCACCATCTTCGGAATGGGTTTGAGGTTGTCCTTACGAACCCACGAGGCCACTAGGGGAGCAGTTCATCCAGCGCGGCACGAGCCGTAGTGGAGAGCCTGCGTCCCACTGCGAACTGGCCGGTTCCGTGTGCTTCCACGAAACCGACACGGATAAGCAGACTGAGGTGCCGTCTCGTCGGTCCAACGTGGATGCCAAGTCGAGACGCCAACTGCTGAGCTGTCAACGGCGCGTTGTCCAGGAGGAGCATCCTGAGGAGTTTCAACCGCCGCCGGCTGGCTAGGGCCTTGTAGAACAGCTCCTGTCGATCCGTCCGTAGGCCACGGAAGTCAGTGACCTGGGCGACCGTATTTCTTTTGGTTTTTGCCATATAACTACATTGTAGTTATATGGCAGGGGACGTCAATAAACCTCGTGAAGAGTGTCGATAGGGAGCACGGATTCAGCGGGAGGATCTTCGCCTTCAAGAGCATCAATGGGGAAGGCTTCCGGCGGGTACGTTCTTCAGGTTCACAATTTTCGTGTGCTGATCTATCGATCGCATTGCGCCCAGCCGCGATGGCGGGCGGGAAAGGCGCATCCCGAGTACCGGAGGTGGGACTCGACCCCACACGCGATTGCTGCTGCGGGGTTTGAATCTAGTTCGATCTCGCGATCCAGTGATCAGCGGTCGTGGTCTTGAGAATCGTGCGCGACGCGCTCGAGATCGTATTTCTCCCCCGTCCAATGGACTCTGTAGCGCCCCCCGCCTTCGAGCACGTAGGCGCTCGTGAGAGCGCGGCCATCCCTGGTCTGCGTGTCAATGCGGAAATTGCAGGATCTGCAGTCCCACCCGGGTAAGATTCGGTCCTCGGCTACTTCCAGACGATACGGGGTCCAGTTGTCGCTGGCGTCAACTGGCGACAGGTAGAAGACGACCGGCTCATCGGCTCCGTTAATCATCAAGACGCGGGTTTCTGGAATCTGTTGCACCTGCATCTGGTAGCCCCGGGGTGTCACCAACGCCACGACGCCGACAGCCAATGCGAGTTTCGCCGACACAGTCATTCAGCTTCCTCCGGCGTTCCCAGTCACGCTTCTTCGACCGACGAGGTAGCCGGCAAGGGTTCCGAAAAGTCCCAGGGCCGGGGCAACATCATTGCCGCTGAAGCCGGCAGCGACAACGAAAAGAGTCCCCACGATGATCAACGTGACGCCCAAGATCTTTAGCACGTCATCAGCTGACGCCGTGCCGCGCCCGAGCAAGTAGACCTCCGCGGCGATCACGAAGACTCCAAGTAGCAGAACGCCGGTGGCAAGCTGGACTTCCCGACTGCTGAGCCAACCGCCGACGCCGGGAGCCGCCTCCGGTGGAGGCCCCGGCGGCGGAGCCGGATTCGCGGTGAAATCCGAGTCTGGCGCCTGAGACGATCGTGGCGTCTGAGACATCATGGGAGAAACCGCAGCGTACGGAAGCACGACGGCGGCGGTCACGACAACAAGCAGGAACACGCGCATTTCGGGCCAAGCTCCGTTCTGATATCCGTGCGACGAACGCTGGCACGACGCACGCGGCACGGATCCGAAACTAAGGGTGGGACATGAGTTAGCGACTCGGCCAAGGTCAGACCCTGCCTAAGTTGTCCATACTCTTCTTAGGAGGCCTAGAACGGCATCTTGGAGTGCGAACACTGCCTATGAAACGGTACGACCGGCCGTTTTGCGAAGGTTCCACTCGATTCCGAGTTGCAGCCCCGTTGTGTAAGTCGTTAACGACCGCAATACCGGAGGTGGGACTCGAACCCACACGGGCTTGCGCCCACGGGATTTTGAATCCTGTATCGGTAGCTCTAAGTATCTATATCTAAAAGACTTATATCTACATACTGTGAAAGTGTGTAAGAGATTGTGAAAGTGTCAGGCTCTCGCCGTTTGCGCAGGCGAGATCTCCTATTACCTATTCGTTAGGCTATTCGTTTCAGGAAACGAATAGGCAAAGAAGAAAAGAAAAGCGCCTAAGTCTTTGCAAAGCTTAGGCTTGGAGTTCCCCCAAATCGTCGGGCTTCAGGCCCGACTTCGTGTCAATTCCGTCCTATCGAGATGGGGGGACGGCTACGGGATTCCGCTGCGGCTCCACCAATTACCACGAAGTCGGGCCTCTGAGAGTTGCACCCTGAGACGGGGCTATCGAATCCTTCTCTACGGTCAGGAGTCGAGCAACTTCAGGGCCGACGATTTGGGGGAACTCTTGGTTGAGACAGTGGGTCTCAACGTCTGATGATCTGAGGATTGCAGAACGTTGTTCTGCCAAAGATGCCTACGACACCTTTCGAAAAGGTGACGACCTTTTCATCCACCGAAAACGAACCATGACATGGTTCGTAGGTGGTTTGGGAAATAGAAAAGCCACCCTTGCGAGGGTGGACTGGCTCTTCTCCCAGAACGAGACTTGCGACGGAAGTTCGCGCAAGCGATTGGCGGCCATCCTCAACTCCTGAGGACGCTCAGGTTTCCGACCAAGGACCCGACGCAAATCGACAAGGCGTGCTGTGGCGCCCCGAACGATGCTGCGCCATGCGCTTTCCCGCGTAGTAGGTGCCCTCACGCGGGGGAGCAAATCGACTACTTCACCTTGAAGAGCTGCTCGCAGTCTCCGCATTTGTGCGTCCCCAAAATGTCCATGACCGAAGGCATTTCCATGAGCGGAACGATCTTCTTCTCCGTCTCTGCGCATCGGGTGCAGAAGGGGCCGGCGGATTGCCCTGGGGTCGGTTCGGGGCGCCACAGCACGCCTTGTCGCATTTCGAGCCCTTCGAGCTGTCGGCCCATCTCCTGCGACGCGCGCAATTGGTCACGCAGCATTCTGGACTCGTCGCGCGATTCAGCGAGTTCCAGCTTCAGATCGGCGACCGCGAGATGAAGGTCTGCGATCAGGCCTTTGAGTTCGGCGTCTCGGATGTTCTTGGTGGCGCTCCTGAGCTTTGTGACGATTTCTAGAACCGTCGCCAACCCGGAGAGAGGTTCGGTCATGAAAAGTGCTCCCTCTTGCTGTGTCGTGTGCCGTTCGAGTTGCTTTGGGCACGCGCTCGAAGAGCCTGCTTCGGAAACGAAGGTCTGAGTACCCACAGATACTCGTGAGGGTACTCGTTCCTGAAACGAGTAGGCTGAGAAGAAGATAGAGGGGCATAAGGCGTTGCGCTCCAAAGGAGCTCCCGATTCCTGAGTTTGGGAATCGGGCAACGACTTGGTCAGACGGTGTTGGGGGAATGCTCTCTGGTTGAGACCGGTGGTCTCAACTCGTGTTGAGTTCCTTCGGGAAATGGCAGAACCGATGGTTCTGCTTAGGATGTCTGCCGGTGCCTTCAAAGGTAGCGACCTTGCCACGGCCGCAGGAGGGCCATGGATGTGGTTCTGAGGTGGTCGCCGGCTGAGTTGTAGACTTGAGGTCATGGAGATTGACCCAATTCAGCTCGCGATCCTCGTTGCCTTGATCGCTGGCGGCGCGTCGTTTGCAGGGGCGTGGGTGGGGAGCTGGCTGCAGTCCAGGGCACTCGATCGCGACCAGGAGAGTCGTGAGCAGACTCTTCTCCATGAAGCCCGACTCAGGCACTACGCCGACTACATGAACTACGAGCACGAAATCCTCGTCGAGTTCCTCCCCGGGGAGGAATGGACGGATCTGAGTTCGTGCCGGTAAGGCGGGTCGTTCGGCACGGACAGGCGGCGAAGCGAGACCTTGACCATGAGCGCATACGCAATATCTGCGCCGCCGTACAGAGCGTCGTGTTCGCTCTGGCTGCGATCTCCGCCGGAGCGTGGGTTCTGTACGAGTTCACGATAGCGCGGCAAGACAGACTTGAAGAATTGGCCCGCCGGCAGGAGGATCGGGACACTGCAGCTGTATCCGCTCTCGGTCTCGGTCTGGACGACAACGACGACGTCCTCCTTCAAACCGCTGGCTACAGAGTTCATCTGTGGGAAACTCCCGGCCGTGCGGTTGACACATTTGGAGAACGACGCCTGACCAGAAATAGGAACGCGCCGTAGCCTTCTATCCATGGTCTCGGCATGCGCGGCGAGGTTCTCATTTGTCCTCGGGAGAAGCGAAATGGTTGGGAGTTGGCACGAGGTCGCCGACGAGGCAGGTCATGGCTCCGGAAGCGACCCAGTGGATAGGGTGCTCCGGAGCATCCCGGGGGTGCGGCGGTTCCGAAGCGATGGCGGTTTGGCTGCCCTGCTTCTCCGTTGCGAGGCGGTCGCTGCGGCCGAGGGTCTCGTGCTCAAGCTCGACGACGAGGACGCCGATTTCAGAGCAATCGCTATCCTGACGGGGTGGCCGAACGAGCACGAAGTCATGGACCTAATGAGCCTCTGCGATGCCGTCGCTCTTCCAGAGAGCGAAAACACTGCCGACTTGGCGCATCTGTCGGCCTGCGGGCGGCTCTCTATCCGACACACCGGGGATCCGTTAGCTACACTCCGCGTGTACTGTCGGCGATCCGTCGATGTGCAAACGCTGACGCGCGGCGCGCCACGACGCATCGAGGAGCCCGACGGAAACCTCGACTCTCGGGAGAAGTGGTTCCAGAAACGGCACGGCGGTTGATCTCACCTGATTCCTGCGACGTCGAGTGCCCAAACTGACCTGCCGTAAGTCGCCGCTAGGAGCGTGTGCGTGCCCTCGTGCAGCACGAGGTCTACGACCATGGCGGTAGGGAGATTAACGCTGAGGTTGTTCCAGGTGGCGGCGCCGTCTCGAGAGAGGAACACTCCGGCGTCCCCCGCCACATAGATGAGGTCGGAATTGTCCGACGGAATGGCGATGCCATGGTGTGGCACGTCAGGCAGTTGTCCCACGTCGACATCAACCCAGGTGTCTCCGCCGTCCGTGGAGCGGAATAGGTGACTGTTGCCGAAGTTCGCGACGGTCGCGTATACGACATCCGGGTCATCGGCAGGCGTGCGCAGTCGGGTGATGGTCCGGCCCGGAAGCTCAGAACTGGCGATATTGTCGGTCCAGGTTGAGCCGCCGTCGCTGCTCTTGAAGATTCCACCGTTTTCGGTTCCTACGTAGATACGGTCGTTGTCCGCGCGCGAGACTTCGATACACGTCACGAAACTGTCGTCGAGGGAGCCGGAAACGTCGTTCCAGCTAGCGGCGTCATTGATCGTTCGCCAGACCCGTTGAGAGGCGACGAACACTCGCTTGGGCCTCCCTGGGTCCATCGCGATGAATGCCATCCATGGCCGCGGGCCCGTCTCATTGGGCCCGATGTCCGACTTCCAACCGTCGGATTCTCGGAAACGGTTGATCCGCATGAACTGCGACGAGGTGTAAATGTGAAGCCGGTTGGAGGGGGCTATTGCACAGAATCCCCCGTCTCCTCCCGTCGTTTCGACGAAGCGGTTGGGCTGGCCGTCAAGTGTTAGCCATGTGCCGTTGTCCTGCATCCCGCCGCCGTACATATCTCCGTCTGTGGCAGCCGCGGACAAGTCGTAGAACATGTTCGTCGCGAGACCATCGCTGCGGTTCTCCCACGTGGTCCCGCCATCCAGACTCACGTCCATACCGCCGTCGTTCATTGCGTAGACCAGTCCGGCGCGGCTCGACGGCTGGGCAAGTGCGTGCTGATCTGCGTGCGCGTAGTTGGTAGATCCGCGCTGAGCCTGCCACCGCGTGAGTTTTTTCCAGGTGCGCCCGCCGTTCTTGGTGCGGTGCAGATCGACGCCTCCGCAGATCACGACGTTCTCATCGAGCGGATCGACGCTGATGGCGTTGTTGTAGTTCATCTGCCGCTCGCTGCGAAAGTGTGAGCCTCCTATGCTCTTCCATGTGGCTCCGCCGTTCGCGGAACGGTAAACGCCCAGGACGGCGCCACGCCTCGTCGCTAGTTGGGCGTAGACAACCTTCGGGGCCGACGGGGCGATCGCCAGGCCTACCCGACGGATCGATGGAGCCGCGGGCAGTCCGCTCGTCAGGTGATTCCAGCTGCGTCCTCCGTCTACGCTTCGCCAGATGCCGCTCCTAATTCCATTCGCGTCGACTGCGGCGTAGATCGTGCCAGGCGCCGCCGGGTGGAAAACAGCTTCGTGGCATTGATACGGAGACGCGGTGATCCCCGTTACACGGGCCCAACTGTTCCCGCGATCAGTTGAAACGAAGAGGCCACGCGCGTCTGCTGAACGATGACCCACGCCGGCGACGAGGAGATGTCGGGAGTCGAAGGGATCAACGGCCACACGGCCACAACGCACGGGCAGCCCGTGCACCGCGGAGGGCGCGAGCAAGTGCCAAGAGCCGCCGCCGTCGGTGGAGCGAAACAACCCCACGCCGGCGTGCGAGTCAGCGGACAGGTTGGCCTCGCCGGTGCCGCAGTAGATTACGTCAGGGTCGGCTGGGTCGATGCATAGCGAGCCCACGTTCAGAGTCGGCTCATCGTGCCATTGCGTCGTCCAGGTAACGCCGCCGTCGGTGCTCGCCCAGACTCCGCCTCCAGCCGATCCCACCCAGATCCTGTCCGCATCGCGTGGATCGGCCACGATTGCGGTCATCCTGCCGCCGATGTTGGTGGGTCCCGCTTGGGTCCACGTTGCGCCGGTGGGCACGGCAGGGATGTTGGTGGCTGCGTTGGCGCGGGCACTCATCAGTAGTTCCAAAGGCGCCTCGCGCATCGGCCACGCCTCACGTGCATTGAACCACCTCGCGCGGGCCTTGTGAGTCGAAACGGGCCCGGGCGACCGGCGTCTCTTCACGCGCTTCTTCGGAGTGGAGGCCCGAAGTTTCTCTTCCGGAGCGAGCTCCCTGGTTCGCTTCCTTCGTGGGGGCGTCTTTCCCACGCGCCCTGGTTTCTCTGACTTCCGCTTCCGTGCCATCGGTGGGACTCCTGTCGTTACTTTGGGGGCAGCGCTTGAACTGGGTGGCGGCTTCCAGCACGGGCGGTGCGACTCTTGGCCCTCCACATGGGACGGACCGGCTTCCTATCTTCACGTCCGACAATCAAAGCAAGATGTCCTGCGGCCCTCGGATAAAGTTCGGACGCTTCCCAACGGGGGCCGAACCCGCGAATGCGGCCGCTGTTCGCGGCGTATCCGTTACGCGCCAAGCGGCGCCAGACGGTTCCGGGGACTCCCGACTGAAGTGCAGCGGGTCTGCATCTCGCACGATCTGCGGGAACGCGAGGCCCGTTAGGTATTCAACAGTAGTGACTCGAACCTGCTCGAGAACCGGGTCAAATGTCTCTGGCTGCGGCTTGTCAAAGTCGCGCTGCCAAACCAAGAACGCGGCAGCCCGCAGTTCTCCCCTGTGCCTAAGGGCCATGATCTTCCAAAACCCAGCCGGAATCCTGATCGGCTCCTCGCCATCGCGATTCGTATGGCTCGGATCGTTCGGGGTTAGGACGGGCGCTTGAAACACGGCGGCACGACGGTCGCCGGCCTCGGCTGCTTGCAGCATGAAGTCCTCGATCGAGCCCCAGGCATGGTCGTGAAGCGTCTCGTGCTGCGGAGCAATATTCGTCCAGTAGTCAGACTCCAGTGTGGCTTGGACCGCTTCACCAAAATCGCCCCACTGCAACGACCGTCGGCGGACCATATGTCCTTGGTCCCACGGGTTGTTGCGATACCCACGGTCCCTGTCGACCTGTAGGGCGTTGGGCTGGACCTCCGGGTCGAATCGGAAGCACCGCGACGGGAAGGCTCGATCATTGATGATGGTGTCGCCATCGATGTTGTGCGCGGTGACGTGTGCGAAGCCTCGATCTTGGTTGAAGATGACCGAGAAGCGCGTGTGCTCGATGGGCAGGCCTTCGTTGAACGCACTCCGCCTGGCAGTCTCCGCTAACTCCGGGAGCGGAATGTGGCAGTGGGGCACAAAGTCAGTGTCGTAGCCCATTTAGCCGATCTCTCTCGCTTCCGATGGCTCGTCCGACCTACGCCATGTGCGTGTTCTCGGTCTGCTCTCCGCCGGGTGCTCTAGAAGTTGCTGAACCATTCCTGTGCGTGGGTTGACAACCAATTGCGCTCATAAAGAAACCAGTTCCCTCGGTGATTTCCGAGCGGAAACCTAGGCGCCCGCGCTGTGCAGCGCCTGGGTGCATACTCAAGGAATTGTCGCGGTCTGCGTGGTGCAGCAGACGTATGGCCAGTCGTTCGAGTTCGCACCGAGCTATTGTTTCTTGGCGACCAGCCCAGAGATCTTCGCGCTGAGGTCGATGAAGCTGACACCGATTGCCCAGTATCGGCGCTTCTTGTCGGCCTGTAAGTTCCATCCATAGGTTCCGTTCAGCACCCCACCGAACAGAGACCCGTAGAGGCCCAGACCGACGCCGAGGCCATTGGTGTCGGTGCCCTCGACGAACCTGCCTGTCTCGAGGTTGAACGCCGGATCCTTCCAAGACAAGAACAGGATGTTGATGCCCACGCCGGGTCTGACGAACTGTCCGAAGCCGCTCCGAGGCAGAAACTCAGGCCCCCACTTGGCGCCCGGTGCCGCACTGAAGTTCACCGCACTCACTCCTTCCTCTAGCGCAGCCTCGTCGACGCCAAGACGTTTGACGAACATCAAGGTGTCGGCTATCCCGACACGCATACCGAACGGCCGCACCAGAAGCTCGCGTTCGACGGATTCCTGTGTTTGGCGATTGGTGATGCGAAGCTCGATCGCGTCGCCGTCTCGCAACTCGTACGCCATCAACGATATGGCCGTGTCCGGCACGAGCTCGAAACCGGCGTCTGGGTTGAATGCCTTCCAGTGGAAAACGATCGGTTGGTCGCCGGGCGAATCGGATATGTAGTTGTCGATCGGCGAGATACGGGTGCGGGTTGTGCCTCGCCTCGTCCATGCTTCCACGATCAGGTCGACCCTTAGCTCGCCACCTCGAGGTGGTTGCATCTTCGTTTCATCGAAGGAAACCTGCAACAGGCTTCGATCATCGACATGAGCTCTCGGCTGGTCGACGGGATGGACTTGCCCGACAGTGTCAGTTCGCGAATCGTTACGAATCGCGCGGGGTCGGAGCTCCGTTGGGGCGGTGCGGCGAAAGCCGGGAGGGCTGTAAGTACCGCGTAGAGGACGCATACCGTCTTTCGACCTGCCATCGATCGCTCCTAGAGATTGTCGATGAGTTGATCAATGCCCGATAGTGTCGGGTTCACGGCAGCGTCGAGGCGCTGGTTACCCCTCACCGTTACGTACTCGATCGTCGCAGCTCCCGACCAGTGTTCTCGTTGGGTCGCCGTCGCAACGTCGATGTCGACGTCCGTGATGGAGACCATCTTCCCGGTTTGCCGGGCTCGAGCGGCTGCCCGGGTGTGGTACCGGTGCACAGCGAGCCGAGGACTATTCGTGGACGAGAAGAAAATGAGGAACTTCAAACTTGACAATTCACACCTCCTCGGAGTTCGACCTGCATTCCCCTTGCCACGTCATGTACCCGATAGAACCGGACTGTCTGCACCTTTCCGGAGGGAATCTAGTGAGTGTCGCGCTTCGTTGAGCCGATCTGCTGAGCCAAGCGAGTTCTGGACCGCGACTTAGAGATGGCCTTGCCGCCGACCGAGAGACTCCCTCGACGCGAGGCCCTACGACCAGCGCTCCCTCGCCCCAGGGGCAGCCGCGAGTAGCGAGTGTTCGCTCGTGGGCGGAATGCATTCACGGCGCCCCCCCGCCCTGCGCGCGTCCGGTCCGGTCGCGGCGGCGCCATTGCTTCGGCGCTAGCATCAACAGCCGCTCGACAGCCCTGTCTGCGAGTCAACGACTCTTGCCCGAGCAACGACATTGGTGAATCGAAAACCGACCGTGATCGGGGTTAGTACCACGTACAGCACTGACGTCGGAAGTAGCTCTCCTGGGCGGAACGCCTACAGCTCTTCAGGGCGTTCTCGCGAACTGAAGGAGGCGCTTATGGAGCTGGTAGCTCGACTTGCTCCCTTTGTAGTGGTCGGCGTCATGCTCGCCGGTTTGAACATCTGGTACGTGCTGCATCTGCATGCTGCGTTCTTCGCGAGCAATCCGCCGCGGTCCATCGCCGCGTTCCATGTGCTCGGGAACCCGGGCGGCGGGGCGACGGACGGGCAGGCTCTGGCACACCTTCTGGTGGCTCGCCTAAAGCAGATCGAGAAAGAGATGGCCGACGCCGAGACTGCGCTGCAAGAGGTGACGCGAGCGCCGCTCACGCCACCCGGATTCGCGGTTGTCGTGGATGAGGGGGATCGGCGACTACCAGCCAGCGTCTTTCAGCCGCTCGAACTAAACGCGCAAGTTGGCGGGGTGGAGGTTGGCGGCCTGCTTTCCTGGGCCCATCGCGGTTTCGCCCGAGGTCGAGTGCTTCAGATCGCGATGCACTATCTCGGCGATGCGACCTACGTCGGCGGCAACTGGGATCACGACGACGATGATTCCTTCTGGGTGGAGACGCCCGCGAGCGCCGATGAAGACGTGATCGTTGCGATCGCTTACCAGTTGGCGTTCCAGCAGTTCTTGATTCGGAACCCTGACGCCGGAGCGCTGACAGCGGACGAATTCAGCGAACTGATGGCGAGCGTCACGCGGTTCGTCGAAGTAAACAGGCGCGCTGCTCTCGGCAGGCCGACGAGCGACGAGTACGCGGTTCTGCTCGGCAGCATTGACCAGCTGGTCGACAAGACACCTCATTGGGTGGAGTTCGTGCTCCTAGCAGCTGACGTCTCTCGACGCGCCGGCAACGTGCCCAGGGCGATCGAGCTGTACAGCCGTGTGACCGGAATGGAGATCGACGACCGGCTGATCGCGCACGCGCTCGAGCAACTCGACGCCCTCAACTTCATCCGCGGCGGGCGAGAAGGAACCGGCCCGGGGCTCGAGACCGTGTCACTGGAGCTTGATGGACGGCGGCCGTCGCGGGCTGTGCAGGCGATCCGGACCATGGTCGGCGTAGAGGGCCTCGATATGCCCCGCACAGTGCGGATCGGCATCGTCGGATTGCCACCAGCGGCCGACCTCGCGGAATTGCTGCAGGCGGGGCGCGCCGACGTGCTAGGTAATGCCGGGCCGCGAGAATCCGCCGAGTTAGCTGAGTACGTGATGACGCTTGTTAGCACGATCCAGGTCATCGCCCCGGATGCGACGTTCGTTTTCTCCCGTCGCCGATCTCGCCTCCGGCCTCGCCACGAGCAACCTCCTTAGTGCGCTTTCGTCCTTACACGATCGCTGCGACGTCGTGCTCTTGACTTTCCTTTCCGACGCGGACGTCCCGGCACTCCGTGCCGTCCTTGACGAGTTCGCGGCCCGGTCGGTCGTTGCCGTGGCTGCAGGGAACGAAGCAGACGCTCCACTTGGCCCTACTGGGAGCGCTTTGGCAGGTACGGCCCTCGTGGCAGCAGCGGTGGACGTGACCGGCGCGCCGGCCTGGTTTACTCAGGAGGGGCCGCAGGTCGTGTGGGCACCGGGAACTTCGATTCCAGTGATCCTGGGCGAGAATAGACAGGCGGCCCGCGACGGCACATCCTACTCAGCTGCCATTGCCGCTGCTCTGGCGGCGAGGTTGATCGCCGAATTTCCCGATGCGACGCCGACTCAAGTCGTCCAGGCGCTTCGCGACACCTCCCTCCCGGCGAACGGTCGGGAAACGCCGTCTATCCTGAATCTACACGCGTCCCGGGTAGCCCTGAGTGAGACTGAACGATAGATGAGAACAGTGACTTGATACTCATGCGCGCTGGCAGCGACCTACCGCATGCGAAGCTGTGGGCGGCGAACTCCAGAAGGTCCGTGACTCTCTCAGCCGCGACGCTGAGCGCGGTCAACACGGCGAGCAGGTTAACGAGTGGTTGGAGTGTGTCCACGAGAGTCTCCCAGGAGGTAACCCACCCCCCATTCCCTAGAAGCCGCCCGCCAGTCGGCTTGCCGACGCCATGTAAGCGTACATCTGCCACGCCGAGCAGCCCGGCGGGATCGACATTCTGAATGGCCGGTGCGGTTTTTCGTCGGAAAAGCCGGCATGGAGCCGTCTCCTAACTCAAAGACGGGTTTCGTTCGCGGCCTCGCCCGGAAAGGCCAGTCTCGCCGTGGGAGAGACCGACCCAAGGCAAGGAGGTCTGATGCGGTTCCTTCGAGTAGCGACGATTGCACTAGTTACGCTCACGGCGTTTGAAGCTTCGGCTCAGCGCGACGTGCTATTTAGGCTGCCGGCCGGATGCTCCTTCGCCTGAGTAGATAGAACTGCAAGCCGGCGAAGACGGTTCCGACAATGCTGAGAGCAATGACCGTCAATCTGGGCCTGATGTACGCGAAAACAAGCCCGAGAACTGCCGGTGCGATCGTTTCTCGGTCTCCGCGGCGCATCTCGAGGTAGTCGGACGTCAGCGTCTTGATCGCTCGTAGCACGCTGGTCTCGCGTTCGCGAAGCTGTCGTTCGACCTCGCAGAGTCGTGTCTCGATACGATCCGCTGCGGACTCGTCTGGTCGAGGGGTAGATGAATCGTTCATTTTTTGAGAGCTGATGAGCCGGAAGCAGCGATCTCCCGGGCGCTTAGAAGTACGCCGAGTCGGAAGAGGCCCGCCATCGCGCTCACCGAGACGATCATGCCTAGCGGAATAAGCGAGGCTTGGAACCAGAATAGAGCGGACCCAGGAGCTTCGCGAAACAGGACCCAGCAGGCGAGCAGGCCCACGATCGCCGGCGCAGACAGCAAGATCGCGTAGCTCATCGGCGCGACCACACGCTGAAGGCTGATCGTTAGCGTGTCGTGCCATCGCGAGCCCTCTGACACGCCCCAGTCCGCCAACGCCCACGGCTCTTTTCGCGCGGCCGCTTCGGCCGGGTCGCGGAGGGCCATACGAGCGTTAGCAGCGATCAGACCCACGGAAACGAAGCTAGCGATGAAGAGGAGTACCATCCCTTCCGCCACGCGGACCCCGACTCTCACGACCGGAAGGGTAACAACGCGGGCGTGGCGACTTCCCCGAACAGCCAGGTATGTGTCCTCGCCGCGGATTCCCCAATAGTCGTAACCAAGAACTTTGTTCCGTGCTCGACGCGATGCACCCCAGTAGGGCCTGATCTGCTCGGCTAGCTCGTCTTCCGCGACGAAGCCGAACCGCCCACTACGTGTCAGGACAATGAGTACCGGATACGTCTGTGTAAGGTTCTCCCCGCGCCGATTGCGAACGCTAAGTTCGAAGCGCCCAACACGCTGCTCAGATAACGCCTCTGCGCCGTCTTCGAGCCCCAGCACGAGGGCGTCGTCATGTCGCAGGTCTTGGAGCTCCAGATGGATTCGTCCGAGGCCCGGAAAATCCAGCGACAGATCCTCAAAGAGCGGCCAGAGTTCAACGTCCGTGTCCGCTCCAGATAGCTCCAGCAGGCGAAAGACGGCGAACTGGTTAGGCACATGAGTGCCCAGTGCTGCCAGGATTTCCGACTTCTCTATCTCGCGATAGGCCTCGTGTGTCAGGGCTCGCTCATGGAAGAGCGTTGCGCCTAGGGCGAGGACGCCGAGAAGTACGATTGCTTGCTTTCGGATTGCACGGAGTCGATTGTCCATGCGGGCTCTCCTTGCGCCGCCGCATCATGTCGGGGCTGGAATTCGAACTCCATGACCTTACCACCGGCTCCATGACCTTCCCACCGGTCGAGTTCAGCCTATCGACTGGCCCTCTACACCATCGGAAACACACGTCCACACGTGAGCGGAAGAGCCACCGGCGACACGCAGCGCGAGGCCCGCCGCACCAACTCGCGGGTTCCGGCGTTAGCTCATGGCCTCCTGCCCGTTGGTCAACCCACGTTCAGTCGAGAAACCAACTGCGAGCCTCTTTTCCGACTTTTCCACCTCCGGTCGAACGAAGTCGCGCTACGGGGGCGGCGATCAAGAGTGCCGGAGGTGGGACTCGAACCCCCACACCCTGACGGATACGAGTTCTTGAATCCGGCGCTTCTGCGTACTCTGACGCTGTCAGCTCCATGAATCGCCTGTAGAGACGCAACGTCGCTTGATGCTCTCCGCTTTCCCAGTCGCGCACCGTGCTCTCGTCAACTCCAAGCAGAGTGGCTAGCTGACGCTGAGTGAGACCTCTCGTCCATCTGAGCTTCCATACTTCCTGTCCGAAGCTCGCCGGGTCAGGCAAAGGGTCGAAGCCCAGGAAGTCGATGATCCGCGGCCCGTACCGCACTCGCGGTGTGGTTTCTCCCAACTCCCAGTTCATGAGCGTCCAGGCTGAGATCTCCATCTCCTGAGCAACGTCTTTCTGGCGCAACCCTAGCTCCGCCCTACGCTTCCTGAGGTGCTCGCCAACCCCATTCCGGCTCTGTGGATAGCCAGCTACCGGCCTCGGGGCCTCTATCATCAACTGGCAAATGGGCAACGAACCGTCATGGGCCGATTGCTGCCAGCAACTGGAAGCAATCGGGAAGGAGAGACTCAGCCCATACCGCGTGTTCGGGCTCTCTCGGATGTCGCAGACTCCACCAGGGGCGCATTCGTTTCGACCGCGCGAGCCAAGGGCGTTCAGTTGCCGCGGTGCGGATTCGCTAGTGGGGAATGGGTGTAGTCGACGAGGCGAGCGTTCTCGAGGAAGCGAGCGATCACCATCCGATGTCGCCGGCAGAGTCTCCATCGGTAGGCGGTGCCGGATTTGGTCGCGATGATGTAGTCCCAGGGTTTGGTGGAAGCGCCACATGAGGCGCATCGTCGAGGCGACGTATCCAGTTCCTGTCGATCCATTCGCAGGTCGCGGTATTTCGAGATGTGCGCGAGCTTGGTCGTTCTTTCTTTTGCCATATAACTACATTGTAGTTATATAATGTGAATCGTCAAATTTGCACCGCCGCCGACGCTTGACGGCAGGCCTATGATCTCGGTGCTACCGTGGATGCATGGACGCACTGGGATTCCTGATGGCAGCCGCAGCTCTTGCGATGCAGGCCTGGGACTTCTTCGTCCTTGGTCGAGAAAAAAGCCCTGGTGTCCTTACCTACTGAGCCAGTAAGCACTAGCGCCCTGGGACGTCCGAATCCGGTGTCGGGCGGTCAACTTGACCGTACCCAACATCGATTGTGAGCATCCGACGAATCGGCTGCTTCGCCTGATTCCAGGCGGCTTGGCAGGAGGCACCGCTCCCTGAGAAGCAGCCTATTGTGGCGTGCCTTCTCATGAGCGCGAAACCACTTCCAATATGCTCCGGACCACCCTGTCGATGCCTCCTTCCGTACCGGCTGCCAATCGATCCGCAAGGATCGGCGAGTACCTGGCTACAGCCTCCCTGTCCACACCGTGCCAGACGGGAAGTACGGCTTTATTTCCCGAAGAGGTCTCGCGCGCGACAAGGCCAGCGAGTTCTCGCTCTGGCCACGTTTTCTGGAAGAACGCCTCACTCAGGATCACGACCCCGAAACGACATCGCGCCAAGCCGTCGTCGATCTTTCTCAGCAGGCTATCGCCCAGGGTGAGTTCAGTTTCGTCGAACCATACATCTAGGCCATGCTCGAGCAGCCCTTCGTAGAGCGGACGAGCCGCGGAGTCCTTGTCCTCTGACGCATAGGAGATGAAGACATCGGGCCTTGTCACCGTTGCATCGGCTAGAGAGCCGTCGCGTGGCAGGGTGATCTCGGAGACACCGGAATAGGGCGCGCCTCCAATGTGGCTGAGACGAGATCGGAGCACCGGGTCGTGAGCGCGCATCTCGCCAATCATCCGGACGGTGTGTTCCAGATCATTGACGTCTAGGCATGCCCACTCGGCTTCGGTTGGTATCTCGTTTTCTGGGAAAGAAGCAACCGGGAGCCAGAGCCTCTCCGAGAACTCCTCAGCCTGCGTCCACAGTCGTCTGTACCCCTCGCGGTGGCTATAGAGGAGCAGCCGGCGATTTACCTTGAGGGCGTTGGGGAGAGAGCCGTAGTAGGGAGATGACCACCAAGGGACCGGCGGCTCGTCTGTCGGAAGCAGAATCACCGGGCGAACGGCCCGGTGCTCATAGCAGATGGTGCGCCCGGAACTCGTGACGCGAGGATCCCCATGGTAAGCGCAATAGCTCTCTAGCAGATCAACCAAGAGCCCCGACACGGGGCTGGTCAATTCATACTCAAGGCAGCTGAAGGAATCTTGGACCCACAACGCCCAACCCGGTGGCGCCTCCAATCGATCGAAGATCGGGAGCCTCGCAACCAGGATCGTCTGATCTCGCTCGACCCAGTCTCCGATAGCAGCAGAGAGTTCGACGATCGGCAGTTGCGCCAACAACTTCGGGACACCAAGATCTGTCAGATCCGGTGCGGCCAAGACGGTGGTCCCGAAGCGTATGCCATCCGGAACCTGGTCATGTTCGGCCGTCCGATCATAGTAGGCGTGTCTCAAAGCCGTGACCGTGATCTCATTGGCCGCTGTCCTGTCAGATCGATGCTCGCGCCCGACACGGCGAACGTGGTTCCATCGCTCGTCGCATGCGACGAGCATGTGGTGCTACGGGGGAAACTGGCGGATCGGCGGTTTTGCGAAGGTAGATCGCAAGAAACCGGTGGGGTGCAGTTTGAAGGTACGCTCGCAGGCGAGACGCGCTGGCGCTGCGGTCGTAGTTTCCTGCTCGAGAAGCTTCGTGTCTGGTGCCCTTGCGAGGGTCCGATACCTCTGAGATCGGGCAACACGCGGCGCTGCCGCTCAAGGGGGGCAACGCGCTGCGCTAGACGTTCTAGAGCGTGCTTTCCAACCGGCCACAGTTGCTCGGGAACGGCACTGTCAAGTTAGCTGGCAGGCTGGCAGAGTTCGCCAAATGAGCAACGATCGGCTGCGCTACCACTTGGTTCTTGGACGAGGTCTTCGTCACGATCCGTGGACAGAGGCACTGCCTCTGGCGTGCTGTTGATCAAGACGGCGACGTGATCGACATCCTGGCCCAGCGCCGCCGGAACGCCAGCGCTGCCAGGCGATTCCTCCGCAAGCTGTTGAAAGGGCAGGGGATCGAGCCTCGATGGCTAGTCACCGACAAGCTTCGCAGCTACGATCCGCGCACCGAGCCGTGATGCCCTCGGTCGAGCATCTCACCGCGCGCTACGCGAACAATCGAGCAGAGGTCTCTCATCAGCCGACGCGACAACGGGAGCGGCAGATGAGGCGGTTCAAGTCAGCGGGTCAGGCTCAATGTTTCTTGTCCGTACACGCCGTCGTCCGGAATCTCTTCAACCTGAGCCGGCACCGACTACGATCCGCGGACTATCGGTTGCTTCGAGCGAGCGCTTTCAGGACCTGGAGAAAGTTCGTCACCGCCTAGCGCGGAGTCGGTTGAAGGGCGCAGTCCGCCGGAATCCGGGCTCGCTTCGTTAGCTGGACAGCACCGTCCCGCGTACTAACGCGACGGCGGTTCCTGCAGCAGCAGCCACGTTGTCTAGCTCTACTATCGGTTCGGCTCGAGCCTCCGAGATGTCGAAGACCTCCTGGCGGAGCGCCGGATCATCGTCTCGCACTAGGCGACCCCACCGTGGTGCGCGAAGTTCGGTCCGGACTACGCCCGGAGACTCCGCCGTCGGGAAGATCCCCAACTGGCCGGCTGTCAGAACACCGTGCAGCCGCCTCGACGCGACGTTTGGCTTCAGTGCGTCAGCGAAACACTGCGATACGGAACCACGTCCTAGTCCAAGTCCGAGAACCACAACGGACAGCGTGGCTAGCGCGACACCGACCACGGCGGACGCAGCTGGTGTCGCGAGAACCGCAGCACCGGTCAGCGTGGTTCCGCCCTCGTAGCCGCAGACGGAGCACGCCTCGTCTTCTGGACGACACAGTGCCCGTTGGGTAACCCAACGGGCACTGTGCGGCACCGCGATCTCTCGTGAGGCGGCTAGCCGAACTGGACGTTCTCGATGCTCGGACCGGAGATCGCATCGACGCGGCCATAGATCTCATGGATCTCGAAGCCCGGATGGACGGGTCGCCAGCCGCCGCACGTCGGACAATAGCCGCATCTCAGACACGGCGCGTCTGCAGTTGTCGTGGATGTTGAGCACATGGCGGATTCTCCTTGGCCCGCCGCGGGACACCGAGATCGATCCGGCAGCGGGCCCCAGGTTGTTTCAGTGGTTCGTGCGGAGCGCCTGCCGACCCAGGGTGTGGGCCAGGTCGTCCTCTGCTTTCACTCGAGTCTTGATTGCGCGCCAGTCGTACGGATCGCAGGGCATGTTCCCGTTCAGCTTCTGTTGGTCCGCCTGGCGCTGGAGTCCCTGGAGAATCAGCGTGGTGTTCGAGGTCATCTCTCGTCTCCTCCTTGATGGTCTACGCGACAGCGTGCGTGGAGTGCCTAGAGGTCCACTTCGTAGCCGCTCTTGGTTTGCAGGACGAGATCTAGCTGACTGTCCTGGGTGGGGACGTATTCGATGGCCGCGACCTGTAGACCTTGATCCCAGACCTGTTGGTTGCCGATCGATTCGGCAGGATGTAGCCCGGGCTTCTTGGGCTGGTGGAAGTCCCCAAGAACACGATTTGTGTTGAACGTACTCACGTCGCACCTCCTGTGCTTCATTGCGGCCGAGAAACGCCTCGGACCGGATATTTCAGTGACCCTAGGCCCGACGAAGAGATTCGCAGAGTGCGTTCCCTCAGTTTCCTCTTAGTTCCCATTCCCCATGCAATCGGCTATGCTCGGCCGCATCGAGGATCCCCAGGTCAGGGTGCCGTTCCATCGCCAGCAACAACGAAGATCAGCTCCACGGGTGGCGCTGTATCGCCGAACGCGTAGGCGTCGTGCCTCGGACAGCTAGGAAGTACTGGCGCGAGCGCAATCTGCCCGTCTCGCAGGCGCCGAACGGACGGGTTTCCGCTGTTGGAGCGGAGCTCGACGAATGGCTAGATGACTTCCGCCAGAGCGGCGGGCCGCGACGGAAGCCCGCTCCGGCAGTCCTCGAGGATGCAATCAGAGCCTCGTTGAGTCCTGCGGTTGTGGATCTTCAGGATGCCTTGGGTTCGACGATCCAGGCGATCGACGGACTTGTTCTCGTGCACCCGAAGATCGGACGAGGGCTCCCTCCGTCCAGGCTGCGCGTCTTTCCACCTAACGCGTGCGGTCGCGATTCTGTTTACGCGGACCTCCCAGCCTTGGAATCGCCATTCTCGGAGGCGGCAAGCAGACACCTCCCGGTAGCGAAGGAAAAGCACCCCGGGAAGAGTCGCAACAAGGTGTTCTTGGCAGGCTACGAGAGCTATGTACACGACCACGGCGCCTTGGTGCTGCACCCGGGCCGAACTGACTACCTGAGGACTCGGGCTCTGGAGGAGGCATTCGACAACGGCGAGTTCACAGAGGCCTATGTGAACGGCGAATTGGAAATCCTCACCGACCTGCCAGGACTAGTTGCTGTTGTCGGCGCAATAGTCACCTCTGATGAACACCTGATCCTGGCCCAACGTCGCGACTCGGAAGGCTGGGGATCACTCTGCTACTCGATGAGCTTCGAGGAAGGCTGGGAGCCCGGGCTGGATGCCGAGCCCGTCGACGTGGTTCGGCGCGGGCTGAGCGAAGAGTTCCACCTGGACGAGGATCATGGAGTCGTGATCGATGACAGTCGTATCCAACTTCTGGGGATCGGGCGCGAGTGGGGCGAGTTTTGGAATACCGTGTTGGCCTACATCGTGCACGTGCCATGCGACGCTGGATTCGTCCTACGCTCGTGGGGCGGAATGCTTGACGGTCCCGTGGATCACCGGGAGCACAAAGGACTTGCCGCGGTGAGTCTCAGGCGAAACTGGCACCAGTTGTTGGAACTAGCAGATCGAGGCAGCACGGTCACCGAGTCTTGGCTAGCGAGGGTCAATGCATCGAGAGCAGGACACCTCAGCCGCGGTGAGATTCACCCGACCCACGGGAGGGCGCGACTCCTATGGGCCTTGAACGCTTTCCCTCCGCTCGGGCGTTCGTAGGGGCACTGTCAAGTTGACGAAGACGGGGTCGCTCGCCACCAAGGTATTGGGGCTCGGCGCCTGTGCGAACACGACATACTGTGTTGTGTTCGACACCTTGCGCTACCTTGCCAGTGCCTTCCTCAGGCGCTCACCAACCCCATTCCGACTCTGTGGATAGCCAAATACTGGCCTCCGAGCCCCGATCATCAACTGACAAAAAGGCAACGCCCTCCCCGGGGGGCAAGTCGCTGTCACGAGTTGGAAGAGAGCCGGGATCGGCTGTCACCGGCCGGCCCGAGAAGCCTCCCGAGAGATCTGGCGGCCGACCGACCGCGCGCTAGGCGAGAGCGCCAAAGCATCGGTCTCTAGGTCTCAAAGCCCTGACCATTCGCTTCGGAAAACAGCCGCCCGATCGGTTACTACCAGGAAGAGTAGTGCGATTCCGCGCACAACTCGCCGGGAACCGGGAGCAAGAATCGGATGACGTACGATATTGGTGAGAAACCTGGGAAGGGCCGCTACTGCTGCACAAAGTGCGATTGGTCCGTGCGCCTCGATGATGATAGTGATCGACTGCCGCCTTGTGGCAACTGCGGGGCCGGACAGAAGACGAAGTATCGTCGGTGCTAGCTGGCAGGATGATGTCGGCCTGAGCGTGGCTGGCGCGACGCATCGGATTTGTCCGGCGGGAGGTCCGATGACCGGCGTCCTGTCCCAGTAAGCTTGCGCTCCTCCGACTCAGCGTCGGCCTCTCGACTAGGGTTCGATCTCGGAGGTGAGTGGCCTGGCGCCGCGTCGGATCTTGTGTCGTCTACATCTCCATAGATAATCGCTCGATAGTTCCCATGTGTTGGGCTAGACCCGACTTAGCGGCCAAAAAAAAGAGCAGACGCGTTGAGCTGATCTATTTCGCGGCTCGGGATGTGGGCCAGTTCAGCTCGCCAAGTCGGATAGAGTCCGAGCTAGCCGTGAACTGCCGTGCTTGGACGCATAACTAAGGATTATCAGGCCCAATCGAGGCCAAGGGTTCGAGATGACTCCACTCGGTGGGACGTTCGAGAGTTTCCTTGGCGCTTTGGCAGTGGACCTGGCGAGCGCCGCGCTCCGCGACCTGACAAGAACGGCGAGAAGGAATCTCGTCGGTAGCGGACGCGTCGAGGCGTTGGAGCGCAGTTGTGCCGCCGGCATCGCGGCCGCCACCTCGTGCATTGGCTCAAGTGCGGAACTGAAGCACTTACTTCAGGACATCCTCGCGAAACTGCTCGATCCAACTGAGTTCGGTCCGCAGCTACAAAGCCTGCTAGCCGGAAAGCGACTGGATGTCGATATGCTACTTGAGCGCGCTGCTCGCCTCGAACTGACCCTGGCGGACTTCCCCGACCTAGATGTCCTGCGACTCTACGAGGCTTTCGAGGTGGCCTTCGTCGCGGTCGCGTCCCAGGAACCTGCGCTGGCACCTGAGATCGCGGGCCAGAACCTCGTTCTGCAGAGCCGACTGCAGGGCGAACTACTCGAGTCCGTTCGGGCGATGGAGGCGCGTGAGCCTGGCGGCGCGGCAACCGGCGCGCTGCGGGAAGGGTACCTAGGCAAGCTGCTGGATACTGCGGGCTTCCTGACCCTTGACGGAATCGATCCGGCAGTCGCGACTCGTGAAGACAAACTGTCACGGCTGAAGCTCGACACCACGTACACCGGTCTCCGGGTGGTCGGCTCGGCCAGCACCGAGAGACGTTCGGTGCTCGATTTCGTCGATCAGCATCGGCGAGCCGTGATTCTTGGCGACCCCGGCAGCGGGAAGAGCACGCTGGTCAACTTCCTCGCTCTCTGTCTAGCGGGTGAGAGCCTCGGACGGGAGAAGGAGAACGCAAAGCTCCTCCTACGCAGTGCGGGGCGGGCGGAGACGGCCGATGACAGCTGGGTAGCTCGCAAACCGATACCGGTTCGAATCGTCCTGCGTGATCTCGCGGCCTCCGGCTTGCTCGCTGGCAAGACGCGGGGCGAGGCCAACCAGATCTGGGAGTTCATCGAGGCGCAGTTGCGATCGAGTGCTCTCGGCGACTTCGCGGGCCCGCTGCGAAGCGAGTTGCTCCAACGTGGCGGCGTTATCCTGATAGATGGACTCGATGAGGTGCCGGAGCCCAACCGTCATCGCGCGAGCCTCCTGGAAGCAATCGAAGATCTTGCGGCCACATTCAAGAAGTGTCGGGTCATCGTGACGAGTCGACCCTACGCCTACAAGAACCGAGCGTGGCGGCTCGGTGGCTTTGTTGACGGCGCCCTGGCCGGGTTTGATGCCGAACAAGTAGCAGAGTTCTCGGAGGCTTGGTACCAGAGCATTGCGCCCGCGAAGGGTCTGACCCGCGAGGAAGCAAGTAGCCGGGCACACCAGCTAGCGATGGATGTCCGCACCAACCCACGGCTACGCGAATTGGCGGAGCGGCCATTGCTTTTGACGCTAATGGCCAGCCTGCACGCGTGGCGCGGCGGCACCCTGCCGGAACGCAGAGAGACTCTCTATCATGAGGCTGTCGATCTGCTCCTCGACCTATGGGAGCAGCAACGTATCGTGCTCGGCCCCGGTGGCGAGCCGATCATCCAGCAGGTCAGCCTCGTTCAGTGGCTCAAGGTTGACCATGAACGGGTACGCTACTTCCTCAACGAGCTCGCTCGCCGGGCTCATCAGACGCAGCCCAACCTGCACGGGACTGCCGAAGTGGCTGAGAGCGATCTGGTCCACGGCCTCTACCGTCTCAGCGAGAACCCGGAGACGAATCCAGCGCAGATCGGGGCCTACTTACGAGATCGGGCTGGACTCCTGGTCTCCCCTGGAGAGGGTGTATATAGCTTCCCGCATCGGACGTTTCAAGAATATTTGGCTGCATGCCACCTCACTGACGAGAACTTCCCCGACGAGTTAGCTGACCTCGCGAGGGCCGATCCGGAGCGATGGCGCGAAGTGACACTTCTCGCCAGCGCCAAGAGCACTCGCGGCTCGGCGGCCAATGCCTGGCAACTGGCGGAGGCGCTTTGCTGGAAGGCTCCAGGAGAAGAGGGCGTCAGTTCGGCAGATTTCTGGGGAGCGTTTCTCGCGGGGCAGACACTGGCGGAGAATCTCCGCGTTCAAGCCGTTCCAGAGCGACGACGTCGCTTCATGGACATCATCAGAGCGTGGCAGGTTGCTATCTCAACCGGTGGAGAGCTCCCGATCCGCGAGCGCATCGATGCCGCCCGATCGCTGGCGCGACTGGGAGAAACAAGGCGATCGATTCTCGAGCCGGACGATATGGAGTTCTGCGAGGTGCTGGGGGGGGGATTTCTATTCGCAGGTCGCGCCCTCTCGAGTCCTTGAGACTGCTGGGACCTACTGGCTCGCTAGGTTCCCAGTGTCCAACTCGCATTATCGGATCTTCGTCGACGAAGGCGGCTACCGAATGCCGGGGTACTGGCAAGATGCCGCGCGCGCCGGGGTGTGGCAACCCGACGGAAGCATCCTGGATCAATGGGGAGAGACCTCGGTGCCGACGCCGCTTCGATTCGGGCCGGACTTCGATCTCCCGAGCCAGCCGGTGGTCGGAGTGTGCTGGTTCGAAGCAATGGCGTTCTGTCGCTGGCTCACCGAGCGGCTCGAGGCCAAAGGGGCTATCGATGCCTCGCACGAAATCCGACTCCCACGGTCGCACGAGTGGCGAAGAGCAGCGCGAGGAGGACCGGCGGGCAGTCCGGAGCCAAGAATTCGCCAGGCCTCAACGGGCCTCGGCAGGGATTCTCACCCTGACGCCTTTCAACCGGGAGCCTCACTTGAAGAGAGGACTTTTCCGTGGGGTGACAGTCTGGATGAAGACCGCTGCGTCTACCATTCGACGGGGCTGCTATGGCCCGCACCAGTCGGTTGCTCCGCGACTGGCCGGAGCCCGAGCGGCTGCGAGGACATGGCGGGAAACGTATGGGAATGGTGCCTCGATGAGGCTGCACTGAAGGACGGGACGCTGGACGAGGTTCGCGTAGGGCTCAGGAACCTATGCGGTGGCTCCTGGTACCACCTTGCCGACGATCTTCGCATCGACAACGATCATTGCGACTGGGCCCACTACCGAAGTCGCAGTATCGGATTCCGTCCAGGACTATTCTACAGAGACTAGGCGAAGCGCTTGCGCCCGTAGAAGACGCCCTTACCAACGGGAACGACTACCCAATCGATCTCGTCGTCATCTGCCAGACGTCGGACGAAGTCTTCAAGTTCGTCAGAATGGCTCGTCGCATTGTCGGCAAGCAGTATCGCCCCTGGCGGCATGTTGGGCAGCGCCGCGTCCAACACCTCACAGTACGCTTCGCTGATGCAGTCAATGAAAATCAGGGAGATCGGACGGATCGACCCGACCACTTCGCGGGCGTCGCCAGCTCGCACCTCAACACAAGAAGTCAGTTCGGCCGCCCGAACCGTCTCATTCGCACGTGCGAGCTTCGCGGCGTCGTTCTCGATGGTTGTCAGCTGAGCACCGCGCTGCAGACATGCCATCCCTAGCCACAATGCGGAGTACCCGCCGCTCGTGCCGACCTCCACCCAGTGGCCCGCGGGGGCTCCACCGGCCACGATTGCCAAGAAGCGGCCGGTCTCGCGAGGGATCTGTCGAAGACGCTCCGCGAACGGCACGTCGCGTGTCGTGTCTTCGCGATCGGTTCTTTCGAGTCTCCTCATCTGAACCGCAACGGCTGACGGTATCTCACGGATCACGCCCGTTTGGGTTCGGTAGTGTTTCGCGGTCTGCCGGTCAGAACCAGATGACATAGGGCCTGATAATCCTTAGTTATCCGTCCGAAGGGCCCATCCGCGCATGCGCGGACTATGGAGATGCCAGCCCTCTTCGGGGATGGCATACCTCTAGCGTCGCTTCAAGGTCTGCCTTGCTGACGTGCGTATACCTTTCGGTGGTAACCACAGATGCGTGCCCGAGGAACTCCTGTACGACCCTGAGGTTCGCTCCGTTGCGAAGGAGTAGTGTCGCGACGGTATGCCGCAGCATGTGTGGAGTTATCCGTCTCTCCAAACCGGCACTCCTACCGAGAGCGGCCACGACGCGACCGATACCCTGCTCGCTGAGTTGATCCCCGCGACGGCCCAGGAACACTGCAGGGGCCACCGTCGCGCATTCCCTGCGAAGGATCATGTGTTCGTTCAACGCGGTGACGGTTCGAACGTCGGTCAAAACCGCGAGTCTCTCTCTGGCTCCCTTCCCGCGAATCCGGAGTGTCGAGTGGTCGACAACGTCCTCCATGCGCAACCTGGCGGCCTCCCCGACGCGGATTCCGGTCCCGAACATGACTTCGACGAGTGCACGGTTCCGTATGGCCAGTTCCCGCCGCCATTGGCGGTGTTGAGTTCTGGCCGCGCGGTCCGCGGCCAGGAGTAGCGCACGCATTTCATTCGCGCGAAGTGTTCGGACGAGTTTTCTTGATCTTCCTAGGTCGAGCCGAGTGTGTCGGAGCGGCGAACTCGGCAAGGCGTTCCGTCTGACCCAGTAGTTGAAAAAGACTCCGAGGACGGCGAACTTCCTCTTGAGCGTCGCCGGCTCGAGCCCGCGCGACTTGAGCTCAGTTGCCCAGCCTTCGACTTCGTCCGCGCCGACTGCGTCGAGCGGTGTGTGGTTCCCCGTGTGAGCGCAGAATTGCGCTAGATCTGTTTGGTAGGCACGCCTCGTTCGATCGCTTAGGTCACATGTGAGCGAGTAGCGGTTCACGAACTGCGTGACGCAGTGGCCGAGTTCCATTTGAGCGACTCCAGTTCTCACAGCCCCATCGGAGCGTCGCGGACGTTCCGTTGTCCGGCCAGCTGCCGAGAATCCGCGAGCGGAGTTTCCTGGCCAGGTGGGGCCAGACGGAGACCGGGCTCCCGTTAGGGGATGGCTTTGGCGGCGATAGACGACGTGTCTTGCCGGCCCCGGTCTTCAATTGCGCCGCTCTCGAGCCGAGACGGACTGCTATGGCGCGCAGTCGACCGGGACGGCGATGTGCGACATCTTGGTCCAACGTCAAAGAAACGCCCACGCCGCCACGCGATTCTTCCGGAAGCTGTTGAAAGGGAACTGTCAAGTTGACCATTCGCCTGGCAGATTGCGGTGATGGTCAACCACACGCGTCGCTACCACGGGCATCGGTTTCCTCCGGAGATCATCAGCCACGCCGTGTGGCTCTATCACCGGTTCGGCTTGAGCCTCCGAGACGTCGAGGATCTCCTGGCGAAGCGGGGAATCATCGTCTCGCATGAGTCGATCCGACTCTGGTGCGCGAAGTTCGGTCCGGACTACGCCCCGAGGCACCGCCGGAGGCAAGGGCGACTCGGAGACACCTGGTTCTTGTACGAGGTCTTCGTCACGATCCGTGGACAGAGGCACTGCCTCTGGCGTGCTGTTGATCAAGACGGCGACGTGATTGACATTCTGGTCCAAGGCCGGCGAGACGCGAGCGCCGCCAAGCGTTTCTTCCGGAAGCTGTTGAAGGGGCAGGGGAGTGAACCGCGTTGGTTGATCACCGACAAACTTCCAAGCTACGGGGCCGCGCGCCGGAGCGTGATGCCCTCGGTGGAGCACATCACCGAGCGCTACGCGAACAATCGGGCAGAGTCTCACATCAGCTGCCACGGCAGCGTGAACGGCAGATGCGCAAGTTCAAGTCCGCGGCTCACGCACAACGGTTTCTGTCCGTGCACGGTGTCGTCCGGAATCTCTTCAACCTGAGCCGGCACCGACTACGATCCGCGGACTATCGGTTGCTTCGAGGGAGCGCCTTCAGGACCTGGAGAGAGATAGTCACCGCCTAGCGCAGAGTCGTTGAAGGGCGCAGTCCGCCGGAATCCGCGCTCGCTTCGTTAACTTGACAGCACCAGCGCCCGGCCGACCATCTGCAAGCCACTCCATCATCGCCACCGGAGGGACTCGAATCCACGCAGGATTCCTCCTACGGGATCTTGAATCCGCCTTGTCGTGGTCGTGGGCGGGTTATTTGCCGAGACGCCTCGCAAAAACCCGATCGGAGCGATTCTCTCATATAGAGAGGACACGCTCGGGTAGTACGACCATCGAAACGATCACCGGAGAGCGCCTAGTGAGATTCCACGCCGCCGTTCTACTACTGCTGCTCACGACGCCCGGCGCCGTAGCTCAGGAGATCCCGGAGAGAACAGCCCTTCGCGTTACCGCAGACGACGGGGCCGAGATCGACATCGAATTCAGCCACGAAACGCTGTACGACCCGGAGGCATCGACGCTGTTTGCTCAGCCGACGATGGCGGCGGTTGGAGACGGAGGACGAATCTTCATCAGCGACTTCCAAGACAAGCACGTCGCCGCACTCCACCCGGATGGCCGAGAGGACTTCATTATCGGCGGGCCAGGGCAGGGGCCTGGAGAGTTTGAAGACGCGTGGGCCGTTGCTGTTGTACCGGGGGGCGATCTCTATGTCTGGGACCGGTGGACTCAACAAGTGCACCGATTTAGCCAGGAAGGCGACTACCGGCACAGTCTAGCTATGCCCACCGAGATTTCTGGAATCGATCCCAAGAGCTTCGTCGGGCTGGGACCACAAAAGCTCTTGGTGGCGGGTGTCGTCCCCAAGGCAGCCAACGACGGCTACGCAGTGCACCTTCTCGATCTCCACACCGTCGAGCCCGGTCGGCAGGAGTTCCGCCTGCGCGGACAGCTGGCCGCGACCATGCCCGTCTCTCCGCTCATCTACCAGTTTGTTTCGGGAGGGACAGCCTATCTCGACGTGGATGGGGCAATTCCCTATGCGCAAGGTTCGCCGTACATGTTGTCTAGGTATTCGCCGACGGGCGAGTTGGACTGGCGCTTGGAGCACCCGGAGACATTCCCGCATTGGAGTGAGTTCTCCACCGTAACGCCGGAGGGGGGGGGTGCGGCCAGGCGTGCATGATTTCATCCGGGGCATCTGGCCGATTCGCGAAGGCTTTTACATGGTTCAAATCCTTACCCCGACCATGGAGTTCCTCGCGTGGCAGCAGGGGGGACGGGAAGGTGCCCCCCCCCCCCCCCCCCCGACAGATCCGCGTGTTTTGGAATCGCGGTTTCAGTTCCTGTGGATCGTCAATGGTGCTGTCACGCGAACCGCGGAGATTCACGGCCCCCACGACTTGGACTTTCTATCCCCTGACCGACAAGGAGGCTTTATAAGCAGTTGGATGTTTGAGGCTGTGCTCCGCACGAAGGTCCGTGTGGAGGTCGTTCGATAGACTCCAGGAGGTTTGGAAACATGCGCAGAGAACTGCTATTGATGGCTTTCGCCGTAACTCTTGCCGTAGTTGCTTGGTCGCCGGAGGCGGAGGCGCAGTGTAAGAGCTGCTTCTCCTGCGGCGGCTGGGTGAACTACACGGGCGGCCCTGGTTCCGGTAGTTATGGCAACCCGTCCTGCGACGACGATCCGGGAGACTGCAAAGCGTGCAGCGCGGCTCTCGCCGACGCTAGCTTTGATGAAGCCTTTGGTTTCTTGGCTGCAGTTCCCGAAGAGCAGCGTATCCGGCCGGTTACCCCGCTTCTGCCGTTCGGCTATGTCGGGGTAGTTGTGCCGAGTCGAGTCAGCGTAACGGAAACTGAGTTCATGGCGCTACTTCGCAACCAGCAGTGCGGGCTGGACGCCGAGGTCAAGGTGACCGACGACAACTAGTTGGACGTCGCCAAGGCAGTTTCGGGAAGGGCACCCGGCGAGAGTTCGTGCAGCACTCGCCCCCTGCCTTTCCCGGAACGCAGCCTCTTTCGCGGCCCGAAGGCGTTTGCGCTGGGCTCGGATAAGCGTTGTCGCTAGTACGCGTCGGTATAGTCGCGGGCTTGGTGGCTTTGCCTACGGGCCAGATCCGGCCTCCGATGCACGTCGCAACAAGTGAGGCGAGCGACGGCGCCACCGTATTCGAAACGTTTAGGTTTAGGCCGATCTATCGAGTCGAGACTGACGCGATGCTCCGTCGCGACACGAAGGCCGCAGCCACATCTTCACGGGTCTACCTCGCTGGTGTTCTCGATCGCGGGGTCCTTTGCCTTGATCGCGATACTGGAGATGAGCGAAACGTTCTTGTCAGCCGTTACGCTGATCTCAGCGACGTGGTCGCGATCTGGATGATGGCGCGTGGCGAGCTCTTCGTTTGGCCGCGCTTGGCTTCGCGAGTCTTCCGTTTCGCCTCCGACGGTAGCGAACTCGAGCCCGTGGAGCTACCGGCTCCACTTCGGGAACTCGTACCGGATCGTGTGGTCGCGACGGGCACCGGCAGGATCGCGATCCTCGGAACGTCAGGCCGTTGGCCTGAACGAGCCAGACTACTTCTCTGGGAGCCGGCAACGCACGAGGTGATCGAGGTCTTCGGGGCAGCCGAAGACTCCGACGTCAATCCCGACACTGTGCTGGCGGGGGGATGGCTCGCCGCCGACCCTGCGGGAGGATTCCTGTACACGGGGCTGTCCCCGTACCGGATAGCGAACTTCGACGGGCACGGTGTCCTCCACTGGCAGGTGACTGAGCCCGCCCCCTTTGAGCGGCAGAGCTCGGTGGCGGCTGGTCAGGTGGACGAGCGGTCACCAGGGCCATTTTCTTTCGGTAAGAGTGGCTGGCCGATTGGCGGGCACAGGTACTTGCTCGACATCCGTGAACCAACGGCTCATTTCACCGCTTGGCACGATGCCGGACGCCCGGACCACGTCTATCCGAGGCGACGGCTGTTTGATAGTCATCATGCCGTCCTATGGGTTTCCGCGAACGGGACAGCAACGAGAATGGCGAAGCTCCCGGGGCTGAATGACCTTGAACTCTTGGCTGCTCTCGGACCGGGCACATTCGTCGCGCGACTCGGCGTCCAGACCATCGTTGAGGCAACCATAACGGTCACCGTGCGCGAGTAGGGAACTCGGAGGCGTCTGCCGAAGCTACCGCAGCGCAAGGTCCAGGAATCTACGGAAGAGCCTCACCGTCGCTTGATGTTCTCCACGCTCCCAATCGCGCACCGTGCTCTCGTCAACGCCAAGCAGAGCGGCAAGCTGACGCTGGGTCAGCCCTCTCGTCCACCTGAGCTTCCAGACTTCCTGTCCGAAGTTCGCCGGATCAGGCAAGGGGTCGAAGCCCAGGAAGTCGATGATCCGGGGCCCGTACCGAACTCGCGGAGTGGTCTCTCCCGACTCCCAGTTCACGAGGGTCCAGGCTGAGATCTCCATCTCCTGAGCAACGTCCTTCTGGCGCAACCCTAACTCCGTCCTACGTTTCCTGAGGTGCTCGCCAACCCCATTCTGGCTCTGTGGGTAGCCAGCTACTGGCCTTAGGGCCCTTATCGTCAACTGGCATAAGGGCAACGAACCACCACTCGTTCATGGCGGCAACCAGTTGGAAGTTCGCAGGGAACTCGTGCGACTCCTGCGCGCGAGCCAGCCTCACGCATCCCGCCTCGAGTGGCTCGCGGAGCGCCTCGATGGCGCCTCGTGAGAACTCCGGAAGCTCGTCCATGAACAGGACACCAGAAGTGGCAAGACTGATTTCACCGGGCCGTATCGGGTTCCCACCGCCAAGCAGCCCCGCCACGGTCGCCGAGTGATGCGGAGCGCGGAATGGCCGAGCCGACATGAGACCGCGCCCGTCGAGCATTCCGACGACCGAGTAGACACCACTGCATTCGAGGGCTGCTTCGAACTCCAGTTCGGGAAGAAGTCCGGGGAGGGCCCGGGCTAACAATGTCTTGCCCGATCCGGGTGGTCCGGCCAGGAGCAAATGGTGACCGCCAGCTGCGGCGATTTCGAGCGCGCGGCGGGCTATTGGATTGCCGCGGATCTCCGAGAGATCCTCCGTCGGGGCGCCCGCTGGCGGCTGGCGTTCTACGGGGATCGGCTCGGGCTGCCGGTCTCCCGTCGCCCACTCAACAACTCCGCGAAGGTCGCGCAGCGCGATGACCTCGATTCCTTCAACCGCGGCGGCCTCGGCCGCGTTCGGCGGTGGCACCACGACTCGGCGGATCCCGTCACCGCGCGCAGCCACGACCGCGGGGAGTACGCCTCGTACGGCGCGCAACTCGCCGTCGAGCGATAGCTCTCCAAGGCACAGTTCGTTGGACAGTTGATCATCCGGAAGAGTGCCATCGGCTACCAGGAGCCCGAGTGCGATGGGGAGGTCCAGCGCGGCGCCCGTCTTCCGTATGCCGGCCGGCGCGAGATTGATGGTTGTGCGGCGTGGGGGCAGGCCGAACCCATGGTGGGCGCAGGCTGCATGGACACGATCGAGACTCTCGCGGACGGCGCTGCCCGGGAGTCCGACGATCGACTGCGTGGGCAGGCCCTTGCCGCGATGCACTTCCACCGTAACGAGTTGAGCGCGAACGCCGGCAATCGTTGCGGACATGAGCCGCGCGAGCTTCCCGTTGTCGTCCACAGCGCCTCCGGCTACGAGCCGAGGCGTGGGACGACCTCGTGGTCACTCGTTGCTAGGGCGTGCAGACGGCCAGAGGCGCCACGATTCCGCGCAGCCTTCGACTACTGCGCGGCCGGGGTGCGGATTGTCAACCGGTTGCCCGGGTAGATCGTCGTGCGCGGCGTGATGTCGTTCCACGCGCACAGTTGATCGATCGAGACGCCGAAACGGCGGGCGATCGCGGCGAGTGTGTCCCCGCGCCGGATTGTGTAGCTACTCACTGCCTGGCCGGCCGGCATCTGGATCGTGAGACTCCGACCCGGGTAGATGCGGTCGGAGTTGAGTCCGTTCCAGTTGCGTAGATCCTGCACCCGGACGCCGTGCATGCGGGCGATGCCGATGAGCGTATCGCCACGTCGGATCGTGTAGTCCGTGGACGAACTGGCCACCGCGGGCGCTGCGTCGCGAGCGCTTGTCGTGGCCGGCGCCGCAGCGACTCCGGCCGGCGGCGCGGCGGCCGTCGGGGCAGAGGAGGTGGTGCCGTAGTACACCGTCAGCCGGTCGCCCTCGTAGATGCGATCCGACGACATGCTGTTCCACTGCTTGATCGCCGACACGCTGGTGCCGTAGCGGCCGGCAATGCGCGAGAGGTTCTCGCCACGTCGGACGGTGTGGGCAACCTGCTCACCGGTGGCGCGTCCAGACTCGGCGCGCGGTGCTCCAGCGACAGTCCCTGCACTGGGCTGTCCGGCCGGAATCAGAAGCGTGTGGCCTGCGCGGATGCTGTGTCGGTTACGGATCCCGTTGAGATCGCTGATGGCGGCCACGGAGGTGTCGTAGGCGTCGGCGATACGGGAGAGAGTTTCGCCCGTGCGAATCCGATGCTCGACCACGCGCACACGCTCCGACTCCGGAATCGCCGCGTAGGCCACCCGGAAACGATCGCCGCTGCCCTCGGGCACGCGCATCGTGTAGCGCTCCATGTTTGGCGTGGTGCGACGGAGAAGCTGCGGGTTCAGATCCTGGATGACCTCGAGCGTTGTGCCTGCCGCCTCTGCGACCACCTGTAGATCGGTCATCGAGTCGATCGAGACCTCGTCGTAGCGAAACTCTGGCTCGGCGATGAACCGCAGGCCGTAGGCCTCGGGATCGGTACCCATCAGAATTGCCGCAAGGATCTTCGGAACGAACTCGCGCGTCTCGCGCGGCAGCGATCGCGGAACCTCAGAGAGAGTCCAGAAGTCTTCGGTGCCGGTGCGCTGCAACGCGCGACCCACGCGACCCTTGCCGCCGTTGTAGGCGGCGATCGCCAGGTGCCAGTCGTCAAACTCGCGGTAGTAGTCGAGGATGAATCGGGCAATGGCCTTGGTGGATTTCACGGGGTCGCGGCGCTCATCGACGTACCAATCGACCCGCAGGCCGTAGAGCCGGGCCGTGGGTGCCATTAGCTGCCAGAGGCCAACGGCGCTGGCGCGCGATCGCACGTACGGCTTGTAGAGGCTCTCGATCAGAGGGATGAACGCGAGCTCGAGCGGCACGCCCTCGGCCGTGAACACCTCGCGGATCAACGGGAGATAGGCCTGGCCGCGGGCGAGCCCCTCGGCGATGACTTCCTCGCGGTCCTGGCTCAGGTAGCGCACCGCCTCGATCACGCGTGGGTTGTCCATCGGGATCGGCACGGTGAACTTCGGCATCTCAGGTAGCGTGTCGGCCATGCGCGAGCGCAACAGCTCGATCTCAGCCTCCGACAGTACCGGGATCTCTTCTTCCGGAAGATCGGTGGCCTCGGCCTCGGCAGCGACCTGGAACTCGTCGAGCTGCTGGGCGTGGACGCGGGTCACCAGATCGTTGAAGGCGGTGCGAAACGCGTCTTCTTCGCCAGCCGGGATGTCTGCGTGCAGGAAGACCTCGACGGCACGGTCGAAGTATTCCTGCGCCTCATCGGCATCGCCGCGCTGCTGGGCGTCGACCGCGAACCAATAGTTCTGGTCGGCCTGATCGGCAAGCTCGGAGACCGAAGCCGTAGGCTCGACGAGAACGGCCTGCGGGGCCACCGCGGGAGGTTGAGTGGATCCACCACCACACGCGCCGAGCGTTACGGCGAGCGTCGTCAAGACAAGCACAGATGGGCGCGGGGAACGGCTAGCGGCGCCGGAAGATGCCGTGCTCTTTACCAAAGTCATTTGCCAGGGGAGTGATGACGGTCCGTGGACCGATGAGTATGGTTTCTCCGCGGTTCATGGCCTGACGTACGTCAGCCTCCGCGACGAAGTCGACGGGCTCCTGGACGCGAACGTCCTGTGCCTCCCGACTCGGTTCCTCTTTCCCTGTGGCAGCCACCGCGTCCGCCCCCGGTGCGGCGCCTGCCGTTTTCGTTGGATCTGGTCGGGGAGTGCAGTGCACGCAGCCGCACTCGGCGTCCTGCGCTGGCTCCACCCCCGGCTTTGCTGCCGCGGTGATTATACCTCTGCCGGCGAGGAAGTCCCGGACCTGGGTCTCCACGGGTGCGGTAGGCCTGGCCGTGTTCGAGGGCGCGTCATCCGAAGGCATCGCGGAGGACGTAGTTTCGGACCGGCTGCCAACGGCATCCGACGTGAACGGGCGCACGCCGCGAGCTAGTCGCTTGATGTTGATGAGGTGCTGGGGCCCCACGTTGTCGGAGGTGATGTTGTTGCCCCAGGAGCCGCAACCGAGAGTCATCGACGGGAACAGGTTGGTCGTGAGACCGACGGCGCCAACCGACGACACCGTGTTCACCAGGATCCGATGGGCGGGCTTGTGGAGACCGAATTCGAGAACCACGTCGTCGTCGCCCGAGTGGATCACCATCGTGTGGCCGAGGCCACCGAACTCGAGCAGCTGCTTGCAACGTTCGCAGCCTTCGCGCCAGTCCTCCACTACGTATAGCGCTAGAACAGGGGAGAGCTTCTCGTGCGATAGCGGGAAGTCAGGGCCAACCCCTTGCTGCGGGCATACAAGAACCGTCGTGTCGTCAGAGACATCGATGCCCGCCGCTGCGGCCACTCGCGCGGCGCTCTGGCCAACCAGATCGGGGTTCACGAGCAGCTTCTCGGTGAGCAACACCTCCGCGAGCTGTTCGCACTCCTGCTCATCAAGGACTCTGCCTCGCTGGTCGCCAACAGCGGCTAGAACCCGTTCGTGCACGGCGCGATCGCAGACGATCGCCTGCTCGGACGAGCACAGCGTGCCGTTATCGAACGTGGTGCCGGAAATGATGTCTCGTACGGCTTGTTCGACGTTGGCCGACCCTTCGATGTATGCCGGCACATTACCGGGGCCCACACCGTAGGCCGGCTTGCCGGCGGAATACGCCGACCGCACCATTGCCATTCCGCCAGTGGCAAGGATCACGTCCGTGCCGCGGCCGCGCATCAACTCCTGCGTGCCTTCCATGCTGACCACGGTTGAACACCCAATGATCCCGCGCGGTGCGCCTGCGGCGACAGCGGCCTCGTGCATGACGTCGGCGGTGGCCTTGATGCATGCCTTGGCGTTGGGGTGCGGCGACAGCACGATGCCGCAGCGCGCCTTGATCGCGATCAGAGATTTGAACATCGCGGTCGATGTCGGGTTCGTCGTCGGAATGATTCCGGCGACTACGCCAACGGGCTCGGCGATCTCGGTGATGCCTTGCTCGGGAATCTCTCGAACGACGCCCACCGTTGGCATGCCCCGCATCGCACCAACCACGTCGTTGAGCACGAAGTTGTTCTTCGAGATCTTGTCGGCGACGCGGCCGTAGCCGGTCTCATCGACTGCCATGCGCGCGAGTCGTTCAGATTCGCGTAGGCCGGCGGCGGCCATCGCCTCGACGATGGCGTCGATTTGATCCTGTGAAGCGGATTCGAGCTGCTGCTGCGCCGATCGTGCTGCGCGCGTGAGCGAACGGACCTCGTGAATAGATCGAAGATCCCGATCGAGGTCGGCTGAGCTCGCCACTGGGTGTCGTCAGCGGTTGCGTCGAGCGCCGATCAGTCGACGTCGAATTCGGGGAGGATCTTCTCGACTTCCTCGTGCGGCCGCGGAATCACGTGCACGGAGATCAGGTCTCCCACGCGCCGTGCAGCAGCGGCTCCGGCATCGGTAGCGGCCTTCACCGCACCGACGTCGCCGCGGACCATGACGGTCACGAGACCGCCTCCGACCTGCTGCTTGCCGATCAGCACAACCTTGGCGGCCTTCACCATCGCGTCTGCGGCCTCGATCGCGCCCACTAGACCACGGGTTTCGACCATTCCGAGGGCTTCATACGAGATCGACATGCTGGTTCTCTCCAGGGCGGCCGTTCGCGGCTCTGCAGGCAGTCACGGCATACGTTTTTGGGATCGGCGGCACGGTAGCATGCCCGCCTGCCGGGCGGTAGACTGCCCTGCTGCGGCCGTGGGGCTGAATCAACACTTCGGTGGGCCGCAAGATGACATTGTGGGAATGCAAGACTTCGTGGCACGCGCAGTGACGCGATGCCCTTTTGGAGGAGAGATGTCTCGCCCAACCCTTATCAATAGCGGCGCTGCACGCGCTGCGATGGTACTCGCGCTGGCGGCTGCGGTTGCCGGTTGTGGCTCTGGTGACGCGGTGCGGGTTGCTGCCACGGTGTCCGTGGCCATGCCGGATAGCGTGCCGCTGCACGAACCTCTGCACGTGACCTATACGTGGACCCCGTCCGACGACTTTTCGGCGCCGATGGAGGACTACCAGGTGTTCGTGCATGCGCGCGACGGCCAGGGCAACGTTCTGTTCCAGGACGATCACTATCCGCCTGAGCCCACGAGCCAGTGGCAAGCAGGTCAGACGCTGACCTACGACCGGTGGATCTACGTCCCGGATGCGCTCGAGGTCGACCAGATCGATTTCGTAACCGGGCTCTATTCGGCGGACGGCCGCGCGCTGCTGCGCGGTGATGCCGGCACGTGGACAGATGCGGTTGATGCCCACACGCTCGAGGTTCGTCTCAACGACATGCAGGGCGTCCCGGCGTTTATCGAGGGTTGGCACGGGGAAGAAGGCGCTGCCGCCGGGGAAACCTGGCGTTGGAGCGAGGGCGTGGCCCGTGCCGCGTTCACCAACCCGCGCAAGGATGGAACGTTGCACCTGCGGGCGCACGGGCCGTTCGACGAGGTCGGCGCGCAGGTGCTGGTGCTTCGCGCCGGCGAAACCGAGATCGCACGTATCGACGTGACGAGCCCGGCGAACTTTGAAGAGAGAATTGTGGTTCCGGCAACGGCGATGGGCGATGACGACTGGGTGGAAGTCACGCTCGAAATTTCGCCGGCACTCGTGCCGAAGGAACTGGATCCGCAATCGAGCGATGAGCGTGTGCTGGGACTGCAGGTATTCATGTTGTACCTGTCTTCGTCCTGAAAGCACGGTTCCATACCCATCTAAGGGGGCAGGGGTAAGGAGTGGTACAAATGGTGGAAGGCAAAGAACGAGAGAAGGCAGCGAGTCTGGCAATCAGCCAGATCGAACGGGCCCACGGGAAGGGCTCGATCATGCGGCTGGGAGACAATACGCACGTCGAGGTGCCAACGATCCCCACAGGATCGATCGCCCTCGATATCGCGGTCGGCGTCGGCGGGGTGCCGCGTGGACGGGTGATCGAGATCTACGGGCCGGAGTCGTCGGGTAAGACGACCCTTGCGACTCACATCGTGGCGCACGCGCAAGCGGCGGGTGGGCTCGCGGCATTCATCGATGCGGAGCACGCTATCGATCCCGAGTACGCCCAGGCGCTGGGCGTAAACATCGACGATCTCCTCGTTTCGCAGCCAGACTCCGGTGAGCAGGCTCTTGAGATCTGCGAGACCCTCGTGCGCTCCGGCGCACTCGACGTGGTCGTGATCGACTCCGTGGCCGCTCTCGTGCCTCGTGCGGAGATCGAGGGCGAAATGGGCGATCAGCAGCCCGGACTGCAGGCACGGCTCATGTCGAAGGCTCTGCGTAAGCTGACCTCGGTGGTCTCGAAGTCCAACACTACGTTGATCTTCATCAACCAGATCCGCGAGAAGATCGGCGTCATGTTTGGCAACCCCGAAACGACCACAGGTGGTCGCGCGCTGAAGTTCTATTCGTCGATTCGAATGGACATCCGCCGCATCGGATCGATCAAGGATGGCGACGTCATCGTGGGGAACCGCACCCGTGTGAAGGTCGTGAAGAACAAGGTGGCAGCTCCGTTCAAGAACGCCGAGTTCGACATCGTCTACGGACGTGGGATCTCGCGCGAGGGCGAATTGCTGGACCTGGGCGTGCTCAACAACATCGTGGACAAGGCGGGAGCCTGGTTCTCGTACGGCGACACGCGACTCGGTCAGGGACGGGAGAACTCCAAGAACTTCCTGATGGAGAACCCGGAGGCAGCCGCAGAGATCGAGCGCAAGCTACGCGAGATCTACGGCATTCTTCCCGCCGGCGAACGGGTCGAGGGCGAAGAAGTCCCCGACGAGGCCGTAGCTGAGGTCGCCAAGTAGAACGCGCCCCGCGCTGAAAAACGCAAAGAAAAAGGGCCGGTCGCGCCAAGGCGACCGGCCCTTTCTTTGTCTCGGTTGTCCGACCACCTGCTAGTCGTCGTAGTTCGTCGATCCCGTCGAGAAGATCTTCCGGAAGCACCACACCACGAGTCCGGTGATGATGCTCCAGGCCAGGATCAGGAACGTCCAGCCCAGTGCGTTCAGGCCCATCGTCTTCCTCCTAGCTCGTTGCCTTGCGGCTCTTGAGCGCCCATGTGAGCGCGAGACATAACCCCACGTACACGCCGATCATGCTGAGCCGAGCTGCGTTGATAAACGGAATGTTCTCGGGCGCTGGCCCGTTTGGATAGAGCGCGCTCGGCTCGTTGGCGAGCACTGGCGGCAACGTGCCGAATAGCCACGTCCCCAGAATGATCAGCAACATTGCTGGCGTGACGTACTGAATGATGTAGCGGTATCCCCGCGGCACGCGCATATCTGCGCCATCCGTGAGCGCAGCCCACGCGTTGTCCATGCCGAACACCCACGCAAAGAGGATGATCTCGATCGTGGCGAACAGCACGAGGCCAAAGGTGCCTGCCCAGAAGTCGAACTCGCCCAAGAACCCCTGCTGGTTGAAGAGGATCACCGGCTGGCAGAGCAAGAAGATGATGCCGCCCAGTACGACGGCAGACCGCTTCCGACTCAGGCCGAACTCTTCTTGCAGGAAGGCCATGATCGGCTGCCCCATCGCCAACGACGAGGTAATCCCTGCGAAGAAGAGCAATGCGAACCACAGGCTGCCGAACAGCTGGCCGCCGGGGATCTGCTGGAAGAGCGTGGGCATCACGGCGAAAGCCAGATCGAACCCACTCTGAGCCAGTTCTTGAGTGCGCTCGAGGCCGAAGTATGCAACCGCGGCCGGGATAGCGAGGGTGCCGCCGAGCACGACCTCGGCGAACTCGTTCGTGGCCGCAGTCGTGAGGCCGGTCAAGGCGACGTCGTCATTCTCACGCAGGTAGCTGGCGTAGCAGTGAATCGAACCCATGCCCAGACTGAGCGTGAAGAAGACCTGGCCTGCTGCGGCCAGCCAAACACTCGAACTCGACAACGCCTCTGGCACCGGGTTCCAAACGAAGCCCATACCGGCGCTGACGTTGTTGTCTGGGAAGGCCCCGTCCGGTGTCCCGAGCGTCAGGACACGAATGACGAGGATCACGGCGAAGATCAAGAGCGCGGGCATGGCGATCTTGGCGATCGCTTCGATACCGCCCGATACGCCCTTCGAAAGGATCCAGATGTTGACCAGCAGCGTGATCACGAAGAACGCGTAGGCCGGCGCCACAGAGGAGAAGTAGCTGATTCCTACATCGCCGACACCAGGTGCCGTGAGGTCGAGGCCCGTGTAGCCGTGATAGCTGCGCAGGAAGTTGACCATCGGCTCGAACTCTGGGGCGCCCCAATAGGAGCCGAACGCCGTGAAGAACGTATAGCCGAGCGACCAGGACTCGATGTACGTGTAATACGTCATCACGATCAGCGGCAGGAAGAGCCCGATCACGCCCACGTATTTTGCGGCGGGGTTGTCCCAGATGCGCTGCAGCATGCCTGGGGTAGAAGAGTGTCCGTAGCGGCCGCCGTGACGACCGATCGACCACTCCACCCACATCATCGGGATCCCGAGAAGCAGGAAGCAGATGAAGTAGGGAATCATGAAGGCGCCGCCGCCATTCTGAGCCGCCTGCACCGGGAAGCGCAGGAAGTTACCCAGACCGACCGCGTTGCCCGCCATCGCCAGGATCAACCCGACTCGGGTTCCCCAGCGTTCTCTCTCACCCATGAGCGACTCCGAACTGCCCCCGCACGGAGGGCGGCTTTCGACAGAAGGGGATTTCAAGTACGAGATGCGCGCTACGCGCGGAACCTCGCATCGGCGGCGCTACTATAGCAAAGCCAATCGCGCCGCGGTCGGATCGAGCCCGGTGGGCCCGTCCGACACGCGGTTCGCGAAGTGGATCAGTTGCCTGTGCGGCGCTTCTCGGCCTCGAGCCAAGGCTGCCGTTCGAAGTACGAATTGGTGAGTTCCTTGACCTTGGGCGTGAGCATGATCAGCGCCAGGAGGTTGGGGAGAATCACCATACCGAGCAGTACATCGCCCAACGCCCAGACCGAGGCGAGCGGCACCACGGCGCCGACGAAGTGCATGAGCACGTACACCAGCTTGTACGGCATCAATGCGCCGGTGCCGAACAGGTAGTAGGCACAACGGTCGCCGTAGTACGACCACGAGATCGCCGTGGAGATGGCGAACAGCAGCACGCTCACCAGCACGATCATGTCGCCCCAGTTACCCGGGAGGCCCTGCCGGAAGCCCATCATCGTGAGTGGCGCGCCACTCTCAACGGCCGCGCCCCAGAGTGACTCATAGGTTTCCCCGCTGCGCGCGGTGGCAACCCCGGCGCCAGGATCGATGGTCCCGGTGAACGGCTGACTCATACCCTCATCGATGAAGAGCTGTTCAACCGGCACCTCGTGCCAGGCAATCCGAGCCTCGCCGAGCGCGCCAGACGGGGACATGCCGTTCTCGTACGCGATCGTGGTCGATGGAATGTCCACCGGGCTCACGCCGTTGCGGTCGTTGTTCTCGACGTATGACAGGTCGCCGCCAGTGAGCAGGATCTCGGTGGTTACCCGGTCCTGCCAGACGCCGGTTGTGATGATGACCAGCGCGGTGAGCGTGCAGATCACGATGGTGTCGATGAACGGCTCGAGTAGCGCAACGACGCCTTCGGACACCGGCTCGTCGGTCTTGGCCGCGGCATGCGCGATGGGCGCGGAACCCTGACCGGCCTCATTCGAGAACAGGCCGCGCCGCACACCCCACATCATCGTCACAAGGAATACGCCCATCCCGGTGCCGGCGATTCCGGCCGTCGGATTGAACGCTTCCCGGAAGATCAGGAGGAAGCTCGGGATGATCGCCTGCCAGTTGACCGCAAGGATCGCCAGCGCTGCCGCGACATAGATGCCCGCCATTGCCGGCGCGAGCACGCCGGTGACGGCGCCGATGCGGCCGATGCCACCTACGATGACCATGAGAACGACCGCCGACGTCACCAGGCCCGTAACGTAGGGCGGCACACCGAACGTCGTGAACATCGAGTCGGCCACGGTGTTGGCCTGAATCGCGTTACCGGTCATGAACGCCGTCACGCCGAGCAGCACTGCGAAGATGATCGCGAGCGGCTTCCATTTATCACCCAGACCACGCTCGATGTAGTACATCGGCCCGCCGGCAACAGTGCCTTCCCACTTCTTGCCGTCGCTGTCGTGGCTCACGGTGCGGTAGTGCTGCGCCAGCGTGACCTCGGTGTACTTGGTGGCCATGCCGAGGAAGGCCGTTACCCACATCCAGAACAACGCACCGGGACCACCGAAGTGGATCGCGATCGCCACGCCGGCGATGTTCCCGATGCCGACCGTGGCCGACAGCGCCGTGGTGAGTGCCTGGAAGTGCGAAACGTCGCCCGGCTCATCCGGGTCGTCGTACTTGCCCGACGTGATCGCGATTCCGTGCCCGAGACGGCGCAGCTGCACGAAGCCCAGATTGAAGGTCAGGTAGAGGCCCGTCCCGATGAGGGCGATGACGACAAACGGCAGCCGTTCCTCGCCAATCGTGAAACCGGATTCCCAAACCCAGCCGTTGAGCCAGGAAACGAAGCTTTCGAATGTCTGCAAAACAGAGCCTCTGAAGTTGCCAACGAAGTGCTTTGCCGCGCTCGGCGGTGGCGGCTACTATAGACGAATCGGTCGTTTGACTGGGTATATCGCCCGGGCTATAACGTCGATTCCGATGCACCGGATCGCGCCGACGGCGCGTACCGATATCCAATTCACACGGTGCACATCGAGCTTCTGGTGGGCTCGTAGCTCAGTCGGTAGAGCGAGGGCCTGAAAAGCCCTGCGTCGGTGGTTCAATTCCGCCCGAGCCCACCATTAAATCCTTGCTCTGAAAGGACTTCCGAGAGATCGCGAAGGCGCGTCGCGTCACTCATTGTCACTCAGGGTCACTATTTGTGGACCCCACGTGGACCCTATGTGGACCCCGACTTCGGTCCTGATCCGACGGGAAGTGTTCGACTCTTGACGGCAGGCGCGGTGAGGCGTTGCGGTGTTCCTCCGTACGTGGACAAGCCCGGGTCGCAAAAGGGGAGACCGCGCCGTTATGTAGGGTGGATGTTGACCCCTAGCTACCAGGAGTGATCCCTATGCGACGCGCCGTATTCAAGTACTCCGTCTTCTGTTTGGCGTTCTCTTTCTCGACCGCCGCCTTTGCTCAGGAAGTGAACCACGTCGTTGTTCAGCCTGGTGCGCCGGTGAAGGTCATCGAGTTGGAGGCGGAGTTCAAAGGCGAGGGCAAGGACTTCCTCGGGAACTACTCACCTGACCGGATTGACATCGACATCAAGTTCGAAAATGTCGCTGAGGCGCGAGTGCACGCCGTCAGGTTCGGCGTTATCTCATACAACGTGTTCGACGAGTTCATGTCGAGACGAACAGCGACCAGCACAAAGAATCTCGACCCGGCGAAAGACCGTGAGCTACGCTGGCAGTCGTTCCCGCCGCGCACCGAAGCTTTCACTTTCCTGACTGGAATCGTTTACGTCGATACCGTGCGCTTTGCGAACGGTGAGATTTGGCGCGTCGATCAGGCGACGCTCGCACAGCAGATTAGTGATTTGGGCATCATCGTCGACGAGGCGCACCTCACGTACGAAGAAGCACCGCAGCCATTCACGGGCGAGCAGTAGGCGAGCCCGGCGACGCTAGAGTGACACGCGGCGGAGTGGCTGCCACCGTGTGCTCAGGCGGCTCCTTTGACGATGGTTGTCAAGGAGTCGATTCTGTTTGAACTCTGGTGGGATGCGTTTTGACGCTAGTTGCGTCCTTTTGCCGCTGTTCGACGCCGGATTGTCACAGGATTTGTCGCCGACCCCGGCCAGCGACAACGCCTCGAAGACGAACTAGCCGTCGTAGTCGTTTATTGCCTCAACATGAGCGATACGGTCGGCTTCGACTTGGTCTCAATCAGCACTTCGAAGACACCATCGTCTCCGCTCCGACCCCAGGAAGCCGAGCCCGAAGAACACGTAGATCGCGACCAGACCCAGAACGAGGATTTCTGTTTCGCCTCATCTGGTGAGAAGAGAATCCCCCCACCTGACGTGCTCACCATCTGCTGCGGCCAGAATGCGGAGGCTCTCGACACGCGGAGGCCCTGCCGTCAGCACGGGGAGTGCGTCACGACGGGGTGGAGTGGCGGAGGCAGGACCACGCCTCGTAAACTTGAGGACCAACCGGTTCTAATCGTGTAAGTCGGAGGGCACGTTCTCGTGGAGATCATGGCTGAATCGCCGAAGAAACGACCGTGGCCCCGCCCGTCTCTCATAGCGATGGGGTCGCGGTACAGCGGTGGGCATACCGGGGGCACAGGTGGAACCGGTGAGGCACTCTGCGGTGGGGAAATGCTAAGCACCAAGATTCCAGATCCAGCCGAGACCACCGATCCGACGACCGCTTGTGTGAACTACTACGGTCCGGGGAACGGGGCATCCTGAACGCATCGGTTCCCATATCCGAGGGCTATCGCAAGCCGACCACTGTTGGTGGACAGATGTGCCGACCGGATCTCATCCTCGTGGCGAGCCGTCTCCACGCCTGGCGCGTCGCCCTAGAGTCCCGCTAGACCCAGAGCGAGACGACGACCTCCATAGAACGTGGTGGATTCGCGGCGTCTGCTGCCGTGATCTCGATGGCCACTCCTTCACCATGTTGCAGACGAAACGAGACCGCGCCGGTCCGGGCTGACATCGCATGCGCTGCGGGTGAAACAACGGTAGAGACCGTGGACGTTCCGGGAGCGTAGTTCCCGGCGTCTGCGACTACGCGCGGATTGCCATTCAAGTCCGGCGGGACCTCGACCGCCAAGTGAACGAGTTGGTCGCTGCCGGACAAGTTGGCGTGGATGAGCTGAAGGGAAGGGACAGATTCGCGATCCAGGAGGCGCGCCATGGCCGTGTGCCTCTATGTAGGGGGAGGGGGCAATTGAGCGAGTATTCCCGAAGCTCTAGGAATCCGCCACCGAGCGCTTGTTGAGGTTCACGTTCTTCGCCGCCGTCGCTCGGCTCACCCCGATCTCAGCCTCGATCTGCCGAAGCGAACGACTGCCCTTGTGCAGCCGCACGATCTCCCGCTGCTTTGAAGAGGGAATCGGCGGTCGCGAGATCCGCTTTCCCTGCGCTTTGGCCCCTTCCACCAGCAGGGTGATCGCCGGGCGTTCGATGCGACCACGGGCCGCTGGCCCTCGAACGTCATCCTCGACGAGGCGGCGGCTGAACTCCTCGACGAACAAGCACCTCGAACCGGCCAGAGCGGAACCGTGACCGGAGACGAGCCGACAGGGCAGGCTTCACGGGCGACGTCTACGGAGACATGTCCGAGCGACCAGCATTCACCCCGCACGACGCCTTGGCCGGCGCGTCCCGATTCTTCTACACGGCGAAGGCATCCACGGCTGACCGAAATGCCGGTCTGCCGGCGACGATGGAGAACCGTCATCCTACGGTGAAGCCCCTCGACTTGATGCAGTACCTCTGCAAGCTGACCCGGACGCCGACCGCCGGCACGGTTCTCGACCCGTTCATGGGCTCCGGGTCGACTGGCGTGGCAGCACTGCGCGAAGGGCGCGACTTCATCGGGATCGACAAAGAGGCTGAGCACGCTCAGGTGGCGCGCGAACGGATGGCCGGTAACGCCCCCATGTTCAACCGGGACATCTCAACACCCGAGGAGGCGGCGTGAGGCAGGGGGACGTCACCAGGCGAAACTCGCGACGTCGTTTACGAGTTCGTGTGCGGCCGCTGTGCGCGACTCGACCCGCCGACGCTTCGGGAGGTGCGGGAGCACCTCGGGCATCGGTCCATCGAATCCGCCCGGCACCACCTCATGGTGCTAGCCAGGGAACGTCTGCTGATTCGGCGTCACGGCCGGGGGTACCGGTGGCCGAGCCCAGTGGTGCCGATCGGCGAGGTAAGGGAGCGCCTGCAGTCGGCGTGGGGAAAGAGTGCGGCGTAGCCGGGGCGCGCGCGCCCGTGCAATCAGGCCGCTGCGCCCCGGGAATATCCTGCGCCTACTCCTGCCAGAGTCGTCCGCAATTAGGGGCGGGCTCAACCCTCCACCGGAACTCGGCACCGTCCGCAGCGGCGGAGATATCGATCTTCGATGCGCCGTCCGCGCGGAAGAAGCCGTCCGAGCCTCCACGTATCCCGCCCGACTGGCTCCCGCCCCGGACGGTGACCTGCAAGTCCGTCTCGCCGTTCACGAAGTGAACGCAAACGGCCATTGCCGGATCGGTCCCAACCAACGTGGACGCCGTCGTGTTGGCGACTCCGCGGTTCCATCCCGCCGCGCTTAGCTTGGCGGTTACTTCGTGGTCGTCGGCCATGGCGGTATTCGCCGCCGGCAGGACGGTCGACTGCGCGCCGGCAGCGTTGGGCATCCCTCCGATCGCGAACGCGGCGGCCAGTCCTACGACCAGCCCGAACGTCGCCGGTGCGAAACGTCGAATAGTTGCTTTCATCCTGAGCTTCTCCGTTGATTTGCCCACCTGTTCAACGAGACGGACACGGAGTCGTTTTTCCGATTCGGGTAGGGCAAGCGCCAACGGGAATATCTCGATTGTGAGATTGGCACCGTTATGCCAGATATGAGATATTTCTGCTCATGAGCAAGTCGCTATTCAACGTATCTGGCAGCAAGATCGAAACCCCGCCGATGTCTACGGACGCGCGGCGAGAGGTCGGTTTTCTGCTACGGATGCTGCAGGAAGGTGTCTCGCTCGGAATGCCGGAATCGCGCCCGATGCCGTCGATCGGTACCCGCGTTCACGAACTGCGGATCAACGACTCCGCAGAGAACAAGACGTGGCGCATCGTGTACCGCATCGACACCGACGCGATTCTGATAGTTGACGTCTTCGCGAAGAAGACGCAGCAGACGGCGAAGGCCACGATCGATCGCTGCAAGCGGAGGTTGAAGGCCTACGACGTGTGCTAGGTAGACAGGACGGACGACAAGAACAGGGCGAGGGAGAGATGAATAAGGCGAAGCGAGCGCGGCTCGCGGCAGCGGGCATTGAGGAGATCGACGTCCAGGACTGGCTCGGTCTGAGCGATGTAGATATGGAGGTCATCGACCTCAAGGTGGCGATGGCCAAGGCTGTCATTGATTGCCGCAAGTCCAAGCGCCTGTCGCAGAAGAAGCTGGCGGCGCTGATGGAGTCAAGCCAGTCACGGGTCTCCGCGATGGAGAAGGGGGACTCCTCGATCGAGCTGATGGCGCGGGCGCTCTTCACGCTCGGGGTGGATCGGAAGACGATCGCCGAGTTGATGGCCGCATGAGCCGCGACCGCTCGCCGAGGGAGTTCTTCTATGACGCTGGTATCCAGTCTACCGACTCAGAGTTCGGCCCCATGACCATTGGGGTGCCAACACGCCACTTCGACACATCCGCAAGCCACAACCGAAGAGAGGGAGAACGATGGCCAAGCGATAGCAAAGAAACCGTGGAGCTGTCCGCAGGTCGTGCTCATCGCGACTGGCCACGGCACGCAGGGGCTAGGGACGATGTTGACGTTCACTGGCACGGAGGTTGACATGGGCCGTGGCGAGGCCATAAAGCAAACCATGGCGGCTGAACTGAGCTACGCCATTTGCTACTCGGTGGGGCCCGGAAACGCAGCGGGGCCGAGTTAGTACACGACGACCGGGTCGCCGTTTGCGCAAAGGTGCACAACCACGGCCCCGGCACGGTGGAAGTCAACATGGAAGGCGAGTCACTGACGCTCGACCCGGGCCCGCAGGTGTATCTGGTGTCCCATGACCTCACGGCAGGCGTGAGTGCCGGTACGGCCGCAGTCTTGAGCGCCGAGATCGACTGAAGCAGGGCCCCGTGAACGCCTCCTAGCGAAGCGTTCGGGCGGCCCCCAGCGACCGCTACAATGGGTAGACGGTCACAAGGGCAGGGTTCGTGAGGGATTGGGACGATGTGGAACCTACTGACGGAAGGCCAGAAGATCGACGCGAAGGTCGGCCCCGGTGGTGCCTTCCTGCCGTACGGCGTCGTTGGGCTCGAGGAAGGGCGCGTCGTGCTCGAGCGGATTCCCCCGCGTCTCGGCTTGAGCGAGCAGCCGTTGCCGTATCCGGATCCCGAGGACCGGGACATCCTCCATCTGAAGCACGAGAAGAGCGAGCGCCGCGCTCTATTGCTGTCTGTCGAGGACGGTCGCCTCGTCCTCGCCGGCATTCGCGGAAGCGACGATCGGTCAGGGTGTCCCTTCTGTTGGTTCGAGGGCCCGATGTACCGCAGCGTCTACGTGGGCGTGACGCCTGATCCCATCACCGGCAAGTTCCCGAGCTCCAGCAGCCACCATTGCCCGGGGTGCACCACTAGGTGGCCAGAAGGCGAGTACGAGAGCGTTGTTCGCCGTTATCGGTTGGAGAGGCCCTAGCAGGCTAGGTAGTTGGAGTGCCTGTATCCGACGAGGTTCAAGCGAAGATCGACCGCGCGGCGCGACACGCCGCCGAACTTGAGGCGGCCAGCGAGAGTGGTTCGCTGGGGATGGCCGCGCCGAGATTCACCTGCGGGGCCAGGATCCCGAGACGGCCGAACACGTCGCGATACTGCGAGTTCCGAACGCTCCACCACCGCTGCCGTTCCTCGGGACGATCATCGGGGATGTTGCGCACAACCTGCGGTCGGCGTTGGACATCGCGGTCAATGAACTCGTGGTGGCGAACGGGCAGGAACCGACCAAACGGACGATGTACCCGATCTACTGGGGGCCGGTGTTTGACATCGACACACCCGCCGGCGACATCGCCGGACTCGTGGCCGATTTCGATTCAGACCGGAGGGGCAGTTTCCTCGCTAGCACGGCCGGACTCTCCGACGACGTCATCGCGGCGATGCGCGAGATCGGCGCACACCACGCGGGATATGGGACATCGTCCTGGAACGGGATGATCCTCGGGCAGCTGCACGAGTTGAGCTTGGCGGACAAGCACCAAGCCCTATTGCCGCTCGTGCAGGAGGGGGAATGGTTTCCGGTTCCGCCACCAGGGACCGGGCCGGACGATTCCTACGTCGCGATGAGCATATTCCCGATGATGGATGGGGCCGAGTGCTATAGGCGGCCCGACGCGCCGCCGCCGGAGTTCTTCCATGCACGGCCGCGGATTCTCTTTGGCCAGAGGGTGCCCGCTCTGTCGGGCCTGTCGGTACCCCACTGGACGAAGGACTCCCTGAAGTCCGTCCGTGAAGTCGCTGAGCAGCTGTCGGCGTTCCGTTGAACTCTCTGCCACAACTGCGTGTAGCTGCAACCGCCAGCACGCCCGAGTCCGGAAACGGGCCGGGCTCGGGGTTCTTCCAGCAGCACCCACAACACACGCACTGGAGGAGGAGAGGAGGTCGAGGACGGCGAGAGGGGATGGGTCGCCGTTGTCAGGCTCCAGGACCAGGACGACACAGTCGCTGTAGCACTCTTGAACCTTGTCCCGCCGATGAGGGTGCCAGAGGAAGAAGAATAGCCTGGGGCCCTGATTCTGAAACGGCCACTTCCGCCAGAGGCATACTTGCAGGCACCGGGGTTAGTCACGGGCCCGACGACCACCCGCGGCTACTCCCCACAACTCCGCGCAGCCGCGACCGCCAGCACGCCCAATCCGACATCCTTGATGGTGTCGACGAGCTTGTTGCGCTGGTTCGCCTGCAGCCGAGCGAGTTCAGGCTTCGCTTGGCCGCGTCCGTCCGATCTCGGTGCGATGTCAGGTGTCGCACTTCTTCGTGCAGGCGCGGAAGGCTGCGGCGGTCTGGCCGTCAAGATTAAGCGAACGGCCGTTGTCTGCTGCCTTGGCGCCCGATTTCACGCCGGTCGGCTTGCGATCGTGCTTCACCTTCGGATTCGAGAAGTAGACGATCGTATCGCAGCGACTCAGGCCGTCCGCCGTGCAGCTATACGACATCACGGTGCGGAACTTGCCGGGCACACGGTGCCCATATGAATGGTCGTAGGCACCGAACGGCGGCGGTGTGGCGTCTTCTCGGTTGTGCCGGAGCCCCAGGTTATGCCCTGCCTCGTGCGGAAAGGTGAACGCGGCATAGCCGCTCACACAGTCGGACCGCACGATGTTGAACTGCCACTGTTCATCACTCGGTCGCAGACCGGAGCCAAAGCCACCAAGGAAGCCTCGTCCGCAGATGTCCGACGTTCCAGGCACCTGCGGTACCGCCAGGGTGACCATGTCGGCACCGAACTTTTCGCGCACCGCGTGGACGTTGTCCATGTGGCCGTCGCCCATGGCTTGCAGTGCGTTCAGGACGAGACCGCCACCGCGCGCGTCGCCGAGTGACCCGGAATAGCTCACCTTCTTGGTGAGCAGCAGGCGCATTGTAATCCTGACCTTCGAACTATCGAAGGCTGAGTTGGCCGCAGCGATGGCGAGCTTCCAAGCGGCCTTCATTGCGCGCTTGCCGCCGATATCCTTGGCGGCCTGCGGCAGATATAGCGCAATTACGTCAATGACGGCATCATCCGGTGCGCGAGGTGAGGTCATCGCCAGTTGCGGAGAGGGTGACTCGGCTGAGGGGTTCGGGAAAACCACATCGTTGCCTTCCGGACGGGAGCCGGGGTCATACTCGATGAGGTCGCCGCGCGCCCCCCGGGCGCGAATCTCGAACATGCGTCCGTCGAAGGCCATCGATCCCGCGATGCGGTTCCCATCCAGTACCACGATCACCGTACTGAAATCGTCTCCAACAACCCGGCCGGTCCACACGTCACCATTGAATTCGTCGCTTGTGATCGAGTGGAAAGCTACGAGGACTGAGCTCTCCGATCCGATGGCCAAGCGCAATTGCGAGCCCGGCTGCCTCGCCCTCGAAAGAGCATCGATGTTGATGCGTACTCGATGTGTGGCCAATGTTCCCGGCCTCGCTTCGATCCCGTCGGCAGCGGCGATTGTGCGGCGCACGGTCGTGAACTGCTCCGCCTCCTGGGCGATGGCGGGTGGCGCCAAGAACGCAAGAAGCACGGCAGCTAGGAGGACGCGGCGGAAGTTCAAGGGGACTCTCCAAAGTGGATCTGCTGGAATTTCCCGGCCAGGATAGTCGGCGTAGGCTAGCTGCGCGACCGCCGGTGGATGGAGGCAAGGCGCTCGCCGACGCGCCAAGCGCACTCCGCGTAGCGGCCACCGCCAGCGCACCCCACCCGACATCCTCAGTCGCCGGGCTTCCGCTCCTGCCCACCACTAAATCCGTGCTCCCGAGTTGCTTGGCGGTTGGGCTCGCGCCTGAGGCAGGGGGCTAGCTCCGGCTACCCCATGTTTCGCCTAGTACCCGGATGAAGTTGCCGCCCAGCACGCCGATGATGTCGTCGTCGCTGTAGCCGCGGGCGATCAGGCCCTCGGTCAGGTCGTAGCAGCGCTGCGGATGATCCACGCCCTCGATGTCTATCTTGTCGCGGAAGGCGTAGGAGCCCTTATAGTAGGCCTTGAGTTGGGCGTAGAGTTCGGGATCGATGGAATCGTAGCCATACAAGTCGATGTCGGATCCGAGACCGAGATGCTCCACGCCTACCAGACGGGCGACGTGGTCGTAGTGATCGAGCATGGAGTCGAGCGTGGTCGGCTCATGATCGAGCACGAAGTTGCGTACGCTGGTGATGCCCATCACTCCGCCACTCCGCGCCATCGCCTGGATCGCCTCATCCGGCTTGCAGCGCGGGTGGTTCGGCACGAGCGCGCGGCTGTTCGAATGCGTGATGAGAACGGGTTGTTCGGAAAGCTCGAAGGCGTCCATTGTGGTGGCATCGCCGCAATGTGACACGTCGATAGCCATACCTGCCTGGTTCATGCGCTGCACCACGGCTGCGCCCCAGTCGGAGATGCCTCCGTCCACTCGCTCCGTCGCGCCGTTGCCGATGCGATTGCGAGAATTGTAGGTGAGCTGCGACACACGCTGCCCCAGAGCCCACGCCTGATCGACCATGTCCAGATTGAACGCGAAGTGCTCGGCGTTCTGGACGCCGAGCAGGATGCCGATCTTGTCGTTTGCCTTGGCCCGGCTGAAATCGTCAGCCGAGTCGATCCGCATGAAGTCGTCGCTGTGCGCAGCCACGAAGCCGTTGTAGGCGGCCAGGTAGTTCGACACCGCCAGTTCCGGCTCGCGGCCGCCTCCGACGCCCACGGCCACATGGAAGCTCGTGATTCCCGAACTGCGGTAGGCGGCGAGTTGATCGGGCCCAAAGCGAGCTGGATCGGCGATCCAGTTTTGCTCGGCCGTGGCCTGCAACTGAAGCGGCGACAGCATGTCCACGACGATGGCGCGCTCCATCAGGTCGACGGTGCGACTCGAGTACTCGCGTCCGGTCTGCGGAAAGACCACGTGTCGGCCGCGGCGGATGTAGGGCGTTTCGGGCGTGGCGCCCTCGGCCGACCCGGCCGCGGCCAGGCCCGCCGCCGCGAGTCCGCCCTTGATCAGTTCCCGTCGCGTCGCCCTGTCGTTTGCCATTGATCGTGCCTCCGGTTGGGATGCCGGATTCTAGTTCGCCGCTGGCAGCAATGGGACACGACCCCCTAGCCGAGAGGAGAGCGCGCCCTTGGATCGTATGTCTGAGGGGCGGAGAAAGGTCGGGAGTGCGGGGTGATCGCGACGTACAATCATGCGCGCCCCTCATACGCCAGGCTCTGGAATCCGTGCTGGACGACGCTGCTGACAACGAGAAGTCGACGGTCGGAGACCTCGGCGAACTGACGCCCTATGTGCCGAAGTTCGTTCGCGCTCGACTGGCCGAATCGGGCCTACCCGAAGGTCCCGTGAGCGAAGCGCGTCAGGGCGCTGCGCTGATCGCTGACGTTTCCGGTTTCACGGCTCTTACCGAGACGCTCGCCGCCGAGGGCGGCAGCGGAGCCGAGCGCCTGCGGGATCTGATCAACGTCTGCTTCGCGGAACTGATCGAGGTCGTCGACGGCTTCGGCGGCGACGTGGTCCATTTCGCGGGTGACGCGGCTCTGGCTGTGTGGCTGTGCGAGCCGGCTGACGCGGTGGCGCGTGCGCTCGCGTGCGCCGAGCAGCTGGGCGAACGTATCGAGGGACGGAAGGTCGAGGACTATCGTCTTCGCCTCCGCGTGGGCGTCGATGCGGGCGAGATCATTCTGGCGTACGTCGGCGGTGCTGAGGGGCGTTGGCAATACGTCGTTCACGGGGGCGCGTTGGCCCAGGCGATCCGATCGCTGGCTGGCGTGAGTCCTGGAGAGATCGGCTACGGCGGCGAGATCGAGCCGAACGAAGCGGCACCAACGCACCGCGGGTCGCAAACTCGCGAGCTCGATCAGGCGGCCTTCGAGGCGTTGACCGCGTTCGTGCCGCGACCCGTTCAGGCGCGCATCGGCGCCGGACAAGCAGGTTGGCTGGCGGAGTTCCGTCAGGTCACCACCAGCTTTCTCAGTCTGCCCGCGTCCGTTTGTGAGGATCTGGAGCAGCTGCAGCAGGTCGTCGTTACGGCGCAGGAAGCGGTCTATCGTGCGGGCGGCAGCATTCTGCAGGTTCTCCTAGAGGACAAAGGCCTCACAGTGCTATCGGCCTGGGGGACTGCGCAGCGGTACCACGAGGACAACCCTCGGCGTGCCGTTCATGCCGCCCACGAGATTAGTAAGCGCCTGGACGCTCGTGGCGTGGCCTCACGACAGGGAATCACGACTGCCACGGTGTTCACCGGCAGTCGCGGCAGCGCGCGCCGTCGCGATTTCGCGATCATCGGCGATGGTGTCAACCTGGCGGCTCGACTTACACAGGCGTCCGACGGGCGTCCCCTCGTTGACGCCGTGACTCGATCGGGCGCGCGCGGCAATTTCGTTTTCGAGGGCGTTCCACCCGTAACGGTCAAAGGCAAGGTCGAGCGTGTTCCGGCCTACCGATTGAGCGGGGAATCCGCCAGGGCGGAACCCGGCCGTACACTCGTGATCGGCCGGCGCGACGAGGTGCACGCTCTCGATGCGGCGATCGAGAGCCTGGAGCGCGAAGGGGACGGCGGTGTTGTGTTCATCGAGGGACAACCCGGGATCGGCAAGTCGAACCTGCGTGCTCATCTGCTCGAAGAGGCGCAGTCTGCAGGGTTGAGGACGCTCCTGATGGTGGGCGATGTTCTCGACCGGTCCACGACTCAGCATGCTTGGCGCGGCGTTTTTCGGCGGCTGGTCGGGGTCAGCTCGGCAGCCCGGATCGAGGAGATCAACGAGATCGCCGCCGCGGTGGCAGAGCGCCTGCGCGGAGGGCAAGATCTCACGTCGCTTTTGAACCCTGTACTCGGTTCCACCATTCCGCGAACCGAGGCCGTGGCGCGCATGACTGCAGAGGGGCGCAGCGAGAGCGCCCGGGACTTGCTTGTCGACCTGTTGGTCGACTCTGTCGGCGAGCGCCCGACAGTGCTCGTCTGCGAGGACGCACACTGGTTCGATTCCGCTTCGATTGCGCTCGTGCGAGCGGCGCGTGAACGGCTGCCGCGCGCACTGTGCGTGGTGTTCGCACGCGATCACGCCATCGAATCAGGTGAACGTGGACTCCACGCGCTCGTAAGTGCCGACGAGGTGGTCCACCTGCCGCTGCTGCCGCTCGATCCCGATGGTTCTACGCAGCTCGTCTGTCACACGCTCGGGGCCGACCTGGTGCCGGAGGACGTGACGGACTGGGTGCACAGTCAGGCAGGGGGACATCCGTTCCTGACCGAGCAGCTCACGCGGGCTCTGCGCGACGAACGGGTGCTGCTGGTCCGGGAAGGCGAGGCCCATCTCCAAGGAGGCGCGAGTCGACTCGATTCCGTTGCGGCGCCGGACAACGTTCAGAACCTCGTGACCAGCCGGCTCGACCGTCTCGAACCTGAGGCCCTCCTCGCGCTCAAGGTCTTGGCGATCGCAGGTGCTCGGGCGCACACGGACCTTCTGCTCGCGATCCACCCCATGTCGCCGCCGGCCGATGCGCTGGAGCGCGAGCTTGCGACACTCGCGGCGGACGGTCGGTTGGTGGGAGGGACGGGACAGGAGTGGACCTTCGAGCACGCCATCGCCCGGGACGTCGTCTACGAGACGATCGCCTTCGCCCAGAAGCGAGAGCTACACGCGGCCGCGGCCGACTGGCTTGAGCAGGAGCACGGTGAGATGGAGGCTGCCGAACCGGTGCTGGCGCACCACTGGCAAGGGGCGGGGGAGCCAGCCAAATCGATCGAATATCTGGAACGGGCCGGACGGACCGCGTTGCGGGCCCACGCGAATCCGGAGGCGGCACTTTTCTTTGGTGACGCCCTCGAGTTGGCGACCAGCGAAGACGTGGTCGCCAACTCGCTGCGACGTGCTCGTTGGCATCGACTGCGGGGAAAGGCGCACTTCAGAATGTGGGATTTCGTGGGGGCTAGCCGCGACCTGGACCGTGCCCTCCAGATGCTAGAGACACCGCTGCCAAAGTCCGGCGCCGCGCGCGTCCGCTTCTTCGGCGCGCAGTTGATCCGCCAGGCGCTGCTCTTGGCTGGCCGGCGCCCGAAGGTCTCGGCGGCGGAGCAGCGCGAGCGCTTCGAGGAGGCGGCCGGAGCGGCGGCTCTCGTGTCGTTCATCTGCACCCATCGCAAGGACGCAGCGGGGGTCATGGCAGCGAGTCTCTTGGCCGCCAACCTATCGGACCGCGCCGGAGTGCCAAACGCCCGAGCCCACAGCCTCCTCGGGTTCGCTGCATCCGCGCTGGGCTGGCGCCGACTCGCCAGGCGTTACTTCGATCGGGCTCGTGAACACGCTCAGGAGGGTGACCAGTTCCAAGATCTACCTCACGTGCTCACCCTGGACGCCTCGGATTTGTTGGGTGCTGCCGAGTTCGAGGACTGCTCGGCGACGCTGGAGAGCGGGATCGAGGCGGCGGAGTCGATGGGGGATCGAAACGGCGTTGCGGGCCTGACCAGCCTGCGCGCGAACATGGCCGGCTTTCATGGCGATTTCGACGAGCTGAAACGATTTAACGCGGAGGCGCTGGAAATCGTTTCCGGCCGAGAGACGACGGAGCTCGAGCCGTATTTCAGGATCGGCCTGCTGCATGCCGAGGCCATGGTCCAGCAGCCCGAGGAAGCATATCTCTACCTTCAGCGTGTCAAGCAGGGGCTTCTCGACCTGATGGAAGAGGACGACAAGCTCCTGCGCGCGTTGCTGGCCGGTGGCTCGGCCCTGATCTGTGCGCACGCAGGGCGTGTCGACGAGGCGCGCCAGGTTGCTCAGATCGGCATGGGCTATCTCACCGAGAACGTGCGAGCCGTGCCCGCGTCGTGCTGGCTCGTCCCAGACGGCATCGCCGAGGCGTATCTCGATTGCTGCGAGCTGGCACAGCAGGGCGGGGTGCTGCCGGATGGCTTGCTTCGCGATGCGACGAAGGCGGTCGCGGCCCACGCTGCCTGGTCGAAGGTCTACAGGTTCCGCCGCTCGCGTTCGGACCTTCTGCGTGGCCGTCTGGAGGCGCTACGCGGGCGCCACGATCGCGCAGTCCGGGCGCTGCGCGCGAGCTTCGCGGAAGCGCGTGAGCTAGACCTCCCATTCGATCAGGCTCTCGCGCAGCTCGAACTCGCTCGAGTCGCGGGGAAGGCAGAGCCACTGCCACAGGCAGCGATCGAGACGCTCGAAGCGGCCAAGGCGCCGTACTACCGCGAACGAGCGATGCGGGTCGCTCGTTCGGCCGAACGGGTCAGCGGCTAGCCGGTTGGTGCTTGCCCAACGAGTGCTACAGCGGCGATCAGACCGACCCACATCCAGATTGCCAGGGCTACGCCCCAGGCGAACATGGCAACGGGACCGGAGTCGTTCGCCTTGCGGGCGAGGAACGCCAGCGGCAGGGCAAAGAGGACCTCGAACACGATGATCCAGTACGGGGTCGTGCCCGCGAGCATCCAGCAGTTGCGGCAGTACCAGAGGTCGGCCCCCTTGGCGAGATACTCGTAGATCGGCACGTTGATGCCGCCGATGATGCCGGTCGCCAGCGTCGCGCGCCCCAGGCCGAACCGGTCGGCCAATTCGAACCCGATGACGCCCAACTGCACCACGATCACCGCCCAGGCGAACGGCATGTACAGCGGCGAGGCCCAGATCATTGGCTCGCCAGCGGGATAGACCAGGTAGCCGTACTGCACTGCGGCCCAATAGTCGCTGGCGAGTTCACCGAACCCCGCGGCCAGGCCGCAGATCCAGAGATTGCGGAGCATCGAGTCGGCGTGACGCCTGATATGAGCGATGAAGGCTAGCGACGCGCCGGCTGTCAGAACCGTCGCCGACATCCATCCAAGCGCGCCGAGCCAGGCGACGAAGGTTCCAACTACCGTCCATGCCAACGCCAGAAGGGCAAGGCGGAGTCGTCGCCGCCGCAACTCGATATCGCTCATGGGGGTCCTAGCGTTTTCGGAATTCCGTAAGAGTGGCGGGAGCCTAGCACGCGCGCGGTACCGATTCGTGTTTCACGTCTCGCGGTGGTAACGCGGCCGTCCGGTTGCTAGCATCGCGGCCCATGACCTCTGCAGATCCGCTCCCATAGGGACACCGGTGTATCGACTCAGTTCACGCCTGAGAATGTGGGGAGCGTGCGCGCTTCTGGCGGCCCTACCGGTCGCGGCGCAGGAGTCGAGTCGCTTGTCGGGCACGATCGCCCGTCCCGACGGTACTCCTGTAGCCGGGGTGGCCGTTCTTCTATCAGAACCCGACCTGCTCGCGATTTCCGATCGCGACGGCGAGTTTTTCTTTTCCGATCTCGGGCCGGGCCCTTATCGCCTGATGTTCACGCTCGGGCCGCACTCGGAAGTCGTGGACGATGTCGCGGTTGTGGCTGGCCAGGATCGCGAGGTGGAAGTCGTCGTGGAGTGGCCCCTGAACGTGGCCGAGACGGTGATCGTCGAGGGCGCGTCGCGACGGCCCGAGCGTATCGTCGAGGCGCCGGCGGCCGTGAGCCTGGCCGATGCCGTCGAGGTCGAACTGCAGGCTGTTGCCGGACAGCTACCACGTGCCCTCGTGCGGGCTCCGGGAGCCGAGGTCGTGCAAGCAGATGTCTATGACTTCAGTTTCAACACCCGAGGCTTCAACGACATGGTCAATCGGCGCGTGCTGATGACCATCGACGGGCGCGATCCCTCGCTTCCCGGAGTCGGGACGCAGGAGTGGGCATCGTTCTCGTTTCCGTTCGACGACATCGAGGCGCTGGAGATTGTTCGCGGTGCCGGTTCGGCCCTTTACGGTCGCGGCGCCTACAACGGCGTGGTCAGCATGACGACCCGGCAGCCCCGCTCGAACACGGGCATGGTGCGCATGGGCGGCGGGGAGCTGTCGACATTCCGGACCGATGGATTGATTTCACGCGACCTTGGCGACGGATGGTTCCTGAAGCTCACAGCTGGCGGTTCGGGCGGCGACGATTTCACCGTTTCGCGTACCGACTCGGTCGAGTACGCGCCGGGGCAGCTGCCCATGGATGCCGTGGCTCCGCCTCTGGATCGCGTCAAGAGTCTCTACGGCGGCGTACGGCTCGATCGCACCACGAGCGGGGGGCATTCGATGACCATCGAGGGTGGCGCCGCCTCCGTCGAGGGCGCTACGACGATGACCGGCCTGGGGCGTGTGCAACAGACCGATTCGCTACGTCCCTGGGGTCGCTTCAACATGGGCACCGAGCGCTGGAATCTGATGGCGTTCTATACGGGGCAGGACTCCAACGACATCGTGCCTCTCAGTTCGGGCGCTCGGCTGTTCTGGAATACCTACAACATCGCGACGGAACTACAGGGCAACACGACGGTTGCAGGCGGTCGTGGGCGCCTCGTCGGCGGTGTCTCGGCGGGTCGCGAACGCCTCGACTCGGCCGATCGGGACGGCGTGCAGACGCAGCTGGCACAGCCGCAAACTGCCAGCCGAGTGGGCGTGTTCGGTCAGATCGACTACGACTTTTCACGCCAACTCAAGGGGGTCGCTACCGTTCGCTGGGACTACAGCACGGTGTTCGATCCCCGGATCTCGCCTCGGGTAGCGCTCGTCTACAGTCCGCATCCGCTGCACACGCTGCGGGCCTCGTTCAACGAGGCCTTTCTAGGGCCGAGCATGGTGCAGCAGTTCTTGCTGGTTCCCGCAGCATCGCCGATTGACCTCTCGGGCATCGAGGAGGCCCTGCAGCCTGTTCTCGGGGGGGGGGGTGCCCTTGGGCCTCGGCAAAACCCCGGTCCTCGCGGTGGGCAACGAGAATCTGGAGGTGGAGCGGGTCCGGACCTTCGAGTTGGGCTATCAAGGGGTCCTGGGACGCCGTTGGTTCGTGAATCTGACCTATTACCGGAGTCAGCTCAACGACTTCACGACCAACCTACTTCCCCAGGTTGGCACCAGCCTGGGGCGGCTGAATCCCGACTTCGGGGCCTATGTGCCGCCCGCTGAACTGTCGCCTGAGTCCACGGCGATCGTCCTGGCCACGTTGCAGGCGGCGCTGCCGCCCGGCCTGTACGCGGCGATGTCGAACACTCCGAACGGGGATCCGGCGTTTGTCGTCGTTTCGCTCACCAACCAGGGGCGGGTAGATACGCAGGGTCTCGAGTTCGGCGTGCAGGCGACACTGCCTGGGTCCTTGAACCTGGACCTTGGGTACACCTTCTTCGATTACGAGGTCCGGGAGCAGGCCCCGGAAGACCCGCTGGTACCGAATGCTCCCAAGCATCGCTTGACCACCGGTCTCACGTACTCCGGTGCCGCTCTCGAGGCCGGGTTCCGGCTGCAGTGGGTGGACGGGTTTTTCTGGCGGTCCGGCCTGTATGCCGGCGAAGTGCCGTCCTACACCGTGGCGGACTTGAGTTCTGCGTACACCATCGACCCCCGCTGGCGAGTCGGCCTCGATATCGCCAACGTGTTCGACAACAAGCACTTCCAGATGTTCGGCGGCAGCGTGTTGGGACGCCGCGCGCTACTCCACGTTACGTGGAACTTCTGATGGCGAAGGAGACGAAATGCTGCAGCACCTGATCAACGAGTTGGAGTACATGCTGCACGGCTCGACGCCAGCTGTGGGACGCCTGCTGTTGTTCACCGCGGTGGTGATGTTTGCAACCTGGGCGATTGCCTACATCCTGATCATCCAGAAGTGCTTCCGCGAGAAGACCTACGGCGTGCCGATAATAGCCGTGTGTCTGAACATCAGCTGGGAGGCGCAAATGGCGCTGGCGCCCCCGGAGTACTACCCATGGTTGCTCAAGGCCGGCAACCACCTGTGGCTCATTCCCGATCTCTTCTTGCTCTTCCAACTCTATCGCTTCGGTCGCGCCAATCAGAGGCACGAGTCCGTCCAGCGCCACTACTACGTTGCGCTCACGGGCACGCTGGCGCTCAGCTTCGCTCTGGTGCTGACGTTTCGACGCTACTTCAACGATGACATTGGGGTCGCGGCGGCGTTCCTGTTGGCGTTCATTATGTCGATTCGCTTCATCTTCATGGCGCTGGAACGACCTGATGGCAGCGGGCTGTCCTACCGTGCCGGTTGGCTGATGATGATCGGCAATATCGCGGCTGCGATCTTCTGCTACTTCTGGTGGCCAATGCAGTTCGCGATCGGACGGATCGATGTGTCATTGGAGCCGACCACCTACTGGTTCCTCTACGTGCTCTTCCTCACCGTGCCGATCTTCAACCTGATCTACATCCTGCAGGTGCGCCAGATCCGCGCCCGCCAGGGGGCAGCGGCTACTGCCTAGCGCTGGACGGCACGGTGATGGCCGAAGACCTCGTCACTCCAGAAGTCCGGCGGGATGCGGAATCCATCCGGACTCATATGTGCAAGCGCCATCAGGAGTCTGCGGTGAAGCCACACGGACACGGGGCCGAGCCCGCTGTCGTCCCGATAGGCGTCGTCGACGGCCCGCACGATCCAACCGAGAATGACTTTCACGACGCGGATTGCGAGCCGTTCTAGAAAGCCTGGCGGTGAAACGCCGAGTATCGAGGCCGTCTCCGTACCGACATAGGTATGAATGAGAATCTTCGGCAGCCCTTTGCAGCCGAAGGGCATCACGCTGCGGACATACTCGAGCAGATGCCGAGTGAGGGCGCGGCCCGGCCCCGTGGAGCCCTTCTGTCGTGTCTTGATCTGCTCGAACAACGCTTCAGCCTCGTCCACGGTGGCGGGGAGCAGGTCCTCGCGAACCCCCATGAAGTGACCGACTAGGTTCCAGCGAGTCAGGAATGCCAGTTCCTGGTCCGGCCGGAGTCCGAAGTCGCGTAGCACGCGGATCGGCACCCACGAAAAGGTCATCAGCGTGTACACCAGGTCTTCCTGGTTAATCGGTTTGCCATCCGTCGGGACCCACTGGTTCGCCACGTCAGCCGAGGTTTTCTCGCGTCCCTCGACCTTGCCGCCGTGCTGGATCAAGTAGCGGATCGATGCGTGCATCAAGCGGACACGCAGTGCGGACTGGATCCCCCTCGGTAGCTCGCCCGGAGGTGCACCATCCCCGTCGCCGGAGTTCGCCGGAATTACGTTCCCGCTGTGGGCGATGTCCATGATGAACTGCGCCGTTTCAAGAAGCCGCCTGCGGGTGTGTTCGTCGAGCCTGCCGGTGTAGGCCAGAACCTTGACTCCCTTGGCCATCACGTAGCACTCCGGGAGGCTCGCGCATGCCAACAGCGTGGACACCATGAGTCCGAACTCGAGTCCGACCGTTCCGCCCTCGTGAATCAGCTGCTGCTTCTCGGGCAATCGCGCCCATCCCGGCAGGCGATGACCTTCTTCCAGGTAGCGTCGGACCTCGTCGGGCAGCGGAGTGTCTGCTGCCGAGTCGAACCGGGCCCGCAGAACGTCGTGGCCGGCGCCGGTGGTGTCGGGGGCAAAGAGCCGCACGAGGAGCTGGTGTACGCCTTCGGCTCCTCCGCCGTGCTCGAACACGGCCGCGACCGCGTTGTCCGCCAAAGGGTCGCCGATGGTGCGCATCCTTTCGATATCCTCATCGGTCCATCGCGACGCGTTCATCCCAGCGACTCCTTTTGATATCTACCGAAGGGGCTTCGCACCCGTCGTGGCCGCTGCCCGGCGAGCGCTGCGGCGCAAGCATAGCGGTGCCGGCCTTCGGCTACCATGTGCGCGTGGGGCGCGCGGGGCAGGCGCCCGGAATACGCAGGAGCAGTGCGGTGTCGGCAAGCAACCGAACTGAGATCGAGCGACGGGCTTTCGATGCCTGTGAACGCTTTTCTGGGCTGGGGAGCGATCTGCGCGGAAAGTTGCTCGCGCGAATGTCTTCGGTCGCCTTTCGGGAGGGCGAGTATCTCATCTCCCAGGGAGCGGAGGGCGACTCGCTGATCATTGTCGTGAGCGGCTGTGCGGCCGCGCGGGTGCGTGGCTCGAACAGCGCCGCCGATCGAGAAGTGGGCGAGTTCGAAGCTGGCGACCTCGTCGGGGAAATGGCACTTGTCACCCGCGAGCCCCGAACCGCTGTCGTAGTAGCCATGACTGCAGTTGAGGGGCTGACGCTTCCAGCCGGCGACTTTCGCGAACTCGCGGTCGGCCATCCCGAGCTGGCGTCGGTGATGACGGACCTGGTCAGTGATCGACTCGGCGCGGCACTGCACGACGGGCTCGGTGGTAAGGAACTCGGCGGCTATCAGATCGACCACCTGCTCGGCAGGGGCGCGATGGCAGTTACCTACCGCGCCAGAGACATCTCGACCGGCGATCACGTGGCCCTGAAGATGATGAAGCACCGATTGCTGCACAACCAGCAGTCCGTACGACTGTTTCGCCAGGAAGCAGAGGTGCTCGGCACACTGGAGCACGACAACATCGCGCGGTATCGCGGCGGCTTCGAGTCCTACGGAACCTATTTTCTGGCGATGGAATACTGCGACGGCCCCAATCTGCACGACTTCGTCGACTACCAGGGCGGACTCTCGGAGGAGAGTGCGCGGTGCGTGATTGGGCAGCTGGCCCGTGCGCTCGACTACCTGCATTCGAGAAGTGTCACGCATCGCGACCTGAAGCCCGAGAACGTCATGCTGACGCTCGCCGGAGCCGCGAAGTTGGCTGACTTCGGGCTGGCTACGCGGGTTTCCGATGTTGCCGAGGCCTCAACCGCGGCCGGCGGAATGTTCGGGACGCCGCTCTACATGGCTCCAGAGCAACTCAACGGTGATGTCCCCGATAGCCGCGCGGACCTCTACGCGTTGGCCTGTATCGCTTACGAGATGGTCGCGGGCAGGCGCCTCTTCTCAGGCGGGACCCCCGTCGAGGTCATTCGAAGCAAGCTCACGACGCAGGTGCCCAGGGCCGACGAGATCGGACCCGGCGTGAGCGATGCCTATCACGACGTGATCGAGCGCGGCCTGCGCGAAGATCCGGCCGAGCGCACGGTTTCGCTTGGCGACCTGACAGACTGGGCCGGCCGCATCGAGGTTCCTCGCGCCCCCGGGCCCCACGTGGACTCGACCGCCGAGACGCAGTAGCTCGGGAAATTCGCGGGTGGGTACCACTCGGCCTGTGTCCGGTATCGACGCCCGCCGGACGCAAAGACACAGCAAACGAGTTTCTCGGTGAGGAATCTTGTATAGTGTCAATAATGACACTATGGCCAGAATGACACTATTAAGGAACTCATGAGCAACGAGAGCCAGTTCGACTCTTTCTTGCCCCTGCATCCGCTCCATTTCCGGATCCTGGTCGTGCTGCAAAGCGGACCTCTATATGGATACCGGATCGTCAAGGAACTGGAGGCTCGTGGGGCGGGGCCTATGCAGCCGGCGAACCTCTATCGTCGTATCCGGGATCTGAAGAGGGATAGGCTGCTCGTTGAGGTGCCTGCCCCGGAGGAGGCCACGGATCAGCGAGATCGAAAGTTCTTCGAGCTGAGCGACTTGGGGCGTGACGTGCTGGCGGCCGAGATCGTTCGACTCCATGATCAACTGGCGGAGGCCGGGGCGTCCGGGCCGCGGCCAGAGCCGACGAGGTCGCGATGACGGGGGCGGGGCTCTACCGGCGTGCGTTGGCGATGCTGCCTGCCGGACTGCGGCGTGACTTTGGCGACGAAATGGTTTAGGTTGCTTGAGGATCGAATCACGGCCGCACGTGGCCCGATCGCACGGGCGTGGGTGCTTTGCGGGGCGTTTGCGGACGTCGCTCAGCAGGCCGTCGCCGCGCGGAGGACGGCCCCTCGCCGTCGAACCTCGCTCAGGAGTCGAGCCGAGGCGCTTGCAGCTGACGTTGGCTTTGGTTGGCGGCAGCTCGTGAAGAACCGGGCGACATCGTTAGCGGCCGTTCTGTCGCTGGCGCTCGCAATCGGGGCGTGCACCTCGGCTTTCATGCTGATCGATGCGCTGCTGCTTCGCCCTCTGCCGATCAGCGAGCCGGGGCGCCTGCACCTGGTCTCCTACGAGAGTGACCTGCGTGGCGACGTGGACCGCTGGGACAGTGGCTCGTACACGCTGTTCGGACGCATGCGGGCGGCGGTAGAGGGTGATGCCGAGGTGATCGCGATCTCGCCATCGTGGCGCCGCGAACTCAAGTATTCGGGCTCGCAAGAAACTGAGACGCCGTATCTTCTGCGAGCTTCGGGGGAAATGTTCGCGGCGTTTGGGCTCCAACCGACGCTCGGCCGACTCCTCACGGTCAACGACGACATAACGGCTCGTGAGCACCCATTCGCAGTGATCTCCGAGGCCTATTGGGCGCAGCGGTTCGGACGCGACACTGATGTGCTTGGACGGAAGTTCAGCATGGACGGGGACACGTTTGAGATCGTCGGCGTGGTCGAGGCGCCATTCGTCGGAGTCGAGCCGGGGATCCAGACGGACGTCTTCATCTCCACGATGATGGGGCGTGAGGTCCACAACATTCTTCAGAACGGTCTGCGGACATTCATTCGACTCGGACCCGGCGTTGCGGCCGGAGGGGTGTGGGACCGCCTCGATGTTGCGTGGCGTCGCTTCGAGGAAGAGAAGCGGGACTTCCTGCACAGTTCCCGTGCCGGGCTCCGCGAGGAGCGTCTCGAGGCGTCCAGGCTGCGTCTGACGCCAGTCGCCGCGGGCGTGTCGGAGCTGCAGCGTGCGTTCGGCCGTCCGTTGATGATCCTCGGGGTTCTCGTGAGCCTGGTGCTCCTCATCAGCTGCGCAAACGTGGCCAATCTCGTGACGGCACAGGCCAGTACACGCGGCCGTGATCTGGCCGTGCGCGTGGCGATCGGTGCGCGACGTGCGCGGCTCGTGCAGCTTGCGCTCGCCGAGAACACGTTGTTGGCCCTCTTCGCCACGGCTCTGGGCGCGGGGTTCGCCGCGGGGGCAGCGCCCGTGGTGGTCGACATGCTGAGTCCGCGCGGGGCGCCAATTCGACTCGCGTTGTCGCCCGACGCCCGTGTGCTGGGCTTTAGCCTCGTCATGGCGCTGACCGTTACGCTGTTCTTCGGTGTCGCGCCCGCTTTGAGGGCCTCCGGCGTCGACCCTTCGCGGGCGCTGAAAGCGGCGGTCGGTCGCGTAACTCGACATCGATCAATGCGCACTCTGGTCGCTGCGCAAGTTGCCTTCTGTTTTGTCGTTTTGTTTGTCGCGGGGCTTTTCGTGGCGACATTCGCTGGTCTCGACGGCATTCCGATGGGCTTCTCGTCCGACGGAGTCCTCGCCGTTTCGCTGCGCACGCAGCCAGCGCAGCAGCCGGCAGCGTGGGATGAGCTAGGAGAGCGACTACGCGGCGTGCCCGGAGTGGAGGCCGTTGCCTTCTCGGGCTGGCCGCTGCTCAGCGGGTCGAGCACCAACACGGAGATTGCTGCTGAAGGCGAAGTGGTGCGCTCGGAGACTCTCACCGAGCTTCTGTGTGTTTCTACGGAATGGATCTCGGTGATGCAGATCAGGTTGCTCGATGGAACCGATATTCGCGAAGATGACGTCTGGCCGGGCGTGGCGATCGTCAACGAGGCCTTTGCGCGCGAGTACGCCGGGGGTGAGAGTCCGGTTGGGGAGCGATACGACAGGGTTGCCGTTGACGGCAACCGGAACACGTTCCGCGTGGCCGGACTGGTGAGCGACGTTCGCTACCTGGGGCTCCGCGGCCCCACAGCGCCCGCCGCCTACATTCCGTGTCGTTCGCGGACTGCGGCGGGAGATCTAAGCGCGCGTTCGTTCGGAGCCTTCATGGTGCGCACCGAAGCTCGCGAGCCGCTGGCCTTGGCACCGTTTCTGGAACAAGCAGTTGGCGAGGCGCAAGGCTTCCGAGTCCGCGACGTGAGGACCCAGGCTGAGATCGTTGATCGGCACACTGTGCGCGAGCGACTCCTCGCGACCCTGGGGATCTTTTTCGCCCTGGTGGCGGTGGTGCTCGCCGGTATCGGGCTCGCGGGGGTGCTCCACTACTCGGTCTTGCAGCGCCGCCGGGAAATCGGCATCCGCGTTGCCCTGGGAGCTTCGCGATCGAGCATCGCGCAGCGGACCGTCCACGGCGTTCTCGGCATGGTTCTGGTTGGGCTGCCCATCGGAGTCGCTCTGGGGCTCGCCGTCGTCAGCTGGATCGAATCGTTGCTCTACGGGGTTTCGGGAACCGACACTGCATCCATCGTCATGCCGTGCGCGACGATTCTGGGGTTGGCTCTGTTGGCGAGCCTGCCGGGTGTCGCCCAGGGGCTCCGTGTTGATCCGGCGAGGACTCTGCGCGAAGAGTGATCGCGAGTGTTGTCGGTCCTACCTGCCGAACCGGTCGCCGAAGAAGTCGCCCTCGTTCCAGGTTGGACGGGCGTCGTCGGTAGCGATGCGGTAGCCGATACGAACGCTTGCTCGGACGAAGCGTAGAGCGGTGTCCCAGTGGATCGGCGTTGATGTCAGATCGTCCGAAGGCTTGTGGTAATGCTCGGCGGTGAAAGCGTCGATCACTTCGCGTCCATCGATGTTTGGGTCGGATGACCCGATGCTCTCTGCCAGGTAGAGCGACGGGATGCCCTGGCGAACGAACGAGTACTGGTCGCTGCGGATGAAGTAGACCTCTTCCGGATAGGGGTCTGGCGTGTAGGTGAAGCCCTCGTAGCCAGCCTCGGTGGTCATCAGCTCTTCGAGCGAGGAGTGCTCGGCGCCGTAGCCGGTGACGGTGTTGAGAGGAAAAAACACGAGAGGCATATCGAGGTTGACGCTCGCCACAATGCCCTCGGCCGGCACGGTGGGATTCTGAGCGAAGTAGTCGGAGCCGAGGAGACTCCATTCCTCGCCGGTGACTGCGACGAACACGAGCGATCGCCGGGGTCCGTCAGGGAGTGCGGCCAGTGCGCGCGCGGTCTCGAGCATCATCGCAACACCGAGTGCGTTGTCCCACATGCCGTTGTAGATGGCGTCGCCGTCTACCGGTTCACCCGTGCCGAGAGCGTCGAGGTGCGACGAGTACACGACATGCTCGTCGCCCAGCTCCGGGTCTGTGCCCGGCAGAATCCCGACAACGTTCGGGCTGGTCAGCCGCTCGTGTTCTGAACGGCGGTAGAGGGTGGCTTCGATGTTGAGCGGCAGCGAAGCCACCTCGGCGTTGTCTGCGGCCTGGCTTGCCTGGCCGAACGTCACCGGAGCCTGCGCGAACAGTCGCTGCGAGCCGCTCTGGCTCAGCCGCGCATGGCCCTCGATCTCGGGGAGAAAGTCCGCGATCTGGCCGTCGACCCCGACCCATGACAGCTCGAACGGTTCGATGGATCCCTCGAGGTTGGTGCTTGAGCTGAGGCGGATGAGCCCGACGGCACCGCGCCGCGCGAGTTCCTCCGCCTTGGTACGACTGGACGAGTAGTGGGCCCGCTCGGTGGACGGGAAACTCGACGGCGCGCCGCCGAACATGGCAACGATACGCCCGGTGACATCGACACTGTCGTAGTCGGAGTACCCGAGCTCTGGCGCATGGACTCCGAAGCCCACGTAGACAACTTCGGCCTGGATACGGTTCTCGGCGCGCTCGGGGTCCGCATAGACGATCGCGTCCTCGATCCATCGCAGGTCTTCTTGGCCGCTCATCGTGTGCAGAGTCACGCCGGAGGCCGACGCGTCCAGAGTGCGCCTGATCATCGGCACCGGCTGCATCCATCCATCGGTTCCGCCTGGCTCGAGACCCATGGCGGCAAACTGTTGGGCCACAAACTGGGCGGCATCGTCGTAGCCGGCGGTACCGGTCAGACGGCCCTGGCGCTCATCCGCTGCCAGGTAGTCGATCGAGGCTTGGATCGCATCACGCGAAACCACTGCTAGCGCGGTCTCGACCGTGTTCCCCTGGGGCGCGCAGCTAGCGGCGACCGTCGCCAGGAACAGGAGGCACCACGTCGCTCGGCGGCTCTGGTCCGTGCGTGAGCGCCTCACGACTCGATGATCCGGCCGAAGCCCTGCGCCCTGGCGGCCCTCACCGTCGCCTCGGCGATTGCCGCGTCCTGCACGCCGACGCCGGTCAGGTCGGCAACGGTGATCTGTTCCTCGGAGATGCGACCGGGCGCGTCTCCCGCGATGATCGTTCCGAGTTCGACGCAATCCTCGGCGCGGATCTGACCGGCCGCCACCGCGTGGTGGATCTCGCCGAGTTCGACGCACTGCGAGATCCGATCGGCGACGACAAGGTCGGCGCGTCCGAGTACTTCGACTTCGACCTCCTGCTTCTTGGGCCCGTCAGAGCCGACGGCCGTGATGTGCGTGCCGGGTCCGATCCATTCGCTCCGCACTAGGGGTTCGCGGGCCACAGTCACAGTGAGAACCATGTTGGCGCCGCGTACAGCGTCTTCGATGTCCGGCACCGCGGTCACGGGCACGCCGAGCTTGTCGCTCATCTCGGTGGCGCAAGCGACGGCGCGTTCGGGTGTTCGATTCCAGATCGACACTTCGGGAATGTCTCGCACGCAGGCGAGCGCTTCGAGTTGCATGCGCGCCTGCATTCCAGCGCCGATCACCGCAACGCGATTGATCTGTTGTGGTGCAAGACGGCGCGCGGCCACCGCACCGGCGGCGCCGGTGCGCACATCGCTGAGGTATCCCATATCGAAGAGCAGTCCCGTGACCTGTCCGTTGACGGCGTCGAACACCACGACAATTCCGTTGGCCATGGGCAACCCGAGCTGCGGGTTCTGGTAGAAGCCGCTCACCAGCTTGAACGCGAAGCTGTCGGCACCGTGGATATGGGCTCCCTTAACGTGAATCTCGGCTTCAACCGCGTCGATATCGAGGCCGATCGGCGGCGGCAGCGTGACTTCGCCCCGGCCTAGCGCAGCGAACGCTCCCTCGACGGCGTCGATGGCCGTCGGCATGTCGATGCTGTCGCGAACTTCCTGTGCGGTGAGAAACAGCATGCCCATGACTCTTGCTCCGTGCGGGAAAGGGAGGCAGTGGTACCACATGCGATACTGCCCGGCCACCAGATCGGCAACCGTTACAGACCGGAGGAACGCCCATGGCAGGAGTGGACGGGCACGTGGCCCTGGTCACCGGTGCGGGGCGCGGGATCGGCAAGGCGACCACCGAACTGCTGCTCCAGCGCGGCGCTCGTGTGATGGCGGTATCTCGATCAGAGAACGAGCTTACGACTCTCGGCACGGACTATCTGGTGGCGGACCTGTCAACGGCCGACGGCTGCGCCCGGGCTGTAGACGAGACCCAAGGTCGCCTGGGCCCGATCGAAGTATTGGTGTGCAATCACGGTGTGGGGTCCGCCCACGAGCGCGTGCTCTGGGAACAGGATCCCGAAACCTGGGCGCAGGCGATGCGCGTGAATCTCGACGGGCCGTTTCACCTCACCCGCGCGATTCTCGCTGGAATGGTGGAGGTCGGCTACGGACGCATGGTCTTCACGAGTTCCACCGCCGGCCGTATCGCAGAGCAGGCGGGGAGCGCCTACAACGCCTCCAAGCACGGACTCCTGGGACTGATGCGTTCGGTCGCACAGGATGGTGGAGCGTTCGGTGTTACCGCCAATGCCGTGCTGCCGGGGTGGGTTCGCACCGAGATGGCCGAGCGTTCGGCACGAGCCGAGTCCGAAGCCAGCGGCAAGACAGTTGAGCAGGTGTGGGAAGAGCGCGACGCGCTGTATCCGCCGAACCGCGTGGTCACCCCGATCGAGGTGGCCCACGTGATCGCATTCCTCGCCTCGGAGGAGTCGCGCGGTATGAGCGGTCAGGCCATCACCGTCGCGCTCGGCGCCGAGGTCTGATCACGTAGTAGGCGGCGGAGACCGCGATCAGCACGCCGACGCTCGCGGACTCCGCGAGCGGGAGTTGCATCAGGAGCCACCCCACGATCGCGGCGCCCAGCAACGGGATCGTTGGGCCGAGCGGCAGGGTGAATTCGTGAGCGGCGGGGAGTCCGTCGCGTGACCGAAGTCGCAGCACGGCGAGAATCACGCCGAGATCGATGAGCAGCAAGGAGCCCGTCGCGACGGCAGCCAGGTAGGTGAACGTGCCGCTAAGCGCCAGCGCGATCACCACAGACGCGAAGAAGATGATCGCGACATGCGGCGTCCGGTAGCGCGGATGAACGCGCCCCAGCGCACCGGGGAGCGAGCCGTCCCGGGCCGCTGCGAAGATCACTCGGGGCACACCCAGCATGTCTCCGCTCACGGCCCCGTATATCGAGAAGACGAGCCCGACGAGTAGAAGCTGGCCGCCCCATTGGCCGAATACTTCGGTGGCAACCGCGGTGAGCGGAGCATCGATCTGATCCGCGAGCCCGTCGCCCAGCACGCCCTGGGCGACCGTCTGAAGGCCAATGTAAAGCACGAGCAGGCATCCGATGCCGAGGGCTAGCCCGAGCGGCACCGTCCGGGCTGGTCTCTTGATCTCGCCACTGGCGCTGAGGGCGCCCTCCGCGCCACTGAAAGCGAAGAACAGAATGATTGCGCCTGCTCCGATCTCGGCCATCGACGGCCACGAACCGATGACCAGGTGGTCAGCCTGGATCACGAAGAGGCCAACGACCAACAAGAGGAGGAGCGGTACTAGCTTGGCGATCGTGTTGAAGACATACAGGCGCTTGCCAGATTCGACGCCGCGGATGTTGACCACGGCGAGAAAAGCCAGGATCGAGATGGTGAAGAGCGCTCGCGGAAGGGGCTCGGTGAGGATCGGCGCCACGGTGCCGAGCACGTCGATCATGGCCACGGTGATCGCAGCATCGGCGGCCGCCGAGTAGCCCAGCCAGAACAGCATCGAAGCGACGAACCCGATGAAGGGCCCGAAGGCGTCCTCGACATAGGCGTAGCTACCGCCACTCCGTACAACGCGGCTGCCGACTTCCGCGAAACAGAGAAAGACAAGGGCAACGGCCACGGAGCAGACGAGATAAGCCAGAATCGCCGCCGAGCCGAGTTCCGCGGCGATCACGCCCGGTAGCACAAAGATCCCGCCGCCCACGACGAGGTTCACGACCGCCAGGCCGAGTGCGAAGGGGCCAATCGCACGAACGAGTCCCTCGCGGTTCGTCGTTGGCTCCGAGGCTGCGGGCTCTACTGGGTCCATGGAGGGCGGAGAGTATACCTAGCCTATGGAATCGCACCAGAAAGCGGCCGCTAGACGGCGAAGCTACTCGATCCGGAAGATCCGCTCGCGCGATAGCGCGTTGAGATTCGAGTGAGTGCGTCCCGCCTCGACGGACCAGCGCCAGGTTCCTGCGGCAGCGAGCTGGGCGGCGTGAAGGAGCACGTCTTGGCTCCGGCGCACACCTCGACCGCCGTGAGGCGGTATTCGAACGTCTTGCGCGCCGCGCTGTTGGTGACCACGAGAAGGAACACGTTGGCGCGCTCCTCGGAGCGCCACCGGAATTCAGGCCGACTGCCTACTTTCGCGTTGTTGGCGGGCCCACGGAGCGCCGGCTTGCGGGGTAGGGCTGCGCGTTTGACGCGGAACGTTGAGGATTCCCATTTGCCTTCGCCCAGCTTGTTGCTGCCTCGGATGAACCATTCATAGGTGCCATCCCTGAGCGGTCCGGGACTGATGTTGTTTGCGGCGACAAAACAGTTCCCGCCGCGAATGCAGTGATCGTCGTCAGAGTAGGAGCGTCTGAAGATCTCGACGCCTTCATGCTCGACAGTCACCTCGTAGTCGACTGCTCCGGCGGTGCGAACCCACTGGAGGTCGGTTGCCGCGAGGCTGGAGAACAGGCGAGGGCGCAGCTGTTCGACCGATCCGGGTGGCGCCTGCGGCGCGATGACGTAGCGTCGGTCGGAGGTCGGACTGCTGTCGCCAAACTCGTTGCGGGCCAGCACCCGCGCGAAGTATTCGTCGGGAAACACGTTGCGCAGTTCGAGCGGTGACCGGTTCACCTCTAGCGTTTCCACGTCGCGCGCGCCGCGCGTGCTGCCGATCTCGACTACGTATTCCGTTGCCGGGTCTCGTGCGGTGACGTCGTCCCAGCTGAATGTGATCGTGTCGCCCTTCACCACGGTATTGAAGCTCTTCGGTGTCGCGGGCGCTGAACCCGTGATTACGAAAGCCTTGTCCGCTGTCGCGGCACTCGTACCGCTCCCGTTCCTCGCCTTCACCCTCGCGTAGTAGGTGCCGGTCGGTATGGAGTCGAACGACACCGTCGTGGACGTTGTGGTGGTCGCTGCGTAGTTCTTGCTGCCTGGCGATGTGCCGACTTCGACGATGTATTCGTCGGCAGACGCGCCCGCGCCGGCACTCCAACTGAGTGTGGTTGTCGATCCGTCAACCACGGCTCCGAGCGAGGTAGGTGTCGAAGGGGCTCCGCCGCCGCCACCACCACCGCCGTCGTCGTCTCCGCCGCTGGTGTAGCGCAGTGCCGCGAGCGCGTCCTTGTCGTCGGCGTGCAAACTGGCGCCGCGTCCATCCCCGTGGATGAACGGATACATGAGAGCCTGACCGGTACCGGAGTGACCGATACCAACCGCGTGTCCGAATTCGTGGCCAAGAAGCTCCTCGGCGGCCTCCGAGTCCGACGCCAGGAAGCAGTCGATACCGTCCTGAACCACGATATCGGCAAAGGTGATGCGGGAGAACGTCACGCCGTCGACATCAAACTTGGAGCCGTTGGTGTACACCGCCGCGAACGCCAGCGTCCCGCCGTCGGCGCAGCTAAACGAACCATCGATCTCGTCGCTGGGGTCCTCGTAGTAGACGGCGTTTGCACCGCCGCCGGAACTCACACCGATGTTGAGATCGCTTGCGGCGTTCAGGGCCCCGGCGCCGTTCTTTGCGGCCGAGGTGCCGCCGTCGCCCGCACCGATCAACGTGCCCACAATCCCGAATGCGGGTGTGAACGTGTTCCAACGAGCCGGCGAACCGCCAAATTCGATCAGCGAGAAGCCCTCGACCCGGGAGTTAGGCACATCGTCAGCAAAGTAGCCGTCGATCGCCGTGCGTGCGCCGCGATCAAGGTCGCGGATCCAACGACCGAAGCGCTGGGCGTCACGTAGACCAAGCCAGCGTTCGCCGCCCGGTGCTCGGCTGCCAGTGAGCCGGTCTGCCTCCAGGTCAACTGCACGGAAGGCGATGTCGCGGCCGCCCAAGTTGCGAACGTGGAAAGCTCCGAGTTCCATCTGAACGAGGCGCAGGGATCCGTCGTCGCCCTGTCGCAGGAAGAGCAGAACCTCCTGCTCGATCGCGAGGCGCGGCGCGCTCGAGATCGTCAGCCTCGTCCCATCTGGCAACTCACCGCCAGGGACACGGAACACAAGCTGCCGTCGTGTTTGGCCTTTCCATGCTCTTTCGACGCGCAGCACGAAGTCAGTGGCCGGCACGCCATCCTCAACACGAACGGTCTGTCGGCTGATCACTCCCTGCACAACGAGTTCAGCGCGAGCAGCCAGGGAACCGTCGGCGATGGGCGCAAACGTGTGCGCGCCAGCTCGCGTGGCCGATGCGAACATCAGACAAGCGCAGACGACCGCCGTCACGCAGCGCCAGGCCGTCGTTGAACCCCGGACCTCAGCGTCCTGGGGACCGGAATCGAACCGTCGAGAGTTTCTGCACACGATGGCACCGAGGCTAGCGCTTGGGAGTCGGGGAATCTACCGGTGATTGCCATGCGACATCCTTGAGCGGCCAGGGAAGTCCTCGTTCCTCGCGCCGTGATTTCCTGTTGTTTCCTGTGTCGGCCGGAAGCAACGAAAGGCGGTCGCATTCGTATGCTTAAGCGAGCTGATTTGGAGTTTCGTCCCCTGGAGCGGTGCTAGTGCGAAACGGTGTGATTCTTGGCGCGGCGACGGCCATCGGCCTTTCCTTGGTCGGCTGTGTGGTTTCGGGTGATGGCGGTGGCGCCAGTGCCAGCCATGCTGGGGGTGGACGGAGCGCTGGCGCAGACATCTCCGTTGATGCCCTGCGGGCGAACCTGGAATTGCTGGCCGCTGATGAACTCGGCGGCCGATCGGCAGGGACTCCGGGTTACGAAGCTGCCGCAGAATTCGTGGAGGTCGAACTCGCCAACCACGGCGTCGATCCCTTGTTCGCCAGTAGCGCGGACGCGCTCTCGTATCGCCAGCCGTTCGGGCTGGCCAACTGGCGGGTCGCGCGCGGCGGGTCCATGACGATCGACTCACGCGAGCCGGATGAGCTGGCGCTACTGCAGGACATGCAGGTGGCGTACATCGGGGATACCGCCGCGTGGGGCAAAGACCTGCCGGTCGTCTTCGTGGGTTCCGGGGTTGTGGAGCAGGACCTGGGCGTCGATGAGCTTGCCGGGCTCGATCTCGATGGCGCGTGCGCAGCGCTGTTCTTCGACTTGCCGGCTCAGATGCTGGCGAGCGGCCCGCCCGGGCTCCGCGCACGCAATCCGCAAGGGAACCAGGGGCTCGAGCGCCGTGTTGCGAATGTCGCTGAACGCGGCGCCGTATGTGTTATCGCCCTGCCAGGGCTGCAGCCTCCCGTGTTCTGGCGCGAGTTTCTGACCGCACCGAACCAACTACAGGGGCAGAGTCGCACACCAGACCCGGCGCAGCCGTTTGTTGGCTTCGCCGTCGGAATCAGCGATCGAGGGGCTGCCACGCTCTTCGCCGGTCAGATCGGGGATCCCAACCTCGACCCGACACTGGATCCCTTCGCCCTGACCGACACGACCGTTCGTTTCGATCTCGAGCTCCGCGATGGCGGAATTCTGGAGACAGCCAATATCGGCGGAGTGATTCCGGGAACGGATTCTGACCTTGAGGACGAGGTGATCGTTCTGAGCGCGCATCTGGATGGGCAGGGGACCCAGGCGAACGGCGTCGTCCTCAACAGCGCCAACGACAACGCGGCGTCGGTCGTCGCACTGCTCGAGGCTGCCCGCCACCTTGCCCGAGCGCCCGGTCGGCGGCCGGTGATGGTGCTCTTCACAAGCGCCGAGGAACTCGGCCTGTTTGGCTCCGAACACTTCGTCGACAACCCTCCCGTGCCGTTCTCGAGTCTTGCGTTGAACGTAAACATGGAGATGGTGGGGAAGCGCCGTCGCTCGTTTGGCGGTTATCAGTTCCGTGTCTCAGGGCGCCACTCGGACGAGATCGAGACCCTTGTGACAGCGACGCGGGACCGACACGGCGACGTGGACTTCGACTACGAACGACGCTTCGAAACGCCGGACTATCAGTTCCGCCGTGCCGATCACGTGCGGTTCTTTCTCCGCGGTGTGCCAACGATCTACTTCTACGGGGGTGGCGAGGATTACCATCAGCCCTCGGACGACGCCAACCGCATCGAGTACGAGAAGGTACGTACGATGGCGGAAGTACTCGTCGATCTGATTCGGGTCACAGACACCATGGCGAGCCTGCCCAAGTCCGACGGGAGGTCATGACACAGGGGGACAGGCGTGCGTCTGATCAGCTTCAACATGCGATCAGGCGGTGCCCGAGACTGGCAGCACGCGCTGGATCTTTCCCCTGACCTCGCCTTTCTGCAGGAGGCGAAGGCGCCGACGTGTCTGGGGGAGTCGCTGAGCCGTGAGCTCGGTCGCCGCATCGTCTGGGAAGCTGTCGAGCACGGTCGCTGGGGTAGCGGACTGCTTCTGCCGCGAACACCCGAGGCCATTCTCGAAGTACCGGGCTACGGCGGGTGGGTGGTCGGAGCCGCGGCGCGACTGTGGAAGTGGGGGCCGGTGTGCCGAGTCTTCAGCCTGCATGTTCCGGCACGCCACTCTGGCTATGTCCGGACCGTGCACGAGGTGCTCGACAGGATTCTGGCCATCGACCATGACGGCCCCCTGTTGCTCGGCGGCGATCTCAACGTGGCCACAGCGCGACGCGTTGCGCTTGAGGCCCGCAAGACCACACCGCGGGAGTTACGGCTTCTCGATCGCATCGAGAACGACATGGAACTGACCAACTCGTGGGTGCTCTGCCATCCTGATGAGCCGCTGGCGCAGACCCTGCGATGGACCGGGAATCCCGCCACGCCGTACCACTGCGACGGGATCTTCCTCCCAACCGCGTGGAACAGGCGGGTAAAGGCGGCGGAAGTGTTGCAGGGGGAGCCGTGGGAGACGGTGAGCGACCACAACCCAGTCGTGGTCGACTTCGCTTCGCGCGGCTAAGCGCTAGGCCGTCTCGCGCGCGGGAAACTCCCGGCCGATCTCTTCTGCGGAGCGCAGCGACAACGCGGCGAATGTGAGCGTGCCGTTGTTGCAGCCACCGGACACGCAGGTGGGCGCGCCGACCACGAACAGATTCTCGTGGTCGTGCGTTCTGCCCCAGGAATCCACGACGCTGTCGCTCGGATCTTCGCCCATGCGGCAACCACCGCCAGGATGATCCTGGGTCTCGTCCACGAAGGTGCGCATCACGCGTCCGCCACCCGCCCGGGTGACGCGTTCAAATAGGGCGCGGATGCTGTCCTCGGTGGCGCCCCTGAGCTGCTGTGAGACCGGTGCGTCGCGGAATTGCAGCTCTGGTAGCGGGTCGCCGAAGCGATTGCGTTGAGCGGTGTGCAGCGTGAGTCGGCTGTCGCGGTCCGGAATGATGTCGTAGTAGCTCCGGAGGCGAGCCGTGCCGGTGGCAGTTCGGCTGCGCCAGTCGTTCATGACATCGTCACCGAGAAGCAACCCGCCCGAGTCATCTCGGAGACGTGGCCCACGAGCGGAGGTGCTCTCCCACACGCGGAAGTCGTGTCGCATGAACCCCGATGGCAGCCCTGGTCCGCCGGCGGCGGTTGGCCGCTGGAAGTACTTCGACACCAGCGAGTGCCCGTAGAACATCCCCGGGAGCAGGCGCATCGGAAGTTCGACCATCGCGCCGACGTTGCGGTGGCCTGCCATATAGCGGCCGACGAGGCCCGACGAATTGGCCAACCCGTCAGTGAAGTTGCCCTGCGCGGAAAGCAACAGCAGGTGCGAACTCCACGTGTAGCCGGCCGCGATCACGAATGTGCGAGCGCGATAGATCACATCGGTTTCTGGATCGTCGTAGCTACGGCCGACGGCGGCATGGATTCCGGTGCCGCCGTCTTCGAGTTCGAGGCGCCTGATGATCGTGCGCGGATGGAGTCGCAGTCGGCCTGCCGCCAGCAGCTGCTGGAAGCTGAACTCCGGGGTGTATCGCGCCCCTGTGGGACAGATCGTGCAGGTGTCGCAGCGCTGGCAGACGTTGCGCCCGCGCCACGGCACCGTGTTCTTCGACATCGGGTTGCCCCAGGTCGGCACGCCAGCGTCGTTCACCCATTCCTGCAAACGGGCGAGGCTCCACGACAACGGAACCGGAGGCATGGGGTAGGGCGCTCCGCGAGGGTCGAGCGGCTCCGGGCCCTGTTCGCCGGCAACACCGATCCTCTCCTCCGCTTCGAGGTAGTAGGGATCCATCGTGTCGTAGTCGACAGGCCAATCCGTGTGGACGCCGAACATCGACTGGTGCTGAAAGTCCTCTGGGGAGTAACGCGGTGTGGCGCCACCCCAGTGCAAAGCCTGTCCGCCGACAACCATCGAGCGCGACATGATGCCCTCGGCGTACTGGTCGTCGATGTGATCGTCCGGCCAGGGATTCTCGCCGTAGTCGAGAAAGCGCTGCCGCCGCGCGAAGCGCTCCTCGAGAGGGGCCGAGTGCGTCCCGGCCTCGACGATGATCACATCGGCGTCATGTTCGTCCGTGAGTTTCTCGGCGACCATTGCCGCGGAGATACCGCCTCCGATGATGACGACATCGGCTTCTTCGATACGGCTCATCCAATCGGATCCGGTTCGCGCGGGGAGCTCTCGATGCCGCGGCAGGTGAGCGGCGAAATCTTCACCTCGTAGCAGCGGTCGGTCGCGTCGGGGCTCGTCAGCCAGTGGGCAAGCAACGCCACGCCGACGTGATCAGCCTGCAACGGCGACGGCATGGTCTCGCTACGGTCGCGAATCTGACGACGCACCATCGCGTTCTGCGTATCGAAGTCGAGCTCGCGGAAGTCCTGGCCAAACCGCCTTTGCGCCTCGAGCTCGAGCGCTTCGAGTTGAGCCTGCCAGGCGGGCGCAGGGTCGGGCGGTCCATACCGGATGTTGGCCGTCCCGTAGCCATGGTTGAGCTCGGCGACGGGCTCGAAGGCCGCTATCCAACTAGCAAACGCACGAACCGCCGCGCCACGACCGTCCTCGTCGAGCTCCGATGGGAGCACGACGGGCGAGATGGCGACGAGGAGATCCTGGTCGAGGCCGGTACGCTCCGGTGCTGCAGGCGCGGAACCATCGCGTGGGCCGCAGGCGGCAGCCCCCGCAACCGCGGCAATACCGCTCTTCAGAAAGTTGCGTCGATCCTGGCTCATGCGCGGATACTACCGTTCCAGGGACCAGATTTGGGCCGGCGTGCACTGGCCGCTTGATCTTGGGCGGGCCGGCGTCGAAGATGACCCCAACAAATTGAAGCCTAGGGGTGGCCTTCGGCCTGAGATCAGACCCTCGAACCTGATCCGGTTAACACCGGCGTAGGGAACGGCAAGTCGTCACAGTCTTGATCCGGTGTGTACACCCGTCACTTGCGGAGTTGGCGATGCTCGCTGTCTTTCACGTGTGCCGAGCGTTCTGTCGGGTAGCCCTCATAGGGCTCTGTGCACTGACCCCAATGTCGGCGCTCGCGCAGGAAACAGTCACCGTTCAGGGAACCGTCATGACCACATCGGCTGCGCCGATTTCCGGCGCGGTGCTGCGGGTGGGAGATGCCTCGGAGACAACGCGTTCGGATGGAACGTTCAGTCTCGAAGTGGCTGCCGGTGATGTGATTCTTACGGTGCGTCATCCGGACTACTTCGACGTGGATCAACACTTCGGTGTTGCCGAGCTGGCTGCCGCCGTGGAAATTCGGATGACACCGCGCACCATCGTCGACGAAGTGATCGAAGTCGTCGGCATCCGTGCCGACGCCGATATGCCGATCACTACGGCAGAGGTAGATCGCGAAGAGCTCGACAAGATCAGCTACGGCCAGGATGTTCCGGCTGCGCTCCAGTACCAGCCCTCGATGAACTGGTACTCGGACTCCGGCGTAGGGAGCAACTACTCCTACTTCAGCCTGCGAGGCATCCAGCAGACGCGTATCAATATCACCTACGACGGCGCGCCTCTGAACGATCCGGCGGAACACGCTCTCTACTTCAACAACTTCCACGATTTCCTGAGCGAGGTCGAGAGCGTGCAGGTGCAACGCGGAGTGGGGACGTCGACGGTGGGCTCACCGGCCTATGGCGGATCGGTCAACTTCGCGAGCCGTCCGCCGGCGGTTCGTCCCGGGATCACGGGCCGTGTTCAGCTGGGCTCGTATGACACCGCGCGATTCTCACTGGGCGGGCAAACGGGTGACCTCGGCAACGGCTTCTGGGCTTCCGGCCGCTACTCGTACTCTGATACCGATGGGTACCGTGAGCATTCTGGCAGCCGCCACAACACATTGTTCCTGAATGGCGGCTGGCAGGGCGAGCGCTCATCGCTGCGCTTCACGGGTTTCGCTGGCAGCGAGGAGTCGCAACTTGCCTGGCTCGCCGTAGACCCGGCAACGCTTGCCGAGAACCGCCGTTTCAATCCACTCGACGAGGAGGAGCGCGACGACTTCGGCCAGCGCTTCGCTCAACTGCGCTACCTGCGCGGCCTGGATGATGACTGGGTTGTCACGGCGGCGGCCTACTACAACGGCGCCGATGGCTGGTTCCGACTCTGGGATTCGCCCGCGCAGGCGGAGCTATTGCAGTTCGGCATCGACCAGGGATTCTGGGGAACGATGCTGACGGCCTCTCGCACTACGCGGGAATGGGCGATCTCGTTCGGAGCCCACTACAACGACTTTGCCGGCGATCACACGCTTGATTCGGGTGCGACGCGTTACTACCTGAACACCGGGTACAAGCAGTCTGCCAATGCCTGGGCGAAGGCCGAGTACAGGACGGGCGACTGGATCCTGTTCGGCGATGCTCAGCTTCGGTGGGCGAAGTTCCGCTACGAGGGCGACATCGATCTCGGATCTGTCGACTGGACCTTCCTCGATCCGAAGGTCGGCGCCCGATACGCACTTTCACCGTCCAGCAGCCTCTATGCGTCCATCGGCAAGGCGCAGCGAGAGCCCGCCCGACTCGACCTTCTGGCGGGTGAAGACAACGCCACCGTCGCGCACGACCTCAACGCGGTGAGGCCCGAGTCGGTCACCAATCTCGAGGTTGGCTACAACCTGCGCACGGCCACCGTCGCTCTGCAGGCGAATCTCTATGCGATGGAGTTCCGAGATGAAATCGCACTGACGGGCGAACTCTCCGACATCGGATTGCCGATCCGCACAAACGTCGACGAGTCCTACCGACGCGGCCTGGAATTGGATCTTCGGTGGCGGTTCGCGCCCGAATGGACGCTGCTGCACTCGCTGAATCTCAGCCGCAACCGCATCGCCAACTGGACCCAGTTCTACGATGTGTACGACTCCAATGGCGCGTGGATCGGCAGCACGCCCATCGACTACACCAACGTTCGGCCGTTGTTGACGCCGGAGACGATTGTGAACGTCGGCGCCGAGTGGTCACGTGGCGCCACGGCGCTCGCGGCCACGGGGCGCTACGTATCCGAGTCGCAGCTCGACAACACCGGTCTGGCGGCGTTTCGGACCCCTTCGTTCACGAGCGTCGACCTACGGGGTTCGATTGGACTCGGCGACTGGTGGCCGAGCGGCGGGCCGCGCCTCAACGTGTTCGTCAACAACCTGTTCTCGGACACCGATCAGTTGCCGAGTGGTTACAGCTACCAGTTCCTGAACCAGGCGACAGACGGCTCGACCAGCCTCGACGGCATCCCCTTCTACTATCCGCTGGCCACACGTCATATTGTCGCTTCGATCGAGTTCGACCTGCAGTAGCCCTCAACGCTAGGAGACGATGAGTCCTCTCGAGTTTGTAGCCGTCGCGATCACGCTCGCGGCCGTGTATCTCACCACGCGACAGGTGGTCTGGTGCTGGCCGTTGGGGATGATCAGCGTGGCGCTCTACGCTGTCGTCTTCTACGACGCCCAGCTGTATGCCGAAGTTGGATTGCAGGCGGTCTATTTCGTGCTATCGGCCTATGGCTGGTGGGCCTGGGTTGGTGGTGGGGCCGAGGAGTCGGGCTTGTCGGTGCGGCCGCTAGGAATCGGACATGCGGCGTGGCTCATCGTTGCTGGGGCTGTGGGCGGCGCGTTGCTCGGGTTCGGTCTTGCCCGTCTGACGACTGCATCGCTGCCGTTTCTCGATTCTCAGTTGGCGGCCTTCAGCATCGTCGCCCAATGGTTGCAGGCCAGGAAACTGCTGCAAGCATGGCTGCTGTGGATCGCGCTGGATGTTGTCTACGTCGGCATGTTCGCCTACAAGGGGCTCTATCTGACGTCGGCCCTCTACGCGGTCTTCCTCTATCTGGCTGCGCTCGGCTATCGCAGCTGGAGCGATTCGATGCGCGCAGAGGCGGCCGGGTCATGAGGCCATTTCGCGTCGTCGTGACGGGGTCGGAGTGCACGGGCAAGACCACGTTGGCCAGGGATGTCGCGCGACACTTCGACGCTCCTTGGAGCGAAGAGGCTGTTCGAAGTTTTGTCGCCGCGGAAGGGCGCGTTCCGGAGGCTCGGGATGTGCTTGCGATAGCAAGAGCTCAGGTCGAGGCGGAAGAACATGCCGTCGATGCGGCTGGCGCTCTGGTCGTGCACGACACGGATCTTCTCAGCACGATTGTCTACAGCCGGCACTACTTTGGCGCCTGTCCGGCCGGTGTCGAGTCGGAGGCCGCCGACCGCCTACCTTCGCTCTACGTGTTGGCTGGTACCGACGTGGTGTGGGCTGCGGATGGTGACCAGCGGGATCGCCCCTTCGCTCGCCGGGAGATCCAGGCACTGTTTCGCGTCGCCGTGATTGCCAGTGGTGCGCGACGTATCGAAGTCGCCGGGCCACCCCACGAGCGCGTTGGTCAGGTGCTCGCGGCGATCGCCCGCGTCCGGCGGAACGCTCGAACCCTGCGCGCTCGGAGAGAATCGCCGCTACAATAGCGCCGTCGATTTCGCGGATTCCGACCAGCATGGGGTGGGCGCACGGATGACCGCAAAAAGTCGGGTTTGGCTACGTCGGGCGGGTATCGCCCTTGGCATCTTCGCGGTCGTCGTGTTGATCGCTGCGTTCGCCGTGGGGCGCTATGTGCGGGCCGCGGTGTCCGCTGAGGATCTCGAAGGGCTGTTGAACGAGGGCCTGGTGGGTGCCACCGACGGCTTGTACACGGTGGCCCTCGAGCGCATCGAATGGGGGAGTACGGGTGTTTCGCCGCGACTGCACGGCGTGAGCGTGATGCTCGATCGCGAGGTGCTCGCGGCGCGAGACGCGGCGGGGACGCTTCCGAGCGTGATTTTCCAGTTGCAGCACGCCACCGTCGACGTAGTGGGTGTCGACCCCTGGACGCTGATCCGCGGCAACGGACCCCGTGCCTACGCCCTGGAGATCGATGGCCCGCTCATCCAGCTATCCGGGCTTGAGGACCTGATCGTGCGCGGCCGGGCCGCTGCCGATCCAGAGGCCGAATCGGTGCAGGCTGAGGTCGCGCCGGTGGTGCACCAACCAGAGCCGGAACCCGCGATTCCGGACGATGGGGAAGAGTCGCCGCCGCGCGTACGGATCTTGCGAGTAAGACTCAACGACGCCGACCTCGAGAGCTACCGGCGGCAGGAAGCAGACACGGGCGACATCCGCGACACCTTCCAACTCTACGAGAGCTTCGTTGGAGTCAACATCGCGTTTGACGATCTCGACTTCACCAACCCGGACCCGAACCGACTGCTGTTCTCCGACGATGTTCGTATCGAGGTCGCCGAGTACTACTACCTGTGGCCGGACGGACTTCATGAGGAACGGCACGGTCCGATCCGCTTCTCCACCGGCGAAGGGTCCGTCGAGATCCACAATTTCAGCATGACGCCGTTGTTCGATCGCCGAGACGAAGTGGCGGAGAACGGTGAAGCCCCACGATCACGCACGGTCACGATTCGCGAGGCATCGATCCTGGGCGTTGACTTCGATCAACTGCTTGCGGACCGTGCGTTCGAAGCGGAAACGATGCGCATGCTCGATGCCGACGTCGACCTGGTATCCGATCTGCCCACAAGTAACGAGGACGTGCCGTCCGCGAGCGGCGACGTCACAGCCGCACTCACCGGGGCACGGCCGGGCGCGCTGCTCACAGAGATTCTCGGCGGACTACCGCGCATCGACGTCGAGCGCCTTGTAGTCGAAAACGGGAACTTCGAACTGCTCGTCGACAGAGACACGGACGGGTCGTGGCACGACACACCCGTCAGGTATCACGGGATCGACGATCTCTCGCTGGAACTGTCGGGCTACAGCTCCGGCCCCGGGGTTGAGTTCGATCCCGCGCGGCCGCTGTTTGCCGACGGTTGGTCCGTTGGTGCGAGCGCGATAACGGTCACCGTGGGCGGTGGCACGCCCCACCGTGTCCAGATGAACGGGTGGCGTAGCTCGTCCGCGGGTGCCGATCTCGTGGTCGACTCGCTGCAACTCGAACCGGTTTTCGATCGGCGGGAGATGGAGACCGAACTCGCAGAGCCTCCAGACGCGCATACGCTGCAGACCGGAAGCTTGTCGCTGGCGGGGATCAACTACGGTTCGCTGATCGAGTCGGTTGATGTTGAGGTGCAACAGATCACGATCGTCTCGCCCGATCTGCGCACGACCAAAAGCGAGGGCACCGAGAACCCCTCGCCGGTGCGTCCCGAAATGGCGGGCAGGCTGCCCGCTGAGACGATCAGTGCGATTCTCGTGGGCTTCCCGAGCGTCAGTGTCGGTGACGTCCTGCTCCAGGACGCTCGGTGGGAAATGAACGTCGACCGAGTTGACGGTGAGTGGCTTGCTGAGCCCGTGCGTCGGGTCCTCGTCGATGACGTCGACATGAATTTGAACCTCTTGAGCCACGAGGCCGGGGCTGGCTACGAACCTGGTCGCTACCTTCTTTCGGAGACGGCGGAGGCGAGTATCGGCACGCTCGTGTTCGCTCCCGGCGATGGGTTTGAGCAACTGACAGTCAGCGGTATCAGTGCGAGCAGCGATCGCGAAGAGCTGTCGATCGAGAGCGTTGCTTTTGCTCCGATTGCAACCGATCGACCCACTTTGGTGGATCGCGTCCAGGAGCGCAGCCTGGCAAACATCACGACCGGCCGAATTACGCTGGAGGGTCGGGTTCTTGGCGACTATGTCGATACTGGCGAGTGGGCCCTGGAACGTCTCGAGATCATGTCTCCCAGCGCGTTGCTGTACGAGACGGTGCGCCCCGCAGCGGCAAGCGACTCCTCGGCAGATTCGACGAACACCGATGGCCTTGTCGACGTGCTTGCGGCGGCGGGCCTGATCCACATCGACGAGATCCTGATCCGCAATGGCATCTATGAGCGTCGCCAGGCCGCCTTGGGCTACGACTGGGAAGAGATCCCACCACCGGTCGAGACGATTCAGAATCTGAACGTCACGATTCGTGGCTTCAACACAGATCCGGAACTCGGCGCCCGACGACTCTTGCTCAGCGAGAGCGTTGAGGTGACTGCAGAGGAAGTCGCGACGCCGCTCGGCGAAGCAGGTGGCACGCTGTCGCTCCAGAACGTCGAGCTGTCATCCGACGAAGCTACATTGCGTATCGGCGGCGCCGCCCTGACGACGCGGAGTGTCGAGGGCGACAACGACTTTCAGTTTGGCGCGATGGAACTCGACAATGTGCCGTATGGGCGCCTCTTTCGATCGCTTGTCGAGCCTCGGTATCGGGGAACAACGCCAGTTATCGCTGCGATGGTGGACCGTGACCTTCGCCTGCGTATTGCGTCGCTGGACGGGCAGCTCGACGACGGCGCTCGTAGTCTCCGCCTCGGCAGAATCGAGGGCGCAGCGGCGACTGGCACGATGGCGGTCGAAGGGCTCGACTTCGGTCCGGCTGCTCGCGACGCCGATCCGTCGACTGCCGAGATCGAACTCGCGGACCAGGAGTTCATATTCCGGACGGCGTCTGTCGACCTGACAGGCGTCGACTACGTGGCCCTTGCCGAGACCGGGAATCTGGTGGCCAGCTCACTGGAGGTCGCCCCTCCGCTCCTGGCCGTCGTGCGTGGGCTCACAGTCGAGGATCCGACAGCGGATGCACAGCCTGTCGAGACGGATCTGGCGGAGTCGCCGACGAGCGCGATACGTCGGGCGATGGAGGGGTTTCCCGTCGTTGCGATAGACCGACTTCGCGTGGACGACATGACGTTGCAGGAGTTACGCACGCTGCGCGGTACGCCGGCCCGTGAGTTCAGCGATATTTCGTTGGCCATTGATGGTCTCGATCTGCGGCCCGACCGCGCTCCGGACGACCCCGAGGGTCTGCTCTACGCACGTGATATCAGGCTCAACATGCCGGCCCAGCGGACCTGGCTCGACAATACCGGCTACGAAGTCGCGTTCGGGCCGATCGCCATTTCTACCGGGCGGCGTTCAGTTGATCTCGGCAGCGTGGGATACGTGCCTCCCTTCGATGACGCGGAATTCCTGAATCGGACCGCGATCCGTGAGGGTGACCGCGTAGAGGTCACCGCCGGGAGTCTGCGGCTCGATGAGATCGACCTCGATGGCTTCCTCAACGACAAGAAGATCGAGGTCGGCACGGTGACCCTGGCCGACTGGCAGGTTTCGATTCTGTCCGACAAACAGAAGCCTCGGAATCCGAACCCCGGCATCGCCTGGTATCCGCACGAGAACGTGCAGTCGATGGGACTCGAGTTCGCCGTCGATGAGGTCGTGCTGCAGAACGGTGGTGTTCGCTATTCCGAACGGCATCGCGAGGGTGAGCGGGTCGGGAGTATCTGGTGGGACCGTATGCAGGGGAGACTGACCAATCTTTCGAACGATCCCGATCGCATGACGCTTGAGACGCCAGCCGTGCTGGCGATCAGTGCGCGGATGCTCGACGAGGCATTCCTGAACCTCGAGTGGCGACTCCCGCTTCTGGAGCCCGGACCGACGATGTCCTATAGCGGCGAGATGAGCCCGTTGACGGCCTCGAAACTGACTTCGATTCTGGAGCCGCTCGAGGGGATGCGCATCACCGAGGGGATCGTCGACCAGGCAACGTTTTCTATCGACATTACCAATAGTCATGCGACGGGCGAATTCGTGGCGCTCTATCGCGATCTCGGAATTCAGTTTGTCGACCGCAACAGCGGCGGGCGCAACGTTGGGCGTCGCCTGCTGTCGTTTGCGGCTGGCGTGATCATGCCGCACAACAATCGCGACGCGGTCGGCAAGCCGGCCCGGGTCGGCAAGATCGACTGGGTCCCAGCTCCCGAGGATCCCTTCTTCAAGGTTTTCTGGGCGGCGGTCCGCCAGGGTGTCCTGGATCTCGTTCTGCCCTAGACATCCGCCAGGATCGCCAGTCCGATCGCCGCAGAAATGTAGGAGGCGCGCTTGTTTGGTGTGAGCGAAGGACCCTGGCCGTGGTACGTGGCGGGCCCGCTGATTGGCCTGATGGTGCCGCTGATGATCCTGTTGAAGCGCCGGTTTGGCATCTCGACCAGCCTGCAGCGTGTATGCGCGGCCGCCGTGCCCAAGTCGGCCAGCCTCTTTGACTACGACTGGCGCAGTATCGGCGGCTGGAACGTCACGTTCGCGTTGGGAGTGGCGCTCGGGGGCACACTAGCCGCGCTTGCTCTTCCGGCGGGCGACGTTGTTGCGATTGCGGCTGCTACGCGGGAGGCGCTCACTGGGTTGGGCCTGAGCGATATGCGGGGGCTGGCCCCGGCGCAGATCTTCAGCTGGCAGGCGCTAGGTACCTGGCCGGGATTCATGTCGATGGTCGTCGGAGGTTTTCTCGTTGGATTCGGCGCACGTGTGGCTGGCGGCTGTACCTCCGGTCACGCGATCAGCGGCATTGCTGAACTTCGCGCAGCGTCTGTCGTCACCGTTGTTGGTTTCTTCATCGGTGGCCTCACGATCACCTACCTCGCGCTGCCGGCGTTGCTGGCCGGGCTCCAATGAAGGCGCCGCGGTTGTGGGTCTTCGGACTGGCTGGCATCTGGTTCGGCGTGGTGCTGGTGAAGGCCGAGGTGCTGTCCTGGTTCCGAATTCAGGAGATGTTCCGTTTCGACGCGTTTCACATGTATGGCGTGATCGGATCTGCGATCGCCGTAGGAGCGGTCGGTCGCTGGCTCCTGGGTGAAGGGCCGGTCCGTGACGCGGCAACGCCCCGCCACATGGTCGGAGGCACGATCTTCGGGTTGGGCTGGGGGCTCACGGGTGCCTGCCCAGGTCCGATGTATGCGTTGATCGGCTACGGCGTGACGCCCTACGCGGTCGTCCTCGTGAGCGCAATCGTGGGAACCTGGACATACGGCCGGTTGCGGGACACCCGGCTGGCCTCTCACCCGATGATCGGCCGAAGCCTGAACTTGAACTAGATAGCGACCAGGAGAGGCACGGTGTTTTTCAGACGAGTCACGGACAACGAACTCGCCCAGTACGCCTACCTGATCGGGTGCCAGCGCACCGGCGAGGCGATCATCTTCGATCCCGAACGCGACATCGATCGCTACGTCGAGCTCGCGCGCCGCGACGGGCTGCGGATCGTCGCTGCGGCTGAGACCCATATCCACGCCGACTTTCTATCCGGGGCACGGCAATTTGCGTCCCAACACGGCGTAAAGCTCTACCTCTCGAGCGAAGGAGGCTCCGATTGGCAGTCGCGTTGGGCGAGCGACGGCGACTACGACGTCTGCCTGTTGAAAGACGGTGACGTATTCGGAGTTGGGAATATCGAGTTCAAGGCCCTGCACACGCCCGGGCACACCCCTGAGCACATGGCCTTCCTGGTCACGGATCGCGGCGGCAACGCCGACACGCCGATGGGGATCCTCAGTGGCGATTTCGTGTTCGTCGGAGACCTGGGGCGCCCGGATTTGCTCGAAACCGCGGCGGGAGTGACTGACGCGATGCGGCCGTCTGCCGAGAGGCTCCATGCTTCTACCGCGGGCTTCCTCGAACTGCCGGATCATCTTCAGGTGTGGCCGGCGCACGGTGCCGGCAGCGCGTGCGGCAAGGCACTCGGCGCGGTGCCGGTCTCGACGGTCGGGTACGAGCGGCGCTACAGCCCGGCCCTTGCCTCCGCCCAGGGTGGGGTGGACGCTTTCGTAGACTTCATTCTGGCCGACCAGCCGGAGCCGCCGCTGTACTTCGCCAGGATGAAGGCCCTGAATCGCGACGGCGCCCCCGTGCTCGACGGTTTACCCAAACCGCCGCACGTCGCGATCGACGAGCTCGGTGCGGCAGACACGGTTGTTCTCGATACGCGAGGGGATCGGGCGACGTTCATGGCCGGGCACCTGGCAGGGTCGGTGTACGCGCCTCTGGACAAGAGCTTTCCGACCATCGCAGGGTCCTACGTTGAGCCCGAGCGCGAGGGCGTGTTTCTCGTCATCGGCGCGGCAGACGTGGATCGCGCAGTGCGTCAACTCGTCCGCATAGGCATCGACGACATTCGAGGGTTTGTGGAGCCCACCCAATTGTCCGATGCCGCACTGTCCGTGATTCCGCGAGTCGACTTCGCATCGGCCGCGAGCATGGACGGCAGCGTGTTGGACGTGCGGCGTGCTTCGGAGTTCAACGCAGGCCATGTTGCCGGAGCCGTGAACGTGGCGCACACAAGGTTGATTCCGAGGCTCGGCGAGGTTCCTTCGGAGGGACCGGTTCTCGTGCATTGCCGTAGCGGGGCGCGCGCGTCATCTGCGGCGTCCTTTCTCGCACGCCGCGGATTCGATGCTGTACATGTCGACGACAACTACGCCGATGGGGTGATGGACACGCCGCAGTCCACCGAGGCAACTGACTAGTGGCATGGCTCGGGGCGTTGGCGATCGGCCTTAGCCTGGGCCTGCTTGGCTCCGGAGGGTCGATTCTCACGGTCCCGGTGCTGATCTTCCTCGTCGGCGAAAGTGAGAAAGTCGCCATTGCCGAGTCTCTCGCCATCGTGGGCGGCATCGCGCTTGTCGGAGCCATGCCGTTCGTGATCCGGCGTCTGGTGGCTTGGCGCTCGGTCGTCTTCTTTGGTGTGCCCGGGATGATCGGCTCATACGCTGGCGCTGCGATGTCGCGCTACGTGTCGGGTGCGTTTCAGCTCGCGCTCTTCGGCGGGATCATGTTGCTGGCCGCCGCGCTGATGTGGCGACCGCCCGACTTCGCGTCGGCGAAACGCGAAAGCGTGAGGCAACTCTGGAAGATCGCGATGGACGGTTTCTTCGTTGGCGCGCTGACAGGTTTCGTAGGCGTAGGCGGGGGGTTCATGATCGTGCCTGCGCTCGTCCTGCTCGGCGGACTCCCGATGCGGTTGGCGGTTGGCACGAGCCTTCTCATCATCGCGATGAAATCGCTCACTGGCTTCGTCAAGTACCTGGACGTGCTCGCAGAGCTTGGGCTTGGGGCCGATTGGACGCTGATCTTCGTTCTTACGGCAATCGGGGCCGTGGGTACGTTGCTTGGAAACTGGCTCGGAGCGCGCCTGCCCCAGCAGAGACTCCGCGAGGCCTTCGCCGTGTTCCTCGTGGCGATGGCAGGATTCGTGCTGTACACGAGCCTCTAGGTGGCTGCCTAGGACCGCGTCCGTTCCACGGCGTCCGCCCATCCGGCCCGCATGGCCGCTACCTCCGAGGCCGTGAGCGTCGCGCTGAAGCGTCGATCTTCTGTCCGAGTCGAGGTCAGCTCCTCGACCGTCTGCCAGATGCCTGCGTCGAGTCCGGCGAGATAGGCGGCACCTAGCGCCGTCGTTTCGAGCTGCACTGGCCGCACCACATCAGCCTGGAGCAGCTCGGCCTGGAACTGTAGAAGCAGATCGTTCGAGGCCGCACCTCCGTCGACGTGGAGCGTCTCGATGGGCGCGCCACGGTCAGTCTCCATGGCGTCGAGGACATCGGCGACCTGATAGGCAATGCCCTCCAAGGTCGCGCGTGCGATGTGCGCGGCGGTACTACCGCGGGTGAGTCCGAAGATCGCCCCGCGGGCGTGCGGGTCCCAGTGCGGCGCCCCGAGGCCGGCCAGCGCTGGCACGAAACAAACGCCGTCGCTGTGGTCGACCGATGCAGCCAATTCCTCGACGTCCGGCGAGGCGTCGATAATGCCGAGCCCGTCGCGCAACCACTGCACGGCTGCTCCGCCGACGAAGACAGCTCCCTCGAGCGCGTAGCTGACGGTGTCGCCGACCTGCCACGCGACGGTGGTCAACAGGCCGTTTTGTGAAGCGACGACTTCGGCGCCAGTGTTCGCCAGGAGGAAACACCCCGTCCCGTAGGTCGTCTTCGCAGTGCCGGGCCGCACGCATAGCTGGCCGAAGAGCGCAGATTGCTGATCGCCGACCAGGGAACGGACGGGCACCGCTGTGCCGAAAAGATCCGCGTCTGTATTGCCGAAATTGTGGCTCGTCGGGAGGATCTGCGGCAGGAGGTCCCGGGGTATATCGAAGAGCGCGAGGAGTTCGTCGTCCCATGCGTTGGAATGCAGGTTGTAGAGCATGGTCCGCGACGCGTTGCTCGGGTCGGTGGCGTGCCTTCCCGTGAGTCGCCACAGGAGCCAGCTATCGACGGTCCCGAAAGCGAGCTCGCCCGCCGCGGCACGCGCGCGCGCGCCCGGCACATTGTCGAGCAGCCACGCCAGCTTGGTCGCTGAGAAGTAGGGATCAAGCTCCAGTCCCGTGCTCTCGCGGATCAGGTCGGCGTGGCCGTCGGCGCGTAGCTGATCGCACTTGGCTGAGGTGCGGCGGTCCTGCCATACGATCGCGTTGTGCAGCGGGGTGCCGGTAGCGCGGTCCCAGAGCACGGTGGTTTCACGTTGGTTCGTGATACCGATTCCCGCGAGCTCACCGGCGGCAACCCCTGCGCTCTCCAACGCCTCGCACGCCACGGCGTATTGCGATTCCCAGATAGCTTCTGGGTCGTGTTCGACGAGCCCTGGGGCAGGGAAGACCTGTTCGAATTCTGCCTGCGCGGCACCTCGCGCAACTCCGAGTTCATCAAAGACGATGGCGCGACTGCTGGTGGTGCCCTGGTCGAGTGCGAGCAGAAACGGCACCGGGAGACCTCCTGTTCAGCCGCGCCCGGCCAGCAGTTCGGCGGACGGGTCGAGTCGGTTCCACAGATTGCCACCGGCGACGGCAAGGGCGAACACAACCGCGAACACTGGGATCGCCCCGGCGAGGCCGAGAATCGGGAACTCCCAGGCCGTGATCGGCACGCCCCAGATCAACATCTGGACGGCCACGATGCCGCCGACCGTCAGAACACCGGGCAATAGCCCTGCAAACAGCATGATCGATAGAGCCATGAACACGAGCATGTGTTGGCCGAATTTCGAGGCTGCCTGCTTCTTGTCGGCCCCCAGTTGGACCCACCCCGGGAAGGAGAGCGCGGCGACGTTCTCCAGACATGCTGTGAGCGACGTGACGGCGAGTGCGATCGGCAAGTAGCCGATGACGACAAGTGGTGCGAGCGCGAGCCTGTGGACGTTCAGGTAGGCCGCCACATCAGCCTTCATTTCGGCATTACCTGCCAGAAGGCCCAATTCGACCAGAGCGTCGACGCTAAGGAAGACAACAATCCCGAACGTGACCTGCAGCAGCACGATGATCACCGGGCCCGCGATCTGGGCGAAGAAGAGACGCAGGCCGTCGATCGGAAGAGTTCGCATGATCTCCAGGCGCAGCAGGTCATGACGGAAGTCATTCCGCATTGCCCTCGCGTTGAAGACCGGCGGGATCGCCATGATAGCCAGGCCCACAAACTGGAGCACTGCGGCGATCCAACCGGGTAGCAGGCCAACGACGGTCAATCCAAGCGTCACCGCAAGCAAGGCGACCGGAACGGCGAACGCGATGGTCAGCGGCAGTCGCTGAACCATCATGAGGTTCTTCCACACGATGGCCATTTCGGGGCGACCCTCGGAAAGCAGCTTGAACGGTTCCCAGCGGCGCCGTGCGCGAGTGCGCTTCCAGAAGTTCGCGCTCTCGGTCGCGCTTCGACTTCGTTTCTTCGCTTCCGCGAGCGCCGTTTCCTCGAAACGCGCTTGTGAACGCACGACCCATTCGTTGTGCGCCACGAGGATGCCCAGCGGGTAAATCATCGTCGGGAGCCATCCGGGCCCGGCCTGATTCCCCAGACCCCAGAAGATCGGTTTGAGCAGGAGAACCAAGGGGGTGAGCAGCCAGCCAAGAGTGCTGTTCCAGGCGAGATCCACGAACGCTGCCGCGGTCTCCACGAACACTTCTCCCTCGCGCTCCTTGAGTTTGTCCACAACCTCATCGAAGTCCGCGATCGCGACGAGTTCTTCAGGGAGATTCGCGCCGAAGTCGAAACCGATCTGGAGCCCCAGAACGGCGAGGATTACGAGGGCGGCAACCAAGCCGACCCACATTACGATCTGGTTGCGCCAGCGACGCTGGGCCGAAAGAGCGTCGAGTCGCGCGTACCAGAGCCCGCGCGCTTTGGCGTGGAGATCCCACAGCGTGAAGAAGGTCCAGAGCGCGACGACCGTGGCAACTGTTCCCACAATGGAGCTCGGCCGGAGGAAGAAGGCCGTGATGGACACTCCGATCAGTACGCCTGGCTGGCTCTTGAGTACTCCATATTGAATCAGGGTCCGGCGTCGGATCGGTGCGGGCAACAGGAGGTGGAGTTCGGGTTCGGTGAACTCGAGACTGTTGCGTCCGAACGGAATCGCCCACCACAAGACGAGACCGATCGCGAGGAAAAGACCGATCACCATCTGGATCGCCTGCCCGATCGGACCGGCCATTGCTTCGAGCATCTCGGGCGGAGGGCCGAAGTGGACTTCGACGTCGCCCCAATTGTCCCAGTTACCAATGTCGCCGAATGAGAAGACGCGGCTCATCCAGAACAGGATCCAGCCGGCGCCTACGAGGAAGCCGAAGAGGTAGCGTGGCTCCTTGAGGCGGCGGACCATCTGAATGATCCGGCCGCGTACCGACCGCACGAGAACGAACAGCAGTGCGTTCGTCACGATTCCTCGTCCAATCCGGTGGCCTTCAGGAAGATCTCTTCGAGATTTGCGTCACCTTCGAGACCCGGCAGCGCGGCACGAATACTGTCGAGCGATCCTTCCACGGCTTTCTCGCCCTGCTGGATGATGATGATGCGGCCGCAGATCTCCTCGACGAGATGGAGCATGTGCGATGAGACGAGAACCGATGTACCTGCTTCGGCTGTTGCCACTACGGTCTTTTTTACGCGTCGCATCGCGGCCGGGTCGAGCCCGGTCAACGGCTCATCGAGGATGAGCACCTTCGGGTCGTGCAGCAGCGCGCACGACAGGATGAGCTTCTGCTTCATGCCGCGCGACAGTTCGCCAGGGAAGTCGTCCTTGCGATCCCAGAGCGCACTTTCGGTCAGCAACTGTTCGGCTCGCTCTGCCGCGTTCTCTACACCGTAGAGTCGCGCGAACAGCGCCATGTGGTCGCGGACGGTCAGGTAGTCGAAGAGGTGCGGTTCGTCCGGGACGAAAGCCAGATGCTGGCGAGCCGCGACCGCATCGTTGACGATGTCGTGGCCGCAGATTTCGATGGCTCCACCCGTGAGCGGGATGATTCCAGCCAGACATCGCAGCGTGGAGGTCTTGCCGGCTCCGTTTGGACCTACCAGTCCGACGATCTCGCCGGGTTCGACGGAAAGCGACAGGGAATTCACGGCGCGGTGGCCGTCATATTCCTTGATGAGTTCATGGATTCGAATCAACGGGCGCTTCTCCTCGGCCGGATGCTCTCAACTGCCCTGGCGCAGGGCGGTGATCGCGTCGCGTATCATCGGAGTATCTGCTTGTAAGTTCGGTTCAGGAGACGACGATGGACGCGCGACGGCTTCTCGCCCTCTGCCTGCTGGTGGCGATCGTACCGGTTCCGCCCGTGTTGGGCAGCCCGGGAGTCGGCAATGGTCAGGAACCCGCTGGGGCGGCAGCGAGTGGACCGCGAGTGGTAGCCGTTGGCGACATTCATGGTGCATACGATGACTTCGCGAGACTCCTCCAGGTGACAGGACTCGTCGACGAGGATCTGCACTGGGTCGGCGGCGACACAATTTTCGTGCAAACCGGCGATTTCACGGATCGTGGCTCCGGGGTCCGGGCGGTCATGGATCTCCTGATGCGGCTCGAGCAGGAAGCACCGGCGAGCGGGGGACAGGTGCTTGTGGCGCTGGGCAACCACGAGGTGATGAACATCATCGGGGAAGTGCGCGACGTGACTCCGGAGATCATGGCGACCTTCGCGGACGAGGACGCCGAGGATACGCAGGATGACGCCTTCAAGGAGTACGAGAAGAGGGTGCTGAGTTCGGATCGCCGCTGGAGTCAGCTGAGCCGGTCCCAGAAAAGCGATGTGAAGGACGATTGGGTCGCGGATCACCCTCAGGGCTACGCCGAATACGTCCGCGCAATCGGGCCGGACGGCCTCTACGGGCAGTGGATGCGGCAGCTCCCGTTCGGAATCGTTGTTCAGGGTGTGCTCTTCCAGCATGCAGGCATCACGCCCGAGTTGACGGGCTGGACGATCGATACAATCAACGCCCGGGTTGCGCAGGAAGTGCGGGCGTTCGACGCCTATCGAAATCTCCTTTTCGAGGAAGATCGCACTACGTCATTCTCAAATCTCGAGGAGATCATTCGTGGCGCGGCGACCGAGACGGACGGCCTTGATTGGCTCGAGGATCGCTCGGCGCATGTGAGCGACCCGCCGGCACTGCATCTTGATCTGGGCTCGGTCAGCAACAAGCGGGACCGATACCAGCCTCTGTTCTACTTGAACGACTGGTTCTTGAACGCGGCCGAGGGGCCGCTGTGGTTCCGGGGCTATCAGCGGTGGACCGACGATGAAGGCGAGTCCCTGGTGCCGCCGTTGCTCGAGGCTCTCGATGTGCGGGCCATTGTCGTTGGGCACACTCCGCAGATCGAAGGTGCGCGCGCGCGATTCGATGGTCAGATTTTCATGATCGATACTGGCATGTTGACTGAGCGATATGGCGGCGAGGCGATGGCGCTCGAGATCGTCGGTGACCGGTTCACGGCGATCACGCTCGATGGCACTCGCATTCCCATGGCGGGCGGATCGTGAGCCGGACTTCTCAGCGCGAGGCCCTGGCCGAGGCGGTGGGAACGTATTGTCTGGTGTTCGTTGGTGCGGGTGTGATCTGTGCCGACGCGTACGCTGCTGGGGGCGTGGGGCTTGTCGGTATCGCGCTCGCTCATGGGTTGGCTCTGGCGGCGATTGTCGCCGTCTTCGGTCCGGTCTCGGGCGCACACGTGAATCCCGCGGTCACGTTCGCAGCACTGCTGAGCGGGGACATGCATGCGGCGCGCGCAGGTATGTACGTGGCGTCTCAACTCCTGGGCGCCTGCGTCGCAGGACTGACGTTGCTGATCGTGTTCTCTCCGGATGTGTGGGCTCCCGTTGCACTGGGCGGTTCTCAACTCGGAATCGGTGTTGAGCCGGGCACGGGCATCCTGCTGGAGTCGATCCTTACCTTCTTCCTGGTGCTCACCGTGCTTCACATCAGGGCGGGGAGCACGGCGACGGCTCCAGCCGCAGGCGTGGCTGCGGGATTTGCCCTGGCAGCCGGGGTCCTATTCGCGGCGGCGATCACCGGGGGCGCGCTGAACCCTGCGAGGGCATTCGGTCCTGCCTTCGCGGCAGGCATCTGGGAATCGCACTACGTGTACTGGATCGGCCCGCTCGCGGGGGCGGCGGCGGCCGGTGCTGTGGCCCGATTCACCAGCGTCGCTCCGGTGGATCGCGTCGGTCAGGCGTTTGCCCGTGAGCTCGAGGAACGTGAAGACGCGATTGACGAGGCCGTCAGAAAGATGGACACGCGGGCCGGGCTACGCGTGGTGGAGAAGTCCGCTACCAGCACCGACGATGAGGACGATTCGCCCTAGATCGTGACTCCGAACCATCCCTTCATGGCAAAGGCCAACACGATGGTCAGGAGAAAGAACCAGACTAGCCAGTGCTGGCCGAAGCCGAGCACCGACAGTTCCCGATCGGGGTAGTGCAGCGCGATCTCAACGGCAGCGCTGTCCGCGGGTAGCGGCGGCTCAGCCGGGTAGAGGAGTTGGTTCAGAAAACTCGGCGCGAGACGGAAAGGCGATCGCCGAGTGACCGTGTCGTCGACGACGAGCGTCTTGGTGAGCCGCTCCGATCCGACGATGATGCCAAGCTCGTAGCTCCCAGAAGATTCGGGTACCAGTCTCCAGGCCGTTCCCGGAAGCGCCGCCATCCTGACCGCGGGCGCATCGAGTCGGACTCCGTCCGGCAGTTCGAGAGAAACGTCGGACGACGCCCCCTCCTGCAGCGTGACCTGCAACAACACCGGCTCGTTGGCCTCGAGCCCCTCGTAGCCATAGTGGAACTGCAACTGCGCGATGACCAGTACGAACGGCACCATCATGAAAACCATGGGCACCATGTTCAGCCCGAGGTAGCGCAGGTTGTCGCGCAGAATCGCGCCCTGGGCCTTCAGAATCGCCACGATATCGTCGTTGTAGAGCCGGATCTCGAACAGGCCTGCGGCGATCTTGCGTTTGACCGCCTCGATTGCGGGCTGATTCGAGGTCGCCTTGTAGCCGAGCAGCATGCCCACGGAACAGAGCGCGGAAATCACCACGAGTCCGATCATCGGAGGCAGACTGCGGAAAGGCAGCAGCAAGATGTCGAACACGCCGCCGAGGACGCTGTTCAGAAGGCTCATGACGGTACTCATGCGATCGTCGTAGTGGTACGGGGGAACGCCTAGGAGATGTAACCGAGGCCCTGGAGCTTCTTCCGGATGTCATCCTCGGAGTCGGCCTCCTCGAGAACTGCCAGTTCCTTCTCCAATGCGTGCGTGATGAATTCCTCGACTGAGGAATAGCCAGCGATGTCCGCGTACTTCTTGACGCGAGCGAGCAGGTCCGTGTCCAACTTGATCTTGCTACCACCGAACATGTGCTGTCTCCGGTTGTTGCAGGTGACTACTCAGGGTTGATGACCGTGATCGGCGTGGTGCCGTCCGGGAAATCGTCAATACCGAATTCGGCCAGAAGGGCCGCCGCGAGATTCTGCAACGATGTGGCCTCGCGCTGCAGCGGGCGACTTGCGAAGAGGACTCCCGGAACTGTCCGGTGATCCATGATGTGGTCACCGGACCACTCCTCGGTGTTATCGGTGATGACTTCTTCGGCGATACCGCCGAGGGCGTTGTTGCCGGAGCCGCGAGTGCCGTTCGCGAAACCCACGATGATGTCGGGACCGATCTCGAGGTTTCCGCGGTCGTGAAAGTCGCGCTCGCGGATGTAGATCTTGGTAACCGCTGGCTCGCCGGTCACAGGGTCGATTGTCGCGAGCAGGTCACGCTCAATCTGCTCGAGTAGGGCCATCCGGTCGCCCGGGGCCACCTGGCCCGAAGGCTCGCGGCCCCGCAGGTTCAGATACAGAGCACTGATCCCGATGGAGTACGCCCGCGTCCGTCGCCAGTCGACCCCGTTGAAGAACTCCTTCACGGGCAGGCTCGTCTGACGTTGGAGCGTCATGTACCCGTTCTCGACTAACCAGGTATTGAGGTTGAACGAGCGGCGCCAGCTGGCGAAACCGTGATCGGACATCACCACCAGCGTCGTGTTGTCGTCGATCGTGTCGAGCGTTTCCCCGATCAGCGCGTCGAATTCCTCGTAAATGTTCGGGATCAACTCGCGATACTGATCGTGCAGTGCCGGGTCGTATTGCGGGTGCCCGGTGTCTCGTGTGACGCCCCACATGACATGTGAGGTCTGATCGCCGCTGCCGAAATAGGAGAACAGGAACCCGCCCTCGAAAGTGTCCCGCAAGTACCGGAACTGCGCGACGGTCTCCTCGCGGGCGATACGGGTCTGCTCGAGGAACTCGGCGAGATCGAGTACGCCGTTGTTGATCGCGTGGGTGTCCTCGGGCATCTCCTGCGTGTAGAAACGCCCGGTCACCTCGGCCAGCTCCAGGGCAAACTCCGCGGGCTCGGCGATGGGTAGCGCAGGCGCCATCGGGTCGACCTGAATCGGTGTTACGTAGACTTCGAACTCGGGCCGGACTGATTTCAGGAAGAAGCGCACGGCACCGGTCATCGACGCGAGGTAGGGCAGCATTTCGAAGTCGAGCGTCTTCCAGTCGCTCCACTCGCCGGCCTGCATCACGAATTGCTGAGTGCCGACTTCGAATTTCGCGACGTCCTCGTCAGGGTCGACGTAGACGACGAAGTCGGTGCTGATGGCGTCATTCTCGGCTTCGGTTAGCGGGTTGTCGTCGAGGCCGATGATCGTGCCTTCGAACTTGCCGTCGATGACATCTGCGGGATAGATGAACCCGCCGCTTACGTCAGTCTTCATGAACTGGCGGCGGTCGGTCGAAAAGAAGAACGACTCGCCCGGGCTGCCGCGCAGGTCGGGCGTTCCCATTCCGGAGAGTTCCCGCTCGCCCGCGCCCACTGGCGGGTAGTTGGCCGGCATCCGAACGACGGTTGCCGGAATTCCGGCATCGGCGAGATGCTGCCAGAACGCGGTTCCGTGACGGCCGAGCTTCGGGTCGCCTCCCCAGAGCGGGAACACGTATCCGGCCATTTTGAACTCAGGCCCGGGAGGCTCGTTCAGGGCCGTGGCCTGGTAGGGGAACCCGAAGGGAAGCCCGGACGTGAGGTCGCGATGCAAAAAGTCGAAGATGCCGTGACCGCCGGAATCGAGTCCGGTGATGAAGTTCGACCAGGCGACCGGACTCTGCGGCGTGGCGGCGGTTTCCAGCGGCCCGAACTGACCCTCGCGCTCCATGCGCGCGAGATTCGGAAGGCGACCGGCATCGATCATCTCGCGCACGAGCGTGTAGTCGAGCCCGTCGATGCCCATGACGATCATGTTCTCGGTGGGCGTTTGGGCGCGCGCTCCAAGACTGAAAAGCGCACCCGCCGCGGCGACGGCAAGAAGGGCGATTGCAGAAAGACGGAGTGCCTTCATGAGTTCGTCTCCCTGGGCGGGTCGTTCGAGTCTCGGAAGAGTGGTTGGCCATCCATGTGCTTGGGGGGCTCCACGCCGAACTGTTGCAGCGCCGTGGGTGCGATATCGATGAGCGCCGGGTCGTCGACATCGATTGCGCGGTTGCAGAAGAGGACGCCCGGAACGAGGCGCGGATCCACACAGTGGTCGCCGCTCCAGGCCTTGACGTTGTCCTCGTAGAGGGGCGCGTCGACCACACCGGTGGCGCAGTCCCAGGACGTGCGGTATCCGCGGTTGTAGCCGATCACGAACTCGGGGGCGTTCTCGAGGTAAGGCCCGGTGTAGAGCTTTGCGGTGTCGAACGCCTCGATGATCGCGACCTCGTCGTTGTCTTCGTCGCGCAGCCCCTTGAGCTTGCCCGCGATCTCTTCCTTCAGTGCAGGAACATCAGCGGGATCGACGATGCCCTGCGCCTCGCGGCCTGCGATGTTGAAGAACATGCCCGAAAGGCCGAGGCAATACGCCTTGGTGCGGGACCAGTCGACATCGAGCAGCCATTCCTCGCTGCCTGTCTTGCCTTCCTTGAGATAGAGGTAGCCGTTGTCCATCAACCAGCGGTTGAGATTGACGCCGCGCCGGAAAGAGGCGAAGCCGTGGTCGGAGAGCACCATGAGCAGATCGTCCGGCCCGACTTTGTCGAGGAGTTCACCAACGATCTTGTCGTTGCGTACGTAGATCTCTTCGATCGCGTTGCGACAGTCGGACTCGCGCCCGTCGTCCGCCGGATGCCCCTTTTCGAGGTAGCGCCAGTACATGTGCTGGATGCGATCGGTCGCGTCGAACACGCAAACGAGCGATCCCTTGCGGAGTTTGTCGAGCGACGTGAAGAACATCTCCTTGCGCTCGTCATCGATGTCGAGGGCCAGTTCGCGAAAATGACGGTCCTCGATGACGTCTTCGTTCAGCGCCCACGTGTCCTCCGCGAGGCCGAGCGTCGAGTATTTGCCCTGCATCTTCGCGAGATACACCGAGTAGTAGTCAGGATGCGAGATGGGCATCGCCGGCTTGTCGGGATCGATGGCGATCGGCGTCATGTAGAGCGAGAAGTGGCCGTTCATCTCGGTCATCATCACGCGCGCGATTCCACGAACCTTGACCATCGGGGCAGCGTTGAAGGTGAGCTGCACCCAATCCGATAGCTCGTTGAGCTGGAGGTCGACCTCTTCGTCGCCAAAGCGAACTGCGGCGGTGCTGTCTGTCCGGTCGAGATCGGCACTCACGGGTAGTTCGAGCGGGGGAGTGCCCTGTCGAAGAATGTTCTCAGGGCCGAGCAACGTCCCTTCCACGCGGTCGCCATCCATGTGGACTTTCACCCGCATGCCGCCTTCCTTGAAGGTGTCGTCATCAGGCCGCGTAGTGAATAGCAGGAACGTCCCCTGCGTCCCGAGCAGGTCCGGGACGCACATCGCAGACAACTGAGCGCCGTAGAACCGGTCGG